>Ga0307510_10000001_pt1 | contig 1172244 bp, 1081 predicted proteins | sample 12_EM_MG_FD_207224 | JGI IMG/M metagenome (GOLD analysis project Ga0307510, IMG submission 207224) | Populus trichocarpa ectomycorrhiza microbial communities from riparian zone in the Pacific Northwest, United States - 12_EM | ecosystem: Host-associated > Plants > Roots > Unclassified... | reverse complement strand
ACTTCTCGCCGAAGATGTTCACACCATATTCAAAAGTGGAAACCGGATGGCCGGACTGCGCCCATTGGACCGCATCTGCACAGAGCTCGCCCCAGGGAAGGGTGGCGAACCTTCTGTGAACCTCTTTCAGCCCCGGCATGAACCCGGGAATGATCGCCGAGGGTGGAATCGCTGCCGCGTATGGGCCGTTTCCTTGCGGAACAGGCTTGAACGGCGGCAGGCCTGACGGGAATGCTCCCAAGCTGTCGAGTTGGTGTATCTGGCCGGTGCTGGCTTCGTAATACAGGAACGATACGAGGCCTGCATGGTTGGTCATAAACGGCTCAACGGCGGGTTGCACCAGTGCGCCCGCGATGGCTGCGTCAACGGCACCGCCACCGCGCTCCAACACGCGCATCATGGTCTCGGTGACGATCGCGGAGTCTGTGGTCACGGCGGCAGTCAGGCCGCTGACGGGCTTCCTGGGCCCGGGGTTGACTATGTAGCGCGACAGATCGGTGTTCATTCGTTACCCCCGAGCGTTGCTCATTTCCGCTGCCATCACCGTGACGAGTGAGCCGCCCAAATCACCTACACGGTCGAAAATAAAACCCGGCTCCAGCGCAAGTCACTGTGTTGGCTGGTAAATAAACGCTACCATGGACTGTGGACAAAGCCCTGAACAGCTGGTTTGCTGGCGAAATTCTCGTGCACGAAGCGGCTCTCATGCGCTATCTGAAGCGGATCTGGCCCCATCACGAGGATGTTCCGGACCTGCGCCAGGAGATCTACGTCAGGGTCTATGAGGCGGCCAAACAGACCCGCCCGACATTTCCGAAATCATTCCTGTTCTCCACCGCTCGCCACCTGATAACCGACCGGGTGCGTCGCGCCCGCGTTGTCTCGATCGAGGCCGCTGGTGATTTGCAGGACTCGAACGTCCTGATAGACGAGGTCTCGCCTGAGCGCCGACTGCACGCCCGCGAAGAGCTCAAGCAATTGGGCAACGCCTTCGGGCTGTTGCCACCCCGATGCCGTGAAGTGGTGTGGCTCAGGAAAGTGGACGGAATCTCGCAAAACGAAGTCGCCCAACGTTTGGGCATCAGTACGCGCACGGTGGAATTTCAAGTGCAAAAGGGAATGCGCATCCTGGCCAACGCGCTGTTCGGCGCAGGAACAGAGCCCGGTAGGAGCGCGGCTGTCAAAACCCCAGTGCAGGAATCCGATGATGGAATCCCCTGAAGCGGTCGAAACAGCGGCGGCGCAATGGCTCGCCCGGCAGGACAGCGACGACTGGACTGCCACGGATCAGCTCGCCCTGGATCATTGGCTCGAAGAGTCGACGGCCCACACCGTAGCCTACGTCCGCCTCGAGGCCGCTTGGGCTCGGGCTGACCGCTACAGGGTGCTCGGCGCCGGAATTCCTGCAGGTAAGATCCCCACGCCCGAAGAGTTTGCGCTCTCCTCCTTTTTCTCTGGGCGCAAGCCACGGCAGTTGCGGCGCAGAACCCTTCAGTTCAGAACATTCGCGGCCAGCCTCGTTTTGGTTCTGGGGGCTGCCGCCTGGTACCTCTGGTCTCCTTCCGGACCTGACTACAACACGCCGGTTGGCGGTACCGCCTCTGTACCCGTGGCGGACGGCTCGCAAATCATTCTGAATACCAACAGTGCGATCCGGGTTTCACTCAGCAATACGGAACGCCGCATCCAGCTCGATGAGGGTGAGGCTTACTTCGAAGTGGCCAAGGATCCCGCTCGCCCATTTGTCGTCAGTGCGGGCAACAAGCGAGTTGTCGCGGTGGGTACGAAATTTTCCGTACGACGCCTCGGCAATGACATCCGCGTATCGGTTACGGAAGGCAGAGTCCGCATCGAAGAGGAGCCGTTCCTGGCCGGTGCGCGGCAACCCATGTCGCTGGTCGCCGCGGGAAACATCGCGAGCACCCGGGAAAATTCCATTCTCGTCATACACGACACCGGGGTCGAGGAGTCGTTGAGCTGGCGCAACGGTTATCTGACGTTTCGCGAGGATACTTTGCGCGATGCGGTAGCCGAGTTCAATCGATACAACTCACGCAAGATCGTGATCGAGGATCCGGCCGTGGGTAGCATCCGGCTCAGCGGAAAATTCCGCACTCATGAATACGAGGCCTTCGTGCGCCTGCTCGAAGGCGGCTTCCCCATCCATGCGCGGCGCCTGGACCATGAGATCATTCTCACTTCGAGCAACACGATGTAGGTGATTTGCCCGAGTTCCTCGTCTCGTCTTCTTGACAAGAAAATTATTCGGGGGACGTTCAGTGCCGAAAACGAAGATGCTCCGGCCAGCGCTGCTCGGCTTTGCGTGCTCCATGTTGCTGGCAATGCCGGCCGTGGCCGACTCACTCAGACAAATCAACGTGCCGGCCGGCGATCTCGTGCACGCGTTGGACTCGTTGGCTCGGCAGGTTGACGTCGGTATCGTCTATCAGGCACCGCAGCTCGCCGGCTTGCATACACGTGGCGTGAGCGGAAAGCTGACGCCTCAGGAGGCGGTAAAGAAGCTGCTGGAGGGTACATCGCTCACCGTCAATACGGATTCGACGGGCGCGATGCTCATCGTGGCGCCGCGTCCTGCCGGGTCGCAATCCGGAGCCGTCCCTCGCTCCTCGGCCGGGGACAGCCCTGACAAAGAGCGGCACGATGTTGCTTCCGCCAGCGACCGGGATCAGCGCGTCAATCTCGAGGAGATCGTGGTCACGGCTCAGCGGCGCGAGCAGAAGGTGATTGATGTCCCGATAGCAGTGAGCGTGGTGAGTGGTAATGAATTGCACGCGCGCGGAGCAACGAACCTGCAGGGCCTTCAGTACGCCATCCCGGGCCTGTCAGTCCTGAATTTCTCGCCAGGACAGGAGCGCATTCAACTCAGAGGGATCTCCGGCACGACCGGGCTGCCGACCGTCGGGCGCTATCTCGATGAGATGAACATCAATGGCGATGGGGTCTCCTCGGGGTTCGACTTGCGGCTTTATGACATGGATCGGGTCGAGGTGTTGCGTGGGCCTCAGCCGACGCTCTATGGGGAGGGTTCCATGGGCGGCACCCTGCACTACGTCACGGCGAAACCGAATCTCACGGAGCTGGGCGGTTACGTGGAGGGTGAGGGCGGTACGCAAAAGGATGGCGGCGGCATCTACAGGACCGATGGAGCTTTCAACTTGCCGATTGTCCCTGGCCAGCTCGCCGCGCGCGTAGTCGGCGGTTACGACCATAGCGGGGGATGGATCGACAACTCCGCTACGGCTGAGCAGGACCAGAACTCCGACGCAATCAAAACCGCGCGCGGCACGATACTCTGGCAACCCGTGGAGAGCCTGTCAGTCAGCCTGCTCGGTCTACATCAGGACACCGACGGCGCCGACCAGAATTTCGGCATGCGCGACCGCACGAACAACAATCTCGTGCCCGAGCCCTTTGCTGAGCATGTCAACCTGGAGAATCTCGTCGTTTCCTTCAATGCGGGTGCAGTCACCCTGCTGAGCTCCACCGGCTACTACGAACGCAAGTTCACGCAGACGACCGACTTGTCGGGTTTCCTGCTTCCGTTGTTGCCTCTCTTAGGGTTGCCTCCGGGTTATGTTGACGCCGTGGGACTTGGAGGTTCATCCGTGGAGCGCGATGTCGCGCAGGAGCTCCGTTTGGTCTCCAACGATGCGGGCCCGTTGCATTACCTTCTCGGTACCACCTTCCGGCGCTACAGGATCAACAGTGCTGGCACGACCTCAACGGTCCCCAACCCTTTGCCATTCGAGCTCGTTGCCGCGACCAATCAGGACGGCTCGACGTCGGAATCGGTATATGGCGAGATCAGCTACGCATTTGCGGCCGGCTTCGAGACGCTCGCCGGTCTACGCTACTTTCACGACAGGCGTACCGCTGATGATACGGCGACCAATTTAGGCCTGACACCCCCCGCGGATGTCCACGCGGCGGATTTTCACTCGCTCAATCCACGGTTCAACCTTCTATATCATGTTGGATCAGACGGAATCCTCTACTTCAATGCCGCCAAGGGATTTCGCTCGGGCGGGTTCAACACGACAGCGGCTGCGCAGGTGGGTGGAGTCAAGCTGCCAACGAGCTTTGACCCGGAGGATCTGTGGACCTACGAGCTCGGAGCCAAGCAGCAGCTTCTCGACCAGAGGTTGATTGTCGAAGCGGCAGCCTACTACAACCAGTGGAGCAATCTTCAGACCGAGGTCTTTGCTCCAGGAAGTGTTATTACCGTAACCACCAACGGTGGCAGGGCCAGCGGGCCGGGATTCGATCTGACCCTCACAGGGAAGCCGGCGGTCGGGCTGACACTGTCGGGTACTCTCGGCGCTAATCGGATGCGCTACCGCGCCAGTACGCTGCAGCACCTCGATGGCGATCACATCGATTACACCGCTGATCTGACTTATGCGCTGTCGGCGGAATACCGCCGCGGGCTCACACACCAGGTAACAGGATTCATCCGCACGGACTATCAGCACTCCAGCCCTTTGTATTTCACTGAGCGCAACCTGGCCGGCGTTGGCGTATTGAGGTCCGACCCGCAAAACACCCTCAATGTGCGACTCGGAGCTGAGTTCCGCAGCCTGCAGGCATACCTGTTCGTCAACAATGCCACGGATTGGGACGGTGTGATCATGCAGGGCGTGGCAAACAGCTTTTCGCCGCTGCTACCGCGACCCCGGGCGGCCGGAGCCGGATTCAAAGTGGCGTTTTGACCCGAAGGGAATCACCCCATGCGTGTTGAGCTCGACTATCCCGAGGCGGAATGTTTGCCGCAGCCTGTCGTTTACGGCGATGTTTCTTATGAGGACGCATTTCGGTGGATGGAGGAGGACACCGAGCGGGTGGTGTCGTGGCAGACGGCTCAGGATGCCCTGACCACAACGTACCTATCCTCATTGCCCGCATATGCCGCGTTTAGCGAGCGTCTGAATGCTCTGGAGGACACGAGCTCGATTACGACACCGAAGTTCGCGGGGGGGCGCTGGTTTAGAGCCCGCGTCCCGGACGGCGAGGATCTCCACGTTCTCGAGGTGGCGGAGAGCCCTGCGGGACCCGGGCGTCGAATCATGGATCTCAACGCGCTCCGCGGCATCGAGCCCCTGAAGTTTGACTCGTTCCTACCGGCACCCGACGGCCGTAAGGTGGTCGTTGGGTGGAGCGCAGCGGGGCGGGAGCTGGAGAACTTCCAAATCCTGGATGTTGACACCGGCGAGGTGCTGCTCGAGCGCGTCCCGCAGCAGCGGGTGATGAACAGTGCCTGGCTTCCGGATAGCAGCGGCCTTTACTACATGGGCTACGATCCCGCGGTCTCCATGACCCATGGGCGAATTTACCGGCATCTGCTGGGGAGGGCGCCGCCGACTCAACCTGAAGCGCTCGACCTGCGCCACCCCGTGGCTCGCCCGATGGCAGCGGCCGATGGCCGGCACATGCTCGTGTACCTGGATCATCTGTATCCGCGGCCCGATTTCATCAAGCAATTCCCGGATGGAGGCGGATGGCGTCCGTTCCTCAAAGACATGCCTGGCATGTTTCGGGGGGACATCATGGGCGAGCGGTTCATCGCGATTACGGACGACGGTGCTCCGCGTGGACGCCTGGTGTCGATCCCTTTGTCCACGCCCATGCAGCGTGAAACCTGGCAGGAGCTCGTGCCCGCGTCAGACAGCGTGTTGGTTTCCGTCATGATCGTCGGCGAGCGCATCGTTCTTCTGGATCTCGTCGACACCTATGCCCGGCTGCGGGTGTTGCGCCCGAATGGCACGCTCGAAGGAGAAATTGCATTGCCGAGTGGCGGGGTCGTCAACACCTTCGGTGGCCCTTACAGCATGTTCAACATGGTCGACTGCCTCGCGCGCGGCAAGGGAGCAGAGTTCCTGTTCGTGTTTTCGTCTCCGACCGAATCACCGGCGCTGTATAGCGCAAACGTGGTGAAGCTCTCCATCTTGCGCCTGACGGAACCGGCAGTGCGACTCGACGCACGCGTACACGATCGATCCGCTCTGAGCGCAGATGGGACTGCGGTGCGTTATCGCGTGGTCGCCAGGACCGACGCAAATCTGTCCAAACCAACACCGACTGTGATTTTCGGCTACGGCGGTTTCAACGTGGCCTTTCTGCCGGGATGGGTGGGTACGATGTTCGCTGCCTGGATCCAGGCGGGTGGGGTGGTGGTGCTGGCACATCTGCGAGGCGGCGGCGAGTTTGGCTCGCGATGGTGGCAAGAAGGCCGGTTGAAGAACAAGCAGAACACGTTCAACGATGTGTATGCGATTGCGCAGGAGGTGATTCGTAGCGGGATCTCCTCGCCGGGGCAACTGGCAGTGCTGGGAGGATCCAACGGGGGCACAATGGCCGCGGTGGCCGCGGTACAGCGGCCTGACTTGTTTCAGGCCGCCGTGCCGCAGGTTCCGATAACCGATGTATTGGGTCGGCTGCGTGACCCGATCAGCATGGGCGCGACTCTGGACTACGGCGATCCGCTGGATCCTGCCATGGCCAAAGTGCTGTACGCCTGGTCTCCCTATCAAAGCATCACCGACGGGGTTGCCTATCCGGCCGTACTCATCGACAGCGGACTCAACGATCCACGCTGTCCACCCTGGCACGGCCGAAAGTTCGCTGCTCGTCTACAGCAGGCGACTTCCAGCGGCCGATCCGTGTTGCTACGAGTACGTTCCGGCGCAGGCCATGGCGCGGTGGGGCGCGCTGCGCAACGTCTGCAAGAAGTCGAGACACTCGCATTTCTAGCCGAGCAGTTGGCGCTGACGTTGTGAGCACGACAGCAAGTGTAGCTCCGCAGGCGGCAAATTCTTACGCCGTGTCTTTGGGGATTCTGTGCCTGGCTGGCTTTGTGACAACCGTGGACCGCGTTGCGTTTCCGGTCGTCATCGAGCCGATCCGGCGCGAGCTCTTACTCACGGATACGCAACTCGGCCTTCTTACGGGTCTCGCTTACTCTGCAATGTATGCGCTGGCTTCGCTTCCCGTAGCGCGCTGGGCGGATGTGGGCGACCGGCGAACGATCATCGCCCTGAGTTTGAGTATCTGGAGCATCATGACGGCGATGTGCGGCTTCGCCCAATCGGTGTGGCAGTTGTTCCTCGCTCGTTTCGGGGTCGGCTTCGGTGAGGCAGGCTCGAATGCGCCGGTGCAGTCGCTGATCTGCGAGTACTACGCTCCTGAGCGCCGCTCGCTGCCGCTGTCCTTGTTCGGTCTGGGTGCGGCTGTTGGTGGCATCGTTGGTTACGGGCTGGTTGGATTTGCGGCAGACCGGATTGGTTGGCGTCATGCCTTGATGCTCTTGAGCCTGCCCGGACTGTTGGCAGCTGCAATGATCCGGCTATGGGTCATCGAGCCCCGCGCACCTGTCAGCACAGGCCACGCGATCGCGAGGAGGGCGCCCCTGCTGGAGGTTGTCGCGGCGCTGGTGCGCAAGCGATCGTTCGTGCACGTCTGCATTGCATTCGCCATCTGGGGGCTGGCTGCCAGCGGGACGGGCCCTTGGCTGCCCGCTTTTCTGATGCGAGCCCATCACGTTTCGCTGACTCAGGTTGGCTTGCTGTTGGGCCTCGTCGTAGGAATCTCCCTGTGCATCGGACTCATTCTCGGGGGATGGATCGGCAACCTGCTCATAGCTCGTGACATCTTGTGGGGACTGAGGTTGCCGGCTCTGGGAATGTGTCTTTACACGGTACTGGCGATCGGCGCGTTGCTCTCTGCGTCGCTGACGGTGGCACTCAGTCTGTTGTTTGTCTCGGGCTGCGTGGGTGGCCTCGTCGTGGCACCGTTACTGGCTACGGTCGGCGGCCTGGTGAGCTCGCAGGGCCGGGCATTGTCGCTCGCCGTGATGGGGCTGCTTGCCGCTCTGGTCGGCAGCGGGTTGGGGCCGCTCGCGGTCGGTTTGCTCAGCGACCAATTGCGCGGGCCGTTCGGCGCCGAGTCGTTGCGCTATGGGCTCGTACTGATGACGGCGCTGATTCTCTGGGGGGTCCTGCACCTGCATATCGCCTCCAAACACCTGCACGATGAATTCGAAGACCCGGCGGCAACCTGACAAAAAAGGCGCAATGGAACACGTTGCTCTGATCGATCCTCCGCATCAATCAATGACGTTGGCGGATGGTAGACACCTGACCTGGCAGGAGTTTGGTCTGCCGGACGGGAAACCCGTCTGCTATTTTCACGGTGGCGGTAGCACCAGCCTGGAGGCCGGGATTTTCCATCGCGAGGCCGTCCGCAACCATATCCGCCTGATCGCAACCAACCGGCCTGGCGCCGCAGGCACGACCGCCTGCCCCGGCCGCCCCGTCGCGGCCTACTCAGATGACTTGAGCGAGCTGCTCGAAGCCCTGAAAATCGAGAAATTCGCGTGCCTCGGTGAATCTAACGGTGGCCTGGTCACGTTAGCGGTGGCCGCCACACTCCCGACCCGCGTTCTCGGCGCCGTACCGATCAATCCAACCGTTCCGTGGTTCGACCCGCTGGCAAGGCGCGTGTCTTCCTGTTCGGCGGCAACCGGATACCGGCTGATGAAGTACTGGCCATGGGTCATCGCCGCAATAGCGGCGAATTCGGCGGACCGAGTGCGCAAGCACGAGTCCGCAGTCAAACGCAACGGCGGCGGATTCAATCCCCTGGATTTGCTCGGACCGCCTCCCGGCACCGAGCAGGATGTCGCCGAGCTCCAGCGGCGAGTGATGGGTGAGCCCGCCAAACAGGCTCTGCCGGCCGAGATGAAATGGGCGAGCTCGAATTGGGGTTTCGATTACTACTCGATACCCGTAGCGCTGGATTTTTTCTGCGGCGTGCACGATGCCCAGGCACCTTTCGCGCTCGTGCTCGCAGACCGCAACGCGGACGCGCGCTTTCATTACTTTTCTTTCGGGCATCATGGCTTCTCTCACCCGGATGCCAGACACCGGATTCTCAACATGATCTGCGGTTACTTCGAATGAACCAGTCGTTGTTGTTCGAGGAGGCGGAGTCCTTGTTTCAGGGCGCCTTGAGGCCCGGCAGCGGCCGGCCCACCGGCGCGATAGACGTCACAATCTCCCCAGACGGCAAACAGGTGGCCTTCACTGGTGTGATGTTCGAGCGGTTGGAAGGTGCTGCGGTTACGCGTGTCTGCCTCGCTGATTTCCAGACCGGTGACTTCAAAGTCGCCACCTTCGGCCCGAATACCGATCTCGGGCCCAGGTTCGCCCCGAGCGGTCGCCTGCTTGCCTTCCGGTCCGACCGGGCCGGCCCTGGGAATTTCCAGGTCTACTTCCTCGATCTGGTCACGGGAGAGACCCGCGCGGCGCCGATTGTGCCTGCCGGTTGGATCGAGTATCTGGAGTTCTCGCCGGATGGCTCGCGGCTGCTCCTCGGCGTCGCTGGACACGGCGCTGACGTTTCCGGTGGCCAGGGCGCCAAATCGTCCAAGCAAGCTGACACCGCCGTAGCGAGTTGGATGCCCGTCGTGGAGACGGGTCACGAGTCCTTTCGCCGCCGCAGTGTCTGGGTGCTCGAGATGTCGGACCAGTCACTGCGGCAAGTGACACTCTCGGATCTGAATCCGTGGGAGGCCTGCTGGTGCGGTAACGATTCCATTGCCGCCGTCGTTTCCCCAGGCGCAGCGGAAGAGGACTGGTACCGTGCCACCCTCGTGACCGTCGAGCTCCGGACAGCGGCGGTGAAGACTCTCTATCAGCCGCAAGACCAACTCGAGTGGCTGTCAGGCTCACCGGATGGGCGACGGGTGGCGTTCGTCGAAGCCGTCTGTAGTGATCGCTGGATCGTCGCCGGCGATCTGCGCATCATTGACTTGCAGTCGGGCAACGTGCAGAAGATTGCAACCCAGAACATCGACGTCACGTTCACTAAGTGGCGCGACAGCCAGCGACTGTTGATCGCCGGAATCCGCAGCCTCGAGAGTGTCGTCGCCGAAGTTGATGCGCACTCGCAGCAGACCCGCGAGCATTGGTGCAGCGATGAGCTCAACTGTCAGGGTGTGTTCTATCCTTACGCGGCTCCTTGTCCCGGCAATGGCGATGATGTTGTGATCGCTGCATCAGGCTATCTGACTCCACCCCGATTGCTACACATCGCAAGCCGCGAGCCACGGACTCTCCTGGACTTCGGCCATGACGGTCTCGATGCGATCATCCGCAAGTTCCGGCCGGTCACGCCTTACCGGTGGACAGCACCGGATGGCCAGGAGATTCAGGGCTGGCTCATGCGTGGCAGCGACAAGGTGCCGGCACCGCTGGTCATGGAGGTGCATGGCGGCCCCATCTGGCGCTGGTCGCCGACCTTCCTCGCGCGCTCTGCCTACCATGCCATGCTCGCAGAGCGCGGTTACGCGTTGTTCTGGCCGAATCCGCGCGGCAGCAGCGGCCGTGGCCAGGCATTTGCCGCGACCGTAGTGGGTGACATGGGCGGTGCCGACACTCAGGACTATCTGTCCGGGATCGATCAGTTGGTCGCCGAGGGCGTTGTCGACCCGCAGCGTTTGGGCGTGATGGGCGGCAGTTACGGCGGATTCATGACCTCGTGGCTGATCACGCAGGATCCGCGGTTCGCCGCGGCAATCCCGGTGTCGCCGGTCACCAATTGGCTCAGCCAACATCTGACTTCAAACATCCCGTACTTTGACACCTTCTGCCTGGGTAGTCGCTTTACGGATCTGGCCGGGAATCACTACTCGCGCAGCCCGGTGCAGTTCGCGCATCGCGCCCGGACGCCCACGCTCAACATCTGCGGCGCGCTCGATCGCTGCACGCCACCCGGTCAGGCCCGGGAGTTCCACGTCGCATTACGAGAGAACGGCGTCGAGTCCGTGCTCGTGACGTATCCCCAGGAAGGTCATGGCGTGCGTACTTTTCCGGGAATGATCGACTATGCCGCTCGCATCGTGGACTGGTTCGAAACCCATCTGCGGTCGGACGCAATGATACGGAACGCCAGACCATGTGTGACCAGCAGCAACGGAACTACGAGCGTTGGAATGAAATAGGCAGCGCCTAACTGGCCCGGCGCGAGCCCGGCATGATTGGCCTGATAGAACGCGTCGAACAGGTCGGCCGTCCCCCAGAGGTTGAAGAGCCACACGATTGCGATGCCAGCCGGGCTTCGCAACGTTGCCAACGACAAAAGCGCGAGTGTGGCTGCGATCAGGTCTCCATAGGCGGCGGATTGCGCGAAGGCCGAGGGCAGATCCGGCGATACAACACCGGGGACCAGGAAGACTAAGCCGACGAACCGGAAGCTGTGTAGGGCGAGAATAGGCCGAAGGGCTGCGTCCCGATCCAGGACCCGCAGTTTTGGCCAAAGGTAGCGTGCCGCGACGATTGTCCACGCGGCCAGGCCGAATGCAACGCTGACAAAAAAGCACAGTTGCGGCGACATGAGATTTACTCCTATGCCCGATGCGTGGTACCGGTCGGTACCAGTTCCAGGGAGTGTGGTACTATTCGGTACCGACTGTCAAGAAGCGCGATGATGATGAATGATGGCGATGAGAACGCTGTACGCGAGCGCATCCTCGATGCGGCCTTCGCCGCATTCAGGGAAAATGGCTATGCCGCGACCAGCACCCTCGAGATCGCCACGCGCGCGCGCGTTTCGAAGCGGGAGCTGTATTCGGTTGTGGGCAACAAGCAGGAAATGCTGACTGCGTGTATCAGCGCGCGGGCCAGGCGATTTCAGGTGCCTGTCGAGTTACCTGCGGTACACGATCGGGAGACACTGGCACAGATTCTGAGTGCCTGCGGGGCTCAGCTCGTCCATGAGATAAGTGATCCAGCGGTCATCGCCGTGTTTCGTCTCGCAATCGCCGAAGCAGTCAATGCGCCGGAAGTCGCGCAGGCTCTCGACTCCATCGGTCGGGAGGCGAGTCGCGCCACCTTGCGGCAAGTAATGACGCAGGCCCTGGCAGCCGGGCTTCTCAGTGGCCGGCCGGCCGATCTGGCCGAACAATTTGGCGGGTTGCTGTGGGGGACCTTGATGGTCAGTCTGCTGCTGGGCGTCGCCGAGCGGCCGGGCAAACGTGAAGTGCTGGCCCGGGCCCGCGCAGCCGCGACCGCGTTTCTGCAACTTCATGCTATAAATCAATGAGTCAGGTACCGTCTGGGGAGCATTTGCAGTGCACGGCGTTCGCTCATTCACGTTTACTGTGTTGGGTACGATAGGAATTCTGGCGCTCGGCGCGTGCACGAGCCGCGGCATCTACGAGGCCGATCGGCAAGATGCTCACACAGCCTGTCTCAACAATCCTTCAGGAATCGAGCGCGACAAATGCCTCGAGCGCACCTCACACAGTTATGACGAGTACACTCGCGAACGCGAGAAAGTGCAACGCGCCGCAGAGTGACGACTGATCCAACTCAGTAGAATCTGCATAGCAGATATGCTAGATTGGACTCGATGTGCGATGGTATCGCGGTGTCGGTGTGACTGCGAGGCGCGAGTGCTGTCACGTGTTGGTCGTGGGTGCCGGCGGCGCCGGCCTCGCTGCGGCGATTGAGGCTGCCGAGGCGGGAGCAGCCGTTATCCTGTTGGAGAAAAACTCCGTACCGGGTGGCTCGACTTCCTGGTCGATCGGATCCGTCACCTCCACCCGCACAATCTATCAGCGGCGCAAAGGTATCGAGGACGATCCGCTGCACCACTGGGAAGACATGCGCGGATTTTCCGCAGGCCTCGACTCGCGCGACAATCCGCAGCTGCGTCGCATCCTCTGCGATGAGATCCCGCACACGTTTCAATGGCTGCTGGATTCGGGAGTCCGTTTCTACGGGCCGATGCCCGAGCCGCCACATCGGCAGCCGCGCATGCACAACGTCTTGCCAAACTCCAGGGCATTTATCTATCACCTCGAACGGCGCGCCCGTCGAGCGGGCGTAGATATTCGAACCGGCGCCGAGGTAGTCCAACTGATCCGCGCGGACAGTGGCATCGTCGGTGTTACTTATCGCACCGACCAGAATGTCCGCGAGATACGGGCCCCGGCGGTCATCCTGGCGGCCGGCGACTTTACCAACAGTCCCGAGCTCAAGAGCCGCTTCATGGGGCCGGGCGCAGCTCAGGTGGAGGCGGTCAATCAAATGGCCACGGGCGATGGGCAACGCCTCGCAGAGCTCGTTGGGGGTCGCATCGTGAACGGAGATCTGGCGCTCGGGCCCGAGCTGAGATTCGTGGCTCCGCAGACCGAGTCGCTGGTGCGCCGCTTGCCGCCGCTGCGCTCGATCGCAAAGATGCTCGAATGGTCCCTCGGGCATCTGCCGGGCGCGTTGCTGCGCCCATTTATGATGAAGTTTCTTACCACTGCGCTGGCTCCCGCCGCTCAATTATTTGCAGACGGCGCAGTTCTCCTGAACGCACGCGGGGAACGCCTCTGTGACGAGGGCGGCAAGCTGGCGCATGCGCTCGCACAGCAGACTGGAAAGATGGGTTACATTCTGCTCGATGCGCGACTGGCACGACTCTACGAGGCATGGCCAAACTTCATCTCCACGGCGCCCGGGATTGCGTATGCATACCTCGGCGACTACCGTCGCAACCGCCCGGACATTTATCTTCGGTGCAAAACACTGGAACAGCTTGCAGGTCAACTGAGAATGGATGTGGCGGCCCTACGCGCGTCGGCGGATGGCAGATTGGGGGAGGGACCCTTCGTCACCCTAGGGCCCGTCAGGCCCGTGTTTGTTCACAGCGAGGGTGGGCTGGCGGTGGATGAGTCGCATCGCGTATTGGCCGACGGAAATCGGGCCATCCCGGGCCTGTATGCAGCCGGTTCCACGGGACAGGGAGGCCTGCTGCTCAAAGGCCATGGCCATCATCTGGCCTGGGCGTTCGTTTCAGGTCGTCGAGCGGGCCGGATCGCCGCTCAGAAGGTACTGAGCGGCAATAAAGGTCGCGCATGCAGCCCCTGAACGGCATTTTCGTCCTCGACTTCAGCACTTTGCTGCCCGGCCCGCTTGCCACCTTGATGTTGGCGGAAGCAGGCGCTGAGGTCCTCAAGATCGAGCGTCCCGGGCAGGGCGACGAAATGCGCTCTTATGCGCCGCGTGTGGGCCCCGACAGCATCAATTTTCAACTGCTGAACCGCCGCAAACAGAGCCTCGAAATCGATCTGAAGGATCCCGGTGCAGTGGCGCGTCTCACGCCCCTCATCGAAAAGGCGGACGTGTTGGTCGAACAATTCAGACCACAGGTCATGCAGAGGCTCGGACTGGGCTATGAAGCGGTGCGGACTATCAATCCCCGACTGATCTATTGCTCGATCACAGGTTGGGGTCAAAGCGGCCCCAAATCCGCTGCAGCCGGTCACGACCTGAATTACCTGGCCGAGACGGGTGTCCTCGCATTGAGTGCAGGCCCGGATGGCATACCTTCATTGCCGCCGGTGTTGGCTGCCGATATCGCCGGCGGCAGCTATCCGGCGGTGATCAACATTCTGCTCGCGCTTCGCGAGCGCGAGCTTACCGGCCAGGGGACGCACCTGGATGTTGCAATGTCCGACGGGGTGTTTACTTTCGCATATTGGGCATTGGGCAACGCAGTTGCGGCGAACGCGTGGCCGCGCTCAGGCCAGGAGTTGCTGACAGGCGGGTCGCCCCGGTATCAGGTGTATCGGACGGCCGACCATCGTCACGTTGCGGCGGCGCCCCTGGAGGAGAAGTTCTGGAGCAACTTCTGCCGTGTCATCAACCTGCCGGAGGCCCTGCGATCGCCGCAGGCGCCGGCCGCCGCGGTAATTGCTCAAGTCGCGGCGATCATCGCGAGTAAAACCGCGGACGAATGGCGCCGCGCATTCGCGGGACAGGATGTCTGTTGCTCGATCGTCCTCGACTTCGAGGAAGCCGTAGGGGATGCGCATACGGTAGCGCGGCGAGTGTTCGAACAGCAGCTGCAGGCTGAAGGCCAGCTGTTACCTGCGCTGCCGGTTCCGATCAGCCCTCAGTTCCGCTCGCAGGAGTTGTGCGCCAAGGCCCCGCGCCTCGGCGAGCATGACGATGACCTCGGCATCACACGAGAGTCGGCTCCGTAGCGGCAAGACTCGGTCTTTTACGAACGATCGACCACCAATCGTTCAGCGACAACTGTGCCGACAACCCGAAATCGATGTCCGGCAGCCTGAACTCCACATAACCCACGGCGCAGGCGATCGCGATCTGTCCCAGGTCGAAACAGCGGCCCGGATCCTCGATTTCGACAGAGAACTGCCGCACACAGCGCCGGACTGCGCTCTGGAACCGCTCCAACATGGCTTCCGAACGCAGCTGCTGCGGACGCCGCAGTTCCAGCACGATATTGACTGCGGCGTCGAGCATCCCATCCGCGAGCGCCTGCCGGCGCAGTACGCGCAGCCGTTCATGCAAAGACGTTGGCAGCAACGCCGGGCCTTCACCCATTGAGTCCAGATACTCACAGATCACGGGGCTGTCATACAAAGGGCTGCCGTCGTCCAGCAGGAGCGTCGGAACTTTGCCCAGTGGATTGAATGGTGTGATTGCAGTTGGTTCCGGCCAGGGGTGTGCCTGAACAATCTCAATCTGGTCCGCGATCTGCTTCTCAATCGCCACAATGCGCACTTTGCGCACAAAGGGTGAGGGCGGCGAAAACAATAATTTCATGCAACCTCCGGGTGTGGCGGCGAGCCGCTTGCAATGAGTGCTATGCGCATGTAAGTATACCTGTTATGCGATTACGGTATCACACCAGAATACGCATCCCTGTCATTCTGCTGCGCACGCCAAGCGTAAGAGAGAGCTTATGAGCGCCACGTTGGCTTCTCCCACCCCCTATGTCCCCAACAAGCAACGCATGGTGGGCAAGTTCGTCATTTCCTCCGACTGCCACGTCAACGAGCCATTCGATGTGTTTACAGCTCGGGTCGACGAGCGCTTCCGCGACCGCGTCCCCACGATGAAGGTGGACGAAAAGGGCCGGAAGTGGCTGATCATGGAAGGTGCGCGGCCATCCTGGATCCGTGAAGCACCTCGCGATCAACAGGTTTCAATCACGCAATTCAAACGGCGTTGGGAGACGGACGGCACGCGGCCGCAACTCGATCGCACCAAAGGCGCGATGTTTCAGCAGCATGGCGGTACCGGTCCCGAGCGCTACCAGGACATGGATTACGACGGCGTGGATGCCGAGATCGTATTTCCCAACAAGGGACTCGCGGCCTTCTACTCTCCCGATCCGGAACTGAATGTCGCGATGTGCCGAGCCTGGAATGACTGGGCGTACGAGACGTTTGCCGGCAACTCGCGCAGTTTCCCATCTGCCCTGGTCGCTCCGGCTGACGTGGGCGCTGCGGTCGAGGAGGTGCAGCGGGCCGCGGATCGGGGTTTTCACTCGGTGATGCTGCCCCCGTTGATCCGCGACAAGGGCTACAACCTGCCCGAATTCAATCCTCTGTGGGATGTGCTGAGTCAGACAGGGTTGCCGGTGTGCTTTCATGCGGGCACCGGCAAGGATCCGCGCGGTGCGACCGGCGACGGCGGGGCAATCATCAATTACGTCGTGCACGCGATGAATACCGTCGTACAGCCCCTCGTAGAAGTCTGCGCCTCCGGCGTGTTTGATCGTTTCCCACGGCTTCGCTGCGGCACGGTCGAGGCAGGTGTTGGCTGGATTCCCTATACCTTGCAGGCGATGGACCTGGGCTATGACTCATTCGCATTCTGGGTAGCACCCAAACTGGCGCGCAGACCCAGCGAGTACTTCCGTTCCAACTGCTTTGCCACGTTCGAGGTAGATCCCGTGGGTGTCGAGCTGCGCCGTTACGTGGGAGCCGACAACCTGCTGTGGGGAAACGACTACCCGCACATCGAAGGTTGCTGGCCGAATTCCGACCTGGTGGTCGAAAGCTGGGGCGAGGGTGTGTCGGCAACCGAGCAGGCCAAGATGCTGGGTCTGAACGCCGCGCGGATATTCAACATTCCGGTGCCGCAGATTTATCAAAACAAGAGTGAGGTCGCGTGAGGGTGTAGCGACACATTAGGTAGTCGCACGCCTCGGGTGCGTGCGCGATTGCTAGAACAACTCAATTGAGGGGGTATCATGAGTTATTTTGCGAGCCAGCATCGGTCTGTCCTACGCACCGGCGTCGTTGTGTTGTGGACGCTTGCGCCACTGACATGGACCTGTGCGAGTGCTGCAACTGCATCTAGTCCCGACGCGGCAGCCGCCGCGGAGGATTCCAGTAACGTGCTGGAGGAGATCACGGTCACTGCGCGGCGCCGCGAAGAGAGCCTGGAACGGGTGCCCGTATCGGTCATCGCGCTGGATTCAAAGACGCTGACCTCGCAGAATGTCACTTCACAAGAGGATCTTCAGCGCGTCGTCTCCGGTCTCATCGTAAGGCAGTCCCAGCAGCAGAACGATCTCGTTTATGCAATGAGGGGCCAGACTACGGATGCCTTCTCCGGCGTGCTACCCGGAGTGTTGCCCTATATCAACGAGATCCAGTCCAATTCTCTCAGCGCGGGCTCGATCTACGATATGGCTTCTGTGCAGGTGCTGAAGGGGCCGCAAGGTACGCTGTTTGGCCGCAACGACACCGGCGGTGCGGTCGTCTTCACGACCCAGAAACCGACCAATGAGCTCGGCGGCTATGTCTCGGCCAGCGCGGGGAACTTTGATCTGGCCAGCGCGCAAGGAGCACTCAACCTGCCGATCGTTCCCGATAAGGTGTTGTTACGTCTCGCGGGGGACTACACCTACCGTGCCGGCTACGTGCACGATCTCGGCTCCGGCGACATGTTGGGTGTCGCCAATCGCCGCTCTGGCCGCGCAACACTGCTGCTCAAGCCAGTCGAGGCTTTCTCCAACCAGACCACCTTTCAATACGACAAATCCGGCGGCGATAACGTGGGTCAGTATGCCTATTCGGTGTATCCCCTGGGGGCGACGAACAACGGAGTTGCCCTCTCGAGCACGGCTGCCGCTCTATTCACTCCATTTCTCGACAACGTGACGGGACCAGGGTCCTGGGACAATTATTTGCGCCTGCATCCCAATGCCTATGCGCCCGGAGTGGTTGCCTTCTACCAGCTCGAGAAGACGTTCGCACCGTACACGGTGTGGCACAACGAGCCATCCGAGCACCGGGGCATGAACTGGTATGTCGTCAACACTTCGACCCTCACCGTGAACGACGCGCTGCAGATCAAGAATATCGCCGGCTTCTCCAAGGCTCGAACGGATGACCTGGTCGACCTTTTCGGGGCTCCGTACGCCTTCGAGCCGATGGTGAGTGACTTTGGAACCGGATATCACTACGCGACGGATGAGGCTTCGGAGGAGTTGCAGGCCAGTGGCCGGGTGTTGGGCCAGCTCACTTACATAGGTGGGCTGTATGCTGCCTATCAAAAGGACCACGACACGTTCAACGTGACGCCGTTTGATGTCCCGGGCGTCGGTGTTGCGCGCAGGGATGATTTCGTCAAGCACGATCTGACCTATGCCTTTTACGCCCAGGGTACCTGGGACACCTCTTCACTCACCCATGTCAATGGTCTGAGCTTCACGCTGGGCGGCCGGTACACCTGGGAGCACGACAAACTCAATGCATTGCCTACCGACCTTTATGCCGGGGCCGATGAGGAGCGTGCGAGCTACAACAAACCCAGCTGGCAAGTTGGGCTGGAATACCAGATCGACCCGCAACTGCTCGTGTATGTCGAGCAACGCGGCAGCTGGCGCAGTGGCGGGTTCAACGGGACGGCGCCGCCGGTGCCAGCTCCGGGAACTGCCGGCGGCAACGAATTTTTACCCGAGACCATCCGTGACGTGGAGGTCGGTACCAAGTTTGCGGGTGATCCAGGCGGTGTTCCGCTGCGTGTGAATCTGGCCGCCTACTATTCGCGTATCAAAAATGTGCAGCGCGTTGAATACGTGAATATTCCCTACCAGGGCCAAACGGTACTGGCAGGCCTGACCGCCAACATCCCCGAGGGCAGGGTGCAAGGCGTGGAGCTCGATTTCGATGTGCGCCCGCTTCACTGGCTGCGGTTCGGCGGAAATGCGGCATTCACCGATGCGGTGTTTACAGACAATGTCTCGGTGATCTTCGGCCAGCGGCAGGTGTTCGGGCCGTATCCGGACTCGCCGCGGTGGGCAGGGACGATCTTCACCGAGGCAACGGTGCCTACTGCAGTGGGCCCCTTTTCGGCCCGCGTCGATGTGTACAAGCAGACCGCCCAGTTCTTCTCCAGTCAGAATGATGGGTTGGTGCCTGGAACTGAGCTTCCGGGCTACGCGCTGCTGGGCGCCAGAGTCGAGTGGCGCAACGTGCTCGGCAGCAAGCTGACACTCGCGGCCTTCGGCAAGAATCTCACGGACAAGTTCTATTTCGTAGGAGGCCTGGCACAGGGCGGCGCTTTTGGCATCAATGCAGCTGCAATGGGAGTGCCGCGCATGTACGGTGGCCAGGCGACGTACGAGTTCTGATGTTCCGACAGAACGAGCGCGAGTACGACGTTGTAGTAGTGGGCGGCGGCAATGCGGGGCTTTGCGCCGCCCTCGAAGCTCGAGAGGCCGGGGCCTCGGTGTTGCTGTTGGAGTCCGCGCCCCGCTCGATGCGGGGCGGCAATAGTCGTCACACGCGCAATCTGCGTGTGATGCACGACGGACCTGTTGGTGTCCTGAATGGCACCTACACTGAAGATGAGTATTGGGGTGATCTGAAGCTCGTCACGGAAGGACAGACCGATGAGAAGCTCGGACGCCTGACGATACGCGCGAGCAGGGATGTGTTGTCCTTTATGCTACGGCATGGCGTCCTGTTCCAGCAGGCCCTTTCCGGCACACTATCACTCTCGCGCACCAACGCGTTCTTCCTGGGAGGTGGCAAGGCGCTCGTGAATGCCTATTACTTGAGTTGCGAGCGTTACGGTATCGAGGTTCAGTATGACTCGGAGGTGATTTCCTTACAGGTGAGCGGCGATGAGGTGCAACGGCTCGAGTCGGAGCAGGGGGGTACACGCCGAATCATCAAGACGAAGTCGGTTGTAGTATCTTCGGGCGGTTATCAAGCCAACATCGAGTGGCTCAAACAAGGTTGGGGAGAACGCGCCGAACGCTTCCTGATCAGGGGCACCCCCTACGCGAACGGGCGGGTGTTGCGAAATCTACTGGACCAGGGTGTCGCCTCAGTCGGAGATCCCACTCAATGTCATGCCGTGGCCATCGATGCTCGTGCGCCGAAGTTTGACGGTGGCATTGTCACGCGCATTGACTGCATCCCGTTCTCGATCGTAGTCAACCGTAACGGACGGCGCTTTTATGACGAAGGCGAGGACATCTGGCCGAAGCGGTACGCTATCTGGGGCCGCCTCGTTGCGATGCAGCCCGATCAACTGGCGTACGCGATTATTGATTCCAAGGCCGCGGACTTGTTTATGCCAACGGCATTTCCCCCCATCGTGGCGGACAGCGTTGGGGCGCTCGCCGAGCACTTGGGACTCGCCCGCGAGACACTCGAGGCGACGGTTGACGAGTACAACGCTTCCGTGCAGACGGGGCGATTCAACAGCACGGATCTCGATGAGGCGCGGACGGTGGGTTTGATTCCTCCTAAGTCGCATTGGGCCAGAAGGATCGATACACCGCCCTACATGGCCTATCCGCTACGACCTGGAATCACATTTACTTACCTGGGCGTCAAGGTAGACGAACGCGCGCAGGTGTACCTCGACAGCGGCAAACCGCTACGCAACCTGTTTGCCTGCGGGGAGATCATGGCCGGCAGCATTCTCGGCAAGGGGTACCTGGCCGGTTTCGGCATGGCAATTGGAACGGTATTCGGTCGGATCGCGGGCAAGGAGGCCGCACGAGTTGCGCTCGCTTGAGGCCTCTATCCGCGCCACCGTCGAACGGGCGCCGGCGTCCTGTGGTTTGCGCAACGAGTGGAGCAGTGACCCTTATCTGCAGGCACGCCGTGCGATGGAAATCTGCAATGCGTGCCGCTACTGTGAGGGCTTCTGCGCCGTATTTCCCGCCATGACACGCCGGCGCAGTTTCGAAGATCGCGATCTCGATTTTCTCGCAAATCTGTGTCATGGCTGCCGTAGCTGTTACTACTCCTGTCAATATGCTCCGCCGCACGAGTTCGGCGTGAACGTACCTCGTGTCTTCGCCGAGGTGCGGATGCGAAGTTATGAGCGCTATAGCTGGCCAGCGCCCCTGGGACGGCTGTTCAGGCGTAACGGCTTCGTGGTGTCCGCGATAATGGGTCTCGGCGTTGCGCTCGCAATGTTTCTTGCGAGCATTTTCATTGAGGGCGCGGCTCTTTCGCGGCCGGTGCTCGCGCCGGGGGATTTTTATTCCATCGTCCCGCATGCAGTGATGGTCTGGCTTGCCGGCGGTGCCTTTCTATTCGCGCTGCTTGCGCTGATCATCGGGGCCGTCGGTTTTTGGCGAGACATCGGCGGGAAGCGGCCGATCTCGCGCGCAGCCCTCATGGAGGCGATCAGGGATGCCCTGACACTGCGCAATCTGGGCGGCCCGGGCACTCGCGGCTGCAACGATCGTAATGAGCGCTATTCCAACCTTCGCCGCCGCTTTCACCATGCGCTGGCCTACGGTTTTCTGTTGTGCTTCGGGGCAACTTCAGTGGCGACCGTTTATGAGTATGTTTTTAAATGGGTCGCACCGTTCGGTTTTTTCAGCCTGCCGGTGCAACTGGGTTTCTGGGGAGGCATCGGCATGGTGTTGGGTGCCGGAGGACTCTTCGTTCTGAAGGCCAGTGGTGAGGCCGATGTAGCAGCGCCCGCCGCAAGTGCCTCGGATCGCTCAATGCTTGCGGTTCTGTCGTTGATCGCTCTCACCGGGCTGTTGCTGCTCGCACTGCGCGCAACATCCTGGGCCGGTTTGTTGCTGGTACTGCACCTCGGCCTCGTGGTCGCCTTCTTTCTCGTCATCCCGTACAGCAAGATGGTTCACGGCGTCTATCGATTCATCGCTCTTCTGCACGACGCGGTCGAGCGCCAGCCGCTCAAGCCGCTTCGTTGAGACGCTCGCCCTTTTCCTTGAATACGGCGATGACTTCCCGGATCAACGCTTTGACATACGGCGATTTTGCCTGCGACTGCAGGCTCGCGACATACAAGGAACGCGATAAAGCGGGTTTCAGCGGCCGGAAAACAAACTTGGCCGGATCCAGGTCCTTCTCACACGTGAGTTTCGGCAGGAAGCAACACACACCCGTGTCCTGGACCAGGGCCTTCATGAGCGGGACGCTGTCAATGAAGAGATTGCAGTTGATCTCGATGCCGCCCTCCTTGAAGTACTGGTCGATATAGTCCCGCATTCCGTGCCGGGATGCCGGCAACACCAGGGGAAGGCTCGTCAACTGCGCCCGCTCGACAACCTGCTGGCCGGCGATTGCATGGTCGCGGCGAGCGACCAGATACAGGGGCTCGACCATCAACCGCTGACAGGTGAGCTTTTGTGCGCTGCGCGCCTGCAGAATGATCGCCACATCGACCGCTCCCGAGGCCAGATGATCGTAGACCTCGCCGGTCGCGGCCTGCAGGGCCGTCACGCGGATCTCGGGAAACGACGCGACGTAGCGACGCAGAATATCCGGCATGAAGTACGCCATGATGCCGGCGGAGGCGGCGATACTGATCTGACCCGCTGGGTTGCGCCTTGCGAGCTCCAATTGCTCAACCGCGTTCGACATGTCGCCGAGGATGGTGACTGCCTGCTCCTGGAGGATCGTGCCGTACTGAGTCAACGACACACCGCGGCCGTTGCGCACCAGGAGTTGCACTCCCAACTCGCTTTCGAGCTGTTGGATCTGACGGCTCAGGGCCGGCTGCGCCACACCCAGAATCGCTTCGGCGGCGCTGAAGCTGCGCATCCTTGCGACATGGAAGAAATACAGCAGGCGCTTGGAATCGATGAGGTCCTGCGAAATGACCCCCTGTCCCCGCGCACGAGGGGACTGACTCGCTTTTTTCACATTCCGCTCCATGCATTCACTCGCCACCGCTGAAATGCAATTTTAGCATATCAGCCATATAGCGCGGCCACCCCCGCGGGCGTGCCGTTCAGGGATCCATGGCCTGCCGAGCGGTCCGCCGCCTACCAGTCCGGATGGCCCTCCTTTTCGGCCTTTGCCAGCGCATCCGCAGGTGTCAGCGCCGTCCCATCCGCTGACACATAATTGATATCGAACGGCGCATCGGCGACCACGTACATGTAGCAGGGCGCTTTCGATTCACATCGGAAACGGTGCACATGGTTGGCGGGGAGCTGAGTGTAGGCACCTGATGCGAGAGTGACCGGCTGGCCGCCCTTCATCTGGGCGACAGCCTTTCCCTTGATGAGCACCACCTCTTCAGTCGCGTGATGCCAATGCCACGGTACGAGACAGTCACTGGTCATACGAACCATGAAGGAAGACGGCTGTTTTGCCGGGTCGCCGCGCATTCCCACCAGGGTGTTGCAGGCCGGCGCAATCGCAACCGGCGCATATTTCGCGTCCTCCGGTTTCAGGAGGGTTACTCCAGCCGCATGCGACGTGCCTGGCGCCGTACTGGAGGGATCGGCGCCCGCCGCTCCTGCCAACAGGCTCACTGAGGCGGCCCAGGCCGCCCGCGCTACGGTGATCTTCATTCGCTTCGTCCCCCTGTCTTCGAGTGAATGCCTCTCCATAAAAAGCATAACAGATATAGTTTCGCTGCGCGCCGCCGTTCGCTTGACCATCGCATAATACGGCATTACTGTTATGCCGAAGTGAAATAGAAGGCAATGCAGGCAATGGGCGCCACGACTCCACCCTTGATCGGCAGCGTGTCACGAGCGAAATGGCAGGAATTTCCCGGGCACTTCCGCGGTGCTCTTTCGAAGGAGCTCGTCAGCCGCGGCCTGGTCGGTACGAGGAAGCTCGATTTGCGGATTTCGCACTATCAACCCATGGCCTGGGTCGAGGAGCACGTGCACTCCGTGCAGGAGCAGGTGTATTTCGTTCTCGGCGGCGAAGGAGCGCTCGTGTTGGATGGCGTAGAGCACACTTTGAGTGTCCATGACTACGTGTGGATCCCACCAGGCGTGCGTCATTCCTTCACCGCATGCGGGCTGCAGCCGCTGGTGTTTCTCGTTCTGTCAGCTCCCGCGCAGGACGGGACGCCCGACACCTGATGGCCACACCGCTGGACACCGAGTGCCTCTTGCTGTTGGGGGGAAGCCGCGAGAAGGGAGCGGCCAATCCGATCACGGTGTACGACAAATATTCAGGTGCGCCAATCGCCTTGGCTCACGTGCCGGATGCAAAACAGGTGCACGTGGCTGTGGAGCGAGCACATAGCGCCTGGCGGCGTGGTGTACCGTCACAAAGCGAGCGAGCACAGATACTGGACCATGCGGCGGTCGGTGTAGAACGAGCCTCTGGCGAGTTGGTTCGCCTGATGCAGTTGGAGGCCGGGTTTCCCAGTGCGGACGGCGAGAATGAGGTTCGGCGCTGCGCCCAAACTCTACGGCTCTCGGCAGCGGCAGCCCGTGAGTTCGGCGGGGATATCGTTCCGCTCGCCGGGTCCCCCGGCCAGGCGGGAAAATTCGGGTTCACGCTGCGCGTGCCGCTCGGCGTGGTGCTCGCGGTGACTCCTTTCAACTCGCCGCTGAACACCGTAACGCACAAGATTGCGCCGGCGTTTGCGGCGGGTAATGCGGTAGTCCTGAAACCGTCCTCGGAAACACCCTTGACGGCCTCCAGATTTGCGCAGGTGCTGTTAGAGGCCGGCGTGCCTGCCGGTTTTCTATCGATTGTCCATGGGGGCGCCGAAGTTGTGGGTGAGTTGCTCGAGCAACCGCCGATCCGCTACGTCGCCTTCACGGGCAGCACGGCGACCGGCCGCGCAATCGCTCGAGCATCCGGATTGCGTCGAACCCAAATGGAGCTGGGCAGCATCGCGTTCACGATTCTGTGCGCGGATGCGGATCTGGAGGTAGCCCTGCCGAAAATCGTCACTGCAGCCTATCGAAAGGCGGGGCAGGTCTGCACGTCGGTTCAGATCCTGCTCGTGCATCGCACATTGCGTCCGGTGGTCGAAGAAAGGCTGGCAGCCATGACCGCCGCGGTTCCCTACGGCGATCCCGCCGATCCTCGCACAGTCACGGGTCCGGTGATCAATGCGACGGCCGCTGCACGGATTGAAAGTTGGATCAACGCGGCTGTCGCCTCCGGCGCGCGCCGTCTGGCCGGCGGATTGCGCCAGGGCAACGTCATACCTCCGACTTTGCTGACTGATGTTGATGACGCAATGGATGTCGTACGGTGTGAAGTTTTCGGACCTGTGCTTTGCATTCGTGGTTTCGATGAGCTGTCCGAGGCGATCGGGCAGGTAAATCGGACGCCCTACGGACTGGCGACGGGGATTTTTACATCGCAAATCAACCATGCGTTCGCGGCAATCCGCGACCTCGAAGTAGGGTCCGTGTATGTGAACGACACGTCGAGCTCCCGCGTGGACGCCATGCCGTATGGCGGATCGAAAGACAGCGGTTTCGGACGTGAAGGGCCGGGCTACGTCATTCGGGACATGAGCGAAGAGCGGATGATCACGTTTTCAAATGTTGGTTTGTAGGCACCGGAGGCTGCGGCATGTCCATGATCAAAGGTGGCGAGCTCATCGCCCGATATCTCATCCAGGAGAAGGTCCCCTACATTTTCGGGATCTGCGGCCATGGCAACGTGGGCCTGCTCGACTGCCTGTACGACGTACGTGACGAGCTGCGCCTGATCTCGCCACGGCACGAGCAGTGCGCCGGACACATGGCGGACGGCTACTTCCGTATCAAACATCGTCCGGTCGCAACACTCACTTCCACCGGGCCGGGTTCGGCGAATCTGGTGATGTCACTCGCCACTGCCTTGTCCGACTCATCCGCGTTTCTGGCCATCACCGCCAATGTGCCGACATCGCAGGCCAATCGAGCTCCCTTCCAGGAGCTCTACTTTCACAATCAGTCCGATTTCCCTTCTGTGATCCGACCCGTGGTGAAGCGCAGCTTCCAGCCTTCGCGCGTCGACATGTTGCCGCTGGCATTGCGCCAGGCCATGGACACCATGACGACGGGCCGGCCGGGTCCGGTCAACCTGGATATCCCCTATAACGTGTTCCAGGAAGAGGCCGAGGTGGCTCTGCCTGCGCCCGCGCATCCGGGCGGCACCTACAGGCCTGGAGCGAGTCCGGAGGAGATCGCGGCTGCACTCCAGTTGATTGCTGCGGCCGAGCGACCGATGTTTTTTATAGGCCATGGCGCCACGCTTTCCGAGGCAGGCGCCCAGATCACCCAGTTGGCGCGCGAGTTCGGTGTACCCGTGGTCAGCTCGCCGAATGGGATGGGCTGTCTGTCCATGGACGATCCTCTCGCGCTCGGCTTCATCGGGCGAAACGGAGCTTATCCGGCGAATCAGGCGGGACGCCATGCCGATCTGGTGATTGCGGTCGGAGCCCGCTTCGACGATCGCTCCTCCTCGACGTGGCACGCCGGTTATTCCTGGAATTTCCCTCACACCAAGCTGATTCATGTCGACATCGATCCACAGGAGCTCGGACGCAACTATGCGCCCGACCTGCCCATCATTGCCGATGCCAGAACGTTTCTGCGGCAATTGTTGTCGGGACTGGAAAGCAGCCGCGTGAAGGCAGAGCGGTGGGGCGCATGGCGGTCGCAGGTCCGTGAGTGGCAACAGCAGTGGCAGTTATTCGTCGAGCCGCATTTCAACGAAGCCACGAGTCCGTTGCGTCCAGAGTTCGTCGTGCGGACCGTGCGCCAGGCACTTCCCGATGACGCCATCATTGCGTTGGATTCCGGCGTGCACCACAACTGGTTTATGCAGTTCTGGCAGGCTCGCCGGCCGCAGACGATGTTGAACAGCTGGGGCTACTCGTCGATGGGATTCGGCGTGTGCAGCATACTAGGGGCCAAACTCGCGGCGCCTGATCGCCCGTGTGTCGCGATTGTCGGCGACGGCGGCTTCACGATGACACCGTATGTTCTGTGCACGGCCGTTGAATATAACCTGCCGTGCGTCTGGATCATCTGGAACAACTTCGCCTGGGCAGCAATCCGTGATCTGCAATACGGGTTATTTGGCGGCCGCGAGATCGGCACCGCTTTCTACAAAGGCCCCGGCGGCGAGCGCTATAACCCCGACTTCGCGGCTTGGGCGCGCGCCTGCGGCGCAGATGGCGTAACAGTTACCGCGCCCGGTGATCTACGCGCGGCAATCGAGCTCGCGGTCAAAAACAACCGGCCCTGCGTCATCGACGTGCATGTCGATGCGGAAGTGCGGCCGCCCTCGACCGGCACGTGGCAGCTGCCCCCGACACCCTATAAGGAGCCGCTGTTCGGCAAGCCGTTTCGGCCCTGACGTATGCATTTGACGAATAATAGATATGCCAATATGATATCTACAACGGGAGGCCGCGATTCACTCGGAGAGGCTGTTGAAGAAGCAAAACAAAGGACCCCTGCACGGTGTGCGTGTGCTCGAATTGGGCAGCATGGTGGCCGGTCCGGTTGCCGCAACCCTGCTCGCGGATTTCGGGGCTGAGGTCATCAAGGTCGAGCAACCCGGCGATGGCGACCCGATTCGCCAGAGCGGGCCGATGTGGCAGGGTGAGAGCCTCTGGTGGAACGTCGAAGGGCGCAACAAGCGTTCCGTGACCCTCGATCTGCACAAGGCTCGCGGTCAACAACTCTTGCGGGACCTGGCACGTCACGCGGACGTCCTCGTTGAAAACTTCCGGCCGGGCACGATGGCGCGCTGGAATGTGAGTTATGAACAGCTCAAAGAAGTCAATCCGCGCCTCGTAATGCTCAGCATCTCCGGCTACGGGCAGACAGGGCCGAACGCCCCGCTGGCCGCTTACGACCGTATCGCGCTCGCCTTTGCCGGCTTTCTGCACGTGACCGGCTACAGCGATCGCCCGCCGGTGAGGCCCGGGTTCTCGATAGCTGACTACACTACCGCGCTCTATGGGGCGTTCGCGGTGATGATGGCGCTCTATCATCGCGATGCCCGCGGCGGTGAGGGCCAACACATCGACCTGTCGCTGTTTGAAACAGTCTTCCGGTTCACCGAGGTGCTCGTGACCGCCTATGACAAGCTGGGCGTCGTGCGGGAGCGCACCGGCAACAAGGCCTACCAGGCCTCCCCCGGCGATCACTATCTCACCAACGACGGCCGCTATCTCGCGCTGACAATAGCGGCCAACAATGTGTTTGCGAGACTCTGCCAGGCGATCGGCCGGCCGGAGCTGGCGGGCGATCCCCGCTTTGCTACCCATTCCGCGCGGGCGGAGCACTACGACGAGATCAACGGGATCGTGGCCGACTGGATCAAGTCACATCCTGTCGACGAGGTGTGCGCGGCGCTGCGCCAGAACGGTGTGCCGCACTCAATCATCTTCTCGCCGGTGGAGATCATGAAAGATCCACACTTCGCGGCGCGCGGCTCGATCGCAACGCTCGAGCACCCGCGTCTGGGGCCGCTCAAGATGCCCGCTGCCGTGCCTCGGATGAGCGCAACGCCGGCTCCGGCACTCAGGCCGGCTCCGCTGCTGGGAGAGAACACCGACGAGGTGTTACGTGAGTTGTTGGGACTATCTGCACAGGACCTGGCGGGCCTGCGCGGCGAGGCAGTTGTGTAATGGCGAAATCGAGTCAGCTTCTCGAGCCCTGTATCGTCGGCGTCGGCGAAAGCGAGTTCACCCGCTGGGGCGGTATTCAGGACCGCAGTCAGTTTCAGATTACCGCCGAGGCGATCCTCGCTGCCCTGGCCGATGCGGGACTCACCGTCCGTGATGTCGACGGCTTCGCCTCCTTCTCTAACGATTCGAACGAAGGACCGTTGATGCAGGTCGCGCTGGGAGTGCCCGTCATGCGCTGGTCCTCAATGGTGTGGGGCGGGGGAGGGGGCGGCTCGATTGCAGCTCTCGCGCAAGCTTGCGCGGCGGTCCAGGCCGGCCACGCGAGCGTCGTGGTTGTATACCGCGGATTGTGTCAGGGACAGAGTCGCCGGTTTGGTCGTTTCGCCACCGGGCGCACGCAAGGCAACTTCGTAAACCCTTTCGGTCTGTTCGCCCCTCCCCAGATGTTGGCATTGGTCGCCCAGCGCTTTATGCATCTGTACTCGATTGGCGCCGAGCACCTGGCGGAAATTGCCCTGAACGCCCGCTCGAATGCCAACCGCAATCCGCGCGCCGTGATGCACTCGAAGCCACTGACTCGCGAAGATTACTTCAGCGGCCGCTGGATTGCGGAACCTCTCAGACTGTACGACTGTTGCCTCGAGACAGACGGTGCTGGTGCCGTAGTTGTGACGAGTCGCGCGCGGGCTCGCGATTTGCGCTCGCGTACCGTTAACGTGTTGTCTGTGGCGCACGGCGGCGGTCCCGGCTGGGGGACAGGTCCGCTGGGTAGTCATAACATGCCTGATGAGGACTACGCTTCAACCAACAGTAAGCGCCTGGCGAAGGAGCTGTTCGAGGTCGCCGGTTTGTCGCCTGCGGACATTGATGTCGCGCAGATTTACGATCACTTTTCACCCCTGGTCCTGATGGCGCTGGAAGACTACGGCTTCTGTGGTCGTGGTGAGAGCGGCGACTTCATCTCCGGCGGCCGCATCCGCTGGCCGGATGGTGATTTGCCATTGAATACCTCCGGAGGCCAACTCTCCGAAGCGTACGTACACGGGATGAATATTCTCATCGAGGGCGTGCGCCAACTGCGTGGTGAATCAACCTCACAAGTCGCTGGAGCTCGCACGTGTCTGGTGACAGGCGGCCTGGGTGTGTCACCCACCAGTGGCACCATACTCGGAGCACTTTCGTGAGTTACTTTCCCGCGGAAATGCCTCGGCCGGAGCCTGATCGCGACGATCGTGACTTCTGGACGAGCTGCGCACAACAGCAACTGCGCTTTCAGGCTTGCGCGGCTTGCGGAGCACCTCGCCATCCGCCGCGTCCCATTTGTCACCAATGCCAGTCCTTCGCCATCAAGTGGGTCGAGTCCGGTTCCCGTGCCATCGTCTACACCTATTGTGTGGTTCATCATCCCAACCATCCCGCGCTGGCGGAACGCGTGCCCTACATAGTCGGCGTGGTCGAATTTCCGAATCTGCCGGGAATCCGTTTCGTTACCAACATCACCGGGGCAGCGCCGCAGGACGTTCGGATCGGCATGGCCGTGACACTCTGGTGGGACGACATTGGTGACGGCCAGTTCATCCCGAGATTTCGTCCCAATCCGCCATGACTCCCGCCGACTCCCTACCGCTGAAGTCCGCGCCGCCGCTCGACTTGCTGAGCGGGTACCGGGTTCTCGACCTCACCACGTCCATTGCCGGTCCCTATGCAACCCAGCTGTTAGGAGACATGGGAGCGGATGTCGTCAAGATCGAAAAGCCGCAGGGAGGGGATGATGCGCGAGCCTGGGGTCCTCCGTTCCTGGATGGCGAGTCGCTGTGGTTTTCATCGGTCAATCGCAACAAGCGCAGTGTGGCTATCGATGTGAGCAGCCCTGCGGGGTATGCGCTGTTCCTGAAGCTGCTCGCCCGGGCCGATGTGGTGGTCGTCAATCTCGTCCCGCGGGCCCAGGCCAAGTTGCGGATCGACTATGCAACGCTGCAGGCCCACAAACCCGATCTCGTCCACGTGTCGATAACCGGCTTTGGATTGAGCGGTCCGCGGGCAAACCTGCCCTGCTATGACCTGATTGCGGAAGGCTACTCAGGAATCATGGATCTCACCGGCGAGGCGCAGTCAGGCCCGCAGAAAGTCGGCTCGCCGGCCGCGGATCTGCTGGCGGGGATGGATGCCGCACTCGCAACCCTCGCAGCGCTTCTACGGCGCATGCGCGACGGCAGAGGCTGCCAGGTAGACATTTCAATGGTCGAGAGCATGACCCGGTTTGTCGCTCCCCGTCTCGCTTCCTACCTGGGATCGGGCGAAGTGCCGCAGCGTACCGGCGGTCGCGACAGCGTCATTGCGATCTACCAGGTGTTTGAAACGCAGGACCTGCCATTGACGCTCGGCTTGGGGAGCGACGCAATCTGGCGTCGATTCTGGAATGTGCTCGAGAGGCCGGATATCGCAGCGGATCCGCGCTACGCCACGAATGCGGCCCGGCGCGAGCGGCGCGCCGAGCTCGTCGCACTGATCGCGCCCGTGTTGCGCGGACGGCCGCGCGCGCAGTGGCTGGCAATCTTTGCTGAGCACAACGTGCCCAGCGGACCCATCAATCGAGTTGATGAAGTCAGTTGCGATCCTGCACTCATCGACAGCGGCCTGTTTTACCGGTTCGAGCGTGGCGGCGTGCGCATCCCACTGGTGGGCCTGGGAATCAAGTTTGATGGCCGCGCCGAGGCCTGCGCACTGGCGCCGCCGAAACTCGGTGCTGACACGCAGCAGGTTCTGCGGGAATGGCTGGAACTGGAACAATGAGCTACACGGAAATCGAATACCAGGAAGAGGGCCCGGTCGGAACATTGACCCTCAACCGGCCGGCGGACGGCAACATGTTCACGGTGACCATGTGCCACGAGATCCGCGACTGTATCAATGAGGTGCGCCGCGAGACGCGCACCCGCGTGTTGGTAATAACGGGCGCCGGTGAAAAGTTCTTCTGTATCGGCGGCCGCAAGGAAGGCATGGAGGATACTCTCCTCTACGCGGGGGTGCTGCCAACGCTCGAGATGTACGAAAGCATCGACCGCCTGCAAAAGCCGGTGATCGCGGCCGTGAACGGCTATGCGGTGGGCGGCGGCAACGTGCTGCAGATGGTGTGTGATCTGACAATTGCGAAGCAGAGCGCCGTCTTCCGCCAGGTCGGGCCGATGATGGGCAGTTTCGATGCCGGCTATGGAACCTGGTATCTCGAGGATCTCGTGGGTAAGAAGCGAGCCAAGGAGATGTGGTATCGCAACCCGAAGATCAGCGCGCAACAAGCCCAGGAGATGGGCCTCATCAACCAGGTTGTCCCCGATGATCAACTGCGGACCGCGGCGCACGCGATGGCTCTCGAAATCGCGCAACGGGGGAGTTTCGCCCTCGCTGCCGTGAAAGCGGCCTTCAACGCGCGCCACGGCGGTGTGTCGGGTCTATCCCGTTTGGCTCACGACCTGCTGCTGCGCGGCTACCTGCCCAGTAACGAGTCGCACGAACTGTCGGCAGCATTTGCGGATCGGCGTCCACCCGACCCGGAACAATTTGGGCATTGACACAATGTCAGGTCTGTTGACATTACACCATCCACGACGCGCAAGAGCCTATTACGACTCGGGCACCTGGCGATCGGAAACACTCTATGGGCTGCTCCAGAGACACGCCCGCGAGCGCGGTTCCTGTCATGCGGTCCGAGACGGGAGTCGCCGTCTCACCTGGCAGCAGTGGCTGGGCGCTGTGGATGCCGTTGCGCACGCATTGGACCGTGCGGGTGTTCGCAAAGGCGACCGAGTGTCTGTCTGGTTGCCGAACCGCATCGAGACGACGATTATTTTTTTGGCCTGCGCCCGCAACGGCTACATCTGCAACCCGTCGCTACACCAGAATTACACCGTCGCCGAAATCGTTTCCCTGCTCGAGAGAGTCCGATCGACAGTGTTGGTCGCGCAGGTGGGTTACGGCGCGGATGCCGACCGCGCCGACGTATTCGCACCTGCCCGGGAACTTCCGGCCATGCGACATGTGTTCGCGCTCGTGGCTGAAGGAGTTGCGGTCCCGCCCGGGACTCAGCCGTTTCCCTGGGTCGATTCAAATTGCGACGCCCCGGCGCAAATGCTACCGCCGCCAGATGACGACCCGGACAAAATCACCTATCTGGCATTTACCTCCGGCACGACCGGTGTTCCGAAAGGCGTCATGCACAGTGACAACACTTTGCTCGCGAACGCACGAGCGATGGTTGAGGACTGGCACCACGATGCGTCGACGGTCCTCCTGTCTCTGAGTCCCATGAGCCATCACATCGCGACTGTCGGTCTGATGCAAACACTCGTCACCGGTGGCGAGTTTGTGTTGAGTCAGCTCACGCCGCAGAATCGGGCAATTGACTGGATAGAGCGCTCTGGCGCGACGTATGTTATGGGTGTGCCCACTCACGCGATGGATGTATTGAGCGCCGCGCGGCAGGCCAGTCTGCGGAGTCTTTACCATGTATCGACCTTCTACATGGCGGGTGCCCCCATTCCGGCCGAGGTCGCCCGCCAGTTGATGGAATTGGGTGCCAAGCCGCAGAACATCTATGGAATGACGGAAAACGGGTCGCATCACTACACGCTGCCGCGCGATGATCTCGATACGATCACCGGCACCTGCGGACGCGCGTGCCGATCCTATGAGATCAAATTGTGGTCGCAGGAAAACCGCGATCAGGAAGTCGCCACGGCCGGACAAATCGGCGAGATCGGCGGGCGCGGGGGCACTTTGATGTTGGGTTACTTCGCCGACCAGGCGGCCACGGAGGACTCATTCAACGCGGCCGGCTGGTTCATGAGCGGGGATCTCGGCGTGCTCGATGAACGGGGCAATCTGAAGGTGGTTGGGCGACTGAAGGATCTGATCATTCGCGGCGGCCACAAAATCCATCCCGCTCGTATCGAGGATCTCGCCTATCGCCACACGGCCGTTGCGAAGGCAGCGGTGTTCGGCGTCGATGATGCGCGCCTCGGGGAGAAGGTTTGCCTTGCCATCATTCCCGCCAGGGACCCCGCGCCTACCGCGGAAGAACTGTTGCAACACCTGCACGAGGCGGGTCTGTCCAGGTTCGACATGCCCGAATATTTTCTGAGTCTGTCGGTGTTTCCCCTCACGGCCAGCGGAAAGGTTCTCAAGCGGGAACTGGTTAGTTGGGTGCGCTCCGGGCGCGCTCAGCCGGTGCCCATTCGTTGGGTCAGGGCCACCTGAGGAGCGCAGCATGCCTATTGAGTTGCAAACTTCGGGTCAGTTCGCGGTCGTGACCATCAACCGCCCCGAGGCATTAAATGCGCTCACCTTCGAGCTGATTCGTGAACTGGGCGCCACGCTCGATCGCGTTGCCGACTCGGACGCTCGCGCACTCATCATCACCGGTGCGGGCGAAAAGTCGTTTTGCGCCGGTGCGGATATCAAGGAGTTGATCGGCCGCACGTTGTTGGAGCAAAAGCGCGGGGCGGCATCGGGCCAGATGACCTTTGCAAAACTCGATCAATTGCCCATCCCCTCGATCGCGCTCCTGAACGGCTACGCCTTCGGGGCGGGCCTGGAGCTGGCGTTGGCTTGTACCTTTCGTCTCGGCGGTGCCCGGAGCAAGCTCGGGCTGCCGGAAATCAAGCTCGGTCTGATTCCTGGATACGGCGGTACTCAACGGCTGGCCCGGCTCCTCGGTGAGTCGCGTGCCATGGAGATGATTCTCACCGGACGAACAGTGAGTGCTTCCGAGGCGTTGCAGCTCGGGCTGCTCCATCGCATCGTGGAAGAGCCGCTGCTCCCGTCCGCGATAGCCTTCGCGCAGGAGTTCTCCTGCTTTGGATTACCAGCACTACGCTTTGCCCGCGACGCCGTACGGCGCGCAACATCCACGACACTCGAGAATGGACTCCTGATCGAGCAGGACCTGTCCACACTTGCCTATCAAACGCAGGACGCCGCCGAGGGCATGCAGGCATTCGCCGACAAACGCCCGCCGCGGTTTCGGGACTGCTGAGGATGTCTGTCATCGTGGTCACCGGTGCGAGTCGAGGGATTGGAGCCGCCATTGCGTGTGCACTGGCAGAGGCTGGACACATCGTAGGCTGTCTTTCCAGATCCGGAACCCTTCCGGCGATGCCCGCGGGCGATTCCGCGGTGCAATCGCGCCTGAGGCCGCTGCAGGCGGACGTTACGCAGCCGCAAGAGATCCGGCGTGCGTTGGGAGAGTTAGTCGAGGCGGTCGGCCCGCTGACGGGGCTCGTCAACAACGCAGGGATTCACGAGGAATCTCGTTCGGAGGAGATGTCCCGCGAGCAGTGGGATGCAGTGATGACCTCCAATGCATTCTCCGCGGTTTTGTGTTGCCAGGCCGCGTACCCGCACCTCCTGGAGGCCGGCGGGGGACTGATTGTCAACATAGGCTCCTTCTTCGACAAACTCGGCGTCAAGCGCAATCTGGCTTACTGCGCATCAAAAGCGGCGGTCGGGGCCATCACGCGCGTATTGGCGGTGGAATGGGCGCGAGCCGCCATTCGGGTGCTCGATGTTGCGCCCGGTTATGTGTTGACGGATCTGAACCAGGATTCACTGCAGAAAGGGCCTCTGAAGGCCTATCTGGACGGCCGGATACCATTGCGGCGTACGGCGCGGGCCGAGGAGATCGGCGCCCTGGTCGCGCTGTTATTTAACGCCGGCAACTCATTCATGACAGGAGAGACACTTTACGTGGATGGAGGGCAGGGCATTGCGCACTGAATGGGACGTCGTCCGCCCATGAATCTGCTGGAACGACTGGATGCACGTTGGGAATTCAACGAGGAGGAAACCATCGTGCTCGACAGTGTGCGAGCAATGGCGCGCGAGCAGATCGCACCGCGCGCCGCGGCTTGCGATCGAGACGCGCGGTTTCCTGTCGAGAGTCTGCAAGCCATCAATTCGTTAGGCTTGAATGGGATGTTTATTCCCGAGGAGTACGGCGGCACGCCACTCTCCTATCGCTGCTATCTGGCCTGCGTGCGGGAAATCTCGCGCGCCTGCGCGTCGACCGGGATCATCTGGGCCACGAACTTCCATGCGGTGCGGCCGCTGATCGAGTTTGGCACACCCGCCCTGCAGCAGCGGCTGTTGCCTTCCATCCTGGCCGGTCACCTGGCGGCGCTGGCCATTACCGAACCGGATGCAGGGTCGGATGCCACGGGCATGAAGACGAGTTTTCGTCCGGAGGGCGATCGCATCGTCATCAACGGCGGCAAGTGTTTCATCACCAATGGAGATGTCGCAGAGCTGTTGCTCGTATTTGGCAAATGGGCACCCCTCGGGGACGGGAAGGCGGCCATCTCCGCAGTTGTGTTGGAACGCTCGACGCCTGGCCTGCGTGTCATCCGCAATGAAGAGAAGCTCGGGATGCGCGCATCGAGCACGAGCGTGCTTGCTTTCGACGGCTGCAACGTGCCGCGCGGCAACCTGCTGGGGGCACCGGGAGAAGGGCTGCAGATTCTGTTTGCATCGCTGAACCGGTCGCGGCCGAGCATCGCGGCTCACGCACTCGGCATCGCGCGCGCCGCGTTTGAGGATGCGATCGAATACATTAATACCCGCCGCCAATCAGGCCGCAAGATCCTGGAATTTCAGGGCATCCAGTTCCTGGTGGCCGACCTCGCAGCCGAGCTGGCTTTGTGCGAGTCCTTTCTCTGGAGCGTCGGGCACGCTGTGGATGCCGGCGAATCCGACCTCGGTATCGAGGCATCGATATTGAAAATGCGCGCTTCCGATCTGGCGATGCGCATGAGTACCGAGGCGGTCCAACTGTTCGGGGGCTACGGCTACTGCAAGGATCATCGTGTGGAGCGATTGCTGCGCGATGCGAAGATTACGCAAATCTGGGAAGGAACCAACCAGATACACCGGCAACTCATTGGGCGCAGCTTCCTGCAGCGATGAAAACGAGGGTATGAACATGATCAGAACGGTGGGTGTAGCAGGAGCAGGAACCATGGGAGCCGGAATCGCGATCGTGGCGGCCCGCGCGGGTTTTCGCACGCTCGTCTATGACACCCGCGAAGGGTCGCTCGCCGCGGCACGTGAACAGACAGCAGCTTTCCTGCGAAAGTCGGTCGAGCGCGGCAGACTCACCCAGCCGCAATCCGACCAGGCCCTGAAGCTGTGGAACACGACGTCGCGTCTGGAGGATCTGGCTTCGTGCGATATCGTGATCGAGGCAGTGTTCGAGGATCTGGAGGTCAAGCGGGGATTGTTTGCGCGTTTGCACGAGGTCTGCCCACAACAGACTCTGTTTGCCTCGAACACCTCCACAATCTCCATTACCGAAATCGCCGGCGGTTCGGGCCGGCCGGATCGTTTTGTCGGCATGCATTTCTGTCTGCCGGCGCAATTGATGAAGCTGGTGGAGATGTCGCCCGGTCTGAGTACCTCGGATGCGAGCTTTCAGGCGGCGTGGGAGTTCTGTTTGGCCCTGGGACAGCAACCGGTTCGCACCCAGGATACGCCGGGGTTCGTACTCAACTATTTTCTCATCCCGTTCAACAATGATGCCATTCGCATGGTAGAGCAGGGGGTCGCTCAACCCGCTGACATTGACCGGGCCATCAAGACAGCGCTCGGGTATCCGATGGGCCCGCTCGAGCTGCTCGATTTGATCGGCCTGGACACGCAGCGCCTGCTCAGTGAGGCGATGTATGGCCTCACGCACGAGCCCCGCGCCGCTTGTCCGGCACTGGTGAAGCGGATGATTGCCGCCGGCCAGGTAGGCAGGAAATCGGGTCGGGGATTTCACGCCTACAGCGGCTCAACCATGTTTGGAGCATGACATGAGCACCTATCAACTCATTCAGTCAGGCGACAGTCATTCCTTTCCCGGAGCACACGCATTTACCGGCGCGGCGCAGGTCGACGGTGGCGGCGTAGTCATACTGGGCGAGCGAGCAGGTGCCGCATACGCGGCATTACAACATCCGGAGCGCTTCGATTTCGTGGCGATTGAGCTCGGACACGAATGCCTGGGTGTCCATGTCGACGAGTCGTCTGCCGCGACCCCAACGAACACGGTCGGATTTGCCCGCTTCAGACTGGGTAACGCAGCGCCCAGCCGACTCGTCGAAGTGGTCAAACAACCGGCAACCACCGCAGCGGCTCTGGCGGCAGCTTGCCGCGCATTCGCTGCAGCCGAGCTGGTGACGGTGGTCTGTAACGACTTTCCCGGCAGGATCGTGAATCGCCTGGTGCGGCCGTTCTATAACGCGGTGCTGCGGCGGCTCGATGAAGGACTCGCCTCAGCCGAGGATCTCGATAAGACGTTGTGCCTGGGTCTGGGGTATCCCGCGGGTCCCATCGCGCTCCTCGAACAGACAGGGCTCGGGCAGCATTGCGATGTGACCGCCGCTTTGTATTCAGCACTGGGTCAGGAAGCGTTTGTGCCGGCCCGGCGGGCGCTGGTCGCACGGCAACGAGCAATGCGCAATCCTGCCGGCGGCGAAGGAAGGTGAACATGCCTCCGTTCGATCAACGCGCATTGCGCAACTGCCTCGGTAAGTATGTAACCGGCGTGACGATTGTGACTACTGTCGCGCCCTGTGGGACGCCGGTAGGCATCACGGTCAACTCATTCAGCTCGGTCTCTCTCGATCCGCCCCTGGTGTTGTGGAGTCAGGCGCTCTCGGCCCGCAGCTTTCCGGCTTTTCGCGACGCGGATCGCTTTGTCATCAACATCCTCGCTGAGGACCAGGCCGAAGTCTCCAGACGTTTTGCAAAAGCGGGCGAGGATAAATTCACGAGTGTTGCGATCCGTCGCGGCCTGGGTGGCTTGCCGATCATCGAAGGCTGCACCGCGTTTCTCGAGTGCACCAAGGCGGCAACGTACCCGGGAGGCGATCATGCGGTCTTTGTGGGTCGGGTCGAGAACTTCGAACATTCAGAACGGAACCCGCTCGCCTTCGGCGGTGGCCGGTATGTTGTCACGCTCGCTCACGATCTGGGAGTACTCAGCACCTCGAGCGCCGCAACACCCTTTACGCATGTGGATGGCGTGCGGCTGGTGACCTCCGCGCTGGGAGGGATTTGTGGGCGGCTCGGTACGACAGTGGGTGCGGCAGTCTGGGGTAACCGAGGCGCTACCGTCATCGCGTGGGAACCCTCCCAAAACCCTGTGTCCGACGATCTGCGCACCGGTCTCGTCGTATCACCGATCTATGCGGCCAGCGGCTTGGTCTTCTCCGCCTTCTTGCCACGCGAGAAGGTCGATGCGCACATCGAGCAGGAGCTCACGAGCTTGCGCCTCGCCGGGATGTCCAACATTCCGTCCGCGGAAGAGATCAATGAAACGCTGTTGAGAATTCGTTCGCTCGGCTTGTCGCGCTCCGTGCCGGAACGCTTCGGCAGCGATGTCACGGCCTTCGGCACCCCTGTATTTGATCGACGCGGCCGAATCGCGTTTGCGCTGACGGCAGTGGGTCGCACGCAACTGGTCGGTACGAGCGAGGAGGGCGAATTTCCGCAGAAGCTGCGCCAGGAAGCGGCGGCATTGTCCGCAAAACTCATCGCGGCTCAGAACCGCTCTATTGCTGAAGCATCTTCGAGGTCAGGTCAGTCATGACGATCGGCATGTTGCGAGGAAAGGTATTGGCCGTCACTGGTGCCGGACGAGGCATCGGACGGGAGATCGCGCTGGCCGCTGCGAGTGCCGGCGCGTGCGTCCTCGTCAACGACCTGGGTGGGTCCATTGCGGGAGAGGGTGCTGACATCGCGCCTGCACAGTCAGTCGTTGCTGAAATCGAGGCGGCCGGCGGCAAAGCGATTGCCAACGGAGCCAACATTGCCGAGCCGGGACAGGCGGCGACCATCGTGGAGGATGCCGTGCGGGCGTTTGGTCGGATTGATTGTGTGGTCAACAATGCCGGCATCCTGCGCGATCGGATCTTTCACAAGATGAGCCTTGCTGATTGGCACGAGGTCATCAACGTGCACCTCAACGGATATTTCCATGTGTCCCGGGCGGCTGCGGACCATTTCAGGCGGCAGGGCGGCGGGTGCTTCGTGCATTTCGCCTCCACCTCCGGTTTGATCGGCAATATCGCGCAATCGAGCTACAGCGCTGCCAAGCTGGGCGTGGTCGCTTTGTCGAAGTCGATCGCGCTCGATATGGCGCGCTTCGGCGTTCGCTCCAATTGTATCGCCCCCTTTGCCTGGAGCAGGATGGCGCAGACGTTGCCGGGAAACAGTGAGGCGGAGCAGTTGCGCGTTGAACGCTTCAAATCGATGTCCGCCGACAAGATTGCACCGCTTGCTGTCATGTTGTGTTCGGATGCCGCCTCGGCTGTGAACGGGCAGATCTTCTGTGTGCGCAAGAACGAGATTTTTCTGTTCTCCCAGCCCAGGCCCATTCGCTCCATGCACCGCCAGGACGGCTGGACCGCGCAGACCCTGGCCGAACAACTGCTTCCGGCATTCCGCCCGAGCTTTCAGCCGCTGGAAATATCAGCGGACGTCTTTGCGTGGGACCCCATCTGAGATGCATTCAACGACGACGCGGCCCGGGGTTGAGGCATCGGCCGCCTGCTGAAGCGCATCCGGGAAGCGCTCAAAGGGCAGCACGCTCCTGATTGTTGGGCGCAGGGAGCCCGCGCTGTAGTACTCGCCAATGAGATTGATCCCGAGCCTCATCAACTCAGGGCGCTCGTCAAAGTGGACATCCAGGGGCGCTCCCAGAACCGCGAGATTTCTCATCAACAGGTAGTTGACACGAACTTCCGGGATCTGCGCACCCGCGAAGCCAATCACAATCATCCGGCCGTCAAATCCGAGGGCCCGCAATCCCGCCGCGAACAGCTCGCCGCCCACGGTATCACAGACAACATTGGCTTCCCGACCGGCTGTCGCGGCCAGTACGCCTTCCCGTATCCCGCGCTTGAGATCGAGACCCGCGGTTACAATCACCGAGTCCGCCCCGAGGGAACGTACATAGTCCGCTTTGTGCTCGGATGAAACTGTGGCGACAACGAAAGCACCCATCGATCTGGCGAGTTGTATGAGCGCGGTCCCCACACTGCCACTTGCACCTGTCACGAGCGCTACTTCGCCCGGTTGCAACTTTCCGCGGACGGCGAGAGCTACATAGGCCGTGTTGTAAGGGGTAATCATGGCCGCCGCTGCGGCGAAAGAAGCCGAGGAAGGCATGGCGTAGCAGCGCGCTGCGGGCGCGATGATTTCCTCTGCCCAAGCCCCAAACGCTACTTGGCACATGACATGGTCGCCCTCGCGGAGCCGGCTCACGCCCGCGCCCACCGCGGTAATCACTCCTGCGGCATCCCGTCCCGGCACAAAGGGTGTTTCATGGCGAACCTGGTATTTCCCCTGGAGCATCAGCAGGTCAGGAAAATTCAACGCGATGGCATGCGTACGGATCAACACCTCATTCGGGCCTGGCATGCCCGGGCTGGCGATCTCTTCGACGCAGTGAGAGTCCAGGAGCCCGTATGCTCGAACATGAAAGGCGCGCATGATCAATTCGGCAGCGCGTACGCGACGACATAGTCGCCCGGCGTCGTACGCATCGAGCCGTGGCCGCCAGAGGCGATGACCACGTATTGGCGCCCCGTTCGCTCCGATACATACGTCATGGGTGTGGCTTGGCCACCTGCGGGCAGTCGCCCCTTCCAAAGCTCCTGGCCCGTGCTGACATCGTAGGCACGCAGGTAGTTGTCGATCGCCGCGCCGATGAAAGCCACACCGCCGCGGGTCATGACGGCACTACCGAGACTGAAGACTCCAGTCGGTAGCGCTAATCCGAACGGGGCAACATCGCGCGTGGTACCAAAAGGTCGCTGCCAGAGGATTTTTTGAGTCCGCAGATCAACCACGGCGACTGCACCCCACGGCGGTCTGTGGCAGGGGAACCCTAAAGGCGAGAGAAAAGGGCCAGCCATTGAAGCGTAGGGGGTGCCAGCCTGGGGGTAGACGTAACCACTCACGTGCATACCCGCAGGGTTGCTGACACCGCTCTTCATGCCGAAGGGAACGATCCCCGCCGCGTCGGCCTGGGCGCGCGGAATGAGCTTTGTCAGGTAGGGCAGCCAGGTTGGATTGACAAACATCAGCTCACGCTCGGGATCCACCGCGACACTGCCCCAATTGAACACACCGAAAATGTCCGGGTAGCCGATCGATCCCTGCAGCGAGCCCGGGGTGAACTGCCCCTCGTAGCGGCGGCTGCGAAACTCGATTCGACACAGCATCTGGTCGAACATCGTCGCGCCCCACATGTCCGCTTCCGTGAGGTGCGGAGGTGAGAACGAGGGAAACCCGACAGGATAGGGTTGTGTTGGGGACAGCCGCTCGCCCGGCACGGGATTCTGTGGCACAGCGCGCTCCTGGACGCCAAAGATCGGCTCGCCGGTCAGCCGATCGAGCACAAAGATTTCCCCTCGCTTGGTCGGCAGAATCAACGCGGCGCGGCGACCCGCCGGCAGGTCCAGATCGACCACCACCGGTTGCGATGCATTGTCGAGATCCCAGATGTCGTGGTGAGATGTCTGAAAGCTCCAACGGACATCCCCCGTCCTCGAATCGAGAGCGACCACCGAGTTGTTGTATCGATCCTGGGCAGCCGTGCGCATACCGCCAAAATAATCCGGGGGCGGCCCGCCCGTTGGGACGAAGACCAGACCGTGCTCGATATCGGCGCTGAATACCGTCCACGCGTTGGCCGTATCACGCGGGTAGGTCGCTCCGTCTGCGAGGGAGGAGATGCCGTGTGGTTGCAACACATCCCATGCCCACAACAACGCTCCGGTGCGGGTGTCGAACGCTCGGACCACTCCTGGAGGCTCATTGTTCGATTGATTATCCATGTGGAAGGCGCCGAGAACGGCGGTGTGACCGATCACGACGGGAGGGGAGGTCGTGTAGAAATAGCCGGGCAGGTTTGCGCCCATGCCGGCCGTGAGATCTACGACACCGCCGGAGCCGAAGTCAGTACAGTGTTTACCCGTGGTCGCGTCGATGGCATGCAAGTGATTGTCAACTGTGGCCATCAGGATGCGTCCGTCGCAAAAATCACGCGTTCCGTTGCCGGGATCGTACGAGACGCCTCGACAGACCAGATGCATCGAGTTGGTGGTGTCGGCCTGAGGATCGAAGCGCCACAGTTCCTTGCCCGTGTCCGCATCCAAGCTCACCACTACGTTATGCGCCGTGCACAGGAAGAGCGCTGTGCCCACTTTGATGGGCGTGCTCTGAAACGTCATCGTCTTGGGCGGCTCGCTCGGCCGCAATCGGTCGCCCGTCCGATAGGTCCAGGCGAGTGTCAGACGGTCCGCGTTCTGCGGAGTGATCCGATCCGCGGGTGAAAAGCGGTCGCCGCGCGCGGTGTTGCCGTAGAGGGGCCAGTCGAAGTCGCGCGTGACGGGTGCTACAGCACTTCCGGGCGCTGTGCTCTTAATCGCGGGCTGAAATCGATGCCCCAGGTAGGATCCGACCACGAGCAGCAGACACAGAACAAAGAGTCCTGCACCTCCTGCTCGCGAGATCCATCCGGCCACGCCGGAGCGATCCGGTCCTGTGACGAGCGCATCCCGTAGAGCCGGAATTGCAAACCACAATCCGAGGACGGCCAGCACGGAGACTCGCGGCATCAGTGCCCAGGGATCGAATCCCACCTCGGCCAGTCCCCAGGCAATCGTTGCGAGGGTGAGGCCGGCATGAACAAAGATGGCCCAACGATTGCCGCGGGCAATCAGCACGCCTGTTGCCAGCAACGCGAGACCCGCTATGAGGTAGTACCAGGAGCCGCCAATTGCGACCAGGCGTACACCACCGATGAGAAGTACAGCCCCGAGTGCTGCGAACAGCCCCGCGCCGATCCAACAGAGAATGCGCATCCTGCGCGTCACACCCATTCCAGGGGCGATCCCGATCCAGGACCCCACGCCCTCTGTTGTGCTTCTGTCCACCACGAACCCCCTCTCGATGCGGTGCCGGTCGCCTCAGGCGCGACCGCAGTGCGCCGGTGGTCCGCAGACCACCGTGCGTTGCGAGCTATCAACTGCGCGCGCGGGCGCCTCAGGCGCGGTCAGGCGGCGGCGGCAGGTGATCGACAGCGCCATTTTTTGCGGCCATGGCATACATTTCGTCACAACCGACGTAACCGGCAACGCGATTGTCTCCATCCACTCCACCCAGGCCGCTGAAAAAGATGGTCAGCGTGGTCAGGCCCTTGGGACCAATGATGGGTTCGTGGGTGATTCCGCCCGGCTCGCAGATGAACTCCCCTGCATTGATGGAGCCGCGCTCGTAAGCAAAGCCCCCTTCCATGACGTAGACAATCGCATCCCCGAAGTGATGGTGCGGCGGGGTCTTCTCGCACGGATCCATTTTGATGAGGGCGACGGTCATGCCGATGGCGCGGTTCAAATGCAACAGCTTGAAATAGGATCCCGGCAGCGCCCACGGCGTCCACGGAATGCCATCGGGCCTGGCGATCACCGACCCGTCGGGCCAGCGCTCCGATTTCAATACCCGCTTCATTTCTGCGACCATGAGGATCTCCTTACGATATCACCAGAGGTTTCTTCATCTTGGCGGCCAACTATTCGCATATAGCATAACAGATAGATTTAATTTGTCGAAGCGGAGCCCCATGCTGTACATCGATAGCTGATATGCCCTGGATGTTATGCATGCGAGGCGCGGTGGAAGAGGTGATCACGGACGTGGCAATCCGCGAGTGGATTCTGGAAAAGCTCTTGGGTGTGGCGACCTGGATGCGCAACCGTCCCTGACACAGGGTGGAGATGCTTCGCGCAATTGATACTATCCGCTGCGGGCTAAAGGAGAGCTGTGATGCGAGCTGACGTAGTCATTGCCACGGTTGCGGCGCTGTTGATTTGTGGAAGTCTGTTTGCTCAAGAACCTCGAGGCCCGGCCGGGGATCGTGGCGCTCCTCCCAGGACGGGTCAGGACCGGCCAGTCCGCCCGCCCCCAGACCGCCCCGGTAATGACTCTCGACCCGGCCGAGACCCGCGGCCGGGTGGCGGCCAGCAGCAAGGTCGTCCGCCGCGGCCGGACGGGCCTGCCGGCCGCCCGCCGCCGAGGCCCCCAGTGGTACATCACCGGCCCCCTCATCGTTTCATGAGCCAGGGACGTTGGCGTCCGAGTATTCGCGGCCCAGCGTTCCGTTACCCACCGGGCTTCGCTTATCGGCGCTGGACTACTGGCGCTCTACTGCCGCCGATCTTCCTGTCAGCACCTTACTTCTATGAGAGTTTCTCATCGCTGGGTCTCGCCCCTCCGCCCCCGGGATATCGGTGGGTGCGCTACGGCTCCGATATTCTGTTGGTCAACATTGTCACCGGGCGCATTGCGGACGTAGTTGACGGGGTGTTCTATTGACGCGATACGGATCGTACGCGTTTTCCTCGGACTGCTGACGCTCGTTGCCATCGGCAACCAACTGAGCATCCATCTCCAGATGGGTGCCAGTTGGATCAATTACTTCAGCTATTTCACGATCCTGTCCAACTTGATTTCCGCGGTCGTGCTGTTGAGCACCGGCTCGCCGCGTACACCTTCGAGGCATCTGCAATCGATACGCGCACTGTCGACAATCAACATGGCGGTTGTCGGCATCGTCTTCGCGCTCCTGCTGCGCGACGAGGAGCTGGGTTCGCTCCGGCCCTGGATCAATTTCGTGCCGCACTACCTGATGCCCTGCGCCGTCGTGCTCGATTGGCTCCTCCGGCCTCCGACGACCCGCCTGGGCCTGCGCAATCTGCCCGCATTCCTCGTTTTTCCGACCGCCTATCTGGCCTACACGCTGGTACGCGGAGGGGCAACCGGTTGGTATCCGTATCCGTTCCTGAACCCGCAAAGCGTAGGCGGTTACGCCGGCGTGGCTGCCTATGCAGCGTGCATTACCGTACTCTTTGTGTTGGTGGGATGGACAGTGATGAGTATTCCCAGCCTGCGTCGCACCGGCTCATCGTAAAAGACCAGTACCGGATACGAAAGCACGATCAGTCCCAGCGTAGTGGCTCCAATTACCCAAGGCATCGCCTTCGGCCCGATACCGCGCGTCCAACAATAGTTCGCAAATACCATGACCACGGAATAGTGAATCATGTAGATCGGATACGACACTCGTCCGGCAAGCTCACATGCCGATCGGGTCAATCCCGAAACGCGCGTGCCCGCACCAATCGCTACCAACAACGGTAGCGCCACGAGAACCAGCGCAAGATCGTAAGCCCAGCTATATGCCGACTGCGTGCTGCACGGTCCGACGAATAACAGGATCATGATCAGGGACAAGGATCCAAATCCCAATCGGCTGCGAATGACGCACCCGGATCTGAAAAGCAACAGTCCCATGCCAAATGAGACAATGATCCGAACCAGTCCGTACTTTCCGCTACCCCATGCGAACCCCGCGGAAAGCCCATTGAGATGAAACGCGGATAGGCCGAGTGCACCTGCCGCCAGAGCGACGATTGCCAACAGTCGGGTACGTGACATGCGCCAGAGCACCAATGCGAACACCCCACTCGCGAAGTACTCCCACATCAACGACCAAGCCGGCGAATTCAGGGAAAAGAATGCACCAAACCGATTGGGCAGGGGCCACGTGGGCAGCAACGTCAATCCGCCGACCGCATTGGCTATTATTTTCCAGAGTGGTGCGACCTGCGGTTGCATCCAGGGATGTGCCGCGTTGCTCGAGTTGAACGGATCGAGGCAGTAGCTCAGCAGGCCCAACAGCAACCCGGCCACCACCATGGGATGCAGACGAACCAGGCGGGCGCGCAGCAACGCCGCGACGCTCATTCGCCCATAGCGCTCGTCATAGGCGTAACCGATGACAAATCCCGACAGGCAAAAGAAGAAATCAACGGCTAAGTAAGCGTGCCGGAGCCAAAGCGCATCCGGGGCGTCATTTCCAAAGGCAGGCTGGGATAAGTGGAATACCACTACGCAGATAGCCGCGGTGCCTCGCAACCCATCCAGAACCAACAAATGACCTCGTGCCAAATCAACATCTCCCCAGGACGCCTCCTACCGCCAAGGCTGCAGGTTGGGGAATCATGACATTCCACTAACGGGTACACACGGTGACAGATTGTTGGGATCTGTCACATCGTTGCTGCATCAATGTTAGTAAGTGGGATCGGTCCTGTGCTCATGAAGAGCTTCTGCAGGGAGACTCTCACGCGCACCGTGCCGCGGCCGTTTGTATCGAGCGTAGGTGCCAGACCCGGCACACCGATGATCACGACATTGCCGCCTGCCTGTGAAAATCGGCAATGTGCAGTGCCGGCAGGTTTTGGGTTGCGTCGATTTCCGTTTTGCGTTGCAAAATGCCCAGGCGTTATCATCGGGGCCGTCCGGACTGAATCAAATCAAATAACGGATCTAAGGCATTGAATTATAGGTTTTTATTGACTTTCCGGGAGCGGGCTCGAAGCTCGCGCGTAAGCCCTCGTCCGGCATTTCCTGCCCCCCAATCTTCTGAGTTGTGAACAGCATCAACGGGATTCCTTGATACCGGTACGGTGCGCCACGCCCACTCGTGAATATCATCCTTGCCATGAACACACTTGCCAGATACTCGGCTGCTCTGATCCTCCTCACATCGGCGTTCCTGACCTTCCCTGGATGCACGACAACAGGTGGCGCCACTGCCGAAATTGAGCCCACAGTGATCGAGCCGGAACGGGCGCCTCCGCCAGCCCAGGAACCGGCTCCCGTCGCGGATCAAGGGTCAAAGCAGGAAGAGGGCGAGGTTCCACTCGCAGTTGCCGAGTCGGAGCAACCCGAGAAGGCTCCTCCCAAGGAGGTCGTCGTTCACGGCCCCCGTAACCGCCATGAGGCGATCCACGACCGTGTCGCCGAAGCGCAGACCCTTCTCCGTGATGTCGAGCTCCAATACGTCTTCACTGGAAAAGGGAAGAATCAGGTGCTCCGCGGACGGCCGGTCGCCTTTGCGCTCTGGAGCGAAAAGACACAGGAGTGGTCTATCGCCCACATCGAGCTCCCGCGTCCGCCGATCAAGTGGAAACCCGGTGGGAGGCCGCTGGCTTTTCGCACTCTCACGCCGGGTATCGAGGCGCAGCACGTGAAGGGCACCGGTGCCGAGCGGCTGATGTTCACCTTCTCTCGGAACGGAGATCCGTTGAAGGTTTACGGACGCAAGTTCCCCGTATTCGACAACACCCTGATCAAGCACAAACAGTGGAGTGCTGTCGCCCAGACGGCGAAGCCGATCGTCTATTTGCCGTTCACCGAAGACACCTTCGACGCAGCTTTCGTCACCAGCGGAAAGGCGTTTCTCGTTTCTACCGCGGGTCAGGCGATTGAGGAGCTGCGTCGCGCGAAGGTGCCGAGCGCGGCCTTTCCTGGAGAGTTGCTCGCGGATGTCATTCCGCCGCAGGTCATCACGACACTTGCGGTGATCGAGCAGACTGATGACGCCGACTACATGGACAAGCAGGCACTTGCCTTCGACGATGTACTGAGCCAGTACGGGTTGAAGCGGGAGGAGGCATTTCGGTACAGCGTCTCGAGCGCGAAAGCGTTAGGACCCATGCAATTCACCAACCGCAAGGGGAACGGGACCTACGCGGTGGTCGTCAGACGTTGCCCTGGCGCAAAGCTCGACCCGATCTTCGAGCGCGGCGCGACTAATTTGCTGAACGCCATGAAAGCGGCCGTTTGCCTGCTCGATCTCGATCTGGCGGGGATGCGGTCAGATATCCGGCTCGCGTATCGTGCCAACCCTGAAGTGCTGGGCATCTTTCCGGTCGCCGCGTACAACGGCGGATCCCGAAATGTGGCGAAACTCTACCGTGTCCTGACGAGAATGAAGGTCAACCTCGGCGAACTGACCCAACCGGGGGTGCAGGTCGCGGACGGGGCGGTGGCCTGTCCCTGTGTCTGGAAAGCAGAAGGCACCCATGCTCGTCCGCTACCGATTCCGAAATACAACAACGAGAACCGCTGGTACATAGAAAAGTATCAGAGCATCGTCAGATTGTTGGGTACTGCTGGAGACTCGGCATTTACGCAGCCCTCAGCCGGCCTCAGTGAATGACGACGAGCGCCCGACCCAACATGTAGACTTGCTCGTCAGGTGCAGGCAGTTCGTTGCGATACGACATGCCATTGGTTTGCATTGACGAGCGTCAGTTCCGCCGAGCACGTGCGGCTTTTTACCCGCACGAGGGCGACGTGCCAAAGGGGCATGGAGAGGAGGTCTGCAGACAGAAAATTGTCTCGCGGGTCTGTGCCATTCACCACGCCTCCGTGTCGGAGGCTCCACGGTGTGAAGGTCGCTGGGAGCTTGCGGCCGTTGAGGTCCGCAAGAATGTCGGCGCTCGGATCGGCGCCGTCGACCTTCACATATAGAGCGCCACTGTCGGAGCGTTCCTTGGCTGCGACGGTCAGACTCTCCTCGATCGTTTGATTGTAATCGATTCCGCCGTAAGGGAATGGCGCAGCCAGCCGCGCAATCACAATCATCAAAATGAGTAAGGCGGGAAGCCAATAGGTGGCAGCGTAAAACACGCTTCTCAACATGGAGGAAACTCCCTGAAGGGCTGATTCTTTATATTATTCGAGCACCCGGGCGCAGCTCGCCGGATCATGCGCTGCATCATAGCCGATAATGCGCATAATTGAAGCGCCGGACAATCGGGCACACGTCCCACCGAATCGGTCACATCTTTGAGGGGGCAGTGCGACATATGATGGCCCGGTGACTGTCGCGAACTCATTGCATACCGGTACGCTCATCGATTCACCTTACGCTCGAGAGCTGGAGCGAGGTGTGTGGCGCCGATGTTTTGCGGCAGGACTGGAAGCTCAGTACATCCAGGAGCGCTTATCCGAGAGCCGGTTGGTCATTCGCGTTGCTTGTATGTTGTCGGCGCTGATCGTACTGCTGCGCATTGCCGAGGTGGTGTATGCGCATAGCTGGGACCGCCGGGCGTTGATCGATCTGGCGATCGTGGGAGGGATCTCGATCGCTTTGGCGTTGATTGCCTGCAGTGCTTTGTATCAGCGCCGGTACATGGCGTGGGCCCGAATTCTCGTACCCGTTCGTAACTCGATCGTGGCGGCCCAGGTTGCCGCCGTGGCTGCGCACGGGCAGCTCGAGATGCTGATGGTGCTGCCGATCATGTTATTCGGTCCGTTCTTCTTCCTCGGATTGCGGTATCGCGCCGCGCTCTTGTGCAGCGTCGTGACTGTCGTTGCGTATGGGATTTCGGCGAATGCATGGAATATGCCGCAATCAGTCGCGACTCGCTCCTACGCGTTCCTGCTGATTGGGTTGCTCGGCTTCGTGCTTGCCGCCAGGCATCTTGAAAAAAGCGCCCGCCTTGCCTTTCTCAAGGGCGGACTCATCACGGCGCTCGCTCAGCATGACAGCCTGACCGGCACGAAGAATCGCCGGGTGTTCGACGAACACCTCGCTGATCTGTGGAGGCGCGCCGCCGAGCAGCACCGCAGCATCGCTGTCCTGTTGATCGACATTGACCACTTCAAAGCATACAACGATCGTTACGGACACCAGGCGGGCGACCAGACATTGCGCCGGGTGGCACAGGCGATCGGCAGTTTCGTTCGTCGCCCTGTGGATGTACTTGCCAGGTATGGGGGTGAGGAGTTCGCAGCGGTCCTTTACGACGCCGACATGAGGGAGGCCGCGGAGATGGCCGAAAAAATGCGGCGCGCCGTGGCTGAATTGAACATCGAGCACCATGGATCCGGCATCGGCAGGCAGGTGACCATCAGTGTGGGAGTGGCTGCAGTGGCTCCCAACCTGAGTCGCAGCGCTGACGGGGCGCTGCAGCTCGCCGATGAGGCGCTCTATCAGGCGAAGGTGGGCGGTCGCGATCGAGTTGAGATCAGGGATGACCGGCAACACGACCTCGTGGTGACGGGTGTGTTTGCCAGTTGTCCGGGTTTGCGCTCCACTGCATTCAGCCAGAACCGCTGAACCGGCGGGGGAAGCCGTAGTCGCTTCAGCCGTACGCGAGGTCGGTGCTCTGTCCAACTTCGATGATATATCCGTCAGGATCGCGGATGTAACAGCGCGTCTCGCCGTACTTGGGAATCGGCTCCGTGATGAACTCCGCTCCTCGACTTTTCCATAGTGCAAAGCGCGCTTGAATATCCGCAACGCGGAAATTCATAAAGCTGTTGATGTGATTCGGGTCGGGGACGCTGAGCGTTACCGTCGGCTTATCCGGGGTCGGACCGCCGCCAACGTTCAGAATCATCCAGATGTTCGCAAGCTGAAGGTACCCAGGCGCGTTGCCGTCACCCAGGCTCAGAATGCGAGCGCCGAAGACCTTCTCATAGTACCGAGCCGATCGCTCGATGTCGGCGACGGTGAGAAAATGCGCGATGCTCATCCCCTCTCGCGGCGGCATCTCATAGCTCTTCTGCTCGATTTGTACGCTGCTCATTGACGACTCCATTCAGCCAAACATTCTGCACCGCGTGACCGTGCAAGCCGACACTGGCAGAAGCGCGAGAACGAATCCATCGTACGAACGTATCGACCGACACCACGTTCGGCCATCATGGCCGCCAGGGTCGCGGTAGCTTAGCCGGTACGTGTGGCGCTGAATCGTCGGGGGATGCCGTCGTCGCCAAGGCGAGCGTACGCTGTGAAGATCAGGTCAGTGAAGCGGGCGCCGACTTTGGCACTGTCTCCAGCACGTGCGGCTGCCGACGCCACTGGCGGCCGAGCGTCCAGGCCGCCGCGCAGAAGACGAGCACGTTTGCGGCGATCACCGGAACGGCGCCAATCAAACAGCCGTACACGATCCAAAGCGTGGCGCCGCCCATCTGCGCGGCCCGCAACCAGCCGGGCCGCGAGAAGAAGTAGGACGCCACGAACACGGCGGTTGCAATCCAACCCAGCGTTTCAATCATGTTGAGCTTCCAATTACGCGACGGCCGCTACGGCTGCAGGCGGCGACAGCTCGAGAATTTTCACGCGATCGGTGCGCGAGGCCCGTTCCCAGTCGTGCAGCTGCAGCCCCTGCGACTCGAGGATCGTGCGGATCTCCGGAGTGCGCAGATTCAACATCTGGTTGAGCACGGGAAACAGGATGCTGAAAGCGCTGTCGCTCAGCACAGTGGCCCGCGCAATTCGCGCCAATTGCCGGTTTTCGGAGACCGCGATCGTAAAGCCATCGCCGTTGTTGACGTGTAGCATCACATGAACATCCGAGCTGCCGTCGCCGACATAGACGATGCGGTCGGTAACTACTCCGAGCTCGGCGGCGATCTCATCGAGCACGGCAACCTTGCCGTAACCTGCCGGGACACGAGTGATGGCCCGCACCTCGCCGCTCCGGGGGTCGTAGTCGAACTCGGTGCCGAAAATGTGCTCGGGCGGGACGATTCCGGCCAGCGCAGAGGCGACCAACTCCCGGGGCGCCGCAGAGATCACGCGGAAGGAAAACATGCTGCCATGTAAGCCGCAGCGCAGCGTCTCCACCAGGGCCGGCAGTGCCTCCTTGATCCTGACGTGACGGCCGGCCTCGATGAGATGCCGCCGCCGGATGCCGCGAAAGTCCGGATCGTGGCGGATCAGGTAGGCGAGCTCGCCGCCCTGTTGCACCAGGTTGCTGCGCGCAAGCCCGGTAACCTTCTGTTCAAAGTCGCGCACGCCCAGCATCTCACTCAGAACGTGGCCCGAGTCATTGAAGCTCAGTGTCTGGTCGAAGTCGGAAGCCAACAGGTAATGTTTGCTCGGTCCGGTGCGCATGATGCGTCTCCATGTCTGCCGCTGATGTCGAAATTAACAGACGAAACTCGGCAAACAGGAGAACTACGTCACCCTCGCCGGGTGATCGTTTTTCATGCGATACAAAACGGTGCGACGAATTCGCCGCCGCACCTTGCGGGTGCCTGCGCCGATTCCTGGCAACGGGAAGTATCCGGTCGCTGCTGATGCCATAGCATTGTCATAACCGGACTCCGGGAGTCGCCCGTCAGTCTTCCTACCCACTCGCGAGTGACAGTAACCTCACTGGACACTGCGGCAGTGGCTCGTATGCGCACCACGCGCCCTGCGAGCGATGTAGGTGTCGGGGCGCGCCCGGATTTCGGCGAGTTGAGTTCTTCCACGCTGGATTGTCCACTGTAGACGGTGAGGGAGTCCTGCCAGCAAGCCAGATTCTGTGCGGCCCATCCCGGTATCTGCCTGAGCTCCTCCACGGCGAGCAGCGGCTGGCGATGTTGTGCAAATCGCAGCTGTTGCACCAGCTCCGCCGCCGCGTCAGGTTGCAGGCCGCGCGCCTGCAGAAACTGTTGCAGCAGAGCATCCGGAGCCTGGTTCAGATCGATTCGCGCGAACTCGTTCTGCACCGTGATTGTGACTGCAATGCCGTCGAACTCCCAGGGCAGGGCCGGCCCATCCAGTCCCGGATGGCGTCCCGGCATCTCGTCAGAGAGGTTGCTGATGGCATACACGATTCCCGCATCGGCAGCGCCCTGGGCCCGACTCAGCGCTACGACCTGGTGGGTGATCAGGGTTTCCGCCCGCACGGTGTAGGCCGCCGCTGCCGCCAGGCTGGACAACAGCAGGAGCATCCACAGAACACTGACCAGGGCAACACCCTGCTCACGGCGTGGCATGCGGTGCCTGGAACACTTTCTTGAGGGACTGGAATTCATTGCGCAGGTCGTCCATGACCGTCTGGAACTCGGAGTCATCGCGCATCACCCGGGGTGTGATGAGCAGAATCAGCTCGGTCCGGGTGGTGGAGTCATCGGTCTGCCGGAACAAAGCGCCCAGCAGGGGCACCTTGGATAACACCGGCACACCGGAGCGGTTCCGGGACGAGCTCTCGGTAATCAAGCCACCCAGGGCGACGGTATCGCCGTTTTTGACCACCACGGTGCTCGACAGCTTGCGCTCCTGGATGGTGGGCGAGTCAATGTTGGAGGTAGTGGTGGGAATCGAATTGCTGACCTCCTGGGTAATGTCCAGCTGCACCAGGCCGTTCTTGTTGACCCGGGGGGTCACTTGAAGAATGACGCCGGTGTCACGCATCTGCACGGAGTTGACGATCGGTGCATCCGAGTTCGAGGTGCTGACCGACGATTGCGTCGTGATCGGGACCTGGTCGCCGACCTGCAGCTGGGCCTCGTGATTGTTGAGGGTCACGAGCTTGGGCGAAGAAATGACCCTGACCTTGGTAACGGATTCCAACGCGCTCAACACGGCTTTGATGTCGGTACTGCCGGTGAACAGAAAGGACAGTCCCGGGAAGCTCTGTGCAATCTGTCCATTTGCCGCATTGCTCAGTGTGACCGGGCCATTCCTGCCGTTGTACGACCATTGCACGCCATAGCGCAGCTCATCAGTGAGAGTGACTTCCGCCAGGGAGGCCTCGATGAGCACCTGACGGCTGGGTGTGTCGAGACGTTGCAGCGCCGACTCGATGACACTGAACTCGGCCGGGTTCGCGAGAATCAGCAGCGAGTTGCTGTCATTGTTGGCGACGATTCTCAGATCGCCGGCTTTGCCGGCAATCTGGCTCGCTCCGGAAGACGTGGCGGGCGGTGCGGTCGGCAATGCGGAGTTATTCCACGACGAGCCCAGGCCCGAAGTGCCGGACCCGAATGATCCCATACCGCCTGATCCGCCGGAAAGTTGTGAGGTCGGGGTGTTGGAGGATCGGGTCGGGGTGGTTTCGTCACCGGAGGTGGGAAGTGACAGGATCTTGTTGAGCGATCGCGCCAGATCTTCGGCGCGGCTGTTCTGCACGTCGTATACGTAGATGCGCCGTCCGGCGGAGGTGCCGCCGATGTCGAGGCGCTTGATCCAGGTCTCGACGGTCTGCAGATACTTGGCCTGCGGGGTGATGACCAGAATGCTGTTCAGACGCGGCAGCGGCACCAGCCTCACGACGCCGCCCAGGGGATTCTTGGGGTCGGCGAAGATGGCCGACAACTCCGATTCCACTGTCTTCGCATCGACGTAGTTGAGATTGAAGAACCCGTAGGACATACCCGCGAGCCAGTCGACGTCGAAGGTTTTAACAACCTCCAGCATCGTGGCCAGTTCCTGGCTGGTGCCCGCGAGGATGAGGAGGTCACGCGCTTCATCTGCCTTCATTACGCCGCCCGGTGGCGCAAACGGCTGCAGGATCTTTTCCATCTCCGAGGCGCTGGTAAATTGCAGCGGCACGATCTCAATCGCAAAACCCGGTTCCGATCGGTCGGAAGGTGGATTGATTGACGCGACGCGCCGTGAGGCGTCTTTCAAAGGTACGACGTGATAGGTGCCCTGGGAATTCACCAGGGCCAGGTCCTGAACCCGCAGGGCGCTCTCGAGCGCCGGCAACAACTCATCCGGGCTCAGGGGGCGGCTGGACCGAAGCGACATGGTGCCCTTCACGGCCGGGTCGATGGTGTAGTTGAGCCCGAGGGCTTCCCCCAGAACAGTCGCAACGACCTGCGAGATCTCAACATCGGTGAAGGCGAGCTGCACGCCGTTATCGGCTGCTTGGGGAGTGCCGCCGGCGGCTGGCGTTGCAGGCGCATTCGCAACCAGTTGACCTGTACCGGGATAGAGATTATTAGGGCGCGTCGCGCCACCCGTAGACGGCTCGGTAATCGCTGCGGACGATGCGGTTGTGTTCGACTCTACCGCCCGGTTCGAAGCGTGCCCGGGTGCGGGAACACGCACCTGCGGTGTTTCGCAACTGGCAAGGACACTGACCATGAGCAGGGTCCTGATAAAGAGCCGCGCGGGCCCCGATCGGTTGGTTCGGTTCATGGGTTTTATTGTGGCGGGGGCGTGTACATTCGGGAGCGACGCGCTCCGGTGGATGCGCCCGGCCCGGTCGACGGAGTGGACCCGCTCAGCACGCGAGGTCCATTTGTGACGAGGTGGGGTGTGGGTGTTATATGGACGAGTCCCAGGGAACTGTTCTTCCTGGGTGCGGCCAGCTCCGCGCTTTGTCCATCGTGATCGAGGACCAGGTGATCGGCTTCGATTGAGCGGACGCGCCAGCCATCCAGGTCATCGCCGACGTGCAGTGTTCTGCTGCTTTGCGAGGCCGGCTTTTTCACGAAGGCCAGTCGGGCACCGTTGCTCAAACGCAGTGTTCCGGAGAAGTCATATTCGGGCGGTGGGACGTCAGCCGATTTGTCAGCTGGGTGATAGAAAGCACGCGAGGCGTGGAACAGCGCCTGCTCCCTCAATATCGTGACATCGACACCAGGTACGCTCAGAGAGTCGAGCGGCGTCAGATCAATCGGTGCGGGCGGCTGCGATGTCAGGGCCGAGGGCTCGTGTACGTGCCGCTCGCCATTTCGCCAGGCGCCGATGCCTGCCAGCAGCAGCAGCATATTCACGGCCAGCAAGCCGTAAGCTGTCAGGTGTCTGGCTCGGCTTTTCATCCGCCGCTCCTTTGTGAAGGAGAGATCATGAGTGCGGAGATCAACGCCTGGACGTTTAGAGTGGGATTGGTGGAATCGGACTGAGTCAGGGGAGCCTGAATGCTGAGATTCTCAACCCGTATCTGTTGCGCCTGCTTCTGGATGCGATCCAGCACTTCGGCCAGGTGATCCAATGTCAGCGATCCGGCGATCCGCACCGAGACGCGGGTTGTGTTGCCCGCGGCGAGCGGACGTTCGGCGGCCATCGAGTCGAGAGTGCCCAGGTCTGCGAAAATACTGCGCAGAGAGCTCTCCAGTTGCAGCTCTGCAGTTTCCGCGCGGTCGGCTTCATAGAAGTTCTTCCAGCGCGCACTGCTCGCAACCGTCGTGATCGCAGCTTCAATTGCAGACTCCTGCTGTAATAACGAGCGCTCCTTGCTCAGCTTGCGCAGAGTCATCTCACGTGCTGCTGATCGTGATTCCACGGCACTCACTATGGGTGCAATCAGACATAGCCACACAATGCCCAGGACGAGGCCGAGCAGTCCGATCGCGAGAATACGCTCCAGCCGTTGTGTCAGTTGGCGAGTCATGCGCGCGGCCTCACCGTCGCGGTGACTTCAAACCGCTCGCGGGCCTTTTGCTGCCCGCCAGTGCTCATGGATGAGTGCAGTGCCACGTTGGTCAGCAGTGTCGAGCCGGACAGACTGGCCACGACAGTGGCGGGATCCTGGGAGAAGCCGATGAGCCGCAGCTCATATCCCTTGAGCTCGAAGCTCATGACCCAGTTTTCGTGCCCGATGCGGGTGCTGACCTCGCTGAGTATCGCCGCCGCGGTCGGGTTGTGTTCCGATACCGAGATATTCTGCAGTGTTTGCAATTGCTCAAACAGGTGTTGCCGACGTTCCAGGACGGCAGCGGCCTCAGGCCCAACCAGGTCGATTGCGCGCGCGAGCTCATGGTCCGCGCGGTAACCTTCAACACAAATGATCAGAAGCGCGACCACCGACAGCACTGCGGCACTGACCAGCAGCCGGAAATCCCAGCGCGAGAGGTCGTGCTGTGAATGAATCATCCGGTGAGAGGACAGGTGCAGAGATCGCGTGCTTTCAGTACCGCGCACCTGGATGGACGCGGCAGTCATCCCAAGGGATTTGATGATCTGTTCCGCTTCTTCCACATCGCTCGCCTTGAGCGCGGCGATCCGAACGGTAACGACTCCCGCATCTGTGTCGATAGAGTCGACGACGAAGTCTGTGCGAAGTGCGTGCGGCTCCATGGGTAGCAGCTTCGGTAGTTGCAATGCGATCGCTCCATCAAGATGGGGGAGTGCGGCGATCGGCATTTGCAACAGCTGCACAAAGGCGATGTCCGGATCGAATACGATGCTCACGCGGGCGGGAGGCATTTTCTCGAACGGGCCATGGACCGCGCGGGCGCAGCTGAGCAGTGGGGAGGCCTCCGGAGAGCTGCCCTCGACGAGTCGCAGTGTGTCTTTGGATACAAACGCGGTCAGCTGTCGCCGCAGGCCAGGGAGCGCCCAGTTGGCGATGTCGCTCACAGCTCCAGCGAGTTGTGAACGCCACCACGAAAAGAACCGCGTCACTCTGGGGCCGACGGAGGGCACGCGGATCATGTTGTCCCCCTGCATCGCAGGCTGACGACATCAAAGACACACCCGGTATTCGCATCGTTCAGAGGACGCACGTAGAGAGTTGGCCACTCGCGCCCGCTTGCAGTAAATCGCACATCGATCCGGATGAGACGTGGCAGGGGTGACGCGCGATCCCAGTGCGTCAGCCACGCGTCAGTCGGCTCACCGGATCGCGCCAGATAGCTGATGGCCAGGGTGTCAACCCCTTGCAGCAATGTTTCAGATACCCACTCGCGCGAGCCGGCGGTGTCACGATACGACCGATAACTCACGGCGAGACTCCCGTTGCCGGACAGACCGACTCGATAGCGAGTGGGCGTATCGCCCAGGGCGTGAGTGCCGTTGCTGACGAAGTCCAGGCTGGTGGCAGTGCCGGTCATGAAGATGTCGGCTCCATTGGCTGACCTGGGAGGTACGATCGCGCTCAGCGACTGGCGCAGAAAATCCCGGGCCCGGCGGATTTCCTCGGCCGTTGCGGTATCGCGGGTTGTCATGCGCCAGGACTGCCCTGCCAATTGCACTGAGGCGAGCAACAGCGTGCCGATCAGGCTCATGATGGCAAGGCTGACCAACATCTCGATCAGGGTGAAGCCGGCCGTCCCGATTCGATGCGCGTTCAAGGTGCCGTCCTCTGATTCAACCGCAAGGTTGCCAGTGACAGCTCGCGCTTGCCCGCCGGCTCCATCCAACTGACGGTTGCCGTGACGCGCAGCATGGGTACCGTGTAGTCAGGCTGACCCGCGGGCGAGGCGAAAGGGGCCTGCGTCAGGTCGCACTCATAGTTGTGCCACTTTTCGTGAAAGCCTGCCTCCTGGAGCGGCCGATCGGCGCCCGCGCGAGCCAACATGGACTGTGCCAGGCTGAGTGCCTGGTTGAGACGCGCTTCGTGGGCGCTGCGTTGGATTGTGGTAGCGAAAAGAGCGTAGAGGGTGCCCAACGACACTGCGAGTATGGCGAAGGCAATGGTGACTTCGAGCAACGTAAAGCCACGGGATCGGGAGCGCGTCATGGCTTTGCTTCAATCGCGCCGATGAGCGGCGATACGGTGACTTCGACTCGGTGGTCGTCTGAAGACAATCGCAGGGTCGCTCCGCGCGCCGAGCCGTCCGGAAAAAAGACGACTGCGCTTGCGCCGGAGCCGGCCAATTCCGTCAAAATCAACCCCGGGGGCAGGTTGTGCGTAGTTTCTCCAGTTGTATAGGACAGACCGCTGTTGACTATCTGCAGGCGTGTCGGTGTGCCGTGGGTACGGGCCTGCATCCGCAAGGACCGCATATCTGCCAGCAGATCCTGTGTTGCGTCACGCAGCCGCTGTGATGCGAATAGCCGTGATCCGCTGAGCGGCCATGCGGCCGCAATGAGCGCCATGATGACGAGCACCACCAGCAGCTCCATCAGGCTGAAGCCGTGGCTACCAGTTGCCGACATCGCGTGCATCGCCGTCGCCACCTTCCCGGCCATCGGATCCCAGTGTGTAAATCTCAACTTCGCGGTGCGGTCCCGGATGTTTGTACAGATACGGACGTCCCCATGGATCGATGAGGCTGTCGCTTTTCTGGATGTAAGGACCGTCCCACTTCGGCTCGTTCGCGGGCCGATCGATGAGGGCCCGCAAGCCCTGCTCGTCGCTGGGAGCATGGCCGGTATCCATCTGAAAAAAGGCCACACTGGCACTCAGGGCATCCACCTGCACCCGCGCCGTTTGCGACTTGGCCTTGGCCAGGTGCTTCATGACCTGGGGCGCTGCGATACTGGCCAACAGCGCCAGAATCAACAGCACCACCATGAGCTCGAGCAGCGTGAAGCCGGATGTGTTGCGGGATGTCATGTTAAAAAGCCAGGTCATTCAAACTGAGTATCCCGACCAGCACCGAGCCGATGAGCGCGGCGACCAGTGCTCCCATTGCGATCGTTACCGAGGGCACCAGCAGCGCCAGCAATCGGTCGAGACGGCTCTGCGCTTCCCGGTCGAGCGTATCGGCCGCTTCGGTCAGCAACTCGTGCATCCGCCCGGTCTCCTCGCCAACGCGTGCGAGTTGTACCGCGTTTTTTGGAAACAGATGCGCCTGGTCCAGGAGATCCGACAATGCTTCGCCTTGCTTCAGGTGCTCATGGACCGTATCCGCAGCGGCGAGGAGAGCACGGTTATTCATGACGCCCCGGGCGATACGCGTCGCGTCAGGCAAGGGCACGCCATTGCGCACGAGTGCGCCGATGGTTCGCAAATACCGACTCGTCTGGATGTTGGTTGCGAGAGCGAACGTCCAGCGGGCCCGTAACAGATAACGATCGATTGGCAACCCCCAGCGCGGTCCGCGCCAGGCGATTGAGAATGCAATGATGAGCAGAACGATGCATATGACGACTGGCAGGCCGAATGCCTTCGCTGCATCGCCCAGAGCGAGTACCGCTGCGGTGGGCCATGGCAGGTCTACGTCGGAACCGGCGAACAGAGCTTTGAACTTCGGCAGTACGACCGTCAACAACAGCACGAGCGTCAACAGGATCATCCCGAGCAGAATGGTCGGATAGAGCAGGGATGAGACGATACGCTCGCGAACTTCGGCACCGCGTTGAATAAAGGCGCCGAGACGCTCCAGCCCCTCTGCCAGCGACCCGCCGACCTCCGCGGCCCGCGTCATGGTGACGTAGAAGCCGGGGAGATGCCGACCGTGAGCGTGCAACGCATCCGCAAAGCTGGATCCTGCTCTGACTTTGCGCTCCAGCTCAATGGACAGACCGCGGATGGCTGCACGGTCGCTGGTTGCGCCGAGAATATGCAGCGCACGATGCAGAACCAAGCCGGCTTTCAGAAGCGCGGCGAGGCCTTGTGTGAATGCAACGAGATCGCCCCGGGAAATCGAGCTGTTGGTTCGCCATCGACCGAAGAGGGAAACAGACAGACGGGTGCTGTGTGGTTGCACGAGCACGGGAAGTAGGTGTCTGCGTCCCAACTCAACGAGCACGGCGGAATGAGTGGGCGCTTCGAGGCTGCCGGTTTCGAGGCGCCCATTGCTATCGACCGCCTTGTAGCTGAACTCCATGGCTAGTCGCCCGATTGAGTCACGCGGAGTATCTCCTCCAGGGAGGTTTCCCCGCGCGCTGCAAGCATCAGGCCGTGCTGAAACATCGTGCGCATGCCGCGTTCCACCGCGATTTTCTCGATCGTCCCGGCGTCGGCCTTGGCCAGCACCGCCCGTCGCACGGGCTCGCAGATCTCCAGCAGCTCGAGAATGCCGGCCCTGCCGCTGTAGCCGACACCGCCGCATTGAGCGCAGCCCACGGCACGGAACAGCTGCAACGCAGCGGCTGATGGCGGCCGGCCACCAAGCAGCCGGTCCCGCAATCCGGGCTCCGGCGCGTAGGGGGCCCGGCAATGTTGGCACAAGCGACGCACCAGGCGCTGCCCGATGAGCAGGCTCAGAGTCGAAGTCAACAGAAAGTCGTCGACGCCCATGTCCAGCAAACGGGTGACGGCCGCCGCGGCGGAGTTGGTATGTAATGTCGAAAGCAGCAGATGCCCGGTGAGGGAGGCCTGGATGGCAACCTCGGCGGTCTCCTTGTCGCGAATCTCTCCCACCATGAGGACATCCGGGTCCTGTCTCAGGAAGGCGCGCAGTGCTGCGGCAAATGTATAGCCAATTTGCGGCTTCACCTGCGTCTGGTTGACGCCGCTCAACATGTATTCAATGGGATCTTCCACCGTCAGAATCTTGCGATCCGGTTGGTTCAACTCCTTCAAGGCGGTGTACAGCGTCGTGGTCTTGCCACTGCCGGTGGGACCGGTGGCAAGGATGATGCCATGGGGCTTCTGCAGCGCTGAGCGCATCACCGTCTCGGCCTCCGCGTCGAATCCGAGGCGCCGGAAGTCGAGCTCCACCTCCTGGCGATCGAGAATGCGCAATACGACGCTCTCGCCATGCAAAGTCGGCGCGGTTGCGACACGGAAGTCGATCGCCTTGCCGTTCACCGTGACGTTCAGTCGACCATCCTGGGGCAGCCTCCGTTCGGCAATGTCCAGGTGCGCCATCACCTTGATTCGCGACACGACCCGGCCGGCAAAGCCAATCGGCAGCTCCTCCATGTCCTTGAGCACGCCATCGAGGCGGAAGCGTACCCGCAGAGCCGAGTCCACCGGCTCAATGTGGATATCCGATGCGCGCGAGTCGACCGCGGCGGTGATGAGCCTTTGCACCAGGCGGATTGCCGGTGCATCGCTTGCCAGGTCGCGCAGAGCGGCCATGTCATCGTTGCGGGCGGTGGTGTCGCCCTGTTGTGAGTCGTCCGGCTCCGGTTGGACCGCCTCCAAAGCGGACTGAATCTCAGTCAGGGTGGCAACGTAGACCTTGACCGCCTTGGAGGTTGCGAATTGCACCCCGCGTACCGCGGTGTCATTCAGGGGGTCGGCCAGGGCGACAGTGACCTCGGTGGCAGTCTGCTCCAGGGGCGCGATCGCGTGTTGGCGCAGAAATTGTATGGACAGGGGTGTCAGGCTATCGGCCAGCCGCAGGGACTGCGCGAGCCGTGGTAACTGTTCGAAATCCGCCAGCACATCGGCTACCCGCAGCTCGGGCATGAACCCGAGTTTGATGATCGAGTGCACCAGGGGCGTGCGGGTCTGCACGCTGACCCGGCATGCCTGCTGCACCAGGGTGGCAGGCAGCAGCGAGTGCTCCAGCAGGAAGTCTACAAACCCTCGTTCGCGTTCCGTCAGGTCCATCCGGGCTATCCATAGGGGCCGGGGGGCAGTTGCGACCGGAGTCTATCCCCAACTCAACGAGTTTGGTTGGGTCGGCCATGTTGATACGACATATATGCGACGCCGGCACGGTTGTTTTGTGAGCTGCGTCAAAGTTTGTCAACCGGTCCGATGGCGGACGAGTTGTCCTGTTGACAGTTTGGTCGTCCTTACAAGACGATCGCCCCGCACTGTATAGCTCGAGAAAGCAACACACAGTGCAAGAACGCAGGGAGGCGGTGCGCATTTGCAGATGCGGCGCACGCTGGGACACGCCGGAGGATCAGGTTAGTGTGGACGTACCAGCGGCTAGTCAACCAGGGTTTGCGCCTGCAAACCGTGCAATTCCGAGCCCGCCAGACCTTCCTGTTGCTGTTGTTACAGCTGTTTGCAGCCGCGGCCCACAGTCAGTCGGGGCCGGTCGGCTGGTGGAAATTCGAGGAAGGCAGCGGCACCACCACCGCCGATTCCTCCGGTCACGCCAATACCGGCACGCTGGTCAACAGCCCGAGCTGGGTTGCCGGCCACGTGGGCAGCGGCGCCCTGACATTCAACGGCACGACCAACTATGTCAATGTGCCGAATGCATCCGGCAGCCTCGATAACCTGCAGGTAACCACCATGACGGTGGCTGCCTGGATCAAGCCCACCGGTGCCGGTGGCGGCGGCGGCGGGCGGATTATCGAGAAAGACGGTTGGTTTTTTGCGATGTCGACCGTGAGCGGGCACACGGTTGTGCGCCTGACCTGCCAGGATACCGGCGGTTTTCGCAGCTCCACGGCCATCACTCTCAACAGCTGGGCACATGTTGCTGCCACGTGGGACGGCGCCGGTCCCGGATCGGGGATGCACGTTTACGTCAATGGCGTTCTCGCCGATGACACTTCGACTGCCGGCACGAATGCCGGTAGCGGCACTCCCGCGAATAACGATATCGGCTCAGCCAGCATCGGCAATCGGGCCGATGACAGTGCGCGCGGCTTTGCCGGGACGATTGATGACCTCCGGGTTTACAACCGCACCCTGTCGCCGACGGAGATCAGCGCGCTCACGGATCTGACGGCTCCAGGCGCCCCCGGCACGCTGAGTATTTCGGGAACTACGAGCACCCAGGCGGCGCTGTCATGGGGTGCGGCAACAGATAACGTCGCGGTTACCAGCTACCTCATTGAGCGCTGCTCCGGGTCGGCAACATGCACGAGCTTTGCGCAGGTTGCGACGTCGACCTCGATCGCCTACACGGATACCGGTCTCACCGCGTCAACGATCTATCGCTATCGGGTTCGTGCCACGGACGCCAATGGCAATCTGGGTGCCTACTCGAACATAGCCAATACAACCACCACGGCCGGCTCGGGTGATGTGACCCCGCCTTCGGCTCCAGGGGCACTGTCGTTCACCGTCAATTCCGGGACCCAGGTGACTGTGGCCTGGGGCGCTGCAAACGACAACGTGGGTGTCACTGGATACCAGATCGACCGCTGCAGTGGATCGGGTTGCACCACCTTCTCTCCGGCCGGCAGCGTTGTCAGCAGTCCGTTCGTCAACACGGGATTGACCGGCAACACTGTATACGTATACCGGGTGCGCGCGACGGATGCTGCCGGTAACGCCGGACCGTACTCCACCGGTACGGTGACGACCCCCGCGGTTGACAACCAGGCACCGAGCGCGCCCGGCGTCACCGCGGCAGCGGTCATTTCGAGTAACAAGATCGAGGTGAGTTGGGTTCAATCCACGGACAATACCTCGGTGCAGGCCTACTGGATCGAACGCTGCCAGGGTGTCGGGTGCAGCAACTTTGCTCAGATTGCAGCTACCAATGCTACTGCCTTCGTCGACTCCGGGTTGTTGCCTTCTACCAGCTACACCTATCGGATTCGAGCGGTCGATCCATCCGCGAATCTGAGTACGTATTCAGTCACGGCTACGAATACGACAGCGGCGCCAACAGCGGGCAGCGTCAACTATGACTACGATCATCACGGTCGGCTGCATCAGGCTTCATATGGTGATAGCAGCAGCATCGTGTTTTCGCTGGATGCAGCGGGTAACAGGCTGTCAACAACCGTGCCCGATACCCTGGCGCCGAGAGCACCGGGTATTCCAGTCATTTCTGCCATCGCGGCGGCATCGGCCACAGCAACCTGGAATCCTGCCGCTGACGAGGTAGCTGTCGTCGTATACGAGTATCAGCTGAGCGGACAAACCTCCTGGACAGCCATCGGCAATGTGACGACGTTCAACCTGACCGGACTCACGCCACAGACCCCGTATACTTTCAGCGTTCATGCGAAGGACGCTGCCGGCAACACGAGCGCCACATCCACTTCGGCCTCATTTACCACTCTTGCCGATACGACGCCCCCGCAGGCGCCAGGAGTCCCGACGTTCACCAACATCGCCACCTCCTCCGCGACCATGACATGGACGGCTGCGACGGATGACGTTGGTGTGACCGGCTACGAATATAGCCTCAACGCTGGTACAACTTGGGTGACCGCCGGCAATGTTCTGACTACGACATTGACTGGACTCACAGCCAATACCTCATACACGGTGCAGTTGCGTGCTAAAGATGCCGCCGGGCACTCCGGGGCCGTCAGCACCGGTACGTTCCAAACTCCGGCTGACACCCAGAAGCCCACGAAGCCGGGCGTGCCGACTATCAGCAATGTTGCCTACAACGCAGCAACGGCCGCCTGGACTAGTGCAACGGATAACGTTGGTGTAACCGCTTACGAATACCAGGTAAACACCAGCTCGACGACCGGACTCTGGGTGCGTCTGGGTAATGTCCTGACGGTTAACATCACGGGGTTGTCCCCGGTCACCCAGTACACGGTTGCCGTGCATGCCTTGGATGCTGCGCTCAATACGGGAGATGCCGCAGTCTCCTTGCCGTTCACGACTCCTCAGGATCCCATCCCGCCGAGCGCGCCGGGGGTACCTCAGTTCTCCTCTATCACCATGACTCAAGCCGTCGTGAGCTGGGCGCCTGCGACCGACAACATCGCGGTCACATCCTACGAATATGACGTCAATGGCAGCGGTAGCTGGATCAACGTTGGCAATGTCACTCAGACCACCGTGACCGGGCTGATTGCACATCAGAGCTACGCTATCCGGGTCAGAGCGAAGGACCAGGCGGGCAACCCCGGAACACCGAGCAGCGGCAGCTTCATGACACCGGACACCCAGCCGCCGACGGCACCGGGTGTACCAGTCGTTTCGGCTGTGGCGCAGACAACCGCGACGGTCAGTTGGTCGGCCGCCAGCGACAACGTTTCCGTGGTCCGTTATCAATACAGTCTGACCAACCCGGCGTCAGCCGGTTGGACTAATGCGGGCAACGTACTCTCAATCAACTTGACGGGGCTGACACCCGGAACCCCGTATCCGATCTCCATTGCAGCGGTGGACGAAGTGGGCCTGGTGGGTCCGGTGAGCAGCTCGTCGTTTACAACGACTACCTACACCGACACCCCGGTGCTGACAGTGGGTGGGCCGATTTCCACCAACCAGGGCGCCAGCGGCGGCTTCATATCCGGGTCCTACGGCTCGATGAGTCCGTCGACGACCTCCACCGGCCGCTCGTATCAGCAGTTCACCGATCAATATGCCTCGCCCATGGCCGGTGGTGGCTTCCTGCAGTCACGGTTTGCGGTCGGCGGCTTTAGCAGCGACCCGGGGCAGGCATGGCTGACTTCGGCCGGATTTGCGGGCGGATCAACTCTGTCAGGAAGCACTGCGACGTATTCCTATAGCGGCGGTGTCGCTACCTGGACGTGGACGTCGGCGTTCGGGATCGGGGCCGGAACCAAGAACTGCACGATCGTGCATCGTTGAACTAGCTGTGGTGTCAAATATGTTGCGTCGACTTCTCGTCACGGTGGGTGGCTGTCTCGCAGCCGTATTGCTCAGCGCGCCAATTCGGGCACAAACGGTACCCCCGCCGACCGAGCTTCCGTCGGTGAGGCTGTTGACCGCGCCGCTGGTCACGCCGACCAATGCCTGGAACTACTACAACTCTCTGCCGGCGACTACGGCACCCCCGACAAAGGGAGCCTCGGCGTGGGCGGCCCGTCCCGCGGAGATCCAGGAGCTGGCCCGCGCGCTGGGCGGGACGCGAATCCCGGGAACCTACAGCAACCAGCAGTACGAAATGGCGGTGTATGAGTACATCCGCAACAATATCGCGGTGGAGTTCCGTTTCGGGCTGTCAAAAGGAGCGCGCGGGGCGCTGATCGATCAGTCGGGCACCCCGTTTGATCAGGCGCATCTGATGGTCGAGCTGCTGCGCCAGGCCAACATCAGCGCCAGCTACAAGGTGGACGCGATCACACTGTTGGCACCGCAATTCACTGCATGGACCGGAATCTCCAATGCGCTCGCGGCCTGTCACTTTCTGGCGGACGGCGGCATCCCGGCAACCGTCAATTCGCAGAGCGACTGCAGCGTGCTGGGCACCACTGACCCTGTTTCTACGGTCACCCTGGGTCACATCTGGGTGCAGACCAATGAGGGTATCTACGACCCTTCCTACAAGGTGTATACCGCCAAGTCCGGAATCGACCTTGCCTCGGTCATGGGTTGCGGCACGGCTGCCAATCCGACCTGCGCCACGAATCTGCTGAGCACGAGCCTCGTGCCCGCTATTACTCAAAACTGTACGGGCTTTGCCGGCGTCAACTGTGTAACCGCGGTGAGCCAGTCGGGTATCGAAACACAGCTGCGCAATTACGCGACCGCGTTGGAAAACTACATCAAGGCTTACAACAGCAGCAACGCTGCGTATCTCTCGCTGGAGGATGTTGTCGGCGGGTATGTAATTGATACGACGCAACTGTTGACAAGTGGATCACTACTGCCGGCGTCTACCTACCCGACGACGACGGCGTACACCTGGAGTGGAGATATTCCAGACACATTCCGGACGACGCTCACCGTCTACTTTGATGGTATCACCCGTAAGATGTATGCCGATGAGCTGGCAGGCAACCGGCTGAAGATATGGGGTGCGGCTTCCCGCACCAGCTCGAGCCAGACGACGACGGCGACTCGCATCGTCTCGCTCTATCTGGAAGGGCGGCCGCTGGACCAGAACACACTGACGTTGCAGACGGGCGCGATCGATACGTTGACATTGTCGACCACTCATCCCTACGCCGCCAACGGCGGAGCGTATGCATCCGAAGTGGTGGCATTTCCAGTGAAGATCCAGTCAGAGGATTGCGAGACCACTCTGAACGCGCCGTGTTCAGGTGTCTGGCATATGGGCGTGGTCACTGTCTTGAACGGGTGGGGTGAGCAGACGGAAAGCTCGGTGAGCCAGGCCGGTGACCTGCAGCGGCGCGACAAGGGCAATGGCTACCCATGGGAAAACATAACGCCCACTATCGACTCGAAACACATCTTCCTGAACTACACCGCCAAGGGTGGCGGTTGCCTGCAGACAAATGCAGTGGTGACCCAGCCGACCGATCACAATTTCTGCTACCAGGAAGAGCAGGGCAGTCTGGGCACGAGCTGGCTGGCCGAGGCGTCGCGCGTACGTGTCTTGGCCGGCAACATCAACGGCGTAGCGATGCAACACCATCACTCGCTCGGTATCGTGTTCTCCGGGCTCAGCATCGAGAGCAACGAAACGATCTTCAACGTGCAGTCATCGGTGAGCGGTCAATCGCGCACCGCGGTCGCCGCCGACCGGACTGCCGCATTCGCCAGTGCCGTCGTCGAGATGAACCGACTGGAGGGAGGCGTCATGGAGCAATCCTTCGGCGCCTGGGAAGGCGGTGCCGGGGTCTCCATGATGGCGCGGTCCAACGACCACTCGATCCCGTTCCTGGAAGTCAACAGTGGCAACGCGACGCAGGTGCACAACCAATTTGCATCCTCGTTCTCCACCTACAACTATTGGTCGTCGGACCTGGACGCCATCAGCAACTATGCCACGGCGGGATTCTCTGTCATCGTTCCGGCGAACGGTCATGCGGGCGACTATCCGTTTCCAAACGGATCACTGAGCTTCGGCAGCAACGGCATTGCCGCCTTCGGTGGCAGTGCTGATCGTATCGCCTATCTCGCAACGCTGGGGCCGACGCTGGTCAAAGGCTCTGGGGGTACTGTCACCGACGATCCGGCCAACGAGGCCGAGAAATCCACCAAGCTGTCGGACTATGCGCTCAAGAGCCGCAAGAGCTACGGAGTCGATCTGGCCTCAGGCGACCTGCAGCTCACGGTCAAACCCGACATGGTGACCGGAACAGGCGACTTCCCGGCCAGCCTCAGTTATCAGCGAGTCTACTCGACCAGCCGCCTGGGAGTGACTAACACAGAATGGAGCAATTCCATATACGCTGCGCCGAGCCAGCCGGATCCGGCTGCCATCGGCGGAGGCTGGACCCACACGTTGGCAATCGTCGCGCAGATCCAATCGGACGGATTTGCAGGAATGGGCCGTGACGGCGCGCTCCCTGCGTCCGGCACGATCGCTGGCATGTTTGTGCAGCGATGGTTGCAGAAGGGAACCGTCGACATGCGCTCGCGGTTGGCCAACGTGTTCACCAGCCATTGGATGGCGAATGCGCTGAATCGCAACGTGTTTACGGTGTCGCGGCCGCCGGCACGCAATCAGTTCACTTTGTTACCGGATGGCAGCTACGATCCAGGTCCGGGGAGCGCTGAGAAGCTGACTCTGACAACCGGTGTGCAGAGCATGATCGGTCTCGCCGGAACATCGTGGTGGTGGTACGGCCTGGACATGCGGTTCAGCCTGGTGGACAAGAGCGGCTCCACCATGACCTTCCAGCAGTTCCTCCCCACGGGAAATGCCATCTACCTGAGCTATCCTGCCGATTGGCCCTTTGTGCCGACCACCTGGACCTTTCCGAGTGGCATCGCTCTGAGCTTCACCTACAAGACCGATGGCGCCGCGGCTGGATTCAACCGGGCCTGTCTGATCGGGGTTGCCAACAATCTCGGCCGTTCCTTCACTTTCAACGATCCGTGCGCCGGCACTCTCACGAGCACGCAAAATGCCACCGGTGCGCAATGGGTGCAGGACGACTCCGGGCGCAGGGTCACATTTGCGAGCTCGCCCAACAATCTGGGCGCCGGAAACTGGATGTCTTCGCAAGAGACGAGCCTGACGACGCTCACAGTGACGGGGCCCGATGGGGCCGTGAATCGCTACGACTACACCTGGGCGCCACCTTCGGGAGTTCCAACACGGCGCTATGGCGGCCTGGCGAGGTGGTTTACGCCGGGTGATCCCAACAACCCGTACGTCACGGTCAACTATGACTCGATGTTCAGAGTCAGCAGTACCACCGATAACGCACAACCAAACGCACAAACGACTCAATATTTCATCGGCGGGATGTATGCGACACAGGTGCAGAAGCGTTCCGATGTAGTTGAGCCGACCGCGTTGGCGCCGTTAACCACCACGTGGCTGGATCAATGGGGCCAGCAGACGAAAGTCATGGATCCGCTCGATCGGATAACTTATTTTGCGTATGACTCCAGTCGCCGACTGACCAAAAAGACCTATCCGGAAGGCAATTCGGACAGCTATACCTACGATGCCCGATCGAACCGGCTGACGGAGGCGCTCAACCCCAAGGGAGGTTCATCACTGGCCTCGCAGATCACAACGACGACGTATGTCGAAGGGCCCACGGTTGCCAGCTGCTCTAACACTGCGACCTGCAACCTCCCCGCCACTGTGGATGGACCCCGAAGCGACGTCAACGACGTCACGACCTTCTCCTACAATTCCGATGGCTCCATGTCACGAGTTGTAGGGCCATCGGTAGCCTGGGTTGACAGCGATGGCGGCTCAGGAACGGGCAGTGCGCAGACAGACTATTGCTATACGGCGAATACGGGGACCAGCGGATCCATCAACCTTCTGACGGGAAAGATCATCAAGACCGGCTCCTCCACCCGGGTGACGGCGTATGCATACAATTCCGCGGCTGCGCATTTATCTTTGCAATCTTTAACGTCGGACCCGGCTACGACACTCGTCGCGCCTGCCTCGGCTGGCGGTGCGTGTACGTCGGCATCGAGAGCCAACCCAGTTTCGCTTACCACGGCATTGTCGTACACGAGCACAGGTGACGTATCTGCCATTGACGGGCCACTCGATGGCACCTCAGATACAATCAGCTACTCGTACGATCTGGCACGCCGGTTGACCAGGGAGGTGCATCCTTCCGCGCTGCTCGATGGTGTCACGAAGCAGCCGATAGTTCGGTATACATACGACGCGGACGGTCAGCTCACTACAAAACGCAGGTCGATCGCCGTCACGCCGATCGATTCCGATCCTACGAACAGTCAACCGGGCGATCTCGTTGCCAGCGAGTGGTCAACGGAAGTACACACTTATTGGCCGACCGGCGATCTGAAGAGTGTGCAGGACCCTGCAGGCAATCTAACTCAGTACACTTACGATGCGGTCGGCAGACAGGTCGTCGTCCTGAACCCTGATGGGCTCGGGACCTCCACGGTCTACGACGCCGCGGGTCAGGTTTCCTGCACGTGGCATGGTTGGGACAACCTGAGCCCCGCAGTTAACTGTGTCTGGGATCCCGCCGGTTATTCTCCAACCGCGCCCATGCGCTATTCGGCGGTTACCTACACTGCGAACGGCAAACAGAAGACCATCCAGGACGCCAACAGCAACACGACTGAGAACGCCTACGACTCGCTCGACCGCCCGATCTTTGTGGCCTATCCGCAGCCGGGTGATGGCTCGCGGTGTGCGTTGCCATCCAATGAGGCCGGCACTCCATCCTGCTCGACAAACCAGACCTATGAGCAATACGGCTACGATGCCGCGAACAATCGTGTCTCCATCCGCACCCGCAACGGGGACATCATTACTTTCGCTTATAACGCGGAGAATCGGCGGATCAGCAAATCGGTGCCCGGGGTTCCGGTCGTTACGGAGTCGTACAACCTCGATGCTGAACCCATTCAGTCCTCCAATCCGGCGACCGGGGGCTTCGCGGCTCACTCCACCAGCTACGCATACGATGGAGCAGGGCGCAGGCTCAGCGAGACCAATGATGGTCTGACCGTGTCCTATATTTTCGATAAGGCAGGCAACAGGTCGCGGCTGACCTGGCCGGACAGCTACTTCGTCAGCTATGAATACGATGTGCTGGATAACCTGAAGTACGCCCGCGAAAACAGCACGACAGGTAATGAGATCGCGTTCTACGACTACGACACTCTGGTGCGCAGGAAGCAAACATGTCTGGGCGGCCAGAGCTCGGCGTGCACGGCCCATACGGGTACCAACGAAGCTGATTACACCTACGAGCCTGACAATGACCTCAACGGCATCGCTCATTCGTTCAACGGCGGATCGCTCTCGCTTGCGTATCAGCGGGATGCGGCTCATCGGATCAAACGGGTGGATGCCAGCGACAGTTTCTATCTGGTCGCGGCGACCGCAACCGATTCGGCGACTTACTCGCCGAATCATCTGAACGAGTATGCATCGATTGATGGACAGTCTGCGCAGTACGACAACAACGGCAACCTGTTGAGCTGGTCGGTGCCGGACACCGGTGCTGTCCAATCCTACAGCTACGATGCTGAAAGTCACTTACGGACGGTGACCATTACCGGCGCAGGCGCTGCGACGATCTCCTACGACTACGATTCAATGGGCCGGCGTGTCAGCAAGACCGTGAACGGTGTTACTACCCGGTATCTCCTGGATGACGCCGATGAAATCGCCGAATATGACGGCGCCACGCTGCTGCGGCGTTATCTCCCAGGCGCCGGAGTTGATGAGCGGATTGCAAGAGCGGAAGGCAGTGCAGTCACGACGCCAACCAAGACTTTCTATCGGACGAACCACCAGGGCACGGTGATCGCGATAACCGATGCCGCGGGAGTGGTGGTCCAGCGATTTTCCTACGATGAGTACGGCGTACCGTCTTCAGGGACCGCGGCGACTGGCGAGCCCTTCAGGTATACCGGCCGTCGCTATGATCCGGAAACAGGACTTTACTACTACCGCGCGCGTAATTACGCCCCGATGCTCGGCCGGTTTCTGCAGGGTGATCCTGCGGGTGGCAAGGACGACCTGAACCTGTATTCCTATGTCAACAACAATCCACTCAACAGTATTGATCCGACCGGGTTATATGACAGTTGTGCTGACTTCCGCGATCACAATCCGTCAGGGTCGTGTTGGGAGGAAGACGTAACGGATAGCGCGAAATATCTCGCCCGCACGGCCAAGTGGACCGCCGGCGGTGCCGTTGCCGGCGGTGTTACAGCGTTCGTGTTGTCCCTGCCTCTGGATGGCGCAACCGCTGGTGGGAACGTTGCACTGACTCCAGCGGAAGTTGCCGGTGGTGTAGCACTTGGTGGCTACCTGGGCATGGGTGCTGCTGCCCTTACCAACGACACCGAGAAGTACCTGCGCAAGTTCGATAAGGAAGTCGATGCAATCCTGGCCAGAACGGACCTCGGGCCCTACGGAGAGCAGTATGCGCTGCGGGCCAAAGTGGACGGCATCTATCCCGACGTTCGCCTCGGAACTGTGCACTTGATGAAAGGGGAGGTGTGGAAATACGGAGAATCGATCAATGGTGATGATCGGTATCTACAATCCTATTATGATCACGTTGGTCCGGGTGTTAAATATGATATGCAATACCGCGGCACGCAGATGCAGGCGAAAGTCATGGAAAAGGTTAGACTATATGGGTTTTTCTTTGTTTATAAGACGCTGCCGCCCGGCAATTGTTGTTTCAAGTAGCCGATGAAGCAAGGTTCGATATGGACGTAAGTGTTTCCGTTGCATCCGATAGTTCGATATACGACAAGCTGGATGCCCTGGAAGATCTCGAGCAGGCGGTGCGTGCTCATTTCAGTGATCGTGCCTATGGCCCGAATGTCAATTATCTGACTGTTGGGATCCACATTTTTCCACCGGACGACACGGGTGTGCACGGCGCGCGGCCGCTCAAGTTCATGAAGACACTGAAGATACCGGTCGCCAAGAAAGTCCTGACCAATGTGGTCGAGTACTACATTTTTCCGGACTATGAGCGCTTCAAGCGCTCGAGTCAGGAGAAGGGCCGGGCGTACGTGGCGCAAATGCTCATTGACAGCACCGACATCCTGATCAAGAACCAGGCCAAATACCCCGATTGGGACGCCGCCCGATTCCAGGCCGATTTCACCGCCTTCCTGCGAAAATACATACCCACGGCGTCCTGATCAGATGCCGCCGAGGTAATAGCTGAGCAACCCATCCGAGCTTTCGATGCCGAGCACATCCATGACGCGCTCGGCGTAGGTCCCCAAGTGCTCCCGGGTCACCGTGTCCCTGGACTGAACGGCCGCGAGGGCAGGCTGCAGCTGCTCAAAAACCCATCTCTTGCGGGGGTGTTCGGCTATTCCCCCGATGAGGCGTTGCAACGCTGTATCTAACACGGCATTGAGGCGCTGCGCGTCGTCCTCCGAATCCATACCTGGCAGACCGTCAAATTTCCCCTCTTCATTGAGGATCTCCAGAAGTGCCGGGATCGTTGCGTCCGACAGTATTAACACTTCGTCGCTGATTTCGGAGACGGGGCTGTAGGTCATGATGGAGCTGTACTCTAGGGTTTGCCGCCGGAAAAGTGAATCCGGATAATCCGTTACGGGGGGCGAATCTTGCATCTAAGTCATTGTTTTTTTTCTGACCGATTTTCGCAGTCTCAGCGGATCTTGATTGCGCAATATTCGGGGCCGATCACGCTCGTGTAGAAATGTCAGCCGAACTCGAAGGAGGCGCTGTAAATGGATGACCCAGGCTCGCAGCGAAACGCAAGAATTTCCTCCAGAAAGCGCTGCATCCTCGACGTCCTGGACCGCAGCGCACCTCCGGGCTTGATTCTGTTAAATGAGCTCCGGCACACCGTATTGAGAATGGAACGGCAGTCTGGATCAGACATTGCGGTGTTTGATTTCAATCGGTCGTTCAATAGAACCGTTTTGCAGTTTGGTGCACCGCACTTTCACCAAATTTTCCTGGACGTGAAGGAAAGCGATGCGCTCACGGCCGGAATCGTCGCAAGGTTCGGAGTTTGGCAAGTCGTCGAAAAAGGATATGTGTCCGCGTTGCCGGACTCACATGCATGTGCGGTCGTTATTGGACGAGACACTTTCTCTGTCCTCGCCACTCTCGTTGATCGCACGCGGGCTCTGATCTATTCCGGTGAAGTTGAACGGATTGGCATGGTCAGTAGCGACGGCATCCCAGATGCCCAGGCACTTCACCAGGTCGGCGGGGTTCCGTGGGCCCTCTATGGAGTCAATCACGACCAAAAGCTGGTTGGCGTGACAGGGGCCATTTCAGTTCGCCAGCTCAATCCCTTACCCGACGCCGCTGTCTGGGAAGATGGAACTGAACAATGCTTAAAACGACGGCAGAACGACTTTTTATTTGATCGCTAAGGGGGCTCGCGCCTTAGTGTGAACAGATCGGCTAGACACTAAGGCTGTTTTTTAAAAGCTCCCCTGCAGCGGCGGTCGCAACGACGGCCTCACATGCAAAGGTGGCGACTTCAATAACAAATTGGATCAGATCGCTCAAAGCGTTCTCCTCACCGTTCTCGTCCAATTCTAGCTCAAACCGAGGGCCTTGGTGTTGGTTTAGTGGAGCCGCGCGGAGAGCGGCGGCAATGAAGTGCGATCGACCCGCAGTACCGTCCGCAGCAATACGTCCGCTCCGTTTGCCACGTCCGACCACCGCGTCAATTCCTTAGGCGAGTGGCTGATGCCGCCGATGCTCGGCACGAAGATCATGCCCATAGGCCCGAGTTTCGCCAGGTTCTGTGCGTCATGCCCCGCGCCACTCGGAAGATGCAGGGTTTTGAGCCCCAGCGTATCGGCAGCGGAGCCGATTTGCTGTTGAATCCGAGCATCCGCCAGGGCCGCATCGAGGTGCTCGACGTGGTTCATGGAGATCTCGGTGCGAGTGTCGTTACCGATTTGTCGGGCACGCTCTGAGGTCAACTCACCGAGCTTTGCGATCGTATCCGCTGACAGATCCCGAAATTCCACAGAAAGTGTCACTCGACCCGGAATGACGTTAGGCACGTTGGGAAATACATTGAATCGTCCGACGGTACCAACCTGGCGCCCGGGCAGGCTCGTTGCAACTTCGTTTACTGTCTCGACCATCCGGGACGCTGCGAGAAGTGCGTCCTGCCGGTTGTTCATGGCTGTGGTACCGGCATGATTCGCGAAACCGATCACTTGTACATCGTAGTCGTCGATGCTGACAATTCCATCGACGATACCAATGGACACCCCCGACTTCTCCAACGTATCGCCTTGCTCTACATGCAACTCCAGGTAAGCATGCAGAGTTCCGGCCGCGCGGCGCGCGCGAGCAAGGTTGTCCGGGTCGCCGCCGATTTTTTTCAGACCATCGCGGAGACTGATCCCATTGAAGGTGCGCTCGAGCGATGCAGCATCCGGTGTTTGCAGCAGAGCAGCACTGCCAATTGTGCCGCCTTCCTCATTGGACCAGAGGATGACCTCAATAGGGTGCTGAGTGTTTACGTGTTGATCGTTGAGCGTGCGCACCACTTCAATCGCACCCATGGACCCTACCTGACCGTCGAAGTTACCCCCGCTCGGCACGGAGTCGATGTGCGAGCCAATGACGATTGGTTTGAGAGCCTCATTCTTACCGGCGCGGGTACCCGAGATGTTTCCAGCGGCGTCGATGTGCGGATTCAACCCAGCAGCCCGCATCAGTTGCATCGCGTACTCGCGGCCCGCCACGTCCGCATCCGAATAGGCAAAGCGACTCACGCCGTCAGCAAAGCTGCCCCCAGCCGGCCGGCCATAGGTACTGAGTTGCTCCAGCGTGCTCTGCAGGCGATTGGCATTTATCCGCGGCTCGACCGGCGCGGCGCGTGCGCTCGTCAACGTTGCCACTGCGACGATCACCAGACTCGAAAGCAAACTTCGCGCCGAATAATTCATGGAGTTTTCCAGGGGCGGATGTTGGTACGCATCTCCTGATCAATTCTTTGTTTTGAGCGTCTCCGGCAGCTCCAACTCATCGGTAATGCGCAGTTTGCGGACCACGAGCTCGTCAATTTCGACGCGCCGGATCCGCGCACGCCCGATCGAAAGGTAGCCGATCGCCAAAGCGCCCAAAGCCAATGCGCCGATGGCGATTGCGCCGATTCCCAGCGTACCGATTGCTTTGGTCCCTATCGCCTGGGCACCAATTGCCTCACCGCGGATCTTTCGTAGCATTTGGGTGCCCGGAAGCTCAGAACTTCATTTCAGGCACATCCGAGCCGACGCTCAAAGGCGCCTCAGTGCGGTTCACGATGTCCTCCACGGACACACCAGGCGCACGCTCCATGAGCCGCAGTCCAGTCGGAGCGACATCAATCACCGCGATATCGGTGATGATGCGATTCACGACTCGCAGACCTGTGATCGGCAGGGCGCATTTGCGCTTGATCTTGGATTCCCCGTCCTTGGCGCAATGATCCATCACGACGACGATGCGCTGGGCACCCGCGACCAGATCCATTGCACCGCCCATGCCTTTGACCATCTTTCCGGGAATCATCCAATTTGCGATGTCCCCATCCTGACTGACCTCCATGGCCCCGAGGATGGCGAGATTGATGTGTCCGCCACGGATCATCGCAAAGCTCTCGGCGCTGTCGAAGATTGCCGAACCCTTCGCCAGGGTAATGGTTTGTTTACCGGCGTTGATCAGATCGGCGTCTTCTTCGGTTTCGTAGGGAAAAGGACCGACTCCGAGCAAACCATTCTCGCTTTGCAGGATCACTTCGACGCCTGGCGGAATGTAATTCGCCACCAGGGTCGGGATGCCGATGCCGAGATTGACGTACTGACCATCCCGCAGCTCCAGCGCCGCCCGCATTGCAATTTGTTCTCGCGTCAACATGTTATTCCCTCAGGATCAACCGCAGATGTTCGGTCGTGTCGTGCGGCGCTCGATGCGCTTTTCATGTCGACCGACCACGACGTGATGTACGTATATTCCGGGTGTGTCGATATGCTGAGGGTCCAGCGATCCAACGTCGACGAGCTCTTCAACTTCGGCCACAGTGATGCGGCCCGCCATCGCGCACAATGGGTTGAAGTTACGTGCCGTGAGTCGATACTGCAGGTTGCCCATTCGATCTGCGCGCCACGCTTTCACGATTGCCCAGTCGGTGCGAATGGCGTTCTCGAGGATGTAGTTGCGTCCTTCGAATTCGCGGGTCTCTTTGTTTTGAGCAACCGTGGTCCCGACGCCGGTTGGAGTATAAAAGGCCGGGATTCCTGCGCCTCCTGCGCGTAGGCGCTCCGCCAATGTGCCTTGAGGGGTCAGTTCGACCTCGAGCTCGCCGGAGATGAACTGGCGTTCGAACTCTTTGTTCTCGCCGACGTAGCTGGAGATCATTTTTTTGATTTGCCGGTTGGCAAGCAGGATACCTAAGCCGAAGTTGTCTACGCCGCAATTGTTCGATGCGATCGTGAGGTTGCGAACATTGATTTCCCGCAGCGCCTGAATGCACAGCTCAGGAATGCCGCACAGGCCGAATCCGCCGGCGGCGATGGTGGCGCCATCACGAATACCCCGCAATGCCTCGGCTGCACTTGCGCGAACTTTGTTCATTGTCCAACCCCTCGGAATTGAAGAACGAGCGGCCTCGGGTCGAAGCGTCCCGTTGCAGGCAATTCTACGGCATCGATTGGCCCGGGGCCCAGGTTCTTGCCCGCAGTCGGGTCGCGGCGGCAGCCTCAATGCCAGCGCATGCGCGTGGGAATTAGGCAAAATAGCCGAAGAACCGGCGATAGGCCTTTGGGTTGAGACGACGATGCCAAAAACAGCTCAGCTCTCCGATCCTGAACACCGCAAGCGGCTGCGCCAAGCGGTGGTCGCCGGCACCATCGGCACCGCTATCGAATGGTACGATTTCTTTCTCTACAGCACGGTCACGGGCCTGGTATTCGCCAAGCTGTTTTTCCCGCAGTCCAGCCCGTTGACCGGTACGTTGCAGGCATTCGCGGTATATCTCGTCGGCTTTGTTGCAAGACCTATCGGGGCCGCGGTGTTCGGGCATTTCGGCGATCGGATCGGCCGCAAGTCGACGCTGATACTGACGTTGGCTTTGATGGGCATCGCCACTTTCCTGGTGGGCATCGTGCCCACTTACGCCTCTATCGGAGTCTGGGGCGCAATCGTTCTGACGATTCTCAGATTCATACAGGGCATCGGTGTCGGCGGTGAGTGGGGCGGGTCCGTCCTGCTGGCCATGGAGTGGGCGCGCACCGACCAACACCGGGGCTTCGTGACCTCCTGGCCACAGCTCGGTGTGCCCCTGGGCATGCTGTTGGCCAATCTGGCCGTGCTGGTGTCGAGCAGGCTGTCCGGAGATGCGTTTCTCGATTGGGGCTGGCGTATTCCGTTTCTCCTCAGCATCGGCCTCATTGCCCTGGGGCTCTACATTCGACTGGGAATCCAGGAAACGCCGACGTTCCGGGCGTTGACTGAGCAGAGTGCGATCTCCCCGCGTCCGGTTCTCGAGGTCATTCAAACACAGTGGCGACAGATTCTGTTGTCCGCACTTGCGCGCACCGGGCAACAAGCATCCTTTTATGTGTTTACAGCTTTTGTCTTCTCCTATGGAACGACTGTGCTGGGGTCCTCTCGTGATTTTCTCCTGGTTGCTACGCTGGCAGCGGCGGCGTTGTCGTGCTTCACGAACCCTTTTTTCGGATTTCTCTCCGATCGAGTGGGCCGCAAGCGGATCTATACGTTCGGAATCTGGGCAACCGCGCTGTTTGCATTTGCCTACTTCTGGATACTCGACACGCGCATTCCGGGTCTGATTTTCCTGGCAATCGCCACATCACTCGTTGCTCACGACATGATGTATGGTCCACAAGCGGCCCTCATTGCGGAGAGCTTCCCGGCGCGCCTACGGTACTCGGGCGCTTCGCTCGGCTATCACCTCGCATCCATCACTGCAGGTGGGCCGGCTCCGCTGGTCGCTACGGCTCTGTTCGCCCGATACCACTCGGGCTACGCTATTGCCGCGTACCTGGCCGCTTGTGGCGTGATCAGTGCCATTGCGACCCGCTATCTGCCTGATCGCACCAACCAACGGCTCGACGAAAACGGACCATGAAAATCCCTGCCTGGAAGCCTGCCGCTGTCGTGTTCGATTGCGACGGGTTGCTCGTTGATACCGAAACCTGCTGGGCCGTTGCGGAGGCCGGGATATTCGCGCGAGCTGGATTGAGCTTCGGTCCGCAGCAGAAGGCACTGTTGATCGGCAAATCCGTTGCAGACGAGGCCCGCGAGATCGCGAAGGCAATCGGGGGAGACCGCAACGCACGCGACATCGAGATCGAGTTGCTGGAGCTCGCGTCGCAGGCTGTTGGTCTGGGCGCCGTCGCCATGCCGGGCGCTCTGAGTATCGTAGAGCGGATAGGGCGGGTGTTACCGATCGCGGTGGCGAGCAACTCGCCGCGGCGGCTGCTCGACCTGGCGCTCGAACGCGGCAAGCTTGCTCGCAAGTTCCGGGTGACCATCGCGGCTGACGAAGTAGGCGCGCCGAAACCGGCGCCGGAAATGTATCTCGAGGCGTGCAGGCGTCTGGGTGTCGCGCCGGACCAGGCACTGGCGTTTGAGGATTCAATGACCGGGGTGTTGGCGGCGCAAGCGGCCGGCATGAAGGTGATCTGTATTCCAACTCTCCAGGGAGTGGAGTATCCCGCGGATGCCGTGTTCGACTCCCTGGAGGATGTCCGCTTGCTGGGCTGGCTCAGCGGGTGGGCTGAGGGCTATGCGCATTCCTGATGCGCCTATTCGACTAGGTGCTTTCCCGGCCCAACGCGCGCAGTATCGCCTCCTGCCGTGCATCCTCGATTGTTACCAACACTGCATTGGCATCGACCGCCGACTCATCGCGTTTGAAGACGCCGGTGAGCCGGCGCTCTGCCGTCAGTTCTCCCTGCTCGAACAGGCTCCACATCTCCAGTGCAAACTCAGTGGCCAGCAGTTCGGGGGCGAAACGTCCCAATGTGTCTCGAATGTTGTTGACGTCCCTTTCGAGCATGGCCAGTGCGCCGTTATTGCCGGCGGCATTGACGATTTGTGGAAAGTCGATGATGACCGGGCCATCAGGCGCCACGAGAACATTGAACTCCGAGAGATCGCCGTGGATCAGCCCGATGCTCAGCATGCGAACTACTTGCCGGATCAGGATGTCGTGATACTCACGCGCCTGCTGCGCAGAGAGCTCAATCTCACCCAAGCGGGGCGCAGGGTTACCGGCACCATCGGTCACCAGCTCCATGATCAACACGTCGTTGAAATAGCCATAGGGCTTCGGTACGCGCACATCAGCGGCAACGAGTTGGTAAAGCGCGTCGACCTCGGCGTTCTTCCACGCCGCTTCCTGTTCTCTGCGCCCGAAGCGGGTGCTCTTGCTCATTGCCCGCGTTTGGCGGCTGCCGCGCACTTTCCGACCTTCCTGATATTGCGCGCGCTTCTGAAAGCTTCGCTGGCCCATGTCACGATAGACTTTCGCGCATCGTGTCTGACCGCCGCAGCGGACGAGGTAGACAGTTGCCTCCTTGCCGCTTTTGAGGGGGCGTATGACTTCGTCGATCACGCCGTCATCAATCAGAGGTTGTAGTGCTGCTGGTGTTTTCATCTCATATCGTGGGGTGGTCGATTTGACTTCCAGCCGGGCGACCCCAAAGTAACGGCTCGAGCCTTGCGCTGCGCCAAAAACAACGACTGCAGCGCTCCCAGGCGTATTATCGAGCCCATACCGGCTCTCAAATCAAATCACAAATCGGATGTAAACTATTGAATTATCTTGTTTTTATGGTGCCCGGGAGAGGACTCGAACCTCCACGGTGTTACCCGCTAGTACCTGAAACTAGTGCGTCTACCAATTCCGCCACCCGGGCAGGGAAGGGAAGGCGGCGCAATCTACGCACGGGGTACGGAGCTGTCAATTGAAAGCGCGCAGAAGTAAGTTCGGCATAGGCGGCAAGGGGGGTAAAAGCTCCCCCGGCGGCGGCTCCCGGAAGGAGGGGCCTGGCGCAAAAGGACCGCGCGGAGCGGGGCCCAAAGTCGCGCGTGGCCCCGGTGCGCGTGCCTCGGACAAGGGTAAGGCCCGCAGTGGTGGCACCCGCGGGCGCTCTGGCGGTGCCCCGGAGCGAGTCGGCAGTGCCGGCAAAGGCGCAGAGAAGGCTCACGTGGGGAGCGTCGTCGAGGGAATCGTCAGCGCGAACCGCGCCGGCTACGGGTTTCTGCGCGTCGACGGGTTGAAGGACAGCGTCTTCATCCCACCCAAAGAGATGAACGGCGTCATGCACGGCGACCGCCTCAAGGTGAAGCTTGCCCAAGACTCAAGCGATCGCTGGCTGGGCTCCGTTCAGGGGGTTGTCTCGCGAGGGGTCAAAGAATTCCTAGGCACTGTGGACGTGCAAGGGCGCACAGCCTGGGTCAACGCAGCCGACCGCCGCCTGCAGCTCCACTGCGCCGTCTCCTACGGTGATCTCAACGGTGCAAAGAGCCGTGACTGGGTCATCGCCCGGATCACCAAGCACGCGAACTCAATCGCCCCCGCGCAAGCGGTCGTCGTGAAGCGCCTGGACCCCGACCGTCCGGTGGAGCTAGCTACCGAGTCAGCTATCGCCCGGTTCGACCTGCCACATGAATTTTCATCGGCCGCTCTCCGTGAGGCGCAAAGCTGGGGTGATCAAGTTGATCCCGCCGAGTCGGATCGGCGCGAGGATCTTCGTTCGATCCCATTGGTAACGATTGATGGTGAGACAGCACGCGACTTTGACGATGCGGTTTATGCCGAGCCTCACGAAGATGGGTTCCGGCTGATCGTCGCGATCGCGGATGTCAGCCACTACGTGCGTCCCGACAGCGCCCTCGATAACGAGGCACGCTTGCGTGGTACGTCGGTGTATTTCCCGACCCGCGTGATCCCGATGTTGCCGCATGCGCTATCGGACAATCTCTGTTCGCTGGCGCCGCATGTCGATCGCCTCTGCTTCGCGGCTGACATGCTCCTTGCAAAAAACGGTGCGTTGAAGGCATCGCGCTTTTATCCGGCGGTGATGCGATCTGCTGCGCGCCTGACGTACAACCAGGCGTATGAGGCCTTGTTCGAAGGCCGGCCGGCTGCCCGCGAAGAACTGGGGCCGCTCGTCGCAAAACTCCTGCCGCTGGTCGACGTGTACAAGGCACTGTTGAAGGCGCGTGGCCGACGTGGCGCGTTGGATTTTGACGCTGCGGAAGCTGAATTCGTTATCGACTCGAGCGAGCGCGTCAAGGCGATCGAGATGCGCGCGCGTAATGACGCTCATCGGATGATCGAAGAGTGCATGATCATGGCGAACGTGGCCACGGCCATGGAGCTTTCGCGGAAGCGTACGCCAACGCTTTACCGCGTCCATGGTCAGCCTGAGGAAATCAAGTTGGAGCGTCTGCAGACGACACTCCATGCTCTTGGCGTTGACGTTCAGATTCCAGAGACGGTTACGACCCGCGATCTTCAGGCGATCACCAAACGCCTTGGAAGCTCAGAAGCGAGACCGTTCATCGAGTCGTTGGTCGTGAGAGCAATGCCTCAAGCGGTGTATCAACCGACAAATATCGGCCACTTCGGCCTGGCGCTCACGCACTACGCACACTTCACGTCGCCAATCAGGCGTTACCCGGACTTGGTTGTTCATCGCACGTTGAAGGCCCTGATTGGAGCACCTGGTGGATCTGCCGTTCAGTACGGCAACGATGAATTGGAAGCCCTGGGCGAGGCCAATTCGAAGTTGGAGAAGCGAGCCGACGAAGCTGATCGCTATGTCGCGACGTTCCTCAAGTGCACCTATCTGCGTGAGCGGATTGGGCAAACCTTCCATGGCATCATCACGACAGTGGTGGAGTTTGGTTGCTTCGTGCAGATCCTGGACGTAGGGGTGGATGGGTTACTACACCTCGACAACCTGCGGGATGACGAGTACGTAATGGAGGACGATGGACATGCGTGGACGGGACGTCGCACTGGGCGACGGCTGCGGACAGGTGCGCATATCCGAGTCATCGTTACATCGGTGAACCCCATCGAAGGGCTCATTGACCTGGATTTGGTTGAGGACGCTTGAAGAACACAGAGACTGTTTACGGAGTCCATGCGGTGAGGGTGTTGCTCGACAAGCATCCTGAGCGTGTCGTGACGGTGCGCCTCGCCAGCACGCGAGATGATCCGCGCGTCAGGGAGATTGACCAACTCGCTCAAAAGAAGGGACGTCCGGTTCAGCGCGTCGACGCAAACGCGCTGAAGCATTCGTTGGGGGACGTCGCCCATCAGGGCGTCGTCGCTGAGATCACCCCGTTGCCTCCGTGGTCGGAGGACGATTTGCTCGACGCATTGCAGAGCGCGAAGGATCCGTTGCTGTTGGCGTTGGATGGGGTGCAGGACCCTCACAACCTGGGTGCGTGCCTGCGGACGGCGGATGCCTGCGGAGCGATGGCGGTCATCGTTCCGAAGGACCGGGCGGCGCAGGTCAATGCCACGGTGAGAAAGGTCGCGGTGGGCGCTGCTGAGACCACGCCGGTTGTGGCCGTCACTAATCTGGTTCGCACGCTGAAATTGCTCAAAGAGGCGAACCTTTGGATAGTGGGCGCGGACGCCGACGGCGCTAAGCTGGCTCATGAGGCGGACCTGAAGGGCGGCACAGTGCTGGTCCTGGGCGCCGAGGGGGCAGGGCTGCGGCACCTCACGAAGCAAAACTGCGACTGGATGGTCCGGCTCCCCCAGCTAGGGACGGTAGAGAGCCTGAACGTCTCGGTAGCCGCCGGAATGCTCCTTTACGAGGCGGTAAGGCAGCGAATGGCGCCCCCGACCCCGGCGCCGCGGTAGCGGCGCGCCGCGCAGCGAGGCAAAGCCGACCACCGCGCCAGTACCGCCGGTCCTGGCGGCCTGTCAGCCCAAGCGGCCAGGCAAGGCTGGCGCGCGCAACTCCGGTTGTGTACCATTCGCGCCCCCTATTGCCCGGGCGCCTGAAAAAGCCCGACGCCATAGGCTCCTTGCCGCACCGAGCAAAGCCTCGCAACGGGCGGCTCCCCAATCCGTAAGGAGGAACTCATGAGGCATTACGAGATCGTTTTTCTCGTCCATCCAGATCAGAGCGAGCAAGTGCCCGCCATGATCGAGCGCTACAAAGGCATGATTGCCACCGGCGAAGGCCGCGTGCATCGCCTCGAAGACTGGGGTCGACGCCAGTTGACCTATCCCATCTCCAAAGTCCACAAGGCGCACTACGTTCTCATGAACATCGAGTGCGACCAGAAGACCCTCAACGACCTGACCGGCGCATTCCGCTTCAGCGATGCCGTCCTGCGTCATCTCGTGGTCAACATGGACGAAGCAGTCACCGAACCCTCACCGATGGCCAAGGCCGCGGACGAAGAGGGTGATGGCCGCCGTCGCGATCGTCGCGATGATGGTGATGATGACGGTGACCGTCCTCCACGCCGCGTGCGTGATGAGGCGCCGCCACCGGATGACGACGACAGCCCTGCTGGCGATAACGTCTAAAACGAGGTTTCAAACATGGCAATGAGCAGAGATCGTTCCAGCGGCCCGAGCGGCGGCGGAAACGGCGGATTTGGTGGCGGTGGCGGCGGTGGTGGCTTCGGCGGCGGTGGTGGTGACCGTGGCGGCGACCGCGGTGGCGACCGTGGCGGTGGTGGAGGCGGCGGTGGTCGTTTCTCCCGGCGCAAGAAGTTCTGCCGCTTCACGGCGGAAGGCGTCAAGTACATTGACTACAAAGATCTGGCCACGTTGAAGGGCTACGTCACTGAGACGGGCAAGATCGTCCCCAGCCGCATCACGGGCACGAAGTCGTTCTATCAGCGCCAACTCGCGGTAGCGATCAAGCGCGCGCGCTTCCTTGCCCTGCTGCCGTACACCGACCAGCATTGAGGCGATTCACATGGACATCATTCTTCTCCAGAAGGTCGCCAACCTGGGCAACATCGGCGATCGCGTCAAAGTGAAGTCCGGTTTTGGGCGCAACTACCTGCTCCCATCAGGCAAGGCCACCCTCGCCACCCCGGACAACATCAAGCGCTTTGAAGCCCGTCGTGCGGAGCTCGAGAAGGCCGCCCACGAGCACTTCTCGTCGGCTGAGCAACGCGCCGAGCAGCTCAAAGAGTTCAAGCTCGTCATTCCTGCGAAGGCAGGCACTGAAGGCAAGCTCTTCGGCTCCATCGGCACGGCTGACATCGCCGAAGCGGCGACCAAGGCCGGCATCAAGATCGAGCGCAGCGAAGTGCGTCTCCCGAACGGCGCCCTGCGCACCATCGGTGACCACTCTGTTGTTCTTCACCTGCACGCGGACGTCGATATACCGCTGGCAGTGACGATCGTCGCCGAAGAGTAAGTCTCAAAAAACCGGTGGCCGGTCCCACCAAAATGCGTCGCGAGCCGCCAGCGTTCGAGCTGGCGGGTGCGCCGCTGCCACCGCACTCCATCGAAGCAGAGCAGGCCGTCCTGGGCGGCCTGCTTCTCGACCCGGCCGCCTGGGATAACGTCGCCGACGTCCTCACCGCGGACGATTTCTATCGCGCCGACCACAAGCTGATCTTCCAGGCGATCGCCGCCCTGGCCGCTACCTCCAAACCTACCGATGTCGTCACGGTAGTCGGCGAGTTGGAGCGTCGCTCCGAGTTGGAGCAGGCGGGTGGCCAGATCACTGTCCTGACACTGTCCCGCGATACTCCCACCGCTGCAAACGTGCGCGCCTACGCGGACATCGTTCGCGAGCGCTCCATACTGCGTCAGCTGGTCACCGCGGGATCTGAAATCGCTTCCGCCGTTTTCAACAACGACGGCGAGACCGCCCGTGAGTTGGTTGATAAGGCCGAGCAGAAGGTATTTGAGATCGCGGAGATGGGCTTCCGCGGCAAGCAGGGAGCGCAAGCCGTGCGCGCGCTGCTGCCGGGTGTCATCGATCAGATTGATGAGGCGTTCGCCAATCCTGACAGCCTGCGCGGCCTGCCGACAGGTTTTACCGACTTCGACAAGATGACCGGCGGCTTGCGCCCGGGTGACCTGGTGATTGTCGCGGGCCGCCCCTCGATGGGTAAAACGACACTGGCGGTCAACATGGCCGAGTACGCAGCGCTGCATACCCGCGACAAGCCCGCATCGGTGGCTATTTTCAGCATGGAAATGCCTTCCGAGCAGGTCATCACCCGCATGTTGTCTTCCATCGGCGGTGTACCGCTGCACAACCTGCGCAGCGGCAAGATCTCCGATGACGATTGGGTGCGCATCACCAGCGCAACCAGCCAGTTGTCGGAAGCGAAGATCTTCATCGATGAGACGCCCGCGCTGTCACCGACAGAATTGCGTGCCCGATCGCGGCGCGTAAAGCGCGAGCATGGACTCGATCTGATCGTGGTTGACTACCTGCAGTTGATGCAGGTTCCCGGCAACAAGGAAAACCGCGCCACCGAAATCTCCGAGATCTCGCGCGGCCTGAAGGTCCTCGCCAAAGAGTTGAGTTGCCCGGTTATCGCGCTGTCCCAGTTGAATCGCGGTGTCGAGCAGCGTGAAAACAAAAAGCCGGTCATGTCAGACCTGCGTGAATGCGTCACGGGGGACACTCTTGTTTGCCTGGCAGACGGGCGGCGCGTGCCGATTCAGGATCTCGTGGGCCAGACTCCCGAAGTGGTGTCTATGACCCAGGACGGACGTTTGACGCGCGCGATGTCCGATTTAGTCTGGAAGGTCGGCAAGAAGCCGGTCTATGAATTGAAGCTGGCGAGTGGCCGCAAAATGCGGGCGACTGGCAAGCATCGGCTGTACGCTTCGTTCGGCTGGCAGCGGGTGGACGATCTGCGGCCCGGTGATCGCCTCGCAATCGCCCGCCAGATCCCCGAGCCGGTTCAGCCGCAGAAGTGGCCTGACGACCGGGTTGTCTTGTTGGCGCACCTGATTGGCGATGGAAGCTATCCGAAGCATCAGCCGATGCGATACACGACGGCCTCCGAAGAATGCAGTGACGTGGTGCGCCGGGCGGCCGAAACCGAATTCGGGATGACCGTGAATCGTCATGCCGGCCGCGGCAATTGGCATCAGCTCGTGCTGTCCGGCAACGGTAACCGCTGGAAGCCCGCGGGCGTGAACCTCTGGTTGCGCGAGCTGGGTGTCTACGGTCAGCGCTCGCTGCAGAAGCGGGTGCCGGCGGCAGTCTTCGAGCTCTCGAACGAGCAGGTCGGGTTGTTCCTGCGACATTTATGGGCGACCGACGGGACGATATCGCCGCGCAAACCGGGTCAGCGCGGCAGTCATGGCGTGCACTTCTCAACGTGCAGTCGCGGGCTGGCGGATGATGTTGCAGCGCTTCTGCTGCGCCTGGGTATCGTCGCGCGAATTCAGATCGTGGAGTCTGGATACAAAAACCCGGTCCATATGGTTTGGGTGCGCGGTGTTGATCCACAAACGCTGTTCCTCGACAGGGTTGGCAGCTTTGGGCCACGAATTGCTCCGGCCGCGGCATTGCGTGAGGCGCTGGTGGGTAAGCGCGCCAACCCCAACGTCGATACTTTGCCGCAAGATGTTCTGTGGCGGATCGGATTTCTGATGCAGCAGCAGGCTCTGCCGCGCGGAGCGTCGAATGCCGTGCTCAGATATTCGCGTTGTCCATCGCGGGAATCGGTTGCTCAATATGCGCAGATAGTCAACGACGAGTGGCTGCGATCGGCATCCGTCAGCGATATTTTCTGGGATAGGATCCTGACTGTTGAGTTAGTTGGTGAAGAAGATGTGTTTGATCTGACAGTTCCTGACACATCGTGTTGGTTGGCTGACGGTGTTGTTAGTCATAATAGCGGTGCGATTGAACAGGATGCGGACATGATCCTGTTGATCTATCGCGAAGAGGTCTACGATCGCCAGACGACCAAGAAGGGCATCGCCGAGATCGACCTCGTCAAACACCGCAACGGCGAGATCGGCACCTTCGTCCTGACCTTCCAGGGCCAGTTCACGCGCTTTGCCAACTATGTCCCGGATACATACGGCGACGGGGTCCTGAGGTGAACCGGCTCATCCGGGCCGTCATTGATACACGCGCCTTGCGGCACAACCTGCGGACCATCCGCGAACGGGCCAAAGGTGCAAGAGTCATGGCGGTGGTCAAAGCCAACGCTTACGGGCATGGCCTCATCCCGACGGCCCTCGCGCTCGCGGATGCCGATGCATTTGCAGTTGCGCGGCTGGAAGAGGGGCTGGCATTGAGGGCAGCTGGAATCACTCAGCCCATCGTGTTGCTCGAAGGCGTGTTCGCGGCCGAGCACCTGTTGGAAGCCGCGCGCCACGGTTTCGACCTGGTGGTCCATGACCCCTTGCAGATCGAGCTGCTGGAGGAGTACTCCGGCGCGTCCCGCTTCCTGGTCTGGATCAAGATCGACACCGGCATGAACCGGCTCGGTTTCCGCCCTGAGGACTTCAAACCCGCCCTCGAGCGCATCCAGCGGATGCGCCCCGCCGCGCTGGAAATCAGGCTGCTCACTCACCTGGCTCGCGCCGACGAAAGCGACGACACAATGACGCGCGAGCAACTCGCCAAATTCGAGGCAGCCACCCAGGGTCTCGAAAACTACGCGGTCAGCATCGCCAACACAGCGGGCCTGTTCGGCAGCGTCCATCTCCAACAAGATTGGGTGCGGCCGGGGCTGGCGCTCTACGGTGCCTCACCGTTCGAGGACAAGACGGCCGCAGAGTTGGGCCTGCACCCGGTCATGAGCCTCGAGACTTCCGTCATTGCCACGCGGAAGGTCAAAAAGAATGAAACCGTAGGCTATGGGGGCGCCTGGACGGCGGCCCACGATTCAACCATAGCCATCATCGCCGCCGGTTACGGCGATGGCATCACTCGCAACCTGGCGGGTGGCACCCCGATTCTCGTCAACGGCCAACGCGCGCCCGTGGTAGGCCGCGTCTCAATGGACATGATCGCCGTGGATGTAACGCACACAACCGGCGTCCACGTTGGAACGCCAGTAGTGTTATGGGGGGTAGGGCTGCCCGTAGAGGAAATCGCCCGCTACGCGGCAACAATCCCTTACGAGTTGTTATGCGGCGTGAGCCAGCGAGTGCCGCTGGAGCTCAGGTAACGAAAAACCCCATTTTGACACCGGCCAACTGGATGACATCATTGTCAGCCAGCCGGGTCGCCTGAGCGCCAATGGCCGTGCCGTTGAGCAACGGATAGTCGTCAACCTTGCCGCTGTCGACATGAACAATGAAATAGCCCTCGGCCCGGCGGGTAATCGCCGCAACCTGCACGCCCGGCCGGCCGAGCGTAGTCAAAGCCTTGCTGAGTTCGAGCTCGCGACCTGCAAAGGCCCCCGACAAAACCTGCAACTTCGCTTTCTTCAGCGCAGCAGAGGAAGCGGTGTCATTCAATGCACGAGTCTTGCCCGTAGCAGAAATAGCAGGTGACACCTTCTCGGCGGCCTCACTGGCCGCGCGCACTTTCTCCAAAGGCCGTGACGACGGCTGAATCACCATCGTCTTCTCGAATTCGTCCTGAGCCTCGTCGTCCTCGACGAAGCGCAACTGATGGTGCCCGACCGTGACGACGTCACCGTGCTGCAGAGCGTGCTTCTTGATCAGCTTGCCGTTGACGTAGGTGCCGTTCGTGCTGTTGAGATCCTCGAGAAACGAATCGTTGAGGATGTTGATAATCAACGAGTGATGACCGCTGACGGCGGCGTTGTCGATGCGGATGTCATTGTCAGGGAGGCGGCCAATCGTGTACCGCTCCTTGTTCATGTTGTATTCCGCCATCACCTGGCCATCCAGGCTCAAGACCAACCTTGCCATGTGCGTAGCCCCTGTCAGCCGAACCAGCCGAGGATCTTGTCGAAAATTCGCGTTTTGGCGGGAAAGGCGTCCAGCACGGTCGCCATGACGACCGAGACGTTATCCCGCCCTCCATTATCATTCGCCAATTGAATCAACTGCTTGGCGACCGTATCCAGATTATCATTAAAGGTGTTTATGGTTAAATGAATATCTTCGTCTTCAACCATATCCGAGAGGCCGTCTGAGCACAGCATGTAGGCGTCGCCCTTCTGGACCGCGACCTCCTGAATTTCCACCTCAACGTTGGGTTCCACACCCAGGGCGCGTGTGACGTAGTTCTTATTGGCCGCACGTTGGGCTTCCTCCGCGGAGTAGAAGCCCCGGTCGACCAGCTCCTGCAGCAGCGAGTGGTCCATCGTGACCTGCTCGAGCTTGTCGCTGCGCTGGCGGTACAGCCGGGAATCACCAACGTGTGCAATTGTGATCTTGTTGTCAAAAAACAGCGCAGCAACCACCGTGGTACCCATGCCCTCGCACTGGGGCTGGGTTTTCGCCGTCTGGAAAATGATCTTGTTGGCCCGATGAATGGCATCGCGCAGGATGATCGTCGGCCGGGACAGGCCGGATTCGCGATCCTGCACGTTCATATCCTCGCGCTCGACCTGCTCACGGACGAGATTGACGATGGTCTTGACGGCGATACCGCTGGCAACCTCGCCGGCGTTGTACCCGCCCATTCCATCCGCCAATACGAGCAGACCGATGTCAGCATCGAACGCAATTGTGTCCTCGTTGTGCTCGCGGACCTTGCCGGTGTCGGTCAAACCAACGAAGCGCAACCTGCCCTTGAGGCTCATGCTGCGCCCTGACCTGCATACGGCCCGCAAACTGTGATACGTGTCACTTTCCCGTCCCCGGTTCGAGCCGGCATACGCTAGCATTGGTCACGATGCGGTGCAGGCGAGAGGTCACAAACTCGTCATTTCCGTGATCGGGCATGGCCCCGCAGGCTGCACAGCCCTTGCAAGGTCCACAGCCGCGCATCCTAACCAGTTGAAACCCAAGCGCATAGATGGCTCGTACCAGTCCTGTATTTGTCTGTAGCGCCTGCCAGGGCGAAACCCCGAAGTGGCAAGGCCAATGTCCCCAGTGCGGGGCGTGGAACAGCCTCGAGCAGCGCGTCGTCCCCGCGGGTCGAGCCGCCCGCAAGGGGGCTGCCCTGGGCGTATCGACTTCCAACGCGGAACCGCGGCGGCTGGCAACAGCCCTGGCGGGAATTGGCAAACGGCTCACTACGGGCCATGAAGAGCTCGACCGGGTCATGGGTGGCGGCATCGTACCCGGATCGGTGACCCTGTTGGGAGGAGATCCGGGTATCGGCAAGTCGACACTGCTCCTGCAGGTCGCAGCTTCGGTCGCCACAACCAACGGCGTGCTGTACGCGAGTGGTGAGGAGTCCGTATCCCAGATCGCCGCTCGCGCGCAACGGTTGGGCCTGGAGGGCACGCTCGAAGTCGTTGCGGAGTCAAACCTCGAAACCATTCTCTCTCTTGCAACGGAACGCAAGGGAACGTTGCTCATCGTTGATTCTATCCAGACCGTCGAATCGAACACAGTCGACACCAGCCCGGGTGCGGTAGCGCAGTTGCGGGAATGTACTGCAGAGCTCGTCCGTTTTGCCAAGTCGACAGCCACGGCCGTCATCATCATCGGGCACGTCACCAAGGAGGGCGCGATCGCAGGCCCGCGGATGCTGGAGCATCTGGTCGATACCGTGCTGTATTTCGAGAGCGAGGCGGGCAGCCGCTTTCGCATCGTGCGCGCCACCAAAAATCGCTTTGGCGCTGTGAATGAGCTCGGCTTCTTCGCCATGGCGGAGAGCGGTCTGAAGGAGGTCCGCAACCCGTCCGCGATTTTCCTCTCGCGAGCCACCGATCCCGCCGCCGGCAGCATCGTGACCGTCACGAGGGAAGGCGGCCGGCCGCTCCTGATCGAGTTGCAGGCGTTGGTCGACCGCATGCGCTTTGGTGCGCCGCGGCGCGTGGCCCAGGGACTGGATTCCAACCGCGTGGCCATGTTGCTGGCGGTCATGAACCGCCATGCGCAGGTGTCATTGCAGGAACACGATGTGTTTGTGAATGTCGTGGGCGGTGTCCGTATCAACGAGACGGGTTGGGATCTGCCGGTCGTCCTGGCGCTCGCCTCCAGTCTCACTGACAAGATAATACCCAACTCGCTGATCTGTTTTGGTGAGTTGGGGCTGACGGGCGAGGTTCGCCCGGTGGCCTACGGCGAGGAGCGCCTGCGCGAAGCACACAAGCAGGGCTTCCGGATCGCCGTGGTGCCCAGGGAAAACGCTCCCCGCAAGCCGCTCGATGGGTTGCAGGTATTGGCCGTCGGTCGCGTCGGCGAAGCGTTGGAAGCCGTATTCAACCGGTCGCAGTAACCTCATCCGTCGCCGGTGCGTAGATCCGCACCGTCCGGATCGCGTTATCGGCGATCTGCAGCACTTCAAACTGATAGTCCCCGACCTTGAGGGTCGTCCCCGGTTCGGGGATGGTTTCCAGTTGCTCGAGCAGCAGGCCGTTGATGGTTTTCGGTCCATCCGTGGGCAACTGCCACTGCAGGGCGCGGTTCAAGGCCCGGATGGTGGCGCTCGCATTCACAATGAAGACTCCAGGGCGCTCGGGGTGAATGTCGCGGTGAGTGATGGTTGCGGGGTCGGTCGTGAACTCCCCGACAATCTCCTCCAGGATATCCTCCAACGTGACCAGGCCCTCGATATCCCCATATTCGTTGACCACAAAGGCCAGGCGCCGCCGGTTGCGTTGGAACTGCGAGAGCTGCACGGTGAGCGCGGTGCTCTCCGGTACGAAGTACGGTTCCCGGCTGCTCGCCACCTCAATGAGCTTTTCCCGGGTGAGGGTGCCCCGCGCCAACTCCTGCGCCACCCGCTTCATGTGCAGGATGCCGAACAGCTTGTCCAACTCCCCGTCATAAACAGGCAGCCGCGTATGCGGTGTCTGACGCAACTGGTCGAGAATGTCATCCCAGTTCTCCTGCACATCGATCGCCGAAATCTCCTGGCGCGGGATCATGATGTCATTGACCGTGACCTGCCCGAGATCGAGGATCGACAGCAGCATCTGCCGGTGCCGGGCCGGAATCAGCGGACCCGCTTCGGCCACCACCGTGCGCAGCTCCTCTGTGTTCAGGGCCTGGCTGCCACGCGCTGACTTGCCAACACCGAATAGTCTCAACAGGCCGTACGCCAGCTTGTTGGTCAGCCACAGGGCGGGGCGGGCGACGATCACCAGCACCCTGTAGATACGCGCCGCACCCAAGGCGACCAGCTCCGGGTAGGTGGCGGAATAGATCTTGGGAGTGAGCTCGCAGAACACGATCACGACGACAGTCAGGCCGAAGCCCGTAACCGGGACCGCCCACTCGTACCCGGTCCGTTGGGCCAGAATGGTTGCGACCGCGGAGGCGAAAACGCTCGCCGCCGCGAGGATCACCAGATTCGCGCCCAGCCAGTCATCCGGCTTGGCCAGCAGCGCTTCCAGCACTTTCGCCGTTTTCTGACCCTGCTGCGCCCGGTGCTTTATCCGGTAGCGGTTGACGGAGAGCATCGCCACTTCCGTGCCGGACGAGAAAGCGATGATCACCAGCAGAAAAAGCAGCGCAAACAGCAAAGCACTCGACGGTGCGTCGTCCAAGGCAGTGTTCCTCGATCTGAACCGATCCCGGGGGACTATAATCGACGTCCGCTGTTCACGTTCACCGCACCGGTTACCCCATGTTCGACAATCTGACCGCTCGCCTCACTAAGACCATTGAAAACCTGCGGGGCAGGGGCCGAATCACCGAAGACAACATCGGGGAGGCCATGCGCGAAGTGCGCGTCGCCCTGCTCGAGGCGGATGTAGCGCTTCCGGTCATCAAGACCTTTATAGAGGCCGTCAAGGCCAAGGCACTGGGGGCCGAGGTCGCGTCCAGCCTGACGCCGGGCCAGGCGTTCATCGGCATCATCCACCAGGAGCTCGTCCAGCTCATGGGGGGTCCGCGCGCAGGCATCAACCTACGTGCGCAACCGCCGATCGTGGTTCTCCTGGCCGGCCTGCAGGGTGCCGGTAAGACAACCACCGCCGCCAAGTTGGCGCGTTGGCTCATCGAACGTGAAAAGAAGCGCGTCCTCCTCGTGAGCACCGACGTACGCCGCCCAGCCGCAATGTTGCAGCTCGAACGACTGTCCGAGCAGGTAGGGGCTCAATACTTCGCCGCCAGTGCGTCCGACCCTCCTGCGAACATAGCCCGGGCGGCGGTAGACGCTGCTAAACGCGGTGTTTTCGACGTATTGATTGTTGATACCGCGGGCCGCCTCCATGTGGACGAGGCTCTGATGGCTGAGGTGCGCGACATTGACTCCGCGGTCCAGGCCACCGAGCGCCTGTTCGTTGTCGACGCGATGGCAGGCCAGGACGCCGTCAATGCCGCTCGCGCGTTCGGCGCAGCCCTGGATCTGACCGGCGTCATCCTGACAAAGGCGGACGGTGACGCCCGCGGCGGTGGCGCGCTTTCCGTTCGCTACATCACCGGCAAACCCATCGTTTTCATCGGCGTCGGCGAAAAAACCGAAGCCCTGGAGCCCTTCGACCCCGAGCGCATGGCCTCCCGCATCCTCGGCATGGGCGACGTCGTCAGCCTGGTCGAGCAGGTGCACCGCCAGGTCGACACCCAGGAAGCCGAGCGGCTGGCCAAAAAGGTCGTCAAGGGCAAAGGCTTCGATATGGCCGACCTCAAGAGCCAGCTCGAGCAGCTCCAGAAAATGGGGGGCGTGGCCTCCCTCATGGACAAGCTTCCAGCCGCGGCAACCCAAAAGGCGGGGGCCATCAACGCCGAGCAGGGCGATAAGGACCTGCGGCGGCAGATCGCGATCATCAATTCCATGACCCGCAAGGAGCGCCGCAACCCAGGGATCATCGACGGCTCGCGCCGCCGCCGCATCGCCACAGGCTCCGGAACGCAGGTGCAGGATGTGAACCGGCTCCTGAAGCAATTCATGGAGATGCAGCGGGTGATGAAGAGCATGAAGGGCGGTAAGCTCAGGCAGTTAATGGGTGCGCTGAAAGGCGGCATGGGGGGAGGTCCCCCACCAGGGTTTCCAGGGCGGTGAGCGACCCCGGGCCCTTCCCCACCTAAGCCTCTGAAATTTATCCCGTCAGGCTCTTTAAGTAGACAAGAAAGGCACGTAGAATCCGCGCTCTTTTTTGGGCCGGGTAAATCCCGGACCGTACCGAATGCGAGAGAACTGGAAACAATGGTAACGATACGCCTGACGCGACGCGGGGCGCGCAATCAGCCCTTCTACCACGTGGTAGTGACCGACAGCCGCAAGCGGCAGGGCGGCCTGAGCCTGGAGCACGTGGGTTTTTTCAACCCGATTGCCCGCAAGGCCGAGCCGAAACTGAAGCTCGATCTGCCGCGAATTGATTATTGGGTGAGCAAGGGCGCGCAGCAGTCCGATCGAGTGCGCACGCTGGTTGCTTCATATCGGAAGCAGGCCACGGCCTGACTGTACGCTGGGTCGAGCTCGGCCGCATTGGCGCTCCCTTCGGCGTCAAGGGCTGGATGCATGTTGACTCCTACACCGATCCGCCCGATGGCCTACTCGAGTATCCACAATGGGTATTACGAAGCGGCTCGGGGGATCGCGTAACGCGTAAGTTGGTCGAAGGGCAGCCGCAGGGCGACCGGTTGGTCGCGCGGTTGGAAGGTATCGAGGATCGCGACGCCGCGGCACGACTGACCGGCTGCGTGATCGAGGTGCAGCGGGCCGACCTGCCGCCACCGGGGAAGCGCCAACACTATCGCGCTGACCTGCTGGGGCTGTCGGTACGTAACCTGGAAGGTGTTGAGATGGGTCATGTCGCGCAGTTTGTTGACGCGCCGACGGGCCCGGTGATGGTGGTGAAGGATGCTGACGGACGGGAGCACTGGGTGCTCGCCACACGTGAGTATCTGCGCAAGGTTGAGATTGACGCCGGACTGATCCTGGTGGATTGGCCGCTGGATCCCGAGTAGAGGCACGCCGTGAAGATCGAGGTCGTCACGCTGTTTCCGGAGATGATCAGCGGGGCGTTGAAGTTCGGCATCGTCGGCCGTGCGCTGGATCGAGGTTTGTTGAGCGTCGGAACGGAAGATCCGCGCGCGCATACCACCGATCCCCATCGCACGGTGGATGACCGGCCGTATGGCGGTGGTCCCGGGATGGTGCTCAAACCCGAGCCCATGCTGGCGGCGATCGGTGCGGCGCGGGCGAGGGTGCCGGAAGGCAGCCCGAGAATTTATCTGTCAGCGCAGGGCGAGCCCTTCGGACAGCGACAGGCGGAGCAGTTGGCCGCGTTGCCCGGGTTCGTGCTGGTGGCAGGACGATATGAAGGTTTGGATGAGCGCGCGTTGGCGCTGGGCATAGATCGCGAGCTGTCGCTCGGTGACTATGTGTTGTCGGGCGGTGAGCTGCCGGCACTCGTGGTGATCGATGCGGTGGCCCGATTACTGCCAGGTGCCTTGGGCGATGAGCGTTCGAGTGTCGAGGAGTCGTTCACCGCAGGTTTGCTCGACTGGCCGCACTACACACGGCCGGAAGTGTTCGAGGGGCTGGCGGTGCCGCCGGTGTTGTTGTCGGGCAATCATGCCGACATCCGCCGCTGGCGACTGAAGCAGGCGGTGGAGCGTACTTGGTTGCGCCGGCCGGACCTGATTGCGGCAAACCCACTCGCGCCCGAGGCGAGCAAGCTACTGAATGAGTTTCTCACCGCACGGGCGGTGCAGAGCGAAGATCGAGGATGATGACTATGAGCAAGATTACCCAGGAACTGGAAAAAGCACGCATGACCCGCGAGGTCCCGGACTTCAAGCCCGGCGACACGGTCATCGTCAACGTGAAGGTGGTCGAAGGTGACCGCGAGCGCGTACAGGCTTACGAAGGTGTTGTGATTGCCATCAGCAATCGCGGACTGAACTCGTCCTTCACGGTGCGGAAGATTTCGCACGGCGAGGGCGTCGAGCGCGTCTTCCAGACCCACAGCCCGTCGATCAGCGACATCTCGATCAAGCGTCGCGGCAGCGTCCGTCGCGCGAAGCTGTACTACCTGCGTGACCTGTCCGGTAAGGCCGCGAGAATCGAAGAAAAGATCTAAGCGTTCGGACTGACGGCCGGAGGCCGCATCTTGCATATGGTCCGGGCGATTCTGTGGGGGCTGTGGCGCGGCCTGGACGTGCTGCGCAAGTTCCTGCACCTGATCTTTCTGCTCGTTGTATTCGGGTTTGTCTTCGGCGCGCTGCGCGTGTCGATGCCCACCGTGCCCGCGAAAGCCGCCCTCCTGATCCAACCGGAGGGCCAGCTCGTCGAGCAGATGTCCGGCGATCCGCTGGGCCGCGCCATTGAAGAAGCACGCGGCCAGGGCCGCCCCGAAACCCTCCTGTGGGATGTCGTCGACTCCGTCCGGTACGCCGCGAAGGACAAAAGGATTCCGGTCCTCGTCATCGATCTCGAGAAGTTCGACGGCGCCGGCCAGCCCACCCTGGAGGAATTCGCCAAGGCCATCCGCGAGTTCCGCGCCTCGGGGAAGAAGGTCATCGCCTTCGGCACCGAGTTGACCCAGGACCGTTACTACATCGCCGCCCAGGCTGATGAGATCTATCTCGATCCGCTCGGCTTCGTGCTCCTCGACGGGTACGGCCGCTACCGGATGTTCTTCAAAGAGGCGCTCGACAAGATCGGCGTCGATATCAACGTCTTCCGCGTAGGTGCTTTCAAGAGTGCGGTGGAGGCGTACACCCGGACTGACATGTCGCCCGAGGATAAGGAGGAGAGCCTCGCTTACCTCAACGCGCTCTGGAGCAACTACCAGGCCAACATGACGCGCGCACGGAAGCTTCCTCCCGAGGCTATCGCGACCTACGTCAACACCCTTGCGAAGGCAGTGCCCGCGGCTGGCGGCAATGCCGCGCAGGTGGCGCTGCAAGCCGGCCTCATCACCGGCATCAAGTCACGCCAGGACGTCGAGCGTCGGATCATTGATCTCGTCGGCCAGGACGATTCCGATGGGTCGTTCCAGAACGTGCATGAGCAGGATTACGTGCGGATTGCGCACGCTGACAAGAAGCTCCACGGCGACGGTAAGAAACATGTCGGTGTGATCGTTGCTGCGGGCGAGATCCTGGATGGGGATCAACCTCCGGGGACGGTTGGCGGTGACACAACTGCGCGGCTCATCCGGCAGGCGCGGTTGGATAAGGATGTGGCTGCGGTTGTTTTGCGTGTCGACAGTCCGGGCGGCAGTGTTCTGGCTTCGGAGCATATCTACCGGGAGCTGCAGGCTTTGCGCGCTGCGGGCAAGCCGGTGGTGGTGTCGATGGGTGACCTGGCCGCTTCCGGTGGCTACTACATCTCAGCGCCTGCCGATGAGATCTGGGCCAGCCCGGCTACTTTGACGGGCTCGATTGGTATTTTCGCGATCATCCCGACCGTGGATAAGACGCTCGGCAAGATCGGTGTGAACGTCGATGGGGTGGGCACAAACCCGCTCGCTTCGCAGATGCGGATCGACCGTCCCATGGGAGCGGAAGCTCGCGCGCTGTTGCAGTCTGAAATCGAGCGTGGCTACGACGTGTTCCTGGAGCGTGTCTCCACCGGCCGCAAGAAGACTCGCGAGCAGATTGATGCCATCGCGCAGGGCCGTGTCTGGGCCGGCGTGGACGCCAAGCGGTTGGGGTTGGTTGACGGGTTGGGTTCGTTTGATGACGCCACCAAGGCGGCGGCTCATCGGGCCAAGCTGACCGACTACGAAGTGGAGTTCATGGAGCCGGAGATGTCCTGGGCCCAGGAGCTGGTGCTGCAGATGAAGACCCGCGCCGTGAAGATGGCTATCGGGTCGTCATCGGATCCCCTCGCGCAAGTGGCCAGGCGCTTCGATCCACTCACGCGCCAGGTTGAGCTGCTGAGCAAGTTCAGCGAGCCCAACAAGGTGTACGCCTACTGCTTCTGCAGCGCCGACTAGAGAGTCGCCCAGTCGAGGATCACTTTTCCCGACTGGCCTGATCCCATTGTCTCGAATCCCTTCAGGTATTCCTGAATCGGGAAATGATGCGTGATGATGGGTTGCAGGTTGAGCCCGCTCTGCAGGAGCGAGGACATCTTGTACCAGGTCTCAAACATCTCGCGCCCGTAGATGCCCTTCAGGGTCAGTCCCTTGAAGATGACCTGGTTCCAGTCGATGGCCGTCTCCTCCGGCGGAATGCCTAAGATTGCGATCGACCCACCGTGTCGCATCGTCCGCAGCATTTCGCGAAATGCAGTGGCATTCCCCGACATCTCCAACCCGACATCGAAGCCTTCCTTCATCCCCAACTCTTTCATCGTGTCATCGAGGGATTCCCGCGTGACATTGATAGCGCGTGAGGCGCCCATCTTGCGAGCGAGGTCGAGGCGATAGTCATTCACGTCAGTGATGACGACGTGCCGTGCTCCAACAAAGCGGGCGATGGCGACCGCCATGATGCCGATGGGGCCGGCGCCGGTGATCAGGACGTCTTCGCCGACCATGTCGAATGCCAACGCCGTGTGCGTCGCGTTGCCGAATGGATCCAGAATGGAAGCGACGTCGTCGCTGATGGAATCCGGCAGCTTGAAAGTGTTGATTCCAGGGATCGACAGATACTGCGCGAATGCACCCGGGCGGTTCACACCGACACCGACAGTGTTGCGGCACAGGTGTCTGCTGCCGGCCCGGCAGTTACGACAGTATCCACATGTAATGTGACCTTCGCCGGAGACGCGGTCGCCGATCGCGAGTCCCCGGACTTCCGAGCCCATCTCGACGATGCGGCCGCAGTACTCGTGGCCAACGGCCATGGGCACCGGAATGGTCTTCTGCGCCCACGCATCCCACTTGTAGATATGCATGTCGGTACCGCAGATCGCGGTCTTGGCGACTTCAATCAGTACATCGTTGGGACCGACCTTCGGTTCCGGGATGTCATCCAACCAGATGCCGGGGCCAGCCTCTTTCTTAACCAGTGCCTTCAATTGATCACTCCGAGTTCCTTACCGACGGTCTTGAATGCCTCAATGGCGCGATCCAACTGCTCCCGTGTCAGGGCGGCCGACATCTGCGTCCGGATACGGGCCTGTCCCTTCGGGACGACCGGGAATGAGAAGCCGATGACATACACACCGCGTTGCAACAGCTTGTCCGCCATCTGGCCAGCCAGGCTCGCATCGCCCAGCATCACGGGGATGATGGGATGTTCACCTGGTTTGAGGTTGAAGCCGGCTTTTTCCAGTCCCTCGCGGAAGTGATGGGCGTTGTCGAACAATTGACCCCGCAACTCCGGCGCGTTCTCCAGCAAGTCCAAAACTCTCAGGCTGACACCCGCCACGACCGGCGGGATGCTGTTGGAGAAAAGGTACGGTCGCGACCGGTTGCGCAGCCAGTCGATCACTTCCTTACGAGAAGAGATGAAGCCACCGCTCGCGCCACCGAGGGCCTTGCCGAGGGTGCTCGTGATGATGTCGACGCGCCGTGCGACGCCGCAGTGCTCCGGAGTGCCGCGGCCCGTAGGTCCCATGAAGCCGGTCGCATGCGAATCATCGACCATGACCAGCGCGTCGTACTTATCTGCAAGGTCACAGATGGCTTTCAGGTTGGCGATGGTGCCATCCATGGAGAACACGCCATCGGTGGCAATGAGCCGCGTCCGCGCCGACTGGGTCGCCTGCAGAGCGTTTTCCAGCTCATTCATGTCGTTGTTGGCATAGCGATGCCGCTGTGCTTTGCATAACCTGATGCCATCGATGATGCTGGCGTGGTTGAGCGCATCCGAGATGATGGCGTCCTTTTCATCCAGCAGCGTCTCAAACAGCCCGCCGTTGGCATCGAAGCAGGAGGAGTAGAGGATGGTGTCCTCGGTTCCCAGGAACTTGCTCAAGCGCTCTTCGAGCTGCTTGTGAACACTCTGTGTGCCGCAGATGAAGCGAACGGAGGCCATGCCATACCCGAAGCGGTCGATGGCGCGGTGCGCTGCCTCGCGCATGGCCGCATGATTGGCCAGCCCGAGATAGTTGTTCGCACACAGGTTCAGGACGTCGCGGTCGCCCGTTCTGACCAGGCCCCCCTGCGGGCCGGCGAGGACGCGCTCACTCTTGTACAGGCCCTGTTCCTTCAGACCCGCGAGATCGGCTCGCAACCGTTCAATGAAAGCTGGATTCATGGGTTCAATTATACTCTTCAGGCATGAGCGAATCTGCCAATGAAACCGGCCCGGGCGCCGCTCGAATCGACCGCTGGCTGTTCGGAGTACGACTGTTTAAATCGCGGTCGCTGGCCGCGGACGCTGTGAACGGCGGCAAGGTGCACATCAACCACGAACGTGTGAAACCGTCCCGCGAGGTTCAGGTGGGCGATACCGTAACCTTCACACGAGGCGCGGTTGTGTTCGAGTGCGTGGTGAGCTCGGTTCCGCTTCGGCGGGGGCCCGCCAGCGAGGCGGCCCGATGTTATGACGAAACGGCCGCCAGCAAGGCGCGCCGCGAGGAGTTTTCCGCCCGAATGAAGGTGGCCGCGGGCCTGACGCCACGGCCCCTCGAACGTCCGAACAAGCACGACCGGAAAGCGTTGCGTCGCTTGCGGGGCAGGGATTGAAAGAGGGACCTCCCAGGTCCAAGGTATTGTCATGTCGCTGAGCGTTTTTGACATTTTCAAAGTCGGCATCGGTCCGTCTAGCTCCCACACCATGGGCCCGATGCGCGCCGCGCGCGAGTTCGTGCTCGGTTTGAAGCGGGACGGCCTGCTCGAGGCCACGAGCCAGATCGCCGTGCGGCTCTACGGCTCCCTGGCCCTCACCGGTATCGGCCACGGTACGGATCGGGCCGTCCTGGCCGGCCTCGAGGGCGCCGAGCCCGAAACCGTCGACCCTGACAGCATCGAGCCCATCATCGGGCGCATCCGCACGGCAGGCCGCATCAAACTGCTCGGTGAGCACGAGATCGCATTCGACGAGCCGATGCAACTTCTGTTCATGCGTCACGAGACGCTCCCTCGCCATTCCAACGGCATGCGGTTTACCGCACTTGCAGCCGACTCGCGTGTGTTACGTGAGGAGGATTACTACTCCATCGGTGGCGGCTTCGTCGTTCGCGGCGACGAGGTCGAAGCAAGCGGAGTGTTTGCGAACAAGCTTCCGCCGTACCCATTCAACTCGGGAGCCGAGCTGCTCGCCAAGTGCAAGGAGAATGGGTTGGAGTTGTATGAGCTGGTGCTCGCCAACGAACGTACCTGGCGATCAGAGGAGGAGATACGCGCGGGTCTGCTGTACCTGTGGAGCGTCATGCAGAAGTGTGTTGAGCGCGGCTTCCATCAGACCGGTCATCTGCCAGGTGTCCTCAAGGTACGCCGGCGCGCCCCGAAGATGTATCGGGTTCTGACCGAAGGCAAGGGCTCGTCCGCCCTCGAGGTCATGGATTGGGTGAACGCCTTTGCGTTGGCAGTGAACGAAGAGAACGCTGCCGGCGGACGTGTCGTGACGGCTCCCACCAACGGGGCTGCCGGAATCGTCCCTGCTGTCCTGCACTTCTACATTCGGTTTGAAGCCGGCGCCAATGAAGCGGGAATCATGCGCTTCCTTTTGTGCGCTGCAGCGATGGGCATGCTCTACAAGCGCAACGCATCCATCTCCGGTGCCGAGATGGGTTGCATGGGTGAAGTAGGGGTCGCCTGCTCCATGGCGGCGGCAGGGTTGGTCGCAGCCATGCACGGCACCAACGAGCAGATTGAGAACGCGGCTGAGATAGGAATGGAACACAACCTGGGCCTGACATGCGACCCGGTTGCCGGCCTCGTCCAGATCCCCTGCATCGAGCGCAACGCCATGGGATCGGTGAAGGCCATCAACGCAGCCCGCCTCGCCATGCGTGGCGACGGCACCCACAAGGTGTCACTGGATCAGGTGATTGCCACCATGAGGCAGACGGGTCTGGACATGCAGACCATCTACAAGGAAACCTCCCAGGGAGGCCTGGCGGTCAACGTCCCCGAGTGCTGATCAGGCGTACGCTGTTTTATTCGCGTAAAGAAACTCCGGCGCCAGATCGAATCCGTTCGCCCATACGACCGTGTCCAACTCGACTCGACACGCGGCGAATGTGCCCGGGTCACGCAGGGCGGCAACAATCGGCCGTCGATCCCCGAAGACAAAGTCTTGGAGATCAACCTCTCCCTCCGTTCCGTCCGAGAAACGCACCGTGAGCCGGTATTTCGGCAGGGCTGTTGCGGCGGTGACCCAAATGGCGCTCATGTAGCTCATGGCAAGGGCGGGATTGGGCTGAAGGTACCCTCGGGTGCCATTCGGGTCCAGTTTTTCTGCAGCACCTCGCGATGTAACCGTCCCCATTCGGACACTAGTCTGAAGATACGCCGCAGCCGTTTGATAAAATGCTTGTTGCCGAGACGGCCTACGGCAGGGCATGCCGGAAGTTGAAGCCTGTGGAGAGATCGTGAGACCTGGGAGAGTTTACCGGCTGCGGTGCGAACCGCGTAAGACTCCCCACAGTGGGAGTATTATGCGGCGAAAACCAAGCCTTCTCCCCTGGGCAGCCTCTACGAAGCAGGAACCCGCCGAGGTGATCTGAGATGCCTAAGATCTCAGACACGGTAGGAATCTCCTCGATTCAAGGAGGGGAGGATGTCAACTCTGGCATATCCTTGCTCCGGTCTGTGCGGCAGAGTGCCGGAACAGTTGCCGGGTTGGAATGCAATCAGGGTGCGCGATTGCCCAGAAATGCTGGGATGGTCAGGCCCAGAGAGCGAAGAGGCTGACGGGGGGCGACTCGTTGAACGACTCGCGTAACGTGCTGGCGACTACGGCGCTCCAACTGTTTGTGTCAAACGTGAAGGAGCAGGCGGCCGCGGTGTTGAGGTTGCCGATGCCCCTGTTTGGGGCGAGCAGGTGGGCGACCTCGGAGAGGCCGGGGTTGTGCCCGACAATCATCAGGTGCTGGATGCGGGGACCGGTGGACTGCACGATCTGCAGAATGTCTTCAGCCGCTGCCAGGTAGAGCGATTCCTCGCTGCGAATGTTGCGGCCACTCACCCCGAGTTCCCGTGCAACAATTTCAGCGGTCTGGGCCGCCCGACGGGCGGCGCTCGTCAGCAGGAGGCTCGGCACGAGCTGCAACTCCATCAACCGCCGGCCCATGGCCTCGGCTTCAGAATGCCCGCGACGATTCAACGGCCTGTCGAAGTCTGAGATTTGCGGATCCTTCCACTGTGCATTTCCATGGCGCATGAGCGTCAGGCGCTTCAAACAGGGTTCTCCACCAGGATGCGCCCGTTTACCTCGCGCACTTGAAAGGTTCGTAAAGGTTCGTACGCGGGAGGAGTGAGCGCCTCACCGGTTCGCGCGCAGAAATGCGCACCGTGCCGCGGACAAATGATCTGACATTCCTCCACTTCCGCACCCTCCAGGGGCTCGCCGTCGTGTGTACAACGGTCTTCTACTGCGTAGAGCTGATTCCCACAGCGTACGACAAGTAGGGCGAATCCGTCGATATCCGCGGCGAAGGATTTTTGATCTGTGAGCGAGTCGGCGGCACCGACATCCACCCAGTCGGTGCTCAAAACATCCCCGTCTGCAGGCGGGCGGCTTCGGACATCATGCTCTGATTCCAGGGGGGATCGAAGGTCAGCTCAACGTTGGCGCTGCTCACGGTGGGAATGCGTGTCACCTTGTCCTTCACATCCTCCACCAGCACCTCGCCCATGCCACAACCGGGAGCGGTCAGCGTCATGGTGATGTCGATTGCGCGGGTGCCATCGGCGTTGGCAGTCACGTTGCAATCGTAAACCAGCCCGAGGTCCACAATGTTGATCGGGATCTCAGGGTCGAAACAGCTGCGCATCTGGTCCCAGGCGAGCTTCTTGACATCTTCCTCGGTTGCATTGGGAGGCAGCTCGGGCGCCTTCGCCGCTTCCTTGCCGATGGCATCCGCGTTCTCGCCGGCAATCCGGAACAGATTGCCTTCGATGTAGACCGTGAAGCTGCCACCCAGGGCCTGGGTGATGTAACCGGCCTGACCCGGTTTCAACTTCACTTCCACACCGGCCGGCACGATCACCGCCGGGACTTCCCGGTTGACCACAAACGGTTCGTTCTCGTGACTGCGCATGGCTTACTCCGTCGACACCGTGGCGGCGCCCTTGTCCAAGGCAGCGTTCAACGTGTGCCAGCACAAGCTCGCGCATTTGACACGGGCGGGGTACTCGCGAACGCCGGACAGGGCTGCCAGCTTGCCCAGGGAGGAATCGGCCACGGCTTCCTGCGTGGTCAGCAGCGAGTGCACCTTGTGGAACAGCCCGCTGATCTGGGTCTTATCCTTACCCTTGATGGCTTCCGTCATGAGAGAGGCGGAGGCGGTTGAGATGGCGCAGCCCTTGCCTTCGAAGCGGATGTCCTCGACGCGCTCGCCGTCCATCTTCAGAAACACAGTCAATCGGTCGCCGCACAGCGGGTTGTGACCGTCGGCATGAGCATCCGACGGCTCCAGCTTCCCGAAGTTGCGGGGTCGCTTGTTGTGATCCAGGATCACATCGCGATACAGCTCTTTCAGATCCATCAACCAAACACCTCACGCGCCTTGCCGAGCGCTGCCACCAGGCTCTTGACGTCGTTCTCGGTGTTGTAGACCGCGAACGAGGCGCGCACCGTAGCGGGTAATCCCAGGAAGGTCATCAGCGGCATGGCGCAATGGTGGCCGGTGCGTACCGCGACGCCTTCGTGATCGAGAATCGTGCCCAGGTCGTGCGGATGCACTCCATCCATGACGAACGACACGATCGAAGCTTTAATGGGGGCGGTTCCGACGAGTTGAATACCTGGGAGCTTCTGGAGCTCGGCACTTGCCAGCTCGACCAGGTGGTGCTCGTGCGCAGCGATGCTGTCGATCCCTAAGGACTCGACGTAGTCCATGGCTGCGGCCAGGCCGATTGCGCCGGAGATGTTCGGCGTGCCGGCTTCGAACTTCGCGGGCAGATCGTTGTAGGTGGTCTTCTCGAAAGACACCGTCAGGATCATGTCGCCGCCACCCTGCCAGGGTGGCATCGCCTGCAGTAGTTCCTCACGGCCATAGAGAACGCCAATGCCAGTGGGGCCATAGAGCTTGTGGCCGGAGAAGGCGTAGAAGTCGCAACCTAGGGCTCGGACGTCCACATGGGAGTGAGGGACGGCTTGCGCACCGTCGACCAACACCACTGCGCCTTGCGCGTGGGCGGCGTCCACGATCTTCTTCACGGGCAGGATGGTGCCCAAGGCGTTGGAGACGTGAGCGACTGCAACGATCTTGGTCCGTGGGGACAGCAGTTTGAGATATTCGTCGTACAGGAATTCGCCGCGAGCGTTGATCGGGGCGACCTTCAGCGTGGCGCCGGTCTGCTCGCAGACCATTTGCCAGGGGACGATGTTGGCGTGGTGCTCGAGGGCGCTGACGATGATCTCGTCACCTGCCGTCAGGCGAGTGCGGGCATACGATTGCGCGACCAGGTTGATCGCCTCTGTCGTGCCACGGACGAAGATGATTTCCTTCGTCGAGCGAGCGTTTATGAAACGCCGCACGCGCTCGCGGGCGCCTTCGAAGGCTTCAGTTGCCGCCTGGCTCAGGGCGTGTACGCCGCGATGGATGTTGGCGTGGGAATGCGTTTCGTATTCCTCGACGGCGCGGAGTACCGCGATGGGCCGTTGAGAGGAGGCACCGCTGTCGAGGTAGACGAGCGGGCGGCCGTTGACCGTCCGGTCGAGAATGGGGAAGTCCCGGCGAACGCGCTCGACGTCGAGCGTCGTCGGTCCGCTTGCCACTTTAGGGGCAGTTGCAGCCATTACAAATTCTCCATGGGCAAAGGCGCCTCCAACCGACCCGCTAAATTCTCTTCGATTTGCTGTCGCAGTTGGGGTACTTGAATTTTGGAAACAACATCTTCCAGAAACGCCCATTTCAGCAGGCGTAGGGCTGTGTCGCGGTCCAATCCGCGCGACAGCAGGTAGAACAACATGTTGTCGTCCAACTTACCGGCCGTTGCGCCGTGGTTGCAGCGGACATCGTCCGTGTAGATTTCCAACTGCGGTCGGACATCGATCTCAGCGTCCGTTCCGGCCAGCAACCCGCGCAAAGACTGGCTCGAATCTGTGCCGTGAGCGCCTTTGCGGACGACCACCTTTCCGTTGAATGCAACGCGCGCGCGACCACCGGCAATTCCACGGAAACTCTGTTCGGTACGTGCATTCGGAGCCACGTGATCTACCAACGCAAAGGTATCGTGGACCTGGTTTTTGCCGCCGACTGAGGCGCCAAACACGCCCACTTCTGATCGTTCGCCCAGAAGTTGAACGTTCACAGTCGACCGGGCGGAGAGGGCGCCCAGGTTCACCATGTACACCTGGTACTTGGCATTCTCAGCCAGCTTCGCTGTCAACGTGTCGAACCAGATAGCACGAGCGCCAGTCTGTTGCACCCGGTAGTGTTGAACACTTGCGTCGCGGCCGACCTCGACATCCACCGAGCAATTGATGAAATTGGCATCGCTGCCAATGCTCACATGCCGTTCAATCAGCCCCACCCGGGCGTTGGCATCGACCTTGAAGCTGATCCGCGGATACGAAGCCCCGGCCTTTGCTTCCGCGGTGGCTACAAACACCAGCTCAACGCATATCTCGCAATCCGTGCCGCGCGCCACGTGTATCTGCGCCCCATCAGTCGCAAACGCCTCGTTCAGTAGCGCAAACCGCAGATCGCCGGGGAGGGCCAAGTCGTTAGCCGCACCCGCGCCAGCACCAGTCGCAACCGTTGTGACAGTCACGCCAGCTTCGGAGCTCGGCGACGACAGCGATGCGTCAAACACGCCGTCGACAAACACGTACCGTGATTTGCCAACTGCCGTGGGCAGGTCGGCCTGGGTGAGGACGGGCCGTGCCTCAGAGGAGGGGGCGAACCGCACTTTCTCCAGCGGCCGCAGATTCACATACTTCCAATTTTCGTCACGCGAAGTCGGAAGCCCGCTCGCTACCAGCGTCGCCAGCGCGCGCTGGCGCTGGGGTTCGCTGGACACGTCGCCGGCCGACGCAAACTCAGCAGCGATGCGTGCGGTCAGCGGACTGGCCGGGGCGGCAGCCAGCTTCGGTGTGGCGGCAGAGGCGCTCATCAGGCCGCCTCTTCAGTGACCCAGTCGTAGCCGCGCTTCTCGAGCTCCAACGCCAGGGTCTTATCGCCGCTGCGGGCAATCTTGCCGCGCACCAGTACGTGTACGTGATCGGGCACTACATAGTCCAACAACCGCTGATAGTGAGTGACGAGCACCACCGACCGGTCGGGCGAGCGCAGCGTGTTGACTCCGTTCGCCACCACCTTCAGCGCATCGATATCCAGGCCTGAGTCCGTCTCATCCAGCACGGCCAGCTTGGGCTCCAGCACCAGCATCTGCAGAATCTCGTTGCGCTTTTTCTCGCCGCCCGAGAATCCCTCATTGACTCCGCGCGACAGAAAGCTCTCGTCCATCTTCATGAGCTTCATCTTCTCGCGCACCAGGGTCAGAAACTCGAACGCATCGACTTCCGGTAGCCCACGGTGCTTGCGCGCAGCGTTCAATGCCGCCTTCAACAGATAAACGTTGTTGACGCCAGGAATCTCAACCGGGTACTGGAAGCCGAGGAACACACCTTCGTGCGCTCGCTCTTCGGGTGCCAACGCCAGCAGATCCTTGCCATCGAGCGTGACGGATCCCGCGGTAACCGTGTAGCCGGGGCGTCCAGCCAGGACGTGGGCGAGGGTGCTCTTGCCGGACCCGTTAGGGCCCATGATCGCATGCACCTCGCCCGTTGGAACTTCGAGCGTGAGCCCGTTGAGTACTTTGTTGTCGCCGACAGCGACCTGCAGATTGTCAATTTTCAACATAACTGTTCAGCCCACTGCGCCTTCCAGGCTCACGGCCAGCAGCGCCTGCGCCTCGACCGCGAACTCCATGGGCAGCTCTTTGAATACCGATTTGCAGAAACCGCTCACGATCATGTTGACCGCGTCCTCGCGTGCAATGCCTCGCTGCACGCAGTAGAACAACTGGTCGTCACTGATGCGGGAGGTGCTGGCTTCGTGCTCCACCGTTGCGGAGGGGTTCTTCACCTCCACGTAGGGAAATGTGTGTGCTCCACACTTGCCACCCATCAACAGGGAGTCGCACTGTGTGAAGTTACGGGCACCTTCGGCAGAAGGCAGGATCTTCACCAGGCCACGATAAGTGCTCTCACCGTGACCGGCGGAAATACCCTTCGCAACAATGGTGCTGCGCGTGTTCTTGCCGATGTGGATCATCTTCGTGCCGGTGTCCGCCTGCTGATAGTTGTTCACTGTCGCGACGGAATAAAACTCACCGATGGAACCTTCGCCCCGCAACACGCAGCTCGGATACTTCCAGGTGATGGCCGAGCCGGTCTCCACCTGCGTCCAGGAGATGCGCGAGTTGCGACCGCGGCAATCGCCGCGCTTGGTCACGAAGTTGTAGATACCGCCCTTGCCGTTGGCATCACCGGGATACCAGTTCTGCACGGTCGAATATTTGATGTAGGCATCGTCCAGGGCCACGAGCTCAACGACCGCCGCGTGCAGCTGATTCTCATCCCGCATGGGCGCCGTGCACCCCTCGAGATAACTCACCTGCGCACCCGCATCAGCAATGATGAGTGTGCGCTCGAACTGACCCGTCTTCGCCGCGTTGATGCGGAAGTAGGTCGAGAGCTCCATCGGGCAGCGCACACCCTTCGGCACATAGACAAATGAGCCATCCGAGAACACCGCGGAATTCAGAGCCGCGAAAAAGTTGTCGCCCGTGGGCACTACCGTGCCGAGATACTGCTCAATCAGGTGCGGGTGAGTTTGCACGGCCTCGGAGAACGGGCAGAACACGACACCGGCGGCCGCCAGGCGATCTTTGAAGGTGGTCGCGACCGACACGCTGTCAAACACCGCATCGACTGCAACACCCGCGAGCCGCGCCCGCTCGTGCAGCGGCACACCCAACTTCTCGTAGGTCTCCAGCAACTTAGGATCGACTTCGGCCAGGCTCTTCGGGCCGTCCGTCTTGTTCTTCGGCGCGGAGTAGTAGGAGATGTCCTGATAGTCGATCGGCGCAATATTCACATGCGCCCAATTCGGTTCCGGCATCGTCAGCCAGTGGCGCAGCGCCTTGAGCCGCCATTCCGTGAGAAAGGCGGGCTCGTTCTTCTTACGCGAAATCATCCGCACGACGTCTTCGTCGAGACCCGGCGGCACAGTGTCGGATTCAATATCGGTTACGAAGCCGTGCCGGTAACCCCGGTCCATCAGGCTTTCGAGCTGTTCAGCGGTTTCACTCATTGTCGATTCACTCCAGGCCGGCCAACGCCACGGCTGGCCGCCGTCTTCATCTCTTTATCGAGCTCAGGCAGGCGCACCTGCGTGGGATCCAGCCCTGCAAGCTGCGCCAGGCTCACCTCGTACAGGGATCGTCGGATGGCCAGGTTCAGCCGTTGCCACACCTTGCTCACATGACATGTTGCTTCCAGGTCACAATTACCCTGGCCTGCTGAGCAATCCGTGAGGGCCACCGGGCCTTCCAACGCGTCCAGAATGGCCGCGGCACTGATCTGGGTGGCTGGCTTGGCCAACTGGTAGCCGCCGTGCAGACCCCGCGTCGAGGTAACGAGGCCTGCTCGCTGTAGGTGCTTCAGAAGCTTGCTGACGGTCGGAGAAGCAACCCGGGTCTGCTCGGCCAGGGCCGCCGCGGAGTGCAGGTGCTCGGGATCCTGGGCCAGGACGGCCAGGATGACGGTCGCGTAGTCGGTCAGTTTGCTGATTCTGAGCATACAGGACCATTCTAGTACTCTTTAGCGTTCATTCCAAGGTCCAAGCGGGGGCTGTGCCTTAATTGCAACGCCATGCCCCGGAAGGGCGAGTCCTTATGAGAAGGTTAATTTGCTATTCTTCTGAATCAATTCAAGTGAACCGGAGATTCAAATAATGAACGGCGGTGAGCTCGCAAAAGTTGCGCAGGCAATGGTGGTCAAGAGCAAGGGGATTCTGGCCGCGGACGAGAGCACCAGCACGATCACGAAGCGGTTCGCCAGCATCAAGCTGGAATCCACAGAAGAGCATCGTCGCAGTTATCGCGAGATGCTGTTCACAGCGCCTGGAGCCGCGGATTACATCAGTGGCGTGATCCTGTATGACGAGACGATCCGTCAGAAAGCGAAGGACGGCACGCCGTTCCCCGAGTTGCTGACGAAGAAGGGCATCCTCCCCGGGATCAAAGTCGATCTCGGCGCGAAACCGCTGGCGGGCTTCACGGGCGAGACCATCACGGAAGGGTTGGATGGCCTGCGCGAGCGTTTTGTCGAGTACTACAAGCTGGGTGCCCGGTTCGCCAAGTGGCGTGCGGTGATCGACATCGCCGATGGCATTCCAACCTCATTTGCCGTCGAGGCCAACGCGCACGCATTGGCGCGTTATGCCGCGCTGGCTCAGGAAAACAACATTGTGCCGATCGTCGAGCCGGAAGTCCTGATGGACGGTGCGCACTCGATCGAGCGCTGCGAGGCAGTCACCAGCAGCGTGTTGCAGACTGTATTCAACCAGTTGTTCGAGCATCGCGTCCTGCTGGAAGGCATGGTGTTGAAGCCCAACATGGTCATCTCGGGCAAGAAGGCTGCCAACCGCGCCAACGCGGAGCAGGTGGCCGCCGCGACTGTGCGGACTCTGAAGCGTCACGTGCCGCCCGCCGTGCCCGGAATCGCCTTCCTCTCCGGAGGTCAGTCCTCCGCGGAAGCCACTCTTCACCTGTCGCTCATGAACAAGCTGGGCCCGCTGCCGTGGTCGCTGACATTTAGCTACGGCCGTGCCTTGCAGGATGACGCTCTCAAGACCTGGGGTGGTAGTGCTGCCAACTTCGTATCCGGCCAGAAAGAGATGGCCAAGCGCGCGAAGCTCAACAGCCTCGCCACCACGGGAAGTTATTCCTCTTCGATGGAGAGCCAGGCCGCCTGAGGCGACCGTGCACCACGCGTGAGAGTACCTGTCCCGCTCAAATGCGCGTCACCGGCGCAGGCTGATGACGCAGTCGTCGACGTGCGCGATGTGCACTACGAAGTCGACGGTCGCGCTATCTTTTCCGGACTCGATATCCGGGCGCGCCGGGGTCGCATCACGGCTGTCATGGGGCCCAGTGGCACCGGCAAGACCACCCTGCTGCGGCTGATCACTGCGCAGGTGGCCGCGACCTCCGGCACGGTCGCCGTGCTCGGTAAAGATCTCGGAAAGGCTGACAAAGCTGAAATCTACAGCCTACGCAAACGCATGGGCATGTTGTTTCAGAACGGCGCTTTGCTCACGGACATGAGCGTGTTTGAGAACGTCGCGTTTCCGGTGCGTGAGAACACGGACCTGCCTGAGCCGCTGATTCGCAGGCTGGTGCTCTCCAAGCTGCAATCAGTTGGATTGCGCGGCGCCGCGGAGCTGATGCCCACTGAGCTATCCGGCGGCATGGCCCGGCGCGTGGCCCTGGCGCGCGCGATCGTGATGGATCCCGAGATCCTTATTTACGACGAGCCGTTTGTCGGGCTCGACCCCATCTCCCTGGGTGTCATCCTGCGTTTGATCAAACAGATGAATGTCGCATTGGGAATCACCAGCGTGGTCGTTTCGCACGATGTGCAGGAGCTGGCGACGATTGCCGATGACAGCTATCTGTTATCCGGCGGCAAGGTCGTGGCGTGCGGCTCGCCGCAGGAGCTGGCTGCCAGCGATCTGGAAGTCGTGCATCAGTTCATGACCGGCGAGGCCGATGGCCCGGTGGCCTTTCACTACCCGGCGCCCGATTATTATGAGCAACTGCTCACCGGCGAGGAGCCATGAGCAACGGCCGCGAAGAGAACTTTCTCATCGGTGGCATCCGGCGCATGGGTGCCTCGTTCCTGTTTCTGTTCAAGTTGCTGGGCGAGTGTGTGCCGGCCTTCGCGCGTCCCAGCCTGATCATCGCCCAGATCTACAATGCGGGCAGCCGCTCCCTGATCATCATCATGTTGTGCGGCCTGTTTGTCGGCATGGTGTTGGGACTGCAGGGCTTCCAGTTGTTGCAGCGCTTCGGTTCGGAAGAGGCGCTGGGTTCGGCAGCGGCCCTGGGATTGCTCAAAGAGCTGGGTCCCGTGGTCACGGCGCTGTTGTTCGCCGGCCGGGCGGGCACTGCGCTCACGTCCGAGATCGGCCTGATGCGGGCGACGGATCAGCTCACGGCCATGGAGATCATGTCGGTCGACCCGTTGCGTTATGTCGCAGCCCCGCGCTTCCTGGGGGGCGTGATTGCAATGCCGCTGCTCGCCGCCATATTCAGCCTGGTCGGCCTGTTCGGCGCGCAGCTCATCGGCGTGCAGTTGATGCACGTGGACCAGGGGGCGTTCTGGTCACAGTTGCAGGCGGCTGTGGACTTGCGCTCCGTCAACGAGGGTTTTGTAAAAAGCGTCGTATTCGGCATCACCTGCAGCCTGATCGCGGTCCACGAGGGCTATAACGCCGCTCCCACCGCGGCGGGCGTGGGCCTTGCGACGACCCGGACAGTGGTGGCTTCGTCAGTGATGACGCTGCTGCTCGATTACGTGATTACCGCTTTTTTCCTCTAGAGCCAAACGAGATCCAATTGCCATGCGTGCCAATACAACATTGGAAATCGGGACGGGGATGTTCGTCGCGCTGGGATTCGCGGCGCTGTTTTTCCTCACCACCCAGCTTCCCACCACGGGGCTCAAGCTGGCCGGGTCGAAGTCCGGGTATCACATCACGGCTGAGTTCGACAACATCGGGGACCTCAAGGTGGGCTCGCCCGTTACTATCGCCGGGGTGCGCGTGGGCGATGTGAACAAGATCCACTTCGATCCCAAGACCTTCAAGGCGGTTGTCGTGTTGCGTATCGACAACCAGTACGACCAGATTCCGGATGACAGCTTCGCCAGTATTCAGACGCAGGGTCTGCTGGGCGGCAAGTACATCGGCTTCAGCCCGGGCGGCTCGGACACCAACTTCAAGGAAGGCAGCCGGGTTGAGCAGACCCAGTCGGCCATTGTGCTCGAGAGTCTGATCAACAAGCTGTTCGCGAATTTCGCGGACAAGGCGGGCGGCGCTGGCAGCAATGGCGGCCAGGGCGGTGATCAGGGCAAAGACAATCAGCAGCAAGGAACCAAGAAATGAAACTTTCGACGCTTCTCGCGGCCGGTGTATTGCTCGCCGGTGCGACTTTCAACACAGGCATCGTGCTCGCGCAGGGTGCGGCACCGGCCGCCGATGCGACCAGCCAGCAGCCGAGCGACATTGTGCAGACAGCGGCCCAGGGCATTCTCAAGGACCTGGACGCCAACCGGGAAATGTACCGCAAGGATCCCAGCAAGGTATCGGCACTGGTGGACAAGTACCTGCTGCCGCACTTCGATACCGAATACGCTGCGCGCCTCGTATTGGCCAAGTACTGGCGGACGGCCACTGACGATCAGAAGAAGCGCTTCATCGATGCGTTCTATCACTCTCTGTTGAGCAACTACGGTACCGCGTTGGCGGAGTTCACCTCCGACCGGCTGAAGGTGTTCCCCAGCAACGTGTCGGCCACGGACGACCATGCCACGGTTCGCAGTGAGGTGAAGCGCGACAACGGCGATCGTATCGCTGTCAACTACGAGTTGCGCAAGGAGCCGACGGGTTGGAAGGCCTACGACGTCAACATTGACGGAATCAGCTACGTAAAGAGCTATCGCGAGGACTTCGGCGCCCAGATTGAGCAGAAGGGCATCGAGTCGGTGATCACCCGCCTGCAGAAGGGTGACAAGCCCGACAGCATCAAGAAGACGACGGACAAGACCTCGTGACGGATGGTGGGGTCGAGCTGACCGAGACCTCACCAGGTCAGCTGGCCGCTCGGGGTGCGCTCACGTTTGCCACGGCCAGGTTGGCTCGTGAGAAGGGGTTGGCGGTGTTGGGTGCCGCCAACTCGAAAGACATCCACGTTGATTGCGGCGGTATCAGTGCGTCGGATAGCGCCGGCATGACGGTGTTGCTGGACTGGCTGGCATTCGCCAAGTGCTCCGGGCGATCGCTGCATTTCGGCAACCTGCCCGATCAGGTCGAGGCGATCGCGCGGATCAGCGACGTGCTGGAATTGCTGGAGAAGGGCGTCTAACCCTTACTTCGGCGGCTCCGGCGGAGTGGTCGGCGGCTGCGGCGGCGCTCCGGGCGGTGTGCTCGTATCATCGCCGCCGGATTCCTCGAGGATCCGTTTCTCTTCGTCCAACTGCTGCTGTTCCTGCTTCTTGCGATCCTCATCTGACAGCTTGCCGTCGGTAACCAGGTACTGGCGGCGCTGCAGGTACGCATTCTTCAGGAAGCTGTAAGGGTCATACGACTCATCCAGCAGATGATCCTGCGGCAGCAGCCGGTAGCGGACATCGACGATATACAACCCATAGACGCCGTAGCGAATGTAGTTGTTGTTGACGTAGCTCAGCGGGCTGAGGAACCCATCGCCGATCTTGCCTACGCCATCACGCACGTCCGACGGCCCGAGAATCGGGATCATCAGATACGGACCGGGCTTGACTCCCCAGTAGCCAAACGTCTGGCCGAGGTCCTCCTCGTGCTTGTCCAGACCGACTTTGGTGGCGGGGTCGAACAAGCCGCCGATGCCGACGGTCGTGTTCAAAAGGAAGCGTCCCGTATCCTGACCGAAGCCCTTGAATTTGAGCTGCAGCAGGTCGTTGACCATGGTGATCGGATAGAAGAGGTTGTCCATGAAATTGGACACGCTGCTACGCACCGGGGTCGGTACGACCTTCTGATATCCGCGGGCCACAGGCCGCGCGACCGCATGATCAATGGCCATGTTGACCTTGAAGGTCGTGCGATTCAATCGCTCCCACGGGTCACGCGGATCGCGTTTGGAGTTAGGTGGAAGGGATGCGCACCCGAATACAGTCAGGCAGGCGGCGGCGAGCAGGGTGACCCGGGCTGTGTTGTGCATCGTTTGACGAGACCTGCGGTTGTGCGGCCTGGAGCGCCGCCATGGTGCCAATATTAATATCGCGCGCGATTGTACCAGCAGCGTCAGGTCGTGCGGCCCATCCACCCCAGATGGGGGATCCGCTACATCGAGCTAATCTGGCCTGCTCCCTTTGGGAGAGGACCCGGAGGCGTTACACCTCGCTACCGGGCGCTACTGAGTGTTACTCACACGCCGCAACCGCGAGTTCTGCAGGTATTCGCGCACTTCATCCAGTCGCGCCTGGTAGCGCGCGCGTTGCACCGAGCTCAGGTTGGGAGTCGACAGGGCCAGGGTGAGCTGTTGGGCGGCCATCTGGAGGTTGCCGCCTGAAATCTGGTATTCGCCCATGTAGAAATACGCATCCCCCGGGTCGCCGGCCGCACTGGCTGCCAGCGCAATCAAGCGGATCTGCTCCGGAGTGGGCGGCACGTTGTTGAATAGATCCAGCAACACAGTGTGCGCTTCGGCCGGGCGGCCTGCCTTCATCAGCGCTTCCGCGTAGCGAATGGTCACCGGCACGTTGCGGGGGAACAGCTGTACAGCGTGATTCAAACTGGCAACACCGTCGTTCGTCTGTCCGGCCTTCACCTGTGCCTGACCCAACGCGGCGTGGAGTAATGTCAGGCTGTCGTGCTGCTCGACCAGCTTGTCGAGAATCTTTTCCGCTTCCACCGGATGGTTGTCGACCATCAGGGCCAGCGCTTCGCCATAGCGCGTGCCGATGTCAGCGCTGTTCTTCTGCAACCTCGCCTCATAGTACTTCCCGATATCCTGGTCGCCTGGCGCGGTCAGAACCCGGACGCGCTCGCGGACCAGCAGATAGTTGAGTGACTCTTTCACCTTTTGTGGCCCGAACTGCGCAGCGCGCGCGCGGGCTTCCGCGATACGTACGGAGGTGACGGGGTGGTCCTGCAACATGGCGGGAATGTAGGTACCCGCGAGTCCCTCGGTGCGGCCGATGGTTTCGAAGAAATTGGCCATGGCGCGCGTGTCGAAGCCGGCGCCGGCCAGGAAGCCGATGCCCACGCGGTCGGCCTCAGCTTCGTTGTCGCGGGTAAAGTTGATTTGCTGCTGCACGGCGAGGCCCTGTGCCGCTGCGATACCGCCCTCAATGGCCTGACCACCGCCGCCGCCGAGCGTACCCAGCAGAATGGCCGCCAACATGGCTGCCGCGGTCGTGAGGCTCTGTTGGCTCTGTGCCCGGATTGCACGCGCGATGTGATGTTGAGTGACGTGCGCCATTTCGTGCGCCATGACGCTCGCCAGCTCCGACTCGCTGTGCGTTTGGATGATCAGTCCGGCATTGATACAGATGAAGCCGCCCGGCAACGCGAATGCGTTGATGGCTGTGTCCTTCACCGCAAAGAGCTGGAAGTGCGGTGCCCCGTCTGGAGCCTGCGTCGCCAGCCTGGAGGCGAGTGCGTTCAGATACTCCGTGACCTCGGGGTCCTCGAGAATCCCGTTCTGGTCGCGGATCTGCTGGATGACCATTGCACCCAACTGGTACTCGTCCGAGCCGGACAGCATCGCGGACGCCGGACTGCCGATATCGGGCAGCTCCGGCGGGTTGGGCAGGGTGATGGGGTCGTCCGCCGCCGCCACCGTAGTGAACGTCGTCAGGGCGGCCAAAACACAAATCAGCAGGGGACGCATTATTAGGGCTTCGACCGCGCAGTCACGGTCAGAGTTTCCTTGGCAGTGCTTTACATGATGTCCGAAGCGAAATCCGCCAGCCGTGACCGTTCGCCGCGAACCAGCGTGATGTGACCGGAGTGCGGCCACCCTCGGAACCTGTTTACAGCATAAGTCAGACCCGAGGTCATTTCCGTGAGATATGGCGTGTCGATCTGAGCGATATTGCCCAGGCACGCGACCTTCGTGCCGGGGCCCGCGCGGGTGATCAGCGCTTTCATCTGCTTGGGCGTGAGGTTCTGAGCCTCGTCCAGGATGATGAACCGATTGAGGAAGGTGCGCCCGCGCATGAAGTTCAGCGACCGGATCTTGATTCGGTTCCGGAGCAGGTCGTTCGTAGCGGCCCGGCCCCAGTTGCCGCCTTCCTGGCTGCCGGTGAGCACTTCCAGGTTGTCCATGAGGGCTCCCATCCAGGGCTCCATCTTCTCCTCCTCGGTGCCCGGGAGAAAGCCGATGTCCTCGCCCAGCGGAATGGTCACGCGCGTCATGATGATCTCGACGAAGCGGTTCGTCTCGAGGGTCTGCATGAGGCCGGCGGCCAGCGTGAGCAGGGTCTTGCCGGTACCGGCGGGGCCCAGGATCGTCACGAAGTCGATCTCAGGGTCCATGAGCAGGTTCAGCGCGAAATTCTGCTCACGGTTGCGAGCGACGATGCCCCACACGTTGTGGCGCTCACTACGGTAGTCGCGCAGCAGCTCAATCGTTGCCTCGTTCCCGGCGGTCTTGCGGACGATTCCTTCGATGCCTTCGGGCGTGTCTTCGTAGACACCCTGGTTCGGCTGCCACTGCTCGACGGCAGGTCCTGACAGCTCGTAGAACGTCCGGTCGCTTTCTTTCCACGAACGGATGTCCTTGCTGTGCTTTTCCCAAAAGTCGGCGGGAAGAGCTGTCATGCCGTTATAGAGGACGTCCGAGTCTTCCAGCGTCTTGTCGCTGTAGTAGTCCTCGGCGTGTACGCCTAGAACGGCCGCCTTGATCCGAAGGTTGATGTCTTTCGAGACCAGGATGACGCGTGCATCCTGCTTTTCTTTTTGCAGTGCAAGCGTCTGGCTGAGAATGACGTTGTCAGCTGCCTGTCCCGGCAGACTGTCCGGCAGCATGTACTGGAACTGGCGGGTCTGGAAAAACAAGCGACCCGTCGAAGGCTTCTTGCCGTGATTTCCGGAGTAACCGCTCGGGAGCTGCAAGCCGTGATCAATGTGTTCTTTGGTGGCGTCGCGAATCATCTCGTCGAGAAAGCGCGTTACCTGACGCACGTTGCGGGACGCTTCCGACAGTCCCTTCTTGTGCGCGTCGAGCTCTTCGAGCACGACCATTGGCACGTAAACGTCGTGTTCCTCGAATCGGAATATCGACGTGGGATCGTGCATGAGCACGTTCGTATCCAGCACAAACAACCGGCGCCCGTCGCGGGACCTGGTTCTGACTTCACGTGAATCGCCGGGCGCCGTGTGAGTCTGGGCGCTGGCCGGTCCTGGATCAGAGAGACTTCGCTGCTTCAAGTACTTCCTCCGCGTGGCCCGTAACTTTCACCTTGCGCCACTCGTGCCGCAGGATGCCAGTGCCATCCAACAGAAACGTGCTGCGCTCGATGCCCAGGTACTTCTTACCGTAGAGACTCTTCTCCTGGATGACATCGAACAGCTTGCAGACTTTTTCTTCCGCGTCGGAAAGGAGGGGGAAAGGTAGATCCTCCTTCGCCACGAACTTGTCGTGCGATTTCACGCTGTCGCGCGAAATGCCGACAATGTCCACGCCTGCCTTGCGGAACGCACTGTGTAGATCCCGGAAATCCTGGCTTTCACGGGTGCAGCCGCTCGTCATGTCCTTAGGATAGAAATAGATCACCAGCTTGCGGCCCTTGGCGTTCTTCAACGACCAGGTACCGTCGCCGTTCGTGGGCAGCTCGAAATCCTTTACCTTGCTGCCGATTTTAGGAGCTGCCATTCGCTAAGACTTCACCGGTTCGAGAATTGCGTCCAGGTTGAGGGAGTCACAGAACTCCATGAATTCCTCGCGCAGGTGCGCCACGTGAATGCGGCTCGGCACATTCACGATCATTTGCACCGAGAACATCGGTGCGCCCGTATGAGCGGCGGGGTAGCTCCGCGTGGAGACTTCCGCGATGTCGATGCCGCGGCTCGAGAAAAAGCCCGACAGCCCCGACACGATTCCCGTCTGGTCGAGACAGACGACATCAATCGAGTACGGCAGCATGTCCGTGCGCGCGGCACGGGGCTCCGTCCTCTTGAGGTGAATACTGAGGCTGCTGGTCTCGGCAAGGCGCTTGAGCTCGGTTTCGAGCTTTGCCAGCGCGTGCCAGTTACCTGACACGAGAAGCAGCATCGCGAACTCGGTACCGAGGCTCGCCATGCGGCTTTCACTTATGTTGCCACCGCACTCGCTGATTACTCGCGTCAGCTCGTGAACCATCCCCGTGCGGTCGCCACCGATCGCCGAAACGGCCAGGTGCTGCTTCATCTGCGTGTGATTTTCATTCCATCGTCTGCAATGGCCATTGTAGCAGCTAAGGACCCTCGTCACAGCTCGCACAGCTTGCTTAGCCGGAGCGTCGCCTCGTAACATGCGGGCCGCGAACACCTAGGAAGATCAATGTTTTCAGGCAGTCTGGTCGCGATTGCGACGCCCATGCGGCCGGATGGCGCCGTCGATTTTGGTGCGTGGGAGCGTCTTCTCGACTTTCATGCGGCCAGTGGCACGAGCGGGATCGTGGTCGGCGGCACTACCGGTGAGTCCGCTACCTTGAGCGATTCCGAGTTGTGGGAGCTCACGGAGCGCGCCTGCACCCACGTCCGTAAACGGATGCAGGTGATTGCGGGCATCGGTACCAGCAGTACCCTCACCACCGTCGAGCGTGCGCGGAAAATGTCGGAGCTGCCGGTCGACGGTCTGCTCGTGGTTACGCCAGCGTACAACCGACCGACTCAGGAAGGCCTGTATCAGCATTTCGCCGCTGTAGCTCGCGGGGCGCGCGCGCCCTTGATCATGTATAACGTGCCCGCGCGGACGGCAGTCGACATGCTCCCGGCTACGGTGCAGCGGCTCTCGCAACTTCCCGGAATAGTCGCGGTCAAAGAGGCCGTGCCTGACCTGGAGCGGGTGCGGAAGCTGGTCGACATCTGCCCTAAGGATTTTGACGTCCTGAGTGGTGATGATGGGACCACGCGGCGTTCCGTCCTGGCAGGCGCGAAGGGGGTCATCTCCGTTACCGCCAACGTCGCTCCGCGCGCGATGTCGGACATGGTCGCGGCCGCGTTGAAGGGCGACGCGACTGCAGCCGCACAGCTCGATGAGCCGATTGCGGCGTTACATCGCGACCTGTTTCTGGAAGCGAATCCAATTCCCACCAAGTGGGCGTTGATGCGGATGGGAATGATCGGGAGCGGCATCCGGCTGCCGCTGACAGAGCTGTCTGCGCAGTATCAGCCGGCCGTTCTGGCCGCTTTGAGTACTGCGGGAGTTTTATAGGTTGACCACGAGCTTTTTGACGAGGCAGCGCCTCGCGCTGTTGGGTGTTTTAGCGGCTGTTATGGGTCTGACGGGGTGCCAGCATTTGCGCAACCTCGGTGGCTCCTGTCACGACACCAAGCCTTACATGAAGGCGACGAGCATTGCGCCGCTGAAGATCCCCCCGGGATTGGATAGCCCGGACAGCTCGAACGCCTTGAAGATCCCGGCCCTCAATACCCCCGCGCCACCCCGCCGGGGCAAGAAAGACCCCTGCCTGGACGCGCCCCCGCCGTTTAACACCCCAAAGCAGGCGCCTCCGCAAGCGTAACGATGTATCATTCGCGCCCCCGCCCCGGGCGGGGTTGATTGGCGAATACGCTCTAGGAAGTGAGCGTAAGTAGTTGAACGGACAGATGGCCGAGCGGTCGAAGGCGCTGGATTGGAAATCCAGTAACATCTTCACGGGTGTTCGTGGGTTCGAATCCCACTCTGTCCGCCACAACTCCCCACCTACCTGATCCCCCCTCCGTCCGTCCATTTCACGGAATCCACTTCCCTTCGATCTGGCTTTAGCACGAACGGTCGTGCTATTTTGAAGCCATGGTAGTCAATACGAGCACGGAGAAGGGGAGCGCCACCCGGGAATTGATCCTCGCCCGGTCGTACGAGTTGGCGCAGGAGGGAGGAGTCGAGGGGCTATCGATCGGGACCGTGGCGATTGCCGCCGGGATGTCCAAGAGCGGGGTATTTGCGCACTTCGGATCCAAGGAGCAGTTGCAGTTGGCGCTGCTCGAGTCTGTCGGCGCCCGTTTCGTGGAATTCGTCCAGGCTCCGGCTCTGCGCGAACCCCGGGGGCTGCCGCGGCTGCGCAAACTGACTGAGCGATGGTGTGAATGGTCGCGTGCTCATCGAAGCGGGTGCGTCTTACTCAGCGCTGCGGTGGAGTACGACGGTCGCCGCGAGGGAGCGATACGTGATCACGTGCTGCGTCAACAGGCGGGTTGGCGTGATGAGGTCAGGCGCACGATTCAGTTGGCAGTCGATGTGGGTCACTTCAGTTCGGACACCGACACAGCGCAGCTCGCGTTTGAAATCTACAGCCTGATGTTGGGCCTCCATCACGACGCCGGTCTGTTCGGTTACGACGAGGCTCGCCACCTGACCGAGCGAGCGCTCGAGAGGCTGTTTGCCAGTTATCGACCCAATGCAGCGGAGGCACGTCAATGACCCGGTACGGCCGATCCCGGCAGCAGGCCACGATCAAACGCCTGAAACTGGGTCTGTTGCGCGCCGCCTTTGCACTGGGTGGATACTTCGTCCCGCGACAGACTGTTGAGTTCGCGGCCCGTCTCTTCGCTACACCCTATGGCAGCAGCCGTTCGCGTGCACGCGCGGTTCAGGTGGACGACGAAATGCAGCGGCGCGAGATCACGGTGGGACAACAGACCATTGCGACATATGTGTGGGGCGATCCTACTCGCGAGCCTTACGCTCTGCTCGTGCATGGCTGGTCGAGTTTTGGGCTCCGTTTCCTACCATGGGTTGCACAGCTACGGCAGGCCGGCCTGGCGGTAGTCACATTTGATCAACCGGGGCATGGATGCAGCACCGGCGAGTTGTGCACGCTTCCTGATTTCATCAACACGATTCATGCGATTGGGCGTCGCTATGGTGTTGCCGCACTGGCCGTCGGGCATTCCTTGGGGGGAGCTGCGCTAACGCTCGCACAAGGGGAGAATTGGCACGCGGAGCGCGTTGTCGTGATCGCTCCGGCGGCTGACATGTCGGCGCAGGCCGAACGCTTCATGCGTCATATGCGGCTAGGCGAGCATCTGCGCGAGCGCTTCTTTGGTTGGCATGAGCGTACTACTGGGGTCAACGTAGGTGATTTGGAAGTTCTCCGATGTCTTCCGGCCTTGGGACTACCCTGTTTGATCGTGCACGATCTCCTTGATCGCGAAGTGCCTTGGGGTGACGGTGAGCTCTATGCTCGTCACTGGCACAACGCGCGACTACTGACGACACAGGGACTCGGGCACCACAGAGTGTTGGATGCACCCGATGTGATTGAAGCGGTGCTCGCGTTCGTGCGCGGCGAATGCAGGGGAGAGCGCATCGTGGGTTCTCCGAATCTCCCGTACGGTTTTGCGTAGAGCACGGAGGGAATCGATGAACCCGATCCCGCAGCAGTTGTTGATCAGTGGCACCGTCCTGTTTCTACTCAGCCTGCTGATCGGCTTCGCGGTGCCGGTCTTGCGCAATCCGCGCATGGGTGTGTCAGTGCATGTCGCCGGGATAGAGAGCGGATTGGCGCTGTGGGCGTTGGGACTCATGTGGCCGCGCTTGACATTGCCGGCCGGCATGCAACTGGCGACGCAGGTTTTGGCGGTGTTGGGCTTGTATGCCGTTTTCGCCAGCCTGCTGCTCGCCGCGCTTTGGGGCACCAGCCGCGCCACGCCCATCGCCGGGGCCGGCCATCACGCCAGCCGCCCGCGTGAGGTAGCGGTCACCACGCTGCTGGCAAGCGGCTCACTGGCGAGCGTGATCGCCGTAGCGCTGGTGTTGTGGGGCCTCTGCAAAGCCGGGGCGCGTTAGCACCCCGGCTTTTCACTTGGCGATCAGTCCGTTGTCGCGCATTGCCGTCGCGCGAGCGTGGCCGCCGTTGCGGATCGTCGGATAGGGCTTGGACCCCATCAGGCCTTTCCACAGCACCTTGTTATAGGCAGCCGGGGGTACCTGGTCCGCATCCGTGAAGTCGAACCCGACGGTAACCTTCGCCCAATACGACGCTTCGTGCGTCGGCTTGACGTCCGGGCCCGGCGCGTAAACCAGTGGCGGGGTGGTGCCCGCAGGTCCGAATAGCGTCGTCGTCTTGAGGACGGTCGATGCTGTCGCGGTGTAGTCCCAAGCACCTGCTGAAGAGCGGGTATCAAACACCTTGGCCATCGGCCGCTGATAGGCGGTGTTCAGGTTGATGTGCGGTGTACCCAGGATGTCTTCGATGGTGCGCAGTACGTTGACCTGCGAGTAGTGGTCGCTGACCACCGCCTTCTTCTTCACATACGGGCCCACCATGTAGGTGGTGGCACGATGTGAATCGACGTGGTCGGGGCCGTCCTGACAGTCATCTTCCGTGACAATGACCAAAGTGTCAGTAGCATACGGGCTCTTCGCGACAGCCTGTACCAGCAGTCCAACCGACATGTCGTCATCGGCCTGCTGCGTCTCCGGTGTATTCACCGCACCGAGCGCCGTACCGAACGAGCCGGTGTGATCGTGGCTCAAGCGAACCAACGACAGGTTGGGCAGGTTCTTGTTGGTGACAAACTGATCGAACTCACGCTTCCACTCGTTATAGCGCCAGTAGTCGGGATAGTTCTGATCGTAGCCGCGGAAGTACACGTCGGTCAGCGAAGCCAGTGATGGAACCAGCGGTGCAACCTGCACGATCTTAGAGCCGAACGGATCGCTCACAGGGGCTGCCTGTGTTCCGATGCTGCCAATGTTGTTCGTGAGGAAACCGTAGTTACGCACAGTTCCACCGGACTGCAGCACGGCGTCGAAGATGTAGCCGTTCTGGATGCCGAATGGAGCATCCGTCGAGGCATGGTTGCCCTTGCCAGTGAGCACGTTGGAAGTGCCGCCGGGGAGGGCGGCCGTTGCCGCGCTGTAGTTGGTCGTGCCAGCTGGTCCGCCAGCTGCGTCGCGCTGAGCGACCGTGCCCCAGTTCACCGGTACACCGCGATTCGCACCTTCCGATTCGTAGGACAATCCGCGGTTCACAGCGGCGTAGTTGATCTGCTGTGTGAGCGTCTCAGTGTTGGTAACTCGGCCCTGCAAGGCCCATGACCATCCGTCCATGCTGCCATCGCCCGGATCCGAGAAGTTGTCCAACGTGACGAAGTTCGTCGCCAGGGCGTGGAAGTTCGGCGTGATGGCCGAACCGAATTGCGTGATCGACGGATCGCCGTTTGAGCCGTTGGTCAGATCGCCCAGGATCTGATCGTACGTGCGGTTTTCCTTGACGATATAGATGATGTGCTTGATGTGTTTGCGTACGAACTTCATTGTTTCGGCGTCATTTTCCGAGGGCTCGGCGCCGTAGAAGTTGTTCTGCGCAACCTTCGCCGTATAGAACGGCAACTCCAGCCAGTTCGGCACCGGGGCGCTCACCAGCGAGGCGCGCTCCAATTGGAACTGATACTGGTTCGAAGCCCGGGCTGCTGCGGCGGCCGCGGTGTTGCCACCCGGATAGGTGATGCTCGTGATCAGGGCCGTGTTGCCGTACAGGTGTTCCGGGTTGGGGCCCGTGACACTCTTGCCGTTGATGATGAACATCTGGCTGCCGTCGGCGCTGAAGGTAACATCGTGCGGCTCGAAGGCGGTTGGAATCAAACCAACCACCTTGTTGGCGAACGGGCCGGTCAGCGGGATGACGGCAATCGAGTTTGCGCCGGAGTTGACGGCATACAGGGAGTTGCCATCCGGTGACAGCGTGACCGCAAATGTGGCGGCTCCCGTGTAGCGCGGCTGGTCGTGATCGTGGTCGTGACCCCAGTCATTGCCGCGGTCAAAGTCGTCGGCGTGCGGGAAGCCATGTCCATGATCGTCATCGTGCGAGGACAGCATGCCTGCGGGCGCCCGCGCGTCGATCTTCGCGATGATCTTGTTGCTGCGCGTATCAATCACGGCAACCTGGTCGGCGTTGTCCTGTGCCACGAACAGCCGGTTCCCGGAACGATTGAGCGTCATGCCGAGGCCGTTGCCGTCGAGCTTGATGCGGGTGATCAGGTGGCCGGCGCTGGGCGAGGAGATGTCCACCGCCGCGACTTCACGGTCCCGATCGGACGACACGTAGACAGTATTGTTGCCGTTGACCACGACGCCAAACGGGAAAGTTCCGCCAACGCCGGCGTCAGTGCCTTCGTTGTTCGTGAAGAACGGACGCAGATCGTGCTCGTAGCGCACAGTGCGCGTTGCGGTGTCGATCACCGTGATGGAGTCGTTGTAGTTGTTGGCGACGACCAACGTCTTGCCGTCGGCCGAAATGCCCACGCCGCTGGCGTTGGGCTGAACGCTGATGCCGACTCCCTTGCCGCCGTGTCCCAGGGCGACCGTGCCCGCGAGTGACCACGTGCCATTGGCCAGGGTGTATGCATAGACGGCGTCATCCTTGCCGCCCGTGGCCCAGAGCGTCTTTCCGTCCGGCGCGAAGACCAGGCCCACGTGGGCGTTCGTCTGTTGGATGACTTGCGAGAGAACCGGTTTGGACTTGTTCTTGCCCGCAACGTTGTAGAGGAAGATGAACTGCGTCGAGGCAGCGGTGTCGACCGTGCCATCCGGCTTGTACAGCGAGTTGTAGCCGGCGCAGATGACGGCAAGCGTCTTCCCGTCCGGGCTCAACTGTGACTTGACCGCCTCGCCGGCTACGAAGTCCGGATAGGCAGCCAGCTGAGGATTCAGGAATTGTTGCACCGAGTTTCGGACGTAGGTCGGTGTCACGTATTGACCGCTGGGTATCTGCATTGGCAGTGACCTGCTGCGATCCTGGTCATCGGCGTGCGCCAGCGGTGCCACCTGGACCGCTGCGGCGACGATTGCGAGCTCGAGCAAGCTTCGCAGTGTTGGCTTCGTTGTCATGTCATCTCCCAATTGTAAGCCCGGGTAAAGTTTCTTGAGAGCAGATGACAATCAGATGTACCAATGATGTTATTTGTACTGAACTACCCGTTCCTGTCGTAGATCAGTGGGAACCAGTCACCGTGCGGACGTTGGCCCAGCATCAGGCGTGACTGGGCAACGGCGGGTTGTTTGAGGGCCCGCTCATAGGAGTGCGGCAGGAAGCGGGCATCGTCGCCCAACCAACGGGTGGTCATGGCAATTCTGCGCGGATGTGTCCCTTGTCCGTCGTTCCCGCGCGCGCCGTGAATAGTGCAGGGATGCAACAGGATGGCATCACCCGCCTGACAATCCCACGTCAGGACTCTGGCTGTGCCGTTGGCAATGAGCGTGTCGAAATCGGGAAGATCGACGAAGCCGTCCTCACTTCCAGCAGGTGGTTTCGGCAGCTCCGGTGACCGGTAGTAGCCCTGATTGGTCCGATGGCTCCCATCAATAAACATCAATCGGCTCAGCGTCGAGTCGGTAGGCGTGAGCGCAAGCCAGAGTGACGGCATGAGGTCGCCTCTGAACGAGAAAGTCGGAACATCGTGATGCCACGGCGTGCCGATGCCGGCCTTGCCGTCGGAACCGCCAAAATGAACGAAGGTGAGGTCGAACCAGAAGCGCAGAGTTCGGCTGCCCACAATCTCTGCAATGGGCTTCGCAACAGCACGTTGCAGCAACACATCGCGTACCGCTGCATGCTCGCGCCAGAGGTAACGCATGGTGAGCCGACCTTCCGCAGTCTGACACGCCGCCGGTTGCTCGATCATCGAGTCAACAGTGCCCCGCAGTCGGGTTAACTCTTCCGGCCCGAGAAAACCGGGCAGGTGTATCGCTCCGTGCTCGGCATAGCCGGTAGCCAGACTACAAATGTCATACGCGCTGTAATGTCGGATCACAGGTGATAGCGGATTGTGAAAATGGCGCGACGCTCGTCCCCGGGAACGGCGCGGCCGGCGTTGACGGCCGCGAAGTAGTCACGGTTGAACACGTTCTGAACATTCACTCGGAAGTCCCATTGCCCCGCAATGTACGCCGCGGTTGTGTCGAATCGTGTATAGCCGGCGGCGCTGCCGTAGAGCGTGAACGGGCTGTTGATCACGTACTGGCGCGAGGAGTATTTGAGCCCGCCGCCGACCTGGAACCGGCCGCTGCCCAACTGGAAAAAGTCATAAGTGGTCCACAAGCTGGCGGAGCTGCGCGCAATTTCGGGAATGGTCTGACCCACCGCCCGGGGAATCGGCGAGGACAGGACCTTGCCATCGAGCCACGTGTAGGCCGCAATGGCCTGCCACGTTGAAGTCAGGTGTCCCACCAGTTTCAGATCGGAGCCGATCACACGCTCCTTGCCGTTGACTCCGATATCGCCGGTGCTCGGATCGGTGAAGCGGGTTCGATACTTTTCCTCGTCGAATACCGCGGCGGTAACCGACAGCCGACGGGCCAACAAATCGAGCTTCGTACCGACTTCGCCTACCCGGGTTTCCTCCGGCTTCAGACCGCCGCCCTCCACAAAGGCTTTAACCTGCGCCGTTGAGGTGGGCAACTGTCCCGTCGTCGCGGCACCTTCCAGCGCCTGAGGGTTGAAGGCGGTGCTGTAGGAAGCGTAGTAGCTCTGCCAATCCGTGGGTTGCCAGATGACACCCACACGCGGGCTGAAGAGTCGGTCCCGATGGCTGAAGGGCAGTGTGCTGATCGCCGGCTGCTGCAGCGCCGCGGCATTGGCTGCCTGCACTACGGCCGTATTCGCAGGATTGGTGTTGGTGGTAACGAGCGCCGGGTAGTTGTAGACCGAATAGGTCTGGCGCGCGGTGAAATCATCGTGGCGCAGGCCCGCGACCAGCTTCCAGTTCGAGCCGAAGCTCAGTGTGTCATTGAAATAACCCGCCACCGTGGTCGCGCCGATGCTCGTGACATTGCCGGGCACCTGGTAGATGTTCGCGCCGGTGGGAAAGGGCTGCGTATTGGAGGAGCCGAGGTTGATCACCCCGGCGAGGTTGGCGCCCAGGGACGTGCCGTTGTTCAGATTGAAATTGTAGTTATTGAAGAACGTCTGATCGTATTCGTCGCGACCGAATTCACCACCCACGACCAGCTCGTGGCGAAACGGTCCGGTGCTGAAGGTGAACAGCAGATCAGTCTGGTTGAACAGCGCAGTATCCCGGGCCGTACGCTGCTTCTGTTGGGGCGCGATATAGAGCTGGTCCAGCGGGGTGGCGGGTGGTGCCAGCAGGGCTGCCGGTTGCACCTGCTGCCAGTTCCCGTTGGCATCCAATGCTTCAAAGGCGGTATTGAGCGGCGAAGTGTTCTGATTGACGTTGTACACACCGTACTGGGTGTTGCTGCGAACCAGGATATTCGGCTGGAACGTGTGCGAGAGGCCGATGTTGTAGATATTCACATCGGTCTGCACCAGCGAGTTGGTGTACTGGTAGGTCAGATCGAATGGCGCCTTCATGGGCTGCAGGATCGGGTCGTTCTTGAACTGGAACAGCGGGAAGCCGTAGTCGACGTGGTCCTTGTTGTGCTGTGTGAGCCAGGACAGGTTCACCTGCGTCGGGGTGCCGATACCGAAGGCGATTGATGGCGACACTCCATAGCTGCGGGTATTCACGTTGTCGCGCGTGCCATCGATGTCCTGGTCCATCAGGAGGACACGAAATGCCGAATCCCCACCCAGCGGCGCGCCAACATCCGCCACGCCGCGGAGGTAGTGATCCGTGCCACCGGACACACTCACGCTGGCAATCGGTTCCAATTGCGGCTTCTTGGTGACCTGATTGATGATGCCACCGGTACTGCCATGACCGAAGAGGAGGGAAGCTGCGCCCTCGAGCACCTCTATACGTTCGAGCGCAAATGTGTCGCGATAGTATTGACCGCGATCGCGGATCCCATCCAGATAGATGTCGGTTCGGGCCGGAAATCCCCGCAGGTTGATGTTGTTGCCGGTCGCGGTGTCGGCTGAAGGTGTGATGACGATGCCGGGTACGTTGTCGAGTGCGCCGTACAGCGAAGTGTCCGCTTGCGTTGTCATCAGATCCTGCGTGATGACCGTAAGCTGTTGGGGGATGTCGCGGGCGGGGGTGGGAAATTTCCCGCCGACGGTGGAGTCGTCCGCGAGGAAGTCAATCTCGCGATTCGACTGCACCGTAATGGTTCGTTTATTTACAGTCTCGGCAGCATCGTCGGGGGCCGGGGCCGCGTGCGCTGCGACGACTACAGTCAACAAGCACAGAGCTATTCTCGTTTTCATGGCGCGCAACTTAGCGGCGTCGTGTTACTAGTTGATTAACAACTTTGAAATGCTGAGCGACTAGAGTCCGATGTTCATAAAGAGAGTGTCAGGGGCGCCATGGCCGATCTTCCGATTCCTCCCGTCGACGGTATGACGGGCCGCGCCGCCCGCACGGGCCCTGCCGTGAGATTGCCGAGCGCTGTCTGGGCCCTTGGTCTGACCAGCCTCTTCATGGACATCTCCTCGGAGACCATCCACTCGATACTGCCGACATTTCTCGTCATCGGTCTCGGCACGTCTGCCGTGTATCTCGGAGTGATCGAGGGCGTGGCCGAGGCCACGGCCTGCATCGTCAAAGTATTTTCCGGCGTGCTGTCTGATTACATGGGACGACGCAAGCCGCTCGCACTGCTCGGCTACGGCATGGCCGCTTTGACCAAGCCGTTGTTTCCGCTGGCGTCCAGCGCAGGCACGGTATTCCTCGCACGCTTTGTCGACCGGATCGGTAAGGGGATTCGCGGCGCGCCGCGTGATGCGCTGGTTGCGGATGTCACTCCTCCGGAGCAGCGTGGCGCGGCCTTTGGGTTGCGCCAGTCGCTCGATACGGTTGGCGCCTTCGCGGGTCCCGTGTTGGCGATGCTGTTAGCCCTTGCGTTTGCCGGAGAGCTGCGGACCGTTTTGTGGATAGCCGTGATACCGGCATTCATATCGGTTGCCGTCTTGTGGATCGGCGTGCGTGAGCCCGCATCCGCTCCCCAGGTGAAGGGGCGGAGTGTCAACCTGAACGTGCGCGCGATGCCGCTCAGCTTCTGGGTCGTGTGCACGGTGGCGAGTGTGTTCATGCTGTCACGGTTCTCCGAGGCATTTCTGGTGTTGGTTGGAACCCGTGCCGGCTTGACTCCCGCATTGACGCCACTGGCGCTGGTTGCCATGAACCTGGCGTACCTACTGTCTGCGTATCCAGTCGGCAAGCTGTCGGATCGAATTGAGAAGCCGCAATTGCTGGTGTTTGGTTGCGGAATTCTGGCCATCGCCAATTGCACTCTGGCGTTCGCAACGACCCCGGTGCTCCTGATTGTCGGAGCGTTGCTGTGGGGTTTGCATATGGGGTTCACCGAGGGCGTGTTTGCAGCGATGGTTGCGAACAGTGCGCCCAAGGATCTGCGTGGTAGCGCGTTCGGCATCTTCAACTTGCTGCGAGGCCTGGTTCTGTTGGTGGCGAGCGTGGCGGCGGGCGTCCTCTGGGAGGAAGTCGGGCCGCAAGCGACGTTTGGGTTTGGCAGCGCGCTTGCTGTGGCCACCGTGGTGGCACTCTGGTTGGCACGGCCGTACTGGGCGCGCGCGAAGTGACGCGGTTCAGCGCAGGCGTCATGCCGGCGGCGGCACCGCTGGTCGGTCCTGAACCGATTGAGGTGTCTCGCACCTTGCGTTACGACCGGACCTTCTTCAGGCGGTTGTATCAGCTTTCCAAGCCGTATTGGGTCCGCAAAGGGTCAGTCGGGTCCTGGCTGACCCTGTTGTTCCTGCTCGGTACGGTGGTTGCCTACAGCGTTTGTGGAGCGTGGATTACCGAGATCACGGCAGATCAGACCAATGCGCTGGTCAACCGCGACATTCCGGCCTTCTGGCATCTGCTGGGCGTCATCACTTTCCTGACTGCAATGCGGTACGTCATTTCCACCATCCAGACAGCGGTGGACAACTGCCTCGATCTGCATTGGCATCAGTGGCTGGGCGAGTACTTTCTGAGCCGGTACTTCAACCGCCGGGCGTATTACAAGATCACCGTCGATCGGACTGTCGACAACGCGGATCAGCGGATGCAGGAAGAGCTGTCCCCGTTCTGCACCATGATGTCGTCGTTTCCACGGTTGGGATTGGGCACGCTGGTGGATGCCGCCGTGCAGCTCACTCTCATGCTGTCGATTTCGCGTGAGCTGTTCTGGACTGTCGCCATTTTCGTGGTGCTCAAGTTCGTTCTGCTGGTGTGGATTTACAACCCCGTCATTGAACAGAACTATCGGGTTACGGATGCAGAAGGTGACTTCCGGGCCGGTATTCGTCACGTGATGACGAACGCGGAGACGGTGGCGTTATACCGGGGTGAGGATCCCGAGCGCTGGGCGATCATCAAGCACCTGAGGAGCGCGGTTCGCTTGCGGCTGCGCCGTTCCCTTTACGCGATGTGGATCAACCTTGCCCAGGGTGGCTTCAGCACCGTCTGGCTGGTTCTGCCATTTGTGTTTCTCGCTCCGGCGTATTTCCGGCACGAGCTCGGGTACGGCACGATCGCGCAAGGCATTGCCGCGACCGCGCTGTTGTTGCAGTCGCTGTCGCTGTTCTTGCAGTTCATTCCAACGTTGAGCCTGACGTCTCACAAGGTGGCGCGCCTGGGTGAGATTGCCGAGGCCTTCGATGTGCTCGAGTCAGCGAGTGCCGCTCGTCAGACGGGCCTCGTCGAGTTCCGCCTGGGGCGGGACGTGCGCCTCGATAACATTGACCTGAGCACGCCGGGCGGTGAGCAGCTCATTGTGTCGAAGCTGTCGATGCACGTTCAGCCGGGCGATCATTGGGTGATCTCAGGGCGAACCGGTGTTGGTAAAAGCTCATTGCTGCGATTAATGGCAGGACTGTGGTGCAAGGGCAGTGGTGCCGTGACCATACCTCCAGCGTCTGAGACAATGTTTCTGCCGCAGAAGCCCTACATGTTACCCGGCACATTGCGGCAGCAGTTGTTCTATCCGCACATGCCTTCGGGTCGTACGGATGCTCAGTTACAAGGCTTTCTGGAGCGCGTGTGCCTTTCAGATCTTGCCGTCCGTTACGGCGGTTTTGACTCTTCGAGAGACTGGTCGCGTGTTCTGTCGCTTGGGGAGCAGCAGCGAGTTGCAATCGCCCGGGCGCTCATGGTTCAGCCACGGTACCTGTTCCTGGATGAGGCGACCAGCGCTGTTGATTTCGCAACAGAACGCGCGCTCTACGAGTCTTTGGCCGACTCGGGTATCACTTGCATCAGCGTGGGGCACCGTGAGTCCCTTCTCAACTTCCATTGCCACGAGCTGCGGTTGCTCGGCCTCGGACGGTGGCAGGTGCGTCAGGCCGCCAGTGTTCCAGCGGAACGCGCCGCGGCGCTATAGGCTCTTCGCGCAGTCAACGACTGTTGTCGCTGCCGGGCGGGGAGCGAAGCCCAGGACAGTTCGGGCCTTCTGTGAAGTCAAGGGGAGGCGGCGGCCCAGGAGCGGTGCAAGGGCCTTCAGGTTTGGCATGAAGGGGAGCAGCAGTCTGACCACCAGGTTGGGAAGTTGGCGGGTCGGCACATTTGCGGCGGCACTGCCGAGTTGCAAGCGCAGCGTGTTCGCGATGTCCTGCATCCACATGAATTCACCTGCTGCGATGAAACGCTGACCTGCCGCGGCGGGCGAGGTCATTGCTTTGATGTGCAGGTCTGCCAGGTCGCGGACGTCCACGACCCAGAAGCCGATTCGCGGCAGTGCCTTGGGTTGACCCTTCAGCAGGCCTTGGATGATTTTCACGGAGCCGAGGTTGTCTTTGGACAGGACAGGGCCAAAGACCGCGCCGGGAAGGACCGTGGTGAATTCAGTTTTGTTGCCTTCTCGGGTCATGAAATCCCACGCGGCGCGTTCGGCGAGGATTTTGGATTGGCGGTAGGCGTCGAATTGAGGGTCGTTGGGATCCGACCACACTGTTTCATCGCTCATACGATTGGATTCCAGTGGTGCACGAGCTGCTGCCGCAGCTGATGTCATGACTACTCTTTTGACGTTAGCTTTGACCGCTGCCTGGAGCACCCGCAAAGTTCCATCGCGCGCGGGCGCCACGAATGCTTCCTTACTGTCGTTGGCACCACCGCCGAGAGGGGAGGCGACATGGAGTACGTAGTCGCAACCCTCTAGTGCTGCGTCCCATCCTTCATCACGTGTTAGGTCAGCGTGGTACAGCTTCAGCCCGACAGCCGCACGAACGCGGCTTTCTTTCGATGCGTCTCGCACGGTTGTGCGCACCGTGTATCCGCGGCGCAGCAGCTCGACGATACACCAACTCGCAATGAATCCGGTGCCACCGGTGACCAGGACTGTTTCAGGCATCGTTCTTCCGTTTCGCCACGATCGTGTGTGGTAAGTCTACGGGTGTAGACTTTAGCGGCGATCGCGCCCGAAGTCTACATGTGTATACTTGACGCAGGTTTTGCCGGGGTGATCAGAATGAAGCGTTTGAAATCCGGGGCGGCGGCCACGCCGGTGCGACGGAGGGATGCGGCGGCCACGCGCTCGGCGATCCTTCAATCGGCGCGGGGCGCGTTTGCCAAGGCGGGCTATGACGGCGCGGGCGTTCGCGAGATCGCGGCTGGCGCGGGTGTGACGGCCATGCTCGTCAATCGGTACTTCGGGTCCAAGGAACAGCTGTTCGCGGAAGCCGTCGCCGCGTCAATGGCGGCAACGAGCGTACTCGTCCCCGAGATTGTGAAGCCGAGCGCCGCGGGCGAGGCAATTGCCGCAATGCTGGTCGGTATCACCAGGCCTGGCGACGTTCCACTCGAAGGCTTCCAGATCATGCTTCGTTCTGCATCGAACGGGCGCGCCGCCGAAATTGCCCGCGAGCAAATCGAGCGGCATCACCAAAAAAGTATTGCGTCCTCTTTGAGTGGTGCGCTCGCGCCCCAACGTACGGGCGTGATGTTGGCGCTCATTGCCGGTTTTCAGATGATGCGCCAGACGGTGGGGCTGTCGGCCTTGGCAAAGGCGGAGCCGAAGGCCCTGGTAAAAGTGCTCGGTCCCCTGTTCGAGCACCTGCTTACGTGAGCAAGGCTCGCCTGATCCTAAGCGGACGTCATACGTGGTAGGATCGCCGGCCCCGCGTAGGGCGGGTTCGGTTACTGCACGCCTTTTCAGTTGTGGTGGCCCGTATCGGCTTCTCCGCGACGACCAGTCGTGAATCCCGTCAGGGCCGGAAGGCAGCAGCGGCAGCGATGATGTCGGGTGCCGGAGTTCCGGCTGATACGGGTCATCTCCACCCGCGGCGCGATGCGCCGGCAAGAGGAAGAACGGCCTGTAGATGGCATACACTGCGTTAGCGCGGACATGGCGCCCGAAAAAATTTGCAGAGCTCGTCGGACAGGAGCATGTACGTCGGGCGCTCACGAACGCGCTCGAGACCGGGCGGGTCCACCACGCGTTTCTGTTTACCGGCACCCGCGGTGTCGGCAAGACGACGATCGCGCGCATTTTCGCCAAGTGCCTCAACTGCGAAATCGGCGTTACCGCGAATCCCTGCGGCGTCTGTGGTGCCTGCCGCGAAATTGATTCCGGACGATTCGTTGACCTCGTCGAGGTCGACGCAGCGTCGAATACCAAAGTCGATGACACCCGCGAGTTGCTGGACAACGTCCAGTACGCGCCGGCGAGGGGCCGATATAAGGTCTACCTCATCGACGAGGTGCACATGCTCTCGACGCACTCTTTCAACGCGTTGTTGAAGACCCTGGAAGAGCCGCCACCGCATGTGAAGTTCCTGCTGGCGACCACCGATCCCCAGAAGCTTCCCATCACCGTGCTGTCGCGGTGTCTGCAATTCAACTTGAAGCGGCTGCCGGTTGCGCTGATTGCGGATCGGATGAAGGAGATCCTCGAGAAGGAGGGGATCCCCTTTGAGCCCGCCGGCTTGCGGCTCGTGGCGCAAGCGGCTGATGGCAGTATGCGGGACGGGTTGTCGCTGCTCGACCAGTTGATTGCGTTTGGCAACGGCCGGGCGGGCGAGGAAGAGGCGCGTGCCATGCTCGGCACCATTGCGCGTGACCACGTGGTGCGGCTCGCTGAGTTGTTGGGTGCGATGAACGTGCCTGAGCTCTTGAGTTGCGCACGGTCGCTGGAGGAGTTTGCGCCGGATTACGCGCAGGTCCTCGACGAGCTGTCCTCGCTGTTTGTTCGCATCGCGATGAAGCAGGCGCTGAGCGATTTCGAGGGTGACGAGCTGTACGACCTGGAGGTGCTGACGCGCCTGGCGAAGGCGATTGCGCCGGAAGACGTGCAGTTGTTCTACCAGACAGCCATCACTGGCCGCCGCGACCTGGGGCTGGCGCCCGATCCGCGGTCTGGGTTTGAGATGACGTTGCTGCGGATGATCGCTTTTCGGCCGCTGGGCGAAGCCGAGCAAACCCGTGGGGGTCCCTCAGCTGGCGGCGGTAGCGGTGGCAGCTCAGCGTCCAGTTCCTCTGGTGGCGGAGCCGCCGCCGCCCGAGCAGCGGCAAGCGGTGGTGCAGGCCGCGGGAGCCCCGGAACTCCGCGCGCTGCAGACGCCGGTGCGGGTCCACGCTCGGCGGGGCCCGACGGGTCCGGTGGTGGCCCAGGACAAGGTCACGCGGGCGGTTTGGGCTCCGGCGACGCCGATGTTCGCGTTGGCCCGGCTGGTGGCGTAAGCGGCCCCGCGGGCGCTGGAGCTAGCGCGGCGGGATCGTCCGGCGTTGGGGCCGGAGCTGGCACGGCGGCGGGATCGTCCGGCGCTGCGACCGGAGCTGGCGCGGCGGGATCGTCCGGCGCTGGGGCCGGAGCTGGCGCAGCGGGATTATCCGGCGCTGGGCCCGGAGCTGGCGCGGCGGGATTGTCCGGCGCTGGGCCCGGAGGTGGCGCAGCGGGATTATCCGGCGCTGCTGCTGCCCGTGCCGCCGCTGCCGGCCTCGCCAGCAAAGCGGCATCCCCGGTCGGAACACCTCGACCCGCTCCAGCGGAGCCCCAGTCCCGCGACGGAAACGCTGCCTTCAGCGGTGGAGTTTCCGTAGGCACAGTCGCCTCAGCTCGTTCGTCCGTGCCGACCGAATCGGCCGCGCCAGTATCGCCGGCTGGGGCTGCAAACCCCGGGACCGACCTTGGCGAACCCTGGGCCGTCCTCATCGGGCGCCTGGATCTGGGTGGCGCTGCTCGCCAACTGGCCAGCAACTGCCAGATGCTGGGTCGCCAACCCGGCGCCATTCGCCTCGCGCTGGACGCCCGAAACAAGCACATGCGGACGCCGGCCCAGGAGGAGAAGCTCGCGCAGGCTCTGTCCCGTCACTTCGGCCAGCCGATCCGGCTGGAGTTTGTAATGGCCTCCGGCGACATCGAAACCCCCGCCCAGGCTGAGCAACGAGCCAGCATGGAAGATCTCGACGCCGCGCGCCGCGCGTTCGAATCCGACCCCGGTGTACAAGGGTTGAAGGAGCGCTTCGGCGCTACGCTCTTGCCCGAAACCATCCGTCCCGTAAAGTAATCTAATCTAAATCGTTTATTCGAGTTCTGAGGAGCGCCCAACCATGCGCGGCAATATCGGCAACATGATGAAACAGGCTCAGCAGATGCAGGCCAACATGCAGAAAGTGCAGGCCGAAATCGCTCTGCTGGAAGTCACCGGCGAGTCGGGAGGTGGCATGGTGAAAGTGCTCATGACCGGCAAGCACGAAGTGAAGCGGGTGACTATCGAGCCGACCGTCTCGGGCGAAGACCGCGAGATGCTCGAGGACCTCGTGGCCGCCGCCATCAACGATGCAGTCCACAAGGTTGAAGCCCAGATTTCCCAGAAAATGGCCTCCGTCACTGCCGGCATGCAACTGCCGCCAGGGATGAAATTACCCTTTTGACGATGACCGATGACCCGCTCCGGTTTTGATCCGACGTGAAGCATTCACCTCATCTGACTCAACTCATTGATGCGCTGCGCGCTCTACCGGGTGTTGGCCCGAAGACGGCCCAGCGGATGGCGTTTCACCTGCTCCAGGAGGGCAGGCCGGGAGCGCGTGCGTTGGCAAGCGCGCTGGATGTTGCATTAACGTCGGTCGTTCGCTGCGGACGCTGCCGGATGCTCACCGAAGAGCCACTGTGCTCAACCTGTTCGGCGCCGCACCGGGACTCGTCACTGCTGTGTGTTGTCGAATCTCCAGCGGACGTAGTCGCGATCGAGCAATCAGGCAGCTATCGGGGGCGGTACTTTGTACTGATGGGGCACTTGTCCCCGCTCGATGGGATCGGTCCGGAGCAACTCGGAGTCCGGGACCTGGAAGCGATTCTCAATGAAGGGCTCGTGCGGGAGTTGATTCTTGCGACCAATCCGACCGTGGAAGGGGAGGCGACCGCGCATTTCCTGGGCGAGCTCGCTACCAGGCGAGGGATTCGTGCCAGCCGTATCGCGCATGGAGTGCCCATCGGTGGAGAGTTGGAGTACGTCGATGGCGGCACGCTGGCGCATGCGCTCGCGGGTCGTCAGTCTGTTATCTGAGCGGCTCGTGAGAGCACTTCTCGGCTCGTTGCTGCTGGTCGCCGCCTTCGCCGGCCAGGCCGCCGAAGGAATATCCAAGCCATCCCCCGCGGTGGCGATGAATCCCACCGTCTACTTCAAATGGTTCCAGTACCACGCCCGTGATGCTGTGTTTGACCAGGAAGCCCCGCAGGGCACTTATCGTAACCCTGTGCTGGCCGGCTTCTACCCGGACCCCAGCATCACGCGCGTGGGCGACACGTTCTATCTGGTCAACTCGACGTTTACCTACTTTCCGGGGATCCCGGTATTCGAGAGCCGGGACCTGGTGCACTGGCGGCAGATCGGCAATGTGATCGATCGGCCGCGTGAGTTGAGTTTCGATGGCAAGGATGTGTCGCGGGGCATATTTGCGCCCACCATCCGCTACCACAACGGTTTGTTTTACCTGATTACCACGGCGGTGGATTCCGGCGGCAACGTAGTGTTGGTTGCCAAAAATCCGGCCGGGCCGTGGTCGGATCCGGTCCCATTGCCGGAGCTTCAGGGTGGCATCGATCCGTCGCTGTTCTTCGACGACAACGGTAAAGCCTACGTGGTCAACAATGGACTGCCGGAGGGCGGCCCGAAGTACGAAGGGCACCGGGCAATCTGGGTCCAGGAGTTTGATCCGGCTGCGCGGAAGTTGGTGGGACCGCGCAAGGTGTTGGTCAATGGCGGTGTAGACATCTCGAAGAAGCCGATCTGGATCGAGGGACCGCACCTGTATCGCCACGAGGGGTGGTACTTTTTGATGTGTGCCGAGGGTGGCACCAGTACTCAACACTCCGAAGTCGTGCTGCGAGCGAAGTCACCCTGGGGGCCGTTCAAGCCGTACGCGGGAAACCCCATTCTGACGCAACGGGACCTGCCAGCCGACCGGCCGGACCCGGTGATCAACGCCGGACACGCAGACCTCGTCGAAGCACCCGACGGCTCGTGGTGGGCCGTGTTTCTCGCCTCGCGGTCGTACGAGGGGGTTCACTACAACACAGGCCGTGAGACTTTCATGCTGCCCGTGACGTGGCACGATGGCTGGCCAGTGATTCTGCCCAGGGGCAAGCCGATTCCCTACGTCGTGCCGGCACCCAAGTTCCCCAGCGGCGAGGGCGCGATATCGGCGGCGCCCATCCCCACAACAGGCAACTTCGCGTTACTGGACAAATTCGACTCCCCCGTCCTCAATCAGCAATGGCTCTACGTGCGCACACCGGTAGCCGCCTGGGCCGATCTGACTCAACGCCCAGGGTGGCTCGCCATCCACGCGCTCCATGTTGGCCTGGACAGCCTGCAAAACATGTCCTTCCTGGCGCGCCGCCAACAGCATCAAACGTACGACGCCATCACTGAGCTCGACGCCACGGCGTATCCCAACCAGGTGTCAGCCGGTGTGGCTGCCTTCCAAAACCAGAATTATTGGTTTTTCCTGGGCGTACGACGACGCGCTGAGCGTCTGGAGCTGTTCCTGGAAAGGCGCGCTGGCAAGGAAACCGAAACCGTGGCAACCACGGAAGTGAATGCCAACGTGGAGCGTATCAAACTGAGGATCTTCGCCAGCGCGCGCGATTACTCGTTCTACTTCGATGCAGGTGCAACCGGTTGGAAGCCCCTGAAGGAGCACGAAGACGGTTCCATATTGAGCACGGACGTAGCGGGTGGCTTCGTCGGCGCAATGGTGGGCCCGTACGCCCGCCAGGACTAACGCGATGAGCGGCTGCTAACGCCGCTTCTGTGGCCCCCGCGCCTCGGTCAACTCCTCAAACAGCCGCCGCAAGCGCCGATAACTCTCATACCGCCGCGGGTGCATGGAGCCCGACTCGGATGCGGCAATCACAGCGCACCCGGGCTCCCGCATGTGCCGACAATCCGCAAACCTGCACTCCGGCGCCAGTCGCGCAACCTCAATAAACCCCAGATGCCCGCGGTCCAGCCGATCAATCGCGGGTGCGAAGTCACGCACCCCCGGCGAGTCGATCAGACTCCCCCCATCCGGCAGATCAAACAGCCGCGACGCAGTAGTCGTATGCCGACCTTCCTCCTCACGCACGAGCTCACCAACCTCGACTTCCGCCTTCGGAACGAGGCGTCGGATCAACGACGACTTCCCAACGCCGGACTGCCCCACGAGTGCAGACGTCTGGTTGGAACACGCAGCGAGCACCCCATCCATTCCCGTACCGGACCGGGTTGATCCCGCCAACCAGTCGTATCCAATCGACTGGTAAACGTCCAGCTCCCTCTGCAGCTCATCCGCAACCCCGAGATCGCTCTTGTTCAACACAAGCGTTGCCGCAATCCCGCCGGACGTCGCCGCCGCCAGATATCGGTCCAGCACGAACAGATCAGGCTTCGGATTTGGCGCCAGCACCACCAGCAGTTGCGACAGGTTGGCGACAATCGGTTCCGATCCACCCCGGAGGTTGGATCGATACAGCGCGTTCCGACGCGGCGACAGCTCCAGAACATGCGTCTCGTTGGTGCGCTCGTCTTCCACGCACAGTACATAGTCGCCGGCCACGATAACGAGCCCGCGCCCGAAGGGTCTGGCCTTCAGCTCGCGTGCAGTCTCGTCGCGCACCAGCAAGTGGCGTCCAAATGTCGCTATGACCAAGGCTTTAAAAGTGTCACTCATCGGGGAGAAGCCTAGCCTCTGGTAAACTCCACCTCAACTTTCTCAAATCGCGGTGGCGCACATTCATGCCGAGCAGCGACAATCTCATCTGGATCGACCTCGAAATGACGGGCCTGAAGCCCGAATCCGATTTCATCATTGAAATCGCCACAGTGGTGACGGATAAGGAGCTGGTCGTGATTGCGGATGGTCCCGTTTTCGCGATCCATCAGTCCGAGGACGTGCTTGCGCTCATGGACGACTGGAACCAGAAGCAGCATGGCTCATCCGGCTTGGCCGCGCGTGTTCGTGCCAGCACGATCACTGAGGCCGAAGCCGAAGCGCGCACCATAGAGTTTCTCACTCCGCACGTGAAGGCCGGCGCCTCTCCCATGTGCGGCAACAGCATCTGCCAGGACCGACGCTTCATGGCCCGACACATGCCGAAGCTCGAGCGGTTTTTTCACTACCGCAACCTCGACGTTAGCACGCTCAAGGAGCTGGCGCGCCGTTGGGCCCCCGGGGTGACGGAGAGCTTTTCGAAGCAGGGCACCCACCTGGCGCACGACGACATCCACGAGTCTATCCGCGAGCTGAAGCACTATCGTGCGAAGCTCTTCAATCCGGCTTACGCAGGAAACTGATGCAAACCGTTCCCACGTTCGCAGACGTCGCGGCCGCTGCAGACCTCATCAGCTCCCGCCTGGTGCGCACGCCCGTCATGAGCTCGCCAGCCTTTGACAAACGGGCGGACCGACGTGTCGTCTTCAAATGCGAAAACCTCCAACATGGCGGCGCATTCAAATACCGTGGTGCCCTCAACGCGATTCTGCCGCTGGCAATGGCCGGCAACGTTAGCGCAGTTGCAACCCATTCCTCTGGAAATCACGGCACGGCAGTCGCGCTCGCAGCTAAAGTCTGCGGCCTGGACGCCTACGTAGTCGTCCCTCACGATTCCGCGCGACCGAAAATCGCAAATATCGAGCAAGCCGGCGCGGAGTTGATTTTCTGCGAGCCCGGTTTGCCGGCACGCGAAGCCAGGTTAGCTGAAGTCATCCAGCGAACGGCCGCAAGCCTCGTTCACCCCTTCGATGACGCGAGGGTGATTGCGGGGCAGGGGACCGCAGCTCTCGAGCTCCTCACCGAAGAGCCCAATCTCGATGTCATCTGCACGCCCGTAGGCGGTGGCGGGCTCATCGGCGGCACGGGGTTAGCGGCGAAGGCCATGGCCCCGCAATGCCGTGTCATTGCCGCCGAGCCTGAAAAGGCCGACGACGCCTATCGCTCGTTTCGCGAGGGAAAGCGGCTGTCGGTCAGTTTGCCAGCGACGATCGCAGACGGTCTGCGTGGCTCGATCGGCGTACGGAATTTCACCCTGTTGCAAAGTCACGTCGACGATGTGGTGACCGTGAGCGAAAAGGAAATCGTAAACGCGATGCGGATCGTGCTGCAGGATCTCAAGCTGCTCATCGAGCCCTCATCGGCTGTCGCTGTCGCTGCCGCGCTCGCGGGTAAGTTGGGAAGTCCCGGTCAGCGGGTGGGCATCATCATCTCCGGCGGCAACGTCGACCTCGATCAGTGTCCATTCTTGCGCGGAGAGACGGTGACATGAGCGAGAACCATGTGACTCACAGCGGCGGCTGCCACTGTGGGGCCATCGCGTTCGAGGTCGAGGCACCCGCCAGGATCGTCGCTGCCGACTGTAATTGCTCGATCTGCCGGATGAGCGGCTTCCTGCATCTCATCGTGCCGCGGTCCCGGTTCCGCCTGTTGCAGGGCGCGGATCAGCTCACCGAGTACAAATTCAACACGGGGACCGCGCGGCACCTGTTCTGTAGCCGTTGCGGCGTGAAATCCTTCTATGTGCCGCGGTCCAATCCCGACGGCTACAGCGTGAATGTGCACTGTCTGAATCCCGGGACGATCGAGCAGGTCGAAGTTCAATTGTTCGACGACAACGATCGGGAGGCCTCCGACGCCAAAGTCGCAGGCCTCTCCAAAGACAACTGACCGGACTTCTACAGGATGGTCTGATCGTTCGGTTTGGCCGGCTTCTGCTGCGCGAGGAACATCCAAGTCTCAACCACTGTATCCGGGTTGAGCGACATGCTCTCGATTCCCTGCTCCAGCAGCCAGTGGGCCAGCTCCGGATGATCGGAAGGTCCCTGGCCGCAAATGCCCACGTACTTCTTGCGGCGCTTGCAGGCCGAGATGGCCATCGCGAGCAGGATCTTGACCGCCTCATCCCGTTCATCGAACGCCTTGGCCACAATCGAGGAATCGCGATCCAATCCCAACGTGAGCTGGGTCATGTCATTTGAGCCGATGGACATGCCGTCAAAGTGATTGAGGTACTCATCGGCGAGCAGCGCGTTGGTTGGCAGCTCACACATCATGATGACCTTGAGGTCGTTCACGCCGCTCTTCAGCCCGTTCAGCGCCAACAGCTCAGTCACCTGCCTGGCTTCTTTCAAAGTCCGCACGAACGGCACCATCACCTGCACGTTGGTCAGTCCCATGGTCTCGCGCACTTTGAGAAGCGCCTTGCACTCGAGCTCAAAACACGGCCGGAAGGTCTCATCCACATAACGCGAGGCGCCGCGGAACCCCAGCATCGGGTTCTCTTCGTCGGGCTCGTAGAGAGAGCCGCCGATGAGGTTGGCATATTCGTTGGACTTGAAATCCGACAACCGCACGATCACCGGCTCCGGCGCAAACGCCGCGGCAATCTGCGAGATCCCCTCAGCCAGCTTGTCCACGTAGAACCCGACGGGGTCCGAGTAGCCGGCCATCTGGGTCCGGATCTGATCCTTCAGCTCGCTATCCAACTTGTCGAATTCGAGCAGGGCGCGCGGATGCACGCCGATCATGCGATTGATGATGAATTCCAGGCGTGCGAGTCCCACGCCGCAGTGCGGGATGCCGGCGAAATCGAACGCGCGGTCCGGGTTGCCCACGTTCATCATGATCTTCACATCGATCTTGGGCAGTGAGTCGAGCTCGATGCTCTTCTGCTCGAACTCGAGCATGCCCTGATAAACATAGCCTGTGTCCCCTTCAGCGCAGGACACCGTCACTTCCTGGCCTTCGCGGACCTTCTCGGTGGCATTTCCGCAGCCGACGACGGCGGGGATCCCCAACTCGCGCGCGATAATCGCCGCATGGCAGGTGCGTCCGCCGCGATTGGTCACAATGGCTGACGCGCGCTTCATCACGGGCTCCCAATCCGGGTCCGTCATGTCGGCAACCAACACGTCGCCGGCCTGGACGCGCGCCATCTCGGAAACATCCTTGATCACGCGCACCGGCCCCGAGCCGATGCGTTGCCCGATGCTGCGTCCCTCAACCAACACCTTGGAGCGTGACTTCAGCGAGAAACGTTGAATCGAGCGGCCGGCACGACTCTGAACCGTCTCAGGCCGTGCCTGGAGAATGAAGATCTCACCCGTCGAGCCGTCCTTGCCCCACTCGATGTCCATCGGCGTCTTGTAGTGCTTCTCGATGGTCAGCGCCTGGCGCGACAGAGTCAGGATGTCTGCCTCGGTGATGCAGAACTGCATCCGCTCGGCCTGCGATACGTCGACTGTTTTGACGCGCTCGGAAGAGCCTGCGGGCGCATAGATCATCTTGATGGCCTTGCCACCCAGGTTGCGCCGTAGGATGGGGAACTTGCCGGCAGTCAACGCCTTCTTGTAGACGTAGAACTCGTCGGGATTGACAGCGCCCTGTACAACGGTTTCACCCAGTCCGTACGAGGCAGTGATGAATACAACATCACGGAAGCCGGATTCAGTGTCGAGCGTGAACATGACGCCGCTCGCACCCAGGTCGCTGCGGACCATGTGTTGCACACCGGCCGACAAAGCGACCGCGTTGTGATCGAATTTCTGATGCACGCGATAGGAGATCGCCCGATCGTTGAACAGCGACGCAAACACCTCGTGCATCGCCTGCAGTACATTGTCCTCGCCGCGGACGTTGAGAAACGTCTCCTGCTGTCCCGCAAAAGAGGCTTCAGGCAAATCCTCGGCGGTGGCCGAGGAGCGCACGGCTACGGCGATCTCTTTGCCGTTGCTCATCTTGCGCAGCTCTTCGACGACCGCCTTCTGCAAGGTTGCCGGGAAAGGCGTTGACATGATCCAGCCGCGGATCCGGGCGCCGGTCGCCGCGAGAGCGCTAACATCGTCCACATTCAGGTTGGCGAGCTCGTTGCGGATGCGCTCATTCAGGCCGCCCGCCGCGAGGAAGTCCCGGTAGGCCTGGGCGGTCGTGGCAAAGCCACCGGGCACCCGTACCCCCAGGTTGGCCAGGGAGCCGATCATTTCTCCCAGGGACGCGTTCTTACCGCCGACGGTCTCGACATCATGCATGCCGAGACGTTCAAAAGGGATCACGTACGTGTTCAAAGGCTCTCCTCAACTGACACTTGCACCCGGTCGTACGAGCACCACGCTTGCTCCAGGGGCACGGTGGTGAAACACTGTGGTTTCATCTGGTAAACCGTACGGGCCTCGCGTTGTGAGTCGTCGAACCGTTTTCTTCGTTTCGGACCAGACAGGCGTGACTGCGGAAACCATGGGGCACAGTCTCATGACGCAGTTCGAAGGCTTGGAATTTCGACCGGTCACTTTGCCATTTGTATCGAGCGTTGACAAGGCACAGGAGGCTGTCAGGCGCATCAATCGCGCGGCCGAGGAAGAGGGCATCCGGCCCATCATCTTCAGCACACTTGTGCAGGATGATTTGCGTGGTATCGTCATGACTGCCAACGGTCTGTATCTCGATTTCTTCGCGGCGTTTGTCGGGCCGCTGGAGCGCGAGCTCAACACGCGGTCGACACACCGCGCCGGTCGCGCGCATGGCATGGCCGACATCGTCGCCTACACTGCGCGAATCAACGCGACGAATTATGCTCTGTCCAACGACGATGGCACCGGTGGCGACTATTCGCATGCTGATGTCATTCTCGTCGGAGTGTCACGCTCCGGTAAAACTCCTACGTGTCTGTACATGGCACTTCAGTACGGCGTGTTCGCGGCCAACTATCCGCTCACCGAGGAGGATCTCGAGTCGGGCAAACTTCCGAAGCGTCTCGAGTCCTTCCGCCGCAAGCTGTTCGCTCTGTCAATAAAACCCGAACGACTGCAACAAATACGCAACGAGCGTCGTCCCGACTCGCGGTATGCTTCCCGTCAGCAGGTGCAATACGAGCTGCGGGCCGCCGAGGCCTTGTTTACGCGCTACGCAATACCATGTCTCGACACGACGGAATGTTCCATCGAAGAGATCGCGAGCCGTATTTTAAACACCTCCGGGATAGAGCGGCGTCTGCGCCCTTGAAATTCGTTGTGAGTGGCACGATTCATGCCAATCAATCCCGAGCCGAATACCGACGAGAAAATCACACTCCGCGTGGCTTGCACGAATGCCTGCCTGAGTTATAGTCAACAGAATGCTGAATGACACCCTGACACCCGTTACCTGGCGCGCCCGGCCCCGAAGCTTCGTGGCGCTCATGGGACTGTACGAGAGCAACTACATTCGTCTGAGTTCACTTGCGGGCGATCTGCTGTCGCTCGATGGCCAGCACCGCTCCAAGGTTCCCGGCGACTGTGATCTTCTTCTCACACTGACCGATCGCTCACCGTATACCAGCACGGTGAATTTGACGTATTTAATTGCCGAGGAAACCGGTGAACTGAGGCTTCCGGACATGCAGGTCCGGGTGTATCACGACGCCCACCTGGTCGAGGCACACGAGTGGGCCGGAAACTATTCGCAGCCTGTTTTGAAAGCACTGCGGACCCATGCGGAGCGTGAACTGGATCAGCGCTGGGCCCGTAACGTGATGCTAAACAAGTGGCTGGAATATTGTGTAGAGCGGGGCCATCGCTTCTCCTGCGCCACCAGGCTCGCCGCCATCGAGTGAGCCGCCGCGTGAGCTGAAGCGAACCCTCGCTTCGGATCTCATGAAGGCGTTGCGTCAACTCGGATTTCTCAAGCTCAACTTGCGCCAGGAAGCGCCTCCCGCCGAGGAGGATCGCGTCCTCACCCTGTTCCGTAACCGAGCCGAGCTCAAGAAGGCATACGGCGGCCTGGAGGACGAAATCTATCGTCTCAAGGAGCGCATCAAGCAGCAGGAGGGAGCCACGCAGCGTGTCCAGGAGATGCTCAACGCACTCGAGACGCGGTTGGGGATGTCCGACACCGGTTATCCCGCGCTCGTGTTCTACCAGCTGCGGCGGCTGTGGCAGTCGGGCCGCGAGCTGATCGAGCAGATGGTTGCGGACCTCGCTCGTCAACAGGAAGATCGGGAACGTCGCCAACATCTGGCCGAGCACAACCGCCGGCAGTTTCCACGCCGCCAGGCTGTCGAGAAGCAGCTCCGGGACGCCGAGACCGGCGCCGCCGATGCGGCCAACCGGGTGGCCGAGCTCGAAGGCGAGCGGGCGCGTCTCACGCGCTTCTGGCACTACTTCAAACGCCGCGCTCTCGAGCATCGCATTACCGAAGCTGTCGCGACAGCCGTGGGGAATAATGCAACTCTGGCAGATGCGCGTGCTGCCGCAGAAGAATTGGAGAAAGAACCCGTACCGGAGTTCCCGGGGCTGTCAGTTGACAGTCGTCGCGCTATCAACCTGGCGGCGCTCGCTTACGCCGAGACGCTATGCTCGAGGCTGGTCAAGACCCAGTTGGTAAAGTTGGCGCGCGAGGCGACGCAACGGCGCGAGTGCACCGATGACTACGGGACCCAGACCGAGTGTGAAGCGCTGATGCGCGACATCGAGAAGGCCATGGGGTTGATTCAGGGGCGCGGCAACATAGCGCAGGAGATTGCGGGTCGCACCGAGCGCTTGAAGAAGGTTGCGAAGTATCGCGGTCCCAACGACACCTCGCCCACAGCAGACTCCATCGCGTTTTCCGAAGGCGATGTGTTATCCAACGATCCGCAGGGCGTCACTGCCGCCCGCATGCCCAACGTGCTGGCGGAAGATACCTGGGACCTGTTCCGGATCCTTCTTCGCTGATCTAACAGTCAGGCGCGGCGGCGATCAACCACGCCGCGCTGTCTTCTGATTCGGGGTCGGGCGCGCACCCGTCAGCATGTCCGCCATGATCTCGGCGGCCTGCGACAGCACGACATCCGGCAACTCGGACTTGTCCTTGTCGATCTCCTCGACCGTCTTGTACGGCGCCAGGCTCTTCGCCGCGCGCCGGCTGTTTTCGCGATCGAGCCGTTCTTTCTCGAGCTTCGTGCGCTCTTCCTTGCGCGCCTTCAGGTTGAGCGACACGCTGTGTTGTTCGCGCACCGTGTCGATGGCAGCAATGTCGGAGAGCAGCCAACGATAGTCAGGATCCTTCTGTGCGCGGCTATCCTCATCAGACATCAACGTCGCAACCGGCAGCGTCGTCACATTCACCGCGCTCGCCTGGAAAGGCACGCCCGGGATCTGATCCCACGGCAGGGCGGCTTCGAGGGCGCTCTCGCCGACTTCCTTCATGTCGATGGGCGAGGGCAGCGGCACGTCCGGTTCGACGCCCCGGTGCTGTGTACTTTGGCCTGTGACCCGGTAGAACTTGCCGATAGTCACCGTGAGCTGGCCGCTCGTGGGCTTCTGTGACCAACGATCCAATGGAACCAGGTTCTGCACGGTCCCTTTGCCGAAGGTGCGCTGGCCCAGGATGATGCCGCGGTGGTAGTCCTGGATGGCGCCGGCAAAGATTTCCGACGCGGAGGCGCTGAATCGGTCTACGAGGACCGCCAGGGGCCCGTTGTAGGCCGCGGACGGTTGCGGGTCATCCAGCACCTCCAGCCGCCCGGAGGTGTCCTTCAGCTGTACCACCGGACCGTGGTCAATGAACAGGCCGGTGAGCGCGGTCGCTTCAGGCAGGTAGCCGCCGCCGTCGCCTCGCAGGTCCAGCACGATGCCCTGCACGTTTTCGGTCTTGAGCTCGCCCAGCAGGCGCTGCACGTCTCGGGTCGTGCTGCGGTAATTCTGATCGCCGGCGTTCTGGGCGGCGATGTCCTGGTAGAAGCCGGGGACGGTGATGACGCCGACCTTGATGGTCTTGCCGTCACGCGTGATGTTCTTGACTTCCTTGTGAGCCGCCTGCGCCTCGAGGGTGACCTTGTTGCGCACAAAATCGAGGACCTTCTCCGTTGATCCGGGGGCGGCACCCGCCGGCAACACCTGCAGACGAACGGTCGTCCCGGCCTTGCCACGAATCAACTGCACGACATCGTCCAGGCGCCAGCCGATGACGTCCTTGAACTCGCCATCCTTACCCTGTCCGACACCGATGATCCGGTCGTTGGTGTTCAGTGTCTGCGCGACGGCCGCGGGGCCGCCCTCGATGACGTTCATGATGGTGACGTAGTCATCGATGAGCTGCAGCGAGGCGCCGATGCCCTCGTAGTTGAGGCTCATCTGGATGCGATATTCCTCGGAATTGCGCGGCGAGAAATAGCTGGAATGCGGATCGAACGAACGCGCATAGGCGTTCATCAGATTTTCAAACACGTCTTCAGGGGTGACCTGGTCGACGCGCTTCAACACACGGTCGTAGCGCTTCTTCAGCATGTCACTCACTTCCGGCCACTGTTTGCCGGTGAGCATCAGCGACAGCGCATCGTTCTTGACACGCTTGCGCCACAACTCGTTCATGTCGGCTTCGGTGGCCGGCCAGGCCGCCTTCTGCCGTTCAAACTCGAAGGTTTCATTCAGCGTCCAGTCAGGCTCCTTGGCCAGGAAGCCGATCGCATGTTGGATGCGATCGCGGTTGCGCTGTTGGAAGCGGGCGAAGATCGCGTACGCCGGCTCCACATCGCCGGTGCGGATCATGTCGTCGAACTTGAACTTGTAGGCCTGGAACTCGGCGATGTCGCTCGCCAGGAAGTAGCTGCGCTGGCTGTCGAGGAAATCCAGGTAGCGGTTGAACACCTGCTCGGACATCTTCTTATCGATCGGGGCGCGGCTGTAGTGCGCTTCCTCCAGGATGCGTCCGACCTTGCGGGCAGTGGCTTTCTGGTTGTCGGTGGGTGCTATGGCACCCGCAGGAAGGATGGCGGCGGCGGGACTGTTCGGGGCACGGGCAGCGGAGCCGGAGGACTGGGCCAGCACCAGTACGGCCAGGGTTGCCAGAATCGAGGCAGTCAGCCACCCGGCTGTACGGCGAGAAGGTTTAGGCATCATTCATGACGCTCGCAGGTTCGGAAAGGCATTACACTTTGGAGTAAGGCTAGAGTGTGCGGTTCAGCTCAGCAAGTGCGGGAACCGCGAGTCGATCCATTTGTGTTCTATCAATTTCAGCCATGCGCCCTCTAACCATATTGCTCGGAATCGTGATGGGCTCGACGGTGTCGCTCGCCATCGGTCTGCTCGGCACCTGGATAGTGATCCTGTTCCTGCCCCAGGACGCCGAACGCTTTGCACCTGAGCACGCAGCGCTCCTGCAGTCTATAGCCATATTCACCGCGCTGGCTGCTGCCAGTGCATTCAGCTTCTACGGCGACCTGCGTACGCGGACCTGGCGTCTCGGCGCACACGTTCTGTCGCTACTTCTGCTCGTAGCTACGATATGGGTGTATTGGCCGTCTTAAAGGGTTTCAAGCCCTCTTACGCTTCGTAGACCAGATATCGGGGGCACGCCCCCGGGATGTGTCGTAGGGGTCATAGCCCCTCTTTTCGCACACGTACTGGTCCAGAAGTTCCAATTTGAAGCGTTTGAGCAGGTCCGGCTGCGGTTGCCCCGCCTTGTTCTTTTCTTTCATTTCCCCGATCCAGAGCACGTCTTTAGTGTGTGCTTTCTTCTTAGGCCAAGCTTGGCACCGGCTGTTCCCAGTCCGGTATGACGCAGTTCACAGTCTGTCTTTAGCGACATACGGCTCGATTCGGGTATTCGACTTATTAGGGGGTGGCGGAGGCTTCGAAGCCGCATTCCGTCTTGGAAAGATCAGCTCCCACGCCGCCCGTACGAACACAATGATCACCAGGGGGCCCACTGCCACGATCCAGTAGCTGAGCCAGCCCTTGCTCAGCCCCTCATAGAAGTCCCCCAGCAGGGCCATGGGGCCGGCATGCAAATTGTTGCCATGGGTGTAAGGGCCGAGGATCCGGTTGCCCACCACCCAGATGAGCACGGGCACTACGACGAGCCCCAGGATCACTGCCCCTGCGAAGAGGATCAACTCGCGCCCGATCCTGGACTGGATGAAAAACAGGCGGCGAATGCGGTCTAGAGGCTGCAGCGGGCGGACTCCTTGGCGGCGAGGCGGGGCATAATACCTTTGTGATGAAAAAAATCAGAGCAGCAGTCATCGGTGTCGGCTACCTCGGCCGATTTCACGCCCAGAAATACGCACAAGCTTCGGGTTGCGAGCTAGTAGCAGTCGCTGACGCCAGACAGCAGGCCCGCGATCAGGTCGGTGGGGAGCTAGGAGTCCGCACCGTGGCTGACTACCGCGAGTTGCTGGGCTCAGTGGATGCCGTCAGCGTCGTCACGCAAACACCCGCGCATTTCGAGATCGCACGCGACTTCCTGAACGCCGGCGCGCACGTGCTGGTGGAAAAGCCCATAACCGAAACCGTGGAAGAAGCCCGCGAGCTGATCGCGTTGGCGGCTCGGCAGAAACTCATTCTCCAGGTGGGCCATCTCGAGCGCTTTAACGCCGCGATCCTGGCAGCGGAGCCGTATTTGCATTCGCCGCGGTTTGTTGAATGTCATCGGCTCGCGCCGTATCGGGAGCGCGGTACGGACGTCAATGTCGTACTGGACCTCATGATTCACGACATCGACATCGTGCAGACGATGGTCGGGGCGCCGATCGCGACAATCGATGCCGTGGGCACGCCGGTGTTCTCGGAAGAGATCGATATCTGCAACGCGCGGATCCGTTTCACCAACGGCTGCGTCGCCAACGCGACGGCCAGCCGCGTCAGTATGAAGACCGAGCGCAAGATGCGCGTGTTTGAAGACGACGCGTATCTTTCGTTGGACCTGCAGCAGAAGATCCTGACTTTGATCCGCAAGCGCAGCCCAACAGATGCGCCCGGTCCGTTGCCGGTCAACATCGAGGAGCAGTCGCTCGAGCAGGGCGACGCGCTCAAGGCCGAAATCGAGTCATTTCTGGAGTGCGTGCGCACCGGGAAGCCGCCTGTCGTCAGTGGGGAGGCGGGCCTGCGGGCGTTGGAAACGGCCATGCGCATCACCGAACAGGTTCACGAGTCGCTCGCCGAACGTCCCCCGAAAAGCTGAGCAGGAGCCCGCTGTGACCTATGCCAGTGTTTCTGGTTCGCCGCCCCGGCGGCTTGCGCCCGGTGACGCGCTGTGACTGACACCGGCGCTTCTCGTTCGTCGCCGCGTGCTGTTCCGGGCGAAGCTTTCCTCGCGGACCTGCGGGCGCTCGTCGGCGAGAATGCGGTCCTCACGGGCGAGCGCCTGTCGGGCCGCGTGTATGACCAACATGTTGGCCCGGTCGAAGCTCGTGTATTGGTTCGGCCCGCCACGACCGGGCAGGTGTCGGCCGTGCTGGCGTTGTGCCATTCGCGCGGTCAACCAGTCGTTCCACATGGAGGGCTGACGGGCCTCGTGCATGGCTGCTCGGCGCGCGCCAACGAGTTGCTGTTATCCCTGGAGGCCATGAACCGCATCGAGTCCGTCGATGTGGCAGGTCGCACCATGCGGGTTGAGGCCGGGGTGACCCTGCAGCGCGCGCAGGAGGAGGCGGAGCGCTTCAACCTGATGTTTCCGCTGGATCTGGGGGCACGCGGTTCGGCCACCATTGGCGGCAACATTGCCACCAATGCCGGGGGTATGCGGGTCGTTCGTTTTGGCATGATGCGCAGCCTGGTGTTGGGCCTCGAGGTTGTGTTGGCTGATGGGACCGTCCTGCTGTCACTCAACCGGATGTTGAAGAACAATGCGGGCTACGACCTCAAGCAGTTGTTCATCGGTTCTGAAGGGACTCTGGGGATCGTGACGCGGGCCGATCTGCGCCTGGCGTCCCGCCCGGTGTCGGCGTGTTCCGCGTTTGTCGCCTGCCGGGATTTTGCGGCGATGGTGGATCTGCTCGGGATGTTGGATGCCCGGCTCGGCGGTCAATTGAGTTGTTTCGAGGCCCTTTGGCCGGAGTTCTACGAGCTTACGACGACCCCGCCGGCGCGCAGCTCACCGATACTGGCCTATGGGCAGGGAATCTACGCTCTGGTTGAAGCACTCGGGGCGGACCCTGATGCCGACCGTGAGCGGTTCGAGCGCGTTCTTGCGGATGCGATGGAGAGCGGTTTGATCGTCGATGCGGTCATCGCGAAATCCGAGGCGGATCGCAACGCGATGTGGGCGCCTCGCGAAGATGTTTTTCAGGCGGACCGCTACGGCACCTCGCATAGTTTTGATGTCAGCCTGGCAATAGCCGATATGCCTCGCTATCTCGACGCGTTCCATGGCGCGCTCCGCGCGCAACTCCCGGACGCTCGTACGTTTGTGTTCGGGCACGTCGCCGATGGCAACCTACACATCGTAGTGTGCGCGGGCGACGTCAATGTAGAGACGGTGGAGCGCTGCGTGTACGAGCCGATGCGCAGCATCGCCGGTTCCATTTCTGCCGAGCACGGAATTGGCCTGGAGCGCAAACCGTATCTTGAAATCTCGCGCACTCGCGCCGAAATTGCGACCATGCGCGCATTGAAGGCTGCGCTCGATCCACGCGGCATTCTCAACCCGGGAAAAGTCATTGATGTCCACTGAGCCAGAGCACTTTCGGCGCAGCCCGCGCCAGGTCACCGTCGCGGCCACGCAGATGTCCTGCGACTGGAATGTCGCCGACAACATCGCCAAGGCGGAACAATTGGTGCGTGCGGCCGCGGCACGCGGGGCGCAGATCATCCTGCTGCCCGAGTTGTTTGAAGCGCCGTACTTCTGTATCGAGCAGGACAACCGGCACCTGAATCTCGCCTGTCCGGTGGAAGAGAACAAGGCCGTGCGCCACTTCAGCGCGGTGGCGCGCGAGTTGGGCGTGGTGTTGCCCATCAGCTTCTTCGAGCGGGCAGGGCAGGTGTTCTTCAATTCCATTGCGATCATCGATGCCGATGGCCGCAACCTCGGCCTTTATCGCAAGTCGCACATTCCCAATGGGCCCGGGTACCAGGAGAAGACTTACTTCAGTCCCGGGGATACCGGGTTCAAGGTGTGGAACACCCGGTTCGGGCGCATCGGCGTGGGTATCTGCTGGGATCAGTGGTTCCCGGAAACGGCGCGCTCCATGGCGCTGATGGGCGCGGAGCTGTTGTTGTTCCCGACGGCGATCGGGTCCGAGCCGCCGCCGGCGGTGCCTGTGAACTCACGGGATCATTGGCAGCGGACTCAGCAGGGGCATGCTGCGGCGAATCTCATGCCGTTGATTGCTTCGAATCGCTACGGGCTCGAGAAGTCGTTCCAGGATCCCGAAGGGTTGTACATTCGGTTTTATGGTTCGTCGTTCATCGCCGACTCCATGGGTGCCAAGATCGCGGAAGCAGGCGAGGAGGGCGATGCGGTGTTGACCGCGACGTTCGATCTCGAAGCGCTGGCGCAGATGCGCAACAACTGGTTTGTGTTTCGCGACCGGCGGCCGGATCTTTACGGCAACCTCGTCACATTGGACGGGCGACCCACGGCGCGTTGATTGTTTCGCTGAACCTCGGTGCCGAATGCTACCGCGTCGGCGTGGCTCAGTTGGCGTGCGACCCGCTGGTCACTGGCTGATCCAGCGTTGAGCTGCGGTCAGCTCTTGCACGAACCGTTGATATTCGGCTCGCTTCTTGTCCTCGTCAGGAATGCGCAGCAGGAATGAGGGATGGATCGTGACCCAGAGGTGTGTTGTGTCGCTCAGCCGGATCGCTGAGCCGCGAGTCTGCGCGATGGTCACGACACGGCCCAGCAACGCACGCGCCGCAGTCGCGCCCAACGCAATCACGAGCTTGGGCGAAACCAAACGCAGTTCCTCGGTGAGCCACCAGTTGCACGCCTGAATTTCTTCCGCGCTCGGTTTGACGTGCAGCCGCCGCTTGCCGCGGGGCTCAAACTTGAAGTGCTTGACCGCGTTCGTGACATAAACCGACTTGCGGTCCATGCCGGCTTCTTCCAACGCGCGATCCAGCATCGCCCCGGCGGGGCCAACAAACGGATGACCCTTGAGGTCCTCAGAATCCCCCGGCGCCTCGCCGACGAGCATGAGCCCGCACGGCGCTTTACCTTCCCCCGGCACAGCTTGCGTCGCCGACCGCCACAACTCGCAGCGCCTGCACGAATTAACCGCCTCCGGCAACTCGCGCGTCGACGTCAACGTCTTCGCAGCAGTCGGTGCATGCGCATCATCCCCACCGCGCACTTCGCGCGCCAAATGAGGGTGGCCCTGTTCATCCTCGTGCGTCATCCTGCCAAATCAATGACAGGCAACGCCGATGGTTCCCGTCTTGGGCTGGCGATCGCATCGCAATGGTGAGGCCAGGCTGTGGTTCCCGGCCGCGAAGCCGGGAACCACCACTGGTGGAGGCGGGGGGACAGCACTTCCACGGCTTTCGCCGCGGGCTGGACTATGCCTTCATCCAAGCGCTCCCATGAGCGAGTGGATGCGGAGCGTGTTATCCCACTGATGCAACGCAATCAGTTGGATCCTAGTGCCCGCCCAGGCTTTCGCCGTCGGCGAGTCTATGAGTCTCTACAGGGCAGGCCTGAAGTTGGCCTTCTTCCTACCCCTCGGCGTTGCCATGCCGTCTTTCCGAAGAAAGACGCCGTCAGGTTTCACCGATGTGAGCTCCGTTTTCAATCAACCCTCGCGGGTTGATGCGACCCTCGATCGAACCCCCGTCCGCAAGCGCTAGACACCAAGACCTACGTACGTAGCTCACTCATTGTTTTCTCGCTTCGCGCTACCCGAGGAGCAGGGAAAACGCTAGGCCAGCCACTGTCATTATTCGCGATCCGGCCAGAGACACATCGGAGCGCCATCCTATGAGAATTACCTTTGATTCAGTTGCATAGGCACAAACTGGTCAAAGGTCAGCCGAGTTTAGGCGGCTAGAGCGTAGTTGTCGTCGTTGGCAACTATGATTTGCAGCATTATTAACGAGGGCACTGCGCCTCGGCACGCACTTGGAGGTTCACTACCCGCGTCGAAACCGGTCGCCCCCAAACAAAGTCATCATACCCCAAAATGGGCCCGCCCGGGCGTCGCCACAAGCGCAGCCGGCCCAGATCGATAAATTAGGCCACGCTTTTTGCCGGCGGGCGACGGAGCCGGGCTCTGCGCGGCTAGTGCCGCGCCAATAAACTATCGACCGCGCATGATCCGCGCCTTGTCGCGCGCCCAATCGCGGTCCTTATCCACAGCCCGCTTGTCGTGTTGTTTTTTACCCTTGGCAAGACCAACGGCCAATTTGGCCCGACCGTTCTTCCAATACAGCTCCAGGGGAACGAGCGTGTAACCCTTGCGCTCCACCGCACCGATGAGACGTGACAGCTCAGCCGCGTTCAGCAGCAGTTTGCGAGTCCGCGTGGGATCGGCGACGACATGGGAGGACGCCGAATTCAATGGCGAAAGATGGGCGCCGAATAGAAACGCCTCCGCGCCGCGCATGAAAACATACGCTTCTTTGAGCTGCGCCCGGCCCGCACGCATGGCCTTCACCTCCCAGCCATGCAGCACGAGGCCCGCCTCGTAACGTTCCTCAATGAAGTACTCGAATCGCGCCTGGCGATTCTCGGCAATGACGCGTTCTGTTTTTTCCGGCTTGGCCATCTGATAATTGTACCGTATGCGAGAAATCAAGCACTCAGCGCTGGTCGCCCAGCCACCCCGCACGTTGTTCGACCTGATCAACGACATCGAAAACTATCCGAGCTTCATCCCGTGGTGCTCGCGCGCCAAGGTGCTCTCACGCTCGGAGCGCGAGATAGTTGCGACTATCGGCGTGCAACGCGGGCCTCTGCAGAGTGAATTCACCACTCGCAACGAGCTCGAGCCCGATACACGCATCCTCATGCACCTCGTCGACGGGCCCTTCAAAATGTTGGAAGGCGAGTGGCTGTTGACGCCAATCGCACTGAATGAAGGCACCGGTTGCCGAGTTCAATTGACGATGAAATTCGCGTTCAAAAACGCATTGACAGCCGTATTGTTTGAGCAGAAGTTTGCTGAGACGGCATCAGCACTGATGGATGCGTTCGTTGCGAGAGCGCGTACCTTGCCTCCATGACACACGATGGCCGAAAACGATGCTTAGTGGCTTACGCCACGCGTGAGCGACAGTATCTGTGGGCCGTCGACATACCCCTCGAAGCAACCATCGCCGATGCCATCGAAGCTGCCCGTCAGTTGGCAGATGAGCCTGATGTACCGTGGGATGCCGCGCCCGTTGGGATCTTCGGCGAGCCGCGCGACCGATCAGACCTTCCCGCAGAGGGCGATCGAGTGGAGCTGTATCGCCCTTTGGCCAACGACCCGCGCGACCGACGTCGCGCGAGCGTCCAACAGCAACGGAAAAGTCGTCCTAAATAACCGGGAACTTGTCGATCGGCGGACCGCCATCCGGCCCCGTTGGCGACTTGTCAGGCACGTTGTTGCGCTCGAACTTCTCCACCTTGTCCTCCTTGAAGAACACGATCAGGTGGCGCTCTTCGGGCTTGTGCCAGCGACCCTTCTTGAAGAAGTACAGATAGTCCCAACGTTCCTTGTCGAACGCATCGGGCACCATGGGTGTGCCGAGCAGATAGCGAACCTGGCTGCGAGTCATTCCCACTTGCAATTGATTCACAGTCCGCGCTTCCAGAAAGTTTCCCTGCTGGATGTTCATCCGGTAAACACAGCCGGAAGACGCTGAAAACGCGGCGCCTAGCGCCAGCGTCAGCAGTAGCTTTTTATTTATTGAGCGCATCGGGTTCCAATAGGCAATAATGGGGTTGGATAATACCGGAGAGCTTCAGTGGAAGGTAAAGACCTCCGCAAAGCCGGCCTGAAAGTCACGCTGCCGCGCCTCAAGATCCTGGAAATTCTCGAGAGCAGCAATACGCGGCACCTTTCGGCCGAAGACATCTATCGCACGCTCCTCGACGGCAATGAGGATATCGGACTGGCCACGGTCTACCGCGTGCTCACGCAGTTTGAGGCGGCCGGCCTGGTGACCCGTCATCACTTCGAGGATGGCATGGCCGTCTTCGAGCTCAATCACGGCACACACCACGATCACATCGTGTGTCTGGACTGCGGCCGCGTCGAAGAGTTCATGGATTCCGGTATTGAAGAGCGGCAAACCTCGGTCGCCCAGCGCCTGGGGTTCACGATCCGCGACCACTCGCTGATCATGTACGGGAATTGCAAACGCACTAATTGTGCGTACCGAAAGAAGAAACCCAGCTAGCGTCTTTTAGAGGCAGGCCGCCCAGCCGCCTTCGCGGCGTTCAGGTCGATGACGTTGCCGTCGTTCTTGGCGGCCTTGGCCGGCGCCGACTTGGACTCCTCCGCAGTGGTCTTGGCACCCGCAGGTGCGCCTTTCCCCTTGGCGGGCGCGGCCTCCTTACTATCTGCCGCTGAGGCAGCACCGGTTCCCGCAGCGCCACGAAGGCTACCACTAGCGCCGCTTGCCGCGGCCCGCGGACCACCGGCGGCTTTCGCGTCAGCCTTCGGGTCGGCAGCCCGCGAGCTAACAGCAACAGCCGTGGCCCGCGGATCCACACCCAGCGATTTTGGCTCAACAGCAGGGTCCTTCCCGTCCTTCGCCGCCACTTTCGCCTGCGCCAAAACATCCTTCACTTTCAACGCCGGCATGCGATCAGTCGGCGTTGGGTCCGGGGGGAGCTCCAGGTGGGTGCGGAGCATTTCCTTGGCGTGCTCACGCGCCTTGCCGGTGACCTCAACGCCACCCAGCATCCGCGCAATCTCTTCCACCCGGTCGAGCGGAGTCAGGTGGGTCAAAGAAGTACGGGTGGTGCGGCCATCAGTCGACTTTGCAACCCGCAGGTGGTGATGCCCCTGCGAGGCAACCTGCGGCAGATGCGTCACGCACAACACCTGCCCACGCTCACCAAGTGAACGCAGCTCGCGACCTACGATCTCCGCGATCGCGCCGCCGATCCCGGAATCAACTTCGTCAAACACCATGCAGCGCGTCTCACGCGCGGCAACGGAAACCTGCACAGCCAGCGACAATCGCGACAGCTCACCGCCGGAGGCCACTTTCGACAACGGCCGCAACGGCTGACCCGGGTTGGCGGTCACGCGGAACTCGATCTGATCGACACCATATTGTGTCGGTTCCTGCGTCCCGTCCTGCGTCACCTCAACCTGGAACCGTCCCCCAGCCATGCCGAGCGACTGCATTCGCGTCGAGATGTCTTTGGAGAGCGCGCGACCCGCGGTCGTGCGTTTCGCGGACAACTGACTGGCCAGCGTCCGAAACTCTTCCAGGGCCGATGCGAGATCCTTGCGCAACGCCGCCAGGTCCGTATCCGCTCGCTCAATCGAGGCGAGCTCCGCATTCAGCTCAGCCGCCCGCGCAATCAACCCGCCCGGAACGCTGCGGTTCTTGCGCGCCAACTCCTCAATAGCCGCCAACCGGCTCTCGACCTGACCCTGGCGCGAAGTATCCAGCTCGAGCCCATCCCGATAGTGGGCGAGCTCACGAGCCGCCTCGCGAATCTGAATCCCCGCCTCTTCAACCATGGGCAGCACGGCAGCCAACTTGGGGTCCACGCTGCCAGCCGTCTGCAAGGCCTGCAACGCACGGCTGACGCCCGCATGCGCGCTGCCTTCCTCGCCTTCATACAACAATGAAAGCGCGGTCTGAGTCGCATCCGCCAGCTTGCCGCGATTGGCGAGCCGCGCGCGCTCATCGACCAGGCTCTCGAACTCGCCTTCCTTCAGTTGCAGGGCATTCAGCTCCGACACCTGGTAGCGCAGCAATTCCAGCTTCGCATCGCGATCGCGCGCCTTGCCTTCCAACTCCAGCGTGCTGTTCAACAACCCGAGCCACACCCGGTGGGTGATTCCAACCTGTCCGGTAGCCTGCTCGAGACGCCCGTAGCCATCGAGCAGGTCACGTTGGGCCGCCGCGCGGGTGAGCGACTGGAATTCATGCTGTCCGTGGATATCAATCAGGATGTTGCCGGCTTCGCGCAAAGCCTGGATGGCCACCGCCTGGCCATTCATATACGCCCGTGAGCGGCCATCGCTCGAGACCACGCGGCGAATGGACAGTTCGTCGCCTTCGCCCGCGGCAATGGACTGCTCCTCCAACCAACGCTTCAACTCGCGCGGCGTCTTGCTCAGATCAAACGTCCCCGTGATCTCGGCACGCTCGGCCCCGTGGCGGACAACTTCAGAGCCGGCGCGGCCACCGGCCAGGAGCTGCAATGCATCCACCAGGATCGACTTGCCCGCACCGGTTTCGCCGGTGAGCACCGTCAGCCCCGGATGCACTTCGAGCTCGATAGCGTCGATGATGGCGAAATCGCGGATCTGCAAATAAGTCAGCATGTCTCTAACGCTCGAAACTGCCGCGGCCCCAATGGAGCTTGGAGCGCAGCAACTTGTAGTAATCGTGGCCTGCCGGGTGCAGCAGGGTAACGGTTTCCGAGGCCGCCTCAATACACAACCGGTCACCCGGGTCCATGTCACCCAGCACGGTCCCGTCGCAGGTCACCTGCGCCCGGATGTCGGGTCGCTCCAGCAACCTCACTTCAATCTGTGACCGGGCCGAGACGACAATCGGCCGATCCGACAATGTATGGGGGCAGATGGGCGCCACTACGAGCACATCGAGGTGCGGCTCGATGATCGGGCCGCCGCAGGAGAGGGCGTACGCAGTCGAGCCCGTCGGGCTCGCAACGACGATGCCGTCGCCGGCATGCGTGTTGACATACACCCCATCCAGATGTGTTTCAAAGTCGATCATCCGACCCGTCACCAGCTTTTGCATTACCACGTCATTGAGCGCCAGCGCTTCAGCAACCCGGCCATCGGCGTAGTACAGACACGCCGCCAGCAACGGGCGCTCGTCCGGCGTCAATCGTCCTTCCAGCGCTGCATCGATGCAGGGGAACATGTTCTGCGGCATGACATCGGTCAGAAACCCGAGTCGCCCACGGTTGACACCCAGGAGCGGTACCTTGTGCCGCGCCACCAGTCCCGCCGCATAGAGCAGGGTTCCGTCACCGCCAATGGCAATGACGAGGTCCGCGGCCGCTCCGATCTGCGCCTCCGGTATCCTGCGGATGCCGGTCGCCTCACCCGAATAAGTCGTCTCGGTGCTGATGATCACCTCGATCTGTCGGGATAAAAGGTGTGGAATCAGCACATTCACGGATTCCGCCACACGCGGGTCCGAGAATCTGCCGACCAGCGCGCACAGTCGCACGGGAAATCCCATCAGGGTCCTCGAGTTTCGCACCTCGAGTTACGAGGCGGCGCCTTTGTAGCACGACCCTGTGGCAGGGCCAATGCGCCCAATGGACCGCGATAGGCGACTTTAACTTCCATTGCTTGACGGTGAGGGCCGCCGTCGTTAGCGTGGCTGAGATGGCGCACGAAGGTCGAGAACACGAGGCTTTGAGTGACCGCGCTCAAACCCTCCTCCGGATACTGATAGAAAGCTACATCCGCGACGGGCAACCCGTCGGTTCCCGCGTGCTCTCGCGTGACTCGGGCCTGCAACTGAGCTCCGCCACGATCCGCAACGTCATGGCGGACCTGGAGGAGTACGGCTTCGTCTCCTCGCCGCACACCTCCGCTGGACGCATCCCCACCGACAAGGGCTATCGCTTCTTTGTCGACACCCTGTTGCGAATGCAACCCCTGGATGAAAGCGCCGTCGCCGAGATCCGCCGGCAGGTGGATGGCAACAAGCGCGACAGCTCGAAGGACCTCATCGCCTCCGTCTCCCAGTTGCTGTCGCAGGTGACGCGGCTCGCCGGTGTCGTGACAGTGCCGCGCACCCAGCAGGCCTCCATCACGCACATCGAGTTTGTCATCCTGTCCGAGAATCGCGTGCTGGCGGTGCTGGTATTCAACGATCGGGAAGTCCAGAACCGCATCATCCAGTTGGAGCGCTACTACCCCCCGGATGAGCTGCGGCGCGCCTCGAACTTCCTCAACGAACAGTTCCGCGGTCGCACATTGAGCCAGGTGCGCGACGAGATCCTGCGCCAGTTGGCCGAAACCCATGCCCACATGAACCAGATCATGCTGGATGCCATTTCCATGGCGCAGCACGTGTTCGAAGCAGGCGAGGGCGAGGATCGCCTCGAGTACGTCATCAAGGGCGAAACCAATCTGATGGGCGCCGCCGAGCTCACCAACGTCGAGAAGCTGCGCCGCCTGTTTGAAGCCTTCAACGAGAAGCGCGATTTCCTGCACCTGCTCGACAACAGCCTCAAGGCCGAAGGCGTGCAGATCTTCATCGGGCACGAGTCGGGCTACCAGATACTCGATGATTGCAGTGTGGTAACCGCTCCCTACGCGGCCGGCGATTCCGTGGTCGGCGTGGTCGGCGTCATCGGTCCGACTCGCATGGCCTACGAAAGGGTCATTCCAATCGTCGACATGACGGCAAAGTTACTCGGCGCCGCCTTGAACTCTCGCCGCTGAACCTTCAAGTAGCCGGCATCAATCGTTTTCAGGCATCCTGCGCCCCCCCTGTGAAGGGGAGTGGGAGCCTATGTCAAACACTTTGGAGGTCTCAATGAACGCGGACGAGCACGGACAAGAGCGCCACGGGGCCACCGGCGAAGCCACAGCCGTCCTCCCCGAGACCGCGGCCCAGCTCGTCGAGCTCGAGCGGTTACAGCAAGCGTTGACTGAATCTGAGCAGCGGGCGAAAAATCACTGGGACCAGTACCTGCGGGCCGTTGCAGACCTGGATAACGTCCGCAAGCGCGCGCAGCGCGACATCGAGGCGGCGAACCGCTACGGTCTCGAAAAGTTCGCCCAGGAGCTGCTGCCGGTCTGGGACAGCCTGGACCTGGCGGTACAGAATGCGGGTAAGGCGGCGGATCTGCGCACCCTGGTGCAGGGCCAGGAAGCCACTCTGCAGCTTCTGTCAAAGGCGCTGCAGAAGATCGGGGTCGCCCCCATAAACCCTCAGGGCGAGCCGTTTGACCCGGCCCGGCACGAGGCCATGATGGCCCAGGAGTCCGCCACCGCGGAGCCGAATTCGGTGCTGCAGGTCGTACAGCCGGGCTATGAGCTCAACGGGCGGTTATTGCGGCCCGCCAGGGTCATCGTTTCAAAAGGCTGAGGCCAGGGCCCCCGCGGACCCGCATTTTTTGCAAGTGCCTCTCCTTGAATAGGTAGGGGCGTGCACCCAGCAAGGGTAGCTACTGGAACACAACTGAGTTTCTTGCGGAGTAAACAATGGGTAAGGTAATCGGCATCGACCTCGGGACCACGAATTCCTGCGTGGCCATCATGGAGGGCGGCAAGCCTCGCGTGATTGAGAACAGCGAGGGCGACCGCACCACTCCTTCAGTTATTGCATTCAGCAAGGACGGCGAAGTGCTGGTCGGCCAGCCTGCGAAGCGCCAGGCGGTCACCAACCCGGCGAACACCCTGTTCGCCATCAAGCGCCTCATCGGTCGCAAGTTCGACGATGAGATCGTGCAGCGGGACATCAAGATGGTCCCGTACAAGATTGTGAAGGCCGACAACGGCGACGCGTGGGTCGAGGTCCAGGGCAAGAAGATGGCGCCCCAGGAGATCTCCGCTCGCGTGCTCATGAAGATGAAGAAGACCGCCGAGGACTATCTCGGTGAGACGGTCACCGAGGCCGTGATCACTGTGCCGGCGTACTTCAACGACTCGCAGCGCCAGGCGACCAAGGACGCCGGCCGCATCGCGGGCCTGGAAGTAAAGCGCATCATCAACGAGCCGACCGCGGCATCGCTCGCCTACGGCGAAGACAAGCAGGGCAAGGACCGCAAGATCGCGGTCTATGACCTGGGCGGTGGTACGTTCGACGTGTCCATCATCGAGATCGCCGAAGTCGATGGCGAGCGCCAGTTTGAAGTGCTCTCCACCAACGGTGACACCTTCCTGGGTGGTGAAGATTTCGACCTGCGCATCATCAACTTCCTGGGTGAGGAGTTCCTCAAGGAGTCCGGCGTCGACGTCCGCAAGGACCCGCTCGCCATGCAGCGCCTCAAGGAGTCCGCTGAGAAGGCGAAAATCGAGCTGTCCTCGACCCAGCAGACCGACATCAATCTGCCGTACATCACGGCCGATGCCTCGGGACCGAAGCATCTCAACATCAAGCTGACCCGCGCGAAGCTCGAGTCGCTCGTTGAAGATCTGGTGCAGAAGACCATCGGTCCGTGCCGCACGGCGTTTAAGGACGCGGGCGTCTCTGCCAGCGACATCGCCGAGGTCATCCTGGTTGGTGGCCAGACCCGTATGCCGCTCGTCCAGAAGTACGTAAAGGACTTCTTTGGCAAGGACCCTCGTAAGGATGTGAACCCGGATGAGGCCGTTGCGGTTGGCGCAGCCATTCAGGGTGGCGTGTTGGCTGGCGAAGTGAAGGACGTTCTGCTGCTCGACGTGACTCCGCTGTCTCTCGGTATCGAGACCCTCGGCGGTGTGATGACGAAGCTGATCGAGAAGAACACGACGATCCCGACCAAGGCATCGCAGACCTTCTCGACTGCCGATGACAATCAGACTGCGGTGACCATCCATGTCCTGCAGGGTGAGCGTGATCGCGCGGCTGACAACAAGTCACTGGGCAAGTTCGACCTGACAGACATTCCGTCGGCCCCGCGCGGTATGCCGCAGGTTGAAGTCTCCTTCGACATCGATGCGAACGGCATTCTGAACGTGTCGGCGAAGGACAAGGCCACCGGTAAGGAACAGAAGATCATCATCAAGGCCTCGAGCGGCCTGAACGAGGATGAGATCAAGCGGATGGTGCGCGATGCCGAGGCGCACGCCGAAGAGGACAAGAAGTTCCGCGAGCTGGTTGACGTCCGCAACAAGGCGGATGGCATGACCCACTCGGTCGAGAAGACACTCAAGGACCTGGGTGATAAGGTGGATGCGGCCGAGCGTGCCAAGGTGGAATCGGCGATTTCCGATCTGCGCTCCGCTCTGAAGAGCGACGACAAGGGCGTGATCGAGAAGAAGACGGATGCACTGGCACAGGCCTCCGCGGCCATTGCCCAGCGCGCCTATGCTTCCGAGCAGCAGGCGGGTGCTGGTGGCCCGGATGCCGCCGCAGCGGGTGCAGCAGGAGCGCAGGGTAGCGCCGCCGGCCGCGACGATGTCGTCGATGCCGAGTTCGAAGAAGTGAAGGACAAGGACCGGAAAGCTTCGTAAAGTTACGAGGTCTGACGGGGCTCACTATTAACCATCTCGATATGGGCGATAGTGAGCCCTGTTCTCATTCCGCTCAGGCCTGATCAACACGCATGTCGAAACGTGATTACTACAAGGTACTCGATGTACCTAAAACCGCCACCGAAGCGGAAATCAAAAAGGCGTATCGACGCCTGGCGATGAAGTTTCACCCCGACCGCAACCCCAATGACAAAGACGCCGAAGAGCGCTTCAAGGAAGCCAAGGAAGCGTGCGAGGTTCTGACTGACGCCAACAAGCGGGCCATCTACGATCAGCATGGCCATGCCGGCATCGAAGCTCATTCGCGCGGCGGCGGTGGTCGCTCCGGGGGCGATGCGTTCAGCGATATTTTCGGCGATGTGTTTGGAGATATTTTCGGCGCGCGGCGCGGCGGTGATCCCCGTACGCAGCAGTTTCGCGGCGCCGATCTGCGTTACGAATTGGAGCTCGACCTGGATCAGGCCGTGTTTGGGTACGCGGCGGAGATCGAGGTCCCCAAGCTGTCGGAATGCGAAACCTGTCATGGCAGTGGCTCCGCCAAGGGCAGCACGGCGGCAGCCTGCGACACCTGTGGAGGATCCGGCCAGATCCGCATCAGCCAGGGATTTTTCCAGCTTCAGCAAACCTGTCCCCGTTGCCGTGGCAATGGCACGATCATCAAGAATCCGTGCGATACCTGTCTCGGACAAGGGCGAGTGCGTCGGACACGCAAGCTCGCAGTCAAAGTCCCCGCGGGCGTTGATACCGGAGATCGCATTCGTCTGAGCGGCGAGGGCGAAGCGGGACGCAATGGGGGTCCACCCGGCGATCTGTATGTTGAAGTCAATGTGCGGGAACACCCGATCTTCGAGCGCGAAGGCGAGCACCTGAGCTGCGAGGTTCCGGTCAGCTTCGCAACCGCCGCTCTGGGCGGCACGGTTGACGTGCCTACGCTCGATGGCGATGTTACTTTGAAGGTGCCACCCGAAACTCAATCAGGCCGCGTTTTCCGGTTGCGCGATAAGGGCGTGAAGCCCGTGCGCGGCGGCCCGCGCGGTGATCTGTTCTGTCGCGTGGTCGTAGAAACACCTGTGCACCTTTCGACCGATCAGAAAGATCTCATTCGTCAGCTCGAAGACGCGCTCAAACAGAATTCGAACCGCCACGCGCCCCGCGAGCAGGGATTCTTCGAGGGCGTGAAGCGCTTCTTCTCGACTGGCGCCAAGTAGCGGTGGTTCGCGCCGCCCTCATCGGCATCGGTGGTCGGATGGGGCTCGCTCTCGTGCGGGCCGCCTCCGAATCGAAAGAAATCTCGGTCGCCGCTGCGGTGGCCTCGCCCAAAAGCGCAGCCCTCGGAAAAGACGCGGGCGAGCTTGCCGGCATCGGCAGGCTCGGCGTCACGATCACTCCCGATCTGGCCGCGGCGCTGGCCCAGGCCGATGTGGCCATCGATTTCTCGAACGGTGCCGCCACTCAGACCCACCTCGCAGCGTGCCGGAAGGCTCGCAAGCCGCTTCTCATCGGAACGACCGGCTACCCCGCAGACACCGACTTTGACGCGGCCGCCAGGGACATTCCTCTGCTCGTGGCGCCTAATACCAGCCTCGGCGTGACTCTCCTCATTGAGCTGGTCCGCCAGGCCGCAGCGGCGCTGCCGTCCGAATTCGATATCGAAATCATCGAAGCCCATCACCGGATGAAGCAGGATGCCCCGTCCGGAACGGCCCTGGCCCTGGGGAAGGCGGCGGCAGAGGGCCGCAGCCGGCCCCTGGAGCCCGTCCGCAGGGAGGGCGCGGCCCGCCAGGGCAGTGAGATCGGATTTGCCGTGGTCCGGGGAGGTGACATCGTCGGCGAGCACAGCGTGCTGTTCGCCGGAATGGGGGAGAGCCTCACCCTCGGCCATCGTGCCACCGACCGAGCGCTCTTCGCCCGCGGCGCCCTCCGGGCCGCTGCCTGGCTCGAGGCCCGGCCCCCGGGGCGATATTTCATGCGCGATTTATTCGCTCAAAAATCAGGTAGTTGAGAGGAACGCCGCGGAGTTTTACCCTGTTTTCACCGGTGTCCGTGCATACGATTTTCCATGGACACATTGCGCTGTATGCCCGTAAAATTTCCGCCTAATCCGAGTTCGGGTTAGTCCAATGCAAGGCGGGAGGATGTTCGAGAGAACTCCTCCCGCTTTGTATATCTGCCCCTCGAAGTTCTCTCATCGTTTCAAGTTTATTGCAGGGGATATCAACTAGTGAGCGTAACCGCTGTGCTGGCGCTGGCGGATGGAACCATCTTCCGCGGCCAGTCTATCGGAGCCAAAGGCAACACAACCGGCGAAGTCGTTTTCAACACTGCACTGACGGGCTATCAGGAAATTCTCACCGACCCGTCATACGCCCGTCAGATCGTCACTCTCACCGTTCCGCACATCGGCAACACCGGTACAACACCGGAGGACCTGGAAGCCGCGCAGATTTATCCTGCGGGGCTCGTGATCCGCGATCTGCCGCTGTTGCGCAGTAACTGGCGCTCCAATGAGTCGCTGACGGAATTTCTCGAGCGCGGCAAAGTCGTGGCCATCGCCGGCATCGACACGCGCAAGCTGACCCGTATTCTGCGCGAGCACGGTGCCCAGGCCGGTTGCATCATGACCGGCGAGAAGGTGGATGAGGCCGCGGCCATCAAGCTCGCGAAAAAGTTTCCCGGCTTGAAAGGCATGGATCTCGCGAAAGTCGTCACTGCCAAGCGCAGCTTCCAGTGGAACGAAGGCAGCGTGTGGCCGGAAAACCTGCGCGCGCCCATCCGCTCGCACCAGCGCATGCACGTCGCCGCCTACGATTTCGGTGTCAAACGCAACATCCTGCGCGTCCTCTCCGACTACGGCTGTCGCGTGACCGTAGTGCCCGCCCAGACCAGCGCGGAAGAGGTCATCGCTCTGAATCCGGACGGCGTGTTTCTCTCCAACGGTCCCGGCGATCCGGAGCCGTGCGATTACGCAATCAATGCCACTCGCAAGATCCTCGAAACGGATCTGCCGGTGTTTGGTATCTGCCTGGGTCATCAGATATTGGGGCTCGCCGTGGGCGCCAAAACCATCAAGATGAAGTTCGGTCATCACGGTGCGAATCATCCGGTGCAGGATCTCGACTCCGGGCGTGTATTCATCACGAGTCAAAATCACGGCTTCGCCGTCGACGAGGCGACTTTGCCTGCCAATGTACGCGCAACCCACCGCTCACTGTTTGATGGCTCGTTGCAGGGCATTGCCCTGAAGGACAAGGCGGCATTCAGCTTCCAGGGACACCCGGAAGCGAGCCCGGGTCCTCACGACCTGAAGCCCTTGTTTGAGCGCTTCAATCACCTCATGTTGCGGAGGCTGCAGGCGCAGCTGAAAGCCGCAGGAGGTCGCTGATGCCGAAACGAACTGATATCCAAAGCATCCTCATCATCGGTGCCGGCCCCATCATCATCGGCCAGGCGGCCGAGTTTGATTATTCCGGCGCGCAGGCCTGCAAGGCCCTGCGCGAAGAAGGCTTTCGGGTCATTCTCGTGAACTCGAATCCGGCCACGATCATGACGGACCCGGGGATGGCGGATGCCATCTACATCGAGCCGGTCAACTGGAAGACCGTGGCCCGCATCATCGAGAAGGAGCGGCCGGATGCGTTGCTGCCCACGATGGGCGGACAGACTGCTCTGAACACTGCGTTGGACCTCGTGCGCGAAGGCGTGCTCGAGAAGTACAAGGTTGAGTTGATTGCGGCGTCCCGGGCGGCCATTGACATGGCGGAGGACCGGGAGCTGTTCCGCAACGCCATGCGCGAGATCGGCCTCGAGTGCCCGCGGTCCCAGATTGCCCGCAGCCTCGAAGACGCGCTCGAAATCGTGGCCGACACGGGGTATCCCGCGATCATCCGGCCCTCGTTCACCATGGGCGGCTCGGGCGGCGGTATCGCCTACAACCGCGAGGAGCTCGAGGCCATCGTGGCGCGCGGCCTCGATGCCTCGCCCACGGGCGAAGTGCTGCTCGAGGAGTCGGTGATCGGTTGGAAAGAGTATGAGATGGAGGTGGTCCGGGATCACAAGGACAACTGCATCATCATCTGCTCGATTGAAAACCTCGATCCGATGGGCGTGCACACGGGCGACTCCATCACGGTAGCGCCGGCTCTGACGCTCACCGACAAGGAATATCAACGCATGCGCGATGCCTCCATCGCGGTATTGCGCAAGATCGGTGTTGATACGGGCGGCTCGAACGTGCAGTTCGCCGTCAACCCGGATGACGGCCGGTTGTTGGTGATCGAAATGAATCCGCGCGTCTCGCGTTCGTCGGCCCTGGCCTCGAAGGCGACCGGCTTTCCGATCGCGAAGATCGCAGCGAAGCTGGCTGTTGGTTACACGCTCGATGAGTTGAAGAACGACATCACCGGCGGTGCCACGCCTGCATCGTTTGAGCCGTCGATAGACTACGTCGTGGTCAAAGTACCGCGGTTTGCATTCGAGAAGTTCCCTGCCGCCAACGATCGACTGACGACTCAGATGAAGTCGGTCGGCGAGGTCATGGCGATCGGCCGCACTTTCCAGGAATCCCTGCAGAAGGCTCTGCGCGGACTGGAAACCGGTCTCGACGGTCTGACCGAGCAGTTCCCGTTGCCGCTGAGCGATGAGAACCAGGACAGCATGGCCTATGAGCTGCGGGCGCCCGGCGCCAGCCGGCTGTTGTATGTCGCGGATGCGTTCCGCGCGGGCTGGTCGTTCGAGCGCATTCATGAGCTGACTCACATCGATCCATGGTTCCTCGCTCAGATCGAGGACCTCATCAAGGAGGAGGGGTTGGTTCGCTCGGAGGGCCTGGGAGCACTCGATGCGGAGCGCCTGCTGCTGCTGAAGCGCAAGGGTTTCTCGGATGCGCGGCTCGGCAGGTTGCTCGACATGCCGGAGAAGGGGATTCGCCAGAAGCGCCACGAGCTCGATATCAGGCCCGTGTACAAGCGGGTCGACACCTGTGCCGCGGAGTTCGCGACCTCGACTGCCTACATGTATTCCACCTACGAGGAGGAATGCGAGGCCAAACCAACCGACCGCAGGAAGATCATGATTCTCGGCGGCGGTCCCAACCGGATCGGGCAGGGCATCGAGTTTGATTATTGCTGCGTGCATGCGGCGCTGCAGCTGCGCGAGGACGGGTTCGAGACCATCATGGTCAACTGCAACCCGGAGACCGTATCGACCGACTATGACACCTCGGACCGGTTGTATTTCGAGCCGCTGACCCTCGAGGACGTTCTCGAGGTGATTGCGAAGGAGAAGCCGGTCGGCATCATCGTGCAGTTTGGCGGCCAGACGCCGCTCAAACTGTCGCGTGCGCTGGAGGAGGCGGGTGCGCCGATCATCGGCACCACCCCTGACTCCATCGACGTGGCCGAAGATCGCGAGCGCTTCCAGGCGCTGGTGAAAAAGCTGAACCTGAAGCAGCCGGCGAATGCGACGGCGCGCACCGAGGATCAGGCTGTGCGCCTGGCGCGTGAAGTGGGCTTCCCCCTCGTGGTGCGGCCGTCCTACGTGCTGGGTGGCCGGGCGATGGAAGTTGTCTTCACTGAAGATGACCTGCGTTCGTACATGACGCACGCTATGAAAGTCTCCAACGACAGCCCCGTCCTGTTGGATCGCTTCCTCGATGTCGCGATTGAGGTCGATGTCGATGCGGTGTGCGACGGCGAGGATGTGTTGATTGGCGGAATCATGGAGCACGTGGAGCAGGCCGGCGTCCACTCGGGCGACTCGGGTTGCTCGCTGCCGCCCAACAGCCTCAGCGTCGAAACGCAGGCGGAGCTGCGCGAGCAGACCCGCAAGCTCGCGAAAGCCCTGAATGTCGTCGGCCTGATGAATCTGCAGTTCGCGATTCAGAACGGCGTCATCTACGTCCTCGAGGTCAACCCACGCGCCTCGCGTACGGTGCCGTTCGTGTCCAAGGCCACGGGAGTGGCATTGGCAAAGATCGCCGCGCAGGTGATGACCGGGCGCAAGCTGAAGGAGCTGGGCGCCACGGTCGAGCACGTGCCTCACTTTTATTCGGTGAAGGAAGCCGTGTTCCCCTTCAACAAGTTTCCGGAGTCCGACCCCATCCTGGGACCTGAGATGAAGTCGACCGGCGAGGTCATGGGCACGGGCAAGACCTTCGGCGAGGCCTATGCAAAGGCTCAAGCGGGTTCAGGCGTAACGTTGCCTCGCAACGGCGTATGCTTCATCAGCGTGAGGGATCGGGACAAGCCGGGGGCAGTCGGGCTTGCCAGGAATCTCATTGAGCGGGGGTTTGAAGTGCTGGCGACCGATGGAACGGCACAGGCGCTCAAGGAGGCCGGAATTGCCTGTCGCCGAGTCAATAAGGTGCGGGAAGGCCGGCCCCATATAGTGGACATGATCAAGAACGACGAGATCGACCTCATCGTGAATACGACGGAGGGGAAGCTGGCGGTACGGGAGTCGAACTCCATTCGCCGGGAAGCCGTTCACCGCCGGGTTACGTACTACACGACGCTCGCGGCGGGGCTCGCAACTTGCGAGGCCTTGGATCATGTCGATGACGTTGAGGTCAATCGACTGCAAGACCTGCACAAAGAGGCAGTACGTGCATGAAACGCACACCAATGACAACGCGCGGCGCCGAGGCGCTGCGGGCTGAGTTGAAAAAGCTGAAGACCGAGTCGCGGCCAAACGTGATCAAAGCGATCGCGGAAGCCCGTGGTCACGGGGATCTGTCCGAGAACGCCGAGTATCACGCCGCGCGTGAGCAGCAGGGGTTCATCGAAGGGCGGATCGGCGAGATCGAGGCCAAGCTGGGAACGGCCGAAATCATCGACCCCACCAAGCTGGTGACCAACGGCAAGGTGGTCTTCGGGGCAGTCGTCGAGCTCGATGACCAGGACGACACCAAGCATCACGTGACCTATCAGATCGTCGGTGAGGACGAGGCTGATATCCGCGCAGGGCGGGTATCCATTACTTCGCCCATCGCCCGAGCGTTGGTCGGCAAGTCCGAAGGCGATGTGGTCGACGTCACCGCCCCCGGCGGAATCAAATCGTACGAGATCGTCGCCGTTCGCTACGAGTAGGCGGACTAATCCGGGATCATTATGCGTTGCAGCGTGGCGTTGGGCCTGTAGAGGACCGCCACGTTGCCAATGCGGTGCACCAATGCACTGGCTGTACGTTGAGCCAGGTCGGTGAACAGGGCATCCCGGACTTCTCGGTCGCCGCCTGGGCCCTTCACCTTGATGAGCTCGTGATCGTGAAGCGCCCGGGCCGTTTCGGTGGCGACCGCCTCAGTGAGACCGGCGTTTCCCAGGCGGATCAGGGGCTTCAGGTCGTGGGCCAGGCCACGCAGGTGGCGGCGCTGCTTCTCGGAGAGCTCAGGGGCTACCGGCGGGGCAGCAACGGCTTTGTCCTGGTCAGCGGTGCGCCTTTTGCGGGGCTTGGGCGCCGTTCCGCCGGCGCGTACGCGCTTGCGTTTATAGGGGCTGGTTCCAGCCGGGCGTTCGGCAGCTGAACGGGACGGGCGAACACGGCGGGAGGGAATGTATTTTTGGATCATTCCCCATTGTAATCGGAACTTTAGCCCTGAACGTGTCTTGAACCCCGCAGGGCTTGTTCTGGCAAGTCGGGGACTGGGCCGCAACCCGCACTGTATTTGCTGGCTAAGGACTTTATGATGGTGTAGGTTGCTTTTAAGCCACCTCACTGCGCGCTAATAGAGGTCGAACCCTTTGAACGATTTGACTAAAAATATCCTCCTCTGGGTGGTGATCGTCCTGGTGCTGCTGGCGGTTTTCAGCCGCTACATGCCCACGGTCGGCCAGCCCGAAGAGGTCCGTTACTCCACCTTCCTGGATGACGTGAAGTCGAACAGGGTGGATTCCGTGGTTATGCAGGGCGAGATGATCTACGGCGCCCGCAAGGACAAGACCCAATTCAAGACGTTCAATCCGGAGACCGACTACACCGTATTGATCGGCGTTCTGCAGAAGGCCAACGTCGCGTTCGAGGGCCGTCCCCCGAAGCAGCCGAACTTCCTGGCGCAACTGTTGTTGCAGTTGGCTCCGGCGCTTCTGTTGATACTCGTGTTTGTCTACATGCTGCGCCAGATGCAGGGTGCATCCGGTGGACGCGGGGCGATGTCGTTCGGCAAGAGCCGCGCGCGCCTGTTGGGTGAGGATCAGGTCAATGTGACTTTCGCGGATGTCGCGGGCGTTGATGAAGCCAAGCAGGAAGTGTCCGAGATCGTCGACTTCCTCAAGGACCCGGGCAAGTTCCAGAAGCTCGGCGGAAAGATTCCCAAGGGCGTGCTGATGGTCGGCTCGCCGGGCACCGGTAAGACGTTGCTGGCTCGCGCCATCGCGGGCGAGGCAAAGGTGCCTTTCTTCACCATCTCCGGCTCCGACTTCGTCGAGATGTTCGTAGGTGTTGGTGCGTCCCGCGTGCGCGACATGTTCGAGCAGGCGAAGAAGCACGCCCCCTGCATCATCTTCATCGATGAAATCGACGCCGTCGGTCGGCATCGTGGCGCGGGCCTCGGTGGCGGTCACGACGAGCGCGAGCAGACACTGAACCAGTTGCTGGTCGAGATGGATGGCTTTGAGGGTAACGAGGGCATCATCGTCATCGCTGCCACCAACCGTCCTGACGTGCTGGATCCGGCTCTGTTGCGTCCAGGCCGCTTCGATCGGCAGGTTGTTGTTCCGTTGCCTGATGTACGGGGTCGCGAGCAGATTCTGCGCGTCCACATGCGTCGGGTTCCGCTGGGCGATGACGTGAAGCCGGGTCTGATTGCGCGCGGTACACCTGGATTCTCGGGCGCTGATCTCGCCAACCTCGTGAACGAGGCGGCTCTGTTCGCGGCGCGGGCCAACAAGCGCATCGTCGGCATGGACGAGTTCGAGCGTGCGAAGGACAAGATCATGATGGGCGCTGAGCGGCGCTCCATGGTGATGACAGAGGAAGAGAAACGCATGACGGCCTACCACGAGGCAGGGCATGCCATCGTTGGTATGACGGTTCCTGAGCACGACCCCGTATACAAGGTCACGATCATCCCGCGCGGCCGCGCGTTGGGTGTCACCCAGTTCCTGCCCGAGCAGGATCGCTACAGCATGTCGAAGCGTCGCCTCGAAAGCATGATTGCGACACTGTTTGGCGGACGTATCGCTGAGGAGCTGATCTTCGGCCGTGAGGGCGTGACCACGGGCGCTTCGAGTGACATCGAGCGCGCGACCGAGCTGGCGCGCAACATGGTTACCAAGTGGGGCTTGTCGGACAAGCTGGGACCGCTCACGTATTCCGAGGAAAACGGCGAAGTGTTCCTGGGCCGCAGTGTCACACAACACAAGTTGGTGTCGGACGGTACGGCGCACGCGATCGACGAAGAAGTTCGCAGCGTCATCGAAGCCAACTTCCAGAAGGCCAAGCAGATCCTGTTGGCTGCGCTGGATAAGCTGCACCTGATGGCCGATGCGCTCATGAAGTACGAGACCATCGACGAGGAGCAGCTCAAGGAAATCATGGCAGGCAAGCCTCCCCGTCCACCTCGTGACTGGGATGAGAACCTGTCCAACAAGCCGCCCAAGGCGCCGCCGGCAGAGGGCGCGCCCAGTGGGCCGATCGGGTCGCCGGCCGGCCAGCACTGAGCCATTCGAAGTCATCGCTGGATCACATCGGGGCGCTCGCGCCCCGATGTCTTTTATGAGATGCGCAACGCAAACACTCGATCTGACGCGCCCGGTGGTCATGGGCGTGCTCAATGTCACTCCTGATTCTTTTTCAGACGGCGGCCGGTTTCTGGATGTGGAGGCGGCGGTTGCCCATGGCAGGCGCATGGTCGAGGAGGGCGCCGGGATCATCGATGTGGGTGGCGAGTCCACCCGCCCTGGTGCCGATCCAGTCAGCGTAGAAGAAGAAATCCGGCGCGTTGTCCCGGTCGTCGAACGCCTGCGAGCTCAAACCAACGCTGTTATTTCCGTCGACACCAGCAAGCCGCAGGTCATGCGCGCCGCTGCCGAGGCCGGAGCGGGCCTCCTCAACGATGTCCGGGCATTTTCCGAGCCACACGCGCTCGAGGCGGCAGCCGCGACCCAATGCGCTCTCTGCGTCATGCACATGCAGGGCGACCCACGAACCATGCAACTGGATCCCCACTACGATGACGTGGTGAGTGAGGTGAGGGCGTACCTGCTCCAGCGCGTTGAAGTCTGCCGGGCTGCGGGGGTCGCTGCTGATCGAATTGCGATAGATCCAGGGTTCGGGTTCGGCAAGACCCTCGAGCACAACCTGGAGCTATTGCGTCATCTGCGGAAACTGGGCTCCGAGTGGCCGATAATAGTGGGCTTGTCGCGCAAGTCGTTCGTGGGTCGGATAACCGGGCGACCGCCCGGTGAGAGAGTTCATGGGAGTGTGGCGCTCGCCATGATGGCTGTACTCAACGGCGCGAACATCGTCCGTGTGCACGATGTCGGGCCCACAATGGACGCACTCAAAACAGTCGTGGCTGTGCAGGGGCTAGGTGAATGAGTCGACGATACTTCGGAACGGACGGCATCAGAGGCAAGGTCGGGGACCACCCGATGACCGTGGATTTCGCGCTTCAGTTGGCGAGTGCCGCCGCCCGCGTGTTGGCGCCGGAGGGCGGTACCGTACTCATCGGCAAGGACACGCGCCTGTCGGGTTACATGTTTGAATCCGCTTTGGAGGCAGGATTCGTTGCCGCGGGTGTCAACGTGCAACTCATCGGGCCTCTACCGACGCCTGGCATTGCCTACATGACGCGCCGATTCAACTGTGATTTCGGTGTTGTGATCAGCGCCTCTCACAATCCGTACGACGACAATGGCATCAAATTCTTTGACGCCAGTGGCGGCAAGTTGTCGGATGAGCTGGAAGAACGCATCGAAGCGGAGCTGGCGCAGCCGCCGATTACCCGAATATCCCGCAGTCTGGGACGCGCCACGCGTGTCGACCGGTCACGCACGCTGTACCAGGAATTCTGCGCCGCTACGATCGAAGCCGGCATCGATCTGTCGGGTATGAAGATCGTGGTCGACTGTGCAAACGGCGCGGCCTACAAAGTCGGTCCGCGCGTGTTGGCCGACCTCGGCGCGGAGATTGTCCCGATCGGCTGCTCTCCCAACGGTCGCAACATCAACGACGGCTGTGGATCGACCGCGCCGGATCTCCTCCAACTCACGGTGCCCGGTGTACGGGCGCATGTCGGACTCGCCCTCGATGGCGACGGTGACCGTCTCGTCATGGTCGATCATCTGGGGCGAATCGTCGACGGTGACCAGCTTCTGTACGTCATTGCACGTGCGCGTAAGGAAGCTGGGACCCTGAAGGGACCGGTGGTTGGCACCGTAATGACCAATCTGGGTCTCGAGGTTGCCTTCCGGGAAAGCGGGATCGAGTTCATGCGGGCGCCGGTGGGCGATCGTTACGTCCTCGCGATGCTTCGCGACTCCGGAGGAACCCTGGGCGGCGAGACCTCGGGACACATTCTCTGTCTCGACAAGACAACCACCGGCGACGGTCTGGTCAGCGGCCTGCAGGTGCTGGGCGTCATGAAGAAGACCGGGCGCTCACTGGCTGAACTTTCGTCTGGAATGCGGAAGTTTCCGCAGGTGCTCCTGAACGTGAAGGTGGCGAAGCGTTTCGATCCCTCCACCGTGCCTGCGGTCCAGGAGGCGGTCCAGAGGATCGAAAAGCGCATGGGCGGTGACGGGCGTGTGGTTTTGCGTGCTTCCGGTACCGAGCCCGTAATCCGGGTGATGGTGGAGGGCAAAGGGGAGGCCACCACCAAGGCGGCTGCCACCGAGCTGGCCGAGGTAGTCAGAGCCGCCGCCGAATAAACGTATGGGGGCGGCCAGTGCCGCCGCGTGTTTACGATTGCACCAAGGTAAGGGCGCCGCTATCATCGCGCGCCCGCGAAATCTGGAGGTCGGTCAATGCGCCGCCCCATCGTCGTCGGAAACTGGAAGATGCACGGCTCGCGCGCCGAAAACGCGCGGCTGATCGAGGAGCTGGGGGCTCACTACCCGCGTGATCCGGCTGCGGATTCCGTCGTGTGTCCGCCCTTGGTGTACCTGCAGGAGATCGGTCGGATGTTGCGTGACACGCCCATCCGCCTCGGTGCGCAGGACGTGTGTGCAGACACCCAGGGAGCGTTTACCGGCGAGGTTTCAGCGGCAATGCTGAAGGACGTCGGTTGTGAGTACACGATCGTCGGCCATTCCGAGCGACGCTTGCTGTATCGGGAAAGCGATCAGCTCGTGGCGCGGAAGTTTGCGACGGCGCACTCGAAGGGGCTGATTCCCATCTTGTGTGTGGGTGAGCAGCTTTCGGAGAGGGATTCCGGGCGCACCGCCGAGGTTGTGTCGCGCCAACTGGATGCTGTGCTGGAGCTGAGTGGTGTGGAAACGCTCGGCCAGGCTGTAGTTGCTTATGAGCCGGTTTGGGCGATCGGAACGGGTCGCACCGCGACACCGGAGCAGGCCCAGGAGGTTCACGCTGCCATCCGCGCCCGGATAGGGGCCCGGGATGCTAAGATTGCGGGTGCAACCCGCATTTTGTACGGCGGCAGTGTGAAGGCCGGTAACGCGGCGGAGCTGTTCTCGATGCCCGATGTGGACGGGGGTCTGATCGGCGGCGCGTCGCTCAAGGCGGAAGAGTTTTTAGCTATTTTAAAGGCCGCGGGATAGCGGTTGAACGGATATGTGGCGAATTATTTTAACAGTGGTTCAGGTGTTCTCGGCGTTCTCGATCATCGGGCTCGTGCTGCTTCAACGCGGCAAGGGCGCGGAGGCGGGCGCGGGCTTCGGCGCGGGAGCATCCGGCACTGTGTTCGGCGCTCGTGGCGCCAGCACGGCGTTGTCGCGCGCGACGGCGATCTTCGCGGCGATCTTCATGGTCAACAGCCTGCTGCTGACCTACGTGGGCACGAAGATTTCTGACTCGCAACCGCGGACGATTCTCGACCAGGCGACTGAGGGTCAGTCCAAGACGCCTGCAGGTGCAGCAAAGACTCCGGCGCCGAACACGGCGACGGTGCCAGCACCAGCGCCAACGCCACCGCCGGTCCCGACATCCGCTCCGGCGCCGGCAGCGCCTGCGGGCACCGCGCAGCCAGAGGGCGCACCGCCAAAGTAATGGCGAGGTAATGTTGAAGTAATCAGATTTGCCGACGTGGTGGAACTGGTAGACACACTAGCTTGAGGGGCTAGCGCCGCGAGGTGTGCGAGTTCGAATCTCGCCGTCGGCACCAAATGTCGTTACGCACTGCTACAATAGGTGGCTAACGCATGAATAATTATGAGGGGGACAGGCTGATCAACGATGGCCTGTCCCTTTTGTTTGCGGGCGAACGGTAAATGCTTTCCAACTATCTGCCGATTTTGATCTTCCTGGGTATCGCCACGGCGCTGGCGGTTGTCATGCTCGTGCTGGGTACCGGCCTCGGCCGCTACTTCGCACGCTTCCACGACGACAAGGCGAAGAACTCGCCGTATGAGTGTGGCTTCGAAGCGTTCGAAGACAGCCGCATGAAGTTCGACGTGCGCTACTACCTGGTGGCCATTCTGTTCATTGTGTTCGACCTCGAGATCGCGTTCCTGTTTCCGTGGGCGGTGGCGCTCGGCAAGATCGGCGGGTTCGGTCTGATTGCCATGGCTGTGTTTCTCGCCATCCTGGTGGTCGGCTTTATTTACGAGTGGAAGAAAGGAGCGCTGGAGTGGGATTAGAAGCAGTGGCCCTTTCTCATGGTCCAGACGCCCAAGGCGCTGAGGGCTTCGCACAGCGCGGCTTTCTGACCACTCAGGTCGACAGCCTCGTCAACTGGGCGCGCACCGGGTCTCTCTGGCCTGTCACATTCGGACTGGCCTGTTGCGCGGTCGAGATGATGCACGCGGGCGCATCCCGTTATGACCTCGATCGTTTCGGTGTGGTGTTTCGTCCGAGCCCGCGTCAGTCGGATGTGATGATTGTCGCCGGTACTCTGGTGAACAAGATGGCGCCTGCGTTGCGCAAGGTCTACGACCAGATGGCTGAGCCCCGCTGGGTGATCAGCATGGGGTCGTGCGCCAACGGTGGTGGTTACTATCACTATTCCTATGCGGTCGTACGCGGGTGCGACCGGATTGTTCCCGTCGATGTCTATGTGCCCGGCTGTCCTCCGACGGCCGAAGCGCTCGTGTACGGCATCATTCAGCTTCAGAAAAAGATCGAGCGAACTAGCACGATCGCACGGTAGGAGAGATCGCACGGTGAGTGAGCGTACAGATGCTCTAGCGTCTCAAATCGACGCGCACCTGAGTGGCAGGGTGCAGCGCGTCGCTTCGCTGAATGACGAAGTGACCTATGAGGTCGAACCGTCGGAGTTGCTGTCGGTTTGCCGTGCATTGCGCGACACCCCGGAGTTGCGGTTCGAGATGTTGATGGACGTCGCCGGCGTCGACTATCTGCATTTCGGGCGCGATGAGTGGCAGACAGAGACGGCGACCCGTTCTGGATTCAGCCGCGGTCGCGTATCGCGCACCACTGCTCCTGATCCCAACATGGCCGACCGCTTCGCGGTGGTGTATCACCTGTTGTCGATCGCTCATAACCGGCGTATGCGCCTGCGTGTGAAGTGCGCTGACACGCTGGATCCTCAGGTCGATTCCGTCATCGACGTCTGGGCTTCGGCCAACTGGTTCGAGCGCGAAACGTTCGACCTGTTCGGCATCGTGTTCCGCGGACATCCTGACCTGCGCCGCATCCTCACTGACTACGGTTTCATCGGCCATCCGTTCCGCAAGGACTTCCCGTTGGCGGGCAATGTCGAAGTGCAGTACGACAACGAGAAGAAGCGCGTGGTGTACCAGCCGGTGAGCATCGTGCCGCGGGTGTTGGTTCCGAAGGTCATTCGTCACGATCATCGTTATGATCCGGCGCTCCGCGACGTCGTGCCCAAAGAGTTGCAGGGTCCCCGCTGATGAGCGAGATCAGAAACTACACGTTGAATTTCGGTCCGCAGCACCCGGCCGCCCACGGAGTGTTGCGCCTCGTCCTGGAAATGGACGGCGAGACCATTCAGAAGGCCGATCCGCACATTGGCCTGCTGCACCGGGGAACTGAAAAGCTCGCCGAGTCGAAGCCCTTCAACCAGTCGATCGGTTACATGGACCGCCTCGACTACGTGTCCATGATGTGCAACGAGCACGCCTACGTGCTCGCGATCGAGAAGCTGTTGGGTATCGCGCCCCCCGAGCGGGCGCAGTACATCCGCGTGATGTTCGACGAGATCACCCGGATCCTGAACCACCTGATGTGGTTGGGTGCGCACGCCCTGGATATCGGTGCGATGTCCGTCTTCCTCCTGTGCTTCAAGGAGCGCGAGGAGTTGATGGATCTGTACGAGGCAGTGTCGGGCACGCGCATGCATGCCACGTACTACCGTCCGGGCGGCGTCTATCGCGATCTGCCGGACTCGATGCCGAAGTACCAGTATTCGAAGTATCGCTCCAACAAGGAAGTCGACCGCCTGAACCAGGCGCGCTCGGGCTCGATGCTCGACTTCATCAAGGACTTCACGGGTCACTTCCCGGGCAACATCGACGACTACGAGACCTTGCTGACGGATAACCGCATCTGGAAGCAGCGCACGGTCAACATCGGTGTCGTCTCGCCGGAACGCGCCATGCAGCTAGGCTTCTCGGGCCCCATGTTGCGCGGGTCGGGAGTCGAGTGGGATCTGCGCAAGAAACAACCGTACGAAGTCTACGATCGGATGGATTTCGACATTCCGGTGGGCGTGCATGGCGACTGCTATGACCGCTACCTGGTGCGTATCGAGGAGATGCGTCAATCCAACCGCGTCATCCGCCAATGCGCCGATTGGCTCGCTACGAACCCGGGCCCGGTGATGATCGATGACCGCAAGGTCCGGCCGCCGAGCCGCGAGCGGATGAAGGACGACATGGAATCGCTCATCCACCACTTCAAGTTCTTCACCGAAGGCTACGAAGTGCCGGCGGGCGAGGCCTATGCGGCCATCGAGGCGCCCAAGGGCGAGTTCGGCATCTACCTGATTTCCGACGGGGCCAACAAGCCGTACCGGCTGAAGTGCCGTGCACCGGGCTTCGCGCACCTGGCCGCGCTCGAGGAAATGTGTACGGGCCACATGTTGGCTGACGTCGTGGCTGTGATCGGCACCCAGGATATCGTGTTCGGGGAAATCGACCGTTGAGTACAGAGACCACCAGTAAACTGAAGCTGCTGTCTGAGCACACCCGTCACGAGATCGACGAGTGGGTGAAGAAGTTTCCGCCCGGGCGGCAACGCTCGGCGACCATTTCGGCGCTGCGCGCTGCTCAAGAGCAGAACCAGGGGTTCCTCACGCCGGACCTGATGGATGCCGTGGCTGAGTATCTCAACCTGCCGCCCGTCCAGGTCTACGAGGTTGCTGCCTTCTACTCGATGTTTGAGACCCATCCCTGCGGTCGCCATCACGTCAGCATCTGCACGAACCTGTCGTGCATGTTGAACGGCGCCTGGGACCTCGTGGCGCACGCCGAGAAGAAGCTCGGAATCAAGCTCAACGAGAGCACGCCCGACCGCCGCATCTTCCTGAAGAACGAGGAAGAGTGCCTGGCCGCCTGCACCGGCGCGCCGATGATGATGGTCGACCACGTATTCCACGAGTACCTGACCAAAGAGAAGGTCGACGAGATTCTGGATGACCTCAAATGAATGAGTGGGCTTCAAAGCAGAACCTCCTGCTGTTCGAGGTGCTGAAGTACGACCAACCCTGGACGCTCGAGAGCTACCGCAAGGTCGGCGGCTACAGCACCTGGGAAAACATGCTGGCACAGAAGCCGACGCGCGACTCGGTCATCGACCTGGTGAAGGGGTCGGGCCTGCGCGGTCGCGGTGGCGCGGCCTTCCCGACGGGCATGAAGTGGAGCTTCATGCCGCGTAATTCGCCGGTTCAGAAGTATCTCGTCTGCAACTCGGACGAGAGCGAGCCGGGCACCTGCCACGATCGCGACATTCTGCGTTTCACGCCGCATGCCCTGATCGAAGGCCTGGCCATCGGCGGGTACGCGACCAACTCAACGGTCGCCTACAACTACATCCGGGGCGAGTTCCTGGGTGAGCCGATTCCACGCTTCGAAGCAGCGCTCAAAGAAGCCTACGACGCGGGCCTGCTCGGCAAGAACATCCGTGGCAGCGGCGTCGACATGGACATCTACACGTTCGTAGGTGCCGGCGCGTACATCTGCGGTGAAGAGACCGCGATGTTGGATTCACTCGAGGGCAAGACCGGCAAGCCGCGCTTCAAGCCGCCGTTCCCGGCGAACTTCGGCCTGTATGGCGCTCCGACGACCATCAACAACACACAGAGCTTCGCCTCCGTGCCTGCGATTCTGCGCAAGGGCGGCGATTGGTTCGTGAACCTCGGCCCCAAGAACTCCGCGGGTACCGTGATTTTCTCGGTCTCGGGTCACGTCGAGAAACCGGCGAACCTCGAGTTGCCCCTGGGGATTCCGTTCAAGGACCTGTTGGACCTGTGCGGTGGCGTGAAGGGTGGCCGCAAGCTGAAGGCCGTCATTCCCGGCGGGTTGTCGGTTCCGGTCGTCCCCGGCGATGTCATGATGAAGACCAACATGGACTACGACTCGCTGAAGGCAGCGGGTTCGGCCATGGGTTCCGCCGGGATCATTGTGATGGACGAGACCACCTGCATGGTGACCGTTCTCGAGCGCATCACGCGCTTCTACAAGTCCGAGTCCTGCGGCCAGTGCACACCGTGCCGCGAAGGCACGGGTTGGATGAACCGGCTGGTGAAGCGGATCATCGCGGGCGAAGCCCGTCGAGAAGAGCTGGGTCTGCTGCTCGATGTCGCGGGCCGTATCGAAGGCCACACGATTTGCGGCTTCGGCGATGCGTCGGCCTGGCCGGTGCAGAGCGCGCTCAAGCACTTTCGGCACGAGTTTGAATACATGATTGATCACGGCGGCCGCAGCATGGTGACCGACCAGGCTGGAGCGAAAGCGGCATGAGCGGCGAAGAATTCGTAAACATGGAAATCGACGGCGTGCCGGTGAAGGCGCGCAAGGGCGATATGATCATCCGTGTCACGGACGCCAACCATGCGTACGTGCCGCGCTTCTGTTACCACGAGAAGCTGACCGTCGCGGCGAACTGCCGCATGTGCCTGGTCGAAGTTGAGAAGGCGCCGAAGCCACTGCCGGCGTGCGCGACGCCGGTGACTGAGGGGATGAAGGTATTCACCAAGTCTCCCAAAGCTATCGGTGCTCAACGCGCGGTCATGGAATTCCTCCTGATCAACCACCCGCTGGATTGCCCGATCTGCGACCAGGGCGGTGAGTGTGAGCTGCAGGATCTCGCCGTGGGTTTCGGCCGCGATCTGTCCCGTTACCATGAGCGCAAGCGCTCGGTGCAGGATGAGAACCTCGGCCCCTTGATTGCAACGGATATGACACGTTGCATTCAGTGCACGCGCTGTGTTCGCTTCACGCAGGAGATTGCGGGCTATCAGGAGCTCGGCATGATCGGCCGCGGCGAAAACGTGAAGGTCCGCACGTATATCGAGCAGACCGTCCACCACGAGATGTCCGGCAACGTCATCGACCTGTGCCCGGTGGGCGCATTGGTTTCCAAGCCGTATCGCTTCAGCGCACGTGCCTGGGAAATGATGTCGCATCCGTTGGTTTCGCCGCACGATGGCGTCGGCACCAACCTGTTTGGTCACGTTCTGCGCGGCAAGATCATGCGGGTGATTCCGCGTGAGAACGAGACGATCAACGAGACCTGGATCCCGGATCGCGATCGTTTCAGCTACGAAGGCGTCTACAGCCCGGACCGTATCCAGAAGCCGATGATCCGCAAGGGCTCGGAGTGGGTCGAGACCGATTGGGAAACGGCGCTGACGAAGGTGATCGAGGGTCTGAAGCCGCGCGCTGCAGAGCTCGGTGTATTGGCGAGCAGCACGAGCACGCTCGAAGAGCTGTACCTGTTGGGACGGCTCGCGCGTGGCTTGGGCAGCGCCAACATTGATCACCGGCTGCGGCAACGTGATTTCCGCGATCAGGACGCCGACCCTGTGCATCCGAACCTCGGAATGCGCGTGGTCGACGTTGACCACCTCAACAGTTTGCTCGTCATCGGCGCGAATCTCCGTCGCGAAGTGCCCATCCTTGCTCACCGAGTGCGCAAGGCCGCCCTCAAGGGCGCGAAGGTTATTTCGATGACGCCCGTCGCTGCGGACTACCTGTTTCCGGTGGCGGTCAAGATGGTGTCAACACCCGCGCAACAGGTTGATGACCTCGCGGCGATTCTGTCGGTGGCTGCTCAGGGCGCGGGTAAATCCGTGCCGGAACATCTGGCTGCCTTCGTGCAACAGGCCAAGGTCAACGACACTCACCGTGCCGCGGCCGAAGCGTTGGTTGCCGGCGAGAAGAGGGCGATCTGGCTGGGCTCACTGGCGCTGCGCCATCCTGCCTACGCTGATATTCGTGCGCTGGCCGCGGCGCTTGCCGATGTGACTGGCGCGTCGTTTGGAGTATTGGCCGAAGGTGGGAACGCCGCGGGTGCATTCCTCGCAGGTGCGGTTCCACATCGCGAAGCCGGCGGAAAGGTTGCGGCTTCGAAGGGGCTGAATGCCCTGGAGATGGTGCAGAAGACACTGAAGGCTTACGTACTGTTTGGTGGCGTCGAGCCCTGGGTCGATTCGGTCGGCACGGATGCGTCGCGCAACATCGGCAAGGCCGAGTTTGTTGTGGCGATCACGCCGTTTGCGAACGACCAGCTTCGCGAGATCGCTCACGTGCTGTTGCCCATGGGCACCTACGTGGAGACTTCCGGCACCTACGTAAATCTCGAAGGGAACTGGCAGAGCCACACCGGCGCTGCGCAGCCCTTCGCCGAAGCGCGTCCGGGCTGGAAGATCCTGCGCGTTCTCGGGACGTTGGCGAACATCAGCGGATTTGAATATCAGTCCTCCGAGGATGTTCGCGAGGAGTTGCGCAAGTCGTGCACTGAAGTCGCGGCGATTGGAGCCGCGAGCGCTGGCAGCTCGGCGACTGCTTACAAGGGCACTCATCGCGTGACCGGCGGTAGCGCGGGCGCGGATGTGCTCGATCTGTCCATGTACCACATTGATGCCCTCGTGCGTCGTGCGCCTTCTCTACAGAAGACGCGCGAAGGTCGTACGTTGGCTGTCACTTACTGACACAGGATCTGGCTGCGTGTTGCAAAGTCTCACAGACGCCTGGAACTCACTGACGGCCTTCGGTCAACACACCGTTTGGACGACCGTCTGGACCATTGCGATCACCATTGTCCTCATCCTGTGCGTAGCACTGACGACACTGTGGGAACGCAAAGTCATCGGCTGGATGCAGTTGCGTCGCGGGCCGAACCGCGTAGCCATCCTGGGGCTGTTCCCGGGCTTGGGTCAGCCTTTCGCGGATGTCGTGAAGCTGCTCACCAAGGAAGTGATCATTCCGACCAACGCGAACAAGGTGCTGTTCCATTTCGCACCCATGATCGCGTTGATTCCGGCATTCGCGGCGTGGGCTGTGATTCCGTTGTCCGCCACGATCGTAGTGTCGAAGGCCAACGCCGGACTGTTGTACCTGCTGTCGCTTTCGTCGATGGGTGTGTACGGCGTGATCATCGCCGGTTGGGCGTCCAACTCGAAGTATGCGTTCCTCGGGGCCATGCGTTCCGCGGCGCAGATGGTTGCTTACGAAATTGCGATGGGGTTTGCGTTGGTGGGCGTCATCATCGCCTCGCAGAGCCTGAACCTGGGTGACATCGTCGAGCGTCAGCAGGGTGGGTTACTCGCCTGGAATTGGTTCTGGCTGTTCCCGCTGGTGATTGTCTACTTCATCTCCGGTGTCGCGGAGACCAACCGTGCGCCCTTTGACGTAGCGGAAGGTGAGTCGGAGATCGTTGCCGGCTTCCACGTGGAGTATTCCGGCATCGCGTTTGCGCTGTTCTTCCTGGCCGAATACGCCAACATGATCCTGATTTCGGCGCTGACCGCCGTATTCTTTTTCGGCGGCTGGCTCTCGCCGGTGGCCGGCTATAGCTTCCTCGGCCTGGGGGACTCGTTGCTGGGTCAACCCAGCCTGCTCTGGCTGATCCTCAAAACGTTCGTAGCCCTGTTCTTCTTCCTCTGGTTCCGCGCCACCTTCCCCCGTTACCGCTATGACCAGATCATGCGGTTGGGTTGGAAAGCCCTGATCCCGGTCACGATCGTCTGGATCGGAGTCGAGATGGTGATGGCCTGGTACAAGGTCGGTCCGTGGGCGCATTGAAAGGTTTAGGTTAGTTGCATGGCGAATCTGTTTAAGACATTTCTGTTGAACGAGCTCCGCCAGGGCATGGCGGTCACGTGGCGTAACTTGTGGTCGACCAAGTACACACTCAACTATCCCGAGGAGAAGACCCCGCAGTCGCCTCGGTTCCGTGGCTTGCACGCGCAGCGCCGCTACCCGAACGGCCAGGAGCGCTGCATCGCCTGCAAGTTGTGCGAGGCGGTGTGCCCCGCGGTCTGCATCACGATCGATTCGGAAGTCGCGCCCGACGGCACCCGCCGCACGAGCCGCTACGACATCGACCTGTTCAAGTGCATTTACTGCGGCTTCTGTGAGGAAGCCTGCCCGGTGGATGCGATCGTGCTCACCCGTATCCACGAGTACCACATGGAGCATCGCGGCGAGAACATCATGAGCAAGGACAAGCTGCTCGCCGTGGGCGAGCGCTACGAAGCCATGATTGCAACCGATAAAGCGGCCGACGCGCCGTACCGCTGAAGACGAACGGCGCTTAGGGGAGACCGTGTTAGTAGAGATTCTGTTCTATGTTTTCGGGACCTTCCTGGTCCTGGCCGCGCTGGGCGTGATCACCTCACGCAACCCGGTGTATTCCGCGTTGTCGCTGGTTGTCTGCTTCATCACCTCGGCCGCCATCTGGCTGCTGATCGAAGCGGAGTTCCTCGCAGTCGTCCTCGTGCTGGTCTACGTCGGTGCGGTGATGGTCTTGTTCCTGTTCGTCGTCATGATGCTCGATATCAACATCGAGGAGCTGCGCAAGGGCTTTACGCGCTTCGCCTGGCTCGGCTGGCTCACTGCCGCGGCGCTCATCGTCGAGATCGTGGGCGTGGTGTGGGTCAAAGGCCTCGGCATCGATGTCTCCAAGTCACCGACCCCGACGGCAGCGGACTACAGCAATACCCTCGAGCTCGGCCAGGTGATGTACACCAAGTACGCCTATCCGTTTGAGCTTGCGGCGGTGCTGTTGCTCGTGGCGATTGTTGCGGCCATTTCCCTGACCATGCGGCGGCGCCCGGGACTCAAGGTCCAGGACATCGGCAAGCAGGTGAGTGTGAACGCCAAGGACCGCGTGCGCATTGTGAAGATGGATGCGGAGAAGCGCTCATGATCACGCTGTCGCAACTGCTCACCCTGTCGGCGATCCTGTTCGCGCTGTCGGTGGCGGGCATCTTCCTGAACCGCAAGAACGTCATCCTGCTGTTGATGTGCGTCGAGCTGCTGCTGCTGGCGGCGAACTTCAACTTCATTGCCTTTTCACGCTACCTGGGCGACATCCACGGCCAGGTGTTCGTGTTTTTCGTGCTGACCGTGGCCGCTGCCGAATCGGCGATCGGGCTGGCCATTCTCGTGGTGCTGTTCCGCGAGCGTCGCAGCATCAATGTCGAAGATATGAATACGCTGCGAGGCTGATGCGAGCATGAATCTGACCGAACTCGTCCTGATTCCCCTGCTGCCGCTGATCGGCTGTCTGCTGGCCGGATTGCTCGGCCGCGTCATCGGCCGCGCCGGCGCGCACACCGTGACGATTCTGGGGATGGTGGTCTCCTGCGCCTTGTCGTTCCATGTGCTCAAGCAGATTTACCTCGATGGCGTCCCGGCGTTCGATGGCCCGGTCTACACCTGGCTGGTGACTGACAGCGTCAAGATGGATGTCGGTTTCCTGATCGATCGGCTGAGCGCCATGATGATGGTCGTGGTGACCTTCGTGTCGCTGTGCGTACACGTCTACACCATCGGCTACATGAGCGACGATCCGGGCTACCAGCGGTTCTTCAGCTATATCTCTCTGTTCACCTTCGCCATGCTCATGCTGGTCATGTCGAACAACTTCATGCAGTTGTTCTTCGGCTGGGAAGGAGTGGGCCTCGTTTCCTACCTGCTGATCGGCTTCTGGTACACCAAGCCGACCGCGGTGTTCGCGAACTTCAAGGCCTTCGTGGTGAACCGGGTCGGTGACTTCGGGTTCGTGCTGGGCATCGCCGGCATCTTCTACTTCACGAACTCGGTCAGTTACGCGGACGCCTTCGCGGCCGCGCCGAAGATCGCGACGGCGATGCTGCCGCTCACATCGAACACCAGCGTTCACGCGATTACCCTGATCTGCATCTGCCTGTTCATTGGTGCGATGGGCAAGTCGGCGCAGGTTCCGCTGCATGTCTGGCTGCCGGACTCCATGGAAGGTCCGACTCCGATTTCAGCGCTGATCCACGCTGCGACCATGGTGACCGCGGGCATCTTCATGGTGTCGCGCATGTCGCCGCTGTTTGAGCAGTCCGATGCGGCGCTGTCGTTTGTGATGGTCATTGGTGCGACCACGGCGTTCTTCATGGGCTTGCTGGGTATCGTGAATAACGACATCAAGCGGGTCATTGCTTATTCGACGCTTTCGCAGCTTGGTTACATGGTGACGGCGTTGGGTGTGTCGGCCTACAGCGCCGGCATGTTCCACCTGATGACGCATGCGTTCTTCAAGGCGCTGCTGTTCCTCGCTGCCGGCTCGGTCATCATCGGCATGCACCACGAGCAGGACATGCGGAAGATGGGTGGGTTGGCCAAGTACATGCCCATCACGGCCGTCACCAGTTGGATCGGATCGCTGGCGCTGATTGGTACGCCGTTCTTCGCAGGCTTCTATTCGAAGGACACGATCATCGATGCAGTGGGTGAGTCCCATCGTTGGGGACACACCTACGCGTATTGGTGTGTGTTGGCCGGCGTGTTCGTGACCGCGCTGTATTCCTTCCGTCTGATCTTCATGACGTTCCATGGTCCGGAGCGTTTCCGTCAGGTCGAAGGTTCGCATGGGACTGACGCTCATGGGACCGACGGGCATGCCGCGGCACACGCGCCTGCCGCAGCGGCACACGCGCACGATGACCACGCCCACGACGATCACTCGCATGACGACCATGGGCACCATGGCCCCATCGAGCCGCACGAGAGCCCGCTCGTCGTCACCGGTCCGCTGATTGCACTCGCCATCCCGTCGCTCCTGATCGGCTTTTTCACGGCCGGGCCCGTGCTGTTTGGCGGTTACTTCGGCGACTCCATCCGCGTCCTGGAGCAGAACGATGTTGTGGCCGAGCTGGGCAAGGAGTTCCGAAGCCCGGCGGCCATGGCCCTGCAGTCCTTCGAGCACCCCACGCTGTACCTCGCCGCGGCAGGCGTGCTCTTCGCGTGGCTGTTTTTCCTCAAGAACCCGCAGTGGGCTGATGCGTGGGCGCGAAAACTCGCGCCGCTGCGCAACCTGTTGCTGAACAAGTACTACTTCGACTGGTTCAACGAAAAGATCCTGTCCACGTTCGCGCGCGGTCTCGGCTTCACCTTGTGGAAGGCCGGCGACCAGGTGCTGATCGATGGCGCTCTCGTCAACGGGTCCGCAGCTACGGTCAGTTGGATCGGAAGTATCGTGCGGCGTGTACAGAACGGTTATCTGTACGCATATGCGTTCTGGATGGTCATCGGCCTGGCAGTGATGCTCGGCTGGTTCCTGGTGCGGTAGTCAATACGGCGGTCATTGAATGTTTCCTTACCTGTCAGTTCTGATCTGGCTACCGATCGCCGCGGGCATCGCGGTGATAGTGCTCGGCGACAAGAACGTGGGCGCCGGTCGCTGGCTGGCGCTGGGCGCCTCGGTCGCGACCTTCCTCATCTCTTTGCCGGTGGCGACGCATTTCGGCACTGTCAACGCCGACTTCCAGTTCGTGGAGAAGGTGGACTGGATCACCCGGTTTCACTCGTACTACGCGCTCGGCGTCGACGGCATCTCCATGCCGTTGGTGGTACTGACGACGTTTATTACGATCCCGGTCATCATTGCCGCATGGACGGTGATCGAAGCCCGTCCAGCCCAGTACTACGCAGCCTTCCTGATCATGGAGGGCCTCATGATCGGCGTGTTCTCCTCGACAGACGCGCTGCTGTTCTACTTCTTCTGGGAAGCCATGCTGATCCCGATGTTCCTGATCATCGGTATCTGGGGTGGCCCACGCCGCGTGTACGCGACGATCAAGTTCTTCCTGTACACTTTCCTCGGCTCCGTGTTCATGCTCGTCGCGCTGATCTACATGTACGTGAAGGCGGGCGACTATTCGATTGCGAGCTTCCAGTCGTTGCCGCTGACGCTGGTCGAGCAACGCTACATCTTCATTGCGTTCTTCCTGGCCTTCGCAGTGAAGGTACCGATGTGGCCGGTGCACACTTGGTTGCCTGATGCGCACGTCGAGGCGCCCACCGGAGGTTCGGTGATTCTGGCTGCCATCATGTTGAAGATGGGCGGGTACGGATTCCTGCGCTTCAATCTTCCAATCACCCCCGATGCCAGCCGCGAGCTGGATCTCTTCATCATTGCGCTGTCACTGATTGCCGTGGTGTACATCGGCTTCGTGGCGCTCGTGCAGCAGGACATGAAAAAGCTCATCGCTTATTCATCCATTGCGCACATGGGCTTCGTGACCCTGGGGGCATTCATCGTCTACCAGATCGTCCGGAACACCGGCGGCCTGCAAGGTGCAGGGATGGGCATGGACGGCGCGATGGTGCAGATGATCTCGCATGGTCTCGTGTCGGGTGCGCTGTTCTTATGCGTTGGTGTCCTTTATGACCGGATGCATAGTCGGCAGATCTCCGACTACGGCGGTGTCATCAACAAGATGCCGATCTTCGCGGCCTTCATGGTGTTGTTCGCCATGGCCAATACCGGCTTGCCCGGTACGTCCGGTTTCGTGGGTGAGTTCCTGGTGATCATCGCCAGCTTCAAGGCGAGCTTCTGGTACTCACTGCTGGCGGCGACGACCCTGATTCTCGGCGCGGCCTACACCCTGTGGCTGGTGAAAAGAGTGATATTCGGGCCCGTCGCCAATGAGAAGGTGGAGCACCTGACGGACCTGAATGGACGGGAGTTCGGAATCCTGGCGGTACTGGCTGTGGCCGTGCTGCTGGTAGGGTGCTGGCCCGCACCCTTGTTGAAAGTCATGCAGCCGACCATCCACCACCTGGTGGACCAGGCGGTGGCCAGCAAGATTCCAGTCTAACGAGCGAAAGACATGCCTGAAACTACAATGACATGGGCAAGTTTGGCGCCCGCCATCTCCGAAATCTGGTTGGTCACGGCCATTTGCGTGATCCTGCTGGTGGACGCATTTGCCGGTCAGACCCGCCGCGGCTTGACCCCAACGCTGACATTGGTTGCGCTGGCCATCGGTGCCGCGCTGACTGTCATCTACGCGAACGTTCCTCACCGCACCATTCTGTTTGACGGCATGTATGTGGCCGACGGCCTCGCTTACACGCTGAAGCTGTTCGGGTACGTGTTCGTCGCGTTTGGTCTGGTGTATTCGCGTGATTACCTGGAAGAGCGGGGCATCCTACGCGGCGAGTACTTCATCCTCATGTTGACGGCGCTGCTGGGCATTTTCGTGTTGGTCTCGGCCGGCAGCATGCTGACTGTCTATATTGGCGTCGAACTGCTGGCCCTGTCGGTCTACGCCATGGCCGCGTTCGACCGCGACTCTGGCGTTGCCGCCGAGTCGGCCATGAAGTACTTCGTGCTGGGTGCCATCGGCTCCGGCACGCTGCTGTACGGCATGTCCATGATCTACGGGATGACCGGCACGCTGAATCTCGATGAGCTGGCGCAGAGGCTGCAGGGTGCGCCTAATTTGGGCGTCACCATTGGCTTGGTGTTTATAGTGGTTGCAGTCGCCTTCAAGTTGGGTGCCGTACCGTTCCACATGTGGCTGCCGGACGTGTATCAGGGCTCTCCGACCAGCGTCACGCTGTTCATTGGTACGGTGCCGAAGATTGCGTACTTCGCCTTGGCCCTGCGGTTGCTCGCACACGGTTTGGGTGGCGTGGTAGTGGAGTGGTCCCAAATGTTGGGCGCGCTTGCCGTCCTCACTCTGGTCGTCGGCAACGTGGTTGCGATCGTGCAGACCAATCTGAAGCGCATGCTCGCTTACTCGACCATCTCGAACGTCGGATTCATCGTGTTGGGCTTCACCGCCGGCACGCCTGACGGTTACACCGCGGCGCTGTACTACACGCTGATCTATATCCTGGTCGCTCTCGGATCTTTCGGTGTGATTCTGATTGCGAGCCGCAAGGGCTTCGAGGCGGATCATCTCGACCACTACAAGGGGTTGTACAAGCGCGACCCCATGCTCGCCCTGGCAATGATGATGCTGATGTTCTCCACCGCCGGCGTGCCGCCGTTCGTGGGCTTCTGGGCGAAGCTGCGTATTTTCCAGGCGCTGTGGGAGACGAACCACTTCTGGCTGGTGGTTATCTCGGCTGCGATGTCGGTAGTAGGCGCTTTCTACTATCTCCGCGTCATCAAGCTGATGTACTTCGATGCGCCGCCAGCGGTTTACCCCCCGCCGCAGCACTCCGCCGGGGTCCGCGCCGCACTGGGACTCAACGCACTGGCAGTGCTGGTGCTAGGTGTACTGCCAGCGCCGCTTTTGGACCTCTGCTCCCGGCTGATTCACTAGGCTGAGCAAGCGTCAACCAACGCAGCCACGAGGGGAGGGCACTCCCCTCGGAGCGCAGCTCGCTCCGGCTGAAACAACGTCAGCACGAAGAACGGATGCTGATCGAGCTCCAGGCCCCGCACCTCATCCAAACTGTCTTCTGCCGTCACTCGCATCCCGCTAGCGCTGATCTTCCCCAGAAACTCCGGGTTCAGCCCATAGCGGCAGTGATAGGCCTCGACGATTTCCTCCCGCCCATACGCGTTCCTGATGCGCGTTCCGGGTCGGAGCCGAATGTTGTTGGTCACCTCCACCAAACCGCACTCGAGATGCGTGATTACCTGTCGACGGGCGTCTGGCGCCGTCTCCGCATGATCGGCGTCCTCCCAGCCCATGGCATTCCGCGCGTACTCGATGACTGCATGCTGGAAGCCGCCACACGTTCCCAAAAACGGTAGACGCTCCTCGCGAGCAAATCGTATCGCGCGCAACGCTCCTTCCATACTTCGATAAGGGCTCCCCGGAACACACCACAACCCGGCGTATTTCGTGAGGTCTCCGATATCGTCCGTCGCCAGCCATTCAGACCCAACATCCACGCCCAGCTTTTTGCCCGCGAGGCTCACAGCCTCGGGGATCGCCTGGTGAGCGATGATTGCGGCGTTGTAATCGCCAATCAGTCCGATTCGAATCATTTCGCGCTACTCCCGTGCGCGGCGGCGACGACATCCTGGCTCCACCGCGCGAGCTCGGTTGGATCGAATTTTTCTTTTTCCATCAGGTCGATCGACCGGTTGATCATGGACATCTCGCCCGCCTGGAGGTCGTCGGGGTCGCTGAAGCGCGATGGGTAGGCCTTTGCAGCTCGCACATGCCCAGACAGCACTTCTGCCTGCTCCCCGATCTTCTCCGACGACACTAACACGCGGACGGCACAGTCGCCTTCAACTGTGAGGATTAAAAGGCCGGTGCGTACGGTCAGCGGCTTTTCCTGCCCGGGCGTCTTTATGTAAACCTGCCCGTTACCTTCGAGCTGCAGCGAGCGGTCGCTGGGGAAGCCTGCGGCTGGGATTGCGCGGGTGCCATCGAGCAGAATTATCTGCGTGCCGTCAGACAGAAGGAGTTCTTTTGGCGTGCGTTTGCCACACGCTGGAAGGAGGAGGATAGCCGCGGAGGCGGCGACTAGCAGGAGGCGCGCGGTGCTCAATCTTTAGATGAAACTGGATCGAACAGCGAGCGCAGGCTCACCGCCGAATCACCAGCAATGCCAATCATCCAAAACACAATACCCGACGACGCACCCCAGACCAGCACTCCGAGTACAGGGACAACTCCGAACGGCTGAAGGTGGTCTGGCAACGGTGCGACGAAGGCGTACAGCAAAACCGTTGGCAACGAGCACGCAGTGCCCCCAAGGATATACATGTACCAGTCGCGGACGCCGCGGTGGTCGAAGTAGGCGACGAGGGGGATTCCAAACACCGCGGTGGAGACGTAGGCGAGAACCAGCCCTACGAGCATCAACGATGGTTCTGCCAGGAAAATTGCCGGGTAAAAACCCGCGAGCAGGGGCGTCAAACAGAACGCCGTAAACAGCCGTTTGCGATCCAACGGGCCCGTCGCCGGAGGCGGTGCCGTTTGTTCAACTGGGGCTGCGTGCGACATATCTACACGCTATATCTGGTCGATTGTTTCCACAACAACCGAACACCGCAAATTATCCCGGTTGAGGCACAAGTCCGGTTTTATTGCCCCTTCCTGCGAATAAGACCCCAATCGCCGTTGCCAGGCACAGGCTGCCGGCCAGTATAAATGCACGATCGTAGCTGCCTTCCGAGGTGCGAATGACTCCGGCCACGGAGGCCGCCAACGCAGCGCCAATTTGATGCGATGCCATAATCCAGCCGAAAACCAGCCCGGTTTTCTCGGCCCCGAACGCCTGGCGCGCCAGCGCCACCGTTGGCGGCACAGTCGCAATCCAGTCCAGCCCGTAGAACACCGCAAAAATCGATAGTCCGTGGCCTTCGGAGATGAACCCATAGGGCAGGTAGAGCAGGGATAGCCCCCGCAGGCCGTAGTAGGCGAACAGCAGGATGCGGTTGTCGAAGCGGTCGGAGAGCCAGCCGGAGCCGGTAGTGCCGATCAGGTCGAAAACGCCCATGACGGCGAGGAGGCTGGCGGCCTGGACCTCGGGCATGCCGTGGTCCATGCAGGCCGGGACCAGGTGGGTGCCAATCAGCCCGTTGGTGCTGGCGCCGCAGATGAAGAAGCTGCCGGCGAGGATCCAGAATTCCTTCTTTCGACTGGCCTCCGCCAGAGCGGAGATTGCGGCGACAAAGGGGTTTTGGAGGGTGGCTGTTGGGACGGCCATATTGTCCGGTTGTCCCAACGGGAGCAGGCCCTTTTCGACTGGCTTGTCGCGCATCAGGAGCAGCGCCAACGGTGCCATCAGCAGGGCCAGTGTGGCCATCGTGATCACTGAGGATCGCCAACCGTGGTCGACTACCAGCTTTGCGAGGAAGGGGAGGAACACGAGCTGCCCGGTAGCGGCGCTGGCTGTCAGCATGCCCAACGCCAACCCGCGATGCGCGTAGAACCAACGCTGCACGACAGTAGCGCCCAGGACGATTGCGATGATCCCGGTGCCAACACCGACCAGCACGCCCCACAGGGCAAAGAGTTGCCACGGATGTTTTATCGTCACGGTGGCGAGCGTGCCGAGCCCAATCAAGACTGCCGACGCCGCCATGACTCGTCTGGGGCCATAGCGATTGATGAAGCCAGCGGCGAATGGGCCTATCAGCCCGTACAGCAGAATGTTGAGCGAGATAGCCATCGAGATGGTCGTGCGCGACCACCCGAATTCCTTCTCCAGCGGAACGATGAGAATGCTGGGTGTAGCGCGCGTCGCCGCCGACACCAGCAGACACACAAAGGTCACGCCGAGGACGACCCAGGCGTAATGAAGCTTATTTCTCGGGGCCATCGCCAAAGTGTAGCCGTCCCGACTGACCGCCGAGCGCCATCGGACCCCCGATTCCGGACGGGAGAAAGGCTATCGGAGGAGGTAGCAATCGGCGATTTTATGGCCGCGTCGATCCAGACCGATTACTCGAAGTCCAAAACGCTTATAAATCGCCATCGTTCACCCAAAACGATTACTTGGCCCGGGACGCCGACGGGCGCGGCGACGGCCGCGATTTTGGCGAGTGTGCCTACGGGCGACTGCTGACGCGCGCAGGGGCGTCGGGTCAGGCGGCAGCGTGCCCAACGGCAACACGGGCGAGCATTGTCAGCCTGAGAGGGCGCGGGAGTTCTTGCGGTCGCGGAAGATCAGGGGGTGCTCGACGACCGGGGCTGGGGCGTCGGGGGCGCTAGCTTTATCTACCATCTCCGTCACCAGATGATGGTGCGGCGACAGGTCGCAGACCGGGTCGGCGTTGTCGGGGTCGCCGGTCAGGAGGTACGCCTGGCAACGGCAGCCACCGAAGTCCTTGGTTTTCTCCGGGCAACTGCGGCAGGGTTCCTTCATCCAGCTATCACCTCGATAGTGGTTGAAGCCCGGCGAATCTCTCCAGATCCACTCAACCGAAGCATCCTTGACGTTGGGGAACGTCAGCCCCGGCAACGACTTGGCCGCATGGCAGGGCAGCGCTGTTCCGTCCGGCGTCACTGTCAGAAACACCGAACCCAAGCCGTTCATGCACGGCTTCGGTCGCCGCTCGAAGTAGTCAGGGACTACAAACAGCACGCGCATCTTGTTCCCAACGCGCTCACGAAAGCGGTTGGTGATTTCCTCAGCGCGGCGTAGTTGCTCGCGGCTGGGCAACAACCGTTCGCGGTTGTGCCAGGCCCAGCCGTAGTACTGGGTGTTGGCCAGCTCAACGTATTCAGCCCCCATGGACTCCGCCATTTCCAGGATCTCCTGGACGTGCTCGATGTTGAGTCGATGGAGCACCACGTTGAGCACCATGGGGTACTCGTATTTCTTGATGAGCGCCGCCACTTTCGACTTCAGCTCGAAAGTGCGGGTGCTGCTCAGGAAGTCATTGACTTCGCGGGTGCTGTCCTGGAAAGACAGTTGGATGTGGTCGAGGCCGGCGTCCTTCAGCGCTTTGATGCGCTCTTCGGTGAGGCCGATGCCGGAGGTGATGAGGTTGGTGTAGTAGCCGAGTGTGTGGGCTTCGCCGACAATGACTTCCAGGTCATCCCGCGTCAGCGGCTCACCGCCCGACAACCCGAGTTGCACAGCCCCCAGCTCGCGCCCCTGGCGCAGCACCCGAATCCAGTCGTCAGTGGATAACTCCTCCTGCGTCTTGGCGAAGTCAGTCGGGTTGTAGCAAAACACACAGTGTAGCGGACACGTGTACGTGAGCTCGCACAGGAGCCACAAAGGCGGCCCAGGCTCGCCCGCGCGGGCGCTGGCCACCGTCGCCGTGTCAGGGCTGGCCTCAACGGTCCCGCCCGCGCTGCCCGCGCCAGTGGCAGCACCGGCAATCGACAGCGCACCGCTCGGGGAGGCGCCGTCTGCGCTCACGGCCGCATCTCCAGCCAGCGCTTGTCCACGGCCATCGTCATGAAGGCGTGAACATCCTTCTCGAGGCCGGTGGTGGCAAACGTGCTCTCCAGGTCGGAAACAATCTCAGCCACCGTCCGCGCCCCATCGCAGCGCTTCATGATCTCCCCAGCGCTGCCATTGAGCTTCACCATCCCCTCGGGATACAGCAACACATGCGCCTTCTGCGCCGGTTCCCACTGCAGGCGGAATCCCCTCCCCAACGCCGGCTTGGCATCAGCGGCAATCACGACGCGGCCCGGGGCGGAGGCGCAGCCGCGGACACAGGGTCAACCCCATACCGCAACGCCATCGCATCGTTCATCTGCCACAAAATATCCAGCTTGAACTGCAGAATCTCCAACGCCCGCTCCTGCGCGGCACGCGTGCTGGAGAAGTAGTCCAGCGTCACCTTCAACCCAAACTCAACATCCCGCCGCGCCAGCGACACGCGGCTCTGGAAATAGTGCAGCCCCGCCGAATCAATCCACGGGTAATGCTCCGGCCAGTTGGCCAGCCGCTGCTTATGGATCTCCGGCGCAAACAGCTCAGTCAACGAGGCGCAAGCCGACTCCTGCCACGGCTGGCGCCGCGCAAAATTCACGTACGCGTCCACAGCAAACCGAACGCCCGGAATCACATCTGTCAGGCTCTCAACGTGCTGACGGGGCACGCCCGTAGCCTCAGCCAGCTTGATCCACGACTCGATTCCGCCCGGGTCATCCCCGTAGCCATCGTGGTCGAGGATGCGCTGCACCCAGGATCGCCGCACAGCCCGGTCGGTGCAGTTGGCCAGGATGGCCGCATCCTTGATGGGAATGTTGATCTGGTAGTAAAACCGATTCGCCACCCACCCCCGGATCTGATCGGGTGTCGCTCGCCCCGAGTTCAACATCACATTGAAGGGGTGATAAATGTGGTAGGCCCGGCCTTTCTCCCGCAGGCGCTGCTCAAACTCCTCACGACTCCAGGCACTCACAGCTCGATCTCCAGACCATCCCAGGCAACCTCGACTCCGCGGCGCGTCAGCTCGGCCGCCTGCTCAGAGTCCTCATCGAGGATGGGGTTGGTGTTGTTGATGTGTATCAAAACCTTCCGGGTGCCACCCGGCAGCTTCGCAAACCATTCGAGCATGCCGCCCGGTCCGCTTTGCGGCAGATGCCCGATATCCCGGGCACGCTTCTTCGAAGCGCCCAACCGGATCATCTCGTCATCCGTCCAGAAGGTGCCGTCGACCATCACCACGGAAGCGGACTGCATCGCCCGCCAAACTCGATCATCCATGGCGCCCAACCCGGGGGCATACACCGCCGAGCGTCCCGACGCCTCATCTGTAATCACCAACGCAACGTTGTCCCCCAACACCGGGTTGTCCCGATTCGGCGAATAGGGCGCCGGTTTCCCTGGTACCGGCAGGGCGCGCCAACTGACCCCGCTCACCCCTGCAATCTGGAACGGGTTGCCCTCGAGGTCGATGCGTTGCCGGGTCACTCCGCAGAAGTGACCGAGCACATTCAAGATCGGATTGCCGCGAGTCAGGTCGGCGTAGGTGCTGTCGGTGCACCACAGGGGCCAGGGCCGAGTTGATTCGCGCAGCATGTAGAGGCCGGTCGTGTGATCGACCTGGCCATCCACCAACACGATGCCTGTGATTGCACAGTCGCGCAGCGCGCGTCCTGGTTGGAAGGCCGGGTTGGCCTGGAGTTGGGCCGTGATGTCGGGTGAGGCGTTGACCAGGGCCCAACCGGCGGAATCGTTGCCGCAGACGGCGATGGAGGACTGGGTGCGGGTCTTAGCGCGCAGGGTCCCTTTACGGACCCCGGCGCAGTTCGGGCAGTTACAGTTCCACTGCGGGAACCCGCCACCCGCGGCAGCCCCCAGCACTCTGATTTTCATAACGCTGGGGATCGCCGCTGAACGATGGTCGATCAGCGATTGCTGATGTACATCGTGATTTCCATGCCATAGCGCAGGTCAACGGCTTCTGGGGTTTCCCACTTCATGGTCGATCTCCTAAAGGATGTGTAGTCGTCGGATCAATCGTCTGATTGATCTTCCCCCTCAGGCGGTGCCCACCAATAGGGGATGTTCTTGAATCGCACCTCATGATTTTCATGAGGCTCGGGGGCCAGGCCGGGGCTGTACACTGGCGTCCCATGAAATTGCGTACGCGGCTGAACTTAATCGTGGCGGGCCTGACCGCCATGTTCGTCGCGGTGATCATTTTCGCGGAAATCGAGGACACCCGGTCCTCGGTCAACGAGGAGGTCGAGGCGGCGAACCGGGTCGGCTCCCAGCTGCTGGGGCGCCTGGCGGCCATCTACTCCCGGGAGGGCGATACGGAGACCGTACGGCAGTTCCTGGTCCAGCTCGGGCACGTGCGAGCCAACGATGTCGTGCTGCGCGCGCCCTCGGGTGAGTTGTTGTATCGCTCGCCGGATGCGACATATAAAGCCGGCCGGGCGGCCCCCAACTGGTTTGTGCAGCTCCTCGCGCCGCCTATCGCCAAAAGAACATTCGGCCTGAAGGGCGGAGTCCAGCTCGTGATTACCGCGAATGCCTCCAGGGCCATCCTGGACGCATGGGACAATTTCCAGAAGCTGTTCGTGGTGGGCGCCGTCATGCTGGTGCTGGTGAATGGCCTGGTGTTCTGGCTGGTGAAGCTGGCACTTGCTCCATTTCCGGTCATTACCGCAGGCCTGCAGCGATTGGAACGCGGCGATCTGGCCTTCCGCTTGCCGCAGCTTGCAGGATTCGAGGCTCGCAGCATCGGATCGGCATTCAATCGCATGGCGCAGGCAGTTGAGGACAAGGTACAGGCGGAGCGCAAGGCCATCGAAGCAGAGACGCGACTGGAGGAAGGGCGGGAGCTGGCGCGGCTGGTGGAGCAGCGCGTGGAGGAGGAGCGGCGGTTGATCGCACACGAGTTGCATGACGAGTTTGGTCAATCGGTGACGGCTATCCGCTCGCTTGCCATGGCCATCGTCACCCAGTCGCAGAACCCGCACATGAGCGATGCAGCGCAGTTGATTTCAGACGAAGCCGGACGGCTCTATGACGCCATGCACGGGTTGATTCCGCGCCTGGTGCCGCTGTCACTCGACACGTTGGGTTTGGCCGATACCCTGGAAAATCTCGTCCGCGACTGGCAGCGCCGCTATCCTGCGGTGCAGTTGTCGGCGCGCAATGATGTATCTGAAGTGTTGGGACCGACGGTGACTCTGACAATCTATCGCGTAGCGCAGGAGGGTTTGATCAACGCATTGCGCCATGCCCAGGCGACCCAGGTGCAGATCGAGCTGCATTCCGACAACGGACAGATCACGCTCACCGTGACTGATGATGGTGTTGGCCTGCCACCGGACTGGTCGCGCCCGGGCCACTTCGGCCTGCGGGGTCTGGCTGAGCGCGTGGAGCATCTGCGCGGCGCGTTTATCGCTGAGAACAATCCACCGCATGGCGTGCGCCTGACCGCCAGGATTCCCCTGATGGCGGAAGCATGATCAAGGTTCTGTTAGCTGACGACCACGCGGTCGTGCGCACCGGCTTCCGCCTGCTGCTGCAGTCCCAACCCGACATCAACGTGGTTGCCGAAGCCCAGTCCGGCGAAGCTGCCTGTCAGATGTTCGCCGAGCTCGCCCCCGATATTGTAGTCATGGACCTGGGTATGCCGGGGATGGGCGGGCTGGAGGCCGTGCGCCGGATCCGTGCCCACAACCCTGCGGCCCGTGTGTTGGCTCTGTCGGCGCACGATGACCCCATGCATGCCCGCCGCGCCCTGCGTGAAGGTGCGTTGGGTTTCCTGTCGAAGCGCAGCGCTCCGGAGGCCCTGATCGAGGCCATCTCGGCGATTGCTGCGGGACGGCGGTACATCGACCCTGCGCTGGCGCAGAAGCTTGCATTGGCGGAGATTGAGGGGGCGGCGCGCTCGCCGATTGAGCAGCTCTCCGAGCGGGAGTTTGAAGTCTTCATCCGGCTGGCCGGCGGGGCCACGGTGCAGAAGATTGCCGATGATCTGAAGCTGTCGGCTTCGACCATCGGCACTCATCTATACAACATCAAGCAGAAGCTGGGCGTGGTCAACCAGTCCGAGCTCACCTTGTTGGCGATACGGCACGGACTGATTGAAGCGTAACGTCGGCCTTACTTGCTGAGGGTCTTCTTGAGGTTGTCGAGGCCCGCACCGTACACACTGTTGATGAGCTTCAGGGCTGCCTCGTCATTCTCACCTTCGGGGGGCGAGTCGGACGTGCTCTTGCGCTTGAAGGATCCCACCCAGGTTACATGCGAGCCGCCCTTGGCGCCCGGTGTGACCGTGATGTGTGAGACGTAATCCCGCACGGGCAGCGGCGACTCGATGATGCGATATTTGTAGGTGTGCTTTGCATCATCAAACGCCAGCAATTCCTCGGTGAACGAGGGACCGTCCTTGACGGTCAGCTTGCGCACTGCGCCCACCTTGTTGTTTTCACCTTTCTGGATCTCATCGGCAGAGAAGCCGGGATGCCATTTGTTGAGTGAGTCAAAGTCCTTGATGGTGTCCCAGGTCTTGTCGATCGGGGCGGCCACATTGACGGACTTGGTGACTTTCAAGGTTTTCGGCGGGTCGGCGAACGCGTGGCCTGACACGAGCACGGCGGCCACGAAAGCGAGTGTTTTCTTCACGGCGGAGATCCCCCTGGTTGATTGAAACGACTATGTTACAGGCCCTCATGCCCGTTCCCGTAGGCTTTTTCACCGGCCTCCACCGGCAGCGCCAGTTTGTTCTGATCCGGTGGCAGCGGGCACGTCGCGAAATTGTTGAACGCACAAGGTGGGTTGTACGCCTGGTTGAAGTCCACCCGCACCGTGCCCCCGGCAGGCAGGGGTGTGTGCAGGAAACGGCCGCCGCCGTAGGTGCCCTTGCCGTTGGTGCGGTCCCCGAACATGACAAACAGTGTTTGATCCGTCGGTCTCTCCAGCACCGCATCCAGTCGGTACTCGTGTCCGTCCTTGTTGAATATCAGCGCGCCGGGGCAATCATTCTCATCCTCCAGGCCCAGGATGTTGATGATCTTGATGCGCCGATGCGGCTCATAAGGCTCGAAGCGGGCATTGAAGACCCAGTCGGTGGCGACTGGGTAATAGCTGATCGGGACAAACTCCCGGCGCCGGGGACTGGCAATGTCGCGAACTCGCACGCCCACCTTTCCCGACCTCTCAATAATGAAGAAACGCAAAGGCCCGCTCGACACGACCGTCGGCTCCCCTTGTGAATCCATCACCATATCGAGGCTGGAAACCGGCTGTCCGCCGTGCGTGATCCGGCTGCCCGGCCGGGCGGTGAAGTGCACGCCGCTGGCATCCCATTTGAAGGTGCCGGCCTGTGGAGCCAGGGCGGGGTGATCGAGGACGAGGCGGTTGGAAGGCGCGCGGCCGAAGGTGTTGTCACCTTTGTCCAGCCAGAACAGCCCTACCAGGGTCAGCCAGCCGGTATCACTCGTCAGCTCGGCAACCCGGGCGCTGCGCCACTGCTCGACGGTCTGTTGCTCATTGGCCGCATCCTCACCGGCTGCGACCGCCGTGGACAAGATCAGCGCGCCCACGAAGGCCATGAATCTGGTCATACTATTGCTCTGCAATATAAGCATGTCCGGGGGAATCATTGCATGTATCGACGCCTTTTTGCATCGGCCTTGTTGATGTGCAGCGTCTGCAACGCCGAGACCGACCAGATATCCAATTCGCGCGCTCACGAGCTGTTCAAGGAGCTGATTGAGATCAACACCACCGAGTCGGTGGGCAGCGTTACGGCGGCTTCCGAGGCGATGGCCAGGCGCCTGCGGGAGGCCGGCTTTCCGGACAGCGATATCCAGATCCTGGGACCCAATGATCGCAAGAAGAACCTCGTGGTCCGGCTGCACGGCTCAGGCAAGCACAAACCGATCCTGTTGATCGGCCACCTGGACGTGGTGGAGGCGCGGCGGGAGGACTGGACTACGGACCCGTTCCAGTTCGTGGAAAAGGACGGGCGGTTCTACGGGCGCGGCACCCAGGATATGAAGAACGGGGATGCCATCATGATGGCCACCCTGATCCGCCTGAAGAAGGAGGGCTTCGAGCCGTCACGCGACCTCATCCTGGCGCTGACCGCGGATGAGGAGAGCGGCGATTCAAACGGGCCCGACTGGTTGTTGAAGAACCATCGCGACCTGGTCGACGCCCAGTTCGTCATCAACCACGACGGCAATTCCATTACTTCGGATCATGGCAAGGCGCTGTATTTCGAGATGGATGGCACCGAGAAGGTGTATGCGGATTATCTGCTGAGCGCCACCAATCCCGGCGGCCACAGCTCCCTGCCCGTGCCGGACAATGCGATTTACCACATAACCGCCGGCCTCGATCGGCTGTCCCACTATGAGTTTCCGTTTGAGCTCAACAGTGTGACCCGCGCCTACTATGAGCGGATGGCGACGATTGAGACGGGTCAAAGGTCTGCTGACATGAAGGCGATCCTGCAGACCCCGCCCGACCCGCAGGCCGTGGAGCGTTTGTCGCACGATGCGATCGACCATTCGCTGATGCGGACCACCTGTGTTGCCACCCGGTTGGCGGGTGGGCATGCCAACAATGCGTTGCCTCAGCGTGCCACTGCCAACGTGAATTGCCGGATCTTCCCGGGGCACTCGCCCGAAGAGATACGGCACGTGCTCATGGAGGTGTTTGCCGATCCGGCGATCAAGGTCCAGTCGTATGACGAGAAGGGCACGCTGGTTGACCGCGCCTCCGACAAGCGTGGGTATCCGCCACCCGCCTTGATCCCGGAAGTGATGAAACCGCTGGATACGCTCGTGGCGCAAATGTGGCCGGGACTGAAGGTCATTCCGGCCATGTCAGCAGGCGCATCCGACGGTGTTTACACGAGCGCGGCGGGGCTTCCAACGTATACAATCGCGGGCGTTGCGATCGACAAAGACAACATCCGTGCGCACGGGCGGGATGAAAACATCTCGATTGAATCATTCGATAAAGGCAACGAGTTCTTCTACCGTTATATGAAGTTGATTACAGCCCATTGAGTGTCGCGATGCCGGTTGCGGCGGCCACCAGTCCGAGGGATCGGCCGCTGCAATTTCATTCGCGTGAGGATGTACTGGCCTGCTTCGAAGCAGCCCTGGCCGACGGCGATGGCGTCGCGGGCGCCCACTGCGTGCACGAGTTGTGGATGCGGGGTGAGTGGCCCGACAACATTGAGCGGGCGCTCGAGACCCTGTGGAAATACGCATCGAAGTCGATTCCCGACTGGTTGCCGATGCGGTACGTGGATTGGCTGCCGGTTGCGTATGAGGTGGCAGGAGGCTTTCAGGCTGCTTTCACGGGGCGGACGAACATCTATCTCGTCCTGTTGGATTACAGTGACAGCCGCGCCGACCCGCATGGAGTCTATGTCGGAATGAGCCACTACAGTCCCGCGGATCGCTTCGATCAGCACAAGGCGGGCATCCGTGCCTCCGGCAGCGTGCTGAAGCGGGGCCTCGAGGTTCTCACCGGTCCGACGCTGCACCTGCAATACATCGCCCGGGGCGAGGCGGTGAGAATTGAAGCACAGTTGGCTGAAGCCCTGAGCGGGGCCGGCCTGTTTGTGCAGGGCGGCCATTAGGAGTGCGTCAGGCAATGCGTCATTTGTGGGATGTGGCACAGACTTATGTCGCGGAGCTCGGGGCATAATCCCGGGCATGAAAGATAATGGGCCCCAAGACGAGGGACGGCTGGTGTCTGAGCTAGCTTCGCGTGTCGGCACACTGGGCGTAGAGCTCGCGGATGTGGCCGGCAATCTCGAAGAGGTTACCCACCGTGTGACCAGTCAGGCCGGGCAGTTCAAGGAGCTGCAACGGGCTGCCGAGACCATGGTGGCCGGAAACCGTGAAATAGATCGCGCTTCCAAAGAGGCCCAACAGGCCGCGTCCGCGGCCGGCACCGAAATCGCCGAGTCTCGCACCCTGATCGGCGGTGCGGTCCAACACATTGCCGACCTGACGGGTGCGGTGGGCCACATCGAGGAGCGGCTGGGCTCGTTCAGCACGCTGTTGCGGCAGATTGGGGGAGTGGCCACTTCCATTGAGCGGATTGCGAAGCAGACGCGCTTGCTGTCTTTGAACGCCGGTATCGAGGCGGCGCGGGCGGGTGAGGCTGGCCGTGGCTTTGCTGTTGTCGCGGGTGAGGTAAAGAGCCTTGCCGAAGAGACCCGTACGGCCACCGATCGGATCGGGGACATCGTCCGGGCCCTCGGCGACCAGATCGAAGGTCTGATCAACGAGAGCAACGAGGCGACCAAACATGCCGGCCACGCCGGCGCGGGCGCCGAAAAGGTGAAGGGAGTGATCATCCGCGCGGATGATGCTTTCACCACGGTGGGTCGCGAGATCGATGCCATTGCTCAATCCGCCACCGACAACCTGGATGCCTGCGATGCGGCGCTCAACCAGTTAGGTGACCTGGCCGAAGGCGTGGAGGCCTCCTCCAGCAACCTGTTGCGCGCGGACAAGCGCATTGAAGGCTTGCTGGTATTGAGCGAGACGCTGATTGAGTTTATTGCGCAGAGCGGTGTTGAAACGGCCGACACGCCGTTGATCCGGTTGGGTGTCGATACCGCAGCCCGCATTACCGCCGAGTTTGAATCCGCGGTGAATCGCGGCGAGATTACGCTGGCGCGACTGTTTGATGAGCGCTATCGGGAAATTCCCGGTACCAATCCCAAGCAGTTCATGACCGACTACGTGCAGTTCACGGATCGCGTGCTGCCGCCCATCCAGGATCCGGTGCAGAAGGCGGATCCGCGCATCGTGTTTTCAGTTGCCTGGGCGAAGGGCGGGTTCCTGCCCACGCACAATCCCGACTACTGCAAACCGCAGGGGAAAGACCCTGCCTGGAATGCGGCCAACTGCCGTAACCGCCGGTTGTTCAACGACCGCGCGGTGCAGAAGGTGGGCGCCAACACCAAGCCGTTCCTGTTACAGACCTACCGCCGGGACATGGGTGGCGGCCGGTTTGTGCTCATGAAGGACATGTCGGCGCCTATTTTTGTGAATGGGCGGCATTGGGGCGCGTTCCGGATCGGGTTCCGGCACGCGTAGCGTTGATGGCTCGCTACGCGGCTGGTGAGCGGCGCCGCAGCGCTATGGGCGAAAAGCGGGCGGCCAGCAGCAGCAGTGCGAGCAGCGCCGGGATCCAATAGAGATCGGTCAGCGCCTTGTCGCGGCGCGCGAATCTCCTGTCCAACATGACACGCGCAATGCTCTCCGCGCTGGTGAGGCGCGCGTACCCAAATCCCACCTGGTGAGCCACTTCCTGCAGATGCGGTTCCCGCAGTGATGACAGGTGCTCGGCACCGCGCACCTTCGAGTCCTGAATGATGTCGCCCGGCTGCATGACTTCGTCTGCCCGCCAGTAGCCCACGCGATTGCCATCCTCGTCTGTCTTGGGAATGGGGCGCGGGACATAGCCGCCTGCGCCGACGAGGTAACCGCGCACCTGGCCTGCCTTCAGGTCATCAAACATCGGCAGGATGTTGGTTGGATCCAGGGGCGGGGCTTCCTGGCCGTCTGTTACGAATATGATGTTGGGATTGGTGCCGAGGTCCTTGGCGGCGCGCATGGACCAGTAAACACCCTTGGTTATTTCACTGGCGTTTTCCCAACGCATCCCGCCGTCTACCTTGGCAAGAGAGGTGAGGAGGTCGCCGTAGTTTTCGCAGACTTCCACCGGGGCCAACAGGATCAACGTGCGGTAGCCCGCGAATGCACCCCAACCGACCTTCGATCCGCAGGGGAGCTCGCGGAGGGCGCGTTTGGCTGCTTCGCGGGCGAATTTCAGGCGACTGATGGGGGTGGTGCCTTGCTCGTAGTCTTCGACATCCATGCTTTGGGTGATGTCGAAGATGACCAGGCTTTCGTAGGTGTCGTGGGTGAGGGGGATGGGGCGGAGGAATAGGGCGATCAGCAGCAGCACCAGCGCCACGAGGATGGCACGACCATCAGCATCCAAAAGCTTGGCGAACGCTTCTTTCACGGGAGGTCGATCTTCGCGCCCTGGACGGTGCTGGTGGCTTGCTCGGTGTGGACCGGGGCCTGGTTGCGTTGGAGTATGGGGTCGTCATACTCCGGGGCTATCCAAAGCGCCCGCTCCAGGTTGTAGCGCGCGTCCCAATCTGCCGGGTTGACGCGGAGGTCGTCACGATAGCTCTGCTTCGCCAACTCAATGAGCGGCAGGGCCCGTTGAGCTTCCCCCTGACCATTCTTCAGCGCCTCACGCATGTTCAGATTGCCCAGATCGTAGAGCGCGGGCAGTCGCACTTCATCGGGCGCATCCAACAGCGCCTTGTAAGCTTTCACCGCCGCGTTGAATTTGCCGGCTTTGGCCAGGGCCAGGGCTTCTGCCAATTGCGCCTCAGGGACGGCGGATTGGTTGGACTTGCTGTTGGCGATGGCGTCGTTGATCTGATTGGCGTGATGGAGTTGGACCCCAAATGAGATCGCGATCGCGGCACACACGGCCGCTACGCTCCCAAACGATGCGTGAACCGTGCGGCGCCTCATGCCCAACTCCTCAGCGCAATCGATCTCCCCAACAGGAGCAGCAGACAACAAATAGCCGCCGCCGCGACAAAGCGTCGGCTGTAATCCTGGCGTGGTACTTCCTCCATGAAGTCCAGGGGGAAATTCTGCTGTTTGCCGACGTCCGCCACCGCCTTCTGCAGATCCTCCGGCACTTCGGCCTGATATGCCTTGTAGGGGGTCCGCAGCGATTGGAAGAAAGTATGCAGCGCTATCTCCGGCGCGCTCGACCGGTCAGGGTCCGTGTTGTCGAGTGTTGGCGAGTTGTAGGAGCGCAGGTAGACCCAGTAGAGCGCAATCCGGTTGCGCGCCAGGCCTGCCAGCACTTTCTGCTTCGTTTCATCATCCAGATAGGCACCGCCATCTGAGACGAGCAGGATGATCCGGCTCCCTGAATAGGAGCGCCGATCGAATTCGGCGATCGCTGCCAGCAGCGCGCGGCCCACTTCGGTGTTGGCGAGGCCGCGGCCTATGTCCGCGGCTGTGATTCCTGCCTGCACCACTTCGTCGTGTTGGGTGAAGGAAACCACTGACAGGGGCTTGGTGCTGAAGAACATCAGTCCGAACCGGTCGTCGGGGCGTTCCGCTACAAACTTCGACAGCAGGTCGCGGGCCACCTTGGCCTTGGGCTGACCACGCGCCAGATGATGGATGAGGAGGCTTCGATCGATTTTGCGCCAGTCGCTGGGGAGCATGTGGTCGTCCATGCTGCGGCTTCTATCCATCAGGACCAGAATCTCGGCACCGCGTCCGACTCGTGCCACCTGCGTTTGGGGCTTGCCCAGGCCGGCCAGGGCGATGACTGTGCTGAATATGGCCACTGCTGCCAGGATGCGCCACAGCCAGCCTGCTATCTGACCTAGCGGGTCCTTCGGTAACCATGGGGCGTACGAAAACGGCAGGGTATCTCTGCGCCTGCGCAGGAGCGGGAGTACCGCCAGCGGTAGGAGCAGCAGGGCCCAGGGGTGGGCAAAGTCGAAGTGGTTGAACATCACCGCTCGTGCTGCTTTTCGAGGCGCCGAAGCGTTGCCGCTAGCGCGCGCAACTCCAAGGAACCGCCGCTGTTGGCACCGGCGCTGCCCGCCGATGAGGCCAGTGTGTTGCCAGTCGTGCGCGTTGCGACGGCTGGCGTCGCGGCGTGGCGGGCGTCGGTGTGGGGCGCGCCACCAAAAAAGCACAGGTTGGATTGGCTGTAGAACTGCTCGATGGCGGTTCGCTCGGCTGCGAGGTGTGGGGCCTGCTTAAATAGCGCGGGCAGGGTGCTTGTCTGCAGCGCGCGTCCGGCAGTTCTATCGAAGGCACGGTGGAGGGCCAGCCATGCGTCTGGGCTGTCGTCCCCGGCTTGGCGTACCTCGCGCAACGCCCTTGCGAACGGCTGGTTCGCTGCTGCGCGGATCGAGCGTATCACCCACCAAGCGAGCCAAGCCGCGACGGTGACGGCGAATGCTGTCAGCCACACCTGCAATTGTCTCTGCAGCGTTGAAGTTGGCACCTTGGGCGCCGGGTGATCAGGCCGCAACTCCTGCAAGCCTCCTTTCGCAAACGCGTGTTGCGGCGTCAGCGGTGCCACGCTGATGGGCCACATGGACACGGTCAGCACCTTGCCGGCTTTCGACTTGAGTGTCACAGCAGGCAAGTTCACCGTCATCAACGCCTGCGGCGCGTTGACGAGTTGGTAGTCCATGATCAACCACTGTCGCCCGTCATCACCCTTTTTAATCACCGCCGACCGCCGCGCGAACCACAGACCTGCGCGTTCCAACGGTGGCAGCGCTTCTGGTTGGAATTCAGGCGCCAGAAACACCCGTTGAGTGAGAGTGTCCCCCAACACGTACCCAAACGGCCGCGGCTGTTGGACCACCGCTTCGTCGCCTTCCACCTGTGGCGCTGCGGTTGGCCCAGTCGCCGACCCCTTACCATCTGCAGCCCCCGGTGGCAGGGGGCCTACGTTGGGATTAGCCGGCGGTGTGGGCGCCGCAGCGCCTGGCGTTGGCTCACCCGATGCGTTTGGCGCAGCGTCGGATTGAGCGGTGTCGGCTGCTGCTGCGAGCACTGCGTTGGCGTGCGCGGTGTCGGTCGCTGCTGCGAGCATTGCATCGGCGTGCGCGGTGTCGGCCGCTGCTGCGAGCATTGCATTGGCGTGCGCGGTGTCGGCCGTTGCCGCCGGCGAGGCTTGTCGCAACGGAGCGGCTGCCGAGGCGGCATGCGTGCCTGCTTGGGTGGCAACTAGCAGGGCGACGGCGATCGCAGCGGCACGTAGGCCGTGAGCGACGCGGGTCACGCGGCGACCTCGAAGAAGTATTGCGACATGGCCTCGCTATCGAATCGACCCGTTACATAGAACGGGCGCATGGCCCGTGATGCAAATACCTCGTTCAACTCTGTGCGGCGTGCGTTGGCTGACTCCAGCCACTTCTCTCGCATGCGCCGCCGCATCCACAGCGTGCGTTGCGCACCCGACTCCACGTCACGAAGCTGTGCCAACCCATCATGCGCCGGCGGCTGAATTTCCGCCGCGTCCCAAATGACCACCGGCACCACAAATGCATGCACCAGCGCATCCAGCGCCAGGCTCATCCCTGCCAACGGCCAGTGAAAGTCCGAAACAATAAACACCAACCCCTGCCGCCCCGCCAGGTGTTGCATGGCCTCCACCAACCCAGCCGCACTCCCGGCTCCACCCGAAGTCTCCCCGAGCAGGGCCGCCATCGTCTCCCCAATTCCACGGCTCACCATCGCGGGCACGAACAAATCCGTCCGCTCACGCGAGTCAAACGCCAACATTCCCAGGGAATCGCCCACCCTGAACGTGCTTTGCCCCAGCGCCTCAATAAACTCGGCAGCTACCTCCAGCTTGCTGCGCTGAGACCCAAAGCTCATGGACGCAGAAACATCCACCACCGCATGCACCGGGATGCTGGCCTGCTGGCGATGCACCCGAACCAGCCATTCCTGCTGAATATTCCGCAAGCTGGCTCGCAGATCCAGGCGCCGTGGATCGGGCCGGTCATACAGTCGCATGTGCGACACAAACTCCTGCCCAGCGCCCAGGCCCGAGCCGCGATGTGAGCCGGGTCGCCAGCCGCCAATCCGTTGCGGCAATCGATAGTGAAACTCGCGGTGCTCGCTCATTACCGTGGCGTGGGGACCTTTTCCAGGACCTGCGTAATCAGCTCATCTGCGATTTGAGCGCGCCGCAATTCATAGACCGGAGTGAAGAAAATGCGATGACCGAGCGCTGGTTGGGCCATTGTGCGGATGTCGTCGGGCGTCAGGTAGTCGCGTCCATTGATCCACGCAACAACGCGCGCGGCTCGCGTTAGCGCCATCATGCCGCGGGGACTCGCTCCTGCGAGAATCAACTTCTCCATGTCCACGCCATCCAGTCGAACACCGACCTTGTGTGGTGCGTGAGTCGCATCCCACAGGTCGAGGACGTAGCGCTCCAACGCCTCGCTCGTCCGAACGGACCGTTGGATCGCCGCACCCACCTGGTTCAACGCCTGCCAGTCCAAAATGTCAGGCGCAACCCGCTCCAGCAACTGATCCACATCATGAAACACGGGGTCGAACACGAGCCGCCGCCGGATCTCGACATCAGTCGGAGTCGGCATGCGCAACTCGAGCATGAACCGGTCGCGCGCCGCGGAGGCGAGCTCGAAAGTCTCTTCTTTTTCGACGCGATTTCGATCAGCGAACACCGTCATGTGCGGAAACCGATGCTCGCGGTTGAATGCGGAGACGGTTCGCTCGGCCATCGCACGCAGGAGCAGTGATTGAACTTGCGGTCGTGCGCGGTTGATCTCGTTGAAGAAGAAAGTGACCAGGCGCTCGCCATGGCGAAGCAAAGGTCCAGGTTCGATGCGGGGTTTGCCTTCGGCGTCTACGTACGTGTGATAGACGAGATCTCCAGGCATGAGGTCGACCGTGCCTTCAACGCGCTCGAAGTCACCACCGATGGCGCGAGCGAACGCGCGGAGAATCGTGGTCTTTCCGACGCCCACGTCGCCTTCGAGTAGCACGTGTCCACGCGCAAACAACGCCACATTGATGAGCCTGATTGTGGGCTGCTGGCCGACGACGGCCTTGGTTACTTCTTCCTCCACGCGTAGCGCGCGGCCCCGCCAATCCTGGAGTTGTTCGTCTGTCATCGACTGATTCTACGCTCGGGCGCCAGAAGCCGTCGTCGCGATTCTGTGACACGCACGTGCGGGGAGGCGCGCGACTATGTGCCGCCGCCGGATCAGTTGTGCTACTTCAGAGCCAACTCGACGCGTACTTTGTCCTTCTCGGGAGCGCCCTTGGGTGCGCTGCCGATGACGAACACGCGGGAGGGGTCGATGTCAGTGCCAATGAGCAGCACATCTTGAATCGCGCGGGCTCGGTGTTTGCCGAGCACTTCCAGCTCGGTGTCCGCCACCGGGGACTTCTGCAATAGCGCAGCTTCCAGCTCTGCGTTTGCGGCGCCGTAATCCGGCGGCGGTTGGTCTTTCTTCTTCCCGGCGTTTTCGATCGCTTGAGCTTGCTCGGGAAGCGGAGTGCTCTTGCCGAGGTCGGCTTTGTACAGTGCGATCAGCAACGGATACCGCTGCGCGGGATCCGTCAGCGCTGGATCGGCCGGAGGCGGCGCGTCCATGAGCCCCGACAGCGCGGACTTCGGGGCGTCCGCCGTTCCGGGCGAAGCGTCTGCTGTTGGACGCTCGTTGGCGGTTGCAGTGTTGGACTTGGCGGCTTTGCCACGTTTGTGGCCGTTGGACTTGTCCTCGTTCAACGCGAGCAGACGCTGGTTCAAATGCGCGACAGCGAGGCCGGGGCGGTCGACGTCGGCTGAGTAGGTAATCGGGACGTCGAGCTCCAGCTTTTCCTTATCCTTCAGCGCTTTCACGAGCGCCACGAGCTTGTCGTGCTCGGAGGCGTCGAGCACGGCGCTGCCGGGATGGAAGTCGATGTAGTTCATCTGCTCACCGCCCCCAAACAGGTGGCCGAGCAAGGCGAACGGCGCGGTGGCGATTTTGGTCAGCAGGTTGAGAACCGCTTTCCAGATGAGCGGGCCGATTCGGAACTGCGGATCGTCGAGGCTGCCCGTGACGGGCAGGTCGATGTCGATGACGCCATTGCGGTCCTTGAGGAGCGCAACGGCAATCTTCAGAGGCAGGTGGATCGCATCGGGGCTTTCGACCCGCTCGCCCAACTCCAGTTGGTCGATGACAAACTTGTGGGCCGCCGTCAGTTGGCGATTTTCGATTTTGTAGTCGATGTCGACGGACAGTTTGCCTTTCTCAATTTTGTAGCCGGCGAAACGGCCGGAATAGGGGGTGGCACTGGTGAGCTCCACGCCCTTGAAGCTCATTTTGATGTCGCTGTAGGTCGTGGCGGCCAGCGGGTTGGTTTCGCCCCAGATATGCACTGGGGCATAACGGTCCACCTTGCCCTTCAATTCAACCTTGGCGTGCGAATTTGGATTGGACGACAGGCCCAGGATTGAGCCGTTGAGGCTTTGAATACCCACGGCGAAGTGGGGTTGGATCCAGAGGTCGGCGTAGTTGGCCGACCCGTCCACGATGTTGATGGCATCGACGGCGATGGCCATCGAATCGTTCTTCGCCGACGCCTCGGCGGGCGTTGATTTGCCGCTGTGGCGCTTGGAGTGTTTGCCCTTGCCCCCAGCGCTTGCATCGGCAATGGTGGCGCCTTTGGCATTTGCGGCCGCTTTTGTCGCGGCGACGGACGCCGCAGCGGCTCCTTCCGCGGCGGTTGATGGGCCTCCGTTTGTTGCGGGCTGCTGTTTTCCTGTCACGTTGCCGGCTGTTGCAGCGGCTGATGCGTCGGCGGCGGGTGGTTGTACTTTGCCGAGGGAGAGGGCCGCGTGGGGTTCGCCGGTGTCGGGGTTCCCTGATGACACGTTGGCTACGGCGTCTGCCACGCCGGCGCCTTTTCCGGATGCCTCTTTGGCGCCGCCGAGGCCACTCAACACATGGCTGACATTGACGGTGCGATCGGACTCGATGATCACGCGAGCGTAGGGTGCGCGGGCGGTGATGTTCTTGATGTGCAGGCTGGCCGGTTTCACCGGCGTCGGCGGAGGCATCTGGTAGTCGATACCGGTGATCTTCAAGTCATCGAACTTGATGAAATCACGCTTCAATTCGTTGTCGATAGTGCGCAACTTGGCGACGTCGACCTCGCCGGCCACAGCGAGGTGGCCATCCCCGGCGCGCTCGATGTTGAGTTTGGATGAGAGCAGGCCGCTGCGGAGGGTCATGGCCGTTTGCCGGCTGATGTAGGGCTGGAGCACGGTCAAGTCCAGGTTGGCCAGGTTGACGTCGCCTTTCAGGCCGGTGAGATCCGGCGTGAGATCGGCCTTGGCTTCCAGCTTGCCGCCGTGGTTGATCTTCGTGGACATCACAACCGCAACGGGGGTGCTGTGTGATGTTGTGAAGCCAGTGACATGGACACTGAGCTCGTCGAGTTGCACCGGCACAGCCGGCGTGATCTGCCGATCCTCAGCCGCAATCTTCACGCCATCAATGGCAATGTCCGGCACCGACACCACCCACGCCGCCGGTGCGCCCTCCGCCTGCGGCGCAGCACCTGCGGCACCGGCGGCTGCACCCACCCCGTTCGCCTCAGTCGACGCGGGCGTGCCCGCGGTTGTTGGTCCACTGTCGGCGTGCGTCGGATTGGCAGCGGCCGCTCCGGCGTGTGTCGGCGCGGACGGGTCGGTGGTCTCGGTGGCCGGTGGCGTGCCGCCGTTGGGGCCGGCCAACTCCAACAAATTCATTGCGGACCCGGCGGCGCCGGGGGCCCAGGCGTGGATCTCCGCGCCCGCGAGGCGCACATTTCCAATATCAACAGTGCGCTTGGCCACATCAGCGCGCGTCTCGTGCACCTCGAGCCGCGTCAGCTTGATGTAGTCATCCGCGCCCCCCTTGGGCCGCACACCGAGGTCGGTGACCGTGATGTCGTGAACGGTAACGCCCAACCCCACAGGCGAGGTGGCAGCGGTGAAGTCGTACTCCCCGGCGATGGAAATCGCCCCCGAGGGCAACTCGAACTGCACACTATCCCGCAGATAGCTCCAGATCGTCTTAGCCTGCAAATCCGCCACCTCAAACTTTCCCCGCGACGCCAGGGGATACGTGTTCAGCGACCCGGACCAGCTAAACCGCTCCCCGGCTTCTGACGCCCCATTCAACGAATAGGCCCCGCCTTCCTTCCCCACCGTGGCGAAGTCATGCAGATCGAAGCTGATAGGTTTGATTTCAGTGCGGAAAGCGCTGGGATGGGCGAGATCCTCAAAAGCGACATTGCCCGCCACCAGATTGAAATGCTTGATAAACAGGCGCGCCGGCTTCGTGCTGGGCGGTTCCGGCTTGGCGTTCGGGTCCGGCGGCAGCGCCAGCTCGCTGAAATTCAGCGTCCCATCCGGTTTGATCAGCACCCGCGCGAACGGCTGCTCCAGCCGGATCGCCTCGAAATCCGGCCCCCGGTGCCAGATGCTCGCGACCGTCAGGTCCACCAGCAGATGCTGAAAAGCCAACATCGGCTTGCCATCGGCATCGGGCAGCGAAAAATCCCGCACATCCAGCCGCAGTGTGTAGGGATTGAACCGGACGTCGCCGAGGCTGACTTCCCGGTGATAGTTCTTGCTGACAAAGTCGTGCACGCCCGAGCGCAACAGGCGTGGAACGGCGTAAAACCCCAAAACCGTATACAGCAGAACCAGGATCAGCGCAGGCAGCGCGACCCAGAGGAGTAAACGGCGAATGCGGACCTGGAGAACCATGGTCCGCACACTTTATGCCACTCAGGCCAGTCCGAGGAACTCCTCGAGCCGATCCAGCGCCTCATGGAACGAGCGTAGCTCGTCTTCGTTGAGACACGCGAGCAGGGCGCGTTCGCGCTCGAGCGCCAGCGGCACGAGCTCGGTGTACATCGAACGCCCGGCCTTGGTCAGGCGCAGCTCCATCTCGCGACGATCATCTGCGTTGGAAGTCCGCTCAACCAGATCACGCTTGACCAGGTTCGCGATCGCTCGGCTCACGCGAGTCTTGTGCATGCGGGTGGTGTCGGCGATGTGCTGAGCCGTGCAGCTCCACATTGGGCCTACAGTCGCGATCACACGCCATTCCGGGATCTCGAGGCCGAATTTCTGCTTATAGACATCGGCGACGTGATCGCTGACGCCCTGGGCGAGCCGGTTGAGGCGGAAGGGGGTGTAATTGGTCAAGAGCAGGGCCGGTGCAGTCGTTGTAGGGGCGGCGGGGGTGGGCGCCCGGGAGGAGATCTCTTCAGCTAAGACCTCTTTACGGACGCTCAATGCGGTGGCTCCTGCGAACAGGGTGTCGAATCGGGCGGACACTATCGTCTCCTTAAAAGGTTGCGTGCGCAACTAATTTGCGATGTGCGAAAATGATTTTTATGCGTCTCACTTACCAGAACGGATTTGCGAATGAATTTGGGACAGAGGCCCTCGAAGGCGCCTTGCCCGAAGGGCGCAACTCCCCCCAGCGCTGCGGATATGGTCTGTATGCAGAACAGTTTTCCGGGACCGCCTTTACCGCGCCCCGGCATTCGAACCGGCGCAGTTGGCTGTATCGGATTCGGCCGGCCGCGGTCCACGGCGAGTTTCGCCGGATCGATGATGGATATTTGACCAGTCGATTCGCTGCGATTGAGCCATCCCCCAACCAGCTTCGTTGGAATCCATTGCCCATTCCCCCGGAGCCGACTGACTTCGTGGCCGGCCTGCGTACTGTTGCCGGCAACGGCTCGCCGGAGCAGCAGAGCGGTTGTGGCATTCATTGGTATGTCACCAATCGATCGATGACCGACCGCTTCTTCTACAACGCGGACGGCGAGCTGCTGATCGTCCCGCAGCTCGGGCGGCTGCGCCTGGCGACCGAGCTGGGTCTGCTGGATGTCGAGCCGCAACAGATTGCGGTGATTCCGCGTGGCCTGCGCTTCCGGGTCGAGCTGCCCGACGGGCCGGCCCGCGGCTATGTATGTGAGAACTTCGGCGCGCCTTTCCGCCTGCCGGATCTCGGCCCGATAGGATCGAACGGCCTCGCCAATCCGCGCGACTTTGAGACGCCGGTGGCGTGGTACGAGGAGCGGGTCGGCGACTTCGAGCTCGTCGCCAAATTCATGGGCCACTGTTGGTCGGCGCGCATCGATCACTCACCCCTCGATGTCGTGGCGTGGCATGGCAACAATGCGCCGTACCGGTATGACCTGCGCCGCTTCAATACCATCGGGTCGATCAGCTTCGACCATCCGGACCCTTCGATCTTCCTGGTCCTGCAGTCCCTGAGTGATACACCCGGGGTGGACAACATCGACTTTGTGATTTTCCCGCCGCGCTGGCTGGTTGCCGAGAACACCTTCAGGCCGCCGTGGTTTCATCGCAATGTCGCGAGCGAGTTCATGGGCTTGATTGCCGGTGTCTATGATGCGAAAGCGGACGGCTTCAGCCCCGGTGGCGCTTCGCTGCACAATTGCATGAGCGGGCATGGGCCCGATGCGGCCACGTTCGAGAAGGCAAGCAGCAGCGATACCTCGCAGCCGCAACACATCACCGACACAATGGCTTTCATGTTTGAAACGCGCACAGTCATCCGACCGACGCGGTTCGCTCTCGAAACACCCGAGTTGCAGGCTGACTACGCGCAATGTTGGCAGGGCCTCCGCAGTCACTTCACGCCGGGCAAACGATGACCGCCGCGCAATCACCCATGAGCACGGCCTCGCCAGCTTTAAACGCGACCCCGAGCCCGGTGCTGGCCCCAACGTCGACCCCAGCCTCGACCCCCGGGCCGACCCCGACTTCAGCCCCCGGCCTGTCCCTCGATGACACCCACGATCCCAACCGCAGGAGCTGGGTCGAATCGGCCAACCAGCCCGGCACCGACTTTCCGATTCAGAATCTGCCGTTCGCCGTCTTCCGGCGAGCGGGCACTCGTGACCCGTTTCGGGGTGGCGTTGCGATCGGCGATCAGATCCTGGACCTGGCAGCGCTCCACGCAGCGCGAGCTCTGAAGGGTGCGTCGGCGGATGCGCTTGCCACCTGCGTGCAACCGACACTCAACAGCTTCATGGCGCTCGGCCCGCAAGCGTGGTCAACACTGCGCAAGGCTCTTTCAGATCTGCTCGCAAATGGCCCCAGAGCCGATCTCGTGCCACAGGCGGATGCCGAATACGCGGTACCGGCCAGGATTGGTGATTACACTGACTTCTATGCGTCGATCTATCATGCAACAGCGGTAGGCGCGCTGTTTCGCCCCGACAACCCGCTGCTTCCCAACTACAAGTGGGTTCCCAGCGGCTATCACGGCCGATCCTCTTCCATAGGCGTTTCCGGACAGCAGTTCCGGCGCCCCACGGGCCAGATCAAACCCTCCGGCACGGCAGACCCCCAACTCCTGCCCACGCGCCGTTTGGACTATGAGTTGGAGGTTGGAGTGTTTATTGGCGCCGCAAACGCGCCGGGCACTCGGATCGCCATCGGCGATGCAGAACGCAGTGTGTTTGGTTTGTGCCTGTTGAATGACTGGTCCGCGCGCGATGTGCAGGCGTGGGAATACCAGCCCCTGGGACCGTTTCTCGCGAAGAACTTCGCCACCACGATTTCACCGTGGATCGTGACGTTGGAGGCGCTGGCACCGTACAGGGTCCCCTGGACCCGGGCTGCGCAGGATCCTCAGCCGCTGCCTTACCTGGACTCTGCGCAGTTGCGACAGTCCGGTGCGTTTGATATGCAGTTGGAAGCTTACATTGAGACGGAAGCGATGCGTGCCGCCCGCAAGCCACCGCATCGCCTGTCGCGTTCCAACTTCAAGCATTCCTACTGGACGGTTTCGCAGTTGATCGCCCATCACACGGTGAACGGATGCAACCTGGAAGCAGGTGATCTGCTGGGGAGCGGCACCCAATCGGGCCCGGCCCCCGATGAAGCAGGATCGCTGCTCGAATTGACCGTGGGTGGCAAGCAACCGCTCACCCTCGGCTCCGGTGAAACGCGGACGTTTCTCGCCGACGGTGATCGAGTGACGCTCAAGGGATGGTGCGAAAGGGCCGGCCATTCGCGGATCGGGTTCGGCGAAGTGTCCGGCACCGTGCTTCCGGCGGGCGGCTAGAGGCGGCCCCAGCCATCACGGCGGGGCCGCGCGTAACCAACTTCAGAACGCGAAGAAGGGACCGGTTCCCGCCGACGTGGTCTTGCCTTCGATGACCACGAACACCGACTTCCCGTAGTGGAACGGCAGACCCCAGTCGAACGCCTGGTCCCCAGGGATGGTGCCATTCGTGCCGTCACCGAACGAATGACTGTCTCCGGCAAGGCCGCTGGTGGCCCCAATCACGGTTTTGGCGTTCTTGAACAAGTTATCCGCGTTGGTCACTGTAAAGCTGACCGACTTGCTCACATTGTTGACCGGGTTGATGATGTTGGCCTGCAACGTCTGATCGCCCCCAGTCGGACAATAGAACCCGACATTGGTCGTGCATGCCGGGATGGTTGCGTCGTGGAAGTAGTAGCCGTTGGAGCCACTGTCGATGAATGCGAAATGCAATGTCGACGCCGCCTTGTAGCCCGTCGCCAGGAAGCCGTTGCTGTCCAGATTGAAGACAGTGGCGCTGCCGAGTCCATTGTTGCTTTGGGTTCCGACGCCGAAGATCAGCGAGCCGCTCACCGAGGCCGAGCCTGACGCGGGCACCGACGGCAATTGAATCATCACGCCGTTGTTATCTGTAGTGAAGGCGGCCACAGGGTTGGATACCTGCAGGTTCTCCGCCATCACACTTTGAGCGCAGGTGGTCGCCGTCGCGCAGGTGTAGTAAGTGCCGTTGTTCTGCTGCAAGCAGGCCGCGCCGCAATCCGAGACGTACGGCGCCACTCCCAGAATGCCGTTCGCTCCGAATTTCGCGACGGTGTTTTCGAGCCCCGTCCCTGCGCCGCTCGTTCCCGTGCAGTCGCTCGGCACGGGATACGTCGCGTCGCCGATGATCTGCACTTCCTGGGTGAGCGCTGTCTCACCACCGATCTTCACATCGGCCTGGCGCACCGGGCCCCAGCTCGCGCCGTCGACAAAGCCAACGCATTCTGCGATCACATTACCGGACGTGTCCTTCTGCACGGGCAGCGCGATCGTGAGGACCTCCGAGAGAATCCGCAGCCCTGCAGAACCCGTGTCCACTTGGATGTGGTCGATGGTCTGACAGACGGTCGTGCTACCGGGAGCACAGATCGTCACGGTCGTATAGGCGGTGTTGATGGCGGGCGTAGTGGAATTCGCGACCGCCGGCGGTCCCGAATCAACGATGATGGTCTGAACGTTGCCAGTGGAACCTCCACCACCACCGCCCGATCCACCGTTACCAAGGCTATCACCACCTCCGCATCCGGCGACGCAGAGCAACCCAATCAAGGCAGCAAACAGATTTGCACGCACTCTAGCGTCTCCCTACTGGATGTCTTCAACAGAGAAGTTCGGCGGCAGCAGCGACGGTACGTACGCGGTGCCGAAGAATGCCCGCATGCGTCCGTTTGACTGGACCACGAGGTCGGTTCCCTGGATGGTGAGGTGCCTCGTACCTACGCGGTGCGAGCTGGCATTGGCCAGATACTGAGGGAAGTATTTACCGAGGGTCTGTTCGAAATCCGGCAGCAGCGGGCCGGTCCAGGCCACGCCGAACACCTTGCCCGAGTCATTGATGAACTCGCGCACCGTCGTTCCGGTGGGGCTCGCGATCTCGTGCACGGTGTAGCCGGCCACCGCGGTCGTGCGCACCTGCGCTTTCAGCTTGATCCGATCGTTCTCGACGGTAGTGGCATCCTCACCCAGGGTGGCGAATGCCGGAAGGCAGGCGAGCTGACTCACGAGCACGGTCGCCGTGAGGTAGCCCAAAATACGCTTCGCGTTGCTGCTGGCAGATTTCACTGCTATGCGTCCTCTGTATTAAAACCACAGGAGATGTGCGGTCACCGGCACGGTGGCCAGTGTGCACCGCAGAATATGCAACAAACGAGCGATTAGTCGCCTTTTTTGGCAATGAGTTCACAATATTAGCGTGACATTGTGCGTCGGAAGACTGCGACGCGCCGACGAACGTCGGAAACAAAGCCGGCGACCCGAGGGTCGCCGGCAGTAGCTCACCTGGCAAAGCGTTCAGTTGCTGCCGGCGGCACCGGAGCTTGCAGCTCCGTGCTGCTGCTGCCAGGCAGCGCGGCGTGCCTCAAACTTGCTCTTCATGTCCGCGAGCACCTGGGGCAGCTTCGCCTTCTGATCGGCGCTCAGCACGTTGTAGATCTGGCTCTGCACTTCGACCTCGTTCTGCAGGCGGGTGGCAGCTCGAGCCTTTGCGTTCTGCAGGGCGGCGGCGTAGTTCGGATCACCCGGGTTGGCCAGCGTCATCAGGTCGACCCCGGCCGTGCCGGCGGCAGCCTGGTGCTGCGCGCGCGCGGTGCTCAGGATGGTCTTGATCGAGGCCTGCTGCTCGGCTGTCAGGTTGAGTTGCTTCGTAGCATGCAACATCACACCAACCAACATGCCGCCGCCGCGGTGACCGTGATGCCAGTGTTTGCCACCAGTGGCGGGCGCGGTGGTGGTGGTTGTTGTAGCAGATGGAGTCGTTGTTGTGCTCACTGCCGCGACCGCCGCGCCGGCACCGACAGTCGCGGTGGCGACCAGCAGTAAGCCCAATGTCCTGTTCAACTTCATGACTTCATTCCTCAACTGTTGTAGAGCAATTGTTACCTATCGTTAATGCGACAGGCGCGCGTTCCAATCACGATATACAAAGCGTTCCAGAACTACAAAGGTTGACGAAAAAAAGCCCGCCGACGGCTTGGCGATCGGCGGGCTCTACAACACGTTGGGCGAGGGGTGCGAGCTACTCGGGAGTTACAATTCGCCACGCCTGCGAGGGGTGTACGACAGCCCACCAGATGGCGCCGAGGCCGCCGGGCACATCCGCAGGCACTCCTTCGTTGGTCTTCACGGACACCGTCTGCGACTCCTGCACTTCAGTGACCTGGTCCGGGTTCTGCAGAGGCTCCTTGAGCTCCTGCTCCGGCACGACGGTGCTGACGTCGGGTGCGGTGAGGTTCAGTTTCTTGCCATTGGTCTTGGCGGTCTTGGTCGCCCCGGCCTTGGGGGGCCCCTTGGAGGTGTCCACGCAATGGCCGGTCAGCTTGAAGCACACCGGGTCGGGCTTGCTGCCGGAATCCGTAGTCGTCGCTGAGCTGGAGCTCGGGCTGGGGCTATTGGGCGCCGGGGTGGTGGTGGAAGAGGGGGTAGACGACGCTGGTGTGGAAGAGGGGGTCTGGGGGGCCGCAGGGGCCTCTTGGCCGTGGACGGCGGCCATGGTAGCCAGAAGCCCCGTAGCGACGGCGGCAAGGAATCCTGGGAACCCGTCGATGTCTTTTATTGTGCGGTTCACTTTAATCTGCCAAAGGCGCGCCCTTCAGGACGCATGATTGAGGCTACTACGCCCCGCACAGCTTGCACAGCAATCGCCATACCCATCCGCAGGTGCCTATTTGGCGATATTCGTCTCGATCCGGAGGGGATAGGGCCGCTTTGTAACATCCTTGAAATCGACTTGCGATATTTCATTCACGAGGCTTGGCGCCCCCCGAAATCCCGTTGTCACAGCTCAGGAACCATCATGCAAAGTTTCAGGCAGGCTCTCCACACTCAACGTTGGGACGATCATCGTTATTACCACCACAGCCGCATAAACCAATCGCTGCACTTGCTCAGTGCGACGAGTTTCGTCTGTGCCTACTTCCTGATGTTCACCAACCCGGTGGCGGCCGCGCTGCTCGCCTGGCTGGTGTCCATGACGAGCCGGCAGGCCGGTCACTTCTTCTTCGAGCCCAAGGGCTATGACCAGGTGAACGAGGCCACCCACGAGCACAAGGAAGACATCAAGGTCGGCTACAACCTGAAGCGCAAGATCGTGCTGATGGCCATCTGGGCGGCCGCCCCCGTGATCCTGTGGATCGACCCCACCTGCCTGCGGCTGTTTCCGGATGCCACCCCGAGCGACTTCGTGCAGCACCTGGGTGAGATCTGGCTCGCTGTGGGCCTGGGCGGACTGGTGTTCCGCACCGTGCACCTGTTCTTCATCAAGGACGTGCAAACGGGCCTGGTGTGGGCGACCAAGATCATCACCGACCCGTTCCACGACATCAAACTTTATTATAAAGCGCCGCTGGCCCTGCTTCGGGGGGAGTTGATTGACCCGCGGCATGCGCAGCACGGCCGCGACGGGCTCGAAGAATCTCTCGAAACACGCGACGCCTGATGGCTTTGTTGGTGAGCGCCGCGGCGCTCCACCACCATCCTTCGGAAGCCATCTTCCCAGCCGCCGCCAGGACCCTGGCGGCGACTGCCTCAAAGTCCTCATCCGAATAGTCCATTGTGAAGATGAGCCGGCCCGTGCCCACCCAGCTCAGCGCCAGTCCTTCGGCGCGCAGATAGTATTGAAACATCCAGTTGTAGCGCGAGGGCTGCAGGTAGCTGATGGTCCAGACCGACTGCAGGTTGCTGATCTGCACCGGCAGGCCGGCGGCCTTCAGGCGCTCGTTGAGCCGCCGCGCTCGCTCATTCCAACGCTCATCCTGGCCGACGTATTTCGCCTGCATTTCGGGAGTGGCGAGGCGTTGCAGGAACTCATACATCGCGCCCATGACATACGGGTGGGAGTTGAAGGTACCGCGGGCAAAGCAGATGTCAGCGGGGCGGTCTTCGCGGAAGCGCTGCATGAGCTCGTGCTTGCCGCAAACCACGCCGACCGGGAATCCGCCGCCGAGGGTCTTGCCGTAGGTGACCATGTCGGCACGCACGCCGAAGTATTCCTGGGCGCCGCCGGCAGCCAGGCGGAAGCCGAGAAACACCTCGTCGAAAATCAACACGATGTTTCTATCGGTGCACACGGCGCGCAACTTCTGCAACCACTCCGTGTAGGCCGCGCGATCGAATCCAGCGGAACGACCGCTGTCGATCAAGGCAGAATCGCCGGGCGCATTCTTGTTGGGGTGCAGCGCCTGGAGGGGATTTACGAGAACACAGGCGATATCGCTACGAGTGCGCAGCACTTTCAGAGCCGCCTCATCCATGTCCTTCAATGTGTAGGTGTCGTGCGCGGTTTGCGGATTACCCACTCCCGGCTGCACGTCGCCCCACCATCCGTGGTAAGCACCGCAGAAGCGGACGAGATTCTTGCGTCGCGTGTGATAGCGCGCCAGGCGCACCGCCTGCATCACAGCTTCGGTGCCCGACATGTGGAACGAAACCTCGTCGAGCCCGGAAATTTCCTTCAAACGCTCGACGTTGTAGGCAACAACCGGATGCAGGGAGCCGAGGAGGGGGCCCAGGTCCTTGACACGCTCGGTGCCGCGGGCCATGCACTCCTTATAGAATTCATAGCCGAAGACATTCACACCGAACGAGCCGGTCACATCATACAGTTGGTTGCCGTCCAGGTCGGTGACCAGGGGTCCCGAGGACGATACCAACACGGAGCCGAGCTTGAAGTGCTTGCGAACCACGGAGCTGAATTGGAACGGCACGCGATAGCGCGACGTGAACTGCATATCCGATACGCCGCTCGCGATGTTGGCTGTCGCAGCCGCGGACTTCGGAAAACGCTGTGCAAACAGGCTCGCCAGCCGCGTGAATCCCTCGCGGCGTTTGGCGGCAACATCCGGCGGCGCATCATCCGCGCCGAAGAACTCAGCCTCGCTGTATTCGTAGAAGGGGATGAGCCGGGCCAGGCGCCGCGACCATTTCGAATGCCCTGCCAGCGAGCGATGTTTGGCGCGCGAGAGCTGGAGCCGGATCTGCGCTTTGCGCAAAATAAACAGCCCAACCACCGCGCCCACTATGTAAAGAATGAAGGTTGAGTTCAAGAGTTCCTCCTGGCCAGTGCGCATCAAGCTATGCGGCGCGCAACACTATTGCAGTTGAGTGACGATTACATGACGGTCCGTACCTTGATTTCCCAGGTAACCGGGCAGGAAAATCTCAACTTCCTGCTCACCAATCGCATCCCGCGCCGCTGGCTCACCCTGTTCGTGGGCCGGCTCAGCAAGGTCCGCAATCCGCTCGTCCGCGACACTTCCATCGCCCTCTGGAAGCTGTTCTCGGACCTGGATCTGAGCGAGGCCCGCAAGACTCACTTTGACAGTCTGCACGACTGCTTTACCCGCGAGTTGAAAGAGGGTGCCCGGCCGGTCGATCCGGATCCCAACGTGCTGACCAGTCCGTGCGACGGCATCATCGGCGCGTGCGGGCAGGTCGTGGACGGCATGGTGTTGCAGGCCAAAGGCTTCCCGTATTCGGTGGTCGATCTCGTTGGCGATCCGGCTCTGGCCGAACGGTATCGCAATGGCACTTACGTGACACTTCGGTTGACCTCCAGCATGTATCACCGGTTCCATGCGCCGGCAGACCTGCGTGTTGAGAAGGTTACTTACATTTCCGGTGACACCTGGAACGTCAATCCGATTGCACTGAAACGGATCGAGCGGCTGTTCTGCAAAAACGAGCGCGCCGCCATTGAATGCCGGCTGGAGCGCACCGGCCAGCTTCTGACGCTGGTGCCGGTGGCGGCCATTCTGGTGGCCAGCATCCGGCTGCGTTTCATTGATGTGACACTTCATCTGAAATATCAGGGCCCGAACCGCATCGACTGCAACGCCCGGGTCGACAAGGGCCAGGAAATGGGCTGGTTTGAGCACGGGTCCACCATCATTGTGTTCGCGCCGCCAGGGATGACGCTGTGTCCGCAACGGACAGCAGGCGAAACCATCCGGATGGGCCAGCCGCTGCTGAATTTGTGCGCTCCGCACTCGTGATGGGGGGCACAACTTACGGGAATGTTCATCAGCCTCCTGCAGTGCGGGTAGTAGTATCAGGCTGCTGTATCACACCGATAAAAGTGAGATGTGGGGCCTCAAAAAGATACTCCGTCAACTCGCGATGGCCGCTGTACTGTTTGCAGCGGTTTCGGCGTCTCATTCTGCTGAGCGCTGGGCGGGGCTGGCGGATACGGTCTTTCAGCACCTCGTCCGTGACAACGAGCTCCCCAACGCGGCCATTCCGACCGCCGCGACCCAGGACGGGGACGGCTTTTTGTGGATTGGGTCACAAAACGGCCTCGCCCGCTGGGACGGATACCATTTTCGCATCTACCGCGCTAACCCCGGTAAGGCTGGCGAGCTTCCCGATAATTTCATCCAGACCCTGCTGACAGACGCGCGCGGCGTCCTGTGGATTGGCACCACATCGGGAGGGCTTGCGCGTTATGACCGGGAACACGAACGGTTTGTCGTCTACCCCGTAGGTCCGAAAGGCCTGAGCCACGTCAGCGTCCGTGCGATTGCTGATGACGGCGATGGCGGCGTCTGGGTTGCCACCGAAGCCGGTTTGGATCATGTGATGGCCGGCTCCGACGTTATCGGCCACCTCCGCCACTCGGAAGATGACCCGACGAGCCTCCCCGATAACCGAGTCCGCGGCCTGCTGAGGGACCGCCACGGGACTCTGTGGGTTGGCACAGCGACCGCCTTGGCCAGACTGGACAGGGGTTCCACTCGGTTCGAGCGCGTCCCGTTGCCCGCAGCTGCGGGCAAGGTGCCTTCACCCTGGAGCTTCCTCGAAGATACGGCCGGTCGGATCTGGGTCGGCACCATCCGTCAGGGTGCGTATGTCATCGACTCACACACCTCCGGTGCGCGCGCGGTGCAGGAGAGCGATGCCGCGCATTCAACTCTTCAGAATGAAGGCGTGTCATCGATTGTCGAAGTGGTTCCTGGCCAGGTTTGGTTGGGAACGCTGGGGCAGGGCATCGTTGCTGTCGATGTTGCCAGCTCACAGACTCGTCGTATCCGTCGCGACCTGACACAACCGGCGAGCCTGGCCGACGACAGCATTCAAGGAATGTTCAAGGATCGCTCCGGTCTCATCTGGATCTGCAGCGATCGCAGCATCAGTCGCCACGATCCGTCGCATCCCGGCGTGATCACGGTGTTTGGTGCCTCCAGCCGTCCTGACAGCATCTCCGACCCGGACGTCGACGCCATCCTTCCGATGGCGGACGGCAAAATCTGGCTCGGACTGGGAAGCAAGGGTATCGATGTCATTGATCCGGCCGGCGCCCGGGTCGCCTCCCTGCGCCCCGATCCGCTGCGGCCGGAGACGGCCCTGCCGAAGGATTACATCAACGCATTCGCTGCATCCGACGGCAGTGACGTATATGTTGGAACCGAGGTCGGTTTATATCGGGTTGACCGGGCCGCGCATGCAGCCGCTCGGGTGAACATCCCGCAGCGTGATCCCACGGCACAAGTGTGGGCGCTGCTCCTGGACAACAACATCCTGTGGGTCGGAGGTTTTGACGGTCTGTGGGCTGTGCAGCTCGATGGCTCCAAATCATCTGTCAGTCACGCCGACAGCATCAGCGGGCTCACCGACCAGCGCATCACCACGATTTCCCGGGGTGATGGCAACTCTCTGTGGATCGGTACGAAAAACGGCCTCAACCGTCTCGATCTGGGTACGCGCGCCGTTGAGCGGATTCTGCCGGAGCCCGCGAATCCAACAGCGTTGGCGGCGGGATACATCACTTCGCTGCTCACGGACGCCCGCGGACGGCTGTGGATTGCCACCTTCGGCGGTGGAGTCAACATCCTCCAGAGTCGCGGCGCCGATGGCCGGCCGAAGTTCACGCGGCTGGGGATTTCCCAGGGTCTCAATAACGACAATGCCGACAAGTTGTTGGAAGACTCCAAGCACAACATCTGGGTCGGTACCGATGATGGCCTGGCCGTGATCAATGAGCAGACGCTGGCCGTGCGAGCCTTGCGGCGCGCGGAAGGGCTGCCCATTTCCAGCTATTGGGTCGGCTCCGGCGCTGCGACCGCGCAGGGTGAGATGTTGTTCGGCGGTGTGGGTGGGCTGACGGTCGTGCGGCCCGGCCAGTTGACACGCTGGGGCTATCAACCGCCGGTTGTGATTACGGACATTCGCATCGGTGGCAAAAATGCGGTCGACACGCGTCCGCCCCTGCAGATCGAGCCGGGTGCCAACAGCATTGCCGTGGAGTTTTCCGCGCTCGACTATTCCGCCCCTGAGCGCAATCGGTACGCGTACCGGCTCGATGGGTTTGATTCTGCCTGGATCGATACCGAAGCCTCCCACAGGGTAGCCGCCTATACGAATCTGCCTCCCGGGGACTTCACCCTGCAGTTGCGCGGCTCGAATCGCGATGGTGTGTGGTCGGAAACGACTATGGCCCTGCCGGTTCGGGTGCTGCCGGACTGGTATCAGACGATGGCGTTTCGTATCGCCCTGACGCTTGCGGCATTGGCGTTGGTCGCGGGGCTGGTCCAGGGCCGAACAGTCTATCTGCGCCGCAACCAGCGCGATCTGGAGCGCCAGGTGGTGCAACGGACCGCCGAGTTGCGCGAGAGCCAGCGGCAACTCGAACAGATTGCCTACGAGGACACGCTGACCGCGCTCCCCAACCGGCGCATGTTCACCGAAGAGTTTCGCGAGCTGCTGATGTTGGCGCGGCTGCAGAACCAACGCTTCGCGCTGCTGTTGATAGATCTCGATCGCTTCAAACAGATCAATGACTCGCGCGGCCACGACGCAGGCGACGCCTTGCTCATCGAAGCGGCAATCCGCCTGCAGGCGGCTGTGCGCAAGTCGGATTGTGTCGCGCGGCTGGGCGGCGACGAGTTCGGTGTGCTCGTAGCGCAGAATCCCGCGGCCACCGATATTGAGAGCATCTGCCACCGCATCATCGAGAGCTTCGTGATGCCGGTGCCGATCACCGGCGTCGAAGTGAAGAGCAGCGCCAGTATCGGAGTCGCCGTATTCCCGGACCACGGCGCAACCTTGGACAGTCTCTACAAGTCTGCCGACGTAGCTCTGTACGAAGCCAAGCGCGCAGGCGGCAACATCTGGCGGTGGTATCGAACCTCGACAGCCGCCAGCGGCAAGCATCCCACCATCAAGATGCTGTGATCTAAGCCGCTGCGGCGCGCTGCTCCTGCGCTTCGTTGCCCAGCGCAGCCACCAGGTCATCGATGAGCTTGGCGAGCTCACCGGCCATCACGGTGAAGTCGATGTCGAACTGCTCCGCCTCGTTCAGCTCCTGGGCACCCTCGCCGGGGTCCTTCGACATCTCGAGGAACTCGAGCCGCTTCACCTGCAGTTTCTCGTTCAGTACAAAGGAGATGCGGTCGTTCCAGGTGAGCCCGAGGCGCGTCGGAAACATGCCCGCGGCGAGGTGCGCCTGGATTTCCTTTCCGTCCAGCGGATGCTGGGAATAGCGAATAGTCGCCTTGCTCTGGTTCCCCGCCTTGAGCTCGAGGTCCTGATCGATGTTCAGTTGCAGCGGCGCCTCGCCGAGCTTCAACCACACTGCCATGGACATCTGCGGTGAACGGTCCGTCTCAATGAACAGCACGGCAAGACTTTCGAGCGTGTCGCGCAGCATCTCGATCAGCTCTTCCGCTTTGGCCGCTCCGGCGGCATCGACCACGAGCCAGCCGTGCACAGGATCGATCCAGGCGCGCGTAACTCGTCGGCGCGTCAGTGCCTTAGCACGTAATTCTTCGGTCACTCTCATCTTCAGGTCGCGCATCTGGCGCCGTCCCACCGGAAAGCCGTTCTCCTGGGCGAGCGCTTCGGCGCGCTCGAGGGTCACTTGCCGGATGATCGAAGCGGGAAGCAACTTCTGATTGACGCCGAGCGCAATCAGATGCTGCTGATTCACCGTGTGCACGAGTTGGCCGGTGCCCGAAGGGGCCACCCAGCCACGGCTGAGCATTTCAAACGGGCTGCAGGGCTGCAGCGGGCGCGTGGCGAGTTTCTCTTCGAGCGCGGCAGCGGAGACGGACCAATCGGCCGGCAGACGATAGACGACGAGATTCTTGAACCACATCTTAGGAAAGCGCCCCCCGGCCGGAAAAAGGGGGCGCAGTATATTCAAAAAGCGCGCCGCGTGGCGCGACTCACTAAATCAGATGCTGCCCATGGTGGGAAAACAGACCCAGCACTCCGATCAGGATCAGGTACAGCGCCACGATGTAGTTCAGCAATCGGGGCATCACGAGAATCAGGATGCCGGCGACGAGGGCGATCAGGGGTCCAACAGACAATGTGAGCGTCATAGGTCAAAGCCTCCGTGAAAGCGCGATCATAACCTACGCTCCAGCGGCAACTTCGTTCCGCAGAAGCGACGAATCCGCTCGCAGCCCGCATCGAGCGAAACTTCATCCGTTGCAAAACAAATGCGCACGAACCCCGCGGTTTCACGACCAAAAGCCGCGCCATCCAGCACGCTCACACGCTCAGATTCATACAGTGCCCGCATGAACCCATAGCCCGAAAGTCCAGTCTCGCGCACGTCCACCAACATGAACATGCCCGCCTCGGGCACCACGGCGCGAATCTTCGGAATGCCCGCCAGTTGCGCGACGATCCGCGCGCGGCGCAGGTCGCAGTAGTCGCGAATCCGACGTTCAGCCTCCGGGGCAATTGAGAGGGCGGTGATCGCGGCCTCCTGCACAAATCCCGGCGCGCCGAACAGCATGCACATCACCAATGACTCGGCATGAATTGCGAGCTGCCGGGGACCGACGAGCCATCCCGCTCGCCAGCCCGTCATAGCGTGTGATTTCGACAGACTTCCCAGCGTGATGACGCGCTCGGGCATGCGAGCCGCGAGACTCGGTATGTGGCCCCCGGGCGCAAGCCCTGCATACACCTCGTCGGATATCAGCCAGAGATCGTGCTTTTCAGCCAGCGATCCAATCGCCTCGAGCTCCTCTTCATGCAGGATCACGCCGCTGGGATTGTTTGGCGTTGCCCAGGCGATCGCGCGTGTATTCGCGTTGACCAGTGAAGCCAGCGCGCTGATGTCCGGCCTGAAGTTGCCGGTCGTGGGCGCGCGAACCATGTTCGCGCCGGAGGCTTGTAGGGTTGCCGGGTAAGTTGGATACATCGGGTCGAACGAGATGATTTCGTCGCCTGATCCGGCAATGCACAAGGACGCAACGAACAACGCGTTCTGCGCACCAGACAAAAACACAACGTTGTCCGCAGCAGCGGTCTGGCCCGTTCGCTTCGAGTGATGAGCCGCGATCGCCTCGCGAACCGCGAGTCGGCCCGAAGCAGGGGAGTAGTGAGTGTCACCCGCCCGCAGCCGCTCAATCGCCTTGTCAACCACGGCAGCAGGTGTGTCTAGATCCGGATCGCCAACACTTAGAATAATCACGTCTTCGCCACGATCGCGCGCGGCACTGGCTTCGTAGTGTGTCAACCAGGCATCGGCGCCTTCACCACTGATTCGTTGTACGAGAGGCGAGAACTTCATATATTTACGGGCGCATGAGTGACGAGCACCAGCCCACCGGGCCTCAATCCATCGGACAATACATTGTCGGGCTGCTTGCAGCCAACGGCATCGATACCGTCTTCGGGATTCCGGGTGTTCACAACCTCGAGTTTTATCGCGGGCTGGCGAGCACTGGGTTGCGACACATTCTCGTACGCCACGAACAGAATGCGGGTTTTGCAGCCGATGGCTTTGCGCGCGCCAGCGGTCGACCCGCGGCGGCCTTCGTCATCTCAGGTCCCGGCCTGACGAACATCCTGACCGCTGCCGCGCAGGCAAAAACCGACTCCGTGCCGATGCTGATTCTGGCGAGCACCCCGGTGGAGCCTTCATTGGCGAAGGGCTGGGGTGTGCTTCATGAGCTCGATGACCAGCGATTGATGGCGGCGGGCGTGGCGGGTACGGCCCGATCGGCACGCTCCGCGGAGGATGCTCGCGATCATCTGCGCGAGGCGTTTGCGTCGTTTCAGCTCGGTCGGCAGCGGCCTGCCTACCTGGAAGTACCGCTCGATCTGCTTGCTCAGCCAACTTCCTTGCGCGCGGAACCATTTGCTCACGTGGGTGGCGGTCCGCAGCCAGCGCAGGCTGTGGTGGAGCGCGCTACGGGTCTGCTCGCTGGCGCGCGCAGACCGATGATCGTCGCGGGTGGCGGCGCGAAGGCTGCTGGCGCACAACTTCGCAAGTTGGTTGAGGTGCTGGACGGTTACCTGGTGACGACGGTCGCCGGCAAAGGCTTGCTGCCGGAAAATCACCCGGCCAACCTCGGCGCCTCACTGCAGTTCGGGACGACGCAGAAGTTGGTCGCACAGGCGGATGTCATTCTCGCCGTCGGCACCGAATTGTCGGAAACCGACTTCTATTCAGGCGCCCGGTTGGAGATGACAGGGCGGCTCATTCGCATCGATATCGACCCGACGAAGCTTGCGGACCACTACGCTGCGGACGTGGGTATCTGGGGGGATGCTGCGGCGAGCCTCGATGCGCTGATCTCATCCTTGCGCGCGGGAGGGTCCCGTTGGCGCAGTGAGCTCGGGCCGGCAGCGACCCACAGAGCTCGGATCGAAGAGGGATTCAACTCTGTGTATCGCACGTGCTCCCGGCTATTGTCGGCCGTGCGCGCGGCTCTTCCCGAGGACGCGGCTGTCTTCAGTGATATGACCCAGGTCGCGTATCTCGGCAACTATGCATTCGGAACCGACAAGCCCGGCACCTGGCTGCACCCATCCGGGTACGGTACCCTGGGTTACGCGCTGCCGGCTGCGATCGGTGCGTTGGTTGCCGAGCCGAAGCGACCCGTGTTGGCACTGGCCGGCGACTTCGGCTTCCAGTTCACTTCGCAGGAGCTGGCGACCGCGGTGGAGTTGCAGCTCAATCTGCCGATTGTCATCTGGAACAACAGCGCCCTGGGTCAGATTCGGGACGACATGATTGCCTCGCGCATTCCGCCCACCGGCGTTGTTGGTCACAACCCGGATTTTCTGGCGCTGGCGCGAGCGTATGGGGCACACGCGCAGCGGGCACGCGGACCGGAAGAGCTGACCACAGCTATTCGCACTGCGCTGCAGCGCAAGGGTCCCACTCTGTTGGAAGCTGTTGAATCGGACTTCCGCGCCTGAAGAGTTCCCCGCAGCGCCACATCCGCGCTCGCAGCAAACACCGAAATAACAGCCACCGCACACAATGACGTGCAGTGGTTCACAGCGCTCGTTTCAATCGGGACGCAATACTTTGGCATGCTCCGCACCCGCGTTACCCTGTTCCTCGTGGCCATGCTCATTGTGGTGGAGGTGTGCTCATTCGCGGTGGTGAACGCCTCGAGCTCCCGCAATGCCTCGGTGAAGATCGAGAGTGAGCTCGAGGTTGGACAGCGCGTCTTCGGACGCCTGGTGCGGCAGAACGCGCAGATGCTCAGTCAATCTGCACGTGTACTCGCCGGCGACGTTGCTTTTCGCGAAGCTGTGGTGAGCGGTGATCCGGGTACGATCGCCTCGGCGCTCTTCGATCATGGGCAGCGCATCGGCGCCAAGGCCATGTTGTATGTGGGTCTGAACGGCAAGGTCATGGCGGACAGCCTGGAGGCTGAGCAGATCCCGCGGAAGTTCGAGTACCCCGGCTTGCTCGAGCGGGCCACCATTACGGGAGCCGCGGCCAGTATCGAAATCCTGGCGCACCGCGGTTTCCAGCTCGTGGCCATCCCGATGCGCGCGCCGTTGCACGTCGGCTGGGTGGTGCTGGGATTCCCTGTAGACGCCGCGCTCGCGGTGGACCTTCGGCAACTCACTTCTCTCGATGTGTCCTTTTTTGCAGAAGGGCAGAGAGCTGACGGTAGGGGTTGGTACTCGCTTGCCTCCACCCTGGGCGAAGACGACGAGAAGGAATTGCGCCGTCAATTGCCCTTGCTGGCCATCCCGTATGCCACTCACATCATCAATATCCACGGATCGGAGCATCAGGCTCGACTCATCTCGCTGACGACGATGGGAGGCCGACGGGTCGTTGCCGTGTTGCATCGATCGTTGTCGGCGGCTCTCTCTTCCTATGATCGGGTGCGCACGACTCTGATCGTCCTGGCGATCCTCAGCATTTTCGTAGCGATCGTGGGCGGTGTCTGGATCGCATCAAACATTTCCCGGCCCCTGAGTACGCTCGCCCAAGCGGCAGCACAGATGGAGGCGGGCGACTATACGAGTGAAATCGACGTCCACCGCGCCGATGAGATCGGCTCCCTGGCGTACAGTTTGAACCACATGCGCGAGGGCATCGCGGAGCGCGAGAAGCGCATTCTGACGCTCGCCTATCAGGATCAACTCACTGGATTGGCCAATCGCGCCAAGTTCTCAGAACTGTTGTCAGCGGCGATTGCTGCTGCGCGCCCGGGTACCGAGACGATTTCCATCTTCGTGATGGATCTCGATCGGTTCAAGTATGTGAACGACACGTTGGGTCACGGTGTAGGGGATCACGTACTGCGCCAGGTTGCGCAGCGTCTCGCCAGCGTCGTGCCATCGATTGGTTGCGTCGCGCGTCTCGGCGGCGACGAGTTCGGCGTTCTGTTGACCGGCACTGCCGCCGCCAAGGTGGTCGATTGTGCCAAAGGCATTGTGGCCGCCCTCGAGTGTCCGGTTTTGTACGAAGGACAGCCTCTCGATGTCGGCACGAGCGTGGGTATAGCTCGTTTCCCGCATCATGGTCGTGACGCGCAGACTCTCGTGCGCAACGCCGATATCGCCATGTACGTGGCCAAGCGCAACAAAACCGGTCTCGCAATCTATAACGCCTACTACGACAGCACTCAGCAGGAGCATCTGTCGCTGCTCGGTGAGCTGCGCAGCGCCGTGGAACGTAACGAGCTCCTGTTGATGTACCAACCCAAGGTGTCTTTGCGCTCATCCAATGTGAGCGCGGCCGAAGCGCTCATCCGCTGGCGGCATCCGGACAAGGGTCTCATCCAGCCAGCGCACTTTATTCCATTCGCGGAGCACACAGGCTACATCAAGGTGTTGACGCGCTGGGTGCTCACCGAAGTGATCCGACAGTGCGGTGAGTGGCTGAGCAATGGCATGCAACTGCAGATCTGCGCCAACATCTCGGCGCGCGACCTCATGAGTCGCGATCTGCCCGACCAGATTGCGGCCTTGCTGGCCGAGCACTGCGTGCCGGCGGGCCTGCTGTGCCTGGAGATCACCGAGAGTGGCTTCGTGGAAGACCCGGCGCATACGCAGAAGGTTCTCGACCGATTGTCGGGCATGGGCCTGCGGCTGGCGATCGATGACTATGGGGTGGGTTACTCCTCGCTGTCCTACATCATGAAGTTGCCGGTGCAGGAGCTGAAGATCGACCGCTCGTTCATTGCCGGCATGGTGGCGAACCCTGACCTGTCGACTATCGTGCGCTCGGCTATCGAGTTAGGTCATAACCTAGGCATGAAGGTGGTGGCGGAGGGCGTCGAAGACGGCCATGGCTGGGATCTGCTGGAAACGCTGGGATGCGATGACGCCCAGGGCTACTTCATCAGCCCGCCGCTCGAGCCCGGGGCCCTCCTCGAGTGGATGCGGGAGCACGATGGCGTCGACATACGAACACAGCCGCAGCGGGTCGGCTCGACTATGGGTGGCTTCCGCGGGGCCTGATCTGCATCTCCCGCATCCGATAGTCGATGACGAGGACGTCGAATGAGCCCAGCACGTCCATCCCCAGGAATACCATAGGCTCGTGTGTCAGCTTGAGATGATCGAACAGATACATATCGGCGAAGGTGATCCGGACTCCGCGGAGCTTCAGGGACCCGATATCCATCGGCGGCGTGCTGACGGTGTTGCCTGCTTGCACTTCCAGCGTCACGCCGATGATGTCTTCCATCACCGAGTTCTTGGGCGGATATTTTTTCAGCGCTTCCAGTAGTGCGAGATTGCCGACCGATTGCTGGCCGCCGGTATCGATGACGGCATGGGCCTTGATTGAGCCGATCCGCACTTCAGCCGTCAGCAGCCCGCTCTGCATCAACTTCAAGGGCACGACACTGAATCCCGGCGGCGCATGCTCACGATGGGAGCGGGAAATGGTCAGCTGATCCTTGGTGAAATCGGCATAGATCCGCTTGTCCGGCATGCCCTCGCGGCCGAGAACCCCTTCCGCGCCGCCGAATACATCGGCGACAATTGGGAGCGTCGACGGCTCGATCAACACGGCGCCCACTTCCATGCGATCCACTCGCAGGGCTGGAACAACTGCGGACCCGGTGACACCGCGAACGACAATGTTGTCAGCCTGAGCCTGCATGCCCAGACTGGTCGCGACGCGGCCGATAATGGCCGAGTGGCTGGCGCCCGTATCGAGCACGAGCCGAAAAGGACCCTTGCCGTTAATCAACACCGGCGCCCAGATCCGGCCAATCCGGTCGCGCAGGGTGGGTGCTACATACTTCGGCTCGTTGGCTTCGACGAGCACTTCCGGGGCGTCGGGGGCGCTGCTGGCGGTGCCTACGGCAGGCGGGGGATCGGGAGTGGCGGGGCGGGCGGTCGGGGAATTCAGAAGAAAGCAGCTTCCGGCCAGCCCCCACAACAGACTGTCACCGGCGTACCGGCGGGCTCGCGCGACCAGCGGAATCTGGATGGCCACGGTCCGAGTGTACGCCGGTGCCGAGTGGCAAAGTGGGTGGACCTAGCATTTTGTGATTGAGTGGTTGAAACGATCCGCGGGAACATTTGTGGACTTTTGCTTCGGGAGAGGTGCCGGGTGAGCTGGAAAGCGTGGTTGACGTTCGGGGCGTTGGGGGTGATCTGGGGCCTGCCGTACTTTTTTATCAAGCTCGCGCTCGTGGACATTCCTCCGGCGGGCGTGGCGTGGGGCCGGATCGCCCTGGGTGCCGCTGTGATGCTGCCGATCGCCTGGAAGCGCGGAGCCCTCCGGTCCCTGGCGGATCACAAGGGCGCGCTGCTGGGCTATGCGTTCGCCGAGCTCGTGGGGCCGTTCCTGCTGATTGCCGTGGGTGAGACCTGGATCAGCTCCTCGCTGGCCGGGATCCTGGTCGCCACGCTGCCTTTGACGCTGATCCTGCTGTCACCCGCCTTCGGGGTGCGCGAGCCGCTCGGCCCGCGCCGCCTGCTGGGCCTGGCAATAGGGTTCATTGGAGTTGTGGTCCTGCTGGGCATCGGGTCTGTGCACGGATTGCAGGCTTGGGCGGGCGTGGGCTGCATCCTGCTCGCGACGTTGGGTTACGCAACGGCCTCCCTCATCGTGCAGAAACATCTTTCCAACACCGACGAGATGGGGGCGGTGGCCGTGTGCCTCGCCATTGCTTCGGTTGTGCTTTTTCCCGTCGCGCTGTGGTCAGCACCAAAGGTTGTACCGGGTGCGCTGTCGCTGGTGTCAGTCGGCATCCTGGGTGTGGTGTGCACGGCGCTGGCGCTACAGCTCTATTTCTATTTGATTCAGCGGGCGGGCGCCGCCCGTGCCTCGGTGATTACGTATATCAACCCCGCGGTTGCAACCCTGCTGGGCGTGGGCATTCTGCACGAACCCTTCGGATGGAGCGGGGCGGCCGGATTGACCCTGATTCTGGTGGGGTCATGGATGTCCACGAGTCACGGTCGACAGGTCCCGTCTGGTAGCGCTATCATAAATTGAGATTGCTGTTCTGCGGCAAAAGGGAGGGGGACGACATGAGCAATGGACGAATCGGCGGGCTCTCGCGGCGCGCGTTCAATCGAATGTTGGTTACCGGGGCGGTAGCGGCGTCCGGGCCGTTGATACTGCCGGCGCGCCTGTTGGGTGCGCAAGCCCCCAGCAACCGGTTGCGCATCGGCCAGATCGGCTGCGGGCGGATCGCGCAGGTACACGATGTGCCCGCAGTGTTGAAATCAGGATCGGCCGACTACGTGGCCGTGTGCGATCTCGATGCGAAGCGTGCGGCCGACAGCAAGGAGCAGATGACCGCCTTCTATCAGAAGTCCGGCGGCGCAGCTCCCGACATCCACGTCTATTCAAACTACCGCGAGCTGCTGGTGCATCCCGACCTGGATGCGGTTGTCATCAGCACCCCGGATCATTGGCATGCACAACTCGTTGCCGCGGCAGTTCTCGCGGGCAAGGACGTGTATGTGCAGAAGCCGTTCACCATGACCGTGGCGGAAGGCATCCTGCTACGCGATCTGGTCGCCAAGACCGGACGGATCGTGCAGGTGGGCAGCCAACAGCGCTCCACCTCCCAGTTTCGCTTCGCCTGTGAGTTGGTTCGTTCCGGACGCATCGGGCAGGTGCGGCGTGTTGAGATCGGGCTGCCGATCGACCCGACGGCGGTCGATGATCCGCGCCAGCCGGTTCCGGCCAACCTCCAATACGATGCATGGCTCGGCGCGACGCCGGAGGTCTACTACACCGAACAGCGCGTGCATCCCCAGAAGGGCTACGGCCGGCCAGGCTGGCTGCGCAATGAGTCATTCTGCCTGGGGATGATCACCGGCTGGGGCTCACATCACTACGACACGATGCACTGGGCGTTGAATACCGAGTTGAGCGGCCCGAGTCGCGTCGAGGCGAAGGCGGATTTCCCCAGGCACAAGATCTGGAATGTGCACGGCGCTTACCAGATCGATCTCACCTATCCCGCAGATGTCCACGTCAGTGTGTCCGACAAACATCCCAATGGGCTGAAGTTCATTGGCGATGAGGGTTGGATCTGGGTGACCCGGGAAGGAACCACGACGGCCTCCGATCCGGGGGCCTCGGGCACGCCGCTGCCACCGCTGGACGCCAGTGACAAGCGCCTGTTGGCGCCCGAAGGGCTGAAGGTGCAACTGCCGCGCAGCGAGGAGCATCACAAGAACTGGCTCGATTCCATCCGCTCGCGCCAGGAGCCCATTGCGCCGGCGCGCATTGCTCATCGCAGCGGCTCGGCCTGCATCGTCAGCTGGATTGCCATGAAGCTCGGGCGACCGGTCACCTGGGACCCGCGGACCGAGCGCTTTGTAAATGACAGCCGGGCCGATGCGCTGCTGGCGCGAAACGAGCGCTCCCCCTACGGAATTCAACATCTTCTCGCGGGGGCACGCACGTGATGACCCGTCGCGATATCGCCATTGCCGCCGTGTCCATCGGCGCCACGCTCGCTGTAAGTGCGTTCGCACAATCGGGCCTCATGGGCTCGCGCGCCGTCGACTGGAATGCCGTGCCCGTTTCGCAGGATGGTACGAAGTCAGTGCGGCATTTCTTCAAGGCACCCACGGCGACCCTCGCCGAGCTGGAAGTGCATGTGACGAGCTTGCCGGCCGGCGAGATTTCGCACGCCGCGCACAAACATCCCAACGAAGAGCTGGTGATTGTGAAGGAGGGGACGGTCGAGGTCCTCGTGGACGGCCGGTTGCAGCGCGTGGGCCCCGGCTCGGTGATTTTCAACGCCTCAAACCAGATGCACTCCCTGCGCAATGTTGGGACAAGTGTGGCTACCTACCACGTGATCAACTGGAAATCCCACTGAAGTTGTCTGGCAGCGCACTTTCAGGGGGCGCTGTCGCTGACGTGACACAAATCCCCCGGCGTGAGCCGGGGGGATTGCAGATTTAGCGGACTTAGGTCTTTCTTGCCCGCGACGTTTGGCCGTAGACTTCCGCCCCAACAGCACTGACACCGACAGTGCGTCTCCAAGAGGGAGTCCCATGTCATCTGTCGTCACCTCACCGGGTTTTTTCACCAAGGAGCGGACGGTTGCCGGCCCCGCGTTCAGTCGCTGGCTGGTACCCCCCGCGGCCCTTGCCATCCACCTGTGTATCGGCATGGCCTACGGCTTTTCCGTGTTCTGGTTGCCACTGTCCAAGGCGATTGGCACCACCTGTCCCAAGGACATGAGCGTCCTCGACCAGATCCTGACTACCAACTGTGACTGGAAGATCTCCATGTTGGGGTGGACCTACACGATCTTCTTCATATTCCTCGGGTCCGCGGCCGCCATCATGGGCGGGTGGCTGGAGCGGGTAGGGCCGCGCAAGGCCGGTGTGGTCTCGGCCGTCTGTTGGTGCGGCGGACTCGTCATCTCCGCCTTCGGTGTCATGATTCACCAGATCTGGCTCATGTGGCTGGGGTCCGGTGTCATCGGCGGTATCGGCCTGGGGTTGGGTTACATTTCGCCCGTGTCGACCCTGGTTAAATGGTTTCCGGACCGTCGCGGTATGGCGACGGGGCTCGCCATCATGGGATTCGGTGGCGGGGCCATGATCGGTGCACCGCTCGCGGACCGGCTCATGAAGCTGTTTGCCTCCCCGGGCCAGGTGGGTGTCTGGCAGACATTCCTGGTGCTCGCGGCCGGTTACTTCGTGTTCATGATCTGCGGCGCGCTCGGCTACCGGGTGCCGCCTGCCAACTGGAAGCCGGCCGGCTGGCAGGGCCCCCGGCGCAGCAAGCTGATCAGCGAAGGGCAGGTGCACGTGGATGTTGCCTGGCGGACGAAGCAGTTCTGGCTGCTGTGGGCGGTCCTGATGCTGAACGTGACCGCTGGCATCGGAATCATCGGTATGGCCTCCCCGCTGCTCCAGGAAGTCTTCGGCGGTCGCCTGATCGGTGTGACGGCCTCCTTTGATCAACTCAATCCCGCCCAGTTGAGTGCCATTGCGGCGATTGCCGCCGGCTTCACAGGCCTGCTGTCCCTGTTCAATATCATGGGCCGCCTGTTCTGGTCCTCCCTGTCCGACCAGATCGGCCGCCAGGCGACCTACATGGTGTTCTTCCTGATCGGGCTCACCCTGTATGCCTCCATTCCCTGGACCGCCTCGGACGGTGACCTGACGCTGTTTGTGGCTTTCTTCTGCGTCATCCTCTCGATGTACGGTGGCGGCTTCGCCACGGTGCCGGCCTATCTGGCCGACGTGTTCGGGGACAGGATGGTCAGCGCCATTCACGGGCGTTTGCTGACCGCCTGGTCGACGGCCGGTGTTCTGGGTCCCGTACTGGTCAACTACATTCGCGATTATCAACTCGATCACGGCGTACCCCGTGCCCAGGTCTACAGCATCACGATGTACGTGCTCGCCGGACTTCTGGCCATCGGGTTCATCTGCAACCTGCTGATCACGCCGGTGTCGCCGAAGCTGTACATGACAGGCGCGCAGCTCGACGCATTGGACAAGCCGACCGAGGGAGCACAGGTTGTTGAAGGGGCTACCACGACAGCCGGTTCAATGCCCACGTACCTGGTCTATGCGGCGTGGGTGCCTGTGGCGATTCCGCTTTTGTGGGGCGTCTGGGTGACGCTGCAGAAAGCGGCTTTGATCTTCATGCAGGGCTGATCAGATCCAGGACCTCACGGCCGCCTGGAAGGCCGTGGGGTCCGTGACCAGCACGAACAGCAATCCGCTGAGCGCCCCGAAAATATGGGCGTCATGGTTGACATTGCCGCGCGGAGTGCGCGAGGAATACCAACTGTAGGCCAGGTAACCCACGGCAAACAGGGGTGCTGGAAGCGGAATCGGCAGAATCAGGAACGAGACCGACTGCCGCGGAAAATACACCAGCGAGGCAAACAGAACACCCAGAACCGCGCCGCTGGCGCCCAGAGAGGCGTATTGCGGGTTGTTACGGTGTTTGAAGACGGTCCCCAGCCCGCCGACCAGCATTGCGCTGAAGTACAGCAGAACAAACATCGTCGAGCCGATCACCGACTCGAGCTTGAAGGCGAAGAAGTAGTATGTGATCAGGTTGAACAGCATGTGCGTGATGTCCGCATGCACAAATCCGCTGGTGATCAGCCCCGCGTAGCCGCTACCGTGGGCCACTCGATAGGGCAGCAGCAGTGAGCGCGCGATGAAGCTCGGCGAGCTCAGTCCGATGATGCTCACGATGAGGGTGACTACGAGAATGATCAGCGCCGCCATGTCTAATTTTCCATCGAGCCGAATTCGGCGGCATTCTGCCCCAACAGGTGCCTGAAGTCGTGACTATAGCTGCGGGGCACGGCGAGCTCGATGCTTTCGGGATTTTCGGAGGGGCACCAAAGCGTCAGCGGAATGTGCGAGCCTGAGGTCGAGGCCGCGCAGCCGGCGTTGAAAACGCCGGGATGCAGGTCGATCGAGATGAGTTTCGCCAGGACCTCTCTCACGTGCCGCCCGGTAAGGCGCAACACCTGATACGCGCCGATCTGATCCGACACCGTCGCTGATTCTTCCACGACACCGCGCAACGATGCAGCGAATCCATCTAGCTCTTTCTCTGAAGTTGCGAGCCAGCTATTTACGCCGATTCCAATGAACGCCATGTCACCCGACTGAGCCCGGCGTGGGCCGACAGGAAGGTCGATACCGTACCGATCACGAACCGTTCGTGTCAGGTCGGCCGTGCGGCCCTTGCGGGCGGTAACGCGCGCGATGGCAAGTGTGTCCCGGCTCGTGACAATCATGCTCGCAGTCGCGCACCTTCAGGGTCGAAAAACACAGGATCCACGATATCCGCTTCGAAGTCGCCGTCGCGCAGCGGATCGTAGACGCGGATGCGTTCGCCGATCCGCTCCCGGCCCCGGAGAGCCAAGCCGAGGCCGATCCACTGGTCGAGCATCGGTGAGTAGTTCGCGGAGGTTACGTAACCCTGATCGTTCTCCAGGGTAGGTTCGGTCCGCAGGGTGACCAGATGCGAGCCGCCGCGCAATTGTGCCCAGCGATCCACCGGCTTGATTCCAACGAGCACCGCCCGTTGGGTATCCATGAGGGCAGGCCGTTTGGACAACACCTTGCCGATGAAATCCTTCTGAGTGGACATCATCCGACCCAGGCCCAGGTCGGCGGCCGTGGTGGTGCCATTGAGCTCACCGCCTGCGATGTGGCCTTTTTCCAGGCGCATGATTCCCAACGCTTCCAGGCCGTAAGGTGTGATTCCAAACGGCTCACCCGCGGCCATGATCGCTCGAATCGTCGCGTCCCCGTAGCGGGCGGGGATTGCCAGCTCATAGGCCAGCTCGCCCGAGAAGGAGATCCGGAACAGGCGCGCGGTGCGGTCATTCCAGTTGAACTCCGCACAGGCCATGTACGGGAAGGCCTCGTTGGAGACATTGAGGGCGCCCTGCAGCAGTGCGTTCAGCACCTGACGTGACTTGGGGCCGGCTATGGAGTACTGCGACCACTGTTCGGTGGCGGATGCGAGTTGCACATCGAGCTGCGGCCAGAGGATCTGACGGGCGTGCTCCAGATGCTGCATGACTCTCGCAGCATTGGCTGTTGTCGTCGTCATGATGTAACGGTCTCGAGCCAGTCGGGCGGTGGTTCCGTCGTCCATGACGAAGCCATCTTCGCGCAGCATCAGGCCGTAACGGGTCTTTCCGACGGGAAGCGTCGAGTACGTGTTGATATAAACGCGGTCGAGAAAGGTCGCTGCATCGGCGCCCTGTACGTCGATCTTGCCCAGAGTCGAGACATCACACACGCCGACGTTTGCCCGGACCGTTTTCACTTCGCGGGTGACGACTTCGAGCCAGGAGGTTTCAGTGGGGGCTGCGAACCATTGCGCGCGCAGCCAGTCTCCGGCCTCGACAAAGGAAGCGCCGCGCTCCATTGCCCAGGCATGACCCGCCGTGTACCGGGTTGGACTGGAGTGTTTGCCTCGATGCGCGCCTGACATGGTGGCGATCGCGACCGGGGTATATGGAGGACGGAATGTGGTTGTTCCGACCTCGGGGATGCCGCGCTCCGTGAGTGCGGCCATGATCGCGAGGCCGTTCACGTTGGAGGTCCTTCCCTGGTCGGTCGCCATCCCTAAGGTTGTATAGCGCTTGAGCAGCTCAACCGAGCGGTATCCCTCGCGCGCGGCAAGCGCTAGGTCCTCGCTGGTTACGTCATTCTGGAAGTCGACGAACGACTTGGATCGGGACTCGACGACCCAGAGTGGCGCGACGCTCATCGCCTCCTCATCGGTGCGCCACGCGATGGCATCAATGACTTGCTTGCCAACGTCTTTGGCCGCGTCTGCGCCCGCTCGTGAGCCCGACTTCAGCGCGTCGGACAGGGCCAGGGCGCCGGTCGCTGCTCCTGCCACAGACATTCCGCGGGGCAGCTCGCCGGGGACGAAGGCGGCGATGTCATGGGACCATTTCGGCCGCTGGCCCAAGTGAGTTGTCAGTCCGATGGCGGGGTTCCAGCCCCCCGAGACGGCGAGCGTGTCGACCTTCAGGCGCGTTGTGTGGCCATCGCGGTCGCGAACTGTGATTGATCGCAGACTGCTCGACCCATGGGTGTCGATAACTTGCGCACCGAACCAGGTGCGGTTGATTTTTATCGGCGCGGTGGCGTCGCGGCGAGCATCGATCACAGCCTCAACGCCCACGCCGGCCTCGGTCAGGTCCGCTGCGGTTTTCCAACCATCATCCGTTGTGGTGAAAATTGCGATCTTCCGGCCCGGTGCCACACCGAATCGATTGACGTAGGTGCGCACCGCGGCAGCCATCATGACTCCGGGTCGATCGTTCCCGCCAAACACGATGGGTCGCTCAACTGCGCCGGCGGTCAGAATGGACCGTTTGGCGATGATCTTCCACAGGCGCTGTCGCGGCAGATGCGCAGGCGGAATTGGGAGGTGGTCCGAGACGCGCTCAACGGCACCGAATTCACCGTCGTAGGCGCCAAACACGGTGGTGCGTCGAAGAATGCGAACATCACTCATCGACGCCAGCTCGGCTTCAACCTTGCGTGCCCAGTCCGAGCCGCTATCGCCATCGATCGCGTATCGCTCGCTGTTCAGGCGGCCACCGAGTACAAAGTCCTCATCACACAGTACGACGCGCGCGCCGCTTCGCGCAGCGGTCAGTGCTGCCGCAAGCCCTGCAGGGCCGCCACCAATGACCAACACGTCACAGAACAGGTGCGCCTTTTCATAACGATCGGGATCCGGTTCGGCGCTGGCGCGTCCCAGACCCGCGGCGCGGCGAATCGCCGGCTCGTACAGCTTCTCCCAGAACTTTCGCGGCCACATGAAAGTCTTGTAGTAGAACCCTGCTACCAGAATGGGTGAGAACAGCGAGTTGATCGCGCCCACGTCGCAGGACAGGGAAGGCCAGCGATTCTGGCTGTAGGCTTCGCAGCCGGCAAACAACTCTGCAACCGTTGCCTTGGTATTGGGCTCGCGGCGTGCGCCGGTTCGCAACTCGACCAGGGCGTTGGGTTCTTCGGAGCCGGCGGTCAGCAGGCCGCGCGGCCGATGGTACTTGAATGAGCGTCCGACCAATCTGACGCCGCAGGCGAGGAGAGCGGAAGCCAGCGTGTCGCCTGCAAAGCCGATATACGCCTGAGCGTCAAACTGAAATGCCAGGGGCCGGGTTCGATCAATCAGTCCGCCGCTGTTGAGTCGGTAGGACCGGTCCGATGTGGTCAATGAGCGTCCCCGAACTGCACGCGCAGGATCTCGTGGGTCAGTGTGTCACGTGTGACCCGCAGCCAACTGCGGCAGCCTGAAGTGTGATACCACAACTCATCGTGAGGTCCGGCCGGGTTGTCGCGCAGATAGACGGCCTCGTAGAAGGCGGCAGCGGCATCCGAGGTGTTGGGGTCCGGCCGTTTGAATTCGGCATCGCCGAGGTATGCGAATTCGTTGATATCGCGATCGCCGCAGAAGGGACATGGGATTCTCATGTTGCCTGTCGCTCAGTGCAGGTTGGGTTGAGCGCCGCGACCGTTCTCGTCGAGCAGGTGACCGCTCGCGAAGCGGTCGAGACGATACGCGCGCGCCACGGAATACGCTCGTTCGGTCCCCAGAAGATGGGCAAAACACCAGCCGGAGGCGGGCGTAGCCTTGAATCCGCCATAGCACCAGCCGGCATTGAGATACAGGCCCTCAATGGGGGTGCGATCAATGATGGGCGAGCCATCCATGGTCATATCCATGATGCCGCCCCAGGAGCGCAGCATCCGGACTCGGCCCATGGCAGGGATGAGGGCCATGCCGCTTTCAAAGACATGTTCGACCGTCGGCAGATTGCCTCGCTGCGCGTAGGAGTTGTAGCCGTCGATGTCGCCGCCGAACACGAGTCCGCCTTTGTCGGATTGGCTGATGTAGAAGTGACCGGCCCCCATGGTCACGACGCAATCAATAAATGGTTTGATGGCTTCCGACACGAACGCTTGCAGGACGTGACTTTCAATGGGTAACCGCAGGCCGACCATGTTGGCCAGGCGGGAGGTGTTACCCGCGACGGCGACGCCCGTTTTGCCGGCGCGGATCGGGCCGCGCGCTGTGTGTACACCGACGACCCGCTCGCCCTCGCGTATGAAACCCGTGACTTCACAGTTCTGGATGATGTCGACGCCAAGAGCACTCGCGGCGCGGGCATAGCCCCACACAACCGCATCGTGGCGTGCCGTGCCACCACGGCGTTGTAACAGTCCGCCGAGTACGGGAAAGCGCGCATTGTTCAGATCGATGAACGGCATCATCTTGCGGACCCCGTCCGTGTCGAGCAATTCGGCGTCCACGCCATGCATGCGCATGGCATTGCCGCGTCGCGCGTACGCATCGCGCTGCGCGTCCGAATGATACAGATTCAACACTCCACGCTGGCTGACCATCGTGTTGTAGTTGAGGTCCTGTTCGAGCCCTTCCCAGAGTTGCATCGACCATTCGTAGAACGGGTTGTTGCCCGGCAGGAGATAGTTGGAGCGGATGATGGTCGTGTTGCGGCCGGCGTTGCCCGAGCCGATGTAGCTTTTCTCCAGGACTGCGACATTCGTTATGCCGTGTACTTTCGCCAGGTAATACGCCGTGGCCAGGCCGTGTCCGCCGCCGCCGACAATGATCACGTCATACCCGGGTTTGGGTGCCGCATCGCGCCACGCTGGGGCCCAGCCGCGGTGCTGTCCCAGTGTCTGTCGCAAAAGAGCGAAGATGGAGTAACGCATTGCCGCAAATGGTAGGGCGTTGCGCGCTGCACGTCGAGTTAAAGTTGATCAACGTGTATCCTTTGCGCACGAGGGCTGCCCGAGGAGTGCAATGGCAACTGCTTTGCAACAACGACTCCTGCACATGTCTGCTGCGGGAATTGAAAGTCCGCAGGATGTTGCAGATCTGTGTGCTGCGGATTGGGCCAGACTGCTGGTCATGGCCCAACGCCATCGATTAGGACCGCTGCTTTATTGGCGGCTGGGCGACGATCCGCTCGCCAAGGGTGTGCCTAAGCCGTTCGCGGAAGCCCTGGCCGCCAATTTCGAGAAACACGCGCGCCGGTCAGTGGAGCTCCAGGCGGAAGTCTCACGTATCCAACGCATCATGCGCGAGAACGAAATTCCCGCGGTCTTCCTGCGAGGCGCTTTTCTGGCCTTCCATTGCTACCGGCAGCCGGGGCTGCGACCTCTGCGCGACCTCGATGTACTGGTGCCTGCCGAGCAGGTTGCGGAGGCGGCTCACGCGCTGCGCAATTCGATTCTGCGGCGACCCGGTCGACCCGCCGATCAGCCGACACCGCGGATTGATATTGAGTTCCACACGCGGCTGACAGACCAGGCACGCCGCTATGATCCAGCCTTCGATGCGGGTACCTGGAATCGACTGATCAGCCGGGTGGTGGCGGAGGAGGAGATCTGGTACCTCTCACCCGCGGACCAACTCCTGCACCTGATTCTGAACGCGCTGCGCGACGACCCGCGCAACTGTCATCCGCTCGTGTTGACTGATATCGCGCAATTGTTGGAGCAGAGCGGCGTCAACTGGGTGCAGTTCTGGCAAATGGCACTGGCCGGAAACTGGGTGAGTGGCTGCTGGCTCATGCTGAACCTGGCACGGCAATTCTATCCGTCCACGAGCTTCCAACTGCCCGAGGGTGTCGAGTTGGCAGCGCTGCCGACGGACCTGACGGCGGTGGCCGCGACCCTGACACTCGGCGAGCCGCAGGAGCGCCTCGATCTGGCGCGCGAGCTCAAATTGCAGGTCCGCACCGGTCCGCTGCAGTTCGTCCGCGAGCTTCTCGGTCAGAGGCGACGAGTGGCCGAGGTCCTGTCATAGGCTGCGGCGATGTTGCTGGTTGTCCCAGTCTGAGGGCGGCTCGTGGTTGCCGTCGGGGAATGTCCCGGGCAGAAACTTTTCCAGGCACGCGTCCAGCTCGTCGCTGTCGATGGGCTTGGTGAGATAGGCATCCATGCCGGCGGCGAAGCACTTCTGGTCGGCCCCCGGCATCGCATGGGCCGTCAGGGCCACGATGGGAATGTGGCGTGTGCCGCCTTCGAGACGGCGGATCTCGCGGGTCGCCTCGTAGCCGTCCATGTCCGGCATCTGACAGTCCATGAGGATCAGATCGTAGGAGCCGTTCTGCCAGTGAGCCAGGGCCGCCGCGCCGTCCTGCACCACGGTCACGCGATAGTTGAGTCTTTCCAACATCCGCACGGCTACTTTCTGATTCACGACGTTGTCTTCGGCCAGCAGGACGCGGTTCTGGGTGCGAGTGCGTTGGGCTCGCAGCGCATGCCGCGTGATGATGGGTTGGGCGTGAGTCCGCCAGGTGTCGGATTCGGTGGCCAGCGCCAACATCAGGCACTCGGTCAGGTCGCGCTGGCCTACGGGCTTGAGCAGGTAGCCCGCGAACCCGATGTCGGCGAACATTTGGCCTTCACCGCGTTGCCCTGAAGAGGTCAGCAGAATGAGGCGGGTCGACTCCAGGTTTTCATCGTTGACAATGGTACGGCCCAACTCGGCGCCGTCACAGTCAGGCATCTGCTGATCGAGGAGGGCGGCATCGAACGGTCGGCCTGCCTGGGCTGCCTGGCGCATCAACATCAGGGCTTCACCCGCGCAGCCTGCTGAGACGGGATCCACTCCGCACTGTAGAAGCTGCCCCATGAGCACTTTGCGGTTGGTGGCGTTGTCATCGACCATGATGACTCGCTGGCCACTCAGTGCCGCGGGCGGCGTGTTGTACGCGTGCGCCGGTTGCACGGCCGGGCCAAACCAGGCGGTGAACCAGAAGGTTGAGCCCACTCCCGGAGTGCTTTCCACTCCCGACTCTCCCTCCATCAGCTGCGCGAGCCGTCGGACGATCGACAGTCCGAGTCCGGTGCCCCCGAATTTTCGGGTCGTGGAGGCATCGACCTGGGTGAAGGGGGTGAACAGAGATTTTTGTCGATCGACGGGAATGCCGATGCCGGTGTCGCGGACTTCGCAGCGGACGTGCGTGCCCCGCGGGAGGTTTTCCAGGACTCGAATCTCCAGGTCGACCTCGCCGGAGCGCGTGAACTTGATGGCATTACCTGCGAGGTTCAGCAGGACCTGCCGGACCCGGCCGGCGTCGGCGCGCACGAGGGGCGGTAGTTTCGGATCAATCTGGGCGGTGACTTCGAGACCCTTCGCGTGGGCCTGGATGGAGAGCAGCCGCGCCACATCCTCAAACGTGTCCCGCAGGTCGACTTCCAGCAGCTCCAACTCCAACTTGCCGGCTTCGACCTTGGAGAAGTCGAGAATATCATTGATTACAGTCAGCAGGGCGTTGCCGCTGTCGCGGATACTCTCCGCATAGTCGCGTTGCATGGAGTCGAGCGGCGTGTCGAGCAGCAGCTCGGACATCCCGATGACTCCGTTCATCGGGGTGCGAATCTCGTGGCTCATGTTGGCCAGGAACTCGCTCTTGGCGCGGTTGCCGGCTTCGGCCGCGGCCTTGGCTTCCTCGCGCTCACGCTCGGCCTGCTTGCGCTCGGACACATCGTGAATGAAGGCGGCGTACGCGGACTTCCCATTGAGTTGGATCGCTGACAGGGTCATTTCCGCGGGAAACTCCCGGCCGCTGCGATGGCGCGCGGTGACCTCGATGCGCCGGGCCCGCGGGCTGGTATCGTCAGCCGGCGATGAGTCGAACAGGTCGCGCAGCGCCCGGGTGCCGTCCGAGTCACGATCCAGGACGATAATCGCCTCGATTCGTAAGCCCAGTGCTTCCTGGTGCGACCAGCCGAACGCCTGCTCCGCATGGGCGTTCCAATCGGTGACCACGCCGTTCTTATCAATTTCCACAAACGCATCCAGCGCGGCCTCGACAATCATGCGAAAGCGCTGCTCGCTGGATTGCAACGCGCGCGCTTGACTGCCGAAGCGGCGGTCGAGCGTGGCGGTGACGAAGACCAGGCCGAGAACGATGAGCGTGATGGCGATAATGGCGAGTATGCCGAGATCGGAAATGCCGACTGCATGCGACAGATCGACCCGCTCCGCCGGCATTTCCACGAACGCAACCGCCGCCATGCCCACGTAGTGCATGACCGGAATCGCAGCGCCCAGGGTGAGCGCCGCGCCCGCCTTGTACCAACTCCAGGTGCCCGAGCTGCGGAAAATGAAGAACATCTGCAGGGCGGCAAAGGCGATGACGATGGCCAGGATGATCGACAGCCACACGCCCAGCGGCGAGTAGTCACACATTGCCGGCAGTCGCATGGCCTGCATGCCGATGTAATGCATCGCGGCAATGCCACCGCCCAGCAGCAGCGAGCCGAGCATCGCCCCCTGCATCGTCATGGTCTCCCGGCTCACCACGAACAGCGCGGCCCAGGAAGCGGCGACGGCCGCCAGCAGGGAGATCAACACGGTGGGCCAGTCGTACAGGACGATGACGGGAAGTTGGAAAGCCAGCATGCCGATGTAATGCATCGACCAGATGCCGGTGCCCATGGCGAGCGCCCCGCCGCTGAGCCAGCACAAACGTGCCTTGCCACGCGACAGCGTGACCCGCCCGGCCAGGTCGAGCGCGGCCCCCGCCGCCAGGATGGCGATGACGACCGATATGGCCACCAGCCGCAGGTCGTAGCTGCCGGTGAGAATCGCGGGCACGGAGTCCATGCCGCCTATTGTTGGATGTTATTTAACAACTTACAACACATGAGCACTGCAGCATGTGTGTTGGTGCGGTGCGCTCACGGGCTAAAAGGGCAGCTCTGCCTGGCGACCATCGCCCACTACCGTGTCGAAATCGAGCCCCAGCGTGGCCAGCACGGGCTCTGCGACCGGCCGGATCTGCTTGCTCACATAGTGCTCGCGATCCGGTGGATGTTGAATATTGTCGAGCGGCTCGGGGCCGCCGGTGGTCATGACATACTCGATGACTTTTCTGCCCCGCGCAGGTGTGCGGGACTTGCGCGCGGCGGCCACGTGCGGCGGTGTGGTGGCAGTGTAGGTTTCCGCGCCCTTGCGCAGGCTTTTGCGATACACGAGAAGTTTGTCCAGCGCCCCGTCGCGCACCGTCTTCACGATATCGGCCAGATATATCTCAACCGGCTGATCCGTGAACAGCCGTTGATACAACTCCCGCTGCACCTGCTTCGCGAGCGCGGTCCAATCGCTGCGGACGACCTCCATGCCCACGAATTCAACGGTCGCTTTGTCACCTGCACGCACCAGCCCTGCATAGCGTTTGCTGGCGCCGCGGGTGCTGTGCCGGGCGTGCGGCAGAATCAGGCGCAGGTAGGTTTTTTCGAACTCGAGCTCCAGGCGGCTCGTCACCTGCCAGCGATTCTGAATGTAGCTCGTGAGCTCCTCGTTGAGCTTTGCGGCCAGCGCCGGTCCCTGCTCCGGCGGCGGCGGTTCGATGCTGCCTGAGCCTACGAACAGGCTGTCGGTGTCGCCGTACAGGACGCGAAAGCCGGCATCCTCAAACCATCGCTTCGACCACAGGAGCATCTCCCGACCCGAGCCCGTGATGGAATTGGCGAGCGCCGGGTTGTAGAACCGGCAGGCGCTGGTACCCAGAACGCCGTAGAAGGAGTTCATGAGAATCTTGATGGATTGCGCGGCAACGGCATCGCCGGCTTTTTTGGCCGCTTCGCGCCGGGGGAACAGAACATCCAGGATGCCGGGCAGGATGGCGGGGGCTCGCTTGAATGAGCCTCCGGGTGTCTCGATCAGATCATCACCGGCATGTGCAGCCTCGACATACGACAGGGGGTCGATGTTGAACGTGCGGATGATGTTGGGGTACAGGCTCTTGAAGTCGAATACCCAGACGTTGCGGTGCAGGCCCGCCACGGGCTCCAGCACGTGACCGCCCTGCTGGGCCGCGAATACGCGCGAGTCATCGGATCGCACGGTGGGGGCGACGATGCTGCGCTTTTCCAACTCGCTCAGATATACAAAATCAAAAGAGGCGATGCTCGCCGCGACCCGGTCGGGAGTCATGCCCGCCAATTGACTGCGCGCGAAGGCCAGCCTGATCAGATCCAGCTTGCTGACGATGTCGAAGGCGAGGCGGGCGTCAGTGCGGGCGTAAAGCGCAAAGGCCGGGAGGTTGTGTCGATAGTTGTGGATGATTTCGGCGAGGCGGTCTTTGGCGTTGGATTCGAGAGCCTTGCCTTCGCCGAGAACTTCGCGGGCTACCGCGTCCAGCGAGTAGTCTTCCATCCGAACGAAGGCACCGCGGAGGAGATCAATGCCGTCGAGGACCAGCCGACCTGGGATCGTGGCTTGGCCGCTTCCGAAGTAGCCTTCGGCGCGACGGATCCTGATCTCGCCGGCGTCGCGGCCCAGGACAAACGGATGTCGCAGTCGTGTTGCAATCCGCTGGAGCACCGTGAAGTCGAAGTCGATGGTGTTCCAACCAGTGAAGACATCCGGGTCCAATTCGCGCACGCGGTCACAGAAGGCGGTGAGCGCGGCGCGCTCATCAACACAGCGAATCGCCTTTTCCGGCATGGGCCGACCGCTGCCATCGACGATCAATACTTCGTCGATGCCGGGACCGTACATGGAGAGGGCCAGCAGGCGTTCGGCTTTGGGGTCTGTTTCGATGTCGAAGGACAGGACCCTGGGTTCTATTTTTACTTGTGTGGGGGTTAGCTGGGGGTTATCGAAGACGAGGGTGACGCCGATGCCTGCATCTGCGCCCGGGGTTGCGTTGCCTTCAATGACGCACGCGCCTTTGATGCCCCGTTCGATGAGATAGCGAACCGGGAAGCGGACGTCGGCTTCGAAGGTGTCGATCCCGCTGGTGTGCAAGCGGTCGCGTATTGCGGGGACGTCGGAGGGGATGGTCACTCCGATGCGAGAAACCGGTGCGCCTCCGAAGTCGCGTTTGGTTGTTGGTGTTGGGTGGATGCCTTCGTTGGTTTGAGCTCTGGCGGCTGCGGTTGTGGGGATGTAGAAGTGCGGTTGTTGTCGGTCATCGCGGACGAGGAAGGTGCCGCCGTCTTCTAGACGGCCATAGAGGTAAACCACCGGCACGCGCCGGCCACCTGTCTGGTTGGCGATGCGATAGGTTGCCTGGAGGATGACGCCTCTAATGGAGGTCATTTGCCTGCACCGGGTGTGGCGGGCGCTGGCGCCGGTTGGCGGCTGCGGTCGTGCGCGCTTGGCGATTGCCGCGGGTCCGTTGTCACAGCCTGACACCGAATTGTCTTTGAAGTTCGCGCTGTCCGTTGCGCGTGAGGCGCAGCGCGCGGCTGTCCAGGTCCTGCGTCAGCCATTTGCGCTTCAAAGCGACTGTCAGCAGCGCAGCGCCCAGCGCGCCGGCGATGTGCGGTTTGCGTTCGCTCCAGTCGACGCATCCGTAAGCGAAGCGGCGGCGGAGGGCGCGTATCGCCTCTATGTTGATACCCAGAGTAGCTAGCGCTCGTGCGCCATCGGGGGTGACGTCGTAGGCAAGTACTTCGATTTTGCCCACCGCCTCAGTTGAGCGTTGACCAGCCCTGTTGCCGCCGACGTCGTTGACGCGAGGCTGCATCCCGGTCTTTTCGGGCGGCGCAGCGGTCAACCAGCCAAGCTGCTCGAACCGATCATGCAGCGCCACGGCGATGGTGCCGGCCATGTGGTCATAACACGTGCGCGCCGCGCGCAAGCGCTGCGGCGTGTTGGATACGAACCTATTGCCAGGGCCCACTGCGACAACCATCAATGCTTCCAGCGCAGCTGCCGTATGTTCCCCCTCCAGGCTGTAGTAACGATGTTTCCCTTGCGCCAGCACACGTACCAGCCCTCTGTCTCTGAGGTGCGTAAGGTGCACGCTAGCCGTGGAAGGCGACACCTCCGCAACGAGTGCAAGCTCGGTGCTCGTCCTCGCATGCCCATCGAGCAGGCAATACAAAATCCGCGCCCGCGCCGGCTCGCCAATCGCCGCCGCAATTCTCGACACCGCTTTCTCAGCGGAATATTCGACATCCATGCTTTGATCGTAGACGAATCGTTAGCGCCGCACCATCGGCACACTTCTATACATGTGGAGACGCCGTGAAATGCTGTATGCCCTGGCGGCTGCTGGCGCGACGAGTGTCACTGGGGTATCAAGGGGCACTGTGGTAAAAGCCGCCGTCGGGGCCCCATCTGGAGAGGCCGTGAAAATCGCCTGTTTCATCCGCTATCAGATTGACCCGTTCAAACTCGAGTACTTCCGCAAGTACGCACAGAACTGGGGACGCATCATTCCCCGCTGCGGCGGCCAACTCATCGGTTACTTCCTGCCACACGAAGGAACGAATGACATCGCCTGGGGCCTCATCGGCTTCGAGAGCCTCGCAGCTTACGAGACCTATCGCGCGAAATTGAAGACGGACGCGGAAGCCAGGGACAATTTCGGCTTCGCAGTCAACAACCGCATCATCCTCAGGGAGGAGCGGACATTCCTGGAAGGGGTCTGATTGCATTCGGCCACGGCGGATTGCGAAAGCCTTCGGCGAGAAAGTCAATCAGCCGCCGGACCTTCAGCGGCAGGAACTTGCGGGTGGGATAGACCGCGTTGATATCCAACTCAACTGAGCGGTAGTGCGGCATCAGCTCAACCAGCGTACCGCGCTCCAGATCTTTCCCGACCAGGAAGGTCGGTTGAAGGATGATACCGTGATGCTCCAACGCTGCGAGCCGACAGGTATCACCGTTGTTGGTGTGAATGGCCGCGTTGATATGGACACTCACAGGTCCCTCCGGGCCTGTGAATCCCCATTCGTCACCACCGGTCATGTATGTGTATGCAACTGCTCGGTGCGCGGCTAGCTCGGTAGGGTGTGTGGGAGTGCCGTGCTTCGCCAGGTACTCTGGAGATGCGCATAGGACCATGCGCGTCGATGCCAGCTTTCTGCTAACCAACAAAGCGTTGGTCATCAGCGAGATGCGAATCGCGAGGTCGTATCCCTCCTCAACCAGGTCCACGACGCGATCGCCCAGCGTCACGTCCAATGACACCCGCGGATACAGGTCAGCAAATTGGCCCCACAGCGGTGCGAGATGAAGGATGCCGAAGGTCAGCGGAGCATTCACCCTGAGCAGGCCACTTGGCGTTCCGCTTTGAGAAGTGATCTCCGATTCGGCGTCGTCGACGTCGGCAAGTAGCTCCCGGCATCTCGCGTAGAACGACTGGCCTTCGGCAGTCAGGGAAATACGTCGGGTCGTGCGATGGAGAAGCCGGACGCCAAGTCTGTGCTCGAGGTCGATCAAATGCCGCGAGATGGCGGCTTTGGAGAGCCCGATCACATTGGCAGCGCCAATGAAGCTGCCTTCGTCGACGACGGACACAAAGCTGGCCATTTCTTGAAAACGGTCCATGGACCATTGTCTCGATAAACGAGACTATTAGTCCAGATATTACGTATTTATTGCAGTTGGCATTGCCAATAGAGTGCGCGGCCCTCTGGCGGTCACCCCAAGGCACATGCAGGCGGCACCCTCTCTATTTATCTCCCATGGCGCACCCACCTTTGCACTCGAGCCGGGACGACTCGGACCGAATCTTCGAGCGCTCGCTGCCCGGATGCCGGGCGTAAAGGCCGTTCTTGTTGTGTCGGCCCACTGGCAGAGCCGGGGCACTCGCGTGATGACCACAGCAGAACCTGAAACCATTCATGACTTTGGCGGGTTCGCTTCGGAGCTGTATCGATTGGAGTATCCCGTTGCCGGTGCGCCCGAGGTTGCCCTGCAGGCCGGTCGCATCCTGGCGGCACAAGGGTTCATCGTCGGAGAGGATAGCCAGAGGGGGCTCGACCACGGAGCTTGGGTTCCTCTGTTGTACTTGTACCCGGATGCCAAGGTGCCTGTGTTCCAGGTGTCCATGCCTTACGACCTCAACACCATAGAGGCGTGGCGGCTAGGGCGGGCGCTGGGAGCGTTGCGCGAGCAGGGAATTCTCATCGTCGGCTCGGGAAGCCTCACGCACAACCTGTACGAGGTTCGGCAAAACGGGTCGCATGGCGAGCAGTACGCTCACGAGTTCGCGGCGTGGATTCGCGCCGCTGTTTTGGCAAATGATGCGGACAGATTGATCCGTTACCGGCGAGAGGCACCGCACGCCGAACGCACGCACCCGACGGAGGAACATTACCTGCCGCTGTTGGTTGCACTAGGCGCCAGCGCTGCCGGAGACCACACGCCCGAGGTGATAGAGGGCGATATGACGTATGGAGTTCTCTCCATGGAATCATATGCATGGGGTGTCCCCCCGGCGTAAGCTTCTGTGCATATTGCTTTGCCCGGAGACAGCGCATGAAATCGATTCGTTCAGTCCTTGCCTTGGTCGTATTGCTCGCGGTGAGCAGCGTCGCGTCCGCAAACAAGTACGTCGATACCATCGCGCTGTTCAAGAACGCCGGGGAGAGCGCGAATTTTTTCAACTCCGCTTACGGGTATGCGGTATTCCCGACCATCGGGAAGGGTGGCTTAATCGTTGGTGGGGCGCACGGCTCCGGGCATGTATATGAGAAGGGTAAGTACATCGGCAATACGTCGATGACCCAACTCAGCGTAGGGTTCCAGGCGGGCGGTCAGGCGTATAGCCAGATCATCTTTTTCGAGGACAAGCGGGCGCTCGACGAATTCACCAATGGCAATTTTGAGTTCGAAGCCGGCGTGAGCGCGGTGGCAATCACTGCCGCCGCCAGCGGTACGGCCGGAACGTCCGGCGCCAGCGCGGGTGCCAGCGGTGGCAAGAAAGACGCTACTACCGTCGGTAGCTCCTACTACAAGGGAATGGCTGTATTCACGATCGTGAAGGGCGGTGCCATGTACCAGGCCACCGTGGCCGGCCAGAAGTTCACCTTCGACGCAGATTCCCTGAAAGACGGGAAGTAACCAACAGCCCTATTGCGCTGTTGGTTGGGATTGCGCGGAGATGTTCGTCGATTCAATTGTCGGGAGCAGCGTCGCCAGGCGTGGGGGTTCGGCGTCGCGGACCCAGGCGAACGCTACGATGTGCTCGACGATTCGCTGCACGTAGTTGCGCGTCTCGCCGTAGGGGATGTTCTCAATCCACACGTCGGCGTCCATCGACCGCGTCGGTGCCCAGCGGGCGACGGGGATTGCGCCGGCGTTGTACGCCGCCAGCGTCAACCCGAGCTGCCCGTATTTATCGAGCAAATCCCGCAAATGGGCAGCCCCTCGCTGCACGTCCATTGGCGGGTCGAACGTCCCATCCTTATCCGGTATCGGCAAATGCCACCTTTTGGCAACGGCGATTGCCGTACTCGGCGTCATTTGCATGAGGCCGCGGGCGCCCGCGCGCGACACGGCGTCGTCTCGAAACAGACTTTCCTGGCGCATGACCGCCAGGATCCAGTCCGCTGGCACCTGTGTCAGCTTGCTTGCATCAGCAACCGCTGACGTAAAAGGCCGCGGGTATCGCAAACGAACGTCATCGAACTCTCCCACCTGGGCCAGGGTGACGATCGACTGCGAATACCAACCCCAGCGAGCAGCCAAATGCGCGGCCTGCAGCTTCACTGCGTTGTCGGACGCGGTGAACACCACAGCCCACTCCAGCATTGCATCGTCGTCCAACCCGCAATCGAAAAGCGCATGCGCGCGGACCAAACCTGGCTGCGCTGCCATTGCCTTCTGCAAAGTCTCGTCGTTGAACGACGCTTTCGCGTTCAGGTCGTACCCGTGGTGTATTCGGTCCGCTGCGAGATAGCCGTAGAAATCGCGTAGCTCGGCGAGCTCTGCGTAGAGTGGAGCGGCCGCTTCGTTGCCCTGCGTAGCGGCAACAGCCCGCGCTCGCCAGTACCGCCACCGCGGTTGCGAGAGCTGCGTTGGCGGCATCGAGTCGATCCAAGCGAGCGTCTTCTGCCAATCGCCAGCCCAAAGCGCCGCGCGAACACGCCACTCGCGGACGTCGTTATCCACGGAGCTCTCAGGTAGCAGATCAAACGCCGCAATTGCTGCTGAGTCACGCCCATACGCAGCACCCATCGCAGCTATCCGCTGCAACTTCGCCTGCATGACGGGCGTCATGTCTGGGCGGGCGAGAAACTTGGGGAGCAACGCGAGCGCTGTCTCGGAGTCGGCACGCGCAAGGTGATCGAATCCACCTGCAAGGGCGGCCGGCTCTACAGGGACCATCGGCGTGGAGGCGAGGGAAGTGAGCGCCGTCTTCGACGAATCCAACAGTTGCGCCCACTGCAACAACGGAGCCGAGCGATCCGGCGGCACGTCGACGACAAATTCGCGAGCAAGCTTTGCGTTGTCCGCCGCCAACGCGGCCCGCGTGCGCGTCTCCGCAAGCGCCGGCGTAACCGCACCTTGCTGGCGCAACCACGCAAACACAGGATCACACTCCTGCGGCTGCTTCTGCACCAAGCTCCACCGAGCGAGGGCCTCAGTCGCAATGCCCTGCGCAGTTGCGTTCGCTTGCGCAGCAGCCTCACCCGATGCTGCTGGTCCGCCTGCGCCAGCCTTCGCGCCCGCGGTGACACCTTGAGTGCTCGCAGCGATTGCGCTGCCTTGGTCGGATTCGGCGCCCTGCGACCGCACAATTGGTGCGCCGTTGGCGCTGGGCATTTCAGCCAGTGCAGCGATTTTCCCCTGCAGGCGATCGCAGATCAGCGCGGGGGTGGTCACGTCGGTGGCGCGCGGCATGAACCAGTCCCATTTGCGCCGGTTGGCGAGACTGATCAGCCAATCATTCCGCAGATTCTTAGCGACTGGCTGCCCCGCATGCGCTTCGAGGAACCCGTTGATGGCGGTGTCCAGTTCGTCGCTGGGCTTCTGGTCGAGTTCGCGTCGGAAGCGTGCCACGACCAGATAGTCGTAAATCACATACTTCTGCAAGGCCGGAGAATCCTGCTGATCCGGCTCATGTTGGCGAATGCGTTGTATTGCGGCCTTGAATTCGGCCTGCACGGCCTCCTCGTTGACCCGAGGCGCAGACTTACCACCGACCAGCAGGGGCGAGGCGGCCAACATGAACAGACCGGCGAGCAGGCCGTAACGGAAAAATCTCAACATGCCCCGCAGTTTACACTACGAGGTGCAAGGGCTCCGCGTCCGCCAATCGGACCAGACGCGGAGCCGCAATCAGCTGTTCAGCGCCGAAGGCTCAGCGAGAGTCGCGAGACTCACGTTCGGACTCCTTTTGAGCGTCCTTCACAGCACTCTTGGCCTTCTCGGTAACGTCACCCACCTTCGCCTGAGCAGCGCCCAGGTTCTTGTTGATGGCACCCTTGGCCTCTTGCGTGTGATTTCCCGTCACGCGACCAGTGACTTCCTGAACCTTACCAGCAGCCTCTTTCAAACGACCGTCAACCTGATCTTTATTAACGCCCATGTATGCCTCCTTTAACTGGGATCCAGCTTAAAAGGACCCCTGTTTTGAGGCTGTAAGACTGCGGGGCAAACCGGCGTAGGAGAGACCCGTCTCAAAACGGAAACTGTCTCTGGCCTAGCTGGATCGTGATCCACTTGAGCTCGGTCATCTCCTCCATGGAGTAGTTGCCGCCCTCACGTCCGAAGCCGCTGTTCTTGACGCCGCCGAACGGCACGTGCGGCTCATCCGTCACAGTGGTGTCGTTGATGTGCACCATCCCCGATTCCAGCCGCAGCGCAAGGTCCATCGCCTTCTGCAGGTCATTGGTGATGACGCCCGCCGAGAGGCCATATGACGTGTCGTTCGCAACCGTCAGTGCTTCCTCTGAACTGTTGACCTTGATGATGGATGTGATCGGACCAAACGATTCTTCCGAATAGATTCGCATCTCAGGGGTCACACCCGCGATCACGGTGGGCTGATAGAAGCTGTCCTGGTGTGTGCCACCGGTAAGTACCTTCGCGCCCTTGGCACTCGCGTCAGCTACATGCTCGTCGATGAACGCACACTGCGAACGCCGAATCAGCGGACCGATCACCGTGTGTGGATCTCGAGGGTCGCCGACCTTGTAGGTCTTGGTACGCGCAGCAAACTTTTCGCAGAACTCGTCGTACACAGGTGCTTCGACAATGATGCGGGAGTTGGCCATGCAGACCTGCCCTTGGTGGAAGTAGATGCCGAAACATCCCGCCTTCACCGCATAATCGACGTCTGCATCGCGCAGCACGATGAGGGGATTTTTACCTCCCATTTCCAACGTGAACTTTTTGAGGTTCTTCGCCGCTTCGACAGCGATGAGCTTGCCCACCTTAGTGGAGCCCGTGAAGGTGATCATCCGAATGCGAGGGTCAGTGACGAGAACGTCACCGACGTCTTTCGCGGGTCCCGGCACGACGTTCAATACGCCCGGGGGAAGCTTCGCTTCGTGGAAGATCTCCGCGATCTTGATGCCGGTGACCGGCGTCTCTTCCGAAGGCTTGAGCACGAAGCAATTCCCCGCAGCCAATGCGAGAACCACCTTCTTCATCGCAAGCAGGAAAGGGGCGTTGAAAGGCGCAATGCCGGCAATGACACCGAGTGGCTGACGCACCGTCATGCCGATCTGGCCCGGTGCGCTATGGGGCAGTGTCTCGCCGAAGATGTGCCGGACGTCGCCTGCAGCACTGCGCAGCAGGTCGATGCAGTACATCACCTCAAACATGGACTTGCCGAAGGTGGAACCTGACTCTTCGATCAGGACGTCACGGATGTCATCAACTTTGCCCGCCAGAATGTCTGCGGCTCGCAGCAGGATTCCAGCCCGCTCAGAGGCGATGACGCGTCCCCAGCTCTCGCGAGCGCGATAAGCAGCTTCGACGGCTCGCACAGCGTCCGCCCGAGAGGCCTGGGCAACGCGGGCGAAGAGGGCGCCTGTCGCCGGATTGAAGTCATCCGCCACTGCACCATCCGCTGCAGGCGTCCATTTCCCGTCGATATACAGTGAGTACGACCGAACTTCGGCGGTCGGCTGGACTGCTTTTACTGCGCTGAGTGCCATTGCCCTATCCCCAGGTTGGTTGGTTTAGACCCAGATCTGCAAAACATAGTCGAACGGCGCCTGGCCGTTCAGCAAATCCACTCTCTGGAGCGAGATCTTGAAATCATCGCCCACACGTTGGAGCTTGTGCCGGTACGTCCCGGCAAAATGCCTCGTCGTATCCCGACGCAGCTCCATCACCTGAAACCGGGAGCGCACTGAAATCTCGGTGTCACTGAAGGACTCGATTACTACATTCCCGAGCAAGTGGCTCGTTCCCCACTGTGGCGCCTGCGACCAGGCATTGGGGTGGGTCACGCGCCCCATGCGTATCTCCATCATCCGCCGGTCCTCCGCGAATATGGAAGGGGAGTCCAGCCATTCTGTCTGTTCCGGTGTGACGGGCATCCAGTAGACTCCGTCCACGGCGAACAGGTCGATATACGCGGCCCACTGCTTCTCATCGAGCAGCTCGGACTGATGGAACAGGAACTGCTCGACTCGGTGCTGTAGTGACGCCTCTATGGCAGCGGCACGAGCGGGAAGAGGCTTGCCTCTGACGGCGTGGCGCGGGGAGTGGTCGGGGGCGATGGATTGCGCGCCGGTCTTCTGGGCTTCCTTGTTTTCGAAGATGACGACATCTTCGAGCAGGCGTTTCTGCAGATCACTCATTCATGTACTCCCGCCACGCTTCAAACTGACTGCGCATGACGGCTTCCGAGGTGCCGTTGTTGGAGTACGTGACGCCGTTCTCACGTGTATCTCCGCCGAAGTTGCGGTGAAAGCTCACCCACTCGCCGCCGTTGGACTCGAGGCCCCACTGACCCTTCGTCCAATTCTCGAGATCGTCGGCATTGATCATGGTCGCCGGCGAGTTGACCAGATTGAAATACCACAAGGCCCGCCGGTAAATGGCCTGCGAGACGCCCTTCAACCGAAAATGCCAGATTTCCGACAACGTCTTGTTCGGTGCAACCGGTCGCAACACGCGCAGTTGTTGCAAAGGCGACTGCACCGACAGATACGGATAAATGAGGACGTGATGAATGCTGCGACCCAGGTATTCTTCGGCTTTCTGCTCGCCGTAGGCGCGGTACATGGCCGCGACATACTCCTTGGTGTCAGGATCATCCGGTCGCAGCCCCATGTAACCTTTCAGAATGCCGTGGCCGCGTGGGAAGTTGACTGTCTGCACCGAGTCCCACAGGTCAAACGATGACGCGAAGGTCGACAGGTAGTGATAGAACAACGGCGGTTTCTGACCTTCCTCCTGCATCTGCCGCTCGATTCTGCCGGCTGCGACTCCCGTTGACTGGTGGGTCACGGACGGGTGCAGGGCATCCAACTGGTTCTCCATGAAGAACTTCCAGTTGGAATGCTGCATGACCCGATGACAGACCGGAACGATCTCGACTTCACCCTCGGGTGAGCGGTCGCACATGTCATCGAAGGCGATCCTGGCGTCACCGAGAAACTCCAACAGGGAGGGCCCGGTGGCGACCAGGCGCGCGAACACGAAGCCCCGGTAACTGTCGACCCGGGCCGCGGCCTTCATCGAACAGTCAGGATTGTCAGGCGTCATGCGCGTGCCGGCGTAACCATGCGACAGCGGGATTCCCTTGACCCTGCCGTCGAGGTGAAAGGTCCACGCATGATAGGAACATACGAAGGTTGATCCGGTGTTGCCCTGGCGATTGCCGCACAACTGCACGCCGCGATGCGGGCACCTGTTGTAGAGCACGCGGATTTTGCCGTCGCCGCCGCGGACCATGATCATGGGTTGGCGGCCGATCTGCACCGTGGCGTAGTCGCCGGTTTTCTTCAGTTGCGACTCGTGGCCGCAGTACACCCAGGTGCTCTCCCAGATGTTGGCCATCTCGCGATCGAAGATGGCCTGGTCGGTATAGACACTCTTGTGGACGCGATCGGGTTCGACCAGTTTCTCGAGCGGCAGCACGCAATACCCCTTCCGGCAATGCCCAATGGAGGTTTTGAATCTATGCCCGCCGCTGCGAGGTTTCCATGCCTCCCTCCGCCCAATTATATTACTATGGGTTATAGAACACACCGGGGGTGAGCGGTGGTCCCAGGACTCGATGTGGCGCGTTTGCGCCAGTTGGCGCTGATTGTCCGCGAGCGGTCGTTTTCGCGAGCCGCGGAGTCCTTGGGAATTTCCCAACCGGCCCTGTCGAAGAATATCCGCAGCATGGAGCGGGCGCTGGGCGTGCAGTTGCTGGAGCGCGGCAGGTTCGGGGCGCTGCCAACCGCCTTCGGCCTCGCCCTGGTACGCCATGCAGATGTCATCGATGCCGAGCTGCGCAGTGCGGTTCAGGAAGTTGATGCCCTCCGTGTGGCGCGCACCGGCCACATCTGTGTTGGCTGTGGCCCCTCGGAAGCCACCCGGCTGTTGCCTGTTGCCTTGAACCGCCTGCGCCAACGCTCCCCGGGTGTCACAGTGACGGTATTGTACGGGTTGAATGAAGCGCTGACGCCAATGGTCAAGCATGGCGAGGTTGACTTTGCCCTGTCTTCCATTCCGGCTCGGAGCTCCGATCCGGACCTGCGCCTGGTCAAGCTGCACGAAGATCGGGCCGCGGTGATTGTCAGAACCGGGCATCCGTTGACCGAGCGCCGCGGTCCCCTGACGGCGCAGCACCTTCTCGAGCAGCAGTGGGTGCTGGCCCGAACCTCCGAGCTCGAGCGGCGGGCGTTGGATGACCTGTTCATAGACACAGGTTTGGAGCCGCCGACCGTGTCTCTGGAGACCACCTCGGCGGTGCTGATGAAGACGATGGTCATTCAAAGCGACCTGCTGACTTTCCTGCCCCGCGAGCTGATTTATTGGGAGGAGCGTGCGGGGCTTCTCACGGCATTGAAGCTGGCTGTGCCATCGTGGCACCGCCTCGTGGGACTCACTCTGCGAGCCCGGGCCGGGATCAACCCCGCGGCGCAGGCATTGATCGACACCCTGCGCGAAGTTGGGGGAGAATTCGGCTCATGAGCAGCAGCACTTCAGACACCGGCCGTGACCTCGAACGGGAATACAACCCCCGGATACAGGTACCGGAGTACGCGTCATATTTCGCACGTTGGAAGGACTCCGCGCAGGAGGTCCGCCGCACATTGGACGTCCGCCTGGATCTGCGCTACGGCCTGTTGCCGGCCGAACGTCTCGACTATTTTCCGGCCGCGGGCAGCGGCAATCCGCTGTTGATCTTCGTCCACGGCGGCTACTGGCGCTCACTCGACAAGAACGACTTCTCGTGGGTGGCCCCGCCTTATGTTGCGTGTGGAATTTCGGTTGCGGTGATCAACTACGGGTTGTTGCCGACCACCCCGTTGTTGATGATTGTTGAGCAGGTGCGGCGCGCCTGCGCCTGGTTACATCACAACCATCAGGCACTGGAAATCGATCCAGCGCAGATTGTCTGCAGCGGCCATTCCGCGGGCGGCCACCTGACGGCCATGATGTTGGCTACCGACTGGCCGGGAGTCTGGCCCGAGTTTCCACAGAGACTTTTGTCGGGTGCTGTTGCCATCAGCGGCCTGTTTGATCTCGAGCCGCTGACACGCGCCGAGTTCATACGCAACGACCTGCGTCTCGATCCGGTGCACGCCCGCGCTCTGTCGCCAGCGTATCTACCTTGGCGCAACGATGTGTCAATGGTGCGCGCCGTCGGGGCCGAGGAGTCAGCCGAGTTTCACCGGCAGTCAACTCTGATGGGCGCGCACTGGCCGCTCGCCTGCGAGCGTGAGCTCATAGACGCGCCCGGTTGCAATCACCTGTCCGTCTGCGACGCGTTCGCCGACTCGAAGTCTGAGTTGTTTCTGGCGACGAGAGTTTTGCTCTCGCGCTGAGTTGTATCACGCGATGGAGGCGGCAGGCTCAGGTGCTGCGGCGGTTGGAGTCTTGGGTCCACAGGTGACCCGGTTGCGCCCGGCGCGTTTGCTCTCGTACAGAGCTTTGTCCGCCTCCCGCAGCATCGCTTCACCATCCCCGTTGGAGGGAGTCACGCCGTCGATGGTTGCGACACCGAAGCTGGCGGTGACCAGGAGTTTGGTTTCCGGCAACTCAACCGCTGTTTCCGAGCACATGCGCCGTATGCGCTCGGCCACCGCGTACGCACCCAAAAGGGGCGTTTCGGGCAGCACAATCACGAATTCTTCGCCCCCGTAGCGTGCAATCCAATCCGACACCCGCAGCGCGGATCGCGCCAGTTTGACTGCATGCTGCAAGACCAGGTCGCCGGCCTGGTGACCGTACGTGTCATTGATCTTCTTGAAGTGATCGAGGTCCGCCATGACCAGCGACAGCGGTTCCCCGTAGCGCCGCGATCGGGCGGCTTCCTGTGGCAACCGTTCGTGCAGGTAGCGGCGATTGAAGATCCCCAGCAGGGGGTCGGTTACCGACAGCCTCTCGATCTGCGTGTTGGCCTCGCGCAGAGATTGCTCGAGCAACACCATGCGGCGTCCGGCATCGAGCCGGGCAACCAACTCCGTTTCATCGGCAGGCTTACGGATGAAGTCGTTGGCGCCGGCTCGCAGGCCCTCGACGGCGTGAGCCGCAGCGCCATGGCTCGTCAGCAACAGCATATAGACACTCGGCAGGTTGGCTGCGCGCACCAGGCGACAGAGAGTGATCCCATCCATGCCGGGCATTTCCCAGTCCGTGAGCACGAGCTGGTATTTGCCGGTTTTGATCATCCGCAGTGCGTCTGCGCCGTTTTCGGCGACTTCCACTGAATAACCTACACCACGCAACATGCGGGTCATGAGCAACCGCTGCGTGGGTTCATCCTCCACGAGCAGCAGCGTGACTTTCGCGGCAGCCATGTTTTCGGGGTTACTCATTGACCCACGATGGTCGCCTGAGGGACCCGGTCGCGACACCGACGTCTTTCACAGTCTTCGGCACAGCGCTGCAAATATTCCGTGTTGCATACCAACATCGGTACTGCACTGCAGCGGTGGGGGAGCGCTATCTGCGCGGCTTCCTGAGCAGATACGTGTCCATGATCCAGCCCTTGCGCTGGCGCTCGGCCTCGCGGGTCTGTTGAATTTTCGCGGCCACCTCGCTGAGCTTTCCACAAATCAGGACTTCATCCGCTGTCCCGAGGTAAGCACCCCAATAGATCTCCATATCGTCGTCCTGCACCGTATTGAAGGCGCATTCACCATCGAGCATGACTACCGTGTCCGCCGTTGGCGGGTTGGCCGCGAGAAGTCGTCCTGTTGTGATGTGGACAGGCGCGCCTATTTGATTCAGGGGGATTCTGTGGCTCGCCGTCAACGCCTGGACGCTGGTGATTCCCGGGATCACATCGAAGTCGAATTCGATCCGGGTGCGCAGGGCTTGCAGTATCCGGATGGTGCTGTCGTACAGTGAGGGGTCGCCCCAGACCAGAAAGGCGCCCGTTGCGTTGGGTTTGAGGTGCTCCCGGAACAGGGATTCGTATCTGGCAGCGCGTTGATCGTGCCACGTTTCCACGGCCGCCTGATAGTTGCCGGGATTGCGGTCGCGGGCGGGGTCGGGTATCTGGACGATGCGCTTGTCGGGGGCGTAACGCTCGATGGTTTCACGCCGAAACCGCGCCAGGTCGTCCTTTTCCGCGCCCTTGTCGGTGATGAAAAGGACATCCGTTTGCTGGATTGCGTTGATTGCCTGGAGGGTGATCTGCTCGGGGTGGCCTGCGCCGATACCAATGACTCGAATCTTCATACTGACCTGAAGCGCCGGCGGTACTCGGTGGAGTACAGTGAGCTCTCCATGAAATCCTCGGCGGCCAGGGCTTTGCCGACCAGTATCAACGCGGTGCGCTCCATCGGCTCGTTGGCGAGTTGGGTTTGTATCGTACCGAGAGTGCCCTGCAGCACTTTTTCGTCAGCCCAGGTGGCGCGCATGACCAGTGCTACGGGGCAATCCGCGCCGTAGTGTGGTGTCAGTTCGCTGACGACTTTGTCCAGTGCGTGGATCGCGAGGTGGATGGCCAAAGTTGCGCCTGTGGAGGCGAAGGTGGCCAGTTTCTCGCTTTCAGGCATGGCTGACGCACGACCTGACACACGGGTCAGCACCACGCTCTGGGCCACACCTGGAACTGTCAATTCGCGACGGAGGAGGGCAGCCGCGCCCGAGAAGGCGGGGACGCCGGGTGTCATTGTGTAGGGAATCCCGAGGCGTTCCAACCGCCGTGTTTGCTCAGCGACGGCGCTGTAGATTGACAAGTCACCCGAATGGAGCCGCGCCACGTCCTCGCCTGCGGTGTGGGCCTTGACGAACTCGGCTTCGATTTGATCCAAGGTCATGGGCGCGGTGTCGATGACGCGTGCATTGCTGGGGCAGTATGCCAGCAGCTCCTGTGGTACCACCGAGCCCGCGTACAGGCAGACAGGGCAGCGGGACAGCAGATCCCTCCCACGGACGGTGATCAAATCTGCGGCGCCCGGGCCGGCACCTATGAAGTGGATGGTCATGATGTTGTAGTGTCCGCCAGGGCGCAGGTGACTGGGCCTACCACTACTCGAGGTTGCAGCAGGCGAGGCGTTGGCTTTGACGTGCGGTCGACGGGCGCCGGATTCGGCTCGCTTGTCGTCGAGCCGTTAGTGAGCGACAAGGCACCGGCTAGCGCGGCGGCTTCGGCGACGGAGTGGACGTTCATGGCGGCCATGGAGTGTGCGGAGCGTGTCACCGTGGCTGGGTTGGCAACTTCCAACGCTTGTTGGGAGATCTCCAGCAACGGCACACCCCTCGCTGCTGCGGCGGCCTGGATGCCCGGCTCTTTGGCCTTCGCTGCGGGTGTTGCTATGGCTGTAACGGTTCCTCGGCCACACAACTCCGCGATGGCGGCATCAATCGCCGCCTCCACCTGCGCGCCAGTAACCCCCGCCCGACACCCAATCCCGGCCACCATCACTCCTTCACCCATGTCCACTGCACAATGGGGTTGCTGGGCCGCCAACTCGTGAATCGTCCATCTTGCCCGCCAACCGGCCGCGTATGGTGTATCTCCATCCTCGTCATGGTCCCACCATGCTCCGCGTGAGCCGCGAGCAGCACGCCCTCTGTTTCCAACGTAACAGCGTTCACCACCAACCGCCCCTGCGGTCTGAGCGCAGCCTGCACCATTTCAATCAACCCCGGTGCAGTCGCGCCCCCGCCAATAAAAACGGCATCTGGCGCTGCGAGTTGATCGAGCGCCTGCGGGACAGCCCCCTCGACCACATGCAAATCAGGCACCCCCAAACTGACTGCATTGCGTTTGATCCGCGCCACCCGGTCGCTGCGACGTTCAACGGCAACCGCCGTCAGGGACGGATGCGCCAACATCCATTCAATGGCGATCGAGCCAGACCCGGCCCCAATATCCCAAAGGCGCTCCCCATGCCTCGGCGCCAGCGCCGATAAAGTCAGTGCCCGGATCTCCCGTTTGGTGATCTGCCCATCATGCTCAAACAGCCCATCCGACAGCCCAACCACCCACGGAATGATCCGCGCGCCCGGGCTCGCAACCACTTCAATGGCCACCGTGTTGAGCGAATCGATCAGATCCAGGTTGAACCCATTAGCGCGGCTCGAGCGAACCCGCTCCCGGGGGCCCCCGAGCGCCTCCAACACCGTCACGGTGGACTCCCCAAACCCCGTCGCACACAACAAGTCGGCAATGGCCCCCGGTGATTCCGCCCCCGAAGTCAGTGCCAGAATCCGCGCTCCAGGATGCAAATGCGGACGAATCAAATCGAGGGGACGCCCACACAGTGACAGCAGAGTGATCCGAGGCAGCGCCCACAACAGTCGCGATGCAGCAAGAGTAAACGCCGACACCGCCGGAACCGCGATGGTCTCCTCCGGCGCAACATACCGCGCCAACATACTGCCCACCCCATGTTGAAAAGGATCCCCCGACGCCAGGACGCAAACGGGGCGACCCCGACAGGCCACCACGTCCTCCACGGACCTGTCGAACGGACTCTCCCAGGCACGCGCCTCGCCGTGAATCAGCGGTGCGGCCAGGGCCAGGTGCCGGGCTCCTCCAAACACAAATTCGGCGGACTCAATCAGTCCGCGGGCCAGCTCACCCAGCCCTTCGATCCCATCCTCCCCGATGCCCACGATAGATAACCACCGGGTGGGTTGATCTATGTTAGCGTTGGCAGACATGCAACCAAACGTCCTGATTCTGGGTGGCACGACGGAGGCCCGTGAGCTGGCCGCGGCCCTGTCCGGCCGGCCGTTTGCCACCACTGTGTCGTTGGCGGGTCGGACTGCCTCGCCGGCTGCGCAGGCTGCTCCAGTGAGAGTTGGCGGCTTTGGAGGCGTCGAAGGTCTCGCGGAGTATCTGCGTGCCAACAAAGTCGACTTTCTGATAGACGCCACTCATCCTTACGCGCAGACGATTTCCTCCAACGCCGCGATCGCCGCTGCAAAGACGTCTACGCCAATCCTGGGTCTGCGCCGGCCGCCGTGGCAAGCAGGTGACGGAGATTTTTGGGTCGATGTCGCAGGTCCTGAGGGTGCCGTGCGCGCACTGGGCCGCGCCCCGAGACGCGTTTTCCTCGCGGTCGGACGTCAGGAGTTGAGTCCTTTCTGTAGCGCGCCACAACATCACTACTTCATCCGAAGTGTTGATCCCGTTGATCCGCCGCTCGACGTCCCGCATGCAAACTACATTCTGGCGCGAGGGCCATTTACCGAGGCCGCCGATCGCGTGGTGCTGGAGTCGAATTCCATCAACGCGCTCGTCGCCAAGAACAGCGGTGGGGACGCCACTTACAGCAAGATTGCCGCAGCCCGGTCCCTGGGTATACCTGTTTTTATGTTCAAGCGCCCGCTCGTGCCGGATTGTCCGTCGGTTGCAACAGTTTCCGAGGCTGTCAGGTGGCTCTATCAAGCGGCGGGTCTCGAAGTTCCGCGCGGTGTGTAGACGAGCGGCGTCGTTCCCGGGCGTTGCACCAGCCGCGTCTCGGCTGAACCAACGATGACGCAGGTGGCCATGTCGGCATCGCTGCCGCGAGCCCCGGCTAGTTGAGTGATTGCAATCCGTTCATCCTGGCGGCCGGCGGCCCGGCCGAAAATGACGGGCGTGGCGCCCGGAAGCACGGCTTTCAGCTTTTCAAACGCCCGGTCGAGCTGCCAGGGACGGGAGCGTGAGATGGGGTTGTAGAGCGCAATTACGAAGCCAGCCCGAGCCGCCAGCTCCAATCGCTGTTCCACGGTTTCCCACGGCTTGAGGTTGTCAGACAATGAGATGACACAGAAGTCGTGCCCGAGCGGGGCACCGACTCGCGCGGCCACTGCCAGCATCGCGCTGACGCCGGGAACGATTGCGATTTCCACCTGACGCCATTGTTCCGGCCCGCGCTCCAGGGCTTCGCATACGGCCGCGGCCATCCCAAACACGCCTGGGTCACCGCCGGAGACGACGGCCACCGTCCTGCCTTCGGTTGCAGTCCTCAGCGCTTCTTCGGCGCGTTGAATTTCCTGCCGATTGTCTGATGCGTGTCTACGTTGGGTTGGACGCTCGGGAACGCGGTCGAGATAGGGGCCGTATCCGAACAAGTCGTCCGCATTGCGTACAACTTCGTCAGCTTCGGGGGTGAGCTGTTGCACGTTGCCGGGCCCGAGGCCAACGACATAGAGCTTGCCTGTCATGTCTGCCACCAGCGGTTCGTGACCAACACGATGGCGAAGTAGGGCGCGGAGTCGTCGGTTTTCTCCGCCAGCGGCATCAAACGCTCGTTGTGCATCGTACCGCGCTCGACATAGATGGCGTTTTCCAGGCGATCGCTTTCGACCAGTGCACGGCGAACTTTCGGCAGATTGCGACCGAGTTTCATGATGACGGTCGGTTCCTTCTGCTTCAGGCGCCGCACCAACTCCTCCTGGTTGAGCGTCCCCGGCAACACGGTCAACACGTCATCGCCCTGAACAATGGGCAGTCCCGCCGCGGACCAGCACCCCGACATGGCAGTAACGCCTGGAACGACCTCAGTGGGAAAGCGGCCCGTCAGGCGGATATGGATGTGCATGTAGGAGCCGAAAAACAGCGGATCCCCCTCGGACAGCACGGCAACAACCTTGCCGGCCGCGAGCAACTCCGCGATCTGCGCCGCCGATTCGTCAAAGAACCGGTCAATGGCCGTGCGATAGGCCGCTTCCGCGGTCGGGGCTTCCGTTGTAACGGGATACAACAGCTGCACCTCGCGGGTCCCCGGCTTCAAATACTTCGCAGCCGTGGCCCGCGCATTGCTCGCGTTACCCGCCTTCGCAAAGTGCGCAACAACGTCCGCACCTTCCAGCGCGCGCACCGCCTTGAGTGTCATCAACTCCGGATCGCCAGGCCCAACACCCACCCCAATGAGTAGCCCCTGATTGCCACTGCTGGCGGTCATAGTCCTGGCCTCGCGAGGGAGTTGATGGCCGCGGCGGCCATCGCGCTGCCGCCCAGGCGGCCGCGCACAACCAGGAAGGGGATTCCCCGCGAATTGCTCATCAACTCGTCTTTAGACTCCGCTGCTCCCACAAACCCCACCGGCGCGCCCACGATCGCCGCTGGTTTCGGCGCGCCTGCGTCAATCATTTCCAACAGCCGAAACAACGCCGTCGGCGCATTGCCAATCGCAACCACCGACCCCTCCAGCTTCTCAATCCACAGCTCCAGCGCCGCCGCCGAACGGGTCGTGCCGAGTTGGTTGGCCAAGTCCGGCACGGTGGGCTCTCTCAGCGTGCAAACCACCTCATTGCGGTTCGGCAGTCGCGCTCGCGTAACCCCGTGCGCAACCATCTCCGCGTCACAGAGTATCGGGGCGCCAGCTTGCAACGCGCCTCTTGCCGCCTCAACAAACCCACCCCCAAACACCATTTGCCTGCCCGCTTCAACCAGCCCACACGCATGGATCATTCTCACAACCACATCGGCCTCAGCCGCTGAGAAGTTGGACAGGTCTGCTTCAGCGCGAATGATGGCAAACGAGCGGCGATAGATCTCGGTTCCGTCTCGGATGTAGTCAACCATGGCGGAGCTTGCTGCACAGCCGCTCGATGTCGGCAATCAACCCGGCAGAGGACACGGTGGCGCGCGGCGTATCGCCGGCACGCCCGTTCACCACAACACGATCAGGCCCGACTATAGTCACAGCCGCCGGCCCCGCATGGGCGCAACCTTTGCTACACCCGGATAAATGCACCACATGAGAAGTCCCCACCAACAAACGAGCCGCCTGCGCAACCTGCGGCGCCAACTCCCGAGTTGGCAAACGCGCCGATGCGCACGCCGGCGTGCCCGCGCAAGCAATAACATGACGTCGCGGATCATCCGCGTCGACGACGAAACCCTGTCTTGCGGCCGCTTCGCGTAGCTTTTCAGCCGCGGTCAGCGATAGGCCGATGGCGACCAGCGCGCGGCCCGGCGCGGCCCGGAGCGCCTGCGCGCCCAGTTCGCCGGCCGATTGCGCAAAGCGCCTGAGCGCAGCAGCCGTGGTGTGGCCAAACGGAAGGCCGAACCCGGAGGCAAATGTCCCATCTTTCAGCAGAAAGGCCCCGATCGGCTCACAAGCAGGGCGGGTCACATCCGGCGCTTTGCCGAGCCGCAACCCGGCAACCAGGTCTCTGGCCCGAGCCGTCGGACCCCAACTCGCGATGAGCCGCAAAAGGTCTTCGACGCTGGCTACCACGCGGTTCATGCTTACGTAGCCTACAAACGACGCAGTCCTGGCGTCCCCAGCGAGCGAAAGCTTAAATAGGAAGTTAGACGTTGCTTCGATGCGCACGTCTGCCGATAGAGCGTCGAGATGCAGATTGCCGCCACCGTCCACCAACACGGAAACCTTGGGCCCGAGTCCCACGAGGTCCGGTCTATCCCGATGGATGGCCGCCCTCAGCTGTGAAAGAAGAGGGGTCGGATCGAACGACTCGCCCGCGTCGAGACCAAACAGCGGCGAGGTGAGAAGCGGGGGCGTATTGTCCGCGCCGATTCCAAGCGTCTCGACCGTGTCTGCGAAGGCAGGTGCCGAAGCTTCCGTAAGTCCTCTGACCTGTAAGCTGCCGCGTTGAGTTATTTCAATGATGCCGTTGCCGTGCGACTCCGAGGCGTCACACAGTGCGCTGAGCTTTACAACGGTTATCGGCTCGTTGGAGACAATGCGTGCCAACAACCCATCTCCCGTCTGCATCGGAGTTGCAACGGTTGGGCATGCGCCGCGGACATTTGAATTCCCGACAGTCACGTTGCGTCCGTAGGCTCCATAGGTTCGCCCTCGAAGTCGAGCGGGGGTACTCGTGCGATCAGTCCACGCTTCAAGGGATCTGGTCGGCCTCGCCACGGCATCAAGCCGTCCGTTGACCCTGCGAACAAACGCGCGCCAGCGATCAGCGTCGGCCCGTCGCGCTCTGCGTCGAGGTGCCCGAAAACATAAGTCCAGGCTTTGTCTCTGCGAATAGCCGCGCTCAGACCGCGACTGCAATTCCCCAGGCAGCGGACGCGCATCACATCGATGTCGGCGCCATCGCCCAGCGCGTGCTGGGTGGCGTCCGCGAGCGCCGGGCCTTTGCGAGGAGCGTCGGCCGCATCGGCGGACGCACGGCAGGTAATACAAACCAACACCGTGGTTCGATCTTCAGCCGATTTTATCGTCACCCGCAGCTCCTATCGCCGAGGCACCCCGCCCGGCATTCGAACCGATCGACGGCAGGTTTCCTGGCTTGCGGGTCGGTGCGCTTCGCCGCCTTCCCGAGCCGTCATTGGTGCTCAGTGGCGTATGGCAAGCGCTCGCCGCTTACAGTTGCGGGGGCAGCGTGGTTTTGTTCCGCGGTCACACGACCGCGGTCCGTACCACATTCCCTCTTCGCTCTCTTGCGAGAGACCATCAATCAGACCCGGCAGTACACAATTGCGACCTTGGCTTGTCAATGGTCGGGCCGCTAGACGCAGGCTAGTATGTCCTGATGATTGAGGATCCGCGGTGAGCGCACCCCCCACCCGCATACGCCTTCTTTTAGCGGCCATTACTGCCGAGGATCCCGCGTGGGCGGCCTGGCAGGCGGATAAGGATGTGAGCCCGCAAGCTGCGCGCATCGTGCTGCAGCGGGTTTCCCGCAAAACCGGCCCCGAACCCGCCGTCGGGCTAGGCTACGGCGAAACGCTCCGCTGGTTCGCCCCCATCGCCGACGCTGCAGCGCGCCGCCTGATCATCGAGTACGCCGAGCAAGTGCTCGCCGCCGGCACATTCGTACCGCCCGGGCTGGCACTCCAGCCGCTGTTATTCGACCCGTCATCCGCCGCGGTCGACACCGGCGGGCCAGCAAGTCGTCGCACTGGCGATGGTCGAGCTGCCTTGTCTGTAAGCGGCGTTGGCTTGAACAATGCGCCTGCAGCGTCCGCCGCCGGCGGCATCCTTCTCCTGTCGCACGCGGAAACGGATCTGCTTGCGCTCAATAGGGCAGTGGACGAATTGCCCGCGGGATTTCCGGCTGTCACCGGACATTCGTTAAATGGCATCACCAATGCCGACGATCTCTCCGCAGTCCTTGGCAACGCGCGCGGCGCACGGTCTGTGACAATCGTGCGTGTCCACGGCACTGCTGCGTCGGTGCCTGGGCTCGTCGAGTTCGTCGACGACGCTCAGCGCGCCGGCTCGTCCATTGTTGTAATCAGCGGCATCGGCTCCGACGCCGGCACATTGCCTCGGACGCCCGACATCTCCCATGAGCTAGCGGCTGCGCTGACAGCCTATTTCATGGCCGGCGGTGTAGGTAACGTCGTCCAAGCCATGCGACGTGTTGCGCACGATCTGCTGAGCGTGCCGACGCAGTTTGACCCACCGGCCCAAATGCCAGCCCACGGTCTGTATCACCCCGATTTGCTGGTGACGTCTGTAGACGAGTGGCAAACCTACCGCGTCCTCAACAAGCCTCTCGCCCTGGTGCTGTTCTACCGAGCACACGTATTAAGCGGCAACCTCCAGTTCATAGACCACCTGGTCCGTGCCCTGGAGTTCCGCGGATTTGCAGCCGTCGGAGTTTTCACCAGCTCGCTTCGAGACCGGGATGACTCCGGCACTCCAGCAGCGCTGCGACTCCTGGAGCCGCCTGCGGTCATAGTCAACACCGTCAGCTTCCCCGTGCTCAATCTGACGTCCTTGGAGCGTCCTCCCGCGGAAGCGAACCACACGTCATTCGAGGCGATGGGCGTGCCAATTATCCAAGCCATCTGCAGTGGCACCACTCGCACAGCGTGGGAGGAATCGGCACGAGGTCTTGGCCCAGCAGAAGCGGCGATGAATATCGCGCTTCCGGAGTGCGATGGTCGCGTCATTACTGTGCCGATCTCGTTCAAAGAGAATCACCGTTACGTCCCAGACGACGAGCGCATCGGACGCGTCACCGACATCGCGCGACGGCTTGCATCGCTTCGCGTGACTGCCAACCGCGATAAGCGTGTCGCCATCGTACTGAGCAAGTCCGGCGGCAAGGCACAGAAAATTGGCAGCGCAGTGGGGTTGGACACGCCTGCATCGCTGCTACGTTTCCTATCCGATATGCGCGACGCCGGCTATGACGTTGGTGTACTTCCCGCATCACCCGATGCCTTGATGTCGATGCTCCTCGCACGCGGGTCGTATGACGAGAAGTGCCCCCTGGAAGTAAACAATGCGTGGCGAATGCCGCGCACTTCGTACACTCATTGGTTTCGCGCTCAGTCGGCAGGCTTCAAGAAAGCTGTTCGAGAGGCGTGGGGCGAGCCCACGCTGTCGGGTGCGACGCTTGCGCCGCCATTTTGGCGCGCTGGGAAGAAGTCTGATCGTGCGCCTCTGCTAGCGTTGCATGAGCCACATACTGACGACGCCGACTACCTGTTCAGCGGCGTTGCCTTCGGAAACGTCCTCGTTGCCGTCCAACCCCCGCGAGGATTCGGATTCGATCAGGAGACGATGTATCACTCTCCCGATCTGCCGCCGTGCCATCACTACGCTGCGTTCTACCGATGGTTGGACCAAGGCTGGCGTTCTGACGCCGTGATCCACTTCGGCACGCACGGAACACTCGAATGGCTTCCCGGGAAGAGCCTTGCTACGTCGGCCGATTGCGCACCCGATGTGTTGCTCGGTGACATGCCGCTTTTCTATCCGTTCGTCGTCAACAATCCCGGCGAAGGCGCTCAAGCGAAACGCCGCACGCATGCGGTCATCATCGGCCACTTAGTCCCGCCGCTGACGCAGGCGGAGACGTACGGGCCGCTGGCAGCGCTCGCACGCTTGGTGGAGGAGTACTACCGAGCGGAAACCATGGATCCGTCAAAGCTAACCGTCCTCCGCGGTCAGATTTGGGATCTGGTACAGACCGAGCGTTTGGATGAGGACCTCAAACAAGTTCGTCGCGAGCGCCATGCCGACCACGTTCATTCATGGGATGACCGGCTGACAGAGCAGGGGGTTCCGCGAGGCCTGGAGACGCTGTCAGGCCGCGGTTTCGTACACTTACTCGAAGACCTCGATGCCTACCTATGTGATTTAGGCCGCGCCCAGATCCGCGGCGGCCTACACGTTTTCGGCGTTGCCCCCACCGCCGACGTGCTCGTCGACTTGATGTTCGCAATCCTCTACAGCCCCAACGGCGAAGTCCCATCTCTAATCGATTCGGTGACCCGGGCCTGCGGTATCACCCCAGCAACCCTCAGCGCCCACCACGGCGTATGGCCCGACGCTTTGGAGCCGGTGTTGGCCCGCGCGGTTCGCATCGCTGACGATGACGCGCTAGCCACAAACACCGTCGCGACTGTTGGGCAAGTTCGCACGGCGGTTGAGCGGGTGGCCCGTGACCTGTTGGTCGCGCTCGCCGCGCGCAGCTTTTCTGCCGAATCAGTTGACGCTTTGATAACCGCCAGCGGTTTGGGCGGCGGATCTGTTGAAAGCGTTCCATCCGCGCGCGGCTTTCTGGGCGATCCGGTTGGTACCGCGCCGGGTTCGCCGTTGGCAGCGGCGCCGCAGGCAAAATCTGCAGCTTCCAGCGGCGCAGTTGCGATAGCCGCCGTTGCCCCGCCGTCGGTGCCTGGCGCGCAGAACGCCCTCCGCGCCGTACTCAACTTTGCATGCGCAACGCTGGCCCCCAATCTCGCTAGCACCACCGACGAAACCCGCAACCTCCTGGCCGCCCTCGACGGCCGCTATGTTCCGGCGGGTCCGTCGGGAGCCCCCAGTCGTGGCATGGCGCATGTGCTGCCCACCGGCCGAAACTTCTACACCGTGGACCCTCGCGGCTTGCCAACCCCAGCCGCCTGGACAACCGGTGCAGCGCTGGCGGACGCGGCACTCCGGCGGTTCTACGGCGACGAGAATCACTGGCCCGAAAATATCGCATTGAGCGTCTGGGGCACGCCAACCATGCGCACCGGTGGCGATGAGATCGCGCAGGCACTGGCTCTCCTTGGCGTGAAACCGATGTGGGAGCCCGTAACCCGCCGCACCTGCGGCCTGGAAGTAATTCCGCTCTCCGAACTCGGCCACCCGCGCATCGACGTGACGCTCCGCGTAAGCGGCTTCTTCCGCGACGCATTCCCAGCACTGATGCAATTGTTCGACGAGGCAGTACAGCGTGTAATCATGCTCGACGAACCCAACGAGCAAAACTACCCACGCAAACACTGGCTAGCCGAAACGGCTGCCTTGATAGCCGAAGGCCAGCTCACTGACGTCGCAGCTCGACACGCGTCCTATCGCGTCTTCAGCTCAAAGCCTGGCGCCTACGGCACAGGCGTAATGGATCTCATCGACAACCGCTCTTGGCGTGACACCCGTGACCTTGCTGAAGTGGTACTGGCCTGGAGCGGGTGGGCGTACGCGGACAGCAATGGCGTCGACGCCGCAGACGCATTTCGTCGCAGGATGACCACCGTGGAGCTCGCCCTGCACAACCGCGACAATCGCGAGCAGGATCTCTTCGATTCGAGCGACCAGTTCGAATACCACGGTGGTTTGATCGCCGCCGCAACGTCGCTGTCTGGAACACAGCCTCACGCCTACGTGGGTGACTCCTCCGACGCATCACGCCCAGATGTCAGATCCCTGAAAGGGGAGGCACTTCGCGTTTTCCGCGCACGAGTAGTCAACCCCAAATGGCTCGCCGGAATCCAACGACACGGTTATCGCGGCGGAATTGAAATAGCAGCGACCGTTGATTCCTTGTTTGGATTCGCAGCCACCACCGGCGTCATCAGTGACTGGATGTTCGAATCAGCCGCCGACACCTTCGCAAAAGGCGAAATGCGCGAGTTTCTGGAGCGCACCAACCCGTGGGCGCTCAACGCTGTTGCGGAACGATTGCTGGAAGCTGAGCAGCGTCAGCTATGGTCGGCCAAAGCGCAGACACTGGAATCGCTTCGATCTGTATTGCTGGCCACTGAAGCGACGATCGAAGGGCACGCGGAAGAGCCGGTTTAGCTCTTTTCGAGATACCCGTAATCCAACGTCTCGATTTTGACCACGCGGCCGTCCTCAAACCGGATCTGGCGCATCAATTTGTCGGGCCCGAGGTTATACAGCCACACTTCCACGAGGATCTCGATCTGGGCGCCCGCCGATGCCACCCACTGTCCGTTCACCCAGCCGCCGGAGGCCTGTCGAATGATGGAAGTGTGATCGACCTGGGTGGGATTGCCACACAGAGAGGCGACCTTGGAGAGACTGTCACCCTGGGTGATGAGGCGGTTGCCGCATTCCATGGCCTCCGCGCCCGCGTCCCAGGAAAGCGCGAGCAAAACGACCGCTGAAAGAAGTCTTTTCATTGCAAACTCAAGCTATCGTTTCCGCATGGAAGATGCAAATGCCGACCATGCGGTGACGGAAAAATGAGGTAAATTCAGCGACTTGCTCATGAGGATGTAAATGAGAGCCGAATATCCGTTTTCCGCTGTCGTCGGCCAGGACGACCTGAAGCTGGCACTGCTGCTGACCGCTGTCGATCCGACGATCGGCGGCGTGCTCATCAAAGGCGAGCGGGGAACGGCTAAGACCACCATCGCCCGCGGTTTGGCGTCGCTGCTGCCAGTGGGTGTGGCGGGCGTTCCCGCGCCGTTCGTCGAGCTGCCATTAGGTGCGACCGAAGATCGGGTTGTTGGTTCCCTCGATGTGAACAAGGCGCTGCGCGACGGGCACACGCAACTTCGTTCCGGCGTGCTCGCTCGGGCGAATGGAGGTGTTTTATACGTCGACGAGGTCAACCTTCTGCCGGACCATCTCGTCGACCTGCTGCTCGACGCGGCGGCGACTGGTTGGGTCACCGTCGAGCGTGATGGTGTGTCCGCCGGTGAAGCTGCGCGCTTTGTGTTGGTGGGGACCATGAACCCGGAAGAGGGTGACTTGCGCCCTCAGTTCCTCGATCGCTTCGGATTATCTGTTGTAGTGCAGGGGCTCAGTGCCCAGGAAGAGCGCATGGCGGCGGTCAACAAGCGACTGCAGTTCGATGCCGACCCGGAAGCCGTTATCGCGGCTGCGCGACCCGCCGAAGACTCGCTGCGCGCAGCGATTGTCGAGGCGAGGGCGCGACTTCTGTCGCTGCCGGTTACCAGCGCTCATCTTTCGATGGTCACGGCCATCTGCGCCGAGCAATTGTTGGACGGCATCCGTGGCGACCTGGCAATCATCAAGACAGCACGCGCCCTGGCGGCATGGGAAAAGGCCACCGAAATGGGTGCCGACCACATTCGCCGCGCGACAGCTTTCGCCTTACCCCACCGCATACGCCGCCGCCCACAACCGCGCAAAGCCCAACCCCCAGGAAACTACGGCCCCGGCTTCGCCAACCCCTCCGACGGCAACCCCAACATTCCACGCGCCGCACCGACCACAGAGAGCGGACCGGCGGGCAGCGCCAACACCCCCGCAATCGGTGGCGGCGCGCCCACTGCCACAGGCGCCGCAATTGCGGCATCGACACCTGCGCGGACCGGCTCCAACCACGGGTTCGCCGCTCGCCGCCCCGACTCCGCCGGCCCAGGCTACACCAACCCCTCCGATGCCAGCACAAACGCCCCGGGCACGCCCATCGCCGATGGCGCGCCAAACGGGTCGCCAAGTCAGCCGACATTTGCAACTGCGGTGGTGCAGCCGCTGGCAGTTAACCTCGTCACTGACCTGATCGACCGCGAAAGCTCCGGTCGCCGCGGCACAGGTTCAATGGGGTCGCGGCGCGCAATGCGGGCGACGCCGTACGATCAAACGGGCACTCTGGCAATCAACGAAACACTAACCACCGCCGCAGTCCGCGGCAGGCGGGCAGGCGAGCGGGGCATCGCGCTCGCTGCCTCTGATCTGATGCAACATGGCCGCAGCGGCCCGGGTCACAGCTCAGTGTTGTTCCTCGTAGATGCCAGCGCCTCAATGGCAACACAACGACGCCTGGAGCTGGCCAAAGGCGCGGTGTTGGGTCTGCTGCAATCGAACTACCAACATCGCGACGAAGTCGCATTGATGGTATTTCGCGGCGAGGGTGTCGATCTCGTCATGCCCTTTACAAACAGCATCGATGGCGTGGAGCAGGCGCTCACTGAGGTACCCACCGGGGGCCGCACCCCGCTGGCGCGAGCGCTGACTGAAGCAGCTCAGATCCTGCAAACACGCGATCCATCACTGCTGATCGTATTCACCGACGGCCGCGCCAATGTAGCCATGGCAGGCGGCGATCCCTGGCAGGAGTCCCTTGCGGCAGCCGCACAACTCAAAGACTCCTGCGCGGCCGCAGTAGTCATCGACTGCGAGCCAGGCCCGATAGTCCTGGGCCGCGCACGTCAACTAGCGGTGACCCTGGATGCGCAGTGCATCGCACTGAGCTCGTTGGATGCAGGCGAGTTCACCCTCCAGATCCAGCGTCGCCTCGAAGCCCTATAACGTTCAACCAGCCCTCCGCAGGATTTCATGACTGACTCCCATCGCATCCCCGTCACCGTGCTCACCGGCTTTCTGGGTTCCGGCAAGACCACCCTCCTGAACCGCATCCTCACCGAGAACCACGGTCAGCGCATTGCCGTCATTGAAAACGAGTTCGGCGAAATCGGTGTCGACCAGGAGCTGGTGATCAATGCCGAGGAAGAGATCTTTGAAATGAACAACGGTTGCATCTGTTGCACCGTGCGCGGCGATCTCATCCGGATTCTGGGCAACCTCATGACACGGCGCGACAAGTTCGACCGTATCGTGCTCGAAACGACCGGGCTCGCGAATCCCGGCCCCGTGGCCCAAACCTTCTTTGTCGACGCTGCCATGCGCGACAAGTTTGTGCTCGATGGCATCGTAACCATGATCGATGCCCGTCATTTCGAGCAACAGATCCTCAACAGCGATGAGACGACCACCCAGGTTGCGTTTGCCGATGTGATTGTCCTCAACAAGGCGGATCTGGTCAGCCCGCAGGAGCTCGACGCGTTGGAGCAGCGCATTCGTGGGATGAATGCCCTGGCGCGGATTGTTCGTGCGGACCCCGCTGAGCGGGCGCGAGTTCCGATGCAGGCGGTGTTGGGGATCGGTGGGTTTGATCTCGCGCGCGCGCTCGAATACAAGCCGACGTTCCTGGAGCCGGAATATCCGTTTGAGTGGGCCGGTGCGTTTGAGCTCGCCGCCGGTGACTATGTGCTGACCTTGCAGGAAGGTCCCGATCCCTCCATAGAGGCCCTGGTCTGCGAAGTACTGCCTGAAGACCAGTTGGACCCGTTGAAGGCAGCGGAACGCGTGTTCACTCTGTTTTCAGCGACAGCCGACGCCCGGGCGCCCGGCGCAGTCATGACTGCGAGCCTCGAAGTCCATCGGCTCGATCTGCCTGAAACCGGCGGCGGCCAATTTACCGTGCGCATTTCCAAGGCCGGGCGCTACTGGCTGTTCACCGAACACCTGCCGAGCGAATTCTCCTTAGAGCTCCTGAGCTCAACAGGCAAACCCGCCACTGCGCTCGCGGAGCACAATTTCGACCCCGGTCACTCACACGATGAGCGTGTGGGCTCGTTCAGTATCGATACAACGCGCCCCATCGACCCAGACCGTTTCCAGGCCTGGTTGTCGGATGTATTGAAAACGCACGGTACCCAGCTCTATAGAATGAAAGGCTTCCTGAACTTCGCAGGCGCAAACGACCGGATCGTCATACAAGGTGTCCACATGGTTGTCGACACATCCACCCTGGGCCCGTGGGGCGATGCATCCAGGCGCACACAGTTGGTCTTCATCGGTCGCGAGCTGGATCGCGAGGCCATCAGCGGCGGATTTGCAGTCTGCCTCGATTAGCCGTGAGCTTACAGACCGGTGAATACACCCGCACAGACCCAGCTCATCCCGGGGTTTGCAATGGCGGTCTTGCTCGCTTCGACGGCATTGGCAGCCGAAAGCTCCGACCAGATCGAATCAGTCACTGTCAGCGCGCGCCGCGTCACTGAAAACGCGCAGGCGGTTCCCATTCCGATTGCAGTGGTTTCGGGGACCGCCCTCGAGAACGCAGGACAGTTCCGCTTGGAGGAGCTGAACCAACGCCTCCCGAGCACCAACGTGCAATTTGGCAACCCTCGCCAGACCAGCATCGCCGTCCGCGGCTTGGGAAACAATCCTGCCAACGACGCCCTCGAGTCCAGCGTCGGTGTCTTCCTGGATAACGTCTATCTCGGCCGCCCGGGTATGGCCAACGTCGACTTGTTCGACCTGGAGCAGGTGGCTTTGCTCCGGGGCCCGCAGGGTACTCTGTTCGGGAAAAACACCACGGCGGGCGTTCTCAATCTCCAAACCCGCCAGCCGACGTTCCAGCCCGAATACAGATTCGAGACGTCCGGCGGCAACTATGGCCTCTATCAGGTACGCGGCTCCGCCTCCGGCCCGTTGTACGACGACGTCCTCGCAGGACGGATTTCGGTCGCTCGCTCGCGCCAGGACGGGTTCGTCCAGGACATCACCGATGGCCGCGAGTTGAATGGATTCAACCGCGACGGTGTGCGCGGGCAGTTGCTCCTGAAGCTCGCAGATACCTTCAGCCTCCGACTGATCGGCGACTACAACCGTGAGAACTCGGATTGCTGCGCGAGTGCCCTCTACAGCCCCGGCCCCAACGGCGGGGCCGTCTATCTCAACTTTATACGCAGCATCGGCGGCGTTGTGGTCGTAGATCCCAACTACAGAACGGTCACCCTGGATACCCGCCCACACGTGTCGGTGAACCAGGGCAGCGGTTCCGCCGAGGCGAACTGGCAGATCGGGGAGTACGAGCTGACTGCCATTTCGGCCTACCGCAATTGGCGGTTTATCCCCACCAATGACCCGGATGGCACCAGTGTCAATGCCATCACGAACGCAGGTCAGGGGGTCAAGGATGAGCAGTGGACCCAGGAGTTGCGTTTCGCTACGCCGAGCGGCCGTGCCGTTCAGACTGTAGTCGGCGTTTACTACTTCTACCAACACCAGGACAACCTGAACTACACCTACTATGGTCCGGCGGCCGGCGCTTACACCGGCCGGCCGTTCCTCAACAATGCCTCATCAACCATCGCACAGTTCCTGGGAACGAACAGTGCCGCGGTGTTTGGGCAGTCAACCTGGAACATCACCGACAGTTGGAGCCTCACCGGCGGCGCCCGCGAGACGTACGACGACAAGTTCACGCGCATCCATCGAAACCCCGCAACCGGATCGCCGGCATTTCAGGCTGCATTCGGTCCGTACGAATCGGGGAAGCTGACCCGGTACGACACCAATACCTCGGCTCTTGCGAGCCTCAGCTACGAGTTCACCAACGATGTGTTGGGTTACGTATCCGTCTCCAAGGGAGCCAAGGCCGGCGGCATCAATCCCATTGTGCCTGGCGCCGGGTTGACGACGGCGTCGTTGTATGTGAACCCGGAGAAGGCCACGGACTACGAAGTGGGATTCAAGTCGACGCTGTTTGCAAGACGGCTGCAGGTGAATGCCAACCTGTTCCTGACGAACGTCACGGACTATCAGGCCACGCAGCTCGAGCGCAGCTCGCCGGGGGTATTTTTTCAGACTCTGACGAACATCGGCAAGGTGCGTTCCAAGGGAGCAGAGCTGGATTTGCAGGCTGTGCCCGTGTCGGGTCTGCATCTATCGCTCGATTCTTCTTACAACGATGCGACCTATATTTCCTACAGCAACGCACCGTGCTCCGCCGAGGCGATTGCCGCGGGCAGGACTGTGTGCGATCTGACCGGCTCGCAGGTGAGCGGTGCGCCGAAATGGATCATCGGACCGGGTGTGGAGTTTGATCACACGCTATTGGGGGAGCTGGAGGGATTTGCGGGTGCTGACTACTCGTGGCGCTCATCCTTTTTCGGTTCTGCCGACAATTCGGAGCTGGCCCGCGTCAAATCCTATGGGCTCTTGAATCTGCGGGCAGGCGTGAGCGGCGTGTGGCGTAGAAGTAAGTGGTCCGTGTGGGCGTGGGCCAACAATGCCACCGACAGGATCTACACCATGGGTGGGCTGAGTGCTGCAACGGCCACCTTGCAGTACGCCGAGTTCCCCGGTCAGCCGCGGACTCTCGGCGGCACGGTTCGCGTGGAATTCTGAGTGGAGCTAGGCTCCGACGCGGAGGATATCGCGGCTGGTAAGGTGAAAGTTCGCATCGGCGGCGAGGGCAGCCCGGCTGATCTTCGCCACCGCCGCGGCCTCGAAGGCGCTGAGCCGCTGTTGGAAGCACGCCGTGCAATCGTCCGGAGTGGGGTCGAAACCAAGGATGGTTGCGAAGGCACGGCGATGGACGATGCATTGGCCGGCGTGGCCACGAGGCTGGAAGCTCAGCGAATTGATGTCAGACCGCCAGATGCTGGCCATATCGCCTTGGGCAATCGCGCCTAGCCGAACGTCACGCCTCCGCGCGTGATCCGCTGGCAACCAGCTTACGAAACGCAACGCCCGACGCCACACCCAGCGCCAACCAGAACACCGCGTTGCAAACAGTAGTGGCGACCCGGAACTGGTTCTGCAATTCCGCCGGCGCCAACGACGCTTCAACCGCCGGCTGAGGCGCGGGAACGAAGTGGGGTGCAATGACAATCGCAATCCCCAGAATCCGCATCGACCACCGGCTCTGCGAGAACACCAGGAACAGGCCCACGGCCGTCGCCACAGCCGTCATCGCCCACCATTCCTGCCGAATGCTGAGCTCCGCCGCGGCGGTACCAGGCAATTCAGGTGGCAACCCGAGCGATGGGGCACCGAAGAAGACCAGGAAGCCGGCGACCCCGTACAAGGCGCCAGTCAGGATGTTCCGCGGCTCACGCCAGAGAAGATACAGAGCAACCAACACGAAGGCGTAACCAACACCCATCACGAGATTGGCGCCGAAGGTGAACAGCGTACGCTGCCACCCATCCTCAGGCTTCCACTCGTTCTCATCGTGGTGATGCCCACTCGCCGCTTCTTCGTGGGCCTCGCCGCCGTGTTCCCCGGCTTCATGACTCACGTGAGAATGAGGCGCCGCCTCGGCAGCATCCTCATAGACCTCACCCCGAAGAATCAGGGGAGTGACCCAAACTGATTGGACTACGGTGAAGATGAGCGCAGCAATGAGACCTGCGACAATCGCCGCAAGTAGAGTCTCACGTACCACAAGGGCTCAGTGGCAGGGGAAAGCAGCGCTGTGCCGCGTGTCGTGTGCAGCGTTATGGACCGCCGACAGCGGTGCAAACCCCACGAAGTACACGAATCCCAGGCCGAGAAGCAGTGTCAGGGCCCCGACTACGCTCTTATCCTTCGTGAGGGACTTGGTGCGTGATTCAGGCAGTGAGGTTGTCGTTGTATTCATTCCAAGAATCATAGCGATTGCCCCTGTACAGGGCAATGTTACGGCGCGACGGGAGTCTTGCGCTTGCGCGACTTCGGCGGCGCTTCCTCGGCAGCGGGTGCGGGTGACGAAGCGTCGTCGATTTGGAATCGGTGCATCCGGCTCACCAGCTCCGGCGGGATAGGCGTCGACCGGGACGTATGCGCCGAGATAAACACCAGCACCTGTTTCACCCTCATCCGCAACTCCCCTTGATGCGACGCCTCGATCCGCAGCTCAACCGAGCTACTACCGATTTTCGTCGTCCACAGGAAAAAGGTGAGCCGGTCGCCGTATCGCGTGGGCTTCACAAAATCGACGGTGAAATGCACAGACGGCGTGAGGATCTGCTTGTGGTGGAAGAGGCCGGGTGCGCTGGCCGCGAGGCCATCCTCGAACCAGTCCTCTACGAAGTCGCTGATCATCTCGAAATAGCGCGGGTAGAAGACCCACCCGGCGGCGTCACAGTGTCCGAACCGCACCAGGATTTCTCTCTGAAAGGCCGACATCGCTGTGATTCCCCCCGAGGCCAATGCTTTACGGGGCGTGAGCTTACCGCACGTCGCTGCAAGGGTTTGCCACCTCGGCAAGCCTTTGCCGTCGGGGGCGCCCATTGCAGGGGCCCCAAATGCCGCCTGCCGCCTCCGACGTTGCAGTGCGTCACGTCCACCAGGCGGCTGGCGAGAGCCATTGCACAAATTGGCAGGGAGCATGCGACCAAGGTCCCGATGGGCACCGTTCGTGCAATTGGTTCGCTGGGACTTCTATGGAAACCTTTTGATGTCTACTAAGCGCCTGAACAAGCTCACTCTCGTTAAGCCGGCCGAGGGACCCGCGCCGGATCGCCCCACCCAGGGCCGGGTAATGCACGACTCTCGCGGTAACGCGGTATGGCACTGGGATATTGATACGGGCGTTTTGTCCCGGAAGTCAGTTGCTGAACTGCTCACTACGCTCGATGCGCCGGGCGCTCTGGCGCTGGACGCCGAGATCGAACGCCACGGCGACTGGTCCGGAGACCCATACAACCGTCGCTAGAGCCGTTCACGGATGGCGGGTGGCAGCAGCGCCTTGTATCGGCGGCTGAGCGACAGTGTTGCCCCATCCTTCAGAACCAAATCGTAGTCGCCGTGGAACAGCGGTCGCATCTCCGCGATGAAGTTGATGCGAACCACGTGGGATCGGTGAACACGGAGAAACTCCAACGGGTCGAGCTGTGCGATGAATGTCGTCAGCGTGTCACGTACGAGGTGAACTTTGCCGCGCGCATGCACCTCGACGTAGTTTCCTGCCGCAGAGATTCTCAGGATATCGTCCACTGACAGGAAGAATGCCTTGTCAGTGTCCTTGATGAGTATCTGCTGCGCCGTTGCCGGTCTGCCGGGGATCTGCGCAAGCAGGCGTCGCACACGTTCTTCGACGTCGCTGTGGTCGGGCTCCTTCAGAGCCTCCCGGGTACGCTCAATACTGCGTGTGAATCGGTCGCGGTCAAACGGCTTCAGCAGATAGTCGAGCGCCTGCAGCTCGAATGCCTTCACAGCGTATTCCGAGTAAGCGGTCGTGAAAATGACCAAGGGGGCAGGCGTGAGACCCTCCAGGACTTCAAAGCCGCTGCGATTCCCCAGTTGGATGTCGAGGAACAGAACGTCCGCAACGGTGGTACGCAGCGCGTCGACACCTTCCTCCACGGTGCCGGCTTCCGCGATCACGCGAAAGTCAGTCAACTCAGCGATGAAGCGTTGCAGCTTCGCTCGGGCGGGTGGCTCGTCATCGATGATGACGACTGAATAGCTCATGCGGGGAAACTCAATGTAACGACGGCGCCGCACGGCTGCCGCGAGCTGAAATGCAGCTCGTGGTCGCCGGGAAACAGCAATTCCAGGCGCCGTGCAATGTTGGAAATGCCCGTGCCGCGAACCATCGGCTGGTCGGGGAAACCAACGCCGTCATCGCTGACCGTGTACCGCAGCTTCGGACCCTGGCGGCGCACCTCAACTCGCAACCACCCACGGCCGTCGATGAGACCGTGCTTGAGCGCATTTTCCAGGACGGGTTGCAGCAGCAGGCGCGGCACCTGCAATGCTTCGATTCCGGGGTCGACTTCGATCTCAAAAGCGAGCTGTCCCCGGAAGCGCTCCGCCATCATCGCCGTATACCCGCGCAACCAACCCAACTCCCGGCCGAGCGGTACCAACACATGGTCGTCCGACTCATACGCGGCGCGCAGCAGGTCGCCGAGTTGACTGATCATCCGATCCGCGGCCTCGACATCTTCATGCATGCGGTTGGAGATGGCGTTCAGCGAGTTGAACAGGAAATGCGGCTCGATCTGCGCGGTCAGGTGCCGCAGGCGGGCTTCACTCAACTGGGCGGCGAGCTCCTGCGCCCGCAACTCGCCGGCCCGGCGGATGCGGAATTCGCGGATGGCGAAGGCGATGATGAGAACGACGAGATAGGTGATGAGGTCTTTCTGCAGCTCGTAGAACCATTGTGTGGGAACGTCACCGAAGTCATACGAGTCGCTCATCATCCAGTAGGCGAGCTTGCGCAGCAACACCATGCCGGTTGTATGGATTGCGGAGAATACAACTGCGGCGGCGATGTGCAGCAGTGCGGCCCGGGTGCGCGGCCGCGAGTCGATTCGAAAGCGGCTTTCGAATCGGACGATCAGCGGGATGAGCGCAAAAACGAGAATGACGCTGCTGATCTCCCAGACGAAGGGCTGCCAGGTCGGGAAATGATGCCGGGTGCCGATGGCCTGGTTCAGGCCCAGGTAGATGCTGAGGAGTATGCCCAGCGCCACGTAGGAGACCAATCCGATGTTCAGCCAGCGCCGCCCCTCGGAGGAGCGGTCGCCGGCGATCGTTGTTGCATCGCTGTTCATTCGGCCGATTCTACTGGACGTCCTGGGGGACCAGGTGCTGGACTGGTTGGACCAGAGGTTTGGTCGGTATAGCCCGTGCCGCCAGGCCGAACAAGGGCCGCAGCAGGGCTGAGCGCCGAATGATCTCGTAGCCCACCAGGCACCCCGTCGCGGTGACCAGTATCAACAGCGGCCCCTCCACCGCAGGCGGCAGATTCACCGGTTTCAGGGCATGTGCCACGACCACGATGATCGTCTGATGCAGGATATATACAGGGAATATCGCGGTCGTCAGGTATCGGCGCGCGGCGTTGTCGTGGTTCAGGTAACGCCGGGCGAAGCCGAGCACCGCAGCGATCGCGGCCCACTGATCGATCCCAAACACGACACGTCGGGAAAACATCAGGAGCTCCGAGGGGCTCAGGCTGCTATCCGAGTTGTACACGAAGTTGAATGTGACGAGGAATGCCCAGCCGAGGATCGCCAACATGAGCGAGCTCCAGCGCAGGCGCTCCAACGCGATCCACGGTTTGTGCGTGCCCGCGAGTGCGTAACCCACGAGGAATGTTGTTCCGTAGACGGCGTGATTGTACCAATCGCCCACCAGGGCATCGGTGGGAGGATAAATCGTGACCAGCGTGGCGCGCGCAGTGGCCAGGAAGGCGATCGGCCAGATCAACACGCCCACGCCACCGAGGGCTTTCTCCGCCGCTGCGCGCAACCATTGCGTTGCCTTTGGCAGCAGGCGGATGACGGCATATAACACGATCGTATAAACCCACAGGTAGGCGACGAACCACAGGTGATTCCAGGTGGGCAGGATCAGGCAATCCGTGCCCTTGCAGAAGCCGTGGTAGGCGCTGTAGTAGAGCTTCAGGAAGTCGAAGTAGCTGCCGGCGTACGCCACCTTTTCAACGACCTCCAGGTAGGACTGTGGCGGGACGATGACGGCCATGCCGAAGAGGAGGGGTATCAACAGACGGATCGAGCGCTGGCCGAGGAATCCCTGGTTGGCTTTGCCCCGGCGGTCGAGGAGATACGCGGTTGCCACGCCGGAGACCAGAAACAGCAGGGACAGCCGCCACGGGTTGGTGAGCAGCATCAATGGTTCAACGGTGTGGGATGCGTACGGGCTTTTTACGTGCCAATCCCAGGTCACGTAGTACATCCCCACGTGATAGAAAATCAGCAGCCCGAATGCGCAGATGCGCACCCAGTCGAGGTCGTACCGCCTGCCGCCGAGTGTCCCTCGTTCCAGTCTTTGCGTGTCCATGTCGCTCCCTCCAGTGCGCGGGTGTCGCCCGCTGTTGCAGTGGGGGCAGGATCCGGGGACGGGATCATTCCGGCAATTCGTCTGGGGTGAGCGGGACTGGGGACGGGACGAGCGGGATTGGATGAGCTCAATTGCCCACGTCGTCCGAGCGGCGTATATTCGCTATTCGCGAATAGAGAATGAAGCATGAAACGACAATCTAATCAGCAGGTTACTCTGAAGCCGCAGGATCTCGTGGTGCTGCTGAAGCTGGCAAGCCTGGGCCAGGAGGCGAAGACTTTCAGTGAGCTCGCGAGCGATCTCGTGATGTCGGCGTCCGAGGTGCACTCCAGTGTAGGTCGTGCAATGTCGGCGCGTCTCGTGCATATCGATGCTGACAAATGGCACGTTTCCAAAACGGCGCTGAAGGAGTTCCTGATTCATGGAGCGAAATACGCATTCCCTGCGACGTTCGGTGCTTCGACCCGAGGAGTACCGACCTCGTACGCCGCACCTGTGCTGCAGAAGGTGATAGTTCAGCCGAGTGAATTGCCCCCAGTTTGGCCTGACCCAAACGGGCCCAGAAGGGGAATGGCGCTGTATCCGCTGTATCCGACCGTACCTCAGGCAGCACGCTCGGACCCGGCGCTTTACGAGAAGCTCGCGCTGTTCGACGCGCTGCGCAGCGGCGCTGCGCGAGAGCGGCAAATAGCGACGGAGATGTTGATTGAGCGTCTGAAATGAGCGCGGCGGATCCCAATCTCTTACTGCTCGATTCGGTTTCAGTGGCGCTCGGTCCACTCAGCGATCGGTTTGTATTCGTCGGTGGCTGCGCCACCGGATTGTTACTAACTGATAACGCGTCTGCACCAGTTCGGGCAACCCGGGACGTCGACGCAATTGTCGAAGTCCTGTCGCTGCAGGAATATCACTCCGTGGAGCACTCGTTGGAAAAGCGCGGCTTTAAACACGATCAGAGCCCAGAGGCTCCGGTTTGTCGCTGGACGATCGGGGGCACCATTCTCGATGTAATGCCCACAGATACCAACATCCTCGGTTTCGGGAATCGTTGGTACTCAGAAGCGGTGCGCACGGCGAACGGCGCTAAGCTCCCGAGCGGCAGGGTAATCCAGCTGATCGCGCCGCCGGCATTCATTGGAACGAAACTCGAGGCGTTTGACGGACGCGGACGCGGGGACTTTTTGTCGAGCCACGATATCGAAGACATAATAACCGTCGTCGATGGTCGGGCAGAATTGGTCGACGAAGTCGGTTCGGCAACGGCAGTACTGCGCGCCTACATCGCAATGCGAATTAACCGATTTCTGCAGAACCCAAAGTTCGTCGAAGCGCTGCCCGGGCACTTGCCAGGCGATGCAGCGAGCCAGGCACGACTTCCGATTATCATCGACCGACTTCGGCAAATTGCGGCACTGGATAGCTGACTGAGACAGATTACGCCATGGACACCACTGACTGGCCCGACGAGAAGATTCGAACCATCGCGCTTCGGTATATCAGGAAGCGTAGTGCGAAGGAGCCGGAGTGGCAGTTCACTGTGCTCGATGCCCTGGCGCAGCGTCTCGAGCGCATTGTTCAACTCGACGCGGGTGAACGGGCGGTCGTCACGAGCTTCATCGACGCGCAGCGGTGGTATGCGATGACAACTCGTCGCATCTTCGGAGTCTTTCAGGGAGCCAGGTTCAACTGCTCGCCACTGCAGGTGACGCGGTGGCAGTGGGGTGACTTCAAACACATGGGTCGCTCGGAAGTTGAGACGGCGACCCTGGCACTGGCAGACGGCACCCACATCCGGGTTCCGTATGAAACGGGATATGCCGCGATGGCTCCCATCTATTACGAGCGATACTGGGTCGTAAAACATCCGGCGCTCGACAGGCTCGAATAGCCGTAGGTTGCCTGGGCAGGGGCGGCCTCGGCAGTGAGACTACCGCGTCAGGTGGATGCTCTGCCTAAGTGGGAGCTGTCCTACAGGCCTATTGGCGGACAGCGGATACCTGGCTGCGGCGTAATTGGGGACATTAGGTACCGTGAGCTAACGGAGGTTAGTAGCGGTGGGGAGATTAGGGGCATTTGAGTTTTGTACCGGCCTGGCATGTCTGGCCGCTGCAGTGACTGTGGATGCCGCTCCACATGCGCCGTACTTCGGCCCCGGCGGTGCCGCGCCGCGGTCGCCCGAGATTATGTTGTACTTCAGCCATGCCGTTGGCGGCGGCGCCGGTGGCGGCTCGATGCGGCCCAACTTCGGCCTGCGCGTACAACAGATTCGTCAGGGTGGCAACAATGGCGACCCGGAGCAGGGCGAGTCGATGCAACGACGTGAGCTCCTCAGTTGGCAGGTGGATGCTCATTCCAACCTGCATCTGTCCCAGTCGCGCTTGAAATTGGGCAACCGGCTGACTTACGACTTTGCCAGTAGCCGGTTCGGATCGCCGACTCGCTCGGTGATGCAGATCGGAACGCCGACGCTGCGCAATGACGCGGTGAATCTCGCGCAGCCGAGGTCTTTTGCGTCACGCAACCCCGCCGGAGGGTTGGCTGGAGTCAATGCGTCTACAGTCGGCCGCGACTCAAACCGGGACAATTCGAGCATGCGCGAGCTCGCCACTGCGGCAGTAGCTGCGATGGCTCCCGCGCGATTCACCTCTGTGCAGCGACAGACGGCCCAGCGCCAAGGCGGACTTCTTGGCGTCGTTGCCGCGCAGCGTACACAGGGTGCCTCCGCGCTGCGTTGATGGCGGGCCGTCCCCTTGCGGCGCTTCCAGCGCCGCGTCAAAAATGGGCTGCACGTAAAACTAGAGGGAATTCCCATGCCTTTGGCTCGCATTGATGTGCCAGCCGGTAAGTCCGCGGACTTTCGGCGCATCGCAGGTGAAGTGGTCTATGACGCAATCATCAGCGCCCTAAAAGCCCCAAAAGATGATCGCTTCCAGATCATCACAGAGCATCCCGCCGGCGGGCTGATCGCCGACCCAACGTACCTGGGTATCCAGCGCACGGCCGATGCACTGTTTATCCAGCTAACCATGAACGAGGGGAGGACCGTCGACATGAAGCGCGCCTTCTATAAGGCGGTTGCCGACGGTCTCCATGACCGCCTCGGTCAGCGTCGGGAGGACGTCATCATCAACCTCGTCGAGGTCAAGAAGGAGAACTGGTCCTTCGGCAACGGCGAGGCGCAGTACGCGACCTAGGCGTCGTTGCACTCGGCGCGGCGTCAGGCGCCGTGCCATCGCTCACGGCCGGCGCGAGGAATCACCCTTGCGCCAGCAAGGCCTCCAGCTCGGCTTCACACTGCCCGGCGTTCTTGAACCACACCGTGTGGATGCCGAGCGTTCGGGCAGCTTCGACATTGGGCGCATTGTCATCAACGAATGCCGTCTCGCGGGCCTCGAGTCCGTAGAGCGCTAGCAGGTGATGAAAGATCTCGGGCTCGGGCTTCATCATCTTGATCGCCCCTGAGATCACGATGCCCTTGAACACATGCCAGAACGAGTGCCGCTCCCGCAGGTACTCGAAGATGTCTGCAGAAATATTCGACAGGCAATACAGTGGGACGCCCCTTCTGTGCAGCCTTTCCAGCAGTGCCACCGTGTCAGGCTTGGTGTGCAGCGATTCGCGCACGGCTTGGAAAAGACCGTTCACTTCGGCGGCAGGTCGCCCCGTCCGCTCACTGGCCCGCTGCAGCACGACGGTCTCGTGCATGGTCCCGCGATCCAGCTCCAACCAGTCCGGATGCTGGAACATCTGCTTCTTCATGAGTGCCCGTACCTCGGGATCCGAGTAGTACGCCTCCAGAATCCGGTCCGGATTCCACTCCACGACCACACCACCGAGGTCGAAAATCACGTTCTTCACCACTGCCGGCACGCTCCAATTCCGATACCTGCCGCACAGTATGAACAACCCGTGAAAATATTTTGTGACCGTTGCGTGCGGCGCACATCGGGCCGGCAGCGCGTTGCCGCAGGGGGATGTTGCGGCGGGGCCCGCAAATCGGGCGCCGCGGCAGCCCGCGAAACTGCGAACTGAATCTTTTTTCGCCGGTTCCAACACGCTTGCAACATCCAACACGCCGTGTGCGCTGCGGCTTGCGGGCGTTTTTTTCATGGGGTTAACTAGGGCTCACAACGCAAGGGCAAACCCGTCGCAAGGCGGGGACGCAAAGCCTCCGGTCTCGAGCTTTCACAGGCGCGAGATAGCGGGGTTACCGGCAAGCAGGAATGTTTGTCGTCAGCAAATCGCTGCCTTGGCGTGGACTCACGTTCAACAACCGGGGTAGTGATTACATGACACAGTTTACTCTTGCCGCTCGTAACCTTTTCCTGTGCGCTCTCGTGACTCTTCCGCTCGCCGCTTGCGGTGGTGGATCGGATGGCAGCAGCAGCGCCGCTGCGACTTCCGCAGATACGGATACGGCTGCCGCACTGGTATCGCCGAGTGTGGGCGTGATCGACCGTTCATCGAGCGTCGACAGCACGGCGAGCGTTACCGCGGTGGCCTCAAACCCGACTTCCACGGTCGCCACGACCCCGCCCTCCGGCACGAATACCTCGAGCACGGTTGCCAAGACCACTACGCCGGTGACGACAGTGAATGGCGTAGCCACCCTGGACTGGCTGCCGCCGACGGAGAACAGCGACGGTTCGGCGCTGACGAACCTGGCCGGCTACACGGTGTACTACGGCACCTCCCCGGACAACCTCGCGCAGAGCGTGAAGGTGAGCAACGCCGGCCTGACCGCTTACGCGGTGACGGGCCTGAGCTCAGGCACCTGGTACTTCGCGGTGACCTCGTACTCCGCCGACGGCGTCGAGAGCAGCCGCACAACCACGGTCAGCACGAAGATCTAACGAGTTAGAACGACCCGCTACCCCGCACCGCTCTTGGCCGGCGACGGCGTCACCAAGGGCGGTGTTTTCGAGACGACTACCCCGCATCATCCTCGGCCCGGCGGCTGCGCCAGCCGGGGGTGGTGTCCCCAGACGAGCTACCCTCCCACCGCTTCTGTCCCGGCGAACGGCGTCAGTCAGGAGCGGTGGTCTTCAAGAGACCAACTACCCCGCATCATCCCCGGCCCGGCGATTGCGCCAGCCGGGGATGGTGTCCCCAGACGAGCTACCCTCCCACCGCTTCTGTCCCGGCGAACGGCGCCAGTCAGGAGCGGTGGTCTTCAAGAGACCAACTAACCTTACCCGCGGCTACGAGTTGCCGATGCGGAGCTCGATCCAACAGCTCGGGCACGATCGACGACCTGCAATCTTTCGCGTTTACTTTTTTCTTTTGCGGCAGGCACTGTATAAGCCGCCATCAACCTTGGCAGGGGCCCGCGCGGGCGCCCACGGCGGCGGTCGCGATGGATACCACGTCACAGGTAGGCGTCTGCGCCAGCGGAACTTTGGGCGAGAGTGGCGTAATGTTCGGATGCGGTATACGAACGCCAAGAAATCTGAGCGTTCGCTTTTGGCTGAGCCCAAAGGATCTGTCGCTTGCGACCGCCGCCCGTTTTGATTATAAATCTGTGATCAAAGATCAAAAGAGGACCCCATGCCGGATCGTTCGCAGCTAGGATTGGCACGGATCGAGCGGGAAACCGTTCAGGACCGGGTGTATTCAGTGCTCCGCGACCGCCTCATGCGCGGTGGTTTTGAGCCTGGACAGAAATTGAAGATCGCCGAGCTCGCAACCGCCCTGGGCACCAGCGCCATGCCGATTCGCGAAGCGCTGAATCGACTGGCCGCCGAGCGCGCCATCGAGTCCATGCCGAACCGGAGCGTGCGGGTCCCCTCGCTTTCGAAAGAATCGCTACGCGACCTGATGGAGGCGCGCTGCGCCAACGAGGGTCTCGCGGTCGAGCGAGCGGCTGCCAACATGGATCCTGACACGCTGGCGACCCTGCGCGAATTCATAATCGCTCAAAGCGCTACAGACGCTGAACATGTGTCCGAGGCGAGCGCCGAGCAGAATCGCGCCTTTCACTTTGCGATCTATCGCCGCTCGGGATCGGCTGTATTGCTGCCGATCATTGAGAGCCTGTGGCTGCAATTCGGCCCCTACCTGCGACTGGCCTCTGAACGCTTCGACGGCCGCGAAGGCCGCGGGACCCACTTTCACCGTGAAATCGTTGCGGCGTTGGCTGAGGGCGATGGCAAGGCTGCGCGTGCGGCATTGGAATCGGACATCGGCCGGTCGTTTGACCTGGTGATGACCGATCCGGTCTTTCGGCGCGAGCGGGGCGGAGCGGCGTGAGTCGACAGCCGAACGCGGCAGAAGCCGGTTTCGAGCTGTATGACCTGCGAGTGGAAGTCGTAGGTCCCCCTGACCAGACCATCTATTGCGGCGCGCGGCTCGGTGACTACTTCGAGCTGCACGGTGAGATGTTGAAATTTCCCCCGGGGCAGGGGTTTTCCATTTACTCCCTGGCGGCGCTGCTGCCGCTGTTGCCGGCCAAACAACGTGTGACCGACCCCAACGACTGGATGTCCTCGGACGCCGAAGTTGCCTGTCCCGATCCGCACTGCTCGACCCGTTTTCGCATCACCCGGACGGGACGCAGATATTTCCGTCGATCCGACACCACAGCCGTGCCGCTGCTGGAAGCTCCGAAGCAGTGATTCCGCGGTTTGATTTCGGGGGCGGTTACTCGATTTCGCGAGTCATCAAGGGTGGCTGGCATCTCGCGGGCGACCACGGCGTCATCGATCCCAAACAGGCGATCGAGGACATGGCCCGGTTTGCGGAAGCCGGCATTACCACGTTCGACTGCGCGGATATCTATATCGGCGTCGAGCAGTTGATCGGGGATTTCCGGCGCGCGTATCCGACCCTTGCGCGGCGGGTGCAGGTGCACACGAAGTTTGTGCCCGATCTGTCCGATCTCGGATCCGTCAATCGCTGTTATGTCGAGAGGATCATCGACCGGTCGTTGCAACGTCTCGGGGTCGAGCAGCTCGACATGTTGCAGTTTCACTGGTGGGATTTCGGTGTTGAGAGATATGTGGAGACTGCGGTGGAGCTCGACCGGTTGCGGCAGTCGGGGAAGATTGGCAGGCTCGCCGTAACCAACTTCGACACGCCGCATCTGCAGGAGATCGTCGCCGCGGGGGTGCCGATTGTTGCGCACCAACTTCAATATTCGCTGGTGGACGACAGGCCGGGCATCAGGATGGTCGAGTTCTGTCAGGCGCACGGCATCGAGCTGCTGTGCTATGGCACGGTGCTGGGTGGCTTCCTGTCGGAGCGGTGGCTTCACCAACCGGAACCGCGCGGCACCATCCAGAATCGGTCGCTGGTGAAATACAAGCTGATCATTGATGACTTTGGCGGGTGGGACCTGTTCCAGGAGTTGTTGCAGGTGTTGGCGACGGCGGCCACCCGGCATGGGACGGATATAGCGACGGTGGCGTCGCGCGCCATGTTGGATCGTCCACAGGTGGCGGCGGTTATTGTCGGGGCCATCAACACCGTGCATTTGCAGGCTCACGAGCAGATCGGAGCCGTCGAGCTGGATGCCGAGGATCTGGGGGCTATTGCGGCGGTCACCGATTACCGGCGGGGGCCGCGTGATGATGTGTATATCCTGGAACGCGACCGGAGCGGGCGGCATGGGCAAATAATGAAGTACCAGCTCAGTGGCACAGCCAAGACCTGACGCCCGGTCAGCGCCCGCAACATGAACGTAACTGCTGAAGTCGATTATCCGCCGCGCGGCTATGCGTGGACAGTTGTGGCGATTCTCGTTGCTACGGCGGTTCTGTCGTACACCGACCGGCAGGTGTTGAGCCTGCTCGTCGATCCGATCCGCGCGGATCTGGGGATCAGCGATACCCAGGTCAGCCTGTTGCTGGGAACCGCTTTTGCGGTGGTTTATGGGATCGCCGGTATCCCGCTCGGCTGGCTGGCCGACCGGACCTCCCGGCGCAATCTCATCTTCTGCGGTGTGATTGTGTGGACGATTGGGACGCTCGCCTGTGGGCTTTCACAGAGCTTTGGGCAGTTGTTCGCGGGACGGCTCGTGGTAGGGCTGGGCGAGGCGGTGTTGTCGCCTGCGGCAATTTCGCTGATCAGCGATTACTTCCCGCCGAGCCGGCGGGGAACCGCCGTTGCCTGCTTCCTGAGTGGTATTGCGATGGGGATAGGCGCCGCCATTCTCATCGGCGGTGGCGTGTTGCATTTGGTGCAGGTCGGCGCGCTCGCGGGCACGCCGTTCGCCAACCAGGCCCCGTGGCGAATGGTATTGCTGTTGATTGGCGCGCCCGGCCTGCTGTGGGCGCTGGTCATCCTCGCCATTCGCGAACCCGTGCGCCGGGGCGCCGATCCAACTGCAGCGCCAGCGCGTGACGTCGATCCAACATCATTCGCGGCGGGTTGGGCCAAGGTCATCCCTATTTATATCGTCGTAGCCATCGCCTCGCTGGTGGACAACGCCGTCGGTGCCTGGGCGCCCACGTTGCTCACCCGAGAGTTCCACATGGACCGCGCCCAAGTCGGCATGGAGTTGGGCATCATGCTCACAGCCGCCTTCGGCGGCGGCGTACTGATTGGCGGCTGGCTAGCCGACAAGGCGGGCGTCTCCGGCGGATGGTCGCGCAAGCTGCTGGTCTGCCTGGTCGCCGGCGCGCTGATACTCCCCGTCGCCGCATGCCTCAACGCCGGCAACGTCAACCTCGTCATGCTGTCTGTCCCAGCGTACTTCGCGCTATCCGGGATTGTCACTGCATGCGGCTTCTCCGCAATACTCGACGTCGTTCCCAACCGCTCGCGCGGCCTCGCCATGTCCATCAGCTTCTTTCTGAATGTGGCCGTCGGTGGCGCAGTGGGCCCCACGGCTGTTGCCATGTTCAGTGAGCACGTGTTTGGCGGCGAAGCGGGGCTGGGACCGGCTATCGCCGTAACGGTGGCCGTGTCCTATGCCAGTGCCATCGTGGCGCTCATCGCAGCGCTATCCCTGTTCCGCCCCCGCAACCTTTAACAAGTGTAAAGCGCCCCGTACGCTACAGTGGACCCCACAAAAAGGGAGGGTCCCACTTGGATCGTCGCGATTTCCTGTTCCAGGCGGCCGCAGCCGCAGTCATTCCGCTCAACCCACCCGGCATTCAGACAGCCGGCATCCGCATGGTCCCCGTCGCCAACGGCAAATACAAAGTCTGGACCAAGCGTTTGGGTTCCGGCCCCCTCAAAGTCCTGCTCCTGCACGGCGGCCCGGGCGTCAGCCACGAGTACTTCGAGGCCATGGAGTCGTTTCTGCCTCGGGCCGGCATCGAGATGTACTACTACGACCAACTGGGCTGCAACAACTCCGATCAGCCGGACGACCCGTCCCTGTGGACCCTCGAGCGTTACACACAGGAAGTCGAGGAGGTACGTATCGGTCTGGGGCTCGATAACTTCGTACTCTACGGACACTCCTGGGGCGGCATCCTCGCCATGGAATACGCCCTGAAATACCAACAGCACCTGCGGGGCCTGGTCATTTCCAACATGACGGCCGGCATGAAGAGCTATCTGGCGCGCACGGCCTGGTGGAAGACGCAGCTCTCACCACAGTTGCTGGCCACGCTGACCGCCCTGGAGGCGAAGCAGGACTACGACTCCCCCGAATACCAGCGCATCATGATGGAAGAGCTGTACCCGATGATGCTGTGCCGGACGCACCCCTGGCCTGAGCCGGTGTCCCGCGCATTTCGCCACATGAACGAAAAGATCTACGTGCAAATGCAGGGCAAGAGCGAATTCCTCGTAACGGGTAATCTCAAGGAATGGGAGCGCTGGGACCGCCTGCACGAGATCAAGGTGAAGACCCTCACCGTCGGCGCCAAATATGATGAGATGGACCCGAAGGACATGCAGAAGATGGCGACCCTGATTCCCAACGCAACGTACGCGTATTGCCCTAACGGAAGTCATCTATGTATGTGGGATGATCAAGCGGTGTACTTCAAAAATCTCATACAGTTCCTGAAGACATGCTAGCCATCGTCAGTGCCATGGCGGAGGAAATCGCCAGCGTCATCGACACGCTGAGCGATGTGAAGACCCGGGAATTCGGCGGGAGGAAGTTCCACGCCGGCAAGTTCCACGGCGTTGATGTGGTTGCTGTGTTTTCCCGCTACGGCAAGGTCGCGGCAGCGGCAACCGTGACCCAACTGCTGGCCTCGTACGCCGTGGACCGGCTCATCTTCGGCGGAGTAGCCGGTGGCGTGCAGCCGGGGTTGGCGATAGGGGATATCGTCGTTGCCACCGATCTGATCCAACACGACATGGATGCCAGTCCCTTGTTTCCCCGCTATGAGGTGCCGTTGCTCGGCAAAGCACGATTCGCGGCGGATCCGCATCTGCGGGCCGGGCTCACAAAGGCGGCGGAGTTATTTGCCGAGCACGACCTGGCTACCCACGTATCCCACGTCGAGCGCAACTTCTTCAAAATGACTGTTCCCAAAGTCGTGGCAGGAATGGTTGCGAGCGGCGATAAATTCTTCGCCAGCAGCGCGGGCGTACGCGACCTGCGCGAGCGCCTGCCCGAGGTGTGTTGTGTGGAGATGGAGGGTGCCGCGGTGGCGCAAGTCTGTGACGAATATGGAATTCCGTTCGCCATTGTGCGGACTATCTCCGACTCCGCGGACGAGAATTCCGTGCACGATTTTCCGCGGTTCGCACGTGAAATTGCGCGCCATTACTCCAAGGGCGTGCTGGCCCGGTACCTGAATTTAGGTAATACCCGAGCGTAAATTGGGTAGTGCGCCGTCTTTAAGGTGACAGCCGCTCTGGCGCACACTCTGTGACAGTTCACACCAACGGAAGAACGCTCATGTTGAAGCGGCTCAGCGTATTTTTGTACGGCTCGTTGTGTTATGTCGTGTTCTTCGCAACCTTCCTGTATGCGGTTGGTTTCGTCTGCAACCTGTATGTGCCCCGCTCAATGGACGGCCCGCCGGTGGCGCCGTTGGCGAGCAGCCTGCTGGTAGATCTCGGGCTGCTGGTCCTGTTCGCGCTCCAACACAGCGTCATGGCGCGGCCCGCATTCAAGGCATGGTGGACGCAGTTCATTCCCGAGCCGGCCGAGCGCAGTACCTATGTGCTCGCATCCAGCGTGGCACTGATCGTCCTGTTCGCTTACTGGCAGCCCCTGGGCGGTGTCGTCTGGAAGGTCACTCAACCGACGGCGGTCATGACCCTCTACGCCCTGTGCGCCTTCGGCTGGCTGCTGGTACTGTTGTCGACATTCCTGATCAATCACTTTGATCTGTTCGGGTTGCGGCAAGTCTGGTTGTACCTGCGCAACGAACCGTATACGCACCTGACATTCCGCACCCCCGGACCCTACCGGTTGGTTCGACATCCACTGTACGTCGGCTGGCTGTTCGCATTCTGGGCGACGCCGGACATGACCCTCACGCATTTCGTGTTCGCGCTGGCAACCACTGGCTACATCCTGGTCGCCATTCAACTGGAGGAGCGCGACCTGGTGAGGCACCTGGGGACTCAATACAGCAACTACCGGAAGCAGGTACCGATGCTCATTCCCGGCGCTTCGTTGCTGCGCAGCAGGCAGTAGCTCTTGTTGCAGCTCGACGTGTCATTCGAGCGTTATGGGGATAAAATAGTCTCGGGTTCAGACGACCGCCGGTCTACCGATGTCGAGCGGAGCATCACCCCTTCGCCGAGTCGATGCAGTCCGATCATCAACAGCTCACCAGCGAAGCTGTCGAAGACCATCGAGACAGCGAACCGCGACCGGAAAGTCGCACCTGCGCTTAGGCTGCTGAGGACGCCGGTAAGCATGTCGTCGCGTTGGACCGGGCGCTCGAGGACGAGCTCACCCGGTCCATCGAATTTCTAGCGCGCGGATGACAGTGCCAGGCGATCCAGCGCCGACTGCAGATCGCGCATCGCGGTAACAAAGGCTTCCGGCGTATAGCCTTCATCGTTGCGCGTCAACCGGTATAGCCCGTCGATACGGGCGCGATGCTCTCCTGACCAGCCCAGGTCGATCAACAGGCCGTCAATGGCCATGACTGCCTGCTCGGCCCCGATGTAGTCGTGGAATTCCCCTTCCACTCCCAGCGACACCACCATGTTGAGCAACTGCTGCTGATCCGTGCGCGACCATTGATAGGTCGCGGCCCGATCCCGGAGCTTGTTCATGATTGCGCCGAGATCGCGGGCACGGGCCACGATGGCCGTACGACCGGCCGGCCCCGAGGCAATCAATGACTGGCTCATCTTGAGCAAAGTAGGCGCTATGGCAGGGTCGAGCCGCCGCGTAATCACGTAAGCCAGGCGCAGATGACCGTCATTGATCGGCACCTGGCCGGGCTCGATGGCCAGTGTGAGGAGCCGGTGGCTCCAGTCATAACGGCGCATGGAGCTCATGTGGCAGGCATAACAGTTGAACAGTGCCAGCTCGGGGAAGGTCCCGTTGTTCTCGATACGGGGGCCCTGCAGCGAGACCAGCTCGGAGGCGGCGGCCGCCAACTGGCCGTAAGCCCAGGTCTGCGTACGACTGTAGGAGGGCTTGCGGCGCTCATAGTCGGCGTCAACTCGATAGTGAGCGGGCTCGATCGCCTGGAAGGTATCGAGCTCAAAACTCAGGCGCGGGTGCCCCGCGGCCATGATCCGGTGAGTGGCGAACTTGTCAGCGGTGCCGTAGTGACAGGACAGGCACAGTGTGACCCGCTCATGCAGGTTGGCCGAGGGGTACATCCCCTTGGCTATGTTTTCCGTGTAGGTCGCCTTGCGGGAGGTATGGGTTGTAATCCACTTCTCCGCGCCTCCATGGCAGGCCTCACAGCCCACGCCATCCGTGAGGGAGAACTTGGGGCCCCGCTTTTCCGCAGACACGTTGTCAGCATGGCAGTCCAGACAGATTTTCGCCGTGGCGGGATTCGGCAATCCGAGCTTCGCAGCCATTGAGCGTGCTCGCGGTGAGTTCAAAGCGGTGTAGGCCTTGGAGTGAGCGTCCTCATGGGACCAGGTCACGTACTCATTGAGCAGCACGTCGTAGCTCTTGCTCGGCGTCACCGAGCCATGGCACACGGTCGATGAGCAGCTCGCGACGCCGAGGTGTTTTTGTGCAAACGCCGTCGAGGCAACCAACAGCGCGACGATAATTATTGCTGCTTGACGAACCACGGTTTCCGTTCCGAATCCAGGTACAGGCGCTCCATCTCGTCGAGAGTGAGCGGGCGGGAGCCAATACGGCCGAAGACCGCGATCTGATGGCCGGTCTCATCGACGCCGCGATCCCGATCGAGTCCTTTTGAGAGTGCCAGCGCGGGCTTACGAGTGGCGTAGTGCGCGATCAACTGCGGCCGGGGTTCCGGACTGAAGCCGTAGAACTTCGGCTGCGTGGCGGGCGAAGTGAGCTGCAGGACTTTGAGCCCCTCGCGGCCATCCGCGACATATGCGAACAGGGATGCATTGGTAGAAGCGACGACCACGTCCCGCGCGTCATGCAGCGTGTCAACAATCTGATGCAGTCGCATGTGCTCAGGCCGTTCGATATCCACAATCGCCAGTCCTTGTTTGCCGGCCGCCACGTAGGCGTATGTCCGTGCGAGATAGACGCGCTGCGCATCCTGCAGCGGCACCGCACCCGGGACGACGACCGGATGCTTTTTGTCCGTGACATCGATCGCCGTCAACCCCTCGCGGTCTGTGACAAACAAGTACCGGAATTGCAGCGCCGAGGCGCGCGCATCTTGCAGAGGGACGACACTCTCAACCTTCGGATGCAGGGGGTCATCGAGATTCAGGATCACGACTCCTGCATCGGCCACGACGTACACGAAGTGTCCACCGATCACCACATGACGCGCCCCTTTGAGAATACCGCCTTCGTTCCATGTCAGTGCACGGCGCAGGAAGTTATTCTGCGGATTGCCGTCCGCGAGAGTGTTGATATTCGTGAGAATGAGACCTTCGCGGGAGTCCGTGATCAGCGCGTAGCTGTAGATCGGATGGAAGGGCTGCTCCTCGTTGTCTTCGCGCATGAGCTTGCCCTGGTTGCGCGCGGGGTCGATGGGTTGATTGGTTGGCAAGGCCACGCAAGTAGCATCGCTCGATGCAATCCGCGTCTTGTGTCCGAGCGGGCTGTCCGGTCCAGTGAGAATAGGCTGACTGATCCCTTTGTTGGCGATACTCGCAACGTCATACACCTGCATACCTGTCTTACCCTCGGCCGCATAGACATATTCGCCGCGCATCTGCAGACACCGGATCGGGTCACCTGAATGTTCGTGTGCATTCTGTAACGCACCCTGCAGGCTCTGATGCTGCGCGTAGTTGTCCGGATAGGCATATTTCTGCAGGTAGCTGCCAAGGACCGCCTGTGGCTCATCCCACTCTGTGACCTGTACGCCCGTGACGCCGCCTGCGGTACCCACCCAGGCGTAGTAGCCGACGAAGTTCACGAAGTTGGTCCCCTGCAGCAGCAGTTGGGCCATGATCGCGTTGTTGTCATTGGTCGCGCTCAGATGGCAGTCATCACAGGTTTTCGTTTCTGTCAGCCTTTCAGTATGCGGGTAGTGCGGGTTGAAGGCCTGGGAGCTGTAACCGCTGGCCGCAATCGGCGGCTGCTGAATGTAGGTCTTCTCGCGATTGATATTGGTCTGCGAAACCACGAGCGCCGAGCTCGAGCGGATGGGAGCAATCCGGCCGCCATCGGTGGGACCACGGCGACCCAGCATGAACATGTCATCGCGGGCCACTTGAGGGTTGTAAGTCGCAACGACGCGCGAGTCGCCGCCTTCATACCGGTGGCTCGGTGTTTTCCAGTTGGCCTCGGTGGGCAGGTGACAGCCGCCGCAACTCGTCGTCCACGATGTATGGCACGAGTAGCACTCGAGGTCCTTGGTGCCGTGAGCGCGTTGCGCGACCGGAACCTGCAGTCCCCAGTCCTGCGTGTGGGTGTCCTTGCTCATCAGCTTGGCGCGGGCAGAGCGTTCGTTGTAATCAGGTGACTTCGGATTGACGCTGTCCTTCACCAGGTGAACCCGCCATTCCTGTCCGGGATTGACGAGCGAACGCTGATACAGCTTGCCTTCACGCCATTCAAAGCGTTTGCCGCCGTCCGGATTCCGCAGGAGTGTCAGGTCAGTACCCTTGGGCGGGGCCGCCGGACCGGAGGTGCGCAATGTTGGATAAGCGTCCGCGGTGCCATGGCAATCAACACACGCGATCTCGATCGCCTGCGCGACCTCACCGTAAATATAGCCGTTACCATGGTTGTCGCGGGCAAAGTGGCAATCCACGCAATGCATGCCCTTATCCATGTGGATCGAGGCCATGTGTACGGCTTTCTGGAATTTGTGCGGATCGTCATCGCTGACCGGCGCGCCTTTCGCATCCAGCAGCGTTCCGTGACGGTCGCGCTTGAAGACGGCGCGGAAGTTCCACCCGTGGCCGTGATAGTCCGCAAACTGCGTGTCGTGCAGCGACGGATTCAGCTCACTCACATGTTGAACGAAGTCGATGTCAGCCCACTTGCCCCGCGGGGCTGCGCCTTCGGGATTGCGTTGATTGACTTCCCGGATCTCATCGGGTGTGGGGTACTTCTGCTTTTCCGGCCACATGCTCGGAGCGTCCGACTCGTAGTCCCACATGGTGTAACCCATGAACGAATTCACAAACACATTGGGCTGGTGCATGTGGCATACCATGCACTGGCTCGTGGGGATGGAGCGGGTGAAGCGATGTGTCATCGGATGCCCGGACTCGTGCTTCGGGATGACCGGGTCTACGCTGCGGCTCTCGCCCATGTTGCCGGCTTTTGCATAGGGTCCGGAGTGCTTCTCGTCCCGATCATTCGCGTAGACGACATGACATCCAGAGCAGCCTGACCCCCGGTAGTCGCCGGGTTGATCGTCCGTCCCCATGAACCACATGTAGGGGTCGTTGAGGCGCGTTTTGTGAACGTTGAGCACGGGGATGGCCACACGCCCAGCGGTGCCCGGACCTCGATTGGATACGTGCAGGTCGGGCCGTCCCGGCTCATTGAGGTTCTGCAGCCCGCCGGTGATGTTGGGCAGGGCAATCTCGGGGAAGCGGTTTCCGGTTGTCCGTCCCCCTGGCTCAAACACGCGGAAGATGTCCGCCGGAGGGACGGATTCCCACTTTGGCACCGCCTGTAGATTGGGCAATACGCCATGGAGGGAGAGGGCGCTCGCGGGGTCCGGCAGCGTGGGACCTTCGAGCCCGGCCGCCTGCCCATTGCTCGTAAAAGCCTCACCCAGGATGTAGCGTTTAAACGGCAGAACGCCGTTGTTGTAGGAGGCACCGCCGAAGAACATCGCGCCGGTGGCCATCAGGCTTCTCTGAGCGGCCGCAATAATGGACAGGTGGCAGGCGCCGCAGGCCTGCTTGGCCACGCGATAGTCGCCGGGATTTACGAACCGGATGAACGCGGGCGATTCCCGGTTGAGGAGGGTGTAACTACGTTGTGGCTTGGCGCTCTTAGGATAGCCCCACTCATCGGGAAACCTGGGCAGCACGTGAGCCTTGTCGCGAAGCTGGGCGTACTCCAGCTCCATTCGGGCAATCCCGCGCGGCGGAATGACACTGGCATCACCGCCGTGGCAGTCGGTGCAGCCCAACTTGACTGCCGGGTTGTCGTGCATGGACATGGCGTCGGTCCGCTCATGACAGCCGAGACAGCCGATGCTCTTCCGGTTGACGTCCGCGAGAGTCTGATCGGCGGGTGCTGCCTCGAAATGTTGGGCCACCGCCATTGCAGGAACGATCAGCAGGGCGAGCAGTAGAATGATTCGCATCTCAGTAGGTCAGCACGAGATTGAAGAACATCGAGAACGGCGAGTTGGATCCCACGAGGGGACGGGCCGTCGGTGAGGCGAACAGCTTGGCAAGCGATACTCGCGCAATGAGGTTCTGCGAAATAAAAGGCCTGTAGATCGCATCCAGCGAGGCATCAGTGCCCACGGTGCTGGAGATATCGGTACGACCGAGGATCGCCACCAGGGGCGCCGTGTTGGCGAACAGCACGTGGCTCACATCCAGGGAGACACGCAGGGAAGGCATCAGGTCCAGGTCGGCCCCGATACCGAGCAACTCCAGTCCGGGATTCGTGAAGTTGGATTCGCCGGTGTCGCTCGTCGAACGCAGCGACGGATAAAGCGAGTCACGCTGTTTGAGGTCAATCGCGTTCGCTACGAGGCCCACTCGCTGGTGGATAAAGAACGTCGAGTCAGTGCCTGCAAAGATGGCAGTCTGGTTGATGCCGTCGAAGCCGTGGCTGCTGCCATCTGTGGGATCGCCGTCACCCGAGGCATATAGGCCCGAGGCACGGATGCGGATCCAGTCGAAATCCCGGGACAACTCAACCGCCGCGAAAGTCGCTTGAACCTTTGACAGCGCACCGGTGAAGACTCCTTCGGACTCGCGGCCGAGAACCTCATAGGCAGACCCGGTGAGATTAAACGTGCCGATGTGTCCATCCACGCTGTAGCCCAGGTACACGACGTCATAGTCATGGCGTGCGCCGGAGGCAAATGTGGGCTGGCCGTTATTCAGGGTGACCCGCGTCCCCGGTGCGCGGCTGCGGTCGTAAATGAACACGGCTTCCGAATTCAGGCCCTGCCAGCCGAGATCCTGGATGTAGAGATTGCCCATCACGATGTCGTTGGCCGGGATACCGGCCCCGAGCTCGTTCTGGCGCGCGGGGTTCTTCGGCAGCCGTCGAAACCAACCCAGGCTGTACTGCAAGAGGTTGTTGTCACGAGTGCCGAACAGGCGAATTCCCGCCGGCTGATCGGCGAGCACAAATCCCCGGAAATCGCTCGTCACCGGTTGAATGCCGATGCGTACGCTGTCGAAGTCATAGTGTGCCGATACATCCCGCAAGTGTGTTTCGAAAAAAAGTGCCTGGGCTCCGACGGAGGTCGTGGTGGTGGTAGCGGCGCCGCTGGAGCTGGTGGAGCTGTAGTTGAAGATGGGCGTCAGGCGCAGCTGATAGTCCGGCGGCCGAAAAATCGTATCGCCTTCGTACAACACAGCATCGACGCTGGCCGTCTGGCTGTTGAAGAACTGCTGGGCGGCTACGCGCCGTGATTCGAACAGAGAAGTCGTACTCACCGTGAGCACCGAGAAACCGTCCTTTCCCCAGATCGGTCGATCCCCTTTCAGCACATTGTTCGTGTCATAGGGGTCCGTGATGTTGGCTGGATGGCCCAGGGCATCGACGATCCGCCAGCGGTCAACGGGTATCGACCCCGACAGAGGCGATGTGGTCGGCGTCGGCAACCGCGTGGGATCACAATCCTCCGGCTGCAATCGCTGCGGAGACTCTTCGCCCGGCCGCTGTCGCTGCGCGGCCGGATCATCGGGCGGGCAGCCCGAGTTCGGATCAACCTCGGCCGCAATCGATTGCATGGCGGCCGTGATCCAGATCCAGCCCAACAACAGCGTCGGCGCGGTTCTCATTGCAGCGCTGTTCTGGTTTGCAACACCGGCGCCGGCTTCTGGCCGTCAAATCGCCCCCGATTCGGCAGGTGGAACCGATGACACATGACACAGTCGGACTCGAGCTTGCTGCTGTCGCTGACTCCGCCATGACATTCGCGGCACTTGCCGATCTGCGGCATCAGGATGTCGCTGCTCTGCTTGGAGCGCGGCGCTGTGTTGTGACACGAAGTGCACGGCTCGGTGATGTGAGCTGCGTGATTGAAGCGGGCCCGCGGCATCCAGTTCTGTGTCAGCCGTACCGGCGAGACTTTCCATTGATCGAATCCGGAAGCGCCGACCACGTGCGTTACATCATGACAGTCGACACAGACGCGCCTTTCGAGCAAATCGCGCGCCATCTTCAGCGACTCCGTGTCGGCCCAATCGCGGGCGCGTCGCTGTTCTTCGAGTGACATCCGGCCCGCTTCCCCGCCGGGCCGGCGCATCCCGCCATCGGCACGGGCAGGCGATCCAGCTTCGAGGTACTGCCGGCTGAAATGCTCACGCAGCGCCCTGAACATTCGCGGCAGATCGCCGTGGGGCACGCCGCTCGAGGGATCGTGCTCGTCGAAGTGCAGGCTGTGACAGCCGCTGCACTGGATCTCCATGCGGATGGGCATCATTTCCCGGCCGCTGGCGTTGGGTTTGTGGCAGTCCCCACATTCCAGCACGCGCTCGCCCAGGGGGGACTTGATGCCCTTGGGGTCGAGATGTTGCGCGTGGGAGAACTTCAGGTGCGATTTCTCCTGGAAGGTCGCCGGGTTGCTGGCTTCGAGCCACATCGGCCGCCACACACCGGGTGCGACGATCTGATCCTCGGCCAACACGGCAAGGCGGAATTCCGGGTGGTCGGCACCGAAGTCCGAGGAGTTCTCCACCAGCGCGTTGGACTTGAGTTTGCTCATGCGGGCGTGGCAGTCGGTGCACAGCCGCTGATCCCGCAGGACCAGGGTCGCAGGTTCCTTGTGTTCGAAATGGCACTGGGCGCAGCGCTCACGATCGAACAGGGCCACGTCCGCGGAGCGCACATCAACATGGTGTTGGACTTCGGCGTGGCACGCCTCGCACTCCGAATTGCGGACCGGCTCGAAAGGGTTCAGGTGACAGGCCGTACAGTCACTGCCGATGAAGCGATGTGCGGCGTCCAGCGGACCGGACGACCACAGGGCATCGCTCGGAACGAGCGGCGTGCTGCGCAGGATCTTGCGCATGGACGGCCCGAGAAAGGTCCCTATCGGCACCAACAGGAAAATCGCGGCCACGCCGAGGGTCAGCGTCCACGACCAGAAGCTGATTGTGTAGCGGGACGACTGATTCCGGGTGCTCGCGGCAGAGGCGGGTGTTGACTCGTCGGCCGAGAAGGGATCCTCGACACGCACGATGCACGCATATTCGCCGCGCCCACGGTGTATTTTGACCGTGGTTTCGCCGAGTAGAAGCGTGTCGTCCGGATCCAGATGCACGCGGGTCTGGCGACGGCCATTGACCAGCACACCCTTGGGCCCGAGTGCGGTCAGGAGCACTCGGCCGTTGGGTGACACGTGCAAAGTGGCATGGCGCGGGTCCACATCCTCATGGGGCACCTGGAGCTGCTGATCCGGCGCGCTGCCGATGGTCAGCTCCGCGGTCTGAAAGACGGTTCCGGGGATCTGCTGGTGTGCAGCAGAGGTATTCCCGGAGACCCCGCGTATGAGGCAAATCAACATCGCCTCACCTCACCAGTACAGAAAGACTGTAACGATGTGGATGAAGAGCGCGGCCAGCAGTGCGCAACACATCGGCACGTGCAGGAACAACCAGATCCGCAGGAGCGCGGCCAGTTGCGTTTCCCGGCGCAACCGCTGCAGCAGTGCGGCCTTGGAGCCGGCCAGTGCCAGCAGCTTCTGTACGCTCGACAGCGCGATCCGCGTCTGGCTGCCCATTCGCAGCTCGGCCAGTGTCTGTATCAGGGCGCGCTGATTGATGTTGGGGACGATGTGTGAGCTACGCGCCGCGCCGCCTGAGCCCATCAGGATCGTGGACTCATCGCGACCGCGCAGTTGCTTCCACAAATTGCCGCCGCCCAGGTCCGTGCGCCGGGCGCTCTCGGCCAACAACTGGGTGATCTGTGGAGAGATGCCTTCGGCGAGCTCGAGCGCGCTGCTGTCGATTTCCGCGATCTGCCGCAAGAACTCGCTCCGCCGCAAGTTGCCCCGCTGGTGCATCATCGCGCCCGGGAAGCTGATGTAGGCATACACGCCCCAGCAGCCGCTCAGCGTGACGATGCACATCAGCACATAGGCGACTGTGTGAACGTTGGCACCGAAGTGCATCCCGCTATGCAGTGTCGCAATCAGCAAGGCCGCGAGCCCGAGATACACGTGCGCCGATACCCAGCCCAGGGCGGTGCCTATGTTGGAGCCGAAAGAGCGCTTGCGAATGCCAAACAGAGCCAGAAAGATCACGAGCAGTGCCGCGATGGTTCCCAGCGTGTAGCCGAGCCAGGTGCCGCCATTGGGCGGCACTCGCGGTCGGTCGAGCGTGTAGGCGGCTATCGTGAGGAGTGATGCGCTACCTGCGATAAAACCATAGCGATAGTTGCGGAAGTTGATGAATGACTGATGCATGGAGCTTGCGCCACGAGCGGCGTCTACTCCAACGCCACGGCGCGTTGACGCGCCAACTCGATCACATCCTGTGCATGAATTCGGATCGCGGCACCCGTCGGACAGGCGCGCACACACGCGGGACCGCCTTTGAGGCTCGCGCAGACATCACACTTGACAGCGGTCTTCGCAGCTTCGACCGGTTTGACACCCCGCAAGCGCTCGAGCAGGGACAGCTTCTGTTCCTTCTCCGCCATCTGGATGACGCCGTAGGGGCAGTTCTCTTCGCAGTTGCCACAGCCGATGCAGGTCTCGTCGATAAAGACTTCACCGTTGGGGAGTCGATGGATCGCAGAGGGCGGGCAATCGCGCATGCAGTGCGGATGTTCGCAGTGCCGGCAGGAGGTGGGCAGATGCAGTGAGTGCAGCGACGGGCCGGCGCTCCGATCGAGTCTCGAGACGCCCTCGTGAGTGGCCGCGCAGGCTTTCTCACATTGATCGCAACCCACGCACAAGGTCTCGTCGATGACCAGGACGCTGGTCGCTTCGCCGAGGCCGTGCGACATCAGATAGTCGAACACGCTGCCGGCCTTGGGCCGCGCCTGCATGTGTGCGTATTGTGTGAGCTGCTCGGTGCGCTCGGCTTCCATCTTGGCGGCGAGTCGGGCGTCCGCCTTCAGGAGCGCCTTGAAACTCGCGAAATCGATGCTCAATGCCTCGGTGGCCACCATCGCCTTGGCATTCAACGAGCGTGTTGTTTCCGCGGACAGGCAGCCGAGGGCATCGAGGAAGGAATTGGCCGCGCAATAACCCACCACCGTGTCCTGGTTGCCATTGCGGCGTGACAGGGCCACCGAGCCGCTGCGCACCAGGTAGAAGCGCTCGATGGCATCGCCTTCCTTGAAAATCTCCGAGCCGGGTGCGAAGCGGTGCAATCCCACGGCCTTCGACAGCGTATGAATGGTTTCCGGCGCGGCATGCGGCATCAGCAGAACCCGCAGGGCGCGCAGCGCGTACACCGTGTCGATATAAGCGCGCAGCGACTGCTCAGTGCGCATCAGCTTTTTGATGGCGCTGTGTGGAGTCTCCAGCAGGATGCAGTCCGGTCCCGCCGCCGCAGATGTCTCGTGCGGGCGCCCCGAAATCAAGCTCATTTCACCGATCAACTGTCCGCCGCGCAGGACCATTGGCGCGCCGCCGCCGACATCGAGGTGCACCTCACCTCGCAATACGTTGAATATGCTCGAGGCGTAGTCGCCTTTGGCGAAGATGCTGGAGCCTCTGGATGGCGTCGTGACGGTGCTCACCAGCAGCAACTCGCGCAGGGCCAGCATCTGGATATCGCGGAAGAGCGGCAGTCCCTTGTGAATCATGCTGACGATGCGCTCGACATCGCCTCCGCCGCGCAGCGTGCGGAACTTGGCCCGCAGGATGTCGTGATCGGCGGGCGCGACCTCGCGGCCGAGCAGATGCTCGACCACTTCGTAGCCCTGGTTCATGGCCTGCTTGATCAGCGGATAGCCGGCGAGGGCGCCGATGACAAAAAGCCCCGGCACCGTCGATTCGAACTTCGGTGTCAGCTCCGGCAGCGAATCGGCATCCGCCGAAATGAAGCGCACCCCGGCGGACTCGACGAGTTGACGCGGCGGAACGGCCCCCAGGCGCGCAATCACGCGATGACAGGCAATCGCACGCTCGCCCTCCTGGGTCGTTATCACCATGCGATACGGTGCGGCCGCGCCACCGGCGCCCCTGACACTGTTGGCCTGGAGACTCGCGACTTGCGCGTTCATGAAACACTTGACCCGGCCGGCACTGATCGCCTTGGTGATCTTCGCCGCGTTCGCATCCTTGGCACGCGGAAAGCCGTTGCTGCGATTCAGCACCACCACCGAGTTGTTTCTCGACAGGGCGATGGCATTTTCAATGGCCGCATCGCCGGCGCCGATTACGACGATAGTCTCTCCGCGCAGCGCCTCCGCTGATTCCAGCGTGTATTGCACGCAAGGCAGATCGCCGCCCGGCACGCCGACACGACGTGGATGACCCTGCACGCCGAGCGCGAGAATCACATTCCTGCCGCGAATGACCTCGCCGGACTTGATGGCAATCTCGAAACTGCCGCGCGTGCCGCGGATCGAGCTGACTTCAGCGCGATATTTTATGTTGACCTTGCGAGCGCGAATGCTTTCTTCCCAGCTTTCCAGGATCGCTTCGCGCCGGCCCGCGGCGAACTGCATGTCACTGCGCAATGGCAGCACGCTGGGCTCGGCCATGACGTGCTTGAAGTGCTGATATTGTTGAATCGTATTGGCATGCGCGGCGCCCGCTTCGAGCAACACGTGAGCCAGTCCAGCCTCGCCGGCATGCGCTGCCGCGCTGAGGCCACCAGGTCCTGCCCCCACAATGACCAGATCAAAAGAAGAAACTGAGTCCTGCATCCGTAGGCTATCCCCGATTGATCGCCGTTCCCGTGGACGTCTTATACTGACTCGAGGGAACACAATGCAAAAGATGTAGCCGTCGGGCGACGATGTTGTGTCAGGAATTGTAACTGGAAGGTTGAAATCAACACGCCCGAGACTGACGTCTCGGGCGTGTCAACGCGCGGCGGAAATGCGACGCATATCGGCGACAGATTCAAACAGCGTGGGTGTTGGTGAAGCGCCGATGCCGTGTCGAGACTCGAGCGCTGCGGCAAATAGACCTGCATCGAGCGCCCGGTGCAGCGTGGCGGCCTGCGCTGTTGTGCCATTCCCGGCGCACAATGTCTCCAACACTGCACTCAGACTTGCCAGATCGAGAAATTCCGTGCAGACGGTGGAGTCGCGCAGGCCCTGGAAGGCCCGGGCGTAGTCGGCCGACCGCTGCACGAACCACGCTGTCTGCTCAGTAATGTGAGGGGCGCGGGTGCGCCGTAACCGCACGCTCACCGGCAGGCGGCCGTGGCCCAGCTCCCGCGCGAGGCCCTGGGGTCGGTTGCCGGCGCGAAAAATGTGCAGCGGGAAAGTGAGCAGGCGTTCGAGGAGCTTGCGATCGGCGGTCGGATCGAGCCACTCCACGCCGAATCTCGCCATGAAGTCAACTCGGGCGGAGCTGCGCGGAGTGAGCATGGCGCGCGCAAACTCCTCCCGTGTCCCGGTAGGTGCATCGTCTGCGGACATGGTTGTATGGGCACCGCGTGGATTCACACCCAGGCAGTGGATCCAATCCCAAATCTCTTGGGCCGCGCCTGCCAGGCGACGCAGCCGCACGAAATGCGCATCACACAGATCGCCAGCGTAACCGATGGATTGACTGCCACGCTCGGCAGATAGAATCACTCTGACGCGATTGTGCGCAGCCCGGGCGCTCATCTGCCAGGTCCACACGAGATTGGCGGGATCGGCCACCGGGGTATGGGCAATCTTGTGAGCCAACGGCAGTATGTCCAGCGGTGTCATATCGTCATGGGTTATCAGCCGCTGGCGGATGTTGGGCTGGAATTCCGCAACCTGGGCTGCCCAGGCGGCGTCTGCATTCGCTGTAGCTGTCAATGCTTCCAGCACTTTTCCGCCCACCGACATCTGGCTGGCCGCCGTGGCCGCGACTAGGGTCGAGTCGAGGGCGCCGCTCAAGGTGGCTACGACGCCGCCCCGGGCCCGCGACCGGCTGGCCACCGCCGAATCAAACAGTATTCGTGCTTCATCGACGTAATCGCGCGTGTGGGCATGTACGTCGCGTGCCGTCGTGTCAGGACGCCACCATTTCTCGACTCTCAGTACTTCTTCGTGATGTACGAGCAGGTGACCTCCCTGCAGAACATTGATGCTTTCAAACATCGTGCGACCGAGGACAGGCTTGCCAGCCGCTACTGCGGCAAGGCATCCGGTATCCAGGCTCGCACGCAGGTTGGGGCAGGCGAGCAGCGCACCCAACTGCGACGCGAACAGCATGCGGTCGCCGGATCGACAGTAGAACAGGGGAAAATTGCCAAGGTGATCCGTCGCCGCCACCGTCCGTCGTGACCAACGCTCCCAGGCCACAAACGCAAAGTCACCATACACGTACTGCGGCGTCTCCTCACGCCATCTTTTATAGCATTGCCGCAGAATCTGGGCATCCGACAGGGTCGCGCCGCGCGCTGCATCAATCCGCAGCAACTGCAGCAGCCCTGCGCGATCATCCAGGCGGGCACGGCAGACGAAAATCAACTCGAGATCGACGGCGGGTTGTATGACGAGCGGGTCCTCGGGCAACCAGGGCAGAGCGCGGCAGGCCGCGGCAAAGGCGCCGCTGTCATCAATCCAGACAGCGTGAGCGGGATCGCCGCGACTCAACAGTTCGGCGCGCCCGGGCAGGGCCGCGGCCATTGCAGCAATATCCTGGGATCGGCAGGCCGCTTCGCCCGCCATTGCAGCAAACATGACATCCCTCCTGTGAGTGTCCTGACACTAACAGAAGGTCCACGCGGGCTCATGCCGCGGCGCGCCAGTCCTCAGGCGCGGTCGAGCTCGAGGAGCGGCTTGATGAATCTGGAATAGTGGCGCCAGCGCTTGACGGAATCGCCATACATGCGCTGGCGCACCTGCCAGGAGCTGGCCGTGAGCACCGGTCGCGGGTTCTCGTTGAACTTCAGACAGGCCACGTTCCATTCGAGTCCCAGGTGCGCGAGGATTTTGCGCGTCCAGGTTTCCTGGTCGGCCACGAGCTCTTCGTAGGGCACATCGAGGAGCGTGCCGGGCGGCAGGACCTTGCGCCAATGAGCCATGAGACGGGCATGTTGCCGGTAGTAGCTCGCGAGATCGTTGAGATCGAACTTGAAGCTCGAGCCCAGCGCGAAGTTCTGGAAATAACACGACAGGCACGTGTCGATCGGGTCGCGCTGCACATGCAGTATGCGGGCGTCGGGGAAGACCGAATGAATCAGGCCGAGGAGGTCGGCGTTGCGGGGCGTCTTGTCGACCACATAGCCGGCATCCGCGTGCCGACTTTTCAGGACCTGCAGGTAGTCCGTCGCAATCTTCCGGCGCAGCTGCGCCGGCAACAGCTCCGAGCGAATCCGGGCTTCATCGCTGCGCAGCTCGTCGGCCCAGAATTCCAACTCGCCCGCGCCTGCGACGGCCGGGTGCGATGCCAATATCTGCTCGACGAGTGAAGTGCCGGAGCGCGGCATGCCGACCACAAACACCGGTCGCGTCGAAGTGGACCCATCGGCCTTCGCGCTCTTGATGGCTTCCGGCGTGTAGACACACGCCATGTCGTTCACAAACCGCGAGTGCGCGCGCTCGTCATAGGGATTCGCGAGCGGCTTCAGGAGCTCGTTGCCGCGCTTGTAGTTGTGGAACGCCTGCGCGTGCTGTCCGAGGTCGTCGTAGCACTTGCCGATCGCAAACCGCAGGTTAGCCTCATCCACGGTGCTCGTTACAGTGCCTGCAATCTGTTCAGCATCGGCGAGCCACTGCGCATCCACTGCCGTCATGCGCCGCGAGGCGGCGAGACCGATCCAGGCGCTGATCAGGTTCGGGTCGATCTGCAGGGCCTGGCGGTAAAACTGTTCGGCCTCCACGAAGCGCCCGGCCGAGCGCTCCACCAGGCCGAGGCCCGCCAGGGCAATCGCGAAGCGGGGTGTTGTCTTCAGGACTTTCTCGAGCTCGCCGCGGGCTTTCTCGAGCAGCCCCTGGCCTGCCAGGGCCTCGCCGAGCCGTGTTCGGATCAAGGGGTCCGTCGGCTTCACGCCCGCGGCACGTCGGAAGAGGTTCTCCGCATCCGCGTAGCGAGAGTAGGCCATCGACAGGTTGCCCTTGTTGAACATCGCTTCGACGTTCTTCGGATCCAGGCGCAAGGCGGTATGAAGATGCTTCCTGGCCTCTTCATACCTTCCTAATCGGGTGAGGGTCGCTCCGAGGTTGTTGAATCCTGGTGCGTGCTTCGGGCGGCCGACAGTGTATTGCTTGTACAGGTCAACGGCTTGCGAATAGTCGCCGCGGGCCGCGGCCTCCGCGGCCTGTTGGAAAAGGGCGTCCAGCGACTCGCGGCTGACGGGCGCCCGGATGGGAGCAGGGGCGGCGACCGGCGTCGCGGCAGCGCCCGGCGAGCCGATGTTGATCAGGAGTGTTTGCGTTATGTCGTGTGCGGTCTCGGCTGCGACACCCTTTTCGAGCAGCCGCCATTTGAATGCATTCGCAAAGCGGACCCGCTTGTAGAAACTCAACTTGCGGGTGCTGAGCTGGTGGGTACAGCGGTCAATGTACTCGCGAAGGTAGTCAGCAGTCGTTTGGGCGGGAAACGAGTCTGCCAATTCCGAGCCCGCATCGACCGCGTCTCGAGCCTTTAGCCATGCGAATACCATGCACTGCATGATATCCGGCGAGACATCCGTCTCAGTGACGAAGGTCTCAGGTGAGCATTAACCTTTGTTAAGCGAGACTTTAGTCTCGCTTGAGTTGTGTCAGCGGCGCCACGAACCGGGTGTAGTTGCGGGAACGGCCGACTGACTCACTCCTCAGCGGAAGTTGCAGGCAGCGCTCATCCAACCTCAGTCCGAGGAACTCGAGCATCTGGCGGGTGGCCGGTTCGCGGTTCGCGACCAGCTCTTCATAGGACACCTCGAGGACCGACCCGGGCGGCAGCACGCCGCTCCAGTGAGCGATCAGCCGCGCATGCTGGGCTCCGTAAGCCGCGAGGTCATCGAGCTCGAACGCGAAATTCTGAGTGCCCGTGAAAGGCTGGAAATAACACGACAGGCAGGTATCCAACGGGTCGCGGCGCACGAAGATGAAGCGGGCGTCCGGCAGGACGGAATGGATGAGACCCACATAGTCGGCGTTGGTTGGAATCGCATCGACCACAGCAGCGGCAGTCGGGCTGAGGCGCTTGATGGCGGTAACGTATTCGGAGGCGAGCTTTTTGCGAGCGTTTTCGGATAGAACTTTGCGACGCACCCGGTTGTCGTCGCCGCGTGCCGTCGCCTGCCAGAAATCCAGCTGACCAACAGCGGTGAGCTCGGGGTGCGAACTCAGAATCTGCCCGATCAGTGACACACCCGAACGGGGCATGCCGATCACAAATACGTGTCGCAGCGGGGAGCTGTCGCTGATTTTCGAGCCGGCGAGTGCGTCCGCCGTGTACGTGCCGGTCATGTCATCGACAAACCCGGCATACGCCTGCGCATCGAATGCCGGCGCAAGAGGTTTCAACAACGTGTTGGCACGTTGGAAGCTGGTGAGTGCCTGCGGGTATTGCCCGACGTCATCGTAGTATTTCCCCAGCGCATAACGCAGGGCCGCTTCCTCGGTGGGCGACTTGGTGCTGGCAGCCAGTTGCTCAGTGGTCTGCAGCCATTTTGAGTCGGCTTTGCTCATGCGGCGCAGGCTCGGGATGGCCGCCCACGCGCGGATCAGGTGGGGGTCGGCCTGCACGGCACGCCACAACAGGGCTTCGCCTTCCGCGCTGCGGCCGCTGGCCCGTTCCAGCAATCCCATGCCGTACAACGCGCCTGCGTGCTCGGGTGTTGTTTTGAACACGGCGTCGAATTCGGAGCGGGCGCTGTCGAGGCGCCCGGTCAGGACGAGTGTCAGTCCGAGATTGGCGCGTGCTGCCAGGTCCGTTGATTTCAGGCTGACCACGCGGCGGAAAGCCTCTTCCGCGTCGTGATACCGATGGAGCTGCAGTAAGGCGTTACCCAGGTTGGTGTATGCCTCCACGTTCTTGGGATTGCGGGCAACTGCCTTGCGCAGTTGCTCGACGGCGTCCGAGTATCGCCCGAGCCTGAGGAAAGTCACCGCCAGATTGTTGACCGCCGCCGTATCGCGTGGCCGCGCAACGAGGTATCCCTGGTAGTGAGCCACCGCGTCCTCGAGTTGACCGCGGCCGAATGCTTCCTCTGCCTTGCGGAAGAGGGAATCCAACGCCTTGCCGTCGACGGGGCCGCTGTTTGACCCGGCATCGGCAGAGCCCTTCGCCTCGGCGGGTGCGCTGGCCGCCGCCGGTGCAACCGGCGCTGCCGGCGCGGGCGCGACTCGCCCTCCGGATGAGCTGATCAACAATGTTTGGGTGACATTTTGGGCCGTGTCGGCGGCCACGCCATTCTCCAGCAGCCGCCATTTAAAGGCGTTCGCAAAGCGCGCCCGCTGGTAGAGATTCAGATTCCGGCCGCGCAGGTCGTGCGTGGCAGCACGCATGAACTCACCGATCGCGGTCGCTGCGGCTTGAGATGGAAAGGAGTCGGCGAGGGCGGCGCCCGCATCGACCGCATCTTTGGATTTGAGCCATGAGAACAGCATATGTCTAATTATAGAGAGGGGCTTTCGATCCTGAGCGTGACTGGTTTCTCGAGTGGCGCCCGATCGGGTGCACTTCGCGCCGCCAGGGAGCAGCGCGTCGCATCCCGCTCGTCGGGGTGGCGCAGCGGCCCGCAAAGTGGCCTCCATCCCATCAACGTGAGGAGCCCCCACATGATTCTCGGCATCCTGGAGCACACACCGGTCTGGGTTTGGGTCGTTTTCGCCGCCATCCTGCTGCTCGGCCTGCAGCAGACCCGGACCCGGGACGTCAGCATTGCGCGGGCCACAATCCTGCCCGTGGTCATGATTCTGTTGTCGTTGAGCGGGGTTCTCGGGGCGTTTGCTCACGTACCGCTCGCATGGGTTGCCTGGGCGGCTGGAGTCGGCCTGTCCCTGCTGCTCGCCGGCAAAGCGGTGGCCGTCCGCGGCGCCTCCCGGTCGGCCCAGCCAGATCATCTGCGGATACCGGGCAGCTTCGTGCCGGTCATCCTCATCCTGGCCGTGTTCACCACGAAGTACACGGCGGGAATCGCGCTCGCGATGAATCCTTCGCTCGCGTTAAATGCCGGGGTCGCGGTCGCTTTGAGCCTGGTGTATGGCGCCTTCTCGGGCCTCTTCTGGAGTCGGGCCCAATCATTACGCGCCGTGATCCGGGGCCACCATGGCGGGGCTGCCGCGTGATCGCCATCGATCGGGCAAGATATGCGGTCATGGGCAACACTGTCGCGAGAGGTAATCCGGAGGCGGTCGTGGCAAATCGCCGTAGGCGTTATTTCGCCCGGGCGCTGCGCAGTGTTGTGTTCGGCGTCGTGGCCGGACTGTCCATTGCATTCGTTCGCCGGCAGCCCCTCGCGACGACCGTCGTCTACTCGGCGTGCATTTCGCTCGCCTGTTGGTTTTTTATCGAAAGCGGCCGGTATCTCGTGGCCACGTATGTGGGCACGGGTGATGAGCGGCCGGGCTGGCCCGGCTGGCGCTGGATGATCGTGGTCGTCATCGTCGGCGGTTGTCTCGGGATGGTGGGTGGCACCTTGCTGGGCGATACGCTGACGGGTCAGCACACACTCCTCTTTTCGGGTGCCGAAGACCTGAGGCACGTGCTCGGCGACCTGTTGTTCGTGCTGCTGCCGGCACTGGTCATTACGTATTTCTTCAATGCCCGCAGCGTCATCGCCGACCGGGAAGCGGCGGTCCAGGCCGCGCAACGCCAGGCGGCGGAAAGCCGCCTGCGGCTGTTGGAGGCCCAACTCGAGCCGCACATGTTCTTCAACACGCTGGCCAACCTGCACGTGTTGATTGGCATCGATCCGCCCCGGGCCCAGGCGATGTTGGATCAGTTGATTGCGTTTCTGCGCGCCACCCTGAGCGGGTCACGGGCGACCGAGCATCCGCTGGGCGCGGAGTTTTCCCGAACCCGCGACTACCTCGCATTGATGCAGGTGCGCATGGAGGACCGCCTGCGCACCCACTTTGATCTGCCGGAAACGTTGGCCGATGTGCCCGTACCGCCGTTGCTGTTGCAGCCCCTGGTTGAAAATGCGATCAAGCATGGGCTCGAGCCGTCGGTGACCGGCGGCCGGATCGAAGTGCGGGCGGTGAGGGAAGGGGATTCCTTGACACTCACGGTGCGCGATACCGGAGTGGGTTTGGGGCAGCTCGTGACCCGGGGCACGAGCTTTGGTCTTCAGCATGTGCGGGAGCGCCTAGCTACCGTGTATGGAGGGGCGGCCTCGCTCAGCCTGGATGCGGCGCAAGATGGTGACGGTGGTACTCTGGCGATCATCCGCATGCCCTTGAAGCAATGACTGCTACCGGACTGATTGCCGAAGACGAGCCGTTACTGGCTGCCAACCTCAAAGCAATGTTGGCGAAGCTCTGGCCGGAATTAGAGATTGTGGCCACAGTGACGCACGGCGCGGCCGCCGTGGAGCAGGCGCTCGCGCAACAGCCTGACGTCGTCTTTCTCGATATCCGCATGCCGGGACTGTCTGGGCTGGAAGCCGCAGAGTTGCTCGCGGAGGATTGGCCGGGCGATGTACCAATGCCGCTGGTTGTTTTCGTGACTGCGTATGATCAGTACGCGCTGCGGGCATTCGATCACGCGGCTGTCGATTACGTGCTCAAACCTGTGGAAGCGGATCGACTCGCGGCCACGTGCCGTCGCCTGCGAGGTGCATTGGCGGCACGCACCAAAACAACAACCGATCTGCCTGATGATCTCATGGCGGCTCTGTCCGCACTGCGTAGCGCCGGGCCTCCGGTCCCCCGCCTGCGAGTATTGCAGGCCAGTCTCGGTGCCACGATTCACCTGGTGCCCATTGCGGACGTGTTGTATTTCGAAGCAGCCGACAAGTACATCAAGGTGGTGACTGCAACACGCGAGTACCTGATCAGGACGCCGCTGCGTCAGTTATTGCAGCAGTTGGATCCGGAGGAGTTCTGGCAGGTACATCGAGCGATGGTGGTTCGCGCGGGGGCTATCGACACGGCCGTGCGGGACGACACCGGGAAGGTGGAGTTAACGCTGAAAGGGCACCCCGCGAAGCTGGCGGTGAGCCGCCTGTACGCGCACCTATTCAAAGCTATGTGACAACACTTAAGTAGGTACTTGACTATCGAGTCACGCGAGCCGATACTTAAGCAACCACTTAACTGAGGCCGCCACCATGACCGACCGCACCGTCGCCCATAGCACCTTTGTCATCGAACGACACTATCCCGCAGCCCCCCAGCAGGTCTTCCGGGCCCTGTCGGATCCCGCCCGCAAACGCCGCTGGTTCGCCGAAGGCGAGGGGTTCGATGTCGACTCCTTTGAGATGGACTTCCGGGTAGGGGGATTCGAAAGGTCGCGATTCCGCTTCAAAGAAGGCTCACCCTTACCCCCCGGTACCCCATGCGCGAACGACACGGTCTATCTCGACATCATCACCAACGAGCGAATCGTGCTCGCGTATACGATGAACGTCGGCGGCAACCGGATTTCGGCATCGCAGTCGACCTTTGAGTTGGTACCTGAGGGCACCGGCACAAAGCTGGTCTTCACCGAGCAGGCAGCGTTCTTCGCCAACGCGGATGGCCCGAAGATCCGCGAGCAGGGGTGGCGCGCGTTGCTCGAGCAGCTCGCGAAGGAGCTGGCGCGCTAGTGCACGCTCAAACAGTTGACGTCAACCGCGTGTTTCATGCGCTGAGCGATGCGACTCGCCGGCAGATGATCGAGCGGCTGAGCGAGGGACCCGTGTCAGTCTCGGAGTTGGCCAAGCCGCTGGGCGTTTCCCTGGCGGCGGTGGTCCAACATCTGCAGGTGCTGGAAGGGTGCTCCCTGGTCCGCAGCGAGAAGGTCGGCAGAACCCGCCTGTGCCGCATGGAATCGGCGGGTCTGCGCGCGGTGGAGAAGTGGATCACCGAGCGCCGCACCTCCTGGGAGCGCAAGTTCGACCGCCTGGGCGACCTGCTTGCCGAAGAGGAGCCACCGAAGCCCTGACGTCAATTCCGGACCGCAGGCACCCGAGTGCCGCGCGAGCGCCAGCCAGACTACATCGTCCCTGCGCCCGCGCGCGCTCGGCGTCGGGCGTACTCACCCGATGTTTATCCTCAACACGTTGCCCTGCGGCTTCAGCGCTTGCTCGACGGCCGCCATCGCAACGAGCGCGGCGCCGCGGCGGTGTGGGTTCGGCTCGGTCTCGAATGGCAACGCAGTGTCATTCAACGTGACGAGGTTGACCCCACAGCCCGGGCCCTTGATCTGGTAATTCAACTCAACGGGTCGTCCCAGCAGGGTCGACTCCACCCGCAGGCCGTTGAGCGTTGCCGGAATGACGGGATCGATGCGTAGGACGCTGGCTTCCTGGCTGACACCCAGGAAGCGCCGGATGATCAGTCCCAGCGCGATTCCCGCGCCGCTCGAATACACCCGCCACCCGCCATCCAGCGCAATGGACCCGCGCCCGATGCGCTGATACTCCTCACTCGCCTGGTAACGGTCCTCGAAAGCGGCATCCGAGCTGGAGTAGTAGCAATTGGCCTGGCGCAAGGTGGCCTTGGCGACAATCGAGCGGATGCCGATCGGATTTGCCTGACACAGCGCGTGCAGGAATTTCTCGGCCTCACCAACGTGCGCGAGCGCCTGCGCATAGCGCAGGTGCGCATGCATGTACATCAACCCGATTTCGCGCCCAAAGAATGTCGCCGTCTCCGCGCGCTGGAACAACTCCTGCAATCCCCCATGATAGGGCATCGGGCGATCGAACAGACGGACACCATCAGGAGTGCTCAGGTGTTGGTCGATGAGCTTCAGATGCTCACGTGACTGCTCCGGAGTCAGGAGGTCTTCGATAATCGCGTGAATCATGGCCAGCGAGCTGTAGTGGACCCCGGTGCTCTGATCGCTCGGGTGCAGCAGATAGCGAGGGTGTTTCTCGTCATTGAAGAGGGCGTAGCCCGTCAGCACTCCGTCCACCACCAACAGGCGTTGGAAATCCTTCTTGATCTTCTCCGCCCACGCCTCAAAGCGCTCGGCCTCCGTCTCGCGTCCGAGCGGACGCAGCACGCTCGCGAGCGATACCAGGGCCTGGTGGTGCAGTGTCACAGTCCAGGCACTGCACATCTTTTCGCGCATGGCTGGATCGGCGGGTTGCAGTGAGTCATTCCAGTCGCCGTGGCCGTAGGCGGCCAGGGAGGTACCGGGGATGACCCGCTTTTCGATCAGCGACAGCGCGCGCTCAACGTGTTCCCAAACCGTTGCGGCCTCGCCATCGAAGTACCGCACGGTTTCATCCAGCACGGAGGCGTCACCGGAAGCAGCGAGATACTGCGCAAGCACGACGAGCGGCCAGAAAATAATGTCGCCATGGGAGTCGCCCGCGCGAATGCCGCGCTCGCGGTCGAAGAACATCCACCACTGCGGCCAGTCACCATCCGGATTCTGGTTGGCCATGACGCGGATGAGCAGGTCGCGTATGGCATCCACGTGCCCGAGAGCGAGTAACAACTCCACCGGTCCCTGGCAAACATCGCGGGTGCCCCAGCCGCCACCGGAGTATTGCTCGAGTCCCCGTGGCGAGAGGTAATGAATCAATGCGTTCTGCGCAAACCACGGAACAATGTCTGCCAGGCGCGCGAGCACATCGGCATCCGCCGCGCCCTGAAACCGCAGTTGCGGTGTCAGGTCTTCGACCTTGGCAGCCAGAAGGGGTGCGGGCACGGCTTTCGGGACCAGTCCGCCCCGGATCTTCAATCCAACCTGGGTCGACGGCGCCGTAATGATGCACACGAAAGGCTGCTGACGTGTCTGTCCATCAGTGAACAACAGCTCATCACCGCCAACCTTTTCAAACTCAGTGCCGCCGGCGGCCGCGAGCGTGAAGCTGCCTTGCGGGAAGCGACGGCCGAGGTCCGTGTTGGCTGCGGGGGAAATCACGATTTGCGTACCGGCGAGCTTCCACAGGGCGCTGCCGGGCGCGCTGCCGTCATCATCGTTGAGTGCTACATGATTGGAGATGAGGAACCGGGTGGGGCTGCCTGATTTCACTTCAATGGACAGGGCCAGCTCGTGCGGATCGGTCTTCGCTTCCGCTACGACGTGAATCGCACCCTTGGCATGTTGGTAGATCCAGCGGCAGCGGTTGGGCGAGATCTCAAACGCCGACGGGATGTGAAGCAACTGCCACTGGCCGTTCTCTTCCACGAACACGCGCTGCCCGTGCGAGCGGAACAAACCTATGTAGCTGTGTACCGTGGAAAGGAAGCGATTGATGCTGACGTGTCCTTCGGTCACCATGGAATGAAACACGCCGCTCATCCACGCCGTGGAGGTCAGTGAGGTCTCATCGGGAGTCGTGTTCCGGCCGGTACGCAGCACGTGTCCGTGCGGCCGCAGCACGCGCAACTCCTTCGCCCGCAACACTACATGGCAGTCCCGCCCATGGAAGAAGGAAACCCGTGTGCCGTGCTCGTCCACCTCAACGTGGCGCCATTGGGATCCGAACAGGTCGCGCAGCTCCTCCGGGCTCAGATCCTCGGCTTTGAGAAGCGGCGCAGAGCTGAACAATGTCGTTGCATGCGGCGTTTCATCGCCCGTCGAGAACACCGTGGGTGGTTTGGCTTCGGGGAGTTTGAATGCTTCAGTGGCGATCTGGCTGTCCGCCGCCGCAGTCGCGCCGGGATGATCAGCGACGTAGACACCAAAGAATCCAGCCGTCGCGCTGCCCCGCGCAGCGATCGCGATGGGCGCATCCCGCAGCACCACCATCGAATGCTCATGCTGGAGACGTCGACCCGGCAGCTCGCCCGAAATCCCGATCGGCGTGTCGCCCGCCCGGCTCGCGAGCCCGTTGAATTGCAGTGCATCGGTCGCGTAGGAGGTTGCTTCGCGCAACGAGCCGATCAAACTCCACGGGTGTTTGCCATCCGCGGCCTGGTTCTGCCGCGAAGCAATCATCACGCCGTGACCGGGCAATTGCAGCGGGGTGTGATCGATGTATTGGGCGACGTAAAACTCGTTGAGTCGGATCCCTCCGTAGTTGGCCAAAGCGACATCCTGCGCGTACGTCACATCGACGGTGAGCGACTCGGACCGGGTATTCTCCAGGTGCACGTGCCAGAACCATGCGGACGAGCTCTCGGACAGTACGAGCGCAATGGAATAATTGATGCCCTGCCACGTGCCGGTGCCCACCAGCATGCCGCTCGCGGTGTGGAAGCTCGTCGGACTGGACGGGCCGAGCAGGGCGACCCATTCGAGCGTCGCTCCATGCTTCCTCAGGTACAGATTGGTGGGGCCTCCATCGAGCTCGTTCCCCACAAACAGCGGCAGGCAGATCGATTCAAAATCGAAACGCCGCACAGAGCCGTTCGCGTTGATTTCGGCGCGCAGCCCTGAACGACTGGAGAGGCGCATGACTGTCATAAAAAATGTCCTTAGGGTCCTGGGCGGGGAGTCTGAGCGTAGCGCCCGATACGAGCAACCGCCCGTCCTCGGGACTACCGTGAGCGCGGCAGCTCGGCGATGTATCGGGTAATGATGGGCGCCAGGAAGATCACGGCCACCAGTCGGGTCGTCTGCATGGCCATGACAAATGGAACGTCCACTTTGCTCGATGCCGCGATGATGGCTACGGAATCGGCTCCACCGGGGCTCGTCGCCAGGTAGGCGGTGAGAGGATCGACGCCTGCGGTCAGCACCAACAACGCGGCCAGGGCTCCGCAAAGCAGAATCAGCACAACCATGCAGGCGAGCACTCGCGGAAAGGCCCGGGCTACGTGCACGAGCAAAGATTGTGTGAATCGCAACCCGATGCTCCATCCGATGACGGCGTAGCTGAGCAGCAGCAGCCACGGTGGCAGCTCGATGTCGAGCCAGCCCAGGTGACTGAGCAGGAGGCCGACCACGAGTGGTATCAGGAACGCGCCCGAACGGATGTTGAATTTGTCAGCTATGAACGGTCCGAGAACCGCCAGTGTCAATGTTTCCACCAGCGGCAGCCAGGATACATGCGGGAACCACACGATGCCGGGACCCGCATGCGCGGTGTTTATATTCCACAAGCGTGCAACAACCGAGGCGCCACCGGCCACCACTGCGACTCGAAGGTATTGCATGAAGGCAACGAGCCGGGCATCGGCCCCATGTGCCTCCGCCATCACGATCATGGCCGTCGCGGCGCCTGGACTCGAGCCCCACAACACCGCTGTGCCGGGCAGGATATGCATGCGAGTCATCCACCAGCCCAGCAAAGTGCTCACCGCGATGACAGCCAACACACCGAATACAAAGATCGGCCAGCGGCTGAGCATTTCACCGGCAATGGACAACGGGGCCAGCTTCGCGATCATGCAACCGATGAGTCCCTGCGCCAGAAGAAATCCCCAGCCCGGGACGCGGGCCGTCCCGCCGGCGGCGGCAATCGCAATTGCGGCCAACATGGGACCCAGCAGCAGAGCGGCCGGGATACGCACCCACTCGAGCACGCCACCGATGGCGGCGGAGGCGACGAGGAGTGCGATCCATTGTGCCGGTAGCGTTCGCAGGATCGCTCACAGATCGGGCGCGATTTCAGCAAGGGGGCGCAGCACGAAGTCACGCTCGCGGTAATGGGGATGAGGTATTTTCAACTCCGGCAGGTCCACCACCCGCGAGCCGTACATAATGATGTCGAAGTCGATGACGCGCGGCCCCCAGCGATACGTCGGCACCCGGCCCAACTCGGTCTCCAGTTTCTTCAAGGCGTGCAGTAGCGGCAGCGGTTCCAACCCGGTGCGGATCTCGACAACCGCGTTCAAAAAGCGGGGTTGCTCGCTCACGCCCCAGGGCGCGGAGCTCATGAAGGACGAGATTCGCACGACTTCGGTGTCCGGTAGATGGCGGATGGCCGCGATCGCCTCGCGCAGATTGCGATCCAGGTCCGCGCCGAGATTGGTGCCCAAGCCTATAAAAACGCGCTCGGGGCTCTGGCCCATTGCTGTCATATCTCTTTATGATGCCTAGTTGCGAGGTGCCCAGGCAATGACGTTCGCGCTGAACCCGGATCTGGCGCAGGACCTGCCGCCCACGGTAGTGACCATCCTGCAGGAATTTGTCGCCACGCTCGCAGCCACCATGACGCTGGAGTCCGTGATCCTGTTCGGCTCGGCTGCGGAAGGGCGGTTACGGCCCACCTCCGACGTCAACCTGCTCGTCATCGCAAACGACTGGACCCTGGAGCAGCTCGATGCCGCGCGTCTGCCGCTGCGCTCGGGGCGCGCCGCCGCGGGCCTGACCGTCATGTTTCTGAAAAGTGCGGAAGTCGCGGCTGCCGTGGAATCCTTCGCGGTGAAGTTTGCCGACATCAAGGCACGGCACCGGGTGTTGTTGGGCCGCTCGCCGTTCGATTCCATGCAGATCTCGCGCGAGTCGGCACTGCGCCGCGTGCAGCAGGTGCTGTTGAACCTGGAGCTGCGATTGCGGGAGCGATATGTCGTGGAGGGCGATCACGAGGAGCGCCTGGAGCAACTCATTGCCGATGCCACGGGCCCCATTCGAGCGAGCGCGGCCACGCTCGTGAATTTGCAGGATGGGCGCACGCTCGCACCCAAGGCTGCGTTGGAGGAGCTGTTTGCCTCACGGCAGGAGAGTCTGCAGGCACTCTCAGCCGTGCATCGCGGCGAGCATCTGCCAGTGGGCGCCGCGCGCAGGTTGTTTGCCGAAGTACTCGTTCTCATCACGGACCTGGCCGTCCTCGGCCGTCAGATTCACTGACATGTTTACTCTCCGCGGCCCGGAGTTCCTCGTCCTGTTCGCAGGGCTGTTCATTGTCGTGTATGCGGCCGTGGAAGCGCTCATCTCGACCTACGAAGCGCGATTGCCGTCAGACACCCGGATTCGCGACCCGTACGCGATCGCCTACCTGCGCGGCGAGTCGCGCGAGCTGTTGCGTATCGTGGCGATGTCGCTGGTCCTGCGTCGGTTGCTTGCAGTGGAGGGAAAGACATTCCTGACTGTGAACAGCGCGGAGATCGATCGGGTGCAGATTCCCGTAGAGAAGGAAATCCTGCGCCTGTGCCAACAACCCTATTCGGCGCCGGGGCTCGTGGCAGCTGCCGGCTTCACGGCAGCCGCGGATGTGTTTCACCGCGAGCTGGTGTCTCGTGGGTTGATCGCCGATGAGAATGTCAGGCACCGGCGCTGGATGTATATTTTCGCGGGCATCACCTTTCTGCTCGTGATTGCGATGATCAAGATCCTGGTGGCGCTGTCCACCGGCCACAGCAACGTCTTCTTCCTGGGTGTCCTGGCAATCGCTGCCACGGCGTTGCTGGCGCGTCGAGCGCTGACTCATCGCACCCTCGCCGGAAACACGGCTCTGCAGAATCTCAGGGTACTGTTCGCTTCCCTGTGGCGTGCGCGTCGCCGTGGAAAGAAGGTGGAGGATCCTTCCGAGGCGGCACTGCTGGCGGCGGTTTTCGGCGTTTACACCGTAGGTGGGTTCGACAGCATCGCATGGGCGGGCATGTTTCCCTCGAAGTCCAAGTCCAATTCCTGCAGCGGCGGCGGTTGCGGCAGTGGTGGCGGTGGCGGCTGCGGAGGTGGCGGCGGGGGCTGCGGAGGGTGTGGGAGTTGAACGGCCACGACAGAGTGGGGCTCGGGTGGCGCGACGCGCTCGCTGCGAGCATCTACCTTCACCTGGACTCCATCGACGTTGTTGAAGTTATCCTGGATGACTATTTCAACGCATCCGCCCGCCAATTGCGGGCGTTGCGCAGCCTCGGCAGGGAAGTCCCGGTGATTGGCCACGGCGTAACGCTGGGTCTGGCTTCGGTGAGTCCCGTTGCCAACTCGCGAGTGGAGCGATTGGCGAGAGTGGTCAATGCCCTCGAGCCACAGAGCTGGTCGGAGCACCTGGCCTTCGTGCGCAGTGGATCTTACGAGATCGGTCATCTGGCAGCGCCGCCGCGCACCCTCAGTACAATCGAAGGTTCCGTCACCAACATCGAGACGATTCGTCGCGCCGTGGGTGTGTTGCCAGCGCTGGAAAACATCGCGACCCTCATTGACCCACCGGGGTCTGCCATGTCGGAGCCGACCTGGGTTGGGCAGATCCTATGCGCCGCCGGGACGCCGCTGTTGCTAGACCTGCACAACCTGTATGCCAACGCCGTGAACTTCGGACACGACCCGTTCGAGTACCTGCGGGGATTTTCATTGCATCGAGTGCAGGTAGTTCACATCAGCGGCGGTGTCTGGATCGAGCTGGATAGCACTCGTCGCTTGTTGGATGATCATGTGCACGACGTGCCTGACATCGTCTTCACCATGCTGGCTTGGCTGGCAGAGCATTGCCCGCAATCCCTCACAGTGATTCTGGAGCGCGACGGCCAGTATCCTGAGTTCACCGGTCTGTTGCGTCAGCTACAGCGAGCACGCGAGGCACTGGCATCAGGTCGTGCCAGGCGGCGCTCACAGGAGGCGTATGAGCTCGCAGCAGTTTGAGACTTTCCTGGCCCGACTCTATTCGGATGGCGAGTTTCGCGAGCGCTTTCTCGAATCACCCGAGGGAGTAGTCAAAGCGGCGGGGCTCGATGACCAGGAGCAGCGCGCGTTGCTCGACATCGATAAACCGGGGTTGCGGATGGCCGCTCGCAGCTATGAATTCAAGCGGACCGGTCGCCGGTCACGCCGCTCGCTGCTGCGGCTACCATGGCGCGAAGTTTGACGGTGTAGCCGTACCAACTCCACATGTTGCGCCCACCTCGTTTCGCATCGTACAGGGCGGTGTCTGCGGCTTTGTAGAGATCGTCCATGTTGGAGCCCTGGGTCGGACATTGCGCTGTGCCGATACTTCCGGTCACCCGCATGACGGAGCTCTTGAATACCACGGGCTCCGCCAGGCACGCCAGAATCCGCTTGCAGACCAATTCAACCGATGACAGCTCACTGGTCTGCGCCAGGATCACGGCGAATTCGTCGCCGCCCAGGCGCGCGACCCGATCCGCTTCGCGGACACAGTGTTTCAACCGCAGCGAGATCTCCACCAGCAAGGCATCGCCGGCGTCGTGCCCGAGGGTGTCGTTGATCTTCTTGAATCCATCCAGGTCGACCAGCATCAGCGTAAAGGCGGGTCCCTCACGCTCGGCCAGGGCGACGCGGTGTTTGAGATCGTCCTCAAACAGGCGGCGGTTGGGCAAGCCGGTCAACGGGTCGTTATAGGCAATCTGCTCGAGCTGCCGTTGGCTCTCGCGCAGCTCGTTACTGCGCTTCTCCAACTCCGCGGTGCGTTCGTTGACGAGCGCCTGCAGCTCGCGCTGGCGTTGCCGCAGGTAAACGGTTCGTGCCTGCACGAGCAAGGACACCAGCAGCAGCCCGAACAACACCGCCGCGGTCTTGAATCCGGAAGTCTGGTACCAGGCCGCTGCGATGTTTACCGGCATCCGCAACGGCTCCGACCAGCGGCCGTCACGGTTCGAACCCCGTAACTCCAGGGTGTATTTGCCGGGCGGCAGGTTCGTGTAGTTGGCGAGTCGGACGTTGGGATCGGTGGAGATCCAGTCCTGGTCGAAGCCGACGAGCCGGTACGAATAGCGGTTGCGCTCGGGAGAGGAATAGTCCAGCGCCGCGAATTCGACCTTGAGACCGCGCTTGTCGGAGGAGTTCTGCACGCTGGTGACCACGATGGGGGGTCGATACGTCCACGGCGTCACGCGCTCCGGTCGAACGACTGTCAGGCCGCCATTGGCTCCAAACAGGATTTCGCCCTGGCTGGTCACGGTTCCGGAATCCGTCCAGAACGTGCGCATGGCCACGCCTTGCGGTCGTCCTAGCGCTCGAACCGTAAAGTCGTTGCCGTTGATGACGGCCAGGCCGTTGTCAGTGCTGACCCAGATGTTGCCGCGTGAGTCCTCGAGCAGCTTGTTGACACCGAGATGCGGCAAGCCATCGCGTAAGCCGAGTCGCTTGAAGCGCCAGTGTCCCTGCTTATCGCGACTTTCGAGCACCTGCACGCCGCTGCCGAAGGAGGCGACCCAGAATCGTCCGCGGTGATCGACGAGGGTGGCCGCGACGAAGCCATCCAGCAATTGAGTGGGGTCGGCCTGATTTGCCGGCACTCGCACGACCTCGCCGGACGTGACATCCACCCGGGCGAGGCTGCTGCGCGTTCCAACCCACAAAGCCGAATCGGGTCCGCGATTCAGGGTTGTGATTCGGGCATCGCCGAGCTCGTCGGCGGCAATGTGACGCAAGACGATGGGGTTGGTCGGCGTGTGCATGTCGACCGTCCACAGGCCGTCCTGGTCGCCACCCACCCAAAGAATTCCTGCATCAAAGCTCAGAGCACGAATGCCGGCCGTGGGGCTTCTGCCGGGCAGCTCCAGCCGCTTCACGGGCTTTGCGTGGATGTCCGTGACATACAATCCCTGTTGAGTGGCGACATAGACTGTATCGTTCTGACCCAACGCAAAGGTTTGTGCGCGGCCCTTGGGCAGGGCGCTGTCAGGATGCGCGGGGTCCGGAGTCAACTGTGCGACGCGGCCGAGCACCGGATCGATGATGTCGACACCGGCGCCTACGCCCAGCCAGATGCGATGATCCGGCATCTCGCGAACGGCAAACACTTTCTTGCCACTGATGCCGTTGGGACGCCCGCTTGCGCCGAACAGGGTCACCACGGCCTGCTGCTGCGGATCGTTTTGGCTGATAGTGCCGATGTTCGCCACCCAGACGAGGCCGCTGCGATCTCGATACAGAGCGTAGATGTAGTCGTCGCTCAGGCTCGTCGGCGTATCCGGGTAGTGATGAATGCGGCGGGTAGTGCCGCTCTGCGCTTCGACCGCGACGATGCCGCCGCCGTCGGTGCCCAACCAGACTTCGCCTGCGGTTGCCTCGGTGATTGCCAGTACGCTGTCGGTCTGAAGAGTCGATGTTGCAGTTGTTTCCCGTACCGTGTGCGTGGCTCCCGCTTCAAACAGGTAGGCGCCATGCGCGTGAGTGCCAATCCAGATGCGGCCCTCGCTGTCCTGAAACAGTCGGGTAACCGCAGGCTCGGATTCCTCCGGAGTCACGAGTTGCCAGTTGGTAAATGGGGTGGTCCCCGGCTTGCGGTTCCACAGTCCGTGCCGGGTTCCGACCCACAGGGTCCCTTCGTGATCGGTCAACACCGCCTGCACGCTGCCCGGGGGAAGCCCGTTGTCCTCATTGACTGGCGTGAGTTGCTTCGGGTGTTGAGCGTCTACGTGGGCCAACCCGCTTTCAGTGCCAATCCACAGGCCGCCCTGGGAGTCATCGGTGATCGACAACACCGCGGTGCCTTTGATACCGGACGGTCCGGAGGCAACTACGAAGGAGTCGCTGTCGGCATCGTAGCGGGCCAAGCCGCCGGCGCTCGTGCCGACCCAGAGGTGGCCGTGAACATCAATGTGGAGGGCGAGAATGAAACTGTCGGGGAGAGAGCCGGGATCCTCGGTGTCGGCGACGTAGCGCCGGAAGTGGTAACCGTCCCAGCGGACCAGTCCACTTTGGGTGCCGAGCCAGATATAGCCCGTAGGGTCCTGGATGATTACGGTCCCGGAGCCCGCTTCCGGATCGGTGTGATGCGTGAAGAGGGTGTCGGACAACGCTGACCAGCGTGCGGGCTCGGGACTTCCGAATGCGACGCTGACGAGTGAGCCGCTGATCACCGCTCCCCACAGGAGCGTCAGCGTGGCTCGAAGCAGCGATTTCGGTGTAATCCTCACGTCGCGGGGCCCAGGTCTAGACCAGAAAAGAAGGCTCATCGATACCCGTATCGGCCGGGTAAATCTGAGCCTTTAGTCGCGCTACCGGGATGATGCGCAGTTTCGACATCGAATATGCGATGCAACGCACAATTGAGGCATGCGATGGCTCGGTGGGTGCGGGCCGCCTGCATGACTAACGTTGCGAGGGCCTGGGTGAAGCGCGGAGCATCCGCGGCTGACATGTGGGACCACTCCGGCAGATTGTAACCCTGTAGCTGCGGGTAGTCGGCAAAGTTGACACCGGTGACATTGGCTGCCCGCAGTAGAGGCTCCCACGATAGAGAACGCGGGAAGCTGCGCTCTTCACTCCTATAGACGGGACCGGAGGCGGGAAACCGGACAAATACAACATCTCCGCCGCGCGCCCGGAGCTGAGCTACATCGTTCGCCACGCGGACGCTGGCCCGAGCCACCAGCTCCTGGATACCCGGGTGGGTGGCCTGCTGGCCAACGGGTCCAGCGTAGAACAGCCACAAGCGTCGAAACAGGGCGCGATAGGCGGAGTCGGTTTCGATCCGGCGCCACATCCGGGTGTCGCGGTCCGAGTGCATCTCGTGGCCCTTGGGGACCTCACGCACTGGAAACGTGCCGGGCCGCAGCGGCAAAGGCACCCGCTTCCACAGCGTGCTCAGGCGGGTTTCGCTGTCGATGAAGGCGAGCCTGCTTTCCAACATCATGCCGATGCGGTTGGCTGCGCGTTGCGACAGTGTCTGGGCTCTGCCTTTGTGCATGAAGGCGCTCGTGAAGGCTTCCGGCTCGACATAGAACAGGTAGGGAGTGACTTCGCAAACCACCAGGCCATGAAACAGTGGGTCGGCGGCGAGATCATCGAGCACCGGCTGCGGATTGCGGCCGGCGATGGCGAGTTGAATTGGCCGGGCTCCGGCGGTCTCTTGCCATTGCCCCAGGTCCACGTCCTCCCACATCCGCGATGAGCCGATCAGGACGGTGGCAGTCCCCGTTGCGCGTTCGCGCTGCAGTTGCCAGACCGCCGGAGTATCTTCGTAGTCGCCCGGAATGAAATCATGGTGGCGCCAGAAGATTTCCCAACCGGCTACCAGAACACACTCGAGCACCACCACCAGCCTAAAAAGCAAAATAGATGAACGCATCGCCCGCTCCCTGTTCAGCCACCAGTGCAAACGCCATCGCAGTCCACACCAACACCACAATCCAACCGGGGGTTGCGGCCACGACGGCTTTGAGTCGAGTTGATCTCATACGCCGGTGAGTGATGAGCATGACTCCCACAATGACGCCTACCGCGACGATATCGTTCCAATAGAGGACTGTGTGAGCCGTACCGCTGGATCCGGCCATGGACCGCAAGAGATCCCAGGCGTCAGCGAAGGTGTGGGCGCGGAAGAACACCCATGTCAGCGTCACAACGCCGAATGTTGTGAGGCTGCCGAGCTGACGACCTGACCAGCGCTCGATGGCCAGGTAAGCGCCGTGGAGGCCACCCCAAACAACAAAGGTCCAACTCGCTCCGTGCCACAGCCCGCCGAGTAGCATGGTGATCATCAGGTTGGCGTAAGTACGGAGCTCACCGTGCCTGTTGCCTCCCAACGGGACATACAGGTAGTCACGCAGCCATGTTGACAACGAGATGTGCCAGCGGCGCCAGAAGTCCGAGAAGCAGCTTGCCGCATACGGGAAGTTGAAGTTGTCGTTCAGCGTAAATCCGAGCGCGAGCGCTACGCCGATGGCAGTTGTCGAGTAACCCGCGAAGTCGAAGAAGATCTGGCCGCAGAAGGCGAGTGCGCCGGTCCAGGCATCCAGTGAGTTGATCTCATGCGGTGATTTGTAAACGGCATCGACCACAGGCGCGAGGAATCCGTCCGCCAGCACGACTTTCTCGAATAACCCCAGGGTCATCATGGCAAGGCCCCAGACCCACTGCTCGCGGGTGGCGCGTCGGGGATGCTCGAACTGGGGAATGAGGAGAGTGGGGCGCACGATGGGGCCCGCCACCAGGTGTGGGAAGAAGGTGACGAACAACGCGAAGTCGAGGAAGCGGCGGGTGGGCTGCGCTCGCTTCAGGTACACGTCCAGCGAGTAGGCGATCGACTGGAAGGTATAGAACGAGATACCCACGGGCAGAACGATGTCCCACTTGGGTGGGACGTAGTCGAGGCCGACGGTCCGTGCCGCGAGGGCGAAGTTGTCCATCAAGAACGTGCCGTACTTGAAGTAGGCCAGGAAGCCGAGGTTTGCCACGAGCGACAATGCGAGAATCCGCTTGCGCCTGGCGGGGTCCTGGGTGGCGCTGATCCACGCGGCGACCTTCCAGTCGACGGCCGTGGAGATCCACAGCAGCAGCACGAAGGGTGGACTCCATGCTGCGTAGAACAGGTAGCTCGCGATGAGCAGGTTTAGCTTCTTCACGTGCCAGGGCAGCGGCAGATTGTGAAGCCCGAATACGATTACGAAGAACACCGCGAAGGTCAGTGAATTGAATAGCATGGGTCGATAGTTCCGGCGCCGGCCCGGTTCTAACCATGGTCTGGGGATGATTTTTGGCTCACATTCAGCTCACAGGGCGCGAGACCCCGGTTTTATTTGATGTTTTCGCGGCTGATCTGCGCACTGGGGAGCTGTTCAAGGACGGGCAGCGGGTGGTGCTGCCCAACCAGTCCTTCCTTGCACTCGCCGCGCTGCTCGAGCGACCCGGGGAGCTGGTGTCCCGCGAAGAGCTCCGCGCCCGGCTGTGGCCGGATGGGCGGGTGGTGGAGTTTGAGCAGGGGCTGAACGCGATCATCAACCGCCTGCGCGAGGCCCTGGGCGATTCGGCGAGCGCCCCGAAGTTTGTGGAGACACTGCCGCGTCGGGGCTACCGGTTCATTGCCGCGGTTGCATCACCGCCGAGGGGAGTGACGTCCAGTGCAGCGGTTGGCGCGGGTGCGGCACAGGCAGCAGCCGTGCCCGACCTGACGACGGCTGGACCACTGACTCGCACCGTGGTTGCAAACGGGGCCGGCACGCGGCCTTCACCGTCGTCTGCGGCAGGCCTTCCGCAAACCTCTCCCCCGGAGGTGCCGGTTCGGCTCTATGGGTTGGGGGTGTTGCTGGCTCTGCTGGTGTTGCTCGTCAGTGTCATGGGACCTGGCCAACGTGGGGCGGACACCTTCGCCAATCCCACCATCCAGCGGTTGACCAGCTCCTTGGGTCGCGAGGTGAGTCCTTCCTTTGCACCGGACGGGCGCAGGTTTGTATTCGGCTGGAACGGCGTCGGCGAAAGCGGCTTCGATCTGTACATAAAAAAGCTCGACTCCGAGCACCTGCTGCGACTCACTCACGCCCCTGCAACCGCCATCAGCCCGGCCTGGGCCCCGGGCAGTGGTGGGCAAATTGCATTTGCCCGCATCACCGCCGATGAGAGCGGCCTCTATTCCGTCCCCGCCACCGGCGGCCCAGAACACCTGTTGACACAGGCCAGCTTCCTCGACGAGTCCTACATGCAATTGAGTTGGTCCCCGGACGCACGCTCGCTCGCTTACTCCGCCCTGGCCACCGGCTCTTCCAGTTACATCCACGTGTTGACTTTGGATGGCCTGTCAAAACGGGTGCTACGACGTCCCAGTGGTTGTGCCGATGCCGGCATCCCCGCTTTTTCACCTGATGGTCGTCAGCTCGCATTTGTGTGTACGACCAGTCTGGCCGTCTACTCCGTGTATGTAACGGGCACATCCGAAGATGACCCGCGGCTATTGGCGAACCTGCAGGGGAACGCCCGCGGACTGACATGGTCCGCTGATGGCAAGGAACTCATCCTGGCCAACGACGCCGGAGATGGCAGTGCCCTGTGGTTACTCACGTTGAGTGGCAAGCTATTGCGCGTGCCCGGATCGGAAGAGGCACTGGGTCCCGGCCTCGCCAACACCTCTACAGGGGTTTCCCCGTCCGGGGATATTTCCCCATCCGGGGATATTGCCTTTGTGCGCGAGGAACAGCGCTTCGAGCTGTGGCGCATCGATCTGACGTCGGCTGCCGACCCAGGCAGCGCCCTGGCTGCCGCGTCGCGTAGTCAGCTCGTTCCGCAATATTCGCCTGACAACGCGCATGTTGTCTTTCAATCTGACCGTTCCGGCAACTCCGAAATCTGGATGGCCGACGGCGATGGGCACAACCCCGTCCAACTGACCGCATTCAACGGTCCGCTGACCGGTGGCCCCAGTTGGTGCAGTGACGGCCGCCGCATTGCCTTCGACTCTCGTGCGTCAGGTACATCGCGGATATACCTCATGGATGTCCCGGACGGCCCATCTCACCCGCTCGCAACATCGCAACGAAACCTCTCTCTGCCAGTCTGGTCACAGGACTGCCAATGGATCTTCGCGAGCGACGGACGAGCCACCCTGTACCGCGTGCCGGCCTCCGGCGGCGCCGCAGAACAGTTCACTCACAAGCGGGCCTATCGCGCGGCGGTGAGCGGTGTCCAGGTTATATTCAATGTCGCGAGCGCGGCCGGTATCGAGCTGTGGTCACGGCCCGCTCCCGGGGGCGAGGAACGGCCCCTGGAAGGTATGCCGCAGCTCCGTTATTCGGACGATTGGTTTGTTGCCCGCGACGGCATTTACTACACCAGCGCCGGATCGGTGAGCTTCTACGAGTTTGCCTCACACGATACCCGCCTCGTGCGGCCACTCGCCGGAGTACCGGCCGCGCTGGGCGGGTTGGGCATGACAGTCTCGCCAGATGGGCGTTGGCTCGTGTATACACGCAGCGCCGATTGGCAAGGCGATATCATGATGATTTCAGGTCACTGAGCATGAAGATTCTTATATTGACGGTGTTTCTTTGTGTTGCTTCTCCTGCGTGGAGTGGAGTACTCGCGTACGCCGCCGGCGATATCGGTGAATGCGAAGGCAAACCGGCCGCTCAGAGTGCGGCCGCGCAAACGGCGAAAATGATCCCCGCCGACGCCGCCGTGTTTGTGGTAGGTGACACGGCTTACCCACATGCGGATCTGGCAACACTGCAGGCGTGTTACGCGCCCACATGGGGGCCGTTTCTCGCGCACACCTACGCAGTTCCCGGCAATCATGACTACGTTGATGGCTCGCCGGCCGATTTCCTGAAGTACTTCGGCGAGCGCAACGGCCAGCGGACCTGGTACCGCGTGCAGGTGGGCGATTGGTGGGTAATAGGTCTGGACAGCAACATTTCCTCACCGTTGCTCGATGCCCAGCAGGCGTGGCTCGAGCAGCAGTTGAAGGAAATTGAGGGTGACGGTCGTTGCATTCTGTCAATGTGGCATCACCCGGTGTTTTCCACCGGGCTACATCGCAAGGATGGCAAAAAGATGCTGCCGGCCTGGGCGGCGTTGGAGCGTGCTGGTGCCGATCTCGTGTTGAATGGCCACGAACACTTTTATGAGTCCTTCGAACGCAAGGACGCCTCGGGAAAGAATAATCCGGGCGGTTTGCGGGAAATCATCGCGGGAACCGGCGGCGCCGGGTTGTATGACCTGTCAGTGGTCCGCGGTGCAAAAACCTACGCCCGCAAGCACGGGTTGTTGGAGCTGCACCTGGAGAAGGATCGCTACGAATTTGCGTTCCGGACCCTCGAGGGACGTACCCGGGATTCCGGCTCCGCGCAATGCCGACGCGCCGGTATCCCTTTAGGGTGAGCAGATTGTCCTCGCCAGATGAGCTTTAAATTGCGAATTTCGCGCGTATACAGGTACCAGCAAATTATCGAAAAGAGACTCAGGGTCATGAGGACGTTATTGGTGGCGCTTGCGCTGCTTGGCGCAGCGGGGACCGCGGCAGCCGATGTTCAGGATACCGTTGTTGTTGTCGGCACGACTGAGGCCTGCGGCGACGCAACTCCCGAACGTGCCCGATGGCTTGCGGACAAAGCCTCCCGCGATGGCGATCACCAGCGCGCAGGCGAGTGCTACCTGGCAGCCGGCCAGCGCTCCCTGGCTGATCAATCGTTTGTGAGGGCCGCCTCCGTACAGTCCAAGACAGATACGTCCCGGCGGCTCGCCTCGAACCTGAGTGACTTCAAGGCCTCGACCCGCCAGCTGAAGCAGGCGTTTCAACACCGGTAGCTATAGCAGGCCCGTGATGCGACGCGGGCCGAGCCGGTAGAATGGGCGTTCCTTAGATCCCGAAGGCCCATAATGTCACTGTTCTCGCGCTTCTTCCGCAAGGCGCCGCCGGCCCCCCCTGTCCCCGAAGCCCCTGTCCGCCCGTCGGCACCCGCTGCCCGGTCCGCGGTCGCGCACCCTGCAAGGGTCGCGCACCCTGATCGTGAGCGGGAAGCCGCTCAGGAAGAGGCATCGCTTCAGGCTGCGATAGAGGGGAACGACGCCGAAACCATTTCCAGGCTGGTGGTGGCGGGTAAGTCCACCAAGATCCGCCAGCTCGCCGCTCACGCCGTCAACGATCCTGCACAGCTGCGGGACTTGATCCGCGAAGTCCGGGGCGGAAACGACAAGAGCGTCTACAAGATCCTGACGGCCAAGCGCGACGTGCAACTCGGCGAGACCCGCAAACACGAGCAGTTGCAGGAAGAGATCAATACCGCGGCCGCGGCGGTCGAGCGTCACAGTCATCGACCCTACGATGCGTTGTTCGGCCCGACCCTGGATCAGCTCGAAATCCGTTGGCTGAGCGTGGCCCCGCAGGCGGCTCCCGAGCTCAGCGAAAGAGTCCGGCAGGCGATCGATCGCGCACGCGAAGTCATTGCCGGCCACCTGCGGCAGATCGCAGTGGAGGCCTCACGCCAGTTGGCTGCCGAAAACGCGGCCGCGGAGGCCCAACGGGTCAAGGAGCTCGAAGATAAAGCAGCCGCCGCTGCGGCGGCCGAGCGCGCCCAGGTCGAATCGGAAGAGCGTAAAGCACTTGCGGAACAGCTGGCGGCTGAATCCCTCGCGTTCCGGCAGATCGGCGGCCTGATCCGCAAGGCCCAGAGCGCCTTGAACGAAGGCAGCACGGGCCGTGCAGCAGGGTTGCGGCGCGCGATCGAAGAGAAGATCGCGGGCGCGCCGCCGCTGTCACCCTCTCTCACCAGCCAGCTGCTGAATCTCGACACCCGGCTGAATGAGCTCAAGGACTGGAAAAACTTCTCTGTCGGGCCGAAGCGCGCGGAGTTGATGCAGGACATGGAGTCGCTCGTCGACTCAACCCTCGAGCCGCCGGTGCTGGCCGAGCGCATCAAGAGTCTGCAGGAGGAGTGGCGCACCCTGAGCAAGGGGGCGGGCGAGAATCTCGAGGCCGACTGGCAGCGATTCCAGGAAGCGGCGCGCAAGGCGTATCAACCGTGTCGCGAATATTTCGAGGCGCAGGGGCTCGCGCGGCAGGAGAATCTGCAGCGGCGCGAGGCGTTGGTGGCGCGGCTGGTTGCGTTTGAGAGCGGGCACGACTGGGAGCAGCCGGACTGGCGTCTCGTGTTGGTTGCCCTGCGCGAATCCAAACAGCTGTGGCGCCAACATTCGCCGGTGGACCGGGCACCGGGCAAGGCCGTGCACGACCAGTTTGTTGCGGTCACATCCAAACTGCAAAATCGTCTCGAGGCCGCGTATGCTGCGAACAGCAATCAAAAGAAATCTTTAATCGCACGCGCCCAACAGTTGTGTTCTTCCGAGGACAGCCGCAGTGCGATCGACGAGGTCAAGGAGCTGCAGCGCCGCTGGAAAACGGTGGGTATCGTGCCGCGGGACGAGGATCACCGCTTGTGGGAGGAGTTCCGCCAACATTGTGACACCGTGTTTCAACGCCGGCAGCAGGAGTTTGCCGAGTACAGCACCGCGTTGGAGGGTAACAAGGATGGGGCGATTGCCGTTTGTGAGGAGCTCGAAGGAATTGCCGGCTCGTCCGGTCCGTCCCTCCTGGCAAGCACGGCCCGTGTCACGGAGTTGCAGGGAGCGTTCGATGCGCTCGGTGAGTTTCCACGTGGCGTTGCGCGTGACTTGCGTGGTCGATTCGAGCGGGCGGTGGAGCGTTGTGAAGCGGCAGTTGCACAACAGAAGCTGCGGGATACCGAACAAAACTGGAGCACCCTGTTGGAAGCGGCAAACCGGGTTAGGGCCTACAAACTGGCACTCGTCAGCGCGCCGGATTCGGCCGAGCCTCTGCGGCAGGCGGCTGAGGACTACGTCTCTGGCGTCACTCAATGGCCCAAGGGCGGGCAGGACGCTGTGAAAGCTGCGTTGGGGAAAGCTTCAGGACCCGACCTCGAGGCGAATGAGAAGGCACTGCGCCTGCTGTGTGTTCGCGCCGAAATTCTGGCGGACCGTCCGAGTCCACCGGAGGATCAACCGCTGCGCCGTGAATATCAGGTGCAGCGCCTCATGCAAAGCATGGGACAGGGCATCACTGTCGATGCATCTCAAATGGACACCCTGACCATGGAATGGGTCCAGGCCGGCCCGATCGAAGAGGCGCGCTACACACAGTTGCTGGAGCGATTCACGGGGTGTCGCCCGCACTGACGTGCTGCGGGCGTCCACATGAAGCGATCGCTGGAGCAGGCCTGGCGGGAGATCAGCACCGAGCTCGATGAAGTTCTCGATCTCGAGCCTCCAGCGCGCCGGGTCTGGCTCGCCGAGTTGGAGCTCAGCGATCCAGGGCGAGCGGAACGAGTCCGTGCCTACATAGCCGATCTCGACCGGCTGGAAAGCGATAATTTCCTCGGCCTCGATCTGCCTGCGGTGCTTGCCGTCAACACCAGTCTCGTCGGGCGGCGGCTCGGCGCGTACACGGTCGACCGCGCGATTGGCCGCGGCGGCATGGGGACAGTCTGGCTGGCCCATCGCAGCGACGGTCGCTTCGACGGCGAAGTCGCGATAAAACTGTTGAACGCCGCGTTACTGGGCGGCGGCGGCGAGGAGCGCTTTCTCCGCGAAGGACACCTGCTCGCGAAGCTCGAGCATCCCAACATTGCGCGCCTGATCGATGCGGGAGTGAGCGACACGGGGCAGCCGTTGCTCGTACTCGAGTATGTGCGCGGTAACCCGATTACCGAGTATTGCGAGAGCGAGCACCTGGATCTCAGGGGTCGCATCGAGTTGTTTCTCAATGTGCTGTCCGCGGTCTCGCATGCGCACAGCCGGCTGGTGATTCACCGCGACCTGAAGCCGCCCAATATTTTTGTCACCGCCGACGGAGTGGTGAAGCTGTTGGATTTCGGAATCGCCCGGCTGACAAATGCGGATGGGGCCACCGCCAATGACCTCACCCGTCTGGGTCATGCGCCTCTGACATTAACCTATGCCTCTCCCGAGCAGATCAGAGGCACGGATATCGGAACTGCAACCGATGTCTATTCGCTCGGTGTGCTGTTGTATGAGCTGACAACCGGGCAACTGCCTTACAGTCCCAAGCGCGACACGCTGGGCGCGCTGGAAGAGGCGATTCTGACGGCCCAACCGCCGCTTCCGAGTCGTGTCGCGCAGAACAGGAAAGCCCAGAGGGCTCTGCGCGGCGACCTCGACACAATCATTCTGACGGCTCTGCACAAGGACCAGTCAGAGCGCTACAGCACCGCCGCGGCATTTGCCGAGGACCTGCGACGCCATCTGCGCAATGAGCCCATTCTGGCGCGCAGTCAAAGCACCTGGTACCGGGCGCGTAAATTTCTCATACGCAACCGGTTTCCCGTACTCGCGGCCAGCGCAATCGTTTTCGCGATGATCGCGGCTCTTGGGATCGCACTTTGGCAGGCTCATGTTGCGCGTGAGCGTGCGGCGCAGGCTCAGGAGATCAGTCACTTCATTACTTCGGTGTTTGAGGATGCAGATCCTACCGGCAGCGCGGCCGGTGATGTCCGGGCCACCGACCTGCTCATACGCGGACGTGCCCGGGTCGAGCAGGAGTTGCATGATCGGGTTCAATTGCAGACCGGGCTGCTGTGCACGATCGCAAACAGCTTGTACGCCTTGGGCGCACACGTCGAGGCACGCACGACTTTTGAAAAGATGCGGGCCCTGGCGGGCACGTCCGGCGCGAGTCCCGAGTGTTTGAACTTCTATGCAGATCTGCTGGCCATCATGGGCGATTATCCCGCGGCGGACGAGGTGTTGCGCGTGGCGGAGCAGGCGGAGCAGGGCGTGCCGAGTCTGATCGCCGGCAAAACCTGGCTTACCCGGGCTACCCTGGATCTCAATCTGAATCGCGAGAAACAGGCGCTCGAGGAAGCGCGTCGTGGGGATGAGATGGTGCGCGCTCACAGCTCAGTGGGCTCGCGCGACAGCCTCGAGTCGGCTCTGCAGCGCGCACGCGTCGAGTATGTGTCCGATGATAACGGCGCGGCGCTCGCCACGGCCGAGCGTGCGATCGCCGAGCAAGCCGCGAATCCGGTTGAGTTTTCCCGAGGTCGGGGACTGTATTTGTCGCTGCGAAGCTTGCGGGCGCGTGCGTTGTCCGCGGTGGGTCGGCGGGACGAGGCGGCTGCCGAGTACGAATCGCTGCTACCAGAGTTGACTGTGGCATTCGGGAGCAACACTCACCAGCTTGGCATTGATATGTGGGAATACTCGGTTATCGAGCAGCGTCGCGGCGAGTTGCGTCACGCGATTGCGCTCGCGCGGCAGGCATTGGTTGCCACCGGCATCTCGCAACGGGGCGTCGCATCGGTGTCCCTGGGGTTGGCCCTGGACTATACGTTGGCTCGTAATGGTCCTGCGGCCCTCGAGTGGGCTACCAAAGCGCGTGACGTGCATGCGAAAACCTTTGGTACACAGAACCGGGATAGCAGCGTGCGATATGAGGCACTGGCCATTTACGCGGCGGGCCTGGTTGGCGATCCGGCGGCGGCCGCGGCGCAACTGCAGCCGTTGATCGATCAACAGCGGGCGGCCGGGTCGTCGTTTCTGGTGCGGCTGCTGGAGTATCAGGGCGGGATGTATTTGCGCGCGGCGCAGTTTGGCGACGCAGCGCGATGCCTGCAGGAGGCGGAGCTTCTTGTGTTGCCCAATCCGGACCAAAGCTTTCTGCTGCCGACGATTCGCGCCGACCTGGGCCGCGCGCTGCTGCAACTCGGCCGCTTGGATGAGGCCGCTGTCAAACTGCAGGCCGCCCTGTCGGGACCGGGCGTTCCGCACACGGCAACACCGGCTCAGGCCGATGCGCATACGGGACTGGCGCTCATTCTCCTGAAGCGTAATGATCCGCGCGCGGCGTTGAAACAGGCCACCGCCGCGGACGAGTTTTGGCAGGCCTTTGATCCCGACAATCCGGCTCGCAAGGAGGCGACTGACCTGCGGTCGCAGGCGCTGCGGGCCGTGTCGGTGCGCCCGGAGAAATGAATGCGCGTATTGGCGATGTTGATGGCTTTGACGGTGTCGTCCTGGAGCCTTGCGGCTTCACCGGTTCTGACTATTGACCAGAAGAAATACAGCGCCGAGGAACTGCTCGGCCGCTCTGATGCCACTTCAATCACTGTGCCGGACGATGTTTCCTACCGCCGCTCGATGACCTACGAGGCGGTGCCGTTGCGTGCATTGCTGCCTGCGCCACAGGGCGATCGTTACGACACCCTGGAGGCCAAAGCCACTGATGGCTTTGTCGCGCAGATTCCTCTGGAGCTGGTGACTCGCGGCGCGGCGATTCCGTACCTGGCTGTGGAGGATCCAGCCCATCCCTGGCCCGCACTGCCGAAAGAGAAAAAGTCGGCAGGTCCGTTCTATGTGGTCTGGGATCATCCGCAGCGGTCGGATATCCGCTCGGAGCAGTGGCCGTTTGCTCTGATGAGCTTGACGTTTGTGGAAAGCCCGGTGCACCGCTGGCCGCAACTGGTCAGTCATTCAACGGAGCCTCTGGCTCAGTCAGGTCAGAAGGTGTTTGTCACCTTCTGCCTGCCGTGTCACCAGTTGAGCGGTGCGGGTGTTGGAAAGGTGGGGCCGGATCTCGGCAAGCCGATGCCGGTCATGCAGTACATCACCGAACCCGGACTGCGCGCCATTGTCCGCAACCCGGCCGGTGTTCGTACCTGGCCGGAGCAACACATGACGGGGTTTGGGACGAAGACGCTGCCGGAGGCGGACCTCGATGCGTTGGTAGCTTATCTGAAGGGGATGGCTAAGTAGCCCCATCGGGAAGTGTGAACGCTACGATGCTGCTTCCCGACGCGGCGCCATTCTTGCCGCCGCCACACACGATGACTACATACTGCTTACCGGCCAGGGAGTAGATGGACGGCGTGGCGTTACCTGCGGCCGGCAGCACCGTCTCCCAGAGCAAGCGTCCCGTCAGCTCGTCGAACGCGCGGAACTTCTTATCGAAGTTGGTGGCCGCAATGAAGAGCAGTCCGCTGGCGGTGACGACCGGGCCGCCGTAGTTGTCGCTGCCGGTGTTGGTGATCCCTTTGGCTACCAGCTCCGGGTACTCTCCCAGCGGGATCTGCCAACGGATCTTGCCGTTGTTGAGATCAATGGCATTCAATGTTCCCCACGGCGGCGTCAGCGGGGGATAGCCGTCCGGATCACGGAACAGGATGTAGCCTTCATTGCGGTATTGCAGCCAGTTGGGATCGTTGGCCGCGGCTGCCGGATCCACCACGCCGGTATCCTTGCCGGTTTCCAGGAACTCGACAATCTCGTCCACATTTTTCTCGAGATAGTCGAAGGACGGCATGCGTCCAGTGCCCTCCCGGATGAGGCTGGTGATCTGCTCGCGGCTGAGGCGGTTGCCGATGTCCACGAGCGATGGGAACGTTGGCGGTGCGCCCTGGAGATGATCACCGTGACAACTTGCACAGTTGTTCTTATAGAGCGAGGTGGTGTCATGAGTCACCATCCGGATGATCCACGGTTGCTCGTTTGAATTAACAAACAGCAGTCCCGCTTTTTCGTCGTACGCGGCGCCTCCCCACTCACCACCGCCGTCCGTTCCGGGCATCAACACCGTTCCACGCAGACTCGGCGGGGTAAACATCCCATTGGAGTCGAGGCCTTGCAACTGCGCGAGGACTGCGGCATGTGCCTCGGGGGTGCGGTTGGTTACCATGTCAGGGGTAAATGTCTGTCGCGCGAACGGCGGCGGCGCGACCGGGTAGGGCTGGGTTTCAGCCAGCTTCTCGCCCTGGAGCGCTGATGCCGGAACCTTCCGGTACTTCACCGGTATGAGCGGCTTGCCGGTCTTGCGATCCAACAGGTACACGTAGCCTGTCTTCGCGATCTGCGCGACCGCCTCGACGGGTTTGCCGTTGTGTTTGACGGTGACGAGGCTCGGCGCCGCGGGGAAATCCAGATCCCATACGTCGTGTTTGATGCCCTGAAAGTGCCAGATGCGTTGCCCGGTTCGGGCATCCAATGCGAGCACGCAATCGGCGTACAGGTTGTCGCCGATTCGGTTGGAGCCGTAGAAGTCGAACGAGGCCGATCCCGTCGCCGCGAAGACCATTCCGAGCTTCGGGTCGAGGCTCAGGCCCGACCATGCGTTCGCACCGCCTGAAATCTTGTATGCGTCCTTGGGCCACGTTTCGTATCCCGGCTCGCCGGGCCAGGGGATGGTGTGGAAAATCCAGCGCTGCTGACCGGTCTTCACATCGAATGCCCGGATGTGGCCCGGTGAGCCGGGTAAGGTTTCCGGCACCGTGCTCCCCAGGATCAGCAGATTCTCGAAGATCACACCGGGACTGCTGGCACTGACGCTCAGCCGATCCGCGGGCCGGCCCAGTCCCTCACGCAGGTCGATGCGGCCGGCGACTCCGAAGGTGGGCAGCGGTTTGCCGGTCGCCCGATCCAGGGCATACAGAAAGTTACGATACGTAACAAAGACGCGATCCTGGTACACCGTCACGCCGCGATGGCGAAAATGCCGCGTGGGGGCAACGCCGCCGGAGGGATCGAATTTCCAGATCTCGTGGCCGGTTCTGGCGTCCAGGGCAACCACTTGCAGGGTCGGTGTGGTGGCGTAGAGGGTGCCGTCGACCACGATCGGGTTGCTCTGCATCTCCGAGTCCTTGAACGCATCGTGCGCGTCATAGACCCATGCCACCCGCAATTTGCCGACGTTGGCCGGAGTTATCTGCGTCAGCGGTGAATACCGGGTGTTGTAGGGGCTTCCGCCGTTCGCGGGCCATTGTGTGTCCGAGGCGGTCGCGGTGGTCGCGGCGAGCAGCAGGAGAAGGGCTTTCACTTGTTTGCGAGCAACGTCTGGGTGTTTGTAATGAGCATAGCGGCGACGGCCTCCGGTTGGAGGGAAAACTTTCCGGACAGCCAATGGGTGAGCAGCGCAATCTGCAATTCTGCCACCAGCAGCGCCTTCAGTCCGGAGCGGCTGCCGCGGGGTAGCCGGGCCTCGATTACGCAGGCCAAGGTCCTCACCCAGATGCCCCGGATGGGCGTCTCGAAGAAGACCCGGTTGACGCGCTTTTGCTCCCTGAAGTGGGCCAGCAGGGGCAGCAATCCCTGCGGCGTGGCATCGGCCGCCACGCAGGCGGCCAGGCCGCCCGAGGGTCCTTGCAGACTTTCTTCCAGCAGGTTCTGTTTGCTCTTGTAGTGCGAATAGAACGTCGAGCGTCCGACATTCGCCGTGTTGCAGATGTCGCCAATGCTCACGACATCATATCCACGGCTCAACACCAGCTGCACAAACGCGGACCGGAGCGCGTCGCGGGTCCTCTGTGCACGACGATCAATTTTCGAGACAAAAAGCTTCATTTGTCCACCAACGTTGCGGGTGAATACTATAAAACAGGTCACCATGATGACTGAGCGAAATGGATTGGCGACGGCATTCGCCGTGTGTGCCGCGACGATGGCTGCTTTGTTGGCCGGTCATTCCACCGGCAACCCGGGTGTCGTGCACGGCGGATTCATTGTCCTTCAGTGTGTGCTGATGGTCTGCTTTGTGATCTGGTCCCGCATGTTGGGATCACAACGGGTGGCTGTCGTTGTTGGCATGGTGATGTTTTGCGTTGGGTGCGGGGCACTGATTGGATCGATGCTCCTGGATGGGTTCGTGTCGCCGGCACTCGAGGCGCGGTATGCAGGGGACCCGGGCAGCGCCCGGATCTTGTTGAGTTTCTGTGGAACGGTCATCCGGTTCCTGATGCCGTTGGGGCTGTTGCTGCAGTCGGTCGCCATGCTGAGCTGGTCGTCGGTACTCCTGAAGGAGGCGGCAATGACGCGGGTGGTGGGGGTCTTTGGCGTTGTCTGCGCTCTGACCGTGCTGGGGCTGTTCCTACCTTTCATGAACCTGTCAGCGCATGTAGTGCTCGGCGCTATTGTAGTGCAGGTGGTGTGGTATCTCGGGCTCGCGGCGTCGCTGGTCGGCGCTGGGAAATCCCTATCCCGTTAGGTCTAGGGCGTATAAGTCCCGGATTGTGCTAGCCTTCGGGTGAGTGACTAACACACCTTTCCAACTTACCGGCAACGCTGGCGATTCCGGTGAGTTGCCAACACGCGCGGCGGCCGTTGCGGTCCGGCCTCTGCAACCAGTCGTCTTCGCATTCGGGCGGCTGGGGGACATGGTCATGCTGACCGCTGCGGTGCACCTTCTGCACCAGCGTTTCGGCCGGCGATGCCTGGTCGTCGGTGCCGGTCCCTGGAATTCGGCGCTGTTCAAAGGGCACGCCGACGTCGAGCAGGTCCTGTCTTTCTCGCGGCACATGCCGTTCATGCTGAGCGCTGCGTGGTGGCAGTTGCTCGTGGCGTTGCGGCAATCCGGGCCGGGCCCTGTCTACGTGTGCGAGCGCTCGCCGCGGCAATTGTCCCGAATCCGGCGCATGCTGGCGCTTACCGGTCTCGATCCGTCGCGCTGTTTGTTTATCGGCGACCTCGAGAATGAGCCGGAAAGCTGGGTCGACCGCTATATCCAGTTGGGTCAGCTCACTCCGCCCGCGTTCGCGGCCAGCGACTATCCCGTCGCATCGGGAAGGCAGGCGCCGCGGCTGACTGTTTCCGATCCGGAGCGACAGGAGCGCGATGACTGGCTGCGGGCTCGCGGCTGGTTCGGGCACCCCCTCGTGCTGCTGCAACCGGGTAACTTCCGGACCATGAGCCGGCGGCGCGATGAATTGCGGCGGCTCAATATGGACGACAAAGCGTGGCCCATAGAAAACTGGGTTGCCTTGATTCGCCGGGTGGTCGGTACATTGCCGCAAGCGCGGGTAGTGCTGTGCGGCGCGCCTCAGGAGGGCGAGATGCTGCGCGCGATCGCCGCGAGCGTGGCGAGTCCGGATGTGGTCGCCGCCGAGTTGGGTTTGCGGCAGTTGCTGGCGCTGAGCGAAGGGGCTCACAGCATGATCTCGGTGGACACAGGCCCGGCCCACGCGGCTGCGGCGTTGGGTCTGCCGCTGGTTGTCCTGTTTGGTGCCGAGTCTCAACGTGTCTGGCTTCCTCGCAGCTCGTCGGGCTCTGCGGTGTTAGGCTTGGGCGGACCCCCGCACTCCAACCGCGTCGATCAGATTTCTCTCGATGCGGTGTCGAGCGCCTGGGGATCCCTGACGCGGTGACCCCAAAGCCGATGCGGGCGCCCCTCCAGCCCACGGTCTTCTACTTCTGCCGGCTCGGCGACATGGTCATGTTGACCCCGTTGCTCAATCTGCTGCACCGCCGATATGGGCTGCCGTGTCGGGTCATCGGCACCGGCTCGTGGACCGCCTCGTTGTACGAGGGCCATCCCGATGTCGCGGATGTATGGTCCTTCCATCGTCACTTCCCGTTCCCGTTTGATTCCTCATGGTCGGCGGTCCGGCGGGCGCTGCGCGCCAGCGCACCTGGCCCGATCTACATCTGTGAGCGTCACTACCGCCAGCTTCCCCGGATTCGCAGGATGTTGTGGCTGGCGGGGGTGGATCCGGGCCGTTGTGTGTTTTTGACAGACGAACCGGTCACGGGCCCCGAACATCTCGTTGACAGGTTGTTGCGCCAGGGGACCCGCACGCCGCCCGCGATCCGGGCCGCCGACTATCCCATCCCGGATCTCGACTGGGTGGACGGGCCGCGGTTGTATGTGTTGGATTCAGATCGTGCACAGCATCGCGCGTGGCTCGAAAGCCAGGGTGCGGTGGGGAGGGAGTGCATCATCATCCAACCGGGTAACCATCGCAGCATGGGGCCACGCAGAAAGCGCTGGCGCCGTTTGAACAACGACAACAAGTTCTGGCCCCTCGAGCGTTGGGCCGAGCTCATCCACAGAATCCACGCGCACCGCAGGGACGCCTTGATTGTCATTCGCGGCTCGCCCGAGGAAGTCTCCATGCTCCAGGAGATCAAGGCCGTCACGGACCTCGACGCGGTGGTTGTGTACGGCCACGGTCTCCGGCCGCTCCTTGCGCTGTGCGAGGCGGCGCACAGCATGGTCTCTGCCGATACCGGCCCCGCGCATGTTGCTGGCGCATTGAGATTGCCGTTGGCAGTGCTCTATGGCGCTGAGTCTCCTAAGTACTGGCTGCCTCGGACACCTGCTGGATCGCCCGTACTGGGAGTGGGCGGACCTCCGGGTGCGAATCGCGCGGAGCAGGTGCCTGTCGACGCTCTCTTCGACGCTTGGCTCGCGGTGGTTGAGCCGGGACTCAAAAATCCAGGCCGACTTGAATCCAGCCGCGGGACGGGGAGTCGGTTGCGGACTGCGCCGGACTCTCGCCCAGCCGCCAGGCCCAACTCGCGCGCAGTCTGATGCCGTCGAACAGGGACAGGTTGAAACCGACCCCGGCGCCGCGCAGGGTGGCCGAATTACTGCCGGGCAGGAATGGGTCTTTGTTGACGTTGATGTAGCCTTCATCGAAGAACAGGAATGGGCCGCTGGAGTGACGCAGCTCCACGGTTCCCAACACGCCGGTGTCGCCAACGCCTTCGCCCTGTGGATACGCTCTAACGGCGTCTGGACCGCCGAGGCTGAACTTCTCGGAAGGATCGAGGTTCTTACCGGCACGCTGGCCTGAGACGGCTCCGTACAGACTGAGTCCCAGGCCAACGTTCTGCAGGTGCAATGCTGTGTAGACAAGCTTTTCGAAGGTACCGTCCGTTCGGGTTGTAGCTCCGTCAATTTCCAGTGCACTGGCATCGCGAATGTCCAGGTTGCCCCTGACGTACGACAATGTGCCGGCGGTTATACCACTCGCGTTGCGGATGTTGCCACTGATGGTCAGTGTGACTTCGCGACTCGACCGTGGGTCGGTGGTGAAGGTCGCTTTGACGTCGTCTTTCAGGTTGCCATAGCTATAGGCCACTTGGGCGTCCAGGCTGGCGGCCAGGGTTTTCAGCACGGGGTACTGAATATAGATCGAGCCGACCGTGGCACTGCCGCGCGCGTCGAGCTCTGCGAACTGCTTGCCCAGGGTGTAGTCGGTGCGCGTTACGCTTGCGCCAATTCTCATGACATCAACGGGTACCTGATAGCTCGCGCGGCCGTACATGACACCATGCTGGTCGGTAAACACGCCGCGGAGCGCGAGTTGATCGCCGAAGCCTGCGAGGTTGGAGCCGGTGAAGCCGAGTCCGCCTCGCCATTGGCCCGTGTAGGTGTTGCCGAAGTTGTCGACATCCACTGAACCTTGGAAGTGACGGCCAGGCGTCAGGTGCACTATCAGGTCCGCGGTGCCCACTTCCGTACCGGGCCTCAGAGTCGCTGTCGCGACCACCCCCTGGAGGTCCTGGAGCAGCAGCAGGTCGCGCTCCAACGGGCCGGACTGGATCAGATTCGATTTCGTGGTGTTTCTCAGCAGGCGGCGTACCAGCCCCTTGGAGACACCCGCTTCGTCCTCGATCAGCAGCCTTCCATAGTGACCTTCCAGCACGCGGATCTCCACGACTCCGTCGCGGACCTCTTGCGACGGGACGTATGCGCGGGCAAGGGGGTAGCCGTGGTCGCGATAGAACCGAGTGATGTTTGCTGCGCCTCGTCTCAGGTCTGCCAATGATGCCGGATGGCCGGTGTAATGGGACACCAGGGCTTGCAGGCTCTTCGGTTTGAACGCGGTTGCGCCGGTTATGTTTATTTTCTCCACCGGAAACACCGGGCCCGCAGCGGCGCCCTGGGTGTTTGGAGTGGACTGCTGAATGTCCAGGCCGGATTTTGGCGCGGGTGGAGGGGTGGGGCGCTGTTGCTGCATCTCGCGAAGGGTCGTACCGATGTCGGGCGGGCTAGCGTTTTGCGCGTTTGTGGTGCCGGACACAGTGGCTAACAGCGCGGCTAACAATGTGGCGCAGGTTGTTGTGTGCCCCTTCATTTCACGCTCAGTAGGAGAACGTGAGCGCGACGCCTGCAGGAAGTCTGATACCTGAGTCGGCGACGGCTACGGGCAGTTGCTCTAGTCCGTCAGCATGCTGGAAGCTCGTTTCGCAGTGCGATGAGTTCCCGCCTCCTTGTGCGTATTGGGCGCACAGACCTTCCATCTGGATGACGCTGGTTAAGGCGCCTGTGTAACCGTCCGGGACCCTGAAGTTGATGTCGGCGGTTGTTGTGACTGGGAGTTGCCAGGTGTAGTTGCTGGCGTCGGGTCCTTGGACGCTGAGGCCGTTTACGGTGACAGCTTTGCCTGTGCCGACGTTGCGGTCGGCGAAGGTGGCGTTTGTGAAGGTTGTGGTGAGTGCGTCACCGGCGATATGGTCATCGCTCAGGGTCACATTGGCTGCGGTGGTGCCGTCGTAGAGTTTGTTTGGTGCGAATGCAGTTAGGTTGAGTGGGCGAGGGGTGATGGTGTAGTCGGTGCCTGCGAAGCTCAGTTGGTAGCCTAGAGATGTGGCTACGGAACCCTGGCTAATGGCATAGGTGCCGACGACTTCGTGGCCGCTGCCGCTCAATGTGCCGGTTGTTCGGGTCAGTGCGCCCGCCACGGCTGTGGTGGAGGTGTCGCCGTCTATCAGGCCTGTCACTGAGTAGGTGAGGGCGGTTGTCGGTTCGCCATAGACGATGCTGACCGGGTTGGCACTGACGCTGAGTACGGGTGCCAGGGTGTACAGGAGTCCGTCGCCGGTGGTGGGCATGGCGCAGCCTGCGGAGAATTTGCAGTTGTAGCGCTTGAAGTCTGAAGTCAGCCCACCCAGCGAGTTGGCGGCAGGGTCTGTGGAATACACCAGCCACCGGCCGGCCCCTGGATTGAGCGAGCCGCTTGCGTTGGTGAAGTTGCTTGCCGCTACCAGCACAATCGAGTCGCCACCGCTGCTTGCGGTGATGGCCCCCTTCAGCGTCAGGTCCCCTGTTAGCGTTTGCGCCAGCAGCGTGCCCACGTGCGCAGCACCTAGGCTCAGGGAGCCCGCGTTCACAACGGACACATTGTTGGCACTGGCTACGGAGATCTCCTCGAGCCGATTCCCTGCATTCGTCAACGTCGCATTCCCAGCGCCGATATCGAGATCAACCGCTCCCGCCACCGCTCCGTTCGCGACGACGTCACCACTCCCCACGATGCGGAGCGTCGGCCCCGTCGCCGTGCCGCCCGTACCCGCGCCGCCACTGCCCGCGCCGCCGGTGCCTGTGCCGCCGGTGCTGGCGAGGCCGAACGTCGTCGCGCCGTTGTATGTTTGGCTGCCGGACGTAGTAAGCGCACTGCCGCTGATGTTGAGCGCAGTCGCTGAGTCGCTGGTCAGCGAGGCTAGCGGTGTCGCACCGCCGACTGCTCCACCCAACGTGAGGCTCCCGCCGCCACCGATGCTCAGCGCGTGGGCCCCGTCCACCGTCGAGTTCAACGCCAGCGAGTCTCCCGCGCCCACGCCGATCGCAGTATCGCTCGCGATCGTGACGGGCCCCGCCGCCGATGCGGTCCCGACGCCAACAAGCGCGCCGGTTGCCGCTGAGCCGCCACTGCCACTGCCGCTACCGCTGCCACCACTGCCGCCGCCGCCGCCGCCGCTGCCACTGCCACTGCCGCCACCGCTGCCGGAGCTGTTGGTCGGTGGGGCGCCGGGGCCGTTGAGGGTTAGTGGTTCGGCGTCGAGGGCGACGTTGGTGATTTCGAGCGTGGCTCCGTTGGCCACGACTGTGCCGCCGGTGGTGGTGCCCAGGGCACTGGCGTTTGTGGCTACCAGGGTGCCTCCGGAGAGGGTGGTCGCACCGCTGTAGGTGTTTGCACCGGCGAGGGTGAGCACGCCAGTCCCTTCCTTGGTGAGCGAGCCGGTGCCGCTTATCGTGCCGCCGAACGTCGTCGACGCGTTATCGCCGCCGGCGGTCAGCGCGCCGCTCCCTAATGCGATGGTGCCCCCACCGGCAATCGACCCCACCGTCTGCGCGAAATTGTTGAGATTAAAGGCGCCACCCGCGGCGACGGTGACATCCGACGCGGCAGCAATGCGGTTAGCCCCTCCCAACTGCAGCGTCCCCGCGCCGACTATAGTCGGGCCGGTATAAGTGTTGACGCCGCCCAACGTCATCACTCCCGTGCCAACTTTCATCAACCCACCCGTACCGCTGATGACACCTGCATAGGCGGTCGGGGTGTTGTCCCCGCCCGCGCTAAGTGTCCCAACTCCCAACGAAACGTTCCCTCCAGCAGCTCCACCACCCGCCAGCGAGCCAATCGTTTCATTCGTCCCATTCAGGGCGAGCGAGACACCCGCCGCGTTCGCCAGCGTAACGGCCGAGGTGTCAGCAATCGCACCTCCGCCCGTCAGGCTCAGCGTCCCAGCATTGACGGTAGTGGCGCCTGTGTAAGTGTTGGTGCCAGAGAATGTGGTGGTGCCGGTCCCCACCTTCGTAACTCCACCGGTCCCCGATATCGCCCCCGAGAAAATGGTAGACGCATTGCTTCCTCCAGCAGTGAGCGTCCCAGCGCCCAGCGTCACAGACCCAGCGCCAGCGATTGAAGCAGCAGTCTGAGCGAAGCCGTGCAGGTCCAGGACCGCGCCGTCAGCGACTGTGATTGCTGACGTGGTAGGTATACGGTTGGCAGCACCCAACCGCAGGGTGCCACCGTTGATGTTGGTAGCGCCGGTATACGAATTCGCCCCAGAAATCGTGAGGGTCCCCGCGCCGGCCTTGGTTAGCGCATTCGCCCCGCTGATGACCCCAGCCAACGTGAGCACATCCGCATCCGCATTCGCCCCGATGGTGGAATCGGTTGCCAAAGTGACGTTGCCCGCCAACGAAGCAGTGCCCACGCCGATCAGCGCACCACCGGGATCGGTGCCACCCCCCGAGCCACCGCCAGACCCGCCACCACCGCCACCGCCAGACCCGCCACCACCGCCACCGCCAGACCCGCCACCACCGCCACCGCCAGACCCACCACCACCGCCACCGCCAGACCCGCCACCACCGCCGCCGCCGGAGCCGCCACCACCGCCACCGCCAGACCCACCACCGCCGCCACTGCCGGAGCCACCGCTACCGGCCGAGCCCGGCGCGCCGACGCCGTTGAGCGTCAGCGTCTCGGCACCCACGGCGACATTGTTGATTTCGAGTGTCGCCCCATTGGCAACAACCGTTCCCCCAGCCGTGGTGCCCAGCGCGGCAGCGTTCGAGGCCACTAAGGTGCCGGCGGAGATGGTCGTCACACCGCTGTAAGTGTTGGCTCCCGAGAGGACTAGGGTGCCGGTCCCCTGCTTAGTCAGCGTGCCGGTACCGCTGACAACACCAGAGAATGTCGTCGAAGCATTATCGACCCCAGCAGCGAGCGCAGCCGAACCCAGGGTAATGTGCCCACCCCCCGCAATCGACCCCGCCGTCTCGGCGAAATTATTGAGATTGAAGGTCGCGCCGGAAGCAACGCTAATGTCCGACGTAGCCGCAATCCGATTGGCAGCCCCCAGTGTCAACGTCCCGGCCACGACTATAGTCGGGCCGGAGTAAGTGTTGGCCCCCGACAGCGTCATCACCCCTGTGCCAACCTTGGTCAATCCACCACCGGCGCCACTCATGACACCGCTGTAAGTGGTAGAGGAATTGTTGCCGCCCGTTGTGATCGTGGCAGCACCGAGGACGACGGTACCTCCGGTGGTGCCGCCTCCCGCCAGGGACCCAACTGTCTCGCTGACACCATTCAACGCCAACGACACCCCAGCCGTATTTGCCAAGGTGACCGCCGAGGTGTCAGCAATGGCGCTGCCCCCAAGCAAACTGAGCGTCCCACCGCTGACAGTGGTCGCTCCCGTATAGGTGTTCGTCCCTGAAAGGGTGGTAGTGCCAGTACCCGTCTTAGTGAACCCTCCAGTCCCCGAGATGACTCCCGAGAACATAGTCGACGTGTTGTTACTACCCGCCGTAAGTGTTCCAGAGCCCAGTGTTATGGACCCAGCGCCAGCGATGGACCCTGCGGTCTCAGCGAAGTTGTTGAGATTGAGGGTCGCGCCCGACGCAACCGTAACTGCCGAAGTTGCGGCAATACGATTGGCCGCCCCAAGCCGGATCGTTCCGCCGTTGATATTGGTCGCGCCTGAGTAACTGTTGGCCCCAGAGAGCACCAACGTCCCATCACCCAGCTTCGTCAGCGCGTTCGCACCGCTGATAACTCCCGAGAGAGTCAGCGTATCTGTCGTACCAGGCGTACCGACGCTGGCGGCTCCGGACAGAGTCACGTTGCCCGCTTCAGACGCCGTCCCGGCCCCAATCAATGCCCCGTTGCCACCAACGCCGCTGCCATTCAGATTCAGGGTCTCGGCGCCAATGGCGACGTTGTTGATGTCCAGCGTGGCACCATTGGACGCAACGACACCCCCCGCCGTGGTACCAAGCGCAGTGGCGTTTGACGCTACCAGCGTTCCCGCCGAAACAGTTGTAGCCCCGGTGTAGGTGTTTGCACCGGACAGAGCGAGCGCACCGGTCCCTTGCTTGATGACGGTGCCGGTTCCACTAATGACACCCGAAAACGTCGTCGACGCATTGTCAGCGCCGGAGGAGAGCGCGCCGCTCCCCAAGGTGATGTTGCCGGCGCCCGCAATCGACCCCGCCGCTTCCGCGAAGTTGGCCAGATTGAAGGTCGCACCCGCCGCGACAGTAATATCGGACGTGGCTGCGATCCGGTTCGCCGCACCCAATTGCAGCGTACCAGCGCTGACTGTAGTCGGACCGGAATAGGTGTTGGCCCCCGACAGGGTCATCACCCCTGTGCCGACCTTGGTTAACCCGCCGGTGCCACTCATTACGCCGCTATAGGTGGTGGCCGTATTGTTACCGCCGGTCGTGAGTCTGGCGGCGCCGAGAGCGACCGTGCCTCCGGTCGTGCCACCTCCCGCCAGGGACCCAATCGTTTCGTTGACGCCATTCAATGCCAACGAGACCCCGGCCGTATTCGCCAGAGTAACTGCGGACGCATCCGCAATGGCGCTACCCCCAAGCAAGCTGAGCGTCCCGCCGCTAACGGTGGTTGCGCCGGTATAGGTATTCACACCCGAAAGTGTCGTCGTTCCGGTCCCGGCTTTCGTGAATCCGCCAGTACCTGAGATCACGCCGGAGAACGTAGTAGACGTGTTATTCGCCCCGGCAGTAATCGTCCCAGTTCCCAACGTCACCGAGCCATTACCGGCGATCGACCCTGCGGCCTCAGCAAAGTTGTTGAGATTGAGTGTCGCTCCGGACGCGACGGTAACGGCCGACGTAGGCGCGATGCGATTAGCCGCACCAAGTTTAACCGCCCCCGCGTTGACGTTAGTAGCGCCGGAATACGTGTTAGCGCCAGAGAGCACTAACGTGCCGTCGCCGATCTTTGTCAGGGAATTCGCACCGCTGGTAACTCCCGAGAGAGTTAGCGTATCGGCCGCGCCAGGGGTGCTGATGATGCTTGCCCCGGAAAGAGCTACGTTGCCGGCCAGGGACGCAGTCCCGGTACCGATCAATGCTCCGTTGCCACCTACGCCATTGCCATTCAGATTCAGAGCCTCGGCGCCGATGGCGACGTTGTTGATGTTCAGCGTCGCCCCATTGGCGACCACCACGCCACCGGCGGTAGAACCGAAAGCCGCCGCGCTCGACGCCACCAAAGTCCCAGCGGAAACGGTGGTCGCGCCGCTGTATGTATTTGTTCCGGAGACAGTGAGCGTCCCCGTGCCTTGCTTAACGATCTGCCCAGTCCCGCTAATGACACCCGCCAGCGTGGTGCTCGCGTTATTGACATCGGCAGTCAGCACACCGCTGCCCAGGGCAATGTTTCCAGCGGCGCTGATTGAACCGGCCGTCTGTGCAAAGTTATTGAGGTTGAAGGTCGCCCCGGCCCCAACCGTAATATCCGACGCGGAGGAAATACGGTTGGCACCTCCCATCACCAGCGACCCAGCGTTGATAGACGTGGCGCCGGTATAGGTGTTGATACCGGAAAGGGTCATTGCCCCCGTGCCGATCTTGGTCAACCCACCAGTACCGCTGATAATGCCGGTAAACGTCGTGGCCGCGTTGTTGCCGCCTGTAGTAAGAGTGGCCGCACCGAGTGCGACAGTACCGCCCGTCGTGCCACCTCCCGCCAGGGAGCCAACGGCCTCATTGACGTCATTCAGCGCTAGGGACACGCCGGCGGTATTTGCCAAAGTGACTGCACCAGTGTCGGCAATGGCGCTACCGCCCAGAAGACTCAGCGTGCCACCAGTGACGGAAGTCGTGCCGGTGTAGGTATTCACACCTGAAAGAACCAATGTCCCAGCGCCGGCCTTCGTAAACCCGCCGGTGCCCGAGATCACGCCAGAGAACGTCGTCGACGTACCGCCGCCCCCAGCCGTGAGCGTGCCGCTCCCCAAAGTGATCGAACCAGCCCCGGCTATGGAACCCACGGTCTGAGCGAAGTTGTTGAGGTCGAATATGGCCCCAGATGCAATGGTGACAGCCGACGCCGCAGCAATGCGACTGGCCGCACTCAGCCTCAGGGTGCCTCCATTGATAGTCGTCGAGCCCGTATAGGTATTCGCCCCGGAGAGGGTGAGGACGCCGGTATTCTCCTTATCCACGGACCCCGATCCCGAAATGACGGACCCGCTCGCTTGAGTCATTGCGCCGCTGGAGCTGAATGTGAGCACGCCACCATTGGTGTTGACGTTGCGCAGATTCGTGATCCCGCCCGCGCCGGCATTCAAGGTGACGTTGAGCGCACCAGTCGTTGAGGTCAGATTGGCGTTGGTATTGAAGGTAATCTGATTAGTGGCATTGAGGGTCAGTGTCGCCGCACCGCCGGCGGTTTTGGCGATGGCGTTGGCAACCGTGATGTTGCCCGCATCCGTTCCCGCGCCCGCCGTGTTGATCGTGACGCTGGTTCCACCATTCAGAGAGGTTTGAATCGTGGTCACGTTCGCAACCGCCCCAGTCGCGCTGGGCGTGAAAACGCCAGCGCCAAATGTTCCATTGGAGGTCGCACCGGTCGACAAAGTGACGTTGTAAGGATCGAGAAGCCAGTTACCGGATCGGCCGGCAGGCGCCGAAGCGTCCACGACACCGCTGGCATCGAGGTAAGCCTTTCCCGAGGTCTCGACGCTGCCACCGTCTCCGCCGTGCTGCCCGCCACGAGCGCTGATAGCCCCGGCAAATCGAGTCGACTCGTCGGACCAAACGACCACCTTGCCGCCGTTGCCAGCCTCGAGCGCGTCGGCATGAATAGTCGCGCCCGGCGAGACATAGGAAGCCTCGGCAGCCCGACCAGAGACATTGCCAGTCCGACCTAACGGTTCGGCATCCCGACCTGAAACCTCCGCAGCGCGGCCTGACGCCGCAGCCCCCAAACCTGAGGGCCCGCCGGCGCGACCTGATAGATCGGCACCGCGACCTATCGATACGGTCCCCCCACCCGCAAACCCCGAGGCGTCAACAACCGCGTTGCCAAACAACCCAACCTTATCCCCCTCAATCTCAACGCGACCCCCCATCTCACCAGCAGCCTTCCCAGACACATCGAGCGTACCGCTGGAAGCGACAACCCCACTGGTTCCACCGTCGAGGACGATGACTCCATTCCTGGAGCTGACACCGCGCGCCTCAACGATGCCGCCGTTGTTGACCACAGTGGAAAGCAGGGCATCCTTCGCCCTCGCAGTCAGAATGACCGTACCGCCGTCAGCCTGGATGAGCTGCTTGTTCGATACAAATGCATCGACCGTATCCCGATCCACACTGAAGTTGACGAGTTGCCCGTCATTGATTGTCAGCGAAACCTGTTTACCCGCCCCCAGCGCGGCGGTTCCGAGCCTGGCCGTAATGACGCCTTCGTTGATAACCTGTGAACCGAGAAGGGCGATGTACCCCCCGTCGTGGGCCTGAAGCGTCCCCTGATTGACAACGGAGCCGGCATTGTCGGTACCAGTGAAGGTATAGCGACCGGCAAGAAAGTCCTCCACCGAAATCTGCAGTGCCGATGCCAGCAGCGCCCCCACGCTCACCCGCGCACCCCGACCAAACAGCACGCCATTGGGATTGAGAACGAACACCTGTCCGTTGGCGGACAAGTTCCCGAGAATCACCGACGGGTCCTGACCCAACACCCGGTTGAGCGCAATTGCCTGCGAGGACGGCTGCTTAAACAATACCGACTGACCCGCGGCGATATTGAAGCTCTGCCAGTCGATGGCCAGTCGCGAGCTCGTCTGGTCGACGGTGAGCGTCGAGCCGGATTGGGAGATCTGCCCATGCCCGGCGACTGTCGTTCCCCCAACGGGGAGGGCCTCCAGGGGCACCCCTGTCGCGGACAACACCAACCCAACTGCGAACTCGATCACAGTCCACGCAACGGCCGGGCGGGTGTTGTCAGGTCGATTTCCCATGCCTCAAATCTTCAGCAGGACTTAAGTCTTGTTGAGATTTGAGGATAGGGGAGCGCCGGCCGGCGTTATGTGATGTGGCTCTTAGTTAACTGCAACGCAGCAATACGGAGTGAGACGCAGTGCTGAGATCTCCGCGACCGGACCCGTTGTGTTGGAAGTTACCTGTTGGAGCGTAGCTACTGCGGCTCAGTGGCGCCCCGGTCAACGGCTTTGATGCTTACGATGTGCGCGCTTCTGCTCAACACGTCCATGCCCTGTTGGCATTGAGCATCGTTCCCGGGACCCGACAGATCCACAATCGCGGTGGTGTCGCTGCCCCGGATCCACGTCAGCGAGTAGCGCGGGTCGGCAATCAGGGAGGTCAGAAAGCCGGGGCTGGAAGTGCTCGCGGCGTCGGGAGTGAGTTGCAGAGCCAGGCGCACCTGACAGCTCTCATCCGCATGGGCTGCGGAACTCAGGGCCACCACCACCACTGCGGCAGTGGCCAGATAATGAGGTGACTTCATCGTTCAGCTCCAATTCAGGAGCGAAGGTGCGGCAAGCCGCACCCCGCTCTGGGCCGCCGGTTTATCAGCGGCAGTATGAGTCGTCATGCGGTCCGCAATCGTGCCAACCACGCTCGTGGTAATAGCGATGGTGCGGACGGTCGTAATAGCCCTCCCGGGGGGTGGCGACGATGCACCCTGACGTGAGCGCAATCAGTCCCAGTAAAACGCTGACTTTGGCCAATAGTTGCATGTGATTTCTCCTGTCTGCCTACGGCGGCTTAAGGAATCAACGCAATGCGACGCCAAAAGATCCCTACGCCTTCGGTCCGGCCCAGGCTCGATATTTATACAGTGACGTTACTGGTGCAGCAGTTCCCGGGCATGCAGCAGGTCCGGGTGGTCCGCGGCGACTGTGTTGGAGAGGTGTTTGACCGCCGTATCGAAGGCCTGTCGTGCCTGGGCATGGTCGCCCAACTTGTCGAGCGCGCGGCCGAGCATTAACGAGGCCAGGCCGGTGCGAAACGACCAAGGCAGGTCGCCACGCAGGGCTGAGGCCTTGTCGAGCGCCGCTCTGGCATCCTGCGCGGCGGTGTTCGGATCGCCGGCGAGCAAGTGAGCCTCGGCTTTCCCGAGGTCGATGTCCAAGGGAGTCGTCAAACCGTGAGGGGAGGCCGCTGCGCGCGTAAATTGGGCCTGCGCCTCTTCGGGTTTGCCATTCGCGATATCCAGCATGCCGCGGGCGACATCGAGCTTGATTGACATGAAAGAGCTGGCGGATTCCTCGGGGCCGAGGGTTTCCGCGGCGTTAGCCAGGTATTTCGCGGTTGCCGTCAGGTCTCCGAGCCGACGCGAAGTGTTGGCGAGCCCGAGGAGGAAGGTGACTTTCGCATTGCGGTCCCTGTCGCCGTCGGCGTCCAGGCCGGCCTGGTAGGCCGCGCGGGCGTCGCTGAATCGACCGATGAACTCCAGGGATTGGGCGCGGTTGATCATGAAGACCGGATGCGGGGTTCCGACACGCTCTGCCATGATGCGCAGGTTCTCTTCAAAGATCGGCAGCGCACGCAGCGGCTGTCCCGCCGTCTGATACGCAACCGCCAGATTGTTACGTGTGGTCGTCGCATTCTCACCGCGCGAGAATCCGAGCTCAGCATACATCTCCAACGCCTCCGCGAAGGTGCTGAACGCTTCGCGGTTGCGCCCCACGCCGTAATAGCCTTCAGCCAACAAAGAGGTGTAGTTTGCTATGTGCCTCTTCGAAGCCAACGGTGTTGACTTCAACGCCTCCAACGCCTTCTGTGCGTAGCTCAATGCCCCTTCCCGGTCATCGAGATGCATGGCAATGATGCTGCGATCCGAAAGACATTCCGCTCTGCCCGATGATCGAACGTGGAAACTGCGAAGTTGTTGATCGATGGCGGGGAGGGCGGCCTCCGGCGAGTGCACCTGGGCGATGGCCACCGCACGCCCACAAATCAGGCGGGCCCGGGCTTCCTCATCGTGCGAATCGGCCAGCAGCGCCAATCCATGGTCCAGCAGTTGGATGGCCTTCTCATGATCGCCCGCGTCATCGTAAAAAGAGCCCAGTTGGAACAGGATGGAGGCCTGGGTGGCCCGGTCGCCGCTCTTGTCAGCGAGAATGAGCCGCTCAGCCTGCGCGACCATGTCGGTGACCGACACGGGCCCCTCAGAAGCCGCGGCCTCTGTAATGACGGAATCCATGAAATCTGTCACGGCCGCCGTCTGTGTTGCCAGCTCGAATGCCCGCCGGCGCTCAGAATTGACAATGAGCAGCGCTGCCAACAGGGCAACGCCGACAACGCCGGTTGCGCACAGGCCCAGCCAATGGCGCTGTACGAACTTGATGGTGTTATATAGCGCCGCCCCCTGCCGTGCCCGGACCGGCGCATGGTTGAGATATCTGACGAGGTCTTCGCGAAGGGCATCGGCGGTGGCGTAGCGCTCAGCGGGGTTCTTGCTCAATGCCTTGCCCAGGACGGCATCCAGGTCGCCGCGCAGCTGCTTGCGCAACGGCGCGGCCGCAAATTCCGATGCGCGGGGTAGTTGGCCCTCAATGGCTGCCCGGACGCGTTTCGCCCTCGTGCCCGATGTAACGAAGGGATGTCGGCCGGTCAGCAACACATACAGGAGCATTCCGATCTGATACACATCCGTTGCAGTCGAGGACGACTCGCCCAGCAGCTGCTCGGGCGCGGCGAATTCGGGGGTGAGCGCCACTTCTTCGAAGCGAGTCAGGCTAGGGTCATCATCGTCAGAGCCGCCGCGCAGCAGCTTCGCGATCCCGAAATCCAGGAGCTTGACTGTTCCATCCAGCGTGACCAACACGTTGGAGGGTTTGATGTCACGATGGATGACCAGATTGGTGTGGGCATGGGTGACCGCCGCGATCACATCCAGAACCAGCCGGACCCGGGCCTGCACGCCGAGATTGTGAGATTCGCAGTAGCGGTCGATGGGCTCGCCGTCTACGTATTCCAGCACGAGGTATTGACGTCCATCGAGCGTCCCCGCATCGAGCAGCCGGGCAATGTTCGGGTGAGTCAGCCGTCCCAGCACCCGCCCTTCCTGGCGAAAGCGCTCCGCCAGTTTCGGCTGTGAAATGGAGCTCTCGAGAAATTTGATGGCGCAGTGGCCTTCAAAGCGGCCGTCGCTGCGGGACGCGAGCCAGACCTCGCCCATGCCACCCCGACCGAGCAATCGCTCGATCAGGTAGGCGCCGGCCTGCTTGCCCTCGAGCGAGCCGGCAAACAGCGAGATCAGGTTGGGAGTCCCGGAAGGCGAGTCGTCCAGGAAACCGCTGTCCTCCAGTCGCTCGTGCTGGGCGAACAGCTCGCGCAGGCGGCTGGCCAGACCGCAGTCCGTCCTCTCGAGCGCCCCGAGCCAGACCTCGCGGTCTGCAGTGGACAGGTCCAGCCCCTCGTCGAGGGCGGCACTGATCCTTTTCCAGGTCGGTGGATCGGGCGGCGGCGAGCTCATAGGCGACAGTTTAACAGTGGTCGCTCCTATCTCGAGCGCCGACGACAGTCTCATAACATTTAGATGACACATGCCGGAAGCGGCTTGCGGCTGGTATCTAATGGGATTGATGCTCAAGCAAACCAAGCCCATTACGGATGAGCGCGCGCGCTGGCTGGCGGCTCATATCGTTCCACATGAGGCGGCTTTGCGCGCGTGGCTCAAGGGGAAAACTCCGTCCGGCTGTGATGTCGACGATGTCGTACAGGAAACCTACGCAATTCTCGCGGCGAAACGTGCCGTCGACGGTGTCATCAACCCGAGGACCTACGCTTTTCAGGTTGCCTATTCCGTCATCCTTCAACACCTGCGCCACTCGCGCGTTGTGCCGATTGCCGCCGTAGCGGACATAAGCGCCCTGGAAACGCCCGTCGACGATCCCTCGCCCGAGGAGGTCGCGATTGCTCGCGATGAGCTGCGACAGGTGGAGCTAGCCATCGATGCTCTCCCGAGGCAGACCCGAACCGCCTTCATCCTGCGGCGGGTTGAAGGCTTGTCCCAGCAGGCGATCGCTCGGCGCATGGGACTCTCGGAGCACACCATCGAGAAACACATCTCGCGCGGTATCAAATTGCTGCTCGCGCAATTCGGACGTGGGGGAAACACCACGGCGCAAGCATCTAAGGAGAAAGAAAGGCCGGATGAGATTGAAGACCCCAAAACACAGCGCAAGATTCCTCGATGAGGTAGCGGCCGACTGGGTCGCTCGCCTGGATGCCCGTGCCCTGACCCCTGCCCAGGAGCGGGACCTGCAGGAGTGGCTGGCGAGCGATACCCGCTGCCTGGGCGCGTTCGCTCGCGCGCAAGCCATTTTCGCGAGCCCGCACATTGCTTTGCCGGCTCAGGGGCGGACCTCGGTTGCTCGCAAGCCGGTCGCCCGGCGCAGCTTCCTGGTCGCAGCCGCCGCCGGATTGGCTGGTTCCGCGTTTCTCTTAGCAACTCGCGAAGCGGCCGAGAAGCGCCTCTACGTATCCGAGCTGGGTGAGATTCGCCAGATACCGCTCGAGGATGGCTCACGCATCACGCTGAATACCAACAGCGCCGTGCAGGTGGAGTATCGCAAGGACTCTCGCGTAGTCGCGCTCCAACGCGGCGAGGCGTACTTCGAGGTCGCAAAGAACATCGAGCGCCCGTTTATCGTGGTGGGATCGAGCGTGCAGGCGCGTGCAGTTGGAACAGCCTACAGTGTTCGGTTGGGAGAAGAGACCGGGCAGATGCAGATACGCGTTGCTTCCGGACGTGTCGCAGTTGAAGCGCCATTGCCAGCGCCTCTCGAGGCCATCCGCAATCTGCTGGGGTCGCAGTCTTCCAACGGCGCGTATCTCAACGCCAACCAGGAAGCCGATGTCCGCATCGGCAACGAGGGCCTGGATAAAGGCAAGATCCAGGTGTCTATTCGCGATCTGCAACCCGGAATCTTCGAGCGCAGCCTGATGTGGCGTGAAGGAATGCTGTCGTTCGAGGGCGTGACGCTGGCGGAAGCGATCACCGAATTCTCACGCTACTCGCGCCAGAAGATCCGGATCCGGGGAGTGTTGGCTCACGAGCGCGTTTCCGGATTGTTCGCGGCGTCCGATCCGGTCGCCTTCGCGCGCGCCGTGGCACTCAGTCTGCGAGCGCGGATTGATACCGATCAGGAGACGCTCGTTCTGTATCGTCCGTGACCCGCGGATATGAAAGTTTTTTGACGCATGGCGGACACGCTGCCGCCCGAGTCTCTAACGGGTGTATTCCTTTTTTGCCCTGGAGACTTCATGTTCATGTTGGTACCACCGCGTCGCGCCGTCGCGTGCGCCGTTGCCCTGATTCTGAGCGGCGCGACCGCTTCCGCCCTGGCGCAGACCCAGAGCTTCGACCTGCAATCCCAGCCCGCCGTGAACGCCATCCCGATGTTTGCGCGCCAGGCGGGCATTCAGATCGTGGCGCCCGCCGGCAAGCTCGATGGCATCAACACCCAGGCGGTCCACGGCGCAATGGACCGGCATCAGGCGCTCGCCAAACTGTTGGAAGGCACACCCCTGGTTGTTTCCTCAGATGATGGCAGGGTGGTCATATTGCAATTGGCCGACCCGGCGCCGCAGCCCGCGCCGGCAAAGAGCAAGCCGCTGGCGGTGAATACCCCGGAGCCGGACCGCCCTATGGAGGAAGTGGTCGTCAGCGGTTATGTCGAGAGTCTCGAACAGGCGCGCGCAATCAAACGTAACGCGGTCGGCAGCGAGGAGGCGATCGTGGCGGAGGACATCGCCGCGTTTCCGGACCTGAACCTGGCCGAGTCCCTGCAGCGCATACCCGGCATCACCATCAACCGCGATTCCGGCGAAGGACGCCAGATCACACTGCGGGGACTGGGCCCTGATTTCACCCGCACCCAGTTGAATGGCATGGAGGTTCTCGGCAACACCGCTTCGGGCATGGACAATCGCGGCGGCGTCAGCCGCACGCGCAGCTTCGATTACAGCCTGTTCGCCTCGGAGCTGTTTGATCGCGTCGTGATTCAGAAATCGTACGCGGCCGACCAGGATGAGGGTGGTATCGGCGGCACGGTGCAACTGAGCACCGCGAAGCCTTTCGACTACGACGGCTTCAAAGTCGTTCTGAGCGGCAAGGGCCAGAGCAACAGTGTCACCAAGACCGTGACGCCCCGTCTCGTCGGTCTCGTTTCCGATCGGTGGGGCGATTTCGGAGCGCTCGCCTCGCTGGCTTACAGTGTCAATGATTCCAATGAGCTCGGCTATCGAAACTGGGGCTGGAGTCAGATCAAGGTCAATGCGGCCAACATCGGGCCGAATGTCAGCGCGAGCGATGCGGCGCTGCTCGAGTCGGGGAAGATCTACGCTCCCCAGGCCGACACGTATTCAACCTGGTACGACCACCGGACGCGCCTCGGCAGCACGGTTGCCCTGCAATATGAGCCGACCGATGCCCTGAAGTTCGGATTCGACGCGCTGTACAGTCGCCTCACCAACGATCGCAACGACTACGCGCTGGCTGCGGCCGGTACGAACGCTCTGACAGGGAATGTCTCCGGCACGCAGGTGCTGCAGTCCGATATCATTCAGGGCAACACTCTGGTTGCGGCGAACTACACCGGCGTGGACATGCGCAGCGAATTCAACACCGAGACGGATTCCACCAAGTTCTATCAGACGGTGTTGCACGGTTCCGACCAGGTGAGCGAGGATTTTCTGATCAAGGCCCTGGTGGGCTATTCGCGCTCGGACTACCAGCTGCCGTATTTTGACAAGGTGTTCCTGGAGAGTAAGAACCAGGCATTCGGTTTTGACGACCGTCCTGCCGTACCTGTGAATTCTTATGGCTTCAATCCGGCAGACCCGGCCCAGTGGAATCTCATGCGCCTGGATACCCAGGCGAACAGCATCGTCAATGCCTACACCAACGCCAAGCTCGATCTGGACTATACCCTCAACAGCTGGTCCAACCTCGAAGGGGGAGCGGAATTAAAACGGTTCACCGACCGCGGCGCGCAATACAACAACAAGGTTTTCTACAATACACCGAGCGACTTGCCCATACCGTCCGGCGCCAAGATCGGAGTTCCCTACGACACGCTGGGACAATACATCGTGGGTGACGTCAATCAGACGTACGCCTATATCGGACAGACCCGGAACATCATGTCCGCGGCCTTTCTGTCCCCGGGATCGAACTACGGGATTACGGAGCGAACGGTTGCGGGTTACCTGCAATACGGCATCAACACGACTTTGTGGGGGTATCAGCTCAAGGCCAATGCCGGTGTCCGTTACTATTCCACCGATCTGACCAGCGACGGCTCCGTGAATGCCGGTGGCAGCCTGCAGCCGGTGTCGGTCGAGAACACCTACCACGGTGCATTGCCGGCGGTGAACCTGGCCCTGTATCTGCAGCCGGACCTGGTGGCTCGCCTCAGCGCCGACCGCAACATCAGCCGTCCGGCCCTGGGGGATCTGGCGGCAGCCGGTACCATTTCCACGGCACCCTTCGGCGGCTCCCTCTCGATCGGCAACCCGAACCTGAAGCCGTTCACCGCGGACGCAGTGGAAGTTTCGCTGGAGTACTACGCCGGCCGGGTGGCCTTTGTGTCCATGGGCGTGTTCTATAAGAAGTTGAATTCGTTCATCAGCTCCATGACCACGCTCGAGCCGTATTCGAATACCGGTTACCCTGAATCGTTCCTGTTGCCCGGCCAGACCGGCTCGATTCTCTACAACGTTACCCAGCCGGTGAATGTCAGCGGGGCCAACATCAAGGGCATCGAGCTCGGGGCCCAGCGGGACTTCGACTTCCTGCCGGCGCCTTTCAATCATTTCGGTCTCGTCGCGAACGGAACGTACGCGGACGGCAACTCCGCCGCCATCATCAACGGCGCGTCCGTCAACCTGCCCCTGGTCAATCTGTCGAAGTACTCGGCCAATGCCACCCTGTATTACGAGACCGAGCGCTGGGGCGCGCGTATCTCCGAGGCCTATCGCGGAAAGTATCTGGACAGTGCCGGCTCCAATGGCAACATCGGCGAAGGCTATGAAGCGACCAACAACGTGGACTTCACGGCGCATTACAACTTCACGAAGAACCTGAGGGTCACCCTCGAGGGGTTGAATATCACGAACCAGCATATCGTGCAGTACACGGATATCCCTGCCCATCGTATCGAGGTCAACACCTCGAGCGGCCGCACCCTCCTGTGGGGCATGACTTACGAATATTGAGGCCGGATGGCAGGCGGGGCTCACAACCCCGCCCGCCGATTCACGCTATTGGAACAACCACTGCTGATCCACGGTGCCGTTGGTGCCGTACATCTGTGGATTCGTTCCGGCCTGATTCACGCCTCCATCCAGAACGAGACTGGATTGGACGCTCGTGATGCTGTAGCCGCTTCCGGATGGCTGGATCGTCCATTGCTGGTCCGGGGTGCCGTTGGCTGTCCACATTTGTGGATGGGTCCCCGACTGGTTGGCGCCGCCGTCCAGTGCCAGGCCGGACTGCACACTCGTAATGCTCGATCCGTTGCCTGAGGGCTGGATAACCCACGATTGGTTCGTAGAGCCATTGGGAGTTGCCGTCAGGACGAGGGCCGACTGCGGGTTGCCACCGGCATCCAAAGCGAGCCCGCTCTGTTTGCTGAGGATGTTGAAGGTCCCGGCGACCCCCTCATTCGAGACATTCCAGCCCGCAGCCTGCGGTCCGAGCGGACCACCTTCCTGGGTGTAGTTGTTCAACAGGCCCAGGGCATTTCCGGAGGTGGCGAGGTCATACAGCTCCGTCCCCGCGCCGCTGGGTAGGGAAGGGGTCTGATCGACACCGGTGGTCCATGTCGGTCCCCAATTGCCGTTGAACGCGAGCCACGGCGCTGTCGTTGGATTGCCATCGAGCAGGACCAGTTGGCTCGTGTTCTGCCACGGCGTCCAGGAAATTCCGTTGGCATAGTACGGGTTGGGGCGATGATAGGCGACAGTGGTGCCACCGGCAGTGTTGGTGGTGATGTTCGCCACCTTGAGCCAGCTCAACGGAATAATTCCCGGAGAGTTTAGAATGATGGTGTCGATGTAGATGTCCGCCGTCGGAAAGTTGGCATGACTGTCCCACGCCGAGTAGACAACCGGGTGCGTGCCGTCGAGACTCGGATTGGGTACCCAAACCGCCTTGCCGTGCTGGCTGTAGAAGACGCCGAGCAACCGGGTGGTGTCTTCGCTGATGCGCACGGTTACGTGCTCCCAGTCGCCCTGGTGGAGCGCGAAGTTGGCCCAGTCGAACAGGTACGGCTGCGTCTTGAAGTTGACGATGATGCCGGCCTGAAATGTCTGGAAGCCGTTGATGGCATAGAACATGTAGAACTTCAGGTCGATATAGTTGCCGTTATCGATGGTCTTGACATAAACGGGTGCATTCGACTGCCCCCAGCCGGATACCGTGCCCGGCACGATCGGGTCGCCCGTCTCGAAGTCGTTGCCGGATGTTGGAAACACGTTGTTGGTAAAGCGCAGATAGTTCGTTGATCCGCTGTAGGTGGCGAGATCCGCCGCGGTGAGGCCGTTCTCGAGCACATTGCCGGATTTATCCAGCATCGAGCTTTCGCCGAGAAACGGCTCGACCGCCATTGGATGATGATTGTCATACGGATGCAGATAGATGGTCGGCGCATACTTCTGAATGACATCGAGACCGACGGCGGGTGTCTGGGCGTGCGCGGCGCCGGCCGCGGCCAGGAGCAGTGTGCTGACAGTGAGCTGCAGTGAGCGATTGAACATCGAAGGAACTCCTTTGTGACCTTCCGTTAGCTAGAGGGCGCGCAGCTCGCGACGCCCTGTGCTGTCGCAAATATTTAATGTCGAGGTATGATCAGGTGATGATCGGCAGCGACTGGTTCATCCGACCACAACCCAAGCTGGCACCCGCTGCTCGGTTGATCTGCCTGCCGTACGCGGGCGGCAGTGCTGCGACTTATGTCCCGTGGGCGAAGTCGCTGCCGGCGGAGGTTGAGTTGATCGCGCTGCAGCCGCCGGGCCGCGGCTCGCGGATGAACGAAGCACCGCATGCGCAGATGCAGTCGCTCGTCGCAGAGCTGATGCGCGTGTTTCCAATGCTCACCGACCGGCCCTATGTGCTGTTCGGTCACAGCCTGGGTAGCCGTGTTGCCTTCGAGGTGGCGCTACAGTGTCAGCTCAAGGGCATTTCGTTGCCGGCGCGTTTCATTGCCTCCGGGAGCAGGGCGCCGCATCTGACGAAGCGGGAGCTGCCCATCCATGACCTGCCCGATGCGCAGTTTGTCGAGGCGCTGCGCGACCTCGATGGCACACCGGAGGAAATTCTCAACAACAGCGAGCTGATTCAATGGCTGTTGCCGTTGCTGCGCGCCGATTTCCGGATCGCCGACCAGCACCTCGCACCCCGGACTGCGCTCAATTGTCCGCTGACGGTGCTTGCGGGAACCGAAGACGAGACGGTGAGCCCGCCGGAGGCCGAGGCCTGGAGAGAGCTGACCGCGGGTGATTTCGCTATCCACTGGGTCACCGGTGGCCACTTCTTTGTTGAGCGCAACCGGGAGTGGGTATTGGAACGAGTAAACACCCTTGTAACAGACACTCTACGCGAGTAATCTGCGCGCCGCCTCCAACCTTCCCAACCGCGCAGAGGGGCATCATGTACCTCATTGCAAAACGCTCGATCCAAACGAGCCTGCCCACCGCCGCCTAGCTCCGTGCGAGCCCGGTCGGCCGGGCTGGCTCTCGTCGCATTTCTTTGCGGGAGCCTTTTGCCTTGAGTAAACATAAAGCTCGCCAGTTGTGCCGTCAGGTACAACGAGCCTTGAATCTCGCGCTCGCTGAGCGCGGGTCGGTCGCCGGTCTGGATCAGTTGTATGTTGTTGATGTCACATCCGAGCTGGGGTGTGGGCATCTGCTCGTCCACATTTCGGTGCCGGAAGACCGGTCCATGCCCGACGTGCTCGCCAGCTTGCGGCTCGAAGCTCCGCGCTTGCGGGCCCAGGTTGCCGGTGCTATCAGCCGGAAACGTGCGCCGGGACTGACGTTCATGCCGATTATGTACGCGGGAGGTGGCGATGGTTGAGTCGTCACTTCCCCCGTTACATACGTGGCTGGTCGATCCACTCCAGGGCGACGTGCGAGAAGCAATCGAACGTCTTCGCCGTGCGACAGATGTTCAGCACGTGGCTGTAATGCCCGACGTGCATCTTGGCGCGGATGTCTGCATCGGTGTGGCGATCGCAACCACACAGTTGATTTATCCACAGGCCGTCGGTGGTGACATCGGTTGCGGAATATTGGCGGTCCCATTTGATATCAGTGCGGATTGCATCGCTGACTCAGCGACGGCGGGTCAGCTCTTGGCCGATGTGTCCCGCGCCGTTCCGGGCCGACGTTGGAACCGCAAGTCGCATCCCGACCTTCCCAGCGAAATAGCCGCCGCCTCACTGAGTCACCCACAACTCGAAACCCTCTGGCGCCGCCAGGGCACACTCGAGTTCGGAACGCTCGGCAGCGGCAACCATTTCGCAGAGCTCCAGGCGGATGGTGACAAGCGCCTGTGGTTGATGGTTCACAGCGGATCGCGGGCACTGGGGCCCGCGATTCGGGACCACCATCTACGTCGGGCGGAACCCATCGGGTCAGGACTTCGGGCACTCGATGCCAACAGTGCGGAGGGGCGTGACTACCTAAACGATGCAATGCTGGCGCGCAGTTACGCTGCCGCTAATCGACGTCACATTGCCGCCAGCATCGGCGCAGTCATGGCATCGACGTTGAACGCCACGCTGCAGTGGGAACTCGCCATCCTGAGCGATCACAACCATGTCGCATTGGAAGTGCACTTCGGCCGTTCGCTTTGGGTGCATCGAAAGGGAGCAATGACAGCAGCGACGGGGCAGTGGGGCGCGCTGCCCGGTTCAATGGGTGCGGTGAGCTTTCATGTGCAGGGTAGGGGTTGCCCTGAGGCTCTTTGCTCGAGTGCACATGGCGCCGGCCGTCTGATGAGTCGAACGGTAGCGCGCCAGAAGGTTTCCACTCGTGAGCTGCAGAGGCAAATGACAGGCATTTGGTACGACCATCGCCTTGTGGATCAGCTTCGGGACGAAGCGCCGTCCGCATACAAAGACATCCGCGCCGTCGCCCGCGCCCAACGCGAGCTCGTAAAGATCGCGAGAGTGTTGACGCCATTGCTGAATTACAAAGGCGTTTGAGTTACTGTTGGCATATCCTCAATTGCCACTCTAGCTGGCGTACTAAGCAAGGTGTGAATGAACAATCAAGAAGCGTTTGACATGGCGGTCCTGCATCTGCTGAATCAGGCGCATGGCTGCATGTCCTCGAGTGGCAAGGGGCAATATCGCGGCACAAAAGGCGGCAAGAGTGGACTGGGTGCCCTGATTCCCGACCGCCTGTACTCGAATTCCATGGAAGGGAAAACCATTCACCAGGTGCTCGCCGCCACCGGTCCCGGTCATGACGAGCTGCGCGAGCACTTGAAGGGCGTATCACCCCGCTTGCTGACCGAGATTGGGGACATGCACGATCGCATTGGCCGATGCCTGCCGAGCTTGTTCCGGGACATCGTGCTGGACGGTTGCCCACGCGTCGCGCAGAACTTCAGTCTGTCTTTGAAAATGGTTCGCGTATGGAAGGCGTACCGCAAGCTTCCCGGACCTCAGATGTTTCCGCGGACCAAGCCGGCTGTGGTCGTTCTGTCACCACAATTTGGTGCGGAGAAACGGGAGCAATCGAAAGGAAGTCTCGAGAACGTCGCTACTGCCTGAGACGGGTCGGCGTATCACCGATAGAAGACGTGGTTGCCTATCGTCGTGAGCGCCGTCCGGTTTCGAGCCCAACCGGGGCGTACGCTCTTCGCGTGATAGAACAGTGCGCCCGAAGCTATGGGGTCGTGTGTGTCGTCATAGACGGCGGTCGCGACGGTCATGGCGCGTTTCCATGCCGGTCCGTCTTCTGGAGACAGGCCGCCTAGCTCGGTCCACGAGAAATCCGCAACTGGGCGATGCCTGACCGGATCCCACCGCATCTCGTGGACTACCGCGCAAACGGTGTGCGGAAAATGCTCGGCCCGCGTCCTGTTTAATGTGACTTCGGCAACGGCGTACTGACCCTCGATGGGCTCGCCGCGAGCTTCGAAGTAAATGTTCTCTGCAAGACATTGCAGATCACTTTCGCGGCGATTCGCACGTGCGATTTCTCGCTGCAGGGCATGCGTGTCCACGGGCACTGCCTGCTTTCCGCCCACGTAGGCGAAACACACGATCCCGATGATGCCCAGAAGGGGCACCGCCGCCATGGCATAAAACCACAGGCCGTCCCGCCCGTTGAGGAGCCAGTACGTGGACCATCGGCGGCGCCAGATTGTCGACTGGATCCGCGCTTCGCGAAGCAGCGATTCGAACATGGTGATATGTACTATCGCGCTTACTTTCAGCGGAATCTGTGCACGCCATCATGCATTGACGTTGCCCGTAAAAACATACAGTCTCAACACAGTCAAATCCGGGGGAAGCATGCAGAAACGGGCAGCGGCGACCATGGGGATCGTGGCATTCATGGCGCTTTCGAGCGGCCACGCCAAGTCGGCAGATCACAGCAAAGCCGATTCGCAGGCTCTGGATCTCGCGAAGCAGGCAATCGCGTTGCGTTCGGTACGGGGCCCTGGCAACCAGGCACCCCAAGTGGCCGCGCTCTTCAAGTCTGCCCTGGTGGCCGGCGGTTATGCCGATGCCGACGTTACGATCACTCCGGTCGACGACACTGCCTTTCTGATTGCGCGCTGGAAGGGTACGGATGCGAAGCTCAAACCGCTGCTGATCTCAGGGCACATGGACGTGGTCGAGGCCAAGCCATCCGATTGGGAGCGAGATCCCTTCACGCCCGTGGTAGGGAACGGGCTCCTGTACGGTCGTGGCGCCAGCGACATGAAGTTGGACGACGCGCTGGCTGTCTCAACGCTCATCGAGCTCAAGCGCCAGGGATTCAAGCCGCGTCGCGACATCGTACTCATCCTCTCGGGCGATGAAGAGACGACGATGAAGACGACCGAGATGGCTTCCAAAGAGCTGTCGAATGGAGAAATGGTGCTCAACGTCGACGGCACCGGCGGCCAGTTGGACGCTCAGGGAAAGCCGCTGTACTTCGCCTGGTCCGGCGCTGAAAAAACCTACGGCGATTTCGAGATGACAGTCACTTCACCTGGAGGTCACAGCTCCCGGCCCTATGACCCGAATGCCATCACCCAGATGTCGGCCGCGCTCGTCCGGATCGGACAGTACGAGTTCAAGCCGGAGCTCAGTGATCTGACTCGTGAGTACTTCAAGGCCGCGGCCACTTACGAGGCACCGGAAACTGCTGCAGCTATGCGGGCGTTTGCGGCCGATCCTACTGACGCGAACGCGATTGCAACTTTGCGAGCGAATCCGGCCACGGTCGGGAAGATCGGTACGACCTGCGTCGCGACGATGATCAAGGGCGGGCACGCCCTCAATGCATTGCCGCAGAGCGTCACTGCTGACATCAACTGTCGAATCTTCCCCGGGCATCCCCGGACCGAGATCATGGCCGAGCTGCAGCGTGCGGCGGCCGATCCCGCAGTCCATTTCAAGGATATCTCGGAAGGCAGTGTTGCAACCGATGCATCGCCGTTGCGTGCTGATCTGGTCAAAGCCGTCACCAAGGCCATTCACATCGGCTATCCGGGCGTGGCGGTGTTTCCCACGATGTCAGCCGGAGCGAGTGACAGCATGTGGTTTCGAAAGGAAGGCATTCCCAGCTATGGCGTGAGTCCGATCTTCATGAAGGAGAGCGATCGCTTCAGCCATGGCCAGAACGAGCGCGTGCCGGTGGACACCGTCACTCCTTCCATCTCCTACATGCTGTCGTTGTTTACGGATCTGTCGAAATAATCCGATACACGTGCTCAAAGCGGGTGCGCTCCACGATGCCATGGTCTCCTGGAGCGTACTGGACGAGCCAGTCGCCGGCGTCCCCCTGCAGGCAATCCCCGCCCGCCATTCGATTGACACTGAAGCGCTCGCTCATCTGCTTGGCCAGCACGGGCACGGGGCGATTTCGGTAGGTACCGGCATTTCCGTGCCGGGTCGGTGATTGCGGTTCGTACTTTGCGTCGAACCGGTCACGCGATACGCACCAACGATCCCCCGTGGAGCCTGTTATCAGTGCATCCCCCGGGACGTAGTGGTTCACGCCCACAGCGCTGACGAGCTCGCCCCGTTGGGTGGCGAACTCAACGGCGACCTTCTCATCCTTGATAGCGCGCCGGGCGGCGGGATCTGTTGTCAGGTCGGGGTTGTTGAGTCTCGAGACCATCGGCGCATTGTACCGTGCCGCCCGCTGTTGTCGCATTTCCCGGTTCGAATCCGATAGCTTCGGGCGGAGGGACGCAATTATGGACGAGTCAGGGACACGGCGCGGCTTCCTGCTGGGGCTGGGCGGAGTCTGGTTATCCGTTAGTTTGCGGGATATTGCGGCGGCCGCTGAGCACGCAGTCAGCTCGGGTGGATTCGAGTTCTTCCGCCCTGAAGAGGCCGCGGATGTTGAGGCTATCACGGCGCAGATTCTGCCCAGCGGCGCAAAACCCGGTGCCCGCGAAGCGCGTGCCGCGCATTTCATCGATCATGCGCTCGCAACCTTTTTTGCCGCTCGGGCCCCTGCGTTCCGCCTGGGGCTGGCTGACTTCCAACACGAGTTCCGTGCGGCGCACCCCGCAATCGGCTCGTTCGCGGCGGCAGCGCCCAGTGAACAGATGGTGTTTCTGACTTCGTTGCAGCACAGCGAGTTCTTCGAGGCTCTACGGGTTCTCACGATCGTGGGCACGCTGAGCTCTCCCACCTATGGCGGCAACTACGGCGGCGCCGGCTGGAAGATGCTGGGCTTCGACGAGCAACATGTTTTCAGCCCGCCCTTTGGCTACTACGACCGAGGTTACACTCATGAAAAAGTTTGACCCGAGTGAGGTCGTTGATTTCGTGGTGATCGGGTCGGGGGCCGCGGGCGGGATCCTGGCGCGCGAGCTGTCAGTCGCGGGTTTCTCTGTGGTCATTCTGGAGCAGGGGCCGCGCCTCAATCCAGGTGACTTTGAGCACGATGAATTCAAGTACACCTTCCTTCACGGCATCATCAACGAGACCGGCGCGAGCCCCCAGACATTCAGGCGGGGCCTGTCGGATGTTGCCGTGCAGCGCCAGGGAATCAACGCGCTGGTGTATGCCCGAATTGTCGGGGGCAGCAGCACTCACTTCACCGCCAACTACTGGCGTTTCCGCGAGATCGACTTCAACGAGCGCTCGGTGTTGGGGGGTATCCCCGGTACCGGGTTTGCCGATTGGCCGTTGACCTACCAGGAGCTCGAACCGTATTACACGAAAGTCGACTGGGAGATCGGTGTCAGCGGGCTCGCCGGCACCAATCCGTTTGAGCCACCGCGCACCAAGCCGTATCCGATGCCACCTCTGCCTGTGAAGTCCTCCGGTGTGCTGCTCGAGCGCGGTGCCCGTAAGTTGGGGTTGCATCCGTTTCCGGCGCCGATGGGAATCGTTTCGCGCCCCTACAGGGGGCGACCGGCGTGTGTGAGCTGTGGGTTTTGCATGGGGTTTGGCTGCGAGGTCATGGCCAAGTCGTCGGTGCTGTACACCATGATTCCGCAAGCGGAGGCCACTGGGCGCTGCGAGGTACGCCCTAACAGCTATGTATTTCGCGTGGAGTCGCACAAGGGAAGGGCAACCGGCGCTCTGTATTTCGACTCCGAGAAGCGCACTCAATTTCAACGGGCGCGGGCCGTAGTGGTCAGTGCCAACGGCGCCGAGACGCCGCGTCTGCTGTTGAACTCAACCAGCGCGCAGTTCCCGCAGGGACTTGCGAATTCCAGCGGCCTGGTCGGCAAGTACCTCATGTTCAACCAGCAGACCAATGTGCACGCGGTATTCGAACACGAGTTGAACGAATACAAGAGCGTGCAGGTGACCCGGGTGGTGCACGACTTTTACGACAGTGACCCGCGTCGGGGCTTCTACGGCGGCGGCGGCATTGACGGGCGGATTGGCCGACAGCCGATCGGTTGGGCGTTGGCTTCGGGAGGAACCTTGCCGCGTTGGGGAGCCGCACTGAAGGAGCGGCTGGAGGCTTTTCCGCGTTCCATGGTGGCCGCGGGCCACAGCACTTCACTGGCCTTGGAAACCAACAGCATCAGCCTGGATCCCAGTCTGAAGGACGCCTGGGGTGTCCCTGCCATGCGCGTGACCTACAAGGATCATCCGGATGATCTGGCCACCGGGCGATTTATGCGTGATCGCGCGGCGGAGATCATGCAGGCGGCCGGTGCCCAGAAGATCTGGCCGGAAGAGGTGAGGGAGAAGTCCAATTCGGTCCATCTGCTCGGCACCTGCCGAATGGGCAAGGAACCGGCGCACTCCGTCACCGATCCATACCATCGCGCCCACGACGTGCCCAACCTGTTTATCTGCGATGGTTCGAGCTTCGTAACTTCCGGACGGGGCCAACCGACGATGACCATTCAGGCACTGGCGTTTCGAGCGGCCGACCACATGGCGCGGTTCGCGCGGGCAGGGGAGATTTAGAGCGCAATCCCCGGGTACCAACCGCTCTTCTTCGGCAAACGCGTGGGAATCGCGCCTGCGGATAAAGCTGACCCAGTTTGTGTAAAGAGGACTTCAGACGCTCGGTCACGCGGGGCAGTGCTGCTGTGCATTTCTTGGCGCCCGCGTAAATTTCAGGCCGCTTGGCCAGGGTGTCCGCGATCCTGACGCCGGTGACGTCGCGGATTTTGGCTAACTGGTGCAGACCGTCCGATCCCTTGTCCAGGTAGTCCTGCTGCAGTTGTTCGGCGGTGCCGCGGTCAGGGCCAGGAGGTAGGTCATGCCGCCGCATTTTAATGGCTGCCGCCGGAACCCGTCGCGGCTTGCAGCATTGTGTGGAAAAGAGGCTCGCCGCGCAGGAGGGAATTAAGTGAAGTGGACAGGCATGTATCTCTTTGGATTCGTCGTTCTGCTGGGCGGCGTGCTGGCGGCGCTGTGGAAGCTCGGATTCCTGGCCCGAGTGGGCACCACCTGGACTTTGATCGGCTGCGCGATCGCGATCGGGCTGGGGATCATGATTGCCGTCAGCAACAGCGGCGCCAAAGAGAATATTGAGATCAACCGGAAGTAGGGTGACGGCTCATTTCGATGGCGCAGTGATGTGAATACGGGCTTCCTGCGACGTTGGGCCCGTTGCCATGACCTTGGTGCCGTTTTTCAGGATGGCAGTCACCTGCCATAGATAAGTACGCCCCCGACGCAGCGGCTTGTGCGGCCGCCAGGACGTTGTCTTCAACCGGGTGTGCGCGATTGGGCGCAGCCCCTCATCGACGATGATGATGGAGTACTTGGTTGCTCCCTCGAGCGGTTGCCAGGCGAACTCAGGGCGGTCATCAGAGACCTCGTCCCCAAAGGGGCCCAGCAGGGCAAACGAAGTGCTCGCTGGTGCCACCACCGCAGCCGCAGGTGTCGGAGCCGGTGTGGCACGCGAGGGCACCGCGGCTTGAGCAACCACCGGTGCTGCAGCGCGCGGTTGCGCTACTGGCGTCGGACGGGGTTGCGTTCCGGCGCCCCGCGTGTCGCGTATTTTCGTGGGTTGCTGATTGTTCACCGCTGTTGCCACGGCTTGAGGCGCGGCAACCACAGGGGCGCTCACTCGCGCCTGCACCGGAGCACGCACCTGCGCTGCGACAGTCGACTTGTGCACCCACGCCTTCCCAAACTTATTCCACCCCACCACCCCAATCGCCGCCACAACGGCAGCAGCAATCGCAGCAGTCGCGGCAGCCTTCAGTTGCCGCTGTCGCTTGCGCCGTTCCAACTCGCGCTTGAGCGACGAAGCCTGCGACAAACCCACCGCGCTGGCCTTGAACGTCCGCAGATCCTCCAGCTCAGCCCGGCACGCCTCGCAAGCGTCCAAATGAGCCCGGACGTGATCCAGCCGCGCGCCGGACAGCCGGCCTTCAACGTACGCGTCGAATTCGTCCTGCGAAATATGCCGGACTGCCGATCCAACTCCGCCGGATTGACCAACCAACTTGGGCTTCGCGCCCGATTCCTTGTCTACGACATCATCCAACACGTTGTGCATTGCCTCGCATCACGTCGGCAAAAATCATTTTCGCAGGTTGCCAAGCGGGCGGCGTGACCCGCTTGGTGGTTCTTCAATCGGTTTTCCTCAGGTAATCCCCTATTTGTTGCGGCAAAGCAAAAACACAGCCTCTACCAGCCTGTTCAGTGACTGTTCAGAAACCCGGGCGCTACTGTATGGACCTGGTTGGCTACACCGTCATGCGCATCGGACCCATGCCGGGATCGGTCTGTCCGGGCTTGCCTGTTTCGATCTTGCCGGCGAACCGGCGCACAAAGTCTCGCGCGCCGTCGACCGTAACGAGGAAGTCGAACCAATGATCGCTCCTGGCGAGCTGCCAATGCTCATGTGCTTCGGATCCCGCAGCCACTCGCACTGTCCGAGTGCGTGAACCACTAGTCGGATAGTGCTCATCGAGGGCGATAGTGAACACCGCAGGGGCGTTCCCATCGTTACGAAGAACCAGTTCCGCCGTCCCGGTGTCAGGATGCGGCACAAGAGTCATCTCGGCTACGGGCGTCAATGACCCCGCATACCGCCGCCAAAACCCATTAGGCCCCCGCAGTGTTAGATCATAGGCACTGAGCGGCCCCTCGTCGTGCCACTGCTCGCTCACCAGCCGATCACCCGCGCCAATGGTGTAATGCCATGGCTCCTGGGCGTCTGAGTTGTCGTGCACGGTGATCACCGCACCAACGCTACCGCGGTTGATCATCTCAATCCGCAAGCGGCTCTGCGGAGTCACCGTAGCGATGACATCCAGGTCATAAGGCAGCGGCCGATGAGGGCGCTGGCCCGGCATCTGCGCAGTGGGCGATGGCGTTTGTGGAATGCTGTTGACAATACCAGCTTCAGAGCGCGCGACGCGCTCGAGGAAGTCGTTCGTCGAGGGCAGTTTCTGGTGCCCGCTCCTGTGCGCGGAAGCTGTGAAATCAAACGCAGAAGTGAGATCACCACACACCGAACGGCGCCAGGCGCTTATGTTGGGCTCCTGCACACCAAAGCACTTCTCCATGAAGCGAATCGTCGAGGTGTGATCGAACAATTCCGAGCAAACATACCCGCCACGGCTCCAGGGCGACACGATGATGGCAGGCGTGCGCACACCCAGTCCGATTGGATGCTTGCCCGGTTCCAATACATTGTCCCCGGTGTAGTCCTTCTGCTCCCCGGCCAGCGAAACAGTACTGCGCCCCTGGTAATCGCCCACCGGAGGCACCGGCTGCGGCGCGTGGTCATAGAACCCACCGGCTTCGTCGTAGTTCAAAATGAACACAGTCTGAGCAAACACGTCAGGATGGTCGACGAGCGCTTCGATCAGCCGGGCAGTGACGTGCTCGCCCTTGGCGGGAACCGCCTTGGGGTGTTCCGATAGATCCGCAGCCGTCACAATCCACGAAATCTGCGGCAGCCGGCCCGCAGCGATGTCGGTTCGGAAGGCCTCAACCAACTGCTCGCCGTCAGAACGAGTACGATCAGGCTCCGGCTTCGACTCGCTCACCCACGATCGGCAACGACGATAGAGGTCCGAGTCCTTCGTGCACGACCGGAACGCTGGGAAGAACGACATCGTGTTATCGCCGAAGTTGTCGTACTCCTGGTAAACCTTCCAACTGACTCCCGCTGCCTGCAGTCGCTCCGCATAGGTAGTCCAACGAAAAGCGTCGTGACGATGCAGCTTGCGGTCCTCGGCCATGTCCGCCCACGGCGTATCGTCCTCGCCGTAGTTGCTCATCTCAGGTTCGCCACCAACTCCGCCGCCGCCGTTGCACCCCGTGAACAAATGCAAGCGATTTGGCTGAGTCTGCGTCATCGTCGAGCAGTGGTAGGCGTCGCAGATTGTGAATGCATCAGCGAGCGCATAATAAAAAGGAAGGTCGCCCGCTGCATAGTGAAGCATTCGATTATGCAGCTCACCACTGTGACCCCATTGGTCACATCGGCCGCGATTAAATATGTGCAGGTTTTCCTGGTGGGACTGTTCGGCGCCACCGACCTTGAACGAACGCGTCGTCTTCGAGTCGCCATGGAAGGGCAGCACATAACCGTCCGCATGTTGCTTGGAAGGCTGCGCCCACACAGTCCGTCCACCTGCCAACCGCAGCGGCCGTGGATCCCCGAATCCACGCACACCATTCAACAAACCGAAGTAGTGATCGAAGGATCGGTTCTCCTGCATGCACACTACGATGTGCCTGACGTCGCGGATCGACCCAGTGGTCGCGCGCGCAGGAATTGCCATCGCCCGGTCAATGAGACCGGGTAACATCGACCCGGCGGCTCCCGCCAGGCGCAGAAATTGTCGTCGGGACGTCTTCGTCATCACTATCCTCGTCACTGGTATAGTCCAGATATCACAGTTGCTTTACAAGCCCATGGCAGCGCAAATCGTTCGAGTATGGGAGCTTACCTGGCTGCGCCGCCATGCCGAGGCACTTGCCGCCATTGCAGGACTGCCCGAGCACCGGGACATGCTGTACCTGCAGGCCGTCAATCTCAGGTGCCTCGATCGCGTCCCCGAAGCGCTTGCAACTCTCGAACAACTGGAGCGATTACATCCGCGCTGTGGCCGGCTGTTTCAGGAGCGGGGTCAGTGTTACGTCGCGCTGCGCGATGTTGCCAAAGCCATCGATGCCCTCGTGCGTAGCGTCAGGATCAACCCGGCCCTCCCCGGAAGCTGGCAGTTGCTGCAACACCTGACGGGTGATCCCGCGGCCGCCCAACATCTCGCAACTCTCAACAAACTCCCTGCTGAAGTGGTCGAGGCCGGCAGTCTGTTCACCGACGGATTTCTGCTGCCCGCGGAAAGCCTCATCCGCGACTACCTGCGCAAGGATGAAGGCAACGTCGGCGCTATGCGATTGCTGGCGCGCATTGGCATGGAGCGCAATGAACTTGTTGAGGCCGAATCACTGTTGGAGTCGGTTCTGAAGCTGGCGCCGGACTTTCACGCCGCGCGTCTCGACTACGCCATGGTGTTACTGCGGCAGCAGAAGTATCTGCGCGCGCGCGAGGAGGCGCAGACGCTGCTCAAACAGGAACCCGACAATCGCGAGTACCTCAAGCTGTATGGGGCGGCTTCCATTGGGCTGGGCGATCATGAGCCGGTGATCGGATTGTATGAGCGGTTGTTGACGGGGCTCACGCAGTCAGGTCCCGAGGTGGCCGATTTGCGCCTGTGGCGCGGCAACGCCCTGAAGAGCACAGGCAGGTCGCAGGAGGCAATTGATGACTACCGCGCTGCCCTCACGGCGCGCCCGGATTTCGCGGTAGCCTGGTTCAGCCTGGCGAATCTGAAAACGTACCGCTTCTCGGATGAAGAAGTAGGGCGCATGCGTGCGTTGGAGTCTCAACCGACCACGGCGACTCTCGACCGCTGTTATCTGTGTTTTGCCTTGGGCAAGGCACTGGAGGACCGCGCCGATTTCGCTCACTCCTGGGAGTATTACTTTCGAGGCAATGCCTTTGTTCGCGCGGGAAGCGCCTATCGGCCCGAGACCTCGGAAGCCAACACCCGACTGCTGCAGCGGGTATGCACGGCGGAGTTCTTTGGAGCCCGGGCAGGGTGGGGCGCTCCCGACCTCGCACCGATTTTCATTCTGGGCCTGCCTCGATCCGGCTCCACATTGATTGAGCAGATCCTCGCCTCGCATTCGCAGGTCGAGGGCACCGAGGAGTTGACGGAAATCGAGCGCTACGCCGCCGAGCTGGCCCAGATCGAACATCACGCCGAGCCGAGCCCGGTCGAACGTCACGCCGCCGAGCCGACGAGTGGCCTGCAAAGCCTCGTGGCAGCCGATGCCTGTCGGTTGGGCGAACGCTACCTCGCCGAAACCCGCACATACCGCAAGACCACCCGTCCATTCTTCATAGACAAGATGCCCAACAACTTCCGGCACATCGGCCTGATCCATCTGCTGCTGCCCAACGCAAAAATCATCGACATCCGCCGTGAGCCGCTCGCCTGCTGTTTCGGCAATCTCAAACAGTTGTTTGGTGCCAGGCGCCAGGAATTCAGCTACAGCATCGAGGACGTTGCCCGCTACTATCGCTCCTACCTGGAGCTCATGAACCACTGGCATGCAGTGTTGCCTGGCAGGGTCCTGACTGTTCACTACGAAGACGTGGTGGAGGATCTCGAGGGCAATGTACGCCGGATCCTGGACTATTGCGCGTTACCTTTTGAGCCGGCCTGCCTCGCGTTTCATGAGACCCGACGCAGCGTGCGCAGCGCCAGCTCCGAGCAGGTACGCCAGCCCCTGAGCCGTGAGGGCCTGCACCAGTGGCGCAACTACGAGCCCTGGCTCGGTCCCCTGAAAGAGGCCCTCGGCAACGCGGTTGTCACATTTAAACTGGTATAGTCCAGAATCGTTCAGCACCCCAGTACATCAATCAGTGACAACCGCGATCGTTGAGCAGATCTTCGGTCTCTTCGACCGCTTTGGATCCGAGAGTTACGGCGAGCACGCAACTCAGCTGCAGCACGCTTTGCAGGTAGCCGAGCTGGCGCGTGTGAACGGCTGTACCCGTGCGCTCGTTGCCGCAGCACTGCTGCACGACATCGGCCAATTTATTGATGACGCGGGCAACGCCGCGGAGACACTGGGTATCGACGCCCGCCATGAAGTTGGCGGCGCAAAATACCTGGCAGCGCACTTCCCCCCGGAAGTGTACGAGCCTGTACGCCTGCACGTGGCCGCGAAGCGTTATTTATGTGCGGTGGAGGGTACCTATCCGGCGCGATTGAGCGAGGCATCCAGGCTCAGCCTGAAGTACCAGGGTGGCCCCATGAGCGCCGAGGAAATCAGTGTGTTTGAGGCCGAGCCCTTCCATACGGATGCCGTGACCCTGCGTCGTTTCGACGACACAGGCAAACAGCCGGATTGGAATCCGCCCGGCCTGATCGCCTACCGCGCCCTGTTGGAATCCCTTCTGGTTGACGCTAAATAGTTAAAGCTTAACCATCGTGTCATCTTTCCCGGGGATCATGGTCTATACCAGATGATCGTTCGGGGAGCTCGGTGTCATGGCAACCAAAACAAAGCTGAATGCAAACGGCCGCGAGCCGTTTTCGGTCTCACTGCATGTGAAGCGGGAATTGGCGCGGCTCAAGCCCGCATCGCTGTCGCTGGTGGCGCTCGGTACGGCCTTTTCCGCATTTGCGGTTGCACAGACCTCGCCACCACCCAAGTCCGATACAACCAGCGTCTCTGACGGGCCCGAGGAAGTCGTCGTCAACGGCTACAAAAGGTCGCTGGAGATGGCGATCAATATCAAAAGGGAATCGGACATCGTCAAGGACGTCATCGTCGCCGAGGACATGGCGAAATTCCCCGAGCTGAACCTGGCGGAATCCATTCAGCGTATCCCTGGAGTGGCGATCACACGTGAAGCGGGCGAAGGACGCGAAATCTCGCTGCGTGGCCTGGGTCCGGATTTCAGCCGTGTGCAGCTCAACGGGATGGAAGTCCTCGGCAACAATGACTCGGCTATGGACAGTCGGGGTCAGCGCTCGCGCGACCGCGCGTTCGACTTCAACCTGTTTGCCTCGGAGCTGTTCTCACGGGTGGAAGTCGAAAAGACCTACCAGGCGGCGCAGAACGAAGGCGGCATGGCGGGTACCGTGGGCCTGTTCACGGGCAAGCCGTTTGACTATGCCGAGGGCTTCAAGGGTGCCATCTCGGCCAAAGGCGGCACCAACACGTATACCGAAGACTTCCAGCCGCGTGTGGCCGCTTTGGCCAGCTACAACTGGGACAACAATGTCGGCGCGCTGGTTTCAGCCGCCTGGTCGCGTCGCAAGACGCAGGAACAGGGCTTCAATACCTACAACTACAACCATCCCAGCGCGGATGACATGGCCAGCGCGGTCGCTGCCGACCCCGGCTTGATTTCATCCCTGACGCCGGCGCAGCAGGCCAAGTTCCTCTCGGGAGACCTGTACTTTCCAGACGGTAACCGCCTCTCTGTGTGGGATTCGGATCAGACCCGCCTCGGCCTGACTGCCTCGGTGCAGTGGAAGCCGGCGGACAACCTGCTGTTCACCGTTGACGGCCTGCACGGCCGATACACGACATTGCGTGACGAGTATCACCTGGCGACGCGCCCGTTCAATGGTGCCGGTTCCGGAGCCTGGGACGTCGGCACCATCGGTCCGTCAGGCTGGCCGAACACCATCAACCTGAATTCGACCATCAACTCCATCAACTACGACAGCACCGGCTTCGTCAACTCGATCGATGTCTCCAACGCAACCTTTGGCTCCGAACATCGCCGCGAGCGCAACGAAAACCGCTTCAACATGGCGGAGCTCACCGGCAAGTGGGAAGTCACCGACGCCCTGACCGTCGACGGCCACGTTGGTCTGCAGACCTCCACGTACCATACGCCGTACGATGACAAGCTCTACATGCGCGGGCAGGGCGCTTTCACGTCCACGTATTCTGCGGATGGCAAGTCCGCGAGTAACGTCTATTCGTGGGATACCACCAATCCCAACAACTACTTCATGGACGACTTCTATTTCCGCGGCTTCTATAACGACACCACCGAGCGTGAGGCCGTACTGAACGTGAAATATAAGTTTTCGGACGAATACGATGTTCGTGCGGGCTATGCCTTCCACCGTTATTGGTCGGCCGGCCAGAACTGGTTCGACGACGGCAATCAGAACGGCACGGACGATCCGACGTCGCCTCTGTACACACGTGGTGCTCCGGTAGCCGCCTTTACTCAGACGTTCTGCGAAAACAAGCAGTCCTGCTGGCTCACCGGCAACTATGACCGGGCCTTCCAATACTTCAACATTGCGTTCCAGTCGTCTGCCTACTATCAGGCCCAGGCGTTCGACGTTGAAAACACCTTCGAGGTCGTGGAAAACACCAGCGATGCTTTTGTGCAGTTCGACTGGAACAAGGAGCTGCCGGGGAACATGCGCCTGCGCGGCAACGTCGGTGCTCGGTTCTATCACACGAACACATCGAGCACCGGCTGGGTCCAGGGCAACAACTATGCGTACGAAGGCTCGCAGACGGTCGGCGACAGTTACTCTGGTGTGCTGCCCGCCCTGAATGCTGTGTTGGAGGTCACTCCGGAAACACTCGTGCGCTTTGCCGCGACCCAGAACCTCAATCGGCCGACGATCGGATCGCTTGCAGCCCAGGGTGGCGTAACCCGGAACGACGATGGCACCTTCGACATCTCCTTCGGCAATCCGAAGTTGAAGCCGTTCAAGGACACCACCGTGGATCTGTCGGGTGAGTACTACTTCGGGAAGACCGGCCTGCTGTCGCTGGGCGTGTTCCACAAGGACATCAAGAACTGGATTGGCAGCTTCCAGCAGAACAATGTGCCTTACAGCGCAACCGGGTTGACGCTCACACCGCAGTTGGCCTCGATCTATCCCGACCTGACAGAGAGCTCACTGGTCAAGTCCTACTCGTACCCGATCAACGACGACAAGGTGAAGCTCACCGGCGTGGAGTCCGCAGTTCAGCTACCGTTCTACTTCCTCCCTGCGCCGTTCAACGGTTTCGGCGTGCTGGGGAACGTCGCCTACGTTCACGGGAGCAAGGAAATCACCGGTCTCTCGAAGCTCACGGCCAATGCCACGCTGTACTACGAGACGTCCCTCTTTGGGGTACGTGGCTCACTCAGCCATCGGTCGAGCTATCAGACTTCGCCATTGGACAGCAATCCGATCGATGGCGTAGGTTACTTCGGTACGACGTATGTCGACGCTGCTGCTTTCGTGAACGTGGCACCCGGACTGCAGGTCACGGTGGATGCGGTCAACATAACCAACGAAGCGGAAATCGAGAACTACAGCGCCTACTACCGCCTGTACAACAAGACGCAAAGTGGCACGACGGTTTTCCTGGGAGTGGTGTACAAGTACTGATTTTTCGACGCAACCGAATGCGCAGCCGCGGCAAGCTCAAGGGTAAGAATGATGCGGGCCCGCAGTACCTGGTGCTGCGGGACCAGATGGCTCTGAATATCGAGCTGGGCAAGCTCCCGGCCGGTACGCGGCTGCCTTCCGAGCGCAAGTTGCAGTCCGATTCGGGTGCCGCCCGCGGCACCGTGCGGGAGGCGCTGTTTCAACTCGAGGCCGAGGGCCTGATCTACCGCCGCGACCGCAGCGGCTGGTATGTCTCCCCGCCGGCAGTGACCTACGACCCTACGCGCTGGTACGGCTTTATGACGTACGTGGCCGAGCAGGGCCGCACGCCGAGCACAGAGACCCTCAGCAAGACGATCATTCCAGCCACTGCGGCGTTGGCGGATATTTTCCGGATAGCGCCGGGTACGCAGTTGTATGACATTCGTCGTCGACGCTCAGTCGACGGGCGGCCCGTGCTGGTCGAGACGATTTACATCGATCCTACCCGGGCACCGGGGCTGATTGATCATTCCCTCGACGACTCGATCACCAAGATCCTGAGCACATCTTACGATCTCACCGTGACCCGTAACCGCGTGGACATGTGTCCCTGCGCCCTGGTGAGGCAAGCGGCGGACGCGCTAGGCGTCAAACCCGGCACCCCCGGTCTCCTCGTCGTCCGAACCAGCCTCTCCGCCGATGGCCGCGTCGTCGAATATGACCACGAGTACTGGCGCCACGACGCCATCCGCGTCCACGTGGACCTACAGGTGACCTAAGGACACCGCGCGCAAGCGCTGGTGGTCAGCGCAATGCCCGCAGGCGCTGATAACAGGACTCGATGGCGGGCAACACGCGCTCAATCGCCGCCTCGTTGCGTCGCCACTTGTCCGCCGCTGGCGGCGTATGCGTACTGCGCGACTGGGGCAGGGCGCCTGCAGTGCGCGCCCGAAGCGCTTCATCAAACGGCACGTCAGCGAATTCGCACAGCCGTCGTACGGTGGCCGCCGGATCGGCAATGAGGTCGTGAAATCCGACGGCGGTCCAATCCTCCCGCGGCAATTGCTGCAGGTCGTCAAGCGCGATCTCGTTGGCCTTCTGCAATTGCCGAGCCGCCAGCGCCTCCAGCGGTGCACCTCGCAACTCCTGCCACCCCGGTGGCAACAACAGCGACCAGGGGCCGTCCCACCCGGGGATAGCGGGGTAGGTGACCCAACTTCCCGACCGCCATGCTTCGATGATGCTACTGAGGTTCTCCCGTGGGTCACGCCACAGGAAAATGAAGCGCGCATCGGGAAAAACCTGCTTGAGAAATGAAATCCGCAGTGAATTTTTCGGCGTCTTCTCGAGCATCCGCGCCCCCATTGTCGGCGCTCGGCCCTCAGTGCCCTGAATCCGTGCTATCGCAGCTTGCCGAATGGCGGCAACGATCTCAGTCGTCGCCTGCGTTGCAGTGAGCCGATTAGAATCTACACCCGGCGCCCCTGGCCGCAGCGGTTCTACGCCCTCGACCAGCCAATGCGCCTCACCCCCAAACGTGTTGAACCCAGTCGAACACGCCAACGTATCAAACAGCAGCGTACTCCCCGACCGCGGCGCCGCCACAATAAACACGGGTTTGTCGAGCAGGCCATCTCCGCGGACCGCCATCTGTGCTGAGGCGTCACCGCCTTCGCGTGCGGCCATCCGCGTCGAGCCGTCGCTGCGCGCGCCGGATGTCACCTGTGGCGCGGGGTCGCCCAGCACTACATGCTTCAACACCCTCGCTTCCAACACATGCAGCGCGCTGACACCATTGGTGCGCATGACGAGCCCCTCCGCAAGCGTCTTCGCCGCGGCATGCACACTGCTCACCAGCTTGCGAAACTCCGCCTCGCCCCGTCCGCCAACGCCATGCAACCCGCACAACTGCCGCCAATCCTGAACAAACCCCTCCATCAACATCGCAAACGCCCCGACTCTCTCGCCATTAGCAGAAGAGGGCACCAGCTCCGCGCACAGGTCCCCCACCAACAACTGCAATTCCGCCGCAGGCATCACCGGCGACGGTTGATTCGACTCAGTCATCGGCTGAACATCGTGCTTCGGCTGCCACGCCAGCGTAGGCCAACGCTCCCGCGGCGGCTTGGCCCCGCAAGCGAATCTCCAAAACGCCGATGTGCCTGTAGTGTCCGCGACGAGATGAATGCGTTCGTGCGGCGCTTTGTTCTCAACCCGGTGCCGCCGCCAATTGTCAAAGATCCAGGCCTCACCCGCGGCCATGTGCACCACTTCATCACCACAGTGAAACCGCACCTCCGGCCAGGTCACGACCGGAATGTGCACCCTCACTCGCGTATACCAGTGATGGTTGATATCCGCATGGTCGGGCACGCCCGCCCCCGGCGCCAATCGCATCAACCGCGACCGACTCCAAACCACACCAAAGCTGCTGAGTATCTGCCGCACATAAGGCATCGCCGCCAACCACCGTGTCGGCAACATCTCCCCATGCAGCGTCTCCGTCTCCACCCCACCCGGGCTGATGAGCTGCGCAGCACTATTCCCCGTCAGCCGATCCGGATGTGCCCCCCAAGCCTCCGCAGGCAACGCCGCCACCTCGGCCTTCAGCCGATTCGCATCGATAATCACGGGAAGCTGAAAAAACGGACGCGGTAATCGCATCCGTCTATTTTGAAGCAGTCGAGCGCCTGCGGCGAGCGCTATGACGTCTCAGGGCAGGGGAGCCGGGGCACTCAAATATGCGGTGCTCAGCGCCTGGTATTGGCCGCCATCCGTCGCCAATGTGGTCTGATTGGATTCGCCCGCGCTGAATACAACACCCAAACCGCCCGCAGCCGTCAACAAAGACGGATGCTTCAGGAAGTAATCTTCCCGGTTGTCGCGATAGTGGCCGGGCGTGCCGCCCGGCGTGCTCGAGGGCACGCCCATGGGCGTCTGCCACCAGATCACGGGCAAGTTGCCGAGGCCGGAGTGATATTGCTGCACGTTGGCGAAATGCTGGGTGAAGCCGGCATCGTCCCAGTACCACGGTGCACCGCTGCGAGAGCAACTCGAGATCTGCGGGGTCAACTCGAAGCAGCCGGCGTCCCGATCATAGGTCAGCGCGAGAATGAAGTCCGCATGCGTCGCGCCGATGGCCTGCATGAATGTCACAACCTGGGCAACGTTGTTGCCACCCCAGTCGGAAAGCGGAAAGCCGATGTAGGCCTTCGGCGCGTACTGCCGGGCCATCTTGACCAAACAACCCGCGATTCCAACGACGTCGTTGCTGAGTGAGGCACAATCCGGATTGAGGGTGACTCGCGCCGCGAGCGAGGTTGGATTCTGATTCGACTGCAGCTCGGCGTAGCCCCAGAAATCCGGTTCCAGGTTGACGAGCGCCGGCTTGCCATAGGCGGCGAGCTGTTGATACAGAACCTTGACGTTAGACCAGTACCTCGTCATGAAGGTCGTGTCGTTGAGACCAGCCAGATTGCCGTCTCCGTTGGCGGCCATCTGGTAGAGCGTGAACATGGGAATCGCGCCCACCTGCTGTGCATCGCTGGCGACGGCACCCACGTACGCCCCCGCCGGACTGTTCCAGGTAGTCCAGTCGCCATTGCCGGCGCCCACCAGATACTGATCCAGAATGTCGGGCTTCAATCCCTGCGAAATGATCGTGGAGTTCGGCTGGCTGCCGACGCCCACCAACAGGCGCGAGGGCAGACCCAGTTTCGCTGCCAGGAGCGCCGCAGGGCCGGTACCAGTGCTGCCACTGCCGCCGCTGCCTGAGCCACCCGAGCCCGAGCCGCCAGAGCCGCCTGACCCAGATCCACCCGAGCTACCTGAGCCCGAGCCACCCGAGCTGCCTGACCCAGAGCCACTGGAGCTGCCGGATCCGCTGGAGCCACCAGAGCTGGAGCCGCCAGTAGTGCTCGAACCACCCGAATCGCTCGACCCCGTCGCACTCGACCCGCCCGTCGCCGCGCTCGACGTCGATGGACCTGAAGAACTGCCACCACCGCAAGCTGAAAGCGCCAGTGTGGCGACGCACAGGACCAGGGGCAGCGCAACGCGGAATTTCTGCAAGACGACCATCCAGTAACTGGGAAAATTCACACCCCTTTTAAGTTGAAACCAGCCTCAAGACAACGCGTCGCATATTGGCGACCCGCCTGTTTTCGCAGCGGCGCGCGCGTAGGCACTTGCTGTTATGTTCGAATTGTGACCGCCGTATCATTCTAATCCGCCCAGTTGCCTCGCAGCCCATGCGACGGACTTCGAGAAGGCGCTGAGCCAGGTTCCCAACATGCGCGACAGCGAACTGAACCGCCTCTTCGAGCAGCAACGCTGTTGGTTCGCCGCGCTCCTTGATCCGCTGCAGCCGCCCCGCTGCCTGGGCAGCCTCAAGGTCGCCCACCCACCAAACCGCATCCTCGACGCTAAGCTACTAAGCTATGAGGGCGCTTGGCGGCGCGACGGGTAGGGGGGCCACAACTTCGGGCTTGATAGTAGAGATTCCGATCCAAGCAGCTTCCGAATCGGCGTGCGCCTGCCCGACAAACCCAAGCTCCCTCCGGGTAAGGGCGCGAAGCCGGTCAAGATCCTTTATTGGGTTGGCGCTTCGGTCTGCCACTATGGCAACAAACACCTTCACGATCTCCGACTCGTCGATCGCGAGGATCAGCTCGTTGTGGCATGTTCGAATCTCATCAGCCGTGGCAAACTGTTTGTCAACAACCACGGGTTTGCCGTCGTTGTCGTTCTCAACAATCTTGAGCATGTTGAGGCATGCCGCGTACTTCAACTCATACTTCTTTTCTTCAAATCGATCCTGGTGTTGAAGGGCGAGCTTCGTAGACTCGACCAACCGGGTAATTTCGGCGACGTCTTCCTTGGTTGCCAGGTTCTTGCCCTTTTCTGATGCGTAAGATGCAATCGAGTTCTTGAGCAATACCTGTAAGACGAATACCCCGATGGCACTCGCCAAATTCAACAAGAGCAAAATCGTATCCAAGATAACTCCTTATAAGGCTTTCGCAGTCGGCACGGGTTGCAGAGTCATCTGCATGACGCTGCATAGGAGTGCAAATCGATTCCCGATGAGTGACGCCGACATCTCTGCGCCGATAAGCGTCTCAAGGGTGTGGACGCCCGATCAAGTTTTCCAGCAAATGGTAGCGGGGGGGGACTTGAACCTACGTTCTTGTAAACGTCGAGCCTTTGGGCGATATCCCAAATTCCGGAATATGGAATAGCCACTGTGCGCAATGCATCCAACAATGCCAGTAATTCATACAGAGCCGGATCTGCCAGCGCTGACTTCGGCACATGTCGATAGAGGGGGCTCAAGGACGGCCCCCGAGCTTCTCCTTCGGCGTACGGCCATACGGGGGCTTCGCCCGATGCTGCACTGATATGCGAGGAAAGAGACTCTGCTCGAGCGCCCGGCGCTCGAAAACTATCTACCGGGTTTGCTTGCGGATGAGAGCCGAGCGGGCGTGGTGCTATCGCGCATCAGAAACGTCGTCGGTTGATACTGTGGGCTTGCGCTTGAACCAGCGCGCCGCGTTTGGCGTCAGCAGCAGCACGAATATAACAATCTGCAAGAGCCCCTGAACCCGCGCAAGCGCGTTCCAGCTGTACTGTTTCAACACGGTCAGAAACATGGCGGCTGTGAGCGTCGCGCCCAGCAGAAACCACACCATCCACAGGATACGAGCCCAATTCCTGCCCGCGGCGATCTTCAAATTGAGCCAGATTGAAATCACCGCGTTGAAGATCAACAACCCCAGGGCGTAGTTCATAGCGGCCAGTGCAGTGGCGCCCTTGATCCTGACCGCGGAAGAGACCACGGACACCGCGAGCGTGACCCACAACAACCACACCGCTACGCGGACGGTAGTCGGCTGGTGATGAATCGCCTCCGCCTCGACCTGAGAGTCAGTGACGAGAGCCTTCGGCGGTGCGTAAGGATTAGAATCCATCGTGTATACCTCACCTGGTTCCAGTGCTGCTCACGTAACTCGCCGCCGAGCACGAGCGCGTCATCTTCATAGCTATCAATGTTTCTTGCAGACGGGGCCGATGTATGCATAATGCGCGCCCCCCGAACGCCCGGTTTCATCTTTCTGGCATGTACTACACCGCATGAAATCGGTGGTTTGTTCGTGTTGACTGAGTGTCTCACCTGAGGAGAAGAGGATGCAAATGCAGCGCCTGGTCTCAACCGAGTCCGTCTTTTCATCCGAGCTGGGTCGGTCGGAAAAGCTCCTTTGGTCGGGGCAACCGCGTCAGGGTGTGTTCCTTACGTCGAGGGATGCAAGCATGATCCCGTTCAGTCTGATGTGGGGCGGCTTTTCATTCTTCTGGGAGTACAAGGCTGTGAGCTCGGGCGCCTCCTTGTTCTTCGACCTGTGGGGAATCCCTTTCGTCCTGATCGGCGCGTACATGATTGTTGGTCGCTTCTTCTACGAGGCGATGTTGCGCACGCGGATGTACTACGGGTTGACCAATGAGCGAGTGATCATCATCTCGGGGCTGTTTTCCCGCACGGTGCAAAGCATGCAGGTGAAAACACTCAACGGCGTCTCACTGTCGGAGGAAGCATCGGGGGCGGGCACGATCACGTTCGGGCCTAACGTGTACCATTATGGCAGAGGATCGCGTGCAAGCCGGAACTCGCCTCCGTCCTTCGAGTCGATTGCCGACGCACGTGACGTGTACGAACAGATCTGCTCGGCTCAGAAGGGAGCATAGTGACATCGGGCGCGGCCTGCCTTCGTGGGCCGCGCTCTCTGACGCTAGGTCATTGGTGTCCCAAGCATCGTAGGTCCAGGGTCTTCTACAATCTTTGCGAGTGATCCTCGCCCCCGCACCTGGCGACTGTGAAACGAATCACGATCAGAAGGACTGGAGAAGTAACATAATACTTCGGACATTCCTGTCCGATAGCTCCTTAGGACCTCATCCGATGCAGCCGAATGGAAACTCCTTGCGCCGGCGGTTTCTGCTGGGCGTGTTCGTAGTGTCCGGATTTACCGGGCTCATCTACGAATCCATCTGGTCGCACTACCTCAAGCTCTTCCTCGGTCACGCCGGTTATGCGCAGACCCTCGTGCTGACCATTTTCATGGGCGGGTTGGCCGCGGGCTCCTGGATCGTCGCGCGTTACTCCTCGCACTCGCGCCGCCTGCTGTGGGGTTACCTGTTGGTCGAGGGACTGACTGGGGTATTGGGCATCCTGTTCCACCCCCTGTTTGTGGCCGCCTCGGATTTTTCCTTCGCCACCGTCATCCCGCATCTTCCCACGGTCTGGTCCATCGATCTCTACAAGTGGACTCTGGCGGCTTTGCTCATTTTGCCCCAGTCCATTCTGCTCGGAATGACCTTTCCCCTGTTGAGCGGCGGCATCATTCGCCGCTGGCCGCAGTTGCCAGGCCAGACGCTGGCGACACTGTATTTCACAAACAGCCTGGGCGCCGCCGCGGGCGTTTTGGTCAGTGGCTTCGTGCTGATCGGCCGGGTGGGACTGCCTGGAACCGTTCTCAGCGCCGGATTGCTCAATATCGTGTTGGCTCTGGCGGTCTGGTTGGCCGTGCGCGGTGATGAGGAGCCTGCCCCGGCTGCCCCGGTTGCCATCACTCGAGTCGGTAGCAGCGCGGTCAGTTGGTTCGCAATGGCGGCTTTCCTCACCGGTGCTGCTTCATTCATCTATGAGATCGGTTGGATCCGCATGCTCAGTCTGGTCCTCGGCAGCGCGACCCATTCATTCGAGCTCATGCTCAGCGCATTCATTCTCGGCCTGGCCCTCGGCGGCCTGTACGTACGCAATCGAGTCGATCGAATCGAGGACCCCAACCGCTATCTCGGTGTGGTCATGATTGTGATGGGCGCGCTGGCCGCATTGACGCTACCTGCCTACAACGCCAATTTTGATTTTATGGCCTGGGCAATGGGGACCTTTACGCGCACTGCAAGTGGCTATGCCGCCTTCAACTTCGCGAGCCAGTTCATCGCCGCCGTGACCATGATTCCTACGACCTTTTGCGCAGGGATGTCTCTGCCGCTGTTGACGCATGCGCTGATGCGCAGCGGCGGTGGTGAGCAGGCTATCGGCAAGATCTACGCATTGAACACCTTGGGGGCGATCTTGGGTGTCGTGCTGACAGTGCACGTACTCATGCCGTTGGTCGGAGTCAAAGGGGTCATTCTGACCGGTGCTGCGATTCACATCGCGTTGGGAGCATCGCGACTCCTGAGCCTGCGTCCATTTCAGGTCCGATTTGCGGGCGGCCTGGCGATGGCAGCTGGTGCTGCGGCCCTGTTTGCCGCAGCGTTCGTAGTCAAATTGGATCCTGCGCGGATGGTCGCAGGCGTATTCCGCACAGGCGTTGCGGCGCTCCCACCTTCCAGCAAGCCCATTTATCTGAAAGATGGCAAGACCGCCACTATCGGTCTCGTTGAAGACTCCGGGGTTATCAGCATTGTCACCAACGGCAAGCCGGATGCGTCTGTCAACATGGGGCTGGATGACAAGAACACCATCGACGAATACACAATGGTGTTGTTGGGAGCTATTCCGTTGAGCGTGCACCCGCATCCGGCCCGCATCGCCAACGTCGGTTTCGGATCTGGAATGACGGCCAGCACGCTCCTCAAGAGCCCTGCCGTTCAGAGGATCGATACCATAGAGATTGAGCCCGTCATGGTGGAGCTCGCGCGCAAGGGTTTTGGCCCTCGTATTCACAACGTCTTCGACGATCCCCGCAGTCATATCGTGTTCGAGGACGCGAAGACATTTTTTGCCGAAACCCGCCAACCCTACGACATCATTGTCTCCGAGCCCTCCAATCCCTGGGTCAGTGGCGTCTCGAGCCTGTTTTCCGAGGAATTCTACGCCCGGGTCGTTCAACATCTGGCTCCCGATGGCGTGTTCGTGCAGTGGCTGCAGATTTACGAGACCGACATGACGGTCGTTGCATCCATTGTGAAGGCGCTGTCAACTCAGTTTCGCGCCTATACATTCTATAACCTCGATGATGGCGATATCCTGATCCTGGCGACGCCTGCGGCGGCGTTCCAACCGCCGGACTACAGCCGGTTGCAGGCGCCGCAGTTGCGCGCGGCACTCGAGCGAATCGGCGTCCAGTCGATTTACGATCTGCAGACCCGTCAGTTGGGAGATCAGGACTCTCTGGGGCGGGTACTGCGCGCCACGCCGGTCCCGGCCAATTCGGATTTCTTCCCCTTCGTGGATCTGAATGCCCCCCGACTGCGCTACATGAAGCTTCAGGCCATCGACCTGACGAGACTCAGCACGTTGCCGTTTCCGTTTATCGAGTTCTTCCAGGGATGGCCGGTACGAAACTCGACGCTCGAACCTTCGGAAAGAACCAACCTGTACCGCGATCAGGCCGTCCGGCGGTCTCTCTACATTCGGCGGGCGATAACAGAAGGAACCTTGACGCAACTCGACGCAATGACAGTGAATGCGTTGATGGTTCTCGATGCGAACTCGAGCCAGTGTGCCTCCCCTGAGGGACGCACGGCCTGGTTGGGTTCTATCCGCTTTGTCAGTGACACCACGGCTCCGTACTTGACCGCCACAGAGCTCGCGCCGGTGTGGGCCAAGATTGCCTCCAGCCCATGCTATCGCGACGTCTCCAGCGAAAATCGGATGTGGGCAGATCTGTATCGCGCCGTGGCCGCCCGGGATGCTCCTGCCGTTGTACGGATCGGTACCGCCTTGCTACAGGGAAGCCCTTCGAGGTCGAAAGACGAATTTACCTACCTGACAACTGCGATTGCTCTGGCGGACGTGCGTACGGGCGACCTGAAAGCGGCCAACAGCGTGCTGCGGAGCCAATGGAACCAACTCGATCACAACGAACCGTACGGCATTCCGTTGAGCGAGCTGTTGTTTTTCAGCTCAGCACCAGCCGCGAGGGTCGCGGGCCGGTGAACTGTGACGGTCAATCGAAAGGACCGACGGGCGGGTAGGGCACTCTCGGCCAAATTACGGGAAACCAATCCTCCCTGAGCCGTTGCCCGTGCTTCATGTCGTGCCCCGGATAGGGGGTGACGTGCGGCCTGGCCGCGCCACATAGCGTGCGTCATCGCCAACCCATCTTATTGAGAAGGCGCGGCGCCGGCGCTCCGACATGTTTCCGCGCGCACCGTGCACCGTCTTGTTGTGGAAGGCCACCGCGTCTCCTGGCTGCATCGACCACTCGAGCACAGTGAACTTGTCCGGTTCGTTGTCCGGGTCTGGAACAGGGAGGTAGTCGTTCTCGCCCGCATAGAAATTCTGGTCCGACAGCCACCTTACGGGCAGCACCAACTTCGGCCACTTGTGTGAGCCGGCGATGCATCGCAGTGCGGCGTTCGAGACAGGATCGACAGGAATCCAGAATGCGGCGGTGAGCGTGAACTTTCGCGACGCTGGATTTGATGCTCTGGCCGCCCAACTCGAAAGCGGCACCATTGATCTGGCGTTGACATACAACCTGGGTCTGAGCGCCAGGATCGAACGGATCACGCTGATGAGCCTCGCGCCTCATGCCATGCTTTCAGCAGATCATCCGCTCGCGCGTGGAGAGTCTGTTTCGCTGCGCCAACTCGCCCGGTACCCATTGATCCTCACCGATCAGGCATTGAGCTGGCAGCATGTGTTGGAGCTGTTCCAGCGCGTCGGCGCGGAGGTGAGTGTGTACACCCGGGCCAGTTCCTTCGAACTTCAGCGAGGCATGGTAGCGAACGGATTGGGCGCCGCCATTGCCTATACCCGCCCGGTCGGTGATCGGAGCTACGACGGGCGCCGTCTTGCCATTCGCCCGATCAGTGACCGCTTGCCTGATCAGCATATCGTGCTGGCCTGGTCGCGGCATTCTCTGTTGAGCCCTGCAGCGCGTGCGTTCTGCGACTTCGCCAAAGCCAACTTCCCGGCGTTGAAGATCAACAACCCCCGTAAGGATTCGAATTCATTCAGAAGTTGACGTCGAGCATCACCACGCCAGCCTTCGTGCCGTGCCCTCCCGCCGCCGTGATCGCGTTGCCGGCGATTTCATGTAGATACTCTCCGAACAGGCTGATGTTCGGTGTGATCGCCCACTGGGCCGTCCAGGTTAGATTCGTGCCAATGTAGCGCGAATCGTCTTTCAGCGTCCTGGTGAGCGGCGTGGTTCGTGAAACGTAAACGGCGTCGTTGGTGGCGGCGCGCCACAGAAACTGGGGTCCGAATCTCAAGGTCAGGTGCGGGAGCGGGGTGATCAGGCCAGCAGGGTAGGCTTCGATCAGGTTCTCGAGCGTGTTGAGTCCCGCGTAGTTGAGCAAGGTCGGTCGCGGAAAGGGCGCTAGGAACGTGCCGACCGTGTGGCTATTCGGGTTGTCGGTTCCGCTGAAATAGCTGGTCTGGAACTGAGCACCGGGCCGGAGCGGGGCGTCCTCGAAGGTGTACAACACTCGCGTTGAAGTGCCGATGGCCGAGACGGTTTTCGCCAGCGTAGTCGTATCGTACGTTCCCCACTGATAGGCGAAGTCGCTGTCGAACTTGAATGAACCGAACGCGCCCCAAATCCGGCCGCCCACCGTGTCACGGTCATCGGTGCCCGTGAGGTTTCCGAACTGAATGCCGGACGCCCGGCGATAAAAGTAATACTCATCCACATGCAGTTGATTGGCCAGGAATGGTTCGCTGGCATACACCGCGCCGAAACTGCCGGCGTGACTGTTCCAGTCGTCGAATGCTCTGTAAGTCGGCGTAACAGGTCTGCTCACAATCAGATCCAGAATGGCGCCATCGGTGAATCCGACGTGGAGCCGAGCGCCGTCATGCGTCGTGCGCACGTTGGAACTGTCGTTAATCCACACGAAGCGGCCGGACCCCAGCGTGATCTCCTGCCGGCCGACCCGCGCGTAGACCGCGAGATTACCGATGACATCCTCCCCCTGCAGAAAGCCCTGCTGGACCCTGCCGCGGGTTTCGTCGGTCGTGCTCGGGCTCACTTTGTCGAAAGAGTCGGCACGGATGACTTCGCCGAAAACACTCACGTGAGAATTGACGTGCAGGTAGGCGTCGAACGCGACCCGTTGCAGGTCGTAGCTGTTGTTGATCGGCGAGCGCAAGGCGTCCGACTCGCTCACCTGATTCCAGTACTGCTCACGCAGCTCGCCGCCGAGCGAAAGATAGGATTCCGAGCTCCATCCCAAGGGGATGTAGTGCAAAGCATCGAGCAAGCTCGTGCGCCTTTCAGAATCCGCAATCGGCGAGTAGTCAATGTCGTACGACTCGAGCGGATACGTCCCTTTGCCGAGCGAAAAATACTGGGCATGCGCGGCGGGGGAGGCTGCGAACATCAGCAGTGCAAGCACTGCCATCAGCCAAATGAGCCCGCGGTTGTTGCCGATCTGGTAGTGACCGGCTCGAGTGTCTTTGACGATGTGCAGGTACTCGTTGCCTGCGACCTTGCACAACACAATGTCACCCACTTTCAACATCGCGGGATCGATCGGCACCACAGTGCAGAAAGGGAGGGGCAGCTCCGCCAGCTTCTTGGACCCGTCCAATCCGACCACTGTGTACAGACCTATTGGAACGTCACCCATGAGACAACGACACCACTCTCCTCCCGCGTCCGGCCACCCACGGCACGAACCGTGGCGAACCGGTTTGCCGTCAGCGGAAAAGCATCCCCAACCGTAAAGGACGCGAACTCCGGGGTGAGGGTGTCGATCGAATCGGTCTTTGCGGAAGAACTGATACGCGCGATTGCCGCGGTGTAGGGACCGCCTTTGTAGACGTAGCCAAACAGCGCGAGCGAATCGTCCGCCAACACATAACCACAACCCTTGTCGACGTAAACCGGCTCGAGCGGGCGCGCGGGCTGCACGTCCTCGAGCTGTTGGCCCAGCGAGTACAACGTGGCTTTGAGTCCAAACTGGTAGGCAATCAGGTTCAACCCTGCCGTCGGGCTCGTAGCGCGCAGCAGCCCGAAGCCTGAGCTCTTGATTGCCCGCCGCGCCACGATCTGCAGCCGCCCATCGACCCGACGCAACTGGGTCACTCCCGAGTCGAGCCGTGCCAACACCAGGGTCCCAGCGGAGCCCACGACGGCGGATGAAGCAAGTAACTCCGGATCGACGTGCTCGGAAACCGGCGCCCCGCTTGCGTCCAGCTGCAGTAGCCACCCTCGAGTGCCCCCACCGTCCAGCGCAGCGCTGCCCATCACTACCACGCCACCATTCCAGCTGAGACATTGCCGCAAGCTCGAAAAGAAGAACTCCGGTTTGTTTTGCGCAGTAAGTTGCCTCTCCTGCACCAGCCGCCCGTTGCCATCCAACACAGTGATCAGTCCGCGGCTGCCCGTCGTGGTCGTGACCTCACCGCAAAGCAGAACATTGCCATTCGCGAGCGGTACCGCGCCGTAATACACCGACTGGTAGCGGACCTTGACCTCAGGGTCTTTGGGCTTTTCGTAGCGCCAGAGCATTTTCCCCGCCGGGTCGAGGCCAAACGCCCAGGCGCTTTCGAGTGCGCCGGCCACAACCAGCTTTTCGTCCTTGAGCCGCGCCAGGGAATTCGGTGTCCCGCCGACGTCATGAACAAACACCTCACGATCGAGCGTGATCGACCCCGGCCGCGCACTGTCTGCCGCGTGGCAAGCCGCAGCGAGCGAAAGGGCTGTCAAGGTCATGGCGATGATCCGTGTGGATCGCGCTTGTGATTGCATGGACCGTTTCCTCACAAGCAGCGCAGAAAGCGCGCCTGTTTCTGAGGGAATGGTTCGGCGGGAAAATCAGACTGGAGCCGCTGGCAGACGGCGGCTCGATGGCCCACTTGAATCAAACCATCGGTGCGCTCGTCAGCACCGCAGTAGGGACATTTGGTAGCGGGGGTAGGATTTGAACCTACGACCTTCGGGTTATGAGCCCGACGAGCTGCCAGACTGCTCCACCCCGCACCAGTTGAGCCGCCCATTGTACAAGCGTCCTTCCGGTGCAGCAACCCCCGCAGCAGCGAGGTCTTCAGAATTCAGTAGCCGATAGAGCGCTTCCGGGTTCACCGGCTTGATCAAATGATGGTCGAACCCCGCACGGCGTGAGCGCTCGAGCGCATCGGGCGTTCCATAGCCCGTCAAAGCGACGAGGAGCACCCGTCGGCCGGCGCCACCATCCGCCTCAGAACGGAAGCGGCGGGCGATCTCGTAGCCGTCGAGGCCTGGAAGCCCGACGTCGATGAAGGCCACATCCGGCGACTCGGCTCGCAGGAGCTGCAGGCCGGCACAGCCTTCTTCAGCGTCAATCACCTGATGCCCATCGAGCTCCAGCATCATCCGAAACATCTCGCGAGCATCGCGATTGTCTTCAATGATGAGTACGCGCCGCTGGTTGGCTCGCGTGCGAGACCCCTCTTCAGCGCCAGCACAAGTGCCAATCGCAGCCACCGCGGGCAAGCGAACCGTAAACAAACTCCCGCAATTCGGACCCTCGCTATAGACAGCGACGGTACCATCGTGCAGCTCTACGAGCCGCCGAACCAAGGTGAGGCCAATCCCGAGTCCACCCTGTGACCGATCGAGCGTCCGCTCACCCTGGACGAATAAATCGAATATGCGCGGCAGCAGCTCATGCGTAATCCCAAACCCATCATCCTGCACCCGCAGTACAGCGTCCCCGGCCTCAACCCCCAACGACACCGTGATCGTCCCACCCACCGGCGTGTACTTCACCGCATTGCCGATGATGTTCGAGACAATCTGCTCGATGCGAACAGCATCGCCATCGATCCACACCGGCGTGGTGTTCACAGAAAAGCGATGGTCGGCCTCGCGTTCGGTGAACACAGCAGAAGTCCGCCGCACCAGGTCACAGAAATCCAGCGCTCGGCGATCCAGCGCAATCTTCCCCGTCACCACGCGCCCCACATCGAGCAGGTCATCGACCAGCCGCGACAAGTGTTGCGCCTGTCGCCCGATAATGAGCCGCGCACGCGCAGCCGCCCCCTCATGCCCCTTGGCCGCCTCCAGCACCTGCACCGCAGCCGTGATCGCACTCAAAGGGTTGCGCAACTCATGCGCCAACATCGCCATGAATTCATCCTTCGCCTGGCTCGCCTGCTCGGCGCGGTCGCGATCGCTTTGCGCAAGGACCAGCTCACTGAGATCGGTGACGATGAGATTGCGGCGTTCCACGTCCTCTGAGATCGAAGTGGTAAACGACAGCAGTACATCTATGGTGCGGCCGTCGGCGCTCGTTAATCGCGCTCGCCGCTTTCCCGATCCTGTCCGGAGCAGCGCCCGGTAGGCGGGCCGATCGGTGCTCGCGATAAACCGCTCCACCGCGCCTCCGATCACGTCTTCCAACGGAACCGCGACGAGCTCCGCGAACCGCCGATTGCAGTAGGCGATATCTCCATCGGTAGTGAGGATGGCCGCGCCTTCCAACATGTCCTCGATGAGATTGCGGTAGGGCTGCTCGGCGCTGCGCAGTGCGAAGATCTGCTCGCCCGTCGGCCCCTGCACAATGAATGCATCGACTTCGCCCGAGCGCACGGCGCGCAGCGTCTCTTCCGCCTCTTCCAGTCTCTCAGTGAGACTGCGAATCTGCTCCTCGGTGCTGCTATCGTCCCGCATAACCGTCAGGTCCGCGCGATCAGGTCGAGACCGACGAGGATCCGCTCCTCGTTGGACATGTCGCCGATCAGCCGCCGCAGCGGCTGGGGTAGCTTCTTGATGAGCGTAGGAGCCGCAATGAGCTGTTCTGTACGCGCGAGTGCGGGCTGCTGGTAGACATCGATGACCTGCAGGTCGTAGCGCCCCTCCAGGTGTTTCTCACAGAAGGCGCGAACGTTTTCGACGGCTCTGGTGGATCGTGATGTCATCCCCGCCACATATAGCTTGAGTATGTATCGTTCGCCGGAGCCGGATTCATCCGGCCGACTCTCGTCCATTGCCGGCGAGGCTGCGGTAGCCGCCGTCGGCGCGGATGGAGTCCGTGTTGGCATGCATACCTCTAGGCAGCGCCGATGCTGACGTTGAGGCCTGCCAGTACGCGTTGAGTGTTTGAAAGGTCACCGATGATCTTCCTGACAGGCACGGGCACTCGCCGCACGAGGGTGGGCACGGCCAGTATCTGATCATTGCGCGCCAGCGCGGGGTTCTTCAGCAGATCGATCATCTCGATCTGGTATCGGTCGGCCAGGTACTGCTCACAAATCCGCTTGAGATTGGCGAACGCGCGCATGCACTTGGGCGTCTGGCCAGCGATATACAGCCGCAGCACGAAGCTTTCAGTTGCAGGCGACAGTGAGTTTTCCATACGTCATTTCCTCCCGTCGTCAGTGATTCGCAGACCCCGGTTGGTGATGGCGAATTCATGCACCCGATTGGAATGCGCCATGCCGCGGGACTTCAGGATCCGGATCGCCCGGCGCCGTTCGCGCTCGATCTCATCGATCGTCATGACGATCCAGGTGTCCATGAGCGAGGAGATGCCGGCCTCGGTTTCCTCGGATTCGTTCTTGCCGGGAGTGAGGCTGCTGAACAACCCGGTCACACCGCTCAACTTCAGATAGTCGATTACGCGCATCAGCATCGCGTGCACATCATTCTGTGTGCCGACGGACAGCAGATTGGTCACGGCATCGACAATGGTCACGGAGGGTTGGAAGTCGCGTACGTGTTGGTACATCGAAGCAAGGTGTGATTCCAGGCCCGCACGCGACGGGCGCTCGGCCTGGAAATGCAGCAGATCGCGATCGACCCACGGCTGCAGATCGATGCCGATCGAGCGCATGTTGCGGATGAGCTGCTGCGGGGACTCCTCGAACAGGAAGTACAGGACATGCTCGCCGCGGCGACAGGTGGCGTCCGCGAAATGCGCAGCCAGGCTCGTTTTGCCGGTACCGGCCGTGCCGGACACCAACACGGTGCTGCCCCGGAAAAATCCCCGACCATCGAGCATGTCGTCCAACTCGCGCACACCGCTCGACAGGCGCTCAACCGGGGCTTCGTGACTCAGTCCGAGCGAGGTTACGGGCAGGACGCTCAATCCCAACCGGTCGATGAGAAACGGATACTCGTTCGTGCCGTGATGCGAGCCGCGGTACTTGACCACTCGCAGCCGGCGCGTGGACACCTGCTCGGTGACGCGGTGGTCGAGCAGGATCACGGCATCCGACACATATTCCTCCAGCCCCTGGCGTGTCAGCGTTCCATCACCGCGCTCCGCGGTGATGACGGCAGTCAGACCTTTGTCCTTCAGCCAGCGAAACAGGCGGCGCAGCTCGGCCCGCAGGATGTTGGAATTACCGAGGCCGGAAAACAGGGACTCGATCGTATCGAGCACCACCCGCTTGGCGCCAACGGAGCGAATCGCGTGATCCAGGCGGACGAACAGTCCCTCGAGGTCGTATTCGCCGGTCTCTTCAATTTCGCTGCGCTCGATCCGCACGTAGTCGACGCACAACTTGCCGGCCGCGACCAGGGCGGGCAGATCGAAGCCGAGCGATGCGACATCGCTGGCAATCTCATCGCCGTTTTCCTCGAAGGTCATGAGGACTCCGGGCTCGTCGAATTTCTCCACGCCGTTGACCAGAAAGCTGGCCGCCAACAGGGTCTTGCCGGAGCCGGCGCCCCCGCAGATCAGCGTGGGGCGTGCATAGGGCAAGCCGCCATCCGTGATTTCATCGAGGCCCTGAATTCCCGTGGGGGCTTTGCGGATTGCGCGCGGTCGGGCGGCACTGCTGCGGTAATGTTCCATCGTTGGAGGAATCACCAAGCAAATAACAGGCCTGGGCCGCGCACGGCCGAGTCGGAGTTAGAGTCTGTCGGGGCGCGCTCCTGAGCATGTAAAAACGACCTGTCAGGGCGTTTTTTGCAACGCTGTCGTGATCAACTTTACCAACTCCGCAGCCTCGCTCTGGTCCAGCGAGCGCGCTGCCCAGTTGAGTCCGAGACCTTCGTGCGGGCCCGGGCGCGGGATGATATGGAAGTGGACGTGAAACACGGCCTGGTGAGCTCCCGGTCCGTTGTTCTCCAGCACGTTGTACTCGGTGACCCCGGTGGCCGCGATCACGGCCCGACAGATCCGCGGCAGCACCCGGCCCAGCGCCGCGGCCGATTCATCGGAGAGCCTATCCAGGGTAGGGGCGGGCTCCTTGGGTACCACCAGGGTATGCCCCCGGGTCAGTGGATTGATATCGAGGAATGCGAGCACCCGCTCATCCTCGTAGACCTTGTGGCAGGGGATCTGACCCCCAATGATTTTCGAGAAGATCGTGTCGGCCATGTCCGCCTCTCCTGGGATTCGATGAGCTGAAACTGAGCGCCCGGTCCGGTATATGTTCAAATTCTAGGGCAGAGTGGGACAGCCGGGACCGGAACATGTGCGGATCCCGCACGTCTATTTGAGTATTCCAGCTACGAGTATCGACGTGTTACAGGTCTTGTTCAGATTCTTCTCGCCCTTCAGCCTGATGAAGGACGTGAGCCGCGGCTCGAAGGAAGAGCGCATAGCGGCATACCGCCACAATCGCCGCATGCGCAGTCATCTGCCCGTGTGCATGTTGAGATGGGCTGCCAGTTGCAGCATCGCAGTCCTGCTGACTGCCTATTTCGATGCGCTAGGCGGCGGCGCTGCGACCGCGGGAACGCCGAGCATTTTCGTCCTTCTCGCTGCGGCGTGTGCAACATTCATCGCATGCGGTGTGTGCGTCCTGTTCATCACCGCATACGTTTATTTTTATCTGGCCCACCACGACTTTTAGCGGGGCGCCTAGCGGCGCGCCGACTGCCTGGCCGGAAACGCGATACCCAGCCGCCGCATCTTGCGGTACAGCGTATTGCGTCCAATGCTGAGCCTCGAGGCGACCCGGCTGATGTTGCCGTGATGCAGATCGATCTCCCGCAACAGCGCAGCACGCTCAGCCTTTTCCAGCGGATTCAGTGATTGCGTCTCAGGCGACATCTCACGCGAGGGTGTCTCGGCCATGGGCACGCCAATCCCGTAGTCGGACGGCAGATTGCCGATGTCGAGTCGGTCGCTGGTGCGCATCGCAATCATCCCGCGCATGACATTGCGCAGTTGCCGGATGTTGCCAGGCCAGGAGTGAGCGCAAAGAGCCTCAACGAGGTCCTCACTCAACGTGACCGAAGGAGTTGCCGCGACTTCCTGGGCAAAGATGTGGCGAATCAACGCCGCCTTATCCTGCCTCTCACGCAAAGGCGGCAGCGGCAGCACCAACCCCTGCAATCGATAGAAGAGATCCTCGCGGAATTCCCCGCGCCGGACCTTCTCCTGCAGGCTGCCGCGGATCGCACAGACGAGCCGTACATCAACTTTGATGGGCGCATCGCACCCGTGAGGCATGACTTCGCGCTCTTCGATCACGTGCAGCAGTTGCGCTTGCAACTCGAGCGGCAGGTCGCCGACATCGTCCAGGAAGAGCATGCCGCCGTTGGCCTGTACGATTCGTCCACGATCCCCGTCGCTCGTGCCCGCACCGCCGCGTCCAAACAGCTCATTCTGCATGAGCATCTCGGGCAGCGAGCCGCAGTTGACGGCCACAAACGGCTTGTCGGCGCGCTCACTCGCCGAGTGCAGGGCGCGCGCGAAAAACTCTTTGCCGGTGCCCGACTCGCCAACCAACAACAACGGCACATCGCGCGATTCGAGCCGCTTGGCGGCCTGGATGTTACGCCCCATTGCCGGATCGCCGAGGTCCAGCTCGTCGAGCACACTGCGGCTGATCGACGGCGCGGTGCGCTCTTCCTCGGGCGTTAGTGGTTGCTTGCCCGTTTGCAGCCGCTTTGATTGCGGCGCCTGGGCGACCGCGAAGAAGCGGCCACCGTGGCGGGTTTCATAGATCGGCAGCGCGTGGAAGGATTTCTTCTGGCTCCGACCCAACAGGGCCGACAGCGAAATGTTGAAGACGCGCTCGAGGGGCGCGCCCATCAACTCGCTGGCGCTTTTGCATCCCAACTGGAAGAGGGCGTTGCGATCGAGCGCGGCGATGCTCCCCGCCGCATCCAAGGCGATGATGCCTTCGCCCCAGGTGCCCACCAGCTCCGGACGGCTGTGGAAGCGGACCACATGGGCGTCGCGGAACTTGTTGAGGAACAGCCGGTTCTCAATCATCTGGGCCGACATGTTCACCAGCACGAGCGTGTGCTGTTGAGCACGGTCGGATTCACCGGAGGCATCGAGCACAGCCACCAGCTCGCCGCGATAGTCGAAAATCGGCGCTGCGCAGCAGGTGAGGCCGGTGTTGCGCGAGAAAAAATGCTGATCGCGATGGATGATCAGAGGCGCCCGCTCAATCAGGCAGGTGCCCATGCCGTTGGTGCCGCCGTGCTCCTCGCTCCACACCGCGCCGAGCACCAAACCGGTGCGAAATGCGGCATTGCGGAAGCTCAGGTCGCCGTAATAATCGAGCAGCACCCCGTCATGGTCGGTCAGGATGATGGAGTAACCCGAACCGGCAAGCTGATGGTACAGGTGTGCCATTTCAGCGTCGGCGAAGGAGACGAGCTCGAGGTTCAGTTCCTTCCGGGCAAGACGCTCTTCGCGCGGCAACACGAACGGCTCGCGCTGCGACTGCGGGTCGAGATGGTACTGACTCAGGCAGCGGACCCACGAACGCTTGACGTAGTCCGGTGTCGCTGCCCCGTCCTCGCGGGCGGTGCCCTTCAGGACAGACTGAATGTAACGAGTATGACTACCAATTGGCTGGAGCATTGCCTCCCCCTCATGTCTGGCGGAGCCCCAGGTGTTCGCAAATGCGATCACCCCCTTGGAGGCAGTATGCCACGTGCATGGTACAGCGCACTCAACCAGCATCGGAATCGATACACCGCACCCGGTCAGTGGTCCCTTTTGGAACAGTGACCTCTTATGAGGCGTCGCAAACTGCCTTTTAATTGATACGGCCGGCTATATGTATAGATTCCCGCGTTGGACTCGCCGAAACGATGCGCGCAGACTTGCGCCCGTCGGACGGCGCCCCTGCCGGACCATCTGGTCAAGTTAAATCTGGAAATCCATTAGCTATGAAAACCAAAGCCGCAATTGCATATGCCGCGGGCAAGCCCCTGGAGGTCGTGACTCTGGACCTGGACGGCCCGAAGGCTGGCGAAGTCTTGATTCAGATCAAAGCCAGCGGCGTTTGCCACACTGACGAATTCACGCGTTCGGGTGCCGACCCGGAAGGGTTGTTCCCCGTCATCCTCGGTCACGAAGGCGCTGGCATCGTTGTTGATGTGGGGCCTGGCGTGACCAGCGTCAAGAAGGGCGATCACGTCATTCCGCTCTACACACCGGAGTGCCGGCAGTGCAAGTCCTGCACGTCGCACAAGACCAACCTGTGCACCGCGATCCGCGCGACGCAGGGCAAGGGTCTGATGCCGGACGGCACCAGCCGATTTTCAATCGGCAAGGAACTGGTCCATCACTACATGGGTTGCTCGACCTTCTCCGAATTCACCGTCATGCCGGAAATCGCGGTGGCGAAGATCCGTGAGGACGCGCCTTTTGAGAAGGTGTGTTACATCGGCTGCGGCGTGACCACCGGCATCGGTGCTGTCATCAAGACTGCCAAGGTTGAAGCGGGCGCCAACGTCGTGGTCTTCGGCCTCGGCGGTATCGGCTTGAACGTCATTCAAGGCGCGAAAATGGTCGGTGCCGGCAAGATCATCGGCGTCGATATCAATGACAAGCGCAAGGCTATTGCCGAGAAGTTCGGCATGACTCACTTCGTCAATCCGAAGGAAGTCAAAGGAGATCTCGTGCCGTACCTGGTCGAGTTGACCGGTGGCGGCGCGGATTACAGCTTCGAGTGTGTTGGCAACGTGGACCTGATGCGTCAGGCCCTTGAGTGCACGCACCGTGGCTGGGGCACGTCCGTTATCGTCGGCGTCGCCGGCGCGGGTAAGGAAATTTCCACCCGTCCCTTCCAGTTGGTGACCGGACGCAACTGGAGAGGCACTGCATTCGGCGGCGTTCGCGGCCGCACGGAAGTGCCTGGCATCGTCGACTGGTATATGGACAAGAAGATCAACATCGATGATCTCATCACTCACGTGATGCCGATTGAGAAGATCAACGATGCGCTGGATCTGATGCACAAGGGCGAGTCGATCCGCACGGTCGTCACGTTCTGAAGTTATATTCAAGCACCGCTAAAGGAAAAAACCATGGCTGTTAAAATTCATCCTGCCGTCGACAACGGGGTCAAGCCGGGCACCGGCATCTCCGGCGGCACCCTCACGTGCCTGTGCGCGTCCCAACCGGTCACCGTCAGCCTCGGCGGCGACGTGGCCCATAACCACGTCTGTGGCTGCTCCAAGTGTTGGAAGCCGGCCGGCGCCGTGTTCGCGCAGATCGCAGTGATCGGCAAGGACAAGGTCAAGGTCACCGCCAACGAGCAGAAGCTCAAGGTTGTTGACTCCGCGGCCGCCATTCAGCGCCATGCCTGCACGGCTTGTGGCGCTCACATGTACGGTCGCATCGAGAACAAGAACCACCCGTTCTACGGCCTCGATTTCGTGCACACCGAGCTGTCGAAGGAAAGTGGCTGGTCCGCTCCGACGTTCGCAGCGTTCGTATCCTCCATCATCGAAACCGGCTACAAGCCGGAGGGCATGGGTGAGGTCCGCGCACGTCTGAAGGAACTCAAGCTCGAGCCTTACGATTGCCTGAGCCCGCCGTTGATGGACGCGATCGCGACCCATACAGCCAAGGCTAAAGGCGTACTGAAGTAACAGCCTGTTGAAAGAAAGGCATCCGCGGAGCTGACAGTTCCGCGGATGCCGCTCTGCGGTGAAAACCGTGTAAGATTCCCCCCTTCTTTACCTCAGGGGGTAGTTGGATTTGAGTGGAGACCCTCGCTTGCAGAGCAGTCTCCCAGACAGCGACGCTCGACTGCGCGCGCGGATCACAGAGCTGGAGCAACTCCTCCAGGCGCGCGACGAATTCCTCTCCATCGCGGCCCACGAGCTGCGCAATCCCATGCACTCCTTGCTGCTGCAGGTGTCAGCGGCCCTACAGTTGGCCCGCCAGCAGGGCGCAACACCCCTGGCCCGCCGCCTGGAGCGCGTTCAGCACATCGTCGATCGATATGTAAAACGGGCGTCCCTGCTGCTCGACGTCGGCCGGATGAACGCCAACCGCATGCGCCCGCAGCTCGAGTCAGTCGACATTGCGGAAGTGGTCCGTGAAGTCGTCGAATCGTATTCCCCCGAGGCCGCATTCAACCGGTCGCCTCTGAGCCTCCACACTCCAAAGTCGTTGCTCGGTCGCTGGGACCGCCTCGCGCTCGAGCAGATCGTCTCCAACCTCATCTCGAATGCCATCAAGTTTGGCGCCGGCGCGTCCATTGACGTGTCGTTGGAAAGCAAACAGGACAACAGCGTGCAGTTTCAAGTTCACGACCGCGGCATCGGAATTGCGGAGGTCGACCAGGAGCGCATCTTCGGCCGGTTCGAGCGGCTGGCGGCGCAGCCGGGGCATCCGGCCGGAGCAGGGGTGGGGTTGTGGCTCGTACGAGGTCTCGTTGAATCACACGGCGGCACAATTGAAGTCCAGAGTGAGCCCGCGCAGGGGGCCACGTTCACAGTCATTCTGCCGCTCGATGCCGGCTCAACAGCGGGTGCGCCTCATGACGAAGCCTGACGAGCCGGTACCGTCGCTCGCGCGACTATCGAGTGGTATCAGCGGCCTCGATGACATCCTGCGCGGCGGCTTCCTGGAGGGTGGTGTCTACATCCTGCAGGGCTCGCCGGGCGCCGGTAAGACAGTGCTGGCCAACGAGATCTGTTTCCGGCACGCCGCACAGGGTGGGCGTGCAGCTTATGTGACGCTGCTCGCAGAGATGCATACACGTCTTCTGCAGCATTTGCGCCCCATGGCCTTCTTCGACGAGTCGGTCATTCCCGAGTCGCTGTACTACGTGAGTGCCTTTCACACGCTGGAAGGCGATGGGCTCAAGGGGCTGATTGACGTGTTGCGCCGTGAAATCAAGGGCCAGAAGGCCGACCTGTTGGTCGTCGACGGGCTGGTCGCGGCCCAGGAGTCGGCGCCCTCGGACCGCGAGTTCAAGAAATTCATCAACGAGCTGCAGGCGCATGCCTCGGCCAGCGGCTGTACCGTGTTGTTGTTGACCAGCGGCCTGCTGCGCCACGTCAGCGCCGAGCACACCATGGTGGACGGCGTGTTCGAGTTGGAAGACCAGTTGTTTGAGTTCCGCACCGAGCGCAGCCTGATCGTGCGCAAGTTCCGCGGCAGCGGTTTCCTGCGGGGACGTCATTCCTTCCGCATTACCGATGAGGGCGTGAAATTTTTCCCGCGGGTGGAAGCCTTGTTTGCTTCCGCGAGCCAGGCTGACATCCTGAGCGATGCGAAGATTTCTGTAGGTGTCCCCGGTATTGACAAGATGTTGCTCGGTGGCCTGCCCGCGGGCACGACCACCGGCCTCGTCGGGCCCAGCGGCATCGGCAAGACGACCGTGGGGCTGCATTTTCTGTCGCGCGCCTCGGCCGAGGAGCCGGGCCTGTTGTTCGGCTTCTTCGAGACTCCCGCGCGCCTGTGCCTGAAAGCCCGGCATCTGGGCCTCGAGATGGGCAAGGCGGTGGATCGCGGCGATGTGGAGCTGTTGTGGCAGCCCCAGCGCGAGAACGTGCTGGATGAGCTGGCTCATCGCCTGATCGGCGCGGTGCGCCGGCGCAAGGTCAAGCGGCTGTTCATTGACGGGCTGGGCGGCTTCCTCGAGTCCGCCACTTCGCCGCAGCGGGTCAGCCGGTTTTTCTCCTGCCTGACGAACGAGCTGCGCGCCCTGGGGGCCACCACCATTTTCACGATGGAAGTGCCCGAGATCACCGGTCCCGTGTCCAGGGTTCCCTCATCCGGGGTGTCGGCCCTGTTGGAAAACCTGGTGTTCCTGCGTTTCGTGGAGCGCGGCTCGAGCCTGAACCGGCTGATCTCGGTGCACAAAGTGCGCGACAGCGGCCACGATCCGAGCCTGCGGGAGTTCTACATCACCGATCGCGGCATGCATGTGGGCGAGGCATTTGCGGGTGTCGAGGGCGTGACCACCGGGGTCGCCCGCGAGCCTGCAAGTGCGGCTGCCAGTCCGCCCCCCGCCGGTCCCAACACCTGACGCACGGACGAGCCCAAAGCCGTGCAAACCATTCTCGTTGTCGATGATGAGCTGGGGGCCATCGAAGTCGTCGCAACGGCGCTGGAGGACGAAGGCTTCCGCGTGTTGAGTGCGGCCAACGGCCGTCATGGACTCGAGAAGTTGACTGAGGGGCCGGTGGACCTGGCGGTCATCGACTTCATGATGCCCCTGGTCGATGGGGCGGCCCTGGGCAAGGAAATGCGGGCCACTCCGGCCTACAAGAACATTCCCATCATCATGATGAGCGCCGTCGGCGAATCCGTGGTGCGGGAACGCTTTGATGGTTACACCGCGTTCCTGCGCAAACCTTTCCGCATCTCTGCTTTAATAGACACGGTACGGCGCGTACTCGCCTGACCGGAGCTCTTTGTATGCGTGGATGGGTGTGGGCCCTGACGGCGTTGGCCAGTCAGTGGACGTTGGCTGCGCAAAGCCCTGTGGTGCGCGAAGGTGACTTCGTCATCCACAACTTCGAGTTCAAATCGGGTGAGACCCTGCCCGAGGTACGCATCCACTATCACACCTACGGCACGCCGGGAAAAGACAACACCGTGTTGATTGTCCACGGCACCGGCGGAACGGGCGAAAGTCTGATCCGCCCCGAGTTTTCCGGCGAGCTGTTCGGCCCCGGGCAGCCTCTGGATGCCAGGCGTTATTTCATCGTGTTGCCGGATGCGTTGGGGCATGGGAAGTCCAGCAAGCCCAGCGACGGCCTGCATGCGAAATTTCCCCGCTATGGCTACAACGACATGGTGGCGACGGAGTACCGCCTGCTGACAGAGGGTTTCGGCGTCAAACACGCGCGCCTGATCATGGGAACCTCCATGGGCTGCATGCACACTTGGCTGTGGGGTGAGCAACATGCCAACTTCATGGACGCGCTCATGCCACTCGCCTGCCTGCCGACCCAGATGTCAGGTCGCAATCGCGTATGGCGCAGGCTCGTCAGCGATGCCATTCGCAACGATCCAGCGTGGAACGGCGGCGAATACAAAACCCAGCCGCCCTCGTTACGCACCGCGCTCGAGATGTTGTGGCTGGCCGGCAGCAACCCGGTGCTGCGTCAGAAAGAAGCTCCCACGCGTGCCAAAGCGGACGCAGTGATCGACGAGTACGTCGCCAAAAACATGCCGCACGACGATGCGAACGACCTGCTGTACCAGATCGAAGCCTCGTATGACTACGACCCGGGTCCGGGTCTCAGGAAGATCCGCGCGCCGTTGTTTGCGGTCAACTCAGCGGACGACCTGATCAATCCGCCGGAGCTGGGCATCCTGGAGAGGCAGATCAAGCGCGTGCCGCACGGCAAGGCGGTGGTGATTCCCTACAGCGATCAGACCCGCGGGCACGGGTCGCATACGATCGCTGTACTGTGGAAGCAGTATCTCCAGGAATTGCTCGCGACTTCAGCTCACGGCAACTGAACCAGATCGATCCGGTACGCGGTGAAGGTGTTGGTGGTCGTGTTGTAATGTCCGACCGCCACGAGGTTCAGTACGGTGTTGCTGCCATTCAGCGCCGGGCCCAGGGCGGTGAGGAAGCTGCTGTAGTCGTGGAACACCGAAAGGCCAGTCGTCGAGGTCGGGTTGCCGATGGTGAACTGACTGTGCAACGACGGATCCGCCACGATGAGCGGGTTCACGGCGCTGATGTCCGTAGTTGTAGCGGATGACACCTGGTACAGCGGTCCGGACTGAACGATCGGCGTCGTCGCCAGGCCGCCCCCGGCGATGTTGACGACGAGGCCGTTGGCATCTATCGAGATAAACGGCTGGGTCGTGCCGGCGCCTGTCCATTGGACCGTCATCACCTGGTCTGCCGTGGCGGCAGAAGTGACACTGTCGGCAACGAAGTCCGGTGGTGCCATCCCGAAGGGCGTGACGAGCCCGTCAAATTGAAACAGCGGGCTCGCAGCCAGCGAGCTCGTGTCGATCCCGCTCGTGCTGACCGCGTACGCCGACGGAACCGAATTTGTTCCGGTAAATGTCAGCGTGCCCGGATCGAAACCACCGAGGGTGATCAGGCTGGCCGAGACGTCACCGGAGCCAACCGAATTCTGGAGCGCCCATCCGATGGTGGGTGTCAGGCGTATCAGGCCGCTGGTGGCCGACCAGGTCGGCAGGCCATTCGCATCGACTATCACATTATTGCTGGAATCAACGGCGGCGAGCGCCTCTATGTCGAGCTGTTGCCCGACCGAGATGTAGTCCGTGTTCACGTTGGTCAATTCCGCATGACCGTCTACGTTGACCACTGTGTCCGGGCCGATCGTCATCGTGAGGTCGTCCTGGAACGACAGGGTCACACCAGTGGCAACGCTGAAGTTGCGCGCTTCGACTTCGGCGCCCTTGAGGTGCAACGTGTTGCCGCTACGTGAGGACACGGTCCCCGTGATGCGATCGGTGAGTACGTTCTCGACCGAGACGCCGGCAAAAACCTGGGTGGCCACGAAGTTGGGCTTGATGTTGTTCAGGTCGCCGAACGTGCCGTAGGCCTCCACGATCGTATTGATCTGCAGCTTGCTGATCTGGGCGAGGCCGGCGGCACCCTGATAGATGGTGCCGTTTATGTTGTACACCGTGCTGTCGCTGGTCTGGATCTCGATGGCACCGGACGGGCTGCCCTGCGTGTCGAAAAACGACCGGGCGTTCATCGTGAAGTTGTTGTTATTCGCGGTATCCGTCGTCACATAGACGCCGCGTGCGCGCAGCGGCTGGGTGTAATTCGGGACGGTGCTCGCGCTCAGGAAGGGGCGTGTCGTCACCTGGATCGGCGAGGTCGTTGTATTGATGACCGACGAGGCGCTCAGGTCAAAATTGAAGTCGAGCGGTGTCGAGACGCCGTGCTTGATGATGAGCGGGTGGTTCGGGTCGAACTTGACCGTGTAGGTCACGGAGGTGCTGGCGGTACCCGTACCGGTCGTGTCGACCGGAGACACCAGGGTCGATTTGCCGTTCACGTTCACGTAGATCTGGGCGCCCACGGGTTGGTAGACCGTCGCGCCGTAGTTCACCGTGATGGAGGCGGAGGTGTAGGTGCCTTCCAGGATCGCAGGCGCCCCGAAAACCTCCGGGAGCTGGCCCAGCTTCACGAAGTCCACCACCTGCGGTTGCAGCAGCGGGTAGACCGGTGTGTTGTCGTTCCGGGTCAGCAGTATCTGGTCGATCTCGACGAGATAGGACGTAAACGGTCCCTGGGTGACCGAAAACGTGATGAGGGGGGTGCCGTAGGTGAAGTTGTTATTGCCGCAGCTCGTGAGGGCAATTATTGCGGCGGCGCCAACGAATGCGGCGCGCAATACCGAGAGCGCGCCGGAAATGGCGCGACCGGACAGAAATGGCATCAAGAGGTCTCCCTTCATCAGTAAGGCCGGGGGGCGCATATTGCCCGGAATCGGACGATTAGAGGTCTTATTCGCCGATCGGTTCGGCGGAATTATATTAAAACCGGCCGGCGACTGCGCCCGGATCAGGCGCTTCAGTCGATTGTGAGCGAGTAGCCGCTCGAAAGTCCGGTGCGCAGGTCCAGTGGCGTGGGATAGATTTCCCGATTCAAGGTGCTCGCCGGGTTGCTCGTATTCCAGACGCGCACTGACACATAGTACAGGCCGTCAGCGAATGTCCCCGCCGATCCTCCTCCAGGCAAGCCTGAAATCGTCAAGGTGGCGTTGGCGCTCTGCGTCAGGAGGGAGTCGATTGCCACCGTCTGCACGATGCCCCCGTCACGACTGAATATCAGCTCGCCTTTGTTGTATTTCGTGGATGAACTTTTACCGATTGTAACGGTGGTCGTATTCAGCGTAGCTCCCGAGGTTGCTGCCAGCGTGGGCACCGCGACGGAAGCGGTGGTCGTCGAACCCGACTGTCCGGCTACGGTGGTCGTCAGCGCGCCGTCAGCGAACAGGGGCGCAGTCCCGGCAACTCGGTAAGTAGCCGCGCCTTCAGTTGGATCGGCAGCAGTCGGCGAAACAGTTGAGCCGGATGAATAGGTGGCGTAGTCGATGGTGCCCAGGGACTCGGCCACATCTGCATTGAACGTTCGGGTAAATGGGTCGATGGGCTGTGAGTCGATGAGGTAGGGCACTTCACTCGAACCTGGAAGCGTCTGGTAGAACCCGACCAGCGCTCCGGCTGGCAGCGGGTTGGTGGCGTTGAGATTGACCTTGAAGGTCGAGGCGGCGCGCGGAGTCAGCGTGCCGATGTTCACTGGTGTGATGGTGGTGGGGTCCCCAGCGGTCACGGTAACGCCCTTAACGATGATCGTGGCGATCCCCGGGCCGTGTACGACCAGGTCATAGCTCGTCGAGGACGAGGAGCTCGTAGACAGCGGGTAAATGGTGAACGAGCCGTCCGAGTTCACCGGAGCACTGTTTACCGCGATGTGGCGCGTGCCATCAGTGCTGAGCGATTCTGCAGTGACCTGGACGTTGAGATAGGAACTGGTGCTGGGGCTGGTGAGGCCTGTCAGGCTCGAAACATCCAGTGTTCCGGAGATCGCGCCGACTGCACTCTGGTCGTAGGCGACAATGTGCGGATTCAACAGCATTCCGGCCGTGTCGCTGTAGGTGAACGGAACCAGGTCCTTGGAGCCGTCGACGTTGATGGCGAGCTTAAAGTTTGCGGCCTGCGTTACGCCGGTGCTGGTGTTCGTGGTCGATGTGTTCGAGGTGTTGGACGTGTTCGACGCTATCGGGAGCCCCGTTGTCGGGTCCGTCTCAGTCGAACTCACGGGCAGGCCTGTATTCGGATCGATCGTGCTGCTCGTGGAGCTGTCGCTCGTGCTCGACGATGAATTGGCGGTCGACGAAAAAACGTTGGTGGTGTCGCCCTTTACCTGGACCGTCGTTGTTACACCGAGTCCCTTGTCGGGGTTCAGCAGTTCCAGCGGCACCTGATGAGCCGCGTTGTTGCTATCGGTGTAATCGACTTCCGAGTTGTAAATCGCGCCCAGGGTAGATGCCGAGCTGAGCAAGGTGGTGGTGGAGTCGACGGGAATCAGCCGGACCTGTGCGTAGGTTCCGATAGGAACACTCAGGCCGGTCGTCAGAGTGCTCAGTGTGCCTTCGAGGGCGGTCGACAGGTCGACGGTGACGGGCGTAGTCAGCGGAAACTTCTTCCACGTCGTGTCGTCAGGGGTTGCCGAAGCATCTGTGTTGAACCAGATCTCCTGCACGGACATGTAAACGTGCGAGTAGGCCGCAGGAACGTTTGCGGTGGTCGATACGTCGGTCTTGGGCGCGCAGCCCACGAGCCCCGCGGTTGCGACCAAAAGCCCGCCGATCCATGGATTCCAGTGCGTCATCTTCACAGGCATGTTCCGTTTTTCGTCGACCATTCAGGCCTTTACTCTCGAGCCGCATCTTAGGCGGGCAGGGGTTACGAAATCGAGTCGGGGAGCGCTCAATAATTCCCCGACAATTGTGACTTTTTCTGCGGTCAGCCGCTAGCGCGGCTGGCTTGCTCCAGGCTTTCCCAGCGCTCGAACTTGGCGAGCAGAAGGGCGTCAATCTGCTCGCTTCTGAGGCGATCTTCGCGCATCTTGTCGGGACCCCGGCGGTGGTAGTCGGATGAGCTCATCAGGGCGTTCAGCTCGGACTGCTCCCGTTCCAGGGTTTCGATCTCCTCCGGCAGGGCGGCGAGCTCGCGCTGGTCTTTGTAGCTGAGCTTGACCTTGGGCTTGGGGCTGGCGCCCTTTGCGCCCCCGGGCCCTGCTTTTGTCGGCGCCGGAGGCGGGCGGCGCTGGCGCAGCCAGTCCGTGTACCCACCGACGTACTCATGCCACTGCCCCCCGCCCTCCGCGGCCAGGGTCTGGGTCACCACGTTGTCGAGGAACCGGCGGTCGTGACTGACGAGGAGCAGGGTCCCCGTGTAGTCCTGCAGCTTCTGCTCCAGCAGCTCCAGGGACTCGATATCGAGGTCGTTGGTCGGCTCGTCCAGCACCACCAGGTTCGCCGGCCGCGCAAACAAGCGCGCCAGCAGCAGCCGGTTGCGCTCGCCGCCGGACAGCATCTTCACCGGCGATTTGGCCCTCTGCGAAGGAAACAGAAAATCGGTGAGATAGCTCATGATGTGCTTGCGTTCGGTGCCGATCTCCACCCAGTCAGACCCCGGGCTGATGGTCTCCGCCACGGTGGCTTCCAGATCGAGCTGCTCTCGCAACTGGTCGAAGTAGGCCACCTGAAGGTTGGTTCCCAACTTCACGCTGCCGGCATCAGGCTCGAGCGAGCCCAACAGAATGCTGATGAGAGTTGACTTGCCCGCACCGTTCGGGCCAATCAGCCCGATGCGATCGCCGCGCATCACGCGCATCGACAGGTTATCAATGATCTTGCGGCCGCCGAAGCTCTTCGACACATCGGTCAGCTCCGCGACCAACTGACCGGAGCGCTCGCCGGAGTCGAGGCTGAGTTTCACGTTACCGAGGCGATCCAGGCGCTCCGCGCGCTCGACCCGCAGATGTTCCAGTCGTTTGACACGCCCCTCATTGCGAGTGCGCCGTGCTTCGACACCCCTGCGGATCCAAACCTCTTCCTGGGCCCAGAACTTCTCAAACCGGCGCCGCGCCACATCCTCCGCCGCTATCTCCTGTTCCTTCCGTTCTTCGTAGGCCGCGAAATTCCCGGGATACGACCGCAGAATTCCCCGGTCGAGCTCGACGATGCGAGTGGTGATCCGATCGAGAAACGCGCGGTCGTGGGTGATCACAATGGAGGCGGGCACCTTGAGGAGAAGCTCTTCGAGCTTCTCGATGCCCTCGATGTCCAGATGGTTGGTCGGCTCATCGAGCAGCAACACATCGGGTTGCAACGCGAGCGCGAGAGCGAGCGCGGCGCGCTTGCGTTCGCCGCCTGAGCTCGTCGCCGGAGCCCGCTCCGGATCCAGATCGAACCGCTGCATGAATTCCGCCAGTCGCGCTTCCATTCGCCAGCGCTCGCGCTCGTCGGCGTGCAGCCCGGCTGCATTCGGTTCCAGCTCTGCCCGAGCCAACAGGCTCTCGCGAAGCGTGGGACTGTCAGGAAGCGCGGGCTCCTGTTCTACGAATGTAATTCGCATGCTGTCGCGACGCTGGATTTCACCCTCGTCGAGGTGAGCTTGCCCCGCAATTACGCGCAGAAGCGAGGATTTACCTGTGCCGTTGCGGCCTATGAGGCCGACGCGCTCGCCCGCGCGGACGGATAGCTGGGCGCCATCGAGGAGGGGCCGATCGCCGTAGGCGAGATGTGCATCGAGAAGCGTGATCAGTGACATGCTGCCATTGCAGCGGATTGGACGTGGCATTGCAAAGTCTGTAAAGTGCCCGCACCTACCTAGGGCGCGCGGTCAGCGCCTCGTTCACGGGCTAAGGCGCTCCTCCTAAGACGGACGGGCCCTCAAATCAACCCAAATTCCTCGCAACTGACCGCTGCAACGTGTTTGCGTTGCCTGCGAGTTCACTGATGAGGTTTTCCTTAATGTCATTTGCCGATCTCGGGCTGAAGCCCGAGCTGCTGCGTGCTGTAGACGAAAAGGGCTACAGCGCTCCTACTCCTATTCAAGCCCAGGCCATTCCCGCCGTTCTAGCCGGTGGCGATCTGCTCGCCGGGGCCCAGACGGGCACCGGTAAAACCGCTGCTTTCGTCTTGCCCCTGCTGCAGAAGCTGGGCGCACCCGGTGGCCGTGCGCCGCGGGTTCTCGTTCTCACCCCGACTCGCGAGCTGGCGGCCCAGGTGGCCGAAAGCGCGCGGACGTACGGCAAGTACGTCGGGCTGCGAACTGTTGTTGTGTTTGGTGGTGTCAGCATCAATCCGCAGATTGATGCGCTTTACCGCGGTTGCGATCTGCTCGTCGCCACACCCGGTCGGTTATTGGATCTCGCGCAGCAGGGCGAGCTCGATCTGAGCTCAGTTCAGTGCTTTGTGCTGGACGAAGCGGACCGGATGCTCGATATGGGATTCATCCGGGACATCCGGCGCGTTGTGAAGATGCTGCCGGCCCAGCGTCAGAACCTGATGTTCTCCGCGACTTACTCGGACGACATCCGCGAGCTGGCGGGGCGCATTCTGCGCAACCCGCTCAATATTGAAGTATCGCCCCGCAACGCGACGGCCGATAAGGTCGACCAGCAGGTGTATCGCGTTTCGAAGGATCACAAGCGGCATCTGCTTGCGCACCTGATCAATGATGGGGGCTGGCACCAGGTGTTGGTGTTTACCCGTACCAAGCATGGCGCCAACCGGCTGGCCCAGCAGTTGGAATCGGCGGGCATTGCCTCGTCGGCCATCCATGGCAACAAGAGCCAGGGTGCGCGCGTGCGGGCGCTGGCTGATTTCAAGGCCAGCAAGATTGTGGCGCTGGTGGCGACTGAGGTTGCGGCCCGGGGGCTCGACATCAAAGAGCTGCCGCATGTTGTGAATTACGAGTTGCCCAACGTCCCTGAAGACTATGTGCACCGAATTGGCCGCACTGCGCGCGCCGGCGAGTCCGGACACGCGGTTTCACTCGTGTCGCCGGATGAGGGGCCGCTGCTCAAGGACATTGAGCGGATGCTCAAGCGGGTGTTGCCTGTGACTGGCTTGCCGCAGTTCGAGATTGTTGCTTCGCCTGCTGGCAGCGTTGCGCCCGAGCGCCACGGTGGTGGTGGCCGGCGCGATGGCGGAGGCCGCCGTGAGGGTGGTGGACGCCCTGGTGGTGGCTTCGGCGGTGGCCGACGTCACGGCGGTGGTGGTCAACACCGCGGCAATGGCGGCGGTCAACCGCGCGCCGACGGCGGCCGACAGCAGGCTGCTGATGGTAATCGCGGTGGACGTCCCGGTGGTGGCGCTGGCCAACACCGCGGCAACGGCGCTGGGCACCGCGGTGGCGGGCGGCCCGGCAACCCCGGTGATGTTGGTGGCCGGCCTCCTGGCGAGGGTGGCGATCGTCCTGTTTCGCAGGGCGAGCAACACCAACACGGTGGCGAGAATGGTCTTGGCGGAGCCCGCCATGCCGACCACGCCGCTCACCGAGGCGAGGGCGAAACCCGCGCTCGGCCCGACAATCAACGTCACCAGCAACACACCGGCGGCCACGGTCGTCCAGGCCAGCAACCTCGCCGCTTCGGCGGCGGCGGTGGCGGTGGTGGCCAGCGTCGTAGCGCCAGTGGCAGTCGCCCTGCCGGTGGACGCCGATGAATCGTCGACGCCTGCGATAGGCGTTCTGTCGCCGGTCGCGCGTAGCACCGCCGTCGACCGGCGATGGCGCACCACCGGCGTCGAGCGCTGCTGGCGCGTCGACGGCGGAGAACCGAGCCTTGCGGTCTGTGACTGGCAGAGTGCCTTTTCGCGCGCTCACTGTTCTGGTGTAAGCTGGGAGCGTGAGACGTAACTTGCCAGCTAAACGCCGCTCCATGAAGGCAGTGCTTTTCGTGCTGCTGGCACTGCAGTTGGTGCTTGGGCTCCAATTGCAGGCCGCTCGAGCAGTGGCGTCGCCAATGCCGATGGCAATGCACGGTGTCGTTCACCATTCCCCTGCGACTTCCACATCCGTCGGGGAAGCCGTGGTCGACCAAGCGTCGCAGCCTGACTGTCCCGAACACTCAACGCCCCACGACTGCTGCCACGCCAGCGCGTGCCAATGTCAGTGCGTCTACACGCCCGGGGCGATCGCGCTTCCAGCTCTCGCAAACATTGCGACCTCAATCGCGGTGCCATCCCTCGCAACAACACAGTTTGTTGCGCCCCGCATCGACGAATTCCTCCGACCTCCAATCGACTGATCCAAAGCGATTGATCGGTCAGCTTTGATGCCGGCGGCATGACGTCTGATTAGACGTCAGCCTACGGCCGAAGGATCGCGTACGTCTTTGGCGTCGCGCATCGCGGAGGTTTCTAAATGGTTCGATCTCAGTTCGAATCGCGGCGGCGATTCGTGCAAGGGCTTGCGAGCGGGGCGCTCGTACTTGCCGGCGGACGGCAATTAGGGTGGGGCGCCTCCCCATCAGGCACAGGGCGCAGCTCGTGGGGTATCGCCCGCAATGGCGCTGGCCCCGACGGTCAGACACGCGATCCTGTCGCCACTTTATCGGGCACCGACTTCCAACTCGAAGTCGCCGCAACTCAGGTGAACTTCACCGGCGTACCGCGATACGCCACAGTCGTAAACGGTCAGCTCCCCGCGCCGCTGCTGCGTTGGCGGCAAGGCGACACGGTGACTATTCGAGTCACAAACCGGTTGCCTGCACCAACGTCGATTCACTGGCACGGCATGATCCTCCCCGCCAACATGGATGGCGTCCCCGGAATCAGTTTCCCGGGAATCCACCCTGGGGAAACCTATGAGTATCGGTTCCCTGTGAACCAGGCCGGTACCTACTGGTACCACAGCCACTCCCGCTTCCAGGAACAAATCGGCCTCTACGGACCGATTGTCATCGAGCCCCGCGGCGGCGAGCGCCATCATGCCGATCGCGAGCATGTGCTGTTGCTGTCGGACTGGACCGACACCGATCCCGAGCGCATCTACCGCCTGCTCAAAGTCCAAAGCGACTACTTCAACTACAACCGCCGAACCGTCGCTGACTTTGTCACCGATGCCCGCAAAAATGGCGTGTCCGCCACCGTGTCCGACCGCCGGATGTGGGGCCAAATGCGAATGAACGCATCCGACTTGCTGGATGTGTCAGGGCACGCATACACGTACCTGATGAACGGCGTGACGCCCGCCGGTAATTGGACGTGTTTGTTCCGCCGAGGCGAGAAGGTGCGACTGAGGATCATCAACGGCGCATCGATGAGCTTCTTCGACATTCGGATTCCAGGTCTTGCGATGACCGTGGTTGCGGCAGATGGCCAGGACGTCGAACCGGTAACAGTTGACGAATTCCGCATCGGCGCTGCCGAAGTGTACGACGTTATCGTCGAACCGAAGGACGACCGAGCGTACACAATATTCGCGCAGTCAATGGACCACACCGGCTACGCCCGCGCCACGCTGGCCCCCGCGCCCGGCATGTCCGCCGACATCCCACCGCTGGATCCCCCGGCCGTGTTGAGTATGGCCGACATGGGCATGAACATGTCCTCAATGCACCACGCCGGTTCCGCGTCGCACGAAATGGCGAGCATGGACATGCCCGGCATGGATATGAGCGCCCCCGACGCGTCGCATGACATGCACATGGCCGCCCCATCGGCCACCGGCGGCGCGCCGACCCCGGCCCACGACATGGCGCACATGTCCAACATGCCGTCAGAGCGGCCACCCAAATTCGGGCCCAACGTTGACATGGTTGCTGCGCAACCTAAAACGAGCCTGTCTGACCCCGGCGTTGGTCTCCGCAATAACGGGCGGAGGGTTCTCACATATGCCGACCTACGCACCATAGGCGGCCCAACCGACGCCCGCGAACCGGGTCGCGAGATACGCCTGCACCTGACTGGCCACATGCAGCGATACATCTGGTCCTTCGACGGCCAGAAGTTTTCCGAAGCCCAACCGCTGCGTTTCAATTACGGCGAGCGGCTGCGCGTCGTGCTCATCAACGACAGCATGATGAACCACCCCATCCACTTACACGGAATGTGGAGCGAGGTGGAATCGCCTGACGGTGACTTCCTCTTCCGCAAACACACGGTTGTCGTCCAGCCGGGCCAGCAGTTGAGCTACCGCGTAAGCGCAAACGCGCTGGGCCGGTGGGCCTTCCACTGTCACCTCCTGTACCACATGGAAGCCGGCATGTTTCGTGAGGTAGCGGTGGAGGCCGGTCCGTGATGAAACCCACACCCATACGGTTGGTCGCGCTCGCGTTCATCGCGGCAGCAAGTGCTAATGCCAACACCACTAACGGGACTGATGGTGCCGCGACCGCCGCCAGCGTCGCCAATGCGCCTGCCATTGACGCGCAATCAGCGCAGTCCATGTCGCATGACATGTCGTATCGCCAAATGGTCGACATCATGCAAATGGATGACACCTCGCGGTTCGCGAAAGTCATGCTCGACCAGCTCGAATGGCGCAACGGCGGCGTCGACGAAGGGCGTGCCGCTTGGGATGCCCAAGGTTACTACGGTGGTGACTACGACAAGCTGTGGATCAAGTCCGAAGGCAAGTATGTTTCCGACGGCCGCACCGGTGTCCACGACGCCGATGTCGAGGTGCTTTGGGACCGGGTGATCTCGACCTGGTGGAACCTTCAAGCGGGCGGCCGTGAGGACTTTGGCGCTGGGCACACATGGGCCGCCTTGGGCGTGCAAGGTCTTGCGCCGCAATGGTTTCAGACAGAAGCCTCCGTGTACCTCAGCGACGAGGGGCGCACTGCCGCTCGGCTCAAGGCGCAATATGAGCTGCTGCTCACCCAGCGCCTCGTGTTCCAGCCGTTCGCCGAAGCGAATTTCTACGGTCACTCAGACCCCGGTCATGAAATCGGCTCGGGTCTTTCGGATTTGGAGATCAGCTTCCGGTTGAGGTATGAAGCGTACCGCCAGTTTGCGCCGTACGTGGGCGTCGTGTGGCTTCGGCGCTTCGGTGAAACTGCGGACCTCGTGCGCGCAGCCGGAGGGGAGAGGAGCGACTTGGAACTGACCGCCGGGTTGCGCGTCTGGTTTTGATGGATATCAGGAGTTGTTATGAAAATCGCTCGAATTATGTGTGCTTTGCTACTGGTTGGTGCGAGCGCGTTCGCCTTCGCGCACGCAAAACTGTTGAAGTCGGATCCCGTCGAGGGCAGCACCGTCAAGGCGGCTCCCACCAGGTTCGTCCTGACATTTGGTGAGCCGGCGAAGCTGACCACGCTCACTTTGCAGAAGGACGCCGAGCCCGCAAAGAAGATCGGACCTTTGCCGACCGATGCGTCGGCGGAGATTTCTGTTCCCGCGCCCAAGCTGGAACCGGGGAAATACGTGCTCGCGTGGAGAGCCGTCGGTGATGACAGCCACGTGGTGCCTGGCAAGCTGACGTTCACCGTGGGGGCTACGCCGGCGACCACACACGCGCCGGGTTCGACCAGTCCATGATGATGGATGGCCCGGACGCGTTGTCCGCCGCGCTCCGGGCTGTCAGCTTTGCGCTGCTCCTCAATGCGGCGGGCATTCCCTTTTTCATCGCAGCTTTCGGGCACCTCGTGCCCAACAGCCTGTCCGACGTCAGAAAGCTGGGCAGCAGGTTAGCCATTGCCGCACTGGTGTTCGTTGCAGCACACCAGGCCCTCGAGGCGGCCCGAATGGCAGGCGAAATGGCCGGCGTCACCGACCCGGCAATGCAAAAAATGGCGCTGCTTTCGCCCGCAGGCGCCACCTTCGCCACCCGCATCCTCGGCCTGATATTGGTAGTTGCAGGCCTCCGCCCCAGAGCGTCGGCCGCCGCCAACAGCGCGCCCGCGCTTATTGCCGCGACACCAGCTATGGGTGCGCCGGCATCCGGCGGTACCGCAGCCTCCAGCGCCGATCCGTCAGTTGGCGCCAACGCGGCAGCCAATGCCAACGCCGTAGCCAACGTGCAGTCGCCAGTCCCGACCTCCGCAAACGCAATAGCGCTGCTAGGCGCCCTGATGGTCATCACTTCCTTCACCCTGATGGGCCACACGACCACCAACACACACCGTGCCGCCGCGGCGGCTCTGGTCACTCTGCACCTGTTGGTCGTCGCCTTTTGGCTGGGCGCCCTTTGGCCGCTATACCTGGCCGCCAAAAAAGAGCAGCCAGCCACCGCGGGCCATCTCATCGAGCGATTCTCAGTAACCGCCACCTGGGCGGTCCCCCTGATTCTGCTGGCCGGTATCGGCCTGTCAGCGCTGCTGCTTCCGGGCCTGGCCACCTTCAAACAACCCTACGGCCAACTCCTGCTGGCCAAACTAACCGGCTTCGCGGTGCTGATGGCCATGGCCGCCCTGAACAAATGGCACTTCGGCCCCGCCTGTGCCGAAGGCAACACCGCCGCATTCGAGCGCACGGTAGTAGTTGAATACGTGCTGATCTGCCTAGTGCTGACAGCGACAGCGATAATGACTACGTTCTTTTCGCCGGAGCCGGCGTAGCAGCCGCGTGCGGCTTCATGATGGCCAGACGAATGGCCGCGAGCGGGGCATCATCATGCAGCTTCACGCTGCCCCCATCCGACACAACCCCCAGCTTCGCCCACAGATCCTGCAAGTCAGGCGTAACGGGCTCGTCCCGCATCTGCGCGTACATCTCTTCCAACACCCTGGTGCCGGTAGCCTGATCAGCGACATCAAACACCCGGCTGATGGGCCAATCGCTTGCGAGCCCGCCGCTCGCCCGCACCACAGCGCGCATGGCATCCTGCAACCCGAGTCGATTCCCCGTACGCCGATGAATCTCAACATCCGCAAGGAAACAGAACATCGCGCCACCCCAATACGTCCGCGCCCAGGTGTGAGTGTGATCCAGGCCCCGGTCACCGGGCTGCGGCATCCCACGCGGCATCTGCCGCATCTGCTCGGTAAACACATCTTCCTGGGTGCGATTGCCGGCCTGGACCCGCGCGATTCCTTCGACGTAGACCGCCAGGCCTTCCGAAAACCAACTCTGAGCCTCGCCCATGTCCGGCAGGGCGAGATGAGTCATCTCGTGCACCAACACCCAGTCATCCATGAGCTGTGCCGGCGAGACATCGCGGCCAACCTGGATGCGGATAAACCCGGCCCAGGTCTGACCACCCCGCACGCCGCCGCCGTCCTGCGGCACAACCTGAAGCCGCAGTGACGAAGTTGGAAACCGGCCATAGTAGGCCGCCACGATGCCTTCAGATCGCTTGATCCATTGCAGCAGCGGCTCGGTGCCGCCGCTGAACTTCGTATCCCGGAAGTCAACCTGCACATTGACTCCATCCAGGCTCAACAGTCCCAAAACAACGAGCAGCCAACTTTTCACTATGCTCTCCGTGCCCCGGGCAAATCGCCGACGGTCTTGTGAATGATCTGGTCCGCCCGCTCCAGCAGGAAAGTGCGGAACGCGGCCGCGATCGGCGACAGATGCTTATCCCGCAGATGCATCACATACCAGTCGCGCACAATCGGTAGACCCACAATATCGAGGCACACGAGCTTACCCGCGGCCAGCTCCAGCCCGACCGTATGCGCCGATATGAAACTGATTCCCATCCCTGCCATGACCGCCTGCTTGATGGTTTCATTGCTGCTGACTTCCATAGAGACCCGGAAGGGCACGTGTCGTTCCCGGAACACGTGTTCCATGGAAGCGCGGGTGCCAGAGCCTTCCTCGCGGATCAGAAACTGCTGATTGCTGAGTTGCTTCAACTGCATCCGCTTGCGGCTGGCGTAGGGGTGATCCGGCGCTGCAATGATGACCAACGGATGTTTCGCGAAGGGTTCGGCGATGGTCTCGAGCTCGCGCGGCGGGCGGCCCATGATGACCAGGTCGATCTCGTTCGCCGCCATCTGCTTGATGATCTCCTCGCGGTTACCGACATCGAATTTGATCTGCACTTCCGGGTAGGCGGGGGCGAATGCCGACAGCAAGGAGGGCGCGAAGTATTTGGCCGTGCTGACCGCCCCGAGCTTCAAAACGCCGCGTTTCAAGCCGCGCATGGCCGCCAGCGCCTCGGCGGCCTCGCGCATCAGCTCAATGGTCTGAGTGGCATAACGCAGCAGCTCGGCACCGGCCGGAGCCAGTTGCACCTTGCGGCCGATCTTCTCGAACAGCGGCAGGCCCACTTCCTCCTCCAGCAATTTGACTTGTTGTGACACGGCCGGCTGTGTCAGGTGCAACTCCTGCGCCGCCCGGGTAAATGACAAATGCCGGGCAACCGCAACGAACACCTTCATCTGCCGCAAAGTCACGTTACGCATTCAAATGTCCCACGGTGTCATTTACCCCGGAATCCCGCCTATAAGGGATGCTTATGATCTGGAGAACAATATCTAACTAGACCTAATAGAATGCAAGCGCCAGAGTGGCTGCCACGAACACCTGCGAACACGTCGGAAGGGGACTCAAATGCAGCAGACCAGCCTGGGCAACGGCAGCAACGGCAACGGCGCCGCCGCCAAAGTCAAAACCGGTGCAGCGCGCTACAAGGCCGGCGTACTGAAGTACGCCCAGATGGGGTACTGGGACTCCGGTTATGTGCCGAAGGACACCGATATCCTTGCGCTGTTCCGCATCACGCCGCAGGAAGGGGTTGATCCCATTGAGGCGGCCGCGGCTGTTGCCGGTGAGTCTTCGACGGCAACCTGGACCGTCGTGTGGACGGACCGACTGACTGCCTGCGATCGCTATCGCGCCAAGGCCTACAAGGTCGAGCCGGTGCCGGGCTCTGCCGATCAGTACTTTGCCTACATTGCCTATGACCTGAACCTGTTCGAGCCCGGCTCGATTGCCAACGTCACTGCCTCGATCATCGGCAACGTGTTTGGTTTCAAGCCGCTGCGGGCGCTGCGCCTGGAGGACATGCGCTTCCCGACCGCCTATGTGAAGACCTTCAGAGGGCCGGCCACCGGCATCGTCGTGGAGCGCGAGCGCCTCGACAAGTTCGGCCGTCCGCTGTTGGGTGCAACCATCAAACCCAAGTTGGGTCTGTCGGGGAAGAACTACGGCCGCGTGGTGTACGAAGGCCTCAAGGGTGGCCTGGACTTCACCAAGGATGATGAAAACATCAACTCCCAGCCGTTCATGCACTGGCGCGACCGCTTTCTCAACTGCATGGAAGCCGTCAACCGGGCGCAGGCTGCAACCGGCGAGCTCAAGGGCCACTATCTGAACGTCACTGCCGGCACGATGGAAGACATGTACGAGCGTGCCGAGTTCGCCAAGGAGTTGGGTTCGGTCATTGTCATGATCGACCTGGTCATCGGCTACACCGCGATCCAGTCGATGTCCAACTGGGCGCGCAAGAACGACATGATCCTGCACCTGCACCGCGCCGGCCATTCAACCTACACGCGGCAGAAGAATCACGGCATTTCATTCCGCGTCATCTGCAAGTGGATGCGGCTCGCCGGCGTGGATCACATCCATGCAGGCACCGTGGTCGGCAAGCTCGAAGGCGACCCGGCCTCCGTACAGGGCTTCTACAATGTGCTGCGTGAGAGCACCAATCCGGTCGACCTGCAGAAGGGCATCTTCTTCGAGCAGGACTGGGCGGGACTGCCGGGCGTCATGCCGGTTGCTTCGGGCGGCATCCATGCAGGCCAGATGCACCAACTGTTGACCTATCTCGGCGAAGACACGGTGTTGCAGTTTGGCGGCGGCACCATTGGCCACCCGATGGGAATCCAGGCCGGCGCTACGGCCAACCGCGTGGCACTCGAAGCGATGGTGCTGGCGCGCAACGAAGGCAAGGATATCTGGAACGAAGGTCCGCAGATTCTCGCGAACGCGGCCAAGGATTGCGCGCCATTGAAGGCCGCCCTGGATACCTGGGGCGACATTACCTTCAACTACACCAGCACGGACACCCTGGACTTCGTGCCCACCCCGACGCCTGCCTGAACGATCACCGGAGCAAACAACATGAGACTCACACAAGGCGCCTTCTCTTTCCTGCCCGATCTGAGCGACGCGCAAATCAGCAGCCAGATCGAGTATTGTCTGCAGAACAACTGGGCCGTCTCCATCGAGTACACGGACGACCCGCACCCACGCAACACCTATTGGGAAATGTTCGGCAACCCCATGTTCGACATCCGCGATGCGGCCGGCATCCTGGGCGAGCTGCAATCCTGTCGCAAGACATTTCCGCAGCATTACATCAAGATCAATGCGTTCGACTCATCGCATGGGCGTGAGTCGCTGCGGCTCTCATTCATTGTGAATCGTCCTGACAAGGAGCCTGGCTTCTCGTTGGAGCGGCGTGAAGTGGGTGGTCGCAACCTCCAATACACGACGAAGGCGTACGCGGTTGATCGCCCCGAAGGCGAGCGGTACTGATGGGCCCCCGCCGTGGACACAGTGATCACCACACCGGACAAACTGGATCTCGAGGCTGCATTCCGTGAATCCCAGATAGGCGAGGTCCTGGATGGGTTGGAACGCGAGCTGATCGGGCTGGCGCCGGTCAAAGGCCGCATACGCGACATCGCGGCCCTGCTGTTGGTGGACAAGCTGCGAGCCTCGCTCGGCTTGTCCGCCGGGGCTCCGTCGCTGCATATGAGCTTCACCGGCAATCCGGGTACGGGCAAAACCACAGTCGCGATGCGGATGGCTCAGATCCTGCACCGGCTGGGCTATGTCCGCAAAGGCCACCTCGTGTCAGTCACGAGGGACGACCTGGTCGGTCAATACATCGGTCACACCGCGCCCAAGACCAAGGAAGTGTTGAAGCGCGCCATGGGCGGCGTGTTGTTTATCGACGAGGCGTACTACCTCTACCGGCCCGAGAATGAGCGGGACTACGGCCAGGAGGCCATTGAGATCCTGCTGCAGGTTATGGAAAACCAACGTGAGGACCTCGTTGTGATCTTCGCAGGCTACAGGGATCGTATGGAAACGTTCTTCCGCAGCAATCCGGGCATGTCATCGAGAGTGGCGCACCACATCGATTTTCCGGACTACACGCCCGCGCAGCTGCACTCGATCTCGGGACTGATGCTCGGGCAGATGCAATATCGCCTCAGCCCCGAGGCGGATGCGGTATTGTTGGAGTACATCGAGCGGCGAATACAACAACCGCATTTTGCCAATGCCCGCTCGGTGCGCAATGCCCTGGATCGCGCCCGGCTGCGGCAGGCCAGCCGTCTGTTCGAAAAGCGCGGCGGGCTGTTGTCCAGGGAAGATCTCATGACCATTGAAGCGGCGGATATCCGCGCCAGCCGGGTGTTCGCCAGCGATCAGTCCAGCAAATAGATAACAACGGGGGGAGTGCGGCCATGGGCTACACGAAGATTTTCACGACCAAGACCCTGACGCGATTCCTGATCGAAGAGCAGCGTCGCTATAACAATGCAACCGGCGGCTTCACCGGGCTGGTCAATGATGTGCGTCTCGCTGTTAAACGCATAGCCCGGGTCATCGGCAAAGGTGCGTTGTCCGATGCGCTCGGCACCGCCGGAACGACCAACGTTCAAGGCGAAACGCAGATGAAGCTCGACGTGTTGGCGAACGACATCTTCGTGCGCACCAATGAATGGGGCGGCAACCTCCGGGGCATGCTGTCCGAGGAAATGGACGACCCGTATCCCATTCCCGCGGAGTATCCGCGTGGCAAATACCTCCTCTTGTTCGATCCGCTCGATGGCTCCTCCAACATCGATGTGAACGTATCGGTCGGTAGCATCTTTTCGGTGTTGCGCTGTCCGGAGGGTATTTCCGAACCGACCGAGCAGGACTTTCTACAACCCGGCACCCAGCAGGTATGTGCCGGCTACGCCATCTATGGCCCGTCGACCATGCTGGTACTCACGACCGGCCGGGGCGTCAATGCATTCACGCTCGATCGGGAAATCGGCGAGTTCATGCTGACTCATCCGGAAATCACCATCGAGCCCGACACCTCCGAGTTCGCAATCAATGCCTCCAATTCCCGCCATTGGGAGCCTGCGATCAAGCGGTATGTCAACGAATGCCTGGCGGGGCAGCAAGGCCCGCGCGGTCGTGATTTCAACATGCGCTGGATCGCTTCTCTGGTCGCGGAGACGCACCGGATCCTGATGCGCGGCGGTGTTTTCATGTACCCACGCGATCGCAAGGACTCCTCCAGGAACGGGCGATTGCGTCTGCTCTACGAAGCCAATCCGATCGGCTTCCTCATCGAGCAGGCGGGCGGGCGGGCCAGTACCGGCCACGAGCCGATTCTCGAAGTACAGCCGCAGGCCGCCCACCAGCGGATCGGGTTCGTGTTCGGTGCCCGCAACGAAGTCGAGCGCATCGAACGCTACCACCGCGATCACAACGACTTTGAATACGACGCGCCGCTCTTCGGTACGCGCGGTCTGTTCAAGACACCGGCCTAACCCGGAGATAGAACAATATGTCGGCCAAGCATCCCATCATTGCAGTCACCGGCTCCTCGGGCGCCGGAACGACTTCGGTCATGCGCACCTTCGAGCAGATCTTCCGGCGGGAGAACATCCAGGCCGGATTCATCGAAGGCGATAGCTTCCATCGTTACGATCGCGCCGAGATGAAACAGCGCCTGGCGAGTGCCATTGAACGCGGCGATCACGTTTTCAGCCACTTCGGCCCCGACGCGAATCTGTTCCCCGAGCTCGAGGAGCTGTTCAGCAGCTATGGTCAATCGGGAAACGGCCGGGTCCGCAAGTACTTGCACGATGAGCCGGAGGCTGCGCGCTATAAGCAGGAGCCCGGCACATTCACCGAGTGGGAGGACCTGCCGAATGGTACGGACCTCCTGTTCTACGAGGGGCTGCACGGCGCGGTGGTCACCGAGGACATCAACGTAGCCAAACACGTCGACCTCTTGATTGGGGTGACTCCGGTCGTCAATCTCGAGTGGATCCAGAAACTGCATCGCGACAAGGCCACGCGCGGCTACTCCGCCGAAGCCGTGACGGATGTGATTCTGCGGCGCATGTCCGATTACGTGCACTACATTTGCCCGCAGTTCTCGCGTACCCACATCAACTTCCAGCGCGTGCCGGTGGTGGATACCTCGAATCCGTTCATCTCGCGGCACATCCCGAGTCCGGACGAGTCGATGCTCGTGATCCATTTCTCCAACCCGCGCGGCATCGACTTCCCTTACCTGCTTTCGATGTTGCATGACTCCTTCATGTCGCGGGCCAATACCATCGTGTGCCCGGGCGGCAAGATGGATCTCGCGTTGCAGTTGATTTTCACGCCCATGATCTGGCGGTTGATCGAATGCAGGAAGGAAATGGTGTCTCGCGGCTCACAGGTCGTGCGTAGATGAGTTGTGAGGCGTTGATATTTGACGTCGACGGGACGCTCGCCGACACGGAGGAGGTACATCGTCAGGCATTTAATCTGGCCTTCGGTGCCTGCCGCCTGGACTGGATCTGGGATGCCGCGCTGTATGGCGAGCTGCTCGAGGTTACGGGCGGGAAGGAGCGCATTGCGAGCTACATCGACCGTTTGCAGTTGCCGGCCACAGAGCGGCGCAGTCTGAGTGATCTCATTCCGGAGATTCACCGTACCAAGACTCGTCTCTACAGGGAGTTGATCCAGGTCGGTCACGTGCGACCCAGAGCGGGCGTGCGCCGACTCATGATGGAGGCCCGCGATGCGGGAATTCGTGTGGCCATTGCCACGACTACCTCGCCGGAAAACCTCGAGCCGCTGATTGCCGCGGGCTTCGGGGGCCAGGCCATGAGCTGGTTCGCTGCCATAGCGGCCGGGGACGTGGTGGCCAATAAAAAACCGGCGCCGGACATATACAATGTGGCCCTGAAGTCCCTCGGCGTCGATCCGAGCTGCGCAATTGCAATCGAGGATTCGGTGATTGGCGTCACCTCGGCGAAGGCGGCGGGCCTTTTCACCGTGGCGACACCCAGCATGTGGACACACCACCAGGACTTCGCCGCGGCCGACCTGCTGCTGTCATCGCTCGGCGATCCAGCGGAGCCGCTGGACCCGGCCGACGAAAAGCGGCTGGGCGCTAAATACTTGAGCTTCTCGCGGCTGACTGCGTTGCACGCGGCTGCTCAAACAGGAGTGATCCATGCCCAAGCTCAATGAACATATCCGCGCCGTTGCCTTCGACCTCGACGGCACACTGATTGACACCATGGGCGACCTGGCTGCGTCGGTCAATCTGATGCTCGGAATGTTGGGAGCAAAGGAGCTTCCGGAGGCGCGTGTCCGGGCGCTCGTGGGGAACGGCGTGGAGACACTCGTTCAACGTGCTCTGAACGAGAGCGTCGGCAGCTCTGCGACACATGCTGCCCAGCGCTCCGCAGCGCTGGCACTGTTCCGGCGGCTCTACGGCCACGGACTCTTCAAGCACAGCAAGGTTTACCCGGGGGTGGTCGATACCTTGCGCGCGCTGTCCGAGGCGGGTCTGGCGCTCTGCTGCATAACCAACAAGGACAGTGCATTCGCCGAGCCCTTGTTGCGGGTCGCCGGGCTCAGCGAATTTCTGAGCTTTACTCTGTGCGCCGATCGTGCCGAGGACCGCAAGCCCAGTCCCAACATGTTGCTGGCCGCCTGCTCACGCCTGGGAATCACACCGGCTGAAATGTTGTATGTCGGCGACTCCAGCATGGACATCGCGGCGGCTCGTGCGGCCGGTTCACCTGTCATCGCCGTCAGTTACGGCTATGGCAAGGACCATGCAGGCGGGGCCGGGGACGTGCAACCCGATGGCCGCGTCGACGACCTGACTGAAATCGTGGCGCTGTGCGTGCAGCAGACGTCCGAGAAACCGCATTTGAAGCTGTACAACACGGGGGCCACGTAACGTCATGAATGCAGAAGTAATACCACAGCAGGCGCGCTCCAGCGAGGTGGTCAATGCCATTCGCGCACTGGCGATGGATGCCGTACAGAAGGCCAACTCGGGTCACCCGGGAATGCCCATGGGTATGGCGGAGATCGCGGAAGTTCTGTGGCGGCGACATCTGCGTCACAATCCAGCCAATCCCACCTGGGCGAATCGCGACCGCTTTGTCGTTTCCAACGGCCACGGCTCGATGCTGTTGTATGCCCTGTTGCACCTGAGCGGATATGACCTCTCCATTGAGGAAATCCAGAGCTTCCGACAAATGGGCTCAAAGACGCCGGGTCATCCGGAATACGGGATCACCCCGGGTGCTGAAACCACCACCGGACCGCTGGGGCAGGGCATCTCCAATGCCGTCGGCATGGCGATCGCCGAGAAACTGCTGGCGGATGAGTTCAACCGGACCGGAATCGAGTTGTTCAACCATCATACTTACGTGTTCGTTGGCGATGGTTGCCTGATGGAAGGCATCTCGCACGAGGCGTGCTCGTTGGCGGGGACGCTCGGCCTCGGCAAGCTCATCGTCTTCTACGATGACAACGGGATCTCCATTGACGGGCACGTCAAAGGTTGGTTTACCGACGATACGCCGAAGCGCTTCGAAGCCTATGGCTGGCACGTAGTGCCGAACGTCGATGGCCACGACAGTGAGGCGATCGACCGCGCCATTGTTGCGGCGAAGGCTGCAACGGATCGTCCTTCCGTCATCTGCTGCAAGACCGTCATCGGTAAGGGCTCGCCCAACAAGGCGGGCACACATGATTCACACGGCGCGGCGTTGGGCGACAAAGAAGTTGCCGCCACGCGTGCCAATATCGGTTGGTCGCATGCGCCGTTTGTCATCCCGGCTGACGTGTATGAGGCCTGGGATGCGCGTGAGGCGGGAGGACTCGCGGAGAGCGACTGGAATACATTGTTTGGTCAGTACTCCCGAGCTTACCCTGCGCTCGCGCGTGAGTTGCAGCGGCGGTTGGCGGGGGATCTGCCGGCGGACTTCGCGCAAGACGTGCGTGCGTTGACCGACAAGGTCAGGGAAAAGGCCGCCACGATTGCCAGTCGCAAGGCCTCTCAGGATGTGATTGAAGCGTTGGCGCCCGGGTTGCCGGAGTTGCTGGGCGGCTCGGCGGACCTGGCGGGTTCAAATCTGACCATGTGGTCTGGTTCCAAATCGATCGGCAAGCCCGGTGGCAATTACATCCACTACGGTGTGCGCGAGTTTGGCATGGCGGCCATCATGAATGGCGTTGCCCTGCACGGTGGATTCATACCCTACGGGGGCACCTTCCTGACCTTCTCCGACTACTGTCGCAATGCCCTGCGAATGGCCGCATTGATGAAGATCCGTTCGATCTTCGTGTTTACTCACGACTCCATCGGGTTGGGCGAGGATGGGCCGACCCACCAGGCTGTCGAGCATGTTGCCTCCTTGCGGCTGATTCCCAACATGGACGTGTGGCGTCCTTGTGATACGGAAGAGTCGGTGGTTGCATGGGCGGAGGCGTTGGAGCGCCGGGACGGGCCTGCCTCGTTGATCTTCAGTCGGCAGAACCTGGCGTTCCAGAAACGTACGCCAGAGGTTGCTGCCAACATCGCTCGCGGCGGTTACATACTCTTTGAGCCCGACACGATTCCGCGCGCCGCGATCATTGCCACGGGCTCTGAGATAGGGCTGGCTGTAGAGGCACAGAAGGCGCTCGCGCAAGAAGGCGTCGCCGTCAGAGTTGTGTCGATGCCGTCAACGAGCGTTTTTGACCGGCAACCGCAGGACTACCGGAATTCGGTGTTGCCCCTGGATCTTCCCAGTGTCGCGGTTGAGGCTGGCTCCGCGGACCTGTGGAGGAAATATGTGGGACGCACCGGAGAGGTGGTCGGAATGACCACCTTCGGTGAGTCCGCCCCTGCCGGCGAGCTCTTCAAACATTTCGGCTTTACCGTGGGGCACGTCGTCGAGGCGGTGAAGAGCGTACTCTAGCTAGGCCGGGTTCCCGCGGGCTTCTCGCTGCCGGTCTTCTGACCGGCGGTGGTCCCGGGCACCTCGTCCTTGAAGTAGAGATTGCGCGCGCCTTCGCCCGTGTCCGGCTGGACTGCGAAGAGCAGGTCAGCCATGTCATCGGCATGCTCTTCTTCCTTGGCCAGGATCGACTCCATGAGCCGCTTGGACGTCGTGTCCTTATCGCCCAGGAATTGAATGATCTCCCGGTACGACTCGATGGCAATGCGTTCGGCGATCAGGTCTTCCCGGATCATGTCCGTCAGGGAAGTGCCTTCTTTGTACTCACTGTGGCTGCGATCCGTGAGAATCGCAGGATTCATCTCCGGCTTGCCGCCGAGCTGCTTGATGCGCTCGGCGAGCTGATCGGCATGCTGCTGCTCCTCGTTCGCATGCTCCAGGAACTCCTGCTTCACCGACTGGGAGTGGATGCCCGAGGCCATGAAATAGTGGAATTTGTAGCGCAGCACGCAAACGATCTCGGTCGCGAGCGCTTCATTGAGAATGTTGATGACCTGCTTGCGGTCGAGCTGATAATCCTGCGTGACGGCGCCTTCCGTAATCTGCTGGCGGGCGCGGTCGCGAATCTCTTGTATTTGCTTGATGTGGCTCATTTCTCTGTACTCCAGCCCGCGGGCAATGCGATTCAACGCACCGCCGGGCGGGGAGTTCCTTGTTAAAATGGCTGCTATGAGCGCTGTCGAATCATTGTCGAAGACTGGATACGCCTTTCTTTCTGCGGCCGAGGTGACCTCTGAGCTGCGCGTGGATATCGCACAGCTCAACGCCCTGAAGGAGTACTGGGCTTCGCTGCCACGCGACGAATATCTGCGTGACGGTGGCCGCTATCGCTCGCGTCGACACTCCTGCTTTGTAGATGAAGCGGATGTGCTCACGGTGGCTCCTCATCGGGCTCACTGGCAGCCAACGTCCTACAACGCGCTGCACGGTGGTCTCGAGCGTTGGTTCGAGCCTGTTGCCCCAGAGATTTTGAACGCTCCGGTATGGACACGCCTGGTGTCGTCCATCGGTGCGATCTTTTCGCAAATACGCCCGGTGAAACGCTGGTTCATCGAAGCCCATCAATTCCGGATCGATACCACCGACGGAATCGGGAGGCCCACGCCGGAGGGTGCGCACCGGGATGGGGTCGATTTCGTTGCGCTTTTACTGGTTCAGCGGCGGAATGTTCGTGGCGGCGAAACGCGCGTCTTTGATGCGCACGGTCCCTCGGGGGTTCGTTTCACGATGGAAGAGCCGTGGTCGTTGCTGCTCATGGACGACGAGCGCGTCATTCATGAGACGACACCCATCCAGCCGGACGGTGAGAGCGGTGTACGCGACACGCTGGTTCTAACCTACCGCGCTAACGGCTTTCAGGCTCCGCTCTAAGCCGTCGCTCGCCCGTCGATCCACGTTTCTGACACGTGGATCTGATCGTCGGCGACCACGAAATTCGCCTTATACCCCGGGGCGATCCGGCCAAGCTCGTGTGCAAGACCCATGAATTGAGCCGGATACAGGCTGGCCATCCGAACGGCTTCGGGCAGGGGCAGCTCCAACATGGAGATCGCGTTGCGCACGCAGCTGGCCATGTCAATGTTGGAGCCGGCCAACCGGCCATCCTCATCCAGGCACAGGTGGCCCGACACGGTGATCTTGCGTCCGCCAATGACAAATGACTGGTTGTTGGTTCCGACTCCCGGCATGGCATCGGTCACCAGCATGAAGCGGTCGTGCCGTTTGCAGCGCATCGAAATTCGCAGTACCACCGGATCCGTATGCTCGCCGTCGACGATGATTCCGCACCAACTGTCGGGATCATCCAGCGCTGCGCCCACGACGCCGGGCTGGCGGCCGGTCAACTGCGACATGGCATTGAAAAGATGCGTGAAGCCGGTCAGGCCTTCCTGCAGGGCGACCTGAATTTCCTCATAGGTTGCGTTGGTGTGGCCCGCCGACACGACCACTCCGGCGTCCACCAGCTTTTTGATCATGGCGGGCGTCGTCATTTCGGGTGCGAGCGTCACGAGCGTGCGGCCGCCTCGAAGTGAAGTCAGCAATTTGACCGCGGCGGGATCCAGCTCGCGGAATTTCTCCGGATCATGAATTCCCTTGCGCTCAACATTGAGAAAGGGGCCTTCGATATGAATGCCCAGCACACCGGGCACTTGCGCGGCCAGTGCCGCTTGGGCCGCATCAATGGCTTTGGCGACGACATCCAGATCGGCGCTGATCAGCGTGGGCAGGAATCCGGCAGTACCAAACTTCCGGTGCGCAGCGCCGATGGCTCGAATGGATTCGACGCTGGGTGCATCGTTGAACAGAACACCGCCGCCGCCATTGACCTGCAAGTCAATGAAACCGGGCAACAGCAGCTTTCCACCGAGATCGTGCTTCTGAGCTGCGGCACACCGCGGGTCGTTCGATTCGACAATGTCGACGATGCGTTCACCGTCTATCAGTACGCAACGATCATCGACCAGCCCATCATCAATCAGCACACGCCCGTTAACCAGGGCTGTTTTATTCGCCATAGACATCAAACGGTCTCAGTGACCTTGCGTAAGTGAGGTGGACGATCGGGATCGTAACCGCGCGCGATCGCGAGCGCATTCACCAGTCGATAGAACGACTGCACCATGAGCATCGGCTGAATGGCCGGATGCGCTTTTTCCGTGGGAAGTACGAGGGACTTGGGCGCTTTCGCGCCGGCCAGCATGATTTGCGCCCCGCGCTCCGCCAGTTCACCCGCCAATGACTCGACGCCGCCGAGGGTTTCGTCGTTCTGCGCAAAAATCAGCACCGGAAAGCCCGTGTTGACCAGCGCCATGGGCCCGTGGCGAAGCTCAGCCGCGCTCAATGCTTCTGCATGCAGCCCGCACGTCTCTTTCAGCTTCAACGCGGCTTCCTGCGCAATTCCGAGCCCCAGCCCACGCCCGACCACGTATAGGTCGCGAGCCGGTGTGAGAGGGGCAACCGCAGCCTGCCAATCCAGGTTCCAGGCGCGCTCGAGTGCCGCCGGGGCATCCGTCAGCGCGTCCAACAACTCTTCATCCTCCGACCAAAGCGCCACGAGGTGACAGATGGCTGCCAGCGCCGCGATATACGATTTGGTGGCCGCCACACTTTGCTCGCGTCCCGCACACAGCGGGATGGTGTAGTCGGCTGCTTTCGCCAAAGGGGACGTTTCGACGTTGACCATGGCGAGGATCATCGCGCCGGCGGCTTTCGCGTTGGCGACCGTCGCGAGCAGGTCCGGGCTCGCTCCGGATTGGGAGATGGCCAACATCACCGTGCTGCGCAAATCGGCCTTTGCCGAGTACACCGAGCTCACCGACGGCGCGGCGGACGAGGTCAGTATTCCAACACGAGTCTCGAGCAGATATTTCGCGAAGGTCGCCGCGTGATCCGAGCTGCCGCGCGCGCAGGTCACCACCGCATACGGTCGATGGCGCCGCAGCCGCTCACCGAGCCGCTCCATGATCTCCGTGTTGGTGCGCAGTTGCAGTCGGACTGTCTCGGCGGCCTGGGCCGCCTCTTCAAAAAGGTGTGTGTGGTTCATGAGGAACTGCTGAGCTCGGCGACGAAGTCATACGTGTCGCCTCGATAATACGACTGGGAGAACTCCGCGGCACGCCCATCCTTCAGAAAGCCCAGGCGCTCAACCAACAGGCCGGCATCCTTGTCCTTCGCCTGCAGCAATCGCGCCTGTTCGCCAGTCAACAGGACGGCGCGCAGGCGTTGCAGCGCGCGCACCGGCCGGTTGCCCGCTTTCTCCAGGGCTTCATACAAAGAGGACTCGACCGAATCGAGCGAGGGCAGGGAGGATGCCAACACGGTGGCGTACTCGATCGACATCGGCGCGTCGTTGGCAAAGCGGATGCGGTGGAAGCGATAAACCGGCGTACCGGGACTCGAGCGCAGAGCGATCGCTTCCTCGGGGGAGACCGTGCCTTCCGAGCGCTGCAACCAGACACTGCGGGGTGTGCGGCCGCGGGCGCGCATATCTTCAGAGAACGAAGTCAACTTGGAAAAATTCTTCTCGACCCGCGCTACTACAAAGGTACCGGACCCCTGGCGCCGCACGAGCAGGCCCTCGTTGACCAGCCCATCGATGGCTTTGCGCACGGTGATGCGGGATACGGAGAATTCGGTTGCCAGGTCCCGCTCCGCGGGCAGGGCGTCGTCCGGACCCAACAAACGGCGTTCCATCGCGTCCCTGAGTGCCCGTTGCAACTGCTGATAAAGGGGCAGGCTGCTCGACTCATCGAGTGGCCCTACAGACTGCGACAGCAGGGTCACAGGGATTCTCCGGTATAGCTCATTGGCGACATCATACTACCAAGATAGTACCAATTAGTACCCCCTAGTGCTCCACGATAGGGCGCAAGTGGTTGTTTAAGCACAGTTACGGGCCATTCGCGTAGATTGGTATTCATCCCAGTTGTCATTTCCACCACAGTGGTACTATATTGGCACGTAAGTGGTAGCGGGGCCCTGGGAGCAGGGGCACTGCCTGCCGGGACTAAAAACAGTGGGGTGTAAAACGTATGAGAATCGCAAGGTCTACCTTGGTGGGCGCGGCAGTCGCCATGGCGCTGTTCGGCCGCAACAGTGGTGTCCAGGCGGCCGATGCACCGGCCGCGGGCCCTGATTCCAACGATGCGGTCGAAGAGATTGTTGTCCACGGCTTCCGCGCCTCACTGCAGGCGTCTATGGAAACGAAGCGGGACGCGACGGTTGTTGAGGACGTCCTGACCTCCGAGGATGTCGGCAAATTTCCCGACAAGAACGTCGCCGAGGCGCTGCAGAGATTGCCCGGCGTCGTGACGACCCGCGACTTCGGCGAAGGCGAACGCATCAACGTGCGTGGCACGTTGGACACGCTCACCAAAGCAACTCTCAATGGCCACTCGCTCTCCACGGCCGACTGGTTCATTCTCGATCAGCAGAACGCTACGCGCAGCTTCAACTATCTCATGCTGCCGGCCGACCTCATAGGCAAGACCGAGGTCATCAAGACCGCGCGGGCGGATATCGAGGAGGGCGGTATCGGCGGTACCGTCAACATCGAGACGCGCCGGCCGCTCGACCTGGAGAGCTTCACTGCTTTCGCCTCGCTGGAAGCGGCGCACACGGAGCTGTCCGGCAAGACCAATCCCTACATGACGGGTTTGGTGAGCTGGAAGGACAAGGACGACACCATCGGTTTCCTGCTCGCCGGCATCTACCAGGAGCGTCAGATCCGCCGCGACGGCTTCGAGACCCTGGGGTACGTGCCGATTGCAACGGGCAGCAGCACGCTGATGCCGTTGGCTATCAACTCCGCGCTGTTCCAACAGGATCGCATCCGCAAGGGCGGCAACTTCGACATGGAAGTGAAGCCCACCGATCAGCTCGACATCAATTTCACCGGCCTGCTGTCCATTTTCGACGCCGAGAACACCAACCAGAGCATGTACGGCGACCTGCAGCGTGCCGTCGGCAACGGCGGTACGCTGACCAATTGCGTGCTGGTCAACGGGAGCTGCGTCGCGGGCACTATTTCATCGGCGAATGGCGGCACGGGCGATGTTGCCTACTTCTACGATTCCTTCCATCGCATCGCCAAGTCCACCAGCTCGAACCTCGACCTGAATGTGAAGTGGACGCCGAACGATCAGTGGACCGTCAAGGGTATCATTGGCTACACACAGGCAACCGGCAATACCGAGCCCCAGTACTTCACGGAGTACGATGCGCCCGGCGTGTTCGACTACGACATGCGCAAGGGATTCAGTCTGACACCGCGCGCCAATACAGCCGGCACCACCGTCAGCTTCACGAACCCGAATTCCTGGGCCTTCGACTTCGCCAACGATGACATCTTCACCAACGATGACCGCGAAACCTACGGTTACCTCGACGCGGAGATGAAGCTCGATCTGGGTGCCCTGAAGTCGATCAAGTTCGGCGGCAAGTTCACCAATCACGAGCGCGATGCGGAAGGTAACTTCACCACCTACGGCGGTTTCTCCGCGCCGATTCTCGCCCAGGGCATCCCGATGTCCACCTGGGCCAATGGCACGACGCCGAGCAACTTCCTGAGCAACATCGCAGGCCCCGGATCGCAGACTTCGAGCTGGGTGGTCAACTACCCGTTCGCGCAGAAGGTCCTGTCGGCCCAGGAGCTGGTTTCCGGCCGCGTCCCGTACCCGATTCAGGGCTTCACCATCAACGAGAAGACCTATGGCGGATACGTCATGGGTAACTTCGGCGGTGATCGCTGGCGCGGTAATGCGGGTGTCCGGTTCGCGCACACTGTCGAAAATACGACAGGTGCATTGACAACGGGTGACACGACTCTACCCGGTGTAGTCAACAACCCGTTCGGCGCGTTCATCCCGTCGCAATCGTCGGTCAACTACAACGACGTCCTGCCGTCGATGAACCTCGCCTACAATGTAACGGATAGCTTCATCGCGCGCTTCGCAGTGGCGAAGGTCATGTCGCGGCCGGACTTCATCGACATGGTGCCGGTCGTCAGCTTGAACCCGGGGTCCCTGAGCGGCACGGCCGGCAACCCCAACATCAACGCGTACCGGGCCTGGCAGGAGGACCTGTCCTTCGAGTACTACCCGGATAAAAACACGGCCTACACCCTGGCCCTCTACAACAAGGACCTGAAGTCCTTCATTGTGGATCAGCCGGTGCAGGAGTTCCTGAACTTCACCGGGCAGCAGGCCCCGTCGGCCGTGTGTACGACGATCTCGGCCAACCTGTTCAACTGTCCGTTCACGATCGACAACAAGGCCAACAGCGACGGCGGCACGTTGCGCGGTGTCGAAGTGGGCATCACTCAGCCCATCTGGGGCGGATTCGGCGCGCAGGCAAACTACACGCGCTCGAATGCGACCTTGCGCAGTCACAATCCGTTTCCCGGCAACTCGAAGAACACCTACAACCTGACGGCGTTTTTCGAGAACGAGCTGTTCAGCGCCCGTGTGTCGTGGACCCAGCGTTCCGCGTTCTTCCTGAGCTTCGACCGCAACTCAGAGCTGAGCGAGGGCGCGCTGACATCACTGGATGCCGCCGCCTCCTGGAACGTCACAAAGTGGATGGCTGTGACGTTCGAAGCTCAGAATCTGACAGATGCCAAAGTCGTTCAATACGACACCGTCCTGTCCAACCCGCGGGCGATTTACGACAACGGACGTGTGTACTTCGCCGGCGTGAAGTTCAGGTTCTAACTGGAACTGTAGCCGTATCGGTCCAGGAGCGGCTTGAGCCGCGCCAGGTACGGCTTCAGGAACTGCGCGTAGTGTCCATGCCGGTTGACCGAGCCGGCATGGATCTTTTCGGTCACCTGCGCATAGCTCGGCGTGGGCGCGTAGCGGGGATTTTCGTGAAAGCGCAGGCAACTCTCCTCGAACGGCAACCCGAGATAGTCCAGCAGCTTCTCAGTCTGCCCGCGCTGGTCAGCTATCAGAGTCTCGTATTGCAACACCAGCGTTTCGATTCCGAGCTCAGTGCGGTAGTGCTCGGTGAGCGCGAACACGGCTGACAGATGATGGACGATGTCATCCATCTTGTAGCCACACGCAAATCCATGAGTCATGTTGTTCGACATGATGGACACGCACACATCCAGTGGATGCCGGACAGCGTGAACGATGCGAGCTTCGGGGAAGATCAGTTTCATCAGCGGCAGATTGACCTCGTTGAAAGGCATCTTGTCCGTGAAGAACGCCTTGCCGCCGCTCAGCAGCCCGTATTGCTCGGCGCGTGCCAGGTAATAATCGCGCAGCAGCGACACGACGTATTCGCGGTCGGCGGTCCAGGTCTGCGCGAGATTTTCCGGATAGCCATCCTCGTCCGGCAACAGATCCAGCGAGATCTTGCGGATGTCATCGAGGAAGGTGAGCTCGCCACCGGCGCGGACGTTCGAGTGACTGCACAGGATCTGCTCGATCAGGGTCGTCCCGGAGCGCGGCGAACCTACAATGAAGATGGGTTGTGGCGTTTCGGTCCGCCGCCTGGCCTGCGGCATGCGGGCGAAATTGTCGCGCGTGAAGAACTGTCCGCAGCGGGTGAACAAGGTGTCCACCACGTCCCGTTTGTATTTGAGGCCGCTGCCTTCGGCGGCCAGGCGGCGCTTGCCTTCGACAAAGTCCGCCCAGGCTTCCGCATAGCGGCCGACGCGGTCGTTCAATTTGCCGCGCTCCAGGTAACCGGCACCGCTGAGCTCGCTGAAGGAGGCAAACACGTCGAATGCCTGATCGGTCTGGCCGGTGCGGGCCAGGTAGTTGGCCTTGAGCAGGCTCACCTGATCGGCGGAGGAGACCGCCTCGGCGCGCGCCAACAGCTCACCGGCCCGTTTGAGATCACCGCGACCTTCGTGAAGAGTGGACCAGTAGGCCAGCACCTTGAGGTCGCGCGGGTCGACCTCATGAGCCCTGGAGAAGGCCTCGTCTGCATCCGCCGTGCGCCCCTGTTTCATGAGGTTGAGCCCGAGGTTCATGAGATACGGCGCCTGCGGGCCGGCCAGCTCCAGGGCGCGCCGGAAATGCCATTCCCCGGAGGGCAGGTCGTTCATCTCCGAGAGGATGTAGCCGAACAGATTGTTGGCCTGGGGGTTGTCGGGATTGGCGCGGAGCGCCGAGCGTGCGACCTTCTCGGCGTCTGTCACCTTCCCGTGGGTCATGAACAGTTGAATCAGGTCGTTGAAAGCCCAGTCGGCACGGCGGTCGATGCCGATGACGGTATCCAGGGTCCGGGCCGCTTGGCCGAATTGCCCGCGGCGCTGTTGGATCAGCGAGCGCAGCTCCAGCGCGTTGATGTCGCGACCGGCGGTCTTCAGGCGTTCTTCCGCCGCTTCCTCAGCGGCCTTGAGATCACCGCGCGCCAGCGCGTCACGAGAGCGGAGTACGAGAGGATGGGGTGCTGCGGCCATGGAGTAACCTTCGCAAGATGAGAGGCCTAGGATGAGGAAGGAGAGTGCTGGACTCAAGTGGAACGCTGTCTTCGCAGTCGCTGTGATCCTGCTGGTGGCGTTGCCCGGCAGCAGGATGGCCCGGGCTGGCGAGATGATCAATGTGATTCCGCAGCCGGCCCATGCGGAATCCCGGCAAGGTAGTTTCGCGATCCGCGCAGGCACCCGAATCGCTGTCCCCCGCGATCCTCGTGCCGCGCGGGTCGCGCGTTATTTTTCTGACCTCATGCGCAGGACCTGCGGGATTCGATTGCAGATTAGTGCCGTTGCGGCGTCTGGCGCGCCCACCGCGTCGGCCGACGGTACGACCTCTGTGCCCGGCGACATCGTGTTCGAGCTTCGCCCAACGGCCGGCGCGGTGGGGTCGGCTAACACCGGTGCGGGCGCCGCGCTCCGCAATCCCGAGGGCTACACGCTCGACGTTGGCCCTCGCCGCGTCGTGCTCGCCGCCAGCGACCCTCGTGGCTTGTTTTACGCTGCTGTGACGCTATGGCAGCTCAGCACTGCCGGCTCGCCGTCTGACACAGTTGACGTGCCCGCCGTGCACATCGTGGACTCACCACGCTTCGCGTGGCGCGGCCTCATGCTCGACTCCGCTCGCCACTACCAATCGCCCGAATTCATCCTGCAATTCATCGATTGGATGGCCCTCCACAAGCTCAACGTCTTCCACTGGCACCTGACGGACGATCAGGCCTGGCGCCTCGAAATCAAGAAGTATCCACGCCTGACCAGCATCGGCGCGTGGCGCGTGCCAGCGGGGGCGGCTCCTGCGTCTGACATCGATCCCGCCACCGGACGACCTCGTCTCTACGGTGGTTTTTACTCTCAAGAGACGGTCCGCAAAATCGTCGCGTATGCTGCGGAGCGCCACATCACGGTCGTCCCGGAGATCGACATGCCGGGGCACGCGACGGCTGCCGTGGTCGCGTACTCACGTCTTGCGAGCATCGTTCCCGCGCCGGCCGAGGTGCCCTCGGACTGGGGCGTCTATTCCAATCTCTATAACGCGGACGAAGGCACGTTCGAATTTCTCGAGAATGTGCTGACCGAAGTCGTGCAACTGTTTCCGGGCCAGTTCGTGCATGTCGGCGGCGACGAGGCTGTCAAAGACCAATGGAAGGCTTCCCCGCATATTCAGGAACGCATCCGTGAATTGGGCGTTTCCAACGAAGAAGGCCTGCAGCGCTACTTTGTGGAACGCATTGGCAAATTTCTGACCGCACACCACCGACGTTTGATCGGGTGGGACGAAATCCTCGAGGGCGGCATCCCGCACGACGCAACGATCATGTCGTGGCGCGGCGTCGACGGCGCGTATGCCGCCGCACGCGGGGACCACGACGCCGTGCTGTCGCCATTGCCAACGTTGTATTTCGATAACCGCCAGAGCGCGACCGATACTCAACCCGGCCGGGGCCATGTCACCAGCCTCGAGGACGTGTATAAATTCGACCCCATGCCTGCGTCACTGGCTCCTGATCATCGACAGCACATCCTGGGTCTGCAAGCGAACATCTGGACCGAGCACATCCGGACCGAGGAGCGTGTGCAGTACATGACTTTCCCCCGTGCCGCTGCAGTGGCGGAAGTCGGTTGGTCGCCTGCGGACAGCCTGAGCTGGGACGGCTTTCTGCGCCGGCTGCCTGCTCAAATGCACAGGTACGAGCGGGTGGGTATCAAACCGTACGTGGCCGCTCCACCGGGCCCGCATGCGGGCCTGGTGAGTCAGGAGTTGAAAACCTGCACGGACAAAGTCGTGCTCTCATTGGAAGACGATCAGCTCCCGGGCCCGGCGTTTCAAGTGGATATCATGAATCCCTGCTGGATCTATCTCGCGGCCGACCTGAGCAGCGATCGGTCATTCGTGGCGGCGGTGGGGCAAGTGCCGTTCAATTTTCAGCTCGGTGCCGACATAAACAATATCAAGTTGAATTCACCTCACACGCCGTCGGGGGAGCTGGAGGTGAGACTGGATGGCTGTGATGGCGAGCCGGTCGCGGTGCTGTCGCTGCAACCTGCTCTGGGCAACAATGGCGTTACGGAGCTGCTCGCAGCCAAAATTGCGCGTCGTGACGGCAAGCACGACCTGTGTTTGAAGTTTACCCAACGATCCCTCGACCCGCTGTGGGTGATCGATCGGGTCCGTCTGGAGTAACCGTGGCCGCATCGAAACTCATTCTGGTCTCGCCGCTGCAGGGATGGAGCGCTCCCCTCGAGGAAACACCCGACCCGGTGTTTGCCGGCCACATGATGGGCGATGGCGTGGCCATCGATCCGACGGGCACGACGTTGCATGCGCCATGTGACGGCACATTGATTGTCGTTGCTGCGTCCAAACATGCGGTGACTATTCGCGCCGCAAACGGCGCCGAGATTTTGCTGCATGTTGGGATCGATACGGTCGGGTTGGCAGGCGAGGGGTTCGAGCTGCATGTGCGGGAGGGGCAGAAGGTCGTGGCGGGCGATCGGCTGATCAGCTTCGACCTGGATTTGCTGGCGCAGCGGGCCAAGAGCCTGGTGACGCCTGTGTTGGTGACCGACACCACAGGATTTTGCGTGGCCCGCCGGAGCGAAAATGGCTCGCTGCGCGTGGGTGATTTTCTGATGGAGGTGGTGGCGACCACGGACATGGATAGCGTGGATGCGATCGGTCCGCATGGGGCTGCCGTACGCGATGGCGGCGAAATGCCGCCCAGAGGGCCCGTCGCCGACGGCCGCCCGGGAGTGTCCCAATCCAGCGCGCATGGCCTCGTCGAGCGCCGACTGTTCGTGCTGTTGGAGCACGGCATACACGCCCGTCCGGCGGCAACCCTGGCCGCCGTCGCCAAGAAACTAACCGCTGATATCAACATTGTGTTCGGTGACCGTAAGGCGAACGCCCGGAGTCCGGTCGCTCTGATGTCATTAGGCGTCCGTAAAGGCGACGAAATCGTAATTCAGGCGTCCGGCGTCGATGCCGAGTCGGCTGCGGCGACAGTCGAACAAGCAATTGCCGGCGGAAAGGATTCCCACGCGGACGCGGCGACGCTGGCGGTGACGGGAGGAGCTGCCTCCGCCGCGTCCGCGCGCCGGCAAACTCCGCCCGCCGATGCGTTGACCAACAAAATCGCGTCCTCAGCGAGCGCCGCCGGGCCGGGGGCTCTGCCTTCCGACGCGCCAATTGGACGCACGCCCCACGGATCGCCGTCGGGTGGCGGCGCGACTGCGGCGTCCAACCGCGCTCTCAAGGGCGTCGTGGCGAGCCGAGGCCTGGGTGTTGGCGCTGCCTACCAATTGGCCCGCACCGTCATCGACGTCCCCGAACTGGGGGCGGGCGCGTCGCTCGAATCCGAAGCGTTGGATAGCGCTCGGGCCGCCGTCCGCGCCGACCTTGAGCGCACTGCCAACTCGGGCAACACCACCGCCCGCGAAATTGCCGAAGCTCACCTAGCCCTCATTGACGACCCAGAGCTCGTCGACGGCGCCCGCGTCCTCATCAACCAGGGCAAAAGCGCCGGCCATGCCTGGCGCGCGGTCCTCCGCGTCGGCATAGACCAACTGCGTGCCCTCAACGACCCACGCATGGCCGAACGCGCAGACGACCTGCTGGACCTGGAAACACGAGTGCTGTCAGCACTGACCGGCACCGTCGCAGCAGGCCCCAATTTCCCACCCGAAACCATTCTCATAGCCAACGAGCTCCTGCCGTCACAGTTGGTTGCTCTAGACAACACCAAGCTCGCCGGTATATGCCTAGCCGCCGGCGGCGCAACCTCCCACGTGTCAATCATCGCGGCCGCGATGGATATCCCAACAATGGTTGCGGCAGGCCCGGAAGCCCTCCGAGTCCCAACAGGCACCACCGTGGTCCTGGACGCCGAGGCAGGCTGGCTATACATCGATCCCCCACGGATGCACGTGGAGCTCGCCCGTAGCCAACTCGCCGAGAAGCGCCAGCGTCGCGTCGCCGAGCAACTGGCAGCCCAACGCGAATGCCGCACCGCCGACGGCACCCGCATAGAAGTGTTCGCCAACGTCGGCTCCGAAGCAGAGGCCCATGCAGCCGTCCGCAACGGCGCCGAAGGCTCAGGATTGCTCCGAACCGAATTCCTATTCCTGGAACGCACAGCGCCCCCCGACGAGGCGGAGCAACTCGAGCAATACCAGCAGATCGCAACCGCGCTGGAAGGTCGTCCGCTGACCATCCGCACGCTCGACATCGGGGGCGACAAGCCAATTCCATACCTTCCGCTACCTCATGAAGAAAACCCTGCACTGGGTTTGCGCGGTGTGCGAACGAGTCTTTGGCGGCCCGATCTCCTGCGCATTCAATTGCGCGCGATTCTTCGCGTGCAGCCGGTAGGGCAGTGCCGGATCCTGCTCCCGATGATCACGGATGCCGGCGAAATTCGCGCGGTACGCGCAATGATCGAAGAACTTCGTCGCGAAGAAGGCCGAACCGACCCCGTCGAAGTCGGCGCAATGATCGAGACACCCGCGTCTGCCGTCATGGCAGACCGCATAGCCCGCGAAGCCGATTTCCTGTCAGTGGGGACCAACGACCTCACGCAGTACACTCTGGCAATGGACCGCGGGCACCCGGAGTTGGCGGCACGGCTCGACGCACTTCATCCCGCAGTTCTGCGGCTAATCTCAACGGTAGTCACCGCCGCCAAACTCAACGGCCGAATGGTCGCCATCTGCGGCGGACTTGCATCCGACCCAGTAGCCGTACCCATCCTCATCGGACTGGGCGTGCACGAACTGTCCATGGTCCCCGCGGTCATTCCGCAGCTCAAAGCGCTGATTTCCACCCTCAACATCGACGAATGCACCGCTCTCGCGAACCAGGCGTTGGAGCGAGAAACCGCTGAAGACGTCCGCGCACTGACATTGCAATCCGTTTCGGGCCTCGACGCCACCGGCCGCGCCCGCGAGTAACGACATGAAACAAATGCTTTCCGGTCTGCAAAGGATTGGCGGCGCGCTGATGCTGCCCATCGCCGTGTTACCCATCGCCGGGTTGCTGCTGCGCCTCGGCCAGCCCGACCTGCTGGACTTTCCCTCCATGGCCGCCGCCGGCGATGCCATCTTCAACAACCTGGGATTGCTCTTCTCAATTGGCGTAGCGGTGGGTCTGGCCCGTGAAAACCACGGCGCGGCGGGACTTGCCGCAGTGGTGGGTTATCTGGTCACCACCAAAGGCGCCGAAGTATTGATAAATGCTCCGCCGGACGCTGTAGCGGCCTTCACCGGCCCCGCGCGTGACTTGGCCATCGCAGCTTACAAGGCGAAGGAGCTGGGGAAGCTCAGTGTCCCCGCAGGCATTATCTCCGGCCTGATTGCCGGCGCACTGTATAATCGTTTCTACAACATCCGGCTCCCCAGCTACCTGGCATTCTTCGGTGGCCGCCGCTTCGTGCCCATCGCTAGCGGATTTGCCGGCCTGTTGGTCGCCTCGGTATTCGGTTTTGAGTGGCAACGCCTCGAAATGGGCATGAACTCGCTGAGCGAGTCCATCCTGCATGCGGGCGCGTTTGGCTTGTTCGCCTATGGCGTGCTGAATCGAGTGCTCATCATCACGGGTTTACACCATATCATCAACAACATCGCCTGGTTTCTGTTGGGCGACTACAACGGCACGACCGGCGATTTGAAGCGGTTCTTTGCCGGCGACCCCACTGCGGGCGCCTTCATGGCCGGGTTCTTTCCGGTCATGATGTTCGGCCTCCCGGCCGCCTGCCTGGCGATGTATCGGGCGGCGCTGCCCGAGCGGCGCAAGTCGGTTGCGGGACTGTTCTGGTCGATCGCGCTGACCTCCTTGCTGACCGGTGTCACTGAGCCGATCGAATTCTCCTTCATGTTCCTGGCGCCCGCATTGTTTGCAGTGCACGCGCTTTTGACCGGGTTGGCGTTTGTCATCATGAACGCGCTGAACGTGAAGCTGGGCTTCGGATTTTCGGCAGGCCTGTTCGACTATGTGCTGAATTTCAACAAGGCAACCCATCCGCTGCTGTTGCTGCCGGTGGGGCTGGCGTACTTCGCCCTCTACTACGGACTGTTCCGCTTCGTTATTTCGTGGCTCAACCTGAAGACCCCCGGCCGTGAGGACACTCCGGTTGCCGCAGATGCGTCGGACGCCGAACCAGCGCCAGCCGACAGGGCATTGGCCTACATCAAAGCCCTCGGTGGAGCTTCCAACATCGCTTCGCTGGACGCCTGTACAACGAGACTGCGCCTGGTCATGGTCGACCAGTCACGCGTTGACGAAGCCGCCCTCAAGCGCCTAGGTGCCCGTGGCATGATCAAACCCTCCGCGACGGCTCTACAGGTCGTCGTGGGCGCCGAGGCCGATATAGTGGCAGGGGAGATGAAGATCGCCCTCCGTTCCGCAGGCGCTGCCACGGCTGCGGCCGGTGCGCCCAGCGCACCAATCTTTACAGCGACACCTGGGCCCGTCACCGCCTCATCGCATCCACCCATCCAAACATCAACCCTCTCGGCCCTTTTATCCGCCCTGGGCGGCCGCACCAACATCCGCACAATCGAAACGGCCTCCACCCGACTGCGCATTAACATCGTAGACCCGAAAGTTGTGAACGAGTCCGCAATCACAGCCCTGGGACTGCGCGGCATCGCCAACGCAGCTCCCAACTGGCTGCACGTGATTGTTGGCCCCCAAGCCGCCTCCGCAGGCGTTACACTGCGTCAATTACTCTGAGAAGCGCCTCGCATTATGCAGCGAGGGCAGTTCCGATTGGTTCAGGATGCGTGGGATTAAAGACAGTCTCGGTCGCGTCCCGGTCGACAAATTCTCCTGCGAATTCACACACTCAGGCTCCCTGACATAAAACTGGCGGCAAATCGCGACGGTTTTTGGCCCGTTGACGCCGGGGATGCTCCGCGCAATAACTGTCGCCGAATTGCAGCGGAGCATGTATATGTCCATGACGAGTTTGTTATCGATCACGCCGTGGCCCGCCTTGTCAGCAGTCATACTGCTGGCGCTGTTGGTTGTAGCCCTTTACTTCGCACGCCGAACCGCGCACCAGGCGATTCGCGCCGTCACTGATGCGCTCGGACGCGGTCTGCGACTGGCCTCCCACGCAGTTGCACGCGGTGAAGACCGTCTTGCCGCCCGCAACCGTGAAGTGTTGCTTTCGGCCGGCCGCGAGGCAAAGGAACGCATCGTAGAGCGGGAATTTGTCCGTGTTGGCGATTCGGTACGCAAGGACCTCGCCAACTACCCGACCTTGCACCGCGCCTTGAGCGAATCCATTGTCCGCATCGAAGAGGACCAGGCCAAAGCCGTGGAAGTGCCTCCCGAGGCGCCGGGCTGGGTCCAGGCCGTCAAGGTCATTGCCAACCTCGAAGCCAAGAACGGCGGCACTGAAATCCTCGAGGATATTCACAAGTCCATGATCCGCGCCCACGAGGAGGCGATGGCCGACTATCGCAAAGCCAGCGGCGAGCGTCACGCACTGTTGCGTAAGATGATGCCCGACTGGCGCCAGATTCAGGAAACGCTAGGGCGAGTCAATAAGAACGTAGAGAGCGTGTTGGAACGAGCGCTGGCGATCGACCGGCACATGCAGGAGTACGACGACATAGTGAAGGGAGAGGATCGAGCGGTTTCCATCCTGTCATCTTCCTCGCTCGTGTACTTCTTCGTGTCGGCGCTCGTTCTGTCGGTGGCGGCCGCCGGTGCCGCCATCAACTTCACGCTGATTGCGCGTCCCATGGCCGAGATGGTGGGCGGCACCAGTTATATCGGTGACTTCCGCACCGCCGATATCGCAGCGCTCGTCATCATCATGGTGGAGATCTCGATGGGGTTGTTCCTCATGGAGTCCCTGCGCATCACCCGGTTGTTTCCGGTGATCAGTGCGCTCTCGGACAAGATGCGACGGCGTATGATGTTTGTCACATTCGTCATCCTGTTGCTGATGGCGAGCATCGAGGCAGGGCTCGCCTACATGCGCGAAGTGCTGTTGCAGGATGAGCTGGCAACCGGCGCTATGCTGCGCGGTGACGCTGGAGCTGTCGGCGTGAATGAGCACCTGTGGATTACGACTGCGGCACAGATGGGAATGGGCTTCATCCTGCCGTTCGCTCTGACCTTCGTGGCGATCCCGTTGGAGACCTTCATCCACTCGCTGCGCACCGTGCTCGGCCTGATTGGAATAGGGATCATGCGTGCCATCGCGCTGCTGCTGCGGGTTCTCGGCAACGGTATGCGCCACATCGGCACGCTCGCGGAGCGTTTGTACGACCTTCCGTTGTTTGTTCCGCTGTGGATTGAGTCACGGGTGGCCGCTAACCAGAGCCCTGTGCAGGGTGCAACCCGCCCAGCCGTTGCGGAGGAGCCGCGCCCGGTCGCGTGGCAGGAACAGGAGGCCCAGCCGTGAATCGAACTACCCGCTACCGCCGTTGCGCTGCAGCGGGGCTCGTTCTAATGCTCGCCGCGTGCAGCGGCGGGCAGGTGCACGTACCTCGCAACACCGGGCTCTATCTGTTGATCGATACCTCAGGTACCTACAACAGGCAGGTATCAAAGGCTGAACAGATCATCCTGGTCGCGTTGTCGAAGCTGCAGCCCACTGACTCGTTCGCGGTAGCGCGCATCGATACCGCGAGCTTCACGGAGAAAAACATCATTGCGAAGGCGACCTTCGACGATCGCCCGAGCACCTGCAATCAGCAAAAGAGGGCGTTTGCCAGCCGGGTGGAGAAGTTCATCGACGACTCAACGCCGGCACCTTACACCGACATCACGGGCGGCCTGCTGCAGGCCATCGAGTTCCTGAAGGAGAAGAACCCGGGGCACAAGGAGATCCTGATTTTCTCCGACATGAAGGAAGACCTGGCGAAAGGCTACATACGCAACATCCCCCTCGACCTGAAGGGCTTCGACGTCGTCGCCCTCAACGTCACCAAACTACGCTCGGACAATTTCGATCCCCGCGAGTACATGGCCCGCCTCGACACCTGGAAGTCCAAAGTGGAAGCCGGCGGCGGCCATTTTCGGGTCATCAACGACATAGACCGTCTCGACGGACTACTCTAGGAAAGCCAGGAGCGGCTGACAGTCGCCAGCGTCAGCCGCTCTCAACGCCGCGATGTAGCGAGCGCGAGCCTCGCCGGTTGTCGTGAGTGCCTCACGACCCCACTCGAAACGCTGTCCCGTCAGGTCTGTCAGGAGCAAATCAGCCATCAGGCGGGCATGACGCCCGTTCCCGTTCGGAAATACATGGATGGAAACCAGCCGATGATGATAGCGAGCGGCGATCTCGACCGGTGAGTAGGCTTTGTATTCAACCTGGACCCGCACATCGCCCAGCATTTGACTCAGACGCAGCGGGACTTCATACCAACGAACGCCGATGTTCTTATCGGTACGACGCGCCTGACCTGCCCATTTCCAGGTTTGATCAAACATGCGCCGGTGCACTGCATGGATGAAGCGTTGATCGAGCGGGTCACCACGTCGGCGGCCGAGCAACCAATCCATCGCCTGCAGGATATTGGCCTCTTCATATTCGTTGAGCTCATACTGTAATGTCAGATGAGAGGGGATCAATCCAGCCGCTTCATCCGCATCGATCGGAGTTGCCCCCGGCGCATATTCGAACTTCACTGCCACAGTCGTGAGCGCTTCCCTTCCAGGAGCCTTTTGCGGATTTCCGCAATCTCGCGCTCCATGTGGTCCTTACCGGTCTGCTGATCCTCCAGCGCCATCGAGTGTCTGACACGTGAAACCTGTTCTCGAGCAACACGCTCTGCGCGTTCTTCGAGCATCTGCTCCAGTGGGCGCTTGGGAACCAGCACGTAGCTGACTTCGCAATCGAGCGCAGCGGCATACCGCTGTAGCGTGGCGAGCGTGATATCTCCCTTGGCTTCGTTGCGCTCGGCGTCAACAACTGCTGATTGCGTTACACCAACTGCGTTGGCGAGTTGACGAGTCGTCATCCCAATGGCCTGACGCACTGTGCGCAACCAACCGCTTTTCGGACGTGCACGGGGTAGGGCTCGCCACGAGCCGAGCGTTTTGTCGATCTGCTGTAGAGCCAGTGTACGCAGCATGATGGCCATTCCGAGTAGTTAAAGCTATTCAGAATATACTCAATTTGAGTAGTTAAAGCTTGTCAAAAGTGACATTTTTGAGTAGAAATAGCTTGTCAGACGGCTGGGCTCGGCCTGCCTGCCCACATGGGCGTTTCTATGGTGATCAAAGACATAGACAATCTCGACGGACCACAGTCGGCGCCGCTATGCTCCGGCGATGCAAGCAGACTCTCGCGCCGACCAGATTCTTCGAGACACCTTCGGTTACCCCGCCTTTCGCGGACAGCAGCGAGACATCGTTGCGCACGTAGCGGAGGGCGGGGACGCGCTCGTGCTGATGCCGACGGGCGGCGGCAAGTCTCTCTGCTTCCAGATCCCCGCGCTCGTCCGTGAGGGGATGGGGGTCGTGGTGTCGCCGTTGATTGCGCTGATGCAGGATCAGGTGGCGGCGCTGGAAGAAGCGGGCGTAAGGGCTGCTGCGCTGAATTCGAGCATGAGCTGGCCCGAAGCGCAGGCGATTGAGCGCCGGGCTCGGCAGGGCGATCTCGATCTTCTCTATGTTGCGCCGGAGCGATTGCTCACTGATCGCTGCTTAGAGTTGCTCACGGCATCAAAGCTGGCGCTGTTCGCTATCGACGAAGCCCACTGCGTTTCGCAATGGGGTCATGACTTCCGCCCGGAGTACATCCGTCTTGCCGTGCTGGCCGAACGGTTTCCTGGTGTCCCTAGGATCGCCCTCACCGCCACCGCTGATGCTCTGACGCGGAAAGAGATCATCCAGCGACTTCATCTGGAGAATGCCCGAGAGTTCGTCTCAAGCTTTGATCGTCCGAACATCCGCTATCGGATCAACGAAAAGATCAGCGCGCGCAAGCAACTCCTGGGGTTCATCAAGACCGAGCATCCAGGTGATGCCGGCATCGTCTACTGTTTATCGCGGAATACCGTCGACGAGACAGCCGAGTTTCTAGCCGGAAACGGTATCAATGCGCTTCCGTACCACGCCGGATTGGACGGTGCCACTCGCGAGGCCAACCAGAATCGCTTCATTCGCGATGATGGCGTGGTGATGGTCGCCACCATCGCATTCGGCATGGGCATCGACAAACCCGACGTCCGATTCGTCGCGCACATCGATCTTCCCAAAAGCATCGAGGGCTACTACCAGGAGACCGGTCGTGCAGGTCGCGACGGTTTGCCCGCCGACGCTTGGATGGTCTATGGGCTCTCGGACGTAGTCCAGCAGCGATGGATGATCGATCAATCCGAAGGCGATGTCTCTTACAAGCGCATTATCACCGCCAAGCTAGACGCGATCCTCGGCCTATGCGAGACGACGTCTTGTCGTCGCGTCGCCTTGCTCGACTATTTTGGTGAGGGCAGTAAGCCGTGTGACAACTGCGATAACTGCATCACCCCGCCTGAAGTGTGGGATGGCACTGACTCCGCACGCAAACTGATGTCCTGTATTTTTCGATGCGAGCAGGCGAGTGGTTTTTCATTTGGTGCCCAGCAGGTCATCGACGTGCTGGTCGGCAAGAGCACGGCAAAGGTGCAGCAATTCGGACATGACAAACTCAGTACGTTCGGCATCGGCGCGGACTTGGACGCAACTCAATGGCGCTCGATACTCCGCCAGCTCGTCATGCACGGTCTGGTTAAAGTAGACCACGAACGCTTCAACACACTCCGCCTGACTGAAGCGAGCCGCGAGGTCCTCCGCGGAGAGCGGCGCCTCAGTTTGCGTCGTCAGGTCGCAAAGCCAGTATCGAGACGCGGCGAGCGCCGAGCAGTCGACAAGGCCCGCATCACTGCCACGGCCGACAGCGCGAACGCCATCGTATTCGAAGCCCTACGAGGCTGGCGCCGCGACATGGCAAAAGAACACGGCGTCCCCGCATACACAATTTTCCACGACAGCACACTCCTCGAGCTCGCCGAACGGCTCCCGAGCTCGCTCGATGACCTGCGCGACATCTCAGGCATCGGCGCCACGAAGCTCGAGCGCTACGGCGAGTCTCTCCTCGAAGTAATGCAAAGCGCCGGCGGCTGATCCTGCCGAGCGCCCACATTGCGAGTCACGTTCGACACCCAGACTCTCGATCCGATTACCCAGCCGGAGCTGGCCGGCTCGATGCGGGCCGAGTGCATGACGATTCATGAGTCCCTCCGGTCGAAGCGGCTCGAGGGATTCTTCTGCGAGACAATCCTCACCGTCGAAGGCCAGCCGCCGCGAGATGACACTGTCGCCCGGGTCCAGCGGGCGTTGGACCTGGGCATGCGGATTCTCAGTGCGCCGCGCGCTGGTAGTACTCGGATTCTCAGTGGCGAGCTCTATGCAAGGGATGCGGATCAATCGGCGCGGCTGCAGAGGTATGAATCCATCGCGGCCGCAATCGAAGCCCGGGGCCTGGGGTACGCGCGTCTGTCCAAAGTTGCCACTGGAGATTCGAGGAAGCGCGCTGTCGCGGAATGGGCCGATGGCGACAGCGTCGCCGCTCATCATAGCTACGCGAATGATTTATTCTGCACGCAGGACCGAGCCGTGCGGGCAGGGCGCGATTCGGTCATGCACCCGGCAAACCGCGGCTGGTTGCGTCGCGTTTACAGAGTCGAGTTCGTCAACATCGCGGAGTTAGCTGCGCGACTCGAGAGGTTTGATTGATGAGGGCAGTCGGATTGGACTTCGGCACTTCCAACAGTGCCGTTACATGCGTAGATGCGGCGGGAGTAGCCCAGCTCGCCCGGTTCTCCGGCTCCGCGGGCCCGACGGACACGTTTCCATCCGTACTGCATTTCGAGCGCGACCTCGAAAATGGCGTGCCGGTCCTGCGAGCCTACGCAGGCGCAACCGCCATCGAGCGCTACCTGAGTCACGATTCACCTGGGCGCCTGATGCGCTCGCTGAAGGCCTATCTTGCCGACAGGTCATTCGACGGCACCAGCCTCTACGGCCGGCGCCTGACTTTGTCCGACCTGATTGCGGCTTTTCTGCGCAAGCTATTGGAGGCGGCTGCTGCAACCCTGGGACCTATTCCATCCCACGTCGTGGTAGGCCGGCCGGTTAATTTTTCCAACGAACGAACGGCCGCGGCCAATGAATTCGCGCTGGCACAGCTGCACAAAGCGGTGCAGGCGGCAGGGTTCGCGGACATTGTCTTCGAGTACGAGCCGGTCGCGGCCGCCTACAGTTATGAACAAACATTGCAACGTGACGAGTTGATTCTCGTCGGCGATTTCGGCGGCGGCACCAGCGATTTTTCCATCCTCCCGGTCGGCCCCGGACCGCGCGGCGCTGCCGAAAAAAGAGCGATTCTAGGCAATGATGGCGTGGCAATCGCCGGCGACGCATTCGATCGCCAGATTGTCAGGCACCTGGTGGCACCCGCGCTCGGATTCGGCACTGAATATCAGGCGGCTCCCGACAAGCGGTTGCCGATTCCGAACTGGCCGTATGCCGGGCTCGAGCAATGGCACTCTCTGTCACTGTTGAACCGTCCCAAGGTCGAGCAACTGCTCGAACGCCTGCGCCCACTCGCCCTGGACCCCGCCGGCGTTGACGCATTCGCCTATTTCATCAGTGCCGATCTGGGATTTCAGCTCCACGAGTCAGTCAAAGCGCTCAAGATCGCGCTATCGCGGGCGCCTCGAGCAGCGTTCGAATTCAACTGCGGCCCGACGACAATCCGCAGAGACGTCGCCCGTTCCGAGTTTGAAGGCTGGATCCAAGCGGAGCTCGCCGCAATCGGCGCGTCAGTCGACCGCCTGTTAGCCACGACGGGAGTTCGCCCCGCCGCAATCGATCATGTCTTTCTCACCGGCGGATCCGCCTTCGTACCCGCAGTCCGCCAATTGTTTATAGACCGATTCGGCGCCGACAAGATCGCCGGCGGCAGCGAATTCACTTCCGTTGCCACCGGCCTCGCGCTCCGCGCCGCGCGTGGGATTTAGGCATTTCGAGCGTCTAGTTACGAAACCGTGGACTGACGTCTCACAGGTATCTTTGCAATCCGCGCCTGCCATTCCTGCGGGCCGCTCTGGTGCACGCTGGCTCCGTTCGAATCTACGGCAACCGTCACCGGCATGTCCCGCACATCGAATTCGTAGATCGCCTCCATTCCGAGATCGGCGAATCCCACTACCCGGGCGGCTCGGATCGCCTTGGAGACGAGGTACGCCGCGCCGCCCACCGCCATCAAATAAGCACTCTTGTGCTTGCGGATCGCCTCGATCGCGACCGGTCCACGCTCGGCTTTACCGACCATCGCGATCAGCCCCGTGCGGCTGAGCATCATGTCGGTGAACTTGTCCATGCGGGTCGCCGTCGTAGGTCCTGCCGGTCCCACTACTTCATCGCGTACCGGATCGACCGGGCCCACGTAGTAGATAACCCGATTGCGAAAGTCCACCGGCAGCGATTCACCGCGTGCCAGCAGCTCGTCGATGCGTTTATGGGCGGCGTCACGACCTGTCAACATGCGGCCATTGAGCAGCAAAGTCTGTCCCGGCTTCCAGCTCGCCACTTCCTCTGCTGTCAGCTCGTCGAGATTGACTCGTCGGCTGGTGTTGTAGTCTGGAGCCCAATGTACGTTGGGCCAGAGATCCAGGCTCGGTGGTTCGAGGTAGGAAGGCCCCGAACCGTCCAAAACAAAGTGTGCATGGCGCGTCGCGGCGCAGTTTGGAATCATCGCGACGGGTTTGGATGCCGCATGCGTGGGCCACGTGCGGATTTTGACGTCCAGAACGGTAGTCAGACCGCCCAACCCCTGCGCGCCGATTCCGAGCGCGTTCACCTTTTCAAACAATTCAATACGCAGCTCCTCTAGCTTCGTTTGCGGCCCGCGCTGCAGCAGCTCGTACATGTCGATGTCTTCCATCAACACTTCTTTCGCCATCTGCACGGCCTTCTCGGCCGTACCGCCCACCCCGATGCCGAGCATGCCTGGCGGACACCAACCTGCGCCCATCGTGGGCACTGTCTTCAGAACCCAATCCACGAGACTGTCGCTCGGGTTCATCATTACAAACTTCGACTTGTTCTCGCTGCCGCCGCCCTTGGCAGCGACGGTCACTTCAACTTCCGCACCCTGAACGAGCTCCGTATGTATGACTGCCGGCGTGTTGTCGCGAGTATTGCGCCTGCCGAACAGCGGATCATCGAGTACTGAAGCGCGCAGGACATTGTCCGGGTTGAGATAAGCCTTGCGCACGCCTTCATTCACAGCGTCCGCGACAGTGCTGTTCTCAAATCCCTCCCATCGGACATCCATTCCGACCTTCAGGAAGACGTTTACAATTCCAGTATCCTGGCAGATAGGCCTGCGTCCCTCCGCGCACATTCGTGAGTTCGTAAGGATCTGCGCTATGGCATCCCTGGCGGCAGGGCTCTCCTCGCGTTCATAGGCGCGCGCGAGGTGTTTTATGTAATCCGGCGGATGGTAGTAGCTGATGTATTGAAGGGCGGCAGCGATGCTGTCGATGAGATCATCTCGGCGAATGGCGGCGTTCATGCAAGCGATTCTACCGAATATCGCCGCCCGCCCGAAGGGCGACAGCATCCTGCAGTTGCTCGTCCCACCGCCAGTCAACGTTGCTCGATGCGACCTCCACGCCGCCTACCCAGCGCGCAGGGGGATTGAGGGACCGAAAATCCACCTCGCCACGAAGTACTGCGCGTCCGAGGTCGGTGATCGCAAATACGTCGGTCCAGGGGGCCCTGGCTTTGCCTTCGCGATCCCTGCCTGGCGATCGCGTAAAGACGCGTTCGCTGGCCCCTTCCATGTCCAGTATTCGATCGCGAACATCGCCGTCCGCCTGCCCGGGTAGTGGATCCGTGTCCCAAAGCATTCTCCAGTAGATCCTGGAGAGACTATGGGGTTCTTCGGCCATGAGCGTTAATGCCAGTTCCTCGGTGAGGGAGAGTCCATTGACGGCCGAGGGCAACTCGCGCAGGTGGCGATGCAGAGCACGGGCAAGCAACGGCAGGGCAGGCGTGTCGTGGCGCATTAGTGACGCGAGAGCGCGTGGATCGGGGCTGGCCAACGCGCGCCAGGCGTTCACCCCCAATTCCAGTTGCGCGGAGGTGACGGGTCTTCTCGTCGCCCAAAGTAATCGCAACGCTTCCGGCGGAAGTTCCCCCAGGCCAGTGAAGCGGCGAGAACCCGGGAAGTCGCCTATGGCGATGATCTCTAGTCGTGGAGGTTTGGGGTGAAGGGCGTAGTGGCCCAACAGGTGAATCAGTGAGAGTTGGTCGTTGCGGTCATGTTCGAACCACAGCACGACACGTTCATAGTTCGCCGACTCGCAGAGCTCGCGGTCCTGATCCTCCATCGCGCGAAGTTGTCCTGCGAATTCCAACGGCGGATTGAATGAATCTCCGTATTGATCGACGATGAAGCGCGCACGCTGTTCCAGGCATCCGGGTCCCTCGCGCACGGGTCCGATCAGATAGGGATAGATGTCAACAAAGTAGTCCCCACGAAAACCCGCTTCGGGCAGCGACTGCTGCAGATCATGGCCACACCGGATGTGCAGAGTGCGAAGCTCGCCGTCGAGCACCGAATCATTCATCGCCTCACGCGCAAGTGTCATCGCGGCGACGTGTCGCTTGAGTGCCGCCCAGTTTTCCAGTCGCACACTCCTTCGCGATCAGGTATTGCGCTTCGGCAAGCTTGGGAGGTGATTGCAGGAAACGCGCAAGCGCTTCAGGTTCGCCGGCGCGGGCGGCTCTCAGCAGATCCTTGGCGCGTTTACCCTGCTGCTCAAAGTTGAGACGGAAGCTGGCATACGACCGATTCCAATCGGGCATGGCGAATATCCCCTTATCGGCTACCTGCGTCCGCTCAGGCAGATAAGGGAACACACTCGACCTCGAAGGTCTCGTCTGAAGTGTCGTGGGCGCAGCCCTTTCCGCGGACGTGGAAGCTCCGACCGAGCGCTGCGATCTTAAGGCGGGCGTAAGAATCTGACAATCGTCGCTTGCCGCGCAAGCGGGTACAGCGGCATCTTGGATTCATGAGACCGGAATCCAGAAAAACGGCACATCCGAAGAAGAGCCGCAAATCCCTTGGACGTAGCGCTCTTACACGAGCTCGCCTGTTTGCCGGTCAAGCGAACAACCATGACTCCAACGAGTTGGTGATCCGACGTGCCACTGGGATGGCGTTGGCTCGTGATGCGATAGGGTCTCCGCGCAATTCACCTGAGCCATCCATCCCAGGGTCGTCAATGAAACCAAGACGATCAATCATCAGTGAGCGAACTCAGCCGACTGCATCAGGGTGCCGTCCGTCAACTTCAGATTGAGCTGACAAGTCCCGTGAACCGTTTTGAACTCAGGCGAGAGGCTAACCAGTGTGAACTTCACATCTGCGCCGGAGGCGACCTCGACAGGTTTCTCTTGCGGCGGCGGCTCCGGGAAACCTGAGAAAAAGCCGGCTGACCCATTAGATGCCGTGCGGCAGTTGATATACCAGTCAAGCGGTTCAGGAATTCCGCGGTAGTAGATGGAGTGACCCGTGCCATTGGCCAACACAAATGCGATGCCGTCAGCTGAAGGCGTCATCCCGGTATGCGTCAGTGCAATAGTCCCTGTCAGCGGGATCTTTGGGGTAGGCGGCGTGGGCGGCGTGCAAGCCGTCAGAACGACAATCAACGTTGCGAGCCAACGTTTCCCTGTCATGCGGCAGTTCCCTGTGCCCAATGGATAGTCCATTGTAACCTATGACTTAACAGGCGAGACCAAGCCGCCCGTTCGATCATCGGTCGCCCCGGATTGTCTGCCCATCACCCGGTCGTTACGATGGGGAATATGACGCAAGTACCCACATGTAAAGCGCCAGACCCCGACACTCACCCCCCGAAATTCCCTCCCCCACCGGGCAGTTGTGACGCTCATTGCCACATTTTCGGCCCCGGTGACCGGTATCCGTACGCCGCAGATCGCACCTATACGCCCCCAGATGCGCCGCTCTCGCGGTTCAAAGAGTTGCAATCCATCCTGGGCCTCGATCGTGCCGTGCTCGTGAATGCGAGCTGTCACGGAGTCGACAACACCGTCATCGTCGATGCCATCGCTCAAAGCGGTGGCCGCTATCGAGGCGTAGCCAACGCCGACGATTCATTCACCGATCGCATGTTCGAAGACCTGCATGCAGCAGGATTCCGCGGCGTCCGCTTCAACTTCGTAAAACACCTGGGCGGCGTGCCGGACATGGACGAATTCCATCGTGTCATTGCCCGCATCAAACCCCTGGGTTGGCACGTTGATTTGCATTTTGACGCGGTCGATCTCGTGGGTTTCGACGCGCTGCTGCGCAGCTTGCCGGTGCCGTTCATCATTGATCACATGGGGCGGGTGCCCACCCGGTTGGGTCCCGAGCAGCCGCCGTTCCGGCAGCTCGTCGAGCTGGCCCGGACTCACCCGGGTTGCTGGGTCAAAATTTCCGGTGCGGAGCGCATCTCCAGCAACGGGCCGCCGTTTACGGACGCGGTCCCGTTCGCGCAGGCGTTGCTTGAGGCAGCGCCCGAGCGAATTCTCTGGGGGACCGACTGGCCGCATCCCAATATTGCCCGCCACATGCCCAATGACGGCGACCTCGTAGACCTGGTGCCGTTGTTTGCGCCGGAGCCGTCGCTGCAGCGTAAAATACTCGTCGATAATCCACACAGGTTGTATTCCTTTGAAGGATGAGCCGAATCCGTTCGATGACATTCCGGGCACCACGCTTTTTGATGCGGAGCGCTCGCGCCAGGGCTATCACCTCAACATGTTCTGCATGTCGCTGATGAAGGCCGAGAACCGGGCCGCCTTCAAGGCGGACGAGGCGGCGTACGTGCAGAAGTTTCCAATGACCGCGGAGCAGCGCGATGCCGTGCTCAAACGCGAGTGGAACCGCCTGATCGGGTTGGGTGGCAACATCTATTTCCTGGCCAAGTTGTTCTCAACAGACGGCAAGTCATTCCAACAGGTTGCCGCAATCATGACCGGCTCCACGCAGGAAGCGTATGCCCAGATGATGCTCGACGGCGGCCGTTCCCCGGAAGGCAACCGCAGCAAAAAGGACTGGGAAAACCGTGGCTAAATTAGTTGCCGGAGTGGCCACATCACATGTGCCGGCCATTGGCGCCGCCATCGACCTCGGCAAGACCGCGGACCCTTATTGGAAGCCTTTGTTCACGGGTTACGAGCCTGCCAAGAAATGGATCGCAGAGCAGAAGCCTGACGTCATTATCCTCGTCTACAACGATCACGCCTCGGCGTTCTCACTGGAGATCATTCCCACCTTCGCGCTCGGTTGCGCGGCGGAATTTCCGCCGGCGGATGAAGGTTGGGGCCCGCGCAAGGTCCCCGTCGTCAAAGGCCATCCGGAGCTGGCCTGGCACATCGCCCAGTCCGTGATCCTCGACGAGTTTGATCTGACCATTGTCAACAATATGGCTGTCGACCACGGCCTGACGGTGCCGCTGTCACTCATGTTCGGCCAGCCGCAGGAGTGGCCTTGTCAGGTCATCCCGCTGGCCGTCAATGTCGTGCAATACCCGCCGCCTACGGGCAATCGCTGTTACAACCTGGGTAAAGCCATCCGCCGTGCGGTAGATTCCTTTGATCCCGACCTGAAAGTGATTGTTTTTGGAACAGGCGGGATGTCGCATCAGTTACAGGGGCCGCGTGCCGGCTTGATCAATCGGGCTTTCGACACCGCTTTCCTGGATAACTTGACAGCCGATCCGCGCAAGCTTTCCCGGATACCCCACATCGATTACGTCCGCGAAGCCGGCTCCGAAGGTATCGAGCTCGTCATGTGGCTGATCATGCGCGGCGCCCTGGATGAGAAAGTGCGCGAGGTCTACCGTTTTTATCACGTCCCCGCATCCAACACGGCCGTCGGGCACATCATCCTAGAGAACGAAGCATGAAAGTCGCATTGGCAGGACAGGGCGCCTTCGGCGTCAAACATCTCGAGGCTATTTCCAGGATTGAGGGCGTCGAGGTTGTCTCGTTGGCAGGAGGTAACGCAGAGCAGACCGCGGAAGTCGCGAAGAAGTTCAAGATCCCGCACTGGACGCTCGACCTGGCAGAGAGCCTGGTGCAGCCGGGTGTCGAGGCCGTGGTTCTCGCGACCCCGACCCAGATGCATGCGAAGCAGGCTGAGCAGTGTATGCGCGCAGGCAAGCACGTGATGGTCGAAATCCCGGTCGCCGACAACCTGGCCGACGCAGAACGGCTGTTGAAAGTGCAAAAGGAGACTGGTGTTGTCTGCATGGGTGGTCACACCCGGCGTTTCAATCCCAGCCACCAGTGGATTCATCAGCGCATCCAGGCCGGCGAGCTGAAGATTCAGCAGATGGACGTGCAAACGTATTTCTTTCGCAGGACCAACACCAATGCGTTGGGCAAGCCGCGTAGTTGGACCGATCACCTGCTGTGGCACCACGCCTGTCACACCGTGGACCTGTTCCAGTACCAGACGGGCGAAGTGGCCTCTCGTGCGCAGGCGCTGCAGGGCCCGATGCACCCGCAACTAGGCATTGCCATGGACATGAGCATCGGCCTGAGAACCCCCTCAGGCGCAATCTGCACGCTCTCCCTATCGTTCAACAACAACGGCCCGTTAGGCACCTTCTTCCGTTACATCTGCGACAACGGAACCTACATCGCCAACTATGACGATCTGGTGGACGGGTATCAGAAGCCGATCGATGTGACCAAGGTCGCCGTCTCCATGAACGGAATCGAGCTGCAGGACCGTGAGTTCTTCGCGGCCATCGCGCAGAAGCGCGAACCTAACGCCAGCATTGCGCAGGTTCTGCCAGCCATGCGTACCCTGGATCGCCTGCAGAAGAGCTTGGAATCATGATCATCGACTGTCATGGCCACTACACGACCGCACCGGGCGAGCTGCAGAAGTTTCGGGATGCGCAGATTGCCGGCCTGAAGGATCCGGTGCAGACGCCAACGCCTGCGAGTTTGAAGATCAGTGATGACCAGATCCGTGCGAGCCTGGAGAAAGCGCAACTCAAGTTGCAGCGCGAGCGCGGGACTGATCTGACGATCTTCTCGCCGCGTGCGTCGGCCATGGCGCACCATATTGGCAATGAGACGACGAGTCTCGAGTGGACTCGGGTTTGCAATGATCTGATCGCGCGCGTTTGCGGCTTGTATCCGGAGAATTTCGTCGGTGTTTGCCAGTTGCCGCAATCGCCCGGCGTTCCGCCGGCTAACAGTGCCGCGGAATTGGAGCGCTGTGTGCGCGATCTGGGGTTTATTGGGTGCAACCTGAACCCGGACCCGTCGGGTGGCCATTGGAACTCGCCGCCGTTGACGGATCGGCACTGGTATCCGCTGTACGAGAAGATGGTGGAGCTCGATGTGCCGGCCATGGTTCACGTGAGCTCGTCCTGCAACCCGAACTTCCATGCAACAGGCGCTCACTATTTGAATGCCGACACGACGGCCTTCATGCAGTTTCTGACGGCTGATCTGTTTAAAGACTTCCCGACATTGCGGTTCATCATTCCCCACGGCGGCGGCGCGGTGCCGTTCCACTGGGGCCGCTATCGCGGCCTGGCCCAGGATCTCAAGCGGCCGCCGCTCGAGGAGATGATGCAGAACAACGTGTTTTTCGACACGTGTGTGTACCACCAGCCTGGCATCGATCTGCTGTTGAAAGTGGTTCCGGTGGATAACATCCTGTTCGGCTCGGAAATGGTGGGCGCAGTGCGGGGAGTTGACCCCCGCTCCGGTCACTATTATGACGACACCAAACGCTACATCGAGTCCTCATCGTTGAGCGCCGAAGACAAGAAGAAGCTATTCGAAGGCAATGCCCGTCGGGTCTTCCCACGTCTCCCGCAGGCGGGTTAACCAGGCATGCTGCGGGTCGACCGATGAAAGCGCTCCGCGTAGCCAGGCACGCTCGCCGGGGGTGAGTCGTGGCAGGACGCGCTCGAAATCCTCCTGATCCTTTTCCCGAGGAAGTCGCGCTTTGTAAAGCAGTTGGACTTCCGGAGCGAGGAAGGGGACTCCATCCGGCGTACGTCGAATAGCTTCCGCCAGGGGCCTCCTGATGGTGGGCAGGCGACGAAAGACCCATGTATCGCCGTCCGCTTCATCGAGCATCAGTTCGAACGACCAACCCGGAGCGCTGGATGGGCGACACCAGAGCGAATTCACTTCGGAACGTGGACTTTCGCCTGGTTCCAAGCGGTAGAGAGCTTGCGATTTTGCCTCGAAGAACTCCCATCCGGGGAAGTTTGCTGTGACTGCGGTGACGTCTCGTCTGAGTACTCCGATATCCAGGTCATCGTGTGAGCGCGTTTCGAAGCCGAGGAAAAAGTCGAGGGCCCAACCGCCGGCGACCCACCAGGGCGCGTTGATATTCGCAAACAGTGTTGCCACTGCGCGAGGTTGCAGGGGGCACCAGTGCCCCATCGTTGGATTGTGAAGTTTTGTCAACGCGCGTGTCGCTCGAGGCTAGCGAGATTGTCATTGAGACGCAGTTGAGCTTTCCAGCGAAAGTGCGGTGAGAGGCCTCACAGTTTCCGTCAGCGCCGGCCTCGGCCACGCCATAGCCGAACTACTATAAGCGCAGTCCCTCCGCGCAGAAAGGAACCACGCGTGCGCATGTTGCTTTGCCTCGTAGCTGCTGCTTTCGCGCAATGCGAAGTGGCTCAGGCTGACACCTATAAATGCATCGGTGTCGATGGCGCCGTGACCTATTCAGACAAGGCCTGCGACCCGAGGCCCGAGCACGCCGCAGGGCAAACTGCTGCTGCGGACTCGCACGCCGGGATGGGCGCAGCACGAGGTGTACCTGTGGTGCCTGGCGACGCCGTGGCTCCGGTCACCAGTCTCGAGCGCAAGGTGAACGAGCTACTGCTGCTGACTCAGTTTTCAGCGCGGGAGTACCCAGGCATTGCAGAGATCGCGGGCGAGTTGGTGATCCGTGTCGACCCGAATCTGGCCGCTTCGCCTCGGGATCCACGCTTTACGCCGCTCAGCAGAGCGATTCAAGCGGATATTCGTGCGGATATGCCGGAGCTAGGACGCGCCTTCGCAGACGCGGATCAGTCCATGGTGCGGTCGTTGGCTTCGCAGATGCGGGAGACGGATGTCGACGCGCTGTTGAGTTTCCTTCGTAGTCCTTCGGGAGTCAGCTATCTGCAGTTTCTCGGCGACATGCGGGCCGCCTATGCGAGTGCGTTGAGGTCAGTCCTCGGCCATCTCGCGGCGCAGACCCCCATCTCGCAATCGGGCGCCACCGCGGCGGCAATGCAGATGCGACGACGATTGGTGGGTCTCGCGGTCGATGCCGCGAGTCTTTATCGTGCGCAGGATCAGGCTCACCGCGTGCATGACCCCTCGCCGTATGCTGCCGATGGACTCACTCCGGAGCAGATCGTCGCAGTGATGGGTCCAGGCCTGGATGAAATAGCCGCGAGATACGACACGGCTCTTCCCGAGTTTGAGTCGTTCAATATCACCCCGCCGATAAGGATGTTTCGCTCAATTGTCGCCCGCCCGGTTGCGACCAAGGCGGCGGCCACCGAAGCAGCAATGAGCGGTTTCACCGAGGCGGAGATGGAGAAATTCGGGTCTCGTTGGAGGGTCGGCTATCGACGTGGCATTTATTACGTGGCGGTCGCCGGAGGATTGGATGTGACGAGCTCGGGTTCCGCACCCCAGATCCGCCGTGCCACCTACACGAGTCCACGGACGGGTCGCGGATTAGATGTGACGCATGTACTGCAGTCCGCCTGTTCACGAGGCAGTGACGGTTGCAGAATTGCCTGTGGCAACCAACTCGCGGGTGATCCTGACTTCGGACGGGTCAAGATGTGTCAGATCTCATACCAGTGCAGCGGTCGTCCTATGCAGAACCTGACACTGTCTGAGGGTCGAAGCGTTACGTTGGCGTGCGCTAACTGATCCAGATCGTGTCGTCGACGAAGGCTTCGCCTGACATGATTTTGCGGGCGGTGCGGAGGAGCGCGGCGCGTTGGACCTTGATGCCTGCGCCGTCGGGTTGGACGTCCATTTCTACGGTGAAGAAGCCCGTGGGGTGCTCGATGTCCAGGCGGCGGGTGCTGCCGGTGCCGGTGACGCGGGCGATATTGGTGGTCACGGAGCCGGGGACTACGCAGGCGGTGGCAACGCTCACCGCGCCAAAGACGCCGATGGCTTTGTGCACGGTGTGTGGGATGAAGTTGCGTGTGGCAATCGTGCCGCCATTCTTTGGCTCGGACACGAGACACATCTTCGGCACCGTTTTGCGTGTGACGTCGCCGAGGTTCATGCGGCGGCCCGCTTCGAGGCGAATGGTTTCGACGCGCGCTTTCAGCGCTTTGTCGGCTTCGAGTTCAGCAGGGGATTCTGCTCCGGTTTTGCCGAGGTCGACGGCGCGCATCACGACGACGGGCATTCCGTTGTCGATGAGTGTGGCTTCAACGCCTTCGATCACATCGATTGCGTTGCCAGTCGGAAGCAAAGCGCCGCAGCTCGAGCCGGCAATGTCGAGGAAGTCCAGTAGGATCGGCGCAGCGGTCCCTGGAACGCCGTCAATGGAGGCGTCGCCGCTGTACTGCACGCGCCCGTTGGGAGTCTGGATTTCGGCAACGGCGATGCTTTCCGTATTCACCATGTGAATACGCACGCGAGTGCGATCGCCGGTGATTGGCACCAAGCCGTTCTCGATGGCAAACGGTGCCACCCCAGCGAGCATGTTGCCGCAGTTCTGAGATGCGTCAACGCGCGGCTCGTTCACCACGACCTGTAAGAACAGGTAGTCGACATCAGCGTCAGGCCGAGTCGAGGGCCCAACAACGGCCACCTTGCTAGTCAAACTATCCGCGCCACCCAACCCGTCAATCTGCCGAATGTCCGGCGACCCCATAATCGCCATCAACACCCGATCACGCACCTCAACCGCCGCTGGCAAGTTGGAGGCAAGGAAGAAGGGACCCTTGGAGGTCCCACCCCGCATCAACGTGCAGGCGACGGCGGTCACATCAACCCCCTGCCAAGCCGGCGGATTGCCTGTGCCGGCCATCAGCGATCACCGCGGGCGAACGCACGTCCAACACGACCGCGCCACTCCCGGGCATACGCGATGCGCCTTGGGGCACACGATTCGCGATGCGGGTTGGACGCTGCGGCGTCACGTTATTTGTACTCCAGCCCGAGGGCTGCGAGCTTCTCGCGGAATTTGTATAGGTCGAGGCCCAGTTCGCCGGCGGCGAGTCGTTGGCGCTTTTCCTCTTCGTTGGCGATGCGCTTGGCGGCGGCGTCGGCGACTTTGACCGCGTCGGCGCGGCTCACTGCTACGACACCGTCGTCGTCCGCGACGATCACGTCGCCGGGCTCAACGCGTTGTCCGGCGCAGATCACGGGTACGTTGACCGAGCCTAAGCTTGCCTTAACCGTTCCCTGTGCCCAGATGTTCTTGGCCCACACCGGAAACTTCATCTCAGTAAGGGTCGCAACATCGCGCACACCTGCATCGATGATCAGCGCGATCACTCCACGTGCCTCGAGTGACGTCGCCAACAGGTCACCGAAGTAGCCGTCATTGCACGGCGAACTCGGTGCGACCACGAGCACGTCGCCAGGTTTACACACTTCCACAGCAACGTGGATCATCCAGTTGTCGCCCGGAGGCACCAGGACCGTCACGGCCGGGCCGGCGAGGGATGTGCCGGAATAGATGGGACGCATGTAAGGGGCCAGCAACCCGGTTCGTCCCTGCGACTCGTGAACCGTCGCAACGCCATGTTTCCCCAGTGCGGCGACCGCAGCAGGGTCCGGGCGAGAGATCTCGCGGTAGACAACGTTTTTGCTAGTCATGCAATCATTCTAAAACGATCAGTTGGAACTGTAACCGGCAGTCATGCGTTAATCGCACACCGCTCAAGGCTTGGGGTATTCCATGGCTCGTTCGTTCTGGAAAGGCGCTATTTCATTCGGTCTCGTGTACATCCCGGTGAACCTGTATTCCGCGACACACAGCGCCACTATCGACCTGGATTACCTCGACAAGCGTGACTTCTCCCCGGTCGGTTATAAGCGCTACAACAAGCGAACCGGCAAAGAGGTTGAATGGAAGGACATCGTTCGTGGGTTTCAGTACAAGAAGGGACAGTACGTTGCGTTGTCAGATGAGGATTTCCGGCGCGCCAATGTGAAGGGCTCGCAGACCATCGATATCCAGAGTTTCACCGAAGCTGACAACATAACACCGGAGTTCTATGAGATGCCGTACTACGTGGCGCCACAGAAGGGCGGGGAGAAGGTGTACGCGCTGCTGCGCGAGGCGCTGAAGCGTACGGGGAAGGTTGCTATTGCCAACGTGGTTGTGCGAACACGCCAGCACCTGGCTGTTGTGTTGCCGGAGAACGATATACTGCTGCTCAATACGTTGCGGTTTGCTGATGAGATTCGGACGGCGGATGACATGGGAGTTGAGGTGCCGGGCGCCAAAGGGGCAGGGTTGGCCGCCAAAGAGATTTCGATGGCGGAGAAGCTCATTGATGGGATGTCGGGGCCGTGGGAGCCCAGTAAGTACCGCGATACCTATCGCGAGGACTTGATGAAGCGCATCAACGAGAAGGTGCGCAACAAGGAAACCCACACGCTGACGGAGGCGGAGAAAGAGGCAAAGCCGAGAAAGTCTGCCGAGATCATCGACCTGATGGACATCCTCAAGCAGAGCCTCGCGAAAGGGGGAAAGGCCAGCAGCAGCGGCCGTGCGGGCCCGCACAGAGCCCCGGCGAAGCGCCACGCCAAGAAAAAGCGGGCTTAGCTCCCGCGCCAGGCCTCTGCGGCCGCTGGCCGCGTGCGGCAAAAAGGGCGAGCCTATGTGCGCTGGCTCGCCAGTGAGGCAGCACACGGCTCGGCCAGCGCGTGCTAGCCGAAGCTCGGTAGCAAGAAGTCCGTCAGGGTTTGCACGGCGGGGGTGCGGATGACCTGGGCTGCGATTTCGATGTCGTCTGCTAACAGCCGGTCTGCCGTGGCGAAGGGCACTCGTGCGCGGAGTGCGTCGAGGGCTTGTTGCAGCGGGGGGGACGTCTTCAGCGGTTTGCGGAAGTCGATGCCTTGGCAGGCGGAAAGGAACTCGATGGCAATGATGTTATGCAGGTTGCCGGTCATGATCAGCGTGCGCCGGGCGCCATGGGTGGCCATGCTCACGTGGTCTTCCTGATTCGCCGACGTGGGTATGCTGTCGACGCTGGCCGGGTGCGACATCATCCGGTTCTCTGCTAGCAACGCGGCAGCAGTGACCTGCGCCATCATGAAACCTGAGTTAACACCACTGTCCGGCGCCAGGAAAGCAGGCAGCCCGCTCATCTTCGGATCCACCAGCAGCGAGATGCGCCGCTCGGCGATCGATCCGATTTCCGCGCAAGCCAGCGCCAGTATGTCGGCAGCAAACGCCACCGGCTCCGCGTGGAAATTACCGCCCGACAACACCTCACCGGTACCCGCGAAAATCAGCGGGTTGTCCGTAACGGCGTTGGCTTCGGTCAGCAGCGTCTCAGCAGTCTGGGTGATCAGATCCAGGCAAGCACCCATAACCTGTGGCTGACACCGCAACGAATAAGGGTCTTGTACCCGCTCACAAGTCAGATGCGACTCGCGAATCTGACTCCCAACGAGCAATTCGCGATACACCTGTGCAACCTGAACCTGCCCGGGATGCCCTCGCAGCGCATGGATGCGCGGGTCAAACGGCACATCGCTACCCTGGAGCGCGTCGAGCGACATCGCCCCGCTGACCATCGCGGCGGAGAACGCCGACTCGAGCTCGAACAACGATGCCAGCGCCAATGCGGTAGACACCTGCGTCCCATTCAGCAAGGCCAGACCCTCTTTAGGGCCCAACTCAACCGTTTCGATGCCTTCAAAAGCCAGAAACTCAGCCGCAGGCCGAGTCTCCCCGTTGCGGCGAATCTTCCCGCGTCCCAACACCGCCAGGGACATGTGCGCCAGCGGCGCGAGATCACCCGAAGCACCGACGGATCCTTGAGCGGGAACACAAGGGCAGAGTCCCGTGTTGATCAGCTTCTCCAGAAAGCGCGTCAGCGGTTCACTGACTCCCGAAAACCCCTGCAGCAAGCTGGCCAGCTTGAGAACCATCATCAACCGGACGATGGAGTCATCCAGCAGCGGCCCAACGCCCGTGCTGTGAGACAGAATGATGTTCTTCTGCAGCAGCGTGCGTTGCTCGGGAGCAATGCGAGTGTTGGCCAACAAACCGAACCCGGTGTTGATCCCATACGCAGCCGCTTCACCTGCCGCAAGCTTGGAGGTGGCAGCGTGAGAGTCACGAACGGCTTGCATCGCACTTTCGTGAATACTGACCGTAACAGGCTCACTGTAAACGCGACGCAGATCAGTGAGGCTCAGTGGGCGTGAGCCGAGCTCGAGTTCTATTGTCATGAAATCACTTTGCCAGCGCGTACGACGCTGCGGCGTGGGTTGAAACCAATCCAGTAGCTCAGCTCTTCGACTGAGCGGATATTCCAGATAACGAAGTCAGCGACTTTTCCCGCGGCCAGTGTGCCGCGTCGCTCAATCTCTCCGAGCGCTCGCGCTGCATTACGGGTCACACCGGCAAGGGCTTCGTCAGATGTGAGTCCGAATAGGCGGGTGGCCATGCTCATGGCCAGCAGCAGAGACGTACCTGGGGCGGACCCAGGGTTGCAATCAGTAGCAATGGCCAACGGCGTGCGCGCCTCGCGAAACGCTGCGATGGGCGGACGATGTCCTTCCGCGAGGCAATAGAAGGCAACAGGCAGCAACACCGCGACGGTACCGGCAGCAGCCATGGCAGCCGCATCGGCGGGTGTCGAAAACTCCAGGTGGTCGCACGACAGGGCCTTAAACCGTGACGACATCTGGCTGCCACCGAGGTTCGAGAGCTGTTCCGCGTGCATCTTCACAGGCAGGCCCAGCGCATGCGCGGCGTCAAACAACCGTTCCGACTGCGCAAGAGTGAACCCAATCGATTCGCAGAACACATCCACCGCGTCAACGAGCCCCTCGCGCTGAAGCGAAGGCATCCACTCCTCGCAGATGACCTGAATATAGTCGTCAGCTCGACCCTTGAATTCCGGCGGCAAAGAATGCGCTGCGAGCAGCGTTGTTTTGACGGTGACAGGGAAAGAGCGCTGCAGGGCCCGCGCGACGCGAAGCATCTTGCCTTCGTCGGCGAGAGTCAGTCCGTAACCTGACTTGATTTCGATGGTCGTGACACCCTCGGCAAGCAACGCCTGCAGCCGAGGCACACTCTCATCGAACAACTCCTGGTCGGAAGCCCCACGCACAGCACGCATGGTAGAAAGGATCCCACCGCCAGCACGCGCAATTTCTGCGTAAGTGCGGCCCTTCAGTCGTTCGGCGTATTCAGTCGCCCGCGTACCAGCGAAAACCAGGTGCGTATGGCAGTCGATCAGTCCAGGCGTAACCCACGCACCGCCCAGGTCCCGCACTTCCGCAGGCCCAAACTTGGGTAGAGCGCTTTCATCGCCCACCCACTCAATCTGACCGTCACGCGTGAGAATCGCGCCGTGTTCGAACACGGTCATCGAGTCGTCGCACGTTGCGATACGCGCGTTGCGCCAGAGCGATAGCATCAGCCCAGGAACGGCAGGTTGAGGCCGTTTTCCCGCGCGCAGGCGATGGCGGTTTCATAACCAGCATCAGCGTGCCGCATGACGCCCGTGGCCGGATCGTTCCACAACACCCGCTCTATGCGACGCGCAGCAGCTGGCGTTCCATCACAGACAATAACAACGCCTGAATGTTGGGAGTATCCGATGCCGACACCGCCGCCGTGATGGATGGAAACCCAACTCGCCCCGCTCGCCGTATTCAGCAATGCGTTGAGCAACGGCCAGTCTGCAACGGCGTCGGAGCCGTCGCGCATGGATTCAGTCTCACGATTGGGGCTGGCGACCGAACCGGAGTCCAGGTGATCGCGACCGATCACAATGGGAGCCTTCAACTCGCCCGTGGCCACCATTTCATTGAAAGCGAGGCCCAAACGGTGGCGGTCGCCGAGGCCGACCCAACAAATGCGAGCCGGCAGGCCTTGGAACTTGATGCGCTCGTGGGCCATGTCGAGCCAGTTGTGCAGGTGTGCGTCGTTCGGGAGTAGCTCTTTGACCTTCGCGTCCGTCCGGCGGATATCTTCCGGGTCTCCCGACAGTGCAGCCCAACGGAAGGGACCTACGCCACGGCAGAAGAGGGGTCGAATGTATGCCGGTACAAACCCGGGGAAAGCGAACGCATCTTTGACGCCCTCGTCGAAGGCGACCTGACGGAGGTTATTTCCGTAGTCGAAGACGGGAATTCCGAGCTTCTGGAATGCCAGCATCGATTCCACGTGGCGCGCCATGGACGCGCGGGATGCAACAGCAACCTGCTTGGGGTCGGCAGAGCGCAAGCGATCCCATTTTTCCAGGGTCCAACCTGCGGGGAGATAGCCGTTGATAGGGTCGTGAGCCGAAGTCTGGTCGGTGAGGGCGTCGGGTTTGATCCCACGACGCAGCAATTCGGGCAGAACCTCGCAAATGTTACCCAGCAGACCAACGGATACCGGTTTCCCCACACGCTTGGCGTCTTCGAGCATCTTCAAGGCCTCGTCCAAAGAGGCTGCTTCCTTGTCCAGGTACCGCGTCTGCAAGCGCTTGGCAATGCGGTCGGGCCGGCACTCCACGGCCAGCATCGACGCTCCCGCCATGGTTGCTGCAAGCGGCTGGGCGCCACCCATGCCGCCGAGGCCGGCGGTGAGGATCCACTTTCCAGCGAGCTTGCCGCCGAAATGCTGACGGCCCATTTCCACGAAAGTCTCGTAGGTGCCCTGGACGATTCCCTGGCTACCGATATAGATCCAGGAGCCGGCCGTCATCTGGCCGTACATCATCAGGCCCTTCTTATCCAGGTCGTTGAAGTGCTCCCAGTCGGCCCACTTGGCGACCAGATTGGAGTTGGCGATCAGAACGCGCGGCGCGTCCGGGTGCGTGCGGAACACACCGACGGGCTTTCCGGACTGAATTAGCAGCGATTCGTCGTCGCCGAGGCGACGCAGAGCGGCCACGATCTGGTCAAAAGCCTCCCAATTACGGGCGGCTTTGCCGATGCCGCCGTAAACCACCAGATCCTCCGGGCGTTCGGCCACCTCGGGATCGAGGTTGTTGAGCAACATCCTCAGGGCTGCTTCAGAAATCCAATTGCGGCAGGTCAGCTCAGTACCCCGGGGGGCGCGAAGGGGACCGCGGGAGTTCAGATTGTCCATAGTCGCTATACCTGTATAGACAGCTCAGCCTTAAAAGGACCCGGTCAGCTCGTAACGCGAGCCGGGATGATAGAGGTCGGCAACCGTGGCAATGCGCTCGCTGGCCCAGGTACGGCGCCTGATGAGCAGACATGCATCGGTTGCATCGAGTTTCAGCATACGGCGAATGCGGCTGTCGGGAATCACTGCCCTGACCGTGTGCTCGGCGCGCTGCAGCGGCGCTGCCCTCATCAGGAACTCATGGGGCGTGACTAGTGTGAAGTCGTTTCGCAGGTAGCCCGGTACAACCGTTGGATTTACGTAGCGATCCTCAACCTGCAGAGGCACGCCGCCTTCAAAGTGGACCACCAGCGAATGATCCAGCCGCGCGCCTACGGCGACGCCGCAACGCTCCCCTAATTCGCGGGTTGCAGTCACAGATCCCAAAGACACGACTTTGGCTTCGTAGTCATGGCCGCGCGCGCGGATTTCATCGGCGATGTTGCGCACCTCGAGGGGGTGAGCGTGGACCCGAGGTTCAGCCACGAAAGTGCCGACGCCGGCGACGCGCAGCAACACCCCTTCTTCGGCGAGCTCCCGAAGAGCGCGGTTGGCCGTCATACGCGCGACATCCAACTCTCGTACAAGCTCGTTTTCGGACGGTACCCGTTCACCGGAGCGCAATGACCCATCCGCAATCTTCCGCAGCACATATTGCTTCACGTGCAGGTATCGCGCAGTCGCTGGCAGTGGCTGGGACATTTGCGGAGCTTCGCATCCCGGCTGCAACCTGTCTAGACAGGTTTGGGGTGGGGTATAGGGCGGCCCCTTTAATAAGATGTTCCACTGCGAGCCGGCTTTGGGTAGAATGCGCGCCCCCGCGGGCCTCGGCCGCGGCGGACGGGGTGGGGCAAAATCCATTTCGTGTGCTTCCAAGAGCCCCCCGAGGGGCTTTTTTGTTATCTGGGTGGGCCGTTTGGGCCCATTTTTGTTTGTAGCGGCGGGTAGTTGCGATGACGATCACCTTGCGGGAACGGCTGATCGCCCTCATTGAGCCTGTGCTCGCTCAACTGGGCTACGAGCTGGTTGAGCTGGAGTACGCCGCAGGGCGCACGAGTGCAGTGGTGCGCATCTTCATTGATCAGGCCGCAGGGATTTCGGTCGATGACTGCGAGCGGGTGAGCCGCGATGTGGCGGCGCTTCTCGATGTCGATGATCCGATTCCGACCGCGTATACGCTCGAGGTGTCGTCACCTGGATTTGACCGGGTGTTGCGGACGCCGGCTCATTTCGAGCGGTTCGTGGGTGAGCGGATATTTGTGGAGCTGCAGGCGCCCCGGGCGGGACGCAAGCGATACACCGGGATTCTGAAATCCGTGGCCGCCGCGCGGATCGAGTTGGAAGTGGATAAGCAGACGGTCGACGTGCCGTTCGGGGAGATCGCGAAAGCACGATTGGCGCCGCTGGCGAGTTGAGATTTAGACAGTTTTTGTAGGGGTAAGACGCGTGAACAAGGAAATATTGATGGTCGTCGATGCCGTCTCGAACGAGAAGGGCGTCGACAAAGAAGTCATCTTCGAGGCTCTCGAAGCCGCGCTCGCGTCCGCTACCCGCAAGAAACACGGGGAAGAGTGGGATGTACGGGTCTCCATCGACCGCAAGAGCGGCGATTACGAGACTTTCCGCCGCTGGAAGGTATTCGCTGACGATTCCAACGAGCTCGAAGTCCCAGAGCACGAGCTGCGCCTGGAAGACGCGCGTGATATTGACGGGAAGATCGAAATCGGTGGTTTCGTCGAGCAGGGAATGGAGTCAGTCGCCTTCGGCCGTATCGCTGCACAACAGGCCAAGCAGGTCATCGTGCAGAAAGTGCGCGAGGCGGAGCGTGCTCAGGTTGTCGACGCCTATCGCGACCGCGTCGGGACTCTGGTGAGCGGCGTCGTCAAGCGCGTCGATCGCAATGGTATTTATGTGGACCTCGGCAGCAATGCCGAAGGTTTTATCCCCCGTACGGATATGATTCCGCGCGAGCAGGTCAAGCCGCAGGACCGTATCAAGGCTTTCCTGAAGGAAGTGCGTTCGGAGCCCCGCGGTCCGCAGCTCTTTCTCACCCGGACGGCACCGGAGTTCCTGATTGAGCTGTTCAAGCTCGAAGTGCCTGAGGTCGGTCAGGGTTTGATCCAGATCCTCGGCGCCGCTCGCGACGCTGGCGTTCGCGCGAAGATTGCGGTGCGCAGCAACGATCCGCGTATCGATCCTGTCGGTGCTTGCGTTGGTATGCGTGGTTCGCGTGTGCAGGCGGTTTCCAACGAGATTGCCGGCGAGCGCGTGGACATCATTCCGTTCGACGCGAACCCGGCGCAGTTTGTAATTAACGCGATGTCACCCGCTGAAGTGATGTCCATCGTCGTCGACGAGGACTCCCACAGCATGGATATCGCGGTTTCCGAAGAAAAGCTGTCGCAGGCCATTGGCCGCGGCGGTCAGAACATCCGGTTGGCCAGTCAGCTCAGCGGGTGGGATCTGAATGTCATGACCGAGTCCGATGCCGAGGCCAAGAGTGAGACCGAGGCGAAAGAGCTCGTTCAGAATTTCATGAAGCAACTGGATGTGGATGAGGACGTGGCAACGATCCTCGCACAGGAGGGGTTTTCGACGATTGAAGAGATCGCCTACGTCCCGCAGGCGGAGCTCGCCGGCATTGACGAGTTCGATGAGGACATCGTGAAGGAGTTGCGCAATCGTGCGCGCGACGTGCTCCTGACTCAGGCCATCGCGAGCGAGGAAAGCCTCGATCAGTCGATGCCTTCCGATGACCTGCTGCTGCTCGAGGGCATGAGCCCCGACCTGGCGCTCGCGTTGGCACGCCGTGGCGTGCGTACGCGGGAAGAGCTGGCCGAGCAGTCGGTGGACGATCTGGCGGATATCGATGGGCTGCAGGCTGACGAGGCCGGCAAGCTCATTATGACGGCGCGTGCCCACTGGTTCGAAGCGGGCCAGTAAAAGGCACGGAGGGTTGAATAACCTATGGCAGAAGTAACAGTTTCCCAGTTTGCGGAAGTCCTCAAGGTACCGGTCGATCGGCTGCTCATACAGCTCGATCAGGCAGGTATCAAAGTGGACGGACCAGACGATCGCATCAGCGATGATGCCAAGCTCGAATTGCTGACTCATTTGCGTCGCTCCCACGGAAGTGGGGAGGACGGCGATGCTGCGCCCCGCAAAATCACGCTCAAGCGCAAGACGCAGAGCGAGCTCAAGCTGGCCAGCAACCAAGGACGTGCTCGTACGGTGAACGTCGAAGTTCGCCAGAAGAAGACGTACATCAAGCGTGATGTGCTGGAAGAGCAGGCTCGACATCAACAGGATGAGATTGATGCCAAGCGTCGTGAGGCTGAAGACGCGGTGCGCCGAGAGGCGGAACGTGTAGAGAACGAGCGCCGTGAGCGCGAGCGTGTTGAGTCCGAGAACCTTCGTCGTGCTGAAGAAGAACAGGCGAAACTGAAGGCTGCGGAAGAGGCACGTCGTGCCGCTGAACAGCATGCGCGAGAAGAAGCCGAGCGTCGTGAGCGCGAGCGTCAGGAGCAACTGCAGGCACAGGCCAACAAGGCCGCCAATGCTTCCGCGGCTCCTGCATCGTCGGAGTCCACTCCGCCACCGCCAGCACCGCCGGCTCAGCCAACCTTTGTTCCGCGAATCGTTTCGACGGGGCGGGTCAACCCGCGTCCACATCCTAAGGCGGCCCCTCCGGCTCAGGCACGGGCTGGCCAGCCGCAGCAACAGGCGCGGCCACAACAGGCGCCGCGGCCACAGCAGGCGCGGCCACAACAGCAGCCCCAAGCTGCTCAGCCACAATCGCCACCGCCACAGGAACGGAGACCTGCAGCTGTAGCTGCAGCGCCCAACGCGGATTCTGCGACTCGCTACGGTCGTCAGGAGTTGCACGTCGCTGGCGACGTGAGCTCGCGCTACAAGAAGAAAAAGCGTGGCGGCAGGATGCGACCCACTCCGGGTGGAGAGGGACGCCACGCCTTCGAGATGCCGACGGCGCCCGTTGTTCGTGAAGTCTCGGTCGGCGAGACGCAGACTGTCTCAGAGCTCGCGCAGAAAATGGCCGTGAAGGCCAACGAAGTGATCAAGGTGCTGATGAACATCGGCGTCATGGCGACGATCAATCAGGCGCTCGATCAGGACACCGCGATCCTCGTTGTGGAAGAGATGGGCCACACCCCGAAGTTGTTGAAAGAGAATCAGATCGAAGTGGATCTGCAGGGCGTCGCTCCCGAAGAGCCGGCCGTGGGAGATCCGCGTCCGCCGGTTGTCACCGTCATGGGTCACGTCGACCATGGCAAGACCTCGCTGCTCGACTACATCCGCAGCACGAAAGTTGCGGCAGGTGAAGCGGGCGGTATTACGCAGCACATCGGCGCGTATCACGTTGAAACGCCGAAGGGCGTCATCACGTTCCTCGACACTCCTGGCCACGCGGCGTTTACCGCGATGCGTGCCCGCGGTGCTAAGGCTACCGACGTGGTGGTGCTGGTCGTGGCCGCCGACGACGGCGCGATGCCGCAGACTATTGAAGCGATTCAACATGCCCGCGCTGCCGGAGTACCGATCGTGGTCGCGGTCAACAAGATTGATAAGCCGGACGCGGATCCGGACCGCGTTCGCACCGAGCTGGCCAAGCACGATGTTATTCCGGAGGAGTGGGGCGGCGAGACGATCTTCGTGAACGTTTCAGCTCGCACGGGCGCCGGCATCGACAGCCTGCTGGATTCGATCCTGTTGCAGGCGGAAATCCTGGAGCTGCGCGCTCCGCGTGATGGCCTGGCCTCGGGCATCGTCATCGAGTCGAGTGTCGAGAAGGGCCGCGGTGCTGTTGCCACGGTGCTCGTCAAGAAGGGCACGCTGAAGATGGGCGATCCCATCCTGGCGGGTTCGGAATTTGGTCGCGTGCGCGCGATGTTTGATGAGACGGGGGCTGCGGTGCAGACGGCTGCGCCGTCGATGCCGGTCGTTGTGTTGGGTCTGGCGAATCCACCCAACGCTGGTGACGACCTCCTCGTCGTTGAGAGCGAGCGCAAGGCGCGCGAAGTGGCTCAGTTCCGTCAGAGCAGGACTCGCGACACCAAGTTGGCCGGCCAGGCTCGTCGTAGCGAGGATGTGTTCTCGCAGATGGGCGAGGAGAAGGCCGGCGTGGTTACCGTTCTAGTCAAGGCGGACGTGCAAGGTAGCGCCGAGGCACTGCGCGAATCGCTGGAAAAGCTGTCTACGCCTGAGGTGCAGTTGCGCATGTTGGGAAGTTCGTTGGGCGGTATCACCGTTTCCGACGCGCAGCTCGCCGCCACTTCGAAAGCCCTCATCATCGGTTTCAACGTGCGGGCCGATGCGGGCGCGCGCGAAGCAATCAAGGAGTCGGGCGTCGAAGTCCGCTACTACAGCATCATCTATGAAGTCATCGATGACGTGCGCCAGATGATGTCCGGCCTGTTGAAGCCGGAGATCAAGGAAACCATCGTCGGCGTTGCGCAGGTGCGGGAAGTGTTCCGCTCCAGCAAGTTCGGCGTGGTAGCCGGGTGTCTCGTGACCGAGGGCGTGGTGAAGCGCAACAACCCGATTCGCGTGCTGCGCGACAACGTGGTGATTTTCGAGGGTGCCCTCGAATCACTGCGGCGCTTCAAAGATGAAGCGGGTGAAGTGCGCGCGGGTACCGAGTGCGGTATTGGTGTGAAGAACTACCAGGATGTCAGGGTTGGCGACCAGATCGAGTGTTACTCTCGCGTCGAAGTCGCTAGAACGCTGCAGTAGTCCTTTGGCCGAAGCACAGCGAAAGAGAAGAATAGAAGCCGAGATCCAACGTGTGCTCTCGGAGCTCGTCGCGCGCGAAGTAAAAGACCCTCGCGTGGGCAACGTCACTATCACGGCGGTGAATGTCGCCGCTGATATGGGCTCTGCCCGCGTGTACTTCACGCCGTTTGCGTCGAAAAATCCGCCCGACCAGGTGCGGATTGGCCTGACTCACGCGGGGGCTTTCCTCCGCGGTGAGGTCGGCCGGCGGCTTCGGCTGCGGCACGCGCCGCGGTTGGAATTTATTTTTGACGATACTGCCGAAAAGGCGTCCAACCTCACGAGCTTGATTGACCGTGCGGTGAAGGACGACAAAGCGACCCACGTCGACGAAGACGAGCCGGAGTGAATGGCATCCTGCTGCTCGACAAGCCGTTGAGGCTCTCGTCGAACGCAGCTCTCCAGAAAACCCGCCGCATGCTCGGAGCTTCCAAGGCCGGGCACGTGGGCAGTCTCGACCCGCTGGCGACAGGGATGCTCCCGATCTGCCTCGGCGAGGCGACCAAGATTGCCGGCGACATCCTGTCCGGACGCAAGATGTACCGCTTCACCGTTGCACTGGGAACGCGGACGTCCACAGGTGACACCGAGGGTGGCGTCGTGGAAACCGCGCCGGTTCCCAGCTTTGATGAAGCGAGACTGGACGCAGTACTCGCTCAGTTCCTGGGGAACCAGACCCAGATCCCCCCAATGTATTCCGCCCTGAAGAAAGACGGGCAACCGCTCTACAAGCTGGCCAGGGCGGGGATCGAGGTTGAGCGGGCCGCGCGTCAGATCGAGATTTTCAGCCTTCGGCGCGGGGCATCGTCGCCCGACCATCTGTGGTCATCCGACCATCTGGATCTCGAGGTCCTGTGCTCGAAGGGGACTTATGTTCGGACCTTGGCGGAGGATATTGCCAAGGCGCTGGGCACCTGCGGCCACGTACAGGCACTACGTCGGGTCTACGTCGAACCGTTCGATACCGCACCAATGGAGACATTGGAGTCGATTGCGAGCGCCATTGAGGCCGGTGGGCGGCCCCTGATCCTGCCGGCTGATGCGCCGTTACAACACATGGTGGCGGTGAGGCTCGATTCGACGGCAACAGCGAAGATTTTGCACGGCCAGCCGGTATTGGCTGGGGAGTGCGGAACGGCTGGCCGCGTGCGCCTATATGACGCCCAAGGCGCGTTTATAGGCATCGGCGAGTCGGACGGCGCCGGCGGCGTTCGTCCGAAACGGCTTTTTAGTGGTGAACCGTGATCGACGGATCGAGCATCTGCAGGGCATTGGCTACGTCGGTCTGACCGGTACGCTGAACGTCTTCTTGGCTATACGTCCGCACCGGGCTGGCCGAGCATTGGTGCGGAATGCGCGAAGCAGTGCTGTTTTGCCCGCAATCCGCCGCTGCAGTCCGGGCCGTGGGGTGGGTCGACGCACACGCGGCAAGCGTTACGGTCATGCAGAACAGGAAAGTTTTGAACATGGCTGCACTCCTGGCAGGTTTGAACTTGTAGCGAAGGCGCTTCACCCGGTAGAATTGGCGGCTTCCCAAAAGGGTTCAAGAGACAAGCATTTAGGTGTGTGCGCAATGGCTTTAACAGTTGAAAAGAAGGGCGGAATCGTCGCGCAGTTTCGCCGTGACACGTCGGATACAGGTTCTCCGGAAGTCCAGGTCGCGCTCCTGTCGGAACGCATCAATGGGCTCGGTGAGCACTTTACCGCACATAAGCGCGATCATTCCTCACGGCGCGGGCTGGTCAAGCTCGTCAACCAACGCCGCAAGCTCCTCGATTATCTGAAATCGACCCAACCTCAGAAGTACCAGGAGCTCGTCGAGCGACTGGGGCTTCGTCGCTGAAGCTATAGCAAGGGCCGCCGCCAAAAGCGAGCGGCCTTTGTGCTTTAGTGCTCCCGGTATTAAAAAAATTCCCAATTGAGGATTCAAGCTTGAGCGTTGTGAGCAAGTCTTTTCCGTACGGTTCCCACACCGTCACCATTGAAACCGGCGAGCTCGCTCGCCAGGCCGATGGGGCCGTAAAAGTGTCGATGGGCGACACCGTCGTCCTCGTCACAGCCGTCGCTGAGAAAACCGCGAAGGCGGGACGCGACTTCTTCCCTCTGACGGTCAACTACGTTGAGAAGACGTACGCTGCGGGTCGTATCCCCGGCGGATTCTTCAAGCGTGAAGGTCGACCGACCGAGAAGGAGACGCTGACCTCGCGACTCATCGATCGACCGATTCGTCCGTTGTTCCCGGATGGTTTCTTCAACGACGTTCAGGTCGTTGCCACCGTGATCTCCCTCGATCCGGAGATCGACTCGGACATTCCCTCGTTGCTCGGTGCGTCTGCCGCGCTCGCCGTCGCGGGCGTTCCTTTCAACGGACCGATTGGCGCTGCGCGCGTCGGTTACAAGGAAGGCAAGTACCTGTTGAATCCAGACGCGAAGGAGCTGGCGCAGTCGGCGCTGCATCTCGTGGTCGCCGGCACTGAAAAGGCGGTGTTGATGGTCGAGTCGGAAGCCAACGGGCTGTCCGAGGAGATCATGTTGGGTTCCGTGGTGTTCGGCCACGAACAGATGCAGGTTGCGATCCGCGCCATACGCGAGCTGGCGGCCGAAGCCGGCAAGCCGCGTTGGAAGTGGGAACCGCCCGCGGACAACGCCGATCTCAACAGCGCTGTTGCGCTGCACGCGCACGCCGCGATGGGTGAAGCTTACTCAATCAGCGAGAAGCAGCAGCGTTATACGCGCATCGGTGAAATCAAGGCTCAGACTATTGCGACGCTCACCACGGGCGACAGCCCGAAGTTCGATGAGGAGCAGGTCGACGGTGCGCTGTTCAAGCTGGAAAGCAATATTGTTCGCCAGCGCATTCTGAACGGCGAGCCGCGTATTGACGGCCGCGACGTGAAGACCGTCCGTCCGATCACCATCAAGGTGGGCATGCTGGCGCGCACACACGGTTCAGCTGTGTTCACCCGCGGTGAGACCCAGGCGTTGGTTGTTACCACGTTGGGTACGACCCGCGATGCACAGATCATCGATGCCCTGACCGGCGAGCGTCGCGAGCCGTTCATGTTGCACTACAACTTCCCGCCGTTCTCGGTGGGTGAGACGGGCATGATGGGCTCGCCGAAGCGACGCGAGATCGGTCACGGCAACCTGGCCCGCCGCGGTGTTGCCGCGATGATGCCGGACATGGAGACCTTCCCATACGTTATCCGTGTGGTGTCCGAAATTCTCGAATCCAACGGCTCGAGCTCCATGGCCAGCGTCTGCGGAACGTCGCTGTCGCTGATGGATGCGGGTGTGCCGATCAAGGCTCCCGTCGCCGGTGTTGCCATGGGCCTCGTGCTCGAAGGCGGCCGCTTCAAGGTGCTGACCGATATCCTCGGTGACGAGGATCATCTCGGCGATATGGATTTCAAGGTGGCCGGTTCGAAAGACGGGGTCACCGCGCTGCAGATGGACATCAAGGTCGAGGGTGTGACACCCGAGATCATGAAAGTCGCGCTGGAGCAGGCTCGCGAGGGCCGACTGCACATCCTCGGTGAGATGAACAAGGTCATCCACGAGCCGCGCAGCAAGATGTCCGAGTGGGCACCTTCAATCATCACGTTGAAGATCGATCCCGAAAAGATTCGCGATGTCATCGGCAAGGGTGGCGCTGTGATCCGTCAGATCACGGAAGAAACCGGTACGACCATCGACATCGAGAACGACGGCACCGTGAAGATCGCCTCGGTCAGCGGAGCTGCCGGGCGCGAAGCACAACGTCGCATCGAGCTGATTACGGCCGATGTTGAAGTCGGTCGTATCTACGAAGGCAAGGTGGCGCGGCTGATGGACTTCGGCGCGTTCGTCACTATTCTGCCGGGTCGCGACGGCCTGGTGCACATTTCCCAGATCTCAAACGAACGCGTCGAGCGCGTGAGTGACAAGCTCAAGGAAGGCGACGTGGTCCGGGTAAAGGTGTTGGAAGTGGACCGTCAGGGCCGCATCCGCCTGTCCATGCGGGACGTCGACGCTGCCTGAGCGAATCTAGCGATTCGCAACTGCGATGATGCGATGCCCCCGAGACCCCCAGGGGCATCGTTATCATCGACCAGGCAGCTAGGTCATTGACCCTCCAAAGTCTCGACCTCCGACCTGCCGCGCGCCGCGGCGCTCATCAGCGTGCGATAGATCTCGTCTTGCACCGAACGCCAGCGCTGATAATTACGCTGCGCGAGGTGGTTGACGGCGTCGGCAGACTCGGCATCGCCCACGTTCTTGATACGTTCGCGAGCGTCGCGTTGCTGGCTCGCAAAGAGCTTCAGGCTCTGTTCGAGGTAGCTTCCGATCATTCCCTGCATCGCACCGCCGTAGGAGCGGATGATCTGCGAGAGAAAGTCCCGACTCATCAATGGTTCGCCGCCATGCTCCTGCTCGGCGATCACTTGCAACAGAATCGAGCGTGTAATGTCCTCCTGCGTTTTCTTGTCCATGACCACGAAATCAATTCGATCGATGACCAACCTCCGAATGTCGGCAAGAGTGATGTAACGACTCTCGACTGTGTCGTACAACCTTCTGTTGGGATATTTTTTGATCGTTCGCGGTTCGCTCATTCTCACGGCCCTCATGTGTAAGCAGGACGTTCCCAGTCCCAGGGCGTCAGGATCGGCGTGGCTACCTACCTTAGTCCATATTCCGCATTGAACCCAACTATTTTGCGTGCACAGTGTCACGGGCCGTGACACTGCGCACATGTGAGAGCGCTACCATGTTCCAGTGGCGGGTCGCCCACGCGAGCAGCCGCGCCGGCGTGTCGTTTTCCAACTCCGGCGGCGGTGGATGGTTGAGCATCCGTAGCACGGTTGTCAGGTAGGCTGACGCATGCCGCGGCTCAACAGGTACGGAATGCCTGGATTTCCCGAGTTTTTCTCGGCTTTGCTCCACCACGAGCGGCAGGTGTGCGTAACCCGGAGTGGGCAGCGACAGTGCCCTTTGCAGCAAAATCTGCCACGCCGTGCTGAGGAGCAGGTCGGCTCCGCGCACCACGTTGGTGATGTGTTGCGAAGCGTCGTCGACGATTACGGCGAGTTGGTAAGCGAAAATTCCGTCCTTCCGCTTGATTACAATATCGCCAAGCTCAGGCGTGCAAAATGAGCAGGGTCCTTGTATTGCATCGTCGAAAAAGACCACGACATCAGGGGGAACCCTGAAACGCGTCGCGGTTACAACCCTCAAACGAGTGGGTCCGTTGCGGCACGTGCCCGGATAACCGGCGTCTTCGTTGCCTGCCAACTCGCGGCGCGAGCAACTGCATTGGAATGTGAGACCGGCGGTTTGGAGTTGGTCTAACGCGGCAACGTATACGTCGTTGCGTTGGCTTTGATATATGACATCACCGTCCCAGTGCAGACCGAAACCCTCCAGCGTGCGCAGGATCCGATCAGCGCTGCCGGGGACGCCACGTGGTGTGTCCAGATCCTCCATGCGGACGAGCCAGCGGCCGCCGTTGTGGCGTGCGTCGAGATAGCTTCCGACCGCGGCCAGGAGTGACCCCAAGTGCAGGTCGCCCGTGGGGGAGGGAGCGAAGCGACCTATATAGGAAGGTGAGCGACGACGCTCGCGGTCGTGAGGCACCGCGAGGTCGGGATCGGCAGCCGGCCGATCAGCGGTACCGGTCGTCTCGGTCGCCGTACTGACGTTCGCGGCGTTCGCGCCGCTCCTGAGCCTCGATGCTCAGGGTCGCTACCGGACGGGCCTCGAGGCGCTTCACGCCTATTTCCTCGCCGGTTTCCAGACAGTAGCCATACGACCCGTCTTCGATCCGTTTCAGCGCTTCGTCGATCTTGCGGATCAGCTTGCGCTCGCGATCGCGCGTGCGCAGCTCGAGGCTGAATTCCTCTTCCTGCGTCGCTCGATCGTTGGGATCCGGGAAGTTCGCCGCCTCGTCCTTCATGTGCGTGACGGTTCGATCCACCTCGACCATGAGGTCCTTCTTCCAGCTGTTCAGGATCTGCCGGAAATGCTCCAGCTGCGGCTTGCCCATGTAGAGCTCGCCACGCTTGACGATATACGGCTGAACGTTACGGGGGCCGGCCAGCAGGCTTCCCGGCTCAATCGCGTCGCTGTCGTCGGAGTCAGCGGCCGATTGGAGAACGGGGTTCGCACGCGGCGGTACGACTATATGACCCGACGCACCCGGCTCTGGGGCATCGAGGGTCTCGGAATCCGGCTCAACAGCCTTTCGCATCTCGATTGTTTCTTCCGTCGTGGGGGTTGAACGGGGCGGAACGGCCTTTTTTGGCGCGACCGCATCCTCGGCGCTGTGGCGATCGTGCGTCGCCGGCGCCGTTACCTGAAAGCGCTCGGCCTGAACGTGTTCGGCGGGCTTGCGGGCCACCGTCTGCTTGTGAACCGGTGGTCGGCTTGCCGCCTTCTTACCCTTCGCGGCTTTTGGCGCGGGTTTCTTGGCCGGCATTTTCGCTCCTCTAAAAAAGCCTCTGGCTCATAAAGGACGCGGGATTATACAAGCGAAGGCCTGTGTGTCTATGGGCGCTCGTCGCTAAGGCAGTGCGACGGGTACCGGGGGCTTCCAGGAAGCCTGTCGCCGCTCGACGACGACCGTAGTGTAGATCCCCCCACGGACGTTGAAACGGGCGGTCAGGCGCAGGAAGCGCGGGTCCATCACCTGCGTCAAATAATCCGCTATTTCGTTCGTCACCGCCTCGTGAAACGCGCCGCGATCACGGAACGACCAGATGTATAACTTGAGTGATTTCAGCTCCACACAGCGTTGATCGGGGACAAATTCGAGATCCAGCGTGGCGAAGTCCGGCTGGCCTGTTTTTGGACACAGGCAGGTGAACTCCGGAATCTGCATGCGGATCGTGTAGTCGCGATCGGAAGGATTGGGGAAGGTCTCGAGATCACTGGAAGGTTTAGAAGGCATGGCAGTTACTTTACACTAGGCGGCTAAATCCGAAGAAGGTGCGTAGATGCGGCTGACCAAGATCAAGCTCGCCGGTTTCAAGTCGTTTGTAGATCCCACCCAGGTCAGCTTTCCCAGCAATCTCACAGGAGTCGTCGGCCCGAACGGGTGCGGCAAGTCGAACGTCATCGACGCCGTGCGCTGGGTGATGGGTGAGTTGTCTGCGAAGCATCTTCGCGGTGACAACATGGCGGACGTTGTCTTCAACGGGTCCACCGCGCGCAAGCCTGTTGGCACCGCGTCCGTGGAGCTCGTGTTCGACAACTCCGACGGCAAACTCGGTGGCATGTACGCGAACTACAACGAGGTGTCGCTGAAACGCCAGGTTTCACGCGACGGCTCGTCCGGCTATTTCATTAATTCCGCACGCTGCCGCCGCAAGGACATCACTAGTCTCTTTCTGGGCACCGGCCTCGGAGCGCGCAGCTACGCGATCATCGAGCAGGGCATGATTTCGCGTGTCATCGAGTCCAAGGCCGATGACATGCGCGCGTTCATCGAGGAAGCTGCGGGTATCTCCCGTTACAAGGAGCGTCGCAAGGAGACGGAAAGCCGCGTTTCCGAGACACGCGAAAATCTCGAGCGCCTGCAGGATGTGCGCGATGAGATTGAAAAGCAGATCCGACACCTGCAGAGACAAGCCGCGACGGCGCGTCGCTATCAGGGTTTCAAGGACCAGGAGCGCCGGCTGACCGCCGAGCTGCTCGCCTTGCGATTGCGCGATCTCGATGGCGGTTTTGAGGTGCACGACAGTGCGATGCGGGAGCGCGAGCTGTCGATGCAGGCGGCGTTGGCTGATCAGCGGTCCGCCGAAGCCGCGATCGAGAAGCAGCGTGCCTTTCATACGGAACAGAGTGATCGCGTAACCACTGTCCAAGGCCGTTATTACGAGATCGGTGCCGAGATCTCCCGAGTGGAGCAAAACGTCCGGCACGCCCGCGAGTTGCGTGAGCGTCAGAAAACGGATCTTGCTCAAGCACATGCCACACTGTCTGATCTTGCGACGCACATCGAGCGTGATGAGCGCCAACTCGCAACGCTGCGCGACGAAATTGAGCGCCTCGCGCCCGAGATCGAGGGCATGCAGGTCGCCGAGAGCGCAGCCGCAGAGGCTCTGGAAGCGGCTGAGCGCCAGTTGCAGGACTGGCAGCAGGGATGGGAGCAGTTTAATAGAGCGCTGGGGTCTGCAAATCAGACCACGCAAGTTGAGCGTGCGCGTATCGAGCAGTTGGAAAACCAGTTGCGCCGCCATGCCGCGCAAGCGGATCGACTTGCGCTCGAGCGTGACGCGCTGGCTGCGCAGGATTCGAGCGAGCAACTCTCGCTGTTGACTGAGCAAGAGTCGGAGGCGCGTGTTGCTGCCGATGAGTTGAACAAGTCTCTGAAGGTCGCTTTGGAGCAGGTTCAATCACTTCGTGCCGAGCAGCTCTCGGCAGAGAAGCGGCTGGAGACCGCCCGCACAGAGCGCGAGCGTGCCCGTGCAGAGCTAACGTCACTGGAAGCACTGCAGAAAGCCGCGCTGACCCGTGACGCCGGGAGCGCCGCCGACTGGCTGGCTGGCGCCGGACTTTCGGAGCGGCCGCGGGTCGCCCAGGCATTGGAGGTTGAGGCGGGCTGGGAGCGCGCGGTTGAAACCGCGCTCGGCGATTATCTCGAAGCGGTCTGCGTTGACGGACTCGATCCATTGGCCGAGGCTCTGGGCAAGCTGGCGAAAGGTCGTGTGGCGCTGGTTGAGCCGGGGGTTGGTGGCGCTGCGGTGGATAGCACTGCCGGTGAAACTCTTGCCTCCAAAGTGACCGGACCGATGTCCGTTGTGTCACCTCTTGTTGGTGTGTTTACCGCAGAAACGTTGTCGGATGCATTGCTGGCTCGTGGCTCGCTGACGCCGGGCCAGTCGATCATCACTCGCACCGGCGAGTGGATTGGACGGGATTGGCTGCGTATCAGCCGAGGCCCTGATCACCACGCTGGTGTCATTGAACGCGAGCATCGTTTGAAGGGACTGCGCTCTACGGTCGCGATGACGGAAGAGCGTGTGAAAGAGGTGGAGGCCCACCTCGCTGGAGTCCGGGAATCCCTCATAGAAGCGGAATCCGAGCGCGAACACGCGCAATCGGGCATCCAAACGACTCACCGTCGTCATGCCGAATTACTGGGCCAGCTCGAAGCCACCCGCGCAAAAGCGCAGGAGGCCATGCTGCGCAGAGAGCGGTTGGATGAAGAGGCTGCGGATGTTGCGCAGGAGAAGGGTACGGCGGCTGATGCACTCGCACGCGCGACCGCTGAGTTGGATCGTGGGCTGTACATGTTGAGTGAGCTCGACTCGCGTCGGCATGAGCTCGAAGGTGAGCGTGAGGAGCGCCGTGAGGCAGTGACTACGGCTCGCAACCGTGCACAGGCGGCTCAGGTCGCTGCTCGCGATCTGCTCATCAAAATAGAGTCACGCCGTTCGACAGAAAGTTCGGTGTCCGTCGGCGTCAGTCGCATGGGTGACCAGCGGGCCTCCGCAGAGAGGCGCCGCGACGAGTTGGAAGCTGAGTTGGCCGGCGGCGATGATCCGATCCTGCAGCTCGAGTCGCGGCTCGATGATGCGCTCGCGACTCGCCTGGAAGTGGAGTCCGAGCTGTCGATCGCCCGTGGCGCGCTCGAAGATGCTGACACTGAATTGCGTTCACTCGATGAGAAGCGCCTGACCGCCGAACGGTTGGTCAATGAAGCACGTGAGGCGATGGATACCGCACGGTTGGCCGCGCAGGAGACTCGCGTTCGGCGCGAGGCCATTGCGGAGCAGTTTGCCGAGACGCAGATGGTCCTGGAGGAGGTCCAACAGAACCTCGCCGAGGATGCCAACGTGCCCAACTGGGAACATTTGCTTGCCCAGGTCCGCACCGACGTCGAGAAGCTCGGCCAGGTCAACCTGGCGGCCATTGATGAGCTGAAGGAACAGACCGAACGCAAGGAATACCTCGATCGTCAGTTCACCGATCTGACCTCGGCGCTGGACACCCTCGATCAGGCCATGCGCCGGATCGACAAGGAGACCCGGGCGCGGTTCGAGGAGACCTTCGAGAAGGTCAATGCGGGCATGAAGGAGAAATTTCCGCGGCTGTTCGGTGGCGGTCACGCCTACCTGGAGCTGGTCGGCGATGACATCCTCACAGCGGGCGTCGCTGTCATGGCACGTCCACCGGGAAAGAAGAACAGCACCATTCACCTGCTGTCGGGCGGCGAAAAGGCCCTGACCGCGGTATCGCTGGTGTTCTCCATATTCGACCTCAACCCGGCGCCCTTCTGCCTTCTGGACGAGGTGGACGCGCCTCTGGATGAGCACAATGTGGGTCGATTCTGCGATATCGTGAGAGAGATGTCGCAGCGGGTGCAGTTCATCTTCATTACCCACAACAAGACGACGATGGAGCTCGCGTCTCAGCTCGTGGGTGTGACGATGCATGAGCCCGGTGTGTCCCGTCTCGTTGCTGTGGATGTCGACGAGGCAATGCGCCTCGCCGCTGTCTAATCGTCTGGGGAAGTGTGATGCCCGAGCTGCGTTGGACGCTGCTCATTATCGGTGTGTTGTTCATCGTCATTCTCGCGCTGTGGGAAAGACGCCGGCCGCATCAGGCGTCGCGCCAGGCGCCTCATATTAGTGAGGACCCGCGGCCTGTTGCTACGGAGAGTTGGGGGGCCGCGGATAGCTCTGCTCGCGAGCCGTCGCTGACGTTGCCTGAAATTCGTACGGAGGCGCGAGTACCCGTTCCGCCAGTTCATTTTGAGCGGGAGCCGACCTCTCCGAAGGAACTGCCTGTCGTTGAGATCCCCGATGAGGACGTCGAGGTTGTGATTGTGGAACAATCACAACCTGCTGCGGATGACCTGCCGCCACCCCCCACCGAAATTCCCAAGCCGATTGTTGAATGGCCGGCCGAGGATCAGCGGACGATCGTATCGCTTCGACTCGTCGCCCGTCCGCCGGATCGTTTCCGCGGGCATCAGCTGCGCCAGGCGCTGCTCGCGGAAGGATTCCTGTTCGGTGATTTCGAGATCTTTCATAAACCCGATGTCAACAACCGCGCGGTCCTGAGCGCGTCGAACCTGTCCAAGCCGGGCACGTTCGATGTGGAGACCATGGATACCCAGCGTTTTATCGGGTTGAGTCTGATCGCTGTGTTGCCCGGACCCAAGAGTCCTCAAAAGGCCTTCGAGGATCTCCTCATCACGGCCCGGATGCTCAACGAGCGTCTCGAAGGAGCGTTGCAGGACGACAAGGGAGGGCCTCTGACTCCCATGCGTATTCAGGCGCTTCGAGATTCTCTGGGGGCCGAGGCGAAATCGTGAAGCGCGACGCCGAACGGCGCGTTGCCGAACTGCGGCAACAGATCAAGCACGCAGACTATCAATACTACGTCCTCGATAACCCGGAGCTGCCGGACGGGGACTACGACAAGTTGATGGTGGAGCTGCGGGCCCTGGAGGAGCAGTACCCGGATCTCATTACTGCGGACTCACCGACTCAACATGTGTCTGGTGAAGCCGTCAGCGATTTTGGGGTCGTTACCCATAAGGTACCGATGCTGTCGCTGGATAACGCGTTCGCCGATGATGACGTGATTGCGTTCGACCGACGAATTCACGAACGGCTGGGATCCGCGGCACCCGAGGATCTCGACTATGTGGCCGAGCCTAAACTCGATGGGCTTGCTGTCACTGTTATCTACCGCGATGGAGAGTTGGAGCGCGCCGCTACTCGTGGCGATGGCGTGAAGGGCGAAGACGTCACCGCTAACGTCCGTACGATCCACAAAGTGCCCCACAAGTTGAAGGGGCATCCTCCACGGGTGGTGGAGGTGCGCGGCGAAGTGTTCATGCCCATCAAGGGTTTTGAGCGGATGAATCGCTCGCTGCGCGAGCAGGGTCAGGACACATACGTCAATCCTCGAAACTCGGCCGCCGGCAGTCTGCGTCAGCTCGACGCGAATATCACCAAGAAGCGGCCGCTCGACATGTTCTTCTACGCCATCGGAATCGTCGAAGGTGGCACGCTGCCTGATACGCAGTGGGAATTGCTGAAAGCGCTGGAGAAGTGGGGCTTGCCGGTGTCGCCGGAAGTCCGGCTCGTTGAGGGCGTCAAAGGCCTCCTCGGGTATTTCGAGAGCATTGGTAAAAAGCGTAGTTCGCTCACGTACCAGATCGACGGCGTCGTCTACAAACTCAACAGCCGCCCCGACCAGGAGCGGTTGGGCTTTGTGTCGCGTGCGCCGCGGTGGGCTACGGCACACAAGTTCCCAGCAGAGGAAGCCACCACGACAGTGGCGAAGATTGAATTTCAGGTCGGGCGGACGGGCACGCTGACTCCGGTTGCGCGGCTGGAACCTGTGTTCGTAGGCGGTGTGACAGTCACCAATGTCACGCTTCACAACATGGACGAGGTCAGGCGAAAAGACATACGTGTTGGGGATATAGTCGTCGTGCGTCGTGCAGGTGACGTCATCCCGCAGGTTGTGCGTGTTGTTAAGCACGTTTCGGAAGATGCTCCGTCCGTCGAGTTGCCTGCCAATTGTCCAGTGTGTAATTCCAAAGTAGTGCAGGCTGAGGGTGAAGCGGCTGCCCGCTGCACTGGCGGCTTCACTTGCCCGGCTCAGCGGCAGGAAGCATTGCGGCACTTCGCGGCCCGTCGTGCCATGGATATCGAGGGGCTGGGCGACAAGATCGTCGAGCAGCTCGATGTTCAGGGTCTCGTGAAATCGCCTGCTGACTTGTACACGCTCACCATGGAGCAGTTGAGTGAGCTGGAGCGGATGGGAGAGAAGTCCGCGGAGAACCTCGTCAAAGCAATTACCAAGAGCAAGGACACGACGTTACCCCGTTTCCTGTTCGCCCTGGGTATTCCCGATGTGGGTGAGGCCACTGCGTTGGCTCTCGCGCAGCATTTCGGGAAGCTGGAGAAATTGCTCGAAGCCTCCGCTGATCAGATTCAGCAGGTGCAGGACGTCGGGCCGGTCGTCGCAGCCGAGGTGGCAGCGTTCATTGCGTCGCCGGAGCATCGGAAAGTCATTCACGAGCTGCAGAAGCTGGGAGTGCATTGGCCGGACGTTGAGAAGCTCGAGGGCCTGCCGTTCGCGGGGATGACGTTTGTGGTGACCGGGACATTGGAGTCCATGAGCCGCGAGGAGGCTCAGGAAGCCTTGATCGCGTTGGGGGCCAAGGTGTCGGGTAGCGTGTCCAAGAAGACGCGCTATGTCGTCGTAGGCGCTGACGCGGGGTCGAAGTTGAAGAAGGCGACTGAGCTGGGAGTGGAGACGCTGGACGAAGCTCAGTTCACCGCGCTCTTGGCTGACGCAAAGAAAAAGGGACGGGGTTAACCGTCCCTTTTGTATGTGGCGCTGGCCGGTCCTCGCCTCTTATTTGGCGCTATACCCTCTGCCGTCCAGGCAGGCTGCCATCGCTCGCCGATAGTCGGTCGAGTTGCCGCTGGCACGCGATGTCTGCGTCGGATCAAAGCCGCTCTGCGCTACCGCCCACTTGTGGCACTCGTAACGATCAGTCGATTGCTGCTCGTCACTCTGCCCATCCTTCGGGTACGCATACACGTTAGACGATCCACCAGCACCGGAGTTGTTGGACTGAACGTCGCCCGGCTCCGCAGCACTGTAGGTGCCATTGCCGGCTCCTGAGTCGCTGTCCCCAGAGTCAATAGGTGGAGGATCCGTTACGACGTAACCGTTGTAGCCGTTGTTGTACGTGTAATAGACGTCATTCGCGTAGTAGTAGGGCACTCCGCCCCACCAGTAAGTCGCGTACACCGCCGGAAGGACGCCGAGGAACCACGGATAGCTCCAGCCGTAGTAGGCGCGTGGCCAGTAGCCACCGTGCCAATAACCACCGCCCCAGTACGGGCGATGCCAGCCGAATCCGCCCCGTCCCCAACCGTACCCATATCCCGGGTGACCAGCGTACGCCGGCCGACCAGCAAAGCCCGCTACGTGCGCACTAACAGCACCGGCACCAACGCCAGCGCGAAATCCATTTGAGTAACCGACGTGGGGAGCGTAGTGCACGCCGCCGCCTGCAAATCCGCGGCTACCAGTAAACGCGGGCCGGCTGCCTACGAAGCCGCCTGGGTGACCACCAAATCCGCCTGGGCGACCAGCAAATCCGCCGGCGTGTCCGCCACTGAATCCGCCGCCCATGTGACCGCCGCCGCCGCCGTGGAAACCACCACCGCCGCCGCCGCCGTGAAATCCGCCACCACCACCACCGCCACCACCGTGTCCACCGCCGCCGCCGCCATGTTGAGCGAACGCGGGTGAACCCATTGCCATGAGTGCGGCAATGGCCACAGCCCACAGCGAGTATTTTTTACTTAAAAAGGAGCCCTTCGTCTTCATGATGCTTACTCCGACGCCGGCGTATTTACAGGTTGCCGGCACGGCCTCGAGGTCCAAATGATTAGACCTCTTATCTGCGCCTACGTTCAAGCAAAACGCATTCCCTGGCTGGGGGCTTACACAAGGAACAGGTGACTAAACATATGGGGGTCCGAAGACCCCCATACAAGTAAAAAAGATGGCCCGAACGTGAACGTTCGTTCAGCTTGCGGGCTTCTTCTCGTCCGGCTTGGCGGAGTCGGCCTTCTTGTCTTCCGGCAGCTTCTTCTCGATCTTGGCGCTGCGCTCCAGGTCATCCGTGTAGGCCTTGATCTTCTTGGCCTGCACGACCTGCTCGAGGCGCTGGCGGACGTTGTCGTAGTTCGGGGGCTGAAGGTCGCGGGTCTCGACCAACTCAATGACGTGCCAGCCGTACTGCGTCTGGACGGGCTTCTTGGTGTACTCACCGGGCTTCAAGCCCAGGACGGCATCCGAGAACGGCTTGACCATCTTGTCGGGCGTAAACCAGCCGAGGTCGCCGCCATTGTCCTTGGACGAGTCCATGGACTCTTTCTTGGCCACGTCCTCGAACTTGGCACCCTTGCCCAAGCTGTCGATCACCTTCTGCGCAAACGGCTCGGTCGCAACCAGGATGTGCTTGGCGTGGTATTCCTGCTTGGAGAGCTGGCTCACCTGCGTTTCGTATTCGGCGCGCAGTTCCTGCTCGGTGGGCTTCTTGTCCTTCAGGTACTTCTCGGCCACGGCCTGTTGCAGAACATTCAGGCGGGTCAGCTCGAGCAGCGCGGCGGTTTCCGGCACCTTGTCGACGCCGTCCTTCACGGCCTGCTGGCCCACGACCTGCGCGCGGATCAGGTTGTCGAGCGCCTGAGTGCGCTGATCCGCGCTGAGGTCGCTCGTGGCTTTGCCGCCGGTGATGGCTTTGATGTACTGATCAAAGAAGTTCTGCGTGATCTTGTTGCCGTTCACTGTGGCGACTGACGGGGAATTGTCTGACGGCTCGCTCAGGTTGGCGCTGCTGCTGCCGCCATTCTGTTGGCAGGACGCCAGGCCGAGCAGACCGGCCAGCAGGAGGATTCTCGAATAATTCATGCTTGATTCTCAGTAAGTTAGAGACGGTAGTTAAACTGATTCGTCAGGAGTCCGGGCCACAATGTTCAACGCGTGTATTTTCAATTCGGGAGGGGCTCGCCCCATCAAAGCGTCGACGGCTGCATAGACCAGCCGGTGGCGTTGGAGTTGCGAAAGGCCCTTGAAAGCGTCGGCAACCACGACGACGCGAAAGTGGCCGCCTTCGCGGGCGCCCGCGTGGCCGGCGTGCCTGGCGCTGTCGTCGATGATTTCGAGCGACACCGGTGCCAGTTCCTTTTGCAGCGCTGTGCGCAGCGCTTCGGTTCGGTTGGTTTCCATAGGTCAGGACTGCGGTGATGGCTCGCCGGTATCGGCCGAGCCGCGGCGCAGGAGCCAGGCGACCTGCGCTCCAACAAACACGAAATTGAGGATCGGCAAACCGATCACTTTGAACGGTACCCAGACGTGCTCGCTGAAGTTGAAAGCAACGAAAAGATTCAGCGCGCCCAGGATCGCATAGAAAAGCACCCACAGAATGTTCAGCCATTTCCACGTGGATTCGGGCACCCGGTGGTTCTCGTCGCCGCCCAACGCTGCGCTCAGCAGCCGTTGTGTGAATGTCTGTTTACCGATCCATTGGCTGCCGAGAAACGCGAGCGCGGCGAGCCAGAAAAACACCGTCGGCTTCCATTGAATGAAGCGCAGGTCGTGCAGTACCAGCGTCGCGGTACCAAACACAAATACCAGCACGGCGCTCAGGGCATGCATACCCGGTATCCGTCGGAGGCGCACGAAATCGACGATGAGTAAAATCGCCATGGCGCCCATCAGGACAGCCGTCGCCGCGTACAGCCCCCAGCGCAGGTATGCGATGAGAAACGCTGCGAGCGGTGCGAACTCGAGCAGAGCCTGCATAGGGGAGGATTTGGCCTTGGATCGTTGCCGGCAAAAAGGGTCGCGTATGATACGTGATAGAGTGCCCGCCGCCCAATGACCAGCCAGTATTTCGAGCTTCACCCCGTATCCCCGCAATTACGTTCGATTCGCCAGGCGGCGGAGATCGTTCGCAATGGCGGCGTAATCGCGTACCCGACCGATTCGTGCTATGCGCTGGGTTGTCACATCAATGACAAAAATGCCCTGGAACGGCTGCGTTCGATCCGGGGCGCCAACCGTCACCATCAGTTCACGCTCGTGTGCGCAAACCTCAATGACGTGGGCCACTACGCGCGTCTGGACACCTGGCAGTTTCGGATAGTGAAATCGTGCACGCCTGGTCCGTACACCTTCTTGCTGCACGCTACCCGCGAGACGCCGCGCCGGTTGCAACATGAGCGTCGCCGCACTATCGGAGTGCGTATTCCGGATCATCCGGTTCCCCACATGCTGCTCACCGAGCTCGGCGAGCCTCTAATGAGCTCCACCCTGATACTGCCCGGCGATGCGCAACCACTCACACATGGTCTCGAGATTCAAGAGCGGCTCGAGCATGAAGTGGACGCGGTGCTGGACGGCGGCGACTGCGGCATCGAACCGACTACCGTCGTGGATCTTTCGTCTTCTCCTCCAACGATTGTGCGCGAAGGAAAGGGCAGCCTCGAGCCCTTGATCGGTAGTACGCGGGCCTGACCGGCTACGTGCGCTATAATTACCGTTCGCCGAATTCACCAGCGTCAGGACTGTTCGTGTCTATTTTTAATCCGATCCGTAGAGGCATGAGTTGAGCGCCACGGCTCCCGCCCGGCGCGTGCTGTCAGGCATGCGCCCGACGGGTCGGCTGCACCTGGGCAATTACTACGGCGCACTGAAGAACTGGGTCACTCTGCAGTACGAGTACGAGTGCTTTTTCTTCGTTGCCGACTGGCACATGCTCACCACAGGTTACGAAGACACTTCGAAGCTGCCTGCGCAGATTCATGACGTGCTCATCGACTGGCTCGCCGCGGGTCTGAATCCCGGTGTCACGACACTGTTCATACAGTCTCACGTGCCTGAGCACGCCGAGTTGCACTTGCTGTTGTCCATGATTACGCCGCTGGGTTGGCTGGAGCGCGTACCCAGCTACAAGGATCAACAGGAGCAGTTGAAGGAGAAGGATCTCGCGACCTACGGCTTCCTGGGTTATCCACTGCTCCAGAGCGCTGACATCCTCATCTACCGGGCGAACTTTGTGCCCGTTGGAGAGGATCAGGTCGCGCACGTCGAGATGACTCGCGAGTGCGCCCGACGCTTCAATCACCTGTATGGCCGCGAGGCGGACTTCGAGGAGAAGGCCGAGCGTGCGGTGAAGAGTTTGGGTGGTCGAAACAGTACTACTTACAAGCAGTTGCGCCGGAAATTTCAGGAATCAGGTGATACAGAGGCGCTGGAGCGCGCGCGAGTGCTCGTGACCAGCAACAGCCGCATCACAGTGGCCGACCGCGATCGTCTGCTGGGATTTCTGGAGGGGGGTGCCGTCAGCATTCTTCCGGAGCCGCAAGTGTTGTTGACGCAGGCGAAACGAGTGCCCGGCCTCGACGGCCGAAAGATGTCGAAGTCGTACGGCAATACGATCGGCATGCGTGAAGAGCCGGACACGGTTGTGAAGAAACTGCGCGCCATGCAGACGGATCCGGCGCGGGTTCGGCGCACCGATCCGGGTGACCCGGAAAAGTGTCCTGTGTGGGACCTGCATAAGATTTACTCCGACGACGCTACGCGCGCCTGGGCAAGCGAAGGCTGCCGCACAGCCGGCATCGGTTGCCTCGAGTGCAAACAGCCAGTCATTGACAAGGTGGTCGAGGAAGTCACCAGCTTGCGAAAACGCGCCCAGGAATTCGAGGAGAATCCGGAGCTCGTGCGCGGTATCGTGGCGGAAGGTGCCGACAAGGCGCGCGATGCGGCGCGACAGACGCTCGACGAGGTTCGTCGCGCGATGCATTTGCGGGCGGAGTAAGCGTGGCGCAGCGCGCAAAAAACAAACCTGAGCTGAAGATAGTGGTATCCAACACCCCCGAGGTGCCGGCAGTTGAGCCTGTGCCGGAGCAGGTGGAGATGCCATTTGCGATCGTGAACGGCGAGCCCCTCACGCAGATGCCGAAGGACCTCTACATCCCCCCGCAGGCGATGGAGGTGTTCCTCGAGGCATTTGAAGGTCCATTGGACCTGCTGCTGTACCTGATCCGCCGGCAGAATCTCAACATCCTCGATATCCCGCTCGCTGAGATCACCCGCCAGTACATGAAGTACATCGAGGTGATGACCGAGTTGCAGTTGGAGCTTGCGGGCGAATACATGGTGATGGCGGCTACGCTCGCCGAGATCAAATCGCGCATGCTGTTGCCGCGGCCCAAGGTTGATCCGGAGGGCAATGAAGAAGACCCGCGTGCTGAGCTCGTGCGGCGGTTGCAGGAATACGAGCGTTTCAAACGCGCGGCCGAGGGCATTGACACGCTGCAGCGTCTGGAGCGCGACGTCTGGCAAACATCCGCTGAGCTGAAGGACCGCAAGGTCGTTCGCCTGCTGCCGACGGTGACGCTGCAGGAAATGCTGCTCGCTTTCAAAGATGTCGTGGTGCGCTCGGAGATGTTCGCGCATCACCACATTCAGCGCGAGCGACTGTCTGTCCGCGAGCGGATGACCAACGTCATGGCCACGCTGGAGCACGCCAGCTTCGTTGAGTTCGTGCGCCTGTTCCGCTTGGAAGAAGGGCGGATGGGCGTTACGGTCACCTTCATGGCGATCCTCGAGTTGGTGCGCGAAGGGTTGATTGAGATCGTCCAGGCCGAGCCTTTTGCGCCCATTCACGTACGCGCTGCCGGGGCTAGCCGCAAGTTGCACGTTGTTGGTGGCAACGAGGCGTTGGCTGGTGAGGCCGTTGTTTTCGGGGAGGCCGTTGTCGGCGATGCGCCGGCCATCGGTGTGATCGCGGCGCCGGCCGAGCTGGAGAGCATCACTGAGCTGGTGCTCGATCCTAATTTTGTCGACGACGATGATGACGACGAAGAAGAAGAGGGTTTCCTCGAGGGCGTCGACGACGTCGTCAATGAACCTTCGCCGCCGCCTCCGCCGGCTTCCGAAGTCGCCCTTGCCGACGCCGGCTCGACCCCTCCGGCGGTTCAGCCAACCTCCGTTGTTGACGAGTGGACTGCTGCGGTTGAACCGTTTGCGTTGGTTGGTGCGGCTGCTGACGTGGTCGCTGGGCTGGCTCCTGTGTTGGCTGAGGCGGCTGACGTTACCTTCGCTCCGGCCTCTGACCTCGCACCGTCCTCGGCTGCGGTCGCCTTTGAGCCGACGACTGCGTCGCTTGAGGTCGGTGCGGTTGTTGACTTGGTGTCGTCGCCTGTTGCCATTGAGCCGGTGCTTGCTGCAGACGTCGTCGGTTCGGCAGTTGAGTCGGTGCTGGTCGCCGAGCCGGTCGACGTAGCGATTTCGCCGGCCGCTGACGTAGTGCCGTTCGTGACTGCGGACGTCGAGCCTGCGACTGACGTGGTCGCCGCTTCTGTTGAGTCTGCTCTGGCCGACGTGCCGTCGGCGCATTTGGCGCCCGGGGACGAGTGGGCCGCGAGTGTCGATCTGGGCGAGCCGGCTGCCGTCACCTTTGAGTCGGCGGCTGCGTCGCATGAGGTCGGTGCGGCTGTTGACTTGGCGTCGTCGCCTGTTGCCAACGAGCCGGTGCTTGCTACAGACGTCGTCGCGGCGGCTGTTGAGTCAGTGCTAGTCGCTGAACCGGTCGACGTAGCGTTTTCGCCGGCCGTTGACGTAGCGCCGTCCATGGCCGCGGACGTCGAGCCCGCGACCGACGTGGTCGCAGCTTCTGTTGAATCTGCTCTGGCCGATGTGCCGTCGGCGCATTTGGCGTCTGGGGACGAGTGGGCGGCGAGTGTCGATCTGGGCGCGTTGGCTGCCGTCACCTTTGAGGCGGCGGCTGTGCCGCATGAGGTCGGACCGGCTGTCGACTTGATGTCGTCGCCTGTTGCCAGCGAGCCGGTACTTGCTGCAGACGTAGTCGGGGCGGCGGTTGAGTCAGTGCTGGTCGCTGCACCGGTCGACGTAGCGTTTTCGCCGGCCGTTGACGTAGTGCCCGCTGCGCACGTGGATGTGGTCGCGCCGGCACATGAGCTTGCCTCGGGCCTGGAAGCGAACGAGCTGTCAGCTGTGGACGTGCCGTCGACTTCGATTGACGAGTCCAGCGAGTCGGCAGGGCCGGCTGGTGACGAGATTGCGGTGACGCTCGAGCCGTCTTTGACGGACCTGGCCGTTGCGGCGGATGAGACTTTGGTGGGCGCTGATGTTGCACCTGCGGCAGAACCAGCCTCAGCGATAGATGAGTCTGCTGTAACCGTCGATCCGGCGGTGTTTGACGCGCCGGCCGTAACGGCAGAGTCTGAACCGCCGAGCGGTATGCCTCCCGAGGACGAGCCGCCAGCGTTTGATGTTGAGTACGAGGTTTCCGCTGAAGATCTCGCTGCCGCCGAACACGCCGCGTCAGATGACGACGTGTCACTCGTCGGGGATACCTCGGTTGCGGGCGACGTGTCACTCGTTGGTGAGGAATCCGTGAGCGGCGGCCCTGCAGTGGAAGTTGAAGAGTTTGCGTTTGACGAGCTGCCCGCGCTGGACGAAGCGGAGCACGCCGATCAGCAGCCCGCTGCTGGCGCACAAACAGAGGAATCTGATGACTGAGTCGCACATCAGGAATGTGATTGAAGCCGCCTTGTTGGCAGCCGGCAAGCCGTTGCAGGCCGTGGAGCTCGTTGACCTGTTCGCCGAGGCTGCGGAGCGCCCCACATTGGCCGGTGTCCAAGCCGCCCTGGCCGCGTTGGCCGAGGAATACTCCACTCGCGGCATCGAGATCAAAGAAACCGCTGCCGGCTTCCGCATCCAGGTGCGGGCAGATTTTTCGAACCAAATTTCCCGCCTGTGGCCCGAACGTCCGGCGAAGTATTCGCGGGCGTTGCTCGAAACGCTGGCGATCATTGCCTACCGACAGCCGATCACTCGCGCTGAGATCGAAGCCGTGCGCGGTGTTGCGGTCAATCCCAACATCGTCAAAACGGTGATTGAGAGGAATTGGGTTCACGTGGTCGGGCACCGAGACGTCCCCGGTCGCCCGGAGCTGTTGGCTACGACGCGCGATTTCCTCGACTATTTCGGGTTGAAACGCCTCGACGAGCTGCCGCCGTTGGCTGAGATCAAGGCGATTGGCGAGATCAAAATGCAGTTTGATCTGCCGGATCCGGGGCCGCTGGCGCTGGCTTCCGATGCGGATGGCGCTGCTGTGGAGCCCGTTGCCGCCGCTGTTGTGGCCGCAATTGGCGAGGCCGCTAATGGTGGGGACGCCACTGGTGATGCCGCCCACGGTGAAGCCGCCACTGGTGGTTCCAACCACGGTGAGGCCACCCATGGTGAAGCCGCCACTGGTGGTTCCAACCACGGTGAGGCCGCCACTGGTGAAGCCGCCAACGGTGAAGCCGCCAACGGTAAGGCCGCCAACGGTAAGGCCGCCAATGCAGCTTCCAACACCGAGGCTGCCCACGCCAAGGCTTCCGACGCCGCCAACGCTGACGGTAATAGCTCCGACGCTGCCAGTGGCGCGACCGCTGCTGGCGGTGATGTCGATGCGGCGGGAGCTGACGCAACTTCCGTCGCTACCGGCGAAACCGCTGCGCAGGAACATACTCACGAAGGCGCTGCAGTGAAAGCGTCCGTCGACGATGCGTCGGCGCCGGTGGCCTCGGGTGCGCCGCTGGCTTCGGCTGAACACACATCTGGCGAGGCAGTTTCGGTTGACGAGCTGACGGCTGAAGCAGCCTCCGCTGGTGATACTGGTGCCGCGCGTGTGACCGCTGGGGAGACTGCCGCTGAGGCTCCCGCCGTGGCTGATGCGCCGGCCACCGATGTTAGAGACTCGAAGAAGGCGTCACCCTCGGCGGGCCGCGGTTCGGGTCGAAAAAAGAAGAAGCGCGGTAAATCAAACGCATCCGACTCCGCGCTTCACGAAGCAGAAGAATTCGCCGCGAGCGTCGACGCTGATCTTGCGGCAGGCGATGACGATAGTTCGGATGAAGACGAACTGTCAGCCGCAGGCCCCGATTCCAGTGAACTCGTCGCGGGTCCCCGCGACATCGACGACTAGTGCGGCCCCTGACTAGAGGCCCCCATGCCCCGTAAACCGACTGATGATTCCAACTCGCCCCGCGGGGGGCGAGCACGTACGAGTGGAAGCCGTTCCTCCAGCCGTGACCGCCCCGAGCGCGGACCCTCTGCTGGCCGAGGACGCGGCGGTGCCCCGCGCGGCGGCCAGCGATTCGATCGCGCCGAGGGCGGACCGCGCCGTGGCGCAGCGCCTTCCGGAAGTTATTCCGGGCGTTCCGGCGGCACCGGTGCTTCGGACCGCACAGCCCGGCGTCCCGGCCCCTCGGACCGGACGGCCAGACGTGCTGGCGGCACAGGCAGTTCCGACCGCGCAGGTCCCTACGCGGGCCGCGGTACCGGCGCGCGAAGTGCAGGGCCACGGCGTGGCGATCGCGATCGCCCCCTGTCCCCAGAACGGGCCGGTCGCCGTGGAGCCGCAGACTCAACACCCAGCGCAGGCCGTTCCGAGCGCCGCGCGTTCGGCGACCGCAAACCCAGCACCACCCGCGATTCACGCTTCAGCGGAACCGAACGCAGCCGCCCACCGCGTCGTGGTCCCGGCGAAGGCGGCGGCGGACGAGCCTTCAGCGATGGGGCTCGTGGCCCGCGCCGTGCGCCCAGCGCAAGCGGTGATGCGCGCGATACACGAGGCGGCCGCAGCGTAGGCGGCGAGGAACGCAGACCACGGCGCCCCTTCTCTGAGGCCGGCGAATCACGTGGCCCAACACGCGGCCCTCGCGAAGGTGGCCGAAGCCAGGCTGGGAGTGCGCGTGGCCCGCGCCGAGTAGGCGGTGATGCGCGTGACGCACGACGCGGCCGCAGCGTAGGTGGCGAGGAACGCAGACCACGGCGCCCCTTCTCTGAGGCCGGCGAATCACGTGGCCCTCAAGTAGGTGGAGCGGAGAGCGATTCGCGACCGGCTGTCAGCGAGGGCGACGCGGGCCGCGGCGCGCGCGAAGGTAGTGAGGCCCGCGAGGCCGGGGCGTCCGTGTGGAATTCGGCGCCGAGTCGGCGACGGGCGCGGCCGGGTACGCCGCGGGAAGAGGGTGCGCCTCGTGGGCGCTACGGTGGTGCGCGTGCGGGTGGTCCGAAAGAGCGGCCGCCTCGTCGCGAGAAGCGTGAAAGTGCGTACGGTAGTCGGGCGCCTGGACGAGGCAAACCGCAAGAGTCTGGTCAGCCAGCGGGCGGAGACCTCGAAACAACGCCCCCAAGCTGGACCGGAAATCCGTCCGCCGAACATCAGGACGACGGTTCCGAGATCCAACAATTGGATGATGCTGCTCAGGGTCAAGAGCATGACCCTGATGAGCAACCAGGTCGGGGCGGCGGTCGTGGGCGTCAAGAGCGTCGCGAAGCAGGGGAGCGACTTCAGAAGGTCCTCTCCCGCGCTGGTGTTGGATCACGCCGCGAGGTCGAAGAGTGGATTCGCGCCGGGCGAATCACCGTCAACGGTGAGCCGGCGGTTCTTGGGGTGCGTGTTGGACCGTCCGATCACGTCCGGCTCGACGGCCGATTGATTCGGCAGCGAGAGACCGGCGGCGCTGGGCGCGTGTTTTTGATTCACCGCTCACCTGGCGAAAATCTGCAGCAGCCAGTTGAAACGTCTGAGCAATCCGATGAGTCTGAAGAGGCCGTCGACGAGGGTGCAGAGGAAACGCGCGGAAGCGGTGCCCAGTCATCTGGCACTCCGTTGCTCGATCGCATGCCACGCCGTGCGGGACGTCGGTTTATTCCGGTGAGCCCGATGCCACGCGTTGACGGCGGGTTGGAGTTGGCGACTTCCGACGGTGACCTAGCGTCGAAGCTTCAACGCTCGATGCGTCGGCTTTCCTGTGAATTCAGCGTACGCGTTCATGGCGAGTTGAGCCCACAGGGAATCGAGATGATTACTCGCGGCGAGTTGGACACCGGCGAAAAACTCGCCATCGAACGCTGCGAAGCGGGGGGCGGCGAGGGTTCGAACCGCTGGTATTCGTTGGTGGCTCGCGGGGCGAGCGGCAAGGACGTACGTCAGTTGTTCGAACGACAGGGTGCCCTCGTCAGCCGAGTCCTGCGGACTCAACTCGGCTCGCTGGCCCTCGATCGCCTTTTGTCCCGCGGCCAGTTCCGCGAGCTGACCGCCGAAGAGTTGGAAGCACTCCTGGCGGCCGCGGAGGGCGGCGCCGACTAGCGCCCCGCAGCCCGCGAAGCGTCGCGCTTTTCTTAGGAAGTCGGTGGCTGAGCGTCGAAGGTTTCGCCGGTGATGCCGCGGCTTGCCGGGCCTAGAAGCGCGATGTACGGGCCGGTTAGCGTTTCGGGGAGCGGAAGGGTGTTGATGTCTTCCGCGGGGTACGCTTGACGACGCATCATTGTGCGTGCCCGCCCGGGGTTGAGCGAGTTCACGCGGATTGATGTGATGTTCTCGACTTCCGATGCCAGTATCTGCATGAAGCCTTCAGTCGCGAACTTTGAAACCGCGTACGCGCCCCAGTATGCGCGGCCACGTCGGCCGACGGAGCTGGAGGTGAAGAGCACGGAGGCGTCCTGCGATTGCTTCAACGCAGGGATCAAAACCTGGGTAAGCGCGAATGCAGCCGTGACATTGACGTGCATGACGCGGCACCAGGTCGGCACGTCGTAGTGTTCGATTGGCGAGAGCGTACCGAGGAGGCCTGCGTTGTGCAGGAGTCCATCGAGTCGGCCGAAGCGTTCGGAAACCGCGGAAGCGAGCTGGTCGTAGTCTGACGCCAGGGCCTTCTCCAGATCCAACACAGCGATTGTCGGCTCGGGGCCGCCGGCTGCTTCGATCTCGCCGTGCACGGTCTCCAACTTGCGGGCGTTTCGACCAATCAAAATTACCGTTGCACCGAACGTCGCGCAGGCGAGGGCGACTGCGCGGCCGATGCCACTGCTGGCGCCGGTGATGGCGATGACCCTTCCAGCGAGCTCATCGGGGCGCGCGACGTGAGTTCGTGGGTCGAAAGAATCGCTCATCTTGAGATCACTCCAAACATGACTCGTTCAGGTCAATTTAAATCGGCCAACTGTGGCACGGCGTGCAATGCGCCAGGCGTACCAGGCTTCGCTGACGCCATCGAGGCGGCCGGGTTGCAGTCGATTGGGTAACGCGTTCTCCATGCGTTGGGCGGCGCGCCATGAGAGCGATGCCCAGACCAGGAGCCCGCGTAGCGCTTGCTGATACTCGCGGCTCAACCCGGAAACGCTGCGCTCGATGTCGGTGCGCAACGATGTGAGGCGACTGCGGATCAAGGCGGCGGCGGTCTCGGACCACGGCTGTTTGGCCAACGCGTTCGTATCGACGTTTGCGCTTGCCAGCTCATCGAGCGGAAGTCGAATCCGGCCGCTGTTGGCATCCCGAGCGAGTCCCGCGAGTAATTCGATCTCGCAGATCGCGGCGCCAAGCTCTTGCCAAGCCGCGCTCCGCTGCGCCGACGCGAGCAAGTCCTCGGAGGCGGCAGCGTCAGCCAACGCGCCGCGGATGGCAGGCGCGGTCGCTTTGGCGGATGCGCTCGCTGTCGCCGATGCGGCCGGCGTGTCAGAAGCGGCTGGTGTGTGCGCTGTAGCGGACGTCGCCACGGCCACGAGCGGCTCGATCATCGCCGCGGCCCAACGGTGGCAATAGGCCTCCAACTCGCGCCGCGTCTCAAACGTCGCGCTCGCCAGATCCCACGTCGCGACGTCAACGATCCCGCACAGCCCCGCAAGTTGAGGAACAGACTTCGCGTGCGGATCGCCAAGTGCCGTGATGAGCGTCCGTATGAGCGGATGCGCTGCGCCCCCGCGGGCGGCGCGCTCACATTCTTCGCGCCACCATTGCAGCCGTGTATGAGCAACGTGGTGGTCGAGACCCGGCCGCAAGCTGTCGAACACCTCGCGCTCGATGCCAAACAACGCATCGAGTGCAGGACGCTCCGAGGGAGCCGCGTACAGCGACGCAAAATATCGCGCCGATTGTAACTCAGGAGTCACAGCCACCACTCGACCCCGAAGCCGCCGAACTGTCTAACGCCTGATCCGGCGCCGATGGATCCTGAGCCGGGCCAATCCCAGCCGGCACCCGCGCCAACGAATCAACACTCTCCAACGCAGCCAGCGGTGCATCAGCGGTGACGCCGAGGTCGGTGAACCGCCGGGCCTGCGGCAGCACCTGCTTCTCGAGCGACCCCACAGCAGCGTTGTAGGCATCCACTGCGGCGCCCAGGCGATTGCCGGCGCGGCCGAGGTGGCCGGTGAAAGTGCCTAATCGCCGATATAACTCCTGCCCGAGCTCCCGGATGACTGCGGCGTTTTCGGCGACGGCCGATTGTCGCCATCCGTAGGCGACCGTTTTCAACAACGCAATCAGCGTTGACGGCGTTGCGATGATGACGTTCTGCTTGAGGGCCGTTTCCAGCAGGTCGGGGCGCTCGGCGAGCGCTGCGGACAGAAACTGGTCCCCCGGCAGAAACAGAACCGCAAACTCCGGGCTGCGCTCGAACTGCGCCCAATAGGATTTGGAGGACAACTGCCGGATGCGCGTCTCCAGGTGCGAAGCATGCCGCTTCAGCTCCAATGCGCGCGCTTCTTCCGTAGGTGCCTCGAGCGCCCCCAGAAAAGCATCCAGCGGCGTCTTCACATCCACGACCAGATCGCGAAAGTCCGGCATGTGAACGACGAGGTCGGGCCGGAGGGCCCCCTCGTCAGATGCAACATGCAACTGCTCCGTAAAGTCGCAGTGCTCGGACATGCCGGCAAGCTCGACGAGCCGGCGCAACGTCAGCTCACCCCAGCGGCCCCGCACCTCCGGCCGACGAAGGGCAGTGACCAGGTTGCGGGTCTCACGCTGGAGTTGGGAGTGACCCTCCGCTAGCCCCTCGATTTGTGTACGCAAGGTGGCGTAGGCGTCCCGGCGTTCGCGCTCCAAAACCGCCACTTGCGCCTCAGCTTTCTCCAACGCAGCCCGCAGCGGCTGGACGAGTTGGGCCATGGTTGTGGACATGGCCGTCTCGCGCTCTTTCAACGAAGCCGTCGCAACGGCCTGATCGCGTCCGAGTGCTTCACGCGCCATCCGCAGAAACATTTCGCTATTCGCGTGCAAGGCCTGGCCAGCGAGCGATTCAAATGTCGATTGCTCGCTTTCGAGCCGCACCCGCGCCGACTCGAGCTCAACGCGCAACTGCTCAATTCGACGTGCGCCCCGAACCTGCGCCACGAGATAACCCAACGCCGCGCCTATCAGGAGAGCGACCGCTCCGATCGCCAGCGCCGTAGGCGTATCAAGTCCGTTCAAGGTGCGCCAGGTAGTTGACCGATGGATTGGTGCTCAGATGGCACGTCGAAGTCAGAGGATTGAATTCCAAGCCCGCAATCTCGCGCATCGACAATCCCGCTGCGCGGCCCCATCGCTCGAGCTGCGAGGGCCGTATGAGGCGGTCGTACTCGTGTGTCCCGCGCGGAATCAAATTCAGCAGGTATTCCGCTGCCACAATCGCCAACAAAAAGGATTTGAGATTACGGTTGATAGTGGAGACAAATAGGTCGCCGCCAGGCTTGACCAGCGTCGCCAGCGTCGCAGTCATTTTCGCCGGGTCGGGGACGTGTTCGAGCATCTCCATGCAGGTCACCACGTCGAACTCACCGCCGATCTCTTCAGCGGGGGTGACCTTGTAAGTTATGTCGAGTCCCTGCTCGGCTGCGTGCAGTCGAGCGACTTCGATCATGCCTGGCGCCAGGTCGATCCCCGTCACGCGCGCGCCAGCGCACGCCAACGCTTCGCACAACAACCCCCCGCCGCAACCGACGTCGAGCACGCGCATGCCGGCCAACTTCGCACGGTCCGCGACGAACTGGGAGCGAATAGGATTCAGGATATGCAGCGGGCGGAATTCACCCTGGGTATCCCAGAAGCGGCTGGAAATAGAGTCGAACTTACCAAGCTCACTACGATCCGCATTGCTTCCAACGGCACTCATATGCCACCCCTTATCTTCAGCCACTTCTGTGCGGACGCCGTGAGTTCATCCTCGTCGAACCCGAGCAGACGACCTTCGTTCACTGCCAAGCGCCCGGACGTCCACACATCGCTCACTTGCTCGCGCGTGGCGCCAAACAATATGGAATCTGGCACGCTCGAGGTTGGCTGAGTGGCCAGACGATTCAAGTCTACGCAGACGAGGTCCGCGTATTTTCCAGGTTCAATTGAGCCGGTGTCAGCGGCAAAACCAAGAGCGGTGGCACCGCCGAGCGTGGCCATGCGTAACGCATCAGCTGCCGACAAAGTCCCACCGCTGAGAAGCGCCGCAAAGCGTGCCTCAGCCAGCATATCCAGCGCTCCGACGCTCGCTGGATCGCCGGATCCTAGCCCGGCAACAGCCGCCAATGGTGAGGCGCCGCCTTCAACAGCGGACCACGCTGTCGCAACGCCAAAATCGCGCCCGGCCGAATCGCGAACGGCCGAATCTCTAACCGCCAGAACGTCTGCGGCGCCCAAAGCGCCAAGCCTCAGATCGCCCTGCAGACAGCGGATCACGCAAATGCCGGTGGTCGCAACAAGCGATGCTTCGTCGTCATCCCAAGAAGTATGGGGAATAGCAGCAAACCCCGGCCGCAAAAGTCCCAGCGAATGCAGCCGTTGCAGCGGAGGGGCTTCCATCGCAACCCGCGCGTCCAATTCATCAGCCACGCGCCGCACCCGAATCAGCGTCTCATCCGAGACAAACGCGGCATCCTGCGGCGCAAAATAGAGACATACCCACGGGTCAGCCCGGTATTCATCCCAAAGCTGCTCAGCGCGCTCGAAATGCGCCGTGGCGCCATCCGCCCAGACATTCGGTGCGTCTGCCACGGGCAGGCCGATGGCGGCGCGCATGCGGGCCGCAGACGCCACCCGAGCCGCTTCTTCAGGGAACAGATACATGTCCGCGAACGACGTAATCCCAGCCCGCAACATCTCCGCGACGGCGAGCTGCGTTCCCTCACGCACGAAATCCGCGCTCATACAGCGCTGCTCGGCGGGGCGAACTGTCTCTCGCTCCCATCGAGAGCGGGGCCCGCGAACAGGCAGCCCCCGAAGCAAAGTCATTGCCGCGCGTGTATGCGCATTCACAAAACCTGGCAGTAGCGCATGGTGCCGACGAACGACCCGGTCACGCGCCTCGAAACGCTCGTGCATCTCCGCTACGGGACCCAGACCGACGATTTTTCCAGAAGAAACGGCGACCGCGTGATCTGCCAGCACGGTGTTGACAGGTGCTATCGGGAGCACCCAGCGGGCCTCAATCAGGAGATCTACGGGTTCGGGCGGCATGTGCGCGAAAGCGCTGAAAAATGACAGTGCGCAGTATAGCTATTTGAGTGAGCGGAAGGGGTCGCAAACGGGCTCATGTGTTAAGATTGGCGTTTTCACAAAGCCTTTACAGGCCCGGTTTTTGATGGCCGAAATTGCACGCGAAATTCTGACTGTCTCTCTCGAAGACGAGATGCGGCAGTCCTATCTGGACTATGCCATGAGCGTCATCGTCGGGCGTGCACTGCCCGACGTACGCGATGGCCTGAAGCCCGTTCATCGCCGTGTTCTGCACGCGATGCGCGAGCTCAGCAATGACTTTAACAAGCCTTACAAGAAATCCGCGCGCGTCGTCGGCGACGTGATCGGTAAATACCATCCGCACGGCGATACGGCTGTCTACGACACCATCGTCCGGATGGCGCAGCCATTTTCGATGCGCTACCTGCTCGTCGATGGCCAAGGTAATTTCGGCTCGGTTGACGGCGATGCGCCGGCGGCCATGCGTTATACCGAAGTGCGCATGTCGCGCATTGCGGGCGAGCTCCTCGCGGACATCGACAAGGAAACGGTCGATTTCACGCCCAACTACGACGAGTCCGAGACCGAGCCATCGGTGCTTCCGGCCCGGATACCCAACCTGCTGGTCAATGGGCAGACGGGTATCGCGGTGGGCATGGCCACCAACATCCCGCCGCACAACCTAATCGAGATCGTCAATGCGTGCCTCGCGCTGCTCGATGATCCCTCGCTCAATCTCGCTGCACTGATGCAGCATGTGCCCGGCCCTGATTTTCCGACGGGCGGCATCATTAACGGGGCGCAGGAAATTGCGACCGCGTATCGGACGGGGCGTGGCCGGCTGTCGGTGCGTGCCAAGGTGTCGATTGAAGACATTGGTAAAGGCGACCGCCAGGCCATCATCGTTACGGAGCTGCCGTTCCAGGTAAACAAGGCGCGACTCATTGAGCGCATTGCGCAACTGGTGCGTGAAAAGCTGCTCGAAGGCATCTCGCCGGATGGTCTGCGCGACGAGTCCGATAAGGACGGCATGCGGATCGTCATCGAGCTGAAGCGCGGTGAAGTGACCGAGATCGTCCTCAACAACCTCTACGCACAGACGCCGATGGAAACGGTGTTTGGCATCAACATGGTTGCGCTGCAGGATGGCCAGCCGAAGTTGATGTCGCTGAAGGAGATGCTGGATGCGTTCATCCGGCATCGGCGCGAAGTTGTTACCCGACGGACGATTTTCGATCTCGCCAAAGCGCGTGAGCGTGCGCACATCCTCGAGGGATTGGCTGTTGCGTTGGCGAATATCGACGACATCATCGCGTTGATCAAGGCTGCGCCGTCGCCTACTGAGGCGCGTACAGGCCTGCTTGCAAGGCCTTGGCCTGCTGGCATCGTTCCGCAGCTCCTGGAGCGTGCGGGTGCGATTTCCACACGCCCCAATGGCCTCGGAGCCGATTTTGGCCTGAATGGCAGCGGCTACCATCTGTCCGAGGACCAGGCCCAGGCCATCCTCGACATGCGTCTGCATCGCCTCACCGGCCTGGAGCAAGGCAAGATCATCGAGGAGTACAAGGAACTGCTCGAGCGGATCAGGGATCTCGGCGACATCCTGGCGCGGCCCGAGCGTCTCACGCAGGTGGTGCGCGATGAGCTCCTCATCATCCGCGAGAACTACGGCGATGCCCGTCGCACCGAGATCAACCGTGATCACCTGAATCTCACGACGGAGGACCTGATCGAGCCACAGGATGTGGTCGTCACGCTGTCCCACACGGGGTATGCGAAATCGCAGCCGCTCACGGAATATCAGACTCAGCGGCGCGGCGGGCGCGGCAAGTCAGCCACCGCCGTGAAGGATGAGGATTTCGTCGAGAAGCTGTTTGTAGCCAACACCCACGACACCGTGTTGTGTTTCTCTAACAAGGGTAAGGTTTACTGGCTGAAAGTCTACGAAGTCCCGCTCGCCGGACGCGGCTCGCGCGGTCGCCCCATGGTTAACCTGTTGCCCCTGGGCGAGGGCGAGAAGATCAACGCGATGCTGCCGGTCAAGCAGTACGACGAAGATCATTTCGTGTTCATGGCCACGAGCCAGGGGACGGTCAAGAAGACACCCCTGACGCAGTTCTCGCGCCCGCGTGCGAGCGGCATCATCGGTGTTGATTTGCGCGACAACGATCGGCTCGTCGGTGTTGCGCTGACTGACTCGACAAAGGAGATCATCCTCGTGTCGAGCGGCGGCAAGGCTATCCGCTTCCATGAAGAGGAAGTGCGCCCCATGGGGCGTGAGGCGGCCGGTGTCCGCGGTATCAAACTTGCCGACGGCCAGGAACTGATCGCGTTGATCGTGGTCGGCGAGGGCAACGTGTTGACTGCCTCCGCTGCAGGCTACGGCAAGCTGACTCCGTTGGAGGAATTTCCCTCGCACGGACGTGGTGGCCAGGGTGTCATCGCGTTGCAGACTTCAGACCGCAACGGCACGACGGTGGCAGCGCTACAGGTAGTGGCCGGTCAGGAAATCATGCTGATCAGCTCAACAGGCACACTGGTGCGTACGCCCGTGGACGAAATATCCGTTCTCGGACGTAACACACAGGGTGTGCGTCTGATCAGGCTCGCCGAAGGTGAGCGTCTCGCAGGTATTGAGCGGATCGAGCACCTGGAAGGGGAAGTGGTCGCAGAGGGCAGCGACTCGCCCACTGGGGATGTCCCACCAGCAGGTGACACACCCGCAGGGGACGCGACCCCAGAGGTCGCACCCGACAGCGAGAACTAAAGCGCCAATAGTTATGACGCCCGCGACACTCCGTTGGTAGTATCGCGGGCTCCTTAGTCATACCGATCTACCACTGCTATGCGAGTGTTCAATTTCGCGGCGGGGCCGGCGACGCTGCCCTTGGAAGTTCTGCAACAGGCCCGGGACGAAATGCTGGACTGGCGTGGCTCCGGCATGTCGGTCATGGAAGTCAGTCACCGCAGTAAAGCCTTCATCGGTGTCGCGCAGGAAGCGGAAACCGTGTTGCGCGAGCTGCTGAATGTCCCTTCCAACTACAAGGTCCTGTTTCTGCAGGGTGGCGCCACGGGCCAGTTCTCAGCCATTCCGCTCAATCTGACGACGGCGGAATCTACAGTTGATTACATCAACACGGGCGCGTGGTCGAAGAAAGCGATCAGCGAAGCCAAACGTCTGACGAAGGTCAATGTCGCCGCCGACGAAGCAGCGTCAAACTACAGCACGGCACCGGCGCAGAGCGCGTTGAAGCTGACTCCGGGCGCGGCGTACGTGCATTACACGCCGAACGAGACCATCGGCGGTGTCGAATTTCCGTATGTGCCCGAAACCAACGGCGTGCCGCTGGTGGCGGACATGTCCTCCAACATCCTGTCACGCCCCATCGACGTGTCGAAGTTTGGGCTGATCTATGCGGGCGCGCAGAAGAACATCGGCCCGTCGGGGCTCGTTGTGGTGATCGTGCGCGATGACCTGATCGGCAAGGCGCGTCCGGGTATTCCCGCTGTGTGGGACTACAAGGCCATGGCCGATGAAGGCTCGATGCTGAATACACCGCCGACCTTCGGTTGGTATTTTGCGGGCCTGGTATTCAAGTGGCTGAAGGAGCAGGGCGGCTTGCGAGCGGTCGGCGAGCGCAACCGCGCCAAGGCCGAGGCGCTCTACGGCTACATCGACACTTCCGGCTTTTACCGCAACCCCGTGTCAAAGGAGGCGCGTTCGTGGATGAACGTGCCGTTCACACTGGCGAAACCCGACCTCGATAAAACCTTCCTGAGCGAAGCCAACGCCGCCGGACTGACCAACCTCGAGGGTCATCGCTCCGTGGGTGGCATGCGCGCCAGCATCTACAATGCAATGCCCCTGGAAGGAGTCCAGGCGCTCATTGCATTCATGAAGGACTTTCAACGTCGTCACGGATGAAGTACAGCTCATGCGCTACCGAATTCTGACCCTGAACAACATCAGTGCCCGCGGTCTGGAACGTCTGCCGCGGGAGCGTTACGAAATTGCCTCGGACCTGGATCGTCCGGATGCCGTTCTCGTGCGCTCGGCTGACATGCACAGCACCCCGATTCCGGACAGTGTGCGCGTCGTCGGCCGCGCCGGCGCCGGTGTGAACAACATTCCGGTTGCCGAGCTCAGCAAGCGCGGTATTCCGGTATTCAACTCGCCCGGTGCCAATGCCAATGCGGTGAAAGAGCTGGTGCTCGCGGGGTTGTTTCTCGCAGCGCGAAACATTTGCCCCGCATGGTCGTTCGCACGCTCACTGACCGGCGACGATCACACCATTGATGAGGCGGTGGAGAAGGGCAAGAAGAAGTTCGTGGGCTTCGAGCTTCCCGGCCGCACGCTGGGAGTGGTGGGCCTGGGCGCGGTCGGCGTGGAAGTCGCCAACTCGGCGCTGGCGTTGGGCATGAAGGTACTCGGCTACGACCCGCAGATCACGGTGCAGCGCGCCTGGCAACTCTCATCGACCGTCGAGCAGGCGTTGTCGCTGGATGATCTGTTCGCGCGTGCGGATGCGATCACCGTGCACGTGCCGCTCAACGATCACACGAAGAAGCTGGTGAATGAAGCCCGTCTCAAGCTGATGAAGAAGAGCGGCATCATTTTGAACTTTGCGCGTGCGCCGATTGTGGATGACGAGGCGGTCATCGCCGCCCTGGACTCCGGCCGGCTGCATTCCTATATCTGCGACTTCCCGAAAAATGCCCTGAAGGACCATCCCAAGGTCGTGACCCTGCCGCACCTGGGCGCCTCCACGGGCGAGGCCGAGGAAAATTGTGCCGTCATGGTGGCGGAACAGGTGCGCGACTTCCTGGAAAACGGCAATATTCGCAACAGCGTCAATTACCCGGAAGCCGTGATGCCGCGCGCGCCCAATACCACGCGCCTGGTTATCGCCAACAGCAACGTGCCCAACATGGTCGGTCAGATCTCCACCAGCCTTGCCAGCGCCCGCATCAACATTGCGGACCTGCTGAACAAGTCGCGGGGCGAGTACGCCTACACCCTCATCGATACCGATGGCACCGTGAGCGAAGACATCCTGAAGCGCATCAGGGGCATCAGCGGCGTATTGTCCGCCCGAATCGTCTGATGGCACGCAATGGCGATAATCGTCAAAAGCGCGCGGTTGGCCGCGCGCCACTGGATCTCGGCAAGGTTCGCAGCCAGATTGACGCCATCGATGAAAAGATCCATGCCCTGATCAATGATCGGGCCCGCCTCGCTCAGCAGGTCGGGATCTCGAAGACCCAGGAAGGCAAGACGGTCGACTTCTACCGCCCCGAGCGCGAAGCGCAGGTGCTGCGGATGGCCAAGGAGCGCAACAACGGCCCGTTGCGCGACGAAGAAGTCCTCAGGTTGTTTCGCGAGATCATGTCCGCCTGCCTCGCCCAGCAGGAGCCGCTGAAGGTGGCGTTCCTCGGCCCGGAAGGGACTTTCACTCAGGCTGCGGTCCTCAACCACTTTGGTCACTCGGTGCGCGGCTTGCCGCTCACCTCCATCGACGAAGTGTTTCACGAGGTGGAAGCGGCCAGCGCGGACTTCGGGGTGGTGCCGATCGAGAACTCCACCGAAGGGACCGTGAACCATACGTTGGACCGGTTTATCGCGTCCCCGCTGACCATTTGCGGCGAGGTCGAATTGCGCATTCATCACTCCATCATGGGGAAGATGAACTCGTTGGGGCGCATCGTGCGCATCTGCTCGCATCCCCAGGCGTTGGCACAGTGTCGTGTCTGGTTGGATGAGCATCTTCCCGATGTCGAGCGGGTGCCGGTATCGAGCAATGCCGAAGGTGCGCGGCGCGCCCGGGACGAGCAGGGCACCGCGGCGATTGCCGGTGAAACGGCTGCCGAAGTCTACGAATTGAAGATACTCGCGGCCGAAATCGAAGACCGGCCCGACAACACGACGCGGTTCTTTGTACTGGGCCGCAAGCTTTTCACACCCAGCGGCGACGATCGCACGACGCTGTTGGTTTCGATCGGACACACAGATTCGCCCGGCGCCTTGCAACGCCTTCTGCAACCGCTGGCCGATCACCGGGTCTCCATGACCCGCATCGAGTCACGTCCCTCGCACAAGAAGAAGTGGGACTATGTTTTTTTCATAGATATTGAAGGGCATGCGGACGACAAGCATGTTGCCGAGGCGCTGGCCGAGCTGAAAAAGCGCGCCTCGCTGTTCCGCATTCTCGGTTCCTATCCGCGCGCGGTGCAGTAGTTTTTATGTCGAGATCTGGAATGCGTAAATATCTGGCCGGCCCGGGCGGTGTTGCCCAGGGCGAGCTGACAGTCCCCGGTGACAAATCCATCTCGCATCGCTCCCTGATGTTGGGAGGAATTGCCGAGGGTGTTACCGACATCACCGGCTTCCTCGCCGGCGAGGACTGTCTGTCGACGCTCCGTTCATTGCAGGCGATGGGTGTTCGCATCGAGCGTCCCGAAGAGCAACACGTGATTGTTCACGGTGTTGGGCTCCACGGCCTGAAGGCCGCCGCCGAGCCCTTGGATATGGGAAACGCCGGCACGGCCATGCGACTTTCCATGGGATTGCTGGCCCCGCAGAATTTCAAATCAACCTTGGTCGGCGATGAGTCGCTGATGAACCGTCCCATGGAGCGCGCGGCGGTGCCGCTGCGGCTGATGGGCGCCAACATCACGACCCAGAATGGACGTCCGCCGGTGGAGATCCAGGGCACGCAGTTGAAGGGTATCGACTACAAATTGCCCGTCGCCAGCGCCCAGGTGAAATCAGCGGTGATCCTCGCTGGTCTTCAGGCCCAAGGCACTACGCGGGTCACCGAGCCGGCGCCCACGCGCGATCACACAGAAAGGATGCTTCGAGCGTTTGGCGTCAAAATCAGCACGGAAGGCCCGACGGTTACCGTCGAAGGCGGCCAAAAGCTCAAAGGCACGCAGATCCAGGTACCGGCGGATTTCTCCTCTGCGGCCTTCTTTATGGTCGCGGGATGTCTCGCCGCGTCGGAAAAGCCGCTGCTTTTACGTAACGTCGGCGTGAACCCAACCCGTACTGGCCTGCTGCAGCTTCTGCTCCAGATGGGTGCCGATATCAAAGTGCATCAGAAAGGGGACGGCAAAGAGCCCATCGCGGATATCGAAATCCGCAAAAGCCGCCTGAAAGGCATCACCGTCTCAGAGGACCTCGTCCCGCTCTCGATCGACGAGTTCCCGGTGTTCTTCGTTGCCGCCGCCTGCGCCGAGGGCGAGACCCTGGTCCGGGGCGCCGAGGAGCTGCGCGTGAAGGAAACGGACCGCCTCGCGGCCATGGCCGAAGGCCTGACGACGCTGGGGGTCGAGAACAAGCTGCAACCGGACGGCCTGTGGATCCGTGGCGGCGACGGCTTCAAGGGCGGCACTGTCGACAGTCACGGCGACCACCGTATAGCCATGTCTTTCGCGATCGCCAGCTTGAGGGCAAAAGGCGAAATTGAAATCCTCGATGTCGCGAACGTCGCCACGTCGTTTCCAGGATTTGTTGAGCTTTCTCGCTCGGTGGGCTTGCACATCCAGACTGCGTAACCCACGCTGTCGCGACTGATGCCACGCTCACCCATCGTCACAATTGACGGCCCCAGCGGGTCCGGAAAGGGAACCATAAGTCGTGCTGTCGCCGTCCGCGTGGGATGGCACCTGCTGGACAGTGGCGCGCTCTATCGCCTGGTAGCCCTTGCCGGACTGAAACGAGGCGCGAAATCCGATGATATTGCGAGCCATGCCCAGATAGCTGGGTCCATGGACGTCCGTTTTGACGTCGCCGAGGACGGGGGCGAGCTCGTGACCTTGGCCGGGGAAGAGGTTACCCCGCAGATCCGGTCGGAAGAGGCCGGCCAAGGCGCCTCCCGGGTGGCCGCCTGGCCGCCCGTCCGTAGCGCATTGCTCGACCGTCAGCGTGCCTTTGCCCAGGCCCCTGGACTGGTCGCCGACGGCCGGGATATGGGTACGGTTGTCTTTCCCGAGGCCGACCTCAAGATATTCCTCACTGCCAGCCCCGACGAACGCGCTCTACGGCGCTATAAGCAGTTGAAAGACAAGGGGTCCGATGTTAGCCTTCCCGCCCTTTCGCGCGAGATCACCGAGCGCGACCTGCGGGATTCCACCCGTGCGGTCGCCCCCCTGAAGCCCGCGCCCGATGCCGAAGTGATCGATTCGACGAGTCTTACGATTGAGCAGGTCATCGATCGCGTCATTGCATTGGGGCGCGCACGTGGTCTCTGGGCGTAGAGGCAGTTGATTTCGAGTTGGTACGTGCAGGACGCGCGCACCTTTTTTAACTTGCCTGGGCCGCAATGGATGAGGGTCCAGTAAATGCACGGTATTCAACCCGTGCGAGTGAAGGTATGACAGAAAGTTTCGCCGAATTATTCGAGTCAAGTCTCGCCAACCAGCGTATCCGCCCGGGAATGATTCTGACCGGGCTCATTGTGGACGTCACCGATGACGTCGTCATCGTCAACGTCGGTCTCAAGTCTGAGGCAGTCATCCCCCTCGAGCAGTTCAAGAATGAACGCGGCGAGGTGGAGGTCAAACCCGGTGATGAGGTGGAAGTTGCATTGGATTCCGTCGAGGACGGAACCGGTGAAACACGCCTTTCCCGTGAGAAGGCCAAGCGCGCACGTACCTGGACGCGCCTGGAAACTGCATTCAACGACTCGCAGATCGTCGTCGGTGTCATCACGGGCCGCGTCAAAGGCGGCTTCACAGTAGAAATCGACAACGTCCGCGCATTCCTGCCGGGCTCACTCGTCGATGTTCGCCCTGTACGGGATACGTCGTACCTCGAGAACAAGCCGCTCGAATTCAAGGTCATCAAACTCGATCAGAAGCGCAATAACGTCGTGGTTTCACGGCGTGCTGTGGTGGAGCAGGAGTTCTCCGCCGAGCGCAGCGCACTGATGGACAACCTGCAGGAAGGCGCTGTTGTGCGCGGCTCCGTCAAGAACCTCACCGACTACGGTGCGTTTGTTGACCTGGGCGGCATCGACGGCCTGCTGCACATCACCGACATGGCGTGGAAGCGCGTCAAGCATCCGTCGGAAGTGGTCAAGGTTGGCGACGAGATTGATGTTCGCATCCTGAAGTTTGATCGCGAGCGCTCACGTGTGAGCCTCGGCCTCAAGCAACTGGGCGCGGATCCGTGGGAAAACATTTCCCGCCGTTACCCGCCGCACACCCGCGTGTTCGGCAAGGTCACCAACATCGCCGACTACGGTGCGTTTGTGGAGATCGAGGACGGCGTCGAGGGCCTGGTCCACGTGTCCGAAATGGACTGGACCAACAAGAACGTCAACCCCGCGAAGGTGGTGCACACCGGCCAGGAAGTCGAGGTCATGGTTCTCGACGTGGACGAGGAGCGCCGTCGTATTTCGTTGGGCTTGAAGCAGTGCAAGGCCAACCCGTGGAAGGAGTTCGCAGAGAACTACAACCGCGGCGACAAGGTGTCGGGACAGATCAAGTCCATCACCGACTTCGGCATCTTCATCGGGCTCCCAGGCAACATCGACGGCCTGGTGCACCTCTCCGACATCTCCTGGGATCTGCCAGGCGAAGAGGCCGTGCGCAATTACCAGAAGGGCCAGCAGCTCGAAGCGATGGTTCTGTCCATCGACCCAGAGCGCGAGCGTATCTCTCTTGGTATCAAGCAGCTCGCTAAGGACCCGTTCTCGGCGTACATCGCAGAGAACCCCAAGGGCACCATCGTCAAGGGTGTCGTCAAGGAAGTGGACGCTCGCGGCGCTGTCATCGACCTCGGCAACGGGATCGACGGTCAGCTGCGTGCTTCCGAGCTCGGTCGCGATCGCGTGGAGGATGCACGTACGGTTCTGAAGGTGGGCGAAGAGATCGAAGCGAAGTTCACGGGCGTGGACCGCAAGTCCCGCACGATCTCGCTGTCGATCAAAGCCAAGGAAATGCACGAGGAACAGGAGGCCGTTCAGAGCTATCGCTCCGAGACGGGCAGCTCCTCGGGCACCAGCCTGGGCGATTTGCTCAAGGAACAAATCGGCTCGGATCGCGACTGATGCTGCGACGACTGTCCTGACCGCATGAGTACTGAAAAGCTCATGACGAAATCGGAACTCATTGAGATCATTACTGCGAAGCAGAAGCACCTGCCGGCCAAGGATGTGGAGCTCGCGCTGAAGCAGATATTGGAAATCATGAGCGATGCGCTCTCCCAGGGAGAGCGCATCGAGATCCGCGGTTTCGGCAGTTTTTCGCTGCACTTCCGACCGCCTCGCCAGGGTCGTAACCCGAAGACGGGCGAGGCGGTTGCGTTGTCAGGGAAATACGTCCCGCACTTCAAGCCAGGGAAGGACCTGCGGGAAAGGGTCAACGATGGGGCCGATCGTCCCATCAGAGACTGATGCCGTAACACAACTGTGTTAAGTTCGGCGGCGTCGTGATCGAGCTGCCGCCAATCCTGCTCGCACTTGCTTTTATAGCCGTAGGCATTGCTGCCTGGGTGCTAGGGCGTCGTAATGGCGCCGCAAGAACCGTCCGACTGCCGCGTGATTACTACGTCGGACTCGACCATCTCATCAACGACCGTTTTGACCACGCCACCGAGATCTTCTCGCGCATGGCGCAGGCGGACGGCGACGCGGCCGAAATCCAATTCGCACTGGGCAGCCTGTTTCGCCGACGCGGTGAGGTTGATCGTGCCATTGCCCTTCATTCTCGGTTGAGAGAGCAAGGGGCTGTTGCCCTCCGTGAGAAGGCTGCGTTTGCTCTTGCCCTCGACTACCTCAGCGCCGGCCTCATGGACCGCGCGGAGCGACTGTTGGAGGAATTAGCCGCTTCACGGGAGTATCGCAACGCCGCGCTGGATCATCTGTTGCGCATTTACGAACAACAAGGCGACTGGGCTAACGCGCTGAAAATATTCCACGATCTGCCTCCCAACCTCCAACACGAACGTCGCACGGTCGCCGCTCACTATCTTTGCGAACTGGCCGAACACGCACTTCTTCAGGGCGACACCGAACGGGCGCGTACGCTCCTACGTCAGGCACGTACACATGACGCCGATCTCCCCCGGGCGCAAGTATTGACGGCCCGCATGACGGAGCTCGGAGGCAACTCCGGCGAAGCGCTGATGCTCTATCTCAGTGCCCTGGAGTCGTTCCCCGGCCTTGCCCTGGAAATCATCCCAAGGGTGCTGGCGTTGGCCAAACAGGCAGGGGAGAACGACGTCCTTGCCCAGCTCGCCCGGCGACTGCAACGCAACGGTCAGGTGAGCGGGCGCCAACTTGCCTGGCTACTGGCGACAGCGTTGCCACCACAGGATGTGATCCATTTGCCGTCGGTAACACGTGAATTTGATGCAGGCGTTGATTCGCCTGCCGACGCGGCCTCGCTGGGGGCGTTGTTGACCCGCATAGGGGACGCCGGCGGCCGCTACCAGTGTGATGATTGCGGACTTCATAGCGTCGGATGGTATTGGCACTGCCCCAAGTGCCGCTCGTGGGACAGCATGCGCCCCGCGGTTTTCAGATGGGCAGAGCGCACCGACGAGGCGGCCAGGGCCATATAAATTATGTGTGCTGGCATATACTTTGCTGCTTTTCGGGGCGTTAGACTCAAGCCTCTCTAAAGCTGTCCCCAGGAGATGAATTTGATGAGGACGAACTCCACGTCGGCCATTCGCACGGCCGTATTTCCGGTTGCCGGTCGCGGTACGAGGTTCCTGCCTGCTACCAAGGCCAGCCCCAAGGAAATGCTGCCGGTCGTCGACAAGCCGCTGATTCAGTACGCAGTGGAAGAGGCGTTGTCGGCTGGGGCAACACGGCTGGTGTTCATCACGGGTGCCTCCAAGCGGGCGATCGAAGACCACTTCGACTCCGATCCCGAGCTGGAGCACGCTCTGGAAGCGCAAGGTAAAAGTGACCTGCTCAACGAGGTACGGAGTGTTCTTCCGTCTTACGCTTCCTGCATTTACATCCGTCAGCCAGCTCCGTTGGGACTCGGGCACGCTGTGCTGTGCGCTCAGCCAGCCGTAGGTTCCGAGCCTTTTTTTGTGCACCTCGCCGACGACCTGATCAAGAGCGAAGTTGCCTGCCTGCGGCAGATGGCTGACGTTTACGAAGCCAAACGCGCCAGCGTGCTGGGCGTACAGGTGGTCCCCAAGAGCGACACGGACAAATACGGAATCGTTGCCGTTGACGCCGACAAGTCGGCGACCAGCCGTGTGAACAGTATCGTTGAGAAGCCGAAGCCGGCTGATGCTCCGTCCAACCTCGCGGTTGTGGGTCGTTACGTGCTGGCACCCGCTATCTTCCAGCACCTCGAGAAGATCGGGCAGGGCGCTGGCGGTGAGATTCAGTTGACCGACGGCATTGCCGCTCTGATGAAGGAAGAGGCCGTCTACGCGCACCGCTTCACCGGCAAGCGCTATGACTGCGGCAGCAAGCTGGGATATCTGCAGGCCACTGTTGAGTTCGGCCTCGGCCATCCGCAGTTGGGTAAGGATTTCGGTAAGTACCTGCAGAGCCTGAACCGCGAGACCATCAACTCCATCGCCGCCAGGGGCAACGAGTACGTGCAGGTTGATCGTCGCAAGAACGGTGTCGGCAATGGGACTGCGAAGCCTCCGGCGCGGACTACGGGGCGGGGACGGAAGGGATCCACAGGACTACGACAGCGCCCGTAGCACTGTCAGTGCGGTTCGCCAGACTCAGGCGACCGCCATGCGCTTCTACAATCTCCCGGCACAGTGTCAATCCAAGACCTGTGCCGGTTGCTTTTGTGGAGAAGAAAGGCAGCAGTGCGTCGCGCAAGACGTCGGGCGTCAGTCCACTGCCCCTGTCAGCCACCTCGATGACGAACTCATCTCCGGCATCGCGTACCTTCACGGTGACGTCCTCGGGTTTTGAGCCCGACTCTGCGGCGTTCTTCAGCAGGTTGATCATCACCTGTTCCAGCTGACTGGCATCGAACGTGGCTGCCCGCGTGGGTAGCGTACCCACGAGTTTGAAAGTCATCGCCACCTGCAAGCGGCCAATGAACGGCGCCCAGTCGACGGCTGCCGGTCTGGGCCGTGGCAGCTTTGCAAAGCGCGCATAGCCGTCGATGAAGGAGGCGAGGTGCGCCGCTCTGTCGCCGATGGTTGTGAACACGCGATCCAACTGAGCGTTCTCCCCAGCGAGCAGGCGACCCGAGTGAGCCAGTGAGTTGATTGGCGCGAGGGAGTTATTCAGCTCATGGGCAATGACGCGGATCACTTTCTTCCAGACTGCGACTTCCTGCGCTGCCAGCTCGCGTGTGAGTTGCTTCAGCAGAAACAGTAGCTGGGGTTGGGCATTCAGGTGAAATCGCCGCTGCGACAGATGATAGACCTGAGGCTCGCTTTCAACCTCCATTGTGAACAGCGTGTCGGTGTTGCCGGTGACTGCCTCGCGCAGAGGCGCGGGAGACTGCTGAAGCAGTTCCATGAAGTCCAGCCCCTCGAGTTTGCGGCCGGCGTTGAACAACTGGCGGGCTGCGATGTTGCTGTAGACAACGCGACCCGAGGTGTTGGTTAACACCATCACCAGCGGTGTGGTTTGGATGACTGTGTCGAGCAGCAGCTCCCGCTGATGCAGATCGAGACGCTCGCGGCGAAGGAGGTCGCCGAGGGCGTTATAGGCGATGACCACGTCGCCAATCTCGTCATTTGAGATCGTTCGGATGCTCACGCTGAAGTCGTGGTCGCGCATGCTGACGATGCCATCGCTCACAGCCCGCAACACCCGCGACCACGGTCGCGTAACGAGGTTCGCGATCCACATCACCAACGGTGATGCCGCCAGCAGCCCCGCGATCGCGGCAATCACCGGCGCGCGGAAATAATATCCCGCCGCCGCAGTCACGACGGCAACGAGCAGTGCGGTGAGTCCTAACCCGACGATGGTTCGCCCAGCCAGCGATGTTCGCATCATAGGCAAGGCCTAACCCATCGCCCGAGCGGCCGCCAATCGGCTGCGGTCGCCAGCGTCATGGGTTGGGTGACCTCAGCCCCAACTTGTCCATTCGCCGATACAACGCTTGCCGCGAGAGCCCCAGCTCCCTGGCTGCCTGCGCCACGACACCGTGCGCACGACCGAGCGCGGCCTCGATGGTCGCTCGGTCGAGCGTCGGCTCATCGGGCTGAGAGGCAGCGGTGACGGCAGGCAGTGCCAGCGCCACCGCTGAAATAGTCTTGTCAGTCGACAACAAACAAGCACGCTTGATGATGTTCTGCAGCTCGCGCACATTCCCCGGCCAGGGATAGCGCGTCAGCGCGTCGACGGCATCCTGTGCCAGGCTAAACCCAGGCTCCAGGAAATGCCGTGCCAATACCGGAATGTCCTCACGTCGGTCCGCCAGCCCCGGCATCTCCAGCTCAATGACATTGAGCCGGTAAAACAGGTCCTCGCGGAAACTCCCTTCCCGAATGGCCGCCTGCAGTTTCGCGTTGGTGGCCGCGATGATCCTGACTTTAGTCCGTCGCGTCGTGTTGGATCCCAACCGGGAAAACTCCCCGGTCTGCAACACCCGCAGCAGCTTCGCCTGCCCGCTGGCGGACAAATTCCCCAACTCATCCAGAAACAGCGTCCCGCCATCCGCCGCTTCAAACCGGCCTGTGCGGGCTTTAGCCCCAGTGAACGCCCCGGTCTCCGTGCCGAAGAGCTCCGCTTCCATTAATTCGTTGGGTAGCGCCCCCAGATTCACCTTGAGATAGGGCTTCGCGCGCACGGACGAGTTGGCTTGGACGATGTCGGCCAGGACTTCCTTCCCCGCGCCATTCGGACCAGTGACGAGCACTGGAACATCCGCATGCGCAATATGCGTCGCCGTACTCACCAACGTATGCATCGTCTCGCTTTCGTAAACGATGCCGCATAGATCGAACTGCTGAGCGAGAGTCTCCCGGGCCTGCGTCCGTTGTGCCCGCAATGCCTGCGCTTCGGCCCGGGCCTTTCGCAGATCCAGGAGGTTGCGAACCGACGTCAGCAGCCGCGAGTCGTCCCACGGCTTTGCCAGGTAATCGGCCGCGCCGGCCTTGACCAGGTCCACTGCTGTTTCCAGGTGCGTCCATGCCGTCAGCAGGATGATGGGTACATCCGGGAATCGGTGGCGGATCTCATGAAACAGCGCGACCCCTTCCTCGCCGGAAGTCGCCTCCCGCCGGAAGTTCATGTCCTGAATCACGAGATCCACGGCTTCCCGGCCGAGCAGGCCAATGCCTTCCGCAGGCGTCGCTGCACTCAACACCCGCGCCCCATGGATCGACAACAGCACGTCGAACGCCGTGCGGACTGCCTCATTGTCATCAATGACGAGAACAGTGCCGGCGCTCAGGTTCATACGGTACGTGTCGCCACTGACGGTGATACCGTAGATGCCTTACGGGCAGGTTGCCACACAGCGAGCTGGCCGATGGTCCACAGCAAAGGAATACCGCCTACCAGGTAATAAAGGTCCAAGCGCGGAAGTTTATATTGCAATGAGAGGTAATACCCGACTCCCAACGCGAGTGCGCACCCAATAGCAATACCGGTGCTCGTGATCATGGCGTTCTCGACCATGAAGTACCGCAGGATATCCCCACGGCGAGCCCCGATGGCGCGGCGCGTTCCGATCTGCTTGGTCCGGGTGCTGACGTTGAATGTTGCCAGCCCGAAAATCCCCAACATGCTGATGGCCACCAGCACCGAGGTCACGGTGATGAGGAAATACTCCATATTTTTGTCGATTCCGTAGCTGCGGTCCTTGAAGCTCTGCAGCGGCCGAATCCAGTCAATGATGCGATTCGGGTCAGACCCGGACAGATGTTCCTCCACGGTGCGAGCCACCCCATCGCGCTGACCCGGCTGAGTCCGGACGATGTAGTACATCGCGCCATAAAACGAGAAGGGCAGGCGGGGAAGCAGGAACACGTTGTCGATGTGGGTGTATTCCGGCCACGCTGCCTGCATCCTTTCCACGACACCGATAATGGTGGCTGGATGCTTGAGGATATCGAAAACCGGTTTGCCTACAGCGTTCTGACCGGGATAGAGCGCATCGGCTAGTGCCTTCGTGACAATGATTTTCGACTCAAATCGGGACGTCGAGCTTTTGTCGACCGGCGGCTGAATTTCCTCGGCGCGGAAATTGCGCCCGGCGACGAGGTGCAAGCCCAGGGCATCGATGCCTTGCTCATCGACTTCGATGTACTGACCGTTCGTCCCATCGGTGGGGTTATCACTTGGATGGTTCGACAGGTTGCGGGCGCTGCCGGCAGAGCTGAGTGGGATCGAGTTGATGGCTGACGCTGCGATCACGCCGCGTACTCCTCGGATGTACTCCAGATCGTTCCGGATCGCGCCGACGGTGTCGTAGTCGCGGGTGAACCCGGAGCTGGACACCACCAGGATATTGTTTGTGTCCATCCCCGTAGGCCGGCCGATCCGGTCGACTCGCTGCTTGACGATATAGACCGCGTTGACGAGTACCGCGAGCGCAATGGCGATCTGAATCGCCACGAGCACGGCACCGGTCCTGTTGCGCAACAGCGCGGAAAAAATGGGGCGTATGGCTACCATGGGTCCTCTCCTTCTCATTGGCTCTTCAGATACACAGCAGGCGGCAAGCGTCCGATACGCCAAGCCGGATACAAACCCGCCACCAGTGTCGCGACAATCGCCAGGATGACCGCCCAAATGACACTGGCGGTATCGAAGTGCGTGAGCTCCTGGAACCCGCCCGGTTCACCGAACCGCGCCGAAGCATAGAGTGCATGCACGAGCGCCAGTCCTACTGCGCTGAGAATCAACCCCAACACCGCACCGATACTGGCCAACACCCCGACCTCGACGAGATGCTGCTGGAAGACCTGCCGGCGGCTGGCTCCCAACGCGCGGCGGACACCGGTAATGGCGGCGCCGTTGAGGAATTTCGCCAACAGCAGCCCGACCGTATTGATCAGGCAGACCGCGAGGAACGCGAACGACAGGCCCACCAGCACGCGATTGTCGTTTTCCACCACGCCCTGATCGATCAGCCACTGTCCTACCGGTGTCAATTGATTCCTGCGGGGGCGAGGGAAGCGGCCTGCTGCGTGCTGGTCACTCCAGTAACCGTCCATGAAGTTCTGGAAGCGTTCGCGCGACTTTACATCGGGCAGCTCCACCCACATCTCGATCCACACGCAGTCCGAGTTCATAAACTCCTCGAACGAATCCAGGGGTTCGGGCTTCCAGCAATTGGAGCTGCCGGCAGACAGCAACTGCAGGCTCGGCCCCCAGCCGATAGGCACGTAGGCATCTTCCGGAACGTCGAACGGGCCGTTGTTGAGATCGTAGAACTTGGGTTGCGGCGACCATTCCTTCAGAACCCCGATGATGCGGAACTGGGCGTTGTTCCAGAGGATGTTGCGACCGACGCTGTTGCCGCCGCCGAACAGGATTTGATTTTCCTTGTGACTGATGACGATGACCGGTTCCGGACCTTCGTCAGCGGCTGCGACCCAGCCACTGCCGTATTCGAACGGGACGTCGAACATCGCGAAGAAGTCGGCTGAGGTTGCCCGCGAGATGACATGGTGCGGGCGCTTTTCGGCGGTGCCCCCGGTGACGATCGAGTTCACCTTGTACATCACGACCTTGCGCTCCGGGATGTTGGATTGCGCGAGGAATCTGGTGTCTTTGTACGTCATCATCGCGGGCGCGAGCCCTGGATGTTCGTGATCGTAGACGTCATTCGGGTCCCAGTTATCCATGGTGACGGCGTACAAGCGGTCGCCTTTCCACCAGATCGGGTTACCTGACATTGCGTGGAACACGGTAATCGTCATGACGCACACCGCGATGCCGAGGGCGATTGCGCCGACCATGAGGGCCGTGAGTCCCGGGTTGCGCCGGAAGCTCTTGAGTGCGAGTCGCAAGTAATAAGCGGTCATGGCTGGATACCTCAGGCCGGCACTGCGCGCGGCTCGTACACCTTCAGATCGGATATCTGACCGTCGACGACGTGCACGTTCCTGTGAGCGCGCCGTGCGAGCTCGGGATCGTGCGTCACCAGTACGATGGTGGTTCCCATCTCGTTGATCTGCTCCAACAGATCCATCACCTGGCGCGCCATGAGCGAATCCAGGTTGCCGGTCGGCTCGTCTGCAAGCAGGAAGGCCGGATCCCCTGCGATGGCTCTCGCGATGGCAACACGCTGTTGCTGACCGCCCGAAAGCTGGGAAGGCATATGCTTCACACGCGACGCCAGCCCAACCAGCTCCAGTGCGCTCGAGATCCGCTCGTGCCGGTCCGTTTGCTTCAACCGCCGATAGCGAAGCGGCACATCCACGTTGTCATAGATGTTCAGATCCGGAATCAGGTTGAAACCCTGGAAGATGAAGCCGATCTTCTCGTTGCGCAGGTGCGAGCGCGCATCGTCCGAGAGGCCTCTGACATCCTTGCCGTCCAGGGAGTACTGACCGCTTTCGAACGTCTCGAGGAGGCCGGCGACGTTCAGGAACGTGGTTTTTCCCGAGCCGGAGGGGCCCGTGACGGCCACGAACTCCCCGGAGGCCACTTCGAGCGAGAAATCCCGCAGCGCGTGGGTTTCTATCAGGTCCGTGCGGTATACCTTACCGACGTTCTGCATTTTGAGCATGACTTTCAGTCCTCAATTTGAAATCAACAAGTCGGGCGCGTCGTTGAAGTCGCGCGTGTCCGAAACAATGACCCGGTCGTTTTCCGTGAGTCCGTGCAGCACTTCGATCTCCGAAACTGAGGCCGCGCCGAGCTGCACCGGCGTGCGTACTGCGTGGTCGCCGCGAACGACATACACTTGGCTCGTGCCTTCGTCGATCTGCGGGCCACGCTCGAATTTCAACACGTGATCGCGTTCGTCCAACACTATGCGTACGGAAGCACGCTCGTTCTGGCGCAACCCCGGCGGCTGTTCCTTGAACCGAACCCGCCCTGTCACCAGGCTCTGCCGGACTTCTGGTGAGATAGCGGTGACGGTACCCGGTTGCATGCGGCCCTCGAGAGTGATCTCGGCCGCCATGCCGGATTTGATGTCGCGCGCGTATGTTTCGGAGACCTGAAATTCCAACTCGAAGGCGCCGAGGTCCACGACCGTGATGATGGGAGCGCTTTCTGCGATTCGAGCTTTCTCGGGCTGACCGAGATTGGCCACCATGCCGTTGACGGGTGAACGGACGTTCAATTCGTCGACCCGCCGTTTGAGGTTCTCGACGACGAACGCCTGGCGATCACGTTCGAGCTTGCGGGTCTTGAGGTCGAGCACGACGCTGTCGCGCTCCAGGCCTGCGGTATCGCGGGCGTGCTCGAAATTGAGTTTGGCGGTGGCGACGTCATCAATCGAGCGCTGGTAGTCGCGCTCGCTCATCGCGCGCTGGTCCCAGGCCCACTGAGCGCGTTTGAGCTCGCGTTCCGCTGCAGTGATAGCCACTTGAGCCAGATCTGCCTGCTGCTTGCTCGTCAGCAATTGACGGCGGATCTCGATTCCCTGGCGCTCCAGCGCGGCGTTGAGACTATCGAGCGTGGCGTGCTCGCGTTGATATTCGTTGTTGAGCTCGGGGCTCTCCAGCGTCGCGAGCACCTGGCCTTTGGTAACGGTATCGCCGGCGCGGACTACATAGCTCACTGTGCCTGGAGCCACAGCGAACAACGTTGGGTTGACGGCGGCAATGACGGTGCCTTGTGCGGCGACATCGCGCACGAATCGACCCTTCGTTACAGAGACGATGCGCAGACGCTCGGCTGAGATAACGTGGCTGGAGTTGGACCATGCATGGATGAGCCATGCGACGAGCGCCAGGAACACGATCGACGCCGCCGCGGCGATGTGTACCCTCCGCTGCTTGTGCCACGGCTGTTTCGCCGGGGCGATGCTGGTGTCCTGCCTCTCAGTGCCTCGGACGGAGGCTGCTTCGGAGATGCGTTTGAGTTCGGCGATTTTCATGTTGCAGATGCAATTGCACCCACCGTGCCAGTCCTGCGCGTCGCTGTAACTAACTGATTTAACATGGATTATGGGCAGTCGGTCGCGCCACGAGAGTGTCCGGGCCCCGGACACCGGACAGGTGACCGGACAGCGTCCGGACGCGGGCAGCGGACGGTGCGGACATGCTGCAGCAACCGTGCGGACATGGAGCGTTAACTTAGGCGAGCGATAATCGCAGCAGCACAATGGAGGTTGTCCGACGCGCTGTTGTCGCCAACTGGCGGCGCTCAATGTTGGCTGTGTTGCACGTCAACGGCGCATACATGCGTGTACGCGCCCCGTGATCGCGCACAGCCTCTGCTTGGCTGTCGTTTCGGCTTGCGCCCGCGTGCGCGTGCACGCAAGCTCACACTAACATTTACCCAGGAGGACCTGATGGCCACTCGCCGTCCCACCGAGCCCCCTCGCAGCCCTGATCTGTCGAAGGAAATCCCCAACGTTATTAAGGCAGACGAGAAGCTCGCCCCCAAGGCACCTCGCGTCCGTGCGAAGTCGACGACACCTCGCGCGAAGAAGCCGGCTGATGCTGCTTCAAAGGCTCCCACGGCAGTTGCCGTCAGCGAAGACGTCCGTCGCGGCATGATTGCGGAAGGCGCCTACCTGCGTGCCGAACGACGCGGCTTTGCTCCTGGTCATGAGGCGCAGGATTGGCTCGACGCAGAGGCTGAAGTCGACGCACTGCTCAAGGCACGCGCCGCAGCCACGTCACAGTAAGTTCGCTTTGCGAGACGGCCACGGCGGTTCGCCCGCTGCGGCTGGAAGCTATTCCTCCGCCGATAGTCGGCGTTGGCAGGGACGCTCAACTCATCGCTTTGCCTAGGTTGAAAACCCGCGATGCTTCGCCTGCGTCCGCGGGCGACGTCTACGCGATCACCGTCAGTGCTTAGCGGGCGTTTTCGCCGTATCGGGCGGTGCCAGACCGTTGGAATACAGTACCTTTCCATCCGGCGTGACGAAGATCGCGTCGTACTGCGGCATCCGGTTGATGATTTCCAACGCCTTTTCCGGCCCCAGCACGAAGGCCGTCTTCGACATCCCATCCGTCTCTGTCGCGGTGGGTCCTAGGATGGTGGCACTGCGAACCTTGCTCGCCGAGTGACCCGTCCGCGGGTCGATGATGTGGTGGTACCTGACTCCACCCTCGTCGAAATAGCGTTCGTAGTCGCCCGACGTTGACATCGCCGAGTTCACGATCGGAATCCGCGTGACGACCTTGTTTTTGTCGTCAGGATTGCGGATACCGACGACCCACGGCCGGCCCATGCGATCGCCGATGATGCGCGAGTCGCCACCCGCGGTGACGAGCGCGTGTTGGAATCCGCGTGCCTGCAGAATACCGATGCCGTGATCGACGGCGTATCCCTTGCCGATGCCGCCGAGGTCGATCCGCATTCCAGGGCGCTCGAATTTGACGGTGTGGTGCTCCGAGTCGAGCAACATGTTGCGCCAGTTCACGCCGGGGAGGGCCTGTTTAATCTGCTCCTCCGTCGGCTTCACGTGATGCGGGAAGTCGTAGAGGTGACCAACACTCGCGTACGTGATGTCGAACGCGCCCTCGGTGATGATCGAATAGTGCGTCGACAGCTTGATCAGGTCGAACAGCTCGGGATCAACCTGTACCGGCTCCTGCGCGGCGCGCTGATTGATGTGCGAAAGCTGGCTCTCGGGCTTGTAGTGGCTCATGAGCACGTCGATACGGCGCATGTCCGCCATCACGGCGTCGATGGCCGCTTCGGCCTTGACGGAATCTTCGCCCCAGAGCTCGACGTAGATACTCGTCCCCATGATCTCGTCGTTCCGCTCGTGCCACTCCGCCCACGCGGGCGAGGCCAGAAGAGCGAGTACGGCTGCAAAGAGCTGCTTTCTCATAGGGTCGCGAGGCTAGCCGACGTACCTGGCGATTGCCATGCAGATGACCGTGATGGCCAGCAGGCCTGCGGCAATACGCTGGCCCTTCACAGGATTTTTCTTGTGAGTCGCGCCCTGCACGCCGGCGGCAATTACCGCGCACAGTGCGCCGAGGGCCAGCGTGTGTTCCATGGGACCGTGTGGGCCGCGGTGCAGAATGCCCCACAGACCTACGCCGGCCAGTATCGTGAGGGTCGCCGCACCCATCTGCGGGCCGAACAAGGTCGACGCGCCGGTGCCACCCGATCGGACGATGGTGAAGGTCGAGCCGGCCCAGAAGACACCGGCGAGAATGTGAAGCCCAATCAGAACAATGATAACCAGTTGCATGCGGTCGCTCCCTCGCGTCTCGAATGGCGCTATGATGAGGCATGACAAGAATAATTTCGCGCCGTCAGATGTTGTCGTTCGCGTTGCTCACCGGCGTTACAGCCCGTGTGTTGGCGGATGCACCGCCTGCGAAGGTGAACGAAAAGGACTCCGTGGCCGTCGCGTTGGGTTACGTCTCGGACGCGAAGCACGTCGATACAAAAGCGAGTCCGCAGTTTAAGGCCGGGTCAACGTGCTCTAGCTGTTCGTGGTACCAGGGCAAGCCAGGCGATGCCGCCGGCGGTGCGTGCACGTTCTTTCCCGGGAAGAACGTCGACGCCAATGGCTGGTGCCGGATGTACAACAAGAAGCAGTAGTCGCTTACGGCCGCCAAGCCGGGGGCGTGAGCCTTCGCTTTCCGTCGGATGACATTTTGACCCCGGGCTCGTCGAGCGCCTCGCGATCCCATAGCTCGCACGTGACTTGCCGGTGCCGCTGGTCCAGCGCCTCGCAGTAATTGGTATACAAGCACAGCCGTACCTGCGCGCCGTGCCCCGCAATCACCTTGCGGAACCAATCCGGATCCGCGAGCGCCTGCCGCGCGAAGCCAATAATGTCCGCCTTCTCGCCGGCCAGGCACGCCTCCGCCTGAGCGAAGCTGTGAATCCCACCAGCGGCAACCACCGGCGTCCCAAACCCGGCCTCCCGCACGGCTGCACGAATACGTGCGGTCGGTTCGAGGTTTCGACCAAATGGCCCCGCCGCATCGGAATAGTACGAAGGCATGCACTCGTACCCGCTGCGTCCCGTATACGGGTAAGCCGCGTCGCCGACCTTGGGCTGCTTGGCATCGTCGAACTTGCCACCCCGCGACAGCGACAGAAAATCCATCCCTGCACGCGCGAACTCGGTGCCAAAGAACACCGCGTCGTCGGCATCGGACCCGCCGGCGATGCACTCGTCTGCGAGAAACCGACATCCAACAACGTAGTCTGGACCTACCTCCTTGCGAACCTGCGCATAAACCTCCAGCGGAAGTTTCACCCTGTTGGTGACCACCCCGCCGTAGCCGTCGTCGCGTGTGTTCGCACGCGAGAGAAAGGACGCCATGGTGTACGCATGAGCGTAGTGCAGTTCCACGCCATCGAATCCCGCTTCGCGCGCGCGGCGCGCCGCATCGGAAAATAGTCGCGGCAAATGCAAAGGCAGGTCGCGAATGTGATCCAGGTGCGTGTCAGTGACACGCTCGCGTGCCCCAAATTCGAGGGCATTGAGTTCCCGCTCGTCCAACACCCTTGCGGCGTCTTCCGGAGTTAACGATACCAACCAGGCGCGAACCTCAGCGTCGGTCGCTGACGCATTTCCGAACGCTTCGCGATGTCGAGGAGTGATCGCCAGGAATTGTCCGAAGTAACGCGACGGCACTGGCCGTCGCCGGATGGACAGGAAGTCGATTAGCTGTATGAAAAGCCGCGTCTGCCCGCCGCTTGCCTCACGCACCACGCGAACGAGGTCGCGAAGGCCGGGAAGAAACCGATCATGACCGGCACGGAGGAGGGGCCCGCTGGGAACATCCCTGATTCCAGTGGCCTCAACAACGATGGCCCCAGGGCGCCCGCGTGCAAAGCACTCATACCACTCGAGCACTTCGGGTGTGACAACCCCGTCGTCACTCGCACGCCACGGCACCATGGCCGGAATCCACGTGCGTTGGGCAAGGGTGAGCGGGCCAACCTGGCTGGGCGAAAATAGGCGCGATGCAGCGGCCTCAGCAGCCGACGGCCAGTTGCCGCCATCGGCCGTGTGTTTGATACGTTCGGGTGGGCGCCACATGGTTTATTGCCTTCGCGTTGCTGCAGGCGGTGGCCGGCACATTGAGCCCGGGGTTGTTGCGCGGCCGATAGTGGCGCCGCGGTCGATCCCGCGATGGGCATCGGCCACGCCTCCTACTCGTTCGGCAACACCGCCGTCGCTTCGATCTCGACTTTTGCCTCGGCCTCCATGAGGGCGACTACTTGCACCACGCTCATGACGGGAAAATTCTTCCCCATGACCTGGCGATAGGCCGCTCCGATGCTCTCCAGATCGCTGAGATATTCGTCGCGGCTCGTGAGATACCACGTCAGCCGCACAATGTGCTCAGGGCCGGCCTGCGCCTCAGCGAGCACCGCACAGATATTCTCCAGAGCCTGTCTGACCTGGTCGGCGAGCTTCGTGCTGCTGAATTTGCAGGCTCGGTCCCAGCCCACCTGGCCGGCCACGAAAATCTGCCGACCCGTAGCCGCAATGCCATTGCTGTAGCCGCTGGGGCGCGGCCAGCCGGCCGGCTTCAGCACCTGGAAGTCGTTTGCAATGTCAGTCGCTGTAGTCATCTATTGCGCCTTGCGCGCTGCGTTGAGCAGCTCGCGCGCGATAATCAGTTTCTGCACTTCAGTAGCCCCTTCATAAATTCGCAGCGCGCGGATGTCGCGATACAGATGCTCCACGGTTTCGCCGTGAACGACGCCGCGCCCGCCGAAGATTTGTACCGCGCGATCAATCGCGCGTTGTGCTGATTCGGTGGCGCTCATTTTCGCCATGGCCACTTCTTTGGTGACCGTGTCGCCACGGTCACGCAGCCAGGCTGCGCGGTAGGTTTGCAGGCGGGCGGCATCGATTTCGGTTGCCATGTCTGCCAAGGCAGCTTGCGTTAGTTGCAGGTCCGCCAGCGTTTTGCCAAACATGGGCCGGGTGAGCGATTGCTTCAGCGCTTCATCGAGAGCGCGTTGAGCAAAGCCCAGCGCGGCGCCGGCGACGGACGTGCGAAACACGTCGAGGGTCCGCATGGCCAGTTTGAATCCATCACCTTCGGCCCCGAGGCGGTTGCCCACCGGAATGCGGCATTCGTTGAACGCCAAGGTGGCGAGCGGGTGGGGCGCGATGACGTCGATGCGCTCGGCAATAGAGAAGCCAGGAGCGTTGGAATCGACGACGAATGCGCTGATGCCGCGAGCGGTCACCGAACCGTCAGGGCGAAGCTCCGCAGGGCTGGTGCGCGCAAACACGCAATAGAAGTCGGCGATGCCGCCGTTGGAGATCCAGGTCTTCTGGCCATCCAACACATAGCTGTCGCCGTCGAGGCGAGCACTGCATTTAATCGCAGCCACATCCGACCCAGCGTCCGGCTCGGACAGAGCGAACGCCGCAATCGCCTCGCCGGCTGCAACCCGAGGCAGATACTTCTGCTTGATCGCAGGCGACCCAGCCAACGTGATAGCCCCGCTGCCCAACCCCTGCATAGCAAATGCAAAGTCCGCGAGCCCATCATGATAGGCCAACGTCTCGCGAATGATCGCCAACGCCCGCACGTCAAACCCAGGCGCCGCGCCGGCACCAACCGCCGAGCCCGAACCGCCCGCGGTGCCACGATTGGCAGATCCGCCGCGCGCCACATCAACTCGCCCGGCCCCCGCGGCAACCGTTTTGTCGGTGCCCAAACCCGCCAACATCGCCTCGCCCGGCACGGAATACCGCGTCCACCCCGCGCGACCAAGGTCGCGAACCAACTCCCGACACGCAGCGTCAACAGACGCCCGGTCTTCAGCATGCGCACCGCCACCATCAGCGAATCGCTTAAAAGCCCAAGCGTCAACCTGCGCAGCCAGCTCCCGATGCCCCGGCGTAAAGAAAGGCCACTCCAGGAATTCCCGCGTGCGCACGACCTCAGTTGCCCTCAAATTGCGGCTTCTGCTTAGCCGCAAACGCTCGATACGCTCGGGCAAAGTCTTCCGTCTGCATACAGATAGCCTGGGCCTCCGCCTCCGCGTCGATGGCCACGTCAATGGGCATATCCCATTCCTCGTGCAACATCTTCTTCGTCATGGCGTGGGCAAAGGTGGGCCCGCCAGCCAACTCCCGGGCAAGCTGCAGCGATTCCTCCAACACCTTCTCAGGGTCAACCACGCGGTTGAAAAAACCCCACGAGGCGCCTTCCTCAGACGACATCGAGCGCCCCGTGAACAAAAGGTCCGCGGCACGCCCCTGCCCAATGATCCGTGGCAACAGAGCGCATGCGCCCATATCGCATCCCGCCAACCCCACACGAGTAAACAGGAAGGCTGTCTTAGTCCGTGGCGTCCCAATACGCAGATCCGACGCCATCGCCAGAATCGCCCCCGCACCGGCGCAAACACCATCAACCGCAGCGACGATAGGCTGAGGGCAGTGTCGCATCGCTTTGACCAGATCGCCGGTCATGCGCGTGAAATCCAAAAGCCCTGCGTAATTCATCTTCGTCAGCGGCCCGATGATCTCGTGCACATCGCCGCCCGAGCAGAAGTTGCCTCCCGCGCCCGTCAACACAAGGGTCTTGACCTCAGAGACCTTCGTCAGCGCACGGAACAGATCCCGCAGCTCCGCATACGACTCAAACGTCAGCGGATTTTTCTTATCAGGCCGATTCAGGGTGATGACCCCGACCCGACCCTCCTGGCGCCACAGAAAGTGCTGCGGATTGAATTCAGTCATGTTTGCCGATGTGTTGCTTCAGTTCGCCCAGCAGTTCCGTGAGCTGGTTCTTCTGTTTTACGCTCATGCCCTCGAACAGCCCGATGATCCACTGCTCGTGCTCGCTCGCCATGCGCCGGAACTGCTTCTGGCCTTCCACGGTCAGCTTGACCCGAAATACGCGCCGGTCGGCCGGGTCGACCTCGCGAATCACCAGGCCTTCCTTCTCCAGGCCGTCGGTGATGCCGGTGACATTGCCGCCGGTCACCATCATCCGTTGCGACAGCTCGCTCATCTTCAGCCCCTGCGGCGCGCGTTCCAACTGGGCCATCAGGTCGAAGCGGGGCAGGGTGGTGTCGAAATTCGCCTGCAGTTTCTGCCGGACGAAATTCTCGATACGGTTGGTGCAACTCAACATCCGCAGCCACAGGCGCACCGACAGATGATGGTCATCGTGAACGCGGGTTTCGGCATCGACGTGCGGCTCGATCAGTTTGAGCGAGCTCTTTTCTTTTGGCATTTTCCCCCTCCTCAAGTCACTTCGCCGCCGGCCAGCACGAGGCTCTGGCCGGTCACACTTGGCGAGCCCGGCCGGCACAGCCACATTACCGTGTCTGCGACCTCGCGGGGCTCGATCAGCCTGCGTTGCGGATTGGTGGCAACCAGGGCTGCGAGCGCTTCGGCCTCACTGCGTCCTGTCTTGCTGACAATGTTGGCAACCGCGCTCTTGACAATATCCGTGTCCACATAACCCGGACACACGGCATTCACCGTGATGTTGCGGGTCGCATATTCCAATGCCAGTGCACGAGTCAGGCCGATGACAGCGTGCTTCGAGCTGACATAGGCGGAAATATACGCGGCTCCGCGCAGGCCCGCGATACTGGCGACGTTGACGATGCGGCCAAAGCCGGTCTGCAACATGTCGGGAACGGCCTGTCGGCAGCAGAGGTAGGTACCGTGGAGGTTGACGGCAAACAGCTGGTTCCACAGCTTTTCGTCCGTGTCCATGAATTTCGCGCTGGCCGCCTGGCCGGCGTTGTTGACGAGCAGTTGAACGGGCCCGAAATGGTTGCGCGCGCCGTTGAACGCCCTTTCAACGGACGCGGAGTCCGTAACATCTGTTATGAATGGCCGGGCGTGCCCGGCCCCGCCCAATCCGTCCGCAACTCGCTGCAAACTGTCGCCGTCGCGTCCCAACAGGGAGACGCGCACGCCGTCGGCAACCAAGGCCGCGGCGATAACAGCGCCAATTCCGCGGCTGGCACCGGTGACAACCGCATGCAGCCCGGCAAGTTGCGTTGGCCCGCCGCTGGTACGCGATCCCGACGCCGCCGAGGCAGATACGCCGCTCGCGGCCGACGGTTCGGGTGCCCCGGGCGGCGCTGCGGAGCCGGCGCTCATATCTTCGACTCCACCGCTGTCTCGCGCTCGATGTTGCGCTCGAGCTGACTCTTGCCGGAGAGGTACTGGCGAGGCCACCACTGCGAGTAATAACCCTGGGACGCCGCGGCTTCCAGGGTCCAGGCCGGGTTGGCCAGATGCGGACGGGCAATGGCACAAAGGTCGGCGCGGCCCGCCGCAATGATCGAATTGACGTGATCACACTCGAAGATGTTGCCAACAGCCATGGTGGCGATGCCGATTTCGTTGCGAATCTTGTCGGCGAACGGTGTTTGCCACATCCGGCCGTACATCGGTTGCTGATGGGGCACCGTTTGTCCTGTTGAGACATCAATCATGTCGAGACCCGCCGTGGCGAAGGCGCGTGCAATCGTCAACAGGTCGTCCTCGGACAACCCGCCCTGCGCCCAATCGGTCGCCGAGATGCGCACCGACACAGGCTTGTCAGCGGGCCATTCCTTCCTAACGGCTTCAAGCACTTCGAGCGGAAACCGCAACCGGTTTTCAACAGTCCCGCCGTACTCGTCGCTGCGGCGGTTGGTGAGCGGCGAGAGGAAGGAGGCCAGCAGGTAACCATGCGCCATGTGCAGCTCGAGCATGTCGAAACCGGCCTGCACCCCAAAGCGGGTGGCGCGCACAAACGCGTCCCGCACGTCATCCATGTCCGATCGAGTCATTTCGAGCGGGACCTGGCTGATGCCCTCGTAGTAGGGCAGGGGCGAGGGAGCCAAAAGAGGCCAATTACCCTCTTCCAGCGGGTGATCCATCTTTTCCCAGCCGACCTGCGTCGAGCCTTTGCGCCCCGCATGTCCCAACTGGAGACAGATTTTCGCGGGCGAGTTGGCATGGACGAAATCAACGATCCGCTGCCAAGCGTCCCGTTGCGAAGCATTCCAAAGGCCAGTGCAGCCGGGAGTGATCCGGCCCTCCGGGGAGACGCACGTCATCTCCGTATAAACGAGTCCAGCGCCACCCAGCGCGCGATGCCCGTAGTGCACGAGATGCCAATCGGTCGGCACACCGTCTTCCGCGCAATACTGCGCCATCGGCGAGACCACCACCCGATTCACCAGTTCCAGACCACGAAGCTTGAACGGCAGGAACATAGGCGGACGCGCCCCAACAGCGCCGTCCTCGCGAGCCAGCCATTGCTCGTAGCCCGCGACGAACTTGGGGTCGCGCACCTTGAGATTCTCGTGTCCGATGCGTTGACTGCCCGTCAACAGGCTGTACGCAAACTGCTCCGGCGGCAGATGCACATACCGGGCTACGTTCTCAAACCATTCCATGCGGTTGCGGGCAGCGCTCTGGAGCTTGAGGACCTCCACATTGCGCTCCTTGTGATACGCGCCGAGCGCGGCGTCGAAATCATTCGTCGCGGTCACGTGTTTGACGAGTGAAATTGCGTCTTCCATCGCGAGCTTCGTGCCCGATCCGATGGAAAAGTGCGCCGTGTGGGCGGCATCGCCGATCAGCACGGTTCGTCCGTGGTGCCAGTTCTTGCAGGTCACCCGATTGAAGTTCAGCCACGCTGAGCCGCGCAGATGATTGGCGTTGCTCTGGAGCGGGTGACCGTCCAGGTATCGGCCGAACAGGCGTTCGCAGAAATCGATGGATTGGGCAGTATTGGCCTGATCCAGGCCATGCGCCTTCCAGGTCTCTTCCCGCGTCTCCACAATGACGGTCGAGAGATCCCGGCTGAACTGGTAAGCATGGATCTGGAACCAACCGTGCTCGGTCTGCTCGAAAGCGAAGGTGAAGGCGTCGAATTTCTGGGTCGTCCCCAGCCAGATGAAGCGGCATTTGCGCACGTCTACGTCCGGCTCGAAGACCTCTCTATTGTTGTTGCGGGTGCGGCTGTTGACGCCGTCCGCCGCGATCAGCAGGTCCGCGTCCCCGAAATCGGCGATATCAGCGACTTCATGCTGGAAGCTCTGGTGCACGCCCAGCTCGTGGGCCCGCTCCTGGAGCAGGTTCAGCAGCCGCTTACGGCTGATTCCTGCGAATCCATGGCCGCCGCTGACAAAGCGCCGCCCCTGGAAATGGATGGCAATATCGTCCCAGTGATGGAAGCTGCCGGTGATGGCATCGTGGCTTTCCGGGTCGGAAGCGCGGAAATTGCCCATGGTCTGGTCGGAAAAGACCACGCCCCAGCCGAAAGTGTCGTCCGGACGGTTCCGCTCGTATACTTCTACCCGTGCCAGCGGCAGCGCCTTACGCAGCAGAATGGCGGCGTACAGTCCCGCAGGGCCGCCGCCCAAGCACACTATTCGCCTCATCCTGGCCGAACCCCCTCTCGAGCTAACCATATCGCCAGCATGTCGCGTATGTTATATTGCCAAGTACTTCAAGTGTCAATTATTCTTTCTCCTATATTTTGCGAGACCTGAGAACTCATGAGCACTCCTCTTGAAACCCTGGCTCAGCTCGCCGCCGGCATCGTTTCCGGTGGCATCCGCGTCGTCGACCTGACCGTTCCCCTGGAACCGTCCACGCCCATCATCAACCTGCCGCCGCCGTTCGCGAACTCGAAGCCGTTCGCGCTGCAGGAGATCTCGCGCTACGACGAGCGTGGGCCGGGCTGGTACTGGAACAATATCGAATGCGGTGAGCACACCGGCACCCATTTCGATGCCCCGGTTCACTGGGTCACCGGCAAGGATCACCAGAACAACGCAACGCACAACATTCCCGTCGACAAGTTCGTGGGTCCGGCGTGCGTGATCGACGTTGCGGATCGCGCGAAAGCGGATCCCGACTTCCTCCTGACCCAACCGGTCATAGAGGAGTGGGAAAAGAAGCACGGCCGCATTCCTCCACACGCCTGGGTGCTCATCCGCACAGATTGGTCCAAGCGCAAGGGCGCACAGTATTTCAACGCTAAGGAAGACGGTCCTCACACCCCGGGATTCGATCCCAAGTGTGTCCCGTTCCTGGCCAAGGAGCGTGACATCCTCGGCGTGGGAGTTGAGACGGTCGGCACCGATGCCGGGCAGGCCTACCGCTTTGATCCGGCGTTTCCGTGTCACACGATCATGCACGGTTCCAACAGGTTCGGGCTCGCGAGCCTGACCAACCTCGATCAACTGCCGCCCACGGGCGCTGTTGTGTTTGCTCCGCCGTTGAAGATCGTGAACGGCTCGGGCAGTCCGTTGCGCGTGTTGGCGCTGGTACCCGCCTAATGGCAGAGCGGTCTTTCGCCAAGGAAGTTGAGAAGCTTCGTCTCAAAGAAGGCGAGGAGTTTCATGGCGAAGGCATTCTGGCCGTCACCAAGGCGCTGTTGCAGTCGGGCGTTGCCTATGTAGGCGGCTATCAAGGCGCGCCTGTTTCGCACCTGATGGACGTGCTGACCGATGCCGAAGGCATCCTCAATGAGCTCGGCGTCCATTTCGAAGCCAGCGCTTCCGAGGCGACTGCCGCAGCGATGCTTTCCGCGTCGATCAACTACCCGTTGCGCGGCGCGGTTACGTGGAAATCCACTGTTGGCACCAACGTAGCCTCAGATGCTCTGGCAAACCTTGCCTCATCTGGAGTGATGGGCGGTGCGCTCATCATCCTCGGCGAGGACTACGGTGAGGGCGCGAGCATCATGCAGGAGCGTACCCACGCTTTTGCCATGAAGTCGCAGATGTGGCTGCTCGACCCACGCCCGCAGTTGCCGGCGATCACCCGCATGGTCGAGAAAGGATTCGAGCTGTCGGAAGCCAGCAGCACGCCGGTCATGTTGATGCTGCGGATCCGCGCGTGTCACGTACACGGCATGTTCCCAGCAAAGAACAACCGCAAGCCCTCTTTCTCGGCTGCCGACGCCTTGGCTGCCCCCGCCCGCGACTACGGCAAAATCATCCTGCCGCCTTCGACGTTCGCGCAGGAGAAGGAAAAGGTTGAGAAGCGTCTGCCTGCGGCGGTCGACTTCATTGCCCGCGAAGGTTTGAACGAGTTTATCGATGGCGATGAGAAGAGTATCGGCATCGTCCTTCAGGGTGGTCTGTACAACAGCACCTTGCGTGCGTTGGAGTTGCTCGGTTGCGCGGACACATTCGGCAACAGCGGAGTCCCGCTGTATGTGTTGAACGCAACGTATCCACTCATCCCCGATGAGTGGGTGAAGTTCTGCAGCGGCAAGAGCGCTGTGCTGGTGGTGGAAGAGGGGCAGCCCGAATTCATCGAACAGGCGGCCACCCAGATGCTGCACCAGGCGGGCGTGTCCCGGGGGGATCTGGGCACCCGGATCGTAGGCAAAGAAGCTCTGCCACGGTTCGGCGAGTACACGGTCGATGCGGTGCGTACCGGGATCAGTCGCTTCCTCGACCAATATGCGCCGCACCTGAGGGCTGACGGGAAGATTCCCCCGGCCCGTAAGACGCAGGTTTCCCCTGAATCGGCCGCGAAACTTGCGGCTCTGGTTCCCCCGCGGCCGTCGGGTCTGTGTACCGGTTGCCCGGAGCGTCCGTTCTTCGCGGCGATGAAGATCCTTCAGAAGGAGACGGGTCCGCTACACATCAGCGCCGACATTGGCTGTCATTCGTTCGCTACGCTACCTCCGTTCAACATGGGCAATAGCATCATGGGGTACGGCTTGGGCGCAGCCAGTGCGTCTGCATTCGGTACTGATGGCGGCAAACGTGCGGTCGCCGTGATGGGAGATGGCGGCTTTTGGCATAACGGATTGACCAGCGGAATCGGTAATGCGGTCTTCAACAAGCATGATGATCTGACGGTCATCATCGACAACAACTATTCCGCCGCGACGGGCGGTCAGGATATTCCGTCATCGCGTTGGGCGAATGAGCATCGGCAGGGTAACAATACGATTGTCGATGCGGTGAAGGGCGTGGGTGTTAAATGGATCAAGCACACGCGCACCTACGACATGCAGGGCACGTTGAAAGTGCTGCGCGAGGCGCTCAGAACACCGGTCCGTGGCCCCAAGGTCATCGTCGCCGAAGGCGAGTGCCAGTTGAACCGGCAACGCCGCGTCAAGCCGCAGATGCGCAAGGCCATCAAGGATGGACAACGTGTCGTGCGTGAGCGCTTTGGCATTGATCCCGACACGTGTACGGGCGATCACTCGTGCATCCGCTTGTCGGGTTGCCCGTCGTTGACGGTAAAGGAAAATCCGGACCCGTTGCGGACAGACCCGATAGCTCACGTGGACAACAGTTGTGTTGGCTGCGGAGTCTGTGGGGAGGTGGCTCACGCTGCGGTGTTGTGTCCGTCCTTTTATCGGGCTGAGCTGGTGTATAACCCTTCCGGCTGGGATCGATTCCTCAATTCGGTGCGCACCGCCATTATCGGGGCGCTCCAGAGACGCAGCGAGAGCAACCGGCTCCTGATATGACCGACCGCCCGATCAAGCTCACAATCGCGGCTTTAGGTGGACAGGGTGGCGGTGTTCTCGCCGACTGGCTCATTGAAATTGCCGAAGCGGAAAACTACATCGCTCAGTCGACATCGGTTCCTGGCGTAGCCCAGCGCACCGGCGCGACGATCTACTACTTGGAGTTTTTCCCGCGCGCTGCTGCCGAACAGGCGGGACGTGCGCCCGTCCTGGCGTTGATGCCGGTGCCGGGCGACGTTGATTGCGTCATTGCGTCGGAGTTGGCGGAAGCGGGCCGCGCTATCCAGCGCGGGTTGGTGACGCCTGATCGAACGACGCTGATTTCGTCAACACATCGCAGCTATGCCGTGGCTGAGAAGAGCGCGATGGGGCAGGGGGCGGCGGATTCCGAAGGGCTCGTTAATCTCGTTCGCGCGCAGGCGAAGAGTGTGGTGCTCTTCGATATGGAAGCGACGGCCGAGCGCAATCACACGGTGATCAGCTCGGTCATGCTCGGTGCCTTGTGTGGTGCGGGAGTGCTGCCGTTCCGGAAGACAAATTTCCAGGAGACGATCAAGCACAGTGGGATTGCTGTGGCTGCCAACCTGGCCGCGTTTGAGGACGCCTATCAGAGCGCTCAGCGTGGCGACAGTGGGTTCACTGGTAAGGCGGTCAGCAAGATTTCTCCTGACATACCATCGCAAGCGCGGTCGGCGCGACTTCAGCCGGTGCTGGAACGGATCAAGCGGCTACCTACGCTGGTTCAGCCCATCGTGTTGGAAGGCGCCCGCCGGGCGGCAGACTATCAAGATGCTGAGTACGCTGAGCAGTACCTCGACCGAGTCGAGGCCGCGGCTGCGCTAGAGGCGCGCTTGTGGGCTGACGCCAGTTCATACGCTTTGCTGGAAGCCGTGTCGCGCAGCCTTGCGTTGTGGATGACGTTTGAGGACACGATCCGCGTTGCGGACCTCAAGACCCGAGGCTCGCGGTTTTCGCGCGTCAAGGAAGAGATCCGGGCGGATAAGGATCAGCTGTTCGGTATCACCGAGTTCATGAAGCCGAGGGTGGAGGAAATTGCCGGCACGATGCCGCTAGGCCTCGGCCGCTGGGTGATGGGCTCACCCGGCGTAAGTGGCTGGCTCTCGAAGCACACCTCGGGCCGCCAGATTAAAACGCGCACGTTGAGAGGCTTTGGGCTGTTGTATCTGTTGGCAGGCCTCAAGCGATGGCGCCGTGGGACGCTGCGGTTTCACGAAGAGAATGCACGCATCGAAGCGTGGCTCGCGAAGATCGAGAGCGTCGCAAAGGACAACTACCTCGTTGCCGTGCAACTAGCCAAGGCCCAGCGCCTGGTAAAAGGCTACGGCGAAACCCACGAACGCGGCTGGCACAACTTCACGACGTTGCTATCGCAAGTCGACACCCTGGTTGGCCGTTCCGACGGCGGCGCCGTGTTAGCCCGCCTAATCGACGCCGCCTTAGCAGACGAGGAGGGCAACACCCTCCGCCGCGAAATCTCGGCATTGGGCACGCCCACACCGGCGCAGTCCTCGCCGGCCGTCGCGGGCGCGGGTCGCGCCGCATAGTCGAATCGAAAGGGCGCATGAATACACCGCCCGCGTCGGACCAGCGAAACGCTAGTTCCCCTCGGATCTGAGCTCTTCCTCAATCTCCGCCGGACTAGGAAGAGATCCTTTGAATTCGGAGGGCAGTGATTCGACGAGTTGGGTCGTATAGCGAGCAATACCCATCGGCGTACTGACATTGCGCAAGGCGTATTCCGCCACAACCTTGCTGCGCGTCCTACAGAGAATCAGTCCGATGGACAGCTCATCATCCGTATGGCGCAGCTTATCGTCCACGGCCGACAGGTAAAAGTTCATTTTACCGGCATATTCCGGCTTGAACGAACCCGGCACCCAGCTCGATTAGAAACTTGCGAATGTGCGTCAGAAGTCCGTCCTCCAGTTCCCGCTCAGCGGCTCGATCGCGAAGCATCAAGAAATCGAAGTTGTACGGGTCGCGCACGATCTCGCTCGCAAGATCGGACTGCGGTGGCGGCAGCGCCTGTTTGAAATTGGTCACCGCAGACCCTTGGCGGGAGTACAAATCTGACTCGATCCAGTGGTCGAGCATGGATCGGGACCAGCCGTTAACCGTAGCTTGCCGCGCATACCAAATACGCTGAGCTGAATCCTTCAGCTTTTCGAGCAGGGTCACATTATGCCCCCAGGGAATTTCTGCCACAGCTTGTGGCAGAAACGTTGGCTGCGGCTCATCGCGAGCCCATGCCAGGTAAAAGGCCCGCATGCGCCAAATATTGCGTGGCGAAAAGCCTTCAATTCCGGGAAAGTTCTTTTGCAGATCTGCCGCAAGCATATCGACGACGGATTTACCCCACCCCGCTACTCGCTGCCGGCCGACAATCATCTCTCCCACGTCCCAATAGAGCTTGATTAGCTCTCGGTTGACTGAAAGCGACGCTCGGATTTGCGCGGAGCGAATACGTGACTTGATGTCACTCAAGAGACCCTGATAGTCCCCATCCTTGGCTGTGCGAGTGGGCGTCGGTCGATTTTGCTTCGCTGTCGGCACTTGTGTCGCTGCACCGGCTGTGGGAATTGCGGATCATACTGAAATCTCCGCCATGTCTTTCTGCCGATATTCAACAGATAGCCACTAATTCTTCGGAGCAATTTCTAACTACTCGCGCGCATTTCAGCGTCGGCGGTAACACCCTTGGTGTTAGAACGCGTTGACGCCCGTCAAGGCGCGTCCGATGGTCAACTGATGGATGGTCTCGGTGCCCTCGTAGGTGATGACACTCTCGAGGTTGAGCATGTGGCGGATGGGCACATACTCGGCGCTGATGCCGGCCCCACCCAACATGTCGCGGGCATCGCGGGCGATGTCGAGCGCCATGCGGCAGTTGTTCCACTTGGCCAGGGACACCTGCGCCGGGGTCATCACCCCTGCGTCCTTCAAGCGCCCCAACTGCAGCGCCAGCAACTGCGCGGTGGTGATCTGCCGGGCCATCTCGGCCAGGCGCACCTGGATGGTCTGGTTGTGGGCCAGCGTGCGGCCGAACAGCACCCGCTCGTGCGTGTAGTCCAGCATCTGCGCCAAACAGGCCTGGGCCGCCCCGATCACCCCCCAGGCGATGCCATAGCGCGCCTGGGTCAGGCAGGACAGCGGCCCTTTGAGCCCCACCACCCCCGGCAGCACGTTCTCCTCAGGCACCCGGACGTTGTCGAAGAACAGCCCCGCCGTGACGGAGGCGCGGAGTGAGAACTTGTGCTCGATCTCCGTAGCGGCAAACCCCGGCGCACCCTTGTCCACAATGAACCCGCGGATGCCTTCCTCGGTCATCGCCCACACGACCGCGAGGTCGGCGATGGCCCCGTTGGTAATCCACATCTTCGCGCCATTGAGCACCCAGTCCTGACCTGAGCGCTTGGCATGAGTCTTCATGTTCGAAGGATCCGACCCCCCATGGGGCTCGGTGAGACCGAAGCAACCAATCAGCTCCCCCTTCGCCATGCGGGGCAGATAGCGCTGCTTCTGCTCCTCGGAGCCGAAGGCGTAGATCGGATACATGCACAGGGAGGACTGCACGGAGACGAAGCTGCGGATGCCGGAGTCGCCGCGCTCGAGCTCCTGGCAAATCAGGCCATAGGAGATCCCGTTCAGCCCCGCGCACCCATAGCCTTCGATGGAAGAGCCGAGCAACCCTAAAGCAGCCAGCTCGGGAACGAGCTCCCGCGGGAAATGATGCTCTTCGAAGCACTTCTGGATAATCGGCAGGACTTTCTCGTCCACCAGCCGTGCCACGGAATCCTGCACCATGCGCTCTTCTTCCGTGAGTGCGCTGCGAACATCGAACAGATCCAGGGAGTTCAATTCGGCCGCTCCTGTCATTTCCAGGCCAGATAGTTTAGGTCTAAAGATATCACAGCCCGACCGCCGCTCACTACTGCGTTTGGCTGAGCCCAGCTTGCGCGACCCCGGCACGGCCGGGGAAAATGGGGCTATGGCTACACGCGCCACCCAGTTCAGAATCCTGCAAGCAGCACTGGATCTCTTCAATGAGCACGGCAGCACCGCTGTGTCTTCCAATCGCATTGCCGAACGCTGCGGTATCAGCAAAGGCAATCTTCAGTACCACTTCAAAAACAAGCAGGAGATCATCTACGCACTGTTCCAACAGGCCATCCATGAGATGGATGGGGGTTGGTACCGTGATCATCTCGCTCCGACGCTGGATCACATGGCAACGATGTTCGTGCGCCAACTCCAGCTGATTCTGAAGTACCGCTTTTTCTATCGGGAAATGGGCGATCTCCTGAGGCAGGATCCCCAACTGCGAAAACGCTACGCCGACAACCGCGAACGCCGCATGCGCGACCTGGAGAAGTTCATGTTGACGCTGCAGTCCGCAGGTCTCATGCGCTTCCCGCCGGACCCGAAGCGGCTGCGATCCATCGTCGATGTCACCTGGATCGTGAACGAAAACTGGCTCAATTACATGGACTATCACGACCGCGAGGTGACCGTAGAGGTCATGCTGGAGGGCTATGCCGAGACCCTCGAAGTCCTGCGTCCCTACATTGTCGCTGACCTTCAACAGATTACGCAGGAGTCCTATCACACCATCGAGCGCCTGGCTGCCCAGGCAGCGGCAGAGGCTGAGGCGCGCCTGGCTGTTTGACTACCGGACCATCACTTCAACCAGGGTAGGCTGCAGGGCGCTGAAAGCAGTACGCAGCGCGTCATCGAGGTCCCCAGGATGGTCGACGCGCAGAGCCGCGCAGCCTTGCCCCCGCGCGATGGCGCAGAAATCGATGTTGGGAAGCGCCATGCCGATGTTAGCCTCCAGGCCGAAGTGATCCCCGAACTGAATCAACGCTGCGTAGCGCCGGTTGTTCACGATGACAAATGCAATGGGAAGGCGCAGTTGCGCCGCGGTCCACAGACCCTGGATCGCATAGAGGCTCGAACCATCACCGAGCACGGCAATCACTTTCTTGCCCGGCGTGCCCAGCGCGACACCAATGGCCGCCGGCAGCCCATGTCCCAGGCCGCCGCTCGAGCATGTATAGAATGTATCCCGGGTGAGTATCGGCAGATACTCGTGCATCGCAGCCCGGCTGCTGGGAGCTTCCTCGACGATAATGCTGTCCCTCGCACGCAGGGCAGCAATCTGCTGCATCAGGAATTTGTCGGTCAGCTGAGTTCCGGGTAGCGGAGTAGGGCGCACCGGCCTGTCAGGCGCAGGTCGCGCACGGGGTTGCGGTCCGGCCAACAACTCGCTGATACCCGGTTTCAGGCTCGTGTATACGGAGATTCCAACAGGAGTCCATGAGGCAAGCGAGGCGTCATCGATGAGTTGCGCCAATCGAGCCCCTGCAGGCACGTGCGGGCCGGATCCTTCCACGTGGTACGTAAACACCGGTGCTCCCAACACCAGGATGAAGTCGTGGCCGGCCAGTTTGCTCACGATCGTCGCGCGGTCCGCTGCCAGGAATCCGGCAAACAGAGGATGATCTTCGGGAAAGCTGTTTCGGGATGACAGCGGGCTCACCCAGACCTGCGCCTGGTGGCGCTCCGCGAGCGCTATTGTTTCGTCCCAGGCATCGTCCCTGGCCACTGAGGCTCCAACAACAAATGCCGGGCGGTCGGCTGCGGCGAGTTGGCCGGCAATCTGTTCCAACAGCGCGGGGTCTCCTCGTACGACCTTGCTGATGAGGCGGGGCTCGATCGGCATGCAGGGTCGATCCCAATCGTCCACCGGTACTGATACCAACGTTGGCCCGCGCGGTGGCTGCATTGCCGTGTAATACGCGCGAGCGATTGCGGCGGGGACATCTTCAGCGCGTGCAGGCTCGCAGCTCCATTTCACATAGGGTTTTGGCAACTCAGTGGCCTGGGCGGAGAACAGAAATGGCTCGAACGGCAGAATCGATCGTGCCTGCTGTCCCGCCGTGATGACCAGCGGAGTCTGGTTCCTGTAGGCGGTGAACAGGTTGCCCATCGCGTGGCCAACACCGACCGCACTATGGAGGTTCACGAAAGCCGCATTGCGGGTGGCTTGCGCATAGCCGTCGGCCATGCCGACGACCACGGACTCCTGGAGGCCCAGCACATAGTTGAAATCCGGGGGGAACTCCCGAAACAGCGGCAATTCCGTTGATCCCGGATTGCCGAACAGGGTGGTCATGCCGAATGCGCGCAGAATATCGTGGGTGGCTCGTCGCACGTCCATGGCATGATAGTGAGCGCTGAGCGCACAGTTCGCAAATCAGGAGAACGGCAATGACCGGTGAGCCCTCACGGATCCACACCACTCATGTCGGAAGTCTGCCGCGCAGCGAGCCTGTCACCGAAATGCTGTTGCAGCGGGAACAGGGGCAACCCTATTCGAGAGCGGCGTTCGATGTTGTCATGGCACAGGCGGTCGATGAGGTCGTTGGTCGCCAGGTTCGAGCCGGTATCGACCTCGTCAGCGATGGAGAGACCTCCAAAATCGGGTATGCGACCTACATCAAGGACCGCTTGACCGGCTTTGAAGGCGACAATCCCCGCCAGGTTGCGCTGGATCTAAAGGACTATCCGCAGTTCCGCGAGCGCATGGCGATCTTTTCAGGCAAGCAGACCTTCAAGCGTTGCTCGTGCGTGGGTCCGGTGTCGTTTGTAGGATCGCAGGATGTAGCAGCCGACATCGACAACTTGCGCAAAGCAGTGGCGACGCATCGCCCCACCGGGGCGTTTATGAACGCCGCATCTCCGGGGGTCGTCGCGGCGTTTCAGCCCAACCGCTATTACACCTCGATGGAGTTGTATCTCGAGGCCGTAGCGGAAGCGATGCGCTCGGAGTACGAAGCCATCGTCGCCGCCGGTTTCATTCTTCAAGTGGACTGTCCCGACCTGGCTATGGCCCGGCATACCGGTTTTCAGGACCTGACGGAAGCGGAGTTTCTGGCACAAGCGCATCTGCAGGTGGAGGCGCTCAACCAGGCCCTCCGCAACATTCCACCGGAAGCTGCCCGGATACACCTGTGTTGGGGCAACTACGAGGGCCCGCACGATCACGATATCGAGCTGGAAAAGGTGCTGCCGATTGTATTACGGGCAAAACCTGCAGGAATCCAGTTCGAATCCTCGAATCCGCGCCACGCCCACGAGTGGCTCGTGTGGAAGAGCGCGCCGATCCCGCAGGACAAGGTTCTCATTCCCGGCTTGCTGACCTCCACATCAAACTACGTGGAGCATCCGGAGTGGGTCGCCCAGCGAATCGAGCAGTTCGCCGCGATCGTGGGTCGCGATCGGGTGATCGCCGGCACCGACTGCGGCTTCGGCACGTTTGCGGGAATCGGCAAGATGGATGCGCAGATCTCCTATGAGAAGCTGTCGGCCCTGAGCGCCGGCGCGCGGTTGGCGTCGCGGCGCCTGTGGTCACAGGTATAGCTGTTTGTTGATCGGTATGCCGTGCTCCCGGCAGTGGGTTTCATAATGGTTGATGAACCACCACACATCGAGCTGCTCGACGAACTGACCCTGCTCATTGAAGAAGTCGATGGGTCCCTCGAGCCAGCCGAACAGTTTCACGCCCTCAGGATGGTCGCTGACCAGCGTATGCACCAGTCCAGGGGTTTCATAGATGAAATCGCCGGGCCCGGCTACCCAGTCGTATTCGAGGTAGCGCACGCTGCCTGCCATGCAAATCATCACCACGGTGCCGTGATGCTTGTGCGTGCCCACGACGCCCGGTGACTTGATCCAAAGTACATTGCTGAAGCGGTTGTTGCGCACATCAAAGGCGAGATGGCGAATCGCGGCACCGGGGCCGAAGGGTACCCAGGGGCTCTCCTGCTCGGAGGGGCCGACAAACGTGCCGGGGACACCATGGCGTGCGACCAGATTCCGGAAAGGGTCAGGCACGTCGATGATCCGGTACGCGGTCGACGGCGGAGCCGTGATGTGTGTTGTTTCAACAGTAGACATAAAACCGTCCTCAGGGCTGAAAGTTGACCCGGAGACTCGCATACCACTGACGCGGAGGGTTGTAGTAGCCGCCGACTTCGCCCGCGCCGTAGTTAGGTGAGCCCCCTGTGACATAGCGGTCGTTGGTGAGATTGGTGCCGCCGAACGCGAGGTCATACAGATTTCCGGGCGATACGTAATGGATCGAGGCATCGAGCGAGCGCGTCGGCGGGCGCCGCAACTCCGGCGTATTCAGCGAGTCATTGAACATTTCCGCCGTATACGTAAAGGCGGCGAGCACGCGAATGGCCGCATCATTGGGCAGGGAATAGGTGTATTCCGGATCGAAGGTAATCTTGTATTTCGGGGTCTTCGGGAGCTTCGCGTCCAACTGGGTGACTCCGGTCGGATTCACGGCGCAGACCGGGTGAGGGGGCTCGCCGACGAGTGCCGAGGCCGGACAGACGTTACTTCCATCCGGCAGCGCGTATTGAGGAATGTTGGCGTTTGGATTCACGTAGGTGTAGTACGCATCGATGTACGACGCCGCTACGTTGAGCTGCAGTCCGCCACCGACGAGGGATTGCACCTCGAGCTCTGCACCCTTGATCTTCGCATTGCCGGCGTTGGTATAGACCGGCGAGATGCCCTGCTGGATATTCAACTGGATGCCGTCGTAGTCAGTGTAGAAGAGGGCGGCATTGGCCCGCAGGCGACGCTCGAACCATTGAGACTTCAAGCCCAGCTCCCAGGTCTTGGAGTACTCCGGCTGAAATTCCGCAGCCTTGGGGCTGTCGATGACCGCCGACAGTCGGGTGGTCCAGCCGCCGGCCTTGAAGCCTTTCCCCCAGCTTGCATAGGCCATGACGTCGCTGTTGAAGTGGAACTGCACACCTAACGTGGGATCGAAGATGTGCCACGACTGGCTGTCAGGTGTTGCCGGAAAGTACCTGAGAACCGCGTTGGCGCTCGATGGCAGGCCGCCCGCGCCAATAAAGGGGAAGTTGTTGAGGTCACTCTGTCCGCCCAGAAAATTCGCCTTGACGTCCGTATAGCGACCGCCGGCCGTAAATCCCACCTGATCGGTCAGGGCATAATCGGCGTGGATGAACGCTGCGTAGTTCGTATTTTCCACATCGTTCGACTGGTCATAAACGTACAGGATCCCTTCGAAGGGCACGTAGTCGTGCACGTAGCCCGCTTCCTTGAAGTAGTAGAGGCCGGTCACGTAGTTCAGCTTGTTGTCGAACGCCTTGCCCAGTAACTGGAATTCCTGCGTCACCTGCCACTGATGTTGGGCATCCGTCACTTCCTGTATCGTTTCCGGCGTGCCATCGAGATCGCCGCCGGTGTTCCACTTGATCTGCCGATAGCCCGAGATCGACTTCAATGTGAGGGTGTCGGACAGGCTGTAAGCGGCGGCCAGCGAGAATCCGAATACATCGTTGCGCGCGAAGTCCGGCCCGTTCCCGTAGGTTGTATCGATGCTGCCCGTGTTGATCGCTGCGTTGCTGTACCAGATTCGTGGTTGGTTCGTGCCGGAGTACGGAAGTCCCGCCGCGACGTTCGCGTAGTTGTAGGGTCCCGGGGGACCACCGACGTAGCCCGCGCCGATGAGCGGGGCACCGCCGATAGACAGGCCGGGAACCTGGGCGCGAGGCCTGCTGCACGCGAGGCTGAAATTGGGCACACCCGGTACGACTCCCACAATCGGCGGGGGTGGCCCGCCAGCTCCGAAGATTGCGCCGAGAATCGTGTCCGGGCCGTTGCTTATGCAGAGGTTATATAGGGTTGAGAAGGTGGACTGATTGACATTTCCCGAGTAAGTGTTGAGGACGGTGTACGGCAGCGCGGTCTGGTCCTCGTGTGACCAGTCTCCGGTGAATGTCACATTGAGCTTGTCGGACGCATTCCACAGCACCTTGGCACGCATGCTCGTCACGCCGGTGCCGCCGTAGTTGTCGGATGTCTGGTAGCCCGACTTGGGATACACATTCTGCGGATCAACGACAAAGGGCGCCTGACCGAATGCGGAAGTTGTCGGATACGGAATGACTTTCTGCCAGCCTGTCTGGTTCTGCGAGGACACGCTGATGCTCGTCAGCAGCACATCCTTGATGATCGGCAGGTCCGCCGTGAATGACACATCGCGACGGTTGTAGCTACCGCCCGTTGCCTGGGCGATGAACCGGAGGTCATTGCCCGGTGTATGCGTCACGATGCTGATTGCGCCGCCAATGGTGTTGGCGCCGAACAGGGTGCCCTGCGGTCCCTTGAGAATCTCAATCCGGTCGACGTCCAGGAGATTCTGGTTCGCGCCGATCGTGCGTGCGAGAAATACCCCGTCGACGTACACGCCCACGCCGGGATTCAGGTTGAACGCGAAGTCGTCCTGCCCGATGCCGCGTATCGAGGCGGACAACACCGAGCGGTCGGCCGAGAAAGGGGCGCCGGCATCGAGATTGACTCCCGGCGTGAGATTGCCGATTGAGTGAACGTCCGTGAGGTTGCGGCTGGCCAGTGTCTCGGCGGAGAAGGCGGTCACCGCAATAGGCACGTTTTGAATGTTCTCAGACCGCCTCTCCGCGGTCACGACGACTTCCTGAAGCTGGGCCTCCTGGGCCGCCGCATTTGTACCGAACACAACTAAGGCCACGCTGATAGCGGCTATCCGCAGGTGTGCGCGATAACAATTTGACCGATACATCTTGGTGTTCCCCCCCAACAAGAATAACGTCGCTTAGGCTGACTTCCGGTGGCGCACCCTCATCTGACGAGCGTCAGTCCCGGACTGGACGGACGGCGTGAAGTTTTGCCACAGGTTAAATTCAAACTGTCCTTGACCGGATTCGTATGCTCGCGCATCAGCGCCTCTACCCGGGCGCTTTCTCCCCGCTCGATGGATTCAACGATGCAGTGATGCTGACGATGCGCGTACAGCAGCAGTTCGTACATGCCGTCCAGACGCGTCTTGTCGAAAGCAAGTGTCTGGGGACCGACAAATGGAATGCGGGCGTTACGTTCCAGCGCCTGTTCGATCATCGGACTATGCGCCTCACGGATGATCAGGTCGTGAAAGCGGGCATTCATGTCAGCGTAGAGCACCTCGTCGCTCTCCTGCATGCTGCCTTTGCTGAAGATCCGATCACCGTCCGCCAGGCAAAGATGCAACGCATCGCAAAAGGCCCGGGAAACACCGCGCTCAGCCAGGCGACGTGCCGCCAGACCCTCCATGAGCCCGCGCAGATCGATTGCATCGAGGATGTCTGCAGTGCTTATCGTTTTGACGACGTAGCCTCGCGTTCCGTGTTCGACCAGCAGACCTTCCTGCGCGAGAACCGGCAACGCCTGACGTACGGGCGTCCGCGACATTCCCAGCCTTTCGGCGAGTGGTGCCTCGGCAACGCGCTGACCGGCGGAGAGTTTTCCCTGCAGGATCATCTCCCGTATGCGAACTAGCGCCCTGGTTTGTTGATTAGTCATTTGAACAATGACGCCTCACTGTTGGATACAGCCTACCCTCCGTGGCATACCCATGCGCGGACCGCAGCGCATATTTCCAGTCCCACAGTGCAAAGCGGCCCTCTGGGGCCACGACATTGCATCCCGTCCGCGTGATTTGGGATCCAAAATCGATCCAGGCCACATACTTGGAACGTAGGCTCGCGCGCTCGCGGCGACCCTCATTGGTCGCAGCACGGGCGGACCAGGGAGAGTTTACCGCAATGACGGTTTTACAACGAAGTAACAGGGATGGTGACGACCCACCAGCGAGTTGCGCAATGCACGTGGAGCACGAGCGCCCGTGAAGAGTCACTGATACGGTCGTGTCGCGCTCGTTCTCGCGCGTTCCGAGACAGATTCCTCGCCGTGCGCACCGAATGCCGCATTTCTCGATGTTTTGGGTAGTTTCTGGATATCGCCAGACGGATCGAGGAGTTGGATGATGGACCCATGTCAGTCCCGTTCACCCGAACCCTGCGATTCAAGGTCCGTCCGGAGTCTCGTGCCTGGCTCAACGCGGCCGCGGTCGAAGTGAACGGTGTGTTCAATTACTGCAATCAGATCTCTATCGCCACGGCCACCCGTACGGATCGCAAGCGCAAGTGGCTCTCCGGCTATGACCTGTGCAACCTCACTGCCGGTGCGACCGAGTATTTCCAACGCATCGGTGCGGACACCATCCAACGCATCTGCGTGGAGTACGCGCAGAAGCGCGTGGCGGCCCGGCGCTTGAAGTTGCGCTGGCGGGTCAGTCGCGGAGCCCGCCGCAGCCTGGGCTGGATCCCCTTCAAAGCGGCCAGCCTCAAGCGCAAGGGCGCTGCGCTGCGCTTCTGCGGGAAGACCTTTCGTTTATTTGAGCGTGAGCGCCTGGAGGGGGTGAGCTGGAAGCAGGGCTGCTTTGCGCAGGATGCCGTCGGGGACTGGTGGCTGTGCTTGCCCGTGGAAGTGAGCGTTGAGCAGACAGTCGCGCCGAAGGAGTCTGTGGGAGTTGATCTGGGGATCAAGGATGCCGCCGTGACGAGCGACGGGCAGCGCTTGGAAGCGATTCGGTTCTACCGGGATGCGCAACATCGGATCGGTGCCTTGCAACGAAGAGGCCATTTGCGGCAAGCCAAGCGGGTGCATCGACGGATCCGGCGGTGTCGACAGGATGCCTGCCATCAGTTCAGCCGCAAGCTCGTCAATACGTATCAGAAGATTGTCGTGGGCGACGTGAGCAGTCTGAAGCTGGCGAAGACGCGGATGGCGAAGTCCGTACTGGACTCTGGCTGGGGCCTGCTCAAACGATTTCTGCAGTACAAGGGCGAGTGCGTCGGCAGAACCGTACAGGTCGTCAACGAGAGAAACACCTCGCGAGGCTGTTCTAGCTGTGGAGCCCTCAGCGGTCCCAGCGGTCTCAGGCAGCTTGCTGTTAGGCGTTGGGAATGTGCGCACTGTGGTGAGTGGCACGATCGGGACGTCAATGCGGCCCGAAACATTCTCATGGCCGGGTCCAGGTGCGGGACCTCCGTGCGCGGGAACGAGTCTTCGCCTACCGAGCGTCCGCCGAGCCAGACATCGCGTCTGCGCGAGGCAGGATCCGACGCTCAGCGGGCGGCGTCATGACCACCGGACGTCAGGTCAATGCTTCGCCTGCATGGTTGCAGTGCGGAATTGCACCGGTGACTGGCCGAAGCGGCCACGGAAACGGCGCGCGAAGTGGCTCGGATCCGCGAACCCACACCGCGCTGCGACTTCAGTCACCGGCAGGTCGTACAAGCGGACGTTTCTCAACAGGTCGCGGGCCCGCCCCAGGCGCAATTCCATCAACCGCTGGGCGAAGGTCGTGCCGGCTCTGGCAAATGCGTAGTGCACGGTGCGTGTAGAGATGCCGAGCTCGCCGGCGACGCTCAGGGGTGACAGGTCCGATTCGTGCAGCCGGTTCTGCAGAGTGCACATCAGCCGGTTGAACAGGATCGGCTGCCGCGACGAGGGTTCGCGTTCCGGGCCGATTGCCATTTTCAGCAGGGTCGCAATCGGTTCGGCGAGCGCCTCCGGGGGCAGGGCCAACTGGTCGCAGGAATTCAGATCCAGCCCGGCAACGAACGCGCACAGTGCCGAGCTCCAACCGTGGCTGCTGAAGACCTTCCCGGCGTGATGCTGCGGTTGCGCGAGCCAGCCACTCAGCCAGTCGGCGGGTAACCGCAGAGCCACCGCCTTGGTCAGGCTGAGACATTCGAGCTCGTACGGCTCCGTGCCGTCGACAAAAACGCATTCACCCGGACCGATGCGCACATCGCAACCCAACTGCCGGAACCTGACTTCGCCGACGCGCAGTTGCATCAGAACAAACATGGGGACGCGCATGCGGGCGATCTTGGCGCTCGTGCGCCGGACGAGTTGGGTGTCGGCTTCGAAAAAGTTGGCGGTCGCCGGGCCCAGGTCCACCTGGTCCAGCGAGGCGTGGAAGCGGTTGCGGACCGGCGTATCGATTTCCAGCTCGAGAAACTGGTCGCAGACTGTGTCTACCCAGTAGGCCAGCGCCCGTTGCTGACCCACCTGCTGGGTGGACCAATGGCGTTGCACCGGCGCTTCGAGTCGTGCCCCCATCTTCAGACTCCTTCAGCGGCTGACGGCAGATGCTGCCGCGCTGGCGCGCTCATTTCAATACTTTACGAACCGCGGCCGCGATACGTGCCTCGTTAGGGATCACATGCGCCTCCAACGGCTCACTGTACGGAATCGTGGTGTCAGCGGCGGTCACCTGAACCACCGGTGCCTTCAGTGTGCCAAAGCGGTGCTCGGCGATATCCGCAGCGATCATTGCGCTGACCGACGCGTGGCGCGGCGCCTGATCCACGAGAACGACGCGGCCGGTTTTATCCACTGACCGCAAGATGGTCTCCAGGTCCAACGGCACAACCGTTCGGGGATCGATCACTTCCGCGTTGATCCCTTCTTTTGCGAGCTGCTCTGCGGCAGCCAATGCGCGGGGCACCATCCAGCCTGTTGCCACAATGGTCACATCGCCACCCGCGCGACGAATCTCGGCCTTGCCGAACGGCACGAGGTACTCGTCATCCGGCACTTCACCCGGTTCCAACGTCAACATGTAGTGATGCAGGTACACAACCGGGTTATCGTCACGGATGGCAGTGGCCATCAGGCCTTTGGCGTCGGCAGCGGTGGAGGGCACCACCACTTTGAGTCCCGGAACCCCCATGAACAAAGCGGTGAGCGAGCCCGTGTGTTGGCCCGCCCAGCCGGCGGTAAATCCGTAACCGGCCTTGAGTACCAACGGGACCGCGACTTGTCCGCCTGTCATGTAGCGAAATCGGGGCGCTTCGTTGACGACCTGGTCCATGGCCACGAGCATGAATTCCGCCATGTACAGCTCGACAACCGGGCGGAACCCGGACATGGCAACACCTACGGCGATGCCAATCTCCGCTGTTTCCGAGATCGGCGTAACACGCACACGCTCCGGGCCGTAGGCGGCCACAAACGCATGGTTCTCTGTCGTTGCGAGGTTCTGGCCGAAATACAGCACGTTGGTATCGCGCCGCATTTCCTGGTGGATCCCGGCATCGATCGCAGCGATATAGGGCATCTGAGCCATCAGACTCTCCGTGCTATGCGTAGTTGAAGTCGAGCGCTGACTCGAGACTCGGGAACGGGCTGTTGAGCGCGAAGGTCACCGCGTCCTGCATCTCGTTCGCGATGCGCAAGGAAAGGTCTTCCGCCGCGGCGGCCGGGAGGATGCCAGTCTGAACCAGGATACCCCGGAAGCGTGGCACTGGATCGCCGCGTAACGCAGCTTCGTACTCCTCGCGTTTGCCGAATACGGTGATGGCCTCGTGCTCGGGATAATGCAGTGGGACCCCCGGCGGCGCGATGATGTTGCCGTGCGCGGACAGGCGATACACCTTGGATTCCACGAGAGTCGGACCCTGACCCGAGCGCGCGCGCTCAATGGCTGCGCCGACGGCCTGGTAAACAGCGATCGGGTCTGTGCCATCGATGGTAACACCCGGCATCACATAGGCTTTCGCTTTGACGGAGAGCGGCTCGCCGGCCGCCGCGTTGGCATCCTCCTGTGCCGAGGTTGTGACAACGTTGTAGCCGTTATTCTCCATTACGAAAACAACCGGGAGCTTCCACAGTGAGGCGATGTTGAGCGTTTCGTGGAAGGCACCCTGTTTCGAGGCGCCGTCACCGAAGAAACACAGGACAACATCACCCTTCTTGCGGATCTGTGCGGCCCAGGCTGCGCCTGCGGCGTGCGGGATGCCGGCCCCAACGATACCCGACGTGCCGAGAAAACCCCGCTTTACGTCAGTGAGATGCATGGAGCCGCCGAGGCCCTTGCACAGGCCGTCCGCGCGTCCGTAGATCTCAGCCATCATGGCTTTGGGATCGCTGCCGAGTACCAGGGGATAGCCATGGCAACGATACGTGGCAAGAGCCGCATCACCCTCGCGGAAATGACTGAGTGACCCGACAATTGAGGCTTCGGCGCCATCGGCCAGATGCGTGTGTCCGCGGATGACGCCAGGATGTTCGGTGAACGTGCGCTTGACGCGTTCCTCGAAAGTACGGATGCGCAGCATCTGCGTGAACATCCAGATCTGCTTCTCGGGGCCGGGCAGTTGCAGGCTCATTTCATCCCCCTCGCAGCGGCTTGCCATTTTTCACGTGCCGCGTCCACGACTCGCCGCGTTTTCGCAAATGCTTCCGTCGCAGCGGTCTGCAAGGGCCATTTGCGGATGTACTCGTTCAACACCTCGACACCGATCGGGCCCGAATAACCCTGCGTCCAGACCGCGTGCAGGAACGCGGCGAGATCGAATTCGCCGTCGCCCGGCAGCAGCCGCTTGTTGATGACGGAATCCTCCAGGTCCACCGGCATGGCGAGCGTTCCGTCGTTGATTTCAACACCGAGCGGAACGTGACGGCCGATCTTGCGCACGATGTCCTCCGGCGGTGTGCCGGAGCGCTGCAGGTGAAGGTTGTCCAACATGATCCCGCCGTTGGCGGCACCTGCGCCACGGCAGATCGCCAGCACATCATCGAGAGAGGGGGCGCGCGAGAACTGTGCCGGAAGCATTTCGAACAACACGTTCGTGCCGCGCTCAGCCGCCTGGCGGCACAGCGGGCCGAATTCGTCGGTCATCTGTGCCACATCCGCGCAGTCGTTGCCGAGATCGCCGATCTTGATGTGATGCGCGCCGAGCGCTTCGGCGGCATCGAGCAGCAACGTGCGGGTCTCATCCGAGACCGCTCTGCGTTGATCCGTGCAGAACCAGTCCAGCAGCCATTCCAGCTCGATGTGAGTGATGCCATGGCCGTCCAGAATGTGTTTCATCTCCACGAAGCTGTATTTCTCCCGGATGCGGCGCAAGTCGGTGTGCCAGAAGCCCATGGCTGTGAAGCCGGCCTGGCCGGCCTTTTGCACGCGCAGGCGAAAGTCGTGCGAACAGGATTGCTCGCCTTTGGGATCCGCCCCGACCGCCAGGGTCCAGAACGATCCGAGAAGTTGCACGGGTTGTGTCATACGAGGGCTCCTCGTTCAGCTCATGCGCCAGACATCGCCTTCCAGGATGTCTACCAGGAACGCCAGGAAATCAGCGGCGAGACGGCCATCGGCGACACGGTGATCCACCGTCAGCGTGAGTTGGGAAACAGGTCGCACATGCACGGCGCCATTCAGAGCGACGACACGGTCCCCCTGGCGCCCGACGGCCAGAATGGCCGATTGCGGCGGATTGATGAGGGCATTGAAACGATCCGGTCCGCGCGCCCCCAGGTTGGAGAGGCTGATTGTTGCACCCTCCAGCTCATCCTGCTTCAGCGTGCGCGCCAAAGCACGTTCGACGATTGCGCGGCGTCGGCGTGTCAGTTCGGCGAGACCGAACTGTTCAACGCCATGTAAGACGGGCACGAGTAAACCGCCTTCAACAGCAACCACCAGGCCTACGTGAGCGCCGCTCGCCGGTACGATACTCGCGTCAGCCGAGTTGGCATCTCCCGAGAAGGTGGCATTCAACGCCGGGAACGACATCAGCGCGCCGGCCAGGCCCTGCAGAATAAAATCGTTGATTGAGGGGATCTGCAGGTTTGCCGGTGTTGCCGCACGGATCGCGTGGACCGAGGTCCAGTCAACGGCGCGCTCGACAGTAAATTGCGGGACCGTGGCATTGCTCAGTGTCATCGAGCGCGCCAGGGCGCGTCGCATGCCGGATAACGATGTTTTGGCTACCGTTCGCGAGTCGACGGCCCGGCGCACGTCAATCATCTGAACACGACCTCGGGGGCCCGTTCCCTTGATGTGGCGCAGATCTACGGCATGCTGGGCGGCGAGGCGCCGCGCAACCGGCGAGCTCACGATCCGCCCGGTGTTGTTTGCGCCGGACATCGGCAGTGGACTCAGTGCGGAAGTGCGCGCCGCTGCGGCCAATGTCGGTGCCGCCTGCGTCGCTGCCCCGCCGACCGGCGTTCCGGGTAACGATGCCGCGTTCGTGTCTGCTCGGCCAATTGCGGCTACTGTGTCATTTTCAATCCAGGCGATGCGGTCCCCGACACGGGCCTCCTGGTCCGCTTGCAACAGAACTTCCACCAGGCGCCCGCTCTCAGTCGACTCGATTTCAACAACGGACTTCTCCGTCTCCAGCTCGAGTAACGGCTCGCCCTGTTCCACCACATCGCCCACGTTCTTGAGCCAGCGGATCAGCCGGGCGCTTTCCATTACCAGCCCGACTTTCGGAATTTCCAGTGCCACCCGAGTCACTTTCCGTTTCTCCTGGCGAAAGGGGTCAAGCGGACGACGAGCTGCGCACAGCGTGCACGATATCCGCGGTTCCTGGCAACAGCGCCTTCTCGAGCTCCGGGGCAAACGGGATCGGCGCGAAGGGGCAGCCGAGGCGGATAACAGGCGCGTCCAACTCATCGAACAACTCAGTGCCGATGCGCGCGGCGATCTCAGCGCCCACGCCGCCATTGCGGACGGCCTCGTGCGCGACTACAACACGATGAGTCTTCGTGACCGAGGTGGCGATCGTTGCCATGTCCAATGGAACTAACGTACGTAAATCAATCACTTCAACGGAGATTCCGTGCGCGAGCGCCAGCTCGTCCGCGGCCTCCAACGCGTTGTGAACCATCGCTGAATATGTAATCAAAGTAACATCGGTGCCGGTGCGCGCGATCCGTGCCTTGCCGATCTGCGGCAGCTCCGTACTCGCGGGCAGTTCTTCTCTCAGAGTGTAGAGACGTTTGTGTTCGATAAACAGAACGGGGTCTCCTAACCGGATGGCGCTTTTCAGTAAGCCGTAGGCCTCGGCGGGGGATGAGGGCGCAACCACCACCAGGCCCGGCACGTGAATGAACCAGGCTTCCAGGCTCTGGGAGTGTTGGGCCGCCGCGCCGCCGGCCGCGCCCGCCTGCGTGCGTACCACCATCGGTACCGCGAGTTGTCCACCCGACATGTAGCGATACTTGGCGCATTGATTGACGAGACAGTCGAGCGCCAGCGTGGCGAAATCAATGAACATGATCTCCAGTACCGGCCGCAGACCGCACAGGGCAGCCCCTGCTGCAAGGCCGGTGATCGCCGCTTCGCTGATGGGAGTGTTACGTACGCGCTGCGCGCCGTGTTTCGTAGCGAGCCCACGCGTAACGCCGAATGCTCCACCCGCTGCGACATCCTCGCCTAACAGGTGTACCGCGGGGTCACGCGCCAACTCTTCATCGAGCGCGCGACGCAGAATTTCGATGAATGTCTGACTCACGGGAGCACCGCGCTGTAGATGAATTCGAGCACCGTTGCCGGATCGGGCCGCGGATCGGCCCGCGCGTGGGCAACAGCCTGCAGTACTTCCTGGCGAGCCTCTTCCCCAATTGCAATGAGCTCGCTGTCCGTCGCGCCGTGCTCGAGAAGATAGCGTTGCAAACGCTCAATCGGGCATTTCTCCTTCAGCGCGGCCAGTTCTTCCTTCGAGCGGTAAGCCTGGGCATCGCCGACGAAGTGACCGGCCATGCGATGTGTCATGCATTCGAGAAAATAGGGCCCCGATCCGCGTCGCAGCTCTGCGATTGCGCTGCCAGCCGCAGTGTGTACGGCCAGCAGATCGTTGCCATCAATTGTGATTGCAGGCATACCATACGGCGCCGCGAAAGCGCTGGCATGCTGCACGTTGGAGTGTTCCTCACGGCTGGTGAATTCCGCAATGCCGTTGTTCTCGCAGACGAACAGAATGGGGAGCTGCCAAAGTGCGGCGAGATTCAATGTTTCGTGAAAGACGCCGGCGCCCGTTGCCCCGTCACCGAAGAAGACGACGCTGATTGTGGTGCCGCCTTTAGCCTGGGCGGCCCAGGCCGCACCGGCGGCCAGAGGCAGGTTGCCTGCTACAACACCGGTTGCGCCGAGCATTCCGTTAGTTACATCAACGAGATGCATCGAGCCACCGCGGCCGCGGCACAGCCCGCTGTCGCGCCCGATGATCTCCGCGAACACGGCACGCATGTCGCTGCCTTTCGCGAGAGTGTGGCCGTGGCCTCTGTGGCTGGTGAACAGGACATCTTCGCGGGTGAGATGCGCACAAACCCCGACTGCCACAGCCTCCTGCCCGGTCGATAGGTGCGGAAAACCCGGAACCTCACCCGCAGCCGCGAGCCGTTGCACCTGGCCTTCGAACAGGCGGATGCGCCAAAGTGACCGGTACATTCCCTTCCAATCGTTTACAGTCGTTGCATCAGCGTTCGTCACGGAACCTCTCCCATGCAGCCAGTTGCCGCCGGTCAGGCCAACACAACGACTCCGGACACGAGTTATCAGGTGTGGCTGGTCGCATTGTTGAGCCTCAATTTCGGGATCGTATTCTTCGACCGCAATGCGCTGAATTTCCTGATGCCCTTCACACAGCCGGATCTACGCCTGAGCAACACACAGGTTGGAATTCTCGCCGGCGCATTGTCGCTGACCTGGGCCCTGGCGGCGTTTGGAATCGGATATATCTCGGACCGGACGGGCCATCGCAAGCGCTGGCTCATTCTCGCCACGCTCGCCTTTTCCGCGTGCTCGTTTCTTTCCGGCATCGCCGCCTCGTTCGCGATGTTACTGGGTGCACGGCTGCTGATGGGGGTTGCCGAGGGTGGCATCATGCCGATCAGCCAGTCGCTGGTGGCCGCGCAGGTCCGGCCCGAACACCGCGGGCTCGCGATGGGGGTCACCCAGAATTTCGGCTCGAACCTGTTGGGTTCCTTTGTAGCACCGGTGTTGCTGGTCAACGTTGCCGCTGCATACGGCTGGCGACATGCGTTTTTCCTGGCCGGCGTGCCTGGGCTGATCGCGGCGTTACTGCTGTGGCGATGGGTTCGCGAGCCATCGGATCCGTTGCCGTCGCACTCCGTGAGCGGAAAGCTCACCATGCGCGCGGCACTGCGTGAACGCAATGTCTGGATCTGTGCCGTGATGGGCGTGCTGCTGGTCTCGTACCTGGTGGTCTGCTGGGCATTCATGCCGCTCTTTCTCACGCGGGTTCGTGGGTTTGATGCGGCGACGATGGGCTGGCTCATGGGTACTCTGGGGATCTCGGCGACCCTCGGCGCCTTTGCGATTTCCGCCCTGTCAGATCGCATCGGCAGGCGGCCGGTGATGATTGTCATGCCGTTGTTGGGGGTCATCCTGCCGCTCGGAGCAATGTTTTTCGACGGCTCCGTCTGGGTGTTGGCGGCCATCTTTTTCGTCGGCTGGGGACTCAACGGAGTCTTTCCTCTGTTCATGGCGACCATCCCGTCCGAGAGTGTCGACCCGTTGCACACGGCGACCGTTCTGGGGCTGTGCATGGGGACGGGTGAGGTGATCGGTGGCGTTCTGTCACCCTTTGTTGCCGGTATTGCCGCGGATCGGGCCGGCCTCCAGGCGCCTCTGTGGATGATGTTGTGCCTGACCCTGGCTGGCGGTTTGCTGGCATTTGGCTTGCGGGAGACTGCGCCGGGTGTGTTGGCCCGGCGCCGGCAGTCGCACCTCGGTATGTCATGACGGCGGCTCAGTCGGCAGCGCCCAATGTCCAACCGCCATCAATGGTGATCTGTTGACCGGTCACATAGGCTGACGCGGGCGACGCCAGGAACAGCGCGAGGCCCTTGATATCCTCAGGAAAGCCGACGCGGTGAGTGGGTATCGTGCTGCTCATGGCCGCTTGCACCTGTGGGTGTTTGGCATGGCCGCCCCCGATGTTGGTGACAAAAAAGCCGGGTGCTATGGCATTGACCGTAATTCCGTCGGCGGCCAGTTCCTGCGCGATGCAGCGCATCAGGTGGGCCGCGCCCGCTTTTGCAGCCATGTACGCGGCCCCGATGGCCGGCTCGCATTGGTAGGCTGCAACCGACGTCGTGACGATCATGCGGCCGGATCTCTGTGCCCGCATGAGTCGCGCTCCCGCACGCAGTGTGGCGAACGTCGAGTTGAGGTTGGTTTCGATGACCCGGTTCCAGCGCTCGTTGCTGTAGTTTTCCAGGCAGCCCGCGGGATTGCGCTGCCGCCCGGTCCCGGTCCAGCTCCCCAGAAAACCGGGGCCGGAATCGATACCGGCGTTGGCGAAAACGACATCCAGTCGCTCATGTACGCGCACGGCGGAGTCGAACGCGCTGTCGATGGCCCCGCTGTCGCGGACGTCGACAACTTCGCCCCGTACTGAATATCCCAATTCCCTCAGGCGCTGCGATTGCCTCTCAATGGCCTGCGCATCGATATCCAGAATGGTCACGCGCGCGCCGTTTTCCGCCAACGCTTCGGCGTACGCCAGGCCGATTCCGCTGGCACCGCCGGTGACCACGACTCCATAGCCTTCGACTTTGAACAGTTCGCTGATTTGCATTGCAGCTCCCCGCCGACAGACCCGTCAGTCCGGGCACACCATGACCTTGCATTGGGAAGTCCGTTGCCGCAGGTTCTCAAACACAACCGGCAGCCGGGTCAGGGGCACCGTATCTGTGATGAGCAATCGCGCCGACGAGCGTCCTCCGTCCAGAGTGTCGAGCGCGGCCTGGTATTCGCGCAGGTTGAAAAACGCCGATGTAATGAACTTGACCTCTTTCGAGACCGCGCGGAACGGTACGAAGCTGTCCGCTGAAGTGCACAGGCCCAGTATTACGATGTTGCCCCGCGGCCTGACATGCTCGAGCGCTTCCGCCAGCACACCCGGTCTGCCTACGCATTCAAAAACAACATCCGGAGGGCCTTCGAGCGCCGCGTTGACCTGGGCAACGACGTCGCTCGTGGATTGCACGAATGCAGTGGCGCCGACCTGAATCGCGAGTTGGGATTGAAATGGGCTCAAATCGCTCACCGCGACGCGAGTTGCGCCCTGGCGCCGGGCCCAATAGGCCACGGCGAGGCCAATCGGCCCCGCGCCCATGACCAGCACGCGATCTCCGGCTTTGAGGCCGGAAAGGGCGACCCCGTGCAGAGCAACCGCCAGCGGCTCCACCAACGCGCCTTCCTCGGTCGACGTCGTTGCAGGAAGTTTCATACATTGCCGGTCTGTTGCCAGCGCATACTGAGCATAGCCACCGCCTTGCAGTGACATTTGCCTGCACCAGGCAGGTTCTCCGCTCAGACAGCAGGGGCAGTAGCCGCAGCCGCGAATGGGAGCAACCGCTACAGGGTCACCTGCTTTCAGTCCCACGGTGCCGCTTCCGACCGCGACAATCTCGCCTGCGAATTCGTGGCCCAGCACCGTGCCGGGGGCCACGCCGAAGGCGGGTTCGCGCGTCATGTGCAGATCACTGCCGCAGATGCCGCACCGTCCAACACGAATCACCACCTCATTTGTTGACGGGCAGGGGTCGGCAACATCCTCCATCGACAGAGGCAGATCCAACGCGCGGAATACTGCAGCTCGCATGGCCTCGGTTTATGAGGTGACCTGTTGATTAATCATCCGGTCGATGACGTGACGTGCTCGCACCCCACCCGCATCGATGTTGAATGCCCGCAACTTGAGGTGCGGATTGGCGAGCATGGAACGCTGCTGGGCTTCGAGCACTGCCACATCTTCCAGAAAAACGGCACCCTGCTGGTTCTTGAAGCGGGCAGTAAAGCCGGCGTCACAAATATCAAAGTTGCGTGCCATACCCCAGAAATAGTGACTGGTCGTCGCGCTCTCGGGGGTGAGTGCATCGATGACAAAACCGCGCACACCGTGATCGTGATTCTCCAGGGTCGCGCCTGCATCGGCAGGTGCAACACCCACATCGATGATGACCGACGAGGGGGGCAGGAAATGACAGATCTGCCAGCGATCCACCGGACCATCCTTCTTGAGCGCGTCGCGCCAGAACGGCGGCGCCTCGATGTTGGGCATCCACCGCGAGACAATGACGCAATCGCCCTGCGTGTGGGTCTGGATGGGCGCCTGCAGAATCTCCCGCTGACCGATGGATCCCTGGTGGGTGTAGGTCTCGTGGGATAGATCCATCAGGTTGTCGATCACCAGTCGATAGTCGCATTGGATCGGGAAGTAGCCGCCATCGAAGGTCCAATCGGCGCGCGAACAGGGCCAGAAATCCGGAATCAGTGCCGCGTCTGCCTCGTCGGCGTCTCCGATCCATACCCATACGAAGCGGTGCCGCTCGGCGACCGGGTAGGACTTCGCGCAGATGCTCTTGTGAGCTCTCTCGGTTGGTACCGGCATCTCAACCGCCTCACCTCTGCTGTTGAGTAGCAGGCCGTGATAACGACAGCGGATGTTATCGCCTTCCTTGATCCCCATGGACAGAGGCAACAGCCGATGCGGGCACGCATCCTGCAGGGCCACCACCGTACGGTCGAATTTCCGATAAAACACCAGCGGTTGGCCACAGATGGTGCGGGCGAAGGGGGCCCGGTCGATCTCGTGATCCCAACTTGCAACATACCACTGGTTCTGCACGAACATGCCGTAAATCCTGCCGCCGGATACTTTTGTAACGAGTTGAGCGCTGCCGTGCGCATCATAGTGCTTGACCGGCGGATTGCGCAAATGGTATGCAACGCATACAAAGTTTCCGATGCCCGCACGCGAGCTGCGACGAGGTCGTGCCCGGTGATAGATCTAGCCAACATTCGTGCCATCGACGTGCATGTCCATGCCGAGGTGTCCTGTCACGATCCCGAGGATCCGCTCATGGGGCAGTTCTTCGATGCGGCCTCGAAGTATTTCAAGGCGCCGCGGGAGCGTCCCAAGATCCCGGAGATTATCCAGCACTACCGTGAACAGCAGATCGCCTTCTGCCTGTTCACGGTCGACTGCGAAAGTGCCATCGGCGCGAAGCGGGTCAGCAACTACGAGATAGCCGAGTTCGCCGCCGCCAACGCCGACATTGTCGTACCGTTCGCTTCGATCGATCCGCGCAAGGGCCGGATGGGTGCGCGCGAAGCGCGAGACCTCGTAGAACACCACGGAATTCGCGGTTTCAAGTTTCACAACATCATGCAGGACATCCATCCGGCTGACCGGATCGCATACCCGCTGTACGAAGTGATAGCGGAACATCGCCTGCCGGCCATCTTTCACACCGGCCATTCAGGCATGGGCACCGGGATGCGCGGCGGGGGCGGAGTGCGTCTGAAATGGGGCCAGCCGATGTTGATCGACGATGTGGCCGTGGATTTTCCCGACATGAACATCATCCTGGCCCATCCGGGCTGGCCCTGGGTGGATGAAAGCCTGTCCATGGCACTTCACAAGGACAATGTATTCATGGACCTGTCGGGCTGGAGCCCGAAATATCTGCATCCACAGATCATTCAGTATGCCAACGGCCAGTTGCGCAACAAGATGTTGTTCGGCTCGGATTTTCCGCTGCTCCGTCCGGAAAAGTGGCTCGAGGCGGCCGGGCAGGTCGGGTTCAAGCAGGAGGTGCTGGCGGCCATCATCAAGGACAACGCAGCGCGTCTTCTCGGGCTCGCGTGAAGCAAAAAGAGACACTGAGCATCACCACGCCGCACGTGGCGGGCGATGAGGACATTGGCGAGATCCGCAATATTGTCGGGTTTCATATTCGCCTGGCGTATGGCGCGGTGTACCGGCACTTCACGGAAACCTTTGTGGATGTGGACCTGACGCAGAAGCAGGTCTCGGTGTTGTGGCTCGTAGATGACCATCCGGATATCGCGCAAACGGACCTGGCGAAGCGGATGCGAATGGATCGCGCCACGACCATGGCGATTGTCAATCGCCTCGAGTCCCGCGGTTACCTGGTACGGGGCAAGTCGGACAGCGACGGGCGCAAGCAGACACTCAATCTGACACGCCCCGGGCGCAAGGCGCTGGCCACGGCCAAGGCGGCGATCCGGCAGCATGAGCGGTGGCTCAAGTCCCGCTTTACGCACCGTGAGGTGGCGAAGTTGATTGAGTTATTGACGCGGATTCACGAATAGGTACCCAGGTGGCGCCGCGCAGTCCAAAAACAATCATCGCGCAGGGCGCCATGAGCGGCTGGCAATGGGCGGCCGTTCTCGTGCTGGCGGCGCTCAACGCGTTGGATGGGTTCGATGTGCTGTCGATCAGCTTCGCATCTCCGGGGATCGCTCACGACTGGAGGATCGACCAGGGCACGTTGGGCTGGGTGTTGTCGACCGAGCTGCTGGGCATGGCTGTGGGATCGGTGCTGCTCGGCAATGTGGCCGATAAGAGGGGTCGCCGCCCGATGATTCTCGGCTGCCTGGTCGGCATGGCCATCGGGATGTACGGGGCTGCACGCTCTGCTAATGTCGGAATACTCCTGCTGAGCCGGCTCGTGACCGGACTCGGCATCGGTGGAATGTTGGCTGCCATCAACGCGGCCACCGCCGAGGTGTCCAACAATCGCTGGCGCAGCCTCGCGATGGCGCTGATGGTGATCGGTTACCCACTCGGTGGCGTGTTGGGAGGAATCATCGTCAAGCATCTGTTGGCGGTCGGAACCTGGCGCGATGTGTTCACGGCAGGCGCTGCGGCGACGGCCCTCTTCATTCCGATCGTGTGGTGGCTGGTGCCGGAATCAGCCGCGTTCCTCGAGCGGTCCCGGGCGGCCGACGCACTCGCGCGGGTCAACCGGATCCTGCTGCGCTTCGGGCACGCTGCCGTCAGCGCGCTCACGGCTCCGGTTGAGCGGGGAATCGAGCGCTCCCGCATGGAGATCTTCAGGCCGGCGCTGGCGGCCACCACCGTCCTGATGACCTTTGCCTACTTTGCGCACATGACGAGCTTTTACTTCATTCTCAAGTGGGTGCCGAAAATCATTGTTGACCTGGGCTTCGCGCCGACGGCGGCGGCGGGCGTGCTCCTGTGGGTCAATGTGGGCGGCGCCACCGGTGGAGTGATTTTCGGTTTGATTGCCGCCCGCGTCGGACTCAAACGCTTGACCATCGTGACGTTGATCGGATCATGCGCGATGATTATTGCGTTCGGACACGGCGCCACTGATATCTCCAGCTTGACGACACGAGTCGCGGTGGCGGGCGCATTCGCGAATGCAACGGTGGTCGGGCTCTATTCGCTGTTTGCGACGGTTTTTCCAACCCAGGTGCGCGCCTCCGGCACCGGCTTCGCAGTCGGCGTGGGGCGGGGCGGGGCAGTAGTTGCTCCGGTGATGGCAGGCTATTTATTTCAAGCGGGATGCTCCTTGCAAACCGTTGCCACCATCATGGCCATGGGTTCATTGGCGGCTGCCGTCGCGCTGTTATCACACACTCAACCCGCGGACTTGGATTTGTCGTATTCGCCCAGTCCGGGCTTGTAGGATTTATCGTCCAGAAACTGTTTCATGCCGGCGTGGCGCCCGTCGGACTCGTCGCGCCAGTTGAGCGCCTCCTGAGCGCGAATGAGATAGTCTTCCGCATTGTTGTATGTCATTTCACGGACGTGCCGCACGGCGTCTTTGGTGGCCTTGAGTGTCTGTAGGTTCTTCTTCAGCAGCTTGTTGGCCACTTCCAGCACCCGGGCCCGCAGCCTTGCGGCGGGCACGGATTCATTGACGAGACCGCAGCTCACGGCTTGCTGTCCGCCCAGGTTTTCGCCCAGCAGGGCGTGATACATCGCTGTTCGCATGCTCATCAATTCGGTCGCGACCTTGGTGGCGCCGCCGCCGGGCAGGATGCCCCAGTTGATTTCCGACAAGCCGAACTGCGCCTCATCCGCGCAGATGGCCAGGTCGCAGGCGAACAGCGGACCGTACCCGCCACCGAAACACCAGCCGTTGACCATTGCAATGGTGACTTTCTGATACCAGCGCAGGCGCTCCCACCAGGCGTAGGCTTCGCGTTGGGACTGGCGCACACCCTGCAATCCGAGGGCCTCACTGTCCCGGAAGTATTCTTTCAGGTCCATGCCGGCTGTCCAGGCGGTCCCCTCGCCGGACAGCACTAGTACGCCCACATCGTCACGAAACTCCAACGCGTCGAGGACGCGCAGCATTTCCCGGTTGAGACGAGGGCTCATGCAGTTGCGCTTTTCCGGGCGGTTGAACCTTACCCAGGCGATACCGTCTTGCACGTCGAAGACGACCGTGTCGGCCGCAGCATTGTTGGACATGGCTGTGCGCTCCCGGTTGACTTTAGAGTTTGATGATGACTGTCTTGAGCTCCGTGTAGGCTTCAATGCCCTGGCGGCCTTGCTCGCGGCCGAATCCGGACTGTTTGTAGCCGCCAAACGGCAATGCAGGATCGATGACGGCGTGACAATTGCCCCAGACCGTGCCGGCTTTGATTTTGGCTGCGAGCCGGTGCATGGCCGAGACGTCTTTGGTCCAGATGCCCGCACCGAGGCCATAACAGGTGTCGTTCGCTGCCTTCGCCACTTCGTCGAGATCCTCGAATCGCTGCGCTACAACCACCGGTCCAAAGATCTCTTCCCGGACGACGCTCATGTTGGGTTTTACGTCGACGAGAACCGTCGGGTTGACGTAGTAGCCGTTCGCGGCTGGAGCATCGCCGCCGATCGCAACAGACGCGCCGTCGCGCTTGCCCGCGTCTATGTAGCGCATAACCCGGTCGAACTGTTCCTTAGACACGAGGGGGCCCATGTGGCCCTGGGGATCGAGTGAGGGGCGCGGTTTCCAGAACGCCGCTGCTGCTGCTACACCCTCCACCATACGATCAAAAATCGAACGGTGCGCAAACAGGCGTGAACCGGCGATGCACACCTGACCTGAATTGAAAAAAATCGCGCCGGCCGCCCCTGCAGCAACCTCGTCGACGTTCACATCCGGCATCACCACGACCGGCGACTTGCCGCCGAGCTCCAGCGTCACGCGTTTCATGGAGTCGGTCGCGTTACGATTGATCATCTTGCCAACTTCGGTCGACCCGGTGAATGCAATCTTGTCCACGTCGGGGTGTTTGACCAGGCGATCTCCCGCAGTATGGCCGTTGCCTGTGATGACGTTGACAACACCCGGCGGGAAGCCTGCTTCAGCGACGAAATCGGCAAGGCGCAGCGCTGTCAGCGAAGTCTGCTCCGCTGGCTTGAGAATGAGCGTGCAGCCGGCGGCGAGAGCCGGAGCGATTTTGAGAGTCGCCATCAGAAGCGGGAAGTTCCACGGCACGATCTGAGCGGCGACTCCTACGGGTTCCCGCGACACGTAGCTGAAGAAAGCACCGCGCGGTGTCGACTGCGGCTCGATCACCTCTCCGCCGAGCTTGGAAGCCCAGCCGGCCATATAGCGAAGTTGGTCCACAGCGGCTGGGATATCGACAGCACTCGCCATTCCCACCGGTTTGCCGTTGTCGATGGATTCGAGCTCCGCGAACTCCGCCGCATGCGACTCAATGAGGTCGGCGAGTTTGTTGATGATGCGTTCACGTTTGTTCGGAGGCAGATTCGACCAACGCCCATCATCGAAGGCTGTGCGCGCCGCAGCGACCGCACGATCGACGTCCGCGTCGGAGGCATCGACGATGCGGCAGATCTCTTTGCCGGATGAGGGGTCTTCGACCGCAAGCGTTTCGCCATGCGTCGAATTGACCCATTGGTTGTTGATAAACAGTGCCGGCTTGCGTGCCAGCGTGCGCACCGAAGCGGCAGAGTAGTCGAGCTGCAGCCAGGATTGTGAAGCGGCCACTTGCGATTGAACCGTTGCCATTGCGTATCTCCCCCATGCATCGAGCTCAGCGGGCGTAGTCCTGCTGTCGCTCGCGGTAGTGAATGAAAAACGCCAGCGCCGTCGGGTCGGACATGGCACTGGGATTCGCGGCTTTGTCTGGTTCCACTCCCATCAGTATGCGCCGCACCGGCACTTCCATTTTCTTGCCGGTCAGCGTGTAGGGAATGGCCGGGACGGCGTAGATCTTGTCGGGCACGTGACGGGCGCTGTATTCGCGCCGTAAGAGATCCCGGATCTTTGACTCGACCCCCGGATCCAGTGTCACGCCCGGTGCGAGCTTTACGAACAGCGGCATGAAAAATCCGCCATCGCGCAGGTCGAGATTGACGATCAGGCAGTCCTGCACCTCGCTCAGCAGTGCCAGCGTCCTGTAGATCTCGGCGGTGCCGATGCGAACGCCGTAGCGGTTGAGGGTGGCATCGGAACGCCCCAACACAACACAACGGCCATCCGCCTGGATCCGGAAGAAATCTCCATGGCGCCAGATTCCGGGATAGTCCTGAAAATAGGTTTCGCGGTAACGCTCATTGTCGGGATCATTCCAGAATTGCAGCGGCATGGACGGCATGGGCTGTGTGATGACCAGTTCCCCCACCTGATCGATGATGCTGCGCCCCTGTTCATCGAACGCCCTGACACTGACACCGAGCGAGGGGGCCTGGATCTCCCCGGCATGCACCGGCAGGGTCGGTACTCCACCCACGAATCCCGTGCAACAGTCGGTTCCGCCACTGCCGTTGGCTACCCACAGGTCCGCTTTGACGTTGCGGTAAAACCAGCTCATGCAGTCCGGGGTGGCCGGCGAGCCCGCGAGGCTGATGGTGCGCAGATGGGTTAGTGGATAGCGCTCACTCGGCGCGATGCCCGCCCGGGCCATTTGCTCTATGTAGGTGGGACTCGCGCCGAAGACGGTCACGCCAGCCGCGTCCGCGATTTGCCACAGCCTGTCAGGTTGGGGATGAGCGGGGTTTCCGTCGTATAAAACCGGAATGGCGCCCGTCAGCGGCGTGCCCGTCAGGAAATTCCACAGCATCCAGCCGGTGGTGGTGAAAAAGAACAGTCGGTCCGCCGGATGCAGGTCGAAATGAAAGGTGGCGTTTTTGAGGTTCTCGAGCAGGATTCCGCCGTGACCGTGCACAATGGGTTTGGGCAGGCCGGTGGTACCGGATGAAAACAGTATCCACAGCGGATGCTCGAAGGCCACCTGCTCGAAACGGAATTCGGCTTCACTCACCGCCGGCCCCTCCATGAGCGAGCTCCAGAGCAGAGTTGAAATGCCTGGCACGTCCGTCGATTCGGTGTCGAGGTAGGGCAGGTAGATGACGTGCTGTAGGTCAGGAAGCCCGGCAACAATGCGGCGCAATTCCGCGCGACGGTCGAATGCCTTGCCGCCGTAGCGATAGCCATCAACGCACAACAACACTTTCGGCTGAAGTTGCGCCAGCCGGTCGAGCGTGCCGCGCTCGCCGAAATCCGGCGAGCAACAGGCCCAGATTGCGCCGATTGCCGTAGTCGCCAGCATGGCAACCATCGTCTCCGGGACGTTCGGCATCCAGGCTGCAACACGATCACCCGGCGCCACACCCGCCGCACGCAGTCGGGTGGCAACCTTACGTACCCGGTCGCCCAGGTCGTGCCAACTGAGCGCCGCGAGCGGGCGACTCTCGCTAGCGAAGAGGATGGCATCGCCGCCGTTGCGCTCCCGCCGCAGAACGTGTTGGGCATAGTTGAGCCGCGCGCCCGGAAACCATTGCGCACCGGGCATGCTGCGCCGGGCCAACACACAGGTGGGCGGTGCCGAACAGTCGATCCGGAAATACTCAAACAGGGCGCCCCAGAAGCCATCGAGGTCCTCAACGGACCAGCGCCACAGGGCGGCATAGTCAGTGAACCGCAAACCCCGTTCGCGTTCCAGCCATTGCGCAAAGGCCGTGACATTCGCATCGCGGCAGCGTGCAGCGGTTGGAGTCCACAGTAGTTCGCCTGGGTGAGTCATAGCGTACTCCTGGAGCTGGTGTTGTCGCGCTGTGCGGCGATGTTGGAGTCATCCACATCGGCCACGCCGCAGCGATTGTCCTGGCCAACACGCGCCAACCAACTGTCCAGGGCAGCAGCCACCGCAACCGGCTGCTCTATCGGCAGCATGTGGCCGGCTGCGGGAACGATGAGCAGCTCGGCTCGCGGACACAGTTCATGCATTGCTGCATGTTGCGCCGGTGGTGACCACGTATCACCGGTCGCGCTCAGCAGCAAAGTAGGAACCTGCAGCTTCGCCAATACCGGGGCCGCGTCGCTTCGAGTCAAAAGGGCGCGGATCTGTGCCGCAAAGCTGTCCGGTGAACCGCGTTCGATCATTGCGAGCAGACGAGCTTGCACGTCCGCTTGCACGGGGGCGGAATGATTGAGCATCGGCGGCAACCACTCGGCCGCGAGTGCAGTCATTCCAGCGCTGCGGGCCAGGCTGACGAGTCGGCCGCGACTCACCGGTTCGTGTGCGGCGGGCGGGTGCACCCCAGTGTTCAGCAGCGCGATACCGGTAACGCGTCCCTCGCTGCGACGAACGATCTCGAGTGCCACACGCCCGCCCATGGAGTGTCCGGCGACTGCAAAGGGGCCCTGCACGGAGGCCAGTACGTGCCCGGCCATGTCCGCAAGGGATGAGAAGTCCGGAAAGTTGAAGACTCTGACGTCGACTTCGGTTGCAAGGGCTGCAATGACCCCGCGCCAGATTTCTTCGTCACAGAGTAATCCGCACAGTAACGCCAGGACGGGTCTTCGGGCGGTATGGCTCAACATCCGAGTGCTTCCGGCAGGTGAACGTTTATCGTTAGAATATCGGTCCAGTCCCGTCCGCGGGGCACCGTATGCGTCGAGTTGGTTTTCACCTTGCCCAAACACAAATCCGTCAGCTCCCCACCCCACACCTCCGAGCGCAGTCGCACCAGCGATATCGCGGACGCGCCCATCATGCGTCGCATCAAGGAGATGATCCTGTCCGGTGAGTTGGCACCGGGCGAGCGTGTGACCGAACAGGGCCTGGCGGAACGACTGGGAATCTCGCGGACTCCGATCAGACACATCCTGCCCAACCTGGCCACACAGGGACTGCTCGAGCCGGTCGGCAAGCGGGGCTTCGCGGTCAAATCCTTCAGTGAGAAGGAATGTTGGGAGGCCTTGGAATTACGGGCGGTGCTCGAAGGGCAGGCGGCGCGGTTGCTGGCACAGCAGGGCGCCAGTGCGCAGGTGCTGGCGGATCTCGATGAGTGCCTGCAAAGCGGCGACCGGCTGTTTGCCGAGCGGCGGCTGCGTCCGGCCGATGAGCAGCTATACGGCATCATGAATGAGAAGTTTCATCGGATCGTAGTGGATAACTGCGGCTCGCCGCTGTTGAAACAAATTGTCGATCGGCTGAACCTGCTGCCGTTTGTCGCACCCTCGGTGTTGGTGTTCGATCAGGTCGGAATCACCCGCGCATTCGAGCTGTTGTTCCGTGCTCATGGCTGTCATCACGCCATTGTCGAGGCCATCCGCGAGCGCGATGCGTCACGCGCCGAGTCGCTGTTCCGGGAGCACGCCCACCATCAGCGCCTCAGCATGTTTTCAAAAATGGATCCAAAAAAGTTGTAAATCGAATATAAAAGGCTCGTTGACGCCTAATCAGGATCCAATATATCTTAAAAGGCGTCAAGCAAACCAGCGAAGGTGGGGGAACCATGCAGTCAGTGGACTCGCTCGAGAGCCTGGTCCGGTCGAGCGGCGACATGGTCGGGCTGCTCAGAAACCAGCAGACCGGACCCAATGCCTACCCGGGCGTACCGGCTGAATTCACTAACTGGCGGGATGAGCAGCAGGCGTGGCAGCAGACCTGCGTCCTGTTCAACCAGTCCTATCACATGGCCGATCTGGCGGTGACGGGCCGGGATGCGTTGAAACTCCTGGCGTACCTCGGTATCAACAGCTTCGCGGGCTTCGAGCCCGGCAAAGCCAAGCAGTTTGTTCCCTGCACGTACGATGGTTATGTCATCGGCGATGTCATTCTGTTTTATCTCGGCAAGGACCAGTTCAATCTGGTCGGGCGGGCGCCCGCGCTGAATTGGGTGAGATTTCACGCGGCAACAGGTGGCTACGACGTCGAGGTGGAGCTCGATGAGCGCACGGCGCGCCGCTCGGACGGGCGCCGGAAGTCCTACCGGTTCCAGATCCAGGGTCCGAATGCCATGCAGGTGATCGAGGCCGCCACCGGCGCGCCGGCGCCGGCGTTGAAATTCTTCAACATGACGACCCTCACGATTGCGGGCAAGTCGGTCCGGGCTTTGCGCCACGGGATGGTGGGGCAGCCCGGCTTCGAGGTTTTCGGCCCGTGGGACGAGGGTGAGGCGGTGCGGCTCGCCCTGGTCGAGGCAGGCAGCGCATTCGGGCTGCGCCAGGTCGGCGGTCGTGCTTATTCAACCAATACGCTGGAGTCCGGCTGGATACCCTCACCGCTACCGGCGATCTATACGGGCGCGGAGTTGCAAAAATATCGCGAATGGTTGCCGGCGAATGGCTACGAAGGCACCTGTTCGATCGGCGGCAGTTACGTGCCGGCGGATATCGAGGGCTACTACCTGACACCGTGGGACCTCGGCTACGGAGGCTTCGTCAAGTTCGACCACGAATTCATTGGACGTGACGCGCTGGAACGCAAATCGAAACAACCTCACCGGCGCAAGGTCACGTTGGCGCTGGATGTGCAGGACACTCTGCGCGTAATGAGCTCGATGTTTCAACAGGACAGCCGGGCGAAAGCGCTCGAGTTTCCGTCCGCCGTGTACTCGATGCATCCGTACGATCGTGTTTTGATTGATGGGAAATTGGCGGGCTTGTCCACCTGGATCGGCTACAGCGCGAACGAAGGCAGGATGCTGGCTCTGGCGATGATGGACTCCGAGCACGCGGCTCCGGGAACCAAGGTGCAGCTCGTTTGGGGAGAGGAGGGTGGCGGTACTCGCAAGCCCACTGTGGAGCGGCACGTTCAAACGCAGATCAGCGCGGTGGTGAGCCCGGTGCCCTATTCGGAGGTGGCTCGGGACTCTTACGCGCAAGGGTGGCGCACCAAACGCCTATGAGCCACGACGATGAGTTGGCGCAGTTCAGTGATATCCCGGGAACAACTCTGTTTACGACCCTGAGCTCGCGTCGCGCCTATCAACTGCACAAGTTCTGTCAGTCCTTGATGAAAGCGCACAACAGGGCGCAATTCAAAGCCGATGAAGCGGCGTATCTCGAGCGCTTCCCGATGTCACCCGAGCAGCGCGAGGCGGTGCGCGCTCGCGACTTCATTCGGCTCATTGCCCTGGGTGGGAATGTATTTTTCCTGTTCAAGATTTCAAACACCGACGGCTGGAGTGTGCAACAGACCGTGGCCACGATGAGTGGCATGACACCTGAGGCCTATGCGCAGATGATGTTGGCGGGCGGCAGGTCGCCGGCGGGCAATCGGTCGATCGAGCGGGGAGACTGAAGTGGCGCGAATCCGTTCCGGCCTCGCCACCAGCCATGTTCCGGCCATCGGTGCGGCGCTGGACCTGGGTAAGGCTGACGCGCCCTATTGGCAGCCCGTGTTTGCCGGCTATGAATGGACGCGCCGCTGGATGGCACACGAGCAGCCCGATGTCGTGATCCTGGTCTACAACGATCATGCCTCCGCTTTCATGTTGGATATGGTGCCGACGTTCGCGATCGGATGCGCGGATAGTTTTGTGCCGGCGGATGAAGGGTGGGGGCCCCGTCCGGTGCCGGTCGTGCCCGGCTGTCCGCAGCTCGCGGCCCACCTGGCGCAGAGCCTCATCCTCGATGATTTCGACATGACGATCCTCAATGAGATGGAGGTCGATCATGGTCTCACTGTGCCGCTGTCGCTGATGTTCGGGCAGGTCAGTGAATGGCCGGTCAAAGTCATTCCCATCTGTGTCAACGTGACCCAGTTTCCGCCGCCGAGCGGCGATCGCTGCTGGCGCCTGGGTGAGTCACTCGCGCGCGCCGTGAGCCGCTATGACGAGGACCTCCATGTGCAGATCTGGGGAACGGGCGGCATGAGCCACCAGCTCCAGGGGGCCCGCGCCGGCCTGATCAACCAGGAGTTTGACAGGCGGTTTCTGCAAAACCTGACCGCCGACCCGCAGGCGTTGCGGCGCATTTCTCACCTCGAGTATGTGCGTGAAAGCGGTTCGGAAGGCATCGAGCTGATCATGTGGCTCATCATGCGCGGGGCGCTCGGCAAGCAGGTTGAAGAGCTGCACCGCTTCTATCATGTGCCGGCGTCGAACACAGCCGTGGGCCATATTGTGTTGCGGGTGGAGGGACTTGCGCTGTGATCCGCGCGATCTGAGCGCGCACCGGGGTAGCCTGTGCCGCAGTCAGGAGAGAGAGCATGAATACGCCGGCCCCGACGCAGCGATTTCCACTGCCCAGCTCGTTGCGGGTGGTTCCGGGAACCGAGCGTGCGCAGGCAGCTTACCCCTACCTGACCCAATTCACCGAAGCGGACGACAGTCGCTTCTGGTTCTACAACTCCATGCACTTCCCCGAGCCCATGTCCGCCTTCGACATGGTCACTGCCGAAGCGGCCTATTGCGCGTTGGGTTCGGCGAACACCCGGGTTCATAGCCTGCCGACGACACTGGGAATCGATCACCGCATCATCAATGGACGCGTGTACATCGGCGGCAACGCGGTCACCGATCCCGCCGAGATCGCTCGCCGCACGGCTGAGTTCCAAAAGCGCGCTTTCTACTACTACGCCAACTGGGAAAAGCTCCACGCGCAGTGGCACGAAAAGATGCTGACACTCATTCGGGATGCCCAGGCGCTGCCGAAGCTGGAGTTGCCGGATTTCGAGCCGCTCGAGCATGTGCATGCAGGGCGGGGGGTCGCGTCGAATCACTACCTGCTCGACACCTACCAGAAGACCCTCGAAGGGTACTTCCGGATGTGGCACCACCACTTCGAGTTCCTGCTGCTCGGCTATGGTGCCTATCTCACGTTCTTCGCTTTCTGCAAAAAGGCCTTCCCCGAGATCACCGATCAGACCATTGCCCGCATGGTAGCCGGCATCGAAGCGGAGATCTTTCGTCCGGACGATGAGCTGCGGCGCCTGGCGCGCCGGGCGGTGGAGCTCGGCGTGGATGCGGAGTTTCAAACATTGCGGTCCGTCGAAGAGATCATCGCGGCGCTCCAACAGACGGGCGCGGCGGGGCAGGCGTGGTTGGATGAGCTCGAAACTTCGCGCCATCCGTGGTTCAACATCAATGTCGGCGACGGGTTCTATCACTATCACCGGGCGTGGAACGACGACCTGTCGATGCCGTTTGCCTGCCTGCCCGAGTACATCAAGCGGGTGAAGTCCGGCGAGTCGTTGGAGCGGCCGATCGAACGACTCCGGGCCGAGCGCACCGAGCTCATCGAAGGTTATCGGGAGCTGCTCAACACGGACGAGGACCGCGCCGCTTACGACCAGATGATCACGCTCGCACATCGGGTGTTTCCCTACGTCGAAGGCCACAAGTTTTATTGCGAGCACTGGTACACGAACCTGTTTTTCAACAAGATCCGCGAGTTCGGGGCGCTGCTCGCGGCGCACGGCTTTTTTCCGGACACCGAAGCGGTCTTCCATCTCACGCATTATGAGTTGGAGATGGCGATCATCGATCTCATGTCCTCCTGGTCGAACGGCTCCGCGCCGCGCGGGCCTGCGTATTGGCCCGGGATCGTGAGCGAGCGGCGTGCGGCCCTGAAGGAGTGGGCGATGCACGTCACTCCGCCGGCGCTCGGACCGGTACCGGATGTCATCGATGATCCGGCGATCGTGATGCTTTGGGGTATCACCCGCGAAAACCTGAACGCATGGCTGGCGGCCGACTCGGGCGCCGACAGCAAAGAGGTGCGTGGGTTTGCCGCCTCGGCCGGTGTGGTGGAAGGACCGGCCCGCATTGTGAAGTCGGTCAAAGAGATCTCGCGCCTGCAACAGGGCGACATTCTCGTTTGCCAGATAACCAATCCCACCTGGGCGCCGATATTTCACACCATTGTGGCGGCGGTTTCCGATATCGGTGGTTCCATGAGCCACGCGGCGATTGTGGCGCGCGAGTACGGTTTGCCCGCGGTGGTGGGAACCGGTAACGCCACATCCCGAATCAAGGATGGACAGCGGATCCGGGTCGACGGCGGGCGCGGTGTCGTGACTATTCTTGGGTAGTCGGGCATGCCTGTGAGCGAGGTCATTGCGTGGTTTGCCGATATCGGCCTGGCGGATCGGCCTCATGTTGGCGGCAAGGGCGGCAGTCTCGGCGAGCTGCAGCGCGCCGGTATCGCGGTACCGGCCGGGTTCGTGATCAAGACGGGTGCTTTCGAGCGATTTATCGCAGCGCTGGAGCGGGAGACACCGGTTCGCTCGCGCATCGAGGCTCTCAGTGGCGACGATCTTGCAGCTACCGCCGAACGCTGCGAGGAAATACGCGCGCGGATTGAGGCAGAGCCTTTGCCACCCGATGTTCTCGAGGAGCTCGCATCGGCGCACTCGGTCCTCTGCGGCCACGGCGACGACGAGGGTGGCGCCGGTGACGTTGGCGGTCGCGGCGGTGGGCGATGCCCAGTCGCCGTGCGCTCGTCCGCGACAACCGAGGATGCGGCGGATGCCAGTTTTGCGGGGCTGCAGGATACCTACCTGTGGGTGACCAATCTGAATCAAACAGTGCAGCGGGTCCGCAGCTGTTGGGCAAGTTTGTATTCAGTGGAGTCCGTGACCTACCGCCGCAGGCGGGGCTTGCCGGAACCTGCAGTCGCAATGGCGGTCGTCGTGCAGAAGATGGTGGATGCACGCACCGCCGGTGTGATGTTCACTCGAAGTCCGCTCACGGGGGATCGTTCAGTGGTGACCGTGGAGGGCTCCTGGGGTCTCGGCTCGGCGGTTGTGGGAGGTGAAGTCACTCCTGATCGCTGGGTGTTGGGCAAGATTACCGGTGATATCTCGGTCCGCACCATCTCGGAGAAACTGATCCAACACGTGCCGGTACGGGAAGGTGGGACGCAGAGTGTTGCCGTTGCCGAGGAGCTGCGCCGGACTGCGTGCATGAGCGATGAAGAGCTGCAGGCGCTCAGGACAATCGCTCGACGAGTCGAACGGCATTACGGCCATCCGCAGGACATCGAGTGGGCGGTGGAGCGTCAGACCAACGAGATACTGCTGCTGCAGAGTCGCCCGGAAACCGTGTGGTCGGCGCAGGAGTCAGCACCGGTGGCACGCCCCGCTGCGGATCCACTGTTGCACGTCATGTCGATTTTTGGAGGTAAACAGTGAGTCTCACGGCCGCGGATGTCGCGGAAATCATGCGCCTCGTGGAGCAATCCAATTTCGATGAGCTAACATTGGAGATGGACGGCATCAAGCTGTGTTTGCGGCGGGGCGCGCTGGCGGAGCCGCCGCTGCCTGGATCTGCAGATGGGGCCGCCGCTGGTTCGCCGACGCCTGGCGCCGCACATACGGCCGCTGCCACCGCTGGGCCCTTGCCGCCGCCGCCCGCCGCCGCCGCGGCTGCCGCGAACTCGCCGCGGCCTGCGCCCGCCATCGGCGACACGGCCGCCGCGACCACCGTACGCTCGCCGCCGCCGGCACCTGACACCAACACGTCTGCGGCCGCCGCTGACCCGAATGTTCACGCAGTCGCCTCACCCCTCCTGGGCACGTTCTACCGCGCCCCCAAGCCGGGCGCAGCGCCGTTCGTGGAAGTGGGTGCGCAAGTTGAAGAGGAAACAGTCGTGGCCATCATAGAGGTCATGAAACTGATGAATACGGTGCGTGCCGGCGTTCGCGGCACGGTGACGGAAATATTGGTCGCCGACGGCGCTCTCGCCGAGTACGGCGAGACACTCATGCGCGTGCGCAAAGCGGGTTAGTCAGTTGGCCCTCCGCCGCATCCTGATCGCCAACCGCGGTGAAATTGCAGTACGTATCATCCGCACGTGCCGCAACCTCAACATCGAGACCGTTCTCGCCGCGTCCACCGCCGATCTCGATAGCGTGCCGGCGAGACTGGCCGACCGTACTATTTGCATTGGCCCGGCGCGGCCGGGCGACAGCTATCTCAAAGTCGACACCATTGTGCACGCTGCGCTCGCCACGCAATCAGATGCGATTCATCCCGGGTATGGCTTTTTGTCGGAGCGGGCGGCGCTCGCAAGCCTGTGCGCAGCGCAGGGTGTTGTGTTCATCGGGCCCACGGTTGCACAGATTGAAGCTGTTGGCGACAAGTTGCGAGCCCGCGCGGAAGCGGAGGCTGCACTCGTGCCAGTTGTGCCGGGGTGTGCGGTGTCAACAATCGACGAGGCCATGAGGGCCGCACATGACATTGGAATCCCGCTTTTGGTAAAGGCGGTTGGCGGCGGTGGCGGGCGGGGATTGAAGCGCGTTGACCGATTTGAAGACCTTCCGTCGATCATGGAGTTGGCCGCCGCTGAGGCCGGTGCTGCGTTCGGCGACGCGCGGGTGTACCTCGAGCGGTTTATCGCGAGCGGTCGCCACGTTGAAGTGCAGATTCTTGGCGACGGCAACGGGCGCGTCATCCATCTGGGCGAGCGTGACTGCTCGGTGCAGCGCCGCTATCAAAAGCTGGTGGAGGAAACCCCTGCCATCGGCCTGTCAAAGGCGCTCCGCGATGCACTGCATTCCGCGGCTGTGCGCTTCGCAGAGCGTCTGTCATATCGCGGTGCCGGCACTGTTGAGTTTCTAGTCGATCAGGTGCGGGAGACATTCTATTTCCTCGAAATGAATGCACGCATTCAAGTGGAGCATCCGGTGACCGAAGCCGTGACCGGGGTGGATCTGATTGCCGAGCAGATTGCCATCGCCGCGGGAGACGGCCTGCGCTGGGCGCAGGCTGACATCCAGGTGCGCGGCTGTGCCATTGAATGCCGTGTGAATGCCGAAGATCCCGCCAATGATTTTCGGCCGAGTCCCGGGCGCGTGCGTGAGGTGGCCTGGCCGTGCGCAGAGGGCATTCGAGTGGACACCTACATCGAATCCGGCTCTTGTGTTCCGCCTTTCTATGATTCGCTCCTGGCTAAAATCATTGCTCATGCGCCGGATCGAGCCTTCGCCCTCACGCGCATGCAACAGGCTATCGCCTCAACCCGGCTGGCGGGCATCCACACCAATCTGCCCTTCCATCGGATTGCGTTGGCCGATCCGGAATTTCAGGTGGGGGGATTCGATACGGGCTTCGTGACACGATTGCTCGAGCGCAGCCCTCTCACAATGGAGTGCGCGCGCAATGGCTGACGTACGGCTCGTGGAAACCTCGCTTCGTGATGGGAACCAATGTTTGTGGGCGGCGCTCGGTATCGACACAGCGAGAACCCTGACCATTGCGCCTGTGATGGACCGGGTTGGATTCGCGGCTATCGACTTCACAACCTCCACGCACATGGGCGTAGCGGTGCGTTACAAAAAGGAAGATCCGTGGGAGCGCATCCGTTTGATGGCCGCTGCTATGCCCAACACACCACTGCAATTCATGTCCACCGGCTTTCGCTTCATTTCGTGGGAAACGGCCCACCCTGAATTCATGGCTCTCGCGTTTCGCGTCCTTGCGCGTAACGGAATCCGACGCTTCTGTCTTGCGGACCCCATGAACGATGCCGATTCGAACATCGCGTGCGCACGCATGGTGAAGCAGGCCGGAGGTGAATGGGTCATTGCAGCACTCGTCTTTACGTTGAGCCCGGTTCACGACGACGAACACTACGTGGCCGCAGCGCGCAAGCTCGCGACTTGTGCGGACATCGACGCACTCTACATCAAGGACCCTGGAGGGTTGCTCTCGCCCAATCGGGCGAGAACGCTGATTCCTGCAATCGAGGCCGTGATCGGCACGAAGTCGTTGGAGTTGCATTCCCATTGCACAATCGGTCTCGCCGAACACGTCTACATGGATGCACCTGGCTACGGGGCGACTGTCCTGCAATGCGCCTCCGGTGCGGCGGCTGATGGAACTTCGAATCCTTTGGCGGAGCGGGTTGTCGCCAACCTGCGCGCGCTCGGCCACACAGTGCGTGTTGATGATGAGGCTTTAAAGGAGGTCGGCAGTTACTTCACCCGGATTGCCGAAGCCGAGGGGTTGCCGAAGGGGAGCCCGCAGGCCTTTGACGCGGCCTATCTGCGGCACCAATTACCCGGCGGGATGGTCGGCACGATGCGCCGTCATCTCGCCGAGAGTCGCCTGTTACACAGGGAAGGGGCTGTCATCGCGGAACTGGGTCGTGTCCGCGAAGAGTTGGGTTGGCCTATTGTGATGACTCCGTTTGCACAGATTTTGTTGACGCAGGCGGTCATGAACGTTACGAGTCGCGAGCGCTACGAGGTGATTCCGGACGAAGCGATCCGGTACGCCATCGGTCGCTTCGGCAAACCCAACATACCGATTGATGCCAAAGTCATGGACCGCATCGACTCGCTGCCCCGCACCAAGGAATTGCGCGCGGAGCCGCCAATGGCCACTCTCAATGAGCTGCGCCAGCAACTGGGGGAGCACCTGAGCGATGAAGAGTTCCTGCTTCGGGCCACGATGCCTGCCGGGCAAGTGGCTGCGATGCAGGCAGCGGGACCGGCAGTACGACACTACAATCCGGCTGTGAGGCCTGTGATGAGTCTCCTGAGACGGCTGACCGCGCGTCGCGACCTGACACAGGTGTCAGTGCAAAAGGCGGGATTCAGACTCGAGCTGCGGCAGCATGCTCGCTCAATCCGGCGGCCGTTGCAGCCGTGAGTGCTCTCGATGCTCACGAGTCGTCCGACGACGCGCCGCCCCCGGTGCCTGGTTTCTCCGCCATCCGGGGATTCATGTTCGATCTCGATGGCACACTGTTGCTCAGCGATCGCTCGCTCGGCGCTTACGAGCTGCTGCCCGGCGCCATTGAAGTGCTCTCGGTTCTCAAAGAGCGCGCATTTCCATTTGCCGTGCTCACGAACGGCAGTGCGTATCCGCCTGCCGAGCAGGCGGCTCGTCTGCGAGGGTTGGGTCTGCCGGTCGCGGATGACCGGATGTTCACGCCGTCCAGCGTTGCGGCGGAGCTCATGTGCCGAAACGGTGTCACGCGAGCACTCGTGCTTGGCAGTCGAGGCGTCGGCCACGCACTGGCCGAAGCGGGAATCGAAATCGCCTTCAGCAATGAGGCGGGCGCGCGAGCGGCCGATGCCGTTTTTGTCGGCTGGCATCCGGATTGCACCATGAGGGACATTGAGGCAGCCTGCGAAGCAATCTGGGCCGGCGCCAAATTGTACGTGGCCTCGGATGTGCCTTTTTTCGCGACCAGGCAGGGACGGACGATGGGCTACTCGTATGCCATTGTCGGAGCGATCCGGCGGATGACCCGGGTTTCCGCGATTCTGACCGGCAAGCCTTCGCTGCATGCGTTGCGCTTCGTGGCCAGAAAGTTGGGTATCCCGGTTCGCACTCTCGGCGTAGTCGGAGACGATCCCGCCGTTGAGATCATTATGGCGCGGCGCGCAGGAGCAACTGCCTTCGGGGTGACAACCGGCGTCATGACACACGAGGACTGGAAGCGCGAGAGTGGCAAAAGGCGCCCGCATCGCGTGCTCACACGGATTGGCGATTTACTGACACTCGGGGAATACATGTGAAAGCCGTCAAAACGGGTACGACAGCCGGTCTCGAGCACCTGCAGATTGTGCAGCTCCCGGAGCCGGGCGGGCCCGGCCCAGGGGAAGTTCGTGTTCGGATCCATGCGAGCTCGTTGAACTATCACGATTACTCGGTTGCCAAGCACGGCGGTCCTACACGCGTGGGCCGGATCCTCATGTCCGATGGCGCCGGTGAAGTGGAAAAAGTGGGCTCCGGCGTTACCGGGTTCAGTGTTGGAGACCGTGTGGTCTCAACATTCTTCCCGACCTGGCTGGACGGTGAACCCACTGAAGGAGACTTCTCAACGGTGCCCGGTGACGGCGTAGACGGTTACGCGTGTGAGATCGCCGTCAGGCCCGCCACATGGTTCACTCACGCGCCAAGCGGTTTCAGTTTCGCGGAGGCAGCGACGTTGACGACCGCTGGGCTGACTGCCTGGCGTGCCCTGGTTGGAGACGGGCACCTGAAGGCGGGTGACACTGTGCTCGTTCTCGGGACCGGTGGCGTCTCGATGTTCGCGGTGCAGTTTGCGAAAGCGATGGGTGCGAGTGTGGTGGTCACTTCATCCTCTGATGAAAAGCTCGCGCGCGCGCGTCAACTCGGCGCTGATCACACAATCAATTATAAGAGCGTTGCCGAGTGGGGCGATGCCGTTCTGAGCTGGAGCGGCGGACGGGGCGTAGATCACGTCATTGAGCTGGGCGGGCCCGGAACTGTTGCGCAGTCCATCCGGGCGGCCCGTGTCGGCGGCCATATTTCCCTCATTGGGACACTGACCGGGTACGCCGGGCAGATTCCAACCGCCGCCCTGATGATCAAGCAGGTCCGCCTGCAGGGATTGATAGTGGGGAGCCGACATCAACAGCAGCAAATGATCCGGGCCCTGGCCGTTACCGCGGTACGTCCGGTCATTGATCGCACGTTTGCGCTCGAAGAGTTGGCGGAGGCGTTTCGGTTTCAGGAGTCAGGCAGTCACTTCGGGAAAATATGCGTTGAATACTAAGAGGCGAGGCGCCGGTACTGATCGCGGGCGCGGGCCTGGAGTGTCATTTACTTGACATCCTCCCGCGCCTGAAGGCGACGGGATTCCTATGGCGTTTTTCAGGCAGCATTGATCTGCTCCTGAATCGCTTCGGTAGGTTCCTGCTGCTGGCGATTTCATATATCGCTCACTTCACAGGCGCAACGGACGTGTCCCGCCCTGAGAATATTGATCGCGCCGACCCGATCGGCGTTTTCCTCGAAGCCGCATTCAATGCAGGTGAACCGTTCTTGCGTCCGCCGGTTTTGCGCCGAGACATGATCGCATTGCGGACATCGTCTGCTGGTGTTTTGTGGCGGTACGGTGATCAGCTCACCCCCGTTCCAGGACAGCTTGTATTGCAGTTGGCGGCGAAACTCGAACCAACCCTGATCGAGGATGGATTTATTCAGGCCGGCCTTGGCCCGAACGTGCTTGCCGGGGACCTCGATTGAGCCGGCCGCCGACCGGCACATATTCCGCACCTGCAAGTTCTCGAGACACACAATCGCGTGGTTTTGGCTGATCGCGCTCGAGGTCTTATGCAGGTAGTCGTGGCGGGCGCTACCGATACGGGCATGGATGCGCTGGATACGGCCTTTCGCCTTTTTCCAGCTGTTGCTGAACTTCTGTTTGCGGCACATCGCCTGCTGCCCTTTGCGTAGGGCGGTGGCATGCCGCTTGGAGCTGTTGAGCGGGGCGTAGAAGGTTCCGTCCGACAGCGTGGCAAACCGGACAACGCCCAGGTCGATGCCGACCGCGCCGCCGTGCGGGCGAGGCTGCTGAACCTCTCGCTCGGTTTGAATGCTCACGAACCACTTGCCACACGAGAGGCTGACGGTGACGTTCTTCACCCCGCCGAGCACCTCGCGGCTATTACGGTACCGCAACCAGCCCAACTTGGGCAGGAACAGGCGCGAGTTCATTTGATCGAGCTTGATCTGCTTCGGGTCCGGATAACGGAAGCTGTTGTGCTGCCCCTTCTTCTTGAAACGCGGCAAGTCGGCCCGTCTGGCGAAGAAATTGGTGTAAGCGCGTTCCAGATCCTTGAGCGCCTGTTGTAGCGGATGTGTCGGTGCGTCACGCAGCCAGGATGTCTGCGTCTCGCTGCGCCACTGGGTCAGCAGCTTGCACAGCTCGGCATAGTTGAGCTTCTTCTCGCCTGCATCAAAACGCGCCTTCTGCAACGCGAGCCCTTTATTATAGACAAAGCGGCACGATCCTGCGAAACAGCGCATCTGTTGCCGCAGCGAAGCGGTGGGACGAAGTTCGAACTTGAAGGATTGCAAGCGTTTCACAAGCTGATGATACGGTTGGTCTATGACCAATGGAAGCAACATCTAACATCGTAGACACTGCGTGTTCCAGTTGCACGTGATTTGGGTCTTCGTCGCAAATATCGCTGCCGTGTGTTCGACGCGCACGCTATCGACGCTCTGCGCACCATCTTCGCCGACGCTAATTCACGCGCGCGGGCTACGCTGGGGGGGGAGATGAGCGGCGAATATGTGGCGCGCACCGCGCCCTGGCTTCCTGCCAGTCCGCCGCCGCAGGCGCTGATCGATGATCTGCATATCGAGCTCGGTTACTTGTACAACTCATCGCAGGGCACTCATGCTGATCCCCGCACGACTTGCGGTATGCCGGGCTCGCGGGCGCCGCACCTGTGGTTGAACCGATCGGGTGAGCGCGTATCGACGCTCGACCTCGTTAGAAACTACACGCAGCGTACGGGAACTGGCTGATCGGGGTGGCGAGTTGCGAGCGGCACTGGCGCGAAGTCTCTGCAACGCCCTCTAACCGGGCGGTGTGTCCAAAAGCGGGCGGATTAGGCCGGCCAGCCTAAAGCGGGTCTGTACAAGGACTTGGCTGTTGGGGAGAGTACGGCGATGGATAGCCCCGTTGTTGCGCGCCCGAAACCATGTCTGGTGAACGTCAAAGCCGGCAAGACGTATTTCTGGTGCAGTTGCGGGCGTTCCTCAAAACAGCCTTTTTGCGACGGCTCGCATAAGGGCAGCGACTTCAGTCCCATGAAGTTCACGGCCACCCAGGACGACGAGCTCCTCTTTTGTGGCTGTAAACACACACGGAACGGACCCTTCTGCGACGGCGCCCACACGAACCTGCCCGGCGGGTCGCCACTCGATGACCCGCTCAGCCCGGAGAACCGCGATATCCCCGCCGTGACTGAACGCGACGGTGCGCGAGCCTTGTTGAACGGCACCTGCTACGTGTTCTCGTCCGATCTTGCCGCAATGCAAACCCGGGGCTCTCTGCGGTACTGCTACATGGTGTCCGCTGAAATGGGCTCGCTCTATCAGACGCAGTTGCTGATGGAGGCGAGCGATGTGCCCTCACCGATCTTCAGCCTCGGCTCGCGCGATGTGATTCTTTTCATAGGCGCCGGTGCCGGTACCGTGACCATCTCCGGTGAAGCCTTCGCGGTAAAAGCCACCGACGGTGTGTACATCCGGCCGTCGGAAGCAATCCAACTCAGTGCCGCCGCGGGACAGATACTCAAAGTGTTTGTGCTCGCCTGTCCGCTGGGCGAGATCAGTTGGTTGGACGCAATGCCCGGTGCCTTCGCGGCTGAATTTCCGCAGCGCGTCGTGTCGGTCGACCCGGAGCAGCGCACCGCGATGGGCCCGCGCTATTTCCAGATTCTCGTGGACAAGCGCATCGGCTCCAACCTCATCACGCAGTTCATCGGTCACATACCACCCTCGAAAGCCGCTTCCCATCGCCACCTGTACGAAGAGGCGATCATCGTATTGAACGGGGAAGGGTACATGTGGACGGAAGATAAGAAGGCACGCGTGCGTGCCGGGGATGTCATCTTCCTGCCCCGCAAGCAACTTCATTCGCTGGAAGCCACGTCAACGGACGGCATCGATGTGGTCGGGGTCATCTGCCCCGGCGACAATCCGAGTATCAATTACTACGACTGAGCGCTCACGAAGCGCTGTACAACCAGGGGTCTCACCAACGTGCCAAACAACAACGGCTCACGAATCATTGCGATTTCTGTTGCCAGTATCCTGTCCGCGAGCGTCGCGGTGGCGGCTGATGCGCCCGCACCCGACAGCGCCGAGCTCGGCGAAGTCGTAGTGACGGCCAACAAGCTGACTGCCACCAAGGTGTTGGATACGCCTGTGTCGATCCAGGCGATCTCGGGCGATGCCCTGCAGCGTTCGGGCGCTTCCAACATCATGGACATCGCCGGCAACATTCCGGGCCTGGCGATCCAGGATCTCGGTCCCGGCGACAAGCGTTATGTGATTCGCGGCATCAACTCCGCGGGTTCTGCTACAGCCGGCATCTACTACGGTGAGGCCGTAATCAGCGGTGCCAACGCCGATGACGGCGGCGGCTTCCAGGCTGACATCCGCTATTACGATCTCGATCGCGTCGAGGTTCTGCGCGGACCGCAGGGCACCCTGTACGGCGCGAGCTCGATGTCGGGCACGATCCGCTTCATTCCCAAGTCGCCGGACATGCATGAAGTCAACGGCTATGTCAACATGGAGGGTTCGCAGACTTCCCATGGGAGCGGCAACTACAACGTCAACGGCGCGATCAACCTGCCGATTGTCGATGATGTGCTGGCATTGCGCATGGTGGGCTGGAAGGTTTACGACAGCGGCTACATCAATCAAATCCGTGTGGGTACGGGTGTGCCGGTAGCCGGTTCCATCGGAACCGACACCAAGGCCGGCACCGGGCAGACCGCGGCGCCTGTCGGCAACGGTGTTCTCAAAGGAATCAATGACGATGATGTCGGCGGCGGCCGCGCGATTCTGCGCTACACCCCCTTCGAGCAGTTGGCCATCGAGGCCAGCTACACCGCGCAGACGGAGAGGGCGGGCGGTTCCTCGCGCTACACGCCGGCCGGCGTCAAGGCTTTCAGTGGCGGTCTGCTGCCGGATGTCAACGGCTGCGACCTTTGCAACACGGATGTGACCCAGAGCCCCTGGCGCGACAACATCAAGGTCTTCGGCCTGAAGTTCGATTATGACACGGGCTTCGGCACGGTGACGGGTACCACCAACCAGTTCAACCGCCATTCGGACTACAATTTCGACTCGACGCCCATCCTGATCTCGTTCGGCCTGCCGATCGATGCAGTGCCGGGTGAAACCCTGGAGCCGCGCGAGCGCAAGGTGAACTCGAGCGAAATCCGCTTTGCGAGCAAGCTCCCCGGGCCTGTCAACTTCGTCATCGGCGGCTATCGCGAGCATGATTTTCAGGATCTGAACGTACAGGTTCTCGCGACCAACGGTTTCGGCCTGCCGGCCGGCCCGTTCTGTACCAGCAACGCGTGCGACTACGCGGTGGCGCCGTTCGGTGCCGGCACCACATTCTTCGGCCGTGACGACCAGCGTTTCAACACGGAATACGCCGCCTTCAGCGAAGTGACCTGGAACGTGACGGATGCCCTGACCGCGGTCGGCGGTATTCGCTATTACACCCAGAGTCTGAGCGGAATCCAACAGACGACTCATCCCTTCAACGGCTTTCCGGACGTACCCCTCGATTTGAATCCACCGGACATCGGCGCGAAGTTCAACAAGATCACCTGGAAGGAGAACGTCAGCTACAAGTTCAATGACGCCGCGTTGGTCTACGAGACGGTCTCCACCGGTTTCCGTGGCGGCGGTCTGAACGCGGTCAGCAACCCTTTCGAGCCGATTCCAGCCGGCTTCGGTCCGGATACGCTCATGAACTTCGAGCTGGGCCTGAAGGGGCGCCTGTTCGGCGGCCTGTTCGACTATCAGGTGGATGCCTATTTCATCCGGTGGGATAACATCCAGGTGCAGGAGACGACGCCCGACAACTCGTTCGGCTACCAGGGCAACGCCGGCCAGGCGCACGTCAAGGGTTTTGAATACGAGCTCACGGCCAGGCCGATTCAATATCTGACGGTCAACTTCTCCGGGTCGTTCCAGGACGCCAAGTTGAGCGATGTGCATGCGGATCAGCTCGCGAACAATCCGACCCTGGGCGCAGTCGGCGATCCGATTCCGAACGTGCCGCGGTTCCAGTTCGCTTACGGGATGAACTACACCCGGCCGATCTACGGCGACTGGGAGGGTATGCTGGCGGCCGATGTTACCTATCGCGATGCCATCAATGCCTACTTCGTACGCAACACGACGTTCAACATGAAGCTGCCGCCGTACGCGCTCGTCGGATTGCGTGCCGGCGTGATCAAGGGACCCTGGAGCGTGACGGCATTCGCCCGCAATCTCACGGACAAGCGTGCGGAAGTGTCTGCGATCAACTCGATTCAGGATCCCAGCGCGCTGCTGACCGTGCAGCCCCGCACAGTCGGTCTCTCACTGACCCGCAAATTTTAGTATACCTTTCGATTCCGGCCTGTACTCGGGCCCGGTCGCGAACGCGGAACGCGACCGGACCGAGTACGGGTCCGGACACTTATGAATGTAACCTCCATCAGCGAACGCGAAGGCGGCCTGCACCGCGGGCTCTCGAAGGCGCAGATCGTCATGATCGGCCTCGGGGGCGCCATTGGCACCGGCCTCTTCATGGGCAGCGGCATTGCCATCGGCTCCGCCGGCCCGGCCGTAATTCTCAGCTATGCAATGGCCGGCGCGGTTGCGCTGGTGATGGTCTTCAGCCTGTCGGAGATGGCGGTCGTCCATCCCACTGCGGGCTCCTTCGGTACCTACGCCGAGACTTACCTCAACCCCTGGGCCGGGTTCGTGGTGCGTTACACCTACTGGATCTCGCAGGTCATTGCGATCGGAGGTGAGGCGGTCGCCGCGGGCCTCTACATGACGTTCTGGTTCCCGGACGTTCCGGTGTGGATGTGGTCACTGGGGTTCAGCCTGCTCCTGCTGTATTTCAACTCCCGATCGGTGAACAACTTCGGAACCATCGAGTTCTGGTTCTCGACCATCAAAGTCACCGCCATCGTGTTGTTTATCATCCTGGGCGCGGCCACCATCTTCGGCCTCGGAATGCCCGGCACGGGCTTTCACAACCTGACCGGGCTGCCGGGCGGCTTCCTGCCGAACGGCTTCAGCGGTGTGTGGATGGCCGTCATCGTCGGCATTTTCTCGTTCAACGGCATCGAGGTGATCGCCGTTACTTCGGGTGAAGCGCAGAACCCTCAGGTCGCCATTCCCGCGGCCTTGCGATCCATGGTGTTCCGCCTGTTCTCGTTCTACGTGCTGGCGCTGCTCATCATCGTCACGACGGTTCCCTGGACGGCCACCGGCGTCAAAATCGTTGCTCAGAGCCCGTTCGTCAGCGTATTTGCCCATTCCGGCATCCGGCACGCCGCCGGCATCATGAACTTCGTGGTGATCACAGCGGCCCTCTCGAGCATGAACACCAACGTGTACCTGTGCTCCCGGATGTTGTTCTCGCTGTCCCGGGGTCGCTATGCGCCGCAATTCCTGGGCGGGCTGAGCAGAAACGGCACGCCGGTGGCGGCCATTCTGACCTCGGGCGCGTGCATTCTGATCGCGGCGGGCGTTTCGATCTACACGCCGCGGGCCTACAACAATCTGCTCGGCGTCGCGCTGTTTGCGGCCATTGTGGTGTGGATGATGATCCTCATCAGCCACCTGAGCTTCCGCAGACACCACGATCCCAGGACGCTGCCGGTGCGTATGCCGCTGTTCCCGTGGATGCAGATTTTCGGACTGTTGATGCTGTCGGCTGTGCTCATCACCATGGGGCTGAGCAAGGACTACAACATCTCCTGGAAGTTCGGCGTACCGTGGATGCTCGTGATCTCCGGCGCGTATTTCGTATGGCGAAAGGCACACAAACATGATCCATGACTTCAAAGAGTTGCGCAGCCGTTTCCCGGTCCTGGAACGCAAGACCTACCTGAACAGCGGTTCCTACTGCGCGCTGGCCGATACCGTCGAGGCAGCGATCAACAACTACATGGACGACCGTTTGCTCGTCGGAGCGAACTGGGACGTGTGGGTCATGAAGAATGAGTCGGTCCGGTCGCTGATGGCGCAGGTATTGCACGCCGAGCCCGATGAGATCGCCGTGACGGCGTCCGCTTCGGCCGGCATCAACGCGCTGGCGAGCGCTCTTGATTTCACCGGCAAGCGCAACAAAGTGGTGATCAGCGACTTTGAATTCCCCACCAACGCCCAGATCTGGCATGCGCAGGAGCTGCGCGGCGCCAAGGTAGTCCACGTCCATCGCGATGCCAACGGTTATATCCCGCTGGAACACTTCGAAAAGGCAATCGACGCAGAGACGCAACTCGTTGCCGTTACGCACGTCTGTTTCCGCAACGGCGCCAGGCTGGATATTGCAGGGATCGTCAAACTCGCGCACGCCAGGGGCGCGAAAGTGATGTTGGACTGCTACCAGGCCGTGGGCTCGATGACTGTCGACGTCGGGCGACTCGGCGTCGATTTTGCGGTGGGCGGAATGCTCAAGTATCTGCTCGGCACCGCCGGCCTGGGGTTCCTGTACGTCCGTAAGGAGTTGATTCCTGCGCTGACACCGACCAATTCGGGTTGGTTCGCCCAGGAAAACATCACGGCAATGGATATCACGGCAAACCGTCCCTCGCCGACGGCGCGCCGTTTCGAGGCGGGAACGCCCGCGGTCGTCAATTGCTACGCGGTTGAAGCGGGCCTGAAGATCATCCTCGAGGTCGGAACGGATGTCATCGAGGAACGGGTCAAGTACCTGACACGGTTATATATGGATCGGCTCGAGGAGATCGAGTGGCCGAGCATCACGCCGCGCGAGGACGACAGGCACGGTCCGATGGTTTGTGTGCGGGCGAACCAGGTTGCACAGTTGTTTGCGCGGCTGACGCAGCAGGATATTGTCACCTCGTTCCGCGATGACAACCTGCGGGCAACTTTTCATTTCTACAACAATGAAAAGGATGTCGATGCCCTGGTTCAGGCGCTTCTAGGCCATCGGGCCGAATTTCGTCCCTGACGGCGCGCCCCTGTCCAGTATCATCCCTTCATACCTGAAGCGGAGAATGATGATGAACGCACGGATGGCAGCACCCCCGGCAGCCTTTCCCGCAGAATCCCTGCGCACGCAATTTCCGGCGTTGAAACACGCGGGCACCGAGATTTTCTTCGACAACGCCGCCGGCGCCCAGGTGCCGCAGATGGTGTTGGATGCGGTCAACTTCCACTTGATTGATCATAACGTGCAGCGCGGTGGTCGTTATCGGCAGAGCATGGCCGTCGATGAGACGATTGCCCGCGCGCGCGCCAGCGTGGCTGCCTTTGTCAACGCTCGCCGTCCGGAAGAAATTGCTTTCGGCATGAATGCCACTTCGTTCATCCGCCTGATCAGTCTCGCGATTGGTCAGACGCTGGATGAGCGCAATGAAATCATCATTACCGACCTCGACCACGAAGCCAATGTCGCCACCTGGCTGGTTCTCGAGCGGATGGGTGCGAAGTTTGTCTGGTGGAAGATGCGTGACGACGGCTGTCTGCACGTCGACGATCTGAAGCCGTTGCTGACAGCCCGCACGCGCCTGGTTGCCTGCACCCTGACATCCAATGCCCTGGGCACCATTGTTGATGTGCGCGCTGCTGCTGATGCGGCGCATGCCGTGGGAGCTGAGATTTTCCTCGACAGCGTGCACTACGGTCCGCACGGCCAGATCGATGTCCAGGCCTTCGACTGCGACTATCTCGTCTGCTCGGGATACAAGATCTTCGCGCCGCACATGGGATTCATGTACGGCCGCTATGACCTGTTGGTGGCGCTGCCGACCTTCCGGGAAGACTTCATTCCGGATGAGCCGCCGGGAAAGATTGAAGCCGGCACATTTATTTATGAGAACGTGGCGGGCATGGATGCGGCCGTCAACTACCTCGCGCAGTTGGGCCGGACCCTGTCGGGCAAGTCAGGCACCCTGGGCGAGGATACGAAGTTCGCCATGAGCGCCATTCGCGCCTACGAGCAGTCGCTCTCCATCGAGCTGCTGCGGGTGTTGAAGGACCACAAAGCGGTCATCTACGGAATCGATTCCGAGGCGCGCATCAACGAGCGCGTCCCCACGATCTGTTTCAACATTCCCAACGTGTTGCCGGCGAAGGTGACCGAAACAGCGGCGCGCGCCGGGATCGGCATTCGCGACGGGCACATGTACGCGCCACGACTGATGCAGCGCATGAACCTCTCGAAGGAAACAGGGATGGTCCGCGTGTCACTCGTTCACTACAACACGCTGGCAGAGATTCACCGCTTCGCGGAAGTCCTCTCGACTCTCTAGCGAGGAATCCGGACCGAGAATCGGGTGCGGTTGTCGCCGCCGCCGGATATCACGTCAACACTACCGCCGTGCGCCAGGACAATCTGGTGCACGATATACAGGCCCAGTCCCAGGCCTTCGGCCCGACCGGTTTGACGTTGGGCGCCCCTGAAGGGATCGAACAACTGGGGCAGCAGGTCAGCGGGAATGGTCCCCGAATTCTCCACCGTGATCTCCACGGCTTCGGACTCCGTCCCCTTGACGTTGACCTGGACGGCGTCGGCTTCGTCCCCGTGCTGCAGAGCGTTGCCCAGGAGGTTGGAAACAACCTGTGCCAGGCGCTCGCCATCCCAGTTGCCGTTGAGGTCGCCGGCTTTCTGAACGTCAATGCGGCGATCCGGGAATGCCGCCTGGATTTCTCCGACCACGCGATCCACCAACGCACCGAGGTCGGCCGCTTCGCGTTTCAGGGGAATGCCACCGGCCAGTCGGGCACGGGCCATGTCGAGCATGTCCTCGATCATGCGGCTCATTCGCTTGCCGCTCGAGAGGATTCGCGCTGCGGTGTCCACCACCTGTTGCTCGCTCGAGCGGCGCTGAATGAGCACCGCGGAGGTGAGGACCGCGTTCAGGGGACTGCGCAGGTCGTGACTCAACACGGCCGTCAGCATCTCATTGAGGCGCAGCGTCTCGGTCCTTTCCCGCAGCTCGTGGGCCAGTTGCTGTTTGTGCCGATGCAGTTGGAAGAACACGTCCGCCTTGTTCTGCAGGATGTGCGGCTCGATGGGCTTGAAGAGAAAGTCCACAGCCCCACTTTCGTAGCCCTTGAACAGGCGATGCTGATCGCGCGCGCCGGCGGTGACGAAAATGATCGGTACCTGGCGGGTGCGCTCGCTGCCACGCATGAGCTCGGCCAACTCGAATCCATCCATCTCAGGCATCTGCACGTCGAGAAAGGCGAGGGCGACGTCGTGGATCAGCAGCAGCTCCAGGGCCTCACGGCCGGAGCGAGCGGTGAGGATTTCCAGGTCCGGCCGCTGCAGCAGGGCAGCCAGGGCCAGCAGGTTTTCCTCCAGATCATCGACGAGCAGACACTTCACTGAGTTCTCCATTGATGCGACCGGCACTGCGCTCATTGCTCAGGCCAGCCCGACGAGCAGCTCCGCAATCTGCGGCAGCGACAACACGAAATCCGCCGGATTGCGTTGCAGCGCGGACACTACCATGAGAGGTACTTTGGCGCTGTCCGGTTGTTGAACCACCGTGACGCCGCCGGCCCGGTGGACGGCGTGCAGGCCCGCGGCTCCGTCCTCGTTGGCGCCGGTCAGGATCACGCCCAGCAGCCGATCTGCGTACACATCGGCTGCGGATTCGAACAGGACATCCACGGAGGGACGCGAGAAGTGCACAGGCTCGTCGGTTGAGAGCGCGATCTGCCGGTTCCGCTCCACCAGCATGTGGTAGTCCGGCGGGGCGAAATAGACGGTGCCGGGCTCGATCGGCTCCTTGTCGTCCGCCTCCCGGATCGGCAACGCGCAGCGTTTCTCGTAGATCTGAACGAGCAGGCTCGGCCGTTCACGGGGCAGGTGCAGGACGATCAGGAGCGACGGGCCAAACTTCGCGGGTAGCGCGGGGAGGATCAACCCCAACGCCTCCACACCTCCGGCGGAGGCGCCGATGACGATCGCCTCAATACGGCCACGAAGTGTTTCGGCGGGAATCACAGGACATCCCGCTTCTGGTAGATGCGATCGTTCGCGACGAGCTCACGGAAGGAGTCATGATGCGCCGAAAAGCGCAGTGATTCCTTCGAGCCGATCCCGAGAAATCCCTTGCGGCACAACGCATCCCTGAACAGGCCGATCGCCCGGTCCTGCAGGTCGCGGTTGAAATAGATGAGCACATTGCGACAGGACACGAGTTGCACTTCGGCAAATACACTGTCGGTGGCCAGGCTGTGATCCGAAAAGACAATGTGCTCGCGCAGCGACTTGTTGAAAACGGCACGGCCGTACGCGGCCGTGTAGTAATCGGACAATGAGGTGCGCGCGCCCGACTTGCGATGGGCCTCCGTGAAGGCGGCGATCCGCTCCACCTCATACACGCCCGCGGTGGCCTTCTGCAGGACGTTCGGGTTGATGTCCGTCGCGTAGATGAGGCTTCGATCCAACAATCCTTCCTCCCGCAACAGGATTGCCAGCGAATACACCTCCTCACCTGTACTGCACCCGGCCACCCACATCTTGAGCGACGGATAGGTACGCAGCACGGGCACCACCATCTCGCGCAGCGAGCGGAAGTAGTTCGGGTCGCGAAACATCTCGCTCACCGGCACCGTGAGAAAGTCCAGCAGCAGGGGGAACATCGTCGGATCGTGCAGGACCTTGCTCTGCAGCTCCGAGAAGGTCTCGCAGCCGTAGCGCGCCATGGCCGCCGTGAGCCGCCGCTTCAAAGAGGCAGTCGCGTACCGCCTGAAGTCGTAGTGATACTTCAGGTAGATCGCATCAATCAGCAGATGCAGCTCAATGTCGATGTCCGCGGCAGCCACGTGAGGTTACTTCGGCATCCAGACACGCACCAGTGACATCAGCTTCTCGACATCCAACGGCTTGGCAATGTAGTCGTTGGCGCCCGCGGCCAGGCATTTCTCCTGGTCATCCCGCATCGCCTTGGCGGTGAGGGCGATGATGGGCAGCTTCTTCCAGTCCGGGCGCTTGCGGATCTCGCGCATGGCGGTGAGTCCATCCATCTCCGGCATCATGATATCCATCAACACCAGATCGATGTCCGAGTTCCGTGTCAGGGACTCGAGAGCTTCACGACCGTTGCGTGCGATTTCAATTGACGCCCCTTTGGGTTCCAACAGGCTGGACAGCGCAAAGATGTTGCGAACGTCGTCCTCCACCACGAGTATGCGCCGGCCCTCCAGCGCTGCGTCGCGGTCGCGGGCCACCTGCAACATGCGCTGGCGTTCGACCGGCAGCTTTGACTCAACCTGGTGGAGGAAGAGGGTGACCTCATCCAGCAGGCGTTCCGGAGAGCGCGCGTCCTTGATGATGATGGATTTCGAGAAGCGTCGCAGCTGCTGTTCCTCGTCGCCGGTCAGGGAGCGACCGGTGTAGACGATGACCGGCGGGAACGCGACGTCCTCGGCCTCTGCCATCTTCTGCAACAGCTCATAGCCACTGAAGTCGGGCAGGTTGAGATCCATGACCATGCAATCGAACGTGGTATGGCGAAGGCGCGACAGCGCATCAGCGGCGGTGCGCACCGCGGTGATTTTCACATCCTCGTTTTGCAGCAATTGACGGATGCTTTCGCGCTGGCGCTCGTCGTCCTCGACGACGAGGACGTTGCGCACTCCGGGGGAGAATTTCGCCTCCAGCTTCTGGAGCGCTTCCGCCAATTGCTCGCGATTCACCGGCTTCATGGCGTAGCCCACAGCGCCCATCGCGAGGGCTTCCTGCGAATAATCCGCGACCGACACGACGTGGACCGGGATGTGGCGCATCTGCGGATTACGCTTGAGTTGATCGAGAACGCCGAGTCCCGAGTAGTCCGGCAGATTCATGTCCAGCAGGATGGCCTTGGGTCTGTAGGTGGCGACGGCAGCCAACGCATCGTTGGCGGTATGCGTGACGATGCATTGGAAGCCGAGCTCATGCGCCAGGTCCCTGAGGATGGTGGCGAACGCAGGATCGTCTTCTACGATCAGGATCAAACGCGCGTCTGTCTGAAGCCGGTCCGCGTCATCCTCCACTACCGGCTGGGGTACCGGTTTGGGCACAGACCGGGCGGGTATGACGGGTGCCGCCGCGAGCGGGCTGACCGGTGTTTCGACGGGCGGTGTGTAGTTGAGCGGCAATGTCAGTGTGAACGTGCTGCCGGCGCCGGGAGTGCTCATGACACTGATGTCGCCTCCCAACAGGCGAGCCAGATCGCGTGAGATCGTGAGTCCCAGTCCCGTGCCGCCATATTTGCGATGGGTGCTGCCATCGGCCTGGCGGAACGCATCGAAAATGATTTCGCGCTGATGCTCGGAAATGCCGATGCCGGTGTCGGTCACATCAAAACACAGTGTGGCATGCGCGCCCGGGAATGCGCGCACCGTCACATCGCCTCCTTCGGTGAACTTCAGGGCGTTGGAAACCAGGTTTTTGAGGATCTGGCCCACGCGCTGCGGATCGGTCTCGAGCTGGCTTGGGGAACCCGCTGCCAGCTCAACTTTGAACCCGAGACCCTTGTTGTGCGCCACCGGCTGGAAGGTGCGCGACAGGTCATCCAGGATGCGCGCCACCACGACGGATTCCGGTGCCAGCTCGACCTTGCCGGCTTCGATTTTCGACAGGTCGAGAATGTCGTTGATGATGGCCAGCAGGTCGTTGCCCGCGGAGGAGATCGTCTGCGCGTACTTGATCTGCTCGGCGGTGAGATTGCCGGTGCGGTTGTCGGCGAGGATCTTCGCGAGAATCAGTGAAGAGTTGAGCGGTGTGCGCAGCTCGTGGCTCATGTTGGCGAGGAACTCGCTCTTGTACTGGTTCGCGCGCTCGAGCTCCGCGGCCCGCTGGGTCAGTACATCCTGGGCCTGCGACAACTCGTCCTTCTGATGCTCGAGCAGCTGGGCCTGCTCCTCGAGCTGCGAGTTGGTCTGCTCGAGCTCCGCCTGTTGGGACTCGAGCTGCACCTGCGATTCCTTCAAGGAGCGGGACTGGACTTCCAGCTCTTCGTTGTTGACACGAAGCTCTTCCTGCTGCGTCTGCAGCTCCTCGCCCTGGCGTTGGGTTTCCTCCAGCAACTCCTCGAGTCGCGTGCGGTCCTTGGAGGAGCGTATGGCGACCCCCAGGCTCTCGGACACCCGGCTCAGCAGCTCCAGGTCCTCGGCGTGCAGGGTGCGCAGGAAGCCGAGCTCGACGACTGCGTGAACGGTTCCATCAGCGGTCGCCGGAGCGATCAGGACCTCCCGGGGCGAGCCATGACCCAGTGCCGAAGTGATCGGCAGGTACCCTTCGGGCACGTTCTCGACGCGAATGGGGCGGTTGTCCCGGGCGGCCTGTCCGAGCAACCCATCACCCCCGCGGACGACATCGCTTCCGGCCGCCATCGCATATCCAGCAAATCGGCGGAAGACGCCCGCTCCCTCCGCTATGAAAAGGGCGCCGACCTTCGCGCCGAGAAAGGAACCGAGGAAGCTCAATACATGCTCGCCCAGCCTTTCCAGGCGTTGCTCGCCCTGGATACGCTGGCTGAAAGTCATCTGGCCGGTGCGCAGCCAGACCTGGGTCTGGCGGGCCCGGTAGTCGCGCGACGTCAGGACGGCGGCGGCGCCGATGAGAACCAGCAGCAAGGTCGAGCCTCCGAACGTAACGCTGGAGGAGATGAATTCGGCGTGCTGCCAGTCGTCCTCCCTTTCGGTCAGGGCCGCGCGCTCGGCTGCCGCCATGGTGGTGATGAGCTGCCGGATGCGGTCCATGACGACCTTACCCCGATCGCTACGCACCACCGCCAGCGCCGCGGAGGCATCCCCTTTGCGGCGTAGCGCGATCGTCTGATCCAGCTCGGCCAGTTTGTCCTTGACCGCCTCGTCGAGGTTCTTGATGCGCTGCAACTGCACCGGATCGCTTTCGACCAGGTCATAGGCTTTGCGCATCTCATCGGGAATCTGCGCCTTGGCGTGGGAGAAGGGCTCCAGGTAGGGCTCTTCGCCCGTCAGGAGGTAGCCTCGCTGGCCTGTTTCCGCATCCTTCGCAAGCGACAGAATGGTCTGCAATTGGTCCATCACCTGCAGCGTATGCGTAACCCGACCCGCGGCAACCGAGCGTGTTTGCAGCGACCGATAGGTCAACAGTGCGATGAAGGCAACAGCGGCCACCGCAACCACAAAACCCAGCAGCGGCCCGGGCGGGAGGGGCGCTCCGCTGCGCGGACCGCCTCGAAACTCGGCTTCAACGCCGGAATTCGCCTCGCTCATTCAATCCCACCCTCTGTTGCAGACAGGGCACATCTTACGGGTTCCGCAGCCCATTTTTATCAAGCAAAACGAGTGGATAACGTCAGCTCGACAGCGAGCTCCGGCCGGTCGGATCATCGCCAATGTGACGTAATCGAGTGCGAGCCCTGCGACCGAAGTCGAAAATCCCATATTGGGGATAGGGACGCTCGGAAATGCTGACGGCACAGAAGCCTGATAACGAACAAACCCGGCTGGCTTCTCTGCGTGCGCTCGACGTGCTCGATAGCGCACCAGAGGCACAATTCAACGCGTTGGTACGCGCCGCCGCATTTGTTGCGGGGACCCCGATTTCGTTGCTGAGCCTGGTGGATGCGAACCGCCAGTGGTTCAAGGCCAACATCGGCCTGCCCGGTGTCACGGAGACGACGCGGGATGCGGCGATCTGCGCCCACACGATCCTCCAGGAGGAAGTGCTGGAGATTCAGGACACGCGCCGCGATGAGCGATTCATCGACAACCCCTTGGTCGTCGGTGACCCCGGAATCCGATTTTATGCCGGCGCCCCGATCCGTCTCGCCGACGGCTGCTGCGTCGGCTCGTTGTGTGTGATTGATCGCTCGCCGCGCAAGCTGAGCGCGGAACAACTCGAGATCCTGCGGCAGCTGGCACTGGCAGCCGCTGCGGCCTTGGAAGGACGCCGGGCCGTGCAGCAACTGCATGAGGCCTCAGGTGAGATGCACTACAACGCGACACATGACGCGTTGACCGGTCTCGTGAATCGCAGCGAGTTTGAAGCGCGTCTGCGCCGGGTGTTGCAGAAGGCCGCGGAGGATCGCAGCGAGCATGCGATGTTGTATATCGACATCGACCAGTTCAAGTTGGTGAACGACTCCTGCGGTCATGCGATCGGCGACCAGTTGCTGCAACAGGTCGGCAAGTTGTTCGCCGATGCCATCCGCACGCGCGATACGCTGGCGCGCGTGGGTGGCGATGAGTTTGCGATCATCCTGGAGCATTGCTCGGCCGAGCAGGCCCAGCGGGTGGCGCAACAGATTTGCGATGCCATGGCTGCGTTCCGGTTTGTGCACGATGAGCGTAGTTTTCGTGTCGGTGCGAGCATTGGGCTCGTGCCGGTGGATGATCGATGGACCACGGCTGCAGCCATCATGCAGGCGGCCGATGCGTCCTGTTATGCGGCGAAGGAGGGTGGTCGCAATCGCGTTCACCTCTGGTTCGATACGGATACTGCGATCCGCGTGCGTGCCGGCGAGATGCAGTGGGCGATGCGGATCGAGCAGGCCCTGGATCAGAACCAGTTCGTGTTGTATGCCCAGCGCATCGAGGAGCTCGGGAAGAAGTCCCACGGTATCCGTGCCGAAGCTTTATTGCGCATGATGCAGGAGGATGGGGATCTCGTGCCGCCGGGTGCGTTTCTGCCGGCCGCGGAACGGTTCCACCTGGCTTCGCGGATCGACAAGTGGGTCATGCAGCACGCCCTGGCGTGGCTGAAGTCGCTTCCCGATCCGAGGGTCATCCGCACGTTGTCAATCAACCTGTCCGGTCACTCCATCGGCGACCGGGCGTTTCACCGCCACGCGATTGAATCCTTCCGCGCGGCCGGCTCCCGCATCTGCCAACAGGTTTGTGTGGAAATAACCGAAACCGCCGCGGTGACCAACCTCGGGGACGCGGCGGCCTTCATTACCCAAATCCGGGCGTTGGGCGTGCAGGTTGCACTGGATGACTTCGGCTCCGGTGCATCCTCGTTCGGGTATCTCAAGAACCTGCCGGTGGACTACCTGAAGATCGACGGGCAGTTTGTCCGGGACGTGGTCGACGATCCCCTGGATGAGGCGGCGGTGCGCTGTTTCGCGGAAGTGGCCCGGGTCATCGGGGTCAAGACGGTCGCGGAGTTCGTGGATCGACCCGAAGTGCTCGCCAAATTGCGCGCCATGGGTATCGATTATGCCCAGGGGTACCTGATGCACCGTCCTGCGCCGTTGAATGACCTATTGAAGAGCAACGCCGTCGCCTGCGCGTAAGTTTTTTCGCTAGGGGTATACGGAAATTTAATCGGGTCCGAGCGGGCGGAAGTGTAGTCTTTCCGAGCATGGACGACTTCAATCCTCGCAACTACATAGCCACCCTCCTGGACTCCCGCCGCCCGGGCTATGCGCTCCCCAGCGCGCTCTTCAGTGACGAGCGGGTCTACGCCGCCGACCTCGAGCACATCTTCGCGCGCCACTGGCTGTTCGTAGCCAGCGAAGCCGAGATTCCCGAGCCGGGCGACTACAAGGCCTACCAGATCGGCGCGTATCCGATTTTCATCCTGCGCCAGGACGATGGCTCTATTGCGGCCTTCCACAACACATGCCGGCATCGCGGCTCGCGTATCCTGCAGCAGCCATCCGGTGTCGTGGGTTCGAAGATCGTCTGCCCGTACCACCGGTGGGGTTACGACCAGTCAGGCAATGTAGTGGATTGCGGTCCGGGCAATGATGTCGAGCGGGCACGCGGACTGAAGTTGAAGCCCGTTCACCTGCGCAACCTGTCCGGCCTGTTGTTTGTGTGTGTAGGTGAGAATCCACCCCAGGATTTCGAGGATCTGTCTGCCCGGGTGACTCCTTACCTGAGCAAGCACGAGCTCACGCGCACCAAGGTGGCGAAGCAGGTTGACCTGATCGAGCACGGCAACTGGAAGCTCACGATGGAGAACAACCGTGAGTGCTTCCATTGCGGCGGTCACCCTGAGCTGTTGAATTCGTTGTTTCACTTCCTCGGCGACATCGACGAGGCGGCGCTGTCCCCGGAAGAGCTCAAAACCTACCGCCGCTACGAAGAGTCGCAGCGGCTGGTGATGGAGAGTTGGAGCCGGGCCGGTGTGCCGTGGCAGCGGATCGAGGAGCTCTACGGGCGGCCGACCGGCTTTCGCACCGAGCGCCTCGTTCTCGAGGGCGCGGGCGAGTCCATGACAGTGGACACGAAGGTGGCTTGCACCAGGTTGCTGGGGTCCTTGACCGAGAAGCGCCTGGGGACATTGCACCTGCATACGCAGCCCAATGCCTGGTTCCACTTCCTCAGCGATCACATTTTGACCTTCGCTGTGTTCCCCATCGACCCGGTGCGCACGCTGGTTCGGACCACGTGGCTGGTCCACGCCGACGCGGAAGAAGGGAAGGACTACGACGTCGAGAAGCTGACGGAGGTCTGGAATGCCACGAATCACCAGGACGCTCATTTCGTTGAGGAGACTCAGCGCGGCACCGCGAGCCCTGAATACGTCCCCGGACCGTTGAGCGCCACAGAGTTCATGGTCGATGCGTTCCACCGCTGGTATGATGAACGGATGCGAGTGGGACTGAAAATCTGACCGGTGAAGGGTGACCTCTACCCATCTATTGAGCCCTATCGCACGGGTCGTCTACCGGTAGACGAGCTTCACACCCTCTATTGGGAAGAGTGCGGCAACCCTGCCGGGGTGCCTGTGCTGTTCCTTCACGGTGGACCGGGAGCCGGGTGCTCCCCTGAGCACCGCCGCTTCTTTGACCCTCAGTATTACCGCATCGTGTTGTTCGACCAGCGTGGGGCGGGTCGTTCTACTCCCCACGGCGAGACCAGAGGCAACACCACCGCCCATCTCGTCAGCGATATCGAGTCGTTGCGGGAAATGCTGAAGATTCCCCAGTGGCATGTGTTTGGCGGGTCGTGGGGTTCCACGCTTGCTCTGGCGTATGCCGAGACGCATCCACAGCCTTGTTTGAGCCTCACCCTGCGCGGCATCTTCCTGTTGCAGGCGTATGAGGTCGATTGGTTCCTGCATGGGATGCGAAACTTTGCCCCGCAGGCGTGGGAACAGTTTGTGGAGTTCCTGCCTGAGTCGCTGCGCGGTGATCTTTGCGACGGCTACTGGACGCAGTTGAATCATGAGCTGCCGGAGATTCGTGCTGCTGCGGCGAACTCGTGGGCAGGGTATGAGGCGAAGAGTGTGAGCTTGCGGACCAACGGCACCGCCGTGGCCTCGGGGCCGATTGCCTCATCCTCTGCCGTTGGGTTGGCACGGCTGGAAGTGCATTACATGCGGAGCAACCAGTTTGTGCCCAATGACGCGTTGCTGCGTGGGGTTGAGCGGGTTCGGCACATTCCGTGCGCGATCGTGCAGGGGAAGTATGATTTGCTGTGCCCGCCGATTACGGCTGCGGCACTGCACAAAGCATGGCCGGAATCCACGTTGCATATCATCGAAGAAGCCGGCCATTCGGCGTTCGAGCCCGGGATCCGCGCGGCGTTGGTTTCTATCATGGACGGCCGTCGTACCGTTTGAGCAGCGTCGCGTTGAGCGCGTCGATCACGATTTCCACATGTTCCATGTGGAATGGCATTGGCGGCCGCAGCTTCAGCACGTTGCCCAGCGGGCCTTCGGACCCTGTCAGCACTCCGCGTTCACGCAGGCCATTGACGACGCGCTTCGTCGTTGCTCGGTCGGTTAGCTCGGCGCCGACCATCAGCCCACAGCCGCGGACGTCGCGTATGGCAGGGTGGGTTTGCGCCAGCTCCTTCAGCCTTCGGATGAAGTACTCGCCGGTGACCCGGGCGTTCTCGACCAAGCGCTCCTTGTCGAGCACATCCAACACAGCCAACCCCGCTGCTGCGGCAACAGGGTTCCCACCGAAGGTGGAGAAGAAACCGGTGTCGCGTTGGAATTTCTCAAGCAGTGCCCGCCGCGTGATAACTACGCCCAGCGGGTAGCCATTACCAACAGGCTTTCCCAGCGTCACGATGTCGGGGTGGTACCCACGGCGCGTGAAGCCCCAAAAGTGCGACCCCGACCGCCCCAAGCCAAACTGCACTTCATCGCCAATAATGAGCCCCCCAGCCTTCCGCACCGCCGCCGCGATCGGGGCGATCCACGTCGGCGGAGGGTCATAAATACCGGTGCTGGTGAGGGCACTGTCGATCATGAGCGCCGCAGGCTTGAACCCCCGTCGCTCCAGGCGTTCTATCGCCGCCGCCACATCGACTTCAGCCGCGACGCCGATGACGTCAGCGGCCGCGATGTCTTCAGATCTGCTCGACGGCGCGAGGCCACCGACTGGGACGGGGGCGGCGAGTTGCTCGACGTGAGGTGGTACCTTGGGGCATATCGCCGGCGATAGTGCTGTGACGGCGTCGGTGATGCCGTGGTAGGCGAACTTCATCACGAGCGCACCCTCGTGTCCCGTATGCGCCTTCGCCATGCGCCACGCGATGTCGTTCGCCTCGCTACCCGAATTGACGAACAAACAAGCGTTGAGATCGGGCGGAAGCGTCTCCATGAGGCGCTCCACGTATTCAATGATGTGCGTATCCAAATACCGCGTGTTGCTGGCGATCCGCTTCGCCTGATTGGCGATGGCTGCCACTACAGCAGGGTGCGCGTGGCCAACATGCGGGACGTTGTTATAGACGTCGAGGTATCGCTCGGCGTCAGAGGTATACACCCAGACGCCTTCGCCCCGCACCAAGTGCAGCGGTTGGTCATACGACAACTCAGCGCTAGCCCCCAGCGCGCTGTGACGCCGTTGGACGAGGTCGGCAGGAAGGACCCGCCCACGACCCACCTTCACAGACACCACCCCAGCGGCTTCCAGCCACTGCTGCGTCAGCCGTTCCTTCCCCCGCGCCGCCAGCGCCTCCAGGGTTGTCGCCGATGTGGCCGCCAAGTCTGTGTTGATGGACGCGCCCGGGCGGCCGATTGGGCTGTTGTCCTGCGCCGCCCCGGCCGGGTCGGCGGCCGAGTCCATTGTCGCTGCCCTGGCGGGAGCGGTGCCCCGGGCTTCGGTGGTCGCGGCATTTCGATCGCGCCACTCCTGAATCAACACCCCAACCGCGATCCGCGCCGCCATCAGGTCGTACAAAACCTCAACATCCGCCCGCTCGAGCGGCTGCAAGCTCGTATACCCAGCCAGCAGCTCGGGCAGCTCATCCAACGACGCAACGCCATCCGTCAGTAATTCCGCCATCGTAACGGCAATCTCCAGCGCCAATGGCGCATGGATCATGTCTCCGAGGTCGATGATCCCAACACACGCATCGCCGGCATCGTTCACCAACAGATTGCGCCCATGGCAGTCACCATGGATGGCTTGCGACCGCAACCCTCGCATGCGCAGCAGCAACTGCTCCAGCGGCTCCAGCGCCGTGCCGAGCACCCGCCGCATCTCCGCCGACTGGATTTCCTCCAACACCGGCAACAACGCCGGCGCCCTGCGCACATCCCAGGCAATGGGTTGCGCCAGGGCAGGGTGGAAAAACCCCGCCAACGCCCGGTCGAGCTGAGCAATGTGATTCCCCACGGAGCGCAACAGACTCACGCGTGGGCCAGGCGCCTGCGTCCCGCCAGGCGTAGAGTCAGCCGTATCCTGCAACAACCGTCCCGGCAGGTAACTAACCAACCGCACCCGGCACAACACACCCGTGGTGTCATCGCCGCCGCCGCCAGCCAGCGACACAACCCCAACCAACTCCCCGCCGAGCGTAGGCACAACCCGCGGCACCGCGAGCGGCGCGTTCTGCTCAGCAATATGCGCCAACGCAGCCGACTGCCCCTCAACCACAACATCATCGACCTCGTGGTCGATAAACTTCAACACGAGCCGCCGCCTATCAGCCGCCGCGAGCTGAAAGTTCCGATCCCGCTCCCCATCCAGCGCCGTCGCCCGCGCCGTCAGGCCATAGAGCTCATGAGCAACGGCCTCAGCCGTCGCCGCTTCCACGGCCGGCGGGTGCCTCCGGAGCGCCAGCAAGCCAGCAATTGCCGACTCAGACGGCATCACGTCGGCTCGTGCCCAACGGCAACGGCGGATGCGTATGATGCCAACTCACTTCTCCTTACCCAACACATCCTTGATGGGCTGTGCCGCCTTGGGCACGGCCTTCACGTAATCCTTCCCCATCAACGCGGCAATGGTCGCGGCAATCTGCGACTGCGTAACCGCCTCAACATGCTTGCGCTCGCCGAGCGGTGCCGTATCCGGCCCCATCACCGCAATCCAGACATTCTCCGACCCCTTCTCATCAACCCCATGCTCCTTCCACTCAACAGGCCCGCTGCCTCGCCCATGATCTGCCGTAATGATGAATGTCGTGGTGCCGCGATACTGCGGCATCGTCTGCATCGTCTCCCACAGTTCCTTGATGAAGGCATCAGTACGATGCGCACTCTCCAGCACGAGATCATACCGCCCCTGGTGCGCCCAGTTGTCCGTCTCCCCATAACCTACAAACAACACCCGGGGCCTGGCCGTGCGCACATAATCCAACAACTCAACCTGCAAAAACGAATTCCCCACATCTTCCTCATCGAAGCGCGTGGTGGTTTCGTACAGGCGCGCGAACAGCGCATCCTTTGACGCATCACCGGTCTTGGGCGGCGGCGTCCATCCCGCCTGCACGATCAGGTGACTGCGGTTCTGATTGAAGATGTCGTAGTAGGCCTGCCACGTCCCATAGACCGCCACGTGCCCCGCGAGCTCAGGCGCTTTGTTCAGCCACTCGAACACGGTGGCGTTCGGATTCGGTCCGAACTCATTGCTGTTGATCGCCGGGTTCGGGTACCCCACCGACATTTCGTTGTAACCGGGATACGAAAAAGCCTTCCCGTTGGTCACGTGGGCGTCGCTGCCTTCAGTGCGGTTGCCGAAGATCTGCCCTTGCTTCGCCACCGTGCCCCACAGAAACGGGAAGACCACCTGGCGACGCTCCTGGGGCGTCTCGCGCCAAAAGCGCTTCTTCAACTCGGCATCCTCGACCCAGTTGCCGCCGACCTTGGCGTCCAGCAACAGCGGATCGGCTCCCTGGAACATTTCCTGCCATCGCAATCCGTCGCTGACAATCAAAACCACGTTCTGGGTCTTTCCGGCGAAGGCCGGTGCGGCGAGTCCGGTCAGCAGCAGACCGAACAGCGGGGCGAGCTTGCGCATGGGGTGGGAGTCCTTACGGGTTGTTTGATTTCTCCGTGGCCAGTGTCTCCGCGGCAACCTGCTGCAGCTTGCCTGCGAGCGACGGCTCGATACCCAAAGCCGCCGCCGATTGCTCACGGGAGCCGAGCGATCTCGGATCGCGTCCCGTGACGTTGCCGAAGATCACCAGTGCCTCGAGATAATAGCCGTACGTGCTGCCATGGTAATGGTCGGTCGCCCACAGGTCGATCTGTCCCTTGGGCACGGCCACGTAGGGGTTCGCCGTGGCCAGATGCGAGGCAATTGCCCGATTCCAGGCTTGTCCAACAGGGATTACAGAGTGGATCGCAGGGGAGGTGGCAGCCGCCTGGTCGTAAGCCACGCGCACATCATGAGCCATCGCATCAATCGGTTTGCCATACCAGTGTCCGCTACGAAGGTAGGTTTGGTCGGCTCGCGACCACGTGGACACCAGGCGAATATCAACGTTCGGGTTCTTTGCGAGAAACATTCCGGCCAGCCGGCCTGCGTAGTCGATGAGCACGGCAGGATCACCGGGTTTGTGCTCATTGAGCGTGCTGTAGCCCTGTAACAGCACATGATCCCAGGCGCGATTCAGCACCGCCGCCTCGTGCTGCACGTGATAGTCGAAATTCTTCCCGGGTGCGGTTTCCAGGCTCACTTCGTAGTCCAGATGCGCCTGCACGGTGAAGCTCTTGAAGAGCGCGGGCACGCCTCCGATGCCATCGCCATTCAGGTCGTGGACGGTGTCCGGCCGATAGTGTTTGACGTCCGACAACTCACCAAACGTAAAGCTGTTACCTACAAACAGGATGGACGCAGCGCGTCCCGGCGAATCCAGGATCAGAGTCAGGGCTCCCAAAACGATTAACCACAGCGTCCGCATCACAGCTCCAGGGGACGTGGCAGAAACATCAAAATCAGGGCTGCGAGCGCCGCTACGCCCGTGATGGGCAGAAGGCTCTGCAACACCTGGGTCGCGGTGGCGCCGGCGCCCAGTAACAGGCCTGCGAGATAAGGCCCCATGGCCGAGCCCAATCGGCTGGCCGCTACGGAGGCTCCGGTGCCCGTCCCGCGAGTCAGCGTCTCGTAGTAGGTCGGGGTCATACCGTACAGCGTAAATTGCGCGCCAATCAGGCAAATACCGAGCACACCGACGGTGCTGGCAACCAACACCAGGTCGTGGCCGAGCGCTGCGATGATGAACAGGGCCACGGCGAGTCCGGCATAGCACACGAGCAGCAGCAGGCGGCTGGGCCGAACCTGCATGATCCAGGCGACCCCGACCGAGCCGACGGCCGAGGCGATATTGAACACCATTTGAATCAGAAAGGATTGCGGCTTGGTGAATCCCTTGGCCACCATCAGGCTCGGCATCCAGTTCAAAAGCAGATGCAACATCAACGCCGAACAGAAGAAGGCCACCCACAACAACAGCGTCTGCCGCACCCGCGCCCGATCAAACAAGGTGGAGAGTACCCCGAGCTTCGCTCGCGCACTGGAGCGCGCCGTCTGGAACAGGGTGGACTCCGGCAACAGCGCCGCCATGATGGGCGCCAACACCAGCGGCGCGATGCCGCCGACATAGAAAATAACCCGCCAATCCCCGGTGGGCCCGCCGGCAAAGGCGATGAACGCGGCGAGCGCGCCACCCGCTGGCATACCCGCGGCGGTAATCACGACGTTGAGGATGTTGTTGCGTCCACCGGAAGCTTCCGCCGTGAGCGCAATCAGATTAGGAAAGGCGCCGCCAAGGCCCAGTCCGCATAGGAACCGGATGGCGACCATGCTGGAATAGCCGGGTGCCCAGGGCGTGGCGAGCTGGAAGACGCCGAATACGACGATCGAGGCAATGAGAGCCGTGCGCCTGCCCCAGTAGTCCGCGGCCCGACCGCCGAGAAACGCCCCGAAAAACAGGCCCAGGGGGCTGGCCGTCAGCACGGAGCGCAGGGCCTGCGTCGGGAGATGGAACTCCGCGGCAATCGCGGACGCTGCGATCCCCATCGATTGCAGATCGATGCCCTCGATGATCGCTGCGCAGAAGCACAACGCCAGGGTCAGACGGGCACGCCGCGAATCGGTAGACTGGATATTCAAGGTATCGTTCCCTGGTAAAATCGACATTCGCAGCTGCTGCGTAGAAGCGGCGGGGCGGCAAGTATAAATTGAAGATCATCGCCGTAACGAATATCAAAGGTGGAGTAGGCAAGACCACCACTGCAGTGAACCTGGCCTACCTCTGTGGCGCGGGCGGCCGCGCGACGGTGTTGTGGGATCTCGATCCACAGGGGGCCGCTACCTACACGTTGCGATGTGAGCCCAACGAACGGGCGTCCGTGAAGAAGCTGCTGGCCGGCAAGCGCGAGTTGCCCGAGCTCGTCGTGCCCACGGAGTATGAGCGGCTCGATGTGTTGCCGACCGACTTCTCCTATCGCAACTTCGATGTGCACCTGAGCGAGCGTCGCAATCCAACACAACGGTTGTTGCGGATGAGCCGGCCGCTGGCCGAAAGCTATGAGGTGCTGTTCCTCGACTGCCCGCCCGGCATCTCGTTGCTGTCGGAAAATGTGTTGCGGGCCGCGGACCTGGTGGTCGTGCCGCTGTTGCCGACTCCGTTGTCAGTACGGATGTTGGTGCAACTGAAGGAGTTCGTGGAGGGGGAGGGTTGGTCGGATGTGAAGCTGCTGCCGTTCTTTTCCATGGTGGACCGGCGCAAGTCGCTGCACGCCGAGGTCATCGCCAGCACCCGGGAGCTGTTCGCCGCCATGCTGGCCACGGAGGTACCGTATTCGAGTGAGATTGAGCGGATGACCGAGCGGCGCGCGCCGCTGCCGGCGTTCTCGCCGCGCAGCCCGGTGGGCCTGGTGTACGCGGCACTCTGGGCGGAGGTCGAGGGTCGCCTGGGGAACTGAACTTTAGGCCGTGGGCGGCGAATAAATGGCGGGTTTCGCAAGTCTTCCCGGTTATGGGTTTGTCAACTTCGGGAGATTACGCGCCATGGACAATCCAACCGCCAAATTGTCAAACCTGAGATCAGACTTTGGTCTCACCGCGCGAATCAAAAATATCATATTCACGCCCCGATCGGAATGGCGGGTAATCCAGGCGGAGCCGACTTCGATCAGCCGGCTCTACAGCGGCTACGTGATGCCGATGGCCGCATTCGCCGCGGTGATGTCGTTTATCCGTATGTCAGTTGTGGGAGTGGATGTGCCAACGGGTGGCACGATCCGGGTGCCGTTTGCGAGTGGCGTATTCACCTCGCTGCTCACCTTCGTGATGAGCCTCATCGGGTTGTATCTCGTTGGGTTGGTGATCAATGGATTGGCATCGGTTTTCGGTGGCCGCCCCGACCAACGCCAGGCGTTGAAGACAGCAGCTTATGCGCTGACACCCGCGTGGTTGGGCACGGCTCTGTCGTTTTTGCCCATGGGCAGCCTGTTGCAGTTCATCGCCGGCCTGTACGGTGTGTATGTTTTGTATATCGGTCTGCCCATCATGATGCAGGCGAAAGAGGATGGAGCCGGCGGCTACGCGTCGTCCGTAGTTGCCTGCGCCCTGGGGGTGGGGATTTTGTTTGGGTTGGGCGCCGCCACCCTGGTCTGAAGCACTCTATAACGGTTGCGAGCGCAACCGTACCCCGGAGCCGCTGCGACACTTTCCGCAGTCGCAACAGTAAGTAGCTGAAAGCTAAGGAACCGGCACACCGGCCGAAGCGAATTGGGCGAATTGGTTGCTCCTGACACAGTCCTTAAGACAAGATCCTGATATGGCGGAGCTCACCCAACTATTAGAAGCTGTGCGCGCGGGGGAGGCGGGGGCCATTGATCAGGTTTTTTCCCTGACCTACCGCGAACTGCACGAGATGGCCCACCAGCGCCTGCATCGCTCCAACCGGGTGACTTCGCTGGATACCACCACGCTGGTACACGAGTGTTACTTGCGGCTGGTCAGGGTCGGGCAGCTCCAGACCCGGGATCGTTCGCACTTTCTGGGATATGCCGCCCGGGTCATGCGTTCCATCGTCGTGGATTTCGTCCGTTCCAGGTTGGCCAAGCGACGTGGCGGGGATGAGTTGCGGGTCACTCTGGGAACCGACATCCGCGATTCCACTCCGGTCAGCGAAGAGCAAATCATGCAAGTGGATGAAGCACTGCAGGAGCTCGCTATCCTGGACCCGAGGTTGGTGGAAGTCGTCGAGATGCGCTATTTCGCCGGCTTCACGGTAGAGCAGATCGCGGAATCGCGGGGCGTAACGACGCGGACTATTCGCAGGGACTGGGAGAAAGCAAGGCTGCTGTTGTACGCCGCTCTTCAGAAGTAGCGCCGTGGAAATCGACCCGGCGCAATGGCCCGCGTTATCGCGCCTCCTCGATGAAGCCCTGGAGGTGCCGAGTAACGGGTTGGAGCAGTGGCTCGACACGCTGCCGCCGCCGGATGCGGTGCATCGGAACCAGTTGCGTGAGCTGCTGCGCCGGCGTGCCGCAGCGGAGACCGGCGATTTCCTGGTCACCTTGCCCCGGGTCGATCGCCCGCAGAAGGGGCCGACCCCCGACGGCATCGCACCGGGATCGGTCATTGGCCCGTATATCCTGGAGGAAGAAATCGGCCGGGGTGGCATGGGCGCCGTCTGGCGCGTGCGGCGCCGGGACGGCGCAATCAAACGCCCGTTGGCTCTCAAACTGCCCCATGCGGGCCTGCAATCCGCACAGCTCGCAGAGCGCTTTCAGCGCGAACGCGAAATCCTCAGCGAGCTCTCGCACCCCAACATCGCACGCCTCGATGATGCCGGTGTAACCGATTCAGGCCAGCCGTTTCTGGCGCTGGAGTTCGTCGCGGGACTGCCGTTCATCGAGTACTGCGACCGACAGCATCTCAACGTCCGGGCCCGGTTGGAACTGTTTGTGCAGGTGTTGCGCGCGGTGCAGTACGCGCATTCCAACCTCGTGATCCACCGGGACTTGAAGCCTTCCAACATCATAGTCACCGCCGCGGGACAGGCCATGCTGTTGGATTTCGGCATCGCGAAGCTGATTCCGGATGAGCCGTTTCAGAAAGAGGGACTGACGGAGGTGGCCGGCATCGCGCTGACTCCCGAATATGCCTCGCCCGAGCAGATTGCCGGCAAGCCCGTGTCGACCGCGACTGACATCTACTCCCTGGGCGTGTTGTTGTTTGAGTTGTTGACGGGCGAGCGACCCTATCGCCTGCAACGCGTCAGCCGCGCCGCGCTGGAGGAAGCGATCCTCACATCGGAAGCCGCACGACCGAGCTCGGTGGCAACGGCCGCAGCGGCTGAATTGCGTGGCACGACTCAGAAGAGCCTGGTTCGCGCCCTGCGCGGCGATCTGGATACCATCGCGCTCAAAGCGCTCAGGAAAGCGGCTGCCGACCGGTATCTGACCGTGGATGCGATGGCTCGCGATATCGAGCACCACCTGCGCGGGGAACCCATCGCTGCGCGTGCCGACGGCACGTGGTATCGATTTGCGAAGTTCATCGGCCGCTACAAACTACCGGTCGCCGCCGGCACAGTCGCGGCGCTGATCCTGGTAGCCACGGCGAGCATCGCGCTCATCGAAGCACGCACTGCCGCCGCCGAGCGCGATCGGGCCCTGGCCCATTCCCGGCGCAGTGAAGCGGTCACTGAATTCGTCAAGATGTTGGTTACAGAGTCCGGCGGATCGGATGTGCCGGTCACGGTCAGCGACATGATGGAGCGCAGCGCCGCGCTGCTGGCGTCCGAATACTCGGAGACTCCTGAGAATCGCGCCGCGATCCTGGCGGTGCTCGGCGACTACTATCACACCGTCGGCAAGGACAAGCTCGCCGAACCGTTGTTTCGCAGTGCATTGCAGTCGTTGCGCAATTCAGCCGATCCGGACTTGCGCCTGGAGCTGACTTGCGGTCAGGGGTTGACGTTGGCCGGCGAGGGCAATGTTGCCGGTGGGATCCGCATTCTGGAGGGGGCGCTCGCCGATCCGGCGCTGCGCGATGAACAGGCGGCGGGGTGCCTGGAGTTCCTCGCCTACATCTACCAGGACGGGAGCGATGCGCCCAATGCGCTCAAATACAGCCAGCTCGCGCTCGAGCGGCTGCAGCGGGTCAAAAACCCGTTGCCTACGCAGGAGGCACTGTTTCTCGGCACCATCGGGTTCGCTTACCAGTTGAGCGGCGAGAACGACGCCGCCGAGCGTTATTTCAGTCGCTCGCTCGAGCAATTCAACCGCGCCGGCAGGCAGCGCAGTCCGGAAGCGGTCTCGATCCGCAACAACTGGGCGGTGGTCAGCCTGGGTGCCGGTGAGCCCAGGAAGGCGCTCGAGCTCTACGATCAGACGCTGCAGATAGTGGAGCAGAAGAATCCAGGCTCACAGCCGCCGGCTTACCTGCTCGCCAACCGGGCCCGTGCGCTCGAGGCCCTGGGTCGCTACGGGCAGGCGCGCGAAGCGTATGACGGCTGCGCGCCAAAAGCGGCCGGCGGTTCGGTCTCGCCTGCGGAGCTCTTCTGCATGCTGGGTATCGCTGGAGTGGAGCAGGAGCGCGGCAATCTGGCGGCCGCCGACGACTATCTCAACAAGACCGCCGCCGCGATCAACCCGCAACTTCCGGACGGCTTCCCGGCGCGCACCACCTTGCACCTGATCCGCGCCAAGGTGGCTGTGCAGAGGCAACAGTTCAAGGCGGCCCATGACGAGCTGACACCTGTTTTCGCCAGTGCCAGGCAGCCTACGTTGCTCCTGATCGCCTCATTGGCCAGAGGCGAGCTCAGTCTCGCCGAAAACCGCTTACCCGCGGCCCTGGAGGATGCCCGCACCGCCGTGGCGACTGCGAAGCAACTTCAGGGCGGGGTGCCGCATTCCAGCAGAGTAGGGCAAGCGGCGTTGTTTCTGGCACGCGTACAGATGCGCCAGGGCGAAACCGCCCAGGCGCGTCAAACCGCCGAAACCGCCTATGAACACCTGGCCGCCACCGTAGATGACAACCACCCGGCCCTGGTCGAAGCCCGCGCCCTGAGAGGCAGCCACTAGAAACCACGCTTTTTAGTGGCGTGAGACAACCCGGGCTCCGCGCGGCCAGTCCCTGGCCAGGGATAGTGCCGCGCCAATTGACTAGTGCGGTGACATCGTGTTGCCGCGTGAGATGGCGCGGGCCATGTCATCAACGGAAACCATATTGTCGGTCTTCTTCATTGAGTCGAATTTCTTGCCCGCGTACGCCACAAACTCGGCCTTGGAAATCGTCCCGTCGTGGTCCGTATCAATCGTGCGCGCCTTGAAGTTGACTCCACCCGTGGCGAAGTCCTTCGCGGCCACGGCAATGGGAATGGTGTCCTTGCCCTGGGCCATCATGTCCCATTGCTTCTCGGCGTAGGCGACCATCTCTTCGCGGGTGATCATGTGATCCCCGTTCGTGTCCATGTCCTTGGCGTCAAAATGCATGTTGCCGGTGGCGAACTCGTTGCTTTGCGCAAACGCCGCCCCGGCCTGCAGCAGTAACACTCCGGCGATCAGTGAACGCACCTTGTGCATGGTCTTCCCCCCGTTTGAATGCTCATCCCAGTAGACCAATTCTAGCCCGGTAAAATTACGCGGTCTTGTCCAAAAATGTCGTTACTTTGGCAACCCGTCCGGGCGGCGCGGCGCCGTGGGACACCTGTGTTCCGCTTACGACGCACCCGGCATCTGGTTCATCGCAACCCAGTAATACCCCACGCGCACGACTTCTTCAGAGAAGCGCTGAAAATCCACGGGCTTCACCAGGTAGCTGTTGACCCCCAGGTCGTAGCTGCGCACCAGGTCGGACTCTTCCTTGCTCGAGGTCAACATCACCACCGGGATCGAGCGGGTGCGGCTGTCCGCCTTGATCCGCTTCAATACCTCGATGCCGTCCACCTTGGGCATCTTGATGTCGAGCAACATGACGCGCGGCCGCGGGGTCGGCTGGTCCGTGAACTGTCCTTCCGAAAACAGAAACGCCAACGCTTCCTCACCGTCCTTCAGCCACTGCACGTGGTTGGCGAAGTTGGCGCGCTTCAAGGCGCGCAAGGTGATTTCCGCGTCGTGCGGGTTGTCCTCGACCAGTAGGATCTCGATCGGCTCATAGCTGCCGTTGGTCATCTTCAGACCTCCGTCGGGAGTGTGAATCCGAATGTGGCCCCCTTGCCGCGCTCACCCTTGGCGGTCACCGCCCCTGCATGGCGGTTGATGATCCGTTGGACAATGGCCAGTCCAACTCCGGTCCCCGGGTACTCGTCCATGCTGTGCAATCGTTGAAACACGCCGAACAGCTTGTCCGCGTACTTCATGTCGAAACCAACGCCGTTGTCCTGTACTTCGTAGCGCACCTGGCGGCCCTCGGTTTCCGCCCGGATCTGCACCTCGGGAGTGACCGACTTTGCGCTGTACTTGACGGCGTTGCTGATCAGGTTGGTCCAGACCTGCCGCAGCAGGGCCGGGTCGCCCGGTACGGGCGGCAGCTCCGCGATGCTGACGGCCGGCTTGGGCTCGGGTTGGCTCTCGAGCACTTCCGCGGCCGCGCGCCGTGCCAGTGTATTCATATCTACCGTCTGGCGATTCAGGCTCTGCCGACTCAACCGCGAGAATGTCAGGAGGTCATCAATGAGCGCGGCCATCCGCTGGCTGCCGGCGCGGATGGTCTTGATGTAGCGCCGGCCGGTCTCATCGAGTTGCGGTGCGTAATCTTCCTCCAGCATCAACGAATAGCCGTCGATGGCGCGCAGCGGCGAGCGCAGGTCGTGCGAGACCGAATAGCTGAAGCTTTCCAATTCACGGTTGGCGGCCTCGAGGTTGACGTTGACCCGGTCGAGCGCCTCCGCATGACGTGCTCGCGCACGCGTTTCCGAACGGACGCGCAGACAAAGCCAGCCTAACACGCTGACGACGGTCACCAACAGAGTGATGGATGCGACGATCAGGCCGTTGGCCCAGGTCTCGTCCGCACTGCGGCGTTTGACCAGCAGGTCCTTTTCCTCACGCTGCAACTGGTCGATCCCGGAACTGACTTCCTGAGCAGACTTGCGCACAGCCTCCGCACTCGTGGCGCGCTGCGCCGCTGCCAATCCCTGTGACTGGGCGAGCGCGATCAGGTCGTCAACCTGCCTCTCTTGTTGTGTGAGCCTCGATTCCAGATCGCGCAGCCGGGACTGCTGAACAGCGTTATCGAGAGTCGATTGCGTCGCCGCCTGCAGGTGCTGTTCCAAACCGATCTGCGCCGATTCGCGCTCCTTCAGGTAGGTCGAGTCGCCGGAGCTGAGGTAAGCGCGACGGGCCGCTTCGGTCTCGGCCAGGGAGGCGGCGAGGCCCTCGAGCTCGCCAATGACCTCATGCGAATGGGCCAACCACCGGTTGGTGCTCCTGAAACCGCGCACCGCGAGTATGACGACGGCAAAAACGAGGACGAGCAGCGCCACGGACGCGATAAAACCTACCAGGGTCTTGCGCTCATTCGCCGCATCCTTCTGCGCGTACTCATTCACCGCGAGGGACTCCAGGTCAATTCCTCCAGTATGGTACACGCTAGTGTTTCGGCGCCAACAGGCTTTCCAAGGCCGCAGCCGGCATCGGCTGGGCGTGAAGAAATCCCTGGGACTGAATACAGCCGGCCCGCTCCAGGAAGTTGAGTTGTGCCCGTGTCTCCACGCCCTCGGCGACGGTCGTCATATCGAAGGCGCGGGCGAGGCTGATGACCGTAGGAACCAGGCGCGCGGACGCGCGGTCCGCGGGCAACCCGTTGATGAAGGATCGATCGATTTTGAGGGTGTCCACGGGCAGGTCCGACAAGCGGCTGAGCGAAGAGTAGCCGGTGCCGAAGTCATCGATGGCCACGCGCACGCCTGCGCTGCGCAGCGCCCGCAGCTTGCGCACCTCATCCGATTCCGGATCGATGAGCAGACTCTCGGTGATCTCCAGATCCAGTCCCCAGCCTTCGCCCGACCAGCCTGCAACGATATCCTGGACGAGATCCGCGAATCCGGGGCGCCGCAGTTGCAGCGGCGAGCAGTTCACCGCGATGTGCACGGGTCGCAGGCCCGCGGATTTCCAGCGCCGGCAGTCGGCAGCAGCCTGGTGGAGTGCCCATTCGCCGACGCTCACAATCATCCCGGTTGATTCGAGGATGGGCAGAAACTCGGCCGGCGACACGATCCCGCGCTCAGGATCGTCCCAACGCAGCAAAGCTTCCACGCCATCCAGCTCCCCGGTGGCGATGTCGATCTTCGGTTGGTAATAGAGGAGGTAGCGCTCGTTATCGAGCGCGCCCCGCAGGCGATGCTCTAGGGCGAGTCGCGCGGCCAGCTTTGAGCTCAGGTCGAGGCGATGATGATGGTATTGCTCGCCGGCCGCCTTCGCCTGGCGCAATCCGGCCTCCGCATTCTGCACGAGCGCCTCGGCATCCAGGCTCGAGGAACCGCGGCAGGCGAGCCCCGATTTCACCGTCACCGGCACCTCATGAGCTTCGATTCGGAACGGCTTCTGGAACAGCGCCACGGTGTGGTGCTGTAACTCCCGTAGTGCATTGTCCTGACCGTCTGCCTGCTCGAGCAGCATCGCGAAGCATCCGGCACCGAGATAGGCGAGGGCCTCCGTATCGAATCGGGTCCGCAACCGGTCGGCAATCAGGGTCAGCAGATGGTCTCCGGCGTGGCGTCCATAAGAGTCGTTGATGATGCTGAGGTGTTCGATGTCGATGATGGTCACTGCGGGTTGCGGCTCCTCCGCCTTACGTGCCGTCAATCGCGTTGCCAGGCGCTCGCAGAACAGAACCCGCTTGGCGAGTCCCGTGAGCGAATCGAAGTAGGAGAGGAACTGGACGGCGCTTTCCTTTTCGAAATACTGCAGTGCGAATGACAAGTTGGCCGCCAGCTCGCCGAGCAGGTTCAATTCCTCATCGGTAATGGCATCGCGGTCCTGCGCAGTCAGTGTCAGCGCTCCCACGGTGGTGCCATCCACCTTCAGCGGCAAGGCCACAATCGATTGAAACTCCGCACCGCGCAGCGTGGCAAACCTGGAAACGATCCGGTCGGCGCGCGCAATGTCGTTACAGAGGAATACCTCGCCGGTGCGCAACACCCGCCCCGTCACGCTCGAATCCTCCTCCTCATTCGCGGCGATCGAAAACACGAGTGAGCTCATCTGCTCGCCGCCTTTGCCCGCCCACGAGACGGGTCGTGCGCCACGAGTTCCCGGCTCGATCAACGAAACCAACGCGGTGACGTAATGTCCGGTCGTGACTGCGATTCGGCAAGCTTCCTGCAACAGCTCCAGCCGCTCGCGGATGCGCACGACCGCCGTGTTGATTCCTGACAACATCGCGAGAATGCGCGTCAGGCGTTCGATACGGGCGCGTTGCGCCGCGCGTTCGCTCTGTTGCTCAGCTTCGCGCAGCGCCCGGGTTACCGCGGGCTCGAGCCGCTTGAGGTTGCTCTTGAGGACATAGTCGACCGCACCGCAGCGCAGCGCTTCGATCGCGCGCTCCTCGCCGATCGTCCCGGAGATGAAAATGAAGGGCACCTCCGGCCGTTCGCGCTTCGCCATGGCGAGCGCGGTCATTCCATCAAACTGGGGCAGTGAGAAATCCGACAGGATGATGTCGTAGGTTCCGGACCGGAGAGCCTCGAGATAGGCGGTTTCGGTCTCTACCCGTTCGGATGTGCACGACACACCCGCGGCTCGCAGGCGCCGAACGGCGAGCTCTGCGTCGGTTTCAACGTCCTCGACAAACAACACTCGCACCAGCACGCCTGCGGCCCCGTTGCGCTTCAGTCAGCGCAGGACGTTACCATTTTGAGCTGCCGCTGCAGCAGCCGATCACAGTCAAACACAGCATAATTCGCGCTAATTGAGACGTGTGTCATATCATGCATTGCAACAACAGTACACCAACATAGTAAAGACTCCCATACAATCGCAGCCATGAGCGACACTGAGACAATCGAACAGCCGCATGCGGCGTTGGTGCGCAGGCTCGAGGCTCGCAATGACCGGCTGCAGGCAGCGCTGCAGGCGGCCGACCGCGAGATCGACTCTCTCACCTACTCGATCGCGCACGATCTGCGCACCCCGTTGATGCACATCGATGGCTTCGCACAACTGCTGCAGAGCTCGCCGGGAGCGGTGCTGGGTCACGAGAACCGGGATCACCTGGAGCGGATCATCGGGGCCACGCGCGCCATGAATGAGCAACTCGGCGCCCTCGTCGAATACTCCCGCGTGAACAGCAGCGAGTTGGTCATAACCGAGGTTGATCTCGAGGATGTGCTCAGCGAATCATTGCAACTGGCACGCCCATGGACCCAGGGGCGCAACATTCAATGGCAGCGGACCCGCCTGCCGAGCGTCCGTGGCGATGAAAACCTGTTGCGCCAGGTGTTCGTCAACCTGGTCGCGAACGCTGTCAAGTACACCAGGCCCCGGGATCCGGCTGTAATCGAGATCGGCACGCGAGTGGCGCAGCCGCGCGAGTTGCTGCTGTTTGTGCGGGATAACGGCGTAGGTTTTGACCTCGAGTATGCGAGCAAGCTTTTCACTCCGTTCCAGCGCATGCATTCTGCGGATGACTTGCGTGGAATCGGCATGGGACTCGCCAAGGTGCGTCGCATCGTTGCCCGCCACGGCGGCCGTGTCTGGGCTGAATCACAGGTCGGCCAGGGCGCCACTTTCTACTTTACGTTGCCCGAGGACCTCGAGGTTTGAGCAGCGAAGGGATGCATGGCCAGAATTCTCGTAGTCGACGATAACGCGAGCAATCGCAAGCTCGTCGTCACCCTGTTGGGCCACGAGGGCCACCAGATGCTCGAGGCGCGTGACGGCCTCGATGGGCTGGAGTCCGCGCGCGCAGCACACCCGGACCTGGTCATTTCCGACATTCTCATGCCGTCCATGGATGGCTTTGAATTTGTTCGCCGGTTGCGTGTAGACCCGGCACTGCACAACGTCGGCGTCATTTTTTACACCGCGCATTATCACGAGGTGGAGGCGCGCAATCTCGCTGAAGCTTGTCGTGTCTCACGTGTCATTGTCAGATCCGCTGGCGCCGCCGGGATAGTGAAGGCCGTCGCCGAGGTGCTCTCAGGTCAGGAAGAGGTGCAAACACAGTCGGTTGATGCGACCTTTGATCGCGAACACGTGCAACTCATCACCAACAAGCTGGCGCAGAAGGCCAATCAGCTCAAGGTGGCGAATGCGCGTTTCGCGGCGCTCACGGACCTGAATGTACAGCTTGCCTCCGAGCGTGAGCCACTCATCTTGTTTGAGAAGGTCTGCCGCGGTGCACGTAGCCTGCTGGGAGCGAAGTATTCGGTGCTTGCGGTGTCGGGCGATAACGGCGCCGTCATTTCCACGGGCAGTGGTGTTGATATTGCAGACGACCCGGACGCGCAGCCGCGAGTGGAGGGAGGGTTGCTCGGGCGAGTCGCGCTGGAGCGTCGACCGTGGCGCGCCTCGAGCGGCAACGGTAGTCCGATCGATGCGGGCCTGCCGGGGCGTTATCCTCCCGCCCGGGCATTTCTGGCCGCACCGGTCATGTCCCTGACCCAGACATTCGGTTGGCTGTGCCTGGCTGACAAGGTCGGCGCTGAGGAATTCACGGCCGAAGACGAGCTGATTCTCTCCGTGCTCGGTGCGCAATCGGGGCGCATCTACGAGAACGGCCGGTTGTATTTTGAAGTACAGCAGCATGCTGCCCAACTTCAGGTTGAGGTCGGGGAGCGCGCGCGGGCGGCGGCGGAGCTGAAAGTCAGCGAGGAGCGGTTCCGCGAGCTGGCGGAAAACATCCAGGACGCCTTCTTCGTCGTGGCGGGCGACCTGTCATACACGATGTATATGAGTCCGGCGTACGCCCAGATCTGGGGTCGTCCCTGGACCGACGGCGGCTGGGCCCCGGTGCCCTGGGCCGATTCGATCCATCCGCAGGATGTTGACCGACTGCGCCGGGAGGTCGAGCAGGATTCCCGCGGGATGGGCGTGAAGCGCGAGCTCGAGTTCCGCATCCTGCGTCCGGATGGCGAGGTCCGTTGGATCTGTGCGCGGACCTTTCCGATTGTCGGGGACAACAGCGGGATCATCGGTCGCGTTGTGGGTGTTGCCACCGATATCACGCAGCGCAAGCAGGCGGAGTCCAAGATCGAGCATTTGAACCGCGTGCATGCGATGTTGAGCGGCATCAATTCGCTCATTGTCCGGGTCGCCGACCGCACGGAGCTGTTCTGGGAAGCCTGCCGTATCGCGGTTGAGTATGGGCGCTTCCGGATGGCCTGGTGCAGTTGGTTGGACCCGGAGACTTCCCAGGTCACGCCGGTTGCCTGGGCGGGCGATGGGCCGGATCTCGCACAGGCGATGGCCTGCAAGCTGGAGGCGGTGATGGATGGCGGGGAGAGCCTCATTCCTGCGGCCATGCGCCTGCAGCAGCCGCTGATCTGCGATGACTTGATGAGTGATTCAAAGCTCGTGCCGCCGGCGCGGCAGATGATCGAGCGTGGCTATCGCGCGATTGTCGCTCTGCCGCTGGTGATCGATGCGGAGTCGGTGGGATGCCTGGTGCTGGTCATGGACGAGAGTGGTTTCTTCAATGCGGCGGAGATGCGCCTGCTGACCGAGTTGTGCGGCGATATCTCCTTTGCGCTCGATCACATCAAGAAGGCCGAGCGGCTCAACTATCTCGCCTACTACGACTCGCTCACGGGTCTTGCCAATCGCACGTTCTTCTATGAGCGCCTGGCGCAGTATGTCAGTGCCGCAGCGCGTGGGCAGCGCAAGTTTGCGCTGGTCATCGCCGACATGGAGCGTTTCGAGACCGTCAACGACACCTTCGGCCGGCATGCCGGTGACGAGCTCCTCAGGCAGTTGGGCGAGCGGCTGGCCGGTTGTGTTGGCGATGCCAGCGAAGTTGCGCGCCTGGGTGCCGATCAGTTTGCCGTGGTCATATTCGATGTCGGAGAAGTCACCGAGCTGGCCCAGACCATCGAGAAGTGGCGCAGTCAATGGCTGGGGGCGCCATTCACGGTGGAGGGGACGGCACTGCGGGTTTCCGCCAAGACTGCAGTCGCCGTGTACCCGGGCGATGGGACCGAGCCGATCACCTTGATCCGCAATGCCGAAGCGGCTTTGAAGAACGCCAAGTCGACAGGCGATCGCCTGTTGTTCTATGCGCCGTATCTGTCCGATCGTGTCAACCAGGCGCTCGCCCTGGAGAACCAGCTCAAGCGTGCCATCGAGCAGGAAGAGTTCGTATTGTATTACCAGCCGAAGGTGGACCTCGAGACCCGGCGGCTGCAGGGGGTCGAGGCCCTGATCCGCTGGCAGGACCCGCAGACCGGTCTCGTTCCGCCCATGAAGTTCATTCCCCTGTTGGAAGAGACCGGCATGATCGTCGAGGTGGGGAACTGGGCCTTGCGCCAGGCCATCCTCGATCGGGGGCTGTGGATGGCGCGCCATCTGCAGGCGCCGCGCATTGCGGTGAATGTCTCCACGGTGCAGTTGCAACGCTCGGATTTTGTCCGCTCCATTTCCAACGTGCTGAAGTTGTCCGGCGGCGATCCGGGGCTGGATATCGAAGTCACCGAGTCGCTGATCATGAACGATGCGACGGGCAACATCGAAAAGCTGCGCGCCATCTGTGACCTCGGCGTGCGCATTGCCATCGATGATTTCGGCACCGGCTACTCCTCGTTGGCCTATCTCACCAGGCTGCCGGCGCAGACACTGAAGATCGACCGCTCATTTGTGATTTCCATGCTGGAGGATCCGGGCGCCATGACGCTCGTCTCCACCATCATCTCACTCGCGCACTCGCTGAAGCTGGTAGTGGTGGCCGAGGGCGTCGAATCTGAGGAACAGGCCAAGTTTTTGCGGTTGTTGCGGTGCGATCAGATGCAGGGTTATCTCATCAGCAAACCCCTGTCTTTTGCGGATATGACGAATTTTCTGGGCCGCTATCGCAGCGAGCCGGAATCCCTACGCCGCAGCAATTGAATATACGTTCAGTTAATGGGATGCAGCGCTCGGCCATAGAGCGGCGCTGACGGTAATCTTTAGGGGAAACATAGAGTAACCCACGAGGAATGAGTTCTTGCGTCGCCTGCCTCTGGGTGAGTTCGCGGTTGCGGGGGCGTTCTTCCTCGCCGCCATTGCTGCCACCGCTCTGTCGCGCGTCACCGAGGCGTCAGATGTGGTTTGGCCGGGCAACGCATTGGCCGCGGCGCTCCTGGTTCGTTCGCCGCACGTTCGCTGGGTGACCGCGCTACTCGCGATCATTGTTGCCGGCACTTACGCCAATTGGCTCAGCGTTCACGAACCCCTGCATTTTTCCGTCGCCATGAGCGTTGTCAACGCGCTCGAAATCGGCACGACAGCCTGGATTTTCCGGAACTGGCTCACATTTCCCCTGCCCAACATCTCCTTCCAGCAGGGCTTGCGGATGGCCGGCGTGTTTGCGTTCGCCGTTCCCTTCCTGACCGCATTTCCAGGTGGCTTCCTGGTGCATTCGGAGTTTGGGGCACCCCTGTTCCAGGCCAGTTTCCATTGGTGGTTGTCAGGGGCCATTGGCAGTTGCCTGTGCGCGCCGGCCGTATACCTGTACAGCACAAAAACCGCGAAGCGACTGATCTCGAGCCGCTTCCTGGCCGAGAACCTGACACTGAGCGCGTTCTGTCTCGTCTCGACGTATTTGACGATTCGCTATCAGCGTTTCCCGTTTGTCGTTGTGGCCGTACCGTTGACTGTGTCAGCGTTTCGCGTGGGTTCCTTCGGGGCCGCCGTGTTGTCGGGCGTCTGCGGGGCACTCATCATCGCGCTGTGGAGCCTGGGACTTCGGCCGACCGTGCTCGACGGCTCGGTGCCGGCGCTACCGTTTCTCGCGTTGGCGGCCACGATTCTGCCGCCGATCGCGGTCGGACTTGCGACTGACAAGAGACGGACTGCGACTCGCGAGTTGGCGGCCGAGCGGCAGCGTTTGAGGACGACGTTGCGGGCGATTGCCGATGCTGTGATCACCACGGACGCGGATGGTCAGATCACTTACATCAATACCGCGGCTCATGAATTGCTGGGGCAGTCGCTGGATGATATCGAGGGTCGCGAATTTTACGACGTAGTTGCGATGACGGATCCACGCACCTCGCGTGTTGCGCAAACGACGCTCGGCAAGTGTATCGAGTCAGGAGAGACTGTCAGGCCTTCCGATATTGTGCTGTTACATCGGCCGGATGGTGGCGTGCGTTACGTGTCGAAGGTTGCGACGCCAGTGTTTGGTCCGAGTGACAAAGTTGTGGGCGCTGTGCTCGTGCTACGTGACGCCACCGAGACGTACGAGCGCGATCGCAAGCTCAGTCACCTTGCGACCCATGATGTCCTGACCGGCGCCTGTAATCGCTTTGAGTTTGAGCGGCGCCTGCAGGTGTTGTTCGATCGGGCGCGGCTGCTGATTTTGCCGGCTACGTTGGTTGCCGTGGACCTCGATCGCTTCAAGGCGGTCAATGACGGTGGTGGCCATGCCGCTGGCGATGCCGTGTTACGGCGCGTTGTTGAGGTTCTCCGCGAGAACATCCGCAACAAGGATACAGTCGCGCGCCTCGGCGGCGACGAGTTCGCTGTCGTGTTGGAGAAGGTGACGCCGGAGCGCGCTCGCGCCGTGGCGCTCCAGATTCAACGGGCGCTCAATCCGTTGGAAGTTGAGTGGAACGGGAGGACGTACGCCATCGGCGCCAGTCTGGGCGTGGCCACCATCACCAACGGGTACGAAAGTACCGCGGCCTGGATGGCAGCCGCCGACACCGCGTGCTACGACGCCAAGCGTACCGAGCGGGGCCAGATTCGGTTCGCAGCCCCAGCGGACCTTGCCTCTACGGAAGCCCCAGGCCCCGACCGAGCGCCCGAACAAGCCGCCGGCTAGCTCACGCCCCGGAGCCGGTCCCCAGCCCGCCATCGCGCGTGTGCCAACCTCCGCGCCAACCGTGACCCTGCGCGCTACTTCGCTCCAAACGCCTTCATCAACCGATAAGTGTATTCAACACTTTCGTCGTACTCCCTCACCCCGATCCGCTCATCCCGCCCATGAGCCCGATTGTCATCCACATCCATCCACAATCCCCCCAGATCATAGGTGGGAATGCCCGCCGTCCGTGTCTGCCGCCCATCGCTGAACCCGCTGGCCATGGTCGGAATGATCGGCACCTTGGGCCACATGGAATGCACCACCTTGGTGGCTTTATCCATGATCTCCTTCGTCGGCGGCGACTCGGGGCTCAAAATCGGCGGCGCATCCAGCGTGATGGAAATCTTGGGATCCGCCAGCGCGTTGGTAATCAACGTCTGCACGTTCTCAACCGTATCATTCGGCATCATCCGACACTGAATCGTCGCCTTGGCCCGTTGGGGCAGCGCATTCTCCGCATGCCCCCCTGAGATCAACGTCGCAACACACGTCGTCCTGAGCTGCGCATTGAGTTTGACATTCTCACTCAGCCTCGCTGCGGCTTGCGGATCAGGCGTCTCCCTGGCAACCGCCAACCGATCATCATGGGCCGCCCCGGTCTCCAACGCCGCGAACTTCTCAAAGCTCGCTCGCGTCGTGGCAGTGGTCAGCGACGGAAATCGGTACTGTTCCAGCCGGCTCAACCCATCCGTCAGGCGATAAATGGCGTTGTCAGGCCCCGGCAGTGACCCGTGCCCACCCGGGCTCGTAGTCTCGAGCGTGAAAGTCACATACACCTTCTCACTCGTCCCGATGTCGTAGAACAGCCGTTCACCGTTCTTGAAGCTCCCGCCACCTCCATCCAGGTTCACCGCAACCGCGGCATCAATCAGATCGCGATGCTCCTTCAACAGGAAGGCGGGACCGTTTGCATCGCCACCGGCTTCCTCGTCAGAAGTGAACGCCACGATGATGTCGCGTCCCGGCACATAGTGCTCTCGCCGGAGCCGGATCAAGGTCTCCATCATAGCGGCGACACCGTCCTTCATGTCCTGGGTGCCACGGCCGTAATACCAACCGTCTTTCTCCGTCAATTGGAACGGATCAGTAGTCCAGTCCTCCCGCTTGGCCTCAACCACGTCCAGGTGACCGAGAAACAGTACCGGCTTGATGCCGGGCTTCTTTGCCCGGTAACGGACCACGAGATTGCCCTTGGTCGGCTTGTCGGAAGGCGCAATGAGCACAACATCCTCAGCCGCAAACCCCGCAGCCAATAACTGCTGCTGCATCACCTGCGCGGCAGCAGTCGAGCCGTGGTCATGCGTGGTGTTGATATCCACCAGCTCCTTCAGCAGGTCGCGTCCGAGATCCTGATCGGCCTTGGGTGGCAGGGGCCCCGGGGTGGCAGCCCAGGTGGTGGAGGCAGTGGCGAGTATCAGCAGGACGGTGATTGTTTTCATGCGCTCATTATCTCACGATTTCGGGGGCACGATTTCGGGAGAGATTTGCGGATGATCCTGCACGCCTGTGCGAATGCCGATGTTGAAGGTGCGTCCATCCAGGGGCGCCCAGACGTCAGTAATGGGATCGCCGCCCCATCCGGGTGCGGGCCGCAGCAGCGGGTCGTAATGAGTTTGCCGCGTGCCGGTCAGATTGACCGCATTGATGAAGACCGAGAAGCCTTTGAAGCGAATCTCCGCCAGCGCATTGACCGTAATGTAGGGTTGGGAAAACGCCCGGTAGGGATCGTCTTCCAGCCGCTGCACGCCGATGTAATTGGCTTCGAGGCCGATGCGCCCGAGCGTTTCGCTTTCCAGGATGCCGCCGAGCTCGGCGGAGTGATGCGGTACGAGGAACGCATTTTGCGTCGTGTTGATATAGCTCCATGAGCCGATCATCTGCAGAGGTCCCACGACGTAGTGGATCAGGACCTCGCCCCCGGGCGCTTGCCGCGACTCAGTATCATTCACCAACTCCAACCTGTTGCCCGCGGCCGGCCGCGTCTCCAACGGATTGCGAATGACTGAATTGAACACACTGACATTGACATCCCACGCGTCCTGCGCCCATTTGGCATCCAGTGACTCGGTCCAGGCGCGTTCGGCGTGCAATCCGCGCAGCGGCTCGAGCACACCCAGGCTCGTGGATTCAACTTCCTCCACGAACGGCGTTGGCGCTGCAAATCCCCCGCCGGCCGAAGCACGCAGACTCCACGGGCTTCCCGGTTGTCGCAACAGTGCGGAGAGGCGCGGGCTCGCATACGTTCCATATTGATTGTTGGAATCAACACGGCCCGCCGCCGCCAGTTTGATCCAGGTCGCCGGCGAGAATTCATCCTGAACGAACACGCCCGGGACGTTATAGGTGTATCCCACGCCCCCCACGGACTCCACCCGCAGAGCGTCGTGCTGGAAGGCAAGGCCCGCAGCCCATTGATGGCCAGCGGTCGCGCCGGTAAAGGACTGCTCGCTGAAAATCGTGGTTTGGGTCGAGGGGATCCGCTGTTCACCGAAGGTCCGATCCAGGTTCGCAGACGTGATTGAGACGCGGCTGTTAAGCGTCAGCGCATCGCTGAGCTTCCAGTAGCCGACCATGCCGCCATCGACGCGACGCGTGTGCAACCTCTCGGCGAACGGCACGCCGGCCGTCGCAGGTGCCAGTAAGCCGCCGCTTTGCACGGGCACATCTCCGGTTGGCAGCCCCTGACCCAACAGGGTGCCTCCCTCGCGGCGTTCGTCCGTGATGCCACCGGTGAAGAACACAGACTGATCGTCGCCCGGGTCCCACCAAATGCGTGGCCTAACGGAGTAGCGACGGAAGCCCGGGATGTCAGCCCAGCCATCGTCGTTGACGTCTTCCCTGGACTGGTCGTGAACGCCGGCGGTGAGCGTCCCAGACCACTCTTTCAGCGAATCGTCGGTCAGAAACGCTTCCAAGTCGCGGCCGCCGCGGGAGGTTGCGTTGGCCAGCATCGCCGACTCTGCCTTAGGGCTTTTGGAAACGATGTTGAGAACGCCGCCGAGCGCGGAGCCTCCGTACAACGCCGATGCGGTTCCTTTGATGAGCTCGATTCTTTCGAGGTCCAAGGGCGGTGTCTGAAGAAGCCCAAAGTCATCCGATTCGGCGCCGAGTAGCGGGAGACCATCGGTCAATACCAGCGTGTGTCGCGTAGGCATACCACGAAGCTGCAAGCCCACGCCGCCGAGTCCAGGCGCTGCGGCTTGGATGCGAGCGCTGGGGAGCTCGTTCAGCAGGGTGGAGATGTTTCCGGGCTGAACGGTGAGATTCTCTTCAATCTCTTCGGATGGGACGGCCTCGATCCGGATGGGCTCGTCGCCAATGAGGGAGGGGACGCGGGCGCTCGTGACGACGACGGTTTCTTCGGCTGCGGCTACGCTGAAAAACGCGGAAATAAGGATCGCAAGCGCAGCGCGCCTCAAGCTGGGACTCCCTTTGCCATGTAAAGTCGGCAGTATATCGGGATAGTTTCCCGAAGTTATACAGTACCGTTCGGCGCTGAAGCCTGGATGGACGCTACACGAGCCTAAACACTACCCTTCGTTTATGCCGCATCCCCGTCCTTTCTATTACCTCGAGAACTTCACTACCGCTCTCGGTTGGCTCCAACAGCGCTACGGGGATCTGCTCAGCGAGACTGAGGTGGGATTCATTGAGCGGTTCCAGCGGCTGCCCTTGCAGTCGTCGGCCCTCCTGGTCCGGATGCTGGGTCGCCGCGGCGACCTGTTCCGGACCGAAAAGCTTCGATATGAGGAGATCGGCTGTGCTCGCGCTGCCGCCGCCGCGTTGCTGGAAGCAGGCTGGGTGGACGACGCACCCGTCCTCACGGTCGCGGAGCTGGGGAGGGTGTTGAGGAGGGGCGAGCTGCAGCGGATGTTTGGTTGCCCCACCTACCGTAGCGCGCAAGTCGGTGGCGGGCCTCAAGGTGCGGAGGCCCATAACGGCGAAGCCGCTTGGCTGCCTGCGTTGCCTCGGCACGCGCGTAAGGCGGACATGCTCGTGAGCTTTGAGGCCGTGCCCCTGGAGCCGCGTCGGCTCAGTGAGTGGTGGCCCGACGCACCGGACGTGGTCTTTCGGGTCGTCGTCAAACCTTTGTGCGATCGGCTGCGATTGCTGTTCTTCGGCAACTTCGACCAGGACTGGTCCGAGTTCGTTCTCACCGACCTGGGCATCTTCAAATACGAGCAAGTCCCTCGCGACCCGGCCACGCGCGCATTTCAGACTCGCCAGCACATCGACACGTTTCACTCGTTGTTCGAATGTCGGCGACGCCTCGAGGAAACCGACGACCTCGGCGCCGTGATCGAAGCTCTTCCGCCACCCATTGCGGACAACGACTGGCTGGAAGGCCGCCGCCGTAAGCTGCAATTCCAAATCGCTCAATGCTACGAGCAGCAAAAAGACCTCGCGCGCGCATTGGCAATCTATCGCGATTGCCGGTACACCGGCGCTCGCCTGCGCTGCGTTCGCTTGTTGGAGCGGCTGGGCGCGATCGATTCGGCACTCCAGCTCGCCTTTCTGGTGCGCGAACAACCCGCCGATGAAATCGAAATCCAACAAATCGCCCGCATGTGGCCGCGCCTGCAGCGCAAGGCCGGCCTGAAAACCTCACGCAGCCGCCGCCCGCCGGGCTGGCCCACATTCCAACTCGTGTTGACGGTCACCGAGCGACCGGACCACCTCGAAGGAGCAACCGGAGCCGCCCTCTCAACACCCGACGCACCGGTGCACTACGTCGAGAATGGCTTACTGAATTCGCTGTTCGGCCTGCTGTGCTGGCAAGCCATCTTCGCGCCGGTGGCCGGTGCATTCTTCCACGAGTTCCAGGCCGCACCCGCAGACCTGCTGGCGCCGGACTTCCGCAGTCGCCGCGAACCCCAATTCGCGCAGTGCTTCGCCCAATTGGACAGTGACGCTTATCGCGACACCATCTGCCGCAATTACCAGCAAAAGCAGGGCATCCAGTCGCCGTTTGTATTCTGGGGTGTCATTTCGGAGACCCTGCTCGACGTAGCCCTGAGCTGCCTGCCGCCCCAGCACCTGAAAGCCTGCTTCATGCGAATCCTCTCTGACATCCGCGCCAACCGCTGCGGCCTGCCGGACCTGGTGCAATTCTGGCCACAGGAGCGCCGATACCGTCTGATTGAGGTAAAAGGCCCCGGCGACCGTCTCCAGGACAACCAGATTCGCTGGCTAACCTTCTGCGCCGCCCAGGGCATCCCCGTCAGTGTTTGCCACGTTTCGTGGTCGTCCGCCGCGGCCGGCGCGCCGCATGGGTTGGCCGCGGAGGCCATGTCGCCTGAAGCGCTCGTGCCGGGTTGGGCACCGCAGGTGCGCATTTGACGTACGAGGTCGCGGTTCGCACTTTGTGCGAATTCACGGCGAAGCGCGGCAACCTGGACATGCGCTTCACCCCGTCACCCTCCGCGATTGAAGGCATGGCCGGCCATCGCACCATCGCGGGCCGCCGTGGCACCTCCTTCCAAACTGAGGTGACCTTGGCAGGCGACCACGGTTTGCTGCGCGTCCGCGGCCGTGCCGACGGCTACGACCCCGAGGCAAACCGCTTGGAGGAATTCAAAACCTACCGCGGCGACCTCAATCGCATGCCGGAAAACCACCGCGCCCTCCATTGGGCACAACTGCGGATCTACGGTTGGCTGCTGTGCAAGCAGAAGAACCTGCCTCGAGTGAAGCTGGCCCTGGTGTACTTCGATGTCGGCAGCGAACGCGAGACCCTCTTCGAAGAAGAGCAGTCAGCCGCGGAGTTGGAACAACACTTCGCCGCTCACTGCGACGCGTTCGTGAGTTGGGCGGAATCCGAAACCGCCCACCGCCAGTTGCGTGACGAAGCCCTGCGCGACCTTCGCTTCCCCTTCGCAGACTTCCACAGCGGCCAGCGCGAACTCTCCCGCGCCGTCTACAAGCGCGTCCGCTCCGGCGGCACGCTCCTCGCCCAGGCCCCCACCGGCATCGGCAAAACAGTCGGCACATTGTTCCCCGCGCTGAAAGCGATGGGTGGAGTTACCGCGCCCCGCACGGCTCCGCCCGCCGCCGTGGATGGCCGGGGCGCCGCCAACGATGCAAACCTCGGCTCCGCAGCACGCAACCAACAGTCGGCGCCTGCGGACGCAAATGTCCAGAGCGCCGCCAGCGATGCAAATCTCGGCTCCGCGGCGCGACAACAGTCGGCGCCTGCGGACGCGAATGGCCGCAATGCGGCGAGCGCCGCTGTCGATCGGGCGCACGCTACCGGCAAGCCCGCACCCCTGGACAAGGTGTTCTACCTCGTTGCCAAGACTTCCCAACGCGGTCTGGCATTGGACGCGCTCCGCCGGTTGCAGCCGGCCAATGCAACATTGCCACTGCGCGTGGTTGAGTTGGTGGCCCGCGGCAAATCCTGCGAAAACCCCGGCATGCCGTGCGACGGCGCAGTGTGCCCGCTGGCGCGCGGGTTCTATGACCGCCTGCCAGCGGCTCGCGCCGAAGCAGTGGGTGTGGCATTCCTCGACCAGGAAGCCGTCCGCGAGGTCGCGCTACGCCACCAGATCTGCCCGTACTACCTGGGCCAGGAACTGGCCCGCTGGAGCGATGTAGTCGTCGGCGACTACAACTACTACTTCGACAGAAGCGCAATGCTCTTCGGCTGGACCATCACCCACGAATGGCGCGTCTGCCTCCTCGTCGATGAAGCTCACAATCTCGTCGAACGCGCACGCACCATGTACACGTCCACGCTCGACTTCAACACCTTGAACGAAGTCCAACATGTGCTACCCGGCGCCTTCGAGCCAGTGCGGCGCATCTGGAGCGACATCAATGCCGCCCAGGAAGAGGCTCATCAAATCTATGATGAGCCACCCGAGGCACTGATTACAGCCCTCAACAAGCTCGTCTCCATTCTCGTGGACTACCTGAGCACCCACGCTGGCCAGAGTGAAGCGCTGCAGGAATTCTTCTTTGAAGCTCTGAGTTTCGCGCGCCTGGCCGCCGACTACGATTCCAGCACCCTGTACGAAGTTACCCTTTCTAAAGGTAATCTGGCAGGCCCCAATCAATCCGTGCTGTGCCTGAGAAATCTGGTCCCCGCCCGGTTCCTGGCGCCGCGTTTCAACGGTGCACAGTCCGCGGTGTTGTTCTCAGCAACCCTGGCCCCCCACGAATTCTTCCGCGACATCCTCGGGTTGCCGCAGACCTGTGGCTATCTCGATGTGCAGTCACCATTTCAGCCAGAGCAGCTGGCCGTAAAGCTGGTGCGCTCAATCTCCACGCGCTTCAAGGACCGTGCCCGCTCCCTCGCACCCATCGCTGACCTGTTGGCTCGGCAATTCGCCACTCAACCCGGCAACTACCTCGCATTCCTGAGCAGCTTTGAATATCTCGAGCGCGTCGCATCCCTCGTTGCCGAGCGCTATCCCCAGATCCCAATATGGCAGCAACGCTCGGGCATGAGCGAACCCGAGCGCGAAGCATTTCTCTCGCGTTTTGTCCCCGAAGGCGCGGGAGTGGGATTCGCAGTGTTGGGGGGTGCGTTTGCGGAGGGTGTGGACCTGCCCGGCTCACGCCTGATCGGAGCCTTTGTCGCCACCCTGGGATTACCGCAGGTCAATGCGGTCAATGAAGAAATGCAACGCCGAATGGAAACCCGGTTCGGCTCAGGCTACGAGTACACCTATCTGTACCCGGGCATCCAGAAAGTGGTGCAGGCCGCGGGCCGCGTCATTCGAACGACGACGGACCGCGGCGTGCTCTACCTTATCGACGACAGGTTTACCCATTCCAAGGTGCGCAAACTGTTGCCGCAGTGGTGGAATGTCGATCCTGTGATCAGCCCGCGTCCTTCTTCAGTTGTTTGACCTTGGCTTTCACCGCATCGAGCTGGTCATCCGCCTGCTTCTTGCAGTCCTTCTGGGCCTGGCCCGACAGCGACTCGCACTGCGCGATTGCGACCTTGTGATCGCCTTCAGCCTGCGTAACAACCGCATCGCCGGCGGCATCGGTGGTCTTCTCATCCGCCTTGGCCTGCGCCTCGCCCACATTCTTGTCGGCGCTTGCATCCGCGCTGGCCAACTTATCGGCGGCCTTCGCGTCGTTGTCGGCCGCCTTGTCGGTGGCCTTGGCAACATCCTGCTGCACCTGATCGGGCGACTTCGCGTTGTTGCATCCCGACAAACCCAACATCGCAATCGCAGTCAGAGTCAGAATAGTTCCTGCTCGCATCATGTCTCGAACTCCCGTCTTATTGTCCACTGACTTCCTAAACGGGCGACCTCGACCGGGGTTCCCCCGGCGACGCGAGCACGGTCCGGTCGACGGCGAGTGCGGGTATTCGGTCGAGCTGTTTCTCAGAACCGTCCTTCATCGACTTCGCGCTCAGCCTCGAGCCAGTCTTCGTGCTCGTGGCCGGGTGCAAAGCCGCGCATTTCAGCTCGCCGGTAGGCGAGGTCGCTGATGCGGCGATGCCGTTCCGCCGGGGTCAATCGGTGCGGAACCAGATACATAGGCCTGAGAAAATTTCCCTTGACGACTGGCGTAGCTTTCACTACCGGCGTAGCTGTCTGTGCGTCAGTCCCTGGGATCCGTGTTGCAACTTCGCGGGCCATAAGTCCTCTCATTCCGGCGTATTCCGCCGACCTACGAGCATGGCTCAACATAAGTGCCCCAACAATGGAGCGCAGCCCCACCTCGCTGTAGGAATACTCCTACGAGCCTCCGTGGGCAGGATATAATATGATTAAACATTGAGGCAGGTTCATGACAGATTCGAAAGCCGGTCGCCGGCAATTACGCTCTCGCGCGTGGTTCGACAATCCCGCTAATCCCGATATGACCGCGCTCTATATCGAGCGCTATCTGAACTACGGGCTGACACGCGAGGAGTTGCAATCCGGCAAGCCCATTATCGGCATTGCCCAAACCGGTAGCGACCTGTCTCCCTGCAATCGCCACCATATTGTACTCGCTCAACGGGTCCGTGAGGGAATCCGCGAGGCAGGTGGCATTGCGATCGAGTTCCCGGTGCATCCGATCCAGGAGACGGGCAAGCGACCTACCGCCGGTCTCGACAGAAATCTGGCGTATCTGGGTCTGGTGGAAGTGCTCTACGGCTATCCGCTCGACGGGGTCGTACTCACCATCGGCTGCGATAAGACCACGCCGGCCCTTCTCATGGGCGCGGCCACTGTTGATATTCCCGCGATCGCGCTGTCGGTCGGGCCGATGCTCAATGGCTGGCACAAGGGCGAGCGCACCGGATCGGGCACGATCATCTGGAAAGCACGCCAGATGATGGCCGCGGGCGAGATCGACTATCCCGGATTTCTCGAGTTGGTGGCTTCGTCCACCCCATCCACCGGTTACTGCAACACGATGGGTACGGCCACGACCATGAACTCGCTGGCCGAGGCGCTCGGAATGCAGCTTCCCGGCTCCGCGGCAATCCCGGCACCGTATCGGCAGCGCCAGCACATCGCCTACGAGACGGGCAAGCGGGTCGTGGAGCTCGTGCAGCAGGATGTGCGGCCTTCGTCCATCATGACCCGCGATGCATTCCTCAACGCGATCGTGGTGAATTCTGCCATCGGTGGCTCGACCAACGCGCCAATACATCTTGCGGCAATTGCGCGGCACCTCGGCGTCGAGCTGAGCCTCGACGATTGGCAGACCTACGGACACAAGGTCCCGCTACTCGTGAACCTGCAGCCAGCAGGTGAGTACCTCGGCGAGGATTACTACCACGCGGGCGGAGTACCGGCTGTGGTCAGCGAGTTGATGAAGCAGGGTCTCATCCGCGAGAACGCGATGACGGTCAGCGGCAAGACCCTCGGCGAGAACTGCGCCAAGGCTGCGATTGTGCTTCCGGAAGTGATCCGGCCGTTCGACAACCCGCTCAAGCGCGATGCGGGATTCATTGTGATGCGCGGCAACTTGTTTGAGTCGGCGATCATGAAGACCAGCGTGATCTCCGAGGAGTTTCGCAATCGCTACCTCGCCGATCCGCAGGACCCGGAGGCGTTCGAGGGACGTGCGGTTGTGTTCGATGGTCCCGAGGATTACCACGCCAAGATTGATGATCCGGCCCAGGAAATCACCGCGCGGGACATTCTGTTTATGCGGGGCACGGGACCGGTTGGTTACCCGGGCGCTGCCGAAGTGGTCAACATGCGGCCGCCGTCATATCTGATCAAACGCGGCATCACTGCGTTGCCGTGCATCGGCGACGGACGTCAGTCGGGCACTTCGGGTTCGCCTTCGATTCTCAATGCTTCGCCTGAGGCTGCGGTGGATGGTGGGCTCGCGTTGCTGCGCACGGGCGATCGGGTGCGGATCGACCTGCGTAAAGGTACAGCCAACGTGTTGATATCGGACGAGGAGTTGAAAGCCCGCGGTGAGGCGTTGAAGGCAGCGGGTGGTTATAAATACCCGGTATCACAGACGCCCTGGCAGGAGATTCAACGTCGGGTGGTGGGGCCGCTCGGCACCGGTGCCATTCTCGAAGGCACGGAAAAGTACCAGAAGATCGACCAAACCTTCGGAATCCCCCGCGACAATCATTGAAGGTTCGCATCTTGCTACGGCTCCAGGTAGCGACAACCGGAGCCGACTAGATGACACATCTGATGTTGACCAGTGCGCTGCTGTTTGCTCTTCTGGCCGTCGTGGCCATTGCCATCGGCGCATCCCTGGGGATTGCCCGCGATCTGATGGTGGATGAGGCGAGTGAGAGCGCGACCGATACCCAGTCCGTACCCGCGGGGTATGCCCCCCACCAGCACGGTGCCCCAGCCCGCCAGGGCCTCGCAGTCCGCCAGGGCTATCCCTCCCGCCAGGGCCATGGTCTCGCCGAGGACTTCGGGTTAGGGTTGCAGCATGCGACCCATTTCGCCCAGGACCCCGGCCGGTCATTCAGCCGCAACCGATCTTTCCGCTCTCGAGTTTGACGACAGCTTTACCCGGAGCTTGCCGGCGGATCCCGAGAGCCGGAATTTCGTCAGACAGGTCGCCGCTGCCGCCTATTCGCGGGTAGCGCCGACCACCGTATCTTCCCCACGCCTGCTGGGGTGGTCGGATGACTGCGCGGCGCTGCTCGGGCTATCACGCCCTACGCAGGCCACCGTAGAAATCCTTGCCGGCAACAGGCTGGCCCCCACGATGCGTCCCTATGCTGCTCGTTATGGCGGGCACCAGTTTGGTCATTGGGCCGGTCAACTCGGCGATGGGCGGGCCATTACCCTGGGTGAGTTGACCCCGCTCGGGGAACGCTGGGAGTTGCAACTGAAGGGGGCAGGGCCAACGCCTTATTCCCGGACGGCCGATGGCAGGGCGGTGCTTCGCTCTTCGGTACGCGAGTTTCTCTGCAGCGAGGCCATGCACTTCCTCGGGGTTCCCACGACCCGTGCTTTGAGCCTCGTTGCCACAGGCGACATTGTTGTCCGCGACATGTTTTACAACGGTGATCTGCAGCCCGAGCAGGGCGCGGTGGTTTGCCGGGTGGCGCCTTCGTTTGTGCGGTTTGGCAACTTTGAGATTCACGCGAGTCGCGGTGAGAGCGAGTCGTTGCAGCGTCTTGCCGACTACATCATTACCCAACATTTTCGGCATCTGGGCGAGCCGTCGCCGCAGGTGTATGCGCTGTGGTTCGAGGAAATCTGCCGGCGCACGGCGGTGATGCTTGCGCATTGGATGCGAGTTGGGTTTGTACATGGGGTGATGAACACGGACAACATGTCGATACTGGGGCTGACTATCGACTATGGGCCGTATGGTTGGCTGGAAGGGTATGACCCCGCATGGACGCCTAACACGACTGATCTGCCCGGGCGGCGCTATGCCTATGGGCGTCAGCCTGACATCGCTGCCTGGAATCTCGCGCGGCTGGCCAACGCGCTGAGTCCGTTGATTGAGTCGGTCCCGGCGCTCGAGCATGGGCTCGAGGTTTACGCGGAAGTCTTTACGACGAGCTGGCGTGGGATGTTGGCGCAGAAGCTCGGGTTGACGACCCTGGACCGGGCCGGTGATGAGGATCTCGTGCGCGAGCTGTTTGGGGTGTTGCAGCAGACGGAAACCGACATGACGTTGTTTTTCCGCGGGCTGGCGGTCGCATCCCCGAAGAACCTCGAGCCGCTGAGCCGTGCGTTTTATCAGGACGGCGAGCCATCGGTAGCCCATAAAACGCGGCTGGTGCGCTGGCTCGAGCAGTATGAGCGCCGGGTGCAGGTCGAAGCCATGCCGGCGCAGGAGCGGGTTGCCCGGATGAATCGCGCCAACCCGAAGTACGTGCTGCGCAACTACCAGGCGCAGCAGGCAATCGACGCGGCAACCGAGGGTGACGTGTCGAAGATCGAGCGCCTGCTGCACGTGCTCGCCAACCCGTACGACGAGCAGCCCGAGCACGAAGACCTGGCGCAGCGCCGCCCCGAATGGGCCCGCCACAAAGCCGGCTGCTCCGCGCTGTCCTGCAGCTCGTAGCACGGACGTTCTGCATATTGCGGTAGGGACAGTACGGGCGGAACAATGTCCTGCGCCCGGCCCCCCACAATACCCGGCATGAACAATTCAGAACGCTTCGACCGCTGGATCCGGACCTCGTTTGTCGAGCTCAATACCGAGCTCGAAAATCTCTATTTTGCGCAGGAGGACCGGGCGCAGGTGGAGGGCTGCGGCGACTCTCTCAAGGCGACCCTGCGGGATGAGGGTCACGAGCACGTCGTAGACTTGCTTGCCGAAGGGAACACCGGCGATGGTTTTGATAACGCCTTCGGCGTGCTCGGCAGCGTGGGCATGTACCTGGGCGCGCTTCGTCGCCACGAGCTGACCAATCCCCAGCATGAAGAGAAGTCCCCGTTTGTCGAGGCCTCATCGCTGGCTCTGCACGTCGGCTCATCCCTGGGGATGGCGCCGCGGTTCGCGACGGCTCACCTGGCTACTCACAACAAGGCCGAGGCAGGTCTGCGCAAAAGCTTCACCTCGTTGCAGGATGAGTTCCTGTTCATAGACGAGAACACACGCGGCATCCTCTCGCTGCAGCGAGTGGCAGAGGCCCTGACCAAAATCTCCTACCTCGGTGTCTCCAGTCCCGTCGCCGATGTCATGTTTGAGACAGCGAAAGACGCACTGAGGGATGTCATCCGTTTCAATGCGCGCCTGTTTGAAAGGCTCGACGTGCAGAGATTCTTTTACTCAGTGCGCCCGTACTACAAACCCTACAGGGTAGGGCGGCAGGAATACCGTGGCGCCAACGCCGGCGACTTCGCGGGCATCAATGAAATCGACCTGCTGCTGGGATTGTGCCGGGCCAACAATCCCTACTACGCCCAATTGCTCATGGACAAGATGTTGTTCATGTTGCCCTCCGACCAGGCGCGCCTGCGCGATTGCATGATGCGCACGAGTCTTCTCGATGAGCTGCTGGCATTGGCGCCGGAGCATTCCGCGGCGGATTGGTTCAAGCAGAACGCCCGGGCGTACCTGGAAGTGTGCGATCTGTTCGGCGCGACGGCTACGCAACACCATGACACGCTGGTGAAGCGTTTCATCGAGGAGCCGGCTCAGGAAATGGAAACCCGGCACCTGGCAGCCATCACCGCCAGCGGCCCGCCGTTATCAGTGCTCTTGCGAGCCCTGGAGATGCTGCGCGACCTGCGTACCGCAGCCAACCGCCAGGACATCCCAACGCGCTATGCCGACTTGCAAAAATTACGTCAATTCGTGGCGGGTTGAAACTCCGGGTCTCCCATCTGCCACAGCATGAAGGCACCCTGATCCGCCTGCAGCTCATCCCGCTGCGTGCGGGTCGACCCGATCCCGTGCCCCGCATCATAGTCAACTCGCAACAACACCGGCCGCCCGCCGGTGTTGGCCGCCTGTAGTCGCGCCGCCATCTTCCCCGGCTGCCACGGCGCAACCCGGGGATCATTGATTCCGGTGGTCAGCAGCGTAGCCGGGTAGGCCGTGCCGTCTTTCACATGATGCAGCGCATCCACCGCCAGCAGGGCTTCGAATCCGGCCTTGGTCTTGACACTCCCATACTCCAGCGAGTTGGCATCGCCGTCAGTCTCATATTCCGCCCGCAGCGCGTTGGAATCGCCGACGTCACTCAACACAACCCGAAACAGGTCCGGCCGTTCCGTCAGGGCCATTCCAACCGTGATACCACCGGCGCTGCCGCCCCGGATGGCCAGGCGCGCGGGCGACGTATAGCCCTTACTCACTAGATATTCCGCACACGCAATCAGATCCCGGTAGGTATTAGGCTTGGTCGCCTGCTTACCCGCATTGTGCCAGTCCTCGCCAAACTCCCCGCCGCCGCGCACATGCGCAATGGCGATGACCCCGCCATGCTCCAACAGCGCCAGTTGCCCCGATAGGAACGTAGGCGTCAGCGAAATACCGTACGCCCCGTACCCTGTGAGCAAAGTCGGATGAGTGCCATCCAACGCAACACCCTTGCGGCTCACAATGGACAGCGGAATCATCGTCCCATCCGCTGCTTTCGCCTGGGTCTCAATCGCCTGATAGCCGGACGTTTCCACGTTCGAAATCGGAATCAGTCCCGCATCGCTCACGATGCCCGCGACCGGATCGAACTTGATCCAGCGCTGGGGCGAAATCCACGTCTGCACCGGATACAGCATGCCGACCACGTCGGCAGAGGTGGCAAAGGCGCCGATGCCGCCGACCGGTGCCTTGGGCAGATCCGACACCTTGTCGTCTTTGAAATCCAGGCGGCGGATCTTCTGTACGCCGCCGTCCAGCACCCGGAAGTACAACGCATCCTTCGCGACTCCAAAATCCTGGATCACCACGCTGCTGGCCGGCACGACCGTTTGTGCGTGTGCGAAGTCAGGGTCGCTCGTCTTCATTCGCAGGATCTTGTAGCGCGGCGCATCCTTGTGGCTCAGCAGATAGATGTCATCGCCGCGCAAGGCAACATTGGCGACTGCCTCAGATACATCAGCAATTTTGACCCAGGCAGTCTGCGCGTCGTGTACCTGACTCAACGACGCCAGGTACACGGTGCTCTCGGGAGTGGCGCCGTGGTTGATTACAGCCAGCGCCTGCGTCGAGCCCGGTGCAGTGATCATAAAGGGCGCATCGACCGGTGACAGGCTCACCTTCGGATTGAGGCCGACCGCGAGAATGGCGACATCCTTTTCGGGCGCCGAGCCGACCTGGTGCAGCCACAGTCCGCTGTTGAGATACTTCGCCGTCTCCGGCGCGCCCGGCGCCAGTTTCGCAAATCGATTGTAGAAAAAGGATTTGCTGTCACCGCGCCACGCGGGTGAGCCGTATTCGACCCGGTCGATGCGTTCCGGCAGTGCGTTTCCCGAGGTCGTGTCGAGAATCCGCATGACGCTTTCTTCGGAGCCACCCTCCGACACACCGGCGGCAACATACTTGCCATCCGGAGAGACCGCGAAGTAGTCGATCGACTGGTGCTTCCCCTTGGCGACGCCGATGTTGGGATCCAACAAAAGCGTCTCGGCGTTGGAGACCACACTGCGCACGTAGAGTTTGTAGACATCATCGCCCGGCCGGCGCTTTTCATAGACCAGGATGCCGGGGGCCAACTGCATGCCGCTCACCAGGGTGGTGGCGCCGGAGAGGGCTTCAATCCGCTGCAATAGCTTGCCGCGATTAGGAATGGCGGCGAGCGTGGCACGCGCGTAGTCGTTTTGAGCCTTGGCCCACGCCAGGAACTCCGGGTCGTGCCGGTCTTCCATCCAACGATAGGGGTCGACGACCTTCGTGCCGAAGTAGTTGTCCGTAACGGGCCGCACGGGGGCTGCCGGGGGCGCTGGGTTCTCAGCCGCTGCTACAGGTCCCGCGAGCAGTCCGCTACACAATAGAAGGCCCAAAAGCATCCGCATGGCGCTGATCCCCATCCCATCCCCGCATCGATTATGGCCTAGACTGCGTTCATGCGCCCGGAACAGCAAACGGTCCTTCACAGCTGGTGCAAGCAGACCGAATGGGACGCGCCGGTGATCGTGGGCGGGGCGGGGGCCTATCTCTTCGGGGCCGACGGCCGCCAGATCCTGGACATGAGCAGCCTCGCCGAGTGCAGCAACCTCGGTCACCAACATCCTCGCGTCGTGGAAGCCATCCGTACGCAGGCGTCGAGACTCTGTTTCGTCACCAATGCCTGGGGAGCGGAACCGCGTGCCGAGCTCGCCGAGTTGCTCCTGCAGAAATCCGGTTTCCACGATGGCCGAGTGTTTTTCACGCTCGGGGGCGCCGATGCGAATGAGCACGCTGTCAAATTCGCACGCCTGGCTGCTGGCAAACCCCAAGGGTGGGTGATTGCGCGGGATCGCTCATACCACGGCGCCAGTTACGGTGCGATGGCATTGTCGGGCGATGCCCGCACATCGAGCCAGGTAGATGCAGCGGCCTTTCACGTGGTCCACGTGTCGCCGCCATACGCCTACCGATGCCCATTCGGAACCATCACCGGCATTGAGTGCGGCACCCATGCAGCAGCGGCCGTTGCGGCCGCTATCGATGACAAAGGCCCAGGCGAGGTCGCGGGTGTCATCATGGAGCCCAATGCCGGCACCAACGGCATCGTCCCACCCAGGAATTTTTGGCCTGCGATCCGACGAGAAACCCAGGTACGCGGGGTCTATTTGATCGCCGACGAGGTGATGAGCGGCTTTGGGCGGTGCGGCGAATGGTTCGCCTGGCAGCAGCATGGAGAGGCTGGGCGGCCGGACATCATGACGCTCGCGAAAGGCCTCACGGGCGCGCATGTGCCGCTCGGCGCGGTGGTCGTGTCGGGGCAGGTCGCCCGGGCGCTCGAGTCGAAGATGCTGTTGACGGGATTGACCTATTCCGGGCATCCGCTGGCCTGTGCGGCGGGGGTTGCGGCGGTCCAGAGTTACCAGGATGATGGGTTGATCGAGCGTTCGCGGCGGCTGGGTGCGCGGATGTTGGAGCGTCTGCGCAAGGCGCAGTCACGCCATCCCGTGATTGGAGACGTTCGCGGCGGCGATGGACTGTTTGCTGTTGTGGAGTTAGTACGCGACCGCGAGAGTCGCGAGCCGCTCGCACCTTGGCCACAGATGCATCCGGGTCTGGCCAGAATGTTGGGGGCGGCCATGCAGGCCGGCGTGTCATTCGCAGCGCGGGGCAACCTGATCCTGCTGGCACCGCCTCTGGTCATTGAGGAGTTGGATCTGGAGCGGGCCCTGGACCTGCTCGATCGACTCCTCGGTAAGCTGTAGGAGGGTTCTATGCCATCGCCGCACATTCGCACCGAGCTTCCCGGTCCCAAGGCGCGTGCGCTGTTGGAACGCGATCGGCCGGTCAGCTCGCCGTCCTATCCCCGCGACTACCCGTTCGTGATGGCAAAAGGGCGCGGTGTCGAAGTCTGGGATGTCGATGGCAACCGCTTCCTGGATTTTGCCGCCGGCATCGCCGTGTGCAGCACCGGTCATTCACACCCCAAGGTGGTGCAGGCCATCAAGGACGCGGCGGACGACTTCCTGCACATCTCCAGTGATTATTGGCACGAGCGGATGACGCGCCTCGGCGAGAAAATCAACGCACTCGATCCGATGCGGGAGCCGGTGCAGGTGCTCGCCTGTCAGAGCGGCACCGAGTCCGTGGAGGGCGCGTTGAAGCTCGCGCGTTATGTGACCGGCCGGCCGCGTTTCATTGGATTTCTCGGCGGTTTTCATGGACGCTCCATGGGATCGCTTGCGTTCACCGCCAGCAAATACACCCAACAGGCCGGCTTCTTCCCGACGATGCCAGGCGTTACGCACGTGCCGTATCCCAACGTCTATCGCCCGCTGTTTGCCGGTGAGGATCAGGGCAGGGCGGTGCTCGACTACATCGAGAACGTCCTCTTCACTTGTAACGTGCCGGCCAGCGAAGTGGCCGCGATCCTGGTCGAACCGATTCAAGGTGAGGGCGGTTACCTGGTGCCGCCGGATGGCTTTCTGCAGGGACTGCGCGACCTGTGCGACCGGCACGGCATCCTGCTCATATTCGATGAGGTGCAGGCCGGAATCGGCCGCACCGGCAAAATGTTTGCCAGCCAACACTGGGGCGTCTCGCCGGACATCATGACCCTCGCGAAGGGGCTCGGTTCCGGTCTGCCCATCGGGCTCGTCGTGGCGCGCCGCAAGCACATGGAGAAGTTCAAACGCGGTGCTCATGGAAACACCTACGGGGGCAATCCGCTTTGCTGTGCGGCAGCGCTGGCGACGCTCGATCTGGTTGAAAGCGAGTACTCCGCCAATGCAGCCGAGGTGGGTGCGTATTTCATGGGGCGCCTGCAGGAGCTGCAGAGGAAGCTGAATTGCATTGGCGATGTGCGCGGCAAGGGGCTGATGATCGGTGCCGAGCTGATCACTGACTCGGTGTCGCGCAAGCCGGCGGCAGAGCTGTGCCAGAGAATCCTGACACGCGCCTTCCACAACGGTCTGCTCCTGCTGTCGTGCGGCGTCAGCACACTGCGCTTCATTCCGCCCCTGATGATCACGCGCGAGAACGTGGATGAGGCCATGCAAATGTTGGAGGTCTCCATGAAGGAAGCTCTGGTGAACGGTTGAGTACCTCAGTGCCACAGGCTCGTGAGTCCCGTGTGCTGGGGCTTTGGATGTGCACGGCATTTGTGGTCGGCAACGTCATTGGTGTCGGAATCTTTGTCCTCCCGGCCTCGCTGGCTCCCTACGGGCTGGGCGCGCTCACCGGTTGGCTGATCACCGTTGTAGGTTGCGCCTTCCTGGCGATTTCCCTGTCCAGCCTGGCGCGCGCCTTTCCTGACGATGACGGTCCCTACAGCTATGCGAAGCGCGCGTTCGGCGACGGTGTCGCGTTTCTGACCATGTGGTGTTATTGGTTCTCTACCTGGGTTACAAACGCCGCCATCGCAGTGGGTGTGGTCGGTTACCTGACTGTGTTGATCCCGGGCTTGAGCTCCACTTCCTGGCTGCCGCCCATCACAGCGCTTGCGTTGTTGTGGTTCTTTGTCGTGGTCAATCTCATTGGAGCCCGCGCTGCCGGTTGGGTCCAGATCATGACCACCGTGCTGAAGCTGATGCCCTTGCTCGGAGTCATCTGCCTGGGGCTGTGGGTGCTGTTGACCGATCCTGCGGCGTATACCCAACACGTTCCAGCGAATCCAACTGATTTTCACGCCCTGAGCACCACGACCACCCTGACTCTGTTCGCCATGCTCGGCATCGAATGCGCCATGATCCCCGCAGGGCGGGTTCGTGACCCCTCCAGGACCATTCCGCGGGCCACTCTGATCGGCACCCTGGTGACCGCTGCGATCTATATCGGCGTTTCCGCGGTGCCGATGCTGTTGATTCCGCAGGCAGCGCTGGCCGCTTCCAACGCCCCGTTTGCTGATCTGTTTGCCCAGGTTCTCGGCAATCGCTCCGGCCAGGTACTGGCGATCTTCGTCGTCATCGGCGGTATGGGCGCGCTCAACGGTTGGACTCTGGTACTGGGTGAGGTGACGCAGACCATGGCGCGACACGGATCCTTCCCGCGCTTCCTGTCGAAAGAGAACCGGCACGGTGCCCCCACCTTCGCCCTGATCGCCACCGGCTCGATTGCGAGCATGATGCTCCTGATGAACTACAACCAGTCCGTTGCCGGCATGTTCGCGTTTTTGAACATCGTGGTGACCGCCGGGAACCTGCCGTTTTATTTCGTGTGCGCGTTGGCTGTCCTGCTCGGCGCGCATCGCTTTCCCGACATGTCGCCGCGGCGTGTCCGGCTCGTGAAAGCAGCGGCGCTCGGGGCGCTCCTGTTTTGCGCTTGGGCGACCCTTGGCATCGAGGCGAAGCCACTCTTGTGGGCCCTGGCCCTGCTCGGGGTGGGCGTTCTCGTTTATGGGCTGAGCAGTTTTCAGGCTCCCCCCACGTCCTCTCCCAGCTCGGCTCTTTATTGGCGAACACGCTTTCCGCCCCGCCGCGCTCCCTGAGGAAATGCTCGACGGATGTAAAGATGATCGAATCCTGGGGCTGCAGAGAAAATCGCTGTCGCGCATCGAGTGACGATTTGAGCGTCGGACCCGACAACGGAATCACCGTAGCGCAGTTTGCGAGGCGCACCAAGGCGTCGTCGAGCGCGCGATGTTCCACCTCGGCCGCATTGGAAAGCACTTGGTAAATCGTCGCGGACGTGGCCGGTAAATCCGCGAAATGTTGCGACCTTCCAAGCTGTGCGATCTCGTCGATCAGTTTACGAACGGTTTCGGTGCGTTGTTTTGCGCGGCGTATGAGGGTCTCGTAGGGCTCGAACAAAGCGCAGGCAGGTATCGCAAGCTCGATCTCACGATTCTCCGCCAGAGTCACGATCCGTTCGGCGTCCGCAATTTCAGCCTGCCGTTGCGCGAACTCGATGACAAAGTTGGACTCTACCAGCACGATCATGACAGTCCTCGCGTCCGGAAGGTGCTGCCTTTCATCTTTTCGAGCAGCCCTGACGTGACCAACATCTGGTCAGCCTCGGATAGCGCCTCAGGTTGCCGCACACCATGAGCCAAATCGCTGAGCCAGGCGTAGAAGGCAATCTCCAGGCTTTCTTCGAGAGGACCGCCCGGCTGCTCGGCAATCGGTCCCAGATACCGTTTGAGCACAGGTTGCGCCGGCGCGGTGAAATCCGGTGGCGCTTCGAGGTTCGAATTCGCCCGCCACAGGAACAGGCCTGTCGGAAAAGCGAGTAAAAAGTATGGGACCTCGGAATCGAGGCCATGTGCCACGAGGTTCCGTCGCCATCGCACGGCATATTGGCTGGAGGAATCGTGGGCTCGCCTGCATTCAACGACGAGAATGGGTCGCCGGTCACGAGATTCGATCATGATGTCCGTCCGAATTGCCACGGCGTTGCTCGTCTGCCAATACCTTTCTCATTCTAACACCTCGCAAAGAACTGGAAGTCGTAGCATGGGGCGATGGGCTCGTCAGAGGAAGCGGTGATTACTCGGCAATACGCTCAAATATTCGGGTTTCAATGGGTGGGAGCGAACTTCAGAAATCTCGCCTAACGCCTGACACGCACGGCGCCCCACCGTCGGGACGAACTGTGCGTAACCACCGTGACGAACAGCGTGGACGTGCGTTGCGGCGCTCATGGACGCGTTGCTCCAGGAGTTGGTCGGCTCGGTGCGAGCGACTACGATGATTGCGGCGCCGATTTTCGGTCAGCCACCCCGCTTGGGACGTTGTCGCGGTTTGGGGCAGTCTGGAGGGTATGCCCCCAGGTCCGCACCCAGCTCGGCTGTTCAATGAGAATAAGAACGATTATCATTCTCAGTCACTGGTTTGTGACTGAGGATCTGTGCCCGTGGATTCACGCTATCGACTTACCCTGGCGGCGACCGCTGCATCCCTGCTGACAGCGCAGGCTGGCGCTCAAGAAACAGTCATCGTCGAGGCGAATGGCTCCCAGGTCGAGCTGCCCGCGGACTACGCGGGCGGTCAGATTGCACGCGGTGGTCGCATCGGCCTGTTCGGCAATCTCGACATCATGGACACGCCGTTCAACAGCACCAACTACACAGCTGAGTTCATCCGCAACAATCAGGCGAGCAGCGTCGCCGACGTCGTATTGAACGATCCAGGGGTCCGGGTGGCTCGCGGCTTCGGTAACTTTCAGGAGCTGTATGTCGTTCGCGGGTTCCCCGTGTACTCGGACGATGTTGCCTACAACGGGCTGTATGGGCTTCTGCCGCGGCAGTATGTTGCGGCGGAGTTCCTGGAGCGGCTCGAGGTGTTTCGCGGTGCCAATACCTTTCTCAACGGCGCCGCTCCGGGCGGCAGCGGCATCGGTGGTGAGCTCAACCTCGTGCCCAAGCGCGCCCCCGATATCGATATCAACAGGCTGACGGTCGGCTACGAGAATCAGACGCAGGGCTATGCCGCCGGTGACTCGTCCCGCCGGTTCGGCGATGACAGGCAGTTCGGAGTCCGGGTCAATGCCGCGCGCCGCGACGGTGAAGACTCCATAGACAATGAGGACCTGAAGCTGAGCATGGCCTCGATCGGCGCCGACTATCGCAGCCAACAGGCCAAAGTCTCGGTCGACCTCGGTTGGCAGGATCATCACATTGATGCGCCGCGGCCGAGTGTGACTCCCTCCGGTGCGGTCCCCGCGGCTCCGGATGCCTCCTCCAATTTCGCACAACGCTGGTCATTCACGGAGGAGCACGATTTCTTCGGCGTTGCCCGCGGCGAATATGACTTCGGCGAGTCCGCCAAAGTGTGGGCGGCGACAGGCCTGCGCACAGGCACCGAACACAACATCCTCGCAAATCCCACCAGCGATCCCAACTGCGCGCTCAGCAGCTACCGGTTCGACAACTATCGTAAGGATCTGATCACCACCAGTGAGATCGGCGCTCGCGGCGAAGTCACCTCCCTCGGGGTATTGCACCGGATCAGTGCGACCGGCTCGATTTTTGATCTCAATTCCAAGAATGCTTATGGCTTCTCGAGCTTCGCGGGCTTTGCCGGCGATCTTTACGATCCAACACAGGCACCGCCGCCGGTCGCCGATTTCTTTACGGGCGGCGTGTTGCTCGACCCGAAGACGACCAGCCGGGTGAAGACCTCCAGTATCGCCCTCGCGGACATGGTGTCATTTGTGGACGATCGGGTGCGCCTGATGGTGGGTGGCCGCTTCCAGCGCATCGCCCAATATAGTTACGACTACAACACCGGTGACCCGTTGTCCGGGTACGACAAGAAGACGGTCACGCCCGCGGTCGGGCTGGTCGTGAAGCCGACCAGACAGGTGTCCTTGTATGCGAACTACATTGAGGCGTTGGTCCAGGGCGACGTAGCCCCGCTCGTGTCAGGCGGTATCCAGATCCGCAATCACGATGAGATCTTTGCACCGTTTCGCTCCAGACAGTACGAAGTCGGTGCCAAATACGACACGGGGACGATCGGCGGCACTCTGGCGCTGTTCCGTGTCAACAAGCCCAGTGCACTCGTCGTCGGCGACGTCTACACCCACGACGGCGAGCAGCGCAACCAGGGCATCGAGCTGAGTTGGTACGGCGAGGCTGCCAGGGACCTCAAAATCCTGGGTGGCATAACCGTTCTGGATGCCGAGGTGCTCGAATCCCAGGGCGGGCTCCTCGATGGAAAGCGCATCACCGGCGTACCCGATGTACAGGCCAACCTGGGGCTGGAATGGGGCGTGCCGCTCGTCCGGGGCCTGACGTTGGATGGGCACCTGGTCTACACCGGCTCCGAGAGTGCCGACGGCGCCAACACAACGAGCATCCCTGCCTCCACCCGGCTCGACCTGGGCGGCCGTTATGGATTCATGTTCGCGGACAAGCTCGTCACCGTACGCGGCAGTGTCGAGAATGTCACTGACGAGGACTACTGGGCTTCCGTCGGCGGCGAGCCAGGAGCCAACTACCTGGTCCTGGCCGAGCCCCGTACCATCAAGCTTTCGTTGTCCGTGGATCTCTAGCCGCCCCGCTCACGCGTGCCCGGCGCCACGCGCCGGGACTAACGCCTGCAAACTTGCGGAACAGCTTGTTGAAATGGGCCTGATCGGCCAGGCCACAGTCCGCGGCGATCTGACCGAGCGAGGCACTGGTCGTCAGCATCAACCCCTGCGCGCGCTCCATCCGGCGGTGGATCACGTAGCCGTGGGGAGAGTCGCCAAAACTGTCGCGGAAGGCGCGGCAGAAGTGAAACGAGCTCAGGCGTGCGATGTCGGCCAGACACCGCGTCGTGATGGTGTGGTCGAGATTTGCCTCCACGTAGGTTGTCAGCTTGCGGATCTGCCAGGGGGCGAGTCCCCCGCGCACCTGGGTGTTGGGCAGCGGCTGAGCGGGTCTATGCTCGTTGAGAAGCGCATGATTGGAGGCGTTGAACAGATCGGTGACCACGGCTGACAACCTCTCGAGCAGCGGCTCGGGAACGTCCTCGTGCATTTCAAGTACCTCCACTGTTGGTCCCACGCGGGCTCGCATGGTACCGGGCAAACCGGTAGAAGAATGCTAAATCCTGTAATTTCAGATGTTTAAGCTGGAACGGGTGTACGGGTAACCCCCCATTCGGGTGATTGACCCATAGGCGGGGAGATTCGCTCCAAACACGCCAGAAATATACAAGAGACCACAGGGCGGGACCGATTAGATTTCCGGCCACTGGGCTTGCGTGTTTGATTTACGGGCCGGTGGCCCGCAACAGGAGAGAGGAATGCGTCTCAACGACAAAATCAAAGTGCTGATTGTGCACTCCGATCCGCTGATTGCGGCGGGACTCGAGGCCACTCTGGCGCGGATGCGTGAGTTCGAAATGGCAGTGGCCGGTGCCCTGCGCCTGCCTCCGGTGGATGTTGTAATCGCCGATTACGACTCGGGACTGCGCATGATTGCCGCGGGGGCCTCCAATAGTCGGCGTGTCATGATCCTCACGCACAGTGACAGTGAGGCGAAGATCTGCCACGCACTCGAACAGGGCGCGCGCGGTTATCTGTTGCTCGGTTGCAGCCTGCAGGATCTCGCGGCTGGATTGCGCTCGGTATACCTGGGCGGGATTGCACTCGGTCCGCTGGTTGCCAGTCGGATAGCCGACCGCATGAAGCAGCAGGCCCTGACGCGCCGGGAGGGCGACATCCTGCGGCACATGATGCTGGGGATGAGCAACAAGGCGATTGCCTCGAAGCTCACTCTCGCGGTGGGCACCGTCAAGACACACGTAAAGTCAGTGCTCGAGAAGCTCGATGCTTCCAGCCGTACGCAGGCCGTTTCAATCGCGCAGCGGCGCGGAATATTGCGGGAGGATGACGACGGCGCAGCCCGGTCGCTGCGGGCCTCGTTGGCTCATCTGGGCAGGGCGCCGCTGCTGGGTGAGCTCCAACCCCCGCCGAGCGCCTTGATCAGCAACACGGCAGCGGACATCCGGCGGATCTGAATGTCGGCGGCTGTGAGCTGAGCCGACAGCGCGGCGTTTTCCGTCACCACCACCTGCAGGTAGGTGACGATCCCGCCCTGGTACTGAAACTGTGCCTGACGCAGGGCACTGCCCGTGGCGGCCACCGCCGCCGCCTGACTGACCGCCTCTGCCTCGAGATCCCGCGAAGCGGCGAGGTTGTCCTCCACTTCCTGGTAGGCCGTGAGGACCGTTTCGCGGTACGTGGCAACCAGCTCATCGTAACGGGCGTGGGCCTGGGCCGACTGCGCGCGATGCCGCCCCGCATCAAACACCGTCAACACCGCCGAAGGACCGATTGACCAGAAGTTGCTCGGAGCATCGATCCAATTGCCCGTCCGCGTGCTCTCAAACCCGCCCGCGCCTCCCAGTGTGAAGACTGGAAAATAGGCCGCCCGCGCCACTCCGATATCGGCGTTGGCGGCAGCAGTCCTGCGCTCCGCGCCAGCCACATCCGGACGTCTCTCGAGAAGCACGGAGGGTAATCCGGGCTCGACGGCCGGGGGCGCTGCATCCGGGCGCAGTTGCCGGCTGTCGAGGTGAAAGGTGGAGGGCGATTCTCCCACGAGCACAGCAATCGCATGCTCTGTTTGAGCGCGCTTCAAGCGCATGTCACGCGCTTGCGTGCGGGCAGTTTCGAGTTGGGCCTCGGCCTGATCGAGGTCGCCGCGCGCCGCCGCCCCGCCTTCAAACAGCGAACGAGTCAACGCAACCGCGTGCGCATAGTCGGCAACAGTCTGATCCAACAGTGCCACCTGGGTATCCTGGCCACACAACGTAAAATAGTCAGTGGCGAGCTCAGCATGCGTGCTGAGGTCCAGTGTGGCCAGGTCGGCGGCGGTCGCTTGCTCAGTGGCACGCGCGGACGCTACCGAGTTGCGAATTCGGCCCCAGACATCGATTTCGTACGAGAGGTCGGCCTCCAACGTGAAATCGTTGCCCGTGGCCGGCCTGGTCGGGTTGTAGGTCGGTGAATTGAGTGAGGTGCGGCTGCGCGTCACGTTGGGTCCGGCCGTCAATGTTGGAAACAGAAATGACCGCTGCACACGAGTCTCGGCCCGTGCCTGTTGCAGTCGCGCAAAGGCCGCCTTGATGTTCTGATTGGCGGTGGTGACCCGGCCTTCTAACGCATCGAGCGTCGGATCCTGAAATACCTTCCACCATTCGCCGCGGGAGTCGGCATCGGCAGGCGCCGAAGTCTTCCACTCCTCCTGGAACTGAGCAGGGGGCGGGGAGGGCGGTGTCGGTGTCGAGTAGCGGGGTGCGAAGGAGCAGGCCGCAAGCGCTCCGCACTGACCCAGAATGAGCAACAGTCGCCGCACTTACGAGCTCTTCTGTTGTTGGTTGTCCGTCTTGGGTGGCGGAGCAATCTTGACCGTCCCGCCATCTGCCAGGGAGTCGGGCGGGTTGATTACAACCTGGTCATCGGCATTCACACCTGCAAGGACTTCCACGGACGTCCCGAAGTCGCGACCCTGCACTACGGAGCGCAGGTGCGCCTTGTTGTCCGCTCCCACCGTCGCAATCTGCAGGCCTTTGGAACGGAAAATCAGCGCAGTCGCGGGGACGCGGTACGAAGTCGCGCTGCCGGGTATCTTGAAGTGAGCTTCCGCGTAGGCGCCCGGAAACAATTCACCGTTGGAATTGTCCACTTGCAGCTCGACACGCAGGGTGCGGACGGCGGGATCGAGGGCTCCGGCGGTTCGCACCAGCTTGGCCGGAAAGTCCTTGCCGGGATGCTCGTTGAAACGCAACTGAACTTCGATGCCCGGCTGCGTTTTGGGTGCGTATGGCTCCGGCACGTCTACATAGATGCGCAGCTTCTGTGTATCCGCAACGCGGAACAGGGCGATACCGGAGGTTTGTCCAGCCGCGATGAGCGCTCCGATGTCGGTGTTGCGTGCCGTGACGATGCCGTCAAACGGTGCCACGATCCGCTTGAAGGATTCCAACTCCTCGAGCCGGGCAACGTTGGCCTGTGCCGAAGCGGCCTGGGCACCGGATGCAGCAGCCTGGCCCGCTCGCGTGTCGGCGTCCTGCTGCGAGACTGCCTGGTTGGCGAGCAGCCCCTTCCAGCGGACGTCGGTTATGCGGGCGAGGTCCGCGTTGGCTTTGGCTGTCGCGAGGTCTGCTCGGGCCTGGCGAAGTTGCTGATCGACCTCCGGCGTGTCGATCTCGGCCATCAATTGCCCGCGCTTCACCGGTTCGCCGATATCCGTGAGCCAGCTTTTCAGATACCCGCTCGTACGCGCGAAGATCGGGGCCTCCACAAAGGCCTGCACGTTGCCAGGCAACACCAGTTCCTCGGATGGCGGGCTCACGGCCGGTTTCTGGACAATGACCACCGGGATGGCCTGGTCGGCGGTTTCCTTTCCGAGCTCGTTGCGGGAATAAACACGACTCGCCACGCCCCACACCGCCAGGACGAGCGCGACCACGAGCAAAATGAGCCCGTAACGGCCGAGGTGACGGAACTGTCCGTCAGCCGGCCGGGGCGGGTTCTGGCTCTCGCTCATGACTTTTTCTCCCGTGAATCAGCACAAACACCGTCGGCACGAAGAACAACGTCGCCACGGTTGCAAACACCAGACCTCCGATCACTGCGCGGCCCAGGGGCGCGTTCTGTTCAGCACCTTCTCCGAGGCTCAGCGCCATGGGAATCATGCCGATGATCATGGCCAGGGCCGTCATCAACACCGGCCGGAAACGCGAGAAGCCGGCGGCAGACGCCGCCTTGAATGCATCGTCACCCGCGTCCATCCGCTCGCGGGCGAAGCTCACCATCAACACGCTGTTGGCGGTTGCAACGCCCATGCACATGATAGCGCCCGTGAGCGCCGGGACGCTCACGGTGGTATGAGTCAGAAACAACATCCAGACGATACCGGCCAGAGCGGCAGGCAATGCGGTGATGATGATGAACGGATCCAGCCAGGACTGAAAGTTCACGACAATCAACAGGTAGACGAGGATGACCGCACCGGCCAGGCCAAACAGCAGGCCCCGGAACGAGTCCTGCATGGTATTCACCTGGCCGCGTACCGTGATGGTCGAGCCCTTCGGCAGGTGCTTTTGCGCGTCCGCCACGATCTTGTTGACCTCGGTTGCGACGAACCCGAGGTCGATGCCCTGGGTCGTACCGTAGACATCGAATACCGGCGTGGCGTTGTAGTGACTCACGACAGCGGGGCTCGAGCCGCGACGGAAGGTGGCGAGATTGGCAAGCAGTTGTGTGGCGCCGCCGCTGCCGCTGGTAACGGGGGTGGTGGCCAGTGCATTGATCGACTGCAGTTGCGACTGTGGGCTTTGCGCGGCCACGTTATATTGCGTCCCGGTCCTCGGATCGGTCCAGAATGACGGCGTCGTCTGGAAGCTGCCTGACAGCGACACGAGGATGTTGGAAGCCACATTCTGTTGGGTGAGCCCGAACTGGCGGGCCTTGGTGCGATCCACATCCACGTTCAGGGTCGGGTAGTCATATGCCTGTTGCACACGCAGATCCACGGCCCCAGGAACGTCCCGCATTTTCTGCAGCAGATTGTTGGCGACCTCGCGATTCGCGTCCGAGTTGATCCCGGATACCTGCACATCGATGGGGCTGGGCAGGCCGAAGTTGAGTGTCTGCGTGACGATATCGGCCGGCAGGAACGCGAACGTGGTGGACGGAAAGCGGCCGGACAGCATGCCGCGCAGCTTGCGGACGTAGCTATCGCTGGGATGATGGCCTTCTTTGAGAGCGACGAAGATGTCGGCATCCCCGGGCCCTACAGGAGCCGACGTGCTGTAGGACAGGTTGATGCCGCTATAGGGCAAGCCGATGTTATCGACGATGCTTTGCACCTCATCCGCCGGAATCACCTGGCGGATCAGCGCTTCCACGTGATCGCAGAGGGCGGCCGTCTCCTCGATGCGCAGGCCGGTCCGTGCGCGCAGATGCAGCTTGATCTGCCCCGCATCCACGACTGGAAAGAAGTCCTGGCCGAGTCCCGGAAGATACGTCGAAATGGGAAACGCCAGGATTGCGGTGGCCACCATCGCCGCCAGAAACACTCCGGCGAATTGATAGCCGCCGCGAAGGGCCCTTTCCAGCAGAGCATGATAGCGGTCGCGCACTCCTTCGAACCCGTGCTCGAATCGGCCCTGCCAGCGCTTCAGGAAACCCGCCTCGTGCCGTTGTTGTTGGTCCTTGCCCGCGTGCTTCTTCAGCCAATATTTCGACAGGGTGGGGACGAGCGTTCGCGACAGGAGATAGGAGGCCAACATCGCGAACACTACGGCCTCGGCCAGCGGTACGAACAGGAACTTGGCAATGCCCGCAAGCAGGAACATCGGGACAAACACGATGCAGATGGCCAGCGTCGAGACGAGAGCGGGCAGGGCGATCTGCTGCGCGCCCTTCAGGATGGCATCTTCAACCTCAGCCCCTTCCTCCAGGTGCGAATTGATGTTTTCGATGGTGACCGTCGCATCATCCACCAGGATGCCCACCGCCAGCGCAAGTCCACCGAGGGTCATGATGTTGATGGTTTCCCCGAGCGCCGCCAGGCAGGCGATCGAGGCCAGGATGGACAACGGTATGGAGATGAAAATGATCAGGGTGCTGCGCCAGCTTCCCAGGAACAACAGGATCATGAGGCCGGTGAGCATTGCCGCTATCGTCGCTTCGCGGATCACACCGGATATCGAGGCTTTGACAAACACCGACTGGTCGCCGATCGGCTGAATCTTCAGCCCCTGCGGCACCAGGCTTTGGATGTGCGGCAGCTTGGTCTTGATGGCAGTGATCACATCCAGCGTGGAGGCCTTGCCGATCTTCAGGATCGTCATCAAGGCGGCGCGCCGGCCCTCCATCCGTGCAATGTTGGTCTGAGGCGGAGAGCCGTCGCGCACGTGCGCGACATCCCGGACAAAGACGACGTTACCGTTCGGCGCGGCGATCGGCAGGTCATTCATTTCCTCGACCTTCTCCGGGCTCGCGTTCATGTTGACGTAGTATTCGAGGTCGCCGATCTTCTGGGTTCCCGCCGGAATGATGAGATTCTGCGCGGCAATTGCCGCTACGACATCCGACCCCGATAGTCCCTTCGAGCGCAGTGCCTGCGCATCGAGGTCCACCTGCACCTGCCGCTGCTTGCCGCCGTACGGATAGGGAATGGCGGCTCCAGGGATCGTGGTCAGTTCCGTGCGAATGGTGTTGTTGGCAACATCGAAGATCGCTGCTTCCGACATGGAGTCGCTGGAGAGAGCGAGCTGGATGATGGGTACGGTCGATGCGTCGTAGGCCAGGATGAATGGTGGAGTCGTTCCGGGGGGTACCTGGCGCAAGGCGGTTTGCGAAACCCCGGTAATCTGCGAATACGACAACACCTCATCAGCGTTGGGCTGGAAGAAATATTTGATGACCGAGATACCGTTCAGCGACTGCGACTCCGTGTGCTCGATGTCATTGACGGTGGTCTGTGCCCCACGTTCCGTCGCGAGCACGATGCGGTTGGCCATGTCGCGCGGCTGCAAACCGGTGTAGCTCCAGATGGCGGCCACTACAGGAATCTTGATGTTTGGGAAGATGTCGACGGCGGTTCGCGCAATGGCGAACAGGCCCATGAGCAGAATGAGAATGGCGAGAACGATGAAAGTGTAGGGCCGCTGCAGCGCTACTTTGACGATCCACATGCCGCGCGAACTCCGCAGTGCGAGCCATGGTTATTAGCACAACTCATACCCGAATCTGATTAACGTTCCTTAATCCCAGCCGCTCCAACCGCGGCAGCACCTCATCGCGGAAGTAGGGAAACTCCCGCACGTAGTCGACAAAGGACAGCGTGCAGCCCGCGAACCCGGCCGCCGAGATGCGCGCCAGCTCCCTGGCAATAGTATCCGGATCACCAATCAACGGCAGAGTGCCGTGCCCTGCAGCAAATCGTCCGCGCAGCATCTGCAGGGCCTCGGCAGGAAATGACTGCGCGTGCATTCCCTGCAGCCGCATGAGGTTGTCCACGGCCGCCCAGTCCGCGTTTTCATCGGCGTAGTAGTGCAGATACTCCTGCGCTTCTTTGACAGTGGGCCGACAAACAACATGGCACAGCGTGAATACTCCGGTGTCGCGCCCCTGCGCCCGGGCCTGCTCGCGGATGTCGGTCACTTCCTGACGCGACTGGTCCGGATCCACCGAGATGGCGAACAGGAAGTCCGCATTTCGAGTAGCAAACTGCCGGCCTTCCTTCGAGCCGGCGGCATTCATGACCGGAGGAACCCCGTCGAAAGGTCGGGGAAAGCCGTACACACCCTTCAGTTTGTAGAATTGACCATTCCAGTCAAACGGCCCCGCGTGGCTCCAGATCTTTTTGACGACATCAAACCACTCCTGCGCGAGCGCGTAGCGGGCCGTATGTTCCTGCGGCAGCTCGACACCGAAAGCCTCGTATTCGGGTTTGTTCCAGCCGGCGACGACATTCAGGCCGAGCCGGCCGGCGCCGAGCATGTCGGCGGTCGCGAGCTGCTTCGCCGCGACCACGGGATGTATGAATGCCGTGTGCACCGTCGCGAACACGTTGACTCGCTTTGTAAGAGCAAGCAGGCCGGTGGCCCAGGTGATCGTTTCCAGCACACTGCCGTGGAAGTCCGTCTCACCGCCATAGCCGATCCAGCGCGCAATGGGCAACAGGAACTCGATGCCCGCTTCATCGGCAAGCTGGGCCAACCGGATGTTATTCTCCCAGGTGTTCTGCCAACGCTCGGGCACCTTCGTCACTGACATGCCGCTCGAGCAGTTGGGAGAGAAGAATCCCAGCTTGAGTTTGTTCGAACCGACGATGGGAGACTGGCGATGACCCATGGGCACGACCTTCCGGTTGCTGAAACTCGATCGTATCCGATCAGGCTGTCCCGGCGCGCCTTCGTCGCCGCGGGTGTCGGGGCTGCCGCGGCTGCCATGGCCAGGTGGCAGGCGGAGCCGGATCTGGTGCTCCACAACGGCGCTATCTGGACTGTCAGCGACCGCGTCCCTGAGGTAGAAGCCATTGCCGTCAGTGGCGGCCGCATCATGGCCGTTGGCACCAGTGCCGAAATGCTGGCGCTGGCGGGCGCCCAGACCCGCCGTCTCGATTTGGGGAAAAAGCGGGTTACACCGGGATTCTACGACGCGCACGCTCATCCTGTGTTATCGGGAGTGGAGCACCTCCGCAATGTGGCCTGCGACAAGAGCTCGATTGAGGCCATCCAGAAGGACATTCGCGAGCGCGCGGCAAAGACACCCGCCGGCAAACCCGTCCTGGGATTCCTCTACGACGACGGTAAGACCCCGCAACCGCTGAGCCGTTGGGACCTCGACAAGGCGGCACCCGACCATCCCGTGATGGTGAGTCATCGCGGGGGCCACACCATGTTCGTGAACTCGCTGGCCCTGAAGATGGCCGGCATTACCGAGAGCACGCCGCAACCGGAGCACGGTCAGTATTTCCGCGATGCCAACGGCAAGCTCAATGGCCGGATAGCGGATCACGGCATGGATGCTTTCGAAAAGCTGGTGACCTATCAGCCGTCCCGGGATGACTTTCGCCAGGGCACGGCGCTCATATCCAGGATGTTTGTCGCCAAGGGCGTGACATCGGCCTGTGATGCGGACGGGAGCCCTGCCACCGTACAGGGTGTGCAGGATGCCCGCGATGCGGGAGCTCTGAAGATCCGGATGTACAACCACATCGGCGGCCCCGACCTCGACAAAATGATTGCAGCCGGTGTGCATACCGGTTTCGGGGACGAGTGGGTGCGTCTCGGCGCCGTGAAGTTATACGCCGATGGTTCCATATCCGAGCGAACCGCGTGGCTGTCGGAGCCGTACAAGGACATGCCGGAGTTCAGGGGCCTGCAGACGACCTCGCCGGAAGATCTCTACAGCTCGGCTCGCAAGGCGCAACTGGCCGGTTGGCAGATCGGTGTGCACGCGAACGGCGACCTCGCGATTGACCGCGTGCTGTCGGTCTTTGAGCGTCTGCAGAAGGAGTCGCCGCGCCGCGATCCGCGGTTTCGGATCGAGCATTGCACATTGCTGAATGCCGATCTCATCCGGCGGATCAAAGCCGTCGGGGCGATTCCGATTCCGTTTGCGGGATATGTGTACTTCCATGGCGATGTCATGCACTTCTACGGGGAAGAGCGCACGCGCCACATGTTTGCCATGCGCGAGCTGATCGATGCGGGTATCCGGCCGCCGCTGTCCTCTGATTACACGGCCAGTCCCTCCGACCCGGTCATGTGGCTGCAGTCGTTGGTGACGCGCACGGACTATCAGGGGCACACCTGGGGTGCCAACCAACGTATCACGCTCAAAGAAGCCATCCGCGCCGGCACACTGGATGGCGCCACGGCCTCCTTTGAAGAGCACATCAAAGGCACCCTCGAGCCCGGCAAGCTCGCCGATCTCGTGGTGTGGGATCAGGACCTGCTCAAAACCGACCCGTCGCAGTTGGTGAATGTGAAGGTGCAGCGGACGATGGTCGGGGGTCAGTGGGTGTACGAGAGTTGATTACTTCCAGCGCGTCAGCAGCCAGATACCGAAGAGCACGAGCACGGTGCCTGCGGCCAACGACGGTGTAAATGGCTCGCCCAGGATCAGGACGCTCAGGAAGATTGTCGACAGCGGGCCAATGATTCCAGCCTGCGCGGCAACGGATGCGCCCACTCGCTGGATGGCAAGCATCACGAGCATGACGGGCACGACCGTGCAGAGAGTTCCATTGAGCACGGACAGCCAGACAACCTGTGGTGCGACGAACGCCGCAGATGGCGGCCGCAGGATGAAGAACTGTGCGATACACAAGACGCAGGCGATTGTTGAAGCGACTCCTGTGATGCGCAGTGCGCCCAACCGTTTCAGCGCCTGTCCGCTGTACACAAGGTACAGCGCGTAGCTGACTGCGCTCGCCAACACGAGTGCCGAGCCCAGCGCCACGTGGGGGCCGACAACGGTTACGTCGTGTCCAAACACCACGCAGACACCGAGATAACTCACGAGGAGTGCGATGCACTGTTTGGCTGAGACCGGCGTATGAAACTTCAGTGCGCTGATCGCCAACACAATGGTCGGATTCAGATAGAGGATCAGGCGCTCGAGATTGGCGCTGATGTACTGCAGGCCGCTGAAGTCGAGAAAGCTGGCGAGGTAGTAGCCGCTGAAACCCAACCCGGTGAGCAACCGGAGGTCAGCTCCGGTGAGGGGTTCGCGGTCGCGCCCCGCCCACCACGCCAATGCGAGGAACAGCGGAAGCGCGAACACCATCCGGTACATGATGAGGGTAACGGCGTCCACGCCGTACCGATAGGCCAACTTGACGATGATGGCCTTGCCGGAGAAGGCAATCGCCCCCGCGCTGGCGAGCAGGATGCCGTCTATTCGATGTGCCGGAGCGCGGGCGTTCAATTAACCTGGAAAGAGTTTTTTGGCGGTCTCCGCAATCAGCTTACCTTGAAACCGCGCCCCGTCGAGCTCATTTGCGCTCGGCTGGCGTTGCCCCTGGCTACCCGCGATGGTGGTCGCACCATAGGGACTGCCGCCCGTGATCTCATCGAGCTTCATCTGGCCCTGAAAGCTGTAGGGCAGGCCGACCACTACGAGGCCCAGGTGCAGCAGGTTGGTGATGATCGAGAAGAGAGTCGTTTCCTGGCCGCCGTGTTGGGTTGCCGTCGAGGAAAAGGCGCCGCCCACTTTTCCGTTCAACGCGCCTTTCATCCACAAACCGCCGGCCTGATCCAGGAAGGCGGCCATCTGCGAAGACATCCGTCCGAAGCGCGTTGGAGCACCGATGATGATGGCGTCGTAATTGGCGAGCTCATCGATCGTTGCGACCGGAGCTTTCTGGTCGAGCTTGAAGTACGAGGCTTTTGCTACGTCAGCCGGAACCGTCTCCGGAACACGCTTGAGGTCCACAGTTGCGCCCGCAGAGCGCGCGCCTTCAGCGACTGCGTTCGCCATCGTTTCGATGTGACCGTACGAGGAGTAGTAGAGGACGAGGACGCGTGCCATGGCATCTGCCTTGGTTACAAGGGGGTGCTCAGCATAGGCCCCTCGGGATTGCTTGAGAATGCGGCATAATAGGGTGAATGAAATCCAAAAACCGCAGTAATGTCCTCGATCTGAACCACGTTTTTCTGTTCGTGGAAGTGGTGCGAGCCAATAGTTTTGCGGCTGCGGCGCGCCGCATGGGAATGCCCGCCAACTCGGTGAGCCGTAAAATACAAGAGCTGGAAGCGCAGGTGGGCACCCGCCTGATTCATCGCTCCACGCGCAAGCTCACCTTGACCGCGGCGGGTCGCACATTCTTTGATCGATGCGCAGGCCCGGTGTCCGAGTTAGCGCAGGCGGGGCAGGCCTCGGTGGATGAGACTCAGCTACCGAGCGGTGTCGTGCGCGTCGCCGCTCCAGCCGATTTCTTCGATCTGTTTCCGATTGAGTGGGTGGCCCAGTTCATGGCGGAGCATCCGCGGGTGCGCATGGAGTTTGTGCTGGACGATGCCAAGGCTGATCTGGTGGGCGACGGCATCGACGTGGCACTGCGCGCAGCCCACTTCGTCGATGACAATCTCATCGGCCACAAGATTGTGGCCACTCATTTCGAGCTGGTCGCGAGCCCCTCGTATCTCGAGGTCAACGGCACGCCTGCGACGCTCGCGGCGCTGACGGGGCACGATTGCCTGCCTCAGTCGAATCGCACGGGGCCGGTGACATGGCATCTGGTCGGACCCGACGGTGAAACCGAAATCCAGGTGTCCAGTCGTTTTCGAGCCAACACCGCCCGTGCCGTGCAGCGCGCCGCGGTGGCGGGGCTCGGAATCGCGCTGTTGCCTCATCCGGTCCTTGCGGCGGATTTTGCTGCCGGGCGCCTGGTGAGAGTGCTGCCGGAATTCAGGCGCGACGGTGCCGATTTCTACGCTGTGTACGTGAGCCGCCGTCACATTCCGCGCGCGGTGTCAGCTTTCATCGAGTTCGCGGTCGAGCGGTTGCGCCGCGTGATGACCCCCGCCTAGTTGTCCGTTCCTGCGCTGGTTTGTACGGATCGACTGCCCAGTCTTGATGTTGTAATCAGGGCAGCGCAAAGTAACTGCTGTTAGATCATACAACAGTTCTTCGCGAAGTTGCTATCACCTTCGCGAAATTGCGGAGACAGACCATGAATAGAACCGCTATCGTGACGGGCGCCTCGCGAGGCATTGGCGCTGCGGTCGCCCAACGCCTGACCCGGGACGGGTTCAATGTAATCATCAATTTCGCCGGGAACGCGGCTGAAGCCGAAACTCTGGTGGGCAGCATCAAGAAAGCCGGTGGCAGTGCGTTGGCCGTGCAGGCTGATGTGAGTGATCCTGCGGCGGTCCGCAGTATGTTTGACAAGGCTGAGTCGGTGTACGGCGGGATCGATGTGTTGGTTAACAACGCCGGCATCATGCAACTGAAGGCAATCGCGGACACCACTGACGAATTCTTCGACCGCCACGTTGCCATCAATCTCAAGGGCGTGTTTAACGGCATGCGCGAGGCAGCCAAACGCCTGCGCTCCGGTGGGCGCATCATCAGCTTTTCATCGAGTGTGGTCGGGCTCTATCAGCCCACCTACGCCACCTACGCGGCGACCAAGGCCGGCGTGGAGGCTATGACACATGTGCTTTCCAAGGAACTGCGCGGGCGCAACGTGACCGTCAACGTGGTGGCGCCGGGCCCCACGGGAACCGATCTGTTCCTGCAGGGCAAGTCGAAGGAGTTGATCGAGCAATTTGCCAAGCTCTCGCCCCTCGAGCGCCTGGGTACGCCGGAAGACATTGCCAATACGGTCTCGTTCCTGGCGGGTCCGGATGGAAGTTGGATCAACGGACAAGTTCTGCGCGCCAACGGCGGCGTCATCTGATACGGAGCCCATTATGAGCAAGATCATTGTTGTTACCGGTGCGTCCAGTGGTTTCGGGCGCTTGACAGCGAATGCCCTGGCAGCAGGATGGCGCGGATGTTGCGTTCGGTGTGATTGATCGGATGCGGACTGAGATGTTGCACCGAGTCGGCTTCTCGGATCTGCTTCAGCCGAAGTCAGCGCCCTGATCGATATGCTGTAGGAGCCACGCCTGCAACGCGTCTGAATGCGGATGCGAAGTGGGCGGGGTTCTCGTAGCCGCACCGTTTGGCAATTTCGCCGATCGACAGCTTGCCCTGCTGTAAACAGCGCTTGGCCTCTTCCATCCGCAGTCGGGTGAGACGCTTTAACGGCGTTTCACCATACTGTTGCTTGAACAGTCGCAGCAGGTGGAAGCGACTGAGATTCACATGGGCCGCGAGATCTTCCAACGACACGGGCTCGTGCAGGTTGGCCCGCAGGTAGTCATCGACCCGGCGCAGCCGCTGATCGTCGCGCTCCGGACCTGAGATCGAGCTGCCCAGCGCGCAGTGCTGCAGGAGCAAGTGTGCGCTCAACATTTCGGCCGTGGTTTCGGCGTAGAGATCCGGCAAGCCGGCAGCCATCCCCTGGGAGAGGGCCGTCATTGCCGACTGGATCAACGGGTCCTGGGACGTCAGCAGTCGCGGCAGCTCCACCGCTGCGACGTCGCGATCCCAGAGCTCCTGGCATTGCCGGTTGAGCACATCGCGGGGCAGGTGGAGTTGGAGTGTCCGATGAGACTCGTGGGACCGCCATCGAAGAGTGGAGGCCACTCCAGGGGGAACCATCGCGACGTTCCCAACATGATAGGACGCTTCCTGCCAGCGGCCGTCCCGGAAGCTTTCGATTTCGCAGGAGCCCGCGGTCACCAGGACAAACAGGTGATCCGGTGTTGCGGCGGTCGTGAATTGCTCTTGCGTGGGACTGTCGAGATACTGGCGCAACAGCAACGCGCGCCAACCCGACTGCCAACTGCAGCTCTCCAGGGCGGCGGGCAGAAATTGCCGGGCTTGCAGGCTGGGAATCATTTTGCGACGGGCGCTCCCATCTCGGCCAGGGACTGGTGAATGACGGCATCGACGGACTCAGGCGGCGTCTGGCCGCTCGCCAGCTGATCCGCATATTCAAACAGCTTCTTGAACAACCCGGCCTGGTCCACCTGCGCGCGCAACGTGACGACCGGGTGGGATTGGAACAAATCGTGCCAGTCGGTCAGCACGCTCGTCCAGAAGGTTCGGGTGCGTTGATAGTACTCGTCCGCTGCCTGAAAATCGCCTGCCCGCATTCTGGAGTAGCGGGCGACGCCATACTCCCTGGAGCGAAAGGGTTGCGATGGATCGGCCCGGCCGTTCGCAGCAAGCACCATTTTCAGGTTGTTTTCTTCCTGCAGCCAGCCCGTTGCCGTGACGGTGTGACGGTTGGTCCCGAGGAGCACCTGGTAGTCGGACCGCACTGTCCACTCACGGCGGGGCAGGGGCCGCCAGGTGTCGCCACTGATCCAGGTTGAAAAGCTGCTGCTGTGATTCCAGCGCCCCACGCTGGCATAGCGCGGCGATTCATCAACCTGGTACACCGTTTGAGCCCATTGGCCTGTGCGTTCCGCGGTGCTCAGCTTGCGTCGTTCCCAGCGGTTCTGACCCTTGTACTCCACGATCACGCGGGGCTCGTATTGCCACGACTGGCGCCAGTGTTTGGTGACGATCGGATCACTCAGCGTGCCGTCATCCTGGACGATGCGCATGTCCAGGATGTGAACGAGACTGATGTAGGTGCCTTTGTCGGCATCAACGTAGACACGCTCAGTGGCCCAGGACTGGTAGGGCTTGTCGCGGGCTTTGTCCGGTTGAAAGGTGTCGATTTCGAGGAAGTCGAAGTTGACCTGATAGTCGCCGGCCATTGCGAGAACGGCGCGCCGGTCGTGCTCCAGTGCGGACAGGTGCGGTTCCTGCAGAGCCTTCCAACTCGCGGACGGTTCCGTTTCCAGATCGATTTGTGGGCCGCGCGTGGTGCCACCGCGCGGCGCCGGTGCGTTGGCCAGTCCGAGCTGCCACGAGAAAGTGTAGCGCGGACTGTTTGGTTGATCAGCCCATGCGCTGCAGACGAACAACGAGAGAACGAGGATGAGAGTGGTCTTCATGCCCGTCATTGTGGACGTGCATCGAGCGTCAGTGAAGCAGTGCCGAGCCTGAAGGAGCGGCAATCGAGGGCGCTCGTGGAGGCACAGTCTCGTGCTCACGGATCGGAATCAGGAGGCCGTGCAGCTCCAGCGCCGTGGCGAAGGCTTGTCCGGCTTCGAGAGCGAGACGAACGGCGGTCGGCGGGCACCATTCCAGCAAAGTGACTTCGGCTTCGGCCAATTGGTTGTGCTGAAGATAGCCGAGCGTCAGCAGCAGGCTCGATTCATAGTCGCCGATGCGGGTGCAGTGGAGCCAGTGGACATCCAGGCTGCGCAGCGTGGTCGTGCCCACGATGCGGCACAAACGATCGAATCCCCACGTTCCCATCTTGCCGATGCTGGCGGTTTCAAAGGCCTGTCGCCAATCCGGATACGAGTGCTCGTGGTCGCAGTGAGACAGGAACCACAGGCGCAGGGATGAGAGGACGAAGAGCTCGGCTGTCCCCAATTCGCTGAGCTGCTGGGGGGAGTATCCGTGCGGCGGGCGACTTGTGAACATGCCGAGCTCCTCGTCAATCTCGATACCGAGGCTACCGGACACTCAATGCAAATGCAAATCATTCTCAAATAGGAACGACATCGATAGCGACCCTCCACGTTGCGCAATCTGGGTAGATTTCCGCCTCAAATTGGGTACTCCCCCCGATTCGGGTTTATGCGGTCGAGGCCATGCTGGCTGTCAGTTCCCCATACCGGAGAGTTCAGATGAAGCCCTCGATTGCCCTCATGACACTGCTGGCCGTCAGCGCCAGTGCCTACGCAGCCGATACCTCCATTCACCGCTACGTAGTTGAAAGTGCCACCCCTCCGAGCACGCACGGCAAGGCCAAGGCGAATGACGAGTCACAGGGCGTACATTGGTTGCGTTCGTATTCATCTACCGATAAGACCTATTCCTTATACGAAGCTCCCAGTGCCGATGCGGTGCGCAAGGCTGCGGCACTCAACAAGCTCGCAGTCACGAACGTGAATGAGGCGCCTGTTGATCTCGACTCAGAGACCGACGCCCGTTCGGGAAAACTGCCCGCCGGAATGCATCGCTACATGATTGAGCGGACTTTCCCCGCTGGTGCGTTGGCGGGTCTCGATTCGGCGACCAAGGCGAAGGTGAATGCGACCAACTCCAAGTTTGGTGCGCAGTGGGTTACGTCCTACGCCAACTCGGACGAAACCAAGACCTACTGCATTTACAACGCGGCCGATGAGGCTGCGGTGCGTGCGGCCGCCAAAGCCAACGGCTTGCCCGTTGACAAGGTCACCGAAGTGCCTCTCGCAAAGACCGCGAAATAAACTCAGTCGGAAAGCTTACGTGCCATCGCTGCCGCCTCCGCGCGCGATGGCACGCCCAGCTTGGTCAGTATCGATGAAACGTGATGGTCCACGGTTTTCGTGGAGAGAAACAACTTCCTGGCAATGGCCGAATTGCGCAATCCCTTTGCCAATAACTGCAGAATCTCAGCCTCCCGCTTCGTGAGACCGTGCGGATCGAGCCGGGTGGAAGCGCGCGATCCTCGTGATATCCCCTGTACGCCACGCGTCCGCATCTCCTTGCGAAGCGCCTGGGCCGCAGGAGCCGCGCCAAGCTCTTCGTACACGGCCAACGCCTCACGCAGCTCGGATTCGCCTCCGTACAATCCCAACATGTTGGCCCGCTCATACGGACAACCGAGCTCCTGCCAAGCATGGGCGGCTCCCTGCCAATCCCCTGAGATCTCCAGGGCGTAGGGAAGTGCGATGTCGGTCGGGATCGGGTCGAGCGCGCCGGCTCGCCAGAGCCATACGGCCAGCATGCCTTTGCCCCATGGATCGCGCTGGTCACGTGATAGCTCATACACCGGGCCCACTTCGCGAACGATTCGCTCGCGATCTCCACCGAGCCACGCCGCCTCGGCGAACGCCGCTGCGAGTGGCCCGAGGCGCTGCGATTCCCGGCTGTCCGCAGCTAACTTGCGCGCTTCCTCGAGCGGTCCGTTGGCGTCAGGGTCACCCCGCCGGATTCTCATGTGACCCAGCGTTGTCAGGGCCAGAATCCGACTCACCGGCGCGGGTCGCCGATCACGCAACACCACTTCCAGGTCCTCGCTGGCCCGGTTCCAATCCACCTGCTCAAATCGCGCGCGAGCCCGGAACGCCAGCATATACAACCGCCACGAGTCGAGGTCGTGGTCGTCGCTGTATGCGATACCGTCTTCCAGATAGGGATTCGCCCGCTCGTACATGCGTTGGGCCACCGCCGTGGCGGACAGGTTGGTGTAGGCGCGCGCCACGTGTTCCTGATAGCCGTCGTCGAGCGCAATTTTCAGGCTCCGCTCCAGGTCATCCCATCCGACCGGATCGTTGGCAATCAGGCGCGCCGTGCCGAGATTGTTCAGAGCGTGGCTCATGATGTCGCGGCGACCCAAGGGCTCCGCGAGTTTCAGCGTGCGCTGCGCCCAGTCGATCGCGGAGTCGACGTGGTGCGCCAACATGTCGAGTTGTGCCCGATTGCTGTAGGCCATTGCCAGCTCCGGGCCCGGAGGCAGTTCCTCCAGTGCGGTCACGGCAGCCGTCCCATATTCATAGGCGTCCGCTCCGCGCCCGAAAAACCAGCTCAATCGCGACAGCCAGCGCAGGTTGTCGCCCGCCTGGAGCGGCTGCTGCGCCGTGCGCCGGATTTTGAGCGCCTCGTGCCGGGCTTCGATGGCCTGCTCAATCTGGTCAGTCATGTAGCATTCGTACGAATATTGTTCGTGCAGGAGCGCTCGTCTCCCCGGGTCGAGCTTGTCAGCGTGGCGCAGTGCGACCCGATAGTGAGCCGCCGCCTCTCGATGCGCTCCAACATGCGCAGCATCCACAGCCGCGAGAGTGGCGAAGCGCAGAACGTCCTGAGCGTTTCGCGCGCCATCCGCATGGTGAGCCAACCGCGCAGGCGGCGTGTCCGGCCTGGCGGCTAGCAGGGAAAGCACCTTGGCGTGCAGGGCCTGTTGCCGGGCCTGAGAGAGGGAGTCTTCAAATGCCCGGCGCGCCAACTCGTGCCGGAAGGCAAGCGAGCCGTCCTCCCCCCGCAACATCCCGATGCTCAGACAACTCTCGACACTGGCGTCATCGATGGATCCAGCAGCTTCCAACAGCCAACTGTCCGTCTTGCCGGGGACGACGCTCACCAGCTCCGCGATCTCACGCGCGCTCGGCGACAGCCGCGCAGTCCTCGCAAGGACTGCATCGCGCACCATGACGGGCACGCTGCTGTCGGTTCCCGCGAGAGCTTCAGTGACAAACAAGGGATTTCCGCCGGTGATGCTGTAGAGGTCGCCTACGGGTCGTCCGGCCTGTTTCGCGAGCTGCTCGACCGCCGGCTTGGACAGGGGCGTTAGCGGCGCGCGATGCGTGTTGGCGCGTGGGAAATCGCCGATTACAAAGCGCAGAGGGTGTCGGGCACCGACTTCGTCGTCCCGATACGTCATCGCCAGCATGACCTTCGTGCGATGAATGCGCCGTCCCAGAAATTTCAGCAGGTCGAGCGTTGCCTCGTCTGCCCAATGCACATCCTCAAAGACCACGAGGGAGGCGGCACCGCGCTCGAATTCGTCGAGGACCGCGGTAAACACCCTGTCTCGACTCGCTCCCGAATCGACGGCTGCCAACAGCGCACCTTTCGCTTGGCGGGCGATGTCGTGCAAGGGCGCGAGCGGCCTCGGCGTAAAGAGGGCGTCACAAGCGCCCCACAACACCCGTGAGGAGCGCTGTTGCTGCGAAAACTGTTGCAGAAGCGACGTTTTCCCGATTCCGGCCTCGCCGCAGACCAGGGCAATTGACCCGGCGCCGCCCACTGCGGCGTCCAGCCACAGCGTTAGGTCCTTCAGGTACTCATCGCGTTCCAGTAGCTGCATGGCTCGAGAGCATACTGTGGTTTCATGCGTTAATGTGCCCATGGACAGATTGTGGAATGGGCGCAAGTGGTGGATTTGGACGGTCAGAACGCTGGGAGGCGTGGCCGCGCTGGTTGTTGTCCTGTTGGCGGCACTGCTGCTGGTGCAGGCTCACCTGAAAGACCCCATCGTCCGATATGTTGCCGCCCAGTCACAACGCCAGATCCGGGTGGATGGGACCTTCCAGGCGCACATTCTGTCCCTGCATCCCAAGTTCACCGCTGACGGGGTGGTCATCGGCAATCCGCCCTGGATGCCCCCTGGCCAGACGGCCGAAATCGGGCACCTGGAGTTGACGTACGCGCTGCTGCCGAATTTTCGTCTGCGCACCGTTGTTATGGAGCGCGCAACGCTGCATCTGGCGCGAGGGGAGAACGGGCATTCCAACTGGCAGGCGCTCCCACCCGGGTCGGGGCGAGGGACCGGCCCGCCGCTGATCCACAGCCTGCGCATGCCGAATGCGCGCGTTTTCTACGATGACGCGCGCCGGCGGCTCAAATTTGACGGCATCGTTACGGCGCAGGACCTTGCCGATAGCGGGCCGACTCCGCCCCTGCGAATCGAGGGAGCGGGGCAGCTCAATGGCCGAACGACCCACTTCGCACTCAACTGCGACCCGTTGGCGACCGTGACCCGCGATACACCCTACCGGTTTGATTTCATGGAAGCCTCCAGCGGCACATTGCTGACGGGCACGGGCGATGTACCGCAGCCCTTCGATTTTCACTATCTCAATCTGCAGTTTGAATCGACGGGCGCTGACATGAAGGACCTGTACTTTCTGACAGGCCTCAGCCTGCCGGAAACCGGTGAGTACCACCTCAGCGGGCGATTCAACCGGCAGGACCATCACCTCGAATTCAACGACCTGCAGGCGCGGTCGGGTGAGAGTGACCTGCATGGGACCATTGTTGTGGACACGCAGCGGGGTGGGGCACCTTCTCACTCGAAAGCCCAACTGCGCTCGAAGCTGCTGCGGCTTGCGGATCTCGGTGCCCAGGCTGCAGGCCATGGCAAGCCGGCTGACAACCCGGGCCTGTTGTTTTCGGACACTCCGTTTCAACTGCAGGGTGCGCGCCACTCCATTTTTGACGTGGATTACCACGCCGAGACACTGCAGATGGGGCGCATTCCTGTCCGGGACTTCGCTACCCACGTGAAGATCAATCTCGGCACCATCGAGGTGACACCCGTATCGGGCACGGTGCGCGACGGGAAGGTTACGGGTGGATTCAAGATTGATGTCACTAAGGACGTGCCACGCGCCGATGTTGATCTACGCGTGACGCACATGAGCTTGGCGAAATCCATTGAGGGCCCACTGCAGGGCCGGATCGCGTTGCAGGGCAAAGGCAACTCCCTCCACGACCTGGCCGCGAATTCAGCGGGCACAGTGACCGCTGTGTTGCCGCACGGTGCAATGCGTTCGTCGCTGGCGGAGCTCGCGGGATTCGATTGGCGCGGGCTGGGCCTGATGGCTACGGGGAATAAAGAGGACACCGGCATCCGTTGCGGTGTTGCCAGTTTTGATGTCAAAAACGGGACATTGACGGCGCAGCGTCTGCTCCTGGATACCGATCCGGTGCTCATTACCGGGGACGGCACCATTGATATGGATTCCGAAGCACTGAATCTGCAACTGACCGGTCGTCCGAAACATCCGCGCCTGCGGGTGCGGGCACCGCTGTTGGTTCACGGCACCATCAAGCATCCTACCTTCAGTACCGACCCGAAGAAGCCCATGGCCCAGGCGGGTGGGGCTATCGCGCTGGGTGTGCTCCTCACGCCGGTTGCGGCTATGCTTGCCTTCGTGGATCCGGGGCTTGCCAAGGACAGTGATTGCGGGGCATTGCTCGCGGAGGTGCAAAAGGGGGACAAGTGAATCCAACCGAATCGTTTCGTCAGGCGCGCGACTTCCTGGTGGCTCATCGCACGGACTACGAGGGAGCCTGCCGCGGTTTCCAATGGCCCCGCCCCGAGCGCTTCAATTGGGCCATCGACTGGTTCGACTCCATCGCGCTCGGCAACACGCGCACTGCGTTGCGGATCGTCGGTGACGGCGAGCTGGATGCGCAGTTGTCGTTCGATGACCTGCGCCGGCGCTCCAACTTTCTGGCCGAAGAGCTGCGCTCCCTGGGCGTGGTACGGGGTGACCGGGTCCTGATGATGCTCGGCAACGTTCCGGCGCTCTGGGAGCTGACCCTCGCTTGTATCAAGTTGGGTTGTCCGATCATTCCAACCACCACGCTGCTGATGCCGGCCGATTTGCGTGATCGAGTGGAGCGCGGCGAGGCTCGAATCGTGATCACCGATCCGGTATTCGCGGTGCGCTTCGAGCCGATGTCGGATGGCGTGTTGCGTGTGTTGATCCGCGGCTCGCGCGCGGGCTGGCGGACTATATCGAGCGCGGGCTCGCGGGACACTTTCGATCCGGGGGGCGATACGCAGGCAACGGATCCGCTGTTCCTGTACTTCACTTCGGGGACCACCGCAAAACCCAAGCTCGTCGTGCACACACACGTCAGCTATCCCATTGGCCACCTGTCGACCCTGTACTGGCTCGGGTTGCGACCGGGAGACCGACATCTCAATCTGAGCAGCCCCGGTTGGGCCAAACACGCCTGGAGCTCCTTTTTTGCGCCCTGGAATGCCGAGGCGACCATTGTGATGGTCAACCATACGCGCTTCGACGCTGCCGCCCTGGTACGCGAGCTGGTGCGGTGTGAAGTGACTTCCTTCTGCGCTCCACCCACGGTGTGGCGTTCTATCATCCAACTGCCGTTGGATGAGATCAAAACCCAGCTTCGCGAGTTGGCCAGTGCCGGTGAGCCCTTGAATCCGGAGGTCATCGCGCGTGTGCAGGCGGCCTGGGGTCTGACCATACGGGACGGCTACGGACAAACAGAGACCACGGCACAGATCGGTAACTCTCCGGGGCAGGAAGTGGTACCGGGTTCCATGGGCCGTGTCCTGCCCGGGTATCGCATCGAGCTGTTGGATATCGACGGGAATGTCAGTGACGAAGGTGAGATCGGCGTGTCGCTGCCGGAGCAGCCCGTGCCCGTAATGCCGGGCTATCTCGGTGATCCCGCCAACACCGCAACAGTGATGGCAGGCGGGTTCTATCACGCTGGAGATATCGCACGACGCGACAGTCGCGGGTATTTCACGTACGTGGGTCGCAATGACGATGTGTTCAAGTGCTCGGACTACAAGATCAGTCCATTCGAGCTCGAGAGCCTGTTGATTGAGCACGAAGCGGTTGTGGAGGCCGCCGTCGTGCCGAGTCCGGATGCGCAACGCCTGTCAGTGCCCAAGGCGTTTGTGATCCTGGCCGCCGGTCACCTGCCTTCATTGGAAACAGCCGCTGCGATACTGAAATTCGTGCGCGATCGAACTTCGCCCTTTAAGCGCATCCGGCGCATCGAGTTTGGCGATCTGCCGAAGACCGTTTCCGGCAAGATCCGGCGGGTGGACCTGCGCCGCTCGGAGCTGGCGCGTGAGCTGACGGCCGTTTCTCGCAACGATCGGGAATTCTGGGAAGAGGATTTCTAGAGCTGGTCAGTCCAGACTTTGAACTGAGTCAGTGTGGTGGGTCCGAATGTCATGCTGATGGCGACATCCGCTGCATCCCGACCCCGCGCAATCAACACCCGGCCAATGCGTGGCACGTTGTGTCGTGCATCGAACGTGTACCAGGTGCCACCCACATAGGCCTCAAACCAGCCTGAAAAATCCATTGGAGCGTCGACGGGCGGAACACCGATATCGCCCAGGTAGCCTGTGCAGTAGCGGGCCGGGATGTTGAGGCAGCGGCACAAGGTAACGGCGAGATGGGCGAAGTCGCGGCACACACCCTGGCGCTCATGGTAGGCCTCCGAGGCTGTCCGGGTGGCGCGGGCAAATTGATAGCCGAACTGCAGGTGCCCATGCACGAAGTCACACACTGCCTGCACCCTCGGCCATCCCGGCGTCGTGTGCCCGAAAAGCTGCCAGGCAATCTGTGACAGATTGTCAGTGTCGCAGTAGCGGCTGCCTAGCAGATAGACGAGCGACTCTTCCGGCAGGGCTTCGACACTGAACTGCGCAGCGCCGGGCACGACGGGGTCCGGCGTGCCCCGATCAGTGATGATGGCGTCCGAGGTGATCCTGATTTGTCCGGGCGGCGCGACGAGCCGGGTGCACCAGTTCCCGAATCCATCCCGGTACAGGGTCAGAGGCACCCAGGGATCGGTCATCATGTGATCCGCCCGCACCAGATCTGCCGCCCGCGTGTAGTGGACGTTCAGATTCAGGATCATGGGAGTGGGCTGCGCTGACTGGTAGATCAGCTCGTAGCCGAGTCGAATTTGCACCAGGAATCTCCACTGCCGACAATTGAAACGAGCACGCGCGCCAATCGTTCCGCCCACTCGCTCTGACCGGCCGCGGTGGCGACCAGATCCTGTCGCAACTCGATTCCGACATGTAGGAGACCCCGCTGCTCACCATGCACGGGGATCGTGTAGTCGGTGTTGTCACCGACCGCATAGGGTTCGTTGTCCCCGATCACTAACCTATGTTCAGTTCTCAGACGCTGCAGCAGCGCAGTGGCGAGGCGCGCGTCCCTGTTATACAACACTCCTGCATGCCACGGACGGGGAACTCCGTGGAATGTCGGTGTAAAGCTGTGCACCGAAATGAGCATCGTGTGCCGTTGTTGTGCGCGGCGCCTGTCCAATTCGGTGCGAATCCGATTGTGGTAGGGGTGGAAGAGCTCCCGCGCGCGGGCGGTCGCTTCTTCCACGGTGACAACTTCATTGCCGGGTATGCGCGTTGCCTCGCTCATCCGAACAATCGACTCGGGAATGCCTGGCCGTCGATTGCAGTCGATCACGAGCCTGGAGTAGCCGGACAGAATCGCGAACGCATCGAGCGCGCCAGCAAGCTTGACGGCAACCCCTGCCGCACCAATATCCCACGCAATGTGCCGTTGCAAATCCTTCGCAGCCACACCTAACGACCCCAACTTCCTGGGGATACGTGCGCTGGCATGATCGCAGGTCAGGAAGTACGGCGATTGGCCGTCGGGCTTCTCTACCCGGAACGCGGGAGGCTCGTCCGGTTCGAGCAGAGTCACTTCGTTGACTCGCCGGGTGGCGGTACGGTGGGCAAGCTGCGAAAAACGGAGCGGACACCTTCGCTCCACGCTTTGCTCAGGGATGTGAAATAAGCATCGCCTGGGGCGAAGCGGTGTCGGATGCTGATACGCAGGGCGTCGCGCTCGTAACACACCAGGTCGATGGGCATCCCGACGGAGAGGTTACTGCGCATGGTTGAGTCAAACGACACGAGCACGCACTTCATGGCGTCAGTCAGGTTGGTCATTGGACCGATCACGCGGTCGATAATGGGCTTGCCGTACTTGGCTTCACCCGTTTGAAAAAAGGGCGTGTCAGTTCCGGCTTCAATGAAGTTGCCTTCGGCAAACGTGCGGAACAGGCGAGGGGGTTCGCCCTTGATCTGTCCACCGATGATGAAGGATGCGTTGAAGGGGGTGGGACCGGCCGCCAGGTGTTCGCCGTCCCGTCGTTCCACAGCTCTTACGGCGTCAGAGACGACGGTGGCCACATCGAACATCGTCCGCGCGGTCCAGATGCTCGTCTTATCATTGTCCTTAGACTCGCCGCGCTGTTTGAGCACGCTGACGACTGCCTGTGTGCCAGCGAGATTTCCCGAGCTCAGTAAGATGACTACCCGGTCACCCGTTCGCTCGAATACGGTCATTTTGCAGAACGTGGCGAAGTTGTCGACACCCGCGTTCGTGCGCGAGTCCGACGCAAAGACAACGCCTTCGTTGAGCAAAATCCCGACGCAGTAGGTCATGGCCCCGGTGCCTCAATGCGTCGTTATAGCTGCGCCGCAGCGAAAGTGTCGCAGGAGTCGATCTGGCCACCTTCGACTCCTCGCTTGAACCACGCAACACGCTGCGCGCTGGTGCCGTGAGTGAAGGACTCCGGCACCACCGTGCCGCGCGACTTGCGCTGCAGCGTGTCGTCGCCGATCTGCGATGCTGCATTCAGCGCTGTTTCGATGTCTCCGTTTTCCAGTCGCCAGCCTTTCTCCTTCTGCGAGCGTGTGGCCCACACGCCGGCCAGGCAGTCCGCTTGCAGTTCGAGGCGAACGCTCAGTGCGTTTGACTGGGCATCGCTTCCGCGTGCGCGTTGGGCGTCGACTTTATCGATGATGCCGAGCAGGTTTTGCACGTGATGGCCAACTTCGTGGCCAATGACATACGCGTGGGCGAACTGTCCCGGCGCACCGAGCTGTTGGGTCATGACATCGAAGAAGTTCAGGTCCAGGTAGACGATGTGATCGCGTGGGCAATAGAACGGCCCGGCCGCGGCTTCGCCCATGCCGCATGCTGTGGGGTAGCTTTCGCGGAACAGACGCAACTTTGGCTGTTCATACGTCGCGCCACGCTCTTGGAAGGCCGCGGTCCATACGGTCTCGGTGCTTCGTAGCACCTGCGATACGAATTTCGCCTGCGCGTCGTCTAGCGGTGGCGCTTGCCCGGGTTCGGCAGGGGCCTGAACGCTGCTGGTTGTACCACCGCCGCTCAACAAGCCGAGGATCTGCAGTGGATTGACGCCGAAAATCCAGCCTGCGATCAACGCCACGGCCACAGTGCCGAGGCTGATGCCGTGAACGGGCCTGAAGCCGCCTCCGCTCGAGCCGCGTACGTCTTCGACGTTCTGGCTCTCGCCTTGATCGTCCATCCGCATGGTGAATCTCCCCCGGGAAACTGCGTGCAGGTTAGCTCTACTTGGCCTGCGCCGCAGCTTTCATACCCGGCGTTTTTTCACCTGTTAACGTTTTGCGTGCAGATGCGCCTCTAAGAACCACAAATCCTTATCAATTTCCCGCGATATGCCGGTAAACAAATCCGCTGTGTCGGCGTCGCCGGCCTGGGCTGCTGCGTCGATGCCCTTACGCACCGTTGCTCCAAAGCTGGCGACCGCGCTGGAGAGGGCGTCGACGTGCTGGATCCCTTCGGTGATATCCGTGGGGTACGGGGCCAGGCTGCTCGTGCGGGAAACCGCGGCAATCGTGCCGTGGGCGGTCCCACCCAGAGCTGTAATCCGCTCAGCGAGCGTGTCGACGTGATCCTCAATGTGCTCAGCGATCTCATCGAAGAGCTCGTGCAGGGCAATGAAGTTGGGACCCTTCACATTCCAGTGGGCCTGCTTGGCCTGGGTCCCCAGGTCGATGGCATCAGCCAACCGGCTGTTCAGCAGGGTCACTGTGGGAGTCCGCACGGAGGCGGGTAAGTCGTTTCGGGTGTCGTACATTGCAGCTCACTCCATCTTTCTCTATGGGGAGCATTGTCCGCGTGGGCCGGGCGAACGGCCAATGAGCTGTTTGAATGGACTCGATAGGGTGGATCTATGGCGACTTTTTCACACACTGTTGGAAACGGCCGTCCACGCGGTGCGCGTACCAATCCGTTGTCAGGGTGCGCGACAGCTTCGGACCCTCGAGTTTGATTTTGGGCACCGCTGCCTGCGGGGCGGAGCGCTTTTGAGCGTGCTCGGCCAGTGCAAACACCCGTTTGTACACGGTTGTGTGCTCGAAATCCGCGCTCTTACCTTCCTCCAGGGCGCTGTGGATATCGTCGTTGCTGACATTGAGTCGATCGCCCAGTCCGCGCAGTGCGGCCTCGGTTTCCGCCCCCAGCGTTCCGTCCGGGCTCACCGCTCTTGCTGAAACGGTGGCCAACGCATTTTGAAAGGCGGCATTGCGACTCGCGTATTGTCCCGCGTTGAAATCAGCAAACCGATACAGGTACCGCGGGTAGGGCGCGCGATACCCCAACAAATGCGCCACCCCGAAATAAACACTACCCCGGCGCGTGAACAACTCATCCTGCAGGCTACCCTTCACCGTGTAGGGATAGCTGCGCGTAGCAGAGGTCTGCTTCAGGAACGCAACATTGACCTGCATCGGGCCACGCGTCCGGATCGGATTGTGACTTTCGAACAGCGTGTGTCCCAACGGCACGGAGTCGATGAAGTCTTCGTAGATATCACTGAGATCCCGCTCGGTCCGGGCGTGGTCGATCCGCTCGCTGTAGGTGCGCCCGGTGGGCGATTTCAGATCCAGCGCGGCTTTCACCACCAGCCACGGCACGAGCGTGTGGTCGGCGCGGTTGTGAATCTCCTTCCAGGCAATCTGCGACATCCCCGGCACGACCGGGTTCACCTGGAAATTGGATTCCTGCGCAATGACCGCGACCACCGCACACACGTTCTCCTTCGTCGGCTCGATCTGCTGAGTGGAGAAGGCCGCGTAGATATCGTCAGCCCAGCCGGGCTTGTCCGACACGGTCGCCGGCAAAGCCTGCTCAATAATGGTGTGAGCATCGGCCTCACTGATGCTGGGGCCGTTCGCGCGCTCGCTCGCGCAACTGCCCAGCAGCGTTGCCAGCGCCAGCAGAGCCAGTCGACAGGGCTCGGGTCGATGTGCCTTGGGTCGTTGCATCTTTGCTTAATGATACCCAGATTGGCACCATACCTTGCATGAACGACGAGCCAGAGAGTTTTCCGCAGCAGGGTCGCGAGCGGATGATTTTGCCTCAGCCCATCAGCGCCCTGGGCACGGGTCAGCCGAACATGGAAGCGCCTATGCTGGCGCGGATGTCGCCCGAGCGTGTTTTCATGATGGGCGACAACCCGGCGCTGCCGCGCATGCCCAAAGCACCGAAGCTGCTCGACTTCTTCCGGCTGCGGTTTTCGGATATCACCTATCGGCATCTGCTGCAGAGTGCGAAGACGGCCCTGGACGCAGGCCAGGACGAGAAAGTCGTCATCGCCTGCCTGCTCCACGACATCTCCAACGGCGCATTCCTGCGAACCGAGCATGGCTATTGGAGCGCGCAGTTCGTGGCTCCCTATGTCAGCGAAGAAGTCGCCTGGGCAATCCAGTACCACCAGGCGCTGCGCTATTTCGCCGACGACTCGGTCGGTTTCAAATACCCCGATGCCTACAACCATTTCTTCGGCTCGGACTACGAGCCGCCCGAGTACATCCAACAGGCCCATCGCGACGCCCGCGCGCACCGTTGGTATATGACTTCCCGGCTGATCACCCTCTACGACCTGTACTCTTTCCAAACCAACGTAACCATCGACCCCGAAATCTTCACCGACATCATCGGCCGCCACTTCAGGGAGCCCAAAGAGGGCCTCGGTTTCGACAATTCCCCCACCGCGCACATGTGGCGCACGATGATCTGGCCCAACAATTTTCTGTGAGCAACGAATGAAAGTATCGATTCTGGGTGCACTGGCGCTGTCGACGATGCTGGGAAGTGGCGTGTCCGCTGCGGCGGATACGAAGTTCCAGGCGTTCAAGATCGGCGGCTATGGCGCCGTCGCGCTAAAAGACGGCGACCTGCAGGAGCCCAACGACGGCAAGAGCTTCCTCGTTGGACAACCCACGACGGATGTGGCTGCGACACTCAAGGGCGCCGGGCTCCCGGGGGATCACTTCGAGTTCAGTATTCAGCCGCTGCTGGTGCATGCGGGCAAGCGGGTGCTGCTGTTCGATACAGGCGCCGGTCACTTCTTCGGTGATATCGCCGGCAAGCTGCCGGGGTCCCTGGCCGCGGCAGGTGAGGACCCAGCCAAGGTCACCGACATTTTCATTTCACACGCGCATGGTGATCACATCGGCGGCCTCGTGACGCCCGCCGGCGCGCTCGCATTTCCCAACGCAACCATTCACATGTCCGCCCCGGAATGGAAGTGGTTGAGTGGGATGAGTCCCGACTTCGCCAAGAACTTCGGGATTCCCGATGTAACGGCCTTCGTGGCGGCGATCCGTCCGAAAGTGGTGCCGTTCGAGCCGGGCGCTCAACTTCTCCCGGGGATCGTCGAGGCGGTGCCAATCAAGGGACACACTCCTGGCCACTCCGCTTACCGCATCAGCTCCGGTTCCAACACCCTGTTGGTCTTCGGCGATGCGCTTCATAGCTACGTGGTGTCCGTACGCAAGCCCTCATGGCACATCTCGTTCGATTCCGACCAACCCACCGGCGCCGCCAGCCGGGTAGCTCTCGTCTCCCAATCCGCCGACACCGGCCAACGGCTTTACGCCGAGCACTTCCCGTTCCCCGGCGTCGGCAAAATCGTGAAGGACAAGGCCGGCTACACCTGGCTCCCGGAATCGCTGCACTGAAGGCCCACCTCCCCACAACCGGCCCAGGTGCTCGTCCATGGCTTGCGGGTCGAAACAGGCGAAACCGCCGCCGGGTGTGGAGGTCATCTCGCCAAAGTAGATCCGGTTGCCGACGTCGTATAAGTCGACGCGGACGAAATCCAGGTCAGCGCCCAGCGTCTCGGCCGTCTGCAGCATCAGTTGCAGATTCGGGGGTTCGCGCACCGGCCCGTCAAACCGCTCGAGCTGCACGCGTGCACCGGTGTCCCGCCAGTGACGGTCGTAAAGCGCACACCGGTGCTGAGTGAACCGGGAACCGTCAATCTGGATCAGATGCACCTTGCCGTAAAATGTAAAGAACTTGAAGTCCATGGGAGCGGCCCCGGACCCATCGTCGATGAATTCCTCAACCATGATTCGGGGAGTGATTTTCCGATACTGCCGCTCCCGGGTTCGATCGTAGTAGTTGGTTGCCAGCCAACGGTTGCAGGTGTTGAGCAACTCCTCGACGTCCAGTGCCGCCTTATCGAGGATTACGCGAACCCACCCTGATCCATGCGTCGGCTTTACCACGAATCGTTGTGGGAGGTCCGCAAATGGGATCGCGGTAGGGTCGCTGGTGACGCAGTACACCCTGGGAAGGATTTCGGGGCCCAATCGTTGTGTCACGTAGTGACGGACCGCATATTTGTCTGCGAGCTGAGTGAGAATGGGCCGTCCGTCAAAGACCTTGCGGCGGAGAATTCTCTCGTTGAATGTGCGTGGTCGCACCAGCCTCGGATACTCACCATGGGACGCGCGATGCCCCCTGATTCCGCAGATCAGATCGCGTACGATTCGGGGAACGCACTTGCGGGTGATTGCTTTGAGCATGTTGGGTATCCCTGCCGCGCTCACGCACAATAGCAGGGACGACCGGCCGCCCGTCAGGGCGGAATCGAAAGTAGGCGTTCCGCGCGAGCTTGCCCGCGCAGGGCCTGGCTATTCCTTCATGTTGCTCGTGCGCTTGATGAAGCCGGCGACATTGTCATGGAGGAGTTTCAGGGAGGCTTCCTTGGCGTAGACCATGTGGCCTGACTCGTAGAATTTGTATTCGATGTTGGCTTGAAGGGCGGTGGGCATCGGCAGGTGATGCAGCTCGTACACGCCCTGGTAGAAGGGGGTGGCGAGGTCGAAGTAGCCGGCGTTCAACTGCACCTTCAGGTTGGGGTTGATCTTCATCGCGTTGGCCAGGTCGGGCATGACGTTGGTGCCTTGGCGCGATGACAGCAGCATCTGGTTCTGGCCCGGCTGTTGGTGTGAGAAATTCCACGTGGCGAATGTGCGAATGCTCGGCTTGAAGGACTTGCCCTCGCCATAGTGCAGTTGACCACGGGCATAATCGTTGAATGCGGAAACGTAAGCGGACCCCAGGGCCGATGCCTGTGGGTCGTAGTCAGCCCGCTGGGCCAGTGGGTCGAGCTCTGGGCCGGAGAACCGGGAGTCGAGGCGGCCGGTGGACATGCCCTCGGCGCCCTTGAGCGTCTGCCGGAACTCGCCGCCGTCGATGCGCAAGTCTGCCTTGAGAATGTAATCCACCGGCAAACCGGTGTACTGATGGAGCTTCTCAGCCACGGCCGCTTTGTCGTTGGCTGACAGGTCGGATCCGGCAGCGAGCGCCCGGGCATACTCGCCCATTGCAAACTGCTCGACATCCGCCAGGAACGGCTCGATGCTCGGATGGTCCGCGGGCAACTTCTTGTGGTACCAGGCCGTGGCCGCATAAGTCGGCAACACCGTCTGATAGGGCACATCGATACCGGGATTGCCGGTGGGGCGATCCGGACTCAGATCGAAGTTGAGAATCTGCGACAGCAGGATCACGCCGTTGAAATCAATCGACCGGTCCGCCTCGAGCTGATTGATCAACACCGCCGCGCGGGGTGTCCCATAACTTTCACCGAAAATGTACTTCGGCGAATTCCAGCGTGAATATTTCGACAGAAATTGCGAGATAAATTCGCAGAACGCGTAGGCGTCCGCATCGACGCCATAGAACGCCTTCTCCTTGTCCTTGCCCGCAATCCGGCTGAACCCCGTGCCGGGCGCATCAATAAACACCAGGTCCGAGGCATCGAGCAGGCTCGACCCGTTGTTGACCAGGGAATAGGGCGCGGCCGGCGTGTGGACATCCGTGGAGGTCACGATCCGGCGCGGTCCGAATGCGCCCATGTGCAGCCAGAAAGTCGCTGACCCGGGGCCGCCGTTGAATATAAAGGTGACGGGGCGGGTCCCTTTGACTCCGTCCTTGAAGTACGCGACATAAAACATGGACGCTTCAGCGGTCGGGTTCTTACCTTCACCCCCCTCGGCACCCGGCTTTTCTTCGGCCGGATCGCGCGGCACATCGTCCCAGTCCTTGGGGTGAATGACGAGCGTCCCGGCAATCGCCTGGTAGGAAATCGTCTTGCCGTCAATGCTGACTGAGCCGTTGCTTGGGGTGGCTTCGGGTTTGAAAGGCTCGAAGTGATGTGGCTCCGGCTTATCGCCCGGGCCCGGGCCTGGAGCTGACGGCGGGGCAGCGAGCACCCACGGCGTGGACGATAAAGCAACCAGGCATGCACCCAACACAATGCGATTCATCAGCATCCCTCTACGCAGGCAAAGCGCGAGTCTAGTGCAACATTGAGACCATTGCCCGATAGGAATAAAGGTTGACCCGTGAGACTAAAGGCGAATCAAGGGAGCAACATGTCACTCAAGCTACTCGTTGTGGACGATCATCCTCTGTTCCGGGAGGGAATCAGCGCGGCTTTGCAGGCCTCGGGGCAGGATTTCGACATCATTCAGGCTGCGGATGCCCGGCAGGGTATCGAGTTGGCCGAGGGTAGTGGCGATTTCGATGCTGTGTTGCTGGATGTTGCGCTCCCGGGGATGAATGGGTTCGTGGCCATCCGGGAGTTCCGGTTGCGTTGTCCGCTGTTGCCGGTGGTGATCATTTCGGCGCTCGACAATGCTTCCAATGCGCGCCGGGCCCTGTCTGCAGGCGCCGCCGGCTTCATTCCCAAGTCCACACCAACTCCCCAGGTCATTCAGGCCCTGCGGCAGGTGCTCAGTGGCGGGGTCTATCTACCCGCCACAATGAGTGACAGCCTGGCTGCAGCCGATGTTGAAGCCGGGATATACCCACAGGTTCGTGCGCAGGCGCCCGAGGCGGGCTCGCTCACCGTGCGTCAGATCGAAGTGCTGGGGAATCTGTGCCAGGGCAAGGGCAACAAGGAGATTGCCGCCGACTTCGGCCTGTCGGAGAAGACCGTCAAAACCCACCTGAGCGCCATCTTCAAGGCGCTGCGAGTCGTCAACCGGACCCAGGCCGTGCTGGCCGCGCGGCGCCTGGGGTTATTTGTCGGTTGAGCCTGCCTGCTTCGCAAACCGCAGGCTCGCAATGAGCGCCCGCAGCCGCGCCGGATTCACCGGCTTGTGGAGGATGTGCAGCCCGCTTGCCCGGGCCTCGCGCAGCCGCTCGGGTCCGGTGTCACCCGTGACAATCAACGCCGGAATCTCCGCGTTGAATTCCTCGCGCAGGCGGGCAACCAGCCGGATTCCGTTCTCGTCGCCGCGCAGCCGGTAGTCGGACACGATGAGATCGGGAGGCTGCTGGAGGTCCGCGGTCCTGGCGATGATTTCATCGCCGCAGCCCGCGCTGATGACCTCGCAGCGCCAGCGGCGCATTTGATCCTGCATTCCTTCGCGCACCGTCAACTCGTCATCGATCAACAGCACCAGCGTGCCGGCTACATCGCTATCCAGGAGTGGCTGGACCGGCTCGGGGCTGGCAGCCACGAGATCCTCAGCCCTGCCTCGGGGGACGGCCACGCTGAAGCGGGAGCCGCTCCCCACAATTGAACGTAACTCGATGGCATGGTTGAGCAGTTTCGCCACCCGCTCCACAATCGCCAATCCCAACCCCAGGCCGTTCCGGCGGTCCCGCTCAGGGTTGTCCAGCTGACAGAATTCCTGAAAGATCGCGTGATGCTGGTCGGCGGGAATTCCCCGGCCTGAATCCAACACGTCGATGCGGACTTTCTGGCCGCGCCGCCGACAACCAATCACGATGCCGCCCCGGTCCGTGTAGCGGACTGCGTTGGACACGAAATTGCGCACGATCCGCTCCAGCAACGCAGGATCGCTGTGCACCAGTGCCCGGGTGGGCATGATGGTGAGTGACAGGCCTTTGTGGCGTGCCTGGGGCTCGAACTCGAACCGGACCCGCTCCAGCAGTGGCGCTACCGGAACAGTTGCCGTGTGGGTTTCAACGACGCCGGCATCCAGTCGGGACACATCCAACAGGGCGTTGAAAAGGTCTTCCATCGCGGCCAGGGAGCGCCTGATGTTGTCCACGACCGGCAGCCCGGCGGGGGCCGTGTGCTCTGGCAGCGCATCAACAAAAAAACCGAGCGCGTGCAGGGGTTGCCGCAAGTCGTGACTGGCCGAGGCCAGGAACCGCGACTTGGCTGCGCTGGTTTCCCGCAACTCCTCGATCAGGTCGAGGTTTTCGAATCGCAGCGTTACCGCGTTGCGGATGCTGCGGGAGATGCCGATGGCGAAATGAGTGGTCGCTGCCATGAACATCAGCATCATGATGGCCAATGTGACGTGAACGGTGTCGCCGGCGGCGAAGAACGGCAAGGTCGAGAGGAACATGGCCGGATAGAAGTAGAGCAGAAACGAGGGCAGGGACGATGCCGAGGCGAACACGGCCCCGGATCCCATGCCGAACTCCACGATCAGCAGCAGGAACTGGCTCGACAGGCTCCCCGGCACGAACAGGATGATGCCGCCCACGCCATAGATGAGCCCGTTGATGGCCGATCCGAGCCAGGTTTGCAGCCGCCAACGTGAATCTTCCGTTGCCGCCGGCTGCACGCGTCCGAAGGCGCGCCACTGAAGGTAGCGCGTGAACACCCACAGATACTCGGCCGCCAACCAGCCGGTCAGGATGCCGGCGGGCACGCTGTTTCGCAGCGTGAAGCACAGGATGGCCGACACAAACGCATTCGCGATGAATGCGGTGGGCATGTTCCGGTACTGAATCCGTACCTGCTCCGCAGCCACGAGCCGCGCACGATTCTCAGCGCCGTATGCACTCATGAAGGCGATGCGATGTATATTTGGAGGTATGACTACGACGGCGGCGATACTATTATTTTCGTACGGCACTTTGCAGGACAAGAATGTCCAAGTTGCCAGTTTCGGGCGCGAGCTGCAGGGTCGGGCGGATGCCATGCCGGGTTACCGGCAGACCCTGCTCGAGATCACCGATCCCGAAGTGCTCGCCACCAGCGGTAAAAAGTACCACCCGATCGTAGAGCAGAGCCCGGATTCCAACGACGAAGTCAGCGGCACCGTGTTCGAAATCACCGCGCAGGAACTCGCCGCGGCCGACAAATATGAAGTGTCCGACTACAGGCGCGTGTCGGTAACACTCAAATCAGGGCTCGAGGCGTGGGTGTATGTTCGCGCCTGAGTGGAGAAAACAAGAATGGTGTTTTGTGCTCGAAGGTCTGCCGTATTCGTCCTATCGACTCTCGCCTGCGGAGCTGCGCTCGCAGCAGGGGCTGATCGTCCGTCGGTGTTGTTCGGCTTCACAGCCACGGACTCAGCGACTCAACAAACCCTCGAACAACGCTTCGATGCTGCGCTGAACCCGGCGGATCTCGATGCGTGGCTGAAGAACATGGCCTCCGAGGCCAACCACGTCGGGGCTCCGCACGACAAGGCCAATGCCGAGTTCACCCGCGACCAGTTCCAACAGTGGGGCTGGGACGCGAAGATCGAGGTCTTCTATCCGCTGTATCCCACGCTGAAGTCGCACACCCTCGAGATGGTGGCGCCTACCAAGTTCGTAGCGGCGTTGAAGGAGCCTTCCGTCGAGGGTGATGCTACCTCGACCCGGACCGACGGAATGGGTCCGTACAACGTGTACGGAGCAGATGGCGATGTCACCGCCGAGCTGGTTTATGTCAACTTCGGCATGCCTGATGACTACAAGGATCTCGCCCGACGCGGGATCGATGTCAAAGGCAAGATCGCGATTGCGCGCTATGGCGTGGGCTGGCGGGGCTTGAAGCCGAAGCTGGCACAGGTGCACGGAGCCATCGGCTGCCTCATCTACTCTGATCCCCAACAGGACGGCTACGGCCCGGGTGATGTGTGGCCCAAAGGCGGCTGGCGCCCGAAGGATGGCGTGCAGCGCGGGTCAGTCGCGGATATGCCGGTTTATCCGGGTGACCCGCTGACCCCGGGTGTCGGCGCCACCAAGGACGCCAAGCGACTGGCGATCGCCGACGCCAAGACGATTCTCAAGATTCCGGTGATTCCGATTTCCTACGCGGACGCGCAACCGCTGTTGGCCGCGCTCACCGGGCCGGTCGCCCCTCCTCATTGGCGCGGTGCGCTGCCAATCACGTATCACATGGGGCCGGGCGGCGCGAAGGTTCACCTGGCTGTCAGCTCCGACTGGAGCCAGAAACCCCTGTACGACGTGATTGCCAGGATCCCCGGCTCCCAGTTTCCGGATGAGTGGGTGGTCCGCGGCAATCACCGTGACGGCTGGGTATTCGGCGCGGAAGATCCGTTGTCCGGCCACGTCGACATGATGGCCGAGGGCAAGGCCATCGGCCAACTGTTGAAGTCCGGTTGGAAGCCGAAGCGAACTCTGGTGTACGCGAGTTGGGATGGTGAAGAGCCGGGACTCCTGGGCTCGACCGAGTGGGCGGAGACCCATGCCAAGGAGCTGCAAGGCAAGGCGGTTCTATACCTGAACTCCGACGGCAACGACCGAGGATTCCTGACCGCCGGCGGCAGTCATTCGCTCCAACACCTGGTGAACGATGTGTCCATGGGTGTGAAGGACCCGCAGACGGGTGTGAGCGCCCAGGCGCGGCTGCGCGCCAAGTTGGAGGTCGATGGCTTCGAGAAGGGCGCCTCCGACGAGGACAAGAAGGCCGCCAAGGTGGCTGCGGCCGGGGGTGACCTCGGCATCGCTGCATTGGGCTCCGGGTCGGACTTCACGCCGTTTCTGCAACACCTGGGACTTACCACGCTCGACGTCTCCTTTGGGGGTGAAGCTGACGGGGACGGTATCTATCACTCCAACTACGACTCCTACGATCACTACATACGCTACGGTGATCCCGGCTTTGTGTATGGCGTCGCGGAAGCGCAGACGGTCGGACACATCATTCTGCGGATCGCGGATGCGGATGTTCTACCGATGCAGTTCGGCGCGTTCGCGGACACTCTGGATGGATACGTCACTGAGTTGCACGAGTTGAGCGACTCGAGACGCAAGACCGCGGTTGAGCTCGGCAAGTTGATCGACGACAACGCGTTCAAGTTGGCGACGGATCCCACCCGGGTGATTCTGGCTCCGGAGCGCGAGCCTGAGGTGCCGCATCTGAATTTCGCGCCGCTCGACAACGCGGTGGACCGGGTGAAGAAAAGTACCAAGGCCTATGACGACGCCTACAACAAGTTGCTGGCCGGTCAGGCGAAGCTGACACCGGCCCAGTTGAAAGATCTGAACAGCGAGTTGCGCGGGATGGAAGCGGCGCTGACCGACCCACGCGGGCTGCCCGGGCGGGATTGGTTCAAGCACCTGATCTATGCGCCGGGGCTCTACACGGGCTATGGCGTGAAGACCGTGCCGGGCGTACGTGAGGCGATTGAGCAGAACCAGTTCGATGAGGCGAATCAGTACTCGGCCATGACGGCCGCGGCGCTCAATGCCTATTGCGACCGACTCGACAAGGCGCAGAAGCTGCTCAGCGCTGCTCGGTAGTCGACTGGCGCGTGATTTTGACGGGGACTGACTTGTAGGCCGGTGTCCCGCTCAGCTTATCCTGGTAAGCGAGCGGGACCAGGCAGTTGGCTTCGGGGAAGTAGGCGGCGACCGAGCCGGGTGCAATGTCGTAGGACACGGCCGTGAAGCCCTTCAACTGCAGATCCTCGAATCCCGGCAGCGCGGTGCTGATGTCCACGCGATCGCCATGCCGCAGATTTCTCCCGACCAGATCCTCTTCGCACATGAACACCACATCGCGGCGACCGAACACGCCGCGATAGCGGTCGTCGTTTCCGTAAATGGTGGTGTTGTATTGGTCGTGACTGCGGATGGTCGTGAGCAGCAGCGCACCCGCGGTCGACGTGGGCGTCGCCGGCAGCAGGAACTCGGCCTTGCCCGACGGCGTCTTCCAGATGCGTTCCGTGGCGGGTAGCGGTAGGCGGAAGCCGCCCGGCTGTCTGATCCGCTCGTTGTAGTCGTTGAAATCGGGAAACACCGACTCGATGCAATCACGAATCCGGTCGTAGTCGGCGACCAACTCGTCCCACGCGACCCGCGTGTTGGGCAGAGTCGCTTTGGCGATGCCGGCCACGATGGCCGGCTCCGAGAGCAGAAAGCCGGAAGCGGGCGGCAGCTTGCCGCGCGAGGCATGCACCATGGACATGGAGTCCTCCACGGTGACCGATTGCGGTCCGGAGGACTGTATATCCATCTCGGTGCGTCCGAGGCACGGGAGAATGATGGACTCCTTGCCGATCAACAGATGCGAGCGGTTGAGCTTGGTGGCGATGTGGACGGACATATCCACATTGCGCATGGCTTTGAAGCAGCGCTCGGGATCGGACAGGGCGACGGCGAGATTGCCGCCGAGGCCGATGAATACTTTGGAGCGCCCGTCGAGCATGGCTTCCATGGCGGCCACGGAATCGTGTCCGTGCTCGTGGGGAGGTTTGAAGCCGAAGGTCCGCTCGATACCTTCCAACATCGCCTGGGGTGGCTTTTCCCAAATGCCGACCGTGCGGTCGCCCTGCACGTTGGAATGGCCGCGCAAAGGGCACAGGCCCGCGCCGGGCTTGCCGAAGTTGCCACGCAGGAGCAGCAGGTTCGCGAGCTGCTGCACGTTGGATGTACCCGTGAGATGTTGGGTGACGCCCATGCCGTAGCTGATGATGGTGGCCTTCGCTTTCGCGTAGGCGGCGGCGATGGTCTGCATCTCCCAGCGCTTCAGTCCGCTGCGTTTTTGGATATCCTGCCAATCGGCAGCACGCAGACTGTCAGCCAGCTCCTGGAAGCCATTGGTGTGAGTGGCAATGAAGTCGTGATCCAGGGTTTTCTTACCCTCGTCCTCGGCTTCCAGCAGGGCCTTCATGATTCCCTGCAGCGCGGCCGCATCGCCGCCCACTTTGACCTGGTAGTAGGAGGAGGCGATCTGGGTCGAACCGAATAAACCCATCTCAATCGGGTTCTGCGGATCGGCAAATCGCTCCAGCGCCCGCTCCTTGAGCGGATTCAGCACGATGATCGGGACACCGCGGCGCGAGCATTCGTGCAGCGTGCCCATCATGCGCGGATGGTTGGTCCCGGGGTTGTGACCGATCGAGAGGATCAGGTCGCATTCGTCGAAGTCATCCAGCGAGACCGTCCCCTTGCCCTGGCCGATGGAGTGCGGCAGGCCTACGCTGGTGGCCTCGTGGCACATGTTGGAGCAGTCGGGGAAGTTGTTCGTGCCGTACTCGCGCACGAAGATCTGATACAGAAAGGCCGCCTCGTTGGAGGTGCGTCCCGAAGTATAGAACTCGGCCATGTTGGGATCCGGCAGGGCCCTGAGGGCAGCGCCGATCCGCTCGAAAGCGGCTTGCCAGGTGATCGCCTGGTACGTGTCAGTTTCGCGGTGGTAGGCGACCGGGTGGGTGAGGCGTCCTTCGCTTTCCAGATCCAGGTCCGTCCACTCCAACAGTGAGGTCACTGTGTGGGTGTAGAAGAAGTCGAGCGTTACGCGGCGCTTGGTCGCTTCCCACGTAACGGCTTTCGCACCGTTCTCACAGAACTGGAATGTCGAGTTGTGGTTCTTGTCAGGCCAGGCGCAACCCGGGCAATCGAAGCCATCCGGCTTGTTGGTGCGCAGCAGCAGCATGGGTGCGACATGCACGTCCATCTGCTCTCGAACAGCTTTTGCAGTCGCGCGCATTGCACCCCAGCCACCCGCGGGGCTGTTGTAGGGCTTTATTCCAGGAACATTGGCGCGCTTCGACATTAGTTGCGAAATTTCAGACTGCGATTGAAGCTGAGTGCGGCAAGGGTGCAGGCCGCTCCGGATAGCAGGTAGACACTGACGTAAGCGAGCCCGAAGTTGGCAGAGAGTCCCAATGCCACCAACGGGGCAAACGCTGCTCCGATCAGCCAGGCCAGATCGGACGTCAGTGCTGCACCGGTGTAACGGTACCGTGGCTCAAAATTGGAGTTCACGGCGCCGGCTGCTTGTCCGTAGGACAGCCCCAGCAGGCTGAATCCGAGGATCATGAAGAGGTCCTGGCCTACCAGGCCTCCATCCAGCAGTGTCGGTGCAAACCCACTGAATACGGCAATCATAACGGCCAGCGTGCCCAGCGTTCTGCGACGCCCGTAACGATCCGCGACTTTGCCGGAAACGATGATGCCGACCGCACCCAGCGCCGCGCCGAGCATCTGCACACCCAGGAATTCAGGGATCGACTGATGCGAATACAGCTTGATCCACGAGAGCGGAAATACGGTGACGATGTGGAAGAGGGCATAGCTCGCGAGCGAGGCGAAGGCGCCGATGATGACTGTTGATCCCTGTTTGCGGGCGATCTCGACCACGCTGGCGGGCTCCAGCTCACGCTCGTCCAGGAGCTTTGCGTACTCGTGGGTCGTCACCAGTCGCAAGCGGGCGAACAGAGCGACGACGTTGATGGCGAATGCAACATAGAACGGGTAGCGCCAGCCCCACTCCAGGAAGTCATCCGTCGACAGGCTCGAGTACAGAAAGGAGAACAGCGCACTGGCAATGACAAAACCGACCGGAGCACCGAGCTGTCCCAGCATCGCGTACCAGCCACGGCGGTGCTCGGGCGCATTCATCGCGAGCAGTGAAGGCAAACCATCCCACGAGCCGCCGAGCGCGATGCCCTGACCCACACGGAAGACCGACAGGAGCACGATGGAGCCGAATCCCAGGGCACTGTACGAAGGTACGAAGGCAATGCCGGCCGTGGAGATTCCGAGCAGAAACAGTGCGGCAGTCAGCTTCGCTTCGCGTCCGAAACGCTGCTGGATGGCCATGAACGCAACGGAGCCGATGGGACGCGCGAGAAACGCGAAGGCGAAGATCGTGAAGGCGTACAGCGTGCCGTTCAAACCGCTGGCGAACGGAAAGAACACCGAAGGAAACACGAGCACCGCAGCAATTCCGAACACGAAGAAGTCAAAGTTCTCGGAGGCGCGGCCAATAATCACACCAATGGCGATTTCACCGGGCGCTACATGCGAATGGTCCGCGGTCTGCCGGGCGTCGTTGCCGGGAATGTGCTGTGGTAGTGCAGGGGTGTTTATGTTGGACATATTTGGTGCAATGAGCAAAAAAACAAGACACTCGAGACCGCGTTGAGTCACTTCTACAGCATGAAGCGTCTCATTCCACAGGTCACGCTGCGATAGGACAAAACGTCCAATGCCTGTGCGCCTGCTCTGGCACTAAATTACGCGCCTCAGTGGAGAGTGCGTATCTGCAGCGAATGTTAACTCTTAGATCCTTTGTGGCGCTTGCTACACCGGCATTGCTGTCTGGTTGCAACAGCGTATTGCTGAATCCGTCCGGGTCGGTCGCAGCGCAGCAAAGCCATCTGATCGTGCAATCTACGATTCTGATGCTGCTGATTGTGATCCCCGTCATAGTTCTCACTGTTGTTTTCGCGTGGCGGTATCGGCAGTCCAACAAAGAGGCGACCTACACGCCCGACTGGGACCACTCCACCCAGCTGGAGCTGGTCATTTGGGCAGCTCCGCTGCTCATCATCATTGCCCTGGGCGCCCTGACGTGGATCAGCTCACACACGCTCGATCCGTTCCGGCCCTTGCGGCGCCTCGATGCCGCTCGGGAGATTCCCGCGCAGGTGAAGCCGCTGACCATCGAAGTCGTGGCGCTCGACTGGAAGTGGCTGTTCATCTATCCCGAACTGGGGATTGCAACGGTGAACGAAGTGGCCGCTCCCGTGGATGTGCCGATCAACTTCAAGATCACCGCTTCCTCGGTGATGAACTCGTTCTTCGTGCCGGCGCTCGCGGGCCAGGTCTACGCCATGCCGGGAATGCAGACACAGTTGAATGCCGTCATGAACAGTCCCGGTGAGTATGAAGGATTTTCAGCTAACTACAGCGGCGCCGGCTTCTCCGGGATGCACTTCAAGTTCAAGGGGCTCGCGCCGCAGGCCTTCTCGCAATGGGTGCAGTCGGTCAAGGGGACTGGCCGGGAGTTGAATGCGGAGGGCTACCAGAAACTGGCGGCGCCCAGTGAGAGCGAGCCAGTTCACCTCTATTCATCCGTAGATGCGTCGCTGTATGACGCAATCCTCAACCAGTGCGTTGCGACGTCGTGTCTATCAGCCCAGGCCGCGAATTGACATCATGCCCGAACATTCTGCTTTGACTTCCAACCTGTTAGGCCGGCTCGACTGGAACGCGATCCCGTTCAACGAGCCGATCCTGCTCTACACCTTTATCGCGGTGGCCTGCGGTGGTGTAGCCATCCTCGCCGCCATTACGTATTTCCGTGTGTGGGTACCGTTGTGGCGCGACTGGGTCACCAGCATCGACCACAAGAAGATCGGCATCATGTACATCATCCTCGGAGTGGTGATGCTGCTGCGCGGCTTTTCAGACGCGCTGATGATGCGTGCGCAGCAGGTGCTGTCATTCGGTGATGCGCATGGTTTCCTGCCGCCGCATCACTATGACCAGGTGTTCACGGCCCACGGCGTGATCATGATTTTCTTCGTCGCCATGCCGCTGGTGACGGGGCTCATGAATTTTGTGGTGCCGTTGCAGATCGGGGCGCGGGACGTTGCATTTCCCTTCCTCAATAATTTCAGCTTCTGGATGACGACCTTCGGCGCAGGTCTCGTCATGTGCTCGCTGTTTGTCGGCGAGTTTGCCCGGACCGGCTGGCTCGCCTATCCGCCGCTGTCGGGCATTCTCTACAGCCCCGATGTGGGTGTCGATTACTACATCTGGGCACTGCAGATAGCGGGTGTGGGTACCTTGCTGTCAGGTATCAACCTGATAGCCACCATCGTCAAGATGCGCGCGCCGGGCATGAGCCTGATGAAGATGCCGGTGTTCACCTGGACGGCGCTGTGCACCAACGTGCTGATCGTTGCCGCGTTTCCGGTGCTGACCGCGGTGCTCGCGATGTTGTCGCTGGATCGGTATTGCGGGACGAACTTCTTCACGAACGACCTCGGCGGCAACCCGATGATGTACGTGAACCTCATCTGGATCTGGGGTCACCCTGAGGTGTACATCCTCATCCTGCCGGCGTTCGGTGTGTTCTCGGAAGTGGTGGCCACTTTCTGCGGCAAGCGCCTGTTCGGCTACACCTCGATGGTCTATGCGACGGTGGTGATCACGATCCTGTCGTACCTCGTGTGGCTGCACCACTTCTTCACCATGGGCTCGGGTGCGAGCGTGAACTCGTTTTTCGGGATCACGACCATGATCATCTCCATTCCCACCGGCGCGAAGATCTTCAACTGGCTCTTCACCATGTACCGTGGCCGGATTCGGTTCGAGGTTCCGATGTTGTGGACCCTCGGGTTCATGATCACCTTCGTCATCGGCGGCATGACCGGTGTGTTGCTCGCCGTTCCGCCGGCTGACTTCGCGCTCCATAACAGCTTGTTCCTGGTGGCGCACTTCCACAACGTCATCATCGGTGGCGTGTTGTTTGGAATGATGGCGGGTATCAACTACTGGTTCCCGAAGGCGTTCGGCTACAAGCTCGATCCGTTCTGGGGCAAGTGCTCGTTCTGGTTCTGGCTGGTGGGGTTCTGGTTTGCCTTCATGCCGCTGTACATCCTGGGTCTCATGGGCGTGACGCGGCGGTTGAGCCACTTTGACGATCCGTCGCTGCGGATCTGGTTTGAGGTGGCCGCTTTCGGTGCCGTGCTCATTGCCCTCGGCATTGGATCGTTCCTCATCCAGTTGTTTGTCAGCTTCCGCAACCGCGAGGCGCTGCGTGATACGACCGGCGATCCGTGGGGCGGCCGCACGCTGGAGTGGTCCACCTCATCGCCGCCGCCGGCCTACAACTTCGCGTTCACTCCGGTTGTGTATGACAACGACACCTGGGATGACATGAAGAGGAGTGGCTATGTGCGGCCGGAGAATGGGTTCATTCCCATTCACATGCCGAAGAATACGGGTGCGGGCTTCATTCTGGCGGCCCTCAGCGCCCTGGTTGGCTTCGCGCTGATCTGGCACATGTGGCTGATCGCCTGCGTCGGCTTTGCCACTCTGCTGATCGCGATTGTTGTTCATACCTTTAACTACAAGCGTGATTACCACATTCCGGCCGAGGAAGTGATTCGCGTGGAGAGCATCCGGTCGCGGGTGCTGGCGGGTGGTCATGTCTAAGGCACGTATGTCCGTAGTTGAGAGTTGCATCGTCGCGGCCGTGACTGCGATCACGGGCGAGGCCGCTCCTGGTGAGCCCCGTGGTGCGGCCGTGTCAAGCGGTTCTTCCGGCAATGCTTTGCGCGGTGCCTCAGGCGACGCGTCGCGTGCTGCCCCGGGCGAATCATCGAGCGGTGCGTCGCGTGTTGACTTGGGCGATTCGTCCAGCGGCTCGTTGCGTGGCAATCGGCGCGGCGAATCGCAGCGCGTTGTGATGGCTACCGGTGATGGAGCCTCGACGGCGGGCGCGGTGTCTGTCATAGCTGGTGGCGCTGTCGCTGGCGCGGCGAATGATTCGCGGCGGTTCTACCTGACGCGGGAGCATCATCCGGAGAACGGCACCCTGTTCGGGTTTTGGCTGTACCTGATGAGTGACTGCCTGGTGTTCGCGTGCTTGTTTGCCGCGTACGCCGTGTTGGGGCGCAGTTATGCCGGTGGCCCGACCGGCGCGGAGTTGTTCGACCTGCCGCTCGTAGCGGTCAATACTTCGTTGCTGTTGCTGTCATCGATCACCTACGGGTTCGCGATGATCGAGATGCAGCGCGGGCGTTTGCCTGGGACGTTGATCTGGCTCGGTATAACGGGCCTGCTCGGCGCCGGTTTCATCGGGATCGAGCTCACTGAGTTTGCGCACCTCATTCACGAGGGCGCTGGCCCGGGCCGGAGTGCCTTCCTGTCGTCGTTCTTCACGTTGGTTGGTACGCACGGCTTGCACGTGACTTGCGGCATCATTTGGCTCATCACATTGATGGTGCAGTCGGGCAAGCATGGGCTCATTCCTGAGAACCGCAGGCGATTGATGTGCCTGTCGATGTTCTGGCACTTCCTCGACGTGGTCTGGATTGGTGTGTTTACGTTTGTTTATCTGATGGGAGTGTTGCCGTGAGTGCTGCTGTTGATGTTGCTGCCCACGGGCATGGTGGGCCTGGTCATGGTGACGGCTCCGGCGGTGACGGTGTACCCGGCGGTGACGGTGTACCCGGTGGGTATGGTGGACCCGGTGGGTACGGGCACGGCGGCGATGGCGGTGGCCACGGGCACGACGGGCACGGTGGAGACCGACATGGCGGTGGCGATGTCCACTTCACCCTGCGCGGCTACGTAACGGGCTTCCTTGCGGCTGTCGTCCTGACAGCGTTCCCGTTTTGGTTTGTCATGGGCAAGACGTTCGGGGGCTCCGGCACCACTGCCGCGGTGATCCTGGCATTCGCGGCCGTGCAGATCGTCGTGCACATGATCTACTTCCTGCACATGAGCCCGAAGTCCGAAGGCGGGTGGAACCTGCTGGCGCTGCTGTTCACGGTCATGCTGGTGGTGATCGCGCTCAGTGGGTCGCTGTGGGTGATGTATCACCTGAATCACAATATGATGCCGGACTCGATGATGAACATGCACAACATGCCGTGACCGCCCTAGGCGATCTCGCCGGGAGTGAACCTGCAGCACCTGCGGCGGCGCTCGGCAGTTTTACTGGGGACGTGTCTTGAGGCGGCGGCGCGGTTCCGCCGAGTCGGCAGCAGCCGGCGATGGGCACGGCGATGTGGTCGTACCGTCGCGGCAGCGGTCACCGTTGTACAGGGCGCTTGCGTTAAGCGTGGTCGCTTTCTTCTTCGTGTTATTTGCGGTGCTCGGGACCTGGCAGGTGCAGCGCCGCGCTTGGAAGCTTGATCTCATCGCCCGCGTTGAGCAGCGCGTCCACGCGCCGGCGGCCCCAGCGCCTGGGCCGGCGCAGTGGCCCCAAGTCACCGCTGCCGCGGACGAGTATCGGCACGTCACGGCCACCGGCACGTTCCTCGATGCCTCACAGACCCTAGTGCAGGCGGTTACCGACCTGGGGGCTGGATACTGGGTGCTGACCCCATTGCAGGAGCGGGACGGCAGCATTGTGCTGGTGAACCGGGGATTTGTGGCGGCGGATGACCGGAATCGGGTGCAGCCCGCGGGCACACCGGCATCGACGGTGACCGGCCTGCTGCGCATCACGGAGCCCCGGGGTGGTTTCCTACGGCACAATAACCCCGCCGCAAACCAGTGGTATTCCCGCGATATTCAAGCAATCGCGGCCGCGCGCGGGTTGAGCCACGTGGCACCGTACTTCATCGACGCGGAAGCCGCGCCGCCGGGTACGCAGGCTGCCGATCCAACCAGGCCGGCGGGCTCGTCGCCAATGCCATCGCTTGGCGCCGCCGTGGCGCCGACCCCGGGCCTGACCGTGATCCGCTTCCACAACAGCCACCTCGTCTACGCCATCACCTGGTATACGCTTGCGCTCATGACAGCCATCGCAATACCGCTGGGAATGCGTAAGCAATGAAAGGCGAGGCCGGTAGTACCGCCGGTAGCAGTACGGCGATCGATCCGCACGTCTTCGACGAGCTGACCGGCATGGAGAACATGCGGCAGCTCATCCAGCTCCGCTGGATCGCTGTCGTCGGCCAGATCATCACCATTGGTATCGTCCATTTTGCCTTCGCCATCCAGCTCCCTCTGCGAGAAATGGGTGTGGTCCTGGTGTGTCTGGTCGCATTCAACATCGGCAGCATGTTCCGCTGGCGGGAGCACCACGAGGTCACCAACGGCGAGTTGTTCTTCGCTTTGCTCGTCGACGTCGCGACGTTAACCGCGCAGTTGTATCTCAGCGGCGGCGCAACGAACCCCTTCAGTTTCCTTTACCTGTTACAGGTCATCCTCGGCGCGGTATTGCTCAGATCCTGGTCTGTTTGGACGATGGTGTGTATCACGGCCGCCTGTTTCATTGGCCTGACATTCTTTTACAGACCGCTAGCGGCGCGCCCGGATTACTACCTCGACGGCACGCTCATCTGCTTCGGACTGATCGCAGCGCTTCTTGTCATTTTCATCACTCGCATCAATCGCAATCTCCGCGCGCGGGACTCACGACTAGCCGATCTGCGCGAGCGCGCGGCCGAGGAAGAGCACATCATCCGTATGGGATTGCTGGCTTCAGGCGCAGCACACGAGTTGGGCACGCCGTTGTCCACCGTGTGCGTCATCCTCGGTGACTGGCGTCGAATGAAGTCGATTGCGTCCGACCCGCAGATGCTCGAAGAAATCGACGAGATGGAAGCTCAGGTCATGCGCTGCAAAACCATCGTCAGCGGTATTCTCCTGTCAGCCGGTGAAGCGCGCGGCGACTCGCCGGTCGAAACAACGATTCGAACGTTCGTCGATGACCTCGTACGAGAGTGGCGTGATACGCGCCCGGTGAAGGAATTCGAGTACGCCAACCGGTTCGGCCACGATCTGCCGATCGTGTCGGATTCGGCGATCAAGCAGATGGTCCACAACGTCCTCGACAACGCGCTCGAGGCGTCGCCGAGCTGGGTGGGATTGGACGTTGCGCATGAGGGCGACGCCCTGAAGTTGACGATCACGGACCGGGGGCCGGGATTTCCGGAATCCATGCTGGCGCAATTGGGTAAGCCATATCAGTCCAGCAAGAACAAGCCGGGCTCCGGGCTGGGGTTGTTCCTGGTGTCCAACGTGGCGCGTACCCTTCACGGGAGCGTTTCAGCTCATAATCGATCAGAAGGTGGCGCAATAGTGACGCTGACGCTGCCGCTCGAGTCGATCGTTATGGAAGAGAGCCTGGCTGATGGAAGCTGAGCGCTCGCTGCTCATCGTTGAGGATGATGCGGCGTTCGCGCGAACACTCGCGCGCTCGTTCGAGCGTCGCGGATATGCGGTGCTCGTTGCCTCAAATTTGGAAGAGGTGACGAAGCTGCTCGAGACGCAAACGCCGGAATACGCGGTTGTTGACTTGAAGCTGGCCGGTGGGGATTCCGGATTGGCGTGTGTGCAGAAGCTGCACGCTCACGACCCGCAGATGCTGATTGTTGTGCTGACCGGATACGCCAGCATTGCTACGGCAGTCGAAGCTATCAAGCTCGGCGCATGCCACTACCTGGCCAAGCCATCCAACACCGATGACATCGAAGCCGCGTTCGGCAAAGCAGAGGGTGACGCCGACGTCAGCCTGACCGAACGCGCGACGTCGATTAAAACGTTGGAGTGGGAGCGTATCCACGAAACGCTCGCCGAAACCGGATTCAATATCTCCGAGACTGCCCGCCGCCTAGGCATGCACCGCCGAACCCTTGCCCGCAAGCTGGGCAAACAACGCGTCAAGTAGGTCGCCCGCCGATCGCCGCGTACGAGCACGCAGGGCCCGCGGTCGTCACCGTTCAGTCGGGCTTGCGCGCCCGGACCCACACGCACCGCTCGCCCAGCGATCGTCTGGCTCCCCGCACTGCGGGTTGCCGTTACTGGGCTCCGACCCACGCCCCGAAGGGCGGCAGCGTGATCGCCGTAACCGCCTTGGGCCGCGCCATCCCAGGCGGGCTCGCCATCAGCGTTTTCAGCGGCTTTGCGCTCTTCGTATCCAGGGACACCGTCTGCGGCTCACCGGACATGTTCAACGCCACCAGCACTGTATGCCCATCCTTAGCCACCCGCTCATACGAAAGCACCTTCGTATTCCCCACATCCAACATCCGCATCTCCCCGGCAGCCAGTGCCGGATTGCTGCGCCGGAGCGCAATCAACTCACGGTGCCAATTGAGCAGCGAGTCAGGATCCGCCTTTTCTGATTGAACGTTGAGGGTCTTGTAGCTGGAGGGCACAGGCAGCCACGTCCTCGGGCTCGCACTGAAACCCGCCTGCGCGTTGGACGTATCCCACTGCATGGGCGTCCGCTCCCCATCCCGGCCTTTCTCCTTCGGCCACCCAGTAATACCGATGGGATCCCTGACCTCCTCCACCCGCGTCGGCGTAGTGGTGACCTGCCCGATTTCCTCGCCTTGGTAGAGCAGGGCAGTCGCCCGCGAGGTCAACAACAGCGCCGCAATGATCTTCGCGATCTGCGCATTGTGCACCCCATCGCCGTAGCGCTCCCAGCTGCGGATATTGTCGTGGTTGTCAAATACCAGCATGGGTTGGGACCCATGCACCTGAGTCTGGACCTCGGTCAGCCGATTACGCAGCGTGACCGGATCGAGCTCGTTGGTGAACCCAACCAACATATCCATGGGCATCTGCAGCTCATCGTGCCGGGTTCCCCCATACCACTTGTCCAGCTCAGCCGTGTTGGGCAGGTAAGTCTCGCCGATCAACACCCGGTCGCCCGGATACCCATCGATCATCCTGCGCATCCGCCGGATGACATCGTGAACCTCAGGGAGATTATCTGTATAAACACGGCTGACGAGGGGATCGCCCTGAGCGTTGACACCCGGCTTCGTCACCGGCTCATCGCGCAGTTGCACATCTTCAAACAACGTGGTGATGGCGTCCAGGCGGAACCCGGCAACACCCCGGTCCAGCCAGAACCGCAGCGAATCCAACATCGCCTTCTCAACCTGCGGGTTGCGCCAGTTCAGGTCCGGCTGGGCCCGGTAAAACTCGTGGTAGTAGTACTGGTTCACCGCCGGAACCCATTGCCAGGCAGAGCCACCGAACAGGCTCACCCAATTGTTGGGCGGTTTGCGCTTGCCGGCAGCGTCAGGGACACCGTCATTCCAGACATACCAGTCATGTTTGGGATCCGTGCGGGAAGCAGATGCGCCCCTGAACCAGGGATGTTGATCGGAGGTGTGGTTCAGCACCATGTCCAGCAGCACGCGAATGCCGCGTTTTTGAGCCTCCGCCACCAGGCGGGTAAAATCCGCGAGCGTGCCGTATTGGGGATCGACATTCTCATAGTCCGAAATGTCGTAACCGAAATCGACCTGCGGTGACGGGTACATCGGGCCGATCCAGATCGCATCCACCCCGAGTGTCTTCAGGTAATCGAGTCGCTGCGTGATGCCGTTCAGGTCACCGATCCCATCCCCGTTCGAATCCTGGAAGCTCCGGGGGTAGATCTCATAGACGACGGCATTGTTCCACCACTTGCCGGCCGGGGCGTCCGCGCCGAGTGCCGGCCCCAACAGGCACAGCAGAAGGCCGATAGACGTAAGTAACTGTCTCAACACCTTGGCTCTCTCTCTCGATTAACGCGCGTCCGGCGCGCATAGTACGCCGATCCGCCCCATCGTGGTGCTGACATCGCCGTGAATACGAATGCCGCCGCCGTCTAAGCCGTTAGTGTCATTCTGGCAAATCTGGAACATGTGCTTCGGCTTCCTGGGCGTGCAGTTCGCCTTTGGTCTGCAGAATGCCAACGTGAGCCGCATTTTTCAGAGCCTCGGTGCCAGCCTGGACCAGGTGCCGCTGTTGTGGATTGCCGCGCCACTGAGTGGACTGCTGGTGCAACCGGTCATCGGCTACATGTCCGACCGTACGTGGACCCGCCTGGGCAGGCGCAGGCCGTACTTTCTCGTCGGAGCCATCCTGGCCGCGGCCGCGCTGATTCTAATGCCGCGCTCGCCAACACTGTGGTTTGCCGGCGCGATGCTGTGGTTGCTCGATGGCTCCATCAATATTTCGATGGAGCCGTTCCGGGCGCTGGTCGGCGATCAACTCGGCCCCAGGCAACGACCCACCGGGTATGCCGTACAGAGCTTCTTTATCGGCGTCGGTGCGGTTGTAGCGAGCATGTTGCCGTGGATTCTGGCGCGCGCGGGAGTGAGTAACGCAGGTGGGGTCATTCCTGACACGGTGCGACTCGCATTCGACGTGGGTGCGGCGGTGATGCTGGGTGCGATTGGCTGGACCATCATTCGTACGCGCGAATATCCGCCGGAGATTCTGCTGTCATTCGATGATGCGCAGCCCGTTGCCGAGAGCAAGGCGGGGATGTTGGTCACCATCCTGCAGGACCTGGTTGCGATGCCGCAGGCCATGCGCCGCCTGGCGTGGGTGCAGTTCTTCTCCTGGCTGGCCTTGTTCTCAATGTGGATCTACACCACCGCGGCGGTGGCCCAAGTACATTTCGGTACGACGGATCCTCATTCAGCGGCCTACAACGAAGGTGCCAACTGGGTAGGCGTCCTGTTCGCAGCGTACAACGGGTTTGCCGCGCTGGCGGCGGTATGCATTCCATTCATGGTGCGTCGATTCGGGCTGCGCGTGGGACACCTGATCAACTTGTGGCTGGGTGCGCTCTCATTGCTGTCATTCCTGTTCATCCGCGACCCCAACTGGCTGCTGCTGTCCATGGTGGCCATGGGATTCGCCTGGTCGTCGGTACTCTCGCTACCCTACGCAATGTTGTCCGACAGCGTCCCGGCGCAAAAGATGGGCCTCTACATGGGCCTGTTCAACCTGTTCATTGTCATCCCACAGGTTGTAGCGGCCGGCGTCCTGGGCTCTGTGGTCAGGATCTTCTTCGGCGGGCAACCGATCTATGCGTTGGCACTGGGAGGAGGGTGTTTCATCGTGGCAGGGCTGCTCACGTTGCGAGTGCCCCGCACGACTGCCTGACCACGAGCCGGGTCGCGAGCGTCTTGGCTTCCGCCGGCTCGCCTCTTATCTGGCTGAGCACCGTCTCAACCAACACGTCGCCGGCGAGCCGCGTGTCCTGGGCCACCGTTGTCAGGGGCGGATTGGTCAGCGTGGCGGCGGGAATATCGTCGAATCCCACGATGGCGACCTGCTTGGGTACCTCGACGTGCCGCTCCTGCAAGGCATGGATCGCACCCATGGCGATCAGGTCACTGGCGGCGACGATTGCATCGAATGACACACCCCGTTCGAGCAACTCGCAGGTGGCGGAGTACCCGGATCGCTCGGTTGTTATCGAGTCCACCTGCAGCGCTCGATGGGCGACGATGCCGGCATCCTTCAGCGCAAGTGAATACCCCCGGTGACGCTCGAGGAACTCCGGATAGTGAGTGGAGGCGCTGCCCAGGAACGCAATGCTGCGCCGACCGAGCCGGACCAGGTGTTGCGTTGCCATATAACTGCCCTGGAAATTGTCAGAGCCGACCGACAGTCCGGGTTGTCCGGCCTGCATGGCACCCCACAGCACAAAGTTGGTTTCCTGCTCGACCAGCCGGGCGAGGCGGTCACGGTACTCAACGTAGTCGCCATAGCCGAGGAGAATCAGTCCGTCGGCCTTATGCGTATCGGCGTAGTCCTCGTGCCATTGGCCCGACTGCTGTTGAAACGAGATCAGCAGGTCGTAGCCGTTGCGTGCGCAGGCGCGGGTGATCGAGCCCAGCATCGAGTGGAAAAACGGATTGATCTGCGAGTCATCGGGCGTGGGATCTTCGAAGAACAGCAGGGCCAGGGTGTTTGAACGCTGGCAACGCAGGTTCGAGGCGTTCTTGTCGACCTTGTAGTTCAGCTGCTGGGCGATGGCTTCCACCCGCCGCCGGGTTTCCTCACTAACCCGAGGGCTCCCGCGCAACGCCCGCGATACCGTTGGCTGAGACACGCCCGCCAGGTACGCAATGTCGAATGAAGTCGCCTTGGAAGGCGCGCGGGCCTTGTCGTTGCTCACCCGTGAAATCCCCCTTTGACACCGACATTCTCAGTATAGGCGCATCCTTTCATGAATGAATACGTATGCCGGGGTCTTCCGATTTTAGTCCCGGGGGATAAGCTGATTACAGGGGTTAGCCCCGGGCGCTTGTAGCGCTCTGACAACATGGGAGGGGGACATGGGCCAGGTGTTTAATGGTTTTGGATTCGCTTGCCTGCTGGTAGCAGTTGCACCGATAGCAGGCGCTGCCGAGGCCGCAGCAGACGGGCCGGCCGCCACAGCGGGTGCTTCCGATGACTCCTCGGAAAATGTGGCAACAGTGACGGTGACTGGCATTCGGGCCGCCATCGAAAGTGCCATCAGCATCAAGCAGGACTCCAATTCAATCGTCGAGGCCATCTCCGCCGAAGACATCGGCAAGCTGCCCGACACCAGTATCGCCGAGTCGATCTCGCGCCTTCCAGGCTTGACGTCGCAACGCTCCGACGGCCGTGCCTCGGACATCAGCATTCGCGGCACCGGCCCGGAATTCGCCACGGCATTGTTAAATGGCCGCGAGCAGGTGAGCACGGGCGACAATCGCGGCATCGAGTTCGACCAGTATCCATCCGAGCTCATCAGCGGAGTCATCGTCTACAAAACTCCGGATGCCAGCCTCGTGGGCCAGGGCCTGTCCGGCACGATTGCCCTGCAGACCATGCGGCCCCTGGAATACGGGCAGCGCGCGATTGTGTTGAACGTACGTGCGGAGAAGAACTCGGATGCCAAGCTCGGCAGCGACTCGACCAACCACGGTTATCGCGCCAGCTTTTCCTACATCGATCAGTATTTCGACCATACCCTGGGACTCACGATCGGCTATGCACGCTTCGATTCGCCGATCGTGGGCCGCGAGCTCGGAATGTACGATCCGTGGAAAACCAACGCAGATCCCAAGAGCGGCAACCTGGAACATGCCACGCTACCTGCCAATGTCTGGATTTCCGATGGCATCAAGTCATTGGCCAGCTCGGGCGACAATCGCCGCGACGGCGCGCTCGTCACGGTGGAATGGAGACCCAACGACCAATTCAGCAGCACGCTGGATAGTTTCTACACCAAGAACAAGGTGGATAACGACCGCCGCAGTGTCGAGGTCAACCTCGGCAACTATCCGGGCGTCAACGTGTTCAGCAATCCGGTCTATGCGGGTGACACGCTCGTCGGCGCAACTGTCAGCGGGCTGGTACCGCTCGCTCGCAACTTCTCTTACCTGACGAACGACCAGATCGTGCAGGCCGGCTGGAACAACAAGTGGATTGCCGAGAACTGGAGCGTGATGGGTGATGTTGCGTGGTCGCGCGCAACCCGGGACGAGCACGACTACGAAACACAGGGCCAGTACCAGGACGGCACGCTCGATACGGCCACCTTCTATCTGCCGGAGTCCTCGGCGCCCACTTTCAGACTACAGAATGCCTATAACAATCCGGCGCAGATCCTCGTGGGTCCGACGATCTATGGCGCGGGTTACAGTCGCTTTCCGCACGTCATCGACGAGTTGAAGTCCTATCGGCTCGAAGGCTCGCACGCGATTGGCTATGTGTTCAGCGATGTTGTGGTCGGTGTGAACTACGACGATCGCAAGAAGGACAAGCACCAGCCGGAAACGAGTCTGAGCACCATCAACAATCAGTCGTATCAGGTACCGTCAAACCTGCTGCTGCCGGACGCCAATCTCGGCTTCTCCGGTACCCCGGGCTCGCTGTCGTGGAATGTTCCCGGTGTGCTCGCTGAGTTCTTCCAGCCTATCGTGCCGACAAGCGATGCCGGCTTCCTCGTGGGTAAGACGTGGCAGGTGTTCGAGAAGCTGACAACGGCTTACATCAAGGGCGACCTGGACCAATCACTCACCGACGACATCCACCTGCGTGGCAACATCGGCGTCCAGGTGGTTCACACCAATCAAAGCTCGAGCTCCAGCTTCTTCAACGAAGCCACCGGCAAACCCAGCCCCATCAGCGATGGCAAGAGCTTCAACGATGTGCTGCCGGCCGCGAATCTCGTATTCCAGTTCCCTGCGCAGCAGGAAGTGAGGCTCGGCGCCGCCAAGGAAGTGGCCCGTGCGCGCATGGATCAGTTGGCCGCGTCGTTTGATTTCGGTGTCGACACAACCACGGGACGGCCCTCGGCCACAGTCGGTAATCCGAAACTCGATCCCTGGCGAGCCACGGCCTTCGATCTGTCGTACGAGAAATACTTTGCCAGGAAGGCTTATGTCTCGGCATCCCTGTTCTACAAGGACATCAAGACCTACATCTATTCACAGACCATCGATGGAGTCGACTATTCGAAGTTCACCTCGGTCGTTCCACCCGGTTATTCGACTGCCCCGGTTCAGACTACCGGATTTGAGACCATTCCCTTGAACGGCAAGGGCGGCCGCCTGGATGGCATCGAGCTCACGGCGTCCGCGCCTGGCGAGTTGTTGACTGACTGGCTGGCAGGCTTCGGCGCGATTGTCAGTGTGTCGCAGACTGACAGCTCCATCAAAGTGCAGGGCGCGGCGGCCGGGACGAGCTCCGATAACATCCCGCTGCCCGGCCTGTCCAAGACAGTCTGGAACGCGACCGTGTACTTCGAGAAATACGGATTCTCGGCCCGGGTCGCCACCCGCTACCGCTCCAACTACATCGGCGAAATCACCGACTTCTCCGGCAGTCGGGCGCTCGAGTACGTGCGTCACGAGCAGATCACGGACCTGCAGACGAGCTATGAGTTCCAGAAGGCGCCGCTGCTGGGATTGTCACTGCTGTTCCAGGTCAACAACCTGACCAACACGCCGTTCATCGACTACGCGGGGGACACGTACAGGATCCGTGACTACGAGACATTCGGGCGCGACTTCTTCTTCGGCTTCAACTACAAGTTGTAACCGATGTTGGGGCGAGGTTGGCTTTACGCGGTGGTGCTGGCCACCGCGTTCTCGAGCGTCTACGCACAGGACTATCGGGAGCGTCTGCCGCAGGATGAGGTGATTTATCTCCTCCTGCCTGATCGATTCGCGAACGGCGATCCCGCCAATGATCGCGGGGGGTTGCGCGGCGGGCCTTTACAGACCGGATTTGATCCGACTGCCAGGGGGTTTTATCACGGCGGCGACCTGCGCGGCGTGTTGAGTCAACTGGATTACATCCAGCGCCTGGGCGCAACCGCCATCTGGCTCACGCCGATCTTCAAGAACAAACCTGTGCAGGGACCTCCAGGGCACGAGTCGGCCGGATACCACGGCTACTGGATAACGGACTTCACCCGGGTAGATCCTCACTTCGGCACGGAGGAGGACTATCGGGCTCTCGTGGATGCTGCCCACAAACGCGGGCTCAAGGTTTATATGGACATTGTCGTCAACCACACGGCTGACGTTATTGCCTACCGGGAATGCACTGCGTGTCCGTATCGATCCCGTGCTGAGCCCCCCTACACGCCGTATGTTCCCAAAGGCCAGGAACACATCAAAGTCCCGGATTGGTTGAATGATCCGGGCTACTACCACAACCGCGGTAACACGACGTTCGAGGGTGAGAGTGCCGAGCTCGGAGATTTCGTCGGTCTGGATGACCTGATGACCGAGAACCCGCGGGTGGTGCAGGGATTCATCGACATCTATGGGGAATGGATCGATCGTTTCGGTGTGGATGGCTTTCGGATCGATACCGCCCGGCATGTCAACTCCGAGTTTCTGCAGGCCTTTGTTCCTGCCATGTTGACCCGGGCCCACAGTCGCGGAATCCCGAACTTTCATATATTCGGCGAGGTCTACACCGGGACTGCGGATGTGGCTCTCCTGGCGCGGCATACACGGCTGCACGAGGTGCCCGCGGTGTTGGATTTCGCCTTTGCCGTGGCTGTGCGCGACACGGTTGCCGGCACGCGCGGTACCGAGTCTTTGGCGCGGGTATTCGCGGATGACGTGCTCTACGAGGGTGGCCCGGACTCGGCGCTACAGTTGCCCACGTTCGTGAGCAATCATGATCAAGGGCGCTTTGGGTATTTCGTGCGGGCTGCGCGGCCTGGTGTGGGTGATGACGAGGTGAATGGGCGGGTGCTCCTGGCGCATGCCCTGTTGCTGACTTTGCGTGGGGCACCGGTTCTGTACTACGGGGATGAGCAGGGGATTGCGGGAACGGGGCCGGATCAAGACGCGCGGCAGGATATGTTTGGCCATTTCGACGCGCAGAGTCCTTTCTATCGCGCATTCGCTGAGCTGGCGCACTTGCGTGAATCCGTACCGGCGCTGCGCCGGGGTCGGCAGATTACCCGCAGCGCCTCACAGGAGCCGGGTCTGTTTGCCGTGTCCCGTTTTGACCCGGAATCGGGTCGCGAAGTCCTGATTGCCTTCAACACCTCCAACCATCCTGTGTCAGCTCACGTGCCGGTCAATTCTCATCATTTTGTGTCACTCCTCGGCAGGTGCGAACCGGACGCGACCGCGGCCGGAGGTTATGCGGTGTCCCTGGCACCCCTGGGCTACCTCGTCTGCGGAGCTCACGAGTGACGGGTCAGCAATGGTGGCGCGGCGCCGCGATTTATCAGATCTACCCACGCAGCTTCGCCGATTCCAACGGCGATGGGATCGGCGATCTGGCCGGAATCGCGGCGCGGCTGGACCACATAGCCTCACTGGGCGTCGATGCCATCTGGCTGTCGCCGTTCTTTGCTTCGCCGATGAAGGATTTCGGTTACGACGTTGCCGATTACTGCGATGTGGATCCGATCTTCGGCACGCTGGCGGATTTTGATCGCGTGGTTGCGCGGGCTCATGAGCTCGGGCTGCGCGTCATCATCGACCAGGTGTTCTCACATACTTCCGATCAACATTCCTGGTTCGAGGAGAGTCGCTCGAGTCGGGACAATCCCCGGGCCGATTGGTATGTGTGGGCCGATGCCAAGTCTGATGGGTCACCGCCCTCCAACTGGCAGTCGGTGTTCGGCGGGCCGGCATGGACCTGGGATGCCCGCCGCGGCCAGTACTACCTGCACAACTTTCTCACCGAGCAGCCGGACCTGAATGTACACAACCCGGCCGTGCAGGATGCGCTGCTGGAGTGTGGCCGTTTCTGGCTGGAGCGCGGTGTCGATGGGTTCCGCGTCGATGCCATCGACTATGCCATGCATGATCCGGAATTGACTGACAATCCGCCGGCCATCCCCAACGGTAAACATCGTACGCGGCCTGTGGACTTCCAGGAGGCTCGGTACAACAAGTCACATGCTGACATCGTGCGCTTTATTGAACGGATCAGGGCGCTTGCCGACAGCTACGGAAGTTGCTTCACGGTCGCCGAGGTAGGCGGCGAGGGCGGTGAGCCCATCATGAAGCGGTTCATTGCGGGTGACAGGCTCTTTCATACGGCGTATGGATTCAACTTCCTGTATGCCGAATCGTTGTCGCCGCCGTTGATCCGCTCGGTGTTGGAAAGTTGGCCGGATGATGGCAGGACCGGATGGCCCAGTTGGGCGTTCTCGAATCACGATGCCCCGCGGGCGGTGTCGCGGTGGATGAGTGCGGCTGATCGGGTGATTGGGGCGCAACTTGCGATGCTGCTCCTGGTTTGCCTGCGCGGAAATATATTCCTGTACCAGGGTGAGGAGCTCGGGCTGACGCAGGCTGAGATTGCGTTTGAGGACCTGCAGGATCCCGAGGCGATTGCAAACTGGCCCCTGACCTTGGGTCGCGATGGCGCGCGAACCCCCATCCCATGGGTTTCGGAGGCCCCGTATGCTGGCTTTTCGCAGGTGCGGCCGTGGTTGCCGATCCCACAGGAGCACCGACCGCTGGCCGTTGACCTGCAGAACACCGACTCAGACTCGCAGCTTGCGGTTACGAGACGCTTCATCGCGCTTCGAAACAGCTGTCCGGCACTGCGGATCGGCTCGCTGAAGGTTCTCGAAGCAACGCAGACCCTTCTGGTCATCGAGCGTCGTCACCGCGACGATCGTCTGCTTTGCGTGTTCAATTTCGGGTCTGCGCCTCATACACTTCGTTCCGAGGGGAAGTGGCAGATCCTCGAGTCCGTGGGCGGTGCGCAGACCGGGAATCTTCCACCCATGTCAGCATTGATTGCGCAGCACCTCTAGTCCGCCGTACGCTACCGGCCCCGAGTTCACGGAAGCCCCACCTTGAAACATCGTCCGGCCCAGCTCGCAGCTCTGATGGCTGCCCTCGTTGTCTCGACTTTCTCCGGGGCAGAGCCGCGAGCCTGGATCGATGTCTCGGCGCCCATTGATCCGAAGACCACGCCGGTCTATCCCGGCAACACAGCGATCAAACTCGATTTTGCCCTGAACTATGACAAGGGCGACAAGCTCGCGCTGTCGAGCTATACCCTGGGCGCCCACACCGGGACTCACATCGATGCGCCCATGCATTTCGTCAAGGGCGGGGCTTCTGTGGACCTGGTGCCGCTGGAGCACCTCGTAGGTCCGGCGCGCGTCATTGATTGCACGCCGGATGCGAAGGTGATTGACGCGGCTGAGCTGAACAAACACCAGTGGAAGGGCGCACACCGCATCCTGTTCCGCACTCGCAACAGTCGCAACCACTGGATGACGGATCCGACGTTCCACGAGGACTTCACTTACGTGGCACCCGATGCAGCCCAGTTGCTGGCGGACGCGGGTGTTGAGCTGGTGGGCATCGACTATCTGTCGATCGAGAAATATAAATCCCCCGACTTCAAGACCCACCTGATTCTGCTGGGCAAGGCAATCCCGGTCGTGGAGGGGCTGCAGTTGGCCGATGTGACGCCCGGGGACTACGACCTGATTGTGTTACCCCTGCGTGTCACGGGGCACGAGGCTGCGCCCGCGCGAGCGATTCTCAAACACCGGCCATAGCCTTCTGGCTGCGCTCGAGTAGCTTGCCGGCGCCGGCGGCGTTGGCCCAGGCGGTAAATTTCGGGGTTGGGCCGGTCCACCGCAATTCATCCACGTTGGCAAACAGCGGCAAGTCCGCTTTGAGTGTGGCCAGTTCCTTGAATTTGAGGGCCAGCTCCTGCTGCTCACCCAGGACATCGGGTGGAAATGTCTCGATGGCACCGTACTTGTTGACCAGCTTCGCCGCGGTTGCCTTGCCGATCCCATCCAGGCCCGGGTAGCCGTCGGCGGTATCACCCACCAACGCGAGGAAGTCGGGGATGCGTACGGGATTCACTCCATACTTGTCGCGAACGCCTTTCTCGTCACGGATGGCCTTGCTCTTACGGTCAATCTGGACCACGCGACCATCCCGAACACACTGGGCCAGGTCCTTGTCGGGAGTCCAGATACACACCCTTTCGACCCGCTCATCCTGCGACGCCAGGTGGGCAGCCGATGCCAACGCATCGTCAGCCTCCGTTTCAACCATCGGCCAAACGACGACGCCCATGGCTGCCAGGCCTTCTTCCAGGGGCTCGAATTGCGCCCTGAGTGCAGGATCGATGCCTTCCCCCGTCTTGTACCCGGGCCAGAGCTGATTGCGGAAGGACTCGATGACGTGATCGGTGGCAACACCCACATGGGTTGCCTGTTCCTCGATCATCTGCAATACGGTTGTCAGCACGCCCAGGACCGCGCCCAGCGGCTTGTCCTGCCCCTTGTTGAAGCGGCGTAACCCGTAGAAGTGCCGGAACAGCTCGTAAGTGCCGTCAACGAGATGGACGATCATGACCCCATCATAGGGTCAAGGAGCCCTCCAGCGCTACATCTGGTCCATCGGCAGCATGTTGTGATTCAGGTTGGCCATGATCCACAGCGAGCCGAAGATCACCAGGCAGGCGATGAGGATACCGAACGCCAGTGCGAGCACGTTGTTGGTGTTGTCAGCGGCTGTGGTGATGTGCAGGAAAAACACCAGGTGAATTCCCATCTGCGCTATTGCCAACACGACGATGGCTACGCAGATGCCCGGTCCGTAAATCAGGTGAGTCTGCGCGGCCCAGAAGGAGGCAATCGTCATCAGGATGGCGAGGCCCAGGCCGATGAGATAGGTGCGTACCCCACGCCGCCTGGAATGACCTGGGCCGCCGGCGTCACCGGGGCTCACGCCTGCTGTACTCATACGCGCGTCCCGTTGAGATAAACCAGACTGAAAATGGCGATCCAGATGATGTCGAGGGCGTGCCAGAACAGACTGAAGCACAGGTAGCGGTGCCGGATGTTCTCCCGGAAGCCCTTGGCATAAAACTGCGCCATCATCGTGCCCAACCACAGCAACCCCGCGGTTATGTGTGCGCCATGGCAGCCCACGAGCGTGTAAAAGGACGACAGAAAGGCACTGTGCGTGGGGCCGGCGCCGCGCCCGACCAGGTTTGAGAATTCTTTCAACTCCAGTGCCAGGAACGCGGCACCCAGGACCCCCGTCGCGAGCAGGGATATCTGGGTCCATTTCTGGTTGCGCTCGGCGACGGCGAGCGAGGCCATTCCGCAGGCGAAGCTCGAAGCCAACAGGCAGGCGGTCTCAATGGCGACGTTGCGGGTATCGAACAATTGCGCGGGGCCCGGTCCGCCGTTGGTGGCGCCATTCAACACCGCGTACGTGGCGAAGAAAGCGGAGAACATGATGATGTCGGACAGCAGAAAGATCCAGAATCCATAGCCGACGATGATCCGCCGGGGTGCGGGTCCATCCGCGCTCGTTGGCTCCCGCTCATCCATCTCCATTGAAGAGGCTGCTGCATTCATGCCGGCTGCCCCTGGAGCGCCGCACTGCGCGCCTCGCGGTTGGCGCGATCGATCCGCGCAACTTCCTCCGCAGAGATTTCTGTTTCGCTCTCATCCCGCCAGGCGAATACAACAAAGGTGGCGTAGGCGCCGATGAGCCCCACGATGACGAGCCACCAGATGTGCCAGATCAGGGAGAAGCCGGTGAGGGTTGCAAAAAACGCGGCAACGAAGCCGGTGGGTGTGTTTTTGGGGATCTCAATGGCAGTGTAGTGGGGCTCTTGGGCGGGCTTCGTGGATTTCATGGCCCAGTAGGCGTCTGCACTGCTGACATCGGGGTAGACCGCGAAGTTGAATACCGGCGGAGGAGAGGGTGTTGACCACTCCAAGGTGCGGCCGTCCCATGGGTCTCCTGTGGGCTCGCGACGCCGGTCGCGGGTCCGAATGGATACAATCAATTGCACTACCTGAAGCACGATCCCTGTCAGAATCAACAGCGCACCCACCATGGATATGAGGGTCCAGGGATACCATTCGGGGCGGTCATAGTGTTGCATCCGGCGGGTCATTCCCATCAGGCCCAACATGTAGAGCGGCACGAAGGTGACCCAGAAGCCGACAAACCAGAACCAGAAGGCGGCCTTGCCGAGGCGCTCATCGAGCGTGAAGCCGAAGGCCTTGGGAAACCAATAGGTGTAGCCTGCAAATGCGCCAAACAGCACGCCGCCAATGATGACGTTGTGGAAGTGGGCGACCAGAAACAGGCTGTTGTGCAGGACGAAGTCCGCCGGTGGCACGGCCAGCAGGACACCGGTCATGCCGCCGATGGTGAAGGTGATCATGAATCCCACTGACCAGCACATGGGGACGGTGTATCGGACCCGGCCGCCATACATGGTGAACAGCCAGTTGAATATCTTCACGCCGGTTGGCACAGCGATCACCATGCTCAATATCCCGAAGACGGCGTTGACGTCGCCTCCCGCACCCATGGTGAAGAAGTGATGTAGCCAGACGGTGAAGGAGAGGATGCAGATGACCATGGTGGCGGCGACCATTGAGCGGTAGCCGAACAGGGGCTTGCCGGAGAAGGTGGCGATGACTTCGGAAAACACTCCGAAGGCCGGCAGGATGAGGATGTAGACCTCCGGATGTCCCCAGGCCCAGATGAGGTTGACGAACATCATCGGATTGCCGCCGGCGTCATTGGTGAAGAAATGGAAGTCGCAATAGCGGTCGAGCAACAGCATGGCCAGCACGGCCGTGAGAATCGGGAAGGCGGCTACGATGAGCAGGTTGGACGCCAGGGAGGTCCAGCAGAATACCGGCATTCGCGTGTAGGTGAGACCAGGGGCACGCAACTTGAGGATGGTGGTGGCCATGTTGATTCCGGCCATGAGCGTGCCGATGCCCGATATCTCGAGTGCCCACAGGTAATAATCGACTCCCACGCCGGGCGAGTAGGTCAGTTCGGACAGGGGCGGATAGGCGAGCCAGCCTGTCCGGGCAAACTCGCCCACCACCAGGGAGATCGTCACGAGGAACGACCCTGAGGCCGTCAACCAGAAGCTGACCGAGTTCAAAGTGGGAAACGCAACGTCCCGCACCCCCAGTTGTAACGGAATCACAAAATTCATCAAGCCGATGACAAACGGCATGGCCACGAAGAAGATCATGATGGTGCCGTGTGCGGAGAAGATCTGGTCGTAGTGTTCGGGTGGGAGATAGCCGGGAGAGTGGAAGGCCAGCGCCTGTTGCGAGCGCATCATCAGGGCGTCGATGAAGCCTCGGAGCAGCATTATCAACGCCAGGATGCAGTACATCACGCCGATCCGCTTGTGGTCCACGCTGGTGATCCACTCGCGCCACAGGTATGGGGCGTGGCCTTTGACAAAGACCCAGGCCAACACGCCGCATAGGATGAGTCCCACGACGAGGGAAGAGCCCAGGGGGATCGGTTGGTCGAAAGGAATTGCCGACCAGGTTAACTTGCCAAACATCAAGGTTCCCCACTGGAGGGCGATGTCGTCGCCGGTGGCCCCTCACCGGAGGGGAGCTGCAGCGATACAATCCGGTTGAACAGTCCCGGAGCTACCTCGCGATAGGTGTGCGGTTGGATGTTTGAGGTCTGGCGCAGGAGGCTTCGGTACGCGGTGTCGTCCAATACCTCGCCGGACGTTGCGGCACTGGCGACCCAGGTGTTGAATTGTTCGGAGTCGACGGATTCCAGCGTGAAGTGCATGTCGGAGAAGCCGTCGCCGCTGAAATTGGCCGACAGCCCGGGATAGGTGCCGGGTTGGTCGGCCTGGAGGTTGATTTGGGTGGCCATGCCGCTCATGGAGTAGATTTCACTGCCCAGCCTGGGAACGAAGAACACGTTCATCACGGTTGCTGAGGTGACCCGCAAGTGCAGCGGCACTGTGGTGGGGACGACCAGGCGGTTGATGCTGGCGATGTGCTGCTCCGGATAGATGAACAACCACTTCCAGTCGAGGGAGACGACTTCTACTTCCAGCGGCTGTATGCGTTTTTGGGCGGGCGCGGCCCAGGTGAGCGGCTGGGCAGGATCCAGGTCGTGGGAGCTGATCCAGGCAATGCCGCCCAGGAACAGCACGACCAGTGCGGGTACTGACCACACCAGCAGCTCGAGCTGACCTGAATATTGGAAGTTGGGCAGATAGCGTGCGCGGGTGTTACCCGCTCGGTACCACCAGGCAAAGGCCAGCGTGGCAACAATCGTGGGTACGACGATCGCCAGCATGATGGCGAGCGCGTCCAGCAGGATGGTCCGCTCGGCAGCTCCCACTGGCCCGATGGGCGACAGCACTGTGGTCATGGCAAAACCGCTGGGCAGCGCACCTGCCAGGTACGGGGAGAGTCCGTTTTAACGTGATTGGCCATGGAAGGTTCCTCAGGCGCTACACCAAGATAGGGAATCACGGCCTGCGGACGATTGAACGCTTCTGCGGAATCTGGGACTTTTCACCCATGGAGTGATTGGGGGCGGTGTAATAACCTGGCTGCGGCTCGGGTCTCCTTCGGCATGGAGGTCTCATGAGATATCTTGTGATGGCAGCGCTGCTGGCACTGAGCGCGCCTTCTTTTGCAGGGCCCCGGCCTGCCGTGGTCGAGTTGTTTACGTCCCAGGGTTGCAGCTCCTGCCCGCCGGCAGAGGCTTACGTTGGCAAGCTGACGAGACGGACTGACGTGATCGCGCTCGCTTTTCACGTGACGTACTGGGATGACCTCGGGTGGCGGGACCGCTTTGCCCTGACCGAGGCGGTTGATCGGCAGAATGAGTATGCGAGGAACTTTCGCAGTGCTTCAGTTTATACGCCGCAGCTGATTATCGACGGGTTGAGCGGCACTCCCGGTACCAACCTCCGGTTGGAAGCGGTTTCTGATGCGGTGCCGGTTGCTGTGACTGTTGCGGATGGGGGTGTGCAGGTTGAAGTCGGAACCAACCCTCACTTCCCGGCAGGTGACGTCGTCCTCGTGGCTTATCTCCGCCACGCCGTTTCGGCCATTGGCCGTGGCGAGAACGCCGGGCGCCAGCTCGAGGAATTCAACATTGTGCGGGGCATTCACAAGTTAGGTCCATGGCGCGGCGCCGGGACCCATTTCACGGTGCCCATCAGCTCACTCCCTGGTGACGCCACGGACGTAGCCGTCCTCGTACAAGCCCCCGGCCAAAAAGCCATCCTCGGCGCTGCTACCCAAGCGCTTCGTTGACCGCAACGACTGTTGTCGGTTGTGCTCCGATGGCGATCGTCGACAGAATGCGCGCATGGCTAAACAAGACAGGCGCAATCCTTTCATCTCTGGGCTGTGGGCGGGACTCACAGCCCCAATGGCGCTGTTCGAGCCTCCTCCGTCCTATCCTCGCTTCGATGGGACAAATAGTCTGCGCCGTAGTTTTGCGAAGGTCGGTGCATACGTAAATTACGCCGTAAGCCGGCACCGTGCGCACTCCGGCAAGTCCATCGGCACCTCCGCAAGCCGATCCGGCAGCTTTTGAACTTGGCGTGATCAACATACTCAGGGCGGGACACGCCCGTTGCGCCTGTAAGTGAGCGATGCAGTCAGATCGCCAGCAGCAGGAACTCGCCGAAGCGATTCAGGAGCTGCGCAATGCAGCCTCTGAACGCCGTAGGAATCCCGCGTCTTCAGGCGCAGGAGGATGTCAAGTCGATGATCTGGTGCCATCTGTCGAGGCCGCTGGTGAAACTCGAGCCGCCGCCGATGGCGGCGTTGTTCATCAGTACTGTGACTGCGCCGAAGGCACTGTAGGCAGTGTCGTGGAGTTTGGCGATGTCGTCGGGCTTGGAGGCATCGCCAACGATGATGCGTGTCTCGACTGAGAGCTCTGACGAGAGTGACTTCAGCGCTTCTTCGCTCACGTCGAACAGGCATAGCCGCATACCGCGCTCGGCGAGACGTTTCGCCGCCGCACGGCCTATGCCGCTGGCAGCACCGGTAATGACTGCAGTCCCGCCTGATCCGAAAATGTCGTTCATTGAGCTCACAGCAGACGGTAGATCGCGGAGCCGTGGGCCGGCAGCTCGATGTTGATTTCGGGCGAGGCGGGTAGGGTTTTCGCGTCCAGCAGGTTGCGGGCGGGGTGGGAGCCGGCGGGTAGGCCGAGTTGGTCCCACTTGGCGTGGATTGACTGGGGGGCGGCCGAAAGGTTGAAGAGGGCGATCACGCCACCACTGGCGACCCAAACGCGAACATTCTCCAGGCCGGCAGGAAGTTTCTCGACGGGGTGGCTGGAGGTGCTCTTTTGGTTGACGTCGATCAGGGCCCGGTTGGTGATCAACACGCGGGTGAATTCGTCGAGCTGGGTCAGGTTGGCGCCGAGGATCAGGGGGGATCGGGCGATGGACCACAGAACAAACTGTGTTTGTTGCTCGTCATGGCTCAGCCGCGATTGCCGTGGGCTGCCCCAGCCGGGGTTGGGTTTGAGCGAGCCCCAGGGGAGCATGTCCGCGTCGGGCCAGTTCCCCGGCCTGGCATGAGGTGCCCATTTGGCCAGATTGTCGAAGGCCGTCACGATCCCATTGGGGAAATCATCGCCCGGCTTGACAGGCGGGAAGGTCCACCCGTCCCAGATGTCATTCGAAATCCGCCACATCTGAGAATACTCGGCAACCTCCGCCGCATGAGCCAGTTGCGTAGGGCCCGGCGACAGGCTGAGCACGATCGGCCGGCCGCTGTGTTTGATCGCCGTGGCGATCAGGCGGATTTCCGTTGGCTTGTAGGGATGGTCGGAAATGCAGTCGACCTTGATGAAGTCGAGTCCCCAGCCAGCGTACTGCTTCAGCATCGAGTCGTAGTAGGCCTGGCCGGCGGCATTGTCCTTGAGGCCGTAGTTGCCGTCGTCCCACGGACACAGGTCGTTGGTGTCGGCTGCGTCAGTGGCGTGGAAGTTGGATCCGGCAATGGCCACGTTGTCGCGCACGGCCGCCTTGGGAATGCCGCGGATGATGTGAATGCCGAATTTCAAACCTTGCGAGTGGGTCCACGCGGCCAGCGGGGCCAGGCCGGTTCCGCCCTTGGCAGAGGGGAACCGATCGAGCGAGGGCACCAGGAGTCCGTGGTCATCCAATTTATAGTCACGCTGCTCGAGCTTCGCGCCGGCCGGGTTGCCCATGTACCAGCCTTCATCGATGACCGCATACGTCCAGCCAAACTGACGCATTTGGGCCAGGACCGCGACGTTGGCTTTGAAGTCAGCCTCGGTGATGGTGAAGCCGTAGGCGTCCCAGCTGTTCCAGCCCATGGGCGGTGTCGCAGCGAGTGCCTTCGACGTGGCACCAGCGGGCGGCGGAGGCGCTCCATCGGCACTGGTGGCGAACAGAGTCGCCGCGATCGCTGCCGCCGCGGTGCGTGCCAATAGGCGCACAGCCTTCGCGAGCGCAATCCTCGGCGAGCCCGTAGCTGTACCAACACAATGCAAAAAATCTTGGATCATCAAACCACCACCAACCACTGTCCAAACTCCGCAGTCCCAAACGTAGCACGGAACCCGTCCGGCACGCCCTCGTGCAGGAGAAACTTGAGCAGGCCGTGGACGCCCAGTGACCCCAGTTCCTGCCACATAACATCCGAGAGGGCTCCGCCCGGCGAGGCGACCTGCATCAGCAGAGCCACCAGGTACAGCACGATCACAAAATTGAATGCCGTCGTCAGGTCGAACGGGTACGAGTAGACCTTTGAGAAAAGCGTGTTCTGCAGGACGCGAACCAGCACAGCCGGGTCGTTCGCTTCCAAGTCAGCAAGCGTTACCGGCACGACCGGAGGAAGTGCCCGCAATACCGCGCGGTCCCACGCGAGCACTCGCCCAAGCATCCCGCGCAGCGCCTCGCGCAATTCGTCGGTGATGGGAACCGGGGTCTCGCCAACCCAGCGGGTCATATCCAACGGCTCACCGTCACGAAGGGATGCCAGCAAGCGCGTACACATATATAAGCGGCGTCGAAGGGGGACGGCCTCTTCGGTGAGAAGCTCACACAGGGCCTTCTCAATATCCCGGAAGCTCTCCCATGGAACGGACATCCCCGGCGCGAGCCGAAACGCCTCAGTACTCCGCGCCTCCGACTGCACAAACCGCTCCCGCAAATCCTCCTCGCGATGAAGCGGCGCGACCCCGATGCCTCGACGAGCCGCACCGCAAATCGGGCTCATCGCGACCGAAACACCCTCGGGTGTCTGTGCAAATGAAAACGGAAATACCGCACACGGCCCAAACGGCTGTCGCCCCAGGGTCTGATGGATGAGGCACTGCCGTTGACTGCCGAGAAACCGGCAATGCTCATTCAACGTTTTCAGCTGCAGCCGGCCATCCCCCCGAACCGGTAGCTTCGTGCCCACCAATCGGGGCTGCACGCTCTCCCAAGGGACCCCATCGATGAGCATCTGCGCTTCGGGCGGTAGCGTTATCTCATAGTCGTGCTTGCAACAGACGGTGCTCATCATGCAACTGAAGCGCGCATCCGGAAGCGTCTGGAACTTCAGGGGCTGCCGCCAGTAATACCGGAAGAAACTGGCGTCGATCAGTGCCCGCGGGGACGCCGGGGTGCCGTCGCGCATCCAGGGGTAGTTGGCAAGTGACTGCAGCAGACCATCCCGATACGACCACCGCTTTACCTGCGGGGAGACCGAGCACCAGGCGATTGCGGACCCCTCGAAGCCCACGGCAACCGGCACGCTCAGCTCCCCACGTACCTCGGTTACCTGAAACCAGGCTACTGATTTGTCCTCGGACTGCTCCAGGAGAGTTTCCAGACGAAAGATCGGCAGGGAGTCCTGCCCTCGGAGGCTGTTTTCCCGATGCGTAGCAGCGAATTCGCTAGCGTCGACCTCGGCGGCAGCCCGCACGCCATTGCTATATCGGACGGCAGCGCTGGGGGCGTGCAGTTGATAGAACCGGTTGCCGCCGTCAGGGTCACAGAGTGCCCGCAGAAAGTCGTCGAACAGGGATGACACGTCCAATCGCGACACAGCCCCCCGGCGTGATCGATTAATTGAGTATAGACCGGGTCGTGGCTACGCTTATTTCGGGTGCGGTACAGTAAGCGCGATGAGCCTACATAAGAACCAGTCGCTGTTGCGCCGTTTTGGATTCGCCTTCCAGGGACTCGCCGCCGCCTGGCGCAGCGAGGCCAATTTCCGGATTCAACTGGTCGCGCTGCTAGTGGTGGTAGTCGTTCTGGTGGTTCTGAAGGTAGAACCGATTTGGTGGGCACTCGTACTCCTGACGAGCGGTGCCGTACTTGCTGCGGAGCTGTTCAACACAGCGTTGGAGCATCTGGCAGATCATCTCCACCCGCAGACCCACCCTCAGATTCAGATCGTGAAAGATTGTGCTGCGGCTGCGGTGCTGGTGACGGCGGGGGCGGCCGCCGCTGTGGGTGTCGCGCTACTCGTTCACCTGGCGCTGCGTCCTTAGACGCTTTCTCGAGTCGCGCCACCGGCTCGCGACTCGGGGCTTTCGTCGAGGCCCGCCTTAATGCGCTTGACGCATTTTATATCAGATCAAAATGAGGCCGGTGGCTACAGGCGGATCGACTACCTCCATTGCGTACTGTTAGCCCTCATTGGCTCGTCTGCGTGTTGGATCAATATGAGCCGGGCGACCAGCTCTGGCTGCAGCTCAGCCCACTCAATACCGATTCCACCCTGGTCCAGCCGCACGATCTGCCCCTCAAACAGCGGCGCATTGCGGCGCTGCCGTCCTTCGAGAGCAATCTGTACGGTCACCTGCAGCAATGGCCGGCAAGGTAGGAGTGTTGAGATATAGGCGCCGCTTACGCTCAAATCTCTCAGGCGACCCCTGGCTGATACCGTTGATCCCCACGTGCGCAGATACACATCCAGATCTGTCGCGTGTCTCGAGCCGAGACGATGTTCCATAACGCCCTCCTGCCCGGGCACCAACCGGGCAACAGGGAGAATGCGCCTTTTTGTATGACAGTGTCAGCCACCCAGTACGATCTTTTCTTCGTAGGATGTGACTGACAGCGCTGGTCCTCGTTAGAGCTTGAATGATAGTTCAACGTCGGAGGCAAACGGCACTGACAGATAGCCGTTTCCCGTGGTGCGTACACGAGACAGGTACTCGGGGCACCAGTCAGCATTGTCAGCCACGATCATCGCGCCTTGTCGCAGTCGCGGCTCGAGGAGTGCAAGAACCTGCGGGTACAGCGACTTTGCACCATCGAGCAGGACCAGGTCGATGTGCTCGGGCAAGCCGCTTGCCAGCGTCTGCAATGCATCACCCTCCCGGATTTCGACCAGGTCTGCAAGGCCGGCGGCGCTGATATTGGCCTGTGCCTCGGCAATCTTTGAAGCCTCAAATTCCGTGCTGATGACCCGGCCGCCGCCGTTGTCGCGCAGCGCCGCAGCCAGGTGCAATGTTGAGATGCCGAACGAAGTGCCGAACTCAACAATCGAAGTGGCCCTGGCGGTGCGTGCCAACATGTAGAGCAGGGTGCCGGTCTCGGGCGACACAGCGAGGTGAAAATCCTTCATCCGCGCATACATCTCGCGATACTCGGTCTTGCTGGTCATCAACCGGTTGCGTTCCTCCGCCGAGGTGTTGGTTCTGAGCTGCTGCAGAACTGCGCTCGAGGTCTCGGCGTCGTGAAACAGTTGCTGCAGCAGGCCGGCCAGCGGCGGGGTGGTCAAAGTAGTCATGTTGTGATCCTGACAAGTGCTGTGGAGTGCCCGTAGAATACGAATGATTAGTCGCATTCGCCATTCGCATTCCCCGGTAGTCCCATGCAGCCACGCGCAAAACCCGTCGTTTCCGCAAGAAAAGCCCCGCGCCAGCGGCGTTCCAGGCAGCTCGTCGAGGACATTCTCGAGGCGGCTATTCGCGTTCTGAGCCGCGAAGGGGCGAGCCGGTTCACCACCGCGCGGGTCGCCGAGACCGCCGGCGTGAGCGTGGGATCGCTGTATCAGTACTTTCCGAACAAGGAGGCGATTCTGTTTCGCCTGCAGACCGATGAATGGAAGCGCACCGGCGACCTCATGCACTCCATCCTGGCCGACACGAGCCGCCCACCGCTCGAGCGGCTGCGGGCCACCGTGGAGGCGTTCTTTCTGTCGGAATGGGAAGAGGCTTCTTTGCGGGTCGCCCTGGGCGATGCAGCCCCCAGTTATCGCAAGGCGCCCGAAGTCAAAGATCACCGTAAGGAGGGCCGGGAGCGCTCGCGGCGCTTCATGACCGAGCTGCTGCCCAACGCCTCCCCCAAAGAGCGCCGGTTTGCGGCTGACTTCGCCATGACCACGATGTCCGTGGTGGGAAAGAAAGTGTCCGAGCAGGCGCATTCACGCGCCGAAGTGGCCGCCTGGGGCCAGGCCATGGGCGAGATGTTGTGCGCTTATTTAACCAGGCTCATGACCGGCCTATGATGGGTTGGCCGCAGCTTTGAGGGGCCACCAGTTGAGCAACGCCGCCAGTGTATTGAGTCGCCTGCAGAAGCGCTCGCCTGCGTATGGGCTGCCGGGTGAGTTCTACCGCGACCCGGCAATCCATGCTCTCGAGCTGAACCTGGTTTTCTACAAGGAATGGTTGTTTGCCGCCCATACCGCGGAGCTGCGCGAGACGGGCAGCTACCTGACGTTGCAGGTCGGAGATTTTCCAATCCTGCTGACGCGCGATCGTGACGGCCGGATCCATGCGTTTGTAAACAGTTGCCGCCATCGCGGCGCGCGTGTTTGCCAGGAGCCGCACGGGGTCGCCCCCAGGCTCGTCTGTCCCTATCACCAGTGGACCTACGAGCTCGATGGCCGCCTGTTCGCCGCCCGCCAGATGGGGTCCAACTTCGACAAGAGTCGGTTCAGCCTGCGCCGGATTCATTGCGAGACCGTCGCGGGTTACATCTTCATTTGCGTAGCCGCCGAACCGCCCGACTTCGAGGCAACACGCCGGCAGATCGAGCCGTACGTGCTGCCACATGGGCTGCATGAAGCGCGGGTCGCCTTCGAGTCGACCATTGTAGAGAACGGCAATTGGAAGCTGGTTTGGGAGAACAACCGCGAGTGCTATCACTGCGCCCGCAATCATCCCGAGCTCAGTGCCACCTATCCTGACCGGCCCACGATCACGAGCACGGTCGCCGATCCGGTTGTGTTGGAGCATTGGAATACGTGCGAGGCTGCCGGGTTGCCCAGTCAGTTCAACATCTCAGCGGACGGGCAGGTGCGTGCCTCGCGAGTGCCGCTGTTGGGCTCGGCAGTGAGCTTCACATTGTCAGGGCAGGCGGCCTCGGCCAAGCCGCTCAGTGATGCGATCGATGCCAACCTGACAGTCGGGTCGCTGCTGCTGTTTCATTATCCCAGCACCTGGAACCACATTCTGCGCGACCACGCGGTCACCTTCCGGGTGTTGCCGCTGGGACCCACCCAGACTCAACTCACTACCAGGTGGCTCGTACATCGCGATGCGGTCGCAGGCGTCGATTACGATGTTGATGAGCTGACGCGCGTGTGGCTGGCCACCAATGACCAGGACCGGCACATCGTCCAGGAAAACCAGATCGGCATGAATGCCCCCCTGTACGAGCCGGGACCGTATTCGGAAGTGACGGAAAACGGTGTAAGACAGTTTGCCGACTGGTATGCAACGCGGATGCAGCAACGCCTGCGCGCCGAGGCGCAGACCGACGTCGCTTAACGTAGGTCTAGCCATCAAGCTTGACTGAAAGCTGAGCGAAAGCGTGATTGCAGTTATGTGACCGTTCCGGTGTCACATTTCCACTTGCGAAGTGTCACCAGGGTGTGGTCAAGTGACGACAAGGTGAGGGGTGTTGGTGTCACCAACATGCCAACAACAAGCAAAATGGAAGGGAGTAAGCACTCATGAAACGGCTTTCGTTTGTAAGGTCTTCTATTGCCGTGCTCGCCGTTTCCCTGACCGCCATGGCCGCCCCGGAGCCCGTTCCGGATGAGGCGCAGCAGATGGCCCAGGGGCAGCAAAGCGATGTGATCGTCATCATGCGGGACCAGGTGGCCGATGTGCCGCCGGTGCGCCGGGCCATGAGCGCGAGAGCGACCGCGCTCGTCACATCACAGCGCTCGTTGATCTCGGAGTTGCAGCAGGGAAGATCGCGGAAGGTCCGTTCCTTCAGTACGATCAATGCCTTCGCTACCAGCATGTCGGCCGCCGAAGCCGCGCACCTGGCAACCCATCCGGAGGTGATGGCAGTCGTTCCCGACTTGCCGATCCGGGCCAAGCGTCCGCACAGCCCCAATGTCGCGGCCTCCAACTCGATCCCTGCCGCTATTGCCGCGGCCACGCCGAGCGCAGCGAGCTCGCTGTGTAACACGCTCGAGCCCGAAGCGTTGCAGGTCACCAACACCGCGTTCGCCGATCCCAAGACTCCGCAGGCTCAGGCAGTTCTCGACGGAAACGGCGTTCCCGTTACGGGCAAGGGTGTGAAGGTCGCCTACATTGCCGATGGACTCGATCCAACAGTGGCCGGCTTCGTCCGTCCCGACGGCTCCAGCGTCTTCATCGACTACCAGGACTTCACGGGTGATCCGGCGGGAACGCCCGGGGCAGGCGGAGAAGCTTTTGGGGATGCGTCGTCCATCGCGGCCCAGGATATGCCGAATGGCAAGCCACTGTTTTTTGACATCAGCAAATTTGTAGTCCCGCATTATCCGCTGCCGTCGCCGTGCAATATCCGGATTCGCGGCATGGCCCCGGGCGCGGCTCTCGTCGGTCTGAACGTCTTCTCCTCGCTGGGATTCACGACGACCTCCACGTTTGTGCAGGCGATCGAATGGGCTGTCCAACACGATGACGTTGATGTGATCAACGAGTCGTTCGGCGGCAATCCGTTCCCCGATACGGACAATGATCCCATTTCCCTGGCCGACCAGGCCGCCATCAAGGCCGGTGTCACGGTTGTAGTGAGCACCGGGGATGCTGGTACAGCGGGAACGCTCGGCACTCCGGCGACAGACCCCGGTGTCATCGCCGTAGGTGGCACCAACACCTGGCGGGCGTATGCGCAAACACATGACGGTGCCATTCCCCTGACGCCGCACAGCGGCTTCATCAACAACGGCATCTCCGCGCTCAGCTCCGGCGGGTTCGCGCAGCATGACGCGCGAACTGTCGATGTGGTCGCGCCTGGCGACTCGGGATGGGCGTTGTGCTCTACCAATGTCGATCTGTTCGCCGACTGCACCGACTTCAACCTCAATCCGTCGGCAATCGAGCTCTTCGGCGGCACCAGTGAATCCTCGCCCCTGACTGCCGGCGAGGCGGCCCTGGTTATTCAGGCGTATCGCAGCACGCACCGCGGTGCCGATCCATCACCGGCGCTCGTAAGACAGATCATCATGAGCACGGCAACCGATCTCGGCGCCCCGTCCCAGGAGCAGGGCGCGGGTCTGATCAACTCGCTCGCTGCCGTGAACCTCGCGCTGTCTCTGGATGATTCCCACGGCAGGCCGAAGGCGCGCGGCACGGAGATTCTGGTCTCGCCCAATTCCACGCTGATCACCGATGAGCCGGGTGCACGCCAGGTCCGTTCCTACACCATCAGCAATCCGGGGGCGACCGCCGTGCAGCTCTCTCCCGCGCTGGAGTCGCCGACCCAGGTGGTGGCCGGCAACACGCTGAGCCTGAACCTGAATCCTGCCAGGGATCCGACGTTCATCAACTCGGGCGGCAACCCGCGCGCCTTTATCAAACAGACATTCAAGGTGCCGGCGGGTGTGCAACACCTGGATGCGGCCATTGCATTTCAGATCGATCTGACCAGCACCGACAGTCCTCTCGTTCTGTTTGCGCTGTTGGATCCTTCGGGTAACCAGGCGGCCTATTCGCTTCCCCAGGGTAGTGGCAACGGCTTCGGGCGCGTGGATGTCGACAATCCGGCTGCCGGGACGTGGACCGTGCTCGTCTGGACGCGCCCGGTCGGATCGGATGGCAGTTACACCGGCCCGATCCAGTTCACCTGGAGCGGTGAGAACTACGCGAAGCTGGGTACCGTCTCACCGGCGAAGCTGACCCTCGCTCCCGGCCAGAGTCAGAAAGTGACGGCGCAGTTCTTCATGCCCTCGCAGCCTGGCGATCTGGGGGCCGCGATCCGGCTGCACCCAGCTGGAAGCACGCAGCTGCCGCAGATTCCGGTCAGCCTGCGGACCATCATTCCGACCACAGCCACCGGAGCCAACTTTACGGGCTCGCTCACGGGAGGTAACGCTCGCCCTGGCGCCGGTCCCACGCAGACCTTCGTCTTCGATGTCCCCAACAACGTGTCAAACATGGGTTTGACGCTCGACATCGCGGATCCCGGTTACATCCTCGAAGGCGTGCTGGTGGATCCAAACGGCATGCAGGTGAGCGTCCAGCCGAGCCTCGATCCGAATGGTAATCCGGTGGGCGCACTGCAGTTGTTCAAGAACAATCCGCAGGCGGGCCGCTGGCAGTTCGTGCTGTTGCTCAACTTCTTCTCCTCGGGCAATCAGACGAGCCTGCCGTTCACGGCGCGCATCGGGTTCAACAATGCGCGGATCGTGTCCAACGGCATGCCGAACAGCAGAAATGTGTCGCTCTCGGCCAGCAAAACCACGGCGGTGACGGTGAATGTCACCAACACCGGCGCTGTCACGCAGCTCTTCTTTGCGGATCCACGGCTGAATGCGCTCGGAACGGTTTCATTGCCGGCTGTGCAGAATCCGTCGTGTGCGGTGAGCGCCAAGCTGCCGGGAACCTGCGCGCAGTTCATTCTGCCGCCGGAGACCAGCACTATTGCGTTCACGGCGAAATCCACCGTGCCGATCAACATGGATGCATTCAACGATGCGGGCTTCCTGGTCGGAGTAACGGGAAGTCCTGACATCTTCGCCAGGAAGGCGGGTCCCAACACGGTGGTGGCATCTCTGACGGCGCCTGTGATTCCGTGGGGTCAGTGGAATGTCGTGCCCGCTCTCATCGGACCCTTCAGCTCCGCCGGGGCTCTGACGCAGCCGGTAACGATGACCGCCCTGGCGACCATGAAGAAGTTCGACACCACCATGACATCCGATACAGGGGATGCATGGGCGGCGTTCACGACCGGAAGCGGGACTGTCAATCCGTTGGTGTTGGGACCGGGTGAGTCCGGACAGATCACTTTGCAGATCAAGCCGTCAGCAAGTGAGGTGGGCAAGTCCGTGACCGGATTCGTCTATATCGATACTTTCAACTCGATTGTCGGTACGGGTGATGAAGTTGTAAGGATTCCTTACACCTACACAGTAGTTAAGTAATCCTCACTCAACGCGCCGGGCCCCGCAGCCTTATACTCCTGCGGGGCCTCAGGCTTTTGGGTAGGGGATCGACCATGCGACGGATAGCTTTCGCCAGCCTTTCACTAGCGCTTGCCATGGGTGCACAGGCGCAAACACCGGAGCCGAGCGAGGCGCCGGAAATCCAGGCCGTGATTGGCGCGCCGTTCAGCGATACGGCTGTCGAAGAGACCACCCGCGTCATGCAGGATGGAACTCGCTTCGTTCACAGCCTCACAACCCGTCACTACCGCAGCGGCCAGGGAAGCGTGCGCTCAGAACGGGAGGTGCCGATACCCGGCTCGAGCGACGAGCCGCACACGATTGTCACCATTAACAATAAGGTCACAGGCGAGTTGGATTCGCTGTTTCCGAGCGGCAAGATGGCCAGTGTGATGCAACGAACCGCGATGAAAGTCGTAGACACGCCCGTGACGCTCCCGGAAATTCGAACTACCTTCGCGGGAATGCGCATCGGACCCAAGGATCCAGGTTGGTCAGCACCCGTTTCCCTTGGTGAGAAGACTCTCGACGGCGTCCACGTCGTTGGCAGCCAGCGCGTCTACACAGTCGCTGCAGGCAAGGTCGGTAACTCGAAAGCCGTGACGGTGACGGTCCAACAGTGGTCGAGCCCGGAGTTGGGCATCATTGTTGATAAGTTGGTGAGCTCCACCACGGGCGGGGAATTCCACTACCACCTGACACAGCTCACGCAGGCGGAGCCGGACGCGTCGCTATTCACCGTGCCGGCGGACTACAAAAAGATCCTGGTCAAGCGGAATGCCGCAAACGGTGTCGAGGTGGAAACTGCTTCCACCCCGACCACCGCCAATCGATAGGCGCCTTGCAGCCCTAAGCGTTCGCGGCCTTCTGGCGCACCGGCAGCTTCCAGTTCGGCCGGATGAAGTGGCAGGTGTAGCCGTCCGGGATGCGCTCCAGGTAGTCCTGGTGCTCAGGCTCGGCCTCCCAGAAGTCCCCGGCGGGCGTTACTTCGGTGACCACCTTGCCCGGCCACAATCCTGAGGCCTGAACGTCCGCAATCGTGTCCTCGGCAACTGCTTCCTGCTCGGGGCTGGTGTAGAAAATCGCCGACCGGTAGCTCAGCCCCCGATCGTTGCCCTGGCGGTTGAGAGTCGTGGGATCGTGGATCTGGAAGAAAAACTCCAGTAACTGCCGGAAGCTGATCTGGTTGGGATTGAAGATGATCTCAATAGCCTCGGCATGGGTGCCGTGGTTGCGGTAGGTGGCATTCTTGACGTCCCCGCCCGAATAGCCGACCCGCGAGGAGATCACGCCCGGGAGCTTGCGGACCAGGTCCTGGACGCCCCAGAAGCAGCCGCCGGCGAGAATTGCACGTTCCGTGGATGGGGTGGTCACTGGGGAGCCTCCTGAAATGAGCCGATTGGGATGGTGTGGCCGGTAATCTGGGCCCGGATCCGCCGGCGTTCAAGTGGCCGAGAACGGCTCGGGCACCACGAGCTGCGGAAAGCCGGGGTAGTGCCAGCTGTGGTCCCCGTCGTGATTGGCCATCCCCGGCTTGGTTAGTACTCCCCGCGGCGCCACGAAGCTGCTGATGGTCCGCTTCGGCACCTCGTGCCAGGCGATGTTGAATGCGCACAGCTTTGGAAAGAACTGCAGCTCGCTGTAGGGGAGCTGATCGTGGATCCACCAGGCGATGGACTGCCAGGTCGTTTTGGGCCCCAGCCGATTTATCGGCCCCAGCCGATCCACCAGCCAGGGGATGACAATCGTCGTCATCGCCCCCAGGTGCCCCCCTGAATCCCGCTCATCCCAGATATGCCGCGCGCGATCCCGCTCGTTTGAGGCACAACTCAGGTTGTGAGCGTTGCCGAAGCCGTTGACTTGCGCGGATCGGTAGGCGGAGCGGATGGCTATGCGCCCGAAGGTGGCCTGCAGCGGCTCGAGGAGCTCGGTGCACAGGTGGCGGCCTGCCTGAATCGCAAGATCCGGGTTGGCAGGCAGGTTGCGCATGCCCTGAATGGCCGCGATCTCACTGAAGAGGAAATCGCGCATGAAAAAGGTTCGCGACAGGCGGGTCCGACCGAAGGCTTCCGCGCCTCGCACCGTTTGGGGTGGTCTCATGACTGGCGACTGTAAGATACCGCTGTGACTGAAATAAACCCGGATCTTGCGGTGTTCGAGGGCTTGGTTGAGCGCGTGACCGCAGACCCGTCCGCCTTTCCCAACTCAGCGGCGGTGGCCCGCAGCGCAGCCATCACCGTCAAGAAACTCGATGCGCTGCTGAGCGACCACGCTCATCTCACGTCGCAGTCGTGGCTGCGACGGCTGCGCATTCGAAAGGCGGCTGTCGCGCTGCTGGCAACGCGCCGCAAGCCAGCCGAAATCGCCGCCGATTCCGGCTATGAGCACGAGGCGCGATTCGAGGCGGAATTTCTGGATGAGATGCGGATGACGCCGGCGGCCTATCGGGCTCTGGGCCGCGCGCAGTCATTTCAGATCCCGCTGCCGGCCGGCTATCGGGCCGGTGAGGTGCTCGCGTATCACGCGCGGGATCCTGAAGGTCTCACGGAGCGATCTGAAGGCAATCAGATCTGGAAGGCGCTGCCGACCGCCGACGGGCCCGTGGTGATGCACCTGACGCTCGACTCTGCACAGGCGTCCCCGCTGGGGATGGCGTCCGTACGAGTCCACTCCGATCGGCGCATCGGCGCCGCGAGCATGGCGGCGCTCCACAACGATGCTTTGCATATGTTGGGCCTGGTCAATCAGATCGAGCAGTTTGAGCGGCAACACTCCGCGTTCGTCAAACCGCGCCGGGGGCTGCGTTTGCCGCTCATTCCGCGCGGCTTTGATGCGTTGTGTTGGGCAATCACCGGCCAACAGATCAATCTGAGTTTCGCGGGCGCGTTGCGCCGGGCGCTGATCGGGCTCGCCGGCGAGAAGGTTGGAAACATGATTACGCATCCAACTGCGCAGGCGCTCGCCAATGTCGGCGTGCCCGCCCTGACTGCCTTGCGTTATTCCGGCTCCAAGGCACGTTACCTGATTGACGCGGCAGGGGCGGTGGCCAGCGGGGAGTTGGATATTGAAAATATCACGCTGGGGTCGGCGGTCGCCGCCGAAGCCGCACTGCTCGCGCAACGGGGCGTTGGGATCTGGACGGCCCGCTATGTGTTGATGCGACGCGGCTTTGCGGACTCGGCGCCCGTCGGCGATAGCGCGTTGGCCACCGCTTTGCAGAGAGTGCACGAATTGCCTGAGCGGCCGGATGCCCGGGGTACCGAACGTCTCATGAGTCGTTTTGCGCCCAATCGCAGCCTGGCCAGCATGCATTTGTGGACGTTGTTGAAGGAACCACGTCAGGTGTAGGCTGAGCACCACATTCAGGTGCAGCGGGGGGAACAGCAACATGGGCTCAATACGCATCGAGACCACCGATTCCGTAGCGACGATCACGCTGCAGGCGGCCAAAACCCGCAATGCCATCGACGTCACGATGGTGCGCGAAATGCACCGCGTGCTCGACCATATCCAGAAAGAGGGCCCCGCCATCCGGGCGTTGGTTTTGACCGGCAGCGACAGTGTTTTCTGCAGCGGTGTTGACCTGCATTCGGTGGATCTGAGCACCCCGGAAGCGCGCCAGTCCGCGCACCTGGAATTGCGCAAATTCATGGACCCGTTGATGATGCGCTTCAGTGAGCTGCGTCACCCGATGGTTGCCGCGGTCAACGGTGCCGCCGCGGGTGCCGGAATGAGCCTCGCGTTGGCAGCCGACATCATTGTCGTTGCCGAGGACGCCTATTTCTGGCCGTCGTTTGCGCGCGTCGGGCTCGTGCCCGACGCCGGTGTTACATTTCGCCTGGCGCGGCGAATCGGCGGCGGCCGCTCGCTGTCGGCGTTGCTGCTGGCGGAAAAGATCAGCGCCAGCCAGGCCCTGGAATGGGGCCTTGCCTACTCGATTACTCCCACGGCAGACGTGCTCACTACATCGCAGGAGATCGCGCACCGGCTCGCAGCAGGCCCGCGCTCCGTGCTGGCGCAGATTCGCCAACTCAGTGCATCGACGTTTGATCATTCGTTGGCGGAGCAACTGCGCGCCGAGCGCAGCGCCCAGGAGCGGGTTTTGACGGCGCACGAGTGTGTTGAAGGCGTGCGCGCGTTCTTTGAAAAGCGCGAGCCGGATTTTCATTGAAGTTGCTTTCGCAACATCCGGCGGCGCAACCTGTGGCGCCGCCGTAGCGCCCGGGTCACAAAGATTTACAACGTGACAGGAACGAGCATAGTATCAACGTTCATGTCACGTTCGGGAACACGCACGGCATAACACAAACGCGCGAGCCCGCTTCATAAACAAAAACTCGGGGAGACCATCATGCATGGCCGTAGGCTAGGGATTCCTTTTGCCAGCGTTTTGATACTGACGCTCACTGCAGGGGCTGCCGCGCCCAGTAGCGCGTACTCACCCGGCCCGCGACACAACGTGTCGAACTGGGTCGCCAAGGCCCAACGCATCGGCAGCGCATCCGACTCGAAGTCCGTGCGCTTCACGGTGTTTCTGGGCTTCCGCAACCAAACCCAACTGCAGTCCCTGATTGCGCAGCAGGCCAATCCGAACAGCGCGCAGTACGGCAAGTACCTGACGCCGGAGCAATTCCACGCGCAGTTCTCGCCGCCTGCGGCGGATGTCGCCAAGGTGCAAAGCGAGCTGAAGAAGCTGGGATTCAGCATCGACTTCGTGCCCGACAGCGGCCTGTTTGTCCAGGCGCGGGGCTCGGTAGCCCAGGTCAAATACCACTTCGGCGTGAGCCAGGAGCTGTATGCCTACAAGGGCAAGGTCATGCGCGCCAACGTCGAAACGCCGCGGCTGCCGGCCTCGATTGCGAACCTGGTGACGTATGTGGCCGGCCTCGACGATACCGCCGCATTGCGCCAGCCGAATCACGTTCGCCTGGGGATGCACCAGACTCTGAAGCCCAACAGCGGCGACGAAGCGGATCCGGATGCGCCGCCGCCGCCACAGGAGGGCATCAACAGCCCGGTCTGCAGCAGCTATTTCGGCGATCACACAGCGACACTGTCGACCGCGCCGAGTCCTTATTCAAAGACGCTGCCCTGGCTCGTCTGCGGCTATACGCCGCAACAGATCCGGCAGGCCTATGGGTCCGATGAGGTCAAACAGGACGGATCCGGCGTAACGGTCGGAATCGTCGACGTCTATGCATCGCCCACGATTGTGGATGATGTAAATCACTACTCCGCGAATCACAAGCTGCCGAAGCTCACCGCCAGGAACTTCAAGCAGTATGTGCCGGCCGGATTGTTTGATGTCCCTGCGGATGATCCTTGCGGTCCCCAGGGCTGGTACGGTGAGGAGACGCTCGACGTCGAAGCCGTGCATTCCGTGGCTCCGGGCGCGAAGATTATCTTCGGCGGTATCGAGTGCACCGATCCGGGCAACGCCGCGCTGTACGACTTCATCGACCATCGCCGTGCCGATATCGTCACCAACAGCTATGGATTCGGCGGCGAATCGCTGCCGGCGGACTTCATCCAGACGGAGAATCAGTACTTCATGCAGGCCGCTGCAGAAGGCATGAGCATTCTCTTCTCGACCGGTGATGACGGCGATCTGGTGGCGAGCAACGGAATCGCCTCCGGTTCGTGGGAGGCGACCAGCCCCTGGGTAACCGCGGTGGGCGGTACCAGTCTGGCACTTTATGACAAATCGGGAACCAAGGACGAGTGGGGCTGGGGCACCTATCGTGCGTATCTCAACGGTGCCACGGTTGCTGCGAATGGCAAGAAGATCACCACCAGCGGAGTGGCCGCGCCGTTCACCTTCTACTCAGGCTCCGGCGGTGGACCCAGCCTGGCGATGTTGGCGCCGTTCTATCAAGCGGACGTGCCGTACTCACTGTCGGGCTACACGACGCTGGAGGGTGGAGCGGTAGTGCCCCTCGAGGCTCCGCACCGAGTCACTCCGGACATTTCGATGGTCGGCGATCCGTACACTGGCTTTATCATCGGTGAGACCTTTGCCATCACCGGCGACCCGGTGCTCGATGTGGGTTGCGTGAAGCTTTCGAAGAAGTACGAGTATTGCGAAGAGAGCATCGGCGGCACGAGCCTCTCCTCGCCGCTGTTCGCGGGGGTTCTCGCGCTCGTGAACCAGGCTCGCTTCGACAAGCACAAGCATGCTGTTGGGTTTGTCAATCCGGCTCTGTATCTGCTGGGTGTGGGTGCTCCTGGCTCGACCTACGCACCGATCATCGACGTGCGTGCGCCGAAGACTCCTACTGCCGTGTTGCGCGGCTACCTGGGAGATCCCAACACCGTGCGCGTGGTGACGATCAACTCGGTACCTTCGGCTACAGATCCAACGAAGGTTGTCGAGGGCGTGGACACCTCATTCATGGTGACCCCTGGCTATGACAACGTGACGGGACTCGGCACGCCGAATGTACCCGCCATGATCAGGGCCTTTACGCTGTTCTGATCCTTCTGTCGCTCACGGCCCCGTCATGGAGCCGTGAGCGACATGTCGTAGGTGATTTTCACCGCGTCCCGTCGGGTTTCGGTGGTGAGTATTCGAAACTGACTCACCGTTACGGGCACTCCGACCGCGCTGATGGATTTGTCCTTCACCAGCGCCAGCAGATCAAAGCTGAATGCCTTGGGCAGTGCCTCCGGGGCAATCTGCTGAATGGCGTTGATTGCATCCCTCGATGCGCTGTCATCGACGCGATCGAAGCGGATGTCCTCCAGGGTCAGGGATGAACCTTTGCCAACCGGTCGGGCGGACAGGGTGACGTTGGAAGCCATGTCGGTGCCCGCACAGTTGTCCCCGATCTGAAGGCCGATGCGCGCGGACAAATGCGCGTTGAGGATCAGGCGACCGTCCGTGAGATGAGTTTTTGGATGGTCGAAATAGGCGTAGCACGGACCGTTGTCCACCAGATACCAGCGACCGTTCTGGTTGAATAGCTGCTCTGCGACGATTTTCTGAATTGAAGCCGGACCCAGGGACAAGTCGGATGCCGCCGCGGCGACGGCGGTCAAAGTGCTCAGAACAGGGAATGCGTAGCGGATCAATATAGGTACTCCAGTGATCTGGCATGCTGTTGCGATGATGGACCATAATCCGTATTCGCCGCCGCGGACGGAAGTCGCCGAATTCGCCGCCCCGCAGGAGGCAGGCCCACGTCCCAGGCAAGTTACCTGGGCGGTGCAATGCCTGTGGCTCGACCTCCTTCTCAGCGTTGCGCAAGCCTCGAGGGGCCCGTTCAGCTGGCAGCCCGAGGAGGGCGAAACTCTCCTGTACTTCATGCTCGCCTTTGCGGCTGTGTTGTTCTCGGCCCAGACATTCGTCATCTTTAAGCTGGGAGCCCGCCGCAGTTGGGCGCGGTACGTCTTCCTGGTCACGACGATCCTGAGCGTGATCCAGTACCTGCGGAGTTTGCCGCAGGAGTGGCTGGCAGATCACCTGAATGTGGGTCTGAATGCACTTGAGCTCGTGCTGGATAGCACCGCGCTGTTCCTGGTCTTTACCGGCCCGGGCAAGGAATGGTTCAAGAAGCGCCTGGCCGGTTAAAATGGCCGCATGGCACACGACCACGACCACGATGACGGGCACAGCGAGCTGAGTGACATGGAGCTCCATGTCCGCGCCTTGCGGACGGTGCTGGAGCAGAAGGGCTACATCGATCCGGCGGCCCTGGATGTCCTGATTGATACCTACGAGACGAAAATAGGGCCGCGCAATGGTGCGCGGGTCGTCGCGAGGTCCTGGAAGGACGAAGCTTACCGGAAGTGGTTGTTATCCGATGCGACTGCAGCCATTGCCTCACTCGGTTACCACGGGCGACAGGGCGAGATGATCGTCGCCGTGGAGAACACCGCGTCGGTTCACAACCTGGTGGTGTGTACGCTCTGCAGTTGCTATCCGTGGCCTGTCCTCGGGCTGCCACCTACCTGGTACAAGAGCGCGCCCTATAGGGCGCGTGCGGTGAAAGATCCGCGTGGGGTGCTCGCTGACTTTGGCGTGCAGTTGCCGGAGTCGGTGGCGATCCGAGTGTGGGATTCAACTTCCGAAGTGCGTTATCTAGTGGTGCCTCAGCGTCCCACGGACAGTGAGCATCTGAGCGAAGAACAACTGGCTGATTGGGTCACACGCGATTCCATGATTGGAACGGGGCTGGCGAAGGCACCTGCGCCGTGACTTACCAATCGCATGCCGATGTGGGTGGCCAGGAAGGATATGGTTCCGTTACGCCCGAGCCCGAGGGCGAGTTGTTCCATGCCGATTGGGAGCGGCTGGCCCTGGCGATAACACTCGCTATGGGTGCCACCGGCACGTGGAGTATCGATGAAAGCCGGAGTGTGCGCGAAACCTTTCCGGACTATCACTCGCTGACCTACTACCAGCTTTGGATTCGGGGTCTCATCGCTTTGCTCGAGAGATATGACCTGGTGGGCGAGGACGAGGTCGCCGCGGGTCGAATGCTCCACGCTGCACGGACTGTGAAGCGGGTGTTGCGCGCCGCAGATGTGCCCGCAGTGTTGGCGAAAGGGGCACCGACGTTGCGGCCGGCTGAATCGACCGCGCTGTTCGCCGTGGGCGATCACGTCAAGACGCGCTCGGGCGGCGTAGACCATCACACCCGGTTGCCTGCGTATGCTCGAGGGAAGAGTGGGCGCATTACGGCGGTGTATGGTCCGCACGTGTTTGCCGATGCGCAGGCGCAAGGGCAAGGTGAGCAACCGCAGTGGCTTTATAACGTGACGTTCACCGCACGCGAGTTGTGGGGCGAGGAGGGTGACGAGACCTCCACTGTGTCGATTGACGCGTGGGAGTCCTATTTGGAGCGGGCGCCTTGACAGATGAACCTGTCTTCCGCGAGCCGTGGGAGGCACAGGCTTTCGCCATGACCGTGCTGCTCCACGAGCGTGGGCTGTTCACCTGGGGTGAATGGGCTGAGGTATTAGGCGCGAAAATCGCCGCTTCTTCCGAAACATCCTATTACCAACATTGGCTCGCCGCCCTGGAAACCCTCGTGGCCGCGAAGGGCGCCAGCTCGCCCGACGAGCTGACTCGCTTCCAGCGAGCCTGGCAGCACGCGGCCCATCGTACCCCGCACGGCCAGTCCATCGACCTGCAATCACAGGACCTCGAGGGCTGATGCGCGCGGCCACCAAGGCGCTGCTGGCCGTAGCTCTGTGTTGGAATACCGCATACTCCCAGGATCCGGATTGGAAGCTGACGCTGGGCGAATACACATATACCGGCTACGCCGGTACCGACACCAACCTCCGTTGGCGAGCCCATGACACCAGCGCATGGGTTGGTGTCTACACCGACCGCGTGTTCGGAACACAGGGCCGCACCGGCGCTGACACCTCGATCAGCCTCACTGATTACCTCCAGTTGCAACCCTCATTGCAACTGGCCACCCGCGGCTTTGTAGGCGGCAGCTTGAACATCCAGGTAGGAGGTCCCTGGTACGCCATCGCAGGCCTCGGTCGCACGGACTCGCGACCCTACTTCAATCTGAACTTTGACCCCAACGACGCGGTCACCCTCGGAGTAGGGCACCAGTCCGATACCTCCGCCAACTACTCCGTGTTTGTCGTGGCGGCCAATCGCTTTCGCACCCAACAGCGCGATTGGCACGCCAACCTCAAAATCCCGGTTGGCGATATGCACGGGACGTTCGACGTACTTCGCAAAAGCGGCCTGAGTGATGCCGGTTACATCAAGGCGTGGGGTTTCAGTGCCAACTGGGACTGGCCGCGTTGGTTTGCGCGGGTGGCGTACGACCCGTACCAGAACTTCTCTGCCCAGAATGCGTGGCGATTTGCCGGCGGAATGCGCTTCTAAGGCAGCGGCACGGTGTGTGCGCCGTCGGCAGACAGCCGCACGCCATGCCCGATTGAATAGTAGTACCCGGCCTCGGCGACAAAGATATGGGCCGCGATCTTCAACCCCTGCGGTTTATCCAACGATCCGGCTGCGATGGAGACGCGCTCACCGCCCACTTCCTCAAAGAACAGCGAAGACCCGCATTCACTGCAGAAGCCACGGCGGAATCCGGGCACGGCGACAAACCACTTCAGCGTGTCGCTCCTGGGCATGCTGAATGCGCTGCGCCGGCAGGCGGTCGCGGCGACAAAGTGGCCGCTCGTACGCCGGCATTGCTCGCAGTGGCACGCAATTATGTCCCGCAACGGGCCGCGCACTTCGTACCGCACACCCCCGCATGCACATCCACCCGTGACGACGCTCATGCGCTAAAATATCACCACTTCAGGAAGGAAGGTCAATGGCAATGGTCGATATGAAACACGATGCGCCCCTCGATCTTTCAGCCTTCGACACGGCGGAGCCGCAACCGGCTGCCGCGCAGTCGGTTGCAGTATCGCCGCAGTCCGCGGACACCCGGCTCGTCCCGCAACCACGGCCCGAACGCCTGGTTGAGGTCAACAAGCTCAGCCCTGAAGAGTTGGCAGCCGCGCAGGCGTCGGCCGCCAAACTCGATTTCCGCAACACCCGCACACTTCTCGAGCATTGTGATGGCGTCCTGTCGGCCATTGCCCAGTCCTCCCGGCAGTTGTTGACCGGTGTCCGATTGGGCGACGCGGGTGAGGTCGGTCGGATTGCCGCGGCTGTCATTGATGGTGTGAAGATTCTTCGTATCCAGGACCTGATGGCGGAGGCTGCCGCGGGGCCGACCGAGCGGAAGGGCCTGGTTGGCAAGCTGTTGGGGTTCGCCGCGGATGCCCATTCGGCGTTCAAGGGTTTCATGGAGAATCGCAAGAAATTCCTCGATCTCATGGACGCCGAGCAGGCCAAGGCCCGTAAGACCAAGTCGGACCTCGCAGTCACCATCAGCCTGCTCGGTGAACAGGCGATGTCCATCCGCCGCAGCCTGCACAACCTGAAGATTGAGATCGCGGCCGGGCAGATCGCGCTCGATCGCGCCGAGGACGAATTGGAGGCGCTGCGGCTGCGTGCCGTGGAGAGCCGCGAGCCGGCTGAGGTCGCGGATGTGGTGGACTTCAGAGGCGCCATTGCCAACTTCCGCGGCAAGGTGGCCGAAATGCGCGAAGCCCTGGTGGGCTCCGCCATGCTCATCCCTATCATCGGCCAGACGAAGCAGGCCGCCGAAACGCGGATGATGAAAATCTCCAACGGCATGCTGATCGTCATTCCACGCCTCATGGCAGTTGCCAGCCAGGCCGTTGTGCACGTTGAAATCAAACACGCGGCCGACCAGTCGGCGAAGCTGGATGAGGCCAATCGGCAGATCACCCTGCTCGCCGCGAAGGGCGCGCATGAGGCGGCGACTTCCGCGGCCCGCAGCCTCGGGGGCGACCAACGTAACATTGAAGTGCTGGCGCAGGTGGCGGACGAGGCGATCAGGACGATGAACGAAGTCATCGACATTGAACGGGAAGTGGCGGCCGGTGATCGCGATCGAGAGGCCAAATTGGCGGCGGTCAAGGACCGGCTGGTAAAGGGCATGCAAGGTGTCAACGCACGCGCGATTGAGAAGGCACCTAACACGTGAGCAGCTCCATGGCGCCATCCGGCAACTTCGAGTTGCAGGCGGCATGGCTGCGCCGGTTCAACTCCGATGCGGCCAGCAACCTGCGGGCTTTTGCCCTGTTCCTGCGCGAGGCCCTGCCGGATCTCGTGACGGTTCAGGAGTCCAGGGGCCTGTTCTCCAGGACCGCGAAGACCACCGGAGTGACCATCGAGTTGGGTGACTGCCGCTACATCCTGCAGCTCGCCAATGGCCGTCTGCAGGCCAGTATTGCCATGGTCGTGCGCGGTATCACGCTCAACACCCGTAAAGTGGATCCGGGCGAGTGGTTTGCGAAATTGCATGAAGCCACGCAGGCGGCTTCCGAGCACGCGCGCAGCTTCAGTCAATCCCTCGATCGCTTCATGGCCGGCTGACCGTGGGATTCTTCGATCGGTTCACCGGCGGACCCCCGAGCGAGGCCTCCGCCAAGCGGCAGGAAGAGATCCTGTTCGCGATACGCACCGATGGGTGTCCTAAAAGTACCCAGCGGCGATTGTTGGGCGTGCGCTCCGGCGCGCTGCCCTGGATTGCAACCCTGACACCCGCCGAGCTGTTGATCACCCGTTCGCACGGATTCAGACCGATTTCCGCAGTTTCGGCGACCTGTTGGATGCACTACGGCTGGTCGTGGACCTTAGGCCACGAGCAGGGCTGGCAGACCGCCCTCAATCGACTGCGCGAGGAGGCCCGCGCTGCGGGTGCCAATGCGGTGCTCGATGTGAAGATGCGGACTATCCCTCTCCACGTTGAGGAGAGTATGGACTTCACGCTGACAGGTACAGCGGTGTATGTCGAAGGACTGCCTTCGGGCAACGAACCGGTTGTAGCCACGGTTCCTGCGTTGGAGTTCGTCAAGCTGCTGGAGGCGGATGTGGTTCCGACAGGGATTGCAGTCGGTGCCCACTTCGAGTGGATGTACGACTGGCGCGGTACTGCCGACCCGCGGTGGTCGTACGTCAACACAGAGGCCGTTCAGTTGTCTCAGTTGTGGGAATGGGTTCGACGCAAAGCCCACGAGAACCTTCGCATCAATGTGCGCGGTCAGGGAAACGGAGTCCTCGCTCACGTCAATTTCAGCCAGATGTTCGAAGGCGAGGAGGCCGAGCGAAAACGATATCTCGCCCGGCACATCGTGATCGCAACAACAGTCGACGCCCGGCGCGGCGCACAGTTTCCACACGATGTGACCATCGTAGTCGACATGCATGCCGGCAAGACGCCGCTGACAGGAACAACACGACATCACCAGTCGTACCAGATGAACGACGAAGAGGGAGGAATCTGAGCATGACGATCGAGTTGCCGCCGCATGCGCGGGACCGCTTGAAGGGATTGCGTACCGCAGCTCATCCCAAAGGCGTGTTCACTTCCGATTTCAGTGTCAACGAGTTTCTGCTGGTGCGCAAAGCCGGCTTCGAGCCCATCGGTCTGTGCGTGGGTTCGTGCGTCTATCATGTCGGGATTCAATACACAGCCTGGAGCAGAAACCAGGAGTTGCAGGTCCTGTCGGATGCGATGTACAAGGCGCGGGAGTTGGCCCTCTCACGGATGCGCGCCGAGGCGGCCGCCATGGGCGCGGATGGCATCGTGGGCGTCAAGCTGACCATCAAACGCCTGGAGTGGGATGACAAACTCCTGGAGTTCATCGCGATCGGTACCGGGGTCGTCCACGGCGTCGGTCTCAAGGGATTTCGTGCGCACGATGGCGGACCTTTCACCTCCGACCTGTCAGGACAGGACTTCTGGTCGCTGCTGCACGCCGGCTATCGCCCGGTGGAAATGGTCATGGGCTCCTGTGTCTACCACGTCGCGCATCGCGGCATTCTCAGCAGCCTGGGCAGCGTCGGTCGCAACGTGGAGCTCGAAAACTTCACCACCGCCATGTACGAAGCGCGTGAGATTGCCATCGACCGGATGCAGGCTGAAGCCGCGGCCGCCAAGGCGGAGGGCGTGGTCGGTGTTGATATCCACGAGGGCAATCATGCGTGGCAGTCGCATGTGATCGAATTCTTTGCCATCGGCACGGCCGTGTTGCCGCTGGAAAAGGAAATCGCACCGGAGAAGATCCCCGACCCGATCATGGTGTTGTCGGTTAACGACTAAAGAAACTGTGGGCAGCCTGCGATTCCCGGCTCGAGGCTGTCAATCAACACCTCACGGCGCAGAATGGCGAACGAGCGGTCGGTCGCGCGCAATCGATCGCGCCGCTCGGCGCTCCACGCCGAATTGGCAGAGCCTTCGTGACTGATGTGCATCACCCGAAGGTAGCTCACCACGTCGTATTCATTGCGGCAGTGCGCAAATGACACGCTGACATTGGTTACAAACCGCCGCGTCGACGGCAGGTTCGCAATTTGCAGCTGCCTCCCGGTCCGCTGCAGCAGCGCGTCCCGCCCGCTATCAACATATTCTGACGCACCGCAGTGATCGTGCTGGCGCTGCCCGAAGCAGTTGCACACGCTGTAGGTGATGTCGCGGGAGAGAAGAGTGGACCACTGATCGAAGCAACGGTGATCCAATAGGAGTGCTTCGTAAATGAGAAACTGCTGAATTTCCGAATAAACCTGTGGATTCACAGGCATGAACGGCTGTGGCTTCCACGGTTTGGGTTGAATAGCCGCGACAGCTTGCTGCATCGAAATCACCCCCGGTCCTGACGGACTCTTCATCAGAATGTAACAGTGACTGCGGCAACTCGCTACTATCGCTAGCGCTGATAGCAGCTATTTAGGAGACCGATACATTGACCCTGTCACAGAGCGGATGATATCGTTTACATCAGCATGACAGGGGGCGATATGATCCGGCGCGGCATTTCCATCTACAGCTTTCAGGAAAAGTACTACCGCGGCGAGATGTCACTGGAAGACTGCCTGGCGACCACGGCCAGGATGGGTATCCGCGGCTTTGAGATGCTGTCGGACCAGATGCTCCCGGGTTACCCGAGCATCCAATACAACCTGTCGGATGAGTTCCTGGACTCATGGCGCGGCTGGCTGGAGCAGTACTGCGTCGAGCCGATCGCCTTCGATGTCTACGGCGAGACCAAGCTCTACAAGAACCGCAAGGTCACCAACACCGAGCTCGTCTCGGAGCTGCGTGAGTTGCTGAAAACTGCGCAGGCCCTCGGCTTCAGGATTCTGCGCCTCACCTTCCACCTGCCGGTTGAAGTGGTTGAGATGATGATTCCGTACGCGGAAGAGGTCGGCATCCAGCTGGCGATCGAAGTGCACGCGCCCCATCTCCTGACCGGCGAATGGGTGCAAAAGAACATCGAGCTGGCGCAGCGCAAGAATACGAAGAACCTGGGAATCATGCCGGACCTGGGCATTTTCTGTAAGAACATCCCGCACCTGGTCATCGATGAGGCGCTGCGTGAAGGGGCAACACCCCGGGTCGTCGACTACCTGAGCAAGGTCTATCACGAGCGCCCGGTCCCGGCAGACCTCATGGAAAAGATCGACGCGCTGGGTGCCAACGATGTGGATCGTTGGTTGGCCTTGCGTATCAAGATCGGAGTGTGGACATGGCACGACCCGCAGCACCTGCGGGACTACATGCCGTACACCTACCACATCCATGGCAAGTTCTATGAGATGAATTCCAACCTGGTCGAGCCGGAAGTGGCGTATGAGCAGATCATGCCGACGCTGATCGAGGCCGGCTACAACGGTTACATCATGAGCGAGTACGAAGGCCAACGACTCACTCACGGCGTCGACATGGGTTACGACGAAGTCGAGCAGGTGCGGCGTCACCAAGCCATGTTGGCCAACTACCTGGAGCAGTGAGTCGCATATGGCGAAGGGCAATGTATTCGGGTACGGCAGCTACATGATCTGCGACGATGGCTTCCGCAACATCGAGGAGAATGGCCGGCGTACCGGGTTTCAGCTGCACATGCGCCTTGCAAACTACCGTGGGTATCTGCTCTCGCAGATCGAAGACATCCGCATCAGCGTGGATGGCGAGGCGATTGCTCGCGAGGACATCCGGTTCTCCATCGGCGGCAAGACGTACACGCTGGATGAGATGGAAGAGGTGGTTGATAATCGGTGGGAGTTGCGGCAGGTTGCGACGGTGACTTGTCTGAAACCCGGTGGACTCGCGGCGGGTGAGCACGAAATCAGCGCCGAGGAGCACATCCGGGCTTCGTATATTCCCATGGTGGCGGTCGCTCAGCTCACTCGCACACTGCGGCTCGACTAGAGCCGTACGACACCTGAGGGGCCAAAATCCCCCACTCGATCTCCCAGAGTTGCCGTGGGCCCTGCCGTGAGGTTAGGGTAGCTCCGAACGGATCCCAACGGCGATGCCGACGAACTCTGAGTCCCGCACGGAAGTCTTCACCCAGCTCTTTGCCGAGAGCCGGCAGGCTTTACTCAGTTATATCCGCCGCTTTGTCGGGTCGAAAGAGACTGCCAAGGAAATCGTCCAGGAGGCGTTCCTGCGGACGTACCGGCAGGGTGAGTCGGTCACGACACTGCGTGCGTTCCTGTTCTCCACGGCCCGCAACCTCGCTGCTAACGAGTACCGCCATCGAAGAACGGTAGAGCGGGACGCACAAGCCAACCTCGAGGAATACAGAGCCAACGACGAGTGCGAGTCGCTGGAGTCGGGGTTGATCCGGGACGAACGGAATCGGCTCGTCCAGGAAGCCATAGACCGCCTGCCGCCGCAATGTCGCGCCGCCTTCACCTTACGCATCTTCCATGAGTGCTCATACAAGGAAGTGGCGGAACGACTGGGTATCTCGGTCAAGACCGTTGAGAAGCACATCTCGCGTGCGATCCGGGAAACGAACAGCTATTTGAAGGGTCGGTACAGCGTGCCGAGGCAGCAGCGTCATGGGTGATATCCACCGACTGCCGGACCTGGCTACAACCGAACGTGAGGCGGCCGACTGGTTCGCCCGGATGAACGCTGACGACGTCACGGCCGACGATCGCACCCGGTTTGAAGCTTGGCTGCAGGCCAGTGCCTTCCATGAGAAGGCCTACGCTGAGCTGTGCGGTACGTGGACCGAGCTCAGGAAGGCGGGGCCACTGGTGCGGGCGGTCAGCTTCGGTCAGGCAATGAATGCCGCGGCGGCGCCCGGGCGGCCCAGGCGCTGGCTCGCAGGAGCCATCGCGGCGGCGGTGAGCGTGATTGCGCTGGCTGCGGGTTGGAACCTGTACAAGCAGAAGGAGACTTCCCGCTTCCAGACCGCGGTCGGCGAACAGGCCGCCGTGGCGCTCCCGGATGGGTCGTCGTTTGACCTCAATACCGACAGCCGGGTCCAGGTGAGCTATAGCAAGCGGGCTCGCGTGGTGTTCCTGGAGCGCGGTGAGGCGTTTTTCAAAGTAGCCCACGACCCGCAGCGACCGTTCTGGGTCCATGCGGGCGATCGTTGGGTCCGGGCAGTTGGAACGGCGTTCAACGTCTACCTGCGCCCGGCCGGAGCCGAGGTAACCGTCAGTGAGGGGACGGTCAACGTTGTGAACTCGACAACGGAGACTCCGCCTACAGACCTGAAGCCTGTCGCCGCCGTGACTGCCGGTGAGCAGGCCGATCCGCAAGGCCATGCCGAAATCATCCGCTCGCTCAACTCAGCGCAACTCAGCCGTCTGCTCGCCTGGAGAAAGAGCACCCTGTACTTCCAGGACGAGCCGCTCGGGGACGTCGTCAACGAGCTCATGCGCTACACAACCTTGAAGATCGAGATCGTGGATGACTCGCTGCGCAACCTGCCGGTGGGTGGTACGTTCCAGGCGAGCCCGGAAGGCGCGGAAGCGCTACTGACGACGCTGCAGGATGGATTCGGGACTCAGATTCGCCGCGCCGACCCGGGGCATGTGTATATCGAGGGACCGGCACAACAGTAGCCGAGCCAATCCAGCGAAGAGTGCGCACGCTACTAATCCCACCAGGCCGGCCCGCTTCACTATGACTATGACGATGGGGGCGGGCTCCTCTCGCAACGGGTGAGTCATGCTGCCTCCCCCTTACTCGAATTTCGTCAGCGTCGTCGTGACCCGCTGATCCTTGACCAGCTCGCGTTTTCCCGCCGCCGCCTTGATCAACCGGTGCGAGCTGCGGATGGCGGATTCAACCTGCGATGTGTGCTCGTGTGACACCTTGTTGCTGATGAGCACCGCGAGAACCAGCAGAACCACGATGTTGAATATCGTTATTGCACTGATTCTGGGGAGTCGCGATGGGGTTGCCGTCTTCATGGGGCAACTGTGCCGCGCCTTTAGTCGCAGACCCAGTGCCCTTGGTCACCCGGGTGCAGTGTCTTTAGTCACATGGGAATTGTCCGATCATGCGCCGGCGGCAAGCGCGTCGGCGAGGCGTGGAAACCTGGGGCTGAACCCGAGGTCTTCGCGGATCCGGCGCCCGTCCAACAGTGCGTCGAAGGCCCGCGCTCTCTCGGCGTCGGAGCCGTTGGGCGGCGGTTCTCCTACTGACGCGAACAGCGTGGCGAGATCCGGAGCTTCGTCGTCTACGACGTTGTAGATGCGATGAGCGGGCGAAGGGGCATCGAGCAAAAGAGTGACTGCTTGCGCGACGTCGACGTGGTGGCCCAGTGACATTCGGTGTGTTGGAGGGAAGCCGCGCATCATGGGAACTACATCTTTGATATGCGGATCGCCGTCGCCGTAGACAAACGGCAGGCGAAGCACGCGCACGTCGAGACCTTCGATGCCGAGGAGGAAACGCTCGGCAGCGAGTTTGCTCACTGGATACGCTGCGGTAGGTGAGCAAGGGTTGTCCTCGTTGACGAGTTTGCCGCCAGTGGAGCCGTACACCAACCCAGTGCTCGTGAATATAAATCGCCTCACAGAGGCGCCACGTGCGGCGTTGGCAAGACGTTGCGTGCCGAGATCGTTGACGGCGTGAGCTTGCTCGTCAGTAGCGCCGCGAAAGAACGCGGCACAGTGGATGACCACTTCAACATCGCGAACCGCCGCCTCCAGTGATTCGGCGTTCTGAAGGTCGCCCTCAATGAGCTCGATACCTTTCAGGTCAGTTGCACGGCCTCGCTCGCGCACGAGAGCACGGACCTGATTGCCACGCTGCGCCAGCCGTTTGGCCAGGCGGCTCCCGACTTTTCCGGTCGCACCGGTGATGAGTATTTTCATGTACACACCCTAGCCATCCCGCTCCGGCACGAATTGGAAGAATCGGACATAATCGCCACATGGATGGCAGCTCAGTGAACTTCAATCGCGTCGCCCCCGGCATTTCGGTGGGCTCCGCTGTCGCGGCGCTTTTCGTAGACGAGTACGACCGCGACCTGCCGCGCGTAGCTATCCCGCGTCCGGCGGTCCAAGTCGTCGTCCGCTTCGGGCCGGTGGCTCGGGATGGTCTCGATGTGCACGCGTTCGGTGTCCAACAAAGAGTACGTCGAAAATTCATCCGAGCAGGCCAGCGGGCCGTGATGGCAAGTCTTCATCCCGGTGTGGCCAAGGCGGTGCTCGGCGTTCCGGCTGATGCAATCGCGGGTCGCGTTCTCGATCTCGATGAGCTTTGGGGTAACGCCGCAACACGGCAACTCCTGGATCAACTCGCCACTGCGCGCTCTACGATCGACGCTGCCCGTATGTTGGAAAGCGCAATCACTGAACGCGCTGCGGATGCAAACCTCGCCAACTCCCGGCTCGTGCTGCGAGCCGCCGAGAGGCTGGCGAGCGCCAATGTGAGCACCGTCGCTGCCGACTTGGGCGTGAGCGAGCGGCATCTGCGTCGCGTATTCAGGGATGCAGTGGGTGTTAGTCCGAAGGAGTTCGCGAAGCTCGTCCGCTTTGATCGCGCGATAAGCGCGGCGCACGCGGACGTGCGCGCGAGTTGGGCGAGCATCGCCGCTGCAACCGGTTACTATGATCAAGCTCACCTCATCGGTGAGTTCCACTCGATCTGCGGCGTAACCCCTCGCGCGCTGCTCAGTGAGCTGCGTGGCTAGTGAGTGGCCAGTATCCGCCGGCACATTGCCTGATGATTCTCAATCATCTGGAAGGCATCCGCGTCTGAATACATGTGACCTTCCCACTCACTCGACATGTATCCCGTAAACCCGCCGTCACGGAACAACGGCAGCAGAGCAGGGTAGTCGATCGCTTCCTCGTTGCCTGCCGCATCAAACCCGAAGAACTTTCCGTGGATGTGCACCACTTCGGGCATCAGCTCCAGCCAGCTGCGCGGATCCTGCTTGCCGAACATCGGGAAAATCAGGCTCAGCTCGTTGAGTTGCACCTCATCAGCGCCGCTCGCACGAGCCTTCTCCTTGTATTGCATCATCCGTTTGAAGGCATCACCCTCGCTGTACCAGATCTCCATGGCCATGGAGATGAGACTCTCCGGCACGCCTTTGGCGCGGAAGAACTCCAGGAAACTGGGGGGTACTGTCTTCGCTGTGGAGCTGAAGTCCGGAATCCAACCGAGAAACGGCGAGCGCACCTTCGCATACATCTCACGGTATTTGAGGACATCCGGATGATTGGCATGCTGAGGCGCGTGGATTTCCAACCCCAACCTGACGTTGAGCTTTTCAGCCAGCGGCACCAGACGGCGGATCACTTCCGGGCCCGCGCCGTACTGATAACGCGCAACCGGGAATCCGAGCTTCGCTGCAGCACGAATCTGCGGCTCGTGATACGCCACCATCTCATCATCAGACATGACGCGCCCGCGGCGTATCTCCTGATCGGCGTTGATGGCAAGCGAGGTGGGCACGAGTTTGTGCTTTGCCACCAGCTCCTCGAACCGGTCTGCGAATTCATCGGTGATGACCGGGAAGCCGCGGATGCTCTGAAACCCGACAACCTCCAACCCCGGGCCGATGCCGCGCGCGGCGGTCTGCGCCAACAGGTCCTCAAAGCTGTAGCGACGGGACAGGTATTCGTTGGTGAGTGCGTATAGTGTCGTTCCGAGCTTCATATCAGCGCGCCTGCAGGTTTTTGCGATCGCGGGACACCCGCTTCAAGCCCCGGATGTAGGGGGGATACAGGTTGAGTGTCACGCTGACATCGTGCTCGCCGCCGCTGTGAGCCGCGGTCTCAACATTCAGGTAAGCCGAATCCAACACAAACCACACCTTGTCGACCTGGTCCGCCATGTCAGCCAGCGAGAAGGTGCGGCCCTCCAGCTCGAAGCTCACCTTGGACGGCTCGATCACCCGGCCGTCGATGGAGACTTCGCCCACCTCCACCGTTGATACCGGCAGGGAGCGATACCAGGGGAGGCGGACGTCGATGCGGTAGCCGGTGGGCGTTGCCCTGAGGCCGTTGTCACTGATGACGCGTGCGGTTTGCATGTGCGGAATGTAATCCATTACACGATGTGCTACAAGATAGGGGTGGGGCCGGCCAGGCCGTTGCGTGGGCCCCGCTCACCCCAGGGTGAGCAAAGGCTTATACTTGTGCATCGCGTCGTGGTCAGGCCACCTGCGTACGACGCTAAAAACGGACCCAACGATGCCTACGATTCACGATGTCGCCGCGCGCGCGGAAGTTTCGACTGCCACTGTCTCCCGAGTCTTGAGCAACCCCGAGAAGGTTTCTGAGGCGACCCGCCGCCGGGTGCTCAAAGCGGTGGATCAGCTCGGGTACTCGCCGAATGCGGCCGCCAAGAGCCTGCGGACTCTCACCACCCGCAAGCTTCTCGTCACGGTGCCCGACATTGCGAATCCGTTTTTCTCGCTGATCATCCAGGGCATCGAAGAGGCGGCGCTGCGCGAGGGTTACTCGGTCATGCTGGGCGACACTCACCACGATTCTCAACGCGAGGAACGTTATGGTGAAATGCTCCTGCGACGCGAGGTCGATGGCCTGATCTTTCTCGGCCACAGCATGAGCAAGTCCGTCGGCGCCCTGATGAAGAAAAGCCAGATGGCTCCCATCGTCAACGGGTGCGAGTACAGCCCCAACCTCGGCGTGCCCAGCGCGCATGTTGACAACGAGGCGGCTGCGTATGAAGCCATGAGTCACCTTTACGGACTCGGCCATCGTCAGATTGGCGTGCTCACCGGTCCATTGGCGAGTCCGTTGAGTCGCGATCGCCTACGCGGCGTGCAGGCGTGTGCGAAGGAGAACGGGGCGTCCAAGCAGGTGATGGTGGTGAATGGAGATTTCTCCATCGAATCCGGCATCGCGGGCGCTGCCCGTTTGTTTGCGCAGCAGACCCCGCCCACAGCGGTTTTCTGCTTCAACGATGAAATGGCGATCGGCGTATTGGATTACGCCAGTCGCGTGGGACGCTCGGTTCCGGAGTCTCTGTCAGTTATCGGATTTGACGATATTCGCTTCGCGCGTTACATGCGGCCCGCGCTGACAACTATCAGTCAGCCCATGCTGGACATCGGCCGCGAGACCGTGCGTTTGCTACTCGGAGTGTTGCAGGGCACTGTGACTACGCCCGTGTCGATTACGCTGCCGCACAAGTTGGAAATCCGATCCAGCACCGGCGCGCCGCCCCGCCCGCCGCGCTGACTCCCGCGACGCTGATCGCTCGACATTGGCGGTGTAATGGATTACATTCCGGCGGGTCAAAAAAGAGGCTGCTCGGCAGTAGAGCGATGCAAGATCCATACGTGATCATGAACACCGGGTTCAAGAACACGGTCGAGGGGGGGACGACGAGTGGCTATCAGCTCGACATCCGCATTCCCTACTACCGCAGTGTGTACCTGTCAGCCATTCATTCCCTGGATCTGTCGCTGGACGGTGCCACCGTCCCCCAACAGGACATCCGCATAGTCGTTGCCGGAAAAACCTTCACCATCGCCGAGATGTTTGAAGCCGACAGTGTGCGCTGGGGTTTCGGCGATCCCGCTACTTTGCTCGTGACCCACGCCGGTGGTTTGAAGCCCGGCATTCACACAGTCAAAGTCGGCATCGTGGTGCGCAAGTCCTATCTGCCGGCCACCGATCCCGAACACCTGTACGCTGATTTCCCCGGTCTGTGGGAAAACGGCAAGTATCACACCTACATCGAAGGCCCGACCGTCGTCACCCGCAAGATGACACTGGTTCAGTGAGGGGGAGCCCATGATTTCACGCAGAGAGTTTGTCGGTGGCGTCGCCGCCGCTGGTGCGCTTGCCGCGTCGTCAGCAACACTCGCCGCCGCCAAGAAGGCTGGTGGCACGGCCCCCGCCACCGGAGCTGGCAAGATCCGCCGCGGTGTTGCTACCTATTCGTACCAGGAAGAAGTCTTCGTCCACACGATGACGGTCGAAGACTGCATGCGCGAGATGTCGGATATTGGCGCGAAGCACTTCGAGCTCATTGCCGAGATGTTGGTCCCCAACTTCCCCAACCCCAGCACTCAATGGGTGGACCAGTGGCATGGTTGGATGGAGAAGTACGACCTGCATCCGGCCTGCTACACCCAGTTCATCGACAGCTTGCGCACCAAGACCCACGTCCTGAACGTGGAGGAGGGTGTCGAGTCGATGATGCGCGACATTCGTCTCGCCAAGCTCTTAGGTGTCCCCCGGATCCGGGCGCTCGTGGGCACGCCGATCGACATTCTCGAGGCCACCATCCCGCACCTCGAGAAAGAGGACATCTGGATGGGCGTGGAGATCCATTTCCCCATTCCCATCAAGGGCCACCTGGTCGAGCGGCTGCGCAAGCTCGCGGACCGGACCGACCATTTCGGCTTCGTGCCGGATTTCGGCATCTTCCAGAACAAACCCAATCCCTACAATCGCGACCGGATGATCCGCGACGGCGCGATCAGCGCCGATGCCGCGCACTTCGTGGAGAATTCCTGGGAGAACCAGGTTCCCAAGGACAAGGTGAAAGCCGACCTGGCGAAGATGTCAGCCGGTCCCGGGGCCATTGGCTTCACCGAGGTCACCTACATGATCCAGCCGCAGGATCCGCGTGACCTGCTGCCCTTCATCGCCAAGTGTCGCCACATCCACGGTAAGACCTGGGGTCTCACCGAGGACTGCGTGGATCCGGCGATCGACCTGACCCAGGTGATCCCGGTTCTGCAGAAAGGCGGTTACGATGGGGCCATCGCAACCGAATACGAAGGCCAGCGGATGGTGCAGGACGTGTATCCTTTCAGCTCAGTGGAGATGGTCCGCCGCCATCAGGTGATGTTGCGTCGGTTGTTGGGCGAGATCTGATCGGCCGCAAGGGGGCTGCGCAATGCCAGGATTGACGTCATGAAGGCCCGGCTGAGCTTGATGATGTTCCTGGAGTTCTTCATCTGGGGCGGCTGGTTCGTCACCATGGGGAGCTACCTGGGGGCCACGCTCTCCGCGAGCGGCTCGCAGATTGGACTCGCGTATGCCACTCAGTCCTGGGGCGCGATTATTGCGCCCTTCATTTTCGGCCTGATCGCTGACCGTTACTTCAATGCCGAGCGTGTCCTGGCAGTGACACACCTGGTAGGCGGCGTGTTGCTGTTGGCCGTTGCGCGGTCGGCTACGTTCTCCGCCTTCTATCCGCTGCTGCTCGTTTACATGATCCTTTACATGCCGACGCTCGCCCTGGTGAATGCAGTGGCCTTTCGCCAGTTGCGGGACCCGTCGCGCGAGTTTTCCAACATCCGGGTGTGGGGCACGGTCGGTTGGATCGTCGCCGGCCTGTGCATCAGCTTCGTTTTCGGCTGGGACTCCTCCGCGTCCATCTCCCAAGGAGCATTGCGCAATACGTTCGTGATGTGCGGAGTTGCCTCGTTGGTGCTGGGCTTTTACAGCCTCACGCTGCCGAAGACTCCTCCCGTCGCTGGGTCCAATCCGCAGTTGCGCGACGTCCTGGGATTAGAGGCTTTGCGCCTGCTCGCCAACCGCAACTTCCTGGTCTTCTTTGTCAGCTCCATCCTCATCTGCATTCCGTTGGCGTTCTACTATCAGAACGCCAACCAGTTCCTGACGGAGCTGCATGTCGCCAACGCCACCGGCAAGCAGACGCTCGGCCAGATGTCGGAAGTGTTGTTCATGCTGCTGATTCCCGTGTTCCTGAATCGCTTCGGGATGAAGACGACGCTGCTGGTGGGAATGCTGGCCTGGGCTGTGCGCTACACCCTGTTTGCGTTCGGCAATGCCGGAGATCTGGTGAGCCTGCTGCTGCTCGGTATTGCGCTGCACGGCGTGTGTTATGACTTTTTCTTTGTTTCCGGCCAGATCTACATCGATTCCAAGGCCGGCCCCCAGATCAAGAGCGCCGCCCAGGGGTTGATTACGCTTGCGACCTACGGCGCCGGCATGTTGATCGGCTTCTGGGCCGCCGGGAGAATCACCGACCTGTATGTGACGGGACCTGGTGCCCACGACTGGAAGTCCATCTGGCAATTCCCCGCGGCGTTCGCGGCGGTCATTTTCGTGTTGTTTGCGCTGGCGTTCCGCAACGAGAACGTGCGCTATGAGAAATCGTGAAACCTGAGAAAATCAAGTGGGCGCTGCTCGGCGGCGGAGCGGACTCACTCATCGGCATCGTCCATCGCATCGCCGCCGCCATGGGAGATGACTATCAACTGACCGGCGGTGTGTTCACCCACGACTTTGCGAGAGCTCGGCAGTTCGCGCAGGATCTCGGCCTCGATCCGGCGCGCACGTATGCGGATATCGATGCGCTGGTTGCGGCAGAGAGTGCGTTGCCTGCCGGCGAGCGTGTGAAGGTGGTGACCGTCGCCACGCCGAACTACCTGCATTACGCGATGGCCCGCAAGCTGATCGAGGCCGGCTTGCATGTTATTTGCGAAAAGCCGGTGACCTCCACGGCCGCCGAGGCCGAGACGCTGGCGCAACTGTTGAAGTCGCGTAAGCAGATTTTCGCGGTCGCGCACACGTACACCGGCTATCCGCTGGTCCGGCAGATGCGCGGCATGATTGCGGCCGGGCTGATCGGGGCCGTTCAGAAAGTCGATGTGCAGTACTACCAGGGATGGATCAACACGGTGATTCATGACCCCGCCAGGCGTAAGACGGTCTGGCGCCTGGATCCTCGGCAGAGCGGCCAGAGCAGTTGTATTGGTGACATTGGCGTACACGCCTTCAACCTGATCGAGTACACGACGGGGCTGCAGGTCGAACAGGCGCTGTCGGATATCGACACGCTTTATCCGGATAACACGCTCGATGTCGATGGGTCGGTGCTTCTGCGATTAGGGAAGGGCGTCAAGGGCGTGTTGTGCGCTAGCCAGATTGCGACGGCTGAAGAGAACGATCTGCGCATTGCCGTCTACGGGCGGACGGGTGGGTTGAAGTGGGGGCAGGAGAATCCCAACGAGTTGGTGTACCTGCAGGAAGGCAAACCGCTCACGGTGTTCAAGCCGGGGCACGATTTCAACCTGCCGGCGGCGCGGGAGGCTTCCAAGCTGCCGCCGGGGCATCCGGAAGGGTTTATTGATGCCATGGGCAACCTCTACCGGGGTGTGGCCAAGGCCATCAACGGGCAGCCCGTCGACCCAGGGGCATACCCCGGCATCGACGCCGGCGTCCGGGGGATGCGGTTTGTTGAGGCGGTGTTGAAGTCATCCCGCGGCGGGAATGTTTGGGTGAACGTGTAGGTTGAGGGCGGCCCGCCACCGCCCCGGTGCGGCGACGGTTGACCGCCGACCAGGGCGCGCGGACGCGACCGCCCGGACCGATGTCGGCGCGATGACCGCGCCGGTCCTGCGCCGATGCCAGGACACGCCGACCAGGGCCTCGGCGCCGGCCCTGCCATCATCGGCGCGGTGACGGGCCCCACGCTCAACTGCGGTAGGGTTCTCTGCCGAAGCCCTGCACGGCAATGCCCTGCGACCCCAACACATCGTGTTGGAGCGAATACATCGCCGCCGCCGCCTCATCAATAGCCCGCACAAACGCCAGCGAGCCCGCGAGGATCGGCGCCAGCCGCTCCTTGTCCTGCAGGCGCGCCTTCGGGTACTCGTGCTCCAGGACGAGCACCGTCTTCGCCGGGTCTATATCCAACAATTCACGAGCGGCCAACTGGTGGTCGAGCCAGTCTACCGTCCGGTTCTGCAGGTAAGCCAATGGATCGTGCCGTGCCGTACCCGGCAGCTCGTGCTCCGCAAACACCGTCTGCTTCTTCCAGGCGTTGACCTGGTCCGCGGGGTTGGTCGAAGGCTTCCCCTTGATCCAATCCCCACGCTGCATCGTCTGCCCGCCATAACCCCACGCGGAGATCCCACGCGAATCGATAACCTGTCCCTTCACGTGGAACCCGTCAATCAGGAACGCATAACCCTCGTCCTTCAAATACTGGAAGATGGAGCGACTATCCTGTCCCATCAGGATCGCATGTGAGGGGTCATAGTGAATCCGGAACTGATCACCCACCCCATGGCGCTCGCAGATCCGATGTAGCGCTATCCACGGTCCAGGCGCATACGCCAGGTTGTTGTGCCACCGGTCGAGCACGGTCCAACCCGGCATGGGGCAGTGCTCCACCCGGAACACCAGCCCGCGGGCCTTTGCCTCGGTCAGCAGCGGAATGAACTCCGTTTCGAACATCTCGAGATTGGCGTCCATCTCGAGGTCGGGATTGCGGCCTACAAAGCCGCATACGGCTTTAGTACCCAGCAACACCGCCGCATCGAACACGCGGAGCATGAACTCCTTCTTGCGGGACCGTGCCCCGGCATCCGCCGCCAACATATTGTCGAAGTAGCCGAGGTCCGACAGGCCCACGCCCGTCTGCTTCATCGCGGCAGCCACCCTCGTGGCGCGTGCTTTCGTGAACGGCTCGCGCAGGTCCAGGGTATTGGCGACCGGGTCCAGCAGGGCCTCCGCCGGTACATCCGCCCGACTCGGATGCAACGCCGCCGACAACTGAATGTTCGGACTGCCGATCTCGCGCGCGAACTGCAACCACTCCTCGATCGCAACATCGGGATCCGCATCCCGTTTGTCCCGCGCTGTCAATTCCTGCAACGCAGCCGTCAACAGACTCAACTGCATGATCCTGGGCCGAAATTGCTGTGCTGCCATGCCTCCATCGCCTCCTAAACTGACCGGGCTGAAATCACCGGATTACTGTAATCCATTACAGAATGTAATGGCTGATGGCCGGCAGCAGGCGTGCGCATTATGCTCGCGCGGGCTGCCGACCGGGATTCGTTGGTGCGAAAAATCACTGTATTTCACGCTGTTTTACGCTGCTTTGCCGCATGTGAAATTGTTGTAGTGAAAATGCCACGACAAATATTTTGCGTATCGCTGCGCCTGATTGTATAGTCCTTCGGCCGTGTAATCCATTACAAATGATGTTGGCACGGCGCGTTGTTCTGACACGAGGGGGTGTACGATCATGAAGCGTAGTTCCGTGGGTGCGGCTGTTGTAATTGCTCTGTGGGGCGTGCAGGCCGGGGCACAAACTGAAAACTCGGAAGCGCCGGCGGCGCCCGCTGAAGGCGGTCTCGCCGAAGTGGTGGTGACCGCGGAAAAGCGCGTCGAGTCCGAGCAGAAGACGCCGATCTCCATGAATGTCATTTCCGCCGCGGAAATCGCGCAGAAGGGCATTTCGGATTTCGCGTCGCTCGCGACCAACGATACCAGCGTCAACTTTTCCTCCAACGGCTCCGAAGGCTATCTGACCGTCCGCGGTGTCTCGAGCCACGACACCACGGAGATCGGCGACCCGGCCGTGCCGGTCGTCATCGACGGTTTCACCACGATCCGTCCCTACACACTGACCACCTCCCTCTACGACCTGCAACGTATCGAAGTGCTGCGCGGTCCGCAGGGCACTCTGTATGGACGCAATGCCGAGGGCGGCCTCGTCAACGTCATCAGCCAGAAGCCTACGAAGGAGTTCGGTGCGGGCGGCAGCGCGGAGCTGGGCAACTTCAACACCAACAACTTCACCGGTTACCTGAACCTGCCGGTGTTCGACAACCTGCAGCTCCGTGTTTCGGGATCCTCGCGCCGGCATGACGGCTATCGGACCATCACGGCCGCGGACTCGGTACCGGAATACAAGGCGGATGACGAGGATTCGCACTCCCTGCGCGTTCAGGCGAACTATACCCCGTTTGACAATTTCGATGCCTGGTTCCTGTTCCAGTCCACGCAGCTGGGCGGTGCCGGGTATGCCAGCGAGAACCTCCTCTTCAACCCCGGCCCGGTCGTGACGCCGCCCTGTCCTGTATACAATCCGACCTGCCTGCAGGACATCTCGCATGATCGCCCCAACCTGGGCGACCCGCGCCGGTTCCCGCTGTACGCCCAGTTGTCGCAGAACATCGACGACAAGGTCTACAAGTGGCAGTTCACTTACAGCGCGCTGCCCTTTGGAACGACCGTCACGTACCTCGGCGGCTACGACAACGTTCAGTGGCACCACCAGACACCGATCCCGACACTGCTGGGCGCGACCATCGATCAGCCGACGGTCTTCGTTCAGAACGAGTTTCCGAAGACCACCAACCACGAGTTGCGCTTCACTTCCGACACCAGCGGTCCGGTGCTCTGGCAGGCGGGTCTTTACTACTTCGAAGAGCGCAGCACGAACCTCAACAGCTACGGCCAGACCAATCCGGGCAGTGAGATTGCGGCCAATCTGCTGTCCTTCTTCTTCCCGCTGGTGGATACGAAGTCCCATGCCGCGTTCGGCCAGGCCTCATACATCATCAACGACGAGAACAAGATCACGGCCGGTGCCCGCTACAGCCGCGATACCAAGTCCCGCAACGGTACCTTCAACCTGGAGGCGTTCGGAATTTTCGGTCTCGATCAGGCCGGTTCGTCCGAGAGCAGCAAGACGACCTTCCATCTCGGTTACGACTGGACCCCGACCAATACAAATCTCGTGTACGCCAAGTTCGATACCGGCTACAAGCCGGGCGGCTTCACGACCTGTAATCCGTACGATCCGGAGAGCGTCAAGTCCTTCGAGGTGGGCTCGAAGAATCGCTTCGACAACAACCGCATCCAGGTGAATGTCGCGGGGTTCTATAACAAGTACGAGAATCAGCAGATCAGCGCGCTGAGCGCGAGCTGCGCGAGCGGCACGGTAGTGGTGAATGCCGGCTCGTCGAAGATCTACGGTTTCGAGGGCTCGGTCGATGCGCTGTTCACGGAAGCTGACAAGGTTGACCTCGGCCTCACGCTGTTGCATGCCCGGTTCGACGACTTCCTGGCATCGCCGACCAACGGCACCGCGGCTCTGGGCGCACTTGGCGCAGATCGCGTAGTCGGGTCCACTGCCAACGGCGTAACTGTCTATAACGACCAGCTCTCGGGCAACATGCTGCCGCAGGCCCCGAATGTGACCCTCGCCCTCGGTTATGAGCACACCTGGAAGGTGTCCGGCGACAACGGATTCAACTTCCGCGCGGAAGCCAAGTACCAGAGCAAGCAGTTCTTCGACTCGTTCAACTACAACGATTCGGAGCAGGAAGGCTATGCGACAATCAACGCCTATATCGGATACTCGACGCAGAAGTGGCGGGTGAACCTCTTCGGCCGCAACCTGGCCGACAAGGTGTACCTGGTCGATGCGGCCGAGATAACCACTGGCGGCGCACACACGTACCGTTATGGTTTCGGGGCTCCACGCACGTTCGGTATCCACTTCGAAGGCAATCTCTGACAGGAGCACCGCATGCTGCGCCGGGATTTCTTGAAAAGTTCGGCTGCAGCGGCGGGCGCCGCTGCCGTGGGCACCTCGGCCCTGTGGTCGAGGTTGGCCCGGGCAGCCGCGCATCGCCCGATCGGGTTGCAACTGTTCACAGTGATGGCGAACCTCGAACAGGATTTCGAGGGCACGCTGCAGACGGTTGCGCAGATTGGTTACAAGGAAGTCGAAACTATCGGCGCGTTTGGGCGCGATCCGCAGGTGGTGCGTGATCTGCTCGACAAATACGGGCTCGTGACACCGTCACAGCATCTCGTTCCCGGGAAGCTGTACGACCTGTTCAACCAGTTTGTCCAACACAAAGTCTCCGGGCCCGAGATCCAGAAGCTCTGGCAGCAGACCATGGCCATTGAGCGCATCAAACCCGTCGTCGAAGAGGGCATCGAGCGCGCGAAGATCCTCGGGCAGAAGTACATCTGCCTGCAGATCATCTGGCCGGAACAGATGGCCTCTCGCAAGCTCATGGACGAGTTCTGCAAGGGTTTGAACATTGCCGGCGAGTTGTGTGCCAAGGCCGGAATGGTCTTCAACTTCCATAATCACAGCGACGAGTTCAAGCCCATCAACGGCTATGTTCCGTACGACCTGATTGTGAAGAACACGGACCCGAAGACCGTCAAATTCGAAATGGACATGTATTGGATCTCGCACGCCGGCCAGGATCCGCTGAAGTACCTGGCGGACAACCCGGGGCGGTACAGGCAATGCCATCTGAAGGACAGCACGTCTTCAGGTGACTTCGAGACCGTTGGCAAGGGAACGCTGAATTTCCCTGTGCTGCTGGCCGCGGCTCAGAAGGCCGGCATCGAGCATTATTACGTGGAGTTCGATCGCTCCACGGATCCGATGAAGGTCACCCGCGACTCTTACGACTATCTGAAGACGGTCATGTAGGGGCGACTCGCCGCCCTGTCATCACTTCACCGATCAGGCTGATCGGCAGGGCAACGGCACAGACAATCGCAAACACAACCATCACGCCCCCGATACCGCCGGCGGGACTCGTGGCCAGCGATACCAGCGTGGTGCTCGCAAACTGACCTATGAAGAACACCGAGGTCCAAATGCCCACGCCACGTGCCCGGACCCGGAAGTGGAGCTTGCTTTGACACCAGGTGCTCAGCAGCGGGTAGGTGATTCCACAGGCGAACTGCGCGAGCGCTGCGCCAATGATGATCGTGGTCAACGTGGTTGCGTGTCCCAGGATCCAGAAAGCTACGGCATAACAGGCGAGGGCCACCGCAAAGAGCAAGCCGACACGCAGGCTCCTGCTCCGGCCCAACACGTAGGCACCCAGCGGCAGTGCGAATCCCGTTCCGGCCGCCACCAGCCCAATGACATCAGGCGATCCCAGGCCGATGGAATTCATGACCAGTCCCAACTGCAGCACTTCGATGAAAAAGATGACGGCGCCAAACAGGGTCACGGCGTAAACCAGCGTCATGGCGGCGACGGGGAAGGGCGCGTCCATCGGAATTACCCCGCCGGTTTCCTGTTCGTCGACCTGCGGCTCGGGCTCCCAGGTGAAGGCCATGACGGCCAGAAAGATGGGTATCGCCAACGCATACATGGCAAACGGGCCGCGCCAGCTGATGGTGCCCAGCACGCCGCCCACAATGATGAGGCCAGTGGCCAACAGAGAGCCGATGGCGTTCTGCCAGGCCAACCATTTTTTGCGTACGGCGCCTTTGAAGTAGTCGCCCATCATCGTGTTGACGCAGGTGTAGATGATCGCTTCGGTGATGCCCAGGCAGACGCGGGTTGCGATGATCTGGCCCAGGTCGTCCAACACCAGCGGAGCGCAACCGAAGAAGGCGTATACCAGAAGCGCGGCCAGCAGCAGCTTGCGGCGGCCGATCCTGTCGGCGATTGTGCCGGCTACCGGTGCCAACAGTGCAATGCAGATGGACGGCGCGGTGATGATGGCCGGCACGAGGAATTGCGCGTGGGCCGCGTCCTTGAAGTGCGCGAACAACTGCGGCAACACCGGGATCAGTGAGACGATGCCCATTGTTGGCAACACGTTGGCAACGATGAGCAGCATGGCCTGGAGAGTTCCAGCGTTGCGGGGGGTCTGTGTCATCTGGTTGAGTTGTTTGGCATGATGATGAGCGCAGTGTAGCGCGAGGAAACCTTAGAATGTTGCAATCGTTGGAGCGCAGGTCGGCGATCACGCAGGGAGTGGTGCTGACCTTGGCGCCGATCCTGGCTGTCATGGGGTTTGTGCTGGTGGCGCCGATCCTCGCCAGCATGCAGGCGCATTTCCAGAATGTGCCCCACAGTGATATCTGGGTGCCGCTGGTGATGACAGCGCCGGCGCTGTGTATTGCGCTGCTTTCGCCACTGGCGGGCGTCCTCGCCGATCGCTTCGGCGCGCGCCGTGTGTTGTTGATTTCGTTGGCGATATACGCCGTCTTCGGTACTGCGCCGCTGTACCTGGAATCGCTCTACGCCATAGTCGTAACGCGCTTCGGCGTTGGGATCGCTGAGGCCGGTATTCTGACCTGCACCATGACCCTGGTCGGGGTGTTGTTCCAGGGAGATGAGCGACAGCGCTGGTTGGCGTATCAGTCCGGCACGGCACCTGCGGCGGCGGCCTTGCTGCTGTTGGCGGGGGGAATCATTGGCAGCGGCGGTTGGCGCTTTCCTTTCTGGGGCTACGCGCTGAGCGTGCTGGTATTTGTTGGCGTGCTCCTGCAGGTAGTCGAGCCTGAGCCGCGCAAACGGGACGTTATCAACGGGCCTCCCATTCCGTGGCCACACCTGCTGAAGGTGTGTGTTTTCGCTCTGTTTGGCTCGCTGATCTTCTACCTGGTGCCAGCCGAGCTGGCGTTCGTTCTGTTCGGACGCGGTATCCAGTCGCCGAGTGTTATCGGGCTCACCATTGCGATCGGCACGCTCGCGGTTCCCTTAGGGACGCTCACTTCCCGGCGCCTGACCGGCTTGCCGGTGGGGCGGGTATTGTCCGCAGCCATTGTTATCATGGGAATCGGCCTGATTGTGATCGCCCTTGGCGCGACGCTGCCGGTCATCACGGCCGGGGTGATCATTCACCAGTTTGGCGGGGGCATCATGTTGCCTACAGCAATGAACTACGCATTGAGCCGTCTGCCGGCCGAGACCCAGGGGCGCGGCACCGGCGTCTGGTGGTCTGCCTATTTCATCGCGCAATTCATCACGCCTTTGAGTGTTACCGCCCTCGCTACGGGCCTGGGCACGCTCGCGGCTGCGCTGCTCGCGTTTGCGGTGGCTTGTTTCGTGTTCTGTTTGCCCGTACTCGCAGTCACTCGCGCGGATTGACATGCGCTTCAAGGGACTGGATCTCAATCTGTTGATAGCGCTCGATGCGCTGCTCACCGAGCGGAATGTCTCCGTGGCCGCCCGTAAGGTGTTTCTCAGCCAGTCGGCTATGAGCGGCGCGCTGTCCCGTCTCCGGGAGCACTTCGGCGATGAGTTGCTCGTGCCTGTCGGTCGCAAGATGGTGCTGACATCTGCAGCGGAATTGCTGGCGGAGCCGCTGCGCCAACTCGTGTTGCAGATCGAGGCGACCGTCGGTGCGAGCCTGAAGTTCGAGCCTTTGAAGTCGACGCGCACGTTTGTGGTCCATGCCTCCGACTACATAACGGAGGTTGTTCTCAACCACGTGGTCCCGATGATCGCGCAGGAAGCCCCGGGTGTGGTCCTCGAAATTGTACCGCCGTTGAGCGATCCCGCGGCCTCCCTGGAGTCCGGGGACGTCGACCTGCTGATCACGCCGGAATCCTATGCTTCGGAGCATCATCCGACCGAGTTGTTGTACGAAGAGCAGCATGTCGTGGTCGGTTGGAGTGGCAATCCCGCGCTTTCCGTGCCGCTCACCGTGGATGCCTTCTTCGCGCTCGGTCATGTAGTGACGCGCTTTGCTGCGGCGCGCGCAGTGGCCTTTTCGGAATCCGAAATTGCCCGCATGAATCGGCCGCGCCGAATCGAGCTGGTGGCGCCGTCGTTCACATCGGTCCCGAAGCTGCTCATCGCGACGCAGCGCATCGGCGTGATGCACCGCCGCCTGGCTCAGAACTACGCGCATACGCTGCCGCTGATAGTGCAGCCGCTGCCTTTTGAGATGAAACCTTTGCGCGAAGTCATCCAATACCACCAGGTTCGTGCCGCGGATGCCGGGGTGCACTGGCTCAAGGGCCTGATTCAGCGGGCGGCCACCCATCCGTGAGATCGATACGAGGGCATTCGAATAAACGATTTTCCTGATGCCAGGAGGTGCGCCTACCATCAGTGCCAAGGGGGACCTCATGGCTCAGCACAGCTTGTTGGTGGTCGGCGGCGGGATCGCCGGCATGTCGCTCGCAATCCGCATGCGCGAGCGTGGCTGGAAAGTCGATCTCGTTGAGAGCGATCCACAGTGGCGCGTCTACGGCGCTGGCATCAGCATCACCGGCCCGACGTTTCGTGCGTTCAAGCGACTGGGTGTGCTCGATGAGCTGAAGGCGAACGGCTACCCCAGTGAATTCGGCGTTCGGATCTGCATTCCCACCGGACAAGTCGTTGCCGATATTCCCACGCCTCCGATCGAGCCTGGGATGCCGGTGCAGGGCGGCATCATGCGGCCGGTGTTGCATTCAATCTTGTCCAACCGCACGCGTGGTGCCGGAACTGACGTTCGCCTGGGCGTTACGATGACGGAGTGGAGTGAGGACAACAGCGGCGAAGTCACCGTCAAGACCAGCGATGGCCAGCAGCGAACCTATTCACTGGTCGTTGTTGCAGACGGGGCGCTGTCGAAGACGCGCGAGCGGTTGTTTCCAGATGCGCCGAAACCGAAGTACACGGGGCAGTATTGCTGGCGCCTGGTCGCGGACCGTCCGGCGGAGATAGATCGCTGTCACTTCTACCTGGCGCACCCCATCACCGCGGGCCTGATGCCGACCTCGGCAACGCAGATGTACATGTTTCTGCTGAGCCCGGAGCCCGAGAAGATACGCGTGGCAGAAGGCGAGCAGTGGCAGCGCCTGAGGCAGTTGATGGCGCCGTTCGGCGGCATCCTGGGGAAGCTGCGCGGTCAATTGTCGGCCAGCTCGCAAATCAACGTCCGTCCCCTCGAGGCCGTGTTGGTTCCGCGTCCCTGGCATCGCGGGCATGTGGCCATGATCGGCGACGCCGTTCATGCAACGACGCCACACCTGGCCTCCGGCGCCGGAATCGCCGTTGAGGATGCGTTGGTGCTCAGTGAGTACCTTGCCTCGGAATCGGACATCGGCAGCGCGCTGGATGCGTTTGAGGAGCGACGGTGGGAGCGTTGTCGTATGGTCGTGGAGAACTCTGTCGCCATCGGCGACATGGAGCTCAACCATGCCTCGCCCGACAAGCTGAAAGCATTGATGGCGCAATCCGAGCAAGCCCTGCGCGCGGATATTTGAGAGGTTTTCAGATCATGGCAATCCTGGGTGTAGCGGAAATCATCTTCGGCGTGGACGACCTGGAGCTGTGCACGCGGTTCTGGGCCGACTTCGGGCTCGTGCCCGTAGCGCGCGACGCAACTGAGTCACTGTTTGAGGTGGCCTCGGGTTCACGGGTCCGTGTCCGTCTGAACAGCGATGAGCGACTACCAGCGCGTTATTTCGATTGGAACGGTATTCGCGAGACCATCTGGGGTGTGGACACTGCCGCGAATCTCGAAGCGCTCGTGGCCGATCTCTCCCGCGATCGCAAGGTCACACGGTCGGATGACGGCACGGCGCATTTATTCGCCGCTGACGGCCAGCCAATTGGGCTGCGAGTCTGGAGCAAGCGGCCGGTAGTGTCACAGCCGGATCCGGTGAATGCGCCTGGCTGCATCCAACGCCTGAATCAACATCGCAAGTGGCGCAAGCGGGCTGCCCCCAAGACTATCAACCACGTGGTGTTCTTCTCGAAGGACTACGTGGGCTCGTTTGATTTCTACCGCGAGCGGCTGGGATTCCGGTTAGCCGATCACAGCAAGGGCCTGGGTGTTTTTGCCCGCGCGGATGGCACCAACGAACATCACAGCATTTTCTGGGTGAACGCGAACCTGCCCATCACTCCGCAGAAAAATGGCTACATGCATACGGCCTTCGGCCTCGAGGACATCGATGAGGTGATGTTGGGTGCCAACCAGATGGCGGAGAAGGGCTGGGTCAACAAATCCATGAACAGCTCCGGTGGCCTGTCGCGACATCGGATCTCCTCGGCGCTCTACTACTACCTCGACAATCCGAACGGGGGCGAGGCGGAGTATCACGCCGATACGGACTACATCGATGACAACTGGGTGCCGCGCGCCTGGGACTGGAAGTTTGGCGCGCTGCTGTGGGCTCACAACGTTCCCGGCTTCTTTCGCACGGACAATGAGAACTGGGACATGACGTTCGACCCGCAGGGCAAATCCCTCGAGCCGTTCCGTAAACGCAATGTTTGAATATTTCCCGAAGAACTACGTCTGGAACCTCTCGGTCGCGATAGCGATCGAATCGGGTGCGCAGATCGGCGAGATCGACGAGATGTGCCGCCCATTGCGGGATGCTGCCGCGCGTGGCGAAGATGCCGGCACAGCAGAATTTTTCGCCAGTTGGGTCGGGATGGCTGACAAGCTGGTGGAGCTCGCCGGCGAGGACGAGGCGAAGGGCCGGCGTTTGTCCGCGGCTACCAAGCTCAATCGCGCCTCGTTGTACTATCAGACCGCCGAGCGCATGCAGGCGCATGGCTTCGAGCCGCGCAAAGTTGTATTCCGCAAAGGCCAGGACGCATTCCGCAAGTCCATGCTCCTGGGGCGTGAGAACTACGAACGGATCGAGATCCCCTACCAGGGCGGCATCATTCCCGGCGTGTTCGTCAATGCCGGCGCAGCCGGGCGTCCGGCGCCCGTGATGGTCTACGTCAATGGTCTCGACAGCTCCAAGGAGATGCTCTACTGGTCCGGCCTGGCCCGCGAATGGTTGAAGCGAGGCATTTCCACTTTGCACATTGATCAGCCCGGGTCGGGCGAGGCATTGCGCGCGCACGGTCTGAATGCCACGTTCGATACGGAGCGGTGGGCTTCGAGAGTCGTGGATGTTCTCGAGAAGCGGGCGGATGTGGATCCGCGCCGCATCGGAATCGTCGGAATATCCCTCGGTGGCTATTACGCGCCGCGGGCTGTCGCGTTCGAGCCCCGCTTCGCCCTTGGAGTGTGTTGGGGTGCCAATCACAACTGGGGCGAAGTCCAGACGAAGCGCCTGGCGCGCGAAGGCGACCGGCCCGTTCCCCATTATTGGGAACACGTCCAGTGGGTCTGGGGTGCTCGCGACCTGGATGAATTCATGGAGATTTCGTCCAGGGTGACTCTCGATGGAGTGTTGGATCGAGTGCGCGTACCCTTCCTGGTGACACACGGCTCCAGGGATCGGCAGATACCCGTTGAATACGCGCATCGTACCTACGAGCAACTGGTCAACAGCCCGAAGCGCGAGCTCAAACTGTTTGACGAGCGCACCGGCGGCGTGGAACACGTCAGCGTAGACAACATGTCGTTTGGTCGCAGCTACATCGCGGATTGGGTAGCGGAGACATTCAATGCCTGAACCGTTTCGCAGGATCGTGACCGGCCACACTGCTTCAGGGCTCGCCATCATTCAGTCGGACGCGCCACCGCCGCGGGTCAAGAAACTGGGTGACAACGGACCTACCTTCTACGAGGTCTGGAACACGACGGATACGCCGGCGCCCATTGATCGCAGCTCCGGAGAGCCGCCGGAGAAGGATTTGACTCTGGCGCCACCGCGCCGGGGCACGCGCATCCGGGTGCTGGATTTTCCGCCTGAGACCGAGGCGATGCGCAATATCAGCTCCGAGGAGGCGCGCGAGCATTTCGCGGAGATCGGTGCGGTAGAGGCTTCACGCCACGGTAGCGGGCCCGCGAATCATCCCTTCATGCATCGAACCGAGACGGTTGACTACGGGATCGTGCTCGAAGGTGAAATTGTCCTGATCATGGATGAAGGTGAAACACTGGTGAAGACGGGCGACATTGTCGTTCAGCGCGGCACCAACCATGGATGGTCGAACCGCTCGGGGAAAAACTGTCGCGTGGCCTTTATTCTCATTGACGGCAAGTTCACCGATGGGCTCAGCTGAGGGCCCTGGCGGGCAGCACGGCCTGAACCGATATTTCGGCCTCGAGGGCAGGGTGGTCCTGCTCACCGGTGCCACCGGCGGCATCGGCCTTGCCATGGCGGAAGCATTTTCGAGTGCGGGCGCCACGTTGGTGATCACCGGTGCCGAGGAAGGAGAATGTAACTCTCTACTGGCGCGATTACCGGGCGAGGCGTGGGGTGAGGCTTGCGACGTCCGCAACCACGACGCGCTCGCAGAGTTTGCCCGCCGCGCGGAACACCGTTACGGCCGAATCGATGTACTGGTCGCCAACGCGGGTCTCGTGCCGCACGCAGGACCTCTGGGCGAAGCGGATGGCGAGGCCTGGCAGTTGGCCTTCGATGTAAACCTGAGGCATGGGGCGCAGCTCGCATCCATGCTCGCACCCGGCATGGCGGCTCGTCGTGAAGGATCCCTGATCTTCACTTCCAGCATCGCTGGGCTTCGTGGCAACAAATCATTGGGTCTCTACGGCCTCACCAAGGCAGCGCTGAGCCAACTGGCGCGTAACCTGGCAGTGGAGTGGGGGCCCTCCAACATCCGCGCCAATGCCATTGCACCGGGTTTGATCGATACCAGTTGGGCGAAGGACATCCTGACGAACGATGCGGCGCGCGAACGGCGGATGAGCCTGACACCGTTACGCCGGGTTGGTCAGCCCTGGGAGGTCGCGGCTGCCGCGTTGTTCCTCGCATCTCCCGGCGCCGCATTCATCACCGGCCAAACGCTCGTCGTCGACGGCGGCACCGTCATTTCGGATGGGAACTGAATATGAAGCTGGCCACACTCCAATCAGACCAACCTGACGGCAAGCTGGTCATCGTGAGCAAGGACGGGCGCCAGGCTGTCGTGGCGGACTTCCCGAATCTGCAAGCTGCATTGGACAGCTGGTCCGAGGCGTTGCCGCTGTTGCAAGCGCGTTACGACGAGCTCAATGCGGGCGGGCTCGCCGCGGCGTTTCCGTTTGATCCCCGGGTCGCGGCGGCGCCTTTGCCCCGTTGTTATCAATGGCTGGATGCTTCCGCGTTCCAGTCGCACGGCGATCTGATGTCGAAGGTATTCAACATCGACAACCCCCGGACGGATCGACCTTTGATGTATCAGGGGATGTCGCATGAGTTTCTCAGCGGTACCGAGGATGTTGTGCTGCCTGGCGAAGGCGATGGAATCGACTTCGAGGGCGAGTTCGGGATCATCACCGATGCCGTGCCCATGGCCGTGTCGGTGGCCGAAGCCAGCCGGCACATCCGCTTGATCGTACAGATCAACGACTGGTCGCTGCGTATCCTGGCTCCGGTTGAAATGAAAACCGGTTTCGGCTGGATCCAGGCCAAGCCCGCCTGCAGCGTGGCGCCGATTGCCGTGACGCCCGATGAGCTGGGTTCCGCGTGGAGCGAGGGTCGGGTGGCCTTGCCGTTACACGTATCCTGGAACGGCAAGCAGTTTGGTGCTGCGAACGGCAAGGCGATGGCGTTCAGCTTTTCGGACTTGATTACGCACGCAGCGCGTACGCGCAAGCTGTGCGCCGGAACCATCATTGGTTCCGGCACCGTTTCAAACGAAAACTATCGGGAGATCGGCTCTAGTTGTATCGCCGAGCGCCGTGGCATCGAGTTGCTCGACTGCGGCCATCCCGTCACCGGGTACATGCGTTTCGGTGACAGCGTGTCAATGAGAGCCACGGCGGCCGACGGATCGGCGCCGTTCGGGATCATTGATCAGCGGGTTGTTGCGAGCGCCTCCCGCACATAAGCGAGACACTTCCCAACTTCCTCCGTGGCGGTTCCGGTACCCGGGTACTCGTATTCAATGAACGCCGGAATGGGATAGTGCTCGCGTTTGAGAAGCTGGAGTACGGCCGTGATTGGCGTATCGCCCTGGCCGAACGGCACGTTCGGGCCGTCGTTGCGCTTGCGGTCTTTGATGTGAAGGTTGGTGATGCGGTCGTGGTGCTTCTGGATGAACTCGACCGGATCGAAGCCGCCGGCTGTGAAGTGACCGATGTCGAGATTCACCCGGTACAGTTTGGACATCGCGAGTCCCGCCTCGAAGCTCGCGGGTGTGGCGAATTGATTCGGGTCTGACACGTTGGAGTGGCCGTGCAGGCCGAGGATCAAGCCGTCTTTCTCAAAGAACGGCACGGATCGTTTCGCCATGACCAGTGTGGTCGATACGGTCATGACCTTCGCGCCGAGCGCATGTGTCATCTCGATGCCGCGAACGATTTCGGCGTCGTTGCATTGATCATTGAGACCAAAGTTGAAGGCGAAGACACGGATGCCCGCCGCTTTCAGCTTCTCCCCGTGGGCTTTCATGTCGTCGAGTCCAGGGCCCAGCCGCCAGGTACGCACGCCTTCACGGTAGGCCTCTGTGGCGGAGGGCGGCCACAGGTTCGGTGGCTGCAGGGTCGGTTCCCAAAGTTCGCATTCCGTGATGCCGAGCTGACGCATTGCCGCGATCATTTTGTCGGTCATGTCGCCGGGCTTGCCCAGCATCTCGCGGAAGCTGTAGGTCTGGACGCCGAGGCGCACGCTACTGTCCTTCTTATCGGCTGCAAAGGCGCCCCAGGCGGCGCAACTCGGCACGCTCAGCGCTGCGAGCTGCAGGAATTCCCTTCTCGAATGCATTACATCCCCCCTCATTCGTGGTACGCCCGACAGTCCGGAAGCTGCAAAATACTGTACGCTGCAAAGGATTTCACGACAACGCACGCCAGGTTTAATGACTTCCAGCAGAGCTTCGATCGGGTTTGGTGAGTTCGTTACGCTGACCGCGATTTTGATGGCCATTCAGGCCATTGCCATTGACGCCATGTTGCCGGCTCTGCCGGCCATCAGTCGGGAAATGCTCAGTCCTGGTGACAACCGCGTACAGTGGGTGGTCACCGCGTATGTGCTGGGCATGGGCGCAGGTCAGTTGATCTGGGGCTCGTTGTCCGATCGCTTTGGACGCCGTCCAGTGTTGATCTGTGGCTTGACGGTCTACGGCATAGCCGCGCTCGCGTGCGCGCTCACTCGAAACTTCGAGATGTTGTTGGTTGCACGGCTCGTCAACGGCCTCGCGGCTGCATGTGCCGTTGTGGTCCGATCAGTGATCCGTGACATGTACTCAGGCAGGTCGATGGCCCGCGTCATGTCATTGACGTTCATTGTGTTCATGATCATCCCGATCCTGGCACCCACCCTGGGGCAGGGCATTCTCCTGATCTGGCCGTGGCGCGCCATTTTCATCCTGTTCGCTGTTTTCTCGACTGCCTCCATGGTCTGGGCGCTGTTGCGGCTCCCGGAGACACTGCCCGTCGAGCGCCGGCAATCACTGTCGCCGCGGCATCTCGTCGCTGCCGCAGGTATTGCGCTCGGCAACCGGATTTCCCTCGGCTACACGCTGGGAGTCGCGGTGACGTTTGGCTCTGTTCTGGCGTACGTTGCCATGGCGCCCCAGATCTTCGGCACGGTATTCGGACACCTGGGCTGGCTGCCTGGAATGTTTGCGTTGTGCGCGATAGCGATGAGCGTCGCTTCGTATCTGAATTCACGGCTGGTGGAGCGGCTGGGCATGCGCTTCATCTCGCATTCCGCATTGCTCGCGGCCATCGGTGTGGCGCTGCTGCATTGGCTGGTCGTGCTCGAAGGCTATGAGCGGCTTTGGACGTTTGTGTTGTTTCAGGCCCTCGGCATGGGCTGCTTCGGGCTCATGGTGTCCAACTTCGGGGCGATGGCCATGGAGCCGGTGGGAGCGGTGGCCGGTGCCGGCGCCTCCCTGCAAGGGTTTGTGACGACCTCCGGCGCTGCGCTCATCGGTGCTGTCATCGGCAAGAGCTTTGACAACTCGACCCTGCCATTCACGATCGGGGTGCTGTGTTGCGGCGTCGCGTGCCTGGTGTTTGTGTTGGCAGCAGAGGATTGGAAGCTCTTCAAGCCCCATGCCGGTGCCCCCCACGGCACCCTGGCGGAGGGCGCGCACGTCTAGGGCCTTTGCTTATCCCCGGGAGCGAAGGTATAGTTTGCACTGCATGTAAAGCATTACATCCGGGATACTTATGGCAAGTCTCATGCGGGGGGTGCTACCGGCGTTGCTGGTGGCATGGAGCGTTGCGCTGACATCGGGTTCCCAGGCGGCGGATGAGCCGCCGGCGGGCGCTGCAAAGCACAATCCTTTCGAGAATCACGATTTTGACCGGCCGCCCGATGACCCGGCGTCCGTGGCACGCGGCAAGCAGGTGTTCAGTGTCAACTGTGCGTTCTGCCATGGATCCGACGGCCGCGGCGGTGAGGGCGGCCCGAATCTGCTGCGCTCGCCCATCGTCATGAACGACAGGAAGGGCGAGATCATCTCCGCTGTTGTGTTGAATGGGCGTGTGGAAAAGGGCATGCCGAAGTTCAACCTTCCGATGGAGAGCATCGCCGACATCGCGGCCTACGTGCACAGTATCAAGGTGGGCGCCGCCAGCAACTTCACTCCGCGGATGGTCCTGGTGGGCAATGCCGCGGCCGGCAAGGCTTATTTCAACGGTAAGGGCGGTTGCAACAAGTGCCATTCGGTCACGAAGGATCTGGCCGGCGTGGGCGCAATGGACCCCAAGACACTGCAGGACACCCTGTTCACGGGCGGCGGATCCGGCATGCTCGGTATCCCTTCACCGACCGCGCCTCCTCGGACCGTTACGGTCACGTTGCCAACCGGTGAGTCCATCAAGGGCAACCTGGTCAGCGTCGATGATTTCGTGGTGGTGCTCACGGATGCCGACGGCAATCGCCGCACACTCAGGCGCGATGGCGATGTACCGAAAGTGCAGATCGTCAATCCGCTGCAGGCCCACCTGGACATGGTGCGCAATTGGGAGGATCGCGACCTGCACAATGTCACGGCCTACCTGGAAACACTGAAATGAATGTCGCAACGAAGCTGCTGTTGGCAGGCCTGTGCGCGCTGCCGGTGCTGAGCGCCGCCGCGCCGTCACTGCCGCCGCTCGGGGATTCCTGGCCGACGTATTCGGGTGACTACACGGGCAAGCGTTACAGCTCTCTCAGCCAGGTCAACCAATCCAACGTCAAGAACCTGACACTCGCCTGGGCTGCTCGATTGAAAGGTGGGTTGGACCAGGGAGGCGGAATCCTGGGCCCTCCCTTACCCCCTCAGATTGTTGGCGGCGAAGCCGAGGACGCGGTGGTGACGGGCGGAATATTCTCGTCCGACTCGCCCATCAGCGTTCGCGGTTCTGTGTTGCAGGTGAACGGCGTGTTGTATGCGACAGCACCTGACAACGCGTGGGCTGTAGATGCCCGAACAGGTACGGTTCTGTGGCATTACTATTGGAAGACCAAGGGAGGCACCCACACCGCGAACAAAGGAATGGGTATCTATAAGGACTGGTTGTTCTTCGAGACAGCCGACGATTATCTCGTCTCATTGGACGCCCGCACCGGTAAGGAGCGCTGGCACAAGGAGATCGAGAGCTTCCCACAACAGTATTTCTCCGAAGCCGCCCCCCTCGTCATCGGCAACCACGTGTTGGTGGGCGCCGGGAATGATTCCGATGAGCCGGGCTCGCTGCGCGCACTCGACCCGGAAACCGGTGAGGTGCAGTGGAAGTTCCACACGACTCCCATGGACCCGGGCGATCCTGGCGCCGATACCTGGCCCAACATCGAGGCATCGCGCCATGGTGGCGGAAATGTCTGGGTGACGGGCTCCTACGATGAGCAGACCCATCTCTATATTTTCGGGACCGGTAATCCGTCGCCTGCCTACGGTTCCAACAGCCGCAAGGGTGACAACCTGTTCACCTGCTCGCTGGTGGCGGTCAACATCGATACCGGCAAGTTGGCCTGGTATTACCAGACCTCACCTCACGACACGCACGACTGGGATTCGGCGCAGACACCAGTGCTGGTGGATGGCGAGTTCAACGGCAAGCCACGCAAGCTCGTGCTGCAGGCCGCGCGCAATGGTCACTTCTTCGTGCTCGATCGGGTGACCGGCGAGCATCTGCTCACGACCCGTTTCACTCCCTGGGGCAAGTGGGTAAAGCAGATCAACGCGAAGGGCCAGCCGATTCGCGATCCGGCCCGCGATCCGTCCGTGGGTGGCGTCATCGTCAATATTGATGGCTGGGCCAACTGGCCGCCGCCGACCTACAGCCCCCAGACCGGCTTGTTCTATTTCCGCGGCTATGAGAGCTACGGCCTGTTGTATTGGACGGAAACCGATCCGCGTGGCGCCATGGGTATGGGTGGCATTGCGCGCGGTGGCCAGGTGTCCCTGGGAACCCGGATTCGCGCCATTGACTACAAGACCGGGAAGATTATCTGGGAGCGCCCGTTTGAGATCGGCGCAGGGATACTGGGCGCGATCGGCTCAGGCCTGTTGACGACCGCGGGCAAGCTCCTGTTCGGCGCCGACCAGGGTGAGAACCTGGTCGCGTTCGATGCCGAGAATGGTAAACCCCTCTGGAATACCCGTCTGCACGGTGTTTCCAACGCGCCGGAGACGTACATGCTCGATAACCATCAGTATGTGATGGTTGCGGCCGGCGATATGCTTTACGCATTCACGCTGTATTGACGGCTACTTTTGCCATTTCTGGGCGCGGGCGCTGGCTTCCTCCTTGGCATCCAGCGGCTCGCCCGAGATGGTGTCGGTGACAGCCTGAACGACCGCGGTCGGCAAGTTGGAGGCCGCAGGTCGGTACTCCGGGTTGTCGGCGTTATTCCCGCGAGCCAGTACTTCGAGCTTCCAGCTTCCCGCCTCGTTGCAGGCCAGTCCACCCAGGTCCCGCAGTTGGAATGTGCGGCAGTAGTGTCCGGTGCGGGAAACAAAGCTGACACCGATTTGAACTGCCGACTGCTGCGTTTGGGAGGCGGCGAGTTGGTTGGATAGCGCTTCGCGCAGGGCGCCTGCGGCCAGCATTTGTCCGCGGCTCTCAGTGATGGAATCGGATCTGAGCAGGCTCCCGCCGAACTGCAGGGCCAGTGCGCCGAGAATGAAGCTGGCGGCCAACGCAATCCACCTCGGGCGCGGACGGACGGGCCCTTTGTGGCCGCGCAAAGGCACGACGTTGGATTTGGACACTGAGGACTCAGAGCGTGCCGCCGTGAGCAGTCGGTCCGGGACCGGCTCCTGGAGCACCGGCTCGAAGCCCTTGCGCAGGGAATCCCTCAGGGTCTGATGGGACGCCACCCGGCGGGCGATCTCGGGATCGCGGTGGATGGCGGCCTGAATTTCCTGGCGCTTTGCGTCGTCGAGCTCGCCGTCGGCATAGGCCATGAGGTCTTCGTCAGAGAAAGTCATGCCAAGGCTCCGAGCATCGATTGAAGTGAGTCGCGGCCTCGTGCCAACCGACTGGTGATGGTTCCAACCGGGACCCCAATGATTTCGGCCGCTTCTTTGTAGGAAAGGCCTTCCACCAGGACGAGGCCGACGACCTCGCGCTGTTCGATAGGAAGGCGCGCCATTGCGTCCTGGACCGACAGTGCGTCTGCGTGGCCACTGGTAGTCGGATCGGCAACGTTCTCGCCGAGCTCTTCCGGCACAAACAGCCGCGAGCGCCGGCCTTTCGAGCGGGACTCGTCGATCCAGGCATTCCGCAGAATGCCGAACATCCAGCTCGACAACTGGGCTCCCGGCCGAAGCTGCTCGGAGTGCGACAGGGCGCGCTCGATCGCCAGTTGAACCAGGTCGTCGGCATCCTGGACGTTGTTGACGAGCGAGCGCGCGAAGCGCCGGAGGCGGGGTAACAGCTGCACAATGTGCTCACCCAGGTCGTCTTTGACTGCAGGCATGTGGGGCTTAGGCTTATGTCAGTAATACGAACCGTGATGCAGGTTTCTTCCCGCTCGGGGCGCGCTCCAATACATTCGCTTCCATGAGACGGCTGGCATTCATTTTCTCGATGATACTGGTGTCGACGGCCCAGGCGCAGATCACCGTACCCAATGTGCGGCTTCCGGCGCTGCCCCAGGTTCCGCTGACGTCGAGCGTAGTGGAGGATGCCAGGACGGACCTGCGGAGGCTCGAGGACGTCCGGCGGCTTGCTGTTCGGGATCTCATTCGACGCAATCGGCCCGTCATTCAGGCCGATCGCAACGGGGCCGCGATTGTCCGCGGAGAGATCCTGGCTGTTTCCCCGGAGCAAGCGGCCATTGATGCGGCTTTGGCTGCCGGATTCACCGTAGCGCGAATCCGGGTGCTCGAGGGGCTCGATGCGCAGGTCGTCGTCCTGGGTGTGCCGCAGGGTATGGATACATTGCGCGCGCTCGACAAGTTGCGGTCGCTCGCGCCGTCGACCCAGTTTGACCTGAACCACATTTACACCAGCAGTGGTGGGAAGGTGCGATCCGGCTTTGTGCCGGCTCAGGCGGCTGTTGAGTCTGTTGTCGGGAAGCTTGGATTGATTGATAGCGGAGTGGATGCGGGGCATCCCGTCTTCCAAGATGTGCTCATACACCAGCACGGCTGCTCCGCGCCGGTGCCGGAGGCACATGGGACTGCCGTGGCGTCGTTGATGGTTGGGCGGTCTGGTGATTTCCATGGATCGGCACCGGGTGCGGAGTTGTACGCTGCCGATGTCTATTGTGGGATGCCAACAGGCGGTGCAGCGGATGCCGTTGCGGAGGCGTTCTCCTGGCTCGCACACGAGCACGTGCCGGTGATCAACGTGAGCTTGGTTGGGCCACCCAACGTCACGCTGGAAACAGTTGTACGTTTGGTGGTTGCTCGAGGGCATCTCGTTGTCGCTGCTGTGGGCAACGATGGGCCGGCGGCGCCTCCGCTGTATCCGGCCGCGTATCCCGGAGTTGTGGGTGTCACTGGAGTCGATGCGCACCGGCGGGTTTTGTTTGAAGCGGGGCGGGGGCCGCAGGTTCGGTTTGCGGCGCCGGGCGCGGATATATCTGCTGCGAAGTCCGCGAGGGTGTTTGAGGTGGTCCGGGGTACGTCATTCGCTGCGCCAATCGTGGCAGGGCTTTTGGCTGCACGGCTGCCAACGCCTGATCCAACAGGAGCACAGCGGGCAGTTGAGGAGTTGGCGCGGGAGGCCGTTGATCTTGGGGCGGCGGGGCCTGATCCCATTTACGGGTTGGGGCTGGTGGGGGTGGATTATGGAAAATCAAAATAATTTCGTATCTGCGGGAAGGAATCGAAGGGCCCTGTCGTAGTTCTCCTTGAAGGTCGCGGATAGGCCGCGGTCATCGGGAGAACACGATCATGAAGACGAATCATCTGATTGCGAGCGCCGTGATGGCCGCCGGTCTGATTTTCAGTGTGTCCGCCCAGGCGGGTGGTCTCGTTGGTGGACTGGGTGGTGGCGTTGGTGGTGCCCTCGGAGGAAACTTCAGCGGGATGCGTGGTACTGGAATGGATGGCGCCCTCGGCGCCGGTGCCATGGGCAACGGCGCCATGAACGCCAGCTCGAATGGCCTGCTGAAGCACGACGTCAGCCGCGGCAAAGACGCCGCTGGTCCCGGCAAACAGGCCGCCGACAAAGCGGCCGGCAAGTCGACCAACGGCGCAGCCGGCACGTTAACCAATAGTGTGGCAGGGACGGCCGGCAACAACGCAGCCGGCACGGCTACCAACAGCGCAGCCGGTACGTTAACCAACGGTGGGGCCGGCACGGCCGGCAAAAACGCAGCTGGATCAGCTACCAACAGCGCATCCGGTACGTTAACCAACGGTGTGGCAGGCACGGCCGGCAACAACGCAGCCGGCACGGCTACCAACAGCGCATCCGGTACGCTAACCAACAGCGTGGCAGGAACGGCCAGCAACAACGCAGCCGGCAAGTCGACCAACGGCGCAGCCGGCACGTTAACCAATAGTGTGGCAGGGACGGCCGGCAACAACGCAGCCGGCACGGCTACCAACGGCGCAGCCGGTACGTTAACAAACAGCGTAGCAGGTGCGGCCAGCAACAATGCAGTCGGCATGGCTTCGAACAGCGCGGCCGCGACGCCAAACACAGCCTCCATGGCGGCCAACACAGCGGGCTCGGCGGCCAGCCCGGCGTCGGCTGTGGCTGCTAACATGACATCGGCTACTGCGGCCGCGGGCAATCACAACGCCACCAGCGTGGCAGCAAACTCTGCAGCCGCGCAAGCCAGCTCCACTCCCGCAGCATCGCTCCAAAGCACCGCCGACGTTGCTGCAAGCGCCTCAGCCAGCCACTAACTCGGCAACCAACGCTGCCGGCAGGGACGCCGGCGGTCGCCATGAAAGCCCCCAGCCAACCGCTAGCTGATACCATGGCCGCTCCGGGAGGTTGCCGCCATGAAAATCCGTGTATCCATCGCCTGTCTGTGCCTGCTGAGCGCCGCGCCGTGCGCCTGGGCTGACGCCGGCTCCAAGGCCGCCAAGATTGCCGAGTTGGTACAGATAACCGGTGTCCGGCAGCTTCTGCACGACGTGGATTCGAAGTCGGACCAGGAGGAGGCCGTGCGGGCGTGGGAACGGTTTTATTCCGAGACTGTGACCGAGACCGACCTCGATTCCATCCTGGCCTATTACCGATCGCCAGCCGGACAGAAGGATGTGAGTGCTTCACGTGCGGCGTTAGGGCAGGTGCAAAGATACATGCACGAGAAACACCCTCCAACTCCATCTCCACGTGTTAGCAGTGCTCCTCCTGTTCCTGTTACTGAGCCGACTCGACAGACGACTTCACAGACGACTTCGCCGCCTCGTGCGCCAGATGGACGGGTCATCCCGAGTCCCTCGTCGCCGGAGCAGTGTGAAGTTACCTCACCCCCATCCTCCGGGACGCACGCGAGTGGCCGATCCGTCGTCTGTGTCTGCACTGACGAGAAAGGCTCACTCACTCGCGACCCGGTCATCGCCGAATCATCCGGCGACCCACGAGTTGACTCCGGCGCAATCAAGATGGCCCGAATCGACTCCGGTCGCTACATCCCACCCACCGTGAACGGTCAGCCCCAAAGCGCCTGCTTCCGCTTTGCCATCGACTTCAGTCATCACGAATAATCAGATAGACTGATTGATCGATCGCATGCGGAAGTAGACATGGACCATTTCGCGAGCCTGCTGAGCATTCTGGCCGTGGCCACGGCGGCTGCGGATGGCGCCAAACTCCCACCACCCACGATCTTTCCCGCTCCCGGTACCTACTTCAATACGACCTCGCTGTCGTTGCGGGATGAAGTTCCCGGGACTGAGATTCATTACACCTGGGACGGCACCGAGCCGACGGCGAGCTCTCCCGTTTACGACCCGCGCGAAGTGCTGTTCATCGGCGGTGTCTATGACGGTAACAAGGGGCTGCAAACCGGTTATACCCTGCGCGCCGTCGCGATCAAGCAGGGGATGGCTGCCAGCGATCCGGTAACGTTCTCCTACCGCGTTGAGCGGCGTGACCGGACGGCATATATCTCCGAGGAAGTCGCACCCGGCGTGCGAATGATCCGCGACTCCGACAACGACAAGATGTTTCTCATTCGCGGGTCGAAGCGCTACGCGCTGATCGACAGCGGAATGGGGCGCGGTGAGCTGCGAAACTACCTCTCGCAATTCACTGGCGGTCTGCCGCTGGTCGCAATTTTCACCCACAGCCACGGCGACCACATCGGTCAATCGGACCAGTTCATCGCCGAGTCGATGGAGTACATCGGCGTCGGCGATCGCGAGGCAACCGCAGACTTCCTGCAGAAACACGGCGCCACCCGCGAGCAGATTGCTGCCCATCTCAAAACAGTGACCGATGGTTCCAAGGTGGACCTCGGCGATCGCGCGCTCGAGATCGTGACCGTCACCGGCCACACGCCGGGCTCACTGGTCGTCCTGGACCCGGCCACGGGCAATCTGTTCACCGGCGATACCTTTGGCAACAACTCCAACCTGCCACCCGATGTGTTATGGATGCAGTGGCTGACGTATCCGCTCGATCAGTACTTCGCGGCCGTCCGGACCGGGCGCGAGCTGCTGGGTGATCGGGTCAAGCTGATCATGACCGGTCACAATGACCGGCCGCTGGTCGGTACTGCCTACCTCGACAACCTCGAGACCGCTTTACAACGTGCCATGAACGAGGGGAACGATGCGCTGGTGCCCTCGTACAGGCCCCGCGGCATCAAACAAATCGTGGTCGGCGACCGGTTCACCGATCCCAACTGGTTCGGTATGAACGTCAATGCTCAGACATTCCTGCCCGCGCCACCGGACCAAATCGCCAGCCTCACGCTCATAGAGCTCCAGGGCGCAGCCCTGACTACGCGCTTCACATCGACAACACACGACTACCAGGCCAATGTGAAGGGCTCCGGCCCCATCTCGATCGCGGTCAGACCGGCATCCTCGCGAGTTGAATCCATCGCCATCAACGGCGAAACCGTCCAACCGGGTGCTCCGGTCGATGTTTCATTCAAGGGTCGCAAGGACGTGGTCGCAATTGGGGTTACCGCCCGCGACGGCACGACAAAACAGGCCTACCGGGTCGTCCTCTCGCGCTAACGCTTTTTCGTCGGTTCAGGCGCGACCGGTGCGCGGGCCCGCGAACAGCCAGATGATGAAGCCCAGCACCGGCAGCAGCACGACCAGCACGGTCCACAGGACTTTGCGCTCCGTGGAGGCCGAGCTTTGAAAGATGTTCACAATCGCCCAGATGTCGGCAATCAGGACGAGAATGCTCCACAGGCCGCCGTGTCCGTAATACATGTCTAGAGTACCTTCAGGGTGAAGAACTGCACTTCGATCCCGGTACCGAAGTCTGGATGTCCGGGAAGGTAGGGGAGGTTGGCGGATGTCTGCATCGCCGACCACAGGCCCTCGGCTTCGAGGCTCGCCAGCAACTGGCCGAATTTGCGTTCCACCACCAGGTCGGTTCGGTGTGAGAGCACGAGAGCTCCTCCCGGGCGTACCACGCGGCACATTTCCCGGAACAGGCCATCGCCTGTGATGTAGGAGAGGACACCGACGCAGACGGCGCCATCGAAGCTGTTGTTTGCGAACGGAAGCGGCTTCAGCAGGTCGGTTCTGACCAGGGACTCATAGGCTGCCTTCCGGGCCGCGCTCTCCAGCGAGGGGGCTGAAATATCCACCCCACGCAGCGTTTCAAACCCAACGCGTTTGAGCTCTCGGCCGGTGAGCCCGGTCCCACAACCGACATCCAGTATGGTTGATTTGAGGTCAACGTAACGAGCGAGCAGATCCGCGGCGACTGCGGGGGCCTGGTAACCCCAGTCATTCAACAGCGTGTCATCGTAGGTAGGCGCCATCTCGTCATACTGTTGCATGACTTCGGCGCTGTCGGTGCTGGGCTTACCGGCCCAGTCGAATCTGTCTCTCATGCAGGAATTCCCCGTGTGCCGGCATGGCGGCGACACTTTGATCGATGCCGGTCCGTAGTTCTTCGAGTTTTGAGTGGATCTTGTGCGGGTCGAGGCTGTCGACCAACGGGTCGTAGCTGCGCGGAACGATGTTCTGACCGATCATGACCGACAGCCAGCTCATGATCGGAAACAACTCGGCGTCCTCGCGCAGGATCCGGCCGTGGCTCTGGAAGAGCTCGATTTTTTCCGCCAGCGTGTCCGTCAGCGCAATGGATCTGCAGTGCTCCCAGAAGTCCCCCGGCCGCTCGGTCCGGGAATAGTGCAGCAGCAGGAAGTCGCGCACACGGCCGAACTCAGACTCCAGCACGCGGTTATAACGATCAATGTCGGCTGTAGCGAAGTCACGGTCCGGGAAGAATCGCAGCAGCATGCCGATGCCGCGTTGTATTAGATAGATACCGGTGGCCTCCAAAGGCTCCAGGAATCCCGCGGCCAGACCCAACGCCACGACATTTCGGCTCCAGGCCTTGCGCCGGCGACCCGGAGTGAAGCGCAGGGGCATCGGCGATGTGAGCGAGCGGCCGTCCAGATTCGCCAACAACGTCGTTGCGGCTGCGTCGTCAGTGGTGAACTCGCTGCTGTAGACATAACCGTTGCCGTTGCGATGTTGCAGCGGAATCCGCCATTGCCAACCGGCCTCACGAGCGGTGACCAGGGTATAGGGATCGGGTGCCCGGGCAGGCTCGCTGTGCACGACCAGGGCCCGATCGCACGGCAGCCAGTGGCTCCAGTTGTCATAGCCGGTCTGCAGGGCTTCTTCAATGAGCAGGCCGCGAAAGCCGCTGCAATCGATAAACAGGTCCGCGGCCACCGACTCGCCACCCTCCAGGGTCACCGACTCAACCAAGCCGTTGGCCGGACTCAGAGTGACACCACGCACCTCGCCGACCGTCCGTTGCACACCGCGGGTTTGCGCAAATCCGCGCAAATACTGTGCAAAGCTGGAGGCATCGAAGTGCAGGGCGTAGGTCAACTTGTTGAGCGGCGTGTTGGGTGCATGCACGGGCAGCGTGAACCGGCCCCTGATTGCCGCCGTGGCCTGGATGGAATAGTCCTCGAGCGCAGCGGCCTCCCCTGCCAGGAACATCTTCAGCCAATAGGCCTGGAAGGGAATGCTGCCGAGCCCCGGGCCCGTGGGGCCGAAGGGGTGGAAATAGAAGTGGCCCGGGCGAGTCCAGTCCCGATAACCAATGCCGAGCTTGTAAGTGGCCTGGACATCGCGGACCAGGTCGCCCTCGACCAGGCCGAGTTGGCGAATGAAATCCATGATGGGGGGCACCGTTGCCTCGCCCACGCCCACCGTGCCGATGCGGTCCGACTCGATGAGCCGGATCTGGATCCCCATCCCGTGGAGGGACTTCGACAGGGCAGCCGCGGCCATCCAGCCGGCCGTACCGCCTCCAACGATGGCTATTTTGCGGATCCGTCTATCGGTCATGCCCGCACAATAACGCAATATTACCGGCGCAGCACGCCAGTGGGCATCGAAGCTCAAGGGTCCGCGATGTGAGCCACGAGGCCGCTGAGGCCTGCGGCCACGTGATCTGCGAGAACGTGCCCGTCCGGATAGTCACCGTCGTTCTGGCGGCGGAAGGGGATGGGAGCTTCGTCAAAGAGCCGCGTGAGCCGCTGTCGCCAGGCTGACTTTTCCGCTGCAACACGCGCTGCTGTGACACGGCCGCTGCCATAGATGGCATGCGTGGGCAAAACATCCATTCCGGCAAAGAAGAGCATGCCGTGAGTGATGGGAAACAGAAGTTGGTCCAACGGGCCGTTGATGCCCCGCATTCCATAATCTTCCGCCGGCCCACCGACGATCACGGACAGGAGCGCTCGTTTTCCTTGCAGGCCGCCAGCGCCATAGCGGTATCGATTGCCTTCGCCCCGATAGCCGTAGGCGAGCCCGTACGCAAAGACCCGATCCACCCAGCCCTTCAGGATGGCCGGCATCCCGAACCACCACAGCGGAAACTGCAATATCACAGCATCCGCAGCCAGCAGTTTGCGCTGCTCCGACTCCACGTCCGCTGTCTGTTGGGAAGTGGAGTAGGCATGTCCGGATTCGGTTATGAAGCACAATCGCTCGTGGTCTTTTCTGGCCGGAAAGTCGTGCTCATCGAACACGGCCTTCCAGCGCATCGCGTACAGGTCTGACAGGGCCACTGCGTGACCCTGGGCCTGCAGGGTTCCAACCGATTCATCGACTAAAGAACGGGTCAGCGAGCTCGGTTCCGGATGGGCATGCACAATCAGGATGTTCATGGCGTGAATCTGCAGGATCCCAGGCTATAGTGGAAATGAATAAACTCAATTCCGGGCATAGCCATGGACAATATGCGCAACATCGACCTCAACCTCCTGGTCACCCTGGAGGCATTGCTGACCGAACGCAGTGTGACCCGCGCGGCGCGGCGACTGCATTTGAGTCAGCCCTCCGTCAGTGTGCAATTGCGCAAGCTGCGGGAGTTTTTCGCTGATCCATTGCTGACGGTCATTCCTGGAGGCATGGCCCCAACGGCACGGGCTCTTTCATTGTTGCCTGACTTGCGGACTTCGCTCGGCGACATGCGCCGATTGTTGAGTCAGAAGCGCTCCTTCGATCCGGGTAGCGCACGGATGACGTGGCACATTGGAGGATCGGACTATCCTGAGGTTGTGATCCTCATGTCGCTGCTCGAGCGTTTGCGGCGTTCAGCCCCCGGAATATCGCTCGCCTCAGGGGAGGGCAGCCACGCCAGAATGTTCAAACAGTTGGATAGCGGCGCGATTGATCTGGCGCTCATGGCCCTGGATTCGACGCCGGATCATTTGCATCATCAGGTTCTTTTCGAGGAGCAGTATGTTCTGGTGGTGCGCAAGGGCCATCCCGCGCTCAAACAGCGACTCACTGCCAGGAAGTTGGCGCAGCTCGAATTTGTCATCATGTCTCCGGAGGGAGGCGGTTTCAGGGGCGTGACGGATGTGGAGTTGGAGCGTCTGGGTTATCAGCGGCGAGTCATCCTGTCGACGCAGCATTTCCTTTTCATACCCGAGGTCGTGGCGCGGACGGATCTCGCCGCGATGTTACCTTCCCGCCTGGCCCGAAGCCGCTTCAACCAGCTGCACACGCTGGCAGCGCCGCTGCCTCTGCCGGGCTTTGAAATGGCCATGGTCTGGCACGAGCGTTCTCAGTCTGATCCCGCGCACGAGTGGCTGCGCGGCCAGGTGCAGCTGTCCGTGTAAGGGTTCGTCACCGATTTGTCACCGGTCGCGGCGTTTATCACCCATTTCAGACCCAATCGACCTTATGCCTGCTCCCGGGTGCGACATATCGTGAGCGCAACGTAGGACGACACAGGTGGACCCGCACATGTCATCGAATCTCGACAAGCTCCCGACAGCATTCAAGCCGGCCGGTTCCAAGTACTCCTACAGCCTGAGGCGCTGGAATCCTTTCGACGCGTGGCAGGAGCACATTCGCAAGTCGGCCGACTCGGTTGGGAGTGCATTCGCCGCGCGCCCGGACCGGGATCTGCGCCGCGCGGTCGTTGCCGGTTGACCGCTCAGCCCTCATTGCCAGTCGACGAGGAGCCGACCTCCCGGCAACTCCTGTTGGAGATTGCACTCGTGCTCCTGATGTCGGTGTTTGCTGAAGCGAGCATGCCGGAAGCTACGACGCCGCCCGGTCCAACATCGCGAGGGGGTCACGATGAGAGAGCGGGCGGCGTCGAAATCGAGCGAGGGGGTCACCCGACGGTTTATACATTGCAACGGGCGTGCCACCGCGAGAACCCAGTTTTGAGGGCCTGAAGCAGCGGGCCGAGCCTCCCGGTTGCACTGGTCCTGTTCGCCCGGCAAGTGATTTGCACTTTGCAGGGGCGCTGCCGAGTCCGAATTTTGTTCTGTGCGGCTGTGTGCTATAACACAGCTTCCGTTAACAGCATTTAATCGCTGGTTATCCAATTGTCGGCGTGGAAACAACGAGCACAGGCACGTAGCCTCACGGCTGTGGCGCGGCGCGCACTTCTGCTGTGCGTGGTGCTGTTGTCCGTTTCGCTCAATGCGTTCATTGCGCAGACCCACGTCGATGCCACGGCGCAGGTCGCTGCCGTGGCCCATGGTCATGCCTCGGGCCCGTCATTCGAAAGTGACACCCGCGATGACCTGTGTGTCCTGTGTCAAATCGCTTCCCACGCGGCGCCGTTGGTCTTCGCGGCCCAACTGCATTTCGCCGCCAGCCGGGCCACACCCCAGCTTGATGTTGGTTACGGCTACGAATCGCCTCCGCTGATTCTCGCCCACCGCGGGCAGGCGCGTGCGCCCCCGCGTTCCTCGATCTGATCCAAACCATCAAAGTCAGCGTGTAGCCAACGCTACCCGCTAGTTGCAGATCAACAGGTTGTCGCCGAGCGGCAGGCCTGTGTACAGGGCTGGATATCAAAAATGCGTAGCAATTTTCGCGGCAGCGGTGCCGCACTGGGTTCCTTTTGTCTGTTGGTTGCCGTGGCTCACGGTGCGGAGCCCGCAGACTCCACCCCATCGGACAGCTCCCCTGAGCCGATGCGGACCGTCGTAGTGACCGGATCACCTTTGTCGAACGATCCCGACAAGTTGTCCACGATCGTCGAGAGCGTGTCTCGCGATCAGATCTTCCAACATGGCGGGGCTAATCTCGCCGACGCCCTGGCGGATGTCCCGGGCGTCAGTGCCACCACTTTCGCAGCGGGTGCAAGTCGGCCGGTCATTCGCGGCTTTGATGCAAACCGCGTCCGGACGCTGGAGGACGGAGTAGGGTCATTCGACGTGTCGGATGTCGGCCCGGATCACGGCGTTCCCGTGGATCCGCTGTCAGCACAGAGGATCGAGGTGGTCCGCGGCCCCGGCACACTGCGATATGGCAGCCAGGCCATCGGTGGCGTGGTCAACGCGATCAACGATCGTGTGCCGACCAAGCTCAACGACCAACCATTGAGTGGCGAGGTCGACGGGGGATATGGCACCGGCTCGGACGGCAAGGACGCAGCCGGGTTGTTGGACGGCACGGTCGGCCAGTTTGCCTTGCACGCGGATGCATTCGGGCGTCGCACTCATGACTACGACATCCCGGATGGCGTGCAGACCAATTCGTTCTTCCGGGGCGATGGCTATTCGGGCGGCGGTTCGTATTTCTTCGGCGATCAGAATGCGAGCCGCGTGGGCTTGGGTGTCATCCACTATGACGCCAAGTACGGGATCCCGAGTGATACCACCTGGATCGACATGCACCAGACCAAGGAGCTGCTGCGGTCGTCGTTCGCTCTCGGCTACGGACCTCTCAAAACGCTCACGGTCGAGGGTGGGTATGGCGACTACAACCACAAGGAACGAAATCCGGACGGCAGCACCAATTCCACCTTCATGGACAAAGAGTGGGACTCCCGGGCGGAGTTGATATTCGATGCCATGGGGCCGTTGAGCGGCTCAGCGCTCGGTGTGCAATTCCAGCACAAGGATTTCTCGGCCCTGGGCGATGACTCCTCGTACCTGTTTCCCACGACCACGAAGTCTGCGGCGGTGTTTTTCTTCACCGAGCTTCCCCTGAGCCAGCAGTTCCGGTTTCAAGCCGGCGCGCGAGTCGAAGACGTCCGGGTGAGCGGTATTCCCAGCAGCGATATTCCAACCGAGCGCGGGTTCACGCCGATCAGCGGTTCCATCGGTGCGCTGTATGACGTCGCCAAGGGTGTCCACATAGGCTTGACTGCCTCGAGCACGGCACGTGCTCCCGCGCAGACCGAGCTGTTCGCGCGTGGTGCCCACGATGGACCCGCGACCTTTGAAACAGGCGACCCCTCACTCGAGATCGAGCGGGCCAACTCACTGGAGGCGAGTTTGAGAATCCACCAGGAGCAGGTGACGTTCGAAGGCTCGGTCTGGGGTGCGCGGTTCGAAAACTACATCTTCGGCGCGCTGACCGGCCGCACTTGCGATGAAGATGGCGTGTGCGCGGAAGGCGACGAAGAAGAGCTGAAGGAGCTCAACTATGGTCAGGTCGATGCCACGTTCTATGGCGTCGAAGGCAAGACCACGGTACCCCTGTTGGGCGATGAGTCCGGCAAACTGGAAGCGTTGGCCCTGGGTGACTACGTTCGGGCAAAACTCAGCGATGGCGCAGGCAACGTCCCTCGAATCCCTCCATATCACATTGGAGGAGGATTGCAGTGGCGCAGCCCAATGTGGGATGCACGTGTGCTCGCCAAGTACTCGGGTAACCATGACGATGTCGCGCAGTTTGAGACAACAACGGGTGGCTTCCTGAACCTGGAGGCCGATGTTGCGGTTCGACCTGTAGCTACGATGCCCGGGTTCGAGCTGGCGGTTGCGGGTACCAACCTGTTAAACCGCGACGAGCGTAACTCGGTATCGTTCAACAAGGACGTTGTGTTGTTGCCGGGGCGTGACGTGCGGGCGTTTTTCCGCTACAGCTTCTGAGCAGGTCATGCTTCCCGCACGGATCGACGTCGCGTCCATGCCGCCATGAGGGCGAATGTCGCCAATCCGATGGGGACAGCGCACCACGCAGCAACTGAGACCCTGGCTCCCAGGGCACTGACTGGATCGAAGAATGTCAGCTCGATTGGTCGTGCGAGCGCGGTTGCCGGGCATCGGATAGTCAGGTTGTCCTGGCGGTTGTCGACCTCACACGTGGGTGAGGTCCAACCGCGATTGAATGCCTGATTGAAGGTGATGCGGAACTCCGCGACCGCGGTGCCGGTCTGCGGCATGGGGGTCACCCGGATGTGGTTCCAGGTGATGAAACTGGCCTGCAAAGTGGGTGGGGTGTCGACTCCGGAATCGAAGAATTCCACCTCCTTGATGGGGTCAGTGCCCGGATCGACGGGCGCGCGCTCGAAGTCGTCCATGTCATAGCAGTTGATGACAGCCCGGGTGGGCGAGATCAGCTCGCCTTGATGGTGCCGATGGCGTCGTCGGCCTGTTGTTTGCAACAGCACTCTCTCGATCTGTTGGGGGCCGCCCGAGTAGATTCCTTGCAGAGGGGCTGGTGTGTAGGCACGTGAGTGCGACCAGGCCGAGCTCACAGACTGAGCCTGGAAAATGAGCTGCGTGAGCAGAGCCGCGCCGAGAAAGAGGGTCTTCTTCGGTCCCTCGGGTGCGTCTTTCATGTACCTGCAGATGGCCATCGCGGCAGCCAGGCTCAACGGCAGTGCCAGGAAGCCCCAATAGCGTCCCGTCGCACCAATTGACCGGAAGCCGGGCAGAGGACGTATCCAGTCAAACGGACTCAGCCACACGGGCAATCCGATACTGTGCAGGCTTCCCATTCCCAGGCAGATGCTGACTACGCTGACAGTCAGGAGTGGAATACGCATTTCATCGGGAATCCGTCGCAGCCACTCCCGGTAGCGCCAGATGAGAATGGCCAGGAAGGGACCGATGAACACACTCAGCTCGATGCCGGTCCCATTGGACGGAAGAACCTTGCCTCGATGCGGGAGGAGGAGGAACCAGGCCAGCGCCCACGGCCCGGTAAATGTGTCGGCGGTTCGTCGCGGGAAGTCCCCTTGTGCATTCAGCATCGGCCAGAGGTAACCCGCATCCAGAACGGCGGCTAGCGCGCCGGCTGCGACCAGGAAAAGGGTGGGAGTGCTGGAGCGACGAACCCAGCTCAGCACGAAGGTGTACAGAGCGATCCATACACCCATGTAGATGATGGCAACCGGGGATCCGTCGATGCTCACGCTCAAGAGCATCCCTAGCAGCAGGAGCTGCAGAAACCTCGTTGGCCCATGGACCATCCACAACACCAGGGGCAGGACCAGGAAGGGGATGAAGTCGATGTGTCCGTGCGCGAGTCGGCAGATGAAGAAGCCGTTCCCGATGAAAAGGGACGCTGCGAGGCTGCGTTGTCTGTTTTCAGTCAGCCACAGCCCGGAGTAGAGATAGGCTCCGACCCATCCCAGGCCCAGGTATATCAGGATGGCCGCGACAATGCCGGGCAGAGGCCCTAACACATAACTCAGCAGCATCGTCAGGGATGCGAAGGGAACCTGGGGTTCCGCGGCGATGGAAACTCCGCCGCACAGTACGGGTGCCCACTGCTTGGAGGCTCCAAACAAGTTGGCGTTCCAATACTGCAGCTCGTCGAACACCAGAAACTGGTCGTAGTCGGCCACGCCCACCCTGCGGCTGAACCAGAGTAGGATCAAAACGTAGACGGTTGGGATTCCGGCTGTGAAACCCGCCCAGAGCCAGTGGGCGCGGTTGAACGAGGGAGTGGTGAAGATGAGGTGTGCGCGTCGTGCGGTGGCAATGTCCTGGGCGCGGATTTTGGATGACGGAGGCTTTCGGGTGCCTTTCGCGCGGTGTACAGTTATCGAATGATCCAACTCCCGTTAGCCGCAGGGCGCGTGGTGTTTTTGCTGGTCTGCCTGATGGCGGCCACGGTGCAGGGTTTTATTGCCCAGACCCACGGCCACCGGCCTGCGCAACCGAGACTTGAGTCGGGGGTGCGGCTCGCGGCCCCGGCCGTGCCGCTCCATAAGTTGGATGTGTGCCCGCTGTGCCAGGCGGGATTGACCGGCAGCGTCCCCCTTCGCTCAGTTGAATCGATCTTCATTGCGCCGTGTGCGAGTCTCTCGAGTCCTGCATTCTCGCGCGGTCCCGCACCCCTCATTGCCGCTGTTTCCTACAGCTGGCAGAGCCGCGGCCCGCCACTGATCTGATGTGTCCCTGAAAAAAGCGATTCATCATTTCAGTGGGAGTCAGAATGCAATCTGCTCGCTTGCCGCTCACGGTAATCTATGGGCTGCCGGGGTCGGGGAAGACGACCCTGTCCAGGTATCTGCGCGACCAGCGCCCGAACGAGCGCATCGTATGTAGCGAGATGTACGGCGGAGAGGCGGCGTTCGGCCATGTGCACCAGGTCGCGTTTGCCAACGATGCCGATTATCTGTTGATTGAAGCAGGTGGTTCGTGTCAGCCGGAGCCTCTTGCTACGCGCCTGACGGGAAAGGGCGTCGCTGGGGCAGGGCTCGACGAGCTCGTCCGTCTCGATACCATGGTTGCCGTCATTGATGCGGCCTCGCTGCTGGAGGACTTTGCCTCCTGGGACCTGTTGTCTGATCGAGGTCTCGTCACGCACCTGGGGCACGACCGCGCTCTCGTGGAAGCCTTGACCGAACAGATCGAGTTTGCCGATGTTGTCGTGCTCAACAAAGTGGATCGCGTGCCGCCCGGCGTGCGGCGCAGTGCCATGGCTCTGATTCGGGCCCTGAACCCGGACGCGCAGATCATTGAGACAGAGTTTGGGCGTATCCCGCCGCAGACCGTGCTTTCAACACACAGCTTCGAGCTGACGCACGCTCAGCATCGGGCGCGTTGGGTCGAGGTGCTTTCCGGTTTTGGCTCCAACTCCACCGACGCACTCGGAATCTCGAGCCTCTTGTATTACGCGCGGCGGCCGTTTCATCCTGAAAGGCTGATGCAGTTCATACGTTCGGAGTGGCCTGGCGTCATCCGCGCCCGAGGCTTTTTCTGGCTCGCCACGCGCATGGACTGGGTCGGTGAGATGTCGCAGGCCGGCAGCTCGCGCCGTCATCGTGCCGGCGGCTCCTGGGGGGCGTCAGGCGTCCCGTCGGATGTTGACTTCGGTGATCGGTGTCAGCACCTCGCGTTTATCGGCATCGACATGGATGCAGCCCGTATGAGAATGCTCCTGGACGAGTGCCTGCTCGATGATCTCGAGTTCGCGCGCGGCCCGAAGGCCTGGCAAACGTATACAGACCCGTTTCCGCCGTGGTGGGTGGGGTCGAGAATGCAGTGACTGTGTCCTAAAGGACCGCGAGCGGCTCTTTGCGCCGTGGAGGTGGGAATGACCGATCCAGGTCGGCCAGATCCTGAGTCGTCAGACGGATGTCGGACGCCGCCCGATTTTCCCGAACGTGGGCCTCGGACCGTGCGCGTGGAATGGCAATGCTGCCGGAATTCAGCACCCAGGCCAGTGCTATCTGGGCTGGCGTTGCGCCGTGACGTTTGACTACTTCATCCAGGCCACGGTTGGATAGCAGCCGGCCTTGTTCGATTGGGGAGTAGGCGGTGATGGGCATGTGGTTGCGTCGGCACCAGAGGAGGAGGTCCCATTCGATTCCGCGGCGGGTGAGGTTGTAGAGGACTTGGTTTGTGACGGCGGCTGCTCCGCCTGCCAGCTCCGTCAGTTCCTCCATGTCATCGACGTCGAAGTTGCTGACACCCCAACTGCGGATCTTTCCCTGTTGGGTCAGGTCCTGGAAGGCGTGCAATGTTTCTTCGAGGGGATATGAGCCGCGCCAATGCAACAGATACAGGTCAACCCGATCCGTACCCAGGTGTTTGAGGCTGCGCTCACACGCGGCCACGGTGCCTGTGCGACTGGCGTTCTCCGGGAGAACCTTGGTGACCAGGTACACCTCATCGCGGCGCCCCCTGATCGCCTCGCCGACCACCTGCTCCGCGCCGCCATCGCCATACATCTCGGCGGTGTCAATCAGCGACATGCCCAGGTCGAGCCCGAGTTGGAGGGCGGCCACTTCCTGAGCGTGCCTGCGACGATCTTCGCCCATGCGCCAGGTCCCCTGGCCCAAGGCAGGAACAGAATCGCCGTTGCGGAGCTTTAGGGTTTGCATCGGTCCTCATCATAACCGGAACGTTCAAAAGGCGGGCGTATGCTGCAAGGATCTCGCTCCTGACCTGAGCAGAATACTGATTGCTTTTGCGCCTGGGCCGCCGTCCGAAATATAGATCGACTCCGACCGGTCTCCGGTGCAAGAGCGTTTGGGCTCACGACTGCAGGAGCAGACCTTGTCCACTTCTTCATCCAGGTATGACCTGAGAGCCGTGTTGGCCGCAGGCGGTTTCGCGCGGCTGGCCTCGATCGGCGCCATCGTCGCGGCCGTTGCTCTTGTCTTTGCCTATGTCGCCGGTTGGCTCTCTCCCAACCGACTGACGCCCGCCGCTCTCGCCAACCAGTTCGAGCGCGCCAACGGCGAACATCCCGGATTCCGCCGCAACCACTCCAAAGGCCTGTGTGCTGTAGGTAATTTCACCAGCAACGGCGCCGGCGCAAGTCTGTCGAAAGCCGAGGTGTTTCAACCCGGGCAGGTTTCCCACGTCGTGGGCCGATTTGCGTTTGCGGGCGGGATGCCGTTTGTCCCGGATGATCCGAAGATCGTACGGAGCCTCGCCGTCAGTATTCGCCCGGAGGGAGGCCCCGAGTGGCGCTCGGGAATGATTGATATTCCCAACTTCCCTGTCCGCAATGCAGAGGAATTTTACGGGTTCAACGAGGCCCAGGCCGACGGGAAAGCGGACCCGAAGGCGGTGCCGACATTCCTGAAACAACACCCGGACGTTGCTCAGGCGGTTAAATCCATCGGGGGACGCACCATCACCTCGGGGTTTGCTGACGATACCTACAACAGCATCAACGCGTATCGCTTTGTGGCTGCTGACGGCACAGTAACGGCAGTGCGTTGGTCGTTGGTCGCGGTCGACCCGCCGGCGGCTGCGATCGAAGCGCCGGCCAATGAGCCGAATTATATTTTCGATGCCCTCATTGCGCGGGAAAAGCGCAGTCCAGTGCAGTACAAGTTGGTAATCACCGTCGCAGCACCTGGCGATATCACGGAGAATCCGGCCGTGGCATGGCCGACTACCCGGCAACAAATCGATGTGGGTACTCTGACGCTCAATCGGGTTGAGTCCGAAGCACCCGGCAACTGCCGTGACATCAACTATGATCCCGCGGTGCTGCCGCCAGGTATCGCGCCCTCCGACGATCCGCTCATCAGTGCCCGCTCTGCGACGTATTCGGTGTCCTTTACCCGGCGTGCGGGTGAGACGAAGACCGCTAGTGCCGTGCAGGTGGCTCCATGAATGTAGTTACATTCAGCCCGTTCTCCAGGGTGCTTCACTGGACCATGGCCGTGTTGATTCTGATCATGTTGTTTGTGGGCGTTGGCATGGTGGCGTCGTTATCGCCGTACCATCGGCTCGTGTCGCTGCACGAGATGGTCGGCGTTCTGATTCTCGTGCTGGCCGCCATCCGCCTGATCAATCGGCTATTGCATCGGGCACCGCCCCTGCCCGCGGAAATGCCCCGGGGGCTGCAGGGTATCGCGCACCTTTCCCACTATGTCTTGTACTTCTTCATGTTCGCTCAACCGCTGCTGGGTTGGGCCATGTTGTCTGCTGCACGGTATCCCTTGCCGCTGCATCTGCCCAACATCATGCCTCACAACGTGGAGTTGTACGCCACTCTGCGACACGCCCATGGAATTTTTGGATTGTTGTTCTTCGTGACCATTCTCATGCACTTTGCGGCTGCGCTGATGCATGCGCTGATCTACCGGGACGGCGTCTTTGATAGTATGGCTGGCCGCAGCCACTAGCGAGACGTCACATGCATGCAGTTTGGTTTTCCGGCCCCGGTGGTCCGGAGGTTCTGCACTGGAGTGAATATGCGGATCCGTCACCGGGTCCCGGCGAGGTCGTTCTCGCTGCCCACGCTACGGGTGTGAACTACGCCGATCTGCTGCAACGGCAGGGATTGTACCCGCCGCCTGCAGGTGCCAGCCCCATCCTCGGCCTGGAGTGTGCAGGGATCATTACGGCTCTCGGGCCGGACGTTACTTCATGGTCTGTGGGCGACCGCGTCTGTACCTTGGTCGCGGGAGGTGCCTACGCGGAACGGGTCGTGGCGCCGGCGGACCAATTGCTTCCCGTTCCCGGAGACCTGAGCCTGCTCGAGGCGGCGGCCGTCACGGAAGCCGCCTGTACGGTCTATTCAAATCTCGGCATGAAGGAGCCGTTGGCTGCGGGGATGAGCGTGCTCATCCAGGGCGGTGGCAGTGGGATTGGCACGTTTGCGATCCAGTGGGCGCGGGCCATGGGGGCTCAGGTGTTTGTCACGGCCGGCAGCGACGAGAAGTGTGCCCGGTGTTTGAGTCTCGGTGCACAGCGGGCAATCAACTATCGGCGTGAGGATTTCAGCCGCGTGATTCTCGAGGAGACGGGCGGCCGGGGTGTTGATCGCATTCTCGACATTGTGGGCGCGGATTATCTGGAGAGCCACCTGCGATGCCTGGCTCACGACGGACGCCTCGTCATCATCGGGAGGATGGGTTCGACTGTCGATCTACCGTTGAATCTCGGGTTGTTGATGATGAAGCGGCTGACCGTTGCAGCAACGACGCTTCGTGCGCGCCCGCATGATCAGAAGGCCACGATTGTTCGGGCCGTGCGCGATCACGTGTGGCCTCTCATCGCGGAGCACCGAATTCGGCCCGTGATTGATTCTGTGTTCAGCATGAGGGATGCCGCAGACGCCCACCGGCTTCTGGCATCCGGACGCACAGTCGGCAAAGTGCTGCTGACCAATCCGCAATTTAGTTGAATCGACTGCCGGCACCCGATCTGGAATGACCGGAGCGGATGTGGGAGTCGCTGACTCCCGAATTGCCGAGACTATCGCGGGCGCGTCATGTCGAAGCGGGTGTCGGGTCTGATTTCCGCGTAGGCGGAGGCGCCGCCGGCGCGTACGATGATGCCTGCGCCGAAGGTGTCGAAGATTCCGTCCACCAGCAACGAATTCAAAATGTGGACGGCCACGACTTCGCCGAGCACTAGCCATGATTGAAGGGCAGTCCCGCGGTGGTCCTTCAGTTGCTGGATGTCGATGACCTTGCACTCGAAGTTGACGGGGCTCTCGGCCACACGAGGTGGACCGACGAGGCGGGACGGGGCGGTCGTCAATCCGGATAACACAAACTCGTCCGCTTCATACGGGACCACGGCGCTGCTGGCATTCATTGACTCGGCGGTCTTGCGCGTGGCCAGGTTCCAGACAAACTCGCCGGTCTCGCGGGCATTGCGCACGGTATCTTTCCAACCCGAGCTGGAAAACCCGACAATGGGCGGGTTGTAGTTGAATACATTGAAGAAGCTATAAGGGGCGAGATTGACGATCCCGCTCTGGCCGCGAGTGGAGATCCAGCCGATGGGCCGTGGGGCGACGATCGCATTCAGCGGGTCGTGGGGCAGGCGATGGCCCTGGGAGGGTTCGTAGTAGTGATGCGAATCGGTGGACATGGTTGTATCGTACCGGTCAGACGCTCAAAGCTGAAGATCTATGGCGATTGGGGATGACAACGTGAATAAAGTGTTTGCCGGAATTCTAGCGACCGTTCTGGGCTCGAGTGTGACCGCGTCTGAGACGTATATGTCTGCGAAGGACCTCGCATCCAAGGTGGTCACTGGCGATTCCTATCAGATACCGAGCAGCGAGGGCTACAAGGTACTGATGGTCCAACGCAAGGCGACCGGTGATGCCGAAGTGCATACCGACATGAACGACACGATCATCATTCAGCAGGGCCACGGTGAATTCCTGGTCGGCGGCTCCATCACGGGCAATCATCAGATCGCCCCGACTGAATGGCGCGGCGGAGAAATCAGCGGCGCCCACCGGTACACCGTATCGGTAGGTGACCTGCTTTTGATTCCAGCAGGTATACCGCATAAAGCGCTGGTAACCGACGGCCCGTTCACCTATCTGGCTATCAAGACCCCGTTGACCAAGGCTACAAAATAGCGCAGCGCTAGGGCTGGCCGGTGCCGCCGGCGGAGCCGTAGATGCTGCCGGTGGCGAAGCTCGCATCGCTCGCAGCCAGCTGTACGTAGATGGAGGCCAACTCGACCGGTTGGCCGGGGCGGCCGAGGGAAGTGTTGCTGCCGAAGTGCTGCAACTTCTGTTGCGATGCGCCGCCGCTGACCTGCAGTGGCGTCCAGATCGGGCCGGGCGCTACGCCGTTGACCCGGATTCCGCGTTTGGCGAGTTGTTTCGCCAGCGACTTCACGTAGTTCATGGTCGCCGCCTTGGTCTGAGCGTAGTCGTATAACTCGGGCGACGGATCGTAGGCCTGCTCGGAGGTGGTGCCGATGATGCAGGAGCCTGGCTTCAGGTGGGGCAGGGCCGCCTTGATGATCCAGAACGGCGCGTAGATGTTGGTCTTCATCGTGGCGTCGAAGTCCTCGCTGGACACGTCCAGAATGGACTCACGCGACTGCTGGCGTCCTGCGTTGCTGACGACGATGTCCAGGCCGCCGAGCTTTTGCACGGCGTCTGCTACGAGTTTCTGGCAGAAGGCCTCGTCGCGCAGATCGCCGGGAATGGCCACGCCCTTGCGACCCGCCTGCTGTATGAGCTCGATCACTTCCTTGGCGTCGGGCTCTTCTGTTGGAAAGTAGTTGATTGCCACGTCCGCGCCCTCACGCGCGTAGGCGATGGCGGCGGCGCGTCCCATCCCGGAGTCACCCCCGGTGATTAAAGCTTTACGGCCCTGCAGGCGGTTGGAGCCGCGATAGCTCTTCTCACCGTGGTCCGGCTTTGGATCCATATCGCGGGCGAGCCCTGGCCAGCGCTGCTCCTGAGACTTGAACGGAGGCTTCGGATACTTCTCTCGGGGATCTTCCATAGCGGACCTACCTGCTGGCGGACAGAGTGTTGTATTACAACGCTCTGCCGGGCAGTTTGTTTCTCGCTATTCCCAGCGATTGGCGTTCTTTGGGAATCCGGGTCTTTGGATTCTGACGACACAGAAGCGCTGGCCGGTGGGTGACTGCATGACGACCCAGCGCTCCAGCCGGTTGACTACTGTTGCGCCCAATTTCTCCAGGCGCGCGACTTCAGCCGGGATGTCGTCAGTTTCTATATCCACGTGAACCCGGCTCTCATGGTCCACCCGCTGGATCTGTACGATCGGCTCATCAGGCGGCGTTTCCAACATCAGGTAGTTGCCGCGGGTGCCGGGATGTTTGGGATCGACCGGCCGACCCAACGCATCCGCCCAAAATCGCGCGGCCGCGTCCACGTCAGAAGTCTGGCAGTCAATGAGCAAGGCGCAAAGGCGAGAGTGGTGCATTTGAAATCCAGCTCCTACAGTTTGCGTAACGTTTCCTCGAGAGAGGCGAAGAAGTTTTTCGCGTCGGTCATGCCTTCCCGGGCATACAGCGTGACCATGGCGGAAATGGCCGTCTTGATGGACCTGCGCAATTTTTCCGCTTCGGCGGTTTCCAGGCGCAGGTTCAATGATCCGTCGGGGGATGTAGAAGCTTGCATCGAACACTCCTGAGGGTTGGCCGGATTGATTATATCTGCGTCCGAATGAAATCAATGAATGCCCGCAGGGGCGCGGGCACTAGGCGCCGGCCCGAGTAGTACAGAAAGGGACCGGAGAACGGGTGCCACCAGGGTTCCAACACCGGCTCCAGCGCGCCGCTGTCAAAATGTGGTTGCATTGAGCAACTCGATTGGATGCTCCGGCCTGTCCTGTTTGTCGAGGTAGGAGGTGGCTGCCCCGCTGCGTAGCGTTGTGTTCGGGGACCAATGGGCACCGCGATCATGTCCTGCTCGAGCCGTTCGTCATAACGGATGCCGGCTTGACATCCTCCCCGCCCTGAAGGCCGGAGATTCCTACGGCGCTCGAGATGCAGATCTCTCGAGATTCGCTTCGGTGGGTTCCTGCTTCAACGCGACTGCCTTCGGACACTTTACGGTTTTTCCGACCCATGCGTCCCCGGTCTTACATTCGCTCCACAGGCTTTACGTCCGGCATGCCCTGCCGTAGACCTTCCGGTAGTTGGATTTTACCCGAGGACGGCTTCGCCGTCCGCGCTATCCTTGCCCATCCTGAAGGACGAGGCTTGTCGCGCATCTCGGTCAAATCCGGCCCCGAGGACATCGATGAAACTCGACAGGATCGGTTCAGCGAAGGGCTGATAGTGTCGTCTGCCATGGGCACGGTGCTTGCTTAGCTCCAGTGCAAGATTAGCCATAGCAGTCGAGGGTCAAAATCATGAAGAAGATTCTGTTGGGAGTGGCGGCGCTGGCCTTGTGCAACATTTCTCTCGCCCAGGTGGGAACCACGGTGAAGGAAGGTGCCAAGGCCACGGGTGAGAAGGCAGAGCAATACGGCGACCAGGCCAAAGCCGCGGTGTCTTCACAGCCGGATAAGAGCGTGGACAAGGCGAAAGCCCAGGTCCACAAGGCGAAGGCGAAACATCACGCCAAGAATGCCAAGGAAGCGGCCAAGGACGTCCCGAAGTAATCGGCCCGAAGTAATCGGCGTAGTTTCGCAGCGCCCGCTGCGGTGTCAGTGATTGGAGCCCCATGGCGGTGGGGCTTGCAGTGGCTGTCATCCGGCGGGCGTTCGGCTGTCAGTTCGATTCAAACAGGGCGTTGTTACGAGGCAGCCTGCGAGCTGATGGGCAGTGAATTCTGCGCTGGGGTGGGGCGCAGCGGGGAGGCGGGCATCCGGATCCCGATGAGAATCTGGCGATCCGCCTTGCGGGCGCAGAAATTCCACCGACCGGGCAGGAGCGGGTCGACTGCCCACCCCTGGAGCTGGTAATTGCGGTGAGCCAACCGCAGCCGATCGTGCAGGTCCGCCCCTGGCTTCAGCTCCTCCGATCGCAGGATCCGACCATTCGAGTCGGTGACTTTGAACCACGTGACCACGTCCAGAGTGGTGGGCATGAGAGTATTCATGGGGCTCGTCCTGCGTCAGGGTGGGTGGGGAGATCATGCCTGCGCGGGTATCGTCCTCAGCAAATGGTTTTGAGACGGACTGTACGGCCAAGGTGGTTTGACGCATCTTCTGTGATAGCGCTACCATCCGGCGGCCATTGCTGAGGGGGATCGGCCATAAAAATCAATTCCAACACGCTGGGTATGGCGGTAGTGCTGATGGTGGGATGCGTTTCTACGCTCCACGCAGCAGCGCAGCCCCTGCAGCTCAATCCATTGTTTCAGGACCACGCTGTTTTGCAGCGGGGCAAGCCCGTCGCGGTGTGGGGCCAGGGCCCCGCTGGTGAGACCGTCACGGTATCGCTGCAACCTGCGGTGAAGGCCGATTCGGCGACGGGCACGGCTGGAGCGGCAACCGGCGCAGCGCCGCCGACCGCAGATGCAACACCGGTCCAGGGCCAGCGCGCAGCCGTCAGTCCACGGAGCGTGCAAACCCGAGTCAGCGCTGATGGGCACTGGAGCGCCGTCCTGCCGACCATTGATGCAGGGGGCGGGCCGTACGAGCTCACTGCACAGACCAGCTCCGGCGCAACCCAGTCTGCACACGATATCCTGGTCGGCGATGTGTTCCTGTGCTCCGGGCAATCGAACATGGAAATGTCGGTGCTGCGCGCCGGCGATTCCTATGGCGAGATCAACAACAAGCCCGCCAACAACACCATTCGCTGGCTCAATGTGGAACATGCCGTCAGCAGCACGCCGCAGGCGACCTTCGCAAAAGCCGTGAGCTGGAAGATCTCCACCCCGGACACCGTGGCCGACTGGTCGGCGGTGTGCCTGTTCTTTGCGCGTGAGTTGCAGCCCACGATCAATGTCCCGATCGGGTTGATTCAGTCGACCTGGAGCGGTTCCAACATTCGGCCCTGGATCAGCGCGCAAACACTGCATGCGCTCGGCCGATATGAGCCCGGCCTCAGTGTGCTCGCGACGTACTCGAAAGACCCTGCCGCCGGGCAAATTCAACTGGCCGGGCAATGGGAGCAGTGGTGGCGTACCGCATCGGGCGATAAGGCTGGCGCTGAGCCGTGGGCTGTCAAAGCTCCAGGCGAGTGGCGGACCGCGCCGCCGGCGCTGGGTGACTGGCGCACCTGGGGCGATCCCGAGTTGACGGCATTCACCGGGATGGTGTGGTTTCGCACCGAATTTTCGCTGACGGCAGCGCAGGTGAAGTCCCTGCAGAGCGCCCATGCCGGGGCGACGTTGACCCTGGGCAAGATCAACCAGGTCGATGAGACCTGGATCAACGGCCGTGCACTCGGCAACACCTTCGGCTATGAAGAGCCCCGAACCTATGCGTTGCCCGCGGCCATGCTGCACGCCGGCACCAACGTGCTGGTAGTCAACGCCCTCAGCACCTACGGTGTAGGCGGATTGTTGAACGGCGGCCCCGATCGGGCGCTACACGTGCCCAACGGCGACACGATCCCGCTCAACGGGACCTGGCACTACCGCGTAGTGCCGAAGAAACTCGGCAATCCCCCCAGGGCCCCCTGGGAATCCGTCGGCGGCCTGACAACCCTCTACAACGCAATGATCGCCCCCCTGGGCTCCTACACCCTGCGTGGCGCCCTCTGGTATCAAGGCGAATCCAACGCGTCGGAAAACCAAACCTATCAAAGTCTCCTCAACGGCATGATGACCGACTGGCGCCGTCAGTTCGGCCCCGATCTGCCGTTCCTGATCGTGCAGTTGCCCAACTTCGGTCCGTTCGCAGCGGCTCCCGGCGAATCTGACTGGGCGGGCTTGCGCGAGGCGCAAAGGCTGGCCGTGAAAAGCGACCCGCACGCCGGTCTCGGGGTGACGATCGACGTCGGCGAACCCCGCAACCTCCATCCAACGGACAAACAGGACGTAGCGAAACGGCTGGTGCACGCAGCCCGTCATGTCATCTATGGCGACTCAACGCCGCCATCGGGACCGACACCCTTGCGTGCGACTCGCAACGGGCAGGAAATCACCGTTGAGTTCGGCGACATTGAAAAGGGCCTGGTGGTGTTCGGCCACGACAAACCGGTTGGATTTGAGCTTTGCGGGGACGCGCCGGGAAGCTGTCGCTTCGCCGATGCTGAATTGTCAGGTTCTCAGGTCGAGCTGACAGCCGCACCCGGCACAACACCGACGCGGATCCGCTACCTCTGGGCCGACAGCCCCATCTGCACACTATTCGATTCATCCGGAGTGCCACCCGGTCCGTTCGAGCTGCGACTACCTGCGGGCGACCGCTAGGTGCCAGGCGGCCCAGAAGCCGGTAGGAGCCAGGACCAACATGGCCCACCGCAGGGATTCGGGGCCGGTGTGCAACCCTGAGGAAAACCAGTCGCTCAGCCAACCGATGAGCTGGGGGGCGATGACGAGGTTGCAGATGTTCGCGGAAAACAACAACAGCGCGCAGGTAGTGGCCCGCATTTGTGGCGGGACCGCGTTTTGCAACAGCCCCAGAATCGGGCCGATGTAGAAATAGACGGACGGCACAAAGATCCACAGCAGAAGCCGAGTCCACTGCTCGGAGTGGACCACAAACAGCAGCAGCGAGGGCACCGTTGTCAGGGCGGTGACCCACGCCAGCAGGCGTATGACGTATTGTGGATTGGTTGCGGCGGGTCGGCTCATGAGCCAGCTCGCGAGCAGCGTCCCGGCCGTGCCGGCGAACAAATGCATGGGGCCCAGCAACGCGCCCGCCTGACCGACGGTCATATGGTACGAGCGCACGAGGAACGTGGGCATCCACCACATCAGTCCCCAGCTCCACAAAGTGGCCACCGCACCGCCGATCAAGAGGTGGAATGCCATTTTGTGGTGCCTGATGTAAGTCAGGGTGGTGAGGAGGGTGGTTGGAACGGGTTTCTCTGTTGCCTCGTCCAACTGTCCTCGTTGTGGCTCACGCACGGTAAACCAGACGATCAGCGCTACGACCAGGCCTGGGATGCCCAACGCCAGAAAGGCGGCGCGCCAACCGCCCTTGTCCGCGACTCCGCCGGCCACCGAAGAGCCGAGCCACGCTCCCAGGCATGCGCCGAGGGCAAATATGGTCAACGCCATCGGGCGCTTTGAGGCGGGGAACTTGTCAGCGAGTATGGAGGTGGCAGGGGGAGTTCCGCCGGCCTCACCGATACCCACACCGAATCGAGCCAACAGCAACTGCCAGTAGTTTTGTGCCAAGCCGCATACCGCAGTCATGGCGGACCACAGTGCCAGAGCGATTACCAGGATGTTGCGGCGATTCGCCTTGTCGGCGAGCAATGCGATCGGGATGCCGATCGTGACATAGAACAACGCGAGCGCCACACCCGTGAGGAATGCGACTCCGCTGTCGGTCAGCTGCAGCTCGAGCCGGATCGGCTCGATCAAGGTCGAGATGGAGAATCGATCGGCAATGTTCAGGGCGTAGACCACCGTCATGACCGCGAGAACATACCAACGGTCGCGGTTCAAAGCGCAGCTGCCTGCTGTACAGCCACGTTGAACGCATACTCATAACTTCGCTCGACCCAGACTGTGTATCCCGTGCCGAGTCGCGCCAGAATGGCAGGGCAATCAAACAGAGAGGTTCGTGCACAATCCCGTCCAGCCAGCAGCGCTTCGACGTCCGCGGTGTTGGCCAGCAGCCTCGCAGCAGAGGCAGTTGTGAGGCGGATTTCCCGCCACTTGCCTGTGACCTCGGTGACTGAGAACCCTGCAGGCAGTGCCGGTTGCCGATCGAGAATCAACCACCGATCTGCGGCGATTGGCAGCGCGGGGATATCCCTGGGCAGCTCCGTTGCGGGGCGCAAAGCAACGACTTCATACAATGCGTTCATTGGCGCATCAACTCACCGGTTGCGTCATAGTGGACCGGCGCTGTAACTCGCACCGCCGTATCGCCGGCCCTCACCGGATCGCGAGCCACGAGCTCTTCGCCTTCGGCTATCGATCGTGCGACCAGCGCAAGTCCAATCCACTCATTCAGCGCAGGGCTGAACGTGCTCGAAGTGATGAAGCCGCAGGCGTGGTTGAGATCGGTTCGGGTGGTTATCTGCGCCCCTCCGAGGAATTGGGCGGTTGGGTTCACGGCGCGCAAGCCCACCAGCCGGGGGCGGCTCGGCTCGTGGAAAGCCGGCCGCTGTAACAGAGGGCGTCCGACGAAGTCATCGTCTCGCTTCATGAGGCTCTGCATACCCAGGTCAAAGGGTGTTGTTTGGCCGTTCAGCTCGGAGTGTGTCAGATAACCCTTCTCGATGCGAAGGATGTCCAGTGCCTCCAGTCCGTAAGGTTGCATGCCGGAGCTGATGAGCGCTTGCCACACTGGAACCGCCATCTCCGGATTGCAGTGAATCTCGAGTCCCAACTCACCGGAGAAGGTGGCGCGCAATACCTGCAGCTGCGCGCCGGCAAAGAGAGCCATGCAGAAGTCCATGTGTTTGAGCGCGTTGATAGCCTCGCGGGACTCAGCATCAAATGTTTCGAGTACCCGGCGTCGGGAGTCCGGCCCTGCGACCGCAATGACAGCCCAGGCGTCTGTTACGTCTGTGAGTGCGAGCGCCGCATGCGCCCATTCGGTCGCCCTGTAAAATTCGAATTGGCTCAACATGTGGCCGGCGTGTCCCGTGCTCGTCGTCACGCGATATCGGTCCGGGGCGATGCGCAGGATCAAGCCGTCATCCAGGACCATGCCGTCTTCGCGAAGATTCACGCCGTATCGGCTGCGGCCCACTTTCAGGGTGCTGGCCCTTGTCATGTACACATAGTCGAGAAAGGCGGCTGCGTCCGGGCCACTGATCTCGATCTTGCCCAAGGTGGATGCGTCAGCGATCCCACCTGTGGTTCTGACTCGCCTGGCTTCCACGAGGGATGCGGTAGAGGGGGTATTGCCGTTTTCGCGGTAGTACCGGGGACGTTGCCACAGGCCCATCGACTCCATGACACCGCCGTTGTTGACGTGCCAGTCATGGAGGGGAGTGTGGCGTTCAATTCTCAATGTGGGGCCATGCTTGAGGGCCGCCAGTGATCGCATGGTTACGGGATGGTAGGGTTGCCGCAGGCGGCTCGTGCCAACATCGCTCAGCGTTTTCCCGCGCAGCTCGCCGATGATTGCTGCGCCCAAAGCACCCGACAATCGAGCCTGGTCTGTGCCAAAGCCGAGGGCGGTATAGCGTTTAGCATGCTCGATGTCAGTGAAGCCTTCCTCCACTGCCGTGCGCAGGTCGGCCACGGAGACATCGTTTTGGAAGTCTACGAATTGCCGCTTTTCCTGCGGCCGCGAGCATTCCGCGCTCCAGAATGGCACGAGCGCCGGAGCTGGATCACCCACCGCACCGGCGCAGATTTCGCCCAGCTCAAACAATCCGTCCGCTGCTCCAACCGAAACCCGCCACTCGGGTTGGTCATCGCCCACGAATGCGGCGATCTCTGGAACGAATTTCCGAACCCCGCCATCCTGCGTGGCCGCATGCATCGCAGGCGTCCAACCGCCGCTCATCAAAATTGCATCGCAGGGAATCACCCGTGAGGATGTACGGCCACTACGGTCGGCAATCTCCGCACCCGTAACGGTAGTGCTACCGGTCGCCGCAATCACAGCGTGGTGGTTCAAGCACGTCACCCCCGCCCGAATCACCTCGTCAGGGGCGGGATAGCTTCGGGTATCAACAACGGCACGTACCTCAATCCCCGCCGCCTGAAGGCGCAATGCTGCTGCATAAGCACGTTGGTGATTGGCAAAAATGACCACCGACTGCCCCACCTTGACGCCGTAACGCGCAAGGTACCGCTCGGCGGCGCCGAGCAACATCACTCCGGGTCGGTCGTTGTCAACAAACACGAGCGGGCGCTCCGTAGCGCCCATCGCCATGATGAACTTCCGCGGGCGAATCCGATACAGTGTGTTGCGCCCGGCTATTCCGCCTGGCTCGGCATGAGCAATGATCTGGCCGCCGCCGCTACCCACAACCGCTGTATCCAGCAACTGCCTGACACCCTTCGCGGTCAATTCCGCGACTGCCGACTGGACCCACTGCGCGGAAGGCTGCCCGTCAATCACGGCAGCCTCAAAATCCAACTCGCCACCGAAGATGGGTTCGCGCTCGCAAATCACTACGCGGGCGCCGGCGCGGGCGGCGGCGAGAGCAGCGGTCAACCCGGCAGGGCCGCCTCCGGCTACGAGCACATCACAACTGAAATGCTCAACGGGCACAGGCGGCAAGCTACACGCCGCCGGTGCTGCGCCGAGACCCGCCAACGACCGAATGAGGCCCTCGTAGGCGTGCCACGACGGCCACATGAATGTCTTGTAGTAAAAGCCCGCGCTGAACAAGCCGCCGCCGGCCTGCAACAGCGAGGCCACGTCATAGCGAAGCGATGGCCACCGGTTCTGACTCCGGAGCACCAGGCCATCCCGCAATACGAGCTGAGTTGCCGGTACATTCGGAATGACATCAGGCCCATCGCCAACAGTCAGCAGAGCGTTCGGCTCCTCCGGCCCAGCCGTCAGCACGCCACGAAGTCGGCGGGCTTTGACGCTGCGTCCCATGAGCCGAACGCCATTGGCGAGGAGGGCGGACGCCGCAGTGTCACCCTGCTGGGCTTCGAAGCGACGGCCATCAAAGGTGAATGTCAATCGCTGCTCGGTCAGCCGCGAACCGCGACGGATCAGAGGTTGGTGTACTGCCGTGGTCATCGCAACACCGCCTCAATACTCAGAACGGCACCGGTGGAGGGGTTCCGCTCGACTGACAGCCACGCCCGGCACCCCTGCACATGCTGCCAATACTCAACACTCAGATCGGTGCTGTCCACTCGCAAGTAGACTTTGCTGAATTCGGAAGTGGTCACATTCGCCCGCGTCTTGCGAAATTCAAACTCCTGCAGCTCGCGCGCGCCGCAGAAAGGACAGTAGAGTTGATTCATAGCCGCACCGGGAAAGGGCCGCCGCCGGATTCGTCCAGCATATGACCCGTGTCGAAGCGGGCCAGGTTGTATGCTTTGATGAGATCCGGGGGTGTATCAGTGGCCACGAACTTCGCGAAGGCGGCCCCGGAAGCCGGGATGGCTTTGAAGCCCCCGTAACACCAACCGGCATTCACAAACACATTGTCGTATCGCACCCGGTCCATGATCGGGCTGCCATCCATGGTCATGTCATTGATACCGGCCCACTGGCGCAAGATCTTCACAGCGCCAATCTGCGGCAGCAGCTCGACAGCTCCGGCGACAACATCTTCCAAACGGTCCCAACGACCTTCGCGTGTGTAGGAAGGGAAACCGTCGAGGTGTCCGCCCATAACGAGGCCGCCCCGGTCCGACTGCGCAATATAGGTCTCCCCGTGGCCGGGGAATATGAACACGATCACCGTGTTCAACAGCGGCTTGATGGGCTCGGACACCATCGCCTGGAGCAAGTGCGTCTCAATCGGCAACGGGGTGTCGAGCATCGTGCCGATCATTCCCGTATGGCCGGCTGTTGCGAAGACGATTCGGTCGGCCCTCACGTAGCCCGCGGTGGTCTCAACGCCAACCGCTTTTCCACCGGCCGCGCGCACGCCAGTCACTTCGCAGTTCTCGATGATGTGGACGCCGTGTGTTGTTGCGGCCCGCGCGTATCCCCAGGCGACCGCGTCGTGGCGGGCTGTTCCGCCGCGACGTTGCACCAAGGCGCCTACAATGGGAAACCGACGCGGAGTGTGCAGTCCCAATTCCGGGCAAAACCGCTTCAATGCCGCGGCCTCCATCAACTCAGCATCGATGCCGGCGAGGCGCATGGCATTGCCACGCCGGGCAAGCCTCCCCATATCATCATCAGAAAGCGCAAGGTCAACCACGCCCCGCGGGCTGTACATCACGTTGTAATTCAGATCGCGCGACAGTGTTTCCCAGCGCCTGAGCGAGTCCTCGTAGAAGTAGTGGTTTTCGGGCAGCAGGTAGTTCGAGCGGACCACGGTCGTGTTTCGTCCGACGTTGCCATAACCCACCAGCCGCTTTTCCAACACGGCGATCCGTTTCACTCCATGATCGCGGGCAAGGTGGTACGCCGTCGCCAGTCCATGGCCGCCGGCACCGACGACTACCACGTCGTAGGCCGGCTGCAGGCGCTGCCCGCCCCACAGGGGAACCCAAAATCGCTCGCGGGACAACCGGGCCCGCAGGAGCGCCAGTGCCGAATATCGGGGCTGCAATCGCCGACTCCATACAGTTCTGTACGGACAGTAGTGTATAGTAACTGCGTATGACTGCCAAAGCTAAAGGCAAGGCGCCGACCATAGGTCGGCAGGGCTGGCTCGATGCCGCCCGCGCCATCCTCATTCGCGATGGCATCGCGGGAGTGAAGGTCGACCGGGTTGCGCGGCGACTGAAGGTGACCCGCGGCGGCTTCTACTGGTTCTTTGACAGCCACAGGCAGTTGCTGGATGCACTGCTCGCGGACTGGGAGCGGCGCAACACCGAAGGCTTCAAGTCAGTGGTGCGTGCCACGGGCCTCGCAGCCTGCACAGGCCGCAATGGCATGGCGGAGTTTCAGGCGCTCGTGGATGTCTGGCTCGATGAGAAAAGTTACAGTCCGGCGTGGGATGCGGCTGTCAGGGATTGGGCGCGTGTGTCCGGCAAAGTTGCGAATGCGGTGCGGCGCACGGATGACATTCGAATCGAGGTGCTGCGCCAGGTGTTCATTGATATGGGCTACGAAGGCCAGGAGGCTTTCGTACGCGCGCGGATCTGCTACTTTCACCAGGTCGGCTACTACGCTCTTGGCGTGAGGGAATCACGCCAGGAGCGTTTGCGCCTGATGCCGCTTTATACTCGTGTGCTGACGGGTCGTTAGAGAACCGCTGCGACGATTGTGATCTCGACCTTGTAGCCGGGCGAGACCATGGGCACCTGACCTGTTGAGCGGGCAGGTGGGTTGTCGCGGTCGATCCACGCTTCCCAGATTGCGTTGAAGGCAGGGAAGTCGGCCATGTCGGCGAGCCAGATCGTCGCCTGCAGCAAGTGCGACTTGCCGCTGCCGGAAGCGGCGAGCAGCTTGTCGATGGATTCCAGGGCCTGGTGCGTCTGCTCCTCGATACCGGCGCCTTCCGTGCCGACCTGGCCTGCCAGGTAAACGAGTCCGCCATGAATCACAGCCTGTGACATGCGCGCGGATTTCTGCAGTCTCTTGATAGTCATTGGAGGTTGCTTCTTGGATCGTCAGGGGGCCGCAGAGTTTACACCAGTGGCGGGCCCCTTTCAGTCAGCTTTCACTTTGCATCGCTCACGCGCGCAGCGGATATCATGCGGGACCTTTGAACAGAGCGCTGCAGATGAGTTGGCAACGATATCGACTGCTTCGCCAGGTCCACGCGCGGCCCCGCTTGATGATGGCAACGACGGTGGCATTGGCCGTTGGTTTTCTGGTTCCGACCAGCATTGCCAGTCACGGCGTCACGCGTTTTCTTCTCGCGTGGAATGTCGGAACCGTTTTGTACGTGCTGCTGGCGGTTGCGATGATGATTCGTTCGACGAGTCATCAGATGCGGCGTCGCGCGCAGTTACAGGATGACGGGAAGACTGTGATTCTCGTGCTGGCAACGCTGGCTGCGGTTGCGAGCCTCGTCGCCATCGCTGCCGAGCTGACTGTCGTCAAGGACATGCATGGGTATCTGAAGACTGCGCACATCGCGCTTGCCGGTATCACCGTGCTGTCCTCATGGGCGTTCATCCAAGTTATGTTTGCGCTCCACTATGCACACGAATACTACGCGGCCGTGTGCCATGGGCGCCCGGCAGTGCTGAGCTTCCCGGGTGGTGAGGATCCGGACTACGGTGAGTTCTTCTACTTCTCCGCCGTCATCGGCACGTCGGGGCAGACCGCCGACGTATCGTTCGTCGCAAAACCCCTGCGGCGGATCGGGTCGCTCCATTGCATCCTGGCGTACTTGTTCAACACCACGGTGCTGGCATTGCTGATTAACATCGGTGCGGGCATCCTATAGGCACAATCAGGGGAGTCACGCAATGAACCTCAATTTGGGCCCGATCGGCCAGATCTCCCGCTCCGTCCAGGATATTACGCAGTCCGAAGCCTGGTACAAGACCGTGTTGGGACTGCCGCACCTGTTCACATTCGGCAAGCTGGCGTTCTTTGATTGCGGCGGAGTGCGGTTATTTCTGTCACAGGAAGAGACCCCGCACGTCGAGTCCATCCTGTATCTGCGGGTCGCCGATATTCAGCAGTCGTTCGCTGAGTTGAAGTCCCGCGGCGTCGAGTTTGTCGACCAACCGCACCTGATTCACAAGCATTCGGACGGGACGGAGGAATATATGACCTTTTTCAAGGATCCGGAGGGGCGGTTGCTGGCGTTGATGTCGCAGGTCCGGTAAGGCTCCAACCGTCACCGCGCAGCCAGCATTGATCATCGGGAACGGATGAGCCGCGAACCAGGCGCGTCACCTTGTTCCAGCCTCCCTTACTGAAGGCGGCGGCGAGGGCGGCTTCCGCCGCAGGATCGCGCATGCCTTCGGCTGCAATGATGGCTGTTGGGAGCAGGGCACGTGCATCGAACTGCGACCCGCGGCGTTGGATCTTGAAGTACAGGCCGGAGAGTTGCATGGAATTCGGGGAGCGGGTGTTGGAGTCCGTTGTCAGAGGCACAATCAGCCGGCCGCCGTCGGCGAGTCCGTCCAGCCAGGCGTCGACTACATGCGTGACACCCGCGTTCACGTAGATGACATCTGCAGTATCAAGAGGCACTGTCCCGCCGTTTCCCTCGATGACTGACACATTCGAATAGGGTGCGAGGTTGGTGCGGGCGCGAGTTGCAAGGCCGCCGTCGTATTCAACAGCCGTTACCCGGCCCGCAAGCCTGGACATGATCGCGGAGTAGTACCCAGTTCCTGCGCCGATGTGAACAACATGGTCGCCAGGCTGGATCGCGGAGGCTGCCAGGAGCGCTGCATGCAACGAAGGCTGCCCATTGTTGATGTGCCGCGCAGCCACCAGCCCGAAGAGCTGGTTCCCATAAAGCAGCACCGGATCGGCGTCGATTGTCGGCTTGTAAAAGCCGGGCATGTGGAATACCAGCCAGGGACCGGGGCCGAGGAAGTCCTCGCGCGGAACTGCGCCGAACGCCTCCTGCAACCGGGGGTCTGCGATACCGGCTGCTGCCAAGGTTTGCTTCGCGTAAGCTCTGCGCACGATGGCAAGCTCTGTCTGAGTGTCCATGGGAATGAATGCGCAAGTGAGGGCCGCTCGCGGACAGCCATAAATTATTTTTTTGCTTCCTGTCCGCGGCTTTACGTACGGCTTTGCCGTCCGCGCTATCCTTGCCCATCCTGAAGGACGAGACTCGTCGCGCATCTCGGTCAACCTGAGGAGCTTCATGGTCCTCCCGACCCCGACATCCCTGGCACTGACCTTGCTGCTCGCAGCCCCGTTTCAGTGGTTCACGGTGGCGGCCGCTAAAACCTTCCGAATCCCGCCGTTCAGTAACAGCGGCGCCACTCTCGGGGGCACAGCCTTTCTGTTGGGAACGTTCGTTGTGCTCTGGAAGGGACTGTTCGCGGGCCTCGACGTGACTCTGGGTGCGTACGGCGCAGTGTTTTCGGTGCTATCGCTCGTTTTGTATGAGTGGGCCCGGCGCACGGTCGTGGGCAGGGGGTTCAGTGTTGCTCTGGCTGGAGACGTGCCGGAAGCGGTGTGCGAATCGGGACCGTATCGATACTTCCGGCACCCGTTTTATCTGAGCTATGTCATCGCATCACTGGGCATGCTGGTTGCGACGGCGAACCTCCTCGCTGTGGTCGCGTTTGTATTCAACACGGGCCTTTTTATCTATATGGCACGAGACGACGAATGGACCCTGGAGGCCAGCGCTTTAGGCGAACAATACACGGCCTATAAGCAGAGAGTGGGAGCTCTACTGCTGTTGCCGCGCAGGCAAGTATGATGGACACGACGTTATACATCATCGGCGCTGTGCTGATCGTAGTTGGCCTGGTCGGCGCCATCGTGCCGCTGCTGCCTGGCATTCCCCTGATCTTCGGCGGCATCTGGCTGATCGCAGCCGTGGACCATTACCAACATCTCGGCGTCGGTTGGTTGCTGGGTATTGGAGCCGTGGGCGCAATCGGTTTGCTGATGGACCTGATCGCGGGAGCCCTGGGGGCCAAGCGCGTCGGCGCGAGCTCACGGGCAGTGTGGGGCACTCTGCTCGGGACAATCGTGGGGTTGTTTTTCGGGCTGCCCGGCCTGTTGCTGGGGCCGTTTGTGGGCGCGTTGTTGGGCGAGCTTGCGGCTGGAAACAGTGTGCTGCGGTCAGCTCACGTGGGTATCGGTACGTGGGTGGGCCTGGTCTTCGGCACCATCATCAAACTCGTGGTGTCCGTGATGATGGTAGCGATGTTCGGCGCGGCCTGGTGGTGGAACCAGAGCCCGCTTACGCTTTGATGTCGATCAGCGTACCGAGAGTCTGATTAGCAATCTGGAGCGCCTTGGCAGACGCTTCAACATTGAGCTTCTGCGCGCTGGCATCGACAAGGGCATCCGTAGGGTCCGCGCCGCCGGCTATCGCCTGCGCGTCCTGTGCAACATTGGCCATGCCGCGGGAAATTCCCTGCTGCGCGTATTGCAGTGCGCCTGCACTGATTCCGGAGATGCCGTTCATGTGAGCACATTACCGGATTGCCCGTCCGGCCACCGTGCCCTGCCTCACACGAGAATCAGACATAACGCTACCCGGGCGCCGACCGATACCCCCAGAACCTGGGAAATGCGAGGCTCGTCGCAATCACCGCCACCACACAAGCGAGCCCGCCGCTCCACAGACTGAACGGCACGTTGCTGAACGAGGCTACCCAGCCCGCGCGCGCATTCCCCAGCAGTGGGCCGCTCATGTAAGAGATCATCGCGATGCCCGCCAGTCGGCCGCGCATTGAATTGGGCACCGCGTGATTCCAGATGATGCCGCGGAACAGGCCACTGATCATGTCGGCCCCGCCGGCCACGACCAGGCAGAGCACCACGAGCAGAGGCGTAGGTGCGAGGCCCGCGCCCAGTACGAACAATCCCCACACAGCGGCCGCGATGACCACCACGCGCCCCTGGCGCTCGATGCGCGAGCTCCAGCCGCTCAAGAGGGTGGCCACGAGGCTCCCGATGGCCATGGAGGAGAACAGAACTCCGGTCATGCGCGCATCGCCCCATTGCAGCGACAGAGCGGGAAACAGGGCAGCCGGAAAAGCGAACAACATGGCGGCGATATCGATCAGGTAAGTACCGATCAGCTCGGGCTTCGACAGTGCGAAGCGCACTCCGATCGCCGCATCGTGGAGCGGCGAATGGGGTTGAACCTCGGGGTCGGGCGTGCGGCGCATGAGGGCCACACACACCACCGCACCTGCGAACGACAGGAAGTCGAAGAGGTAAGCACCGGTCAGCCCAAAGGTTGCAATCAACACGCCGCCCAGCAGCGGGCCGGCAATCGCTCCGGCAGAACCGCGGAAGCCACTCAATGCGCCCGCTGCGGCATACTCCGAAGGATCTACCAGTTTCTGCGTGACCGCTTCCATGGCCGGTGTATGAAAGGCCGCCACCGCCTGCAGCAATGCCGCCAGAACGAAAATAGCGACGAGGGAGGGGTGGGGAGCCAAGCTGTTCAACAGCAGCAACGCCACCACCGCTGCCATCGCGGACTCGCAGGACAGGATCAGCAGGCGGCGGTTGATGCGGTCGGCATACGCGCCGCCCAGGAGCCCGAACAGCAGAATCGGGACTAGCTGCGCGATTCCGAGCGCTCCGACCCAGGCGTTGGAGCGGGTGAGTTGATAGACCTGGTACGGAACAGCCATGTAGCTGACCATGCTGCCCAGAAAAGAGATGAGCTGGCCGATGAAGAGTAAGCGGAAATCGCGATGTCTTTTGAGGGGCCCGAGGTCGATGAGCATGTAGGGGGTGTGCGGACCGTCCCGGGGCCGCCCGAACGCAACCAGCGATAAAGTAAGGGTTTCAACCTACCATACCGGGGTGCCATTCCATACATCCCTTTCATGGAGAGTGCGTCACGCTCTCCAGGATGAGGGGCTCGACCCGCTTGCGGTGCTGCACTTCGGTCCGATCGATGACCACGTCGCGCGGGGCGCGAAACCCCAGTCGCACCTGGTTGCCCTTGATACCCAACACCACCACGGTGATGTTGGACCCGATCGCAATGGATTCCTCTGGACGGCGGCTGAGCACGAGCATGGTCTTCCTCCCTAAAGCTCCTCGAGCTGTTGGAGTCACTATCCCACCAGATGCGCCGCCGCGCCGGGGAGTCATCTCCACACTGAATGGAAATGAAATCGTTACACCAGCCGATCCAACGCTGCAATCTCCAACGGCTTCACAAACTGGCCGGTGAAACCTTCCTGCCGGCAGCGCCGCTCGTGAGCGCTCCCGGTGAGCCCGCTCAGCGCATAGACTCTGGTCTGCTCAAAGCCATCGAGGGAACGCAGGTGACTGCAGACGGCGTAGCCATCCAGTCCCGGCATCTCGATATCGAGGAAAACGACATCAGGGTGACACTCGCGGGCGATGCGCAGCGCAGCCTGCCCGTCGCCACAAACATGCACTTCGTGACCAGCCAGCTCCAACAGTTCGCCCAGTGAGGCGCGGGCCTCCGCATCATCATCGGCGATGAGCACCTTCTTGCGGCCGCTGCGCTGCAGAGCGGTACAATTGTTGCGCCTGTGCCAGGGCTTGGCCTCACCGGTTTCAGTTGCGATTTTCACGATTTAGAGAGTGCGGCCGGCGGCCGCGGGGTACAAGGTCAGCCCGGCGCCTCGGGCTGTCAGTCATGGCTGACAGAAGCTGAGCCGAGCCTCGCTTGCGCCTGCACGAGGTGTTTTCCTTAGACCAACAATGCGATGATGACGCCCCGGTGAAGTACCTGCCCCTCATCTGGTCCGGCATCTGGCGCAAGCCCGGGCGAACCATCCTGATCTTTCTTCAGGTTGGTGTCGCTTTCGCGCTGTTCGGTGTCCTCCAGGGAATGAAGACGGGCGTCGAGCACGTGGTTGGACAGACCCGCGCGGATCTGCTGCTGGTGCATGGGAATCTCAGCATCGTGGACCCGCTGCCGGTCGGCTTGATCACCCAGATGCAGGCCCTGCCGGGCGTCAAAGTCGTGATCCCGGTGGAAATATTTCTGGGTACTTATCAAAAGCCCAGTGAGAAGGTCGGCATCGTCGCAGTGCGGCCCGATGCGGACTGGCTCGACGCATTCACTTTCAAGATCTCCCCGCAAGTCGCCGCGGCCCTGAAGGCGCGCCGTACCGGAACCCTGGTCCGCACGGAGCTCGCCGCCAAGTACGGCTGGAAGATCGGTGACCACATTCCCTTCAAAACGGCCGCCGCTCAGACGAACGGCTCAACTGTCTGGACCTTCGATGTTGTCGGGATGTACGGCGATGACGACGTCGGGGGTGGCAACGACACGATTCTCGTCAACTACGATTATTTTGATGAAGGCCGCCTGGTGGGCAAGGGAACTGTCAGTCACTTCAATGTGGCCGTGAACGATCCGCGGCAGGCGGTGGCCGTGGCGGATGCGATCGACCGGCATTTCGCCAACTCCGCCAACGAGACCAAGACGGAGTCCCTGCGCGAGCTGGCGCAGTCGCAGATGCAGTCCATCGGCGACCTCAACTTCCTGATCCGTGCGATTGTGGGCGCAGTGCTCGTGGCGCTGTTGTTTGCGGTGGCCACCATGATGATGCAGTCGATCCGGGAGCGCACTTCGGAGCTGGCCGTGCTCAAGACCCTGGGGTTCACGGATCGTGCGGTCTTCATCTTCATTCTGGCTGAATCAACCGTCATCTTCGTGGCCGCCGCGGTGTTTGGCTTGCTGCTCGCCTGGATCGCCTTTCCGCTGGCGGCGCGGTTTGTGCCCGGTCTGTCGATGCCCTGGGAAGTGGTGGCGCTCGGCCTGGGACTGGCCGCTGTCGTCGCCGTCATCAGCGCCTCGATACCCGCCGCCCAGGCGGCGCGGCTCAATATCGTCAATGCCCTGGCCAGCCGGTAACCGAGCGTGAAGTTCTTGCGCCAGTTGTTGGCTCTGCTGCGTATGAACCTGGCGGGCCTCAGCCAAAGACTGGGCTCGAGTCTCACGATCCTGGTGGGCGTGACCAGCGCGGTCGGTGTGTTGGTTTCCATGTTGGCGATGGGGATCGGTGCCCGTGAGCAGCAATTTGCAACGATCCGTGCGGATCGCGCCGTCCTCACCACCACAGGTGCGAGGTTGGGGCAGGGCAGTATTACCCGGGACGAAGCCGCCGTGATCCTCGGGCTACCCGGAATCAAGAAGGACGCGAAGGGGGATCCGATCGTGGCCTTTCAGGCCGTGGTGCCTCTGGAGGCGCGGCGCCGTGTTACCAACATCCGGATTTATTTCCCGCTGATTGGTATCACCCCCAACGTGACCGAAGTCGCGCCCGAGATTCAGTTTACGAGCGGCCGTCTGTTTCAGCCGGGCCTCAGGGAGCTGATTGTCAGCAATCCCTGCAGCCGGCAATACGTCGGGTTTGAAATGGGTGAGCGCCGCACCCTGCATGGCACCGACTGGACCATTGTGGGCCATTTCGATCGGGGCACCTCCCAGCAGTGCGTCGTTTACGGCGATGCCAAGACAGTGATGACATTGCTGAAAAGCAACGTCTACTCCATGGCGACCGTGTTGCTGAATTCACCCGCCGACTACAGCGTATTGCATGATGCGGTGGGCTCCAATCCCGCGTTGCACGTTGAAGTCCAGCATGAGAAAGAGCTCATGGAGGATGCGTTCAAGCCGCTGAATGCGGTGCTCAACTTTGTGAGCCTGTTTGTCGGCACCATCATGGCCATCGGCGCCACCCTCGGGGCGGTCAATTCGCTGTACGCGATCGTGGATTCCCGACGCCGTGAAATGGCAACTTTGCGGGCGATCGGCTTCGGCGGCTCGGCGGTGGTGGCCTCGGTGCTCATTGAATCGATCCTGTTGGCGTTGCCCGGGGCCGTGCTCGGCACCCTGGCCGCGTGGCTGCTGTTCAATGGCCTCTCGGCCAGCCCGTTCGGGTTCAGTTTTCAGTTGGCAGTCACCCCGCCGCTGGCCGTGATCGGGATCGAGTGGGCTCTGGCAATGGGCCTGGTGGGCGGGTTGTTGCCCGCGCTGCGGGCAGCTAGGATGCCCATCACTACGGCACTTCGAGCCACATGACATGCCAGAGGCCAGCGGCGGTTGCTACTGCGGAAACATCCGTCTGACCGTCTCTCTGTCGCGGGATCCGTCCGCGTACAGTCCCCGTGCCTGCGATTGTGATTTCTGCCGCAAGCACGGCGCAGCCTATGTTTCCGATCCTCAGGGCGTGCTGCGCATTCAAATCACCGAAGCGGGGCAGGTGAATCGCTTCCGGCAGGGCAGCAACACCGCCGAGATGCTCCTGTGTCGACAGTGTGGAGTGTTGGTCGGAGCGCTGTATCAGGACGAGCACCAGCTGTTCGGTACGCTCAATGCGAATGCGCTCGATTGCCGGGCCGCCTTTGGGTCGGAACAGAGTGTGTCGCCCAAGTTGCTGGCGGCTGATCAGAAGGTTCAGCGGTGGCGGGATATCTGGTTTCCGGCTGTGAGTGTGACTGCCGCGGCCCCGCCGGACACGTAAGTCGTCCGGCGCAGCCCACACGTCTGCTTGAGTCTCAGATACTCGAACGGGCCGCTGAGCAAGGGAAAGCGGCCCACGGACTGTTGGTCGTTATGAGCCGCTGCGAGGGGCGGGACTTCGGCGGGAACGCAGTCTATTGGAGACAGCCAGCTCACCGCGCCCAGCGCCCAGCCCCGACGCTCACGTACCTCCTGGAGCGCCGATTCGTAACCAACGCGGTCAGTCCGGTTGTGCTCGTGTAGCAGTTGTGTGCGCCATTCAAACAGTCGCTGCAACCGCGGATGGTCGCGAAAGTAGGGCACCAATACGACGGGGCGCATTAGTGCCGCCAATGTCAGGTCCGCCGCCGTGAATTGATTCCCTACCAGATGAGCGTGCGAGGCCAAACGCTCCGCTGCGGTCAACAAACACTGCGCCAATTGCTCAAATACGCGATCGGCTCGGTTGTGCCTGAATCGAAACCGCCGTGTCAGGACTCCGGCGATGATCCTTCCCGCCACATTCGCCTTGATACTTCCGGCAGGAAACTGCGGTAGAAAGAGTCCTGAAAGGATACTCGGGTCTTCCAATGCAATCTGGGTGTAGGCAAGCCGCCGGCCGGCGAGCCCGACCGTAGAATCGAACCACAGCATCCAGCGCTTCACCTCGTCGGTGAGATGCAGCGTTGGCGCAGGATAGGTCTGCTCCAGGTACTCGATGATGCTGGAGGATTCGCTCAGAACCGCCCCTGTCGCCGCGTCGTGAATAGTTGGAACCGTGTATTCCCTGCGTCCCGTATCGAGCGTCGTCCGGCACCGCAGATGATGCATTTGTTTCTTGGTGAACGGGTCGATCTCGACTGCCTGCCACTCAACGTCCTTGAAATCGAGCGCCCAACGGACTTTCTCGACGTAATGAGACCAGTGCAGCTGGTACAAGGTGATCATCGAGCGCCATCTTAGCGTAGGAAGATGCCGACCGGCGAATGCGCTGGCGCCCGCTGCCGCAACCATCGCGGTGTGCTTACTCTTCCAATTACATTTTAAGAAGGAGAGTGACACATGCCAACAGCTTCAGGTCATACAGCAGCCATCCGCGCCAAGAAGGTCATCGGTACGAATGTGAAGGATACAACCGGAACCAAGATCGGGACCATTGAGGACATCGTGCTCGACAAGCAATCGAACGCGATCATGTTTGCGGTGGTCGGATTCGGCGGCTTCCTCGGCATGGCCGAGAAGTACCATCCGATTCCCTGGACGTCCCTGGAATACTCCCCTGGCGACAATGCCTACGTTGTGAGCTACACGAAGGCACAGCTGCAGGCCGCGCCGGCGGGGTCGATCGATGAGCTGACTCAGGACGATGGGTTCGGCGTTCGCGATGAGACTTATCAGTACTACAACGCCCCGCGGTACTGGGAGGGCAACACGCTGCGCTAATCGATCACCAGATGCCGCCTAGCGCGACCGTTATTGCCTCGCCATTAACGGCGCCGGCGGCATCTGTGCATAGGAACGCAATCACCTCCGCAACCTCCCGAGGTTCCAACACACGGTTCTGGGGGTAGATTGCAGCGCGCTCGCGCCAAACCTGCTCAACGGTCACGTTCCGTCGCTGAGCCTCTGTCTGGGCAGAGCGCTCAGCCATGGCCGTGCGTACCCAGCCTGGCAACACCGCGTTCGATGTAACACCAAACGGTCCGGCATCCTGTGCTACCGCACGGGCAAGTCCGATAACACCATGCTTTGAGGCCGTGTAGGCGCTACCTGACCTTTCTGCCTTTTCACCAGCAGTAGAGCTCGTATATACGACTCTCCCAAACCCGCGCTTGCACATGCCGCCAACGGTCAGCCGCGTCAACTCGAACGGTCCATCGAGGTTGATGCGCATCGTTTCCCGCCAAACCGCAGGATCCTGTTCCCACACGAGGCGCTCATGGGCAGAGCCAATGCCGTGATTGACTACGAGCAGGTCCACGGGGCCTAACCGCCGCTCCGTCTCAGCGACAGCCCGGGCACAGCCGTCGGCCGTTCCCAGGTCGGCCGTGACGTACTCCAGCCCGAGGTCGGCCAGCTCAGATTCGCTACGAGAAACGGCCATCACCCGCGCTCCAGCGGCCGCCAGCAGCAGGGCCGCCTCGCGACCGATTCCACGACCACCCCCTGTTACCAGGGCCACTCTTGGTTTCATTTCGCCGGCACCTCATTGTCGTGGTACATGTGCACTGCTTCCGCGAATGAATGCGCGGAGGCATCTGCCGCCGGCACTGAATCAACACTCGACTCCGTCATCATCCCCGGAAAAAATGCAGTGATGATGCGCACACTGGGCAGCCGGTTGCGGATGCCTTCAATCAACGACGTGGCGCGATTGCGCTCTTCGCAGGGATACGCGCTCACGATATAAATCATGGCGATGCTTTCCGGCTTGGCTTCCGGAGGCGGGGCCTGCAGATCCTCAATGGAGAGGTGTCGGGCGTCTACCTTCTCCTCTCGCAATATTCGCACGAGGATTTCGGTGGCCAGATCGTCCGCGGTCGTTCCCAACCCAACTCCCAACACGATGGATGCAGGTGGGACATCCAAGGGACCTTGCCAACGGCCGGTCCGCTCTTCCCGCAAGGTGCGTAGCTGGCGTCCGAGACTGTTCGAGCTGGTCCGCCACTTTCTCAGCAGGCCCCGGGGCTGGCCCAGCAACTCCGCGATGACGGCGGTGACGGCGGTGCGCACCTTCGCTTGTTGGTCATCGCTGATGGTTCCCGCGCCGACGTCCAGGCGGGCCAGGTGGATGGCCGGCATGAGGACGAGGTCGCAGTAGGCGGTGAGGGTGTTGCGTTTGAGAAATTCACGTGCCCGGGCAATGATTTCCGCGGAATCCCCGGACAAGGCACGCTGGTAGAACCCCTGCACCATGGTCAGTGCCTGGGTGTCGCCCAACAGGATATCCAACAGGCTCAGGGCCTTGATGTGGCGTCCCGCCACCAACAGGCAAACCGTCAGTGGGGTGGACAGCAGCAGGCCGACCGGTCCCCACAGCCAGCTCCAGAAAATGGCCGCGATGATGACGGACAGCGGCGACAGGCCGGTGGTATGCCCGTAGAGCTGGGGTTCGACCAGTTGCCCGGCGATCAACTCGACGATGATGAACAGACCGATGCTTTCGATGGCCAGGGACCATCCCGGAACGACCGCGGCGCCCAACACGGCCGAGAACAGCGCCGCGATCCAGATACCCACGTACGGGACAAACCGGAGGATCGCGGCCAGGGCGCCCCAGACCATCGCCTGGGGAATACCCAACAGCGCCAGGCCCAGCCAGATCGCCGCGCCCACACTGAAATTGACAGCGAACTGGGATACGAAAAAGCGCGACAGGCGCTCGCCGGCATCATTCAGCGCGAACGTGGTCAGGCGGATGTCCGTGACCCCCGCGAGTCGGATTACGCGGTCCCGGAGTCCTTCGTGCTCCAACAGGGCAAACACCAAAACCACGAGCACGACACCGGTTGTTGCGATGGGCCCCCAGACCGAGGCAATCACCTTCTTGATGACGGCCAGGGGCGCATCAGGTGGCTGATGGACTTCCACCGGCACATAGTTGTTCCCATCGCCCGTGTCGGGTGGTGCCAGGGCAGGCTGTCGCAGGATGAACGGATCGTCCTTGGGGACATGCTCTTGTATGACCTTGCCGGCCTGGATTGTGAGCTTCTGCAGGCCGCCCACCGTGAATTCGTCGAGCGTGGCCAGCTTGGAGCGGATCGTTTCCTGGTACTGGGGCAGGCTGACAGCCATCCTCACCACCTGAGTGCCGATCACGACAGCGAAACTGGCGCACGCCAGCACCAGCAGGAGCACTGCGGCCAAAGCCGAGAACGCCTGCCCCAGCCCCAGGCGGCGCAGCAGCAGCACCAGGGGATTGATCAGCAGGCTCAGGATGACGGCCAGGGTGATCGGGACCAGCACATCGCGGGCAAAATACAGCAGCGCGAGGACCGTACCGCCCGCAATGATGCTGATCGCACGGCTGTATCGGGGCGCCGCACGCCCGGTTTCGTGGCCGGGAGAGACAGGTGTATCCATGCGCGCATCATGCCTGCGACGGGCCAAGCAGTTGGAGCTATCTTCTACTCAATCTGGCCTGCTCAATTCCACCAGCTCGGCCGGGCTGGGAAAAGTGTCGACGCGATAGCGCGGCGGGTCTTCCGTCGTGGGCTGCAGATGCTGGCTGCAGACTCGCTCGATCTCGGCCCAGTTGGTCAGCATCACGTTGGCCTGGGGATTGCTCGGATCGGTCACCAACGCGATGTTGTCCGTCTTCGCCAGCAGTGTCGGCACGCCGGAGCTCCAGGTGCACCAGGTGTGCAAGTCGTCAACATTACCGTTCAACATTCGCAGCGAGACAGCCGCAACATAGACCTGGGTGCTGGTGCGTTCATAGAGCTTGTCCAGGGCTGCTTTCTGGTCAGCGTAGGTCCGGGCCAGTGAAATCTTGCGTAGCGCCGTTGCCGGCGCCGACAGCTCCCCCGGCGGGTCATAACACCGCCAGCCCTCCGCACCGGACTGCAGGAGGGTCGTCGACAGCGGCCAGGGGTTCGAATCCTGCCGTTCGCGGATCTCCCGTATCAGCGCCCGGACCGCGGCCGGATCTCGGGCGTCAGCGGCGATCAGCACGCCACGGTTGGGAATGGCAAATACGGCGTCGGCTGCAAACGGCAGTGCTGCGCGAACCTCGTCCACCAGGAGGAAGGTTTCTTCGTAGGCAACTTCGGACACAACTTGGAGGACCCCCGGGCTCGACGCTTCCCAGTGGGGACGCTCCAACGCTCTGAGGTTGGAGAGGGCACGTCTCCAGAGCTCCGCCCGCGGCACCCCCCAGGTATCGGCCTTCGAGTCGGACACCAGGCTCATGTGCGGCCCGAAGTCATATAACAGTTTCAGGTCGATGTCCTCGACCCAGGCCTGCGACACATCCGGCAGGGGCGGCGCATTGGGTTTATCGCGATTGTCGATCTCCAGCGCCATCATCCCGTAGCGGGATCGCAGGGCGGGGTAGATGCCCTTGGCGGCCACGGTCCACAATGACGGCATCTGCGTTCCAACGCTGATGATCGACAGGTACTTTCCTATCAGCCCCGGCCGCAGCTTGCGATCCGCCCGGCTGTATTCGAGGAAAATATTCGCAAGATTGATGCGCTTGCCGGTGTCACCGTGACTCCGCAGCTCCCGTTCCCCCGCGTCGTAGTACCAGTCCGGCTCACCGAGCCGGCGCGCGTGTTTGACCAGCTCCGCCGCGAAGGAATCCAGGGTAGGGGGCAAGCCCAACAAAGTGCGCCACGACATCAGTATCATCCGGTGAATCAACAACGGGCTGTGGGGAGTCTACAATGACGAGACAGATTATCCGAACCATGGATGCACCCAGCTCGCCGCTGTTCAGTCAGGCCGTCAAGTCGGGCTCCACGATCTACACCTCGGGCATCGTCGGTCTCGATCCTAAGACCAACCAGATGGCCGGCACCACGATCCAGGAACAAACGCGTCAGGCGATCAGGAACTGCGAGAACATCCTGCGCGCCGGCGGCGCGACGCTCGATGATGTCGTCGAAGTCCACGTGTTGCTGACCCGGCCGGCGGATTTTGCCGGCCTCAATGAAGAGTATGCGAAGTTCTTCCCGGCCGATCCACCCGCGCGCGCGGTCTCCAGACTGGGAGTGGAAATTCCCAATGTGTTGGTGTCGATCAAGATGGTTGCGATTGTTTGATGCGGGAGGAGTCGACGTACCACGAGGCGATCCAGGCGGCCTCGCGATTGCCGGGACGGATGCTGCGCAGGTTGGCGCAGGCATCGAGCCGCGTACCGTCTGCAAAGCAAATGGTGACTACCTCGGTACCGACTGTTTCAAGGGTCCCCACACGGCTACTGATCAGATTCGGATGATGCTCCTCGTCGGCCTGGTGCAGGTTGACCAGTCCGGTTTTCCCGACGAGCTGCCGCAGGATGTTGGCGTCATACGCCGGCAACAGAGGTGTCTGCATATGCAGTACCTGCGAATCCACGAGACAAACCAACTGCCGGCGGCCGCTGAGCCCGTATGGCAGGCGATACGCGCCGTCTTTGAAGTAGAGAATGGGATCGCCGTTTCTGTGGTCGAGTCCTTCGAGGGTCTTCCAGGAAAAAGTCCTGGCGCCACGCAGGACGTTGGCCACGTGGAAGCAGTCGGCGTTGAACGAGTAGCGCACGCAGTAGTTTGCGTACAGGAAATACAGCCCGCAGAGCCAGAATGCCGCCGCGACCCACATCCCGGTCAACTGGTTCGGCGAGTGCGCGCGGGCCTGTGAAACCCCGTAGGTGATCAGAACAATAGCCAGGATGAGACCGAGTCCGGTCACCGCAAGGGATGGCAGCGGGCGCATGCGGAAGAAATCGCCCTCACGGCGCGCTCGGTGAGTCGAAGGCCGATCGGCCAGTCGGGCTCCGAGAAGGCACACGAGTGCGATGACGCAGACGATGAATGCGATCCGGCCGTCCAGCGGCCACCTCGAGAAGTCTTGCACGGACAACCTGCAGGTCTGGGGGACCCGGTTATTGTTGTGGTGCGAGCGTAGCCCTGGCTGTGATCCGTTCGCAAGGTTTACGGTTTGGGTGGGCTGAGTCGTGCCGCGTCGACCTCCTTCTCCGCCTCGAGCCAGTCCTCTAGATCGTGTCCGGGTGCGAAGTTGCGTTCCTGGGCGCGCCGGTAAGCGGCTTCAGCGATTCGCTTCAGGCGGTCGGCCGAGGCGTCATCCAGGGGGATCAGTCCCGTGGGCAGGGTCTCAGGTTGTGCCATGGCTCGAGCGTGGCTCACCTACGAGGTGGATTGCACAGGCAGAGGCCCGCACCTCGTGTAGGACAATGCTGACCCCGGGGGCTCAGATCTTTGTGCTGACCGTGGCTGTGCGGCTGCTTTCGACGCCATCGGCGGAGTACGAGGTGACCGCGAAGTACCAGGTCCCCGCGGTGAGACCTGTTACGGAGTAAGCCGTAAGGCCGGGGTTGGTGACCTTTACGCTCTTCGACAGGTTGTCCGGGGAGGTGCCGTAGTACACCGTGTACCCGGCCAGGTTGGTCAGGGCCGACCCATCGCTGTTCTGAGTGGGAGGCTGCCAGTCCAGGGTGGCTACCCCATTCACTGTAGTGACCGGCGGGGCCGCCGTGACCGGCGGGTTTTCCGCGACCGTGATGGGCGCAGTGGAAGTCGTGTTCGAGGCCACCGGCGCAACGCTCGCAGCGCTGTCGACGCCAGGTGTGCGGTCGATCAATCCCGTATTCGGCGAAACCGCCGCAGCAGCGGTGCTGCTCCCACCCGATCCATCACCGCAGGCGGCGAGAGGAAGGGTCACGAGCGCAAGCAGAAGAAGGTTGCGGATCATCTAATCACTACCCCGGTTAGAACGTGAGTCCACGCCAAGGCAGCGATCAGCTGACGACAAACAGGTTGCTTGCCGGTAACCCCGCTATCTCGTGCCTGTGACAGCTCGAGACCGGAGGCTTTGCGTCCCCGCCTTGCGACGGGTTTGCCCTTGCGTTGTGCGGCTAGTTAACCTGAGGAAAAAATCACCTGCAAGTGAGTACAGGCGTTGTTGGTGGAGTGTTAAATCGACTCGGGCGCGCGCAAAGAAGAGTTGGTTTGCACTTTGCGGGCCGTAGGTGCAGCGTTAGCCGCGCGTCAGGCCGCAGCACGCCATTGCCGCGCCGCACTATTGTCTGGATGTGGCGACGTTTCAACGCCGAAAAATATTTTTTGGCAATCTCATAAACTGTGAGGCGGGTATCGTCGCAAGGTGGGTTGAATGGGTCGAGTTCTGTACCTGGACGATGATGTGCACCTCACCGATCTGCTCGGTAAGCGGCTCGAGAGGCGGGGGCACTCCCTGCTTGCCTGCAGTGAGGCTGAGCAGGCGCTACGGGTATTCAGCGAAGACCCGGAAGCGTTTGATCTGGTTGTCACCGACATGTCCATGCCGGGCGGCAGTGGCCTGGAGTTCGCGCAAGCGCTGCTGAAACTGCGCGCGGGTGTGCGCGTGGTGATTGCCAGCGGTTGTGAGGATCCGAACTGGGCGGACTTCGCCCGTTCGGTGGGAGTACAGGCGGTGCTGCTGAAACCGTTTCAGGTGGACGAGCTCGCCGAGGCGATCAGCCGGCTGCTCAGGTAGCGCACCCGGCGCTGGCGCCGCGACCGGGTCCATTCAGCGACGCAGACCCCGAACCCGAATGCCACCCAGAAGCAGAACGCGAACCGGGGGTAGGGCGTCTCGATAATCGAAGCGATCATCGTGCCGCACGCAATTCCGATTGCAACAATCACTTTTACGGCTGCAAACATGTCCAACTCCTGTGACATACGCTCGCGTCGCCGCCGATCATAAGACCCTTCACCCTCGAGACATAATGTCTCCCGATATAGACATGGATGCGTTAACAGAAGCTATGATTTGGGCCCATGCATCGAACCGCCGCCTGTGTCTGTGGAACCACGACCGTCTCCGTGAATGGCGAACCGGAGATCTACGGTCTGTGCCATTGCTCGGATTGCAAGCGCCGGACGGGCAGCGCTTTCGGCATTGCGGCCTACTTTCCCCGCAAGGATGTGACCCACCTGAAAGGCGAGACGCTCGTTTACGCCTTCCACCATTCCACGCTGGATCACGACCAGGAACGCCATTTCTGCAAGGTCTGCGGAACGACGCTGTTCTGGTACATCTCCACCTTGCCGGATCTGATCGTCATTGCCGGCGGGTGCTTTCCGGAGGGCAGCCTGGGCGAGCCCACGCTCTCGGTCACCCATGCAAAGAAAGTACCGTGGCTGGAGCTGCCACCCCGGTGGCAGACACAGGACTGAGCTCCCGCTACTTCTCGGGCAGGCCCATCCGCCCCCGTAGAGTCTGAAATCGCGCATCGGTCCGGAGTGAATCAAACGTCGGCCGCAGCAGTATCGAGGGGTTGAAGCGCGATTCATATGCCTTGCCCAACCACGCCATAGCCTGATCGGCGTCCCCGAGGCCGACATAAATCAGGGCAATGTTCGATTGGGCGGACGGGTTCTGCTCGTTGCGGGCCAGCATGTTGGCCAGGATGATGTTGGCTTCCTGCCTGCGGCCGCTGCTCGCCAGGGAGTACGCCAGATTCGCATCAAACGAGTCGGCATGGCCGCCGATGGCAATGGCCTCGTGAAATTCCTCGATGGCGCGTTCGTGCAAAGCCTGCTGCTCGTACGCCTGCCCGAGCTGGTAGTGACCCAACGCAAAGTTGGGATCGAATTCCAGGGTCCGCTGGCTCTGTTTGACCGACTCATCCAGCCGATGCGCGATACACAACGCGTCCGCGAGGTCCGCACTGATGATCAACGACAACGGATCCAGGCTGTACGCCGTTCGCAGCTCGAGCAGCCCCTCGTTGGTACGACCGGTGACCAACAGATGCCAGGCGTGCCACTGATGGGCGGTGGCGTATCCGGGGTTGAGCTGCAACGCCCGCTCATACTCTTTTTCCGCGGCGTCCCAGTCCCAGCCATACAAGTCCAGAGACAGGGCAAGTGAGGTGTGAGCCTGTGCCGAGCTGTCATCGAGTGAGACGGCTCTGCTGGCGGCCGCCTGGGATTTCGCGGCAGCCTCCTGCGGTGAGAGAATCCCATACTCCCAATCACCCGACAGGGCGTAGGCGTCCGCCAATCCGGAGTAGGCCGGCGAATACGTCGGGTCCATCTCGATCGCGTGATCAAACTGTTCAATCGACTTGTTGAGACCGTCCCGGGTGCGCTTGTTCCAGAAGTAGCGGCCCTTGAGATACGCCTCATAGGCCTCCGGGACCACGGGCCTCGATGCACCTAACGCCCGCATCTCCGGCTGGGTCAGTGTCGCGCCGACCTGCTGGACGATGGCGCCGGCAACATCGCGTTGCAAAGACAGCGTGTCCCGAATGTCGCCCTCGTAACTGTGAGCCCAGATGTGCTCATCCGCCGGGACCCGAATCAACTGGGCAGTAATCCGCACTCGATCACCGGCGCGCAGAACACTCCCTTCCACCACAGCCTCGACATTCAGCTCGCGCGCGATCTGAGTCAGCGATTGGGTGGTCGCCTTGTAGTTCATGGCTGAGGTTCGGGAGATCACCCGCAGCGCACTGATCTGTCCCAGGTGCGTGATCAGCTCGTCCGTCATGCCGTCGGCAAAGAATTCCTGGGACGCATCGTTGGACAGGTTCTGGAAAGGCAGGACCACGAGCGAATGCAGGCGCGGCGGCGAGGCGCTTCTCGTCAGGATGACGGCAATCGCAACTATCAGAAGCAGCGCGACTGCGGAAGAGACCCACCCTACGCGACGCGGTCGGACTCGAGGTGACGCAGCCGGCGGTGGTTGCAGGACCTCGCTCGCCGGCTGGGTCGGGGTCGGGCTTGGGGTCGGCACTGGCGCCGCAGCTGCAACCGGACTGACATCCGCCAGGAATCGATACCCGCGCCCGGGGATTGTTTCAACGAAACGCGGATTCTCCGCCGAGTCCCCCAGGGCGTCCCGGATCTTACTGACGGCCTTGTTCAGGCCGTGATCGAAGTCGACGATGGTTTGCGGCCAGAGCCTGTTGTGCAACTCCGCCCGGGTGACCAGCTCGCCGGGACGTTCCAGCAGCAAGGCCAGAACGCGGAACGGTTGTTCCTGCAGCCGCACCCGTTTGCCGGACCTCGTGAGCTGACCGAGTCGCAGGTCGGCTTCAAACACTCCGAATCGTAGTCGCACCGGCGGATCGCTGAAGCTCTGCATGGGCCGATCCGGCGGGGAGACTGTCCCGAAAGCTCTTGATTACACGGCAATTTCCAGAGGAGCTAAGTTACCTCGACAAAGGTCCTGCTGTCCATTGGGCTGCGTCCCGTTCTCGCTGATTCTGCGCGCCCTCCAACAACACTGGCGCGGGAGACTGAAGATGGAGTCGGCTGAATGGGCAGGGCGCAATGAGCGCTTCGAAATCGTGGTTGTGCCTCACATGAAGGAAATCCGCAGGCTGGCACGCTCGCTGACAAACAGCGGTGCCGATGCGGACGATGTACTTCAGGAGGCAACGGTGCGTCTGCTCAGGTTTATTCATGGGTATCGTGGCGGGGACTCGCGTTCCTGGGTCCTGCGCGTTGCCCGCAACACCGCCATCTCCTGGCTGCGAACTAATCGCAGGCGCAACCATGTTGGCCTCGGGATCCGCCCTGGTGATGCGCCGCTGCCGCAGTGGGCACCCGAGGCCGAGGCCGATGAACGTGAAGATTTGTTTGCAATCGAGGCGCGGCGCCGTGACGGTGAGGCGCTCCGCCGGGCCATCGGCACCCTGACCCGCGAACAGCGCGAGATCATCGTGCTCCGGGACCTGAATGGATTTCAGTACACCGAGATCGCGGCAGTCCTGAGCATCCCCCTCGGGACTGTCATGTCGCGTTTGTCTCGTGCCCGCGCCGTGTTACAGGACCGCCTGCAACGCACCGACGACAGTCCCGCTATGATGGCGGCATGTCCGATCAGGCCGTCACTTCAGCACCGGATCTGGCGCGCTTAGAGGCTAGTTGCGTCGAGCCGGAAATCCGGCACATTGCCAAGGTCCTGCTGCCGGTGTTCTATGAAGACCTGAAGCACATTGCCCACCGGGCGCGCTCACGCCTGGGTGGTAATCAGACCCTGCAGACAACCGCCCTGGTGCATGAGGCGTTCCTGCGTTTGGGGCCCTCGCGCGGCTTCGCCAACGAAACCCACTTTCTGCGGGCCGCGGCGCTGGCCATGCGCCACGCGCTCATCAACTATGCCGAAGCCCGGGTGGCCGAGAAACGCGGCGGGCGCGGCGTGCACCTGACACTCTCGGAAGCTGCCGAATTTGCCATTCAGACAGATGAAGGGCTGTTAGCTCTCAACGCCGCGGTTGAGCAACTGGCCGTGCGGGAGCCCCGGTTGGCAGATGTCGTCGAATGCCGTTTTTTTGCCGGCTACAGCGAAGAGGATACCGCCCGTGTGTTGGGGCTGTCTTTACGCACGGTGCAGCGGGACTGGTTCAAGGCGCGAACCTGGTTGTATAGGGAAATCGTCTCCGGATGATCCGAGCCCAACTGACTCGGTAACACAGCTGCGGCCTGCTGCAGCACTGTGCACGCAGCTTCCGCGTCGCCGTTCGCCTTCAATGCCGCCCCCAGAGCGACTCGCACGTGCGCCAGCTCCCAACTGGCGGGGGCTGCGCTTTCGCGCAACGCAACAGCCTCTTTGAGTGAGCCGAGACCCGCCAGATTCTCATGCTTCGTCAACTGCACGCGCCCCAACAGCTCCAGTGCTTCCGCGAGGGAAAGTTTGGCCGCGGGACCGGCTTTGCGCAGTGAGTCCACGACTTCTGTCAGATCGACATCGCGACCGCTGGCGAGGGCCCAACGCCCATATCCCAACTGCGCGCGTAGTGACAGAGGATGTGCGGCTCCATACTGTTTGTTCGCCGACGCTACAACCTCAGACAACGTCGCGTGGGCCGCCTCGAGATCGCCCGCGCTCAGTTGAGCATCTGCCAGGAACAATCGATTCTGCAGGCTGACAGGGCTGCTTGCACCCGCATACCGGGCGGCGAGGGCGGCTGCTTCACTCAACACCTCCAGGGAGTTGCGATTCAGGATCCAAAGAGCGCGTCCGTAGTAGCCCATCGCGGCCGCCACTGCCGCGGAGTCTCCGGCGAGCTCACGTTCGTGCTCGATGGCACTTCTGAGTTGCTCCTGTGCAGCCTGAATCTCCCCTGTGCGCAGCTCCAACGTGCCCACATTGCCCAGAATGATCTGCGTGTCGAGTGCATCGCCCATGCCGATCTTGCGGTAGATATCGATGGTCTCGCGGTACGCCGCCAGGGCTTCTTCCAGCCGGTTGGCGCTCGTGAGGCTGATGGCCAGCGAGTTGTAGAGAACGGCCGTCTCGCGATTGTTGCGCCCCGAGAGCGCGATACGCTCGTCGAGAGTGGCGCGGCTGGTGCGAATGGATCGGTCGATGTCTCCATGCGCCCGTTCGAGCTTGGCGCGGATACCCATCCCTTCGAGGCGCTCTTCTGCGTACTGCCGCGGTGCCTGCTCCCAGAAGGTCATCGCCTGTTGGAGCAGTTGGCCACTGCGGTCGGTGTGACCCCGCAACAGCTCAATGTTGGCTAGTTTCTGCCGCGCGTCGGCCAGGTCGGACGGGTTGGCCTGGCCTCGTTCCTCCGCGAGAAAACCTTCGAGCAGGGCTCCGGCGCCCGCAACGTCCTGAAGAGCGCCGTACAGATCGGCCAGCGTGAGTACCAGGGGTCCAGCGAGCTTGGGTTGGTCGCGATACTCATGCAACACCCGCAGGGCGCTCTGGTCGATCATGCTCTTGGCTGTTGCCTTCTGACCGCCCTGGTCGCTGATGGCGGCCCGGAACAGGCGTGTCAGCCCGTAGCGAACGGCTTCCTCGCGACTGGCGTCCCGCCGTGCAATGTCACGCTCAATCGCAGCCTGCCGCGCCTGAAATGTGGCGATGCTCAACCCGACTGCCAGCGACACCAACACGAGGAGCACCGCCGCAACGAGGCCCCGATTCCTTCGCAGTGTCCGCCCGAGGCGGTACAGACGAGCCCCGCCCCGTGCCTCCACGGTGTCCCCACTCAGGTAGCGCTCGATGTCGGCCTTGAAGGAGTCAGCAGTCACATAACGTCGACTCGGCTCTTCGCGAAGTGCCTTGGCAACGATTGCATCGAGATCCCCTCGCAATGCGCGGGCGCTCACCGGTGTTGCGGCGGCTGAGCTGGCAAGGGGCGCCGGTTTGTTGACCACCGCGCGCATGGCCTGGGCGATCGCCGAGCCGCTTCTGATCCAGGGGTGAGCTCCCGTCAACAGCTCAAACAGCAGGACGCCTAACGCATACGTGTCAGTCGCCGTCGTAATAGGTTGCCCGAGCAATTGCTCCGGAGCCGCGAAAGCGGGGGTGAGAGGCGCCTGAGTCAGAGCCGGATCCGATCCCGAATCCAACAGCTTCGCAATTCCGAAGTCGAGCAGCTTTACCTGACCGTCCGCGGTGACGAGGATGTTCGAAGCTTTCAGATCACGATGAACAATCAGGCTGCTGTGCGCATACGCTACGCCTTCACAAACCTGTATGAACAGTCGAAGGCGCTGGGGTAGGCTGGTCTCGGTAGACACGCAATACTGAGTGATGGGCAGCCCCTCGACATACTCCATCACCATGTACGGGCGCCCGTCGGGCGTCGTACCACCATCCAGCAGCCTCGCAATCGACGGGTGTTCCAGCCGCGCCAGAATCCGGCGCTCTACCTGGAAGCGCTCGAACTCCTGGCGCGCGCTGTGTTGCAGCACCTTGATGGCAACACGTTGGTCGAAGTCGCCCTGGGCGCGGGCGGCTTTGTAGACGTCGCCCATGCCGCCGCGACCGATGCGGGCCGTGATGCGCCATCCGTTGAGGACTGTCCCGGCTGTCAGCCCATCATCGACTTCATCCGTTGCCGGCCGCGCCGGCTGCGAGAGAAAGTCGCCAACCGATGCCGCGGCGCGCAGAAAGCTGGCCACCTCCGCACGCACCGCGGGGTCTGTTACTGTCAAGCTCTGCCAACACGCCTCGCGAGCCTGCCCCTGCAGGTCGAGCAGTTGGTCGAGGAGGGCATCGACCTCCGTCTTTTGTTGTTCTGACAGCAGAGGCTTACTTCGGATTGGCGTCCTTCATGGATTCCAGCTTGGCGAGATCGACCGTGCCGAGAGCACTCTCGAGCGTCGACATAGCGACTCCTTCCCCGGTCACAGCGACGGCGAAGCGCTTTGCCACGAAGGCCTGAAGCTCCCCGTGATGGCTTTGCGTATTATATTTCTCGTGGACCTTGTGCCCACTCAGCAAGACGTCCTTTTCGTACCCTGAATCGCTCTCGCTGTTGGTGGTCTGCGGCATAGATTCAGCCATTTCCATGAGGCCGGAGACGGCTGACGCATCGGAGATCGACAGCTCAACTGTCGAGCCGTCACCACCCTTGTAGGTGCCTGTTGCGTTGGTTGCCTGCATTCCGAGCCCCTGGTTTGCTTCGCCCGAAGCATTGGTGCGCGCCATGCCCGGGAGGGCGGCGGGTAGCATGGCCTTCAATGTCTGGAAATCGACCGGCGTGACGCGGTGGCTACCACCGAGCGCGCCACCCAGTGCCGACACGAGCCCACCCACAGCCTGCCCGGCATCCTGCGCGGAAGGTTCGCTCCCCGCGGCCGCGGAACTACCCGCGGTACTCACGCCCGACGAACCGGCGGCGTCTGCGGATTGCTTGCTTTCGCCTGCGGCGGCAACCTTCGACAGGGCCGCCCCGAGATCCTGTTTGCCTTTCTCGTCGGTGCCCAGCATGCCGCCAATGACGCTCCCGACAGTCGCCGCCGCCTGGTCCCGCTCGGCCGCCTTGCTGGCTTCACTGGCCGGAGTCAGGTGGGCTAATGCACCTCCCGTCGCAATCCCAACACCCGCCATCACAGCACCCACGACGATTCCAAGAACGATGGTGCAGACAACCACTGTTGCCGTGTAGCCGGCAGCTTTTTCCGGCTTGCTACGCATCATGACCGGCAATCCCAGGTACAACACGTATACGGCATAACAGTCTGCTGCCAGTTGTAGCAGAGTGCTCAACGTTGGCAACAGTCCAAACACGGCCCCCAACCATGCAGGTGTGAACGCATACGCAGCAGTCTTCACTGCCTGCCGCATGTCGCGCACACCGCCAAACGTCGGCGCCAGGACGTTGATAACAAAGCCAACGATCAGGAGCCCGATAAACGCTCCAACGAGCGTCATAACCAGGGACATCAACCCCGTAGTGACGGGTTGCCTGATCGTCCCCCCAAACGGCAGGTGAACTCCGATGAGAGAAACGTGAATGAACGCCAACACGGCCGCCAGCAGTGCCAGCGGCGCAACAAAGGAAACGTAGAGCTGCCCGATGGAGGTCGGCTCTGCTTCGACCACCGGCCACTCGGTTTTCGGAGTCAAAATCATGTTTTTGACCCGGGTGATCAGTGATGCAGAAAAATCGGGCGCGGCGGGTACGGATGGGCTCTGCACGGCAATTCTCCCCTAGATGGTTCGGTGTCTTTGCAGGGGTATACCGAACCCTCCCGTGAATCCCGCCATGAGGCCCTCAGCGGCGGGTCAGCCAGCGGCTGACCGCATGCCACAGCAGGCGCAGCAGGACGATCCCGGGCACGATGACCACCAGCCAGGGGATGAGGCCCGCAATGAACCGGATTACCTGCGAGATCGCATCATTGAAGTCGCTGACAAAGGATTTGAGCGCATCACGCACGGGAGTGCGTTGCGCGGCAAGCGTCTCCACCGGGACATTCAGGTTGAGCGTCAGTAATTCGGTGTCGATGCGGCGATGCAGATTGGCGCGTGTCGTTGCGTCTACCTCTATTTGTGTCTGGACGGTGGCCAGCTCCCGCGACAGCGCAATAACCTGATCTATCCTCAGGTTTTTGTCTTTCTGGATGTCCGTCAATCGATCGCGATGGGTGGTGAGGAGCGCGAGCTCGCGTTCAGTATCTGTGACTTGCTGGCCGAGGTCTTCGGCGTGCGTGATCTGCTCCTTGATCGCGCCATTTTTCGAAGCAGTTGCCGTAAACACGGCCACCCCTCCAGGTGCCAGGCGCATGCGGATGGTTCCACTCGGGGCATCGGTGGCGCTGCGCAGGGAAACATCCAGTAGCGTGCAGCCATACGTCTTGTCCGTTGCGCAAGCCTCCTGAATCTCTTTCATCCGGGTCGGCAGAACGTCGGGCTCGAGCGCAATGGACACCGTGTGCTCGTAGGCCAGGTTTTTATCCCGGCGCTGCTCCTGTGAGGGGCCAGTCGCCGTAAGCAGGTTTACCGCCTGGGCGGTCGGGCTCGACACACGCTGACATCCACCCAGGGCCAACAGGGTCAACATAATCCAGATTGAAGCTCTCATCCCTAAAGACCTCTCTTGGAATAAAACCCGAACGCCAGGGGTCTAGCCCTGCATCCACTCAGCAGGATGAACGTAATGAGAATACTTTTCGGGTTGCTTTGTATCACGCTGTTGAGCGCTTCGTTGGCAACCGCGGGAACAATTGGCGATCCGGTGCATGGCAAGGCCTTGTATCAAGGCTGCGCGGCCTGCCATTCGATTGATGACAACGATCTGGGTCCGCGCCATCGCGGCGTCGTGGGCCGCAAGGCCGGCGTCGTACCGGACTACAACTATTCGCCGGCCCTGAAGGCCTCAGGGCTGACCTGGACCGAGGACAACCTGGATCGCTGGCTCACCAATCCCAGCACGTTGGTCCCCGGCACGAAGATGTTCTTCAGGATAGACGACCCGCAGGCGCGGGCCGACATCATTGCCTATCTCAAGGAGTTGAAATAGCCAGCGCGACAGCGGCTTCGCTGGTGAGATATCTGAACGTGAACGACTCCTGCAGATACAGGCGCACCACACTGTCCGTGTGGCTCAGATAGCCGATGGAGGTGTCCTGCCCGATGGTGAGCTCGAAGTCACCGCCGCGCCCGGTCATCACAAACGCACCGACGAGAGAAGGAGCCCAGATGATGTCGTCTTCTTCGACGAGCCGCCGGACATGCTCCAACACCGGGTAGCCATGGTCGCTGGTCTCGGCGAGCGCCGTGTATGCATCGGCGCCCAGCACTACCTTGTAAGGGCCGTTAACACCAACGAGGCGCAACTGACTCAACGCCTGTGCGATCGCGTCAGGGTAGTGGCGAACCTCTGCCGGCAAAGTCATGACGGGATTGCTCGTCCCCTGGCGGATGCCGATGATGCCCGCATCGGGATATCCGCCGAAGATCGCGTTGTCTTCGGCAAAGGCGATCTTCTTCGCAGCATCTTTCACCGGCTGCCAGTCAGAGTCGTTCGCGCCGCGCTCAACATCGTCGATGCCATCGCGACTCAACTCAAAGGGCACCCGCAACTCGACGAGTGGCTTTGATTCACGCAGCCGCGCGGCAATTCCTGCGCCGGGGGAGGCAATCTGGTGCAAATGACCGGTCCCGACCGAAGCCAGCCCAGCGCCTCCGGGCGCCGGCATGTCAACCACGCGGCGACCTGCAAAGTAACGTTTGAGCGTACGGGTCGCCTCTTCAGCGATTTGAGCCCAGGCCGCATCCGAAATGGGTGCGAGCTCACGATGCAGATTATTCATTCGATTGTCCTTTCAAAGAACCGATGTTCAACGAGCCCGCGGGGGCGTTGACTTGGGTCGGTGTGAGTTCGTTCACCGCAACGGTCCCATCCGCTGCAGGCGCGTCAGCGACGTCGTCGAGAAACGAGGCCGTCGGTACAAAAAACAAGCCGCCGGTCACCGCAGTGCTGAAGTCCAGGATGCGGTCATAGTTCCCGGGCGGCCGCCCGATAAACATGTTTTCCAGCATCTGTTCAATCGTGCGCGGGGAGCGGCTGTAGCCGATGAAATAAGTGCCGAACTCGCCCTTGCCGATGCTGCCGAACGGCATGTTGTCCCGGAGGATCTTGACCTCCTGGCCGTTCTCTTCGATTACCGTGAGCGCGCTGTGCGCGCAGGTCGGCTTGGTCGCCTCATCCAACTCAACGTCGGACAGTTTCCGGCGACCGATGATCAGCTCCTGCTTCTCGGTCGAAATGGCATTCCAGGCATTCAAATTGTGCAGGTACTTCTGAACGATCACGTAGCTGCCGCCGGCGAAGTCGGGATCCTCTGTGCCGATGAGGGTCGAATCGGCCGCCAACTGACCTTGCGGATTTTCCGTCCCATCCACGAACCCCATGAGGTCACGATCGTCGAAGTACTTGAAGCCGTGTACCTCATCGACCGTGGCCGCCGCATCGCCCAGGTTGGTGGAAATCTGCATGGCCAGCTCGAAGCACAGGTCCATTCGCTTCGACCGGATATGGAACAGCACATCGCCCGGGGTCGCCGGGGCGTGGCGCGGCCCGGAATGAAATTCCCGGAACGGATGCAGCTCCTTCGGCCGTGGTGCTCCCAGGAGCCGGTCCCAGGCATCCGAGCCGATGCCCATGATGCAGGACAAGCCGGCTTCGATATCCCTGAAGCCCACGGTACGCACCAGGCCTGACAGATCCGCGCACAGCCCGCGCAGGGCCGCGCGACTCTGCGCACCGGGTTTGACGGTCATCACGAGGAAAATGGCGGCGCGCGACAGGGGCGCCGTCACCGCCTGCGGGACAGCGGGGCTCGACTGGTCCATGGACTGCAACAAACTGAACTGGATCAGCGAAGTATCGCAAAACCGCGCGGCACGGTCACGATACTTAACCCCAAAGAGGGGCGGTCAGGTCAGCCGGCGCCGCACCGGCTCGTCGTAGAGTTTGAGGCACGCGTACGCAATGACGACGGCGGCCACGAAAACGAGCGCTGCCACCGGGGCACCTGAAGACGCTGGAACCTTATCGCGCCCCACCCAGGCGGTGTACACGTAGATCAGCGGGTAGTGGGTGATATAGAGGGGATAGGACAGGTCTCCGAAGAAACGCGCGATGCGGATCGACACCCCGTCGACGCGCTTTTCCCCCGCTCCCAGCGCCACGATGAGGGGAAAGATGAGAATCACGGCGCAGGACTCATACACTCCATTCACCCAGAAATTTTGCGGGTCACCCAACCGGGGCAGCGCCAGGACAGCCACGAGCAGCAGACTGCAGATCGCGAAGCTGTGCCGGATCTGAATGAGCCAGCCCAAACGCATGAGTAGAACCCCCGCAAAGAACGGAAAGAGTACGCGCGCAAAGCCGATGCGAAGCTCCTTCGGTTCCAGTGACCATCCGCCGATCAAGTTGTGCGGACTGGTGACGGCCACGTCGACCAGGTAGATCGCTGCCAACAGGACCAACACACCCAGCACGCGGTTGGACAACCTGCGTATTCCGATCCCGTACAACAGGTTCGCGATGTATTCGAAGAACAGCGACCAGGCAGGCCCGTTGAGCGGGTGCATCTCGCTCCAGCCGCGAATGTCGAGAGCGCTCGGAACCGGTAGCAGCGTGAAGCCGATGAGCATGACCACCAGCAGCTTCCAGACGGGAGTGGATGCCACCAGTGAAAACTCGGGACTGGACTGAAAGTAGAACAACGCCGCGCCGATGAGGCTTCCCATGACGACCATGGGCTGCAACCGGATGAGCCGGCGTTTGTAGAAGTCCCATTGGGTCATGGAGGCCTGTGCAGGCTGCGAGGCCTGTGCAGGCTGCAAGCCCCAACGGTCGTCATACGCATAGGCGACCACGAACCCTGAGAGCAGAAAGAAAAAGTCGACTGCCAGGTAGCCGTGATTGATGACCTGCGCGAACGGATTACTCAGCGAGTAGGGTTCGCACAGATGGAAAGCGACCACCGTGAGCGCGGCAACACCGCGTAGTCCATCCAACACTACATAGTGGTTCTTGGTTTTCACGCCGTCACCTTCCGTGCCGAAATCGTCACCAGCGCCAGCAGGCCCGCCAACATCCAGAACGCCGAAGGCAGGCTACTCAGTTTCGCGACGAAGCCCACCGCAGCGGGACCTGCGAGAATGCCCGCATACCCGAACGTGGAGATTGCCGCGACGGCCAATCCCGCAGGCATCACCGTCTGCGCTCCAGCCCGACGGAACAACACCGGGACGATGTTGGACGCACCTGCGCCAATCAGCACAAATCCCACCATGGCGACGAGGGCGATGGAGGCGGTCGCTACCAACGCAAACCCAGCAGCGGCGAGAATGCTTCCCCAGAACAGCGTGGCGCGATCTCCGATCCGACCCACGATGCCATCACCAAGCAGTCTCCCGGTGGTCATGGCCACGCTGAACAGCATGTAACCGAGTCCGCCGCGAGCGTCGGTGACGAGTTTGGATGACGTCATCAACAGCGCGCTCCAGTCGAGGACGGCGCCTTCAGCGAGAAACACAATGGCCGTCAGGAGTGACAACAGCCAAACGATTCCGCGGGGAATGACGGAGTGGTGACTGCCTTCCGTTCCACCCCCTCGCAACAGACGGGGTTGAAGAATGGCCGTCCCAATCAACATCAGGACGGCGCCCGTGAGCGTACTGGCAAACGCCCCGAAATGAACCGACAGCAGGAAGGTCATGAAACCCGACCCGATGAAACCGCCGATACTGTAGAGCGCATGAAAGCCGGACATGAGCGATATACCGGATGCCTTCTCCACTTCGACTGCGTGAATATTCATGGCGACATCGAGTGAGCCGAGGGCTGCACCGAATGCAAACAGGAGTGAGCCGAGCTCGAGAGGAGTGCGGGCCAGCGACAGCAGCGGCAGAATGATCGACAACCCGATGCAGCCGGCGAGAATCATCGGCTTGCTGCCATAGCGGTTGTTGATGACGCCTGTGAACGTCATCGCCCCGATTGATCCGACTCCCAGGCACAACAACAACAGTCCCAGGACCCCCTCGTTGACCATCAACCGCGCCTTGGCGAAAGGGACGAGCGGTGCCCAACACGCAACCCCGAATCCCGCGATCAGAAAAGCGATGCGCGTCGCCAGACGCGTGGCAGGCCGATCGGGACTCATCAAACCGGCTCGGCCTGAATGATGGACACTCCGGCCTGGGTGAGTGAGGCCAGTAACTGCGCAGGCGCATCGTGCTCGACGATAATGGACTCGATCTTCGCCAGCGGCGCCACCCGATAGGGCGCCCGCGTGTCGAATTTGTCAGTGGTAATCAATGTGGAGCAATGCTGGCTGACTTCAATGAGCGCTCGTTTGAAGGTGGCATCCGAGCTGTGAAAGGCACCGAGACCGGTCGTAACCGAAACCGAGCAGGTGCCAATGAAACAGCGATCGATATTCAACAGACTGACACTCTGGACCGCGGCGCCATCGACGCACCCGCCAATCAAGGGGTCCACCGGCCCTCCAATCAGAATGAGCTTCAGATCCCGACGCCGCAGCAGGGCAGCGCCGATATCCAACGAGTTGGTCGCCACAGTGAGCTCGTAGTCCTCCGGCAGCAGCCCCGCCAACGCAAGATTGGTACTCGAGCTGTCGAGGAATACAAACTCACGAGGTTGAATCGTCCGGGCGGCTGTATGTGCGAGAACGAGCTTGCGATCGCGGCCCACTACCGCCCGTGCGGCCAGCGCTACCGATCCAGGGGAGAGCGGAAGCGCCCCTCCATAGACACGGCGACACAGTCCCTCATCAGCGAGTGCGCGCAGGTCGCGACGGATTGCATCCTCCGAGATCGCAAACTCCTGCGCGAGGGCTGCGGCGACGACGGAATGCCCCTGTGCGAGGCGACTCGCAATCACATCGCGTCGGGCTAGGGGTGGCTCATCAGGCATGATCAAACGATATCAGGCATAAACAAGAATCACAACGTGTATGATCATGTAATGAGGGCGCCAGATCGAAATGAAACGAAACCGAATGTGTCCCCTTTTGCCCCAGGAAGTTTTCGGTTATCTTCGATTTGGTCCATTAAGAGGCATTCCGCGTGAAGAAGCTGCGTACCAGCAGACGTCGATTCCTGAAGCTCGCCGCCGGCGCCAGTGTGGCGACTGCACCATTCGATTTGGCCGCTTTCGACCTGGTGCTCGCGGCTGATTCGCCGCCCGCGACCCTGGGCGATGGGCGGATCTCCATCGAGGTCGACCCGCAGATGCGCATGCGCGTCTCGGGGACGAGTTGGTCCGCCCCGGACTCCCTGGACTCCCGACCCAACAGCTTCGTCCTGAAGTCTCACGCGAAGCAGGAGATCAAAGGACCGTTGGGAAAGGGCACCCGCCTGCATCTGATAGGCGAGTCCGATACCCCGCACCTGCAGAAAACGGTAGTGATAGAGCTCTATCGCGACTATCCGGGGTTCGCGCTCTATCAGGTTTCCTACCGAAATCTCGGTACGGAACCCCTGGCCATCCAGAAGTGGACCCAACTCGCCCTCACGGTGCCTCATGAGGCGGCGGGTTCCGAGCCCGTTTTCTGGAGCTTCTGCGGCAGCACTCACTCCGATCGGCGTGACTGGGTCCAGCCCGTGCGAGCCGGCTTCAACCAGGAAAACTTCATGGGCATGGAGGCTTCCGACTACGGCGGCGGCACCCCCATCGTGGACGTCTGGAGGCGGGAAGGCGGCCTCGCCGTAGGCCACATCGAAACGACCCCCAGGCTCGTCTCGCTGCCTCTCACCTGTGGCGAGAGCGAGTTGCAGCTCTCCATGACGGCGACGGCCAAACACACACTCAAAGCCGGTGATGAGCTCGTCCTGCCCCAGGCGTTCGTGGCCACTCACTCAGGCGACTATTTTGCCGTTCTCGATGCCTACAGACGGATCATGGCGGTGCGCGGAATCGCTTCCCCGCAGCCCCCAAAGGCTGCCTACGACGCGGTCTGGTGCGCGTGGGGCTACGAGCGCGACTGCACGCTGCAGTTGATTGTCGACACCCTGCCCAAGGTTCGCGAATTGGGCCTGAAGTGGGCCGTCATCGATGATGGTTGGCAAACCAACGTGGGCGACTGGAAGGTCAGCACTGTCCGATATCCCGGCGGCGAAGCTGACATGCGCAACCTGGTCAATTCCATCCGGTCGCAGGGCCTGGAAGCCCGGTTGTGGTGGGCGCCGTTGGCGGTCGCACCTGGCGCGGATCTGCTGCACGACCATACGGACATGTTGCTGCTGGACAAGGAGGGCGCCGTCCAGAACGTTTCCTGGTGGAACTCCTTTTACCTGTGCCCGGGCTATCAGCCCACCGTGGACTACATGACGGGCCTGGTCCGGAAATTCATTGGCGATTGGGGCTATGCGGGCCTGAAGATCGACGGGCAACACCTGAACTCCGTGGCACCGTGCTACAACCCGGCCCACAAACACGCCCGGCCCGAAGAGTCGGTGGAGAAACTGCAGGACTTCTTCCAGGCCATCTACGCGGCCGCCCTGCAGAGCAATCCCCAGGCCGTGGTCGAGCTGTGCCCGTGCGGCACCTCGTATTCCTTCTTCAATTTCCGCTCATTCAACTCAGCGCCCGCCTCCGATCCCGAGTCTTCCTGGCAGGTGCGCCACAAGGGCAAGTCCCTGAAAGCGCTCATGGGGCCCACTGCGGCCTTTGCGGGTGACCACGTCGAGTTGAGCACGGGCGGCGCTGATTTCGCCTCCACGGTGGGCATCGGCGGCATCGTCTCCACCAAGTTCACCTGGCCGAGCGATCCCAAGCCCAAGGATTCCTTCCTGCTGACTCCGGCCAAGGAGCCGATCTGGCGCAAATGGATTGCCATTTACAATGACAAGCAGCTCCCGCTCGGCACATACCGCGGCGAGTTGTACGATATCGGCTTCGATAAACCGGAAACGCATGTGATTGAGAAAGCAGGGCGCTTTTACTACGCCTTTTACGGCCGCAACTTCAGCGGTCCGGTACCGTTGCGGGGCCTGAAGGCCGGCCGCTACCACGTGCGCGACTACTACAATGACCGCAAGCTCGGAGAAGTCTCCGGTCAGAACAACCAGCTCCAGGTCGCCTTCGATGACTTCCTGGTGATTGAAGCGGTGCCTGCCTGATGATTGAAAGCGGACTGTTGATTGAAGAGCGCCGGCGCCGCATCTGCGAGTTGCTGCTCGCGGATGGACGCGTCACCGTGGAAGGGCTCGCCAGCCGTTTCGGCACCTCCCAGGTCACCATCCGGGCGGATCTGTCCGCCCTGGAATCAGCCGGCATGTTGACGCGCACCCATGGTGGCGCGCTGCCGTGCGATGAAGAGCCGGATGAATCGCTGGATGTGAAGCAACTGCAGCACCATGCCGAGAAGGTTCGGATCGCGCACGCCGCCATCTCTCTGATCCGGGATGGGGAAACCATCATCCTCGACTCCGGGACTACAACGGCCGAGATCGCGCGCGCCCTGCGCAAGGCGGATCTCAAGTCCATCAACGTAATCACCAATGCATTGAATGTCGCGGCCCTGCTGATGGATGTGCCATCCGTGCGGTTGATTATGTTAGGCGGCATCCTGCGCCGCGAATCCAACTCGCTGTCCGGCCCGATGGCGGCCGCCGCGCTCGCCAGTTTGCAGGCGGACCGCTTGTACCTGGGCGCGGACGGCCTCGATCCGCAACTCGGCGTCATGACTCCGCACCTGCAGGAAGCCGAGCTCAATGCGCAGATGATCCGTATTTCGCGCCAGGTAGTCGTGGTTGCGGACTCCTCCAAGCTCCTGCGTCGCAACGTCTCCGTGATTGCCAAAGTCGAGCAGATCCACACGCTCATCACCGACATCGGTGCCCCCAAACACGCCGTGGACGCCATGCAACGGCGCGGCGTCGAGGTTCGGCTGGTCTAGACCTTTCGGCTCGGGTCACTCCTTGACAAGCCCGAAAATAGAAATAAGATGAAAAGCAAGAAAGCGAAAGTTTAGGGACTCGCTCGTCTGCGTCTTGTTTCGTTTTCGATCGATAAATAGAACTTTGAGAAAGTGGGGAGCCACAGTGCTGCGACCGAAGCCTGCGTCCGTTGCCTTTTGGGTGTCATTCCTGATGTCGACCGGTGGAGCGGCGGCGAACGCGGCGGATGCGCCCGCCGGCACGCCGGCCCCGGCGGATCAACAGCAACAGCAACAGCAACAGCTCGAAGAAGTGGTGGTCACCGGCCTGCGCAAGAGCTTCGAGAGCTCGCTGGAAGACAAAAAGAACTCCTTCGTGGTCCAGGACTCCATCAACGCCGAGGAGTTGGGCCGCTTTCCGGATGCCGACGTCGCCGACTCCCTGCAACATATCCCCGGTATCACCATCAGCCGCACCACCGGCGGTGAAGGCCAGAAAGTCAGCGTCCGCGGCTTCGGTCCGCAATACAACATCGTCACACTGAACAACCGCATCCTCGCGACTGACGACGACGCGCGCGATCTGGCGTTCGACGTGTTGCCTTCGGAAATCATTTCCGGTGCCGACGTGCTGAAGTCGACCCAGGCCTCGGCCCTCGAAGGCAGCATCGGCGGTACGGTCAACCTGCGCACCGCCAGCCCCTTCGAAAACAAGGGATTCCACGCCGGTGTCCATGGCGAAGGCAACTACAACGACATGTCCGAGCTGTGGGGCAAGAAATTCTCCGCCTTCCTCGAGAACACGTTTCTCGACGACACTCTCGGTGTCCTGATCGGTGGCGTCTACTCCAACAACAAGACGCGCAGCGACTCTCTGAATGCCTACAGCCAGAACATTTACGGACCGACGTTCTATCCGTTCGACCAGACGGATGCGAGCAATGGCGCCACGCCGCTGACCGCGACGCCGTGTTGCATCACCTTCGGCTCGATTTTTGACGACAAGAAGCGTGAAGCCATCTCGGGCAGCCTCGAGTGGCGCCCCTTTGAGGGCTTCAAGCTGATTGCCGACGGTCTGTGGACCAAGCTGCAAGACAAGCAGAACGGCTACAACCAGTCGTACTACTTCCCGTACGGCACTGACGCCGACGGCAACCCGCTCTGGAGCAACGCGACGGTCAACAACGGGGTGGTGACCGCCGTGACCTCGGCTGCTTTCCAGCCCGAGATTGTCAACAACACCATCAACCGCAACGTCACCACTTCCTTGTACGGCTTGCGTGGCAGTTGGCAGGCCACCGACCGGTTCAAAATGGATTTCGATGCCTACCGCTCGGCGGCGAGCCGGCCTGAAGGCGGTACCGATACCTTCGTGACCGCAGGCCTCGTGTCACAGGATCCAACCGCCCCCGATATCCTCGTCATGCAGGACAACCCGCACGCCTTGCCCAGTCTCAACGTGCTGGTTCCTCCCAGCCAGCTCGGGATGAGCGCTTGCCCCACCGGCACGGTCAGCAAGACCAACGCCGGGTACTGCTCGTACACGCAGCTCATGAACTCGGGCGCATTGAACAACAACAACTACTGGTCGACGCACTACGATGGCCTGAACGGCTACTCGGTGCATGACCAGGTGACCGGCTTTACCCTGGATGGTGCGTTCAAGGTGTCGCAGGGACCTCTCGACTCGATTCTGTTCGGGGCAGGCTATAGCCACCGCGAGAAGACCCGCGAAGACATCAGCAACGACTGGACCAACGGCTCGGGCCAGTACGGCCTGTTGTATAACACCGCGGGTTGCCCGGTTCAGTGCGCTCCCTACAGCTTCGGCAGCCAGGGCTTCGACGTCATTTCCATGACCAGCCCGCCGCATTTCATGCAGGGCGCCGGCGGGTCCTATCCCACCACGCTCCCGGCCCTGAATGTCGGTCAGCTCCTCAACTTCATGAAGAGCCTGGACGGCAAGCCGAATCCGCAGTTCTGCACGGATCCCAGCAATCCGGCGAGCTGCACGCCATTCAACTTCGCGTCCACGCTGCCGCAGCGCAACCCGTTCAACTCGTATGATGTGATCGAGAAGACGTTCAACTTCTACACGGAAGCGACGTTCCAGAGCGACCGTTGGTCCGGCAATGTGGGCGTGCGCCTGGTTCATACAAAGACGCAGGCTGTTACGGCGCAAAACGTGCCGGTGTCCTTATGGTCCGCGGATCCCAACGCATCGACAGTCACTTACGTCGTTCAATACTCCGATGCCACTGCCTTCTCGGAAGATTCTTCCTACACTTTCGCGCTGCCGTCCGCGAACTTCTCCTACTGGCTCGTGCCGGATCGGGTGCAGTTGCGCGCGGCTGGCGGCGAGACGATCGCCCGCCCGGATCTGAATCAGCTCGCGCCCAATGCAACCAACCAGGCAACCAACGGCACACCGATCCTCGACTACACCGGTACCGCGGGTTTGAAGCCCATCAAGGCCTGGAACCTCGACCTGGCGGCCGAGTGGTACTACCAGCCGCATGCAGCCGTGACGTTGGGTTTATTCGGCAAAAAGGTTCGCGACGATATCTACACCGGTGTAACGGCCAACGTGGATCTCGGCACCATGAAGTACGACGGCGGGCCGCCAGGCACGGTGCCTGGGACTCCGTTCCTGTGGAGCATCAGCTCTCCGGCCAACGGCGCCAAGGAGACCTACACCGGCGTCGAGTTGACCTGGCAGCACTTCCTGGAAATGGGCCTGGGTGCGCACTTCCAGGTCACACATACCTGGAGCAGAGGCTACGATCAGGATGGCAACCCGACAGGTGCGGTTAATCAGGCTCCGCCCACCACGGTGTCGACCAGTCTCATCTATGAGAAGGGCCCCATCAGCGCCGATGTGAACTGGGACTACACGTCCCGCTACACCTCGTATTGCAACCAGTGCACCGAGGTTCCGGGGTGGCCCGCAATCACCGATCCGTTCTCCTGGGTGACGGCGAGCGTGCACTGGCGTGCGTTTCAGGGTTTCGAGGTCTATGTCGAAGGCCGCAATCTGACCAACGCGATCGCCCGTACGTACCTCAACGGCAATTCACTGCTGCCATGGGCACCGGGCCAGTTGGTGGGGCAGAGCGCCAGCGGCGTGGGATACGGCTATAGTGCCTATGGCCGCAGCTACGTAGCCGGCGTGTCATATCGCTTCTAGAAATGGGCAAGCCCTGGTTCATCTACGCATTAGTCACCACCCTGTTCTGGGGAGTGTGGGGCGCCTTTGCCGAGTTTCCGACCCGGCATGGGTTCCCTGACACGCTGGTGTATGTAGTCTGGACCCTGACCATGATTCCGCCGGCCCTCTACGCAATGCAGCGGGTGGGCTGGCGGGTGCAACGCAACGGCAAGTCCGTTCTGCTGGGAGCGCTGATCGGGTTCACCGGCGCCGGCGGACAGATGTTGTTGTTTCATGCCGTGCACACGGGTCCGACCTACCTGATCTTCCCCGTGATTGCCTTGTCTCCAGTGGTCACTATCGGTCTGTCGATGGCATTCCTGCGTGAGCGAGTCACCAGGGTAGGGGCGCTGGGGGTGCTGTTGGCCCTCATCGCATTGCCGTTGTTCAACTACTCGCCGGCAGGAGAGGCGGGCGCCTCGCAGGGCGTGACCTGGTTCATCTATGCATTGATTGTGCTGTTGGCCTGGGGCGTGCAGGGCTACTTCATGAAGCTCGCCAACAACACCATGGATGCGGAGAACATTTTCCTCTACATGACGATCACCAGTTTGCTGTTGGTCCCCATCGCACTCTGGATGACGGACTTCTCGACTCCCATCAACTATGGTTGGCAAGGCCCCGGCCTCGCTGCAATCACGCAGATCCTGAATGCTGTGGGTGCTCTGACGCTCGTCTACGCCTTCCGCTACGGCCGCGCTCTGGTAGTAGCACCCTTGGCTAACGCCGGGGCTCCGATGATTACCGCGATCGTCTCCATGATCGTGCTGGGCGTCATGCCAAACTCAGTCACCATTATTGCAATCGTGCTGGCGTTCCTGGCGGCCGCGCTACTGGCGATCGAGCCAGAAGAGAAGCTCGTCGAGCAACCGGTATGAATGCGATGTTGGATCTGGTTCGGCGCCACGAGTCCGGCGAGCGCGTGGGCATCTACTCTGTGTGTTCCGCTCATCCGCTGGTGCTCGAGGCCGCAATGCGGCTTGCCAAGCGGACGGATAGCCTTGCGTTGGTTGAAGCCACCTCGAATCAAGTGAACCAGGACGGTGGTTACACCGGCATGGTCCCCACGGACTTCCGCGAGCGTCTTCTGGCGATTGCTTCAGCAGTTGGTTTGCCGCGCGAGCGTGTCGTGTTGGGTGGTGATCACCTCGGCCCCAATGCATGGCAGTCGCAGCCTTCCGCCACAGCACTGCAAAAAGCCGGTGTTATGGTGGCTCAGTACGTCGCCGCGGGCTTCCGAAAGATCCACCTGGACTGCTCAATGTCCTGCGCCGATGACTCGCGCACCCTGGGAGATGAGGTCATTGCCGAACGCGCAGCCGGCTTGTGCCAGATCACTGAAGACCAGTGGCGCAAGGTGGGCGGTGAGCCGCCGGTCTACATCGTCGGCACGGAAGTGCCGGTACCGGGCGGCGCACATGAGGATCTCGAAGGGCTCGCCGTCACTACACCGGAAGCGGCGCGCGCGACGATTGAAGTGCATCGCAAGGCATTCGAGCGCCATGGTCTGCAGGATGCCTGGACTCGCGTGATCGGGCTCGTAACCCAGCCGGGCGTGGAGTTTGATCACCACAAGGTGATCGACTACGCACCTGCCAAGGCCGTGGCCTTGAGCCGCAGCATCGAGTCGGTCGCAGGCTTGGTGTTTGAAGCCCATTCCACCGACTATCAGACGCCGCAGGGCCTGGCCGACCTGGTCCGCGATCACTTCGCGATTTTGAAGGTCGGACCGGGCGTGACGTTCGCGCTGCGCGAGGTGTTGTGGGCACTGTCCGATATTGCCTCCGAGCTCGGCATCCCTTCGCTGAAGGAGACCGTGCTCGCTGAAATGAAGCGCAATCCGCGCTACTGGAAGGCCTACTACACAAATCCCGAGCAGCAGGACTTCGACCTGCAGTTCAGCCTGAGTGACCGGATCCGGTATTACTGGAGTACCCCCGTCGTCGACACCGCCTGCGCGCAATTGTTGCAGGCACTGGCGGCCCGGGGCATCCCGCTCACTCTCATCAGTCAATATCTACCGGTGCAGTACGCCGCCATCCGCGCAGGACGGCTGGCCAATGATCCACGCGAGCTGGTGCTCGATGGCGTGGAGCAGGTGCTGCGCCACTACGACCAGGCGTGTCGAGGAGCTCAATGAAGTATTTAGGACATCCGCAAGCCGAGCTGGAAACGGCGGGCGGAATCTGGACTGCGCGCGAGATTTCGCAGCAGCCGGCGGTCTGGCCGAAGATTCACAGCCAGTTGAGCAGCCATGCGGCAACGCTGCGGGCCTGGCTGCGCCCACTGTTGGACCGTAAGGACCTTCGCATTGTGCTCACCGGCGCCGGAACGTCCGCGTTTATCGGCGAAACGCTTGCGCCCGCTTTGAAGCAGGCAACGCGGTTGCGGGTAGAGGCGATTGCGACGACGGACCTGGTCGGCTCGCCCGACACATGGCTCGCCGAGTCGGCGCCCACACTGTTCGTGTCGTTTGCGCGCTCAGGCAACAGCCCTGAAAGCCTCGCAGCGGTGAATTTGGCAGAGCAGTTGGTTCGTGATCGTCATCACCTGATCGTTACGTGCAACCGCGAGGGCGAGTTGTATCGCCGTGCCCAGAAGTTGCCTAACGCACACGTGCTGCTGCTACCCGAAGAAACCGACGATCGTGGATTCGCCATGACGTCGAGCTTCACCGGCATGGTCCTGGCGGCCGCGCTGGCCTTTGATGCGTTGTCTCAGGAAGAGGCCGGCGCGATTGCGCAGTGGGGCGCTGGAGTCCTCGACACACGAGTGCCCCTGATCGAAGAGCTGGCTCGGGCGGGTTTTGAGCGGGTGGTGTATCTTGGCGGTCAGGAGTTCAAGGGCCTGGCGCGGGAAGCGGCGCTCAAGATGCTGGAGCTCAGTGACGGCAATATGGTCGCGTTGGCGGAAACCCCGTTGGGATTCCGGCATGGCCCCAAAACCATTGTGAACGGCAAAACACTGGTCGTGATGTTCCTGTCGAATGACCCTTACGCGCGGCAGTACGAGGCTGATTTGCTGCGGGAGTTGCGTGCCGATGGGGTAGCGGGGCGTGTTGTCGCTCTTGGCGCGGCTGAGGAAGGTATCTCCGTCGGTGCTCCAGCGACTGCCAGCAACCTGGCACTGTGTTTCCCGTACGCGGTGTTTGCACAGACATTCGCGTTTCTGCGCTCGCTTTCGTTGGGGCTTCGTCCTGACACGCCGAACGCCCGAGGTGTCGTCAATCGGGTCGTGCAGGGCGTATCGATCTATCCCTGGAATCCATCGCGGTGAAAACCTTTCTCGGCATCGACGGGGGAGGTACGAAGACGGACTTCCTGTTGATCGACGAGAAAGGACATCTCCTGGCTTCCCACAAGGGCGGTTCGGCGTACTACCTGGAGACCGGTGTCGACGCCCTGCAGTCCATGATGACTGCAGGCATCGAGGCAACACTGAAGCAGGGTGGTGTCGCCGCATCGGATCTGACATTCGCATTCATCGGACTTCCAGCCCATGGCGAAGACAGCGGACTTCTGCCTCGCCTGAACAGCATTGCCGCGGGTGTGTTGCCGCAATCGAAGTTTCGCTGTGGTAATGACATGGTGTGCGGTTGGGCTGGCGCATTGGGCGGTTCCGACGGTATCAACATTGTTGCCGGCACCGGTTCCATTGCCTATGGGGAGTTTTCGTCCCGACAGGCGCGCTCCGGTGGTTGGGGCGAGTTGTTCAGTGACGAAGGTTCCGCTTACTGGATTGCGCGTGAGGCACTGACGCTGTTCTCGCGTATGAGCGATGGGCGCGAGCCCCGAGCCCCGTTGTATCACCTGATGCGGGATCGCTTTCAGCTCAAAGAAGACCTGGATTTGTGCGCGGTCGTGTATGGACCGCCTCCCATGAGCCGCAGCAAATTGGCTTCGCTGGCGCCCCTGGTGGCGGAAGCCGCTCGCGAGGGTGACAGCAGCGCACGCGGTTTGTTTGAGCAGGCGGCGCTGCATCTGGCAGCCATCGTCCACGCTGTTTACGATCAACTCCACATCCCCCACGAGAGGCGGATTCCGGTGTCCTACTCGGGTGGCATGTTCAAGCTCACGGATCTCATGCAGCCTTTGTTTGAAGCTGCCGTGAATGCCGGCGAGCGTCGTTATGAGTTTTTGGCGCCCCGACTCCCCCCGGTCGCGGGCGCCGCTTTGTATGCGGCCAAGATCGCTGGCCACCCTCTGAACGCGAGTATCCTGCATGAAATATCTGATTGGTTTCGGGCTCGTCCTGTGGGCGACAGCTTCGTTTGCTGACACGACGTCGTACACAACCGCCGACTTCGCCCGAGTTCGCAAGTTCGATTCGCACGTGCATGCCAACGTCGACGATCATAAATTCCTGGATATCGCGAAACAGGACGGCTTCGAGCTGCTGTCCATCAATGTCGACTATCCCGATTTCCCGCAGTTAGATCGACAAGCGACTGTGGTCCACAAGCTGCAGAAGGAAGACCCGCAGCATTTCCACTTTCTGACGACCTTCACCATGAAGGGATTCGAAGGTCCCACCTGGACGGCTGACAGCATTCGCCACATCGACGCGGAAGTCGCAAACGGGGCGGTCGGTGTGAAGGTCTGGAAGAACGTGGGCATGGTGGAGAAAGACTCAAAGCACAATCTCATCTTCCTCGATGATCCGCGCTTCGACGGGCTCATGAATCACCTCGAGCAGGCGGGCATTCCCCTCGTGGCCCACCAGGCCGAGCCCAAGAACTGTTGGTTGCCCGTGGATCAGATGACCACGGAGAACGACCGCAGCTACTTCAAGGAGCATCCTGAGTACTACATGTACCTGCACCCCGAGCAGCCGAGCTATGAAGACCTGATGGGGCATCGCGATCGCTTCGTGGCCAAACATCCCAAGCTGATCTTCATTGGCGCGCACATGGCGAGCCTCGAGTGGAGCGTCGACAGGCTGGCGAAGTTCTTCGACACGTACCCCAACGCGACGGCCGATCTCGCCGCACGCATGACCCAGGTACAGTTTCAGACGAACGCGGATCGGGAGAAGGTGCGGCAGTTCTTCATCAAGTACCAGGACCGGCTGTTATACGGCTCGGACCTCACCGAGAATCCGCCTGACCCTCATGCGCGCGCCCAGAATCCTCCCGACAACGGGCAGGGCTTTCAGAAGGAAGCGGATGACTTCTGGCGCTCGGACTGGGTGTTTCTGGCTACGAGCGATGTGCAACACATCGACGCCATCAAGGCCGACGTGAAGGGCCTCGCTCTGCCGAAGTCCGTCATCGACAAGATCTACTACGCGAACGCCCATCGGGTGTTCACGCGCTTGACGAAGCCTGCGGGAAATTAAGTCGCCAGGTCGCTCAGCATCGCCGAGAAGATGCTGAGCACCAGGCTGCAGCCGGCATAGGCACCCAGGATCTTCCGCACAAACGGCCGCTCGATTTCGCACCAGCTCACGAGCGCGGCACCTACGAATGCGACCGTGGCGAGCACAGAGATGATGGCCCCCGTGATGCCCGGCAGGAGCTCTCGCAGCGAGGCCTGGACGAGAACCGATGCGACGGCCACGCCGACTACCTTCCAGCGGCCGGTTTCCTCAGCGCCCATCAACATGGACAGCGAGAGAATAAGAAAAATGACGGTGTTCAGCGAAGCCACGAATCGCCTTGTTATTGTTCTTTTACTGGCAGGTAGGAGCATACCGCGCCGGTAGGGGCGGGACTTCCGTTCGCAACATAATCCGGCGGCGGAAGTGGGCTGCGCACGGACGGGAACCTCATTTTCCGTCAAACTGTCGCGCCATGAAGGAACGCATTCTCAGGCTGTCGGGCGCATTTGAGCTGACCGTCGTTCTGCTGCTGGCCTTCGGATTGACCGTTCCGGGCAATCTCATGGCGCTTCTGTCCCCGAGCTATCTCGCCCAGCGAACGACTCCTCCGGTCAACAACGCAGCTCTCGTGGGCACCCTGGTCTACGAGCTGCTGATCATGTGCATCCTCATTCCCTTTCTGAAGGCGCGCGGCTGGAACCGCGAGCGCCTGGGATTCCTGCCGTCGATCCAGGACACCGTGTGGGGCGTGGGTCTCCTGGGCGCCTACTATGTGATTGTCCTGGTGTTTGAGAGCATCCTGGGGTCCGTCTGGCCGCAAGTAGTGGTTGGGATGAGCCACATCCATCTCAACGCGGGCCACTTCGATTGGGGCATCCTGCTTGCGGTGAGCATCGTCAACCCGGTGTTTGAAGAACTGTTTGTGTGCGCTTACCTGATCACAGCGCTGAAGGAGCGTTTCGGCACCACGACTGCCATCAATGTCAGTGCCGGGATCCGGGTGTTCTATCACTTTTATCAGGGCGCACTGGCGGTGCTCAGCATTACGCCGATGGCGCTGTTGTTCGGGTATTGGTTCGCACGAACCGGACGCCTGTGGCCGCTCATCGTGGCGCATGCCCTTCAGGATTTCATCGCGCTGTCCTGGAACAACGGGTAGCTGAGCTGCTGCCCCTGGGTGAGGCCATGCCTGGCTCATGTTCGCCTACGGCGGCCCGCGCGCTGCGCGCGCATAACACGCTCACCCGCGGCCCAGGGTTCGGCCTCGCGACACACGTGCGACGCATGCGTCGGCCCCCCCAGCCTCGCGATACCGCCCTAGGCCAGACAGCTTGGCGGCGGCGGTTGCGCTAGGCTACGCGCCCCATGCGCTGCCTGCTCGTCACGCCCCCGATGATTCAGCTCAATACGCCGTACCCTGCGACGGCGTATTTGACGGGTTTTTTGCGGCTGCACGCCGCCGATCTCGGGCTGGAGGTGACCCAGGCTGATGCCTCAATTGCCTTGTTTTTGCGGCTTTTCTCCGCGCCGCGGGTTGCGCAAATGCTTGCGGAGTTGCGGCGCCGGGCGCGCGGCCTGGGCAAAAAAGCGCAGGTGCCGGCCTCGATTGCTCACTTTCTCGAGCACGCGGATCGGTATGCCGACACCGTCGAGCCCACCATGCGGTTTCTCCAGCGGCGCAATCCGAGCCTGGCTTTCAGGATCGTCGGCCGGGCTTACCTACCGGAAGGGCCTCGCTTTCAGCACCTCTCGAGCGGCTCCGACGAGCACCTGATCTCCGCCTTCGGCACCCTGGGTACGACCGAACAGGCTCGTTACCTGGCCAGCCTGTACGTTGACGACCTCGCTGATGTCTGGCGTATCGGCATCGATCCGCGGTTCGAGCTGGCCCGCTATGGTGAGCGGCTGGCCGCCAGCGCCGCCAGCTTTGATCCCTTGCACGCGGCCCTGACGGCATCGCCGACTATAGTCGACGCCACGCTCGACGAGATCACCGGCGAGTTGGTGGCTGAGCATCGGCCTGATGTTGTGGCGGTGACCGTGCCGTTTCCAGGGAATGTCTATGGCGCCTTCCGAATGGCGCGCACGATTCGGGCCGCTGCGCCTGACACGCGGCTGATCCTCGGAGGAGGGTGGGTCAACACGGAGTTGCGGTCGTTGCGCGATCCTCGGGTATTCGACTACTTCGACTATGTCACCCTCGACGACGGCGAGCGGCCGCTGCTGAATCTTCTTGGTTTTTTGAGTGGACGGCCGCGTTCGCTGGTGCGGACTTATGTACGCAGCGGCGGCGAGGTGGTACTCGAAAACGATCCGTCCCAGCACGACATACCACAGCGAGATACCGGCATTCCAACTTACGAGGGCCTGCACCTCGAGCACTACGTGTCTTTGTTGGAGATGCTGAATCCGATGCATCGCTTCTGGTCGGATGGGCGCTGGAACAAGCTCACGCTGGCGCATGGTTGCTATTGGAAGAAGTGTTCGTTCTGCGATGTGTCGCTCGACTACATCGGTCGTTACGACAAACCCAGCACGGATCTCGTCATGGAGCGGATTCGGGCGCTGATTGCTGAAACCGGGGAGACGGGGTTTCATCTGGTGGATGAGGCCGCGCCGCCTGCGGGGCTGCGCTCGCTGGCGAAACGGTTGATTGCTGAGAGGCTCAGTATCACGTGGTGGGGGAACATCCGCTTCGAGAAGACCTTCACGCCCGAGCTGTGTCAGTTGCTTGCCCAGTCCGGCTGTGTCGCTGTCAGCGGCGGCCTGGAGGTTGCTTCCGATCGGTTGTTGGAATTGATGAAGAAGGGCGTGACTGTTGAGCAGGTGGCTCGGGTTACCCGCGCTTTCACCGATGCGGGTGTGATGGTTCATGCCTACCTGATGTATGGTTTCCCGACCGAGACGGCTCAGGACACAGTCGATGCGCTCGAGCGGGTACGGCAGTTGTTTGCGGCTGGTTGCATCCAATCAGCCTACTGGCATCGGTTCTCCGCGACGGCTCATTCACCCATTGGGCTGAATCCTGACTCGTACGGGATCACCTTGCAGGAGCCGGGCGACATTCAGTTCGCCCACAACGACCTCGTGTTCGAGGATCCTACCGGCACTGACCATGACTACCTGGGCAGCGGGTTGCGCAAGGCAATCTACAACTACATGCACGGTGTGGGCCTCGATGTTGATGTGCGCGAGTGGTTCGAACCTCCCGCTTCGCAGCCAGCCCGCGGCGCGGGGCGCCGAACGGCCCGCCGCGACGGGCAGCGAACCCGCCGCGACTCACGGACCGGCGTGCCGAAAACGACCGTGCCGCCTGAGCTGATTGAGCAGTTCCTTTCCTGACCTGCGCCTGCGCGTGCTCATCGCCTTCAACAAGCCCTTCGGCGTGATCTGCAAATTCCGCCCCGAGCCCGGGCGGCCCACGCTCGCTGACTACATCAAAGTCCCTGATGTCTATCCCGCCGGCCGGTTGGACACCGACAGTGAAGGCCTCTTGCTGTTGACCGACGACGGCGTGTTGCAGGCGCGGATCTCGAGCCCACGCCACAAGCTCGCCAAGGTCTATTGGGCGCAAGTCGAAGGCACTCCCACTGAAGCGGCCATCGCCGAGTTACGTGCCGGTGTCGACCTCGGCGATTTCAAAACCCAACCCGCCGGCGCCCGCTCCATCGAGGAGCCCTCGGGCCTCTGGCCGCGCGATCCCCCCATCCGCTATCGCGCCAAGATCCCAACCGCGTGGCTCGAAATCACCTTACGCGAAGGCAAAAACCGCCAGGTCCGGCGAATGACGGCACGTGTTGGTTTTCCCACGTTGCGACTCGTGCGCGCCGCCATCGGTCGCGTCAATGTTGCCGGCATTGCTCCCGGCGAATGGCGGGAGATTGATGGCAGGGCGCCCTGGGTTTGAGCGCCTGACCCAGGCCGGAGTCTAGAACCACATGTCCTTGACACACCGCCCATCGCGGGGCAGGTCGTCAAACTTGTCCAGGCCGTCGAAGTGATCAATCAGCAGATGCCCAACCGCCTCCGGTTCGGCGAGCCGGACATTCACGGCAATGCGCCTGCGCCCATCCTTGTCGAGCCGCAGCCCCCGCCAACAGAGCACACAGCCGCATGTCGGGCAAAAGTGGATTTCGAGTGAAGGATCCTTCCCTGAGCGGTGATACGTCGAGCTCGGCCCAAAGATCTTGATCCGCTCATTCTCGTAGTCATAAGCCCACAGAACGCCATAGCGCCGGCAAAGCGTGCAATTACACGCCGTAATCGACCCCGGATCCCCCTCCAGCGTCCACTTCAAAGCCCCGCAATGACAGGCTCCGGTCAGCATGCTTCTGCCTCCTGTGTCTCTTCGTCGTGAGTCTACCGCCCGGCCGCCAATGGCGGGTATCCGCGCGCCTTTGCTAACCTGCCGGCTATGAACCGACTGCTCATCATCTTCGGCACGATATTGATCGTCGCTGGACTCATCTGGCCCTGGCTACGGCGCATGCCGCTGTTTCACCTGCCGGGTGACATCATCATCGACCGCCCGGGGTTCAAATTCTTCTTTCCGCTGACGACCATGTTGCTCATCAGCGCGATAATCTCCCTGCTGACGTGGCTCTTCCGGCGCTGACCGGCCGGTCCGCGAATTCGCTCAAATCTACGAACCCCGTTCCCTGCTTGTCCTCTTTGCCGGGTTCCTGACGTCTGGAATCAGTACCGAAGTCCGCTCTTGAGATGAGACTTTAGTCATGATCGATCCCAAGCGATGGCCTGACCTGTCGAGGCTCCTAGATGAGGTGCTCGATATTGCCCCTGAGGATCGGGATCGATGGCTCGATTCTCTACCGGCCACCGATAGCGTCCACAGGGAAGAGTTGCGGACCCTTCTGCGGCACGATGCGGCGGCGGAAACACGCGACATTTTGAACAGCCTGCCGAACGTGCAGAAGGCGGCGGCCCGTGCCCGGGCGGCCCTGAGGGCGCTCCCGTTTACCCCGGGAAGCACTGTGGGACCCTATGTAATAGAGAGGGAGCTCGGTAGCGGTGGCATGGGGGCGGTATGGCTGGCTCGCCGTAGCGACGGTTTCATCAAGCGGCCTGTGGCACTGAAATTACCCCATGCGGGACCGCTCGCACGCCAACTTGCGGACCGGTTCGAGTCTGAACGCAACATTCTGTCAGAGCTCGTCCATCCAAACATTGCGCGACTCTATGACGCCGGGTTCTGTGCCAACGGCCAACCCTACCTGGCGCTGGAGTATGTCGCTGGCGCTCCGCTGACGGCCTTCTGCGATGAGCATCGGCTGGATATTGGCAGACGGTTGCGGTTGTTTCAGCAGGTGTTGCGTGCGGTTCAGTATGCGCACGGTAACCTCGTTATCCACCGCGACCTCAAGCCTTCGAACCTGATTGTGGATGCCAGCGGGCGGGTGGTGCTTCTCGACTTCGGAATCGCAAAGCTCATTGCGGCCGACAAGCCCGAAGATCCCGCACACGCAAAGGTTGCAGAACATCCCATCGCTCTGACACCTGAATACGCGTCGCCGGAACAAATCTCCGGCGATCCCATTACTACGGCGTCAGACATCTACTCCCTGGGCGTGTTGCTGTACGAGTTGGTGACAGGGGAGTGTCCCTATAACCTGGGTCACAGTGAGCGGGTGGCCCTCGAGCGTGCGATCCGGACTGTCGATCCGATCTGTCCCAGTCGGGCTTCAGTGAAGGATCCCGCAGCCAAGGCACGTGGCTCTACCGTTCAAGGCGTATCGGATGCCTTGCGTGGCGATCTGGACGCCATCATTCTCAAGGCCTTGAAGAAGGCTCCGGCCGATCGCTACCGGACGGCAGATGCCTTTTCAGAGGACATCGAGCGTTACCTGGAAGGCGAACCCATTGTCGCGAGGACTGGCGGCAGTTGGTACCGGACGCGCAAATTCATCTCCCGCCACCGACTGTCTGTTGCGATCAGCGCCATAGCCCTGGCTGCGGTCATTGCCACCGCGGCAATGGCCATGTTGGAAGCGCATGCCGCGGCAATTCACGCGAGTGCGGCCGCCGCAGAGCGAGACCGTGCTCTCGCACTATCGTCGCGAAATGCCGCTGTGGGCGAGTTCGTACACATGTTCATCACGGAGGCGGCCCGGTCGACCAAACCGGTTGCGCCCGGTGACCTGGTGACTCGCACGGAGGAGATCGTCAGCCGGGAATTCCAGGATAGCCCGGACGATAAGGCAGCCATACTCGAAGTGCTCAGCGGGTACTACGATACGAAGGAAGAATACCCACGAGCCGAGGAACTGTTACGCCAGGCTCTGGACATCACCAGAGATTCGGATGATGCGGACCTGCGACGTAAACTCACTTGTAGTCACGCGGCTACCATGGCGAAGGTGGGCCAGGTGCCGGATGCGGTTCGCATACTCAACTCGGTTCTGCGGGATCCTCAGGTCTCCACTCAGCAGGCAGCGCGTTGCCTGGGCAGCCTCTCGAGGATCGCGCAGGCGGCGGGTGATGGTCCGAATGCGCTCAACTATGCGCAACTCGCGCTGACTCGCCTGCGTCAGTCTTCGCCTCATCCGCCGAAGGCGTTGGAAGCTGACTTTCTGGCTGACATCGGCAACTCCGACTACCTGAATGGTCACAATGATCTGGCCGGTCAGCACTACGCACAATCGCTGGCCGTGTTGACCAAAGCGGGCCTCGATCGTGGCCTGGATGCGCTGGCTTTGCGGAACAACTGGGCCCTGGTGAGTGACGGTGCAGGCACTCCGCGGGTAGCTCTGGAGTTGATTGACCAGGTCCTGCAGCTTGCCGCTCTGAACGAGCCGGACGCACCACCCGAGCCGACCTTTCTATACAACCGGGCCACTGAATTACAAGACATTGGTCGTTTCCGTGAGGCGCGCGAGACCTATCTGCAAGGTGTCGCGGCATCTCGCCGCTCGGGAGCACGTGAGCTGACGACAGTGTGTTTTGTTGGTCTTGCGTCGGTGTCGTTGGACCTCGGAGATCTGGGTAGTGCCGGCGGCTATCTCGCAGATGCCTCAACCAATGTGACCGCCGAGGCGTCTCCCAGCGTTCGTGCAGTCACGAAGCTGCAGATCATCAGAGGCACATTTGCTCTCAAACAGGGTCGAGTGGCGGCTGCCCGCGCTGACCTGGATACCGCGATCGAGTCGGGCAAGAATGTTTACTGGAAGACGCGGGCGTTGCTGATTCGCTCTGACATCAATCTGACGGATAACAAGTTGGACGCCGCGCGAGCGGATGCGACACTGGCGTTGTCGCTTGCGCAAGCCGCGCAGGGGACGACCCCGTTCTCAAATCGGACCGGACTGGCCTGGCTCATGCTCGGGCGCGTGCTGGGCAAACAAGGTGACGCTCTGGAGGCGGCAGCGGCCTATCAGGCCGCTATCAATAACCTGTCGAACACGGTTGACGCCGATCATCCCAAGCTCTTACTAGCCCGGCAGCTTGCTCATCAGTTGTAGTTCTTGACGGTCGGCCAGAAAGTAGGCAATGGGGCTTTGAGGTCCCGTAAAACATAGATGGGCTGGTTCGTCTCGTACGGCATTGCGTACGGCGTCTGGATGTGGCCGGCTACGGTGTAGGAGCCGAATACTTCGTCATAGTGCTTCGTACTGCCACCAACAATGATCATGACGCTGCCATCGTGTCCGCGTGGGCCCCACAGATAGTAGCTATTGTGCCCACCGATCGCCGGCGGCAGCCCCAGGCGGCGACCAAACACATCGATTGCTGCCGCCTCTCCGTAGTTCTCCCCGTAAAACACAGCCCTCGCGCGGTCCTGCGGTGGCAGAGCATCGTAGACCGCCGCTACTTTTTCGGCCATTTCGCGCCAGCCGAACATGTCGGCATAGTACTGAGGAAGTACACCCAAGGTCTGATGCTCGCCTGCAGAAGGAGCCAACCCAACTGCCTGTTGGTATCGGACAAATGTTTCGATGGGAAGAATGGGCAAGGTGAGTGGAGCGGCGAGGGCGCCTAAGATTGCGAGGCTTGCCAGCACGGCGCGGCGGGCGGCTGCTCGGCTCAGCCATTCTTCCATGCGTATGGACCCGAACGCCAACAGGGTCGGGTAGATGGCGGACAAGTAATACGCTTTGCCATGCGAGAAATCGAACACGCAGAGGAGTATCAGCCAGGCGATTGCGAATGCTCGCGCTGACGCCAGCTTGGGTCTCGCGACACCGGCCCATAGGCCGCAGATCCATACGACTGTCTGCACCAGGCCCGTCAGGAAGATCTGCTGAACGAAGAATGCGAGAGGTGACATCTCCACGTTCTTGCCACTGGCACCGGCCTTGCCCAATTCCAGGAAGGGCCAGCCATGTGCGGCCTGCCAGATGAAATTCGGCAGCACCATCAGCACAGCCAGTAACGCTCCTGCGTAAATCCAGGGCCGCTGGAGTGACTTGCGCAGGGGCGTAGCCAGTAGGCCCACGGCCAGCGCGACGAGATAGAAGGCGATCAGGTACTTCGTGTTGAGACTGAATCCCGCGATGGCCCCCAAAACCAGCCACCAGCGCTCGTCGCGCGTTTGCTCCAGCCGCACCAGTGCCCAACTCACTCCGAGCCAGGTGAGTCCCTGAAATACGTCGGTTGTGAACAGGGTTCCATCCAGCAGGAAGTTCGGTCCCAGCAGGACGCATGCGCCCGCCAACCATTGGGCGAAGCGGCCGCCACCTACGACGCGTGCAAACTCCGCGGTCAGCGCGACGGTGGCCGTCATTGCCAGGGCGGGGATGAGACGAAAGCCCAGGAGGAAATCGCCAAAAAGCGCATGTGAGCCCGCCGCCAGCAGTGGCACGAGGGCGGGCTGATCGACATAGCCCCAATCGGGTCGGCTGCCGCATACGATGAAATACAGCTCATCGCGAAAAAATCCATAATTCCCGTTGGCCAGCAGGTGCAGGGCCACGCTCGCCACAGCGAGCAGCACGGAGGGTCTGTTCCAGTGCGCTTTAATCATGGGTGGCAGATCCGGTTGTGGCGCCCATTCCCCGGCCTCCGCGCGTGACTATTGCGATGTTGCTCCTGTGCATGAGCGTGGTCATTGGGATTACGGTCCTCATTGTTCGACACCGAAAATGGCTCGTTGGCGAGGTCTTGATTTCGATCGGCGTGGCGGGGGGACTGTGCCTCGCCATTGCGGCTCGACGCAACTGGGCTCGATGGGTTTACTCGGTGCTCACCGCGCTAACCTGGCTCAATTGGATCCGGTTCCTGATCGTTCTTCGGCACCCGCCTACCGATATCCTTCAGGCCGCGACGCTGGCTGCCGACGTCATGGAGCTGATGGCCGTCATATTGCTCTTCACCGGCCCCTCGAGCCGGTGGTTCAAGCAACCCGGGACGCCGGCATGAGTCGTGTTGGTTACGCGGCCATCCGGAAATGACCCCGATCGTCCGTAGGCGCTTTGCCGCCTGAGAGGGCCCTGATTTATGGATCCATACGACCGATAAATTGTCACGTACACTCTCGGAGCATGGCATCGCGCTACGGCAAACTGGCCTTTTACTCCGGGACCCTCGCTGCGGTGGCAGGCATCTGGGTCGTGCGCGAACTCAGGTCGAGCGAGTTGCCGCCGCTCTGGGCCCTGGTATCGTGCGTTTTGGCTTCTCTTTTCGTGTTTCATTTCGGTGTGCGTGCGCCACGCGTCGGCCTGATCTCGATGGAGCGGGTACCGCAAATGGGACTACTGCTCACGTTGAGTCCCGCCGCTGCCGCAACAATCTGCGCCATTGGCTCGCTGCTGTGGCCGCTGCTGAGTCGCAGGTATAACCAGGGATCGCTCACCGTCGGCGTGCTGCGCGGGGTCCATAATGCGGGGATGACCGCGCTCATGTTGATGTGCGGCGGGTATGCCTTTTTCGCAGCGGGTGGACATCATCCCCTCGAGGAGGTCGCACCGGGCGATCTCGTGCCGCTGCTTGCCATGGCGTTTACGATCCAGACGATCAACATCTCGCTGATGACTTACTTCTTCAAGCTCGACGGGCGCGAGGTGAAGCAGATCATGACGCCGAGCTATGCGCTCTCCGATCTGATCTTCGTTCCGGCAGGCGTGCTCGCGGCAGTGTTGTTCAATGACCGTGCACCTGTATTGTTCGCACTGTTCGTCGCCTTGATGATCGTATTCGTGCTCAGCTTCCATGGCCTGGATCACTACCGGGGTGACACGAACAGCGAACGGAGTCCCCTCGCAAAGCTCTTTCGCACGAGTCTTGCCTTGCGTGGCGCGCGTACCATCGACGCCTTGGGTGCGCGCGTCTCGAGCGAATTGCACACACTGATGCGCTTCGACGAATTCTACTTCGGGTTAGTCGATCGCGAACGGCAGCGGCTGGATATTCGCATTCACGAAGCTCGAGGCGCACGAATGCCACCGCATACCAAGCCGACGGCAGCGGGTTTATTTGGCAGAGTGATCGAACAGAAGGAGCCGCTGCTCATCCGCGATTGGCAGCGTGCGCCGCAGGCGCTACGAGAGCTCGGAGAAAACACCGGAAACGAGCCCTTGTCAGTGATCGTCGTACCGCTTCTCCAGAACGGCGCGTCTATCGGCTTACTCAGCGTGCAGCACGCGAGCGTCGGTGCCTATTCAGACGCCGACTTGCATTTGATGCAGCGCCTGGCTGAGGAGGTCGCTGTCGCGGTGGTTGACGCGCAGGCTTTCGAAGATGCGGAGAATTATCGGCGGCACCTCGAGCAGCGGGTCGCCGAACGGACCGAGGAGCTTGAAAAGGCGAATCGCGAGAAAGAGCGCTTGATCACCATGCTGCGCGAACGCAGCCAAATCCTGGAGCGCGAGTCTCAGGAGGACGCGCTCACGGGGTTGGCCAGTCGACGATACTTCATGGAACGATTGGCCGCCGAGATCGAGGTAGCGGAGGCTGCCGGACATCCGCTGACGCTGGCGATTGCGGACCTCGATCATTTCAAAATGATCAACGACCGACTGGGCCACCCGGTAGGCGACCAAGTGTTGCAACATAGCGCGGCAATTCTAAAGAACCACTGCAGATCAACCGCCGATCTCCTTGGGCGTATTGGTGGTGAGGAGTTTGCGCTGGTTTTGCCGGGAACCAAGTGTGATGAGGCCATGCACCTGTGCGAGCTTATGCGCAATGCGATCGAAACCCATGCATGGAGCGTCGTGCACCCGGACCTGCGACTCACGATCAGCATCGGTCTGTGGCAATGGGACGGCACATCGAACCTGTCGGAACTGCTGCGTGCGGCCGACGGCCAACTCTACGAGGCGAAGCGCGGCGGCCGCAATCGAGTAGCGTAGGAGCTCCGAGTTCCATTAGCCCCGATCCTGGCGTCTGACGGTTCCGGCCGCCTGCTGTAGAAATGTAACGTCGCTACCCACAGTGACGAACCCATAGCCAACTTCATTCAATCGGCGGGCCGTGAGGTTGCCGAGCACCGTACAACCTGCCCACTTGCCCAGCTTCGCAGCAATGGTCGGGATTTCTTCAATCGCAGCCACGATGCGCGAATCCGCGTAGTCCCCCATGCAATTGAAACTGGCAGTCAGATCCAATGGCCCCACAAACAACATATCGATGCCGTCGACCGCCAGGATATCCGCAGCAGCAGCCAGTCCGCGGGCACTTTCAATCATGGCGACCACAAGGAGCTCCTCTTCATGGTGTGCCAGGTACTGTGTCCCACTCGTGCCCCAGCGGGCGGCGCGAGACACGGTAAAGTGCGCCCCGCGACGACCTGCAGGCGGAAACCGACAGCCCATTATCAGCTCACGTGCTTCTTCGGCACTCTCAACGTTGGGAACGACAATCCCCTCAGCGCCCGAGTCGAGCACAACCTTCAATGTGTCGGCCCGGGAATTGCCGATCCGGACCAACACGGTGGTCTGACCCGCGCACTCGATCGCTCGCAGTGTCTCAATGGTCGTCTCCACGCCTTGAGGCGAGTGCTCCTGGTCGATGATGAGCGCGTCAAACCCCTGGCCCCCCAGAATCTCGCCCACCACCGGGCTTCCGCAGAACAACCAGGCACCCGTGCAAGGCTTCCCGCTGCGCAAATCCCGCTTCAGCCGGTTGGTTCGGAACATGGAATCTCCTCAGTTGCCATCGGCGAAAATAGTAGCCAATATGGTGGCCAAAATAAACGCGGCGTGAGGACTATGGCGGACCCAGAGCGACCGGAGGAGGAGCCCGAAATTGAGCGAGTCACCCTCAAAGAGGGTTTTTCAGTGGTGACATACCGATACGGTCCCCCGGTACGCTCGGACAGCGAAGTCATCCTATTGCTCAACGGAGGCCCGGGCCTGCCGAGTGAGTACCTTCGAGCACCGCACGCACGGCTCGTTGACCAAGGATTCACCGTTATTGGATTCGACCAGCTCGGCTGCGGGGAATCGGACCGGCCGAAGGACAAGGCACTTTGGACCTTGCGTCGTTACGTCGAGGAGTTGGTTCAGATTTGCCAGGCCTTGAACCTTCCGCCCGTGCATCTGTTGGGACACTCCTGGGGCACCTGGCTCGGCACTGAATTCTGTCTGACACAGCCGGGCTTTGCCAAAAGCTATGTCATTGCCGATGGGGCTTGCGATCTGCCGCACCTGGTGACCGAACTGAACCGACTGCGTGCCGCGCTGGGTCCGGAAACGGTGAGCATGATGCTGCGCCGGGAAGCGGAAGGCTCAATCGAACATCCGGAGTATCAGGCCGCCGTCACGCTCCTGAACTACAGGCACGTCTGTCGCAACAGCGTCTGGCCAGAGCCGCTCACGCGCTCGCTGCGCGCCTGGAACATGGATCCTTACGTCGAGATGCAAGGACCCAATGAATTTACGTACACCGGCAACATGCGCGACTGGAATCGAGTGCCCGATATGGGTGCGATCGCCATCCCGTGTCTGGTCGTCGCCGGCGAACACGACGAGCTGACTCCCGCATGTGCTCTGCGAATGCATGAAGCGCTCCCCGACTCACGACTCGTTGTATTTGAGAATTGTTCGCATATGCCTTTCTACGAGGACCCGCCGGCTTATTTTTCTGTACTGACGCAGTTCCTGGTGTCGCACGCGCTGCCCCTCAGGTGACTCACCGTGGAAGTGCATATCAGTGGGGCGCTACGCTGTGTTAATCAGTGAACTTTGGCTACGATTCCTACCATGACGAAACAACCGGACGCTCAAACCGACTCCGCGGCCACGCCGAACACCGAAGAACGGGGCTTCGCCGAGCGACTCAGGGCCGATCTCCTCGCCGGCAACTATCGCCCGGGAGAATGGCTCAAACAGGTGGACCTCGAGAGCCATTACAACGTCAATCGGTTCGAGGTCCGCATCGCGCTCTCCGAACTCACCGCCCGGCGACTCCTCGACCACTCTCCAAATAGGGGCTACCGCGTCGCGAATCCGACCGGGCGCGAACGCGAAGAGCTGTACGAAGTGCGAACCCTGATCGAGACAGCGGCCGCCCGGACTGCCGCCGTCAGGGCAACTCCGGCCGACGTCGAAAACTTCGAGGAACTGGTGACGCGCTTTGACCGCGATGTCCAGGCTGGAAACTTATCCGGGTTGACCGTGCTCAACGGGAAACTCCACGACGCCTTCTACGGAATGTGCGGCAACACCTTGCTGTCAACTCAGATCAAGGAGTTGCGCGAGCGAGGCATCCCTGGGCGGTCCAGTACCTGGGATGCGATGGCAGGCCTGCACGCGAGCAATTCCGACCATCTGGCCATGTTGGACATGTTGCGGCGCCGGGATGCCGAGGGACTATCCCATATCGTGTATCGACATCTGAATCGCTGGCGGGAATTCTCGAAGCCGTCGCCGGAATAGGCGGCAAACAATACCGTCCCTAGGTCTCGTCCTTTGAGCTGCTGATCGCCCGGCGCAAAAAGGGCACGGCCGCGGCCGCCAGGGGCACAAACTGGTGATCCGCCCCCGCAACCACCTCGCAATCACAGGGGATTTCCAGCGACCGATAATTGGCCGCCAGCGACTCCAGGCGCTCAACGCGATCGCGACCTGCGAAGTTATAAGCTGCCTCGCCGGCGGCTCCCGAATGCGGCGCGTTGTCTGTTGATCCGACCAGCAATTGCGTACGCACCTGGCGCACCTGTTCCAGATCGATATCCTCCCCGAATCGGGACTTCAGGTCCCGCGTGCCCACCCAGATATTTTCGCCGGGATGGATGAGGGTCACCATTCCGGGGGCCGCAATCGAAACCGCATGCAGTCGCCGGGGATATACGTACAGGAAGCGATGCGCGAACTGGGCTCCTCCGGAGAATCCAAACAGGGCAAAGCGACCTGCCGCGACACCAAATTGCCCGACCACATCGGCCACCATGTCCAGCAGGACCCGGTCGTAGTCTGCATAGCTCGAGCGCAGGATTTTGTATCCATCCGGGTCCGGATGAGCGCCGTCCACGGGTGCGAACAAGGGCGCCAGCACGACCGTGTTAGTTTCATTCCCGAGCTCGACAAAATAGCGACAGGTTTCTTCGTGCAGGTAGTCGCTGCCGTGCACGCCGACCAGGAGCCCGGGAGGAGCCGCGGAGGGCGCGCGTTTCGGAACATGCGCCAGATACGTAAACCGTTTATCTAGCCTCGAAACCCCCTTCACAAGCTCGCCCATTCGCGCGCCTGCACGCTCTGTTTCCATGTTCTGCCCCATGAACCCCCCTCCAAAATAGTCGCCAATTTCTATGGCGTATTTGAAGCGAATGCAAGCGATTTATCGCCGTAAATTATGTTCAACTTATACAAATCAGATACTTATGCGTAAAACGGCATACTGCTTTGGTCGCCAAACAACTGAAAAGTTGACTGAGACGTTAAAATTGGCGACTCTTGACGTGCACCGCGAGGGCTCGGTGGGGGTTTATATGAAAATAATCGGCTCCGGTCTGAATCGCTCGGTATGGTTCCTACCGCTCATGTCCGTCCCCCTGGGTGTGTTGGCCCAGGAGGCGACGGAGCAATCGGCCCAGGAAATCCTCGTGCAAGGCTCGCGACTGCCCGTGGAGCTGCAGTCCATGCCGCAGTCCGTCGACATCCTGAAGGCTCAGGATATTCAGTCGCAGTTGGCTTTGACTTCCGATATGGAAACCGTCCTGGCCAACCTCATACCCGGCCTGTCGCGAAGCTCCAATTCAACGATCAGTACCTACCTGTCCCTCAGAGGCCGCAAGCCCGTCACCCTGGTCGACGGCATCCCGGTCACATCGACCCTCAACGACGTGGCTCGCGAAGTCCACCTCATCGATCCTGAAAATATTCAGCGCATCGAAGTCGTGCGCGGCTCCTCCGCGCTCTACGGTCAGAGCGCCGGCGCAGGCTTCATCAACTACATCACCAAGGCGGGAGACCCCGGTCCCCTCAATGCCCGCACGGAAGTTGGAACGGGTCTGACGCTGACCCATCTGAGTGGCGACTCCTTCAGTCCGTCCGTTCGTCAGATCCTCTCAGGCACAGTGGATGATTTTGACTATCGGGTAGGCGGTTTCTACCAACGCGTGAATTCGCTGTTCGACGCCGACGGAGAGCGGTTGCCGCCGCCCACCGGAAACGCGATTAACGATTCCTGGACGGGCAGTGGCTATGGAAAATTCGGGTATAACTTCGACAACCAGCGCCTCGAAGCCTCCTTCAACTATTACAAAGAGCAAAGCACGCTCAAATACGGAATCCTGAATGGCAATATCGCCCAAGGGATTCCAACGAGAGCGGTTGCCTCCGCGCCCGCGCCTGGCGAAGTACCTCAATACAACGACGAGCTGACCGCCAACCTGGTGTACGTCAACTCAGCCATATTCGGCACTGCAAGCACCTTCCGCACGCAGGTGTTCTACGACAAGACCTTTAGCATCTTCCAGTTTGTGAAGAATCGCTTCCCGCTCGTGGTCGCGCTGGGAGAAAGCCCGGATGCGCAATCGGAAAACGATACCCGCAAACACGGCGCCCGCATCGATATCAACACGCCCTTGTCCTCCTTTCTACCGTTCAACGGCACGCTGCTGTGGGGAGCGGACTACCTGCACGATCACACGGCGATTCCACTCGTAGATGGCCGCGTCTTCGGCATCCCGCAGACACTCAAAAGCTTCGCCGGTTTCGTGGAGTTACAGGTCAAGCCGATCGACCGGGTCGCCCTGACAGTCGGGGTGCGGCATGAGAAGGACACAATTGATGTCTCGGACTTCTTCTCGCTGTTCACTCTGGCGCACATCACGGGAGGCGATTTGTCCTATTCAACGACTCCCGTCAATGCCGGACTCGTTCTCACGCTCACCCACAACTTCGATCTTTTCGGCGGCTTCTCCCAGGGTTTCGACATTCAGCAGACCAGCCAGAACTTCCGGGCGTGGCCGGTCGACATCAACCTCGCAAAGACCCAGCCGCCCGCCAATGTCATCAACAGCTACGAAAGTGGCATCCGATTCCACGGCGCAGGGGTCGAAGCATCCGCGACCACATTCCTGACGAAGTCCAGTCATGGAGTGAGCTATGTATACAACAAGGTTACGCCGCTCGAGCCCGTAGCGCAGGTCGCGCCAGATCACGTCTGGGGCATCGAGCTGAAAGCCGACTACACCGGAATCGACGACTGGCGCTTCGGAGCCAGCTACGCGCAGATGGAAGGCAGTGCCGACACCAACGGCGACGGTGTCTACGACACCTGGCTGCAGGATCGCCGCATACCGCCTGCCAGCGCCAACGCCTACGGTGAATGGGCGTTCGCCCCGAATTCCTCAATTCGCTTGCAGGGACTATATTCCGGTGACCGGAATCGCTTTCCGACCGCGGCCCCGGGGGTATTCCACTCAGGTCACGTGCATTCGTATTTCCAGGCGGATCTGGCAGCGCGCTTCGGCCTCGGAAAGCTCGGAGACCTGAGTGTGGGTGTCGACAACCTGCTCAACCGCAACTACTTCACCAACTACTCCGAAGGCTTCAACACGAACGACAACTACATCAAAGCGCCGGGCACCACACTGACGATCCGCTACGGGATCAATTATTGAACTGGAGAGCGCTCATCCATGAATCTACTCAAACATCGTCTGTGGCTCGCGTCCGCTGCCTTGGGAGTCATCGTGTTGCTGGGCGCAGCCGTGTCCGCAGGCCCGGCCGCCGCAGCTCCCGCAGCGGAGCTCGACGCCCTGATCGCCAGATCCAAGACGGAGTCGCACCTTCAGATCTACGCCAACGTCGGCACCGAGAACTGGAAGGGAATCGTCAAGGCGTTCAACCAAAAGTACCCCTGGATCCAGGTCGAACCGCTCGATCTGGGCCCTGCGGAATCCTTCGAGCGCTATTACTCGGAGACCGCCGCCAACAAGCACAGCGCGGACGTTCTCGTCGTGGCGTCGCCCACGAGTTGGCTGCGCTTCATTGACAAAGGGGAGCTCGAACCCGTCGAGGCCATTGAAGGCGCTCAGCTGCCGGCCTGGAGCAAGCCCTTCAAAGGGCTCTACAGCTTCTCGACCGATCCGCTCATCCTCATGTACAACAAGTTGACCGTACCCGAAGCCGAGCGTCCCAAGTCACTCGCGCAGCTCGTCCAACTCACCAAGAGCGATCCCAAGCGGTTTCAGAACAAGATCACCACCTACGATGCCACCGGCCATCCGTTTGCGGAAGCAGCCCACTGGACCTATGTGCATCAGCGCGGCGAAGAAGGCTGGAAGATCCTCGAAGCACTCGGGCCGGTCACTCGCCCGGAAAATGCAGGTGGCTCCATGACGGAGAAAATCACCACCGGCGAATATTCTGCCGCATATTTCGCATCCGGAGTCACCACGTTCCTGCGGACCTCGGAAGTCGGGCACGACAAGATCCTCGGATGGAATCTCATTGCGGATGGGACCCCGGTCTTCGTGAGAGGCATTGGCATCACCAAGCACGCAGTGAGCAAGGCATCCGCGCGTCTCTTTCTGGAATTTGCGCTCTCACACGACGGACAGGTCGCCATCGGCAAGGCCGGTCTCACGCCCTACCGGCCGGATGTGAAAAAGTCAGAAGTGCCTTATCTCACCTACCAGGCCATCGTCGACACGATCGGCGAAAAAAACGTACTGCCGATTCTGTATGACCGCGCGCTGGTGAAGGAAGAAGACAGCTTCCTGGCCCGCTGGAAAAAGGTCTTCAAACTTTGAGCACCGCCGCGGCACGCTGGCACGCCAACGGCACTGCCGGCGTGCCGCACGAGGGCAGGGCACGCCTGTTCTCGCGAGATCGTGTCATTCAGACGGCACTGGTGGCAATCGTCCTGTTTCTGGTCGGTGTGCCCCTGGTGCCCATTTTCTTTCAGTCATTCCTGAGCGCCCCGATTTACGAGAGCGTCCGCACGCTTACCCTCACGAATTACACCCATTTTCTGGCCTCGCCCGATTTTCACGCGGCCTTCCTGAATTCCTTCGTACTCGCTTCGGTTTCAACGCTCATCGGCACGGCCGCCGGAGTCTTCGTTGCGATCGCGGTCGCGCGCACAAATATGCCCGGCCGTTCGCTCGTTTCCTCCGCAATGTTATTGCCGCTGTATGTATCGCAACTGGTCCTGGCCGTCGGCTGGTTCATCATGTACGGGCCGGCCGGCTATATCACCTCCGCGCTCCAACAGGCGCTCGGATTCGTCCCCTGGAACTTCTATTCCCTGCTGGGTATGTCCATGCTGGCCGGAATTGCAGCCGCGCCCATGACCTTCATACTGTGCATCGGCTCACTGCGACTGCTGGATTCGTCAATGGAGGACGCCGCTCGCTCTGTGGGAGCAAACCCGCTGCGCATTCTTTGGTCGGTCACACTGCCCATCATCCGCCCGGCGCTCGTCTACAGCGTGATGTTGAATTTCATCAGCGGCCTCGAGCTGTTGTCCATTCCTCTGATCTTCGGACGCCCGGCCCGCATGTTGTTCTTCACAACGTACCTGTATTCATCCAGCGGCACCCGGACCGTGCCCGACTACGGCCTGGTGGGCGCAGCCGCGACGTTCTTTCTGCTGCTGATCACGATCCTGGTCGTCGTGCAGGGCTTTCTGCTCCGCAAAGCGGCCCGCTTTACGGCCATCCGCGGCAAGGCGAGTCGGCCCAAGCCTTTTGACCTCGGCGGGTGGCGATTTCTCGTCAGCGGGCTGGTCTTCGCCTATTTCATCCTCGGACTGGGGCTACCCCTGGCCGGCCTGATCCTGCGAGCATTCGTGGAGTTTCTGACTCCGCTGATGTCGCCCTGGGAACTGCTGACCTGGAGCAACTTCTCCACGGTCTTCCACAACGAAGTGTATGTACGCTCCATTGTCAACAGCATCGTCATATCCGCCTTCGGGGGCGCGCTGGCAACGCTCGTCACTGCGCTGATTACTGTAGTCATCCATCGATCTGACTTTCCGTGGCGCCGTCAGCTCGAGTTCGTGGCCCTGTACCCACGCGCGGTGCCGGGCATCATTGCAGGCCTGGGCGTGCTGTGGGCCGTCCTTTGGATTCCATTCCTGTCGCCGCTTCACGGCACAGTCTGGATTCTCATTCTCGCCTTCACAATGCGAAATATCCCCACCGGCTATGGCGCACTGTCCCCCGTGCTCGTCCAGATCGATGTCGATCTGGATCGCAGCGCACGCTCGGTCGGCGCTGATTGGTGGAGCACGTGCCGCCACATCATTCTGCCGATCGCGAAAACGGGCCTCTTTTCCGCGTACGTGCTGATGTTTCTGGCGTTCTTCAAAGAGTACGCCGCGGCCGCATTTCTCTATGCACACGGCAGCGAGATCATCGGCATTTCCATGCTCGAATCCTGGGGCATAGGCGATGTGGGTCCCGCCGCCGCCCTGGGTGTGATCCAGTTTGGTGTGACCTGCATTTTCATCTTCGTCGCCCAGAAGGTGCTGCGAGTGAGGCTGCATGCCTAAACTGAGCATCCAAAATCTGACCAAACAGTTCGACACCGCGCGGGTGCTGAACGAGATCTCATTCGATGTCGCCGACGGCGAGTTTGTGACATTGCTCGGCCCCAGTGGCTGCGGCAAATCAACCACTCTGTTTGCGATCGCCGGTCTCGACCGACCCACTGGCGGATCGATCACCCTGGATGACCGCGTTCTCTTCGACGGAGCCCGTGGGATTTTCGTGACACCTGAGGCACGCAATTGCGGTCTGGTCTTTCAGTCGTATGCCCTGTGGCCCCACATGACCGTGCGGGAAAACGTGTCCTTTCCGCTCAAGATCAGAGGCACCCCGCGTAAGCAAATCGGCGAGCGAGTGGATCAGTCGCTGTCGCTCGTGGAAATGCAGCCCTTGGCCGATCGCTACCCGCACGAGCTCTCCGGCGGTCAGCAACAGCGCGTCGCTCTGGCGCGAACCCTGGTTTACCGGCCCAGTCTTCTGCTCCTGGACGAACCGCTTTCGAATCTGGATGCCAAACTGCGGCTCCGGGCCCGGGGCTGGCTGAAGCACCTCCAGTCCCAGTTGGGCCTGACCACCCTCTTTGTCACACACGATCAGACGGAAGCGTTGTCGCTCAGCGACCGGATCGTTGTATTGGATGGCGGACGGATCATGCAGATTGGAACGCCGCAAGAGGTCTACAGAGATCCTGCCACGCCATTCATCGCCGACTTCATTGGTGGCAGCAATTTCCTCAACGCAGATGTCATCAGCGTCGCAGACGGCCTGGCTCTCATCTGCTTGGCCGACGGACAAACCCTTCGAGTCTGTGCAGGTCCCGAAGTCAAAGCCGGCACACAGGTCACTGTTGCGGTCCGACCAGAAGCCGTGTGTCTGGCGGCCAGTGGCGCGGCCCGGGACGCCCGAATCAACTTACTGAACGGCCGCATAGTCGAGCGCGAATTCCTCGGCCCGCGCTACTCATATGCCGTCGCGATTGCCAACCAGCTCGTCAGATTCGAAACCGTCGACACGCTGGCGAACGATGACACAGTGATCACTGTACCCGCCGATTCCTGCGCGGTATTCGCGTTCAGCGGCGCTGCCTGATCTATCCACCTGCCCAGGAGCCCAGTGTGAGCAAAGTCGCCTGCATACAGACCTCTTCAGGTCCCGATGCCGAGGTCAACTGGAAGCAGGCCGAGGAGCTCGTCCGAGAGGCGCATTCGAAGGGCGCCACCCTGGCCGCTCTGCCGGAAGTCGTGGATTTCCTCGATGAGGGCTCCGCCAGTTTTCAAAGATACGCGCGACCGCTCGCAGAACACCTTGCCGCAAGCCGATTCAGCCGGCTCGCGGCCGAGCTCGGGCTGTGGATCCTGGTGGGCTCCGTTACCGTTCGAGTCGACGAATCCAAGCTGGCCAATCGAACCCTCCTGTTCAACTCCGCCGGCAAACTAGTCGCCCACTATGACAAGATTCATCTGTTTGACACAGGCGTCGTCGGCAAGAAGGCCTCGACCGAATCCAACACATTTGCGCCCGGCGATCGAGCGGTAGTCGTAGACACTCCACTGGGCCGGATGGGCCTGAGCATCTGCTACGACATCCGCTTCCCACACCTCTATCGCGATCTGGCCAAGGCGGGCGCGCAGATCCTCGCAGTACCGGCTAACTTCCTGCAGATTACGGGTGCCGCACACTGGCACGTACTGCTGCGCGCCCGTGCGATCGAAACAGGTTGCTATGTCATTGCTTCCGCTCAATGCGGCGAATGCCGCCCGGGCAATCGAAGTTTCGGCCATTCACTGATCGTGGACCCCTGGGGAGAAATCCTCGCCGATGCAGGCCCGGATCGCGTGGGAATCATCACGGCGGACATCAGCAGCACACGCATCGCCGAGGTCCGGGAGCGCATTCGCAGCCTGTCACACGATCGCCCCTATCAACCAGCGACGCTGGCTTCGTGAGCGCGAATAACTGTGGTGCGTGAGTCCCTGATTCCCTGGCATCGACGTCTCGCACTGACATTCGCAGCACTTCTGCTCGTCCAGGTGCTGACCGGCGTAATGTTGGTGTTCCGCGAGGAATTCTCGGCACTCGGCCTTCCACGAGCCAACGAAGCACGCCCGATCTCGATGCTCGCGGTGGAAAATGCCGTGCGTTCGGCGTACCCGTCATTTCGGCTGGAGGCTGCACAGTTTCCCTCGCCCATTACCCGCGACTACGTTCTCAAGCTGCACGACAGCTCGCACAAACTTCTGCTGGTTGCTGTCGATCCGACCGACTCCAGTACGCACGAGCTCGGATCAATCGCCTCCGTTCTAGAAGGGTTGCGCGTCTTTCACGAGGACCTGTGGCTCGGACAGTCAGGCCGTGCAGCGCTCTGCCTGGAAGCGATCTGTCTGTTGTTCCTGGCCATCTCCGGCCTGATTCTCTGGTGGCCCCGACGGACCGCCATTTTCAAATCGATGCGCTTGCCCACACGAGGACCGGCGCGCACAGTGCTGTTTTGGTGGCATCGCACATTGGGGAGCATCCTCGCATTCCTCATCATTCCGAGTGCCGTCACCGGATCCATTCTCGCTGTTGGCGGCTTCTTGCCCTCATGGACGCCCAACGTAACGCCTCCACGTCAGCGAGCACCTACCGATGACGACCGCGTCGCCGTAGCGCGCGCGCTCTTTCAAACACTGTCTGTGCGGGAAGTCAGATTCGATGCCGCATCAGGCGGCATCAAGCGCATCGTCCTGCGAGAACCGGGCGTGGGCCTCCGCGCGCCCATCACGGATATCAACTTCAACCCCGCAACCGGCTCTATCGAGTCCATCGTCGCTGCGCAACATCTAAAGGGGTATGACCGGGTATGGGCCTGGGGCTTTCCGATTCATTCAGCACAAGTGGGAGGCTACTGCCTACGGGCGCTCCTGGTTGCAACCGGTGTGGTCGCGGCTGGAGTCGCAACGCTGGGTGTTGGATTGTGGTGGGAGCGTCGACCTCGTTCGGCGCAACTGGCTTCATTGCGAAGTAGGGGATAAAACGTGACCTCGAGATTAATGAGCTCCCTTGTTATTCTGGCAGGTGCGCTTGCCATGCAAGCAGCGCTTGCGGCTGGCGAACACTACACCGTAACGGGACAGATTGACGCCCCGGAGGGCGCCTGGACCTTTGCCTCCATCGACAGCGCGAAACATCAATTGTACGTCGGCCGTTCCGGTGGGATTCTCGCGCTGGACCTGCAATCTCGCAAAAGCAAAATGCTGGATGGCAATGGCAAACGCGTGCAGATGGTCGTTCCCGTCCCCGGCAGCACCTTGATTGTGGGTACCCAGGACACAACCAACTCCGCGGTTCTGGTGGATACCTCTACCGGCACTGTCGCGGCCCAGATCCCAGCGGGTCGCCGGCCGGAGACGGCGGCGTTCGATCCGGCCAGTGGCCTGGTCGCCGTCATGGGCGGCAGCGCGGAAGTCACCTTGATTGATACTAAAACAAAAGCCGCGGTGGCCTCGATACCCGTCGAAGGAATCCTGGAGAGTGGTGCGGCGGACGGCAAGGGCCATCTCTTCATCAACCTCGAGGACAAACACGCCATTGCGGTTGTCGACCTGAAGGCGAGGAAGATGACCGGCTCCTACCCGTTGAATGACTGTAAGGAGCCGACCGGGCTGGGCTACGACTCCAAGTTGAATCTCCTCATCTCATCCTGCAGTAACAACCTTGCAAAGGCGATCGATGCCGGCACAGGAGCCGATCTGGGCTCCATAAAAATCGCGGGTGGGCCGGACGCAGTTCTAGTCGACAGCGAAAGGCGAGTGGCCTTCATCCCCTGCAGTGAAGGTCGCCTCGCCGTCATCAGTCTCGTCGGTACCAGGCCCGTTCTGGCCGAAACTGTTGTCACAGCCCAAGGCGCAAAGACCGGAGCAATCGATCCGGCCAATGGCCGCCTCTACATCCCGGTGGGCAGGGCTCCAGAGACCGACTTTGGAGGTCGCGCCATACCCGGATTCGCCGTCCTGGTGGTCGAGCGCAAATAAGCCTGTAGCACGGGAGATGCCATGAGCTCGTCGATCAAGAAACCCGCAAGAGCGACTGTCTGCGTTTGGGCCGGCGAGCGCAGCCACGACTCCTACGAACGTTCCACCCAGGTGCCGGTCGTTCACAGCGTCTCCTTCGGCTACCAGGATATCGACACTTGGCACGCCGTGGCTCTCGGAAAAGAGGAGGGCCACATCTACTCCCGCAACACTAATCCAACAGTACGCGCCTTCGAGGAGAAGATCCGGGACCTGGAGGGCGCAGAGGCGGCGACCAGCTTCTCCACAGGCATGGCCGCCATCAGCGCGACTTTCTTTACCTTCCTGCGCCCTGGCGATCGAGTCGTCTCAATCAAAGACAGCTACGGAGGAACGAACAAGCTCTTCACGGAGTTCCTGCCGCCGTTCGGAGTGCGCGTCCGCCTATGCGATACGAGCGATTTTACGCGGATCGAAGCGGAGATCGAGGCCGGCTGCAAGCTCCTGTACCTCGAGACTCCCACCAATCCGACCGTGAAGCTCATCGACATCCCACGACTCGCCGAAGCGGCACGGGCCGCAGGAGCCATCGTCGTAGTCGATAACACGTTCGCAACTCCCATCAATCAGAATCCGCTCGAGCTGGGAGCCGATCTCGTACTGCACAGTGCAACCAAGTTCCTCGGCGGACACGCGGATGCCATGGGCGGAGCTGCCTGCGGGAGCAAAGCGCTGATAGAACAGCTCTATCACTTCCGCGAAATCAATGGCGCCACGTTGAGTCCTGCCGATGCCTACAACCTGCTCAGAGGCATGAAGACCCTCAGCTTGCGTGTTGAGCGGCAAAACACGAGCGCGCTGACTATTGCCAGCTGGCTTCAAAAGCATCCAAAGGTGGAGCACGTCAACTATCCTGGCCTGAGCTCTCATCCCAACCACGACGTAGCCGTTCGTCAGATGCGCGGCTTCGGCGGCGTGCTGAGCTTCAGCGTCCGCGGTGGCCTGGAGGGCATCAAACGGTTCCTACCTCGGCTCCAACACGCCCATCTCGCAGCGAATCTTGGTTGCGTCGAAACGGTAGTAGGGCCGCCGTTGGTAACGAGCCACGTTGAGTGCACAGCAGAAGAGCGTGCGGCGGCCGGAATTCCCGAGGGTCTGGTCCGGTACTCCACCGGCATTGAGAACGTCGAAGATCTGATCTCGGATCTGGATCAGGCGCTCGCCGCGTTGAGTTGACGCAACCTGGAGATCGGCGGCAACAGGGTCCGTTGAGGCTACCCTGCGGTCGCGAGCTGATTCGTTGCGCTCGAAACTGAAATCCCCGTTTCAATTGCATTCCTGATCATTCGGTCTACCGCGCAGGGCCGGCACGCGAAGTGCCTAAAGTAACTATGAGCGCCCTGCCGCATCCGGCAAAGTCCGCAACCATAAGGAATCACCGTAATTAACCGTATAGGCGGGCGCTCGAGATCGGTAGATCCGGTCGGGCCCGCTAACAGGGGACACAATGAAGCGGGCCTGGGTTTTATCGAGCGTCTATGTTGGATTGCTCTGCGGGTGCGCGGATGTGCGCGTGCCCGAGTACAAGCACCCCGAGGCTCAAACGAAAGCGAACTGGTCACGGCCGCCGGGCAGCACCGTGACGGCCTCCGAGGCGATTTCGCCACAGTGGTGGTCGCTGTTCGGCGATCCCAATCTGGATTCGCTGGTGACGCAGGCAATCGGCGGGAACGTCGATCTGAAAATCCTCGCTGCGCGCATCACTGTTGCGAAGGCGCAAATCGCCGAAGTACGCGCGGGCGCGTTGCCGCAGGTGGATGTGGGCGCTGGCGCCAACTTTCAGAAGAGCACGGGTTCAGCGCTCAGCAAGCAATACAACGCGGGTACCCGGGTCGCCTGGGATATCGATATCTGGGGTCAGGTCGAGAAGGGCGTGCAAGGGCAGGCGGCCGAGTTCCATGCCACCGAGGCGGATTGGCGCGCCGGATACCTGCAGATCGTTGCGGATGTTTCCACCACCTATTTTCAGATACTGCAGCTCGATGAGCAGATTGACGCGCAGCAACACGCGGTCACCAAGAACGAACAGATCCTGACCATCTACGAAAACATGCGTACGAATGGTTTGCTCGCTGACACGGAGGTGTTACGGCAGCGGGCGGAGAACAATCGGCTGACGAAGGATCTGCTGGAATTGCGGCGGGCACGCGACGTGACCGAGAACGCTTTGGCGACTCTGGTCGGCGTGCCCGCCGGGGAGCTCAAGATTCAACCCGGTCGCCTGCAGAACCGTGTGCACGTCCCTACAGTGCCGGCCGGGCTGCCTGCGGATCTGCTGGCCCGTCGACCTGACGTCGTGGCCGCGGAGTATCGCGTACTGGAGGCGCATGACCTGATGGGTCAGGCGCGTCTGGCGCAGTTGCCTACTGTGAGCCTCACGGGGCAGGGCGGCACTGCCAGTTTCGGGCTGACCGATTTGTTCAGGGCGTTTACGTTCGGCCTGGCGCCGACCATTAACATTCCGGCCTTCAACCCGGGCATCAAGGCGCACGCCAAGACCACCGAGGCACAGATCAAAGTGGCCGAAGAGGACTACCGCAAGACCGTCATCTCCGCGTACGAGGAAGTTGAGGACGCACTGGTCAACCTCGACGCCCACCGCAAACAAAAAGAGGAGCTGCAGAAACAGGTCGACCAACTCACCATCGTCTCGGTTCAGACCGCCTCCCAGCTCGAGATTGGCGTGGTGTCGCAGCTCGATGTGTTCGAGAACGAGCGCACGCTGCTGGCCGCGCAACTCGGGCTGCTGGCGAGTCACCAGCAGGTGCTGGCCGACACGGTGACCCTCTACAAGGCACTCGGTGGCGGTTGGGATCGTACCGAGGTCGCCAATGCGAGCCGCTGACCGGCCGGTGTCTACAGTGGAAAATGATGCAACGATGTGGGCGGGTGTCAGACAGGCACCCGCTATCCGTCACCTCGACGTAGTTCTGAAACCCCTCAGTCGGCCCGATCTCGGCGAGATCTCGGTCGAGGCTGCCGTGTTTGCCATCGGGCGCATTGAGGAGCCATTCGATTCCTATGGGAATGATGTCCTCAACATGCTGTCGCGCCGGCACGCGAGCCTATTTCGCAAGGAAGGGTTTGTTTACCTGGTCGATCTGCAGAGCCGCAACGGGACTACTGTCAACCGCGTTGGAATTGGACACGAGCCTTGCCAACTGCGTGATGGCGATGAGATCTGCTTTGGCGGGTCCCTGTCGTATCGGATCCAGATTACGCCGCGTGTTCGGCCTGAAGGCAGCCTGACGCTGAAGTTGACGCCGGAGTCAGGTGACTCGGGGTTGGAGACGATTGTTGTTGCGAAGTTTCCGCTTCTGGTCAGCAAGACGGATGGGATTTTTGGTCACTACAAGAGTGATGAGGCCCATGGTCCGGAGCTGAAGTATCTGTCGAGGCGGCACGCACACATCTACCAGAAGGGAGATCAGGCTTATATCGGGGACCTGGGGAGTGCCAACGGAACCTTCGTTGATGGGGAGCGGCTGCAGGAGCAGGCGGTGCCATTGCAGGATGGCGCGTTGATTGCGTTTGGTGGCAAACACTTTGTTTACCGGGTGGGGATCATTCGAGAGACCGGGGTTGAGCCTGCGGATGGCGAGACCCGTCAGCATTTGACGGAACAGCGGGTCACGATTCACCGTGAGTCGTTGTTGAGTCGCGAGGCCTTGGAGGCCCGCATCGCGGCCGAGCCCGGCGCGGCTGCGCCTGAGGCCGCAGCGCCGGCGGTGGTCAGCGCCAAGCCAGAAAGAAAGGCGGAGGTGAAGGTCAGCTCGGTAGCCAAGAGCGCGCCTTTGACGGTAGCCAGCCCGAAGGCCGAGAGCAAAGGTATCTGGGGAATATTCGGGCGCAGGGCTGAAAGCAAACCTCAGGTTGCGGCCGTTCCCAAGGCGGAGAGCGCGGCCCGCGCACCCGCAGTCGTCGCGGGCAGCCCCAAGAGCGACAGCAACCCTGCGGGCACCATCGCCTCGAAGGCCGACCGCAAGCCACTCGGTGCGGTTGTCTCCAAGGCAGAAAGCAAGCAACCCGGCGGCAGCGGCGCGAAGCCGCAGGCGGCTGTCGACGCACAGGATAGAAAGACGCAGATGGCCGGCAGCCTCAACAGAAAGGCTGAGCCCCGCGCCGAAGGCAGCCCCGGCGCCGCGGGCATGCAACAGGGCAAACCAACACCGCAAGCGGCTGTTGGCTTGCAGCCGACCGCCCAGCCTCCACAGGCGCTGCAGCCCAAACCGCCCCTATCGCAACAGCCCCTGCAGGCGCAGCAGTCCAAACAGTCCCAAGCCCAGCAGTCTCCGCAGGCGCCGCAGTCCAAGCAGCCCCAATCGCAACAGCCCTCGCAGGCGCCACAGTCCAAGCAGCCCCAGCCGCAGCAGCCCTCGCAGCCGCCTCAGTCCAAACAGCCCCAGCCGCAACAGCAACCCCCACAGTCGCAGCAGCAGTCCCAACAGCCGCAACCGGCAAACGACCTGAACCTCCTGGCCATGGACAGCGGCACCCAATTCATGGCCGCCGGCACCACCTTCCTCACAGTCCTGTGCGCCGCCGACTCCCCCAAGAAGGAGGTCGCACCGGACCCGGCAGCGGTGGAGGCGGCAGCCAAGGAGGCCAGCGCCAAGCGCCGCCCCCGCGGTCGCGTACTGATGCTGTTGTCCGAGCTCGCCACCCTCCTCAAGAGCGACCCCGACGGCACATCAAGAAAAAAGGGCCGCTATATAGCCCTTGCAGCCGCCATTTTGGCTGCGTTCATCACCGCGATGTATATCTGGAACGCCTCCGAGCGCGCCTTCAAGGAAGCAGTTGCGCGCAGCGATTACACCCGCGCAACCGCGATAGCCGTGCGTCTGCTGGACAAACACCCCGATGACATTGAGCTGAGAGCCAAGGCCACCGATGTCGGCCTCAAAGCAACGGTGCCAGCGTGGCTGAAGAAGATAAGAGCCCGCGACTTTGACGGAGCCAAGGGCGTACTCACGGGCGCCGCCGAGCTCAGCAAGCGCGACAGCGATCTGCGCCCGCTCATCGACGAGTTGGAGTGGTTGGGCGGCCTGGAAAAGCTGGTCAGTGAGCGCGGCGGCCCGGAAGCCCCGATCCGCATCTATGCCGACGAAGACAATATCGAGCGCGTCGTCAGCCGCTGGAACGAAGACACAGGCGAGCACCAGCGCTCCCTGGCGCGGATTGCATCGTACGTCCCCGAGTTTGTTGACTGGTACGGCGAAGCGCTCACCCATCTGCGCCGCCTGCAAAGCGAGTCCAGCGTGTACTTGCCCGTCGTCGAGCGCGTCAAAGTCAATATCGCGACCGAGCTGAGCCGGGACAACCCCGATGTGTTGAAACCCTCGCTCAAGGAGATCGCAGACAAATACCCCCGCCTGGGTGGGATGGACGTCGTACGTCAGGACCTTGCGCGCTATACCCAGATTCGGCACGAAGCTCGCTCGAGGAAAAGCGGCCGGCTGTTCGCCCTGCTGGAAAAAGCCCACTTCGTGACGCCACCGATCCAACAGAGCTTTCACGCCCTGGTGCAGAGCGGCCAGTTGCCGCCGGCCGATCTGCTCGAGCAGTACAACGCGGCCACACGGACCTGGAGGGAGCACAACCCCACCGATGCCCTGGCGGAACTGCAGAAGTTGACTACAGGTTCCTGGGGCGACTACCTCACCCGCGAATTGGACCGAAGAGGAACAGTAGCGTCGGGTTTTGGCTCACTGCAGTTGTCAAAGAGCGCCCCCGACTACGTTGACCGCCTGTTGGCTTTCCGGGAAACCCTGGATACCGATGAAGATGTGTACTTCGTCCGGGCCACCGCAGCCGATCTGACTCAGCAAAAGGACAAGGTCATTGCAAAAGCGCAGGACGCCATCAGTCAGGCGCGAACCCACTGGCAGGAATATAAGAACGCCGGTGCCATCGATGCCTCGCAGCGGATCGAGACCTCAGTTTCAGAAGACTTTAAATCACGCGCGAAATCGCTGGCGGAGGCCAGCACGTCCGTCCAGCAGGCATTCAGGCTCTACTCACTGGTGGACGCCTCAGGAGCCACTCAATGGACTGCGATTCGCGACGAGATTGAGACAGAGGTAAATGAGCAGCGCAGCCGCCTGCGCGATCTGAGCAATGTCGTCGAGCCCGCGTTGTTGAATACCAAGTTGGCCTTGCTCGGAGATGCAAACGAATGACCCAGTCCAATCGTATCGTTCCCTTGACCGATGTGCTGGGTGATCACAGCTCCGAGGGCATCGCGATTCTGACAGCCGAGCCCTGGCGGGCTCTGCATGCGCTCGTCTACACCATCATGGGCCTGGTAGCGACCGCGTTGATCTGGTCCTTCTTCGGCCGGGCGGATGTGATTGTGACCGAACAGGGCGCGTTGGCGCCGGCCTCCGAAGTCAGGCGCCTGTATGCACCGGTGGATGGCGAGCTGGTGAACCTCTATGTCGCCGAAGGCCAACCCGTCACCAAAGGGGATGTCATCGCCCGGCTCAACGCCCGGGGCGCCATCGAGGCGGCGAGCAACGCGATGCAGGCCCAGTTGAAGCTCGAAAATGCCGAACGCGAGTGGCGGCAATTCCCGGAAAAGAAGGCTCTGCTGGAGCAGAAGGCGGCCACCCTGCGCCAGGCGATGGAGCTCGAGGAGCAGCAACACCAGAAGCGCACCGCATTGGGAACGAGCAGGTTGGTAGAAGAGCAGAAGGCGCAGATGGCGCAGGCGCGCACCGACGTGGAGGAGGCTCGCAGGGCGCGGGATGCCGCGCAGGCGGAGGCGGAAAAGTTTGAGCGCGTTCTCGCCGGTCCTGGCGGCAGCGGCGTGTCGGTTCTGCAGGTGGAGACCAAGCGCAACGCCAGGCTGGCCGCCGAGAATGCCTATCGCGTGGCCCAATCCAAGGTCAGCGAGGTCACCGCCCGGCAGAGCCAGGAGCTCGAGCAGGCGCAGGTGCAGCTCGAATCCAGCGGCGAGCAGCTGAAGAAGCTGAGGTTGGACTACGAATCGGCTGCCAGCGAGCTGGCCACCGCGGAGGAAAAGTTGCGCCTGCAACTCAACACCGCGCGGGTCGAAGCCGACGCGGCCACGCGTATCCGCTTCGAAAACATAGACAAGGACAACTTCCTGCAGATCCTGGCGCCGGTGTCGGGAATCGTCACGGATCTGACCTCCACGCAGACCGGCGACAAGGTCCAGGCCAACGCCCCGTTGGGCGGCATCGCACCGAGCCACTCCCGCTCCGTGGTCAAAGTAGAGATTGCCGAGAATGACCGGGCCTTCCTGCACGAGGGGTTGCCGGTCAAATTGAAATTCAACGCCTTCCCGTACCAGCGGTACGGGGCGATCGATGGGACGCTGGAATACGTTTCGCCCGCAACCAAACCCTCGGCGGCGACCAAGCTTCCAGTGTATGAAGCACGGATATCACTGGAGCGCGATTACTACCAGGTGGCGGGGACGCGGTACCCACTGCGATATGGGATGACAGCAGCGGTAGAGATCATCGTGCGTGAGCGCCGGCTCATCGACCTGGCCCTCGATCCGTTCCGGCAAATTGGCGGCTGATCCCACAAACAATTCGAGGAGGAGCGCATCCAATGACCAATCTCGTGAAAATTGACGGCGAAGAAGTGCAGCTCGATGAATTCATCCGCGTGCTGAAGCTGACGGGCCAGTTCCAGGAATTGCTGGAGCAGTTTGTGCGCGATCGACTGGCTGCCCGTGGCGCGCGCAAAGCGGGCATCCGGGTAACGGAGGAGGAGATCCAGGAGCGCGCCGATCAGTATCGCCGCGTGCGGGGTCTGCACCGGGCCGTCGATACCAACAAATTCTTCGACGCGCTGCGCGTCAGCCTGGAGGAGTTCGAGGCCTTTATCACCGACAGCCTCTACCAGGAAAAGATGATGAGCAACGTGTGCGGCGAGCAACCCGTCGAAGGCTACTTCAAGCTCAACTCGCCCAAGTTTGACAGCATCGAGGTGAGCCACATCGTCCTCGATTCGGAGGCCAAGGCTCGCGAGATGATCGCTGTGCTGCGGGACGACCCGGATAGCTTCGATGAGCTGGCACGCGAGCATTCGATCGCCGACACCAAGGATGAAGGCGGCTTCATCGGCAAGGTACTGCGAGGATCGCTGCGTTCCGATGTAGAGGCAAAGGTATTCAACGCGACCGCCGGCGATCTGTTGGGACCGTTCTCGTCTGTGGATCGAACCACGTACGAGATCTTCCGGGTGAACGCGAAGAAGCCGGCGCGGCTCGATGAGGATACGGCTACCGAGGTGCGGCGATTGCTGCGTGAGGACTGGTTGCGAGCGCGGGCTGCTGAACACGTCATTGCAGCTGCCTGACGCCGACCATGAACACGCAAGAATCGCAGTCCAGCACGCAGGAGATCCAGGCACGGGTCGAATTCCTGGCCTCGGTTGACCTGCTGTCGACCTTGACGCGCGTGGCGATCGAGAGCCTCGCGCAGAGTGTGCAGTCCCGACTACTGGCATTCGGTGACACCGTATGCACCGCCGGTGAGTCGGCAACGGGCCTGTTCATCGTCAAGTCCGGCTCGATCCGGGTCTTCGCCTCCGATGGAGACAAGGAGACCAGCCTGGGATTGCGCAAGGCCGGTGAGGTCCTGGGCGAGATGACCATATTGCGTGAGTACAACCACGAGTGGTCGGCGCGTTCCTCCGGCAAGACCGAGCTGTTGTATATCCCCCGGGATGTCATTGGCCCGATCGTCTCGAGTAATCCCACGGCGCGTGCCTTCATCGCCGACCGGGTGGCCATCAGCTCGGCGGGCGGCCTGATCAGCCATCTGTTTGATCTCAAGAGCAAGGTCGACAAGGGCGAGTTGGAAGCGCTCACGCGCAGCGTGGGTGTGAAGCGCGTGGGTACCGGTAAGGAAATCCTGAAGCAGGGCGCGAAAGAGGACCGCCGGCTGTACGTGGTGCGAGACGGTGAGGTCCGCGTCATTCGCCACGAAGAAGGCAAAGAATATCTGTTGGCCACCCTGCGCAAAGGGGAAACCTTCGGTGAGCGGGCCTGCCTGATGCGCCAGGAGCAGGGCGCCTCGATTGTGGCCAACACGGATACGACCGTTCTCGTGATTCCCGAGAAGGCCGTGCATCTGATCCTGGAGCGCAACCCGAAGGTGCGCGAAGCGCTGCAGGAGCGGATCCGGATCCACAATCGCGAGCTGCAGCGGCAGATGAAGGTGGCCGAGCTGCGCAGGCCCAGGTTGGTTGTCGATCTGAAATCCAAGCCCGAGCTCGGCGAGAATGTCATCCGTCGCTTTGCCTGGATCCAGCAGGCCGAGGAGATGGATTGCGGTGCCGCCTGCCTGGCGATGATCTGCAAACACTACGGAATAGTAGGGATGACCCTGGGCAAGTTGCGTGAGCTTGCCAACGTCACAACCCAGGGTGCAACGTTAGACAGCCTGGCGCGCACCGGTGAATCCATAGGGTTCACAACGAGAGGTGTGCAATGCACCTTCGACACGCTGCGCAGTTTCGAGCTCCCGGTCATCGTGCACTGGGAGGGCTATCACTACGTAGTGGTGTATGGCATCTCCAGCAGCCAGGTGTGGGTGGCCGATCCGGCTGTCGGCTTCAAGAAGATGAGTGTCGAGGAATTCGAGCGCGGTTGGAGTGGAACCTGCCTGACTTTCACGCGGCGCCAGGACATGGCGGCCCAGACGCTGGTCTCACGCTCGCCCTGGGTGCGGTTTGCGCGTTACCTGCTGCCCTACAAGAAGATCCTGGTTCACCTGTTCATGGCGACCTTCGTGATCCAGATCCTGGGGATCGTGCCGCCGATGATCATCCAGAACATCCTGGATGGCGTCATCGTCCATCAGAACGTGAACCTGCTGCACCTGTTGATTGTCGGCCTGATCATCTCCAACCTGTTTACGCAACTGACGGCGACCATCCGCGCCACGCTGGCCAACTTCATGGTCCGCAAGCTCGATTTCACCATGATGTCGCAATTCCTGAGGCACACGTTTTCGCTGCCTTACTCTTTCTTCGCGAAGCGCAAGACCGGCGATATCTTCGCGCGCTTCCAGGAAAATCAGACCATCCGCGCCTTCCTGACCGAGTCCACGATCACCACCGTACTCAACCTGTTGATGATCTTCATCTACTTTTCGGTGCTGTTCCTCTACAACGTCAAGTTGACCCTGCTGCTCATCGCCTTCGTCGTGCCGATCCTGGGCTTGACCGTGCTCGTCACCCCCAGGGTCAAGAAATTCGCACGTGAAGTGTTCGCCGCTTCAACCGACGCCAAGTCCTATCTCATGGAGTCCATTGGCGGCGCGGAAACCGTCAAGGGTATGGGCATCGAGCGTCCCGTGCGGCTGAAGTGGGAAACCAAGTACGCGAAGGCGCTCGAAGTTCAGTTCCGCTCGGCGTCGTTCAACATCGGGGTCGGCTTCTGTGGCCAACTCCTCAACTCTGCCACGACAATCGCCATTCTGTGGACGGGTGCCAGCCTGGTCCTCGATCGCGAGCTGACGATTGGCCAGCTCATTGCCTTCAATGCCTTGATGGGCAGCGTGTTGTCACCGTTGATGGGGCTCGTCGGGCTGTGGAGCCTGGCGAACGATGCCTCCGTGGCGATGGAGCGACTCGGTGACGTGCTCGATCTCGAGCCGGAACAAAAGGCCGAAGACATAACCTCGCGCGTAGTGATTCCGGAGCTGCAGGGTGACGTCCGGTTCGAGAGTGTCTACTTTCGCTACGGCGGTGAAGACACCCCGTACGTGTTGGAGAATATCAGCCTCGCTATCAAGCCCGGCGAGCTGGTTGCGATCGTCGGCCGCAGCGGGTCGGGTAAGACGACCCTGGCCAAGCTGCTCGTGGGCTTCTATCAGCCCAGTGAGGGTCGGCTGACGGTAGACGGTTACGACATCAGCGTGATCGACAAGGAATACTACCGGCAACAGGTGGGTTACGTGATGCAGTCGAACCTGCTGTTTTCGGGGACGATTGCCGAGAATATCGCCTGTGGGAACGATGAGCCCGATCGCCGGCGCATCGAAGATGTCGCGAAGAAGGCCGACGCCCACGCCTTCATCAGCAAGATGCCACAGGGCTATCAACAGATCGTCGGCGAGCGCGGCACGGGACTCTCGGGCGGGCAGATTCAACGCCTGTGTATCGCGCGTGCGCTGTACCGGGATCCGCGCCTGCTGGTGCTCGATGAAGCCACCTCGGCGCTGGACTCGCAGTCTGAAAGCAACATCATCGCCAGTCTCGATGAAGTCCTGAAGGGCCGCACCGCGGTGGTGATTGCCCACCGCCTGAGCACGATCATGCGCGCCGACAAGATCCTGGTGCTGTATGAGGGCAAGGTCGTGGAGCAGGGGCGACATCAGGAGCTGGTCGACCGCAAGGGCATGTACTACGAGTTAGTCCAGAAGCAGTTGAATGCCGCATGAAAATACTAGATCAGGATCCCCTCGCCAGCTCTACCGTTTCCTACGCCGGGCTGATCGAAAAGATCGAGATCTTCCGTTCGACGCTGAGGTGGGCTTCCAAGCTCGAACGGGCCGATATCGAGAAGCTGTTACGACAGGCCGGCTCGCTGCGCGACGAAGTGATGCAGCTCTCCCACAAGGAGCGCTTCGTCAATGCCGCCGCCGCCGAGCCCACCAGAACCGACCTGTCACGCGGCCAACGCCGCAAGGCGCTCATTGAGCGCAGCTTCATCTTCGAGGGTGCCTTCGGCGACAACCCCAAGTTGCTGGAGGCGCTCGAGACCGCCGAGAAGGCCGCCCCAACCGGTTTGCCGGTGTTGATCGACGGCGAGAGTGGCACGGGCAAGGAATTGATGGCCCGGGTTGTCCATGCCAACGGGGATCGGGCCAACCGGCCGTTCGTATCCGTCAACTGTGGCGCGATTCCCGACAACCTGCTGGAGTCCGAACTGTTCGGGCACTGCAAGGGCGCATTCACGGGGGCTGTCAGTGATCGCAAGGGGAAGTTCGAGAGCGCGCACAACGGCACGATCTTCCTGGATGAGATCGGCGAGCTGCCCCTGGCCGGCCAGGTGAAGCTGTTGCGGGTGCTGGAGGCCCACGAAGTGCAAAGAGTGGGATCGGACCAGCCGATTCGGGTCGATACCCGGGTCGTTGCCGCCACCAACCGCAATCTGCGCAAAATGTGCGAAGAAGGGCGCTTTCGCGAAGACCTCTACTATCGGCTCGGTATCATTCACGTCACCCTGCCGCCGCTGCGGGAGCGCAAGGATGAGATCCCGCTGTTGTTTCAATTCTTCGGCCACGAAGCAGCCGAGGTGCTGAAGCGTCGCCCCATCGAGATGAGCCGCCGCTTACGTACCTTCCTCCTCGACTACACCTACCCGGGCAACATCCGCGAGCTGCGCAACATCATCTATCGGCTGTCGTGTCTTGCTGGCCAGACCGCCGATGTTGAGCACCTGCCACCCGACATCCGGCCGGCTGCTCTGGCCAAACGTTCAGCGGAAGCGGCGGTGGGCGAAGACGGGCCGACGTTGAGTGGCGATGCGTTGAGCGAAGCTAAGCGAGCCGCAAGCGATCTGGCCGAGCGGGAGTTCCTCGAACGCGGACTCCATGAAGTGGGCGGCATCGTGGTCGAGTTGGCCAAGCGATGTAACATGAATCGCTCGCATCTGCAGGTGCTGTTGAAGAAGCACGGTATTCACTCAAAGGACTTCCGGGCAACCGCGCGTGCCAGCAACTGAAGCCGGTTAGCGCATACGGACGATCGTCCGATCCGGGCTGCCCAGGTCTTCAGCGTGCACGACCACGGCCGTAACGTTATCGCGCGCCTTTCGATCGAGCGCCATGTCGATCAGTGCGTCACAGGACATGCGGCAGATGCCGGTCAGCAGAGCCTGCTCGATCGAGAGCTCACTGACGACATTGCTGAGCCCGTCAGTGCAAAGCAGGAAGATATCTCCATCCTGCAACTCGAACGTGGCTTGGTCGATATACAGCGTGTCCTCGGCACCGAGCGCGTGCGTTATACGATTGGCCTTGGGCAACTCTACTGTGTCGTCATATCCAGAAACCTCGCGCAAACGCGCGGCCTCGATGTGACTGTGATCGCGTGTCAGTTGCTGCAGGCGCCTGGCCCGGTAGAGATAGATGCGGCTGTCGCCGGCCCACAGGCAGCTGCAAAGATTCCCGGCGGTCACGAGCACCGCGACGGTAGTGCCAATGAGCGGCACGTTGCGCCGTGGTGCTTCTGCGCGCAGGTGACGATTGACTTCGTACAAGCGATCGATCGCCATGTTCACTCGCTGCTCGAGACGTTCCTCAATGGGCAGGTCCACGAGGCTCTGCATCGCAAGTCCACTGGCGAGCTCGCCCAATGAATGGCCGCCCATCCCATCGGCAACGGCCCAAATCCCATGATCGCACTGTTCCAGGCACGCGTCCTCGTTGACCTGGCGCACGCGACCGGGATGGGTGCGGGAAGCCGAGGTCCACATGAAGCAGCTGGTGTCTGCATCCATTTGCATGTCCATGGTCTTCAGGCCTCCCTGGCCGTCGTCATGAGGGGTTCCCGGTCGAGATGAGGTTCAATGCGTTCTGCACGGTACTGATGTTGACGGCGCCGCCCGAATTGTGCACGTCGATGTTGGTGTTCGTCAGGTTCAACTGGTCGGCGAAGTAGTTGGTCTGGAAAAAGTTCACGGTCGGAACGATCCGATCGCTTGCCGGTATGAACGGCTGAAACGCAAACAGGCACCAGTCACCGGTGGAACCCGCACCGCGGATGACGGCCATGGCTTTGTAGTCCAGGGCGCGGCTCGTGGGAAGGTCGATGATGGTCAAGGTGCTCATGATGGAATCCTGCTTGAAGCGGTTTGGCTGCAGCTCGGTGGGGGACCGGCACGGCTCCCCACCTGACCGCGTGGATGACAATACTCGAATCGGATCAGTCGGCGCATCGGGGCAGGGTGACAAACACCGAGCCAACCGGGTCGAACGTGGACTGCGACGAGTAGTTCGACTGCTCGGCGCTGTTGTCGATCGCGACGGGGGCGCATGAGCCGACGTTGAACGTCTGGCCCGCAGCGTTGCACTGAACGTTGGTCGGAACGACCTGGCCGGTCAGGGCGGTGCCGCCGTGCACGTCCGTCATGTCCCGGGTTTCGAGCTCTTTGCTCAGATTTTCGATTTTCATTGCATTTTTTCCAGTGTTTGAGGTTTGCGGCGCCCGCAATCAGCGGACCAGCTTCTCGATCGAGGGGATCGCGAGGATGGATCCAACCGGCAGCAGGGTCTCCTGCGAGGAGTCGTTCGACTGGTTGGCATCGTTGGCAATCGCGACCGGGCCGTTGGAGGCGATGTTGAAGGCCTGCTCCAACGCATTGCTCTGCACGCTGGTGGGTACAACCTGGCCGGTCAGGGCGGTGCCGCCGGTCACTGCCTTCTGCGCTTCGGTGTCCAGGTCCTTGCTGAGGTTTTCGATTTTCATGTGTTGCTCCGCGAGATGTTGAGTTGGGTATTGAAATTTTGAGCATCGGCTCGTGTCCTGTATTGCGAGCGCTGTGCCAGGCGCCGTCCAGGCGCGCCGAAGCCCAGGTCAAGTGATTGAAACTAAATGGAAAATAGCTCGAATGCGCCCGCTTCGCGGGTGCCTGGCAGCCACCCGTGTGACGGCGCGCCCCCAACAGTGTTCCCGCAATCTGTTGGTTGGCGCACGACACGCGGTGCCGGGGACTGATTTGCTATAGTTGCGAGAACGCTCAATTTGCGAGGCTTCTCATGGCGCGTATCAGTATCAAGGACCTGCCCCAAAGTGATGACCTGGACCGTGAGGCCATGCGGTCGATCCTGGGTGGTGGGTTGGGCGGCCCGCGGCCGTCGCGGGACAGCCAGGGGGCAGGGCAGAGTCGCCCGATTGTTGATTATCCGCCGGGGTTCGGCGGGTTGGGCGCGAAGCACCCCAAGGATTGAGGTGGGGCCGGAGCGGCCCGCACCTCACGGCGTCGCGCGTTTCCTATTTGAGAATAGTGCTGCGCAGCGGATCGATAATCAGCGATCCCACCGGCACGAGGCTGTCCTGCTCCGACTCGTTCGACTGGCTGCCATCGTTGGCAATCGCAACCGGGCCGCCGGAGGCCACGTGGAAGGCCTGCTCGAGCGCATTGCTCTGCACGTTGGTGGGCACAACCTGGCCGGTCAGCGCGGTTCCGCCTTTCACTGCCTTCTGCGCCTCGGTGTCCAGGTCCTTGTTCAGGTTTTCGATTTCCATCTGACTTCTCCGATGTTGAGGTTTGTTGGTTTGTTGTGAGATTGAGCGTCTGGTCGCTGTTCTACTGTGCGAGCGGCGTGCCAGGCGCGCACCGCGTCCGCGTTGGATGCCGGCAAGTAGCTGAAAAAGAAGTGTAAAGAATTTACGGCGCGCGCCGGGCCGACAGTTGCGAGTGAGTTGCAATCAGCCTGATTGGCGGGTGCCGGGCAACACACGCGCGTGCGTCTGTTGGGTTGCCCGCGACACCGGGAGCGAGCTTCCGGTGGGGGCCGATTCGGCTCCCCACCGTAGCACCGGACGAAGCCAACGAGTTAGGTTGGTTCGTCAGAGGCGGATCAGGCCTTGCGCAGGAAGTCGGGGCCCAGGATCGCCGAACCTACCGGAGCCACCGTGTCCTGGCTCGAGTAGTTGTCCTGGTAGGCATCGTTGCCCAGGGCAACCGGACCATCGGCGCCGACGTTGAACTTCTGCAACAGCTCGTTGCTCTGCACGTTGGTGGGCACCACCTGGCCGGTGAGGGCGGTACCGCCGGTCACTGCCTTCTGCGCCTCGGTGTCCAGGTCCTTGTTCAGGTTTTCGATCTTCATGTCAGGTCTCCTAAAGTGTCTCGATGTTGAGTTAGTGCGAGGTTTCGAGCGTGTGCTCGCGGCGATATAGTGCGAGCGGCGTGCCAGGCGCGCGGCGCGGACAGCGGCGCCTGCGCTAACTGATTGAAGTGGAACTCGAAAGGTTTTGCGCAGCGCATTCGCGCCCGCGCTGCAGTGGCTGCGGCAATGACGGTCCCCGGACAACAACCGCGGCATTCTGTTGGTCGGCGCACAACATCTGCGGCAGCGCCGGAAAACAATACTAAATCATATGAATACGGTGGATGTCGTAAACGCAACTGTTGCTGTTTCTGACCGCTCAGTTGCAAACTTCGCCCTGCGGACTCGGTTAGGATGCGAAGCCCGTTGCTGCGCGAACTGTCACCGCGGTGCATTGTGCCAACAGGCACTTGCGCGCGTCTTCGGTCGTGCAGATGACCGGTTGGTCGGCCTTTTTACGTTAGCTGTCTTGCATGAAGCACAATTACAAACATGCCGGTGCGCGCACGTGGCGCTGCGTCGTGCTCAGCTCCTTAGTAGTCCTCGCTCTGTTCGGGGAAATCCGACTTTCTGTGGCGGCAGCGCCCAAAAGCAACGCAACAGCGCCCGGCAGGGTGGGCGTCGTAACGATCCTCGAAGGCAAGGCGATCGTGATCCACAATCTTTCGCAGTTCGACGCTGCGGAAGGTGTACGGCTGCTGCCCGGGGACCTGATTCGCACGCAGCCGAAGAGCCTGCTGCGCATCGAATACCCGGACCAATGCTCGCTCGAGGCAGGTCCGGAGACTCAACTGCAACTCTTTCATCCGGCTGATAAAAAACGCGGCAGCCGGCCGGCGCTGTACCTCATGCAGGGTTGGCTCAAGTTGGGTTGCAAAACCGGGGCAGATGCGGGGTTCACGATGAAGGATCTGGATGTGGTCGGCATCTCCCGGGTGCTGGTCATCCGGGCTGACGGCGACAGCCGGGCCATTTTCGCGGAGCAGGGCACTGCCCGGGTGATCAAGCACCGCAGCGGCGATTCCGGCTCGGTCGCCCTGAATCCAGGCGACTTCCTCAATGTTGAGCCCGATGTGGCTTCAGATGTGCAGCCGCGTCCAACAGCTCAGTTCATGGAGGCTCTGCCGCGCGCCTACCGCGATACATTGCCGTCTCGTTACAGTGTCTATGTAACTCGGGTAGTCGAGCCGCAAAACCCGCGATCCTTCGGGTACGCGGACGTGGAGCCCTGGCTCAACGCAGAACCGGTGGTTCGCCGGCAATTCGTCGGGCTGTGGCTTCGGAAGGTGAACGATCCGGCCTTTCGCGCTCCGTTGGATCGCGATCTGGCCAAGCATCCGGAATGGGACCGGATACTGCACCCCGAAAAATATGAAGTGGAGGAGACGGTACCTCCATCGCCGGCGCCGGTGGGCGGCAATCGGAATGCTGCGGCGCAGCCGGGGCCGGATCCGCGGCCGGAATCCGTCCCTAGATAGAAACCAGTTGCGATTTACGGGGATAAAAAATTGAAACTCCTGGCCAAGTTCAATCTCGTGTTCATTCTGCTGTTCCTGTTGGGTATCGGAGCAAGCGGTTACATCTCCTGGGAGCTGCTGCAGAAGAATGCGCAGGAGGAGGTGGCTGAGAACGCACGGCTGATGATGACTGTCGCGGTCGCAGTGCGTTCGTATACGTCACAGCAGATTAAGCCCTTGCTCACGACACAGATGGTGTACAGCTTCCTGCCGCAGTCGGTGCCCGCATTCTCCGCAACGGAAGTGCTCAACGAGCTGCGCAAGAAATACCCGAACTATGGCTACAAGGAAGCACTGCTCAACCCGACGAATCCGCGTGACCGGGCGGTTGAGTGGGAAGCGGATATCGTCAACCGGTTCCGCAACAACGCGGAGATGAAGGAACAGTATGGAGTCCGTGACACGCCGGCCGGCGCTGCCGTGTTCTTCGCAAGACCGCTGACGATCACCGATGGGGCCTGCCTGCAATGCCACAGCACGGTGGAGGCTGCGCCCAAGCCCATGGTCGATGTCTACGGGCCGGCGAATGGCTTTGGCTGGAAGTTCCACGAGACAGTCGGCGCACAGGTTGTTTCCGTGCCCACGCAGGTCGCGTTCGACCGCGCACAGAAGGCCTTTTTCACCTTCATGGGCTCGTTGGTCGCGGTGTTGGTGACGATTGGGCTCATTCTCAACATCCTGTTGTGGCGGATGTTCATCCGTCCGGTCAGCCGGATTTCGTCCCTGGCCGACCGCATCAGCCTCGGCGAGCTCGAGGCCCCCGACCTCGAGGTCCGCAGCCGCGACGAGATCTACACACTGGCCGAGTCGCTCGCAAGGATGCGCAAGAGCCTGGCCCAGGCCATGCAAATGCTCGAAACCTGACACGCCACGAGTATGGAGGTTGTCCCACCGCAGCACGAGGTCAAGGGTAATCCAGGGCAGGCTGACCCCCGAAACCTCGGGAAATACCCTTTGCTGGGAGTCATCGGCAAGGGGTCGATGGGTATTCTCTACCGTTCGGTCGATCCCCACATCAAGCGCCCGGTGGCGCTGAAGACGATTCGCCGCGACCTGTTGGAGCAGGCCCAGACAGAGAATTTCTCAGCGCGTTTCCGCATCGAAGCTCAGGCCGCGGGCGGTCTCGCCCATCCAGGCATCGTGTCCGTATACGAGTACGGTGAAGAGGACGCGTATGCCTACATCGCGATGGAGTACATCGAAGGCCGAAGCCTGAGGGAGTGCTTCGAGCAGAAGATGCCATTCAGCATCGGCCAGGTCGTCAGTATCCTGTCGCAACTGCTGGAGGCACTGCAGTACGCGCACGATCGCGGTGTATGGCATCGGGATATCAAGCCCGCCAACATCCTGGTCATGACCGATGGCCGGGTCAAAGTAACCGACTTCGGCATCGCCCGCATCGAATCGTCCATGCTGACGCAAATAGGCGCGATCATGGGCACGCCGGGCTTCATCGCGCCCGAGATGTATCTGGGGGACACTTTCGACAGCCGCGTGGATCTGTTTGCGGCCGGCGTGGTTCTCTATCAGCTGCTGGCCGGGACGCCGCCGTTTCTGGGCACGGCTGAAAAAGTGATGTTCAAGGTTTGCTACGAAACGCCGGTGCCGCCTTCGGTGGCAGGACGCCTCCCGTCTCTGCAAGCCTTCGATTCGGTGGTCATGCGGGCCCTGGCCCGCAAGCCCGACGACCGGTTTACCAGTGCCACTCAGTTCCGGGCTGCATTGCTCGAGGCCCAGGCGCATATCGGAAACTCCGGCAGCTCTGATGAGACGATCATTCAGCCACGTCCCGAAACTGCCGCCGTGGCACGCGAGGCCACGAGCCGGCCGCCGCCATCCACCAACACCCTGGTCGAGAGTGGCTGGGACATGGACGAGCTCACCCGGCTCGAAAAGCGGCTGGCACGCTATATGGGACCGATAGCGAAGGTGATGGTACGTCGCGGGGCCAAGGAGACGACCGACATCTTCGTGTTGGCCCAACAAGTCGCGAGCAAAATTCCGGGTACGGCCGAGCGAGAAGAATTCCTGAAGGGAACCGGCGTGGTGGCTTCGCGAACCCCGCCGGCTTCCTATACCAAATCGCCGCTCGATACGAAGAGTGGCGGCACGCATCCCACGACCTTTCCGGCGGCACAACGGCCCTTGAGCCAGGAGGACGTGGCGCGCGCTTCGCAACTGCTCGTGACTTTCATGGGGCCCATTGCGCCGTTGCTGGCGAAGCGGGCTGCCAAACCTGGCATCACCCGCGAACAGTTCATTGCCGCTCTCGCTGCCCACCTGCGGGACGACGCGACTCGGGCGCGCTTCCTGGACGCACTTCGTTAGTAAGGGGGATCTGCGATGGATTCCAACAAAAAAGTTCTGCTCGTCGATGATCACGACCTGGTCCGCTTCGGTACCAGCATGCTGTTGGAATCACTCGATGCGGTGCGATGCACCATTACACCGTGCCGCTCGCTCGAGGAAGCGCGCACGGCCTGTCGCGAGCAGGGACCTTTTGACCTGGTGCTGCTCGATCTGAACCTGCCGGATGCGAAAGGCCTGCAGGGCCTGCGCACCTTGCTCAATGACTGTCCGAGCGTCCCCTTCGCCATGCTTACCGGCACTCAGGATGAGTTTGTCATCCGCCAGGCACAGGCCATGGGCGCAGTCGGCTACCTGCTGAAGTCCTGGACCCCTGACCGGCTCAAAGAGGCCTTACGCTCGCTGTTGCAACCGGCCGGAACCGCCAAAGCGACGATTTCCGAGCGCTTTCCGCGCCTTGCCGGTACCTCACACTACGATCGCGTGGCCGAGCTCGGGAGCCGCCACCTGCAGATCCTCGAATTGATCCTCGAGGGATGCAGCAATCAGGAGATCAGTACGTCGACCGAGTTGTCTCTGGGCACGGTAAAAAATTACGTTTCGGCCATCCTGCTTGCTTTGGATGTTCAATCACGGTCGCATCTGATCAGTCTGTTCCACTGAGCGTGCCCGACGCTGATATTCCGGGCGCCGAGGCCGCACGCGCGGATCCTCGAGTGGCCGCCGTTCTCTATCGGATGGCTTTGGCGGGTGATCGCCGTGCCGTGCTCGTCACAATCCTGGGCTCCTGTTTTGTAGCCCTCTTGGCGGAGCGGCGGACGTTTTCCAACGTGGCCTGGGTTTGGTGTGCTACCTGCGTTGCCCTGGCAGGCGCCCGGCTGCTGTGGATTCGGCCGCGACCGGCGGATGAGTCGTTTGAGTCGACTTCGGCCCATCGCCGCACGTGGCTGTTGCTGCTTTTTGGAGCAGCGACGGTGTGGGGTGCGGGTCCGCTGTTGTTGTTGATGGATAACCCGTCGGCGGGCATCTTGTTGACCGGCTTGTTTCTGGCGGCGGCCAGCCTGTCCGCACCCCTGGTCGTCGCCTGGCGCAACGCCGTGCACCTGTCGCTGATTCCCGCGCTGGCGCCGCTGTTGATCATGCTGATGCTGGGGTCGTTGAGCGGCGGCCCGGCGGCCTCGCTGTTGCTTGCGTTCCTGGCGGCCGCATTCCTGCTCGTGCTGGAGCGTTTGACTCTCGCCCAGAACGACTCCCTCGCGTTGTTGCTGGCCGCGCGGTTTCGCAATGAAGACCTGGTGCGGCAGTTGCGCTCGCAGGTGGATGTGGCGGCGCGCGCGAATCAGGAAAAGACCCGCTTCGTGGCCTCGGCCGCCCACGATTTGCGCCAACCCCTGCATGCCCTGGGGATGTTCTGCGCAACACTCGATCAACGACTGCAGGACACCCCGGAGCGGCCGCTGGTCCGCAACATGATGAGCGCGATCGAGTCCCTGGAGGACTCGTTCGGCGCCATGTTGGATATTTCGCGGCTCGATGCCGGTGTTGTGCAACCGTTGCCGCAGATATTTCCCATTCGCGACATCTTCCGGCGCCTGTACCAGCAGTTCGGGGGCGACGCCGAGGCGAGGAACCTGGCACTGCGGTTCCGGGCCACGCGACGCGTGGTGCAAAGCGATCCGTTGCTGCTGGAACGGGTTCTGGCCAACCTCGTGCAGAACGCCCTGCGCTATACGCGCAATGGCGGCGTACTGGTCACAGCACGCCGCTACCGCGGCGCCGTGGCCCTGGAGGTTTGGGATACGGGCCCCGGCATTGCCGATGACATGAAGGAAATGATCTTTCGGGAGTTCTATCAGATCGACAACCCCGAGCGGGATCGCAGCCGCGGGCTCGGTATGGGGTTGGCGATCGTGCAGCGCATCTGCCATTTGCTCGATCATCCACTGGACCTGCGCTCCAGAGTGGGTAAGGGCAGTGTCTTTCGGGTTGTCGTGCCGGTCGGTGACATCACCGCCGTCGATGCGACCATACCCGAAGCAACCTTGCCGGCGCGCAAACTCGGTATTGTCACGGTGCTCCTGATCGACGATGAGCGCTCCATCAGGGAAGCCACGCGCGAGTTGCTCAAGCCGATGCATGTCGATGTGATTGCGGCCGCAACGATTTCCGAGGCGGTCGAGCTGGCGAAAGGATCGCAGGTCCCCATTGACATGATCCTGTCGGACTGGCGGCTTCGCGGCCAGGAAAACGGGGTCGAGGCGGTGAAGGCGGTGCGGGCGATCACCGGCGAGGCCACCCCCGCCATGCTCGTCACGGGCGATACCTCCACCGATCTGCTGAAAAGGGCTCACCAAAGCGGCCTGGTCGTGCTCCACAAGCCCCTGCAGCCCAAGCACCTGGTCCGCCTGATCAAGCATCTGCGGCGGTAGCTCGCCCCGGCTGCCAGTCAAATGACTAAAGTTATTTGAATGCCGGACCCCTCGGGATCAGTTTAGACACCATGATTCTCATCCTGATGCGCCCATGACTCTCGTCTTGCAAGGCATCAAACTGAACGACGAGTCGCTGAGCCAGCCCCTGATCGGGCGCTTTGATGAGCGTGGCGGCACGCTCGGCCGCTCCGACAATGCCACGTTCACCCTGCCGGACCCCGAAAGGCTGATTTCCCGTGTTCAGGCTCAGATCCTCTTCGGCGACGAAGGGTACTGGGTTGAGCACGTCAGCACCGCCAACTCGACTTTCCACAATGGGCGGCCGCTGAGTGCCGGCATGCGCGTCCTGTTGAGTGAAGGGGACGAGCTGCGTATCGGGGGCTACACCCTGATTGCGGCCTTCGAAAGTGACGAAACGAGCGCCACTGTGTTGCGTGGGCGTACCGTGATCATGCCGCCTCCGGGTCCGCCCACGCGACCCCGAGCAGCCTTGGAGTTGGGCGCGGCACCCACGGAAGCAACTCGCAACTTTGGTCCAGGCGCGCCGGCAGACGAATCGCGCAAGACCCCAACCAACGGCAGCGATCAGCTCCAGGGCTTTCTGCAAGGCGAAATGGGTGCGTTGTTGACGGGGAGCATGCGATCGGCACTGGAGTCCGTGCTCGAACGCTTTACTGCCACCGCGGCCGAGCGTGAAGCCGCTCAGGTGGAGTTCCGGCGCCTGTTGGATCAGGCATTGCGTCAGGCATACGACGCGCAGGTCAACAGCAAGTAATTTACCTACTTCCCTCGCCAGCAGCCGCAGTGACCGACCAGGCTCGCCAGTGTCGGAACATCCGGCACGGCGAGCGGCGATGAATGTCTTTGCGGCTGCTGGAGTTCATGGGATGAGAGCGTACACACCGATTCCCCGTCCGGCATGTGCCGAAAGTCAGTACCTGATAATGACTTTTGACACCCACCCAACAAGCGGGACGAGCGTAAGGTCGTCTCCATGGAAACCAACTGTCGCAAAGTCGTTTCGCGCCGCACCCGCGGTCACGTCCAGGACCGATGTTGGTATGGCACGTTGGCCCGCTCGCTGGCGCCCTGCACGCAAGCCAGCAACCGGGGACAGCGGCGCAAATCCCATTAGCTGCAATCGCTGCATCGCAGTGGTCGGTGCAATCGCCGGCCTGCTCATGTTGGCTTGGGGCTTCGCTGCACAGGCGGGTCCGAATCTCCAATCTTTTCCGCAGGTCCTGTCGCCGGCGCTGCCTTACGATGTTAATGCTGCAGCCGTGGAACAACAGATGCGGCAGGTGCATCCGCGTAATGGAGGAGAGTACTCCGACGCGGATGCCGACCTTGTCATCTCCGCGCAGCGTCAGTTTGACATCCTCGCGTGGCAGGCCTTTCTGGCACTGAACTGGCCTCAGAAGGCGTGGAACGAGCCTGCCGTGAACCTCACCGAGCGCGACGGCTCACCCTTGTGGAGTTACTGGGTGCCCATTGAGAAGATATTTGATCCGAGCGGCGCCCCACCCGAATTCCCGTGGAATCCTGAGAAAGGGCATCAGGAGATGGTTTCCAGGGGTGTCGCGGCGTCCATGCCGCCCAAGGCTGCGTGGCGGCAGAGCGCCTCGGCGAACGACAACTTCCAGGCTTTCTCCGGGCCCCTGGTCGACCAGAACGGCAAATGGGTTCGCTACGAGGCGCTGGTGAATCCCGAAGAGTATGAGTACATCTTCAAAAACACGCTCTACAGCCTGGACGGGCAGATCGCCTTCAGCCAGCGCGATGTGGAGCACAACGAGGTCGATTTCCCGGTCAACCAGAAATCGCGACACGGCGCAATCGAGATCAAGCTCGCGTGGAAGGAGTTGGGAGCCGATGACGATCGCTCACGGTTCTATACGACCACGGTGCGAGTCCGTGCCTCCGGCCCCCCGGGCACGTCGCAGGAGTGGCGGCCGATCACCGCCGGACTGGTTGGCATGCACATCGCCATGCACACGCAATCATCACCCCAATGGATCTGGAGCACATTCGAACAGATCGACAACGTACGGCGTAATCCGCTGCAACACGGCGGCATGAGCCACGCCAACTTCATGAATCCAGACTTGCCGTATGCGCCGGTCAATGTGCTGCCATTGAAGAATGGGGGTTGCAAGGACGGTATGAATTGCGGGAGCTGGTACGAGAACCTGACTACGACACCGGTGCAGGTAGCGCGGATCAGCGTTCCAACCCAGCCCGGACTCAATGAGCTGGATGCGAAAATTGCGGCCGAAACCCAGGCGCTGAACGTTGAGGTACAGGCGCTGTTGCACAGGATCGGCTCCGTTTTCCAGTACTACGAGCTGATTGGAACGCAGTGGCCCGTGCATAAATACGCACCCGGCTTCGCGGGCGGGCAGGGCAGCGCGCCGCAAAGCATTGCCAACAAGCTGCCGGGCGATGTGGTGCCGGTGTTCCTGATCAACACCACCATGGAGACCTACTTCCAGAAGGGTCCACAGAACGCCGGCTGCCTCGAGCAGGATGACCGGTTGAATGATAACTGTGTAGCTGACACCACGCCGGTGGTCGGAACCGAGAGCTGCGCGGGCTGCCACTATTCCGCTGGAATCTGTATTGGCTACCGGCGTGCGGCCGACGGAACGAAAGTTCCGATTTACGGCATCAGTGACCACTCGGGCAGGACAGGGCACGCCAACTTCAGTTGGATGCTGCAGATCGAAACCGCGAAGCAGGCGCAGGGAGCCGCGACGCACTGACCGCGGGAGCGTGCATGGATTTTCCTTTGGTTCTCGTAGATGGATTCACTCCGGGCATCCCAGCGTGGAGCACGGTCGGAAACATTGACCAGGTCACCCCGGATGTCACCGGGCGCAGCTTTCGTCTTGCGTTCGGCAATCGATCGCTGCAGTTGACCGTGCTGGGCCCAAGGGCTTTCCGACTGCGATTCAATCCCGCCGTCGGCGCCGTCTACGCTGCCGAATATTCTGTTGCCGTGGTTTCCCGCGACCTCGGACTCGCGGGGCTGAACCTGAATACGGTCAACCAGCCCGCTCAACTATCGATCGATACCGGATCCATTCGCATCCGGGTGGCTCTCACCCCGTTCTCCCTCAGTGTGTTCCGGGGCGCGCAGCTCATTCATTGCGATTTCCCGCAGGAGGGCGTTCTCTACATCCCCAACGAGGAAGTCATCGCTGTCACCAAGTCTGCTCCGGGCGCCGCGTCGTACTTCGGTTGCGGGGAAAAGCCGGGATCGCGCACCGCCAAGAACGGTTACAGCTTCAACTTCTTCAATTTTGACAATTTCACCTACACCGGAGAATCGGTGGGGCAGACGAGTGGCCCCTTGAATCCCAGCGAACCCCTGTACTGTTCCATTCCGTTGCTGGTCGAAGCGAATCCTGCGCCGTCGGGAGCCTTCGCCGGGGCACCCTACGCCTGCGGCGTTTTCCTGGACAACACCGCGCAGACATTCATCAACGTCGGAAGCGCCGCGGCCGACAAATACTACCTCGGATCTTTGTACAACGAGCTCGACTATTACTTCTTCGCCGGTGATGCCGTACCGGACATTCTGAGCCAATACACAACTCTCACGGGGCGGGCGCCCATGCCGCCGCGTTACGCGTTTGGTCTTCACCAGGGTGCCTACGGCTATTTCGATCGCTACAAGCTCGCTCAGGCCGCCGCCAGTTACCGCGCGGCCCGGATTCCCTGTGACGGGCTGCACATTGATGTGGATTTCCAGGACAACTACCGAACGTTCACGCACAGCGAAAGCAAATTCCCCCAGGCCGTGCAATTCTTCCAGGCGCTGCATTCGGTTGGTTTCAAGATGAGCACCAACATCACGCCCATCATTACGACCAAGGGCGTGGATGAAAAAGGCGCGACTGCACCCCAGGGCGTTTACACGCAGCAGGTCAACCTGCAGAACGCTAATGCCTTCATTGCGAACAACTACTTCGGTCAATCCGCCGGACCTGCCGGGCAGTTGTACGAGGGTGGCGTCAACTACGGCTTCAACTTCGGCAACAATCCGTATGTGAACGCCTATCCGCCCGTGCCGGTCAATCGCGACGGCGGCGTTCCACTGACCGCTCCCGGAAACTATCCCGACTTTGGGCTCGCCGCGGCACGCACCGCCTGGGGCCAGCAGTATTCACACCTGCTGAACACGCTCGGTCTCGATATGATCTGGCAGGATATGACTTGCCCGGCCATTACCGCCGATAAGGGCGATTTCAAAACCTTTCCGCAGAATCTCCTGATGGCGCGCGAAAGTACCGCCGCGAACGGGGCCGTTACGGTTGAGCAACTGCCCAACGCCAAGCTCCACAACTCGTACGTCCTCAACCTGCTGCGGGCCACCTGGGAGGGCATCAATCAGCTGCGTCCAAACACCCGCAACTTCATTATTGCCCGGGGTGGTTATGCCGGCGTGCAACGCTACGCTGCGCTGTGGACCGGAGACTCCGCCTCGACGTGGGACTTCCTGCGCATCAATATCCCGGAAGTGCTCAACCTCGGTCTCTCCGGCGTGCCCATCAGCGGCTGCGATATAGGTGGCTTCGCCAAGGTGGCCGTCGATGGAATCGATAGCGTCTCCGAGCGCTTCATTGCGGGTGAGCCCTTTGTGTCTGCCAGTGTCGCCGGGGGCGTGACCAACTATGAGCTCCTGACCCGCTGGATGCAGTTGGGCTCTTTCCTTCCCTGGTATCGAAACCACTACGACGGCTATAACAAGCAGTTCCAGGAGCCTTACGCCTACGGGGAGCCGGTCCCGAGCAATTGCCGCAAGTATGTCGAGTTGCGCTATCGCATGATGCAGGTCTACTACGATGCAATGTATCAATGGACTCAAACCGGCCTGCCGATCGCACGCGCGCTGTTCCTGAACGACCCCGGCGACCCGCTGGTCTATTCCAACCTGGATACTCAGTTCTTCGTCGGCGGTGACGTTCTCGTGGCCCCCATCACCGATCCCCACGATTGCCTGAGTCCGCCGACCACACCCGTTCGCTCGGTCTACCTTCCCGCGGGCAGCGCCTGGTATGCGTTCGTGGACAACACGGCCCCCATTGCCGGCGCGATCCCAGGCGGCCAGTCGATATCGGTGACTGCCGGCCTCGACACCGTTCCCGTCTATATCCGGGCGGGCGCCATCCTGCCTTTTTGCGAGCTCGAACAGTTTGTGGGCGAGCTGCCGGCCAATCCGCTCACACTCAATTTTTATCCGGGGCCGGATCGATTCACCGATGCGGCGGCCTATCAGCTTTATCAGGATGACGGCATCTCCACGCAGGCGGCTGGAGGTGCCTATCGCCTCTCGCGCATTTATCAGCAGACCTTGCAGAACGGCAATGCCGTGACCCGCAGGGTGCGCGTGGCTCGGGTTCACGACAACTTCCCGCCGCCAGCGACTTTCTATTACGTCGCCATCATTGGCAGTATCACGGCTCCGGTCACTGTGTCGCGCGACGGCGCAACCTTGACCAACGTCGGCAATCCCACCAGTCTCGACAGCTCGCCTGTGGATGCCTGGTATTGGAATGCCTCGATCCAGGTTGCCTTTGCCAGGATCACGGATGATCGCAACGATACTACGCTCTCTTTCACCTACTGAGGCCGGAGTCCCGAAACATGCAGCGCCGCGGACAAGGCTATAGGCCCAGGCTGACATTCACGTTGGATTTTCACGAGTTGGTGGTCGGCGACCTGGTTTCGGGTCCTTGTACGCTGCGGTACGATCCGTTGCGCATCGTGCCGCGGGACGCTGTTCCACTTCTGCCCAGGACCCAGCGGCCCGTCATTGCGCACATTCGCTTCCATCCTTCGGGAAAGTTGTCCGAGATTGAAATGCGTTTCCGCCGCGCCGGTTGGCTCAACGTGGATGAAGATCCCACCGGCGACGGCACGATGTTGCAGGCCGGCTTCGATCTTCCGCAAGGGTGCCGGGAGCTCGAATGTTGGTTCTCCTATGTCGATGACAACGGCGAGTCGCGCTGGGACAGCGAGATGGGTGCCAACTACTGGCTACGCTTTCCTATCTTCGATCTCCCGTCGATTGAGCCCGCCGTGATTGCGCGTTTGGATAAACCCCTGGATCTTTTCCGTCTCGAAGTCCAGACCGTTCCAGAGGTCAGCGCAGTCAATGTTCGTTGGCGTTACACGAACGCCATCAATACCGAGCGCTTTGAGCGCCGGCTCATTCAGGGGGGTGGGAAATGGAACCTGGGTGATGGTGCCGAGGTGGCGTCCAACACACCGCTGGCATTCGATCTCGTTTATTTTGTGAACAACCACAAATACACCGACGACAACCAGGGTACCTGGTATGTCGTCAGCAGGTAGCTGCGATGCCCGGCTTTGGCGCTGCTTACTCAGCAGATCACACCAGTGTGACTTTCAGTCTGTGGGCGCCGCGCGCCACCCGGGTCGAGTTGTGGCTTTACGCGGTTGCCATGGACGCCAATGTCAAACTGAAAGTCTCCATGAATGCCCAGGGCGATGGGAGTTGGGCTACCACTGTTTCGGCTGCCGGCATTGATGCGGCCGGGGTCTACTACGGCTATCGCGCCTGGGGACCCAACTGGCCTTTCGATGCCGCCTGGGCTCCCGGCTCCGTTGCGGGCTTTCTGTCGGACGTAGACCCGGCGGGGAATCGGTTCAATCCCAACAAGCTGCTACTCGATCCCTATGCACTCGAGGTGAGCCACGACCCGCAAACCCCCGCGCATCCAGATCCCACGAGCTATCAGTCGGGAGACCCGTTTCGCGCCATTGATACCGGAGCCTTTGCGCCAAAGGGCATTGTTCTCGACCTGCCTCAGCTGGATGTTGGTGCCAGGCCTACGCGAGCCCTGAAGGACGACATCATCTACGAAGTTCACCTGCGGGGACTGACGAAAAACGATCCCGGCATCGCGGCTGACCTGCGGGGCACTTACGCCGGCGCCGCGCTGAAGGCCGGCTACCTCGCTGATTTGGGCGTGACGGCGGTCGAGTTCCAGCCCATCCATGAAACTCAGAACAGCCTCAACGACAGTCCCGAGCTCGCGGCGCTCCATAACTACTGGGGCTACGATTCGTTCAGTTACTTTGCACCCGACCGGCGCTATTCCTCCGATCAGACACCAGGCGGGCCTACTCGCGAATTTGTTGCCATGGTCGCGGCTTTTCATGCCGCGGGGCTCAAAGTCTTCGTCGACGTTGTCTACAATCACTTCGAAGAAGATGACGTCGATGCCACGACGGGCACAGTCGGCCGTATCTTCAGTCTGCGCGGCCTCGACAATCCCAACTACTACGAGACCCTCAGTCCCGCCCAGGTCAATCTGTACCAGAACAACAATGGTGTCGGGCCCAACGTCAATTGCGCCACGTCGCTGGTCCGGAACCTGGTCCTCGACTCACTGAAGTACTGGACCCATGTGATGGGAGCCGACGGGTTCCGATTCGATCTCGCCGCCGTCCTGGGCAATGCGAATTCACAGGGCGGCTTCGTGTTCGATCGTGACGATCCGAACAACATCCTGAATCGTGCCGTGACGGAGTTGCCGGCCCGCCCCGCGGCTGGCGGACCCGGCGTTGATTTGATCGCGGAGCCTTATACTGCCATGGGTTCCGGCGGCCAGCAGCAGGGCAACTTCCCAGTCGGTTGGTCCGAATGGAACGACCGCTTCCGGGATGTGTTCCGTGCCTCGCAGAACAAGCTGGGCTACTCGGCCGTAACCCCGGGGGACCTGGCCAGGCGGTTTGCCGGTTCCGATGACCTGTTCGGATCGCGTGGCCGCGGACCCTGGAACTCCATCAACTACATCGTATCCCACGACGGCTTCACGCTGCGCGATCTGTATTCCAACAATCAGCCCAACAACAATCAGCCTTTTCCGTTCGGACCATCCAGTGGCGGCCGCAGCGCCCAGGACGAGATGGGCTGGGATCAGGGCGGCGATAGCTCTCAGCAGATACAGGCCGCGCGCACGGCACTGGCCATTCTGGTGCTCTCTGCCGGTACTCCCATGCTTACGGGCGGCAGCGAGTTTTACCGGACGCAACACGCTAACAACAATCCCTACAATCTGGACACCGTCGCCAATTGGCTCGATTGGGACGCCGCGGCGCTTCAGACAGCACTGACCGGCTTCACCCGCAACCTCCTGCGATTTCGCCGGGCGCATCCATGCCTGCGGCCGCAGCAATTCTTCACGTCGCAGAACCTGACCTGGTATGACGACAGCGGCGCCGAAGTCACTCAGAGCTACTTCGCGAATCCCGCAAATCATTTTCTGGCCTACCGGATCGAGGGAGCCGCGTTCCAGGATCCTGCCGTGTCCGTCTATGTTGCCTACAACGGTTGGGTCAGCGCGATCAGTGCTGCGATTCCCCCTGCGCGTTCCGGCAGCGCCTGGTTTGTGGTCGCTGACACCAGCGCCAATGCGCAAGCCTGGGGCAACATTCATCCCGCTTCCCAGGAAGTTGCTCTTGGGGGAGGCCGGTATACGGTGAATGCCCGGTCTGTGATTGCGCTCATCGAACGCTGACTGGGATATTCCTCGCGGGTGAGGCACTATCGCGCCTCACAACGGTGTCATCTGAAGAGAGAAAATGGCAGAGGCGGTGGGTGTCGATGCGGCAGTCCGGAAGGGACTTCTGGTGGTGAATGGGCCGGTCACGTTTCTGCTCATTGTCCCGGCGATTACATCTATCTTCGTCGCCCATAGGGGCCCTATTGTCTACACATCAGCCGGCGCCGGCTTTGTGCTGGCCTGGTTGTGGTGGTCACTTGCCGTTCCGCGCTGGCGCCTGTGGGCCTATGAGCGTGTGCCGGTCGCGGATATCCCGCAACTGAAGCGACAGGCCGTTCAAGTCGGTCTGACGTGGCCGGACGGCAGCCTGTTCGGCCGCACCGAGATCAAATCCGCCAGCATGATTGGCCGGCAGCAGGCCTTTGAGCGCGAGGCCGAGCAGACGGCTAGCGATCATTCCCAGCAGCGGTAAAGGTGACGAGCCGTGCGACCAACGTTGCTTAAATTTACGCTGCTGATAGCGTGGGGGACCGGCGCGGTTGTGGCCGCGACTCGACCCATGAGTGAGCTGCAACCAATAGCGACGATCCGCGTTGGAGCAACCGCCGACTGGGTCGCAATCAGCCCAGACGCCGTGTGGGTCGGAAGCACAGGCCCCGACGCCGTCCACAGGATCGATCCGAAGACCAACAAGCGGGTAGCCACAGTGAAACTGCCCGGCGAGCCTTGTGCAGGGCTGACGATGGGCTTTGGTAGTCTCTGGGTTCCACTCTGCAGTCACACCTCGACACTCGCCAGGATCGACCTTCATCGCAACGTTCTGACGGCTGTCTTGAAGACCGGACCCGCAGGTCCCGAAGGGGGCATCGCCGTCAGCCCGGATAGCGTTTGGCTCGTGGTCAACAAGAATGGCTCGCTCGCTCGTATCGACCCTGACACGGGAACCGTCCGGCAAACCATCCAGGTCCCGCCCGGTTCCTACAATCCCTTCTACAGTGATGGCCAGATCTGGGTGACTCACGTTGACGGCGCGGAGGTCACCAGCGTTGACGCAAAGTCCGGTGCCTTGCTCGGCACGGCCAAAACCGGCCCGAACCCACGGTTCTTAACCGCCGGCGCCGGGTCCGTCTGGACCCTCAATCAAGGCGATGGCTCCCTGACGCGCATCGACGTGAGGACGCGGCAGACCACCCAGACAATTGCCCTGGGTACACCGGGTCACGGCGGTGATATCAGTTTCGGCGGCGGAATGATCTGGACGACCGTCGCCAAGGTTCCACTGTCAGCCGTTAAAGTCGCTACCAATGAGCTGCGATGCCAATGGACGGGCCCGGGAGGCGACTCGCTCGGCGTCGGGCACGATGCCATTTGGCTGACGGACTATCACGGGGGAACCCTCTCCAGGTTGAGTTTGGAGAGGGTGTTGGATCTGTGCCGTCAATTACAGTGACATTTTGCCGCCCGTTACCCACGAAATCATCGCGTGAATAGAATTTAGCTGGGTTCCTGGATCAAACCCGCTCTTCGCTTTCTCGGATGCCGGCGTCCATCGGCTGTCCTGGTAGAGATACGACGTGTGGTCGTTCCACAGAACGCCGACGAGCACCTCACCAACAATCCGGCCGCCCACGGCTCCGAGATGGTGGCCACCGGCTGCGTCTGCAGTCTTCGGTAAGCCCGGGCCGCCTGCCGGGCCGGTAGTTTTGATCTCCGATTCCTTCAGTATGTAGTACCAAAGGGGCGCGTTGAAGGCGAATGCACCCTGCAGATCTTTGTTGAGCTCGCCCTCGCTGTCCGTCCAGAGCTCAGCCTCAGTGAGTACCGGCAGCCCCAAGGCTCGCGCCACGTTCTGCCCCGAGGGCAGCTGAAACTGACTGCCTCGCAACAGATTACGAAACGCCAGGGACGGGATGTTGTCAGGCTGATCGCCGCTTTTAGCGACGTTGATGGGGAGCATCGCGAGCGGGTCAACCAGCTGCGTGTCAATGCGATAGCCCGGCTGTGTGTTGAAGTTCGCGTGGTGAGCAAAGTCTACCTGCCACTTGTTGTTGTCGACATCACCCGCCTTTTGGAACACGGACACCGGCATCTTGCCGTCGGCGCTGAAGAACAGGTTCCAATCGATCTCCCAGTTCTGTGGCAGAGGTTGGAATCCATCGAGGCTCGCACCGGCCGTCACGGTGCCGTCGAAGATGGGAACGCGGTTGAAACGGCCTTCGCTGAACGTAGCTGTCGGGCCGCTGCCGCCGATGTGTTGATTCAAGGCATAGCTCGGACGCACCATGGAGTGGCCAAAGCGGAATGCGGCCACGGAGAACTCGACGGGGATGTAGGCTTTGCCGCCCTTGGGCTTGTAGAACGATAATTGCGGCTTCGGATCCGTCGCCGGTTTGTCTCCCAGAACGGCGGTCAATGTTTGCGTGCCGAGAATCTTCGGCAAATAGTCGTTTATCACCAGATACTGGTAGTGCCAGCGCACGATTCGTTGCGCCAACTCAAACTTGGCGTGCGGCTGGTTGTCCAGGTCGGTGCGGTTCTTTCCCAACTGGTCGATGACTTTGTTGTGGAAATTGAGGAACAGGGCTTGCAGTTGGGCGACGATATGATTCTCGTCGTTGCGCGGGTCGCCGATGATCGCGCGACCGTTGATGTTTCGTTGCAATTCTCCCGGGCGTTGCTTCGGCACAATGAATTTGATGGATTGTGCGTCATCGTCGAAGAGGTAGGGCTGGTCGTCGGGGCCGCGTCCATACAGGGAGTCGAGATCCAGGCGGGGTGTGCGGAAGTTCTCCGTTGCGTCCGGATCGTTCAGCTTCTGCAGGGAGCTGTTGGGATCGAATGTCAGATCGTGGTCAATGAATTGGCCGAAATAGGTGTAGCCGGCCGGAATGCTGGGATTTTCGTCGCCGGCTTCCGCTTCGCGGAATTTCGTATCCAGCAGGGGTGGCGGGGTATTGAACGTCGTTGACGGTCCGTCTGCGACCCCGTCGCCGGGAAACTTAGCCTTTGCGGATTCCTGCTGGATCATGATCAGTGAGAGGCGTCCGAGGGCCGCCTTGTCGTAGGTTTCTCCCGGAAGCCAACGGAACATGCGTCCAAAGCGGGTATCTTCGCTGCTCGAACGAGCTACATAGGCCAGGCCCCTGATGGCGCCATGCGGACGGGTGATCTTCTTGAGGTCGGACACGATGTTCTCCCCGGGAGTGTAGTTGGGTATTGCTATTGGGCGAAAGCGCAACGCGGGTGTTGGTTGCGGCCGATACAATCTCACCGCGCCGTGGGTTGCGCGGTTGTCTGAGAGTGGGTGCTAAATTAGGCCTCCATGCTGGTTATAGCTGCTGCGCGCTGAGGTCCACTCACTGTGTTAGGGCAGTGCGGCAGTGTTGTAGGACTTATGTCGCGAATATAACTCCCTATTTTTGTAAAGTTCAATCTTCGCGGAAAAACTAGCTTGGATGTGCCGGCTATGGTTGCGCGCGCGTCAGGTTGTAATAAACAGCCGGTCCGCCCGGTCCTTCGGTTTATTGAGGCTGAGGAACCGCTGATGCGCGCATGGCTGCGAAGGAAGATTCCGTGGACATTGATTTGGGGGCAGATTCGTCAGAATGCACTGGCGCTCATCAGTTTGTGCGTGGCGCTCACCAGCGTGACTTACGGCACCTGGCGCGATGAGCGGACGGAATACAACCGCAATGTTCGTGCGGCCACGTTTCAGATGTTGACGAAGCTCGCGGAGTTCGAACGCACTGTGTTTCTGGCGCAATACGATCGCGACCGCGCCAACGGCAATCCCCGGATCGGCTGGACCGATGTGATTGTCATTCACGACCTGGCGAGTGTTGCGCCTGCGCCGTTGGAATCGAAAGCGGCGCGGCTCCGTGATGTCTGGCGGGAGAATTGGGAGCACCTGGGTGGTGAGGATGAGACCTCTGTCGACCACGTCGAGGCGGCCGTAGAAGATCTACGACAGGCCACCCTGGGTGCTCTGCGCGCCCTCAGGTAATACGGGGCCGAGAGGGGAGGTGTAATTCCAGGATCTCGTCGCCGTTGGACGTCCGTTCCCCGTTCGGCCGCCATCCCAAGGCGCGATAGAAGCCGTGCGCGCGCACGGTCGGATCAGCTGCGGCGGCCAGCCATACTCGGCGTGCTCCTGCTTGGTGCAAGCGTGCGACTACCGACGACAGCAGTTGCTTCCCGATACCGCGACCCTCGAAATCGGGCAACACCGCCAGCACCAGTATCTCGCCACTGTCGAATTCGCCTGAGCAAAAACCAACGACGCAGTCGTCACGCGTACATACGAATCCGACAATGGTTCCACTGCCGAAAGCAGCCGCGGTGGATTCGGGCGTAATCCCAAGTTGCGCCAGGTCCGCTCGCGACAGCGGATTCTGCCGGGTGCGGGCCCGCACCTCGAACAGCGCTTCGATGTCCGACAATCGCGTTTCGCGAAAAACCAACTCAATGGCCGTGGACAGTGCCTCAGCTTTTCGGCCCCTTGACGGGGTAGGGCGTACCATCGCGATGAGTGTAACCCTCCGCTCCCGCGACCATGTCGATATCCGAGTAGACGCAACGGTCTCGGGGATCTGAATTGCCCACTTCGAGCACCTTGGCAGGGCGGTCGGACTTGTTGACCAGGTGATGCCCGTCCGGATCACCCGCCTTGAAGGCCGCACAGTCGCCTGGTCGCAGCAGCTCTTCGCCGGAGTTGGTCACGAGCGTCAGCTCGCCCTCCACGACCCAAACGAACTCATCCTCATGGCTGTGCCAGTGGCGTTGACTCGACCAGCTGCCTGGTGGGATCACCGTCAAATTGACGCCAAAGAAAGTGAGCCCGTGGGAGCGGGCCAGTCGCTGACACTTCTGGCCTTCGCAGGGCTCATTGAACGGGACGGGGTAGCCCGAGGGAGCATCGACGGCGACTGCTGAAAGATCGATCTTCTTCATGCTTGAGGTTTCTTCAGGTTTTGGAGCTTGGCTGTAGCGGTTTTAGCGATCTCCACCTCAGAGGCGGGCGCGGCAGTTGCTACTCGATCATAGGAATACGGTCATGAGATAGTAGTGGTGTCTCCAATTGCAAGCGAGAAGCGGCGGGCCAGGGAGTCGATAGTGAGCAGCATCAGTGCAATCATTCCTCTCTATAACAAAGAGGCGACCGTCGGTCGCACAATCAACTCCATCCTTTCTCAGAATCTGCACGATGTGGAAGTGGTGGTTGTCGACGATGGCTCGACGGACAACAGCGTCGAACAGGTTCTGAAGGTTTCCGATGAGCGCATTCGGCTGATACGGCAGGAGAATGCAGGTCCCGGTGCGGCGCGCAATACCGGTGCGAGTCAGGTCCAATCACCTTTGCTTGCTTTCCTCGACGCGGATGACGAATGGACGGAGCAGTTTCTGGAGCGCGCGGTGTCTGCACTGGACGCCCATCCCGAGTGCGATGCGTTCGTCGCAGCGTATGACACTGGTGCTGAATTCCAGCACGTTCAACGCAACAAACTCCTCGATATCGGTGTGTCTGAGGGACCGTGGCGGTTGGATCCTGAGATGCCCGCCAATCAGATCAAGCGATACGTCGATGCGTGCCATTCGAGCTGTGTTGTTGTACGTCGAGAGGTATTCAACGCGCTCGGCGGATTCTTCGGCCTCGACCACTGCAAGTTCGGGGAAGACAGCTATCTGTGGTTGCAACTGGTACTGACAAAGAGCATCTACTGGTGTCCGCAGCTACTGGTTAAATTCCACGTCGAGGACTCGGCCCTGGGCGCCAAACTGACAGGCCATCATCCGATGCGACCGGCGCTCACTCACCCGGAGCGACTGCGAACCAACTGCGAGGGCCCGGCCGCGCCCGCTCTCGAGCATCTGCTCGCTCACTATCGATTGCTGGAGGCGGACCGACTGGCCAGAGAGGGCGCCCTGCGCGAGATCATTCGGTTGCGCCGGCTGTATCCCGGCGATGAGTCAGGAAAACGCCGCTTCTGGCGCGAGCGACGGTTGGAGCTGCGGGCACTGCTGGCAAAGATAAAGCGACGCGCGGGAGCGGTGGGATAGCAGGCTATTGAAAAGTACGATTCCGTCCCAGGGCTGCTGCACTGCGTGCATTAATATCGCCCTGTCATGCTGCCCAGTGTTCACGACCACAGACTCATCGAGTACCGGGTAAACCTGCGGGACCGGGAGATCACGCTGATCACGCTGCCGGTAGCAGCGCGGTCACAGCCCGAGCCGGAGCCGGTCGCCACGGTATTTGAGGGACTCGAAGGCCATCACTTTGAGCGCGTCTCCTCGGGCGTCATCCTGTCCGATATTTCTGAACTACCGCTCCTGGACTTCCTGAAGGATCACGAGCGTGAATTCTCGGAAGGCCATCGGCTCGTCGGTGCACCGTCTTGGTGGCAAGGCACCGTCGCCGCGGCGGAGGTTCATCTGGGCTCTTGCGGTACGCGCGTGTTTGAAATTAATTCGTCATACGGCTTCTCAGGTTGGATACTGGCATCCAGCGTGCATCGAGGAATGTGAGATTCACGATGGGAAGATGCCGAGTCAACCCTACGTGTCAGGTTGGGTTTCCTTGGCGGAGCGGAGCATGGCAATTGCCGCATACGTGATGATGCCGGTGACAACCCAGCGCATCAGTGTGAGGTGATCGCCGAGTGTCTTTATCAGCGGGAATGCGGCGACCGTGCCGACAACTCCACCGATGGTGAGTCCGACCGCGACGGCAGGGGAGAAGCGCCCGGTTCGCAGGAATCTCAGGCTCGCCACAGGGATCAACACGCCGTCGCTCGCCATCATGATTGGATAGGCGGCGATGGGATGCATACCGAGCATCGAGAGCAGGGCCATCGACGGCGCGTAGTTTCCGATGCCGACACACATGAGCGCACCGAGGACGAAGTTGACCGCTGCCGCCAATGCGAACCGCCAGCCCGTCAATCCCATAGCGGTGCCGGTCGGCGGAATGATGCCGAGGTTGGTCATCGTGAAGAACCCGGCGGCGAGCAGGAGCGCTACGCCCATGAACAACTGAATGACTCGGCGACGCATCCGGCTCACGATTCCGGCGCCGATCCAGGCCCCGAGCCCTGCACAGACGATCATCGTCAAAAGAAGGGCGGGCTCGACCTCAAAGGCCGAAATGAAGAGCACCGCGCTCACGAAAGTCCCGACAGCGTTGCCGACATTCAGGGTACCCGGAATGAGCTCATCCGGCGGATAGCGGCGCAACTTGAACAATGCAGTGATCTGCGCGTAGTTACCGATCCCGAGCGTATCGAGGAAGCTCGTCACACCGCCGATTGCGACATCGCCGGTCGACGGGCGAGTAGGCCAACGGTGCCTGCGAGTTGCGATCACCCAAGCAACGATCACGGCGACCTCGACAGCCGCGAGACACGCGTAGATGATTACTACCGTCGCTGACATACTCTACCCCCAGTCGGTATAGTCGCATGAATTGCTGTGGCAATGGAGGTTGCAGATGGAACCGGATGAACGAGCTGTTCGTGAGGTGCACGCCACCTGGATAGCCGCCGTCAACGCCGGCGATCTTGCCCGATTGCTCCAATTGATGGCGGATGATGTCGTGTTTCTGAATCCGGGCCGCGCGCCCATCGGCCGGGATGAATTCCCTGTCGGCTTCTCGGCTGCTCACCAACATCGCCTACACACAGTGCCGGGACTCGTTGTCAGTGATCCCGCGCGCTGGCGATGAAATCACAGAGAGGGGTTCCTGTGGTGAATCGACATAATCCGGTTGGTTTGTTCATCCTCTTTTTCACTCCCGTATTGGCAAGTTGCGTATCCACGCACAAGGGCGCTGAGGATGCTGAGCGGGTGACTGTATGCCAGGTTTATGCTGAGCCCAAACACTATGATCATAAGTTGCTCAGGATCTCCGGAACGATGTCTCACGGATTTGAAGGCTTCGTTCTTTCCGATGACAAATGCATTGGGGAGGGGATCTGGTTGGAATACGGCGGGAGCATCGGATCGGGGACTGTATTTGCGGGAGAACCTTCGTCCGAGCGGGCTCGCAGCCAGAGTTTGGTGATTGAAGGGGTGCCCACTTCAATGGTCTACGACCACGAGTTCAGGAAATTCGATGGTCTCATTCGACGCAAACGCAATGTCGAGGCACGTGTGTCCATTGAAGGCCGGTTCTTTTCCGGCGAGCTCCTCCAGCTCAACGCTCCGTTCTACGGAGGTTACGGGCACCTCTATATGTTCAGTCTTCTCGTGATCCAAAGGGTCGTCAACTCAGGCTTCGATTAAAACGTTGAGGAGTCGACCTCGTGCTCAACGTGCAATTCGTTCCACCGCTTTTCCGCGTCACGACATTTCGGACAAAATGTGACGAGTTTCTGCCGTGGGTTGTCGGGGCTCACTCGACAACCTCCGAGGACGAACGAACGCGCATTGGGAAACAGGATGGGTTGCGCTTTCAGGAATTCTGGAGAAAACCGCAAGAGCCCGTATCGGATTGAGACGGGTTCACGCAACAGGGGTTCATTGTGAACAGTGCAAGTAGCCGCCACAGCGGCCCTCCTTTTCGATAAGAGCATTCGCCTGTCGCGCTATAATACGATATGGGCCGACTTCGTGACTATGCACGTCGCTGGATGCGATGGCAGAAGGGCCGGCAGAACACCGGCTATGACAAGCTGTTGATTGCCGTCAACCCGTTTTTAGTTCCATTCGACTGTTATCTACTGCGCTTTCCTGAGGGGAGCGAGATTCCACCGCATCGGGATCCCATCAAATCAGGCCGACACTATCGGCTCAATGTAGTCATCAAACGCTCGCCCTCGGGTGGAGAGTTCATCTGCGCCAATCCCATCTTCCAATCCGCCCGGGTCAACGTCTTTCGATCGGACGTGAGCATGCACTCGGTCAGCCGAGTGGTCGGGGGCGCAAGGTACGTGCTCAGCATCGGATGGGTGCTCCCAGCATGACTTTGGGCACTATAGGTAAAATGGGTCGCATGGAATCATGCCCTCACAGACACAGCGGCACAGGGTTCCATGATGACAACGACAGCAATTCAGCAATCCAGTCTCGAACGACTGGAACGATTGATCGACGCACTGGCCCTGGTCATTGCGCGCCGTCAAATGAAGCTCTACTGGCGCTGAGACCGGGTCTCAGCTGCCCGGCTGATTGACCGTTGATTCCGATTCTTTACTCGTTCCGACGGTGCCCCTACGCGATGCGAGCCCGCTTGGCCTTGGATGTCAGCGGGCAAGTGTGCGAGCTACGCGAGGTAACCCTGCGTAACAAACCGCCTGAAATGCTTCGAGCGTCCCCCAAGGCAACGGTCCCCGTCCTGTTGCTTCCAGACGGTGAGGTCATCGACGAGAGTCTCGATATCATGTTGTGGGCTTTGAATCGCAACGATCCCGAGCGCTGGCTGACACCCGAATCCGATTCGCTCCGGGGGATGCGGGGACTGATCGGTCGGTTCGATTCGCATTTCAAACAGCAACTGGATCACTACAAGTATCCGAGTCGGTTTGCGGGAGCGGACCCGTTGGTCAGTCGCACCGCAGCCGGTCAGGACCTCGCGTTGCTCGAGGAGATCCTCGCGCGGAAAGCGTATCTGGCAGGCGAGCACGTGTCGCTTGCCGACATGGCTATTGTGCCCTTTGTACGGCAGTTTTCGCGCGTGGATTCAGATTGGTTCGCGAGCCAGCCCTGGAGAGAATTGCAGCGCTGGCTGAGGACATTGGTGGAGTCCGCACGCTTTCAGCGCATCATGCAGCCAGTGCCTGTGTGGGCGTCGGGCACCCAATAATCCGCAGGTGCCTCGACCAGTTCAGTGGGGTCGGGTGAATAACGAGATGTTAACGTCGGTGCGCACCTGGAAACCTAGTTGGGTGTAGAGGGCAATCGCCGTGTGATTGGACTTCCACGCGTGCAAGAAGGCGCGATCACCGCGAGCGGTGATATCCGTAACAACGACCGTGGACAAACGCCGGGCGAACCCACGACCTCGGAAATCAGGGTGAGTGCAGACTCCACTCAGCTCTGTGTAGCCGGGAATCCGCATTCTCTCTCCCGCCATGGCAGCGAGTCGGCCGTCTACGCGTATCCCGACGAAGCGACCCATGCGATTCGTTCGTTCCAGGAAGGGTCCCGGCTCGGTGAGCTTCGCCAATGCCAACATTTCAGGTGCATCGGCATCCGTCAGGGGCGTGATATCAGCTCTCGAGACAGCGCTCGGCAAGCGGGTGGCGAGCATCTGAACACCGAGCGCCGATTTGACTTCCACCAGATCGGGCGGAGTCGAGATCTCAGGGACCTGTGCCACAAAGACCTGCTCGCCAGGTTGCACCAATGCTGACAACTCGGCTAACGCCGCCAGACTGTCGTCCCGAGCGGAGGCGAAGAGATTGACGTCTCGCAGAAATCGCCGCGCCAGTGCGGTTCCTTCCGAAAGCGGAGCATGATACGTCGTCAAGCTATCCCAAACGACTCGATCAAGCGCGTGCACGAGTTTTCTCGCCTGTACGCAAGCGATCCGCGCGCACGCTAAGGGATACGTCCAGCAATGAATCTTCCAGCGCTGCGAGAGCAGGTAGCAGCGACTCTCCGCGACCCTTGCACGCATCCGCGACCGCCGCTTCGATGCGTGGCCAGACCGTGCGCTTGGAGGAAGCGACGAGCTTCTCGCCAGCAGCGGTCAGTACAATTGTTCGCACACGCCTATCACCCGATGCGGTCGTAGACTTCACCAAGCCATCCGACTGCAATTTATCGAGCATCCGCGTAACACCGGGCTGACTCATTCCCACCGCCTCGGCGATTTCTCCCACACTCAGCTGTCCGAGCCGATCCAGCCCCGCCAGAATGGGGAAATGGGACGCCGGCAGTCCGATACCTGTTTCTTCGAGCAGCACCTGCGTCTGAGCCTGCAGGCGCTCACCCAGGCGCTTCAGCCGGGTACCCAGTGCCAGATGCCCCAATTCCTTGACGATGTCCTCTTTCATATATCACGTTATATAACTGGTTATAGAAAAAAGCAAGGCGCCGCGGTTATTCATAGAGGCCATGTTGCGGCGCGCTCTGTAAGTGTGACCGCTTTCGCAAATAGTCACATCGGCCACAGTCATCGCCGTCGATTCGCGCCGGTTTCCTGATAAATGTGAAATCAGACCGGCGAACGGCGTGTTCACAGCGTTCAATCACGTCTTACGGCCACACCGCGATGAAAAAATGTCCCGCCTGAGGAGCTTTGTCATTCGACATCGTCGGAGCATTCAGGACCTGTCCATCCTCCTGGCTATCCTCCTCGTTGGGCTGTTCATTGCCTTCGAAGTGGATATTTTCGCGAACGAAAACACGCTGACCATTCACCAGGAAACCGTGGAGCTGGACGAGGTCCTGCTTCTGGGCGGCATCCTTGCGGTAGGTTTGCTCGTATTTGCCATTCGGCGCAATCGCGAGCAGAAGAAGGAAACATCGCGGCGTCTGGCAGCGGAGGAACAGATCCGCGAGCTGGCGTTTCAGGACGGACTCACGGGGCTGCCGAATCGACGGCAGTTCGACATTGCCTTGGCAACCGCTCTCGCTTCGCCCCCTCGGGCCGGCGCATCTCACGCCGTACTACTCATGGATCTCAACGGATTCAAGCGAGTCAACGATATTCATGGCCACAGCACTGGCGACGAGCTGCTCGTTGTTGTTGCGAAGCGGTTGCTTGGCGCGATGCGCAACGGTGATCTCGTGGCTCGTTTCGGTGGTGACGAGTTCGCCATCCTGGCGTGCCACGTGGCCGGTTCAGAAGCTGCAACCAGTGTTGCGTTGCGAGTCATCGAGGCATTGAACGCACCCATCCCAACGGGTTCTACAACTCATCGAATTGGCGTCGGGATCGGAATCGCACTGGCCCCGGATGACGGAGTCGCAGCGACTGAAGTTTTACGCAAAGCGGATGTGGCGTTGTACCGCGCAAAGGCGGAACGGCGTTCAGCGCTGCGATTCTTCGAGCCACAGATGGACCAACAGGTACGTGAGCGTGAACGCCTGGAACGAGAGTTGCGGACGGCGCTCTCCGACAACTCCCTGACCGTTGTATTTCAGCCCACCGTGGACCTCGATAGCCGTGGCGTAGTTGGATTCGAGGCTGCTCCCCGATGGATTCACCCGACACTCGGGGCGATCCCGCCGGCGCGCTTTATTCCGATTGCGGAGGAGACCGGGCTCATCCATGAGCTGGCAGCGCGAGTGTTACGCGAAGGTTGCCGAGCAGCGGCCGGGTGGCCAGATTACGCAACCCTTGCTGTCGACCTGTATCCGTTGCAGTTGCGCGATCCGCAGTTTGGCGAGCGAGTGCTGGGGATTCTGGCCGAATCCGGCCTGCCGCCCCACCGCCTGGAAATCGAGCTGACCGAGAGTGCATTGGTGCAGGACATGGAGTGTGCCCGGGACACTCTCGGCAAACTGCGCTCCGCGGGGGTCAAAATCGTGCTCGATAACTTTGGCACCGGATACTCCAGCCTGTATCACCTGCGCAATTTCAAGCTCGACAAGATCAAGATCGATCGCAGTTTCATTGCGAGCATGGCCTCGGAAGAGCAGAGCGCAGCGATTGTCGGGGCGCTGGTCGGCCTGGGCTCAGGGCTGGGAGTGACCGTCGCCGCCGAAGGCATCGATGAAACGCAACAGCGGGCTTCCTTGTTACATTCGGGTTGTGCTCAGGGCCAGGGGCAGCTGTTTGGCGAGCCGGTCCCTGCCGATATGACAGCGAGCCTCTTTAAGGGCGTCGCTCGAGCCACGGCGTCCTAACTCACCGTCCCCACGCACGTTCCAAAGCCAATCGATCGAATGCCCTCCGCCCGAGCCTGCCCACTCAAAATAACCTGATCGCCGCTCTCCAAAAATGCGCGCGTCTCCCCATTCGGGAGCTGAATGGGAGCGCGGCCCGAGCGCGTAATCTCCATGAGACTTCCGTAGCTCGACGGATGGGGACCTGATATGGTCCCGGTTCCCAGCAAGTCGCCCGAACGAAGGTTGCATCCGCCGCAGCAATGGTGAGTCACCATCTGCGCGGCCGTCCAATAAAGATCGCTCGCCGACCCTGCGCTCAAAAGATGCGGCTCCAAATCCGCAGCTCGCATCGCTCGGGTACTGAGCCGCACCTCCAAACCGATACTGAACGCTCCCTGCGCCTGGTCTGTCTCATCCCAAAGGTAGCTCAGCGGCGCCGGATCGCCGGGCGGCCTGGCCGTTTGTGCTATTTGGAAAGGAGCGAGAGCCTCAGCAGTGATGATCCAGGGGGACACCGTAGTCAGGAAGTTCTTCGCCAGAAAGGGCCCCAGCGGTTGATACTCCCAAGCCTGGATATCGCGTGCAGACCAATCGTTCAACAAACACAGGCCTGCAATGCGCTCGGCCGCGTCAGCGATCGGCACCGCAGTACCCAGTGCATTCTCGCCCGCGATCCACACTCCCAACTCCAATTCGTAATCGAGTCGACGCGATGGTCCGAAGTCGGGAGTGTCGGCTTCGGGACTCTTGCGCTGACCATTCGGCCGCTGCACCGCAGCGCCGGACACCACGACGGACGAAGCTCGGCCGTGGTACGCGATTGGCACATGTTTATAGTTCGGCAACAAGGGATTGTCAGGACGCAATTGCTTGCCGATATTGAGCGCATGATGGATGCCCGCATAGAAGTCGGTGTAGTCACCGACACGCATGGGCAAATGCAGCTCGCATTGATCCGCGGCATGCAGGTGTTGCCTTACCGCGAGCGCCATTTCCCTACGGGACAACAGTTCAAACAGACGATGTCGCAGCTGCAGGCGTTTTCCAGAAGTCACGCTGAAAAGCTCGTTGAGAGCATCCGAGCTTAGAACCGGGGTCGGCAGGTGCTCAATGAGTCCGGCCTGCTGCGCAGACCGAAGGTCCAGGATCGAGTTACCAATCGCCACCCCGATTCTGGCCGTCCCACCGGAGACACTGAAAACGCCGAGCGGCAGGTTCTGAATCGGAAAATCCCGGTGCCCATCCGCCCCATCGACCCAACTCGACGCCGACGGGTCATGCGTATGATCCATCTTGCTCAACCCTGTGGCTCCTGGTGCAACCAGGCCGCATGCTGCGGTGCTCGTTTGGTCCGGCTCCATTCCTCGAGCATCAGGGGCGCCACCCGCCGGATCTCGGCGTACTGCTGCGCACTCCCGATGTCGCAAGCCAACTCAATGCGGTGCCCGTTGGGGTCGAAAAAGTAAATGGATTTGAAGACGCCGTGGTAGGTTGGACCCACAACATCGATCCCCTGCGCCGCAATGTGCGCCTTGGCCGCGAGGAGGGCGTCCAGGTCGGCCACTCGAAACGCCAGGTGTTGCACCCACGCCGGCGTGTTCGCGTCGCGCCCCATCTGCGGTTGATTAGGCAATTCGAAAAACGCCAGCACGTTTCCTCCACCACAATCCAGGAACACATGCATGTACGGATCGAGCTCGCCGGTCGATGGCACCGTATCTTCGGCGAATGCCGCAATGTATTCCATGCCGAGCACCCGTTCGTACCACTCAACTGTCTGCTGCGCGTCGCGGCAGCGATACGCGACGTGATGAATGCGATCGAGCCTCGGAGGACTGCTCATGACTGTCCTTTCCCCTGCTGGAGGACTCCGCGCTGCAACTGGTCGCGCTCGATTGATTTAAACAGGGCCGAGAAATTGCCTTCCCCAAATCCCTCATCGCGTTTGCGTTGAATGAATTCAAAAAACACCGGCCCCACCGCGGGCTTGGAGAAGATCTGCAGCAGCAAGCGCGGATCGCCATGCTGCGTCGACCCATCCAGAAGGATTCCTCGCTTGCGCAACTCCGGCACCGGCTCTGCGTGTCCCGGCAGTCGCTCTTCCAGCATCTCGTAGTAGGTGTCCGGAGGAGGGGTCATGAATTGAGTTCCCAGCGATTGGAGCTGGTCCCAACTCGAGATCAGGTCATCGCACAGAAACGCGACGTGTTGAATCCCTTCGCCATTGTAGGCACGCAGAAATTCCTCGATCTGTCCGCCGCCGGCTTTGCCCTCTTCATTGAGCGGGATACGGATCTTGCCATCCGGCGCGGTCATCGCTTTGCTCGTGAGACCGGTGTACTCGCCCTTGATGTCGAAGTAGCGTATCTCCCGGAAGCCATAGATGCGCTCATAGTAGTTGGCCCAATAGGCCATCCTGCCGTGGTAGACGTTGTGGGTCAGGTGATCGATGAGTTTTAATCCTGCGCCTGCAGGCATGCGCTCGACGCCGGGTAGATACTCGAAGTCAACGTCGTAAATGGATAGCGCCGCGGGGTTCTCGAGGCTCGCGTAACGATCGATGAAATAGATGAGCGCTCCACCGATGCCGCGCACCGCCGCGAGCTTCAACTCCATGGGGGCAGCAGCAATTTCAACAGGCTCCGCACCCCGAGCAACCGCAGCCGCATGGGCGCTCCGGGCATTTTTTACGCGGAACCCCATTCCGCACACAGAGGGCCCATGCTCGGCCGCGAAGTAGGCGGCTGCCGATCTGGGCTCATAGTTGATCACGAAGTTGATCTCGCCCTGCCGCCACAGATCGACGTCCTTGGAGCGATGCCGGGCCACCAGGGCGAATCCCATCGCTACAAAGATGGCCTCCAAGGGCCCTTTTTGAGGTGCACAAAACTCAATGAACTCAAAACCATCGAGACCGAGCGGGTTCGCCAGGCCGGTTCCGATATCAACGGCCGCACTCGAAACAGTCATGGAAGTCTCCTTGGCAGACGGGCATTTTTTCACTCCGGCAGCGCACGAGGTGCGCGACTTGGTACCGCCATCGCTCAATCTACACAGCAATCTTGCACGTTCTCTCCAATTAGTGCAGGTTTAGTGCATATGAACCGAATTGACCGCAAGATACTGGCACTGCTTCAGACAGATGCCTCGATTTCACACGCTGACCTGGGTGCGCGCGTTAATCTTTCCCCGTCGCAATGTTCACGCCGCATCGCACGGCTGCAGGAGCTCGGGATCATCCGGGGCACCGTTGCGTTGCTCGACGAGGCCGAGCTCGGATTACAGCTCGAGGCCTATGTAACAGTAACTTTGTCGTCGTATGCGCGATCCGAAGTGCAGGCATTCCACTCGCGCGTCGTCGAGCTTCCGCAGGTCATCGAGTGTTGTTCATTGACCGGAGATAGCGACTATCTCCTGCGCGTTCTCACGAAGGATCGCGCTGCATTTTCCAAATTCCTGAACGAGGATCTGCTCGGGCACGGCGACGTGGCCCGAGTTCGCTCGAGTATCGTCCTGGACCGCATCAAGCGAACGACGGCGCTGCCGCTACCCGACAGTCACACCTGACGGCCCTCTTCGATTGATTCTTTTTGCGAATCAATCGCCGCTCCAGATCAAAATGGACGCAATCAATCCCCCGCTGCAACATCCCCTTGCGCATCGTTGTTTCACTGACGTTGCAAGGGGGAATTCACTTGGTAAAGAAGGGTGTGCTCGAGCGCCTGCGTGCCGCAGAGCCCGTCTTATCCTTGGGGCTCCGCAACGCCCGCACGAGTGAAATCGTCCGCCTGGCCCATGGCGCCGGGTTCGGAGTGATCTGGGTTGATCTCGAGCACTCCAGTATTCCCGAGGATGATGCGGCCCAAATGGCGGCGACGGCGCTGGACCTCGGCATGGAAGGTTGGGTCCGAACGCCGGAGCGCGAATACAGCGTAGTCGGGCGACTTCTGGATGCCGGAGTCACCGGAATCATCGCACCGCGTATTGAGACTGCGGACGAAGGCCGACAGCTTGTCGCCGCAGCTCGCTTTCCCCCGCGGGGACAGCGCTCGCAGATTGCGCTGCTGCCGCAGGCGGGATATCGGCGCATGCCGACCGCTGAGTTGATGACGGTGGCGGAGCGCGCAACCTCAGTTCACGCGCTTCTCGAATCAGCGAAAGGCATTCGTTCGGCCGAGGCTATCGCGGCCGTTGATGGCGTCGACATGTTGCACGTGGGGGTAAATGACCTCTCAGTGGACTTGGGGCATGTGGGCACTCCGGGCCATCCAGAAGTGATCGACGCCTGCCTTCAGGTAATCGCCGCATGCAAGCGCCAGGGCAAGCTCTGCGCTGTCGGCGGCCTTGCCGACGTGAAGCAAATCCAACAGCTGATAGCTGCGGGCGCTGCACCCCTGGTGTTCGCGGCCATCGACACTGACCTACTGTCCGCCGGACTCGCCACCCGAGCCCAACAGTGGCAGACGCATCTGCGACCCGACGAGAAACTCGAGCCATGAATGATGAGATCCTGACATCGCTCCCGATGCTGCCGCTCGAAAAGGTGGAGCGACCCCGATTCCGGATGCCACCGGGCGCCTGCGATGCACATATGCATGTGTTTGGCCCCGAGAATAGATATCCGCACGTGTCGAAGCCGCATTACACGCTGCCCGACGGAAAACTGGAGCATTATCTCGAGTTGATGCCGGTGTTGGGGCTGCAGAGATTCGTCATCGTGCAGCCCAGCTTCTACGGCACTGACAACTCCTGCCTGCTCGATGCACTGAACAAAGCGGGCCGGCGAGCTCGCGGTGTCGTGATGTTCGAGTCCGACGTGAGTGACTCCGAGCTCGACCGGTTTCATGAAAGCGGCGTTCGCGCAGTTCGGCTCGATCTGTTCAAGCGGGCTCGCGAGCCGTTGCCGGCTATCCAGAATTACGTCCGGCAGACGGCTGCCCGCGTTGCACGACTGGGTTGGCATTTGCAGTTCTACGTCCCTGGCTACGTGGTTCGCGAGCTGATTCCGTTTCTTGCGACCCTGGAAGTCGACTTCGTGATCGATCACATGGGGTACATGCTGGAAGAGGACGGCTTGAAACCTTCCGATTTCGCCGCTCTGTTGGAACTGACCCGAAGCGGCCGCTGCTGGCTCAAACTGAGCGGCCCGTACAGGATCGCCAAAGAAAAGGGTTACGGAGCCGTCGAGCACATCGCCCGGCAGATTGTCGAGGCCGCACCGGGGCGGGCGATCTGGGGATCGGACTGGCCACACATTCCCAACTCCCAGCGTGATACGGGGGAATTGGTGAATCTGCTGGCCATCTGGTCACCCGATGAAAACACACGCCGGCGAATCCTGGTCGATAACCCAGCGCAGTTGTTTGATTTCGAAAAGCGGTAGGGCGGCTCGCGCCGAAATCTTTGTCGAGGGGGCAATGATGACGACGTCCGGAATATGCAGAAGAGTGACGGTATGTTTGACAATAGCGACTTGCAGTCTGAGCACCATCCAGGTTGGCACGGCCGCTGATTCGAGCGATCCCGCCTCAGAGTCCACGGACGCCATCGCCGCCCGGTTGGAAGAGGTGGTCGTCACGGCACGGAAACGCTCGGAGGCGGCGCAAAACATCCCGGAATCCATTGTCGCGCTGGGCTCGCAGGAGCTTGCCGATGCTCACTTCACCAAAATGGATGATCTGGGCAATACGGTCTCGAACCTGAACATTGTGACGCGAGGTGATAACACTCCGGATGTCGTACTGCGCGGTGTCGGTTCGTTCGGAGTGGTGCAGGGAGTCGGTTTCTACGCGAATGATGTGCAGCTCTTCGACGGACAAACGGTCCGGCCTGAAGATCTCGAGCGCGTTGAGGTGCTCAAAGGGCCTCAGGGAACTCTGTACGGGGGCAGCAACATTGGTGGCGCAATCAAGTATGTGACGAAATTGCCCACCGATCAGTTGGAAGCGCAAGCCTCCGTCGAGGCTGGAAACTACCATACGCAGACATACTCCGGGCTCATTTCAGGACCGTTGATTCCCGGTGTTCTGGACGGTCGGCTGAGTGTCTACGATAACCACACGGGGGGTTATATCTACAATACGACGCTCGAGCGCTTCGCCAACGCGGGTACTGACGGGGGCGCCCGGATGACTTTGGTCGGCAAATCGGACGCTACGACCGTAACGCTGTTTCTGAACGCGAATCGGACTCGATCGGGCATCGGGGCGAATCTCTACTACACGCCCGGAATACCCGAAGATCCTGCCTCAACCACTGATTTCTCGCTCAACGTCCGTGGTGGCACTCCGCCGAAGTACACACGTGATCTCTACTCCGCTGTGTTGAACATTGCGCATGACCTGAGCGACAACCTGACCCTCACCTCGATCTCCTCCGGATTTCATTCCAATACGACCGTCGTCACGGATGTGGACAAGGGACCTTTCCCCATTTTGGCGGGCGTCCAGTATTTCCACCGGCAGGTCTGGAGTGAGGAATTGCGCCTGGGCACCAATGCCGCGCAACAGGTGGGTCCCGGGTCCCTCCAATGGCTCGTGGGGGCATTTTTGCAGGGAAATAACCCTGACGTGCTCTGGCACACCATTACATTTGTCGGCGCAGACTTCACCGATCCGACACAGGCCGCTGACCCTGCGAACTTCGCGACGTCGACCACCGATACGGTGCAACGTCATCAGGACTACGCACTATTTGGCAATGCGACGTATGACGTCGGGCGGCTGAGTTTTCAGGCGGGCCTGCGTGCCGACTATAACTCGAGCTCCATATCGGATCCGCTTTGGGACTTGCGCGGCACACAGCACAACCTGCTCGTGATGCCGATGGCCTCCATCTCATACCGCGTCATGCCCGAGGCCATGGCCTATGCGACCGTTTCGCGAGGCTTCGAGCCTGGTGATTTCGTCGAGGGATTTGACGCCGGCGGCACCCCGATTCTCAATCCTTACCACCCGGAGACAACCTGGAACTACGAGGTGGGCTGGAAATCCACCTGGTTGGAACGGATTCGCTTCAACGCGGCCGCCTTCTATACGCGATATCTGAACAGGCTCTATCAGACCAACGCACTGGAGGCGGGGACGATTGTGGGAGTCACGGAAAATATCGGCTCCTCACACAACTACGGTGCCGAGTTCGACCTGTCCGCACGCCTGACCCCCGGGCTGTATCTCAACGCCAGTTTCGGATTCACAAAGGCGGTTTGGGGCAACGTACCCTACCTCGACACCGACCTGGGCTTCGCCGCGGGAGTTCCCGGCGTGCCCACCAGTCTCGACGGCAAGGATGTGAACTTCACACCGGCCTACCAGGGCTCTATCTCGCTCGACTGGTCTCATCATCTGGTGGGCGATTGGACCGTGGGAGCGCGGCCCAGCATCTCCTTCTTTGGCAGGGAATATTGGGATCTCACCAACCACTATGACCAGCCGGCCTATCATCTGGCGAACTTCGGCGTCCGCCTGGAAGACCCGCACTGGCGGATCTCCGCCGACGTCTCTAACGCATTCGACAAACTCTACAACACGGTCTATATCAGCGCCGCGGAGCTCGGAGCCCCGTTCAATCAGGCAAGCATTGGTCGCCCACGCCTATGGTCGGGCACCGTTTCTTACCGCTGGTGAGGCCGCAGGACAGTGCAATGAACATCGCGCGCAGCATTGGCTGGATGGCAGCAGTGATCATCGTCGCAACGTTGTCGACAGCGATCGCAACTGAGAGATCGGAGTATGTGATTTCCGCAAAAATCCCAGGACCTGGCGGCGCCTGGGATTATGCGGTGGTAGACAACTTCGATTCTCGTCTCTACGTAGCTCAGGGCGGCGTGACGGCGCTCGATCTAAAGTCCCGAGTCCTCACATCTGCCTTGGTCCCAGGTGGTATGACGCACGGTCTGGCTCCCCTGGGAGACGGGTCTGTTGCCGTTGCTGATGCCGCAACAAGAACGATCACCGTGTTTAACGGAGCAACCGGCAAGGTTGCAGCCACCATCAAGACCGCTGGCGCGAATCCCGTTGGTGGTGTTCATGCATTGGATGCGCTGGTGCTGGAGCCCAAGACGGGCTTGCTTGCCGCGGTCAATGGCGAAGCCGGGCTGGTCGTGCTCGCTGATATCAAAAGTCAGTCCGTGGTCGGGACCATCCGCATCGGAGGCAAGCCTGAGTTCGCGGCAGCCGACGGCGGTGGTCGCATATACATCAATGTTGAACAGGATAAATCCTCGGAGATAGTGGCACTCGACGTACCTACCCGCAAAGTGGTCGGACATATTGCGCTGCGAGGGTGCGATGGGCCGACCGGCTTGGCATACGACCGGGAGACCTCTGTGTTGATGTCAGTTTGCGAGAACGGATTCGCCAAATTTGTGCAGGCTCTGAGCGGAGCCGAGATCGCGAGTCTGCCGGTAGGCAAGGGAGCAGATGCTCTCTTATTCGACTCCCGCCGTCGTCGCGCCTTCGTACCGAGTGCGGATGCAGGAACCCTGACTGTCATCGCGGTGCCCGTCTCAGGCAAGATAGCGATCGTCCAGACTTTGAAGACTCAAAAGGGAACACGCCTGGGAGCGGTGGATTCCGCAACCGGTACGGTCTATCTGCCCGCTGCGAAGTTCGGGCCGCCCGTCCCGCCCATTCCATATCCGAGCGTTGTCCCAGGCACGTTCGTCATCCTGGTAGCGACGCCGGCGAGGTAGTGCCTGTTATGGAGATCGCGACCTCCCGCCTGAATTCGGTCAGATCCCTTTCGACAATCGTGTGGATCTGTTTCCCGATCGCCCTGTTTGACGGCTACGACACTTTGGTGATGTCGTTTCTGGCGCCGGTGATATCGAAGGAGTTGGGTCTCGCGCCGGGGATGTTTCGTGGCGTATTCACGGCCACCTATGCAGGTGCGGCTTGCGGAGCGGTCATTTTGGGACCCGTGGCCGATCGATTCGGGCGCAAATCGGTGTTGCTGTTGGCCCTTGCGCTGGCTGGTGCTTTTACGGCAGCGACTGCCTGGATGCATTCTCTGCAAAGCCTGATGTGGTGCCGCGCGATTGCTGGAGTGGGCCTCGGAGGCGCAATTCCGATCATTTCTGCGCTGGCGGCCAGTGAGGTGCCACTCGAACAAAGGCGTGTTGCGGTCACCCGCGTCTTTATAGGTTATCCGGTAGGCGCGATTGTCGGGGGATTGCTCACAGCGTGGCTGATGGGAAGCGTCGGATGGCGCAACCTCATGCTCGGAACGGGCGGCTTGACCCTGGCATTGCTGGCCCTCACCGCAGGGTATTTGAAGGAGCGCAACTCACAGCCATCGCTATCGGTCGCTGATGGGAAACCGCTGCGGGGGCTGTTTGGTCACGACGTGACGTATGTCACTATCACTTTAGGCGCCGCCGCATTTCTCATTCTCGGCGTCAGTTACTTTCTGGTGAGTTGGATTCCGACCGTTCTGACGCTCGAGGGACTGAGTGTCCCGGCTGCGAGTGGAATAGCCGTGTTGCTCAATGTCGGCGGCCTGATCGGTGCGTGGGGCTTGTCCAAAGTGGGGCGTCGGACACCGGCCCGACCGATAGGAGCGTCCCTCTGTCTCGGTGCGTTGCTGATCGCGGTGTTCGGATTCTCTCTGCACGGCACTGCGTACATCGTGGCCGTCATCGTGTTCTGCATCGGATTCCTGGTCATCGGTGCACAGACCAACATTCCAGCCCTGGCGGCGTGGATCTATCCCTTGCGCTCGAGCGCCTCCGGTGTTGGGCTGGCAATGGCTTGCGGGAGAATCGGGTCCATCGCAGGGCCTTTCATCGGCGGCTATTTGCTCGCCAGCCATATGCGCTGGGAGGCATTGTTTCAGGTGGCAGCCGTTCCAACGCTGCTGGCGGGCCTGGCCCTCCTCAGCCTGTCCGTCTCGGATAAGTGATGTCCGTAAAACCGGGGACGAAGATCGCAGCGGGATCGATTGGATCGGCCTGCATTTGATCGAGGATGTAGTGGGCCACCGCGTTCGAGAGCTGCTGAGCCGGATCCTCCATCACGAATCGAAGTCGTGTGATGAGAGCGCGACGGTCATCAAGAGAGCGCAGGGCAGGGAGCTCACCCAAGGCATCGGTGTGGTCGTCGAGCGTTGGAGCAATGTGGACCGCCGGTTCAAATGCAGGATAACCAGCAAACATTTCCCGGCCAACCTCGACAGAGACGCGTGTGCTGAACCAGATCTGCCGATACCGGGATTCCAGCGCTGTCCGTTCACTTTCCGTCCGCAGCGCGTCCAACGCGAGCGCTGGCGCGTGCGGGGCGATATAAACTCGTTCTGCAGGCAGCTTCTGGTGTGATGCCCGCCAGAGAAGATGACACATGTTGTTGGTTTGCCAGGTCACCCCGGCAGTCGTGCGTCCAGCGCGGCCGCTGATGACCACCATCATTCGCTCCCAATCGAAGTTCTGAGCGCGCAGCCAACGCATGATTCGGTAACCGATATCCAGAAATACCAGGCCGAAAGTCCCCACCATCATGTCGTCTATCGGAACCGGCACTTCCGCGGAGTTCACCGGATCGAGGTAATGCGTGCGTAGACGTTGGAATGTGAAGTCCGCCGGCTTCCCGAGGCACTGCTCGAGGAATCGCGAGGTGACATCGCAGCTATAACTCACCAGGTCGCAGATTTTGCTCTCGAGACCCTTCCAGGCCTCCACCGCGGCCGTGTCGCGCCAGTAAGCAACGTTATTGATGGCACGAACCGCGGCGATCTGTGCTATCAGACTTCGTGCCAACGGTTCCCACTGCGGGTCGCCCAACTCGCGTAACCGGATCAAATACGGCACGGCGACGCCCAGGTGGGAAATACTGGTCAGTTCGATGAACCCGCGCGTACCGATGCGGAAGCTTTCGGTAATCGGCGGCCGGTCCTTTCCTGGAAACACAACAACGTCGGTACCGGTCGCCACGAGCAGAGGGTCGTCTGAGGCCAGCCGCGCCCGCAATCCGTTCAGCCGCTCGCCAATGCTTCCTTCATCCGGCGTAAAAAGCGAATACAGCTTGCGAAACTCTGGATTCGGAGCGTAGCTCATGGGTTCGCCTTTTCCCGTCAAACGTGCACCCGATAGACGAGGGTATCCTGACGGAAGCGGACACCGGCCGTCAGACTATTGGCGACGACCAGAAATCGCTGGCCGTCGCGGGTGAATGCGGCAGCGTCGGTGCCACCGAACGTCGGAAATTCATCGATGACACGGAAGGCTCCGGCATGCCAGCGATAGATCTGCGACAACAAGTCCGTTTTGGGGGCCGCGGGTGTGCCCTCGATGAAACAAACTCGAACCAGATACAACTCGCCCGCCGCCTCGAACAACTCGAACGCACGCCCGCCGGGGCCTCCCAGACTTTGGCACGGGACGAACTGCCCCTCATCCCAACGATACAACGTCGACTCGCCGCTGATGTTCGCAAACGCCAGCCACCAGGTGTTGTCGGCCGCGAAGACGCGAAATGCCCGGCCCCCTTGAGCCGAGAAACTCTGTAGCGGCGAGAATGCTCGACCGTCCCAACGATAGAGCAGGGAGGGGCTGGTGTGGTCTGCGTAAGCGAGGTAATGCACCCCATCGATTTCAAAATAGGCGAATCCATAGCCCCAGCGGCCCTGCAAAACCTGAAACTCCCTGAAGGAAGCTCCATCCCACTCGAGGATCCGCGACTCGCGCGGATGACGCGCCTCAACGCCAGGCAGGGTCACGCCCTGGGCCAGCCCGAGGAAACTACGGCCGGAGAATGAGAATGCGTAACATTGCTTTGCCGCAAAGGTCTCAATCCCCTGATGGGGAGCCCAACCGCCCTGTTGGAGTCGAAACACGGTCGACACCGCATTCAGATCATACGGTCCCGATCCTGTCCGAATGCTGGCGGTTGCCAGATACCGCTCTCCCGCGATGCTGAAGAAAGCCACGTCTTCCCCGCCAGGTACCCTCAGTCGCTCAGCTTCCTCGAATCGTCCCTCGGTCCAACGATAGATCAGCGCGTCGATGTCACTATTCCCGCCATTCATGTAAGCGGGCGTGCCCGCCAGATCTTCGGCCAGTTGCGGCACTCCCAGATACAGCGTGCCGTCGATCTCGAACAGGGCGGCCCGCCGGGCTCCGGAAGTGGGCAGGGTTTGATGCAGCTTCAGCAATTGCGACTCACTCATACCGCCATCTTGCGCCGAGCGACCGATGGGGCCAATTTCATTCAGGGCAGCCATTGATTGTTTTTATAAATCGATATCGTGTGAGTCAACTGGCCAAGAACTATGCTTTGATTTAAATTATAAATGGGAGAGGGTAGAAGATCCGCCAGGAGGACGCTGTCGATGGATCTGCGTCAGCTGCGCTATTTCCTCGTTCTCGCCGATGAGCTGCATTTCCGGCGCGCAGCCGAGCGCCTGAACATCACTCAGGCGCCCCTGAGCCTGGCGATCCAGGCGCTAGAGCGGGAGCTGGGTGCGCCTCTGTTCAACAGAACCAATCGGCGTGTGGAGCTGACTGAAGGCGGAGCCGCACTGCGCATCGAGGCGAGGGCCATCCTCGATCGTGTGCAGCGTAGCCGCGAGACCATCCGCGATCTGGCGGACGGGATCACCGGTTCAATCCGGCTCGGTGTGACGCCGGCCTGTGTCCTGATGCCGTTCTTCGGAAACCTGGTCTCAGCGTTCCGCAGCGCCCGGCCGAAAGTTCGCGTGACCCTGCACGAGTTGTCATCGAGAGATCAGCTCATTGCGCTGCAGGCACGCGAGCTCGATGCTGCCATCCTGCGCAATCCGCCGCGGCGCTTCGCTACGGACATTTCCCTGACTCGATTGACCACCGACCCGCTGGTGATTGCCATGCACGGCGTTCATCCGCTCAAGGATCATCCCCACTTGGCGATCGCCGATCTGCGAGATGAATCCTTTGTGAACTATCCGCGGCAGTCAGGTGTTGGGATCTACGAACAGGTGATAGCGCTGTGTGCGCTTCGCGGCTTCACTCCGCGAGTCGTGCAGGAGGCCGAGGAAACCTTGACTCTGCTGGGCCTGGTCTCGACAGGCTTCGGACTCGCCTTCGTCCCCTCAGGGCTCGTCCACATCACAGTGCCCAACCTGATCTTCAAGCCGCTCTCGGACGAGGATGCGACCACCGAAGTTTGCTTGGGCACCCGGGCGGACGACACCAGCGCCACTTTGAGCACCTTTCGCCGCATCGCCCAAGCCATTCGCACACGACGATGAGTCGGTAGCACCAGCCGGCCCCTAAAACGATAACGCCGCCGGTTCCAGCATCACGAGGGGGTCATGATGAGAGAGCCCGGCGGCATACCGTATCGAGCGAGGGGGTCACCCGACATTTAGATACTTGCAATGGCCATGCCAGCCCGAGCCGTTCATTTCAGGCCTCAAAGACCCACTCTTCCGCCACTTCCACCTCCGAACGCACCGTATTCACACACCCCTCGCACAAGGTTAGTGCGTGACCACGGGCGGACGCGGAGGCGCTGAGGCGAGGGCTTTCCGCGGCTGGGCATCGGTTGAAGCAGAGCTTCGCACGTACACTGTGCAACTTAGTTGCAAACGCACAGGTGCTCTTTCGATGAACCGCCGACAATTCGCGACCACCACAGGCTCATTCCTGGGATTGGCTTTCGGTGCGCGTGGCCGACCGGCCGTTTCCGAGCAGAAAGCCTCCGCAACGAGCGACCTCTATGCCCGAGCGCTCGTGGTCGATTGCAATCTCGGTCCGCCTCTGGACGACAAACTCCCCTTGGTGCCGGCCTTGATCAACATGGCCCGCAGCTCCGGCGTCACCGTCATGAAGACCTCGATCGGCGGGTTCAACGCCGATCTGGAGAATACGATCCAGGAGATTGCGTTCTTTCAACAGGTGATCGAGACGCATCCGGATGTTTACATGCAGGTGAGGCGAGTGGAAGACTTCGCCAAGGCCAAGCGCGAAAACAAACTCGGCATCATCTTCTCCTTCGAATCAGTGCAGATGCTCGACGGGAAGGTGGACCGCATTGAGATGTTTCGCAATCTCGGCGTACGTGTCATGCAGCTGTCCTATAACGACACCTCGCCGTTCGGCTCCGGCGTCATGGTGCCATCGGACACGGCTGGATTGACCGATGTCGGCCATCTCGCTGTAGAAAAAATGAACGAGATCGGCGTTGCAATCGATCTGAGCCACGCGAATCCGGCTACCACCCGAGGCGCCATGGCGGCCTCGAAGCGCCCGGTCCTGATGACTCATGGCGGCTGCTCCGCCGTACATCCCCATCCGCGCAACAAGACCGACGAGCAACTGCGCGCGCTGGCGGATAAAGGCGGTGTGTTGGGCATCTACGACCTTCCGTATCTGACAGCCAGTCCCAGGCAACCCAGGTTGGAAGACTACCTGGCGCATATGACCCATGCGCTCACAGTCTGTGGCGAGGATCATGTCGGGATCGGCAGCGATCAATCGATTGAGCCCTTCGACACTTCACCCAAGGGACTCGAAGAGTTCCAGAAAATCGAAGCTGAGCGGCACGCGGCCGGTGTTGCGGCTCCGGAGGAAGACCGGCCGTTGTACGTGGAGGGACTCAACGTACCCAACCGCTGCGAAATCATCGCCGACAGCCTGGCTCGACATGGATACCCGGCGAGGGTTACCGAGAAGGTCTTGGGGATCAACTTCGCGCGGGCGTTCGCAGACATCTGGAAGGCGTAGGAGCACCACTTTGGAGCTGAGAATACATCCAAGGGTACTTGGCCGGTCACCGAACCTACAGGATACGCTGCGGCAAGGGCATCGCTACAAAAGACGCAACTCGTAGAAAGCTCACTCGAGCCCGGAAAGTCTTAATTTCGGAGAGATTGATGTCAACCTTGCCCTCCTGCATGAGCGCGATCTTACTCACCGGGCACGGCGACCTCGACCGGCTCGAATATCGGTGTGACGTGCCCGTGCCGCATCCGCAGCCCGACGAGGTACTCGTTCGCGTGAGTGCGGCTGGAATCAACAATACGGACATCAATCTACGCATCGGCTGGTACTCCCCGGGCGCGGGTACGACGGACGCCTCAGGGGCTGCGCAACCGCAGACGGGGAGGGACGATTCGGGTTGGTCGGGACGCGCGGTCGCCTTCCCTCTCATCCAGGGCGCGGACGCGTGCGGTTATGTTGTGGCCGTCGGCCGCGACGTTCAGCCGGCCCGCTGCGGACAGCGCGTTCTCATCGATCCGGTATTGCGCTCGCGTCCAACGGTGCACGGACTCGAAACGCTGTACCTGGGATCCGATTGTAACGGCGCGTTTGCCGAGTACGTGGTAGTCCCGGCGATCAATGCTCATCCGATCGAAACCTCGCTCAGCGATGTCGAATTGGCGTGCATCCCGTGTTCGTTCTCCGCGGCGGAAAATATGCTCGAACGCGCAGCGGTGCGTGCGGGCGACACCGTTCTGATTACCGGCGCGTCGGGGGGTGTCGGCTCGGCGGCCGTGCAACTCGCACGGCGGCGCTCGGCTCAGGTTGTGGCACTGGCGGGGGCTTCTAAAGCCGCAAGGGTTTCCGAGCTCGGGGCAGCCACCGTGCTGCCCAGGAATGCGGATCTACTCGAGTCATTGGGGCCCGACTCCGTCGATGTCGTGATCGACGTGGTCGGCGGGCCTGGGTTCCCCGCGCTTCTCAACGTCTTGCGCCGCGGCGGTCGGTACGCGGTCGCCGGCGCCATCGGCGGTGCGAGGGTTGCCCTGGATCTGCGTACCCTGTATCTCAAGGATTTGCGATTACTCGGTTGCACACTGACGGACGTCAGTGTGTTCGCAAATCTCGTGCGCTATCTCGAGGCCGGCGAAGTGCGTCCGGTGCTTGCGCACACCTACCCGTTGCCGGCGATCGCGCTGGCGCAGCGGGACTTTCTCGAGAAGCAACACACAGGCAAACTGGTGCTCATTCCCTCCACAAGAGACCGGTGAAATAGCAAAAAATGAGCCGCGTCACCCGATGAGCGCGGGTCAGAGGTAGATCCGGTTATAGGGCGGAATGTTGAGTTCCGTAAAGACAGCTGCGAGGAGTCCGCGAGTCCGCTGTGAGGCGCGTCCGCAGTCGATCAATCTGACCTGTGTTGCAACCGATTCCATGGTGACACTTCCTGGCGTCCTGCAATACCTGCGCTCATCTTGACGGTCGGGGCGACCGCGCGTCAATCCTCGACGACAGTCTCATGCCTAGGCGACCCCGCTCCGAGTGGGGTTATCCCCATCACCGACTACGGAGCCATTCTTTCGGCGTTGGAAAGTATGCGTCGTAGTGCGCTTTCGCCTCTCCACTCAGCGTCGCATAGTAACTGCTCGCGGCTATCAGGTGACCTTCGCCGCGTCCCATGCGCCAGAACAGGTCTGATCGTTCCACGTCAGGGTGTTCTATCCAAGGTGGAGCGGTGAAGGGCGCGGGCCAGAGCGGCAACTCCGATCGGACTCGTTCGAGCAAAACTCCCAAGTGGTTGGTACCAGAACCGTCACCCCCGTCCCCCCAGTACCGGTCATTGCTCGTATGCTCGACCAGCCTGGCGCCGTGGGTCGACGCTAAGACCTCACTGAGTGTCTTGTGCTGAGTGAACTTGGCCCGTAGCGCCGCCAGCATCACCTCGTTGCGCACGTCATCCCAATCTGAGCGTAGCGACCGGTGTCGTTCGCGACCGAGCCGCGCGGCAATGAAGGGCGTTTTCGCGCTCCAAATGGCCTCGACATCAAGCTGATCCCTGAACTTCGATGCCTGGAAGAAATGCTCAGCAGTTGTCCAAGTGCGGCCATCGACTTCAATCGCATGCTTGGAGAAGTTAGAGAAGCACCCATAAGGCATGCTCGTTTCGTAGAAGTGAATGGTGACCGTCGACATTCCCAGTCCTTTGTATCAAGGCGCCAATTCGCTCGGGCCAGCCGGATCTACTCAACAGGTGCGCGATTCGGGGGGAATATCGGTCGTCTCAGCGAGGACCTGCGCGCTGAAGGTCACGCACTCATCACAGATGAAGACACACTGCGCTGAGGCCGGGTTGCGGCACCCCCCTTCAATGAGGTGGCGCACTTCGTGCTCCGACTTGCCGCAAAATGAACAAGAAATCCGATCGTGCAGGGCCGTATGAGACATCGGGCTTCTCCAAGTTGGAGGAAAGTGGTCAAACCATGGATGCTCATAGTGGGCGTGTCAAGAGGCGGCCCTGGATCCGCGGAGTGGATATATACGAGCCGCCGGCTCAGGTCGTCCTGCACATTCGCCGTGAGATCTATCCTTTCTGCGCCCGCCGATATCACTTGAATTCCCTGGTCGCAGACCCTGTCATGAGTCGGCGATCACCACGAGCTTCATACGACCCGATGCCCCGCTTTTGATGGATACCTGGGCCTTGCGTACGCTGAAGCGCTCCGCAATCAATCTCACCAACTCTTCGTTGGCCTTGCCGTCAACCGGAGGGGACGCGACCCGAGCGAGCCACGCGCCATCGCTCAATTCCTCGAGCCCGCTGCTTCGCGCATTCGGCTTCACTTTGATCCGGATGGTTTTCATTGTGTGCGAACCCGCAGTGGACACTCACTGATTCCAATCCGGCGAGGACGGGATCGGCGGATTGTATCCGCGATCGGCACTGCGCGCCCGGTTCGAGCGCACAGCGCTTACCTCCCGCGCGGCGGTACGATACCGCGGCGCGCGAGAGGTGTCACAAAGCGAGTCAGTGGTGCAGTTGTCTGAAACCTGCGCGAACCTCCTCGGAAAGGAGTTGCGGTTGCTCCCAGGCCGCAAAGTGTCCTCCTTTTTCGAGCTTGTTGTAATGAATGAGATTGGGATACGCCCGCTCTGTCCAGCTCCGCGGGGCTGGATAGAGCTCGTCAGGAAAGACGCTCACAGCAACTGGGACGGAGACTCCTTTGGCATTGAAATACCCTTTGCCCCAATATTCCCAGTAGAGGCGGGCGCCGGAGAGCGCCGTATTGGTCAACCAAGTGATCGTGATGTTGTCGAGGATATCGTCGCGCGTGAGGCCCTCGAGTTGTCCGTGAAAGACACGTGAGATCAGTTCGTAGCTGCGTGCATCGTGATCGAGGAAATACGCCGCCAGGCCGATGGGGGAATCCGCGATTCCATACAACGTCTGCGGCCGCAACCCCATCTGGAACCCGTAGCCGATTCCCTTTTGATAGACGAATTGCAGACGCTCGTAAGCCAGCTTCTCGTCTGCTGAGAGACCCGAAGGCGCCGGCGCGCCGGAGAAAGCCGCCGCGTCAATGTCAGGTGGAAAGATGCCAGGCATGTTGGTGTGAATGCCGATCAATCCCGGAGGTGCCTGCACACCCATCTGATCGACGACGACCGCACCCCAATCACCCCCTTGCGCCACGTATCTCTCGTAACCAATGCGCTTCATCAGCATGTCCCAGGCGCGTGCGATGTGCGCGGGATCCCAGCCAGTCGTGGTCGGCCTGCCGGAGAAGCCGTAGCCGGGCATGGAGGGAATCACCAGATGGAACGCGTCCGATGCGCTCCCGCCATGCGCGGTTGGATTGGTCAGCGGATCGACGATCTTCAGCTGCTCGATGATCGAGCCTGGCCATCCGTGCGTGACAATGAGAGGCAGGGCATTCTCATGTTTCGAGCGAACATGAATGAAGTGAATGTCGAGCCCGTCAATCTCGGTAACGAAATTGGGCAGGGCATTGAGTTTCGCTTCAGCCTTGCGCCAGTCGTACTCCGTGCCCCAATAGCGCGCGAGTTTCTGCATCGTGTCGAGCTGCACACCTTGCGACTGATCGGGGACCGTTTCCCGTTCAGGCCATCGTGTTGCGGTTATGCGTCTGCGCAATTCGGTCAGTTCCGATTCGGGAACATTCACATGAAACGGACGGATAGCGGTGTTGCCACCAGTTGTCTGCTCTGTAACTTTAGCCATAGCTTTAGTTCCTTCTGCCGACGGTGGAATGAAGCCAAGCTTGCCGAAGAGTTGACTCTCCCCGACGTGTCTCCCCGCGCTGCAGCGGGGAGGGTGGACTATGGTCCAAGGCCCAAGCTGAGTCGAGCTAAATCCCCGGCCGGGAGGGAAGACTCTTGCGCTCTGGGCGCCGCGAAGATCGGGGCTGTAGTACGCTCTCTGGAAAAGAAAGCAGGGGAAAAGCCATGAGGTCGGGGGTGTATGGCACTAGGATCGCGAGGCTCCTCAAACTGGCCACTTTCGCACTGATCACGCTGGCCATAGTCTCGCTAGCCATTGCCATTCTCGCCCCCGTACCGCACTCGATCTACTTCTTCTGCGGCCTGGTCATGTTGGTTCTGGCTTTCCTGTGCGCGCTCTGGCGTATCTTCTTCCTCGAGCTCCCCATTCACAGTCGCGGTGGCGCAATCATAACTGTTGAGACTCATCCGATGTCGTACCACGTCGCATTTATCGCCGGCTCGCTGTTTGGAGGGTTCCTGCTCTTCGTACTCATACACTCGTACCTGTCAGGGCCGTCGTCGAAATGACTAGTGTCATGAGGTCGCTCATCGCCGTAATCGTAAACGGACTGGCCGTGTGTAGCGCGGTCGCTCAGCAACCGCCTCCACTTGCGCCCAGCGATGACGCCGGGTACGAGATTCAGGATGACGTGCTCATCAAGACTCACGATGGAGCCACGCTGTCCGCTACAGTCGTGAGAAAGAAGGGCGTTACGCAGCCACTCCCCGCACTACTGACTCTCGACATTTACACGGACACGGCGGTGTTCCGTTCGCGCGGCAAAGACGCGGCCGACCATGGCTACGTCGGCGTCACCGCCGACACTCGAGGCAAGCGGCTGAGTCCGGATGAGATTGTTCCGTATGAACATGAGGCAGCGGATACCTACGACGTGATCGACTGGATTGCGCATCAGCCTTGGAGCAACGGACAAGTCGGCATGCGCGGGGGCAGCTATTCCGGATTCACTGCCTGGGCGGCAACCAAGCGATTGCACCCGGCGCTGAAGACCATCGCAGTATCGGCCGCGGCGATTCCGGGGGTGGGTCTTCCCATGTCCAACAACGTCTTCTTGAGCGCAAACTACGGATGGCCTTTCTATGTTACCGACAATAAGTATCTTGACAACAAGGTGTACAACGACACAGCCCGATGGTCGCGCCTGCCAGACGCTTGGTTTGCAAGCGGCCGTCCCTACCGTGAGATCGATCAGGTCGATGGAACGCCCAACCCGGTACTGCAGCGTTGGTTGCAGCATCCCGCTTACGACAACTACTGGCAGAGCATGGTCCCGTATCGGGATGATTTCGCACACGTCAACATTCCGGTTCTCACGATCACTGGCTACTACGATGACGGACAAATATCCGCGCTGGCATATTTGAAGCAGCACTACGAGTACAACTCCAGCGCCAATCACTACCTGGTCATCGGCCCATACGATCACTTCGGCACACACCGCGAGACCAAGTCCGAAGTGCTGCGAGGCTATCGCATTGACCCCGTAGCACAATTCAGCACGCCGGAGTTAATCTACGGATGGATGGACTACGTGCTCAAGGGGAGCGCCAAACCCACGCTGCTCGGCGACAGAATCAATTACGAGGTTATGGGCGCGAATGTGTGGCGTCATGTGCCGTCCATGCATCAAATGGGCGCTGGCGCAGAAACATTTTATATCACTTCATCCCGGAACGGTGACCGGTACCGACTTGCGTCGCGGAAGCCCCGCGCTGCATTTATCGAACAGACGGTTGATCTTGCAAACAGATCCGACCAGCACAACAACCATAGTTATCCGAGCCCGATTATCGAAGACAGACTCGATGGTGTAACGGAGCTGGTGTTTGCCGGTGAACCGCTCAAAACGCCCCGAGTGGTGAGCGGCTCATTTACCGGCGAGCTCGTCGTGACAATCAACAAAAAGGATTTCGACGCCGGCGTTACGGTTTTAGAGCAGCTACCGGATGGCCGGCTGTTTCATCTGGCAAGTTGGCTCGGGCGCGCGAGCTTCGCCGCAGATCCCAGCCTGCGCAAACTTCTAACTCCCCGCAAAGTAGAGCGTATCCGTTTTGAAACCTCGGTGGTCAGCCGTCAGATCAGCAAGGGCAGTCGGTTGCTCGTGCTCCTCGATGTGAACAAGAATTCGATCGCGCAGGTGAATTATGGTACCGGTAAGGACGTCAGCGACGAATCGTTGTCCGATGCCGGCGAACCGCTACATGTGCGCTGGCACACCGACGGTTTCGTAAAAATCCCGTTCGATCGGTAGGCCTCTCGACTTGCGGTTCGATTTCACTTAACGCGAAAGCTCGTGATTACGGACCTGAATTTACCGAAACCGGTCGGGGCTGGGCGGATGTTCTGACACCGTCCTGACTCAACATGTAATCGAAGCGGATGAGGATGCGCTTCGTGGCATCGGAGATCGAAGTGATTCCGTATTTGAATGATTTAATCGAGTTGCACCGGAAGAATGAAATGCCTCTGTGGGAGTTGGGTGCTCATGTCGTTAAGTCCATCGCGCAGAGTGGCGGACAGCGCGACTATGACGAGGTGCCTGATTGGCTGAAAGCTGAAGTCAGGAAACAGATCGCTTCCTACGAGGAGCAGGGGGGATGGTTCATCCTATCTGGCAGCGGAACCATGGAGGACTACGGACCTCATGTGCAAGCTTTCCTGGTCAAGGTTCGGCTGTCCCCATGAGTGGCGCGCCCGGGAAGTCAGTGGTCGCTCGAAGTGCGGTCAGGCCGTAGCGCTCGGCTTTCGGATCCCGAGAAAATTGTTCAGCACGAGGCCGGCGATCACACCGCAAAAGGTGCCGGCGACATACATCTCGGTGAGAGGCAACAGGGTGCTGTCTGGGGCCGCAGCCAGGTAGAATGTAGCTGGGAAGTCGCCCACAACGATGCCGCAAGCGGCGAATACCCACCACCTTCGCAGGTTTTTGCGAGTAGCTACAAAGACAAGCGCAGTTCCCAGGATCGCGGCTAAAGCCACCACCAGAACCGCAGAATGCTGATCCACTTTCCACCAGGTGGACTGGAGCAAGGGGTCATTGGCGCGACCCTTTACACTGGTTGAAGGAACCAGCGCTGTAATGGCATTTATCAGTAAGACGTACCGCAAGTGTACGTAGCCGTTAAAGTTGAACATGGCCGGGTCCTAGTGAAAGCCGCATGTGGCGTTCGCTGGCGGATCTCCCCTCGAATCGAACAGCGTCCGGCTCGACTCCCCACGTCTCAAAGCCGGCGCTTTCATATAACTGTCTCGCGGCGGCAGCGGACTCGCTGACGCTAAGGTGCACGGAAGCAGCGCCATCAAGGCTGCGCGCATAGCGAATCGCTGCGTCGAGCAGCCGCATCCCCGCACCCTGTCGTCGGAATGCGGGCAGAACGAACATTCCCCAAAGTCTGACTTTGTGGGCAGCCTTCTTCTGGTTAGCACGGGAAAGCCCCAGCATTCCGACCAGCTCCTGCGTGTACGCGCCAAACACCACTGACTCGCGCTGTGGCTTCAGCAGTGCCCGAACTGCTGCTTCGGAGGATGCCATGTCATCCTCGGGGGAGGCCAAAAAGGCCAAGGGCGAGTCCAGGAGCGCGCCCTGCCGTAGGCGGAAAAGTTCGCCCGCGTCGCCTTCGTTCAAAATCCGAATTTGAGGTGTCATGTTAGCCAACGGTGCCCGCTACTGGGGGGATCTTTGCACGGGCAGGAATATGGAGCCCAGTAGGCCCACCCCGACGGCCGCAATGTAGATGCCGATGATGAACAAGAATAGGCCTCCCGGCCCCTCGGAATGAGCGGCCTGGAATGCAATTTTCACTGCAATTGCGCTTGCGATGAAGCAGGTCGCTGTCAGAACCCCTACGGACACCCGCGCGACCCACGATCCGCGCGCGAGCCACAGCACGATGGACCCGGCAAAGAAGCCGGCTAATCCGCAAACCAGAAGAGATCCCCAAGCCGACCCCATCATCCATTGCCCCGCATCTGAGAGTTTCTATCTTCGGCAGTAGCGTACGCGACGATATCCCGATCCCACGCATCTAGGGAAGGGCGGGCTCACGATTCAGCCAAGTGTGGCGAGGACAAACAGTCATGATGCGCAGGTACTTCAATTTGGCCCTTTGCTCGATGGCACTGGCGCCGTATGCGCAGGCACGCGCTAAACCCGGCCCCATGTTCTGGCTCGCCACGCGCCGCACGTCGCGCGTCTTCCTGGTGAGTATTGCCGATGCAAAGGCCGGTGACGAAACCTGGTTCACGCCAGCCATCCGCCAGGCCTTTCACGAGAGCTCCGAGCTGTGGTTGGAAGTGGCGCCCGCGGAAGCCTCGGCAGGGCGGGACCCCGCGACAAAAGCGAAGGAGGACATCGAATATCAGAAGCTCAGTCACGAACCGCCCGGCCGCACCTTTTTCGATGAACTCGAACCTCGCGCGCGCCAACGCGCTTTGACTTACATGACCGAGCTTGCCATCAAAAAGGAAACTCTCGAGCCGCTGCGCCCGTGGGCCGCCTACTACGCGATCAATGCCGCATACTGGTCGCGTATCAAGCTCCCCTATGAACCTGTCAATGTGGACCAAGTGCTATGGAAGTTGGCGACGGACGCGGGAAAGTCTCTAGGCTACGAGATGCCCACCGGCGTCGCATTCGCGCAGTTCATGTCAGACATGCCTGAGAAAGCGCAAAGCCAGTACATCGAATTTCTGCTCAACTTTTGTGACGACCGGAAAAAGGGACTTGGCGGGGATGTGTTCGACTGGGAGGTCGGTTCGCCCAGGGCCAGCATGCGAAGTCTCGATCGGATGCGCAAGGAACTCCCCGACCTCTACCAGTCCATGCAAGTGCAGCGAAACATCTGGTGGGCCCACAAGATTGACGAGCTCCTAAACACCAACGCGACGTGTTACATCGCGATGGGGCACATGCATGTTCTGGGTCCAGACGGCATTCCCGCCCAGCTGCAGCGACTGCGCATCGTCGGGCCCTCCGAGCTGCACATGAACCCAACTTATCCCCGCTAGTGCCGTGGAGGATCTATTTCACTAACACACCCATTGCCAGGAGGTTTGGCTGGATGCCGCTGCCTGCTGGACCCCCGGAATGATCCCGAAAGTCTACTGACAAAATCTGACCGAGGATTGCGATAGTCTCCTCCGCGCCCAACAGCAGAGGAGATGTCGAAATGGATTCAACCATAGCGAGCACCCCGGTAGCCGTTCCTACCGCGTATTGCGAACGGTGGACTGATATGTGGAATCGCCTCATACCGGCGACCGAAGTGGTCGCCAACAATTGTCGGGTCTATTTTGGCCGTAAACCTCTGACCGCGCGCCCTACTGACACGACCGGGCCGCACGAGCTCCAAATCGTTATCGATGCTATTCGGGAGCACCTCCCCGGCATTCGCTATTGCATCCACAGCCTGCCGCGCTACCAGGCCGATTCGGCAGCGACCGGGATCATCACATTGCTGTGGAATGCCGCTGTTCCAGGTCAAGGCACGAGGACCGGGATCGATCTTCTGCGACACGAGGGCGACCGGATCACTGAGGTCTGGTCCATTACCGGTGATCTCGAGCTCCCCTTCATGGTGTGAGGCATGGCAACCGAAAGCACCGCCCGCGGCAGTTGTTGCGGCGGTCGCTTCGGGTTGGCGGCCCGCTCGAGCGAGCCTAGCTTCAGCGTTTTCACATAAGCTCGGTCGAATGCAGCAGTTCCTCCCGTAGGATAAGCTAACGCCGACGTGGGACGAGTTCGGTCGAAACACGGGGCGGGCACAATTGTATGGACACCCTGCACGTACGGTATCCGCTCGTGATCTCGCATCACCATGGATGGTAAAGGTCGCTGGATCGACAACGTATTTATCGGACGGCTGTGGCGCTCCGTCAAGTACGAGGAGGTGTATCTGCATGCCTACCGTGACGGCCGGGAGGCCCAACAGCGGCTGCGGGCCTACTTTGAGACTTACAACAGGCGCCGGCTTCACCAATCGCTGAACTACCGCACACCAGACGAGGTGTATTCGGCATCGACCCGGCGCCGCTGGCACTAGCAGTCAACTCAGCTGATCCTTCCACTTATCGGATCGTAAATTCTGTCTGAACTACCCGAGTCACTCCTAACATGGGAAGAGGGCATTGACCGAGCGGATCGGAGAAAGAGACCGCTTTGCCGTTGAATTCGAGCTGCTCGAAAAAAGTGGTGGTCCGTGGATGTATGGACATTGCTGCTATTGGTGCGACGGTCGGCGCGTTGGCGACTCGGCCGTGGCCACCTCTTTGCGCGATTTCCTATTTCAACTCGAAGGGATGCGGCGAGACGTCGGTCGCAGGAAGAATCCTCGATTCCTCGATATGTCGCCAATCGAGTTTTTTCGGATTGTCGATGCGGGGCTGTTCGGAGAGCGTGATCTTGGGCCGGTTGAGTTGGCCGAAAAAGAACAATGGGCGCGGCACAACATAAATCCAAGCATCGAGTCATTCGATCATTCAAAGATCTATCTTGTAGAGGACGAGGTGGTGGGAAGGGCAGTGTTCGCCGACGAGCCTTATCGTACGATCAATCACACTGACCTGAATGCGGGAGAGGTCGACGCTGTGCTGGAGTCGACCAGGACCTTACTGGGAGGGATTTACGATAGTGCGATTGCCGCCGGAGGCGGCCCGTAGAAGTCGAGACCCAGCGCATTTTGCAATCGAATCAGGCAGCTCCAGTTTGAAGCGCACGTCGGGACCATTCAGCAACTGAGGGATTTGACGGAAATCGTGACACAGAAAACTCCCTATCGGGTAGTGCCTTCTCCCAGGCAATCGGAGTTGCAGCAACTGGCCTCCTGGTTTCATCAGGACTGGAAACTCGTTTTTCCGGATTTCTACACGGGACTCAGGATTTATCTCGACAACCTGCTTGCGGGCCGACGAGGGGCCTTGGGGATCGAGTTGCGGCGTTTTGTGGAAAAGAACCAGGGCAGTTCAGCTAAGGCCCTGAAGCGACTCTGGCTGCGTCTGGGCGCGCAAGGCTGGCAGGCGAACCTGGATATTCGGGCGGCGTTGGACGAGTTCTGCCGGATCATTGAATCCAAGCCATGAATGTGTTGGAGATGGGACTCATGGAGAGGAAATCGCATGAGAAGATTCATCATCACCGGTGCGCCGGGCGCAGGGAAGACGACGATTATTCGTCAGTTAGAACTCGACGGTTTCAGCGTCGTCGAAGAGGCCGCTACTGACGTCATCGCCGCTGTGCATGCCCAAGGGGTGGTTGAGCCTTGGAGGCATCCGTCATTCATTGATGCAATTACTAATCTGCAGTGAGACCGGCAGATTCGAGCGTCCTATCAACCAGACGAGATTCAGTTTCACGACCGTTGTGTTGTGTGTACGGCGGCGTTGGCGGTCCACGGTGCGCTTTGAAAAAATTCACGAGGACTCTTACCGGGACTTCGGCTTCGAACTGGTCTCGGTCGAGTCGGCCAGTGTGGTGGAACGGATTAGTCTGATCAAATCGGCCTTGCGGTGAAATGGACACGCCCGCAGCAGCGGGTGTACGGTGCGTGTGGGACCTCCGACGGCAAGAGAGACGTCGCCATGAAAGCCAGTTGCCTCTGCGGCGGTGTCGCGTACGAGATCACCGGCCCCATCCAACGTTCGCGATACTGTCACTGCAGTCATTGTCGAAAATTCTCTGGCACGGCGCATGCCGCGTGGGGCTTGGTTCAGGCGGCGCATCTGGCCGTGAAACACTCGAGCGCTGGCCTGGGAAAATACAACTCCGGGAACGGGCTCCGGGTCTTTTGCAGCAACTGCGGGTCGCCGCTGTGGTACGAACCCACCGATCTCCCCCAGTTTCGCGGCATCCCTCTCGGCGTGATCGATGATGACGGCGTGCCCGAACCGCAGATGCATGTTTGGACGCAGTCCCGGGTGGACTGGGAGTCGATCTCGGACGCGCTTCCCCAGTTCAGTCGGCAACCCTAGGGGCGGCGGGAAGCTGAACGCAATATGTCGCCCGACGCCGGTGACCGGATCGAGGCCGAAATCAACGCGGCGCGCAAGCGCTACGAGAAAGCAGGTTGGTCGCAGGGTAAAATCGATCGGGCGTTGGAGGCGAAATCCAGATCGCATTCACGAACCGCGCGAGGCCCGTCACTCGACTTCCCGAGCGCGATCGGTGCTCTGGTACTGGCAGGAGCGGATGTTCGATTGCACTGCCACTCATACAGCGGCAGGTTCGACGACGAAGCATTTGATTTAGCCGCCACTGTTACGATGGCGATCGACAGTCCGGCTTTCAATGCAGTTCATTTCCGGAAGATGCTGTAGTGATCCTCGGGCGCGGGAATATCGATCCGGTGGAATAGAGTCTACTTCGGCTGCCAAAGCTCAATCTTGGTTCCATCAGGGTCCTGGATCCAGGCAAACCTCCCAAAGGCGTCGTTGTCGTCGCGCTTGAGAATGGGGACACCCTTCGCAGTCAAGCGCGCGACGATCGCGTCCATGTTATCGACCGTGAAGTTGATCATGAACTCCCGCGTTGATGGACTCATGTGGTCGCTCGAGTTCGAGAAGGCCATCCAAGACACCTTGGGTGGATGGCCCGGTGCGTCATAGGGCAGCGCTGCACCACCCCAGGGCGCTATGTCCAGGCCAAGAACCTCGCGATACCAGGTTGCGAGAGCTTTGGGGTCCTTGCTCTTGACGAAGACGCCGCCCACGCCTGTGACATGACCCGCTTGTTGAGCCATGATGGGCCCGTGGCAGGTGAGCGCAACTGCAAACGCGAAAAGTGTCAGGTATCGAGGTGGCATCAGTCATCCTTTGCGGGTCGTGCTCTATGGCACTGGGCTGCGACGTCCAAGGCCGAATGTTAGATGCTGGCCTGCTGAAACACCATAGGCGCATTCATTGCGATAGCAGAGTGCCTTTGGCCTCCCCACGCGAGGCCGGGAGGCCCGCGGCGCAGCTCGTCGCTGGTATCATCCGCTGAGCGGGAGGTCATGTGCCACTCTACACGTTCGTGATGTCCAGATGAGTCGATGTCCGATGCGGGGAGGCGAGAGGTGATTGTCCAATATCGAGTAACGGTGCGCGATTGGGCGGCGTTCAGTTTCTATCACATGTCCCACAGCCCTTTGATTTGGGTCATGCGGGCGTTACTGCTGTTGTTTGTATTGAAGGGTGAAGTGAGCGCCATTCACCCGGGCGACTCCGTCGGGCGGTATGTCTTCGCGGTTGGATTCATGGCTGTGGTGTTTTCCGCGATGACTTGTGCCACAACGATCATAGACCAGAGGGGCTCATATGCTGCGGATCGGGTTTTTCCCGACTTTAAAGGCGGGGATGCGGTCCTCGTTTCGGCCGATTCCGAAGGTCGGGTTTGAGACTGGGGGCGGGGTGTCGGATTGGAGGTCTCAAGCGATTTGAGCGAATACAATGCTATTGGGATCGACGGCAACGGGATCCCGAGTTGGGTAATCCAAGGGTCGGCGGCGCTGACGGGGGTCCTCCCAGTGGAGGCGCTCGGTTATTCAGAATTCCTCGGTCCGCGAGGGCGGGGACGCTTCGGTGGTCCGTTCCTGTTGGATCCGTTCAAACACTTCTTCCCGGTGTACTGCAATCGTCTTCGGCGCGTGGATACCGATTCTTACCTGGTTTCCGTGCTGCGAGAGGATCTGAATCCGCACGTTGGCTCCAATGCGAACCGCTTCACCGATCCGGCGTGTGAGTATGAGCATGATCGCGGTCCTCGTGAGCCCGTGGGAGTGAGTGTCTACCGATTGTGGACAAAAATGCGGAGGTCGAACAGACGTACGCCTCCCCAGTGTTATTTTGTCACGTTGAATCCTCGTGACCATCGCGCATAACCGGATAGGAGGATAGTGGAATTAACGATGCACCGGTTGAATCAGCTCCGGGCTGTTGTTCTTCGGGGAGTTGGCGCGTGTCGACACTTCGAAGGCGAACACGTCCTGATCGTTGAGCTGAGCACGAGCTTGCTGTGGGCGGGTGACATTCGCGGTAGCGTTGACTCCACAGGCGACCAGTTGCGTGCTCCTCACGACTCACCCACGTAAGGTTGGTTCCGATTTGGGGATCACCTCTTTCCAGTGAAAGACAGTCGGGCTCGAGCGCCGGCCGATCCGCGTCGAATGCGAAGGGCACGAGGATACGAGAAGAGATTGCGACGGCGCATAGCGTTGGCGGCGGGCGCGGCGCTGCCGACAGCAGACCAATGTCCGACGAGCGGGTGGAAGCGTCAGTGGTCGGCCGGTTGGAGCGCTGGTTGGACGGCGTTCCGACTGGTAACTACTGTGGTTGCGTGGCCATCCAACTCGACACGCTCCGTGCGCTCTACGAACACGGCTATCGCCTAAGTGTCTTCTGCCGGCCCTGTGGGAGGCACGTCTGCCTCGATATCCCCACGCTCCTCGCCGCAGGGCACGGCGAGCGCCCGGTGGTTGGGCTACCCGTACGGTGTCACCGCTGCGGGCGTCGCGGCGAGCTGTCGATCCTGTGGGACCCGTTGCGTGGGGGTGGGCCGCCCCACGGCGGCGATCCTCTGCGCTGAGCGTGTGGGGAGGAGGTTGGAAACGGTGGCGGGCGCATTCCGCAGCAGCGGCGGCCCGAGAGCCGCCGGGCCGGCCCGTGATCGCAGTAGCCCGGCGTTGCGAAACGGGCTGCCTCACATCGGGATCACCGGCGGCAGAATGCTGATATCGAAGTCGTAGCCTTCGCGGTGCAATTGCTCAGCGGTGAGCATTCCGGTAAACCCGCTCTTTGAGGTACGAGTGCATCGCGCCGCCAACCGTGGGAAAGCCGGCCCAGGCCAGAGTTCAGGCTCTTCGGAATTACCGCCGTTGCGCGGTCGCCACGGTTGTGGTGGCCCCGACTGGCGGCGCCAACTCGGTTGCGCACGTCGTTGGGATCTATTTCCGCGCTATCATCTCGACCGATCATCCCAAAACCGTGTTCGTTCATGCCCGCGACTCCACCAACTCTGCGAGCCATCCGCGCCGATATCGCGACTGTCGATGTGGATGTGGTCGTAAACGCCGCCAACTCCTCACTTCTCGGTGGCGGCGGTGTAGATGGAGCTATTCACTATGCTGCCGGCCCAGAACTTCTCGAAGCGTGTCGAGCGCTTGGCGGCTGCCCGCCAGGTGATGCCAAGATCACACCCGGGTTTCGACTTCCAGCACGCTACATTATTCACACCGTTGGACCCATTTGGAGAGATGGCACCCGCGGTGAGCAAGAGTTGCTCGCTACCTGCTATCGACGGTCTCTCGAACTCGCTGTAGAGCACAAGATCGGCTCAATTGCCTTTCCTTCGATCAGCACAGGCGCATTTGCTTTTCCGCTCAAACTCGCCGCGCCCATTGCCCTGGCCGCGGTGCAAAGCTTTGACTTCTCTCAAAGTGAGCTGCGGGAGGTCATCTTCTGCTGCTATTCGCGAGAGGACTACGCGATTTACCAAAAGCTTCTCGGTAGCGCGAGCGCGCGATCCCGCCCATAGATTCCCGCAGGTCTTGCCGACAGAGCAGACCTTGCCCAACATCTTATTGTTCTGACGGAGTCAGTCGAGTTGATCGACATCGACCCGAATGCAATTCGGACTCCTGTCCATTCAGACGGATGCTTCTTCAGTTGCATTCATCTTCCGACGACTGCAGTATGCGCATCGCAAGAAGGAGGTGCATGTTGACCAAACTCTTGTAGAAGCCGAAAACACCCCGATCGCGGGGATAACCACAGGGCTCCGGCAAAACTGCGAGCAGACGCAGAAAGGGCTCAACTTGGGTGTGGGACCGCGGCATACTACGGCTCATGGACACTTCTATCCGGCCAGTAGCGAGTCAACCATGAGGTCGGCGTAGTGCATCTGCTCGCGCTACGTATACCGACTCATTCACCGCGTCATCCCAGGCAGCTGTCTTTGCCCGCTGGGTTCGTGCTCATAACAGTTGGATGGCAATTCCCGGTCGCCGCTCTGGAGGCGTCCGGTGAGCAGCCCAACGTCATGTTCACTCTTCCTGAGGGTCTTTGGAAATCTTGGCGTCCCCAGTGCCCAACCGCCTGAGCTGATCGACATCAAAGAAATCCGCCGCCTGGGGTCGGCCCGGAAAAGTGATGCCTGCATACGCCGCCGATTCTTTCATGGACAGATCCATTCCAAGGTCCTTTGCGGCTGAGAGAATCTCCGGGTCGGATGCGACGGTCAGTTCTTGCGCGAACCCATCCAGGATTCGCGACAACCCAATTTCAGCAGATGACTTCTTCATTTTGCTTCGCATGACAATCCTTCACGAAGGAGGACCCGCCGCATCCGTTTGCGCGCCGAGTCATACTCGATCTTCGACCGTCCAGTGGCAACACGGATCTGCTCGGCCGACAAGCCCTCCGCTAACCCGTCGATGATCTGGAGTACTGGCAGGTCATCGGCGAATAGCTTTCGGATCAGATGGAGTTCCTGTCGGGCGGTCAGCGTGCGCTCTGGCCCCGGTGCTGGGTCCATGAGGCTGATGGCTCGAGAGCTGACGCTCTCGTGATTCAGGTGCAATGCGTCTGTGCCGCCGGACTCCCGGGTCGCTCGACGGGTATAGTCCGCTCTAAGGCTGCGTAGAATTCCTGCCACAAAGGCCACCATGGTGATGCCCTCTGGTTTACGCCGCGATCCCGCAATGACGCGGGTGAGCGCCTCCTGAAGGAGATCCTCCCATGTTACCTGCGTGGCCAGCCCGCGGGCATAGACGCGCGCGATGGCCTTCAGTCGCAAGAGGTCCATCTTGCTGACGAGGTTGAGCGCGAGAGCCGTCTGCGCCGGCCGCAGAACCCGGTTATCGACGAGTGAGGGTATTTCAGACATACAGCGGCATCCCAAATAGGATATGCGCTTCAAAATGCCTACCTCGGACAGGAGGGTGGAAATTTTCTGCCTTTCCGGGAAAATATCCGCCAACGGGGTACCCGGATGTGAGCTGGGCGACTTAATCAGGGTCCGGCGCCGCGCCGGGGTGGCTGACGGTGCTGCCCGCGTTTCCTCGACATATAGAACTCAACTGATACGCTGATATGCCGCTATACGCCCCGCGTTCCCAGGAGCCTTACAAGAAAAAAGAGCTGCTGTTCAAGCGAGAGCAACAGTTACGCCATGCTCTGTCTTCCGGGCTCGCATCCGTTAAGGTGAGTCGCGCTGCCGAGAACGTGCGCGCAGCACAGCTGATGATCCTGAAGGCGGAGCAAGATCTCATTCGCTACGATCCTGAAACGGAAGCGAGAACGCGCCAACTCGCCGCGATCGAGAAAAAGCGCAACACATGGCAAAGCATGTCTGTTGAAGCGATCGTTCAACAGTACTCTGCCAGGAGCATGCGGTTCCAGTCATAAACGCATTGACGCGGCGATCAACTCTAACGACTCGTTTCTGGCACGTCGTATCCAAGTGTTGTACGTGTGTGATAGGCCCCACCCACCGCCGCAACGAGATTCGCGATTCCCTCCGACGCCTTTGCCGTTCCTACGAACGTGAAGTCCAAAAACCGTAACTGTTTGGTAGCGATCGAGCGAAAGGCATCGTTGATCACCTGTACGGTCTTTGCTTCCGATTTCCCCGTTACGGTTACTCGAACCGGAACACTGTCCGCAGCCGCGAGGCCCTCAGCCAGTTTACGCGAAAGGGCTGAATACCCGGCACTCTTTGAGAGTGTGATGAAGGTCCGATCCGCCACCCACCCCGATGACGGGACAAAGAATACGAGTTCGCCTGTGTTTGCCGCCTCTGCTGCGGGAGCGGAATTCTGCGCAATGACAACTGTGCTCCCCGTATTGCCCCATAGAAACATGAGGAGAGCGATCAGAAACAAACGTGACCAGTTCATTGCGATAGTACCTCAACAGGTCCGATGTGTGATCTCATAGTCTCGCCGGAGTGATGCCATTTGGTTACGAATAACCACAAACACTCTAGCAAAGTCGGGTCAAGGTGTATTGGCCACACAGTCACTTTTATCCTTCTTTCGAGCACGAACGACGAGAAACCACGGGTTCTTGGTGAGGCGTTCGTACCCCTCCGGATGCACCCGCCGGAAATCTTCGGTAGGTTGGGGTTCCAACAATCGCTCGATGAAGAAGCCTGTCGAGTCCAGGGCCTGACTGATGGCGGTGAGCGGCCGACGATAGAAACGCACCTTCCCGATTTCCCATTCATCCTCCAGTAGCTCTACTGCGAAGTAGTCTTCCTTATTGTGAAGCTTCCAATCCATGAAGGGGTGATGGGTGGAGAAGACCAGCACTCCATGCAGATTCAGAATGCGATGGAATTCACGGAAAACCGGTTGCCAGTCTTTCAGGTAGTGCATGACCAGCGGGCAAACCACCACGTCAAACCCGCCATCCCCGGCAAAGTCCAACGGGTCTGCCAAGTCGGCCTGCAGTACGCGCGCGCGATCACCGACGCGCGTCCGCGTGAGGGTCACAAAATCTGAATTGAGATCGAAGGCCGTGACCGTTGCTCCACAACTGAGCATGTACTCTGCATACCAGCCGGAGCCGCAGCCTACATCCAACACCTTGGCGTTCATCAGGGATGGCAGCAGAGAGATGACGGCGGGTCGTTCGTAATATGCGTTCCACGGTTTGGCATCGACTGTCTCGGCGTACTTGCCGGCTAGACCTTCGTAGCTTTCCCCTGTGTGTTCGGTCATTTGCTTCATTTCAGGTCTTCCTCGGCCAAAGCGAACGCGTCGTCAGCCATCATGGAGATGCTGTCTCCGATTCCTAGATCTCAGGCGCCCGATCTGGGCCGGGTTGCGAGCGCGGGAGAAGGCGGAATCGAATCGGCGTCTAACGCTGCGCCGTCGGACGAGCGACGACGCCGACCAGGGCGGTCCCGAGCCTATTCTCGACGATTAACAATGTCACGGGATCGCCAATGCCAACATGCTCGTCCATCAATGGCGCCCCGAATTGGGGTGTGACACAGGATTTCATATCGCCATGGCCAGGGATAAAAAACCATGCTCGACGCTCACACGCGCGCCGCCTCCCCGATACTTTTTCCACGGCGGTGAGCGTCGCCGCAATCTCCAGCCGACGTCCGCTGAGGTGTTGTGTCGCGATGCGCACACCATAGTAGCCGCACCAGGCAAAGCCGAGTCCCAAGAGTAGCGCCAGTCCGATGCCGGCGAGAACCCAACGACCAGGTGAATCATGCTTGAGATGCCAGCGGGGTATCCGCACCCAGTCCTCGCGGGGTTTGAACCAATACCTCAAGAGTCCGAACACCACCGGGGCCGCCGTGGCTGCGCATACGAGAACAGCCGTCTTGTCGTGTACGGCAATCGTCGTATCGCGATCCCAGAAAGAAAGGATGCTCACACCGGCGATTGTTGCGGCAAACAACGCGCCCACTCCTGAGTACGCGCCGCCGGCCGATGTTTGAAGGTTACTCACGAACCGCTCGAGCCGCTACATGGGACAGGGAGATGGCACGCCGCGATAAATGCATCAGGGTTTGTGCCGAGGGAGCAGAACAATGCCCGTGCTCATACAGGGGACGCGCCGGTAGGACCACAGCAGTAGGACGTCGGCGTCTCGCGGATTCTCCGCTACGGAGTATACATCGTTCAAACTCAGTTCCCGGAGAACCGTCTCCCCGGGCACTACGGTGATTTCCGGTGGCGGATCTGCCGAGATGAGGCTGCCGACGGGTACCCGTATCGGTAGGAATCGTCCTTCCGTGGTGAGACCTCGCACTTCAAGGGTCGACCAATTCGCGCATGGGAGCCGACGCTCCTGCATTCGAACCGGATTTTGGGAGACATTCGTCAGGACGCACCGTAACGTCACGGGATCGTTCAAGGGAATGGCGTCGACCGAGAGATGGAGGGGATTGATCTCGCCAGGCGTTGCCTTTGACAGATGCTTTGCGACGGCCTCGAGACTCTGCGGCCCGTCATCGAAGGTCGATTCGGCATACTTTCCACAACCTACGAGGAGTACACCCCCGATCAGCAGGGGAAGGAGGGAGCGAATAGGCCTGGGCAGACGTCACCCGCAGGTTCAAATGAGGCTTTTAGAATCGTAGAGTATGGAGCATTCGGTTGCGTCGCGCGAGTGTACGCAGGACGAGTCGGGGTCGGTACCATCGAGGACGACAGTGGTTGGCTGCGAGCCCACGCCGCCTGTTGGCGTTCGCCCATGCAAACATGCTCTCGAGGAGGCACGCAGTTCCTTGGAGCAGTCAGGTCGAGACTTTGGCAGAAATGGATTCACCTGAACACGGACAAAGAGCCATGATTCATTCGAATTTCAGCGGCCATTGGCAGGCAAACCTGGGCAGAAGCCGTATCGCCGGGCCAGCGCCGTCGAAAATCATGGTGAAGATCGTGCACGGCGAAGATGTGTTGACCCAGGAGGTTGTGATCACGCATCAGAATGGCGAGCAGAATCGCCAAGCGGTGAGTTTTTCGATGACCGACCCAGAATCCACTACAGAGCTGCGCGGTGCGCCACTCACGATCCGAGTACGGTGGAACGGTCCGGAGATGGTGATTGAATCGACATACAGCGGGAATGTATTTCGCGATTACTGGTCGCTTTCGGACGACGGGCAAGTACTCACCATGGAACACCGTGACGACGCCTTAGCCGGACAGGTTACAGTTCTCGAGCGCGTTATGTGATCAGGCGACAGCCTGAGATTGAGCCGGAGGGAGATGTCGGACTCAGTCTGGTGACGCCGGAAAAATATCGGTACGGCATTATCGCGAAGATAACCGAAGATGCGAAGAAGCTTCACGCTACTGTTGGTTCACAGTGCAAAACTCGGCTCAGCGGCCTGTCCAACAGAGTGTTGTGGCAGCGTTCGGATGTTTCCGAGCTCACTCTGTACATTCCTGATGAGGTCGAACTGACTGATTGTCAGTAACAGTGCATAACAGCCGATTCGCGGGTTGGATACCGCGAAAGCTGACACTGACCACAAGCGGTTCAGGGTCGAAAGTTTTCCCGCACGGCGCATGGCGTGGCCTCACTAGTCCAGGAGCAAAAAAAGCCATTCCCCTTTGTAGCAGACGAATGATTCGGACACGCCATCGTATTCGCTGACGATGAGCTTCGCGTTTGAGATTGTCGACACGGGCCCTGAGCGCTTCGGTTCAGTGACGTAGTGGAAGTCATGCAGACTGAGATTCGTTCTTGTCTCGAGGGACAATCCCCGCGGATAATTCCACCATTCGATTTTCGTCGCACAGCCCATCAATTGTTCCGCATTAGTCGCCTTGATCAACAGGAGATAAGGCTTGTCACTGGGAGCCCGCTTTTTGCACCAAAAAGCAACGCTGTCTTCCTTGTCTCCCGGTAGCAGTCCGTACACATAAGGAGGATCGACCGCCCCCGGCCGCTCGAAAAAGTCATTCACCGGGGAACAACCCGCCGTTTGAGCAAAGTCAACGAGATCCCGCGGCATGACCAAGGCTTCCGCGGACTCGACGCGGACGGTCGTGCATAACACGAGCAGAACGAGTACTGCGGTTGCGGTCATGGTGCGCGTGAATGTCATCACTATCGGCGTCCTGGGTTGTAAACCGGTTGAATGGGAAGGTTCCGAGTCCACATGGCCACATTGTCCCTCGGGCGGGTGACCTGGCGGGGCGCATTTAACTGATCTGAGTGGACGTAGTAGATCGCGACGGTGGCGTCGTTCGGGTGGATCTCGCGACGGGGATATCGCCGAGCCAAACGGTTCGGGGTCGTGAGCGGCCCTTCGTTCGAGGGGATCGGAGGACATCGATCCGCGTTCGGCGACTGGCCCCGCCCGCAACCGGGGCCGGCTTCCGGTGGGGAGCAATCGTACCGCTCCCGCCCGCGATGATATCATCGCCCGGCACAGAGTGTTCTTGGAAGAACATTACGAGACTCGCTGAAATGCGCTGGGGTATTCCGCGCATGGATCGGTCATGGGATGTATGCGCATTGTTCTAACTGCCCGGAAACTCTTGCGTGCCTGAGTGATACCGCAACTCCGACCAACATGGAGTAACTCATGAATGCCACACCTGTTGCACCGAGTCGTGATGTGATGGGCACTCGCAAAGTCGAGTTGATCGTTTTCACCGTTGCTCTGGCGCTCTTCGCGGTGGCTGGCTGGTTGGCGTTTCTCGATCGAAAAGCCGAAGTCATCGCCTCGGTTCTCGCTGGCGGCATTGTTTGCCTGGTATTCGCGTATTTGCCGCGCTTCAAGAGCGTCGAAGTTGGGAGTCTCCTCAAGGCAGAACTCATGCAGGATGTCAAAGAGCAAGTCGACTCGGCCCAGCAAGGCGTCAAAAGTGAGCTCGACCTGGTGCGGATCATTTCCTTTGCCGGAATCATCTCAAAGTACGAAATGAGACACTTGCGAGGGTTGGTCGCCGCGGGTGGTTACACGGTGTGGCTTTCCGGCGATCTTAGGAATGAACTGAAAAGGCTCGATGACTTTGGATTCATTTTGCCCCGTCCCGGTAAGGGATTGAACTCGGTTGATCAGCAGTATGGCGGCGACATCAATCGTTATCGCCAGGACGAGAAGACTCCATTCAATCTCGCTGATTTTGTGCAGATCACCGAATATGGAAGGAAGTATTTAGAGCTCGCAGACAAGTTGGGAATGCCGGAACGTCCGTGAGGATCCCGCCGAGTTGCTTTATGCACCCATCGTGGTGTCGATGGACGCGCCTGATTGCTATTGCTCAGGGCGTGTGCGCGTGGCACCCAGATCCTACCGTATGGGGAAATGCGATTTTGGGTTTCGGGCACTCAGCCGGAACGTGCCGCCACCTTGCTCGAGGCGGGCTCACGTTGAAAGGGCATTAAAGGGTCCGCTGTGGATGATTCGAACGGGGGCGCCATCAAGCATCTTGGGAAGGTGTTGGTGGGCCGCGGGGTCAGGGGTGTCGACGTGCAACGCGATGAAAAAGTTGCCGGTCTCGTCCTTTTCCACGCCCACGCCACACACACCCGGTTGGTTCAGCAACTGGGGGGAGTGGCGCTGCTTGATGGCTCGAACCTCGCCTTCATTCATGGAGCCAATTGAATTACGCGGGCGCACTTTAGGCAAGCGAGACCTTGAGGGCCTGCAGGACATCCTCGATGTGGTTAGCGATGGTGTGGCTGGGGGAGCCCGCAAATAGGAGGCCCACGGCTTTATTAGAGGGTCGCTGCAGGATCAGGGACCCGGAATCGCCGGCGGCACTGAAGGGTTGTCCGTTCAATCCCACCACAATGACCTGGCCGGTGAATGTGTACGTGCCTGTTTCGTATTGGATTTTGACATCGGTGTCGATACTGGTGATTCGGCCCACCGTGTAGGAGGTTGTGCGTCCGAACTTATGGACGGTCATGTCGATCTGGGCGGCGGTGGTGCCCTGGGGAGCGCCAATCGAAAGAATCGATGGGGTCACGAGTCCGGCGCGCTCGACCTGGGCAATCGCGCAGTCCACCCGATTTCCGGTATTCGCCTGGAGAGTGATAAATCGGGAGAGCGCGGCAATCTGATCGGTGTTGGCGTCGCCGCCATCTAACAAGCCGGGCTGAAAAATCGGGGAGCCGGGTGAGAGGCGGTTCTCATCTGCGAGCACATGATTGTTGCTGAGGACATAACTGCCGGCGCGGTCGGAGACCAACGCGCCAAAGGTACCCGCCATCACAATCTTTTGAGCCGGGTCCGCGAATCCGACTGAGCTGCCTGGGGGTGCCGGGCGAATCTTGGTCTGGGGATTCGGTGGGGCCGCCGTCTTGGCATGCCGTGCGGCCTTAGGCGCCAAGCGCCGGAACAACCCCGTCTCCTCGACATCGACGGGCATGCCGCCGATCGACTTTGGCAATCGATGTCGGGAGGCGATCTGGGACTGTGGGAATTTCAGGCGGACAAAGAATTTGACTGCCCAAATGCCGGTGTGGCGGCCGTCGGAGATCTTCTCACCAATACCGACACCCATCAGGTTGTCGTCAGGGGATGGCGTGACGGCGCGCGTGAATCCGCTTGAAGCGAGGGTTGCGATTCTAGCGGTTTCAGCGACGGCCTGGCCTTTCGCGGTCGCGGGGAGCAATCGAGTGGACCACTCTGCTTTCGCGGATCTCAGGTCTCGAAGTGTGCGAGTCGCTATGACGGTGTCGTTCTGATTGATTTTGGCCATGGAATGTCAACCCCTCGGTGTCAGTGGATGCGTCGCATCAAGGTTGTGGGAACGACGTCGTGCGTGTTGCTGTTGTGTTCTGTACTGTCTTCAATCAGGACTGCATCTCATCGTGCTGCAAATAAATCGATGATGCTATGCAATAGCTGTGACTCTTCAACGTCTCACGCTCGACGAGCGTGTCACCGTAACATGACGCTGCAATGTCGAAGCGATAGTCTGTGATATAGACCCGAGTCAGGCCAGATAGCAAATGAGAGCGCGCGTCTTAAAACAACACCGGCTGGCTCAAAGCCGCAAAAGGATCACTGCACATGGCTTCCAACCGACTGACGGCCTCGAAGGGCATTGACCGTGTGATTCGTCAACATTGGGAGCGCTTTGCCCAACCGGGTGTGCTCACAGTGCGGCCGGGGTATGAGATCGCTGATCAGCAACTCACCGGAAAGGCGGCCATCGTGGTCACGGTGCACGCCAAGAAGGCGCCCAGCGACCTGCCGCGCATCCAACTGCTCCCCAACCAGATCGAGGGCATTCCGGTTGATGTTCGCGAGGCGAGCGCCTACCAGCGGTTGCGTGCGCACGACCCCGCGGCTGCCGCTTTGGCGCTAGCGCATGCTCGCCCGGAGGATCGCGAACCTACTTGGGCCTATGAGCGCGAGATGCCAAGTGGAAAGCTGCTTCCTTCGGCACCCCCCACCGGGCCGACACCACAGCCCGCGGTTGACAGTGCATTGGCCGCGCACGCCGCGAAGCAACAGCAGCAGTATGTGCCGGCGTCGGCTCTACTGGACGCCGTCACTGTCACCACGACAATCACAGCGCACGTCAGTCCGGATGCGGGTTTGGCGACACTCCAGGCCTTTCTTCAGGACACTCAAGAATCGCTCGTGATCGGCATGTATGACTTCACTTCCGGACCGATTCTTCAGACGTTTCAACATGTTTTTGCGGGTTCCAAGACATTGCAGATGGTTCTGGACGACCCGTCTCTCAATCCCACTGCGGATCAATCGGATCCGCAGACGGTTGACGCTCTGCGTAAGTCCCTCGGGAATCGGGCCCAAATCGCGTGGGCCCTGGATCGATCCGATCCGATGGTGGCGAATTGGATGTTCCCGTACGCGTACCACATCAAGGTCATTGTTCGCGACGGGAGCGCCTTCTGGCTCTCCAGCGGGAATCTGAATAACAGCAATCAACCGGATCTGAGCGCTCCACCGCATACCGAGGATCGGGACTGGCACGTGATCATCGAGGACCCGGGACTTGCTCAAACTTTTGCGGCGTACCTGGATCAGGACTTCAAGTCGGCGCGGCAGTATCAAGGCGGTGCCTCCTCTGAGGATGTCGCGGCGATCGCCTTTGCTCGCTCCAAATTGGCGCTGGAACAGAATCCGCCGCCACCGGTCCCGATGGTGGCGCGCGCCGCTCAATTGGTACCGAAGCAGGTCTTCCCGAATGTGAGTGTCAGAATCACACCGCTCCTGACTCCCGATCGGGTGCCTGGGAAACCGGATACGGGCCAGTATCTGAGCCAGATGATGGCGTTGATCGGCAGCGCGCAACACACGCTTTACGTTCAGCTTCAGTACATCGAATCCTCCAGCGGTGAGGGTGATTATTATGATGAGCTGCTGCAGGCGATCCTGGATCGCATCCAACACAACGTGGATGTCCGCCTCATTGTGAGCGCCGATTACGCGCAAAAGTGGGGCGAGAAGATGAAGTCGGTTGGAGTGGATCTGACGGACAACATCGCGACCCAACCCAGTGTGCACAATAAGGGGTTTGTAATCGACTCGAAGGCGGTGGTGGTGAGTAGTCAGAACTTCTCACCGGCGGGGGTGCATGACAATCGCGATGCGGGAGTTATCATCGAGCACGCAGGCGTTGCGAAGTACTTCGAGACGGTGTTCTTGGCGGATTGGGGCATCGCGAAACCCTTTACGAAGGGGGCGACCAAGATCAAAAAAAGGCTTCGACGACGGGGGCCAAAAGCGGCCCGGGCAAAGGCAACAAGCGCGGTGGGAGTCCTCGCAAGACTCCCCGTAAGAAGGCTTCTCGGAGAACCTAGGTGGCCTAAATCGGCAGCCGACGAGATGCGTGGCCCACGCCCCGTCGCACGGGATGTCAGCGTTCACGTTGCTTTCGCCCCAGATGCTAACGACCGGTGCTTCGATCACCCGTTTCGGATTCGTCGTACGGTCGGTCCCGAGGCAGAGTCAAGGTTGCGGGGGGCTGCGGCACGCATCCGTAAATGTCAGAGGACGTACATCACTTGAGATCCACTGAGCGGAAGTCTCGCAAATTGTCGCGCAGGGCGAAAGCTGTGGGATGTCTCTGCATCTCAACTCGTGTTTCCTCTTGGGAGAGAGTTGTCGCCGCAACGAAGAACCCCAACGACATGAATTTTAGTTCACCGCCGACTCCTTAGGGTTGATGACCGGTCCGAAATGGGGCCGGCCGTGAGGGCGTGTGGAGCACGACTCAGGGTGCGGTATATACCGTTCGAAGGATTGGTCATAGATACGGAAGGTCAGGGACATCGTACCGAGCCCCATGTAGAGTGAGGTCGTGCGGCCGTTCGATGGACGCAGCCCGGCTGCTCTCTGGCGTCGGTTTCTTGAGGTGCGTCAATGGACAGACTGGAAGCGATGGCGATGTTGGTTTCCTCCGTCGAGGAAGGAAGCCTTTCGGCTGCCGCCAGGAAACTGCGAATTCCCGTCGCCACGCTCACGCGCAATGTCAACGACCTGGAGGCAACGGTCGGCACGAAGCTCCTGGTTCGGACGACACGCAAGCTGTTGCTGACGGATGCGGGAGCCGACTACGTTGCCGCAGCAAGGCGAATTCTCGAACAGGTCGATGAGCAGGAGCGTCGCGCCGCCGGCGAGTTCACGAATCCACGCGGCGAACTCGTCGTGACAACGCCGGTGCAGGTGGCACGCCTGCGGGTGCTTCCCGTCATCAATCGGTTCCTTACGCAGTTTCCCGAGATCCGCATCCAGCTCCTGCAGTCCGACCGCAACATCGACCTCGTCGATTCGCACGCGGACGTCGCCATCCGGATTGGCCGCCTGGGCGACAGCAGCCTCGTCGCGACGCGACTGGGCATGTTGCGAGTCGTGGTGGTGGCCAGCCCGCAGCTTCTGAAGAAACACGGGGTGCCACGCAGCCCTGGCGATCTTCACGGATACCCACGCGTTGTGTTCGATAGCCCGTTTCTGTCGCCATGGCGCTTTCGCAATCCGGATACGAACGAGATTCACACGGTCTCAAACACGCCGCGACTGCTCGTGTCGTCTCCGGACGCGGCGGCCGATGCCGCCATCGATGGCGTGGGCGCGACGCTGCTGCTCGAGCACGACCTGGCGGAGGCGGTGCGCGCCGGGAAACTCCGGTTCATCCTGCAGGAGTTCGAGGTAGACCCAATACCGGTGCATCTCGTTCACCTGTCCCGGGACATGATGCCGGTCAAACTCCGCCGATTCATCGACTTCGCCGTGCCGAAACTTCGCGAGGCGTTGGCGGATTTCGGACGCATCCCGTCGCCTTGAAATAGGCACGCGCCGCGCTTGATCGGTCTCGAGGGCGGCGGGTGACAAAGCGTCGAACGCTCGTCGTCGCGTTGCCGTTCAGGCTCGCGACGGGGACAAAGCGCCTTGGCCTCGCTCTACTTCTTCAGGAGCTCCGCCACTTTGGCGACGCCCGCCTGGGCGCAGACTTCGTCCTTGTCGCCACCGGGCGAGCCGCCCACACCGAGTCCGGCAATCGTCTCGTTGCCCACCTTGAAGGCCACCCCGCCAGGTAGTGCTGTCACGTTGGGCGTGCTAGCCAGCGATTGAGCCACGAGTGGCGGGTACTTCGCCAGGACGCCGATGAAGCCGCTGGTGGTGTCGACGTGGAAGATCGGCCCCATAGTCACGACCGTGTAGGCCTTACGGAAACTGCTGTCCTTGGTGTGGATCACCGCGTGGTCGCCGCGCAGGACGACTTGCGGTGTCCCCGAGACGTCGACGACCGTTGCGGTCACGTTGTAGCCATTTACCTTGCAAGTGTCCACGGCTGTCTGGGCTGCGAGGAGGGCGATGTTCAGGGGAAGCGTCTTGCCGCTGATCGACACCTGTGCTTGAGCCGGCGTGTGGGAGATCAGGCCGATGAATGCCGCGAGTACGGCGAGCGGAGAAATGCGCATTTCAGTGTTCCTGTGGGCCATCAGAACTGAGTTAGGCCAGGTGCTTGGCGAAGAAAGTGAACGTGCGATCCCACGCCCTCTGCGCCCACACTGGGTCATAGTGCGTCTCCTCGATCCGCCCTTCGCCCACCGCCTGTTCGTTGCCGAACGCGTGGTGCGCGAGGTAGTAGTGGAAGTCGTGCTTCACGCCGGCGGCTGTCAGTTTTTCCGCCAGGCCTGCGACCTGGGACGGCGGGAAGAACTGGTCCTGGTCGGCCCAGTGGCCCTGCAGCGGAATCTTGATCCTGCTGGCGTCGATGTAATCCAGCGGCGGGCAGCCGTACCAGGTGACGGCGGCGTCGAGCTCGGGCGCATTGGCGGCGGCCAACAGCGTCAGTGCGCCGCCCATGCAGAAGCCAACGCAGCCGACCTTAGCGGCGCGGGTCTTCAGAAACTGGATCGCGCCGCGCACATCCTGGGTGGCGGCGGAGCCGAAATCCAGGCCGGTCATCAAGTGGTGCGCCTCCTCCTTTTCGACCGTGTTCTTGCCGCGGTACAGGTCGGGCACCAGCGCCAGGAAGCCGGCGTGGGCGAGGCGGTCGGCGACGCCGCGGATCTGGTCGTTCAGGCCCCACCATTCCTGGATCACTACCACGGCGGGCGCGTCTTGCGGCTGCGCCGGCTCTGCGAGGTAGCCCGACAGCTCTTGGCCGTCGGGGCGCTTGAATTGGATCGTCGTTCTCATCAGGTTCTCCTTGTTCGTTTCGTTCGTTTGAGCGGGCCGGGCCGGGCCGGCGCCCGGCGAAGGCCGCCGCTTTCAGTGTTCCCTTGGGTCATCAGAACTGCGTCAGGCCACCGTCGACCACGAGTTCTGTGCCCGTCGTATACGAGGAGTCGTCGCTGGCCAGGAACAGCGCGGTCTTTGCGAGTTCCACCGCATCGCCGAACCGCTTCAGGCCAATCTTCTGAGTGATGCCAGCAGCGATCTCAGACAGCACGTTGTCAGGCAGGCCAATCTTGCTGTAGAAGGGCGTGGCGATCGCACCCGGGCTGATCGCGTTCACGCGGATGCCTCGCGGCGCCAGTTCCGCGCCGAGGGTGCGGACGAGGGAGCGTGCCGCCGCCTTGGTCGCCGCCAGAATCGACAGACCCGGGAAGCCGATGCTGTTCAGGAACGACGTCGTCACGATGATGCTGCCGCCTAGAGCCATGACCGGTGCCGCCTTCTGAATCGTAAAGAACGTGCCGGTGAAGTTGAGCGCGAGGTTGTCGGCGACATACGCTTCCGTCACCGCCTCCAGCGGAGCGACCGTCGTGGCGCCGGCGTTGGCGAACAGGACGTCGATGCGACCGAACCTGGCGCGCGTCTCTTCGACCGCGCGCTCGATGTCAGCCACCTTACGGATGTCAGCACGGAGCAGCAGCGTCTTGCTACTGAGTTCTTTGACGGCCGCGGCCAGCCGCTCTTCGTTTGAGCCGACCAGCACCACCTGGGCGCCCTCGGCCTGGAACAGCTTCGCGGTTTCCAGGCCGATGCCCGACGTGCCGCCAGTGATGAATGCAACTTTGTTTTTGAGCTTCATTTCAGGTACTTCACATTGGTTAAAAAGTCGAATGACGAAGAAGACGTCAAACGCGCCATGCGTCACCGACCTTCCCAACCTGCCGACCAGTTCGGACACTTGGTTTTGGTCGATGACTTCGCATGTGATGAATCATGTGTTTAACCAACCGAAAGCGGAATGAGTTGAATTTGATCAACATCTGCTCGGGAAATGGCCAGATGGCGGTACGGCGCAGCGCTCGACCGGGTCGCGCGTATTCCCGCCGACTCGAGCGCAGGGGTCGCTGAAATCAAGGCAGGCTGGAGGGCGAAGTTGGTCGTATTCGGCGCCAGACGAACGCCATCCAGATGACGCGCCGATTTCCGCTTTGCAGTGGGAGCGGCTGTTTCCTTGGCGCGTCGCGAGCGTCCGGTTTCGGGCAGTTGGCTGACTACGTTCAACCTGAAATGACAGGGCGGTGGCGGAGCGATACTCCGCCAGCACTTGAGTCGGCAGAAGGGCCAGCGACCAGGGAGATCCAACAGGACGAACGGATGTTTGCATGGCGGGAATGCCACACACGAAATCCGCTCGATTTGAAGGGTAGCGGCCCGAGTCTGATTCGGTACGTGATCGGACGGGGGGGCTTTGGACTTCTCGAGGCGAGGAACCCGATCCGCGATCGGCGCCGCGCGCCCGGAGTGGGGGGCGTTTCATAGAGAATCAATCGGTTAAGTTCAAGTCGACGGATCCTCCGCGCACAGTTGATTTGGTGTTCGGTGTGATAGGGGCGCGTACCGCCGGTATATAACTGCATGGCGCAAAGAGTGGCCGCGCATAAACCGTATGTCCCGCCTGCGGATCCGTAGATATCCAAGGGACTGGGCCGTTCTCTACTGATCGGGAGCTTTCGCAATGCGAACGAATGTAAGCACGCTTTATATACCGGCCATGGCGGTATGCTGTTTGCTTGTAGCAAGGGCGACCATTTCTTCGGCTGACGAAGCGCCCGGGCCCACGAGCGCGGTGAGCTCCATTCCAAACATGACCTGTACGCCATCATCCCCTCGGCAACGAGAGCTCCCTCCAAGCCAATGGAATAACTGCGTGGGCACGTATACTTATCAGAACGGCAACGTTTACAGCGGCGAATTTCGCCACGGCGACCGGGATGGTCTTGGAGTACTGGAGATAAAGTTCATTGGGCAATCGACCGACAACGTTATCGGCTGGAATGAGCCGGCTATTTATGTCGGCAGATTCAGGGATGGCTTCCGCAACGGCTACGGGCTGTTGATTGCCAAATCCGGCGTCGCATATGCTGGAACGTTTAAGGACAACATTGCGCAATCCGAACTAACTCAAAAGGAATGCCAAGGGGAAATATTTGCGGCTTGGACAAGTTGCATTGGTATGTACCGTTTCCCAAACGGCAATGTTTATCGCGGTGAATTCGCGCACGGCGTTCCTGAAGGGGTCGGCATGCTCCAGGTCGAGGCTGTAGGCGGTCCTGACTTCACGGAGTTTAGACTCCCTGCGCGTGGCGTGTATGTCGGCCAATTCAAGGACGGAAAGCCTAGCGGCCGAGGCGCGGTTGTAATGGCTGGTGACGGCTATTTTGGGACGTTCAGCGATAACACGTTCAAGCCAGACGGGGCAGCTAGTTCTGTTTCTTTGACTCACAAAACCCCAGCTGGGGCGCCGTGAAATTGGGAGCGAATCGGTTCGTGCAGGCTAGGGACGTAGACCCTCGTTAGCCAAGCTGGACGGGTCAAGCGAGGGCGTCTTCTCATCGGGTGATCGATTCGGCATTACGCTGATACACGAGCCGACTCGCGATGGGGCCGTGCCGCGGGGCGAAGATCCGCTCGAGTCTGGCATCGCGCGCCCTAGGTTCGAGATTCGGCCGGTCAAAATGCCGCCGCCGGCAAGCGTGTTTGCCGTAGCATTCGAGGCCAATGAGAGTGGGTGAGCGTCGAATCCCATGAGCTACGATTTGGTCGTGTTTGATCCGAGAGCGGAGCTGCGCGATCGCGCGGCGTTCATGGCGTGGTACGGCGCGCGCACTGAGTGGGAAGACGGGCTGGACTATAACGAGCCGTCCAACGCAACGCCTGCTTTGCAAGGCTGGTTCCAGGAGATGATTGCGACCTTTCCGCCCATGAATGGGCGGCTGCGCCCGGCCGACTTTGCCGAAAACGACTGGACCACCGACTACTCGATCGCCCGGGATCTCATCGTCGTGGCATTTCCGGGAAGCAAAGGGGCTCAGGCGTACGAGCTGGCGCGCGGGCTGGCCGGGAAATACGGTGTCGGTTTCTTTGATGCCAGCGGAGACGGTGGTGTTTGGTTTCCGGCGACGAGCGAGACGCTCGAACTTGCCCATGCGAGTGGTTCGAGTGATGGCGGAGAAGCTGGCCTCGAGAGGCTTCTGAGGCGGATGCAGCGAGCGTGGGGACGCTGAGCGCCGTCGGCTTGCGGACTGTGCGTCGTGTCGGTCTGCTCCGGCAGAGTGGTGTCGGTGTTGCTTTCTCGGTGGACGTTTTGCCGCCTTTTTCTTTGCACAAAGGGCCACGAGACTTCCCGGTCGCGTTGACATATATTTCCGGCAAGGCCGCAATTCGACGGCCGTCGTGCCAAGTGGGCTTGCATTTATGGAAAATAATCCCTACGCCCCGCCCGCATCGAGTCTGCTGGGAGCTCCCAAAGACGTAGCGGGTCAGGTCACAACGACCGGGTTCAGGGATTTGAGCGGTATCACCAGCAAACTGTCCTGGTTGCTGCTGATAGGGGCTGGATTGCACGTTCTGGGGCTCATTTCCTCGTTCATGCAGCTCAGCCTGCTGACTCATCCGCCCTACAGCGTGGCGCAGGCGAACGCCAACGATCTGCGCGAGCGATGGATGAGCTCGGGGCAGCTCATCCTGTTCCTGATTACAGTCATTGTGTTCGGGCGCTGGATCTACCTCGCTCAGAAAAATCTGCCGGAACTCGATGCGCGCTATTTGCGGTTCGGGCCGGGGTGGTCGGTGGGCGTCTTCTTTGTCCCGGTGCTCAATCTGTGGGCGCCGTATCAAGCGATGGGGGATCTGGCCAAGGCCAGTCGCGATCCTCGGACATGGCAGCTCGAGGACACGCCGCTTCTCATTCTCGTTTGGTGGATACTTTGGCTGCTCAAACAGTTCATCGGTGACGGCATTCTGAATTTTAAAGCGGATGCTCATACGATCGATCAGCTCGAGGTCTTGACCGTTCTCCAGATCGCTTCCGGTGTCGTGTCGGTGCCGCTCTATCTGCTGGCGTACTACATCGTCCGCCGAATCTGGCGTGATCAGTCGGAGAGCTTTGCGCAGATCCATACGGGCTCGACAGCGCGTTAGCCCGTATGTCCAGCCAGATGCTCACTACCCTCCGCGTCGTGTGGTCGCAATCCAAAGAAATCTGAAGCCCGTCCGGAAGGCGGTTCGGCATTGGGCGGCTATCGCGGAAATCGAATGACGGTTGGTCTGCACACGAGGGGGGAGGGGGAATGTCAATGGACTTGTATGTTTTCGGGAGGGGAGTGGTGGTGGATCCTCGTGCCGCGATCGGCGATTTCATCTGGTCGTGGATGGTCTACGGGTTCAAGGGAATGCGGTACGTCGTGTCGGCGGACTATCGATCGCGTGTGCACGCGTTTTGGCGTCTCCATCCGGATCGGCGCGCGGGTGGTGTTCGAAGGATGATTTTAGGTGCGATGCTGGATGTATTTATCGTTGCCTGCGTCGGGTTGGCGGTCGCGTCACACAGATAGTTGCCGAAATTGAATTTCGGGGATCCGATTGCCTGGAAATGGCTTCCTTGCAATATCAAACCCTGGCCGAAGGTGCGGAACGACCATGCTGAGAAATGCTCTCATTCTGACCGTGATCTCAAGTGTCGTGGCGGCGGGCTGTGCGGATCATCCACGCGAACCGGCTCCTCTGCGGCAGCCGTGTTATGTCGTGAGTGGCGACTCGGGAGCGCCCCTCCCAACAGTGGCTCCTGAGAACCCTCCCCATTCGAACCTCTTGAAATTGGGCTACTCTTATCCGGAAAATTTGCGACGCGAGCATCTGCAGGGACGCGCACTGGTTCGGCTCCGAGTCGCCGAAATCGGAACGATCGACTCGGCGGAGCTTTTGAGTGTGGAGGCCCCACCTCAGGTCGAATATGCAATGTGTCAGTTGCTGGGGAAGCTGAAATTCGACGTCCCGAAGCCGGACTTCGGGTCCGCCGATTCCAGGACTTTCGTGCTCGGCATTCGATATTGCCTGGGAAACTGCAACCTGGTCCCGGTTTATCCCGGGTTCGATAAAAAGGAAATCGTCATAGCGCGTAGCCTCTAAACACCCCTGTACCCGCGGCCCAGGTTGTGTCCGGCGCCGCCGGGTCGGAGAAGGACATCTTGAGCGAAGATGCTTCGTCGAATCCCTATGCCCCGCCCGGCGCGAACGTCGCGGACCCGCCGGACGTCGTCGTGTCGGCGCGTCCAGGCACCGTGGACTGGGCACTCCGCCTACTGTGGGCGGCCGTGGCACTCGGCGGTGTATTCATGTTGTTCAATCCCTCGACGCTCAAATCGGCGACCGCGGCGATCCTGGTCAGGGCCATCGGTCTTCTCTTTTTGACGCCGCTTGTCTGGCTCACCTGGAAAATCGCCGCGCGACGCAACTGGGCTCGGGTGACGTGGATCGTCGTCACCGTGATGGGAACGCTGTTCGTGTTGAGGTCGCCTCAGAGGGTGATTCACTTGAGCCTGCTCGGACAGGCCAACTTCATGTTGCAGACCGGGCTGCAATGGACGACCGTCACGCTGTTGCTGACGCCCAGCGCGCGGCGGTGGTTCAAACCGTCGATTCCGTCGGCCTAGGTGTGGGGCGCCGCAACAACCGACCCCGTCAGGGCGGCATGTTCGTGTTGGATACGGGGACCGACTTGTTCGCGGGGTATCTGTAGATCCTTAGGCGCGCGCGGGACTCGAGCCCAACGATATCGTGTACGAGTTTGCAGGCCATGCCATCGCTTCGGCCGCGGATCTGCGCACCGAGGTCAATAGCCACGCGCCGGGCGATCAGGCCGCCGTCAAAGTGCGTCGCGGGAGCAAACCGGACATCGTGCTCACGACGCACTTCTAAAGGGCGAGTCCGGAATGCGCTGCGCCAGCGGCTCAGCGGTCGACGGGTTGGATCAGGTCTGGACTATTGTTCTTGGGCGAGTTGACAAGTGGACCGCCTCCAACAGTACCTCCGCGCGTTGACTACGAACTGACGCAACTCGGTACTGACTTGCTCGTTCCACTCGAGCGATGGCACGATTTGCCATCGCGAGACGAGCCGACGTGGAAGCCGCGCGAGCCCGTTTCGACGCCCCCGCCAGTCGGCGCGCCTGAGCCCATCGCAAGGGAGTTTTGCGTCCGGTCCGCGCCGAAGCTATCCTTGGGCAAAAGAACAGTTCTCGCCCAGGGATTCTCAAGGCGGTCTTACAAAAATGGACGCACAAGCCTACCTAGATGCCGTCGAGCAGCGCCGCGCATTGCGGCGCGCCATGAAAAGCCGATTGACCGACCTGCGTGAGGCCGCCGCGAAACTGAGTTCCGCGGCTGGAAATGGAGCCGCCGCCCCACCCACCTTGGAAATCGCCGCTGATCCCATTGCGCAAATCGACTCACAGGTGGCGCAGGCTGCGAACCTCGCGCAGCAGATCCAGGCGCACGACGCAAAGGTGCGAACCGCGCAACGCGATCTCGAGACGGCCCAACAGGAAGCCAAACGATTCATACGCAACGCGGTGATTATCGGTGTCGTGATCCTGCTGGTGCTCGTCCTGATCGTCTGGTCGCACTGAAATTCCGGGAAAACCATGCCCAATAAAGTTGCTCTCCTGGAAGAACAGCTCCGCCAGCTCCAGGCCGAGGGTGCCCGGTTATGTGGGCAAGCCGCTGTCGTGCTCGCCAACGTAGAGAAACTCGATCCCGTAGCGGCCTCATTTGCCGCGCAGCAGGTTGATCAGGCCACCGAAAGACTGGCTGCTTTGGCGCATCGGGAAGCCGGCCCTCTCTGGACCGCGTGGGACAGCCCCGGCTGGGCGCACTATTCGGGTGCTCGCACCACGACCGTGCTCACTCATGCACGGGTGGGTGGACTGCTGGATGAAGAGCCGTTGCCGGGGGAGACGCAAGAGGCTGACCTCGCCTGGCTCGTCCCCTTGTTTGCGGCAGAAGGAGCAATCCTCGTCACCTGCAATAACAGCACATTGCAGGCGGCCCGCAAGACAGTGCAGTCGTTGGTGCTACGGACAGCCTTGGCGATGCCTTCCGAGGCATGGCTCACGCTCATTGATCCTGTAGGGTTGGGAGCTGCATTTCCGTTCCGTTCCGACCTCATGTCGCGCATCCGACCCACCGGGCGGACGGTGGTGGATGAGCTCGGCGAGATCATTGATGACATCCGGCGAATCAACGAGCGGGTGATCGGACATGCAGCACGGTTCGCGAACCTGACGCGCGATCAGCGCGCCGGCGAGACGTTTGAGTTGGTTGCTGTCGTGGATTTCCCGAAAGCCTACGTCAAGGATCCTCGGGCTGTGGAACATATCGTCCGCATTGGCAATGCGGGTCCGCGCGCCGGCAGGCACCTGGTGTTGGAAATCAATCTCGATTCGCCGCTTCCCCATGATTTCGAGTTGAGTCAGTTCGAGCGCGCCGCCCTCGTCGATGTGCGATCCGGCACCGCGAAGTTCGATTCGCCACCGCCTGCGCCCAGGCAGCATGAACTGCTGAAGGCCTCCTCGGAATCCGGGCAGCAGCAGCGTAGCGGCGATTGGGACAGCGTGGTGCGGCCGGATACTTTCCTGACGGAGAGCTCCGCTCGCCGAATTGAGACACCCATGGGAGAGCGCCTGCGCATCTGGCTGGGCGAGGGCGACGGCAAACACAGCTCTCACGCCATCATCGGCGGGCAGACCGGGTCGGGAAAATCCTTACTGCTGCACGTGCTCATTACGGGTCTGGCCGCGCGTTACGGTCCGGGTGAGCTGCAATTCGTGTTGATCGATGGCAAGAATGGCATTGAGTTTGACGCGTACCGACAGCTCCCTCAGGTGGAGATCATCTGCCTGCGCACGCTTCCGGCCATGGCGCGCAGTGTGCTTGCTGACTACGTCGCCGAGATGGAAGACCGTTATCGGATGTTCCAGGCAGTGGGCGCCGTCGACCTGGAGGGGTATCGACAGCGCACCGGTCAGCCCATGGCCCGAAAAGTGCTGATTGCTGACGAATATCAACAGTTGTTGGATGGCGATGAGGAGCGGGGCGGACTGCTGCTCAGCCGCGTTTTGGAAAAGGGTCGTGCCGCCGGCACGCACGTAGTCCTGGCCTCCCAGGTATTTAACGTGCGCGGCATGCCTGCCAATGCGTTTTCGCACATCGAGACTCGGGCCTCGTTGGCACTGGCACCGGACTACGTTCAGGCCATTCAACTGTTCGGCGCGGAGGGCAAGCGATTGATCCGGGACCTGGCACCCTCGGGCCACGTGGTGATCAACGACCGCAACGGCGGCGATGGCAGCAATTCCCGTGGCGCCGTTGCCCAGTGCAACCGCAAGAACGGCGCCGACACAGTGTTGAAAGTGACGGAGGAAATCATTGCCGCGGTAGGCCGGCCGGGCAAACCTGTCGTGATCAACGGGCGCGACGCGGCGGTATTGACGGACAACGCCTTCGTAATGGGGGCCGCGGGGTCGCCTCCTGATCCACATGGACTACAGGAGATCGCACGACGGCCCACGCGCAGTGGAGGGTTCGGGCTGGAAACCTGGAGTGCCGCGGACCGACCTGTGGGTCTGTGGCTAGGTCGTCGTTTCGACGTCCGCGGTCACGCTCTTTGTGCTCTTCGACGGTCACCCTCACAAAACTTGTTGGTTCTGGGCGCGCACGTAGACGTGCGCAACCGGATGATAGCCAGCGCGCTGGCCGGCCTCCACGCCATGCTGCCGGTGACCTCCCTGGATCTCACGTTGGTTGATGGGCTCAGTCCCGACATGCCGGGCGGCGGTATGATCCGCCTCGCCTGTGAACAATTGGCAGAAGCCGGCGCGAAGTGGACGCGAGTGGAGGAGGGAAACCTGGATGCGGTACTCGGTAGCCTCGCGAGTTCACTCACCAACCCACCCGATCCGGCTCGTACGAGGCTCCTGATAATTGCAGAGCCCGACTATCTCTATGCACTCCATGGTGGGCACGATCGGTTCGCGCCCCCGACGAGCGGCCCAGCGGCGCACCTGCGAACCCTGCTTTCACGAGGTCCTCAACATGGATTGCATTGTGGGCTGACTGCAAGTGGTCTTGCGGCGCTCGGGACAGTTGTCTCACCCACGCGTGAGGCTCGCTACTTCAACCATCGAGCCGTGCAGCAGATGAACGAGGACGAAAGCATGACACTGTTTGCCTCGCTGACGGCCGCCCGAATACATGTTCAGACCGAGCACCCCTTTGCGGCGCTGTTGGTCGATCAGATTCAGGGGGTCCGTAGCGGAGTTTTGTTCAACAGTTATGCCGCTGATCCTGACTTGAATGCGCCCCAGGATCTCGCTGTTCTTCGTGAGCGGTTGGCTGCTGTGGCAAAACAGGAGCAGGCCAATGTCGCTTGACGACACCTTCCATGCGCTGGCTCAGTTCGGTCGGGAGTTAGAGGCGTTCGATATGACGCTGCGCACTTCGTATCACGAGCTGCGTGAACGCCACGACGCGGTCGACGGGATATGGCGTGACGAGACTCGGCGAATGTACGACCGAGCGATGGCAGAGATCGAATCGAGGCTCGGACAGTATCTCGCCGGAGAAAGCGAGCGTTACGAGGACTTCATCCGGCAGAAACTGCGGCAACTGGACGCGTTCCTGCACGGCTCCTGAATTCCCAACAGGTTTAATACACATGACTGATGCCACCGCGTTGCTGCATGGACTCGAGGCCTACACGACGGCTCTTGATCGTCATCTGGTCCGATTGCGTGATCAGGGAGCCGCCTTGAACCGCGCGTGGTCAGGTCTCAGCGAGGTCTATCGTGGACAGGGAGCTGAGGTGTTTGCGGAGGCGTTCGGGCGAGCCCAAGAAATGATGACGACCTACTCTTCCAACGGCGAAGCCATACTCAACGTTCTCCGAGAACGGATTGAGGCTCTACGCCGTTTCGACGCCCCGGATTCCCCGCCGGTGTGAGGCCATGTGATGTCGGAAGATCCTCGCGTACTTCTGTTGGTAATCGATTGGATCGGAGACACGATGCGTCGCTGGGGCATCACTTTCGCTGAGATCCAGGAGCATTCACGGCACAACTCAACGGTGGCGCGAGGCGTGGCCGATACTCTGGCTATGGACGTCGTCCATATGCAGGCAGTAACGCAAGCCCTATTGGAGCGGGCCGGATCATGCATGACGCGGGCGGAGCATGCTCGGGCCGACGCCAGGCAGGCTGTTTCGGCAGCCGAGGGTGCGTTGGATCGGGCAGACAGCGCGCGAAGGGAGGCCGAGGCGGCTGTAAGCGAATGGTCTGGAGGGCTGGCGCGAGCCCAATCCCGATTGGAGGCAGCTCGGCACGAATTGAGTCTCGCTCAGGGAGAATTGGCCGGCGCCCGCGCCTCTCTGGCCGCGGCCCAGTCTGAACTCGCAGCCGCGGAAAGCGCATACAGCGCCTGTCGGAACAGCTACACCACTGACAGCAAGGGCGAGCGGCACCACCGAAACTGCGCGGGAGAGGCGGCACGAGCTCATCGGGCTGCCGCGACAGTCCAACATGCACAGGGCCGAGTCAACAGCGCACTTGATCGGGTGGCTGCAGCCGAACGGGAGGTGGCCATTGCAGAGAGTCTTGTCACCCAGTGCGTTGCCGGGCTCAGTCGCGCCAGGAGTCTTTATTCAGCAGCGGAGGAGGCCGTTGCGCAGGCGCGTTCGGCGAATGAGCTGGCCCACAATAGTTTGCGAGATGCCGACTCTGCCCTGACCGAGTCGGCCAGGGCGCTCGAGGCGGCCCATTCAATGTCCACGACAGTCGCTCTTGCTGCTACAGAATCGGCCTCACTGTTGGAGAATTTGGCCGTGGCTGCCGGCAATGTCATAGCAGTGACCGACTCCCTCCAGACCCATGACACCCTACATGCCCACGGCATCGGGGCTCTGGAGAGCGCCGAGGAGGAACTGGTGCGATTCGACCTGCCGTCAGGACTTTGAAGCCATGTCCTGCGCTCACCAACTTCGGATGTTGTCCCAGCGAGCAGCCGACTCCGAGCTCCTTTTCCTGCACCAGTCGCGCGCAACCGAGGATGCGTTTGCCGAAGCTGCCTATCGCTGGCCAGATCAACGAGGGCGTCACTTCACGTCGCATCATCTGGCCACCATCGCGCAGCTGTTTCCGTCAACCCTCAGCGCTCTCGTGCAGCTCACGCGCTCGATGGAGTCGGCCGCATTCCACGGCCACGCGGTCGAAGATCACCTGACCCTGGCTCGAGGACAAGCAGAAGAAGTGGTTGCGGCCGAAAGCACCGCATTGCGCCTGAGCGACAATGCCCGGCAACTTGCCGGCTTCGCTGCGAGTCGTAGCCGCGCGGCCGTGGCGCGCGCCGACGGCGTGAGTGGCGACTTGTCCGTGTTGGGTGGCCCGCCGATATAGAGAGATCCTCTATATCAATATTAACTGAGCGGATGAGTCGCACTGTACCGCGGCCCGGGTTGAATTCCTTCCAAGCCAAACAAATACGCACATACTGAAATGACTCTATTTACGGATGTCCTGTTACCTTCGATGGCCTGCAGACTGAGGTCCCATCCGCCGAACGCAAGAGCGGGTGACACTTCAATTCACCGGAGGTACCGGATTGCGAGAGCTAGGAATCACGCGACTCCGGATCGATTCAGGCACTGGTTTGAGCGACAATACTTCAATAGATAACCCGATATGGAGCACTGTCTTGCGAGTGCCTCGTTCCAGACACACCCATGAGTGATAGTAATTGGCATTGCCTGGATTGCGGTGTGAATACGCTGCATACGGACGATTACTACATGCTGCGCAACAAAATCTGGCGCCAGATAGTCCCCAGAGAGCAGCGACACGGGATGCTTTGTTTGGCCTGTATGGCAAATCGCTTAGGGCGTCCGCTGTCGCCCAGTGATTTTTTGAAAGACAATCCGAACATCGACGAGTCCCACCCTGAAGAAGCGCCGATGGACTTGGAGGATTACGGAATAATTGACGCTCTAACACCGGCGATGCTGGGCGCAATAGATGAAGGTCTCATTGCCGAGGTGGTGCCTGGAGGGACTCGTAAGGTTGCTGCGATGATAGGTAGGTTCATGCAAAGCTCTCCGGCAGCCGTACCAAGCGGCTAAAAGGCACAGGTCTATCGAAGCGATTTGAATCGCCGTCGACGCCGTCTCAAACAGCGTCGCGCGTATCGGTTGCGATCCAGTTCACTTCCCAGGTCTTGCCGCTATCATCCGAGAAGGCTTGCTCGAAATGGCACGATGTCGCAGTGATGTTGGAGATCACGAAGCGCACCAGGATTGCTTTACCATTGAGCGTTTCCCGGTTGAGGAACTCGCCGCGGCTGTTCTCGAATCGACCGACCGCGGGTACGCCCAGTGTACCGCTCGCGCTGTTGGAGAAATTGAGGCTCCATTGCCGGGTTTCAGGGTTGTATAAACGCAGGGATAGGGCCTCGATGTGACCGGCCGGCCCGTCGACTTCGAGCTCTACGAGATTGGCGCGACCGTTCCAAACTCTTCGGACGGCGGTGGTGCCTTCGTATTCGACCCAACTCGTGGAGCCGGACAACGGGTGTGCGAGTCGCTTCAGGTGCGTCTTCCATGTGCCGATCTCGAAATCGAAATCATGTTGACCGTCCCGTTTGGTCGGCGTAACTGGTAGACTCGACTGCGATTCTTCCTCCGGCACGCGTGTGAGCTGTGTGTACGCGATTTGCCAGCGCGCGCCGAACCTCGCCCAGACGTGAGCGATGCGTAACGTGCGCTGTTGATGTTTGCCATCCTGAGTCCAGGTCAAGTGCAACAAGCCACCAGTCAGCGCGACGTCCCCCCAGACCTTCTGCACCGGTTGCTCGATCACATAGGGTTCGATCTTGAATCCCGGCCGGGCGAAATCGGACAGGTAGCTCTGCTTGTCCTGCACCTTCGAATCTGAATTCACCAGCACATAGTCTTCGGCGACGAGGGATGAGAGTGTCCTTACGTCGTTGTGCAACGTCGCTTGGTCGTAGTCGTTCACGGCTCTGGCAAGATCAGGCGGCGGGCCTACGCTCTTTGAGCCACGCGCGGCTGCAGCGGCGACACTTTTCCCTAGCGCGGGCGCGATCGCCGCTGCTGCTAGCAGCGTTCGGCGTGTCCAGACCACGTGATTGTCGGCTCGCTTGCGCATGAAACCTCGGTGCTCCGCGGTTGAAATCGTTCTTCATGGTAGCGACGGGTCATCGCTGCGCTAGGGCCATTTTGCGCGCAGCGTGCAAGCCACTTGCATGTGAGGCTCGTTCAGCCGAAACGGGTGGCCATCGGCAACAGAACCGCACGTTGTCCCTCGCATGCGGCGGCGATCTCAATGATGTGACAAGAGCTCACGGAGCTCTCGCGCTTGGAGCGACGGCGCCGATGCACTCACTGCAGGCTCGAGAAGCCTCTAGGTCTCACGGGTGGACTCCGGCGGCCCGCGAGACCCAACGCCGTCTTCGACAGCCATGTCGTGCATGAACTGAACGCACTCGTTACAAACCTGAGCCTTTAGGCCGGCGTACATTTTTTCAATTTCGATACTCAACTTGCCGCAAAAGGAACATGCAAAAGGGATCTCATCGGTGGCTTCAGCGCTGGGATCACTGCGGGTTAGCGTCGGCGTGGTCGGCTCGGCGCTATCGACGAGCGTGATCGTTACTCGATCACCCTGCAATATCGCCCGCTGAAGCCACAGCGCGTCTGCCGGTGGATTCGCAGCGGGAAAGATATCACCCGCGACCCGCACCCACGATTCTCCGAGGCCGGGGAAAATCGTCACCGTGGCATCGATGTTCCCAGCGTCCGCACATCCGGCGACTACGACACGGTTTCCATTTACCTCGACTTGCAATGAGAGCACTTCCCGTCCTTGTGTGGTCTAACACGACGCCGGCTCCGCTGCAGCCAGCAAGACTGACTAGAACACTTGAATGAGAGCGGGTCAAATTGGGGCTGTCTGAAGGCGAGCATAATGCAGGCGGCCAGATCGTGGGCGCTCCGTCGGTCGAGGCGATCGGGGAGTTGATCCGCGGCCCGCGCTGCATGATCAAACACGACGTCGAGATTGGCGGCAATGAGGGCGCCTGCGCTGAGGACATGGAAAAATTGCGCTGATCGCCATCGATCAACATCGGCAGGCTCCCGAGAGTGCCGTATGGGCATGTGGTGCGGGGGACGGACCGGCGGGCGATACCTCGCGACGAGCCGCCGCGGTCGCTCCTAACGGCGCTCATCCTCGCTGCTCGCGCGTATGGCCGAGAATTCTGCTCCCTGGTTCCAACCAGGCCAGCGGCTCGAGTTGGCAATCTCTACGCCGATGCGCCAGGCCACAGCGGTTTCCTGTGCCGTTCCATCGAAGGTCCACTTGGGATCGAACTCATCCATGGGCTGGTGATATCGATTGATGTTGTAGTCCTCAGCTCGGGCAGTACCGGCCGCAAGACCGCCGTCGATGAGATCGCGGCCGATGCGAAAGCTCAATGAAGGCACGCCGCGCTTTGCGAACGAGTAGTGATCGGAGCGAAAGTACCAGCCGGCCTCCGGATGCGGCTCGATCTCCACCCGCATTCCTTCGGCCGCAGCGGCCCGGGCAAGCGCGTCTTCCAGGTCCGTGCGGCCGGCCCCCACCAGTTCGATGTCGCGCGCCGTGCCGAGCATCACATGCGGGTCCAAGTTGATCACCGCCGCCGTGCGCTCCAGGGGGTACAGCGGATGACCTGCGTAGTACTCTGAGCCTAGGAGTCCTTTCTCCTCCGCGGTATAAGCCACGAAGATCAGCGTGCGATCGGGCCGCCTGCCTCTCGCGAAAGCACGCGCCACTTCGAGCAGCTCGGCGGTGCCGGTGGCGTTGTCCACCGCGCCGTTGCGGATGTCATCACCGGTCTCATCGGGTGCACCTTTGCCGTTGGCGTCCCAGTGCGCACCATAGAGTACGAATTCCTCAGGGCGTTTGCCGCCGGGCAGGCGAGCCACCACGTTGTGACTGACGATCTCGTGAGAGCTCATGGTGAATTCGGCGGAGAAGAAGGCACCATCCAGGTTCTGCCAGTGAAACTCGGGCTTGCGCGCTTCGATCTTCAACTGCCGGAGGTCAATGCCACTGCCTGCGAGCAACTCGCTCGCGACCTGCCACTGCAACCAGCCGCTGATTGCGGAGGACGAGCCCGCGCCGGTGGCTGGGGTGATCTCCATGCTGGCGATGCGGTCGTTGTTGGCGACCTGGCGCCAGGGATAGCTTGCGGCAGTATCCTCGTGGATCACCAGCACCGCAGCGGCGCCCGCTGCCTGGGCGGCCGCGACCTTGGCGCCAAAGCGGCCGCCGTAGACCATCGCCTTGCCGTCGAACCTGCCATAGGCGGGACTGTCCGGCGTGGCTTCGAAGTCAGGATCATTGGCCAAGACGAGGGCCAGCTTGCCGTGCAAATCGATCCCAGCAAAGTTGTCCCAGCCCTTGTCTGGCGCATGGATGCCATACCCTACGAAGACGATGGGCACATTGATGAGCTGGTTGTGGCCGCTGTTGTGTGAAGAGAGGGTGATGTCCTTCCCGGGCAAGAGGCTCTTGGCGCCGGCCCCTCTGATCTTCACCGTGATACTGACCGTTGGCTGGCGCTCGAAAACCCGCAATGGGACATCCTGAAACCAGGAGCCACCGCTGCCGCCGGGCTTCAGTCCCGCGGCTGCGAATTTCTTTGCCAGGTATTCGATCGTCATGGCGTCGCCGACTTGACCCGGCCCCCTACCTTGGAATACGTCGGAAGATAGGATGCGGACGTTCTCTCGCAGGCGTTCCTTCGAAATCGGAGCTGTTGCCTGAGCAATGGCGAGGGATGTTGCCAGGGATAGCGACAAAAAGCCGGTGAGTTGTTTCATGGCATTCGATCTGGAAGTCATCTGAGTTGGCCTGAAGATACAGCCGTCGTTCGCAGTGGAGCAATTTTGAAGTAGTCCTACCAACAGGTCCATTCAGGAGGCGAAACTCCGCCGATCGACGTCTTTACACAGCCTCGGCCAGGAACGGACATCGGCCGCTCAAACAGTCGGAACGGTGCCGCAATCTCGGCGCGTACTCAGTCGCCAACATCGAAGCCGCACGCCGCGAGCCAAAGCCGTGATGCTACCTTCCATATCCGTGCCGGCCCGGTGCTGCTATCGTCAGCTTGCGGTCGAGCTGCTGGCTTCGTTCAGGAGAGACACGGTGGGATCACGCTTTCTGATTTTTGTTTTCGGATCCCTCTTCGGACTGGCGCTGTCGGTCGCTCATCCGGCATCCCCGGACGATCCGGTCCTCGGGACCTGGAAGCTGAATGTGGAGAAATCGAAATTCGTGCCGGGTCCGGGGTGGCAGAGACAAATCCGGGTATATCAGATGACCCCGGCAGGGGTTTTGGTCATCTGGACGGGCCTTGATGCCAAGGGCGAGAGGATGCAGGTGCGTTACACCTACAAGTATGACGGGCGGGACTATGCGATGGCAGGTTCGGGAAGCTACGACACGTTGAACGCTGTGCGCATCGATGCACTGACCGTCAAGTCGGAGGAAAAACGAAACGGCAAAACGGTGGGCATCGCCGTGCGCACCGTGTCGCCAGATAGAAAAGTCCTAACCATCACCGACGAGGGTACAAACAGGAAAGGTCAGGCGTTCTCGCAGGTCTTGGTTTTCGACAGGCAGTAACGACGAATCGAGGTAGCGCATGACGTCCGTTGCAGCAGATTCGCGTCGCCGGTTCATCACAGGACTGGGCGCGGCGTCGATCGGGGGTCTCGCGCACGCAGCGGTGGAACCGACCGACTTTGGCGCCGCATCTTCGCACCCGCCAGCAGTGCATGGCCCGCGGTCTCAAATGGTCCAAAGCTTTATCCCGGAAATGGCTCTATAGATAGTTAATAACGCTTCAGTAAGCTCACTTGCAGACCGGCGTCCAAGCCGTGGATCGCGAGGAATCAAATGAGTGAAGCGGCAGATGGGAACAAAGCGAGTATCGAGGCTATATCTACCCGTCCGGGTGAGTCACGCCGGCAAGCCGGCTCTGCGGCTTCGACAGTTGCAATCGCGGGAGTGGTGGCTGGCGCGATTGATCTGGCCTTCAACACGGTTAAAGCTGTCAGCGCGGGAACTTCAGTACTGAGGCCTTGGAAAGGTGTTGCCGCTGCGTTGCTGGGCAAAGACGCAGTCATCCAGGGTGGTGACGCAATGGCAATTATCGGAGTTGGACTACACTTCCTGATTACAATCGGTGCGGCGGCTATCTACTATCTGGTCGCGAAACGCCGGGAATGGCTGGTGAGACACGCATTCCTTTCCGGCCTCGTCTTCGGAACCATATTCTTCCTGGCAATGAACTACGTGATCTTGCCCCTTTCATTCATTGGGCGCCCACTGTACGTAGGCGGGCAGACGATCGCCATCGCGCTGCCGAGTCATATCATCATGATCGGCCTCCCGATCTCCATGATCATCGGCTGGCGATTGAAGAACACGTAGCCGTCCGGGATCGGGTGGCGGCGTTCGGGCGCAGCGTGGCGCCGTTGTGTCACTCAAACACCTCAACATGATAGGTCGTCTCCTGCGACAGCTGCCCCCCCGACTCGCCGCCCTGCACGGTTCTGCGCTTTACGTGGGTCCCGTCAAACACAATGTTCGCTATGGACAGCGTAAGGGTTGCGGTCCATGTGAGTACTCAATTCGCGCCGGCGCAAGTTCGAAGTCAGCGAGCTGCGGGTGGCTCGAGGGGGTCGACCAATTGGAGTCCCCGGAAGCGGCGGAAATCGCGATCCGTCGAGCACAGCACGGCACCGTGCTCGAGGGCCGAGGCGGCGAGCGCCGCGTCGGTCACCAGCGGGCCGGTGATCCGACCGTCCAAGAGCTGCTCGCGCAAGATCGGCCAGAAGCGCTCGGTGGAGGCGAGGATGGTGACGTTGGGTTGCTGCAGCCAGCGATCCACGATTGCACAGGCTTGCGCGGCCGACAGCGGCTGCGCAACCGCGCGCGGATTCGTCGCAATCCGGATGAAGGCGAGCAGCGTTTGCCACGGCAACGCAAGCGGTTCGGCGGCATTGAAGGCGGCTTCCAACCACACTCGACAGGTGTCGTGGTGGGGGGAGTCGCGGTTGTACGCGTAGAGCAGAATGTTGGCGTCGAGCAGCTTCACCGATGCTCGGGCCCTTCGATCTCGTCGAGCAGCGCGCCGATGCGGTCATAGTCCCGACCGGGCAGTGGGGCCCCTAAGCTCATCGCGTCCACGCGAAAGGGTGCGGCGGCTTTCGCGGCACGGCGCTGGGCGAGCCCCGCGCGCAGGTATTCATTGACCACGACCTTGAACGGGCGGCCGCTCTTGCGCGCTTCCGCCTGCAGGCGGGCGGCGACGTCGTCGTCGAGGGTGAGGGTGGTACGCATGCATCAAGATGCTAATACTGAGGCATCATGATGTCAACCGCTGCCTTGGGCAGTTCGTAGCTACGGTGTGGGCCCCTGCGGATCGGCGGCCGGCGGAATGTTGGAGTGGAGGGAGAGATCCGCGGTCGGCGTTCCGCGCCCTCGGAGTAGCGGCCGGGCGAGGGCGTCTGGGCGGGAAGTCAGGTCGTGTAGGGTTTGCGCATGTCTGAGCTCAACATCGCAGAGATCCCCTATGAGACCGGAGGGATTCGCTGTCGGTACTCGCGCTACCTGTATCCCAATGACGCCGCGTACGCCGAGGCCGTCGACCTGGCATTACTCGGGGTCAGGTCACTCGATGCGCATCGGCGAGCGGCAGCGCCTTGCCGTCGATGATCGTGATGTCGAGCACGAGCACGTCGAGGCCTTCCACGCAACCGAGGTTGACACGGTAACGATCCTTGCCATCCTCGCCAGCAACGGCACCGTACGTAGAGATGCCGCAGGTCTTGCAGAAATAGTGGCGCATGACTTTATCGTTCCAGAGGTACACGCTCAGATCGCGCTCATCGGCGTGCGGCGTGAAGTCCGCATCCGGAATGTAGAGCGACGACATCACGGCACCCCTACGGACACACAGCGAGCAGTTACAGCGTGTGCCGGCCGTGATCTCGGGGCTGCGGAAGGAAAAGTGCACGCGTCCGCAATGGCAGCGAGCGTGGTACTCCATGGTCTGACCTCCTGGTCGCGTGGGCGCGTCTCCGTCCTTGTATAGTAACCAAAGGCGGGTCCGTCGGTCGAGGCGACCGGGGAGTTGATCCGCGTCCGGCACCGCGCGCCTCGGAGTTGGAAGTTGAGCGAAGAGGGTAGATCGGACCGGATCCGATTCGGGTGACGGCATATGGTCCGGATGCAAGGAGATATCCCCATGAGAAAAGTCATCGTCGCGCCAGAGTTCCCGCGTTACCCGCGTGACTGGCACTTTTCCCCGGCCATCGAGGCAAGCGGCTTCGTGTTCTTCTCGGGAATCACGGGCGTGCACCCTGACCAATCCGTCGCAAGTGACCCATCAATGCAGTTTCGCGATGTATTTCGGTTCGTCGGAATGCATCTGCGGGCGGCGAACCTGCGATTTGAGCATATTGTGGATATGACAACCTACCACGTCGATCTGCGAAAGCACCTCGTGGACTTCGTGACGGTCAAAGACGAGTTCCTACACGAGCCCTATCCCACCTGGACGGCGGTGGGCATCAGCGAGTTGATTACACCTGGAGCACTCGTGGAAGTGCGCATCATCGCCGGAGGCGACTGAGCACGAAGCGCCAACTGTTATCCGACCGTAAGGAATCGGACGAGCAGCTCAAGATCGAGATCGCTCGTAAAACCGCACCATGGGGGATATCCGTCAGTGCAGTAGAAATCCGTGATGTGGCTATTCCCGAAGCGCTGCAGGACGCAATGTCCCGTCAGGCTCAGGCTGAGCGTGAGAAGCAAGCACGCGTGATTCTGGGTTCAGCAGAAGCAGCCATCGCCGGGAAATTTGTCGAGGCCGCTTCCATTTACGCGGGCCACCCGTGGGCGCTCCAACTGCGGGCAATGAACTGTGGGGTCTGTCGTACGGATCGTCATGCATGGCCCGTCAGCATTCTGTCGATCTGTCGCTCGGCTGCAAGCCAGTCCTCCGCCTCGTGTGTGAGACAGGACCCGCGCTGTTGGGACATGAAATACGCTGCCTGACGGATCATCGCCTCACGCTTGGCAGGATCAGCAGGCGCGCATGGGGGCATCCCGCTTTTCCCGGGAGCTGGCGTCTGGTCCTCGTGGCGTTGATAGTGCTTGTAGAGATTTGTTTCATGAGCGCGCGAGAGCTCACTGCTCGGATCGAATTCAGGTGAGGCCTTCACCTGGGCGGCGGACACATCGAGGTCCACAACCCTCTGCGCCCAGTCCACGTTATTGATCCATTGCGGTGGAATGACGACGTGTTTGCCCAGGAGCCAATGGCGCGTATCCACGACCAGATAACGGATCGCCCACGTGTGCGCGTCGAGCATAAAGTCCTCGAGATGGCCGATCGCCGAATCGGTCGCCTGAAGAGCGTAACCAGTCACCTCAACGCAGCTACGAAGCTTCAGATCGAGCGCGGACTCGCCAAGCGGGCCGGGAATGTTTCTCGTCGGTGGTATAGGCGCCAGGCAACCGGGCGGATTGGAGGTTGCGCCCCAGAGCGACGGGCCGAACCAGTAGTATGGATAGCCATAGTAGTCGGAGAGCTCCGCCTCGTGCTGGCGCGAAACCGGCTTGTCCGTGTCAATGGATGGACTCGCCTCGACTCGTCGCCGTGTCAGATCGATTGCGATTGTGCGATTATCCCAGTCGATTCTGGATACTGAAATCGGTGAGATCAGAACCTTGCGTTCTGCAAACCAACTTCCCGTTTCGATCACGAGATAGCGCACGGCCCAGCTCCGATCGTCGAAGTAAATGTCTGTGATCTTCCCGATCTCGCCGTCGGATGCCGCAATGCGCATGCCGATAAACTGCCGCAATCTATGAAACACGATCTTCTCCGGATTTCAGGCGCCCTTTGCCGTTGGGTAACAGGATCCGCGCATTTGCCGCTCATGTCGGTACGTTGACGCACCCAGGAGTCAGCCTCGCCGTAGGTACGGCAACGCACCGACGCAGTGCGTCTTTTCAACTATGTTTGCAGCCCGCGCAGTCGACGATCCGAGTGGCCGTCTTTGCCCGCGTGAAGATGGTGTAGGTGCCAGTGACCGCGTTGTATCCGTTGCGATTTGAACCCCTTTATCAGTATCGGATCTGGGGCGGTCAACGTCTGCGCCATCTGGTCAGCGCGCCGTTGCCGGACGGCCAACCGATCGGCGAAGCGTGGCTATTGAGCGACCGGGACGATCATCCGAGCATTATCGCGGACGGTCCGCTGGCGGGTCGAAGCCTCAGGCATGTGTTGGAAGAGTTTCCAGTGCAGATTCTGGGCGCTCTCAGCGGGCGCTTTGCGCGCTTCCCGTTGCTATTGAAGTTCCTCGACGTAACGGGGAGTCTCTCTGTGCAGGTGCATCCGTCTGATGCGGCGAAGGAGGTCCTTCCTGCCGGCGACACGGGTAAGACCGAGGCGTGGGTCGTGCTGCAGGTGGGGCCGGAGGCCCGGGTTTTCGCGGGTCTGAAGTCCTTTACGAGCGGCGCGGCGCTCCGGCAGGCCATAGCGGCTGGAACGGTGGCAGATGACCTGGCGAGCTTTATACCAGCCCCAGGGGACGCGGTATTGATACCGGCGGGTACCGTTCATTCGCTCAGCGATGTCGTTGTCTTCGAAGTCCAGCAGAACAGTGATGTCACTTTTCGTCTTTTTGACTGGGGACACATTGATCCCACAACCGGGCAACCGCGCAAGCTGCAGGTAGATCAGGCGATGGCTTGCATCGACTTCAGGCAGGGCGCCATCGGGCCCCTCGCGGCGCAAGTGCAACAGGTAACGCCGGTTCTACGCGAGAGGCTCGTGCAATGCGCGCAGTTCGGCGTGACTCGATTTCAGGGGCACACTGCGTTCAGTGTCGGCAGCCCCATGCAACCTCGCGTGCTCGTATGTCTCTCGGGAGGCGGTCAGTTGGAGTATGCCGACAGAGAATATCCGTTTCACCAGGGCGAGGTACTGCTGCTACCGGCAATCATTGGAGCGTGCTCGTGCCGGCCGCGGGGTCCGACGTCCGTGTTGGAAATCTCACTGCCCCAGGACTCTTGACAGCATGAAGCAGCTGGTAGTTTTCGACCTGGACGGCACTCTCGCCGACAGTAAGTTGTCCATTGATGTCGAGATGGCGCGGTTGTTCGATTCCCTTCTGGCGGTCGTACGGACTGCGGTCATCTCAGGCGGCGCGTGGTCACAATTCCAGAAGCAGTTGCTTGCCCCACTGACACCCGGCGAATGTATGAAGAACCTGTCGCTGCTGCCGACCTGTGGCACCCAGTTCTATCGATACGCCGCAGATTGGGAGCAGGTGTATTGTGAGAAATTCACCCCGGCCGAAAGTCAGAAAATCACCGCTTCGTTGGCGGCCGCGCGGGCGTTAGCCGGCTTTGAACCGGAGCGAGTCTGGGGTGAGGTGATCGAGGACCGGGGAGGTCAGATCACCTTTTCGGCGCTGGGGCAACAGGCACCGTTGGCGGAAAAGAAGCAATGGGATCCCCGGTTCATCCGGCGCAAAAAGCTCCAGGCTGCTTTGATCGAGCTCATACCCGAGTTTTCGGTTCATATCGGCGGTGCAACTTCGATCGATGTCACCAGGGCAGGGGTCGACAAGGCTTACGGAATCGGCAAATTGCGCGATCTTCTGCACATTGCGATCGATGACATGATTTTTATCGGCGATGCGATATTTCCAGGCGGCAACGACTACCCCGCCAAACAGGCGGGAGTGCTGTCCATCCAGGTACGCGACCCCCCATGAGACAAAACGGGTGATTGAGACGCTCGTGGCCTGTCTCGGTGGCCCGCGATGAACGGCTTGCAATTGAAGCGTTTGGGAATCGTGATGGAACGCGATCCCGGCAACAGCCAGGAAGCTCGAGGCGTCCTGAATCCCGCTGCTGCCCGCGGTCCTGATGGGCATCTGTATCTGTTTCCGCGGCTCGTTGCGGCGGGCAATTATTCGCGGATCGGAATCGCCCGGGTGATTTTTGATCGCGCCGGTGACCCGATCGCAGTGCAACGACTCGGGATCGCGCTGGAGCCGCAAGCCGAGTACGAACTGAGGTATGGAGGCGGCGGCGGATGCGAAGATCCGCGGGTCACGTTCGTTGAATCAATCAAGCGGTACCTGATGACGTATACCGCGTTCTCGACTGTGGGTCCGCGAATCGCGGTGGCAATCTCGCAGGACCTGTTTCATTGGAAGAGACTGGGCCTCGCGCGTTTTGCTCCGTATCGCGGGGTCGATTTCGTCCATGTCAATGACAAGGACGCCAGCGTCTTCCCGGTCGCGATTGCCACCCATGCGGGCAAAATGCAGCTTGCGTTACTGCATCGTCCGATGTTTGCAGGCACTCGCCCTGAAGAGACCGCTTGCCGCGATCGCCCTCGCGAGGTTGACGTGGACCATGAGAGCATCTGGATATCCTACTGTCCGATGCCGTCGCAGGGTGACGAGCCTCAACATCTGGGGCTGTTCAATTCTCACCACCGCCTGGCGTGCCCTGTGGCGTCGTGGGAGCGCCTCAAGATTGGCGCAGGAACTCCCCCCATATTGACGAAACATGGCTGGCTCGTGATCTACCACGGCGTGAGTGAAGTTGAGGGAGGGGAGGACGGCAGACATCCGTTGTGTTATTCAGCCGGCGCCATGATTCTCTCAAAGGAGCATCCTCGGGAGATCCGCTATCGTTCGGCGGATCCGATATTGATACCCACGCTGGCTGCTGAACGCAGTGGAACCGTTGCCAATGTCGTGTTCCCCACGGGCATCGACCAACGCGATGATATCGGATTGCCGAATCGGTTCGATGTGTATTACGGGATGGCTGACGATTGCATTGGCGTCGCGCGTTTGGACTTGCCGCATTCGCTACCCTCGGAAAGAGCCAATCCTCAACCAACCGGAAGGGTTTGACACCCCCGGTGGTCAGAAAGGATTGGCCGCTCCCCAGCGCCAGTTGCGAACCTCCGGCATATCCTGGCCGTGCTGGTCGATGTAACTCTTGTGTTCGATGAGCTTGTTGCGTAGTTGCTGCTTCAGATGTTGGCCTTTGCTTCCCGTCTGCGGTACCCGGTCAATGACGTCTATCGCCAAGTGGAAGCGATCCATGTCGTTCAGCACGGTCATATCGAACGGAGTGGTGATTGTGCCTTCTTCCTTGTAACCGCGGACGTGCAGATTGTGGTGATTGGTGCGCCGGTAGGTGAGCCTGTGGATTAGCCAGGGATACGCATGGAAGGCGAAGATAACAGGCTTGTTCGTGGTGAACAGCGCGTCGAACCCGGCATCCTCCAAACCGTGAGGGTGCTCGGATTTGGGTTGCAATCTCATCAGGTCGACCACGTTGACCACCCTGATCTTCAGGTCCGGCAAGTGTTGCCTCAGGATGGATACCGCGGCCAGCAGCTCCAGCGTCGGTACGTCGCCGGCGCTGGCCATCACAACATCGGGTTCCTGATCGGGCTCGCTGCTGGCCCAGTGCCAGACGCCGATACCGTCGGTGCAGTGTGCTACAGCGTCTTCCATGGTCAGCCACTGCGGGGAAGGGTGCTTGCCGGCAATGACGACATTGACGTAGTCCCGGCTCCGCAAACAGTGGTCGATTGTCGACAACAGGCAGTTCGCATCCGGCGGCAGATAGACGCGGACAATCGAGGCTTTCTTGTTGACCACGTGGTCGATAAAACCGGGATCCTGATGAGTGAACCCGTTGTGGTCCTGCCGCCAGACGTGAGAAGCGAGCAAGTAGTTCAGCGAGGCGATCGGGCGACGCCATGGCAGGGCCGCGGTGACCTTCAGCCACTTGGCGTGTTGATTGAACATGGAATCCACGATATGCACGAAGGCCTCGTAGCAGTTGAACAACCCGTGCCGGCCTGTGAGCAGATACCCTTCCAACCATCCTTCGCACTGGTGCTCGCTCAACATTTCCATGACCCGGCCACTACGCGCGAGAAATTCGTCGTTGCCGCGCGTTTCGGCATTCCACTGCCGATTCGTCGTCTCGAACACCGCCTCGAGGCCATTTGACAGCGTCTCGTCGGGACCGAAGATGCGAAAATTCCGGCCCGCGTCATTCAGTTTCACCACGTCTCGTAGAAAACGTCCCAACACGTGTGTGTCTCCCGGACCGGCTGCCCCAGGTTCGCCGACAGCCTGTGCGTAGTCACGAAAATTCGGCATCTCGAGCGCGCGCAGCAGCAGTCCGCCATTGGCATGAGGGTTGGCTCCCATGCGTCGCCACCCGGTAGGGGCCAGCTCGGCCAGTTCCGGCAACAGTGTGCCGCGTTCGTCAAACAACTCCTCGGGACGGTAACTCTTCATCCAGCTTTCCAGCAACGCCAGGTGAGCCGGGTTCTGTGCCGAGATGGATAGCGGGACCTGATGGGAGCGGAATGTGCCCTCGATCTGCAGGCCGTCAATTTGCTTCGGGCCGGTCCATCCTTTAGGCGAGCTCAGAACGATCATGGGCCAGCGGGGACGGCTCGAGTCGCCCTGTTGACGTGCGGCGCGTTGGATCGAGCGGATCTGCTCCACCGCAATCTCCAGCGCGGCGGCCATGGCTTCGTGCATCAGGTCAGGTTCGTGGCCCTCGACAAACAAGGGCGTCCAACCACAGCCGCGCAGGAACTGCTCCAGCTCCTCGTGGCTGATGCGAGCGAGGACGGTCGGATTGGCGATCTTGTAGCCGTTCAAGTGCAGGATCGGTAGTACGGCGCCATCGGTCATCGGGTTCAGAAACTTGTTGGAATGCCATGCAGTCGCGAGTGGCCCGGTCTCCGCCTCGCCATCACCGACCACGCACGCCACCACCAGCGCTGGATTATCGAACACCGCCCCGAACGAGTGGCTCAGTGAATACCCGAGCTCGCCTCCCTCGTGGATCGAGCCGGGACATTCCGGAGAGGCGTGGCTGGGAATACCACCGGGGAATGAGAACTGCTTGAACAGCTTCTTCAAGCCCGCCGCGTCTCGGCCGATATCCGGATAGACCTCGCTGTAGGTGCCCTCCAGGTAGGTGTTACCTACGACCGCGGGGCCACCGTGGCCGGGACCGCTGACGTAGATCATGTCGAGGTCGTACTTCTTGATCACCCGATTCAAATGAACGTAGATGAAGTTCTGTCCGGGTGTTGTGCCCCAATGCCCGAGCAACATCGGCTTCACGTGTTCGAACTGCAGCGGCTCCTTCAACAGTGGGTTGTCGTAGAGATAAATTTGACCCACCGCCAGATAATTGGCTGCGCGCCAATAGGCGTCGATCTGGCGCAGCAGCTCGGGGGGCAGGGTAGGTATGCCCGGAATTTTCTCGGCTGTATCCATTACTTTCTCGCTAGGGTGTTGAAACCGGTCATCACATCGAACAGATCCGCGTCGATCGAGGACTGGCGCAACCGGTAATAGGACTGGCTGGTGGCTACAGACAGCGCTTCGATGTTCTTTTGCGCGCTTTGCATGGCCACGAGCCGACCGCCGTTCTCGCTCGCAAGCGACTCGGCACAGGCTTTATAGAGGCAAATGAATAAATACTCGCGCACCAGCGCGCTGCGGGTGGCGTCGCTCGTGCCTAGAACCTCACGAAAGCGCGATGTGGGCTGGCTGAGTATTTCTGGCTGCCCTGCCGCAGTCGCGTCGAGTGGCAAGAGTCGCAGGCTCACCGGCCCGTAAAGCGCCATGGATTGCGGGCGGTGGTTGAAAATGAAAACTGAAGCGCATTCTCCCTTGGAGTGGCTGGCTTCACTGTCGAACAGAAGGCGCTCGACGAGAGCACTGATGCCGTCCACTGAGCCCGGTAGTGGGTACCGTTGCGCAAGCGTGAATCCAGCGGCTTCCAGTTGCTCGCATACCCGGTCGCCGACACCCCATATCCGTTTGTGTCCCGGCATGGCGGCGAGCTGGCTGAGTGCGAACTGCGCAATCGTCTCATTGAACCGCCCCACGAGTCCCTGGTCGGAGCCAAACACAATTGCCCCGATGGACGCAGGCATCTGCGACCTCGACGTGGGTGTGGAAATCGCGGCGACCGGGATGCAGGTCCGCAGTCCGATTTCCACCGATCGCTGGTAGTCTCCGAGCGCGCGCAGTGCGGCCTCATACTGACCGATGGATGAGGCCGCAAGGGCCTTCATCGCACGGACCACGGATCCCAGTTTGGTGGCACTCTCGAGCTTGCGGCGGAGGCTCTCCAGGGTATCGCTCATTGAGTCGCCTGGAGCTCGAGCAGTGCGGCCGTCACAACCAACATGACTGCGGCCCGATCCGAATCGGTCAGTTGAGAATTGGCGAGCCAGCGCTCGCGGATCTCAGTGGCAATCCTGGAGGTCCCGACGGCTAACGCCTGTTGCGCCGCGTCCATTCGGTCGAGCGCAATAGAATCGAGCTGCCCCCCTGTCAGCGCCTGCAGAATCACGATCTGCCGGGCTACCTCGACGGGCGCAAATTGACTCTGCCGCAGACAGGCCCGGATTCGCTCGCCGTGATTGATGAGCTCGAGAGTGTGTTTCTCGAGCCGCGCCCCGAAGCGGGAGAACTCCTCGAGCTCCTGAAACTGCGAGTAGGCCAGCTTCAGGCTGCCCGCGATGGCGCGATAGGCCGTTAACTGGGCAGCGCCACCGACGCGGGAAACCGATTTCGCCACGTCGACTGCTGGCAGGATGCCGAGCTCGAAGAGCGTCGGTGAAAGGTAAAGTTGGCCGTCAGTGATTGAGATGAGGTTGGTTGGAATGTAGGCCGCAATGTCCTGGGCCTCGGTTTCGATTATGGGCAGCGCCGTCAGCGAGCCACCGCCGAGCTCGGTACGCAGGTGCGTGGCGCGCTCCAACAACCGCGAGTGGATATAAAAGATGTCGCCCGGAAAGGCTTCTCTGCCGGGAGGTCGTCGCAGCAGCAGTGAAATCTCGCGATAGGCCCGGGCGTGCTGCGTCAGGTCGTCATAGACGATGAGAACATCGCGCCCGGCTTCCATAAAGTGCTCTGCGATGCTGGTTGCCGCGTAGGGGGCGATGTAGGACAGCCCAGGTGCGCTGCTGGCCTCGCTGATAACGACCAGACTGTATTCCATCGCGCCGCGCTCGGTCAGATCCGCTACGGCCTTTGCGACCGCCGAGGCCCTTTGGCCTATCGCGCAGTAAATGCAGACGACGTTTTGACCCCTCTGATTGAGGATGGTATCGATGGCGATGGCGGTCTTGCCCGTCTGCCGATCACCCAGAATCAGTTCACGCTGTCCCCGGCCGATCGGCACGAGCGCGTCGATCACCTTGATTCCGGTCTGTAGCGGCGAGCTCACCGCTGAGCGGTCCATGATCGCTCTCGCTTCGCGTTCGATAGGCAGGCGCAGACGCGTGACGACTGGACCTCTACCGTCGAGTGGTTTCCCCAGTGGGTCAACGACCCGCCCAATCAGGGCGTCGCCTACAGCAACGTCCATCACTCTACCCGTTCGTACCACCTCGTCCCCAGTGTTGAGATGGGAATATTCCCCTAGCAGCACGACGCCGACTTCCGCCTCGTCCACATTGAAGGCAATGCCGAACAAGTCACCGGGAAACCGAATGAGCTCCTCAAAGCCGACATGGCGAAGGCCCGACACTGTCGCCACTCCCGTAGACACCGTAGTGACTGTGCCGATCTCGAGCGAGGTGATCTGAGCCACTGACATGTCTCTCGCGCGTTTCATCGCGGCGAAGCCCAGGTCGATATCCGATAGGAGAGCGCTAGGCTGCATGTTTGACATCGCCTGTCGAGATGGAATTTTCCGGTGCTGCGGTTATTAGTTCCTCCGTCTTTTCCTCTACAGCGGCCAGGTATGCTGTGACGTTCCAGGCGAGCTTTTGTCCGTCTACAACGAGCTCCACGCCGCTGATCAGGTCGGGCGCGGTCTCAAACGTCAGTGTTCCGCCCGCGCACGGCCAGCGCATAAATTCGGTCATGATGTTGGAATGTTGCGCGGGTGTGAGCTCGAACGCACTGCGCAGAACGGCGGCTTTGGCGTGAGTGCCCAAAGGCGGCGCCACCAATTCGACCTTCTGAGCGTCGTTCAGATCCCGCACACGGCGAATGAAGACCTCCAGCATCCGATCTTCGAGGGTCGTGTCAGCCAGGCCGGCCAATGTCTTGCGGGTGAGCGCGAAAGCCTCGCGCCGCGCTCGTGACACGATTTCGACCTGTAGTTCAGTTTGCTCTGCCGTCAGTGTTGCCAGCGATTTGACACGCAGCGCCTGTGCTTCCGTGCGAGCACTTTCGAGGAGGTGTTGGCGCTGGATGTCGGCGTCGGCCGCGGCCGCTCGCAGCAACTCTTCTCGCCGTGCTTGCAGTGATTCGGTCTGTACACGGAGATCTTCGCGTTCCTTCCCGGCTCGAGCCGTCGCGTCAGCGGCCTCTTTCAGCTCGCCCGCTATTTTCTTTTCGCGCGCGTCGATGGCCGCCAGAACAGGACCGTATAGAAATCGCTTCATCAGCCAGACCAGGACCAGGAAGTTGACTGCCTGCGCGCCGACCGTGAACCAGTCGATGAGCATGCGCCTACTTTCCGGTGCCGGCTGTGATGAGGTGATTCCAGAATGGATTTGCAAACAGCACGATCATGGCGACCACAAAACAGTAGATCGCCATGGACTCGATCATGGCGAGCCCCACGAACAAGGTGCGTGTGATGGTGGGAGCGGCGTCCGGTTGCTGTGCAAGGGCGCTCAACGCGGTTGCTACCGCGCGTCCCTGACCCATCGCGGGGCCGAAACATCCAATGCCCATGGTGATGCCTGCTGTGACGATCGAAGCGACTGCAATGAGAGTCGTACTATCCATAATGGTTACTCGCGGCGACGATGCATCAATCGCCGGCGCCCGTAGCTGCCGCGATATAGACCGTCGCCAAAATGCTGAAGATGTAGGCCTGCACCATGCCGGTAAGCAGGCCGAGAGCGCTCATCGCTACGGGAAAGATGAAAGGTGTGATGGTGAGCAGAATTCCCAGGATCATCGCACCGCTCATCATGTTGCCGAACAGACGGACCGCCAATGCCAGAGAGCGGGAACACTCGCTGATGATGTTGAATGGCAACATGATTGCTGTCGGTTGCAGGTAGGACTGCAAATATCCGCGCCACCCCCGTTGGCGGATGCCGAAAACCGGGACAGCCACGAAGACGCACAGCGCAAGTGCTGCAGTCGTCGACAATGATCCGGTCGGTGGCTCATAGCCCGGCACAATCGTGAGGAGATTCGCGATGGCAATAAAGGAAAACAGGGTGCCGAGAAACGGAATATACCGTCGAGCCGGTTTCAGGCCCACTTCCTCGATCTGAGCGGCGATTCCCGTCACGAGTATTTCCAGCGCAGCCTGCCAACGCGAGACGCTGAGTTCGGTTGAAAGTCTGCGAGTAATCACCCAGGCGCCCGAGGTGAGTACCAGTATGATGACCCACGTGGTCACGATCGTCGCGTTCAGCTGGACGAAGCCGTGTTGCCACAGAACGACTTGATCGGAACTAAGACGCATGGGGACGCAGACCCGCGGAGGAGATCAAACGGAACATTGCTGTGCGTGCAATCAGCACGCCGGCCGTACACAGCAGCAGGGCCTGCCATCCATCCGCCGCGACGTAGTAGAACCCAACACCGAGCAGGCTTCCCCGCAGCGCCAAACTGAGCGCAAACCAGACGGCTGGATGACGCACCACGGTGCCCGCGCGGACGGTCCACCACAAGCCGCCGAAAAAGATTGCGCCAGAGAGCAAACCAACGAGTACCGCGCACAGCTGTATCCCCGGTGCCGTCACTCGTCGTGCTCAGCGGCGTGTATTTGTCGATACTCTTTCGCCACCCAATGCCACGCACTGAGGCTCCCCAGGCACAGGCCCGCAACGAGGAGGGCCAATGTCCAGGAGTGACTTCCGGCGTGATGTTTGTCCAGCCACAGGCCTGAGAGCGCGCCGAGGAGTGTGGGTCCGGCAACCGACCAGCCTATGAGACCAAACATGCCGAAGCCGGACCAGATGCTCGTCGCGCCTGGACGTCTCGATCGAAGCCTGCGTGCTTCCTGCTCCCCCACTTGGCGGCCCAGCGACTCCCGGGCAGCATCCAACTCGTTTGGTGCTGAGTCAGACATGCTGGAACTCGGCGAGGCGGCGAATGAGCCCACCCTCCAGAGCCGCAAGCGCGGTGCGCGTCGATTGCTCGCGAGCGTCGAGATTCAGAAATTCCCGGGTGACTGCGCGTCGCAAATCGCCGAGTCCGCTGCCACTCATCGCGCGACGAACGCAGACACGGACCTGCGAACCCGTCTTGATCAACACTCCGCGGTCTACCGCCACGTTGATTTCGCTGCCCGCCGATGTCGAGTAACTGAGGATTCCGGGCGATATTGCAGTTACGCAGTCCAGACGATGAGGCAACAGTCCGAATGCACCCGCAGGCGTCACCACAACGATACGGGAAACCGTCTCGCTGGCCAGAAAGATCGCAAACGGCAGGAGTATCTCAAGCTGCAACGGGAGCCTCCTCGACTGCGGTGGCCTTTTTTGCATCCGCGATCGGCCCGATCATGTAGAGCGCAGCTTCGGGCACGTCCGCAAACTGGTCTCTTAGAATCGCCTCGCAACCCTCCAGTGAATCCGACAGGCTGACAGTCTGTCCCGGGATGGAACTGAACTGTTCGGTGGCGAAGAACGGCTGTGTCAGGAAACGGTCGAGTCGCCGGGCCCGTGCAACAATCTTGCGATCGTCGTGAGACAGTTGCTCCAGTCCCAGCATCGCGATGATGTCTTTGAGTTGTGCGTACTGCGCCATTGTGCGGCGAATTTCCTGTGCGATGTCGTAATGCCGTTGGCCTACGATTCCCGGTGTGGCCATCTTCGAGCTCGACTGCAGGGGGTCGACGGCGGGGAAGAGTCCTTCACTGGCGCGTTGTCTCGATAGCACGACCGATGCAGACAAGTGCGAGAAGGTATGCACTGCCGCAGGATCTGTAAAATCGTCGGCCGGAACGTAGACGGCCTGGATGGATGTGATTGCACCGTTCACCGTGTTGGCAATCCGCTCCTCGACAGCGGCCAGCTCCGTGCTCAGGGTTGGTTGGTAGCCTAAGCGGGAGGGCATCTGGCCCATGAGCCCGGAAACTTCCGAACCGGCCTGGATGAATCTGAAAATATTATCCACGAGCAGCAACACGTCCCGGTGTTCGTCATCCCTGAAGTATTCGGCCATGGTGAGCGCGGCATGCGCCACCCGGAAGCGAGTCCCCGGCGGCTCGTTCATCTGGCCGAAAATCATCACCATGTTGGGAAGAACGCCGGCGTCGCGCATGTTGCGGTACAGCTCCTCACCTTCACGGCAGCGCTCGCCGATTCCGCAGAAGATGCTTACCCCGTCGTGGTGTCCCACCATGTTGTGAATCATTTCTGTCAGCAATACGGTCTTACCGACGCCGGCTCCGCCGAACAGACCTGCCTTGCCGCCGCGCTCGAGCGGCATGAGCACGTCGATGACCTTGATGCCGGTTTCGAAAATCTCCGTTTTGGTCGAGCGCTCGGCCAGTGCCGGTGGTGCGCGGTGCACCGAGCGCCACTGCACATCTTGCAACTGCGGCCCGCGATCGATTGTCCGGCCGAAGACGTCGAACATTCGCGAGCGTATGGCCTTGCCGACGGGTGCTTTGAGCGGGCCGCCGGTATCCCGTACCGACATGCCGCGAGCCAGGCCCCGGGTGGAGGTCAGGGCGATCCCGCGGACCCGTCGGGCGTCGAGTTGCGACCAGACTTCGATCACAACTTGCCGGTCTTTCCCCGTATCCAGAAGGGCGTTGATGGGTGGTAATCGCTTCGCGAATTCCACATCAACGATGCTACCGCGAACGGACACAATTGTGCCCATTGCCTCGGACGCGGGTGAATCTTGCATGCAACGTCAATCGCACAGAGCAGGAGCTGACAGCATGAGCAATCTGGGCTACGGCGTCTGTGCGGAACAGTACGTATATCCTGGCTGGGGATTGGTAAATCGGGTGAGGGCGTGTTCCTCGAGTAACTTACACGAGCTCAGAATCTCCGTCGGTACGATAGCGAACGGACCGAACGACTCTCGGACCCCATCATTCGACGCTGCGAAGTAACGAATTTCGCCAGCGTATGGTCCAGCCCTGGAGCCCCAGGCGGATCCTCACTAGGAGCCGCCCATTGAGATCGAGCGTCCGAACCGCAGTCGGAATCGCATTTTCGCAGTTTCCGCATGATGAATGACATGCCGCCCGTTGCGAACGACTTCCCCGCGGAAGTTCGATCCCGTTTGGGAATATTGCCGAACTTCTTTGGCACTGCAGCTAGCGCGCCGGGGCTCATGGAGGAGCTGTGGGGTTCCGCGAAATCAGCCTACCTGGACAGCCCGTTGCCCTCGCTCTTCAAAGAGCGCCTGTTTGTTCAGCTGTCGCGGTTCTGTCATGTCCGCTACTGCGTAGTTCGCCACGTGGGCTTTCTGGTTGGCGAGGGCCGTCCCGCCGGCGACGCCTCCGTGCGCCCCGAAACCATCGCGCAGGCGATTGCTTTGCTCAGTAGACCCGTTCCGGATGGCAAGCGACTGGGCGATTCTCTGGTTCTGTTGGAAAGCGTGGTCTCCCCGGTTGGGATTCCCGAGCCAGAAGTCGAGATGGAGGGGGCACTATTCGACGCGCTTACGATCCTATCCATCCGGCCGCGGGGCGCTGAACGCGCGCGTCTCGCGATCGGGCACGCTTTTGGTGACCCGACGTTCGAGATTCTGACGGCATTTTTGGCGTTCGTGCGAACTGCGCATTTCTGGACCGAGACGCACCCGACTCTGGGTTACGAGAGCGACATGGTTGCGTTGATGCGGAACCATCCCGATCTTGCGCACCTGATGCTCGACTCATCGGAAGTCGAGTGGGCACATTCGGGCGAAGCGCTCGTACGCGCGCTCGACGATCTGCGCAGCGCAAGTGGCGCACTCCGTTCGAGCGAGGAGCGCTTCCGTGCCTTGGTCACAGCCACTTCGGACATTTTGTATCGAATGAGTCCCGATTGGACGCAGATGCGCGCGCTCGACGGCAAGGGGTTCTTGCCTGATACGACCCTTCCAGACGGAAATTGGATGCGTCGCTATATCCCCGAGGACGAGCATGTGACCGTGAGCGAAGCGATTCGGTCGGCGATGCTCAACAAACGTGTGTTCGAGCTCGAGCATCGGGTGCTTCGCGCTGATGGGACAATCGGGTGCGTACTGTCCCGCGCCGTGCCGATCCTGAACGGGAAGGACGAAATCGTCGAATGGTTCGGTGCGGCGCTCGATCTCACGGCGCGGAAAAATGCGGAAGACGCGCTTCGCGACGCGGATCGTCGTAAGGACGATTTCCTCGCCACATTGGCCCATGAGTTGCGAAATCCGTTGGCACCATTGCGCAACGGCTTGCAGATCGCTCGACTCACCACTTCAGTGGATGCGCCCTTTCGCCAGATTGTGGAGATGATGGATCGACAAGTCGGCATGCTCGTCCATCTGGTCGAGGACCTCATGGACGTTAGCCGGATCACCACTGGAAAAATCGAGTTGCGCCTGAAGAGCGTCTCCTTGCGCGAGGTTCTCGACGCCAGCGCCGAGGCCTCGCGAGCGATCATCGATGCACATGAGCATACATTGGTCACAGACTCGCCAGCGGAGGAGCTGAGCGTGGAAGGCGATTTCGACCGCCTCACTCAGGTGTTCTCGAACCTCTTGTCCAACGCGGCCAAATACACGAATGCAGGCGGCACTATACGAGTGCGATTTGCCCGGGAACACAGAATGGCCGTAGTCAGCATCGCCGATAGTGGTATCGGCATTGCCGCCTCCGATCTGTCGCGTGTGTTTGAGATGTTCTCGCAAGTGCATTCTCACCGAGGTTACGCAGAAGGTGGCCTCGGAATCGGCCTTTCGTTGGTGCGACAGCTCGTCGAGATGCATGGTGGCTCAGTGCAAGTGGAAAGCCGCGGAGAGGGCAGCGGGAGCACCTTTTCGGTCCGACTGCCGTTGACAGAACCGGCAGTCCCGAAAGCGACCAGCGGTTACGCGTGCGGTGACGTACAGACAGACGTTGGGCCTGCTGCTTAGCTTCATTCATGAACCCCATGATCGATCAATCTGAGTTGAGTCACCGCCCGGCCTCCAGCGTCTCGCGCGTCAACGGTTCAGCACCTGATGTCGACCTTGCCGATATCAATCTGAACGTCAGTCAGGCTGAGATGTTCCCACGGAGTATCTGTGACCATGCGGATCGCCTCCGGCTATGGCCCCTGTTGTCGAGCAGCCAGCATGTTGTTACTGGGAAAGATCAGAACAACGAGTTTATGACGGTGTTTTCTCATGAATTGCGCAATTCTCTGGGCGCGATCCGCAGTGCGACGCAAATCCTGGGCATTCAATCGTCGGCTGGTCCGGTTGCGTTGAAGGCAAGATTGATGATCGAACGTCAGGTCGAGCAGATGACACGCTTGGTCGAAGACCTTCTCGACGCGTCACGCGTTCGCAGCGGCCAATTGCATCTGCGGTGCGAACGAGTAGATCTGCGCGAGGTGTTGGCTCATGCCGCACAGACCATCGAGTTCACGATGCAGCAGCAAAATCACAAAATGACTACTTCATTTCCAGATGCGCCAATCTGGCTGCAGGCCGACGCCGCCCGACTCGAGCAGGTATTCGTGAATCTGCTCTCCAACGCTGCGAAATATACCGATGCAGGGGGCAACGTGAAGCTGTGCGTGGCCCGAGAAATGAGCCAGGCTGTCGTGCGCATTCGCGACTCCGGAATCGGTATTGCACCCGAAGTGCTGCCGCACGTGTTTGATCTGTTTGTACAAGCGGACTCGTCGTCCCGCCGCGGAACCTCCGGTCTCGGGATCGGTTTGGCCTTGGTGCGAAATCTGATCGAACGCCACGGTGGCTTCGTCACGGTTGCAAGCGATGGTCTCGGACATGGAAGCGAATTTACGGTTCGCTTACCCATCCTTTGTGAGTAGGGGATGACACGAGTTGCGCGTCAGGCACGGGCACCGATCGACAGGTCGGCACGCCGGCCAGTCCGATAAGAACGATCGCGCACAGCTCTTTGCCGCCGGCAGTTATTATGTAAGCAACGAGGGTCGACCTTCGTCCAGCCCTCGGTGTCCCGAGTTCGAGACTCATATGGGCAGTCGCGCGGCAGGCGGTCTTATTGCGTTCCCGGCCGTAGGTGACGTGCATCACGACACCTCAAAGGCATTGGATTTTCTTGATCCGGGCACACGTAAACACCGCAGCTGTTGAGTAGCATGTGTCTGATGAACGCACCTGCGCGACACTCGGCTGCGCTGACTTTACTCATCCTCGGTTCCCTGTTCTTGAGTGGATGCGGCGGCTCGAAGCAGAAGGAAGGTGAGATTCCCCTTGCGGTGGCCAAATCCGAGCACGCCGATGCAGCCCCCAAAGAGTTCGTGGTCCAGGGCAGCCGTAGCCGTGATGCGGCGATCCACGATCTCGTCGCCGAGGCGCAGATCCGTCTGCGTGACGTCGAGCTCCAATACGTTTTCACTGGCACAGGCAAGAATCAGGTGCTCCGAGGACGCCCGGTCGCTTTTGCGCTGTGGAGCGAGGCGAAACAGGAGTGGTGCATTGCTCACATCGAGCTGCCGCGTCCGCCGATCAAGTGGGAACCTAGTGGGAAACCCTTGGCTTTCCTCACTCTCACCCCGGGTATTCGAGCGCGGCACGTGGAGGGCACCGGTGCCGAACGGTTGATGTTTGCCTTTTCCCGAGATGGGGAGCCCTTGAAGGTCTATGGACGCAAGTTCCCCGTGTTCGACAACGACCTCATCAAGCACAAGCAATGGAGCGCTGTCGTCCAGACCGCGAAGGCGATCGTTTACCTGCCGTTCACCGAAGATACCTTCGATCCTGTTTTTGTCAGCAGTGGGAAGGCATTTCTGCTCGCCACGGCACATCAGGCGATCGAGGATCTGCGTCTTGCGAGGGTGCCGAGTACGGCGTTTCGCGGAGAGCTGCTCGCCGATGTCATTCCTCCACAGCTGCTCACAATACTGGCAATCATCGAGCAGACCGATGACAAGGATTACATCCAGAAGCAGGGGCTTGCCTTTGATAACGTACTGAGTCAGTACGGTCTGAAACAGGATGAGGCGTATCGGTACAGCGTCTCACGCGCGAACGCGCTAGGGCCCATGCAATTCACCAACCGCAAAGGCCACGGGACCTATGCCTCCGTGGTCAGACGCTACCCAGCCGCCAGGCTCGATCCGAGCTTCGAGAGCGGCGCGACCAATCTGCTGAACGCCATGAAAGCGGCGGCCTGCCTGCTGGATCTGAACCTGGCGGAGATGCGGAAGGACATTCGTGTCGCATACCGTGCCAATCCGGAAGTGCTCGGCATCTTTCCGGTCGCTGCGTACAACGGGGGAGGCCGAAATGTCGCGAAGCTCTACCGTGTTCTGACTCGGCTGAACGTCAGGCTCGACGAGCTGAACCGCCCGGGAGTACAGCTCGCGGGTGCGTCGGTGACTTGCCCCTGTATCTGGAAAACGGCGGGCAGCGATGCACGTCCGCTGACCATTCCGAAATACAACAACGAGAATCGGTGGTACGTCCAGAAGTACCAGACTATCGCGAGCGCGTTCGTGGCTCGTAGTGCTGTGGATTCGATCCGTGCCCACTGATCAGCTCCCAATAGCCCTGAGTTGATAGGACTCGTCGACTACTCCGCGGAAGCAAGCCGGACGCAGTCGTTGCCGCCCAGTGGCTGTCCACGCGAGCAGATGCCCGAGTCTCGATCCCCTGGGGCGATCCCGTCTGAAGGAGCGCCGGCGGCTGGAGCAGTCCGGTTCGGCCGCAGGCGGGTGATATATTGAAGCGGTAATCTACGATTCGTGGGATGTGATTCGGGCGGCGGGGCAGGCGGATGAGAGCCGCGTTTTCGCGCGTCAGATCAAAAAAATCCCGATAGGGACTTTCGATGAGGACTCGTGAAAGGTTACTTTAAGGCCGAAGCAAGGTTTCTGTTGGTGTGGCTTCTTGGCATCCCGTTGGCCGTCATTGCCGTGGGGCTCGCTGTGACCATTGTTATTATGCATCGGCACTAATGCTGAGCATCGGATCAAACCATTGTTGCCATCTCGATTGCCGTGGCGATTTGGGGGGCCGATTTACGGCAAAGTGGACCTGCAAGGCGGATGGGCCGAGAAATGACGCGAGCTCTCAGGCAGCCGTTTGAGGATCTCGACGGTCGATCGTCCGCAACGGCAGCGTGTCTGGGGACATCTCAGGGCTTGAATGGGTCTGGGATCGACACCGGGATTTCATCCAACATAGGTGCGCTTAGCCGTGTGTCCTTTGTCTCAGGCATGGAGCGCGTTGCCTGGGCGCAAACTGGAAACGATTTCCACTGACTGTCGAGAGCGTCTGCCTGTTGACGGCGAGTTAGTCGGCTGTCGGCGGCGAGCTTCGCCCGATCCAACCACCATTTCTGTATTAGGCCGACGGCCCAGTGCGCATCGATTCTTGACAGCAACACACCTGGAGTCGTGACATCATCCTCGGGCACGACCCAGGCCTGGCTCGAACAGAAGGGACCTTCCTCGCAAGGGCAACCACTCACAACCCCGGATATGCTCAGGATAGCGCCAGGATAGGCGTGAGCCATTACCGACTTGATTTCCCTCGCCTCATTGTCGCTGAGGTTAGCTTCTCGCAACGGTCCTACACGGGGAGTTGGGCGAGTCAGGAAGATACGTTGTTCCACCCGGTGTCTGCGTTTCTCCTCCAGATGATATCGAGCTATATCCCCATAACGAGCGGTATCGAACTCATAGAAGAAGTCACGCAAGCGGGCCGAGTCGGGGTCCAGGTTCCATTCCCCCGCTTTGCGCCAACCCGAACCGGTCATCATGTAGCCGAGCGCATGGTAGGTCGATGGGCGGCCCGCTTGCTGGTAGATCAGCACAACAGCCGCGGAGTCGACTGCAGCCGCCATGAACAGCCGACGCGAAAGACTACTCTCCGGGGTGCCCGTCCAATTGAACTTATCCCGGTTTTCAGCGATACCATCGGGAGTTCCGACGGGCCAGCCGATGAGCCTGATGACGTCTTTGGGGATCGATTCCAGCGAATGCACCTCAACAAGCGGACGCGAGTCGAACGGCAGCTGAGGATCGGCAGCAAGGGCCGCCGTACAAAATAGAAGTGGAAAGACGCAGGAGACGAAGAAAAAGTGGCGCATTCCGTATACTTCTTAGGGGGGTGTCCCGTCCCTCTGTCTTCCAGTCTATTCATCGGATGGGATCGGTTCAACCATGCGACAACCATATAGTGTGCACGTGTTCGGCTGACGGCCCTCTTCAGGTCGCACATCCATTTTGATGTGTCGATGTGGGATGTGATTCGAGAGGCGGGCCGGGCGAACGTCAGACACCGTACCGAAGAGCCGAGAAAGGGTAAGGTGAGTCGGCCCCGATGACGTGAGCCAACGGGGTTGCCTGCATTACACTCTCGGCGGTATATCGCCGAGGGAGCCTCACTGGGGTAAGCTGCGGCAATGTTGAATCGAGCCGATCCAGAACACGCGAGAGTTCGTATCACTATGAAACACATCTTCCGTGTTTTGTAGGACGTGGGTGGCTCGCCATGGCTGATCGCGCCGACAAATTCTGGCAATGGTTTGCCGCGCACGACCAAGAGGTGCGGACAGCCTACGACTCTCACAATATCGATTGGCTCGATGCAGAATTATCGGCGAGAGTCAGAGGCATTGCGCCAGGGGCGAACTGGGAAATTGGCCCGTATGCTTTGCCCGATCATGCACTCGTCTTGTCGCCCGGATCACGCGAACAGCTCGCAGTCGTGAAGGCCGCGATTGCCCGTGCGCCTCAGATTCGCGGCTGGCATTTCATCGCCTGCAAACCGCCCAAAGACCTGTTGTCATTGACCTTCGAATTCGCAAACGTTTCGACGAATGCGGACTCTTGGGTATACCGGATGACGTCCTACAACGAGGGAGAGTTCGTCGATCTCGAGATCTTCTTTGAGCCCACCGCAGCGCCTCCCCGGGGCAAGGAAGGAGCTCTGTGTGAGCTCGTCGTGGAAGCGCTGATCGGAGAGGAACTGCGACTCGATCGGATCGGCTATATCACCCCGCTGTCAGTTCCGAAAATTCACGGCATTGAGTACACGACAGCCATGCAACACTTGAGGTCACACCTCATCGAGGTGCTCAGACCCTCAACCGACGGCTCATAACGAGAAGTCCGAGGGGCTCTCGAATGGTGGGGCCAGAAGCGGACACTCAGCCCATCGAGTAGACTCGTGAAAAGCCGCCATCGAACGAGCGGCAGATCGTCGAATCCGCACGGAGTTACGTCTTTGCAAAAGAATAAGAATGGTCCGTCCAGTCTGGGAGAGCGTCTGTCGCGACGCGAGGCACTCGCTTTGCTAAGCGCAGGAGCTATCGTGACGCTCGCTAAGTCCTCTCGTCTCGCTGCAAGCGAATCTTCCCTTTCTACAGGCGTACCGCGAGACTTGCATTTCCTGAGTCTCCAGGAACTCGCGTTGCAGCTCCAATCGCGAGCGCTGTCCCCGGTGGACGTTACGCGCCACCTGTTGGATCGGATCGCGAAGATTGACGGTTATCTGAAGAGTTACGCGACGCTGACACCGGAGCAGGCACTGGCTGACTCGCGGACAGCCGAGCGCGACATTCGTGCGGGAAAGTACCGCGGTCCTCTGCACGGCGTTCCGATCGGCATCAAGGACCTCTGCTATACAAAGGGCATACGCACAATGGGCGGCACAGCCGTGCGCAAGGATTTCGTTCCGAGTTTCGACGCCACGGTCGTGTCGAGGCTGCGGGACGCAGGCGCTATTGTGCTCGGAAAACTGAATCTCTCCGAGGGCGCCGCAGCCGGTTACAACCCGACGTTGGACGTACCGCTCAATCCATGGAACCCTGACCGGTGGCCAGGGATGTCCTCCAGTGGTTCCGGGGTAGCTGTTGCCGCCGGTCTATGCTTCGCCGCGATCGGCACGGATACAGGGGGTTCAATTCGGAATCCCTCATCGGCAAACGGTGTCGTCGGATTGAAACCAACGTATGGACGTGTGAGTCGCTACGGCGTGTTGGTGATGGCCGAGTCGCTTGACCACGTCGGACCGATGGCCCGGCGCGTGAGCGACGTCGCAGTGATGTTTGACACGATAGCCGGCCACGACACAAAGGATCCGATCTCCCTACCGGACCCCGGGGAGCGAGTATTGCCGCAACTCCGCCAAGGTGTCCGCGACATGAGGATCGGAATCGACCGCGACTATGCGCTCAAGGGGATCGACGCCGGGCAGGCGTCGGCAATCGAGTCGGCGCTCCGCGTACTACGCGATCGTGGTGCACAGATCATCCAGGTCAAGATGCCAGGCGTGTCCCATGTCGTGGATATATGGCAGCCAATCTGTGCGTACGAGATGGCCAAAGCGCACGCGGCAACTTTCCCTGCACGCGCGAACGAATACGGACCCTATCTTCGCGAGTTCCTTGAGAGCGGCCTGAAAGTCACCGCCGATCAGCTCGCAGCCGCGCACCGGGCGAAAAAAGCACTCACCCAAGAGTTGGACGCGCTGCTCGATTCGGTTGACGCGATGGCAAGTCCCGCAGGGGGCGATCCCGCGTGGCCGATCACGCACGCAATCCAAGTCGGGCCATTGTCTGCCTATCATGCGGCCTGGTCGGCTGCCGCACCGAGGTCCTCTGAGTTCACGATGCCGATGGATCTTGCAGGCATACCGGCGATCTGCCTCCCTTGCGGGTTCTCGCCGGACGGTCTTCCGTACAGCATCCAGTTTACCGGTCGGCGGTTCGGAGAGGGGACGTTATTCAGGATCGCGTACGCCTACGAGACCGCAACGGAGTGGCACAAGCGCCACCCGGTCGTGTGACGCACCTGACGAAGGGGCAGCCTTGGGTCCGTGAGCGGTTCGTCGGTCGAGGCGATCGGGAAGTCGATCCGCGTCCGGCGCTGCGCGCTCGGAGTGGGAGGTCGGGCGAGGTGAAGATGGGTTCCGCGGAGAGGCGGCGGTGGAGTTGGCATCGCATGGAGCAATCGAGTCGGTGGGAGTCGTTGCCGGTACGTACTGTTCTCACGTGCAGGTTTCAGAAGTCTCGATCCTCTGGGGTGACCCCGTCTGACCGGGCGGCTGCGGGACGGGATTCGGGAGGCGGGGCGGGCGGAGGAGTTGCAGTGATCAACCCGAGCGAATGCCTACGAGCTAATGAGCGTTTCGATTCAACGTGAATACTGAATACAATCCTTACGCTCCGCCCAACGCGCGGTTGGGTGACGAGTACCGATTGCCGAGAGTCAAACCGCGCACCGTTGCGTTGGCCGTGACAGCGCTGTGGGTGGCTTATGGAATCACGTTGACGCACGCCGTCATCATCATTGGGGATCGGTGGCTATCGTGGCCGCCTGAGTTCGTCGCACTCAATCAAATCGTCTTCGAGGTGGTCTTCGCGACGGGGCGCAGTTGGTTTGCACGATCCCGAGATGCAGGATGAGCCGCGTCAGGCGCTGCGCGCAAAGTCTTCTTCAACGCGCGGCGTTCTTCGAGTGGAAGCGACATAAACTGCATCAGCGTAAACCCGGCTGCGGGGTGCCATGAGGGTGGCATAGCGGCGCAGTGGTTCGCGGTGCACCGGGAATACGCAGGGTTACGATCGAGTTGATGTGGGAAGTGATTCGGGAGGCGGAGCGGGGTAGCCTCGTTCCTGCGCTGGACGCCGCATACCGGCGAGACTATCGTTACCTTGAGCAGTCATTTCGACCCTACCCCTGTCGCAGCGAATTCAAAGCAGCCGCGGCAGTGGCCACAAATGGGGGTCGCCTGAGTCGAGTTCACCAACAGATCATAAAAAGGGAGTTTTATGTACACCGATGTCTGCGGCTCTCCAGGTCTGCATGCCGGTTTGCGACTGGGACGAGCTATATGGTCATGCTGTTTCGCACTGGCTGTTTTCTCGAGTTTATCTGATGAGAGTCGGGCAGCTGCAGCCTTTGTTCAGGTAAACAACACATCCCCACTGACCACAGTAACCAGCGTCTCGGCTACCTACAATCTGGCACAATTTCCTGGCGATACCAACGTTGTCTTCATCAGCTGGGAAGACTCCGCCGGATCAATCCTGTCGGTCATCGACACAGCCGGTAACCCCTATTCACTGGCCGTCGGACCCACAACCCGTGCCGGAATTGCGGCGCAGAGCATCTATTACGCCAAGAATATACTCAGCTCCGCACCGGCAACGAATACGGTGACAGTCACCTTCGCTGCCGGAGAGCCGCACCCGGACCTGCGAATTGTCGAATACAGCGGGATTGACACTTCGAGTCCCTTGGACGTAGCCCGGGGATCCAACGGCAGCAGTAGCAGTACGACCAGCGGCGCTGCTACGACCACCAATGCCAACGATCTTCTCGTTGGCGGCAATGTAGTCTCCAATGTGACCACGGGAGCCGGAGCGGGTTACACATCCAGAGTTATTACATCGCACGGTGATATCGTGGAGGACATGTCGGTATCGGCCACGGGCAGTTACAGTGCAACGGCACCGCAGAGTCCGGCGGGTTGGTATGTCATGCAGATGGCAGCCTTCAAGGCTACGAGTGCCAGCCCCTATCCTCTGAGCCCGATTCTTGGCGGCATATCCTGGAACTACACCACGAAGACTCGGCTCGCAACGGGCAGTCAATGCACGAGCTGCGGGGCGGGCCCGGGCAGTGACATCTGGGACTCCACTTGGGCAAGCGACAATTTCGTATACAGCGCATGGGGAGATGGCTCGGGCTTCAATTCAACGACTCAGCAGTATCAAATCGGAATCAGTCAGTTGAGCGGAACACCCTCCGGCATCTCAGGCACAGATGTATCTTACGGCTCCCCGAAGGGAACCTGCGTCGTCACGCCTGCTGGCGCAGTCGGTGGCAAGCCAGCGGGCCTCGTGGCCTTACCGTCCGCCACTCTCTATATGTTCCACTCTTTGTCTCAAGTATCCATAGGTGGTGTGTGCGGAAGTGGAGTCTGGCTGTCTAAATCAACTAATCTCGGATCAGCAACGACATTCACCGACCACGTCGGAAGTCTCGCCTGGCCGGATGCCAACGGCTTCAGCCCATCCGCAGTCCTCCAATACGGTCCAGGACAGCAGGGCGCACTGGCACCGACTGCGGCGACGACTGCCTACATTTATATCTACGGTCACAAAGCGTCGATCTCGACAGGCACGTACCTGGCCCGTGTACCGGCATCACCATCCAATTCCATCGAGACACTATCCAACTGGTCCTACTTCGGAGGCATGGTGAATGGCCTCCCCCAATGGGTGACATCCAGCGCAAATGCCGCCCCAGTGTTCTATGACCCCAACAACCAAGAGTCCCTGGGCGTTACTTTCGACGCCGCGATGGGGCGCTACCTGGCATACAACGACCATGGCATCCCGACGGAACGGCAGGTCTCATTGTTTGACGCGCCGTCTCCCTGGGGTCCCTGGACAACCTTCGACTATGAGGAGAACTTCGACAATGCCATGGGTTGCTCGCCGTGTCTGGCGAATGGCTCCGGTGTCGGATTTTCCATGATGCAAAAATACTTCGGCAGCGACGGATTATCCATGTGGCCGATCTACAGCTCGGACCAGAATGGCTACGACTCGTTGAATCTCGTGAAGGGCACGATGACCCTTGCGTCAAATTCCACTGTGAGCGGCCTATCCATCAGCACTCATACGCCGGCCGTCCTCGATCGTCTGTCAACGTCGCCGCCGGGAAATATTGAATACATCGATCGCACTTACCAGTTGACCTCGATTCCCGCTGCCTACCAGGGTTTGGAGTCCATCAGACTGGCCAACAATGACAAAACGGCCAGCAGCGCCCAGACATATGTGTCGTTCACGAATACGGTGCAACAGTCGGTGTGCGTCGGCTGGGACACCGCGAATGCATTGCCACCTTGGATAGACGGCACGTGGACCAACACTCACAACCAGTTGATCGGCAATGCCACTTTCAACGTATATTCAAAAGTCTTTTCCGCGGGCTCGGTCTCACTGTCCGGAGCCAATTCGGGTGACGTTTTCATCCTGTTCGTCGGTTGCTGATACACGGGCCGGGCAACCAAGCCCTCCCTTGGTCGAACCGATCGGGGAGTCGATCCGCGGCCGGCGCTGCGCGCCGCGGAGTTAGAGGCTGGGCGAGGGGTAGGAAAGAGAGTCCCGCGCGGATTCCGAGATGGTCTCTCGACCTGACGACAGCGTCGGCGACGCCGGCCGGTGCCGGCTCGGCGATTTGCGGCGGGCCAATCCGGGTCCGGGCGGGAGGGACGGCGGGAAAATCGGCGTCCGCAGACGGGCCAAGAGCGGTCATCGGGCCCCACGAATGGAGCCTCCGAAGCAGCCACTCTCGACCTGCGGTAAGCTTAGATGAAGATGATTGAGCCTAGGTCGCAAGCCGCATAATGCTGACATCAGCCACAGTGACAATTAGATTATATGTCGGCAGCCGCTGAGTACGTGTCGGCTCTTGGTGTCGCGATCGCTGATCAGTTCGGCGCAGCAGTGACGTTTTCGAAAGTCAGCAAGCGTCTTGTATGGAGCACCGCGTTTGGAGGAAGCTTCGTTAGTCTGTCCGGGTCCAACAAGTTCTCTCCCTATATCTCCGTAGCTTTCTATTTTGGCAATCGTTACGAGGATGCCACGAGAATTGAGAAACTGATCGGTCTGCCAAAGAGACATCAGAGCGCCGGGCATATCCTTCAGTACTCTTTGAACGCACGCATGATGAAAGGACTGACATTCAGCTCTAACGATAGTTTCGATATCGACATACGAAGGCCTCCCACCGATAGCGCATCCGCCATTGCCGATGCGATTCGCCAAATCGCGTTCCCGTTTTGGGATCGCTATCCGACGGTTCGATCGGCCCGGGACGCACTGCTATCGCCTGACGAGTGGTGCTTTAAGGCGGGCGGCCCGTTTTGGGAAAGTCTTCTTTACTTAGACGCCGCGCTCGGCGAGCTCGAACATTATGAGTCGTGGCTAACGCAACTCGAGCCCTTCTACGTGCCTCACGCGTCCGCCAAGCTAGCCGAAGTTAAGAGTGTCGTGGAACCGAAGATGTAATGTCTGTTCGGTCGATTCGCGGACGGCGCTGCGCGCCCAGGAAGAGATCCGTATGGCATGCTGATGATGGACGTGGACGGCGGAGTGGAGATTCGGGCCGAAACCTCAGGGCATCGCGGACAACCTTTCCGACAAGGCACCAGCCAGTCGGCGCGGGCCGCGACGGTGGGGGTTATCGACGTCCGCGCGTCTTGGAGGCGCTCATCGGCGTCAGACCTGAACAGATGCGGCGGCAGTTCGTGGGGATTGAATGTCGTGTTGGTGAAGACCGACGAACCGGTTTTAGCCGCGTTGGGGAGAATCCCTAACAGTCGATCGCGGAATTGTCGTTCCATCGACTCGAGCTGCCGTGTAAATTTGTCGTCCGAACTCATGAGATAGGAACGATATGTTCCAGCGTTACTTCACACTCAAGGACGAACCATGGGCCACTGGTGCGGCATGCCTGTTGTTCGCGTCGGCGGCGCTGATGCCGCTGGTGGTGCCACATCGACTCGTAAGCACTTTAGGTCCCACTTGGATGTGGATGTGTGTGCCATTCCTTCTCGTGGTTGCAGGGATTCTCGCGCTCACGAAACTCAAGGCGCTCGATACCCTCAGGCAGATTCTAGTCGTCAGCTTGATGGCAGCGGCCTTCTTCCTGGCGTGGGCCGGTATCACGCTGGTAACGGGCTATACCGTCGGGCGGGGTACGCTATATCGAGTTCCTCGGTTGGTTTCTCTAAACTACTTTTACACCGCGATCGTTTTCGTCCCGATTATTGTGGCGGCCGGGTCCCGATATCAAAAGCGACTGCGGGAAATCAATGGACCGTGAATTCCCGACTGATGCTGGATCGCGGATCGTGAGGTGTCCGGATTCGATGCTTGCGTTCGAGGCAATGGGGATCGGATCCGCGTCCGGCGCCGTGCGCCCCGGATCGGCTGTTGTGAAGCGAGATTTAGCTGCATTGTTCATTCGTCTGGCCAACAAAAGCGCAGTCTCGGGCGAATTGTGCCGGCGCTACGCAACGTGATGCTGCAAGCCAACCTCGGGCTCGCGATGCTTCTGCTGCTCACGGCGTGCTCGCCCCAACCGCATTGGGTCTCCGTTCCAAATGGGAAGGCGGGTGAGTTTATCGACATCAGCAGTCTTGCCACTGCGGGACTCGTGAGGCGCGCGTCAATAAAGATTGTGTTCACGACACCCCAATCGGGGGATGCCTCCCAAGGAAACAGGCGTGTCGTCCAGATCGTGGTCCGCCAAGCATTTAACTGCGGCGAGAATGAGCAAAGAACCGAGGCGATGACGTTCCACTATGCTAACGGCGTGGTGTTCGACGTACCGGCCGACCAGTTGCCGTCGCATGATTGGAAGCCGGTCGAGCCTGACGACGGAAAGCCCGAGCTCGACTTCACATGCCGGCAGAAAACAGACTAGTCTACGATCAGTCCGGGAGGCGGGGCGGGAGAATGAGCATGCGGGATGCCTTGTTCGCGAAGATTCAGGCGCAGTACGACGCCGATCCGGCGCCACCGCCGGTGCTCACGCTCGACGAGTACTTCACCGGTAACACGGATGAGAGCAGTATCGCGCCGAATCAGGCCGGCTATGGGCGGCCGCCGTTGGCTGAGCTCTACGCGCGGTTCAAGGCGATCCAACAGAAGCGGAACGTGCAAGCCGTCCTGGTAGGGATCCACGGCGACTGGACGGAGTCACACAAATACCCGCACAGGTGGCCTCCCGCAGAGAATGTTCACATTTACACGACGGCCTCGCGGGAGGAAGTTGAATCGTGGATCGCTGGTCTGGAGGCTGACGGCGCGATCGAAGGCTGGCCGTATGGTATGCATCCATTCGCGCCGCAGTTGAATCCCGGATTTCAGGTGTTTTCGGTTTGTTGGGACTGAGTGGGAAACGGTCTCGATCATGTACCGAGGATAGAGCGAACCTATGGGACTGGACACGGTTGAACTCGTGATGGCAGTCGAGGAGCGCTTCTCCATCACCATACCCAATCGAGCCGCCGCTCAACTCGTCACTGTCGGACAGAATCTGCCTCGTGACCCCGCGGGCCATGCGGTAACCCTGTACCTGAAAAATGGGCCGAAGTGGCCACCTGGGGCGACGGTGGATATCGTGGTGAGAGTGGTGGACACAGCTGGAGTAGCGCACTTGTTGTCATCGCGGGGTCAAAAGATCCAAGCGGCGATGTAGTTCTACAGCTCGGGGCCGCCACGTCGGTATTTGAGATCGGTCTGTGAGCGGGCCGTCGGTCGAGGCTGCCATGATCGTGACGGATACGTATCTCGTGGACACGAAAAGGTAGACTGTTTGCATGAAACGCGCACTCATTCTCATAGCCGGTGCCTCCCTCATGGCCGCCTGCACTCCCGCCCAGCAGTCCCACTCCGCTCACCAGCCTGAGGCCGGTAATCGCAGTGAAATGCGTCCGATGCAACAGGAGCGCAACCCCCTGATCGGAACCTGGCGTTTCGTTACCTACGTGGACACACCCGAGGGCGGCGAACCGATCCATGCGTTCGGCAAGAATCCCATTGGCTTCTTTACCTTTACCGCCGATGGCCACGTGTTCATGAACATCATGCACAATCCACCCAGTCCGGTGGATGCGACGGTCGATCCTGACCCGGACGCCTGTGTGCCGGGCTGGTACTGCGCCTATTTCGGTACCTACATCGTGAATCTCAAAGATCAGTTTTGGCTCACTCACGTGCTCGGCAGTAACATGCCGACGATCATCGGCACCGACCAAAAGCGATCTTTCGCCCTCCACGGCGATACACTCGTGATTACGGAGACGTATCGCGCGGGAAATCAGTCGATCAAGGCAGAGCGTGTCCTCGTTCGCGACGTGGGGGCCCAGTAGCTGTTCGATTTGAGACTGTTGGCTTGTGGGTTGCTCTGTAAACGATGCCGCAGGGATTGCCAAGTTGATCGCGGCGGGACGGTCAGGATTGACTCGGTTGTATGTTGAGGCGAGCGAATACGCTTTATCATTCCTTGAGCGCAAAGGCTATATCGAGATTCGAAGGAATGAATTTGCTCTGCGTGGAGTGCTGATCGAGATCGACGTTGCGATCGTCCAATACAACTTCTCCTTCCAACTTGGGATGCTCGGCGAGAGCTGCTGTCAGGCGCGCAATGACATGAAGACGCGCGAACGCAACTGCAGCGCCCAGACGCCCGGATAGATTTTCCCCGGCGCCAAGCGCTACACCAATGCGCCGCTCCGCCGCTCGCCCATTCATCAGTTTTAGCGACCGATCAATATAAACCGGGTGGTATATTTCCGACGGCAGGATGGCTTGCACTCTTGAGGGGGAGGTGCGGACATGGCGTCGAATGTCGAAGGTGGCCCGAGGAAGGGTTCGAGTTACCGTCGGCCGGTTACCGGGTACCCGCGTGGTGAGCAGACGCGGCAGCGGATTATCCGGGCCGCGGTCGAGCTGTTCGGCAACGACGGCTTCGATCGCATCTCCACGCGGGATATCGCCTCGCGCGCGGGGGTCAGAGCGCCGGTTCTGCACTACTATTTCGATGGTAAGGAAGGTTTATATCAGGCGTGCGTCGAGCAAATGCAGACTCACGCCAACCGTCTGCTGCAGCCGGTCATCGACTCTGTGCGCCGCCGACTTGCTGGCCCCATCAGCCGTGACGGCCTCATTGATTGCGTTTGTTATATTTACGATCAGACTGCGGAGATTTTTGCCCGCGAGGAGTTGGACGGGGGCTTACGGCGCCAGTTCCACGAGTTGCTCTGCGAGCTGGTGGGCCGGATCATCGGCAAATCTCCCCGGGATGAGCAAACGCGCATCCGGGTGGTGACCCTCGGTAGCCAGTTATCAGTTTTCAATCACGCACGTCGGCGAGCGCTGGCTGATATCGGCTGGACCGAAGTGAACCCGCGCGAGCTGCAGTTGCTGAGGGCGACTGTCCGTGAGCAGACTGAGGCCATGCTGCGCGCCGCGGCGGTTGCGGATCCGATTGCAAAGAAGCCCAGGCGCAAGCGATAAACTGCGGGCCGGCAATGAACGCGCTATCAGTCATCCCCCTCACCGGCATCGGAGAAATTGAACCAGGAGAGGACCTCGCGCGCACGCTCAGCGCGGCCATCCAGCGTGCAGGCGTTGTTCTTACGTCTCGCGACGTGCTGGTCGTCGCGCAGAAGGCGGTTTCGAAGGCCGAAGACCGGTATGTCGAGTTGGCGCAGGTACGTGTGTCCGTGCAAGCGCAGCGCCTTGCAGAAGTCACTCGCAAGGATCCGCGGCTGGTCGAGCTGGTGCTATCCGAATCGACCGAAGTACTTCGATCGAAGCCCGAGGTTCTCATTGTGCGGCACAGGCTGGGTTACGTGATGGCCAATGCTGGCATTGATCGGTCGAACGTCGGTGGCATCGACCGCGTGTTGCTCCTTCCGGTCGACCCCGACGGGTCCGCGGCGCGGCTGCGCGCGAATGTTACAACTTTGTTGGGCCAGGAGATCGGCATCGTCATCTCAGACAGTTTCGGTCGCCCCTGGCGCAAAGGTGTTACGAATGTCGCTTTGGGAGCAGCCGGCATTCCTTCTTTGGTTGATCGTCGGGGTGAGGCGGATCGCCACGGTCGCAAGCTCGAAGTGACGGAAGTGGCGCTGGCGGACCTCATTGCCGCGGCTGCGGGACTCGTCATGGGCGAGGGTGCGGAAGGTGTACCCGCAGCGTTGCTCAAAGGTCTGAGTTGGTCCGTGGCGCCGTCCCCCGCAAGCACATTGCTGCGCCCGCTGCAGGAGGATCTGTTCCGATGAGCGTGGATACGGGTACTTTCCTGGTGCTCACGGGCGGGATTGGTGGCGCGAAGCTGTGCCTGGGTATGCAGCGGGTGTTGCCCGCGGGCTCGGTACGAATCGTAGTGAATACCGGCGATGACTTCGAGCACCTCGGTTTGCGCATCAGCCCGGATATCGATACGACGATCTACACACTCAGTGGCCTTGCAAACACAGAGCTGGGTTGGGGACGCCGTGACGAGACCTGGACCTTCATGCAGGCGCTCTCCAGCATTGGCGGTGAGACTTGGTTCCAACTCGGAGACGGTGACCTCGCACTGCACGTCGAACGGACGCGACGCCTGGCAGGCGGTGAAAGCCTGACCAGGATTACCGCTGACATTGCCCGTCGGCTGGGTGTTACAGCGGCTGTTTTTCCAATGAGTGATTCTCCCGTGAGCACCATTGTCACGACCACGGAGGGTGACATGGGCTTTCAGGACTATTTCGTCCGACGCCGCTGTGCACCGGTGGTAACTGGTTTGAGCTTCCGGGGCGCGGAAGCAGCGCGCGTACCCGAGGGAATCTGCAAGTCACTGCGCGCGATTGTGATCGCGCCCTCAAATCCATACCTGAGCGTGGATCCGATTCTGGCAGTGCCGGGCATGCGCTCGTTGCTGCGGGAGGCGAATGTACCCATCATCGCCGTAACCCCCCTCATCGGTGGAGCGGCGGTCAAGGGACCAACGGTCAAGATCATGCGGGAGTTGGGGATCGAGCCTTCGCCGCTGTCCATCGTTCAGCACTATCACGATCTGATCGACGGCTTCGTGTTGGATGCACGCGATGCCGTGCTCCAGGCTCGCACCGATCTGCCCGTGCAGGTGTGTGACACGCTCATGGTCAGCCTGGAGGACCGCGAGCGGGTAGCAAGGTGCGTGCTGGAGTTTGCTCATCAACTGCGGGCCGGTGGGTGAATGTCGATGTGCAGGCGGGTCAGGCGCAGCGCCGCCAGCTTCCACTCGCCATTCGTGCGCACCCAACGCTCATGATAATGACCATAGCCGGTCATGGAAGGGCGGTCGGCACCCCTGACGATGCGATCCTGGAGGGCCCAGATAACTCGTGCCTCATCGCCGTCGAGCTCTATTTCGGGAGCATGGATCTGATGGACCGTTTGTGTGTCGGCGAGCGAGGTGCGAACCTGTTGCAGTGCCGCCTCGCGGCCCCGCAGCAACGGAAACTGCGTGCCCTCGGTAATATCCAGCACGAAGTCCTCGGTCAGAAGGTTGGCGTAGCCCGCCCAGTCCTGGGTGTCCAACAGTCGACAATAGCGCGCCTTCGCTTCCATGAGGGCCAGCTTGTCTGCGATCACTGATTCGTTACTCGTCATGTTTGGGCCTCGCTTCTCGAGATAGGTCGTGCATTGGAAGTGGTCGGTCCGTAGAGCGTATTTCGCCTCACCAGTACGCGTCCGAGACCGGCAGCGAGTGTGCGCATATCCTCCACGGTCATTTCCTGACCGTGGGTAGCGCCAGCGGCACGTGTAATGCTTTCATTCATCAGTGTCCCACCCAGATCATCGGCGCCTGCCTGCAGCGCGACGCGCATGCCCTGGTGTCCCATCTTCACCCAGGAGGTTTGAATGTGAGAAAAGTAGGGTGCCAGTACGAGGCGCGAAACGGCATGCATGAGGACTGCTTCGCGGAATGTGGGCCCCGGTCTCGCCTGCCCGCGTTTGTACAGTGGAGCTTCATGGGCAACGAACGGTAGCGGGACGAATTCAGTGAACCCAGCGGTACGCTTCTGCAGCTCCCGCAGCGACAGAAGGTGTCGCGCCCACGAGCTGTAGTCATCAACATGCCCGAACATGATTGTGGCGGTAGTGCGCAGGCCCACACTGTGGGCCGTCTCAATCACCTCCAGCCACTGCTGCGTGTTGATTTTGTCAGGGCACAGTACCTGTCGTACCGGGTCGTCGAGCACCTCGGCGGCTGTCCCGGGAAGGCTTCCCAAGCCTTCCTGGGCAAGAACCCGTAAATACGCTGCGAGGTCCAGGCCTAGCGTGGTCGCTCCATGTTGGATCTCGAGCGGTGAGAATGCGTGGACGTGCATGGACGGCACGGCCTTCTTCACTGCACGAACAATATTGATATAGGTCTCGCCGGTGAAACCCGGATGAATGCCACCTTGCAGACACACTTCCGTTGCCCCGCGTGTCGCCGCCTCCTGCACTCTCGCTCCGATTTCCTCGAAGTCGAGCAAATAACCTTTCTCAGCACCCGCGTGCGTGCGGTTACCCTTTGAGAAGGCACAAAACCCGCAATGGTAGGTACACAAGTTCGTGTAGTTGATGTTGCGATTGATGACGTAAGTGGAAACCGCGCCCAGCGTGGACTGGCGCAGGTGGTCGGCGGCTTCACAGACGACCGCAAAGTCAGTACCCCGGGCGGTGAACAGCCGTTCGACCTCGCTCGAGTGGATGTCCTGATTGCCTCGGTCGACGATTTCCATCGCCAGTCTCGCAATGGACGAGCGACGTCCAAGCAGGCGCGAGGTGGGCACAGCGGCTGAGCGTCCCGCGCGCCAGTTGTCCTCCCTGGCGAGACCAGCGCTGTCGCTGACCTCCAACACCGCATGTCGCATCGCCGGATCGAGCCACATCTGCGCGTCCCGGGCATAGGCGGGATAGAGGGTCATGCGTTCGGTGAGGATTTTTCCGGCCCGTGCCGTTTCCTGCCGCAGCCGCTCAATTTCCGGCCACGGCGCTTCCGGATTCACGTAGTCCGGCGTGAGCGGCGAAACACCGCCCCAATCGTTTATTCCGGCCGCAACGAGTTGCCGCAACACACCGGGATTCAGGTTGGGCGGGGCCTGGATGTTCATCTGCGGGCCGAACAGAATGCGCGCGGCAGCGATTGTCCACAGCAACTCCGCGAGGGGCGGGGCGCTGACTTTCGCCATGGGCGTGCCGGCCTTCGGAACGAAATTCTGGATGATGATTTCCTGAATGTGGCCGTAGCGCTCCTGGAGCGCTCGAATCGCGAGCAGCGCCTCGATCCGTTCCGCGCGTGTTTCCCCGATTCCAATGAGGATGCCTGTTGTAAACGGCACCCGCTGCCGCCCTGCTGCGGCGAGGGTTGCCAGCCGCGCGGCCGGCGCTTTGTCGGGCGAGCCATAGTGTGGCCCCCCTTTCATGCAAAGCCGGTCCGAAGCACTTTCCAGCATCAGCCCCATTGACGCTGACACCGGTCGCAATAGCGCGATCTCCGCAGCGCTCATGCAGCCGGCGTTGATGTGTGGCAGCAGACCAGTGCGATCCCGCACAACCTCTGCAACATGCGCAAGATACTGCAGCGTAGTCTCGAATCCGTTCTGTGCCAGCCAGTCTCGCGCGACTTTGTAGCGCAACTCGGGTCTTTCGCCGAGCGTAAACAGAGCTTCCTTGCAGCCGAGCTGCGCCCCTGCGGCGGCTGTTGCGACGGCTTCCTCCACGGACATGAAGGGCTGGCCGACGTGTCTGGGCGTCTTCGCGAATGTGCAGTAGTGGCAGGTGTCGCGACAGAGCTGCGTAAGCGGCAGAAATACCTTGCGGGAGTAGGTGAGCAGGGCGCCATGGCCCCTATCGCGCAGGAGTGAGGACTGTGCGACCAGTGTTTCAACCGGCATTCCGGCCAGCGACATCGGGTCCATCTGCAGACCGGCTGCGTGTAGGAAGGGGTGCAACCGGGCTGGCGGGGTATGGCGAGTCAGCTCTTCCAGATCCTGAACTGTGTCCAGATCGAAGGCCGCTTCGCGGGATTGGATCTCCCTGCCTCTCGGACCCGCTGCGAGCAGGTGAGCCGCGAAGCTGGCGGGACCGAACGCCAGTGGGATCGGCAGGCGCGGGTCGATCAGCAACACGTTGGTTCCGGTGCCTTGGTGGCACCGGATGAGGCCAACGACAGCCGGGCCTTCGTTGCGACGACACTCAATGTAGCGTGATAACAGCGCATCCACGCCGCGTGGAGTCAGAAAAGCCAGGTCCGCATGAAAAATCGCACAGACGTCGACACCGCGTGTGTTGAGCTCGGCCAACCCGAGCGCGCAGGCGCTGTTGAGGTCCGCTTCCACCAGGAGCACTTCCGCTCCCAGTTGTTGGGCTTCGGTCGCGACCGCGGGGTCGATCGTAACGACGAGTATTCCCGTCAGGAGATGTGCGCCGGAAAGAGCGGACAGCGTCTGTGCCAGAAGCGCACGAGCCAGGTCTTCACGGCGCGCGCCCAACCTGGATGCAAGTCGCTGCTTCGATGAGCTGAGCGCTTTGACCGGAACGATCGCCCGGATATTCAGGTGTCGGCCGCTCATGAGTAAAATCTCCGGCGGATTCCGTCGAAACGCTCGTGCATCTGACGGACCCGGTCCTCGTGCGTTACGCGGGCGGTATCTGCGGGCAAGGCGGCTGCCAGCTGCGATTGCCTGACCAGCCTCGTCTGGAAGTCCGTCCGCGACTGGCTCATGAGATTGCGAAATGTGACGTTGCCACGCTCGAACCCTTGCGTATCCATCCAGTTGTCATAGCCGGGATCGCTATGAGCCAGGATCAGCCGCACCTTGCCGTCGGCATCCACTTTCGTGCGGCTGGGTGTGAAGCTCACGGGCCGGTAGAGATAATCCATGCTGTTGAAGAAGGCTCCCATGTTGGTCATCATCCAAAAGCCGTCGTGACTGTCGAGCTCGATGATGAGGGCCTCATCCCGCGCAAGCTGCCAGCACATGTGAGCGACCGCACGTCCCCGGCGTTGATCTGCCGTTGTGTCGCCTGTGGGCTCCTGCGGAAACCGGTTGATCTGTACCGGGTCAACGACGCCGCCACTGTAGCTGTAGGGATGGTCAGGCCAGTCATCCATGAGTCCCGTCATGAAGCGACCCGCCCAGTCCATTGCGGTCGTGAGGTCCGTGGGCGTGGGTAGTGGTCGCGGCTCTGCCATTCCAACTCGCTCGATGTGCATCCGGGCCGGCAGCTCCGTCCAACGATCAAATCCCTGTCGCAGGAACAGCTTGCGCGAGCCCGGTGTCGTCGGCAGCCAGTTGGCGTCACGCCTGGGGCCACCGATGTAAAGCTCGAAATGGCCGTCCCGGTCGCACTGCAGGTGCTGTCCAAACAGGTTGGCTTCGGGAATGTCCCCAAAAGGCTCATGCAGGCTCGGCCAACCCGTGCCGGGCTGCGTCTCGGGCCGCGGACCCTGTACAGTGAAGTTCAGGAACCGCGCCGTGCCGCGGTGGCCTGTGATCCTGTAAATCGAGTTGCCATCGATCCAGGCCTGCTGGTATAGAAAATCGGCACTGTCGCTGCCGAGTTTGCAATACGGAGTACAGAAGGTGTGGAGGGCCGGGAACCGTGGGTCCTTTGTCTCCAGCGCGAGATCGAACGCCTGCCCCAGGTTCTGGGTGAGAAAGCGAAACGCATCTGCGCGTTGCAGCGACGTTGGCGGGTTGTAGTCCTTGAACGCACGCTCGCCGGCATCCTGCAACCGCTCACAGAACATCCTCCACGCGGTGCGCAGTGACTGGTCGTCGCGACAATCTCCGAAGGCCATGGGTCAGGCACCCAGGGCGGTCAACATGGCGCCGACGTTGGCGGCCGTTCGGCGGACCGCTTCCAGTCGGCCTTCGGCATCGATACGCGGGCCGATGAGCTCGATGTCGAAAGTCCCCGTATAGCCTGCCTGCAATATCCACTCCAACAGGCGCTTTACCGGAATGGCTCCGTCGCCGGGAACCGCCCGTGATGGCAACGCCCGGTCACCATAAACATAGTCGCAAACCTGCACCACATGGCACCCCGGCATGGCCTGCTCAATGGACTGCCGCAAGCCGGCTTCAGTCCAACAGGCAAAGAGGTCTATGCATACACCGATCCCTGCGATCTGCGCGAGGGTCACGGTGTCGCGCAATGTGTGCGCAATATGCGTGTGGGCATAGAGCGGCGAGGAGTTCTCAACCAACAGCGGAATGCCGGCGGCCTTCGCCTCCACCACGCAGGGTGCTATGGCGGTGCTGAATGCGTCGGCAGCTTCCTCCCAGGTCAGCGAGCCGTGTCCGCCGGTCAGCATGTAGATCGAACCCGCGTCGAGGCTTTTGGCAACGTCGATCAGGCGGCTGAGTGTGCCGCGCGCTGCGCGCCAGGTGCTCTCATTACGCTCCAGCTGGCAATCACCGAGGAACGGATGAGTAATGGTCTCAACAATACAGTCGCTCGCTCGCAGCGCTTCCTGAGCTGCGCGCGAGCCGCTCTCCAACAGATGATTGCTCACCAGGCTCACACGCCGTGCTCCGAGGTTACGCCAGTAGCCGGCCAGGTCGCGAAAATCCGCGCCGGAGAAACACACAGAATGTACGGAAAGCCGCTCGTGCATGTCAGTTGCGCCGTTCGATCTCCAGTCCGAAGCGCCGTCGATACGGGGCAAACTCGGCCTGTAATGCAGCGATGTCCGCGCCGATCACCTCGGTTGAGTAGCGAAACTTGCCGTACCGGTCCGCCTTGTTGTCTTTCAAATAAGCGCGCATGGCGTTTTCGGTAGCGGCCTCGAAGGGCAGACCGCATTTCTCATAGAAGCCGCGGATCGTTCCCACGGGATCGGCCGTAAAATCGGGATAGCGGACATGGTGAATGCGCGGATCGTCGACCCACGGGTTGCTCAGCGTCGCCTGGAATCCTGCCCGACTTGCGGCCAGGTGTATGCGAGCCTGTTCCTTCCAATCCACGTGCCCGCTCAAAGCCTCCACCAACTCACCGGTCAGGACTATGCGGGAAGCAATGACCTGGACTGGATCCCGATGGACCCAGATGATCCGCGCATCCGGGTATGTTTCAAACAGTGCCTGCAGCCGGGTCGCGTGAAATCCCTTCAGTACCCAGTACTTCTTCGGCCTGGCGTACTGACACTGTTGCAGCATCATCCTGTGCAGGCGGTACTGCGCGCGAGGGTCCATCGGCAGGCCCCCGATGTTCATCCCCATTGGCACACGCCACCATGCCGTCGGCGTCATCACCCGGAAGTCGAAGGCCCATGTGCGCTCGCACTCAGGCAACCCATTGCCCAGCATGTCGTTGTAGGGGTGGCTGATGAGCCACTTGGGAATCCGCTGAAGTATCTCCTTCCAGTCCGCATCGGCGCGTGCCCGCCGTGGATCATCGGCCGCGGCCAGACCCGGAGGAGGGGAGGGATACATCACCTCCCAGAATCGCAGCGCCCGTGCGTGAGGATCCACAGACAACAAGGCATGCAACAACGTCGTTCCGGAGCGTGGCTCGCCGGTAGCAAACAGCGGTTGTACGATCTTCTCGGCGGTAATCGGGTAACGCCGGCGGTCCTCGATGAGCTCCAATCGTGTAGTCAGAAGCCAGGAGCAGACCGAGGCGGCCGCGTGTTGCCCGGCCTCGTGCAGAATCTGAGTTTGTAACCACTCCACCGCCAGGGCAAAGCGAGCCGCCAGGGTGTCATCACCGAAGTCGGTGAGACCCGTTTGAGCCTCGGCCTGCGCAATCAGCGTGTCAGCGTGAAGGATTGTCATGGCTCAGCGAACCAGGCGCAGCAGCTCATCTTCAGCATCGCGTACCTTCTGAGGTGAGCGCAGTGCGTACTTCAGCCCCGCCATCCCGCCATAGTCGAGGATCTTCGGCACGCGCAAACCGGCGTCGCAGAAGCCTTTCAGTGTGCGTGCAATCTGTTTGGGTGTGCCATGCGGTACGACCGCCAGGATAGCCTCAACATTGACCTTCGCGAGCATCGCCAGAATCCGCTCACGCGGCAGTACTTCGGGGTTGATATCCTGAAAGCCACGCCACTCATCGCCCAGCGGATGCTCGAAGCCGTATTGGCGCATGATGGCGGCGGGAATCTGCAGCACATAGGCCTTGACGAGGGGTGCCTCCAGTATTTCGGCCAGCTCGCCGTCATCGTCCGCAATCAGACACGTCCAGATGAAGGCCGGCGTGATCGCCAGTGGATCGCGGCCGGCGCGCTGCGCCGAGCTGCGTACAACCTGGAGCTTTTCGGCATAGTCCTCGGGCGAGTAGGCTCCGGCGGGCCACCAGCCGTCACAGTAGCGGCCGATGATGTCCAACATTCGCGGACCGCTGCCGCCGCCCCATATCTTTGGAAAGCGGCCGTTGTACGGCTCGGTATCCAGGCGTGCGTGGCGCAGTTGATAGAACTGCCCGGTGAAGTCCACGGGACCGTCACTCTCCCACAGCAGGCGGATGACTTTGAGTGCTTCCTCGAAACGGCCCACGGGCTTGGAGAAATCGAATCCATACGGCACGGTATTTTCGGTTTCTCCACTGCCCACACCGAGAATAAAACGACCCTTGGAGATATGGTCGATGGTGAGTGCGGTTTGCGCGAGCAACGACGGATGGCGCCGCACCGTGTCAACAACGCTCGTAGCGATGGGCACATTCTTAGTCAAAGCGGCGACGGCGGCCGCCACCGCAAGCCCGTCGAGTTGACGGTGGGGGGAGGGCGAGGTTGTCGCGAGATCAGTAAACTCGGGGCTCCAGATCGAGTCGGGCCAGAAGCTCACCATGTGATCCGGTAGCCAGATGGAGTGATAGCGGCCGGCGTCCAATGCATCGAGCTTGGACAAGTCCATGGGCAGCGTCGTGCGGACGAATGCCGCGGGCTGTATTTTCATGTCTGCTCCGTGTCGCGATGGTGTCCATCACAGTGTCGGCCGCCCCAGTGGTCCCGAAATGAGGAGTCCGGCACCGTCAACCTGATACGTCTTGTTGACGAAGATGAGAACCGACGTCAGTGCTTCGGCTGCCGCCGAGTTAGCCAAAGCACCACCATGAATACCGCGCAGGCCCGTCAGCTCAACCAGCGCGACCACTTGCGCCCGAGCTGCCTTGTCATCGCCGAACACCAGTACATCGCATTCGACATCCTGATCCGTCGCAAGCTTATGTGCCGCGACGTTATGAAAGGCCGAGACCACGCTGACCGCTGACCCGAGTAGCTTCTGTGCGCGTTGAGCGGCGCTTCCCTCAGGCGGCAGCTGGGCGCGCATGACCTTCGGGGGAACCAGAGGCACTGTTGTATCAACCACGATCTTGCCGGAGACATGCGGTGCAATCTCATTCAACGTGGCCTCTTGCGCGGCGAAGGGCACCGTGACGAACACGATGCTGCCGGTCGCGGCGGCCTCCGCGTTGCTGAGGCCGATCAGGCCGAATCCAACCTCACCGGCGACTTTGGCCGCGCTCTGCGCTGAGCGCGAGCCAATGATCACACTACGGCCGGCTTTGCCCAACCGGCGGGCGAGGGCCATGCCGAGCTTGCCGGTTCCCCCGATCACGGCAATGGATCCTTCCAACATCAGGTGGCGCCTTTGCCGGAACCAAAACCGAGGTTGGAGTGCACGCCTTCCTTGATGAAATCGTTGACCGCGGCGGTGATCTGCGACTCGCTCGCCAGCCCCGCAGGGAATATCCAGTCCTTGAACATCACGTTGGCAAGAACCGTGACAAAGGCCACGCGCACGGTGAGTCGCGGGTCCACCTTGACGCGATCCCGCACCCGCCGGCTCATCAGCGCTGCTGCCCGATCAAAGTACGTATGCAGGCTGTTTATACCCGTTGACGCGCTGCCTGCTTCGTAGGTCTGCGCCATCATCAGTGACGCCAACATTCCCGAGTGTTCGCGAATGAAACGCTGCAGCTCCGTGGCGTACAGGTCGGTCATTTCAACGTTACTGGCCGCGTCCCGAATGTCGGGCAGGTGTGTGTTGATGAACCGCAGAAAATGCTGGTCCAGGGGCTTGAAGATGGTCTCGCGGAACAGGTTGGATTTGGAGCCGAAGTAACGAAACAACTGGGCTTCGGTTACGCCGGCCTTGCGGGCGATCACCGCGGTCGTGGCGCCGGCGAAACCGCTGAGTTTGAATTCACTGCAGGCGGCCGCGACGATGCGCTGCAGTATGTCATCACGCGAGCGGCGCTTGGGTTTCGCAACAACCGCACGGCGCCTGCGCCCCGCGGCTTTGGCCGGGCCCGAAGTCGCGACTCGTTTCTTTTCCACTGACCACCTGCTGCAGAACTTGCCGACGTGACCCATCCTCTCATAGGATAGTGGTCACTATCCAGACGTCTGCGCCAGAGCGCGGAGATCTCAATGAGCACCGTAGCGCGCGCTGTTGACCGGGGGACTGCATCGTCAGGCGGGGTTGCGGGCACACAATGGCCGCCGGGCTGGGACGTCCAGTCATACGGCATCAGTGTCGGTCGATACATCGATCCGGCGTTCCAGCGTCTCGAGTACGAGCGACTCTGGAGTCGTGTCTGGCAGGTTGCCGCCCGGCTCGATGAGATCCCCGAAGTGGGGGATTACACGGTCTATGAGATCGGCGACCAATCCATTGTGGTAGTCAGGTCGGATCCGACAACAGTCAAGGCCTATCACAATGTCTGTCCCCACCGGGGCACGGCGTTTGCCCAGGGAACGGGGCACTTCGCGAGCAATCGGATCATGTGTCCGTTTCACGGTTGGCGCTGGAATCTCACGGGTGAGAACCAGTTTGTGCTCGAGCGCCAGGAGTTCTGCGGCGGACAGCTGCGCGCCGCCGATGTCGCTTTGCGCGAAGTCAAAGCCGTGCAGTTCGCGGGCTTTGTGTTCATCAACCCGGATCCCAACCCGCAGGATTTCGCCGAGTTCATTGCCCCGGTGCGCGAGCTCCTCGAAGGTCTCGCGATCGCCGACATGCATCATTACTGGTGGAAGTCGATTTCCATCCCGGCCAACTGGAAAGTGGCGCAGGAGGCGTTTTTCGAGGCCTTTCACGTTCCGGCAACCCATCCACAACTGGAGAAGGGTGGCGCCGAAGTCATTCTCGGCAAGCGTGACGATGCCGAATTTACGCATCGATATGTCAACTACGAGGTGTACAGCCAGGGTCATGGGCGTTTCTTCGGCGGCAAGAAGACACCGATGGCGGGCCACATCAACGAACGCAAGGGTGACCCGCTCGAGGAGATGGCCGCACGCCTGAAACTGTTGGTCGATGGAATGGATGCCATGGTGTTGAAGGAGGACATCGAGGTTCTCCTGTCGCTGCGCGGCAAACCCATTCCCGAAGGCTCCAGTCTCGGGGGCGAGTACATGAAGGCGCTGTACGCCACGGCCGCGGCTCAACAACGGCCGATGCCCAGGCCGGTGCCGGAGATCCTGAGCATGTGGGGCGGCGAGGTGTTCGTCTTTCCGAACCTGATGATTCTGCCCCAGGCCGGCAACGCGATGATTTACCGGGTTCGTCCCAACGGCTCCGACCCTGACAGTTGCACGTTCGAGATTCTGTCCACCCGGACGCTGCCCGCCGCTGTGAAGCCGCCGCGGGTAACGATTCAACCCGTCACTGATTTGAAGGACCCGGAGCAGGTGCTGCTCATTCCCCGGCAGGACCTGGGGAATATTCCCCGGATTCAAAAGGGGCTGCATTCGCGCGGAATTCAACACACCTGGCTCGCGGTCAACCAGGAAAAGATCATCCTGAACATGCACCAGGAGCTGGATCGTTACCTGCGTTCCTGAAGCGACCCCATGAGTGCTTGCGACGAGGTCTTCGATTTTGTCGTGGTCGGCAGCGGCGGCGGCTCCATGTGCGCGGGGCTGTTCATGCGGTCCGAGGGGCAGCGGGTACTGATTCTCGAGAAGACCGGGCTGGTCGGCGGGACGACGGCGCGTTCCGGCGGTGTCATGTGGATTCCCAACAACCCCTTCATGAAGCGGGATGGCATCGAGGACAACTTCGAGAAGGCCTCCCAGTACCTGGATGCCGTGCTGGGCGATCAGAAGGATGCACCCGGCTCGTCACGCGAGCGGCGCCGCACCTATCTGACCGAGGCGCCGCGCATGGTGGAGTTTCTCTGTAACCACGGCATGAAGCTCACCCGTGTTTCTGAATGGCCGGACTATTACGACGAACGTCCAGGCGGTTCGGTGGCGGGTCGCACGGTGGTTGCCGAGCTGTTCGATGCCAACGAGTTGGGGGACTGGAAAGGCAAGCTGCGCCCCAGTTTCATCCGGGCGCCGGTCCCGGCCACGCTCGAAGAGCTCATGGAGTTGCCTGCCCTCAAACGCTCCTGGCGGGTGAAGGCGCTGCTGCTGAAGCTGGTGGTCCGCAAGATTGTCGCGAGGATCACCGGCCGGGACTGGATCGCGGGTGGCGCGGCTCTCCAGGGGCGCATGCTGCAGGCGGCGCTGCGCACCGGTGTCGAGATTCGAACGGACTCGCCGGTCAGTGAGTTGGTCGTCGAAGGCGGTGCCGTGCAGGGCGTGATCACCGTAAAGGACGGCCGCCCGTGGCGCGTTGGTGCGCGGTTGGGCGTGCTCGTCAATGCCGGCGGGTTCGCTCGTAACCAACAGATGCGTGATCGTTATCAACCCGGGATCTCGGTCAAGTGGACGATGGCCGCGCCCGGTGATACTGGAGAGATGATCGAGGAGATGGCGCGTCATGGCGCAGCGCTGGCTCAAATGGAGGAGCGGGTGGGGAACCAGGTAACCCTGCCGCCCGGTGCCGAAGACAGCGAAGCCAAGCCTACGGCCCAGGGCATGACCGCTGCGCCCCATGCGATCCTGGTTGACCAGAGCGGCGTGCGTTACATGAATGAGGGTGGCTCCTACATGGCCTATTGCAAGGCGATGCTCGAGCGCAATAAAACAGTCCCCGCCGTTCCGAGTTGGGCCGTGCTGGACAGCCAGTACATGCGCAATTACATGTTTGCGGGGACGATGGCCGGGAGTGCCAAGCCGCAGGGCTGGTATGACGCGGGATACCTGAAAAAAGCAGCCAGCCTCGAAGCGCTGGCCCGCGAAATCAACATTGAGCCGACCACACTCCGGGCCACTGTCGAGCGCTTCAACGGCTTCGTGGCCCAAAACCGCGACGATGATTTTCATCGCGGCGAGCGAGCATACGACCGTTGGTTGGGCGATGCCTACAACCGACCGTCGCAGACGCTGGGTTCCATTTCCGAGCCACCCTTTTACGCGGTGCCCGTGCACCCTGGGGATGTGGGGACCTACGGTGGGGTCGTTACGGACGAGCATGCCCGTGTACTGCGCCCGGACGGCTCGGTAATTCCCGGCCTATACGCCACCGGAGTTTCTACCGCGTCTGTGATGGGGGGCGTCTATCCGGGCGCTGGATCGAGCGTCGGCCCCTCGTTTGTATGGGGCTACGTCGCCGCGAAGCACGCCTGCGAGCGCTGGAACTGAATCCAAAAGACGCGACCGTGCCTTGACAGTCGTGCGTCTAAATACTAAGCTTGCTTAGTAATAACACAGCAGGCGGGCCGGCCGGCTCGCGGGAGAAAATCGTGAAGAGCTCGTCGTTTGTGGTTTCGTTCTGTGCGCTGATTTCGCTGTCCGGGGCCGTGTCCGCCGCCCCTTCAGAGCAGGATGCCGCTGCCCCGGCGAGCGCCGCCAAAGGCAATATGTTGGTCGCCGCCGATGGCGCGCGCCTGGCGCCCGTCTATCGCCTGAGTGCCGACGGCTCGCCCCAGATCATCCTCGATGGGAAATTGGTGACCGTTCCCGCCGGCACGCTGTCCATGGCCAGCGGCAGGCTGACCACCAGCCTCACGAAGCGTGAAGTACTGGCGCTGCATTGACAGGGGCCGCGGGAGGCTACTTTTTGGCGTCCCGCTGGCTGCGGAAGTCCGCCAGGTTGCCGCTGATGACGTCCAACAGGCCGTCCAGCTTTTCCAGGTCGCCGGGTTCGAACCCCGCGAATATGATGCCTTCGTGGATCTTTGCCAGCTCGTCCAGTTTGTCCAGGACGGGCTGGGCGGCCGGCGTCAGGTAGACCTGGTACGCGCGGCGATCCCCCGGACGCGCCTCACGCCGCAGGTAGCCTTCCTCACAAAGGCGATCGACCAGCCTGCCCGCCGTGATTTCCCTGACCTCGAGCGCTTCTGAGATAGTGCGCTGAGTCGCTCCCGGATTGCGGGACACGACAGCGATCATGTGCCACTGCGCTCGCGTGATGCCACTGCGCTCAGCGCTCTGATCGAAAGTCACGCGCAACTGGCGGGCCACCACCGTCAGCTTCAAGGCGACGGATCTTTTTTTATTCCTCTGAACCGCGATGGCCGAAATCCCCCGTGTCAATGAGGCGGCAGTCTACCACGGGGCGAACACCCGGCTGCCGGGCTGGACACACGGTCCCCGGTGAGCCTGTTTCGTAAAAGCCGCCCGGCGCATTCGCTGCGGCGCGAGCATTACTAAGCATGCATAGTGTATGCTGATCCGGGGTACCGGTTCACGCAAAAAAAACGGCGCCATTGACTGATCACCTTTATTGATCAGTGGGGGGGATTTATTGAGTAGTGACTCAGCCTCTTTCGTGAATGATCCCGTCATGCAGCGGTGCATTGCATGCGTGGTCTGAATGCGACATCGATCCAACGTCATTCGCACAGTTGGATCAGTTCCCAGCAGGCAGTGTTGACCGATTGATGTATTCCGGAAGGGGGAATGAATGAACGGCAAACTGTACGGATCGGGTTGGAGTGTTATGACGGCGCTCGCGCTCGGTGGGGCCATGCCCACCTATGGGCAGAATGCGCCGGCCGCGGGGGATGCGACGGATGCGCCTCGCGGGGGTGTGGAGCTGAGCGAAGTTATCGTGACCGCCCGGCGCGTCGAGGAGCGGGCCCAGGACGTGCCGATTTCCATGACCGTTCTCGACCAGCGACAGTTGACCAACCGCAACGTGGTCAACGCCGCGGATCTGTCGGCATACATTCCGTCGCTGTCATCGAACAGCAACTTCGGCTCCGAGAACAGCAGCTTCGCGATCCGCGGGTTTGTGCAGGATGCCGGCACGGCGCCCTCGGTCGCTGTCTACTTCGCTGATGTCGTGGCGCTTCGCGGCCCCACCCAGGGCGTCCAGGCGGGCGATGGCGCGGGGCCCGGAAACTTCTTCGACCTGCAGAACGTGCAGGTGTTGAAGGGGCCCCAGGGGACGCTGTTTGGCCGCAACACCACGGGCGGCGCGGTATTGTTCGTCCCACAGAAGCCAACCTCGAGTCTCGAAGGGTACGTCGAAGCCTCCGGTGGCAATTTCGACATGAAACGCGTCCAGGCTGCGTTCAACGCCCCCTTGGGTGAGAAATTCCGCTTCCGCGTGGCGGTCGATCACAACCAGCGCGATGGCTATCTCAATAACATTTCCGGTATCGGCCCCGAGGACTACAACGACGTCGACTACACCGCCGTGCGGGCGAGCATGGTGATCGATGTCACCAACAACATCGAGAACTACACGATCGCTTCCTACAGCAAGTCCGACACCAACGGCGGCGTTCAGAAGCTGATCGGCTGCAATCCGGCCGGCTACAATCCCGCCAATCCGTTGGTGGGTGTTCCCAATTTTATCGGTGTGCTTTCCTGCAACCAGCTCGCCTCGGAAAAGGCGCGAGGTGCCGGCTTCTATGACCTGGAGGCGGCGGTTCCCAATCCGGAATCCGACATCCGGCAATGGCGCGTCATCAACACAACCACCTGGAGTGCCACCGACGACCTGCGGATCAAGAACATCGCCAGCTATGGCGAGTTCAAGGACTTTCAGCGCTCGCCCCTGTTCGGGACCAACTGGTCGGTCGCCGGCCTGCCGGTGCCGTACCCGCAACTGTTCTTCCGCGGCGTGCCCGCCATATTCACTGACATCAACCCCATTCCGGGCGGCAACACCGCGAATCAGTCGACCTACACCGAGGAGCTGCAGATTCAGGGCTCGGGGTTGGAGCAGAAGCTGATCTACCAGGCCGGAGTGTATTTCGAGTGGAGCAATCCGCTCGGGCTGGTGGGCAACCAGTCCCCCCAACTGTTGAGCTGCGCCAATCCGGACACCTTCAACTGCATCGATCCGCTGGGCAGCGCCTTTACGGCGGCTCGTGGCTTCACGCAGGAAATCCACGTCGGGGCCCTCAACTACACGGGCGGCGAAACCGCCTTTCGCGATCGCGGCGTCTATGTGCAGTCGACCTACAGCCTGACGGACCAACTCAAGATCACGGGTGGCCTGCGCGAGACCGCGGACCAGCAGACCAACTCCGCGACCCGCATAACCAACAACTTCTCGGTCTTTCCGCCGTTTCCGACCGGCTCCGTCCCGACTTGCACGGACCCGACCTCCGCTCCCACCTGCAGCGAATACCTGGAAAAGAAATCGAATAAGCCCACCTGGCTGATCGATCTCGACTACAAGCCCATTGACGACATGCTGCTGTATGGGAAGTACTCGCGCGGCTATCGCGCGGGCGGCATCTTCACCAACGCACCCATCGACCATCGGACCTTCGATCCTGAAAAGGTGGAATCCTACGAGCTGGGACTGAAATCCAGCTTCTTCGCCCCGGTGCGCGGCATATTCAACGTGGCGTTGTTCTACAACAACTTCACCAACCAGCAGATACAACTGGGTTTCCAGCCGCGGATCGATCCGGTGACGCAACAACCCGCGCCCGTGTCTCCCACCACGGCCATTGCCAACGTCGGCAAGTCGCGGATCTACGGAGCCGAGGTCGAGGCGTCAATCACACCGCTGCGCGGCCTCAATTTCGATCTCAACTACACCTATCTGAATGCGACGATCCGCAGCATCAGCAACATCAGCACGAGCGATCCCAACTATGTTGCGGCCGTATCCGACATTGCACCGGGTTCGCCTCTCGCGCTGTCGCCCAAAAACAAGGCTTCGCTCACGGTCAGTTACCTGCTGCCGCTTCCCGACACGATCGGCAGCCTGACGGCGGGCGCGACGTTTGTGCACACGGACAAGCAACTGACCAACTATGTGTATGAAGACCCGGCGACTGTGGCGTTGATGCAGGGTAATGACTTCGGCTCGGTGCCCAGTACCGACCTGCTGAACCTCAACCTGGATTGGGCCGAGGTGGCTCGCTCACCGTTCGATGTGTCGTTCTTTGTGACGAACGTGACGGACAAGCAGTACTACCAGTACATTCCCGGCATTGCCTCACCCGGTTCGGGCGCGGAATTCGCGGTGCTCGGCATGCCGCGGATGTTTGGCGCGCGGGTCCGGTATCACTTCGGAAGGTGAGTTGGCTACGAGGCGGCGGATTGCAACGCCGCCTCGACTGCCGCCAGCTCTGATTTGAGCCACATCACTTCGCTGAGGTTGGTCCCGCCTGACTGCCGCTGCAACGACTGCAGCGCCTCGTGCTTCACCGCCAGCGCATCCGCGTGGTCGCGGTCCGTTGCCAGCGCAATGTCGAGCAGGTGAATGGCTTCCAGCGGCCGTCCGTCACTCAATTTGGTTCGGGCACGTGCGGCGAGCGGACCCACGCCGCCCGCCAACTCCACCAGGTCAGCGTTGATGCTGGCTCGCGGCACGCCGTAGAGTGAAGTGGTCGAGTCGTAGTGAAACCAGCCGGAGTACTCCTCCCAGATGGAGCGGACGGCCCACGACACTTTGCCGTGAAACTCGCCGATTTTCAGGTCATCCGGCAACTGGATTTCACGCATGAGTGTGTGCACGTCCTTGCCGGCATTCATGCCGGCAATCACTGCATCGTTCACGTATGAAACGGCTGCGTGCATCTTGTCGAGAGCTGCCCGTATCTTATCCGCGCCGCGAATGGGATCGCCGTGCCCGGTGATCAGGAGCTCCGCGCCCAGCTTGCGAACAATATCGAGGGAAGGCAGATAACGCTGCACCAATCGTGGCTTGTCACCTCGCATGGTGACCAGGTTGGGGATCGCCATAAACACCGGGCCAAACAAGTTGCCCGTGAATGCGATTCGCTCCTTCGGCAGCCACACGGTCAGCGAGTCGAGAGCTTCGCCGCCGGGTGTTGAGATGACGTGGAACTGCCGGCCGCCGAGCTCGAACTCGTAGCGCCGATCGACGACGATGTCGGGTACCACTTGCGGCGGAGGCGGCGGATTCGCGCCCCGCTTGACCGTACCGCTCCATAGCTTTGCCGAGCGACGTAACAGGTAGGGTCCGAGGTCGTGGAAGTAGCGCCATGTGTCTACAAAGCGCCGCTCTGCAACGACCTTCGTTTCCGACTCCCGCAAGACGGGCACGCCGCCGTAGTGGTCAGCATGTGCTTGCGTCAGGATGATGTAACGTAACGGGCCTGAGCGCCTGGGTTCCAACAGTCGCTTCGTGCGTTCGGCACTGTCCATGAATCCGGTGTTGACCATCACATCGCCACTGTTCGTCGTCACCAGGTAGGCGTTGGAAATGTCCTTGGCCATGAAAATGAAGTCGGTGATGGGCTCGGCTTCGGTCTGCTGGTTGCCGGCCTGGACGAGGTTCGCCAGCAGTGGCTTGGCATCTTCCTGGTTGCTCACGTGGGAGGGTCCTCGAATTGAATCATTACCTTCGCAGAGGCGGGGGTGCCTGCTACGCCCAGCGCGTCGATCACCTGCTCGAATGGGAAGCGATGGCTGATCAGGGACCGGACAGTGTCGCGCAGGCGGGGCAGGGCGCCGATCACGTCCGGCATCTCATTCGGATAGCCGACAGCAGTGGTGATCGTCATCTCCGTTGTCAGCATGGCACCGAGGTCGATCTGAACCGGCTTCAGGTAAGCCGCGGTGACCACCAGGCGTGAGTGATATTTCGCCATGCCGATGACATCGGACAAAATATTGGGCGCCCCCGCCGCGTCAATGTAGGCATCGGTGCCCGTGACTTCCCGGCTGAAAACCCGGGCGGAACCGTGTAGTTCCAGCAGTCGGGCGCGAACATTCTCTGTTGCGGGATTGATCACCGCCCGGGCGCCGAGCGCCTTGGCACGCTCCAGGCGTTGCACGGACAGGTCCAGTGCGACAACGTCTGTTACCCCACGGTCCAATAGCCATAAGACCATGCCGAGCCCGATCGGGCCGCACCCAAAGACAACAACCTTGTCGCCTGCCTTGGCCTCGGCCCGGTTGACTCCGTGCAGGGCAACGGCCAGCGGCTCGGTGAGCGCGGCCACTTCGAAGGGCAGATCGTCGGGAATCGGCAGCAAACTGTCGCCGATGCGCGCATCGCGGACCAACAGCTCTTCAGTGAAAGCACCTTCCGGGCCGCCGCTGCCAATGTAACTCGGCGTCATCATCGGATTGATGACGACATGCTGCCCAACGGTGACGCCCTTTACGTTGCTGCCGACGGTGATGACTTCACCCGCGGCTTCGTGGCCTATGGGGGTTACACCGTCGGGCTTTCGGTGGATTCCACCGATCTTGATGTAGGAGAGATCACTGCCGCACACCCCGCAGGCCTTCACCTTCACTACGACATCTGAATTTCCGGGGCGTGGCGGCTCGGTCGGGTCGAGCCTGACATCATTGACGCCGTGGATATTGAGTATTCGGGCCATCAGAGATTCACCATGCACGCGCCATCGATGATGATCGTGTCGCCACTGTGGAACGAGGCGGCATCGCTCGCCAGGTACGCTGCGATTCCCTCGAAGTCGGCCGGGTAGCCGGGTCTCGGAATGGGGTTTTTGGCGGCGAAGAACTTGTCGACCGGGCTCAGCTCGCCCTCTCCGGTCATGCCCGTCTTGATGTACCCCGGCGCGATCGAGTTGGCGCGGATGCCATGCTTACCGAATTCAACGGCCATGGAGCGAATGATGGCCCCCAATGCCGCCTTGGAGCCGGCGTAGTGCGGCTTGCCCGGGAGCCCTTTGAACATCGACAGGCTGCCGCAGAAAACCAACGAGCCGCCGGGCTCACCCGCCTCGGCGCGCTTTACCATCAACCGCGCTCCTTCGCGCAGTGTGTAGAACGCCCCATGCATCCCCACGCCGAGAAACGAGTGAAAGTCCTCAGTGGACAGATCCAAAGTGGAACGTGACGTGGGAGGCAGTCCGGCGTTCGCAATTACGCAATCGACGCGACCGAAATCCTCAATCAGCGCTTGATAGCCGGCGACGATCTGCTCCTCGGAGGACACATCCACCTGCCGCGTTCCCACCCGCACGCCGAGGGATTCCAACTCCTGCTTGGCCGCGGCGTTCCGGTCGGCATTGCGGGCCCAGATCACGACGCTGCCGCCCTGTTTCGCGATCCCGCGCGCGAATCCCAGTCCGAGTCCACTGTTGCCGCCCGTCACCAGGGTGACCTTGCCGCTCAGATCGAAAAGACCCTTTGCCATTCGTCACCTGTGTCCGCTGGTGCCAGTTTTGACCGAGTGCGCTAGTCTCGGCCGGGGCGGGGACCGGGACAACGTGCGCCTGTATCGATGGCCGGACACAATAGCGAGCGTGGGACAGAACCGACCCCAAGGGGTCCCGGCCTGCCCGGGGCCTAAATTAAACAACAATGGTGTATAGTACGTGAGGTGGGCCCTCGCAAGCGGGAGGGCCCGGCGACACAGGTCGAGGGGGATCTGATGGAGCGCGCTGAAAACGGTGTGATGGTAGTCGAGGCGGAGCTGAAAGTTCCGGTCGCGACATTGCAACTCGTCCAATACGTGTTCGTCGCCCCTGTGTCGGGCTCGCTCCGCGAAAGCGAGGAATATCGACTCGATCTGTGCCTGACGCCCAGGCCGCGCAACGCACGGGCCTGTTACTCGGATCGCTGGGGACCGCACCGCTATGAGCGGCTCGGGCCAGTGTGGCTGCTCCCGCCCGGCCAGACCCTGCAGGCCTGCAGTGATGGAGGTCGCCGCCAACGCTCGCTCGTGTGTCATCTGCGCTCGGAGTTGATGCGCAAGTGGTTCCACCGCGACCTGGAATGGACCGACCGGCGGCTCACGGCAATCCTCAATATTCCCGATGCGAACATTCGCGGGCTGCTTCTGCGGTTGGCCGAGGAAGTCCGCCAGCCCGGCTTCGCGAGTGACATGCTCGTGGAGCTGATTTGCGCGCAGATTGCAATTGAGCTCGGTCGTTACTGTGCCGGGGTCAATGAAGGGCCTGTGACCGGCGGCCTGGCTCCCTGGCGCTTGCGGGCACTCGACGAGCGGCTGCGCGAGACTCAACACGTTCCGACATTGGACGAGCTTGCCGGGATCTGCAAACTCTCAGTCCGCCAACTGACACGGGGTTTTCGCGCCAGTCGCGGCTGTTCCATCGGTGACTACGTGGCACGCAGTCGCCTGGAGCAGGCCAAGCGGCTGTTGGCAACCGAGCAGAGTGTCAAGGCCATATCCTACTCATTGGGCTTTGCCTCACCCTCCAGCTTCACTTACGCGTTCCGCAGTCTGCTGGGCGAAACACCGCGTCAATTCCGGCAGCGGGTGTTGCGCTCCTAGGGATGGCCCGATCCCGATATTGTGGCCGGCCCTCGAAGTTGAATGCCGTTGTCAGCGATCGGTGCAGCGCCCCACCATGCCCTGACATTCAAGGGGGCGGCCATGGCGCAACAGTTGGCAGTGGACGAATTGATCGAAGAGGCGCGGCGCCGAAGCGGGCTGGAGCGTTTTGACCGCGAGAGCTTTCGCGATGGGCTAGGGGTCCTCACTTCCGACATCAACCGTAGTGAGCGATCGGAGCCGCTGTTCCAACGGGTTCGGGAGGCGCTGCTCAAGGCGTTGGTTGATCGTCTGAAGACGACGGCATATCTCGAGACTCGACCGGAGTTGCTGCAGCGTCCCGTCGAGCGTCCTATCTTCGTGTTTGGAATTCCCCGTACCGGCACGACACTGCTGAGCAACCTGCTCGCCGCCGATCCAGCGCATCGCTCGCCGCTTACTTGGGAAATCGACGACCCCATTCCGCCGCCAACGACAGCAACGCTCTATACCGATCCCCGGGCGCTCGCCCGGCTCGAAGCAGAGCGCAGGATGCTGGCTGCCCGGCCGGAGGCAGGCAAGTACTACCGTAGCTCGGCGATCTACCCCAATGAGTGTGTCTTCATCATGGCACACGATTTCAAAACCCTCATGTGGGAGTCGCGCGGCAAGCTCCCGAACTACCGCGACTGGATTTTTCAGACTGACGTGACCTCAGCCTATGAGTATCACAAGCGCTTCCTGCAGTTGCTGCAGGCAGACGCGCCGGGGGTCTGGAATCTGAAGATGCCCTCGCACGCCTTGAACATCCCGACCTTGCTGAAGGTCTATCCGGACGCACGTCTGTTGTGGATCCACCGCGATCCCCTGACGGCTACCGGCTCGTTCTGCAGTTTGCTGACCCTGGCGCACCAGGGCTTTCTCGGCAAGGTGGATGTTGAGTGGCTTGCTGAAAACTGTCCATGGCAGGCGGCCCAACACGCCAATCGCATCATGGACGCTCGGGATGCGCTGGGTGAGGATCGCGTCATCGACGTGCATTACGCAGACCTGATGCGGGATCCCATCGCGACCATGCGGGGAGTTTATCGCTCATTGGGTGATGACTTCACCCAGGAGGCGCAGGCGGGCATGCGCGCCTGGCTGGCCGACAATCCGCAGGACAAGTTCGGCAAGCACGAGTACAAGCTGGCGCGCTTCGGACTGTCTGCGCAGACGCTGGCACCGCTCTTTGAGCGCTATCTGTGCCGCTATGAAGTTGAGACGGAGGGCGTATGAGGGCAGTCGGGCTGACACACCTGCAGCGGCTCGAAGCGGAGAGCATTTATATCCTGCGCGAGGTGGTTGCGGAATGCGAACGGCCCGTCATGTTGTATTCGATAGGAAAGGACAGCTCGGTGATGCTGCACCTGGCAAAGAAGGCATTCCATCCCGCGAAGCCGCCTTTTCCGTTGCTCCACGTTGACACAACCTGGAAGTTTCGCGCCATGTACGAGTTTCGCGACCGTATGGCGCGGGAGATCGGCATGGAATTGCTGGTCCACGTGAATGCCGCAGGCGTGGCGCAGGGAATCAATCCCTTCACACACGGCTCGCAGGTTCATACCGACGTCATGAAGACGCAAGGCCTGAAGCAGGCACTGGACAAATACGGCTTCGATGTGGCTTTCGGCGGAGCGCGCCGGGATGAGGAGAAAAGCCGGGCGAAGGAGCGCATCTTCTCGTTCCGCTCGACGCAACATCGCTGGGACCCGAAGAACCAGCGCCCCGAGCTGTGGAGCCTGTATAACACTCGCAAGCACAAGGGCGAGAGCATCAGAGTCTTTCCAATATCCAACTGGACAGAGCTCGATGTCTGGCAATACATCCACCTGCAGGACATTCCGCTCGTGCCACTGTATTTTTCTGCGCGCCGGCCCGTTGTTGAGCGTGATGGAGCACTCATCATGGTGGATGACGCGCGCATGCCATTGCAGCCGGGTGAGCGGCCTGAGATGCGCAGTGTCCGGTTTCGCACGCTCGGCTGTTACCCGCTGACAGGAGCTGTAGAAAGCGAGGCGACCACACTGCCGCAGATCATTCAGGAGATGTTGCTGACCCGCAGCTCGGAGCGGCAGGGTCGGGTCATTGATCATGACGCCGCCGCGTCGATGGAGAAAAAGAAGCAGGAAGGGTATTTCTGACATGGCGCATGCATCCGACCTCATTGCGAGCGATATCAATGCGTATCTCGAGTCGCACCAGCACAAGAGCCTGTTGCGATTCATTACCTGCGGTTCCGTGGATGATGGCAAGTCGACTCTGATCGGCCGGCTCTTGTACGAGTCGAAGATGATCTTCGAGGATCAGTTGACGGCGCTGGCGGCGGACTCGAAGAAGGTGGGCACCCGGGGCGGCGAGCTCGATTTCGCGCTGCTGGTGGATGGTCTCGCGGCAGAGCGTGAGCAGGGCATTACCATCGATGTGGCGTATCGGTTCTTCTCTACCGACAAGCGAAAGTTCATTGTCGCTGATACACCGGGCCACGAGCAGTACACGCGCAACATGGTGACCGGCGCCTCTACTGCGGACCTGGCCGTGATCCTGATTGATGCCCGTCGCGGTGTGCTGACGCAGACCCGCCGACACAGCTATATCGTGTCGCTGCTCGGCATCCGCAAGATTGTCCTGGCAATCAACAAGATGGACCTGGTGGAGTATTCGCAGGCGCGATTCGCCGAAATAGAGCGGGACTACCGTGCCTTTGCACAGCGCATTGGCCTGACCGACATCACGTCCATCCCGCTCTCGGCGGTGTACGGCGACAACATCATCGAGCCCGGTACCAACCTGTCCTGGTACTCCGGACCCACCCTGATGGATCACCTGGAGAACGTACCGCTCGAGGACGATGCCCGGTCGTTGCCGTTTCGTATGCCCGTGCAGTGGGTCAACCGGCCCAACCTGGATTTTCGTGGTTTCTGCGGACGCATTGCCAGCGGTACGGTACGGGCGGGCGATCGAGTGAAGGCGCTCCCTTCCGGACGCGAGAGTCGTGTGGCACGGATAGTTACTGCTGATGGCGATCTCGATTCCGCCATCGCTGGCCAATGCATCACGATAACGTTGACCGACGAGCTCGATGTGAGCCGGGGTGATGTGCTCGTTGACGTAACGGCACCGCCACAGGCCGCCGACCAGTTTGAAGCCACGCTCATCGGGCTCACCGAGACTGCCATTTTTCCCGGCCGGTCCTACCTGATGAAGCTCGCGACCAAGGTGGTCACGGTGACCGTCAATCCGCTCAAGCACAAGGTGAATGTCAACACTCTGGAGCATCTGGCCGCGGAGCGGCTCGAGCTGAATGACATCGGCGTCGTCGAGCTGGAGCTCGATCAGCCGGTGGTGTTCGAAGAGTATGCCGGCAGTCGCGAGCTGGGCGGCTTCATTCTCATTGACCGCATAACCAACAACACCGTGGCGGCCGGAATGTTGCACTTCGCCCTGCGGCGCTCACAGAACGTCCACTGGCAATTCCTCGATGTGAACAAGGACTCCCGGGCGCAGTTGAACCGGCAGCGCCCGTGTGTCGTGTGGCTGACCGGTTATTCGGGCGCGGGCAAGAGCACGATCGCGAATCTCGTCGAGAAAAAGCTCTTCTCGTTGGATCGACGCACCTATCTGCTGGATGGCGACAACGTGCGTCATGGTTTGAACCGCGACCTGGGATTCACCGAGCAGGACCGCGTGGAGAACATCCGCCGCGTCGCCGAGGTGGCGAAGCTCATGGTGGATGCGGGGCTGATTGTGTTGGTGTCCTTCATTTCGCCGTTCCGCGCCGAACGCAAGGCCGCGCGTGCTCTGATGGGCGAGGGGGAGTTCTTCGAGGTGTTCGTCGACACCTCGTTGGCGGCCGCCGAAGCCCGGGACATCAAGGGCCTCTACAAGAAAGCACGGGCCGGCGCGTTAAAGAACTTCACCGGCATCGACTCTCCCTACGAGCCACCCGAGGCCGCAGAGATCCACATCGACACCGCGCAACTCTCTCCCATGCAGGGCGCAGATCTCATCATCGAGACACTGGCCCGGCACGGAGTGTTGAGAGTCGATTAGCGCCGTAGCTCGCGGTCCATCAAACGCGGACGGCGATTACCTTTGTATCGAGGAATTCCTCGATACCTTCCCGGCCCCATTCCCGTCCCATGCCACTCGACTTGAATCCGCCGAACGGCAAGTCGCCGGTAATGCTCATGCCGCCGTTGACGCTCATCGCGCCGGACTGAACCTTACGCGCCATTCGCATAGCGCGCTCCTTGTCACCGCTGATGATGGAGCCGCCGAGCGCGTATTCACTGTCGTTGGCGATGCGAATTGCGTCGTTGTCGTCTTCGAAGGGGATCACCACCAGCACGGGTCCAAAGATTTCCTCCTGCGCAATGCGCATCTCGTTGCGCACATCAACGAAGCAGGTGGGCTCGACGAAGAATCCGCCGCCCTTGTCGGTTCGCATGTTGCCGCCGGCCAGGAGGCGGGCGCCTTCCTTCTTCCCCAACTCGATGTAGCCCATGACCCGCTCGAGTTGCTTCTTCGAGATGACGGGTCCCATCACCTGGGTGGGATCATTCATATCGCCCCACTTGGTGGAGAACCCGGCGTAGGCCATCTCCAGCGCCTTCACGGCTTCCGCATAGCGGCTCCGGGGCACGAGCAGGCGAGTAGGGGTGGCGCAACCCTGGCCGGCGTGGAACACCACCATCGAGCCCATCACCGCCTGCGCGAAGTTGGGAACGTCCTCGAGGATGATGTTCACTGACTTTCCGCCCAGCTCGAGGAAGATGCGTTTCAGGGTGGCCGCGCCTTTCTCCATGATCCGTCGACCGACCGCCGTCGATCCCGTAAACGAAATCAGATCGACCCGCTCGTCGGCCACCAGCATCTCGCCAACCATGGCGGGGTGGCTCGAGGTGACGATATTGAACACACCGGCGGGGAAGTCCGCCTGGACCGCCAAGTCGCCCATGAACGCGCCCATGGTCGGCGTATCAGGAGCCGGTTTCAAAACAACAGTACACCCTGCGAGCAGCGCCGCGATGACTTTGCCGATGTTCACGTAGAGCGGGACATTCCACGGCGTGATGGCTGCCACGACGCCGAGTGGCTCATGAACGACCGTCCGCTCGGACTCGAAGCCATAGTCCTTGCGTCGGCCGCGACTTTCTTCCCAGGTCACCCGCGGGAAACACTCGAGGAGTCCGTCCATGCCGGCCAGCGCTCCATCGACATGCGCCCGGGACGCGGCACCGACGGCCGCGCCGGCCTCGTGCCGCGCGATCTCAACCAGCTTCTCGCGATTGGCATACAACACATCGCGGTAGCGCTGCATCAGCTCGAAGCGATAGGCATGCTTCGATGACCAGTCGGTTTGGTCAAACGCGCGCCGCGCGGCCGCAATTGCGGCGTCCACATCCGGTACAGAGGATTCCGCTGCTTGGTTGATCACCTGGCCGGTCCAGGGGCTGAAGTTGTCGTAGGTCGCATCACCGGCGGCACGGCGTATTACACCGTCGATATATAGTTTGGATTCTGGGAGCATTGCGATGTCCGTCCTTTAGATACCTGTGGCGGCTACGCGCAACAGCATTGTTGTAACGGCCTGGGGTTCGGTGATCATCAGGTCATGACCCGTGTCGATGTCCCAGAATCGTCCGTTTGACACAGACTCCAGCTTCGCGCGGTCGCGGCCGGGGAGGGTGGCCGTGCAGACGATGTGGCTCTGCGGAATCTTCGCAGTCGCGGCCCCGTTGGTGAGCCGGAGCTTCTGCTCAAAGCACTTCCACGGATGAGGGGTCAGCTTCGGTTTCATCCAGGCAATCTGTTCGGGATCCTCGACCCCGAAGAACTGCAGGGGATCGGTTCCTGGAAACAGGACCAGCTCGATCCCGTTCACGACCCGACCCTGGGCGCGGGCGGCATTCATGAAGGGCTCTGCTATGTCGAGCAGTGATTGACCGTTCTCAGGCGTCGCCGCGTCCAGGTACACGAGATGGCCAATTCGCTCCGCGGCCCTGTCGGCTACTCCGGTAATCACCATCCCGCCGTAGCTGTGCCCCACCAGGATGACGTTCCGCAGGTCCTCATATTCCAACACGTTGACGATGTCGGTTATCTGGAGGTCGAGATCAATGGCAGGGCTGAGCAGGTGCGCACGCTCGCCGAGCCCGGTCAGCGTCGGCGTATACACCTCGTGACCTTGCGCCCGCAGGAGGCGAGCAACGGGTTGATAACACCAGCCGCCGTGGCCACCACCATGCACCAGGACGTAAATTGACATGTTCGTTCCCCTTACTGTGTAAACGAATAGCCGCCATTGACCGGATAGGTTTGGCCCGTGATCCAGGCTGCGGCTCCTGAACACAGAAACAACACCATGTTGGCGACGTCGTCCGGCGTTCCAAAACGGCGGATTACGTAACGCGAGACCTGCGCCCGTGCGCGCTCGCTGGCCAGAAACTCGGACCTTGCCGGCTCATCCAGTTGTGGCTCCAGGGACGAGAGCGAAATGGCATTCGCGGTGATTCCAAATCGCCCCGTTTCCCGCGCGATGGCGCGAACGAAGCCGGCGGCACCGGCCTTGGCCGCGGAATAGGCGACGAGTCGCGGTTCGCCCACTCTGCCCGCGTCTGAAACAATTGTGACGATCCGGCCGCGGCCCCGTTGGACCATTCCCGGCAACACGACATGACAGCAATTCATGACACCGTGGAGGTTGGTGCGAAAATACCGATCCCACTCGTGCGGATCTGTTTCCCAGAACGCTGCCGAGGCAGAGGACATCATCGAGGCCGGCCCGGCGTTGCCTGCGTTGTTTACGAGTAGCGTGATCGGGCCGAGTTCCTTCTCGACAGCCGACACGGCACCGCGGACCGCCTCATAGTCGCCGACATCGGCCTGCGCTGCGGTCGCGGGAACATGGAGCGCCGATATTTCAGCGACGACCGCGTCGGCGCGTTCAGCCACGAAATCATTTACAGCGATCCCGCCGGCATTGTGTCGGGCCAGGGCAAGCGCGATCGCACGGCCGGCGCCCTGGCCTGCGCCTGTAACAAACGCGACCTGGCGGTCCAGATCGAGGGGATCCTTGCCGATCATATGGTTGATATCCGGCAGCAATGATACTAATGTAGCTTAGTATCCAGTCGGTGCGAAGGGGGTAATTCAATGAGCACGAATGCGCAGTGGGGTCCTGAGGCGCTGCTGGATGTCTACCGCAAGGCGCTCCTGATCCAACTCGTGGATGAGCGGATGCGCTCTCTGCTGAGCTCGGGTCGCATGGCGGCCGTTTACTACTCACCGCGTGGCCAGGAGATCCTCGCAGCCGCGATGGGTGCACATCTGAAGCCTACCGACTATCTGGTGACCTCGTATCGGGGGGTACATGACCAACTCGCCAAGGGAATTCCGCTGCGCCTGTTGTGTGCGGAGTACTACGGCAAGGCGACGGGTGCCTGCAAAGGCAAGGGCGGCCCGATGCATATTACATATCCGGCGGCCGGAATCATGGTGACTACCGGTGTGGTCGGCGGCGGTCTGCCTATCGCCAACGGACTCGCACTGGCCTCGCAACTGAAGGGCGATGGCCGCGTCACACTCTGCTGCTTCGGCGATGGCGCCTCCAACATCGGGGCTTTCCATGAGTCCCTGAACATGGCGTCGCTGTGGCAACTCCCGGTCATTTTTCTGTGTCAGAACAATGGTTACGGCGAGTGCACGAAGTACGAAAAGGCGACCGCTGTCGGGCACGTGGCCGAGCGAGCCGCTTCATACAACATGAAAGGCGTCACCGTGGATGGCAACGATCCGCAGGCAATGTGGCATGCGGCACGCGATGCGGTAGAGCGAGCGCGCTCCGGGAAGGGCCCTACGCTCCTGGAAGCGACCACGTTCCGTTTCATGGGCCACTACTTTGGAGATCCGGGTGCGTACATTCCGAAAGAGGAATACGCCGCGGCTCTCGCCCGGGATCCGATGCCGATTGCCCGAGCCGCCGTGCTGAAATCAGGAGCAGCCACGCAAGCCCAGCTCGAGGAGTGTGCGCGGGAATACACAGCGCAGCTGGATGATGCGTTGACCTTCGCGACCGAAAGCAGCGCTCCGGCGCTGGAGGAAATCGACCGGGATATCTATGCCGAGGGAGTATCCGCATGAGTTCGGCAACGCCGGCCGCCGCGCCCCAGATGATCGCATTTACCGATGCCTATCGGCTGGCCCTCGATGAGGCGCTGGGTAGTGACCCGAGTGTGTTGCTGTTGGGGGAAGATATTGCGGACGAGGAGGGTGGCGGGGTTTTCAAGGTCACGAAGGGCCTGTCCACCAAATATGGCAAGCACCGTGTCAGGACTACGCCGATCGCGGAGGAGGCCATTGTCGGGGCCGCAGTCGGAGCCGCGCTGGCCGGCATGCGACCGGTGGCCGAGATCATGCTGATGAACTTTGTCACGGTCGCCATGGACCAGATTGTGAACCATGCGGCGAAGTTGCGTTTCATGTCCGGGGGGCAGACGCACGTGCCCATCACGATCAGGACGCGCACTGGCGCGGGCGGCGGCACGGGCGGACAGCACTCCGACATGCTCGAGGCCTGGTTCGCTCATGTCGCCGGAATGAAGGTGGTGATCCCTTCCACCCCGGCCGATGCAGTGGGCTTGCTGAGCGCATGCATCTTCGATGACGACCCATGCCTGTTCATAGAAGATTCCATGACGCGGTCGCTCACCGGACCGGCACCACCACCGGGTCACCGACTGCCGCTGGGTCGGGCCAACATTGTGCGCGCCGGTACCGATGTGTCGGTTGTGAGTTACGGACGGCCCATCAAGGATGCGCTGGCTATAGCGGAACGACTGGCCGGCGAAGGTATCTCCGTTGAGGTGGTGGATCTTCGTACGATTTCGCCGCTCGATTCCGAGACCATACTGAAGTCTGTCGCCAAGACGCGGCGCGCGGTGGTCGTCCATGAGGCCCCCCGCAGCTTTGGAGTCGGCGCAGAAGTCACCGCGCGGATCCAGGAGCACCTGTACAGCGACCTGGCGGCTCCCGTGCTGCGAATCGCCTCACGTGACGTTCCCGTGCCCTTCGCAAAAGTGTTGGAACAGGAATTTCTGTACAAGCCGAGCGCCATTGAAGCGGCCATCCGCCAGACGCTCGAGCCACGGGGGCGTCGCGGATGAGTATCGAGGTCAGGATCCCGCAGATCGGCTTCGCGATGCAGGAAGGCACCCTGGTGGAGTGGCTCGTGTCGGATGGCACGCATGTCGAGAATGGCGCGGCGCTGTACACACTCGAGTTGGATAAGGCGATACAGGAAATCCCGGCACCGGCCACCGGCACGTTGCGCGTGCGCGCGCAGGTCGGCCAGGTCTATGCGGTTGGCGCATTGATAGCAGAAATCGACTGAGCCCCCGCCCGCAGGCGACTCCAATCCCGGTGCCGGTTTGTCAGGCGACGGGGACCGCGAGCTGATTTGAGGCGAGGCTCAGATGGCCCCGGTGCCGGGAGATCGCCGGACGGATGATTACTGGCGTTCCAGCTGCTCCATCTGCGGGCGCCTCGGTGCCGTTCATCAACCGATCCAACATCTCGACAAAACGGGACGCGACCTGTGAGAGGAATTGCCCCCGGAGCGTAACGACACACCATTCCCGCACCAGCGGCGGATCGGAAATCGGCACCGCGCGCAGCCGCGGATCCGGTTTCACTGGTATGGCAATACGCGGCAGGATTGCAGCGCCGAGTCCCGCGGCGGCCATGGCAATCTGGGTCTGCACCTGCTGCACTTCATACTTGATGTTCAGCGTAACACCGGCTGCCTTTTGAGCCTTCTCCAGCATGCTGTGCATTGCCGGGGAGCCGGTGAGCACCAGGGTCGGCATGTGACTCAGCTCGAGGAGCGAGATGCTCCCGCGGTGCCCGACATCGAGATTCGCGGGTATGAGCGCGTAGATCTCATCGAGCAGAATCGGCTGAAATTGCAGCTCGGCGGCGTTGGCTGAACGCGGGCCGATACCGAAGTCGACATCCTGCCGCCGAATGGAGTCCAGCATCTCGGCTGTCGACAGCTCGCGCACCTGCACGCTCACGCCGGGATAGCTTTTCTGGAAGGCCGCCAGCACGTCCGGCAGGCGCGTGGCCGCCAGCGCAGGCTCGCAGGCGATGGTCAGCCGGCCGCGTTGGATGTTCACGGCATCCTTGATCTGCCGCAGCCCGCTTTGCATCTCGGCCACCGCCCGGCGGGCACAAACCAACAACAGGTCGCCTTCGCGGGTCAACTGTACGCGGCGCGTGGTCCGATGGAAGAGGGAGACACCCAACTGCAGCTCGAGTTGCCGGATCTGCATGCTCACCGCCGACTGCGAGCGGTTGGATGCCTCCGCCGCACGACAGAAGCTGCTGTGCTCGGCGACGAGCAGGAAAGTATGCATCAACTTGAGATTCACATTCATGCGCGCCGCCTTGCTGTCCACTCGAGCCCCTTGGACTGCCGCCGGTTGTGCCGCCGACTGATCATTTCCGTGGCCGGATTGATCAGAAAGTTGCGCAACCACCCCTATCGCAGAATATGATAATGATCACCACTGTCGATCAGCAAGTCAAGAGATCACAGAATTGAGCGCAATTTGCAGGGGGAAGCGAATATGTCCAACCGCGCCGCACAGGGGACGCAACCTCAACTCGACCTGTCGGATGTCGAGCCGCGCGTAGGCCAGCTGGTGGGCGGCGGGCAACTGTGGGAGCCGTGTACCGCGATGGATATCCGTCGCTGGGTGATGGCCATGGACTATCCCAATCCGCTGCATTGGGATGAGGAGTTCGCGCGCAACTCGAAGTTCGGCGGCATCGTGGCGCCGCAGTCGATTGCCGTCGGTCTCGACTACGGGCACGGCGTCGCGCCGGCCTGCGTCGGCCGGATCCCCGGCTCGCATCTGATTTTCGGCGGCGAAGAGTGGTGGTTCTACGGCCACCGCGTGCGTCCGGGAGACCAGCTCTTCCAGGAGCGGCGCTTTCATGACTACAAAGTGACCGACACGAAGTTCGCCGGGCCCACCATGTTCCAGCGCGGCGACACGACCCACACCAATCAGAACGGGACGCTGGTAGCGCGCGAGCGCTCGACCTCGATCCGGTACCTGGCTGCTGAAGCGGAACGACGCGGCATGTTCCAGAATCAAAGTACGTTGCCGCGCTGGACGGCTGAGGAATTGCGCCAGGTCGAGAAGATCCGTCACGACTGGCTGTTGTCCAACCGGCTCGGCATCTCGCCGCGTTTCGAGGCGGTGTCGGTGGGTGACCGGCTGCCACGGCGTGTGTTGGGTCCACACTCGATCGCCTCTTTTGCAACGGAATACCGTGCCTTCCTTTTCAACATCTGGGGCTCTTTCCAGTGGGTCGCGCCGCCGGGCGTGAAGGATCCCTGGATCAACCAGGATCCCGGCTGGGTGGAGGGATTCGGGTTTGACGAGGAGGGCGCCAGGATCGACCCGCGCAAGCGCGACGGGTTATATCTGGGTCCCTCACGGGGTCACGTCGACGGAGCCAGGGGCGCGCAGATCGGAATTCCGCGCGCTTACGGATACGGTGCGACGATGGGCGCCTGGGCGACCGACTACCTGTGCTTCTGGGCCGGCAACGATGGCATGGTGCGGCATTCCAAGATGCAATTCCGGGGGCCGTCGTTCGAAGGCGATGTGACTTACGTCGACGGCGAGGTCATCGGCAAGGAGCCTGAATCGGCATTCGGTGTACCGTTGGTCAGCATCAAGGTGAAGATGGCCAACCAGGACGGTGTCGCGTTGGTTGACGGGATCGCAGAGGTGGAGTTGCCTCTTGCCTAGCGAGCTGTCGATCTCGAAGGGCCCGCCACTCAGCGACGAGACGGGCCTCGGGACTCTGACGTTGCCCGGATTTCTGCGCGACGTGACGACCCGTTTCGCCGCGCGGGAGGCGTTGGTCATGCACACGCCCAATGGCGTGGAGCGTTGGACCTACGCGACGGTTTGGGAGCGCGCCATCGAGATAGCGCGGGCACTCATTGCTGTCGGTGTCGGAAAGGATAGTCGTGTCGGCATCCTGATGACGAACCGGCCCGAATGGATTGCCGCCGTATTTGGAACGAGTCTCGCAGGTGGCGTCGCTGTTACCCTCAGCACGTTCTCGACCGCGCCGGAGCTGGAGTACCTGCTGCAGGCCGCAGGCGTTTCGTTTCTGCTGTTCGAACGCAATGTCCTCAAGAAGGACTTTGCCGTCATCCTGGGCGAGCTCGATGAGCAGATTCTCACGGTTGCGCCGGGTCGCCTGACATCGAAGCGGTTTCCGTTCCTGCGCCGTCTCGCGGTCGTCGGTGCGCCGCCCGCGCCCGGCCGCGGGGCCATTGAGAGTTGGTCTGACTTCCTGGCGCACGGCGAGTCGATCCCCCGCGAGCTGGTGGCGGCAACAGCCGCCACGGTGTTACCCGCCAACGCGGGCGTGTTGCTCTTCTCATCCGGCTCAACCAGCAAGCCGAAGGGGATCCTCGGCTCACATCGCCAGATCACCATCCAATGCTGGCGCTGGCGCCGCATGCTGGGCCTGGGAGATGACGTCCGCAGTTGGACCGCGAATGGATTGTTCTGGTCCGGCAACTTCGGCATGGCCCTCGGCGCTACGTTCGCCTCGGGAGGCGCGCTGGTCCTGCAATCGACGTTCAACGCTGTCGAGGCGCTCGAATTGATGCAATCCGAGCGGGTCACGATGGCGCTGGCGTGGCCTCACCAGTATGCACAGTTGACCGCCGCACCCAACTGGAGGGATGTGGACTTGAGCAGTCTTCATTATGTTGACATCAATCTGCCCCTGGCAGGCCATCCCACCGTCTCGACGGATTGGACCGAGCCCCGCTGGGCGTACGGGAACACGGAGACATTTACACTCTCCTGCGCCTTCCCGAGTGGGACCGCGCCTGAGGTTGCGGGTGAGAGTCATGGCGAGCCGCTTCCCGGTAACACGCTGAAGATCGTCGATCCCGGGGCAGGATTCGTCGTTCCCCGCGGTGAGCGCGGTGAGATTGCGGTGAAGGGTCCCACGTTGATGCTCGGCTACATCGACGTGCCGCTGGATGAAACACTGGACGAGGAAGGTTTCTTTCGCACCGGCGACGGTGGCTACATGGATGAGCAGGGTCGGCTGTTCTGGGAAGGGCGTCTCACCGACATCATCAAGACCGGCGGCGCCAACGTGTCTCCGATTGAGATCGACGGCGTGCTGGCCAGCTATCCCGGTGTCAAAATCGGCCAGACAGTCGGCGTCCCGCACGACACTCTGGGCGAAATGGTCGTGAGCTGTGTCGTGCCGCATGCGCAGGCTGCGCTGGACGAAGCGGCAATCCGTGAGTTTCTGAAGCAACGCCTCGCAAGCTACAAAGTGCCGCGCAGGGTGCTGTTCTTCCGCGAGGATGATCTGGCCATGACGGGCACGGCCAAGGTGAAATCGGCGGCTCTACGCGAGCTGGCCGCCCAACGCCTGGCCGCCGAGGGTCGCCGAGGCTCGGACCAGAGCTGAGCCAACACTCCGAGCCAACAGGAGACAACAGTGTCGGGACCTCTCGCGGGAAAAATTGCACTGGTGACCGGGGCTTCATCGGGTATTGGCGCGGCGGCCGCCATCGCGCTGGCTGAAGCGGGTGCCACTGTGGCGATAGTCGCCCGCCGTAAGGAGCGCCTCGATGCGTTGGTAGCCAGGATAGAAGGCGCGGGGGGCAAAGCGGCCGCGCTGCCCGGCGATGTGGCGGATGAGCAGGTCGCCCAGAGTGTGGTTACGCAGACATTGCAGCGTTTCGGGCGCCTGGACATTCTCGTCAACTCCGCCGGTATCATCGACTCCGGGGGCGTGGAGAACGCAGATACTGAGCGTTGGCGCCGGGTACTGGAAGTCAACCTGCTGGCCAGCATGTACACCAGCCGTGCGGTGATCGGACCGATGAAGGCTCAGGGCGGCGGCGATATCATCAACATCTCATCCACCGCCGGCCGCCGTGCGGCGGTGCTGTTCAATGCCTATTCGGCCAGCAAATTCGGCCTCACGGGCATGACGGAAGCGCTTCGACAGGAAGTAGGTCGCCAGGGCATCCGTGTGTGCATCATCGAGCCCGGTGCAACGACGACGGAGGTGGCCGAGGGCGTTGTGGATCCAACCTTTCGCAAATTCATCCACGAGCACGTCTCCAAGGAAGGTTCGATGTTGCCCGAGGATGTGGCTGCCGCCATCCTGTTCGTCGTCTGCCTGCCGCCGCGCGCCAACGTTTCGCAATTGCTGATACGGCCGACAACGGATGCGGCACCGGCCTGACCAGGGTCTTTCGCAGGGGTGCCTTGCAGCACTCGTCGCTGATGGCCACCTGCGGAAGGAATCGACTATTATGGTTGAATAGCCTTCGCCCAGGACTGCACACAGCAATGACAGAGCGATCCGAATTCGCGACGCCGGCCAGACGTCCTCGCAGGAAACGCGACCCCGAAGGGACTCGCGAGGCGATCCTCGAAGCAGCAGGCGAGGTGTTGGCGAAGGATGGCAAGGAGGGCGTGAGTGTTGCCCAGGTCGCACTGCGTGCGGGGGTCAACCGCGGCACGGCGTACCAGCACTTTCAGACGCGCGAGCAGTTGATCGAAGCCACGACCGTCTGGGTCAGCGAGAAGTTATATCGGGCGGTATTCGGAGATCCGGAAGTCGCGGACCGGCAGCCCGTCGGCAGCATCAACATTGACAGCCTGACCGAGCACCTGGCCAATTTCGCCATGGAAAACCCGGAATTGGGGCGGGTGTGGCTGTTTGAGCTGCTGAGCTCGAAGCGGCCCTCCGACGACCCGTTCTGGCAGCAGTTCCTGTCGAAGTTCGAACGGTTTGCCAAGACCGATCTCGCCCAGCCGGGAATCGATGCCGAGGTCGTATCCGTCATGATCCTCGCGGGCTCATTTTTGTGGCCGGTCTGGGCGCGCGCCCACTCCCGTACGGCGAAGGAACGGCAGCAGATGGCCAAGCGCTTTTCGCGCGAGATGCTGCGGCTCAGCCTGCACGGCACCCTGCACCCCGAGAAGTATCCCGACCTCGATGCGCAGGTGAATCCCAAGGAGCGCGGGCGCCGGAATTCGGGCTGAGCCCAGGCGTTGTAATAGACATCGTTGTTGATTACCATCTTCCGGCCACAGCGTCCGGAGGAAGACAATGGCCAGCGGTTTTCTACCCCTTTCGCCCCGCATCGGCGCCCAGGCAACGCTGCGGGCGGAGGAGCTCCTGCAGCCTGCATTTGCGCAGGAATGCCTTGCAGCGCTGGAGCAATACGGTGTGCTCGTATTTCCCCGGATCGGTCTGACCGACGAGCAGCAGGTCGCCTTCAGCTCCCTGCTCGGCGATCCGATGCTACAGGGGGCTCCGCGTCCCGACGGTACCCGGGATGTCATGTTCAAGGTGACACTGGATCCCAAACAAAACGCCGCCGCTGAATACCTGAAGGGCACGATCTACTGGCACATCGACGGCGCGACCGACGACGTCCCGGCTCGGGCGACCTTGCTGACGGGGCGGCGTCTCTCGAAAGTCGGTGGACAGACGGAATTCTGCAACTCATACGCGGCGTATGACGATTTGCCTCCGGCGCAGCGAAGCTACTACGAGACGCTGCGTGTCGTGCACAGCCTGGAAGCGGCAAACCGCCTCACCAGGCCCAACCCCAGCGAGCAGGAGTTGGCGATCTGGCGACGTGGCGGGTCAAAAGAACATCCGCTCATCTGGCGCCACCGCACCGGGCGCAAGTCCATTGTGCTGGGCGCAACCGCCGATCACATCGTCGGCATGCCGGACGGGGAAAGTCGCGCGCTGGTTGCAAAACTGACCGAGCATTCAACACGCCGGGAAATCGTCTACAGCCACGAATGGCAGGTCGGTGATCTCGTGATCTGGGACAACTGCGGCACGATGCACCGGGTGATTCCCTATGATGCGGCGTCGGGCCGCATGATGCATCGTACGACTCTCCACGGCGTCGAAGCGATCGCCTGAAACAACTTCGCGACCGGGCAGGGGGATTACGATGTCATTAGCAGGAAAGAGCGCAGTCGTCACGGGCGGAGCTTCCGGAATCGGCCTCGCCACGAGCCAACGCCTCGCGCGCGATGGCGCGTCCGTCGCGATTTGGGATGTGGACGATGCCGGAGCGAAGCGCGCGGCCGATGAGCTGGTGGCCGCTGGCTTGCGGGTCATTGCATGTCGGGTCGACGTTTCGTCCCGGGTGAGCGTCGATGCGGGCCTCGGGCGGGTGCACGCGGAGCTGGGGCCGGTGACGATTCTCGTCAACAATGCGGGCATTACCAGTTTCACGCCGTTCCTCGAAGTCACCGAGGAGAGCTGGGACCGCATCATGTCGGTCAATCTCAAGAGCATGTTGAATTGCACGCAGGCGGTGTTGCCCGACATGCTCGCGGCCGGCTGGGGCCGGGTGATCAACATTTCATCCTCCAGCGCGCAGAGCGGCAGTGCGCGCATGACTGCCTATGCTGCCTCGAAGGGCGGAGTAATTGCCTTCACCAAGTCGCTGGCGGCCGAATTCGCAGGCGCGGGCATCACCGCGAACAATATTCCCCCCGGCTTCATCGATACACCGATGTTGCGTGCAAGCGATCGGCCGGGCGCCGTCAATGTCGCGAGCGTCGCGGCGAGCTCCCCGATGAAGCGGGCAGGGAGTCCCGATGACATAGCGGCGGCCGCTGCCTTTCTTGCGTCCGAGGAAGCGGGTTACATAACAGGACTGACACTGAGTGTGAACGGCGGCCGCTACGTCTGCTGATCAGACAATTTCATCGATCCCGACCCAGCGCCGCTCAGCCGAGGAGCGGCGCACCGCCTCCAGGATGCGCTCCACCAGCCACGCCTGAGCGAAATCCGGCCGTGCCTTGCCCCTGCCTTCGATGGCACTGACCATGGCGCTCATTGAGAGCGCCATGGGAAATGCGGGGGGCATCGGCACCGCCGCATCGATTGCAACTTCAGGTGTGCGCAGGAAACGCTCCGGAATCGTTATCTGTTCCAGGGCGCCGCCGTCCAACGTACCCGCATGAAGAGTCGTTTGCAGGCTCGTTGGAAAGCTCGGCGCCGCGGCGACGAGCCGACCTTTGCTGCCGAACGCCTCCAGATGCCACCCGCGTCCCAATGGTGCGTTCCACGAGATTTGCACCTGAAACACCATGCCGCTGACGAAACGCAACATCATGTTGGCGAAGTCGTTGGTCTCCGATTTGATGACCTGGCCATCGGCGAAGCGCCATTCGGGGAGCAGTTGAGCATCGTGCGCCACGACTTCCGCTACCGGCCCGAACAAGTGAGTGAGCATGTGCAGGGCGTGGCTGCCGAGGTTGCGGACGGCCGAGACGCCGAGTCCGCCCTGGGCGAACCAGTTGTAGGGAAATTGTGGATTGGGCCGATTGAACAGCGACATGTTGAAAATGCAGGTGCCGCCGAAGGGCTGACCCAGATAACCGCCGTCGATCATTTCCTTGGCCAGCCTGTGCGCCGGAAGCCATTCGGAATAAGCGTCCACAATGGCGATCCTGCCACTATCCTGCCAGGCTCGGTGCAGCACGCGAGCCGCTTCGAGATCGGCTGCGAACGGTATGGCGTTGTAGACGTGCTTGCCGTGCTGCAGTCCCTTTAGCACCATCGAGTGTCGAACGTTCGGTCTCGTTCCACAATCAATGATGTCGATTTCCGGGTCTGACACCATCGCGGCGGCATCCCAGAACGCTCGCTGGATACCGTGTTTACCGCATGCGGCTTCGGCTGTCGCCTGGCGCGATGTGCACACCGAAGTAACCACGACGCCTGGCAGGGACCGCCACGCCGGGAGGTGGGCCATTGTTCCCCAGTTCGCGCTGATGATACCGACGCGCAATGCCATCATCTCTCTCCTATTTGCCGCCGCTTCACAGTGGGAAAGGGTTCACCGACAGCGGCGCTCCAGGCCAACAGGCAGGAGTTGAGAGCCGCCGGGTCTTCGGCGCGCGCTGCAGCCAAACATTGCGCAATGACCTGACTCATCGACAAAACGAAGCGTCCGCCGCGCCGTGACGACCAGGTCTCCCACGCTACCAATGCGGCCCGAATGCCTGTGAGCGGATCCGCAATGGCATCTCCCACGAAACCAGTCCGACCGGTTGCATCATCCAGAGCGGCGCTGAGGCCTCCGGCCACTGCGCAGTCGTCTCCAAATCCAACCCAGTTAGCCGATTCTCCGACGACTCCGTGACCTGTGATCGTCACCCACACGAGTCCGGGAGTCGTGCGAACGAGTTGCCCGGCATCAATCCCGAGTTGCATGAGTGCGCGTGGGCGCGCGGACTCGATCACGATGTCTGACTGAGTTATCAAGGACACCAGTGCGCATCGATCGCTGTCGTCTTTGAAGTCGAGAACGACGCTCGACTTACCTTGATTCAGCAGCGCAAAGAATTCCTTGTTGCCGCGCATCCCATCCGGACGCGTGCGGCTCTCGACTTTTATAACGCGAGCGCCTGCGAGCGACAGCAGGTGACCGGCGAGCGGGCCGGCCCACAGGGCCGACAGATCAACGACCCGCGGAGTCTCTCGCACGGTCGTTAGCCGGGGAGGACCGGCCGTGATCTGTTCGCAGGCGTCACTGGAGCTTTTTAGCAGGTTTTCATGTCCCGCGGAGATCGCCAATCCCAATGAGCGACCGCGCTCTACCAGCGTTGTGGCTTCATGTGCGGCTATTGCAGCGGCGATACCCGCGTCATCGCGGCAGTCGAGCGTGCTGGTCTCGAACAGCGCAGGCAATAGCTCGCGGTCGGCGGGGCGGGCGAGATTGAGGGCGACAGTGTCATCCATCGCATCGAACATCCGGCAGCCGCCACCTGCGGAGGTTCGCCCGGGTATGGTCATGCCACCCAACATCGCGCGCTCACCTAACACCGTTGCGCCATCGATCTGCTCTATGGCGGGAGAATTCGCGGCGGCGGCGAGCCTGGCCAGGATCTGATCGGCACACCCTGCAAGCGGAATTTCGCGGATGCGCCTCGCTGCGTGCGTCATTTGTCCTTCGAGCCGAAGCCGTTGACATAACTTTCGAGGCGCGCAACATAGTCCGGATTGAGCATCAGCGCGCTGTTGGCCATACGCTCGACATTGCGCGCGGCGGCCAGGCCGACATCGTGCGCCAGTTCGATCGCGACTTTCGCTGCTCCCATCTGCTCCCCATTCTGCGCGGCGAGATGGCGGCAGAAGGCCATGACGTCCTCGTCAAAAGTGGCGTCCGGAAACACCTCGTGGACGAGGCCCATGATGAGCGCCTTGTCCGCATTCACCGATTTGTTCGCCATGATCAACCAGCGCGCCCAATGCGGACCGCAGATGCGAGTCAGGCGGCTGACGCCGTTCGATGCCGGCAACACGCCGAACTTGCCTTCCGGGAAGGCATACCCGGCGCTTTGTGCGGCGAGCCGGAAATCGCAGGACAACGACAGCTCGAGTCCGCCCCCCACGCACATCGCGTGATGAGCTACGACGATCGGCTTCTCGATGTGCTCCATTTCGTCGTAGATCCGATGCATGCCGTTCAGCCGCAACCGGTGATTTTCCCGGATACCGGAGGCAGTGCGCGCGCTGCCTGAGCCATCCGTCGGACTCGTTTTCAGGTCCGCTCCGGCACAGAAATAGCGCCCGGTCGCCCGGATGAGCAGGACCTTTTGCTCCGGCGTGTCCCTGAACCGGTGCAACGCCTCTTCGAACAGTCGCATGGTTTCGGCCGTCAGAGCGTTGAGTTTGTCCGGCCGGTTGAGGGTTGCGATGACAATCGCCCCTTGCTGCTCGGTCAGAAGATGAGCTGCGTCATTCATGGACGGTTCCTCGTTGCTCAGGCGCGCGTGCGCGGCATCCCCAGCGCACGCTCGGCGATCATGCTGCGGTGAACTTCACTCGTTCCCCCATAGATTGTCGTCGCTTGGGAGTGGCGATAACACAGGTTGAGGAATCCCGCCGGGCCTTCCTTCTCGAGAAGGGAATAGGGCGCCGTCAGGTCCAGCAGGTCACGCGCGTCGCTCAGAAATTTCTCCGAAGAAAACATCTTGGCCATGGGACCGAAGCCCGCGTTGGGTTGCTTCTCCACGCTGGCCCAGACCGAGCGGAAGGTCAGCATATCCGACACCCACAGATTGGCCGCCACGCGTGCCAGGCGCGCCTGGGTCTGGGTTTCTTCAATCAACCGGTGGCCGTTGAAGCGAACGTGGCCGCAGGCCTGCACGGCAGCTTTGAGCATGGCCCGCTGCGACTTCGAAAATCCTCCGCCATGCTCGAGCTCCAGGCCGGCCGCCATGGTCTTCGAGCCCTCGTTGACCGGTCCCAGGCGGTAGCTGTCGGGGATTCGCACGGCGTCATAGAACGTGATGTTGGTCCGTTCATCCTGGAAAGTATGGACCGGTTGGATCGTGATTCCCGGCGCCTTCAACGGCGCAAGAAACATCGTGAGGCCCTTGTGCTTGGGCGCATCCGGGTCCGTTCGGGTGAGTATGAAGACGTAGTCGGAAATGTTGGCGCCGCTGGTGAACATCTTCGTTCCGTCAATCCGCCAGCCGTCACCATCACGTGTGGCGCGACATTGCGCCGCGAATACGTCAGACCCCGAACCGGGCTCGGAATAGCCGAGGCTGCAAATGACTTCGCCCGAGAGGATCCTGGACAAGACGTCGCGCTTCACTTCTTCGCTGCCGAAGCGATGAATGATCGCGCCGACCATGGCGGTCACGTTGGAGGCGGGGTTGTTGTAACCCTGTTCCTCCAGGGCATCCATGGCAGCCAGCCGTGCGTAAGGTGTGATGCCTCTGCCGCCCATCTCTTTCGTCCAGCCGAGAAACAGCAGGCGGGCCTGCGCCAGCTTGCGATTGATCTGCGGGTTGTAGCCTTCCCAGGAGTAATGGAATTTCTCCCGCATTTCGGCTGTGACATTGGCGTCGAAGAACTGGTTGATTTCCGAGACGATGGCGCGAGCTTCAGTGCCCAGATCAAAATCGACGGGCACGTTGCCAACGTCGGGGAGGGCAGCCTTTTCTTCGGTGTACAGCCTCCGTCCCGCCTCCTCGAGAAGGCGTTGCGGATCACCCAACACCAGCGCCCATGCCTTGGCGCGCAGATTGTAGAGATGGATGTCGTATTCGGTGGTGAGGCCATATCCGCCAAAAGTATGCAGCGCCTGTGCCACCGCCTTGCCGGCCGCATCGCAGTTCCACCAGGTCGCGGCCGACACCGTGGCAGCAGCTTCCGGGTCGCCGTCTGCGATGTTACGAATGGCCTTCCAGATGAGCAGCTTGCCGCCATCGACCTCGGACAACCGATCCGCCAGGGGATGCGAAATCGCCTGGAAGGTTCCGATGAACTGGCCGAACTGCTTGCGCTGACTCGCATAGGCGGCCGCGAGTTTGATTGCTTCACGCGAGAGTCCCGCGAGCTGCGCCGAGATGAGGAGCTTCCATTCCTCGACTGCCTGCAAGAATGTCTGCACAGCCTCGGAACCCGAAGCCAGAATCGTCCGCGGCTGCGCGGTGAGATCGATTCGCGCCAGGGGAATCGAGGCGAGATTGGCCTCGGCACGGCGGGAATCGGCACAGATGCCCAACAGGAGGATGTCGTTGCCAATGCGTGCAATCACGGCCTCGGCAACCGCGCCGCCTGCGATCAATTGGGTGGGGTACTCGGCGCTGTCATGGAGCGCAAGTGTCGCGACCGCTTCGCCTGACAGGACGCGGGCGAGCAATGCTTCGGTCCCGTCACCTCGAAATTGGGCCAGCAGGCGAGCGGCAATCAATGTTTCAGCCAACGGACCGGAGACGAGTGTCCGTCCGGCTTCTTCCATCAGCAGGGTGGCGTCAAACAACCCCAGGTCGAGCCCACCGGCGGACTCGGGAACTCGAATGGCAAAGGCGCCGAGCTCTGCGAGACCTTTCCACAGACGTGCGTCGAAGCCGGAAGGCAGGGCTGCGCGGACCCGGGCAGGGCTGCTGTTTTCGTCCAGAAAGCGCGCGAAGCTGCCGCGCAGCATGTCCTGATCTTCGGTTGGGCTGAAATTCATTGCGCGGCTCCATCTTGACAGGCGTTCCTGGAGATACTAAGCTACGTTAGTACATGGGGGCACTGGCATCAATCGCCGGTAGCCCCCTTTTCTTTGTAGGGAGAGTTCGTGAAGAAGTCCTGGTTGGGTCTCGTGATGTGCGCCTTTGTTCTGCCTGCTGTCGCGCAGGCTCCCGCCGAAGCCACTGCGGCCTCGGCTGTGGAGAAAGGTAAAATGCTGGTTACCGCGAACGGATCGCGCCTCGGCGTCATCTATCGCGTCGGGCCCGACGGATCCGCGCAGGTCATCATCGACGGCCGCATGGTCGCTGTCCCTGCGAATACGATCTCCGCGGCCGATGGCAAGCTGACAACGAGTCTCACGAAGAGCCAGGTGCTTGCGCTTCATTGAGTGGGGGATGCGGCTGGCGCTCATAGTTTAGCCAGCACGTCCGTTCCACAACGCTCGGCGTTTTCGCACCATTCGGTGCGAGTGCGTCCGTCGATATGAAGCGCTACGCCGGTAATTCCGAGATTCTGGTAACGCCCGATGCGGTCGATCAGCTCGGCGGCGTCCAGCTTTTCACCGGGTGACGTCAGACTGCTGAGGACGATCTCGGGTGGGCGTTCACGCCCGATCGTCGCGCAATGCTCTTTCAGGTAGCGCATGCCTTCGAGGAGGTCGGTCTCGCCGGTCATTGCCGCCGTGCGGGCCGTATTGTTCAGCGGGCCGGCCGTAAAGAAGGGATACCAGGCGTCGCCGGACTCGGCCGCCCGTCGGATTGCCCGGTGCGAGTTGCCTCCGATCAACAAAGGAGGGTGCGGTTTTTGCACGGGCAGCGGCAGGATGCGACTGCCACGCGCCTCGTATCCTGTGCCCTGGAAGCTGAATTCCTCGCCACCCCAGGCTGCCTTCAGGGCGTTGATATACTCGTCGAAAATGTCGTTGCGCCGCTCGAAGTCAACTCCCAGGGCGTGGTACTCACCCTTCATATAACCGGCACCGATTCCCAGGGTGACACGGCCTCCCGAAACGACATCGAGAGTGGCGACCGCGCGTGCAGTAATGAAGGGATTGCGGTACGGCAGCACTAGTATGCCGGTCTGCAGCCGCAGTCTCTTCGTTGTGGTCGCCAGCATCGACAAAACAACGAACGGATCCTGTGCGTGATGGCCTCCGCCGTCGAGCCAGCGTCCGGTGGGACAGGGATGGTCTGTCACATTGCCGCCATTGAACCCAGCGCGCTCCAACACTGCACCGATCTGACTAACAGCCTCGGCCGTCAGGAATTCATCTGGATGGGCGATGTTGTCAAAGGGCAGAGTGACATTGACTTTCATGTTAATCCCGTGCGAGCAATAAAGCCGTGGCCAGCGGGCCACCGCCCGAAGCGCAGACGGCAACCCGAGGGTCGCGGGCAATCTGGCGCGCTCCGCCGTTGCCGCGCAACTGCACGACCGCCTCATGGGCAAAACCAAAGCCGTGGAGCCTGCCGGCGCCGATCTGACCGCCGAAGGTGTTGAGCGGCAACTCGCCGTTCAAGGCGATCCGGTGACCGCCCTCAATGAAGTGTCCACCTTCGCCAACATCGCAGAATCCGAGACCCTCGAGCCAGGCGAGTGCCTGGAAGCTGAACCCGTCGTAGAGCTGAGCGGTATGCACATCCTTTGGCTCGTAGTCGGTTCGCTTCCAGAGGTCGGCGCCGGTTGGGTAACACGCCATCCATTCGGCCTGATCCCAACTGTGGCGCTCTACGGTGCCAGCCATCGCAGCGATGCGAATGGGCGTGCATGCGACTTCATCAACAGCATCACCAGCCGAAACAATGAGGACTGTCGAAGCGTCCGTATATCTGTCGCAGTCGAATAAACACAGCGGCGTTGAAATCATCCTCGCCGACATGTACTCATCCATTGTCAGTGGCTTGCGGACCAGGGCTCGCGGGTTCAAAACCGCGTTTGCTCTATCTGTGAGAGCGATTTGCGCCAGCTGCTCGCGAGTGAGTCCGTAGCGCACGACGTGACGCATTGCATACTGCGCCGTCCAGTTCGCAGCGGAAGTCGCGTTGAAAGGCGCGAGCCATTGAGAGTAGCCGTCGACGGTGTCCCGCCGGAGGGAGGGATACTCGGATGGCCTTGCCATCGCTGCGGCTTCGTACACGGTTCGAAAGCAAATGACGTGACGCGCCTGGCCCGTGCTCACCGCCATCGCGGCGGCAACCACTGCGCCGAGCTGTGAGCTGATCTCGCTGCCGCCGGCGTACCAGGTCGCGCGAATCCCCAACGCATCAATCAGGTCGTCGGCGCCGACCGGAGAGAAGCCCAGAAAGGCTGACGCTCGACCCGGATAGGTTGACACACCGTCAATCTGGCCGATCGTGAGTCCCGCCTCGCTCAGCGCTTCGCGCACGGCATCGACGGTCAGGAGCAACGGAGAGCGCGTCAGCTTGAGGCCGATCTCGGATTGGCCGACGCCGGTTATGTAGGCATCGCTCGCGCGCATCTCAGCCGATCTTCTCAAAGAGGGGCAGATAGATTTCGCCGTGCTGCTCGAACCTGGCCCGCACGCGATCGCCGATCCGCACGCTCTCTACCGGGCATCCCACGATGTTGGTAGTGAGATACACACCCGGTGCGCCGTCGATCGTCACGCGTGCAATGACGTAAGGCACATCCAATCCAGGGCGCCATTCCTGGCAGTTGATGGTGAAGGTATCGATGGTGCCGGTTCCCGGCACCACTTCAGGTGCAACCCTCTCAGACAGGCAGTGCCTGCAGACTGGACGCGGCGGATGAATGAACTTCGCGCATTCCTGGCACCGCATCAGCCGCAACTGTCCGTCCGCGCCGCTGGTCCAGAAGAAACGATTCTCCGGATCCAGGCGCGGCAGGACGCGAGGCGTCGCCATCGGTCATACATCCCACAGCAGGCACAGGGTGTCGACACCGATCACGTGCCCACCGTGGAACTTCGGCGGATGGTCCGGATCCAGCCGGAACGGGGGCAGTCGCGCGAGCATCTGTTCATACAGGGTTTGCAACTCGATACGGGCGAGATGCGATCCCAGGCAACGGTGAATGCCGGCGTTGAAGGCGATGTGCGCCTTCTTTTCACGCTTGAGATCGAACTGGTCGGAGCCGGAAAACTCGGTGGGATCCAGATCCGCGGCGGGCAGGAACAACATCACGCGCTCGCCGGCCTTCATATGCAGGCCTTCAAACACCAGGTCCCTGGCCACCTTGCGGGGCGGAACCGTGAAAGTATAGCGGCGCAGCAGTTCCTCGGCGGCTTCGGGAATCATCTTCGGGTTGGCGCGCAACTGTGCCTGCAACGCCTGATCCTGTGCCAGGTGACGCACCCCGAAGCCCATTCCGTTCATGACGGTATCCAGGCCGGCGATGAACATCACCACGCCGTAATTCTCCATATCCTCGAGCGTCGTGGGACGGCCGTCAATCTGTGATCGCCATAACAGGCTGATGAGATCATCACGCGGGTTGTCGCGACGCTCCAGGAGTGTTGGACGCATCATGGCGGTGATTTGCAACAGCTTGGCCATGATCTTGCGCGGATCGGGCTCAGCGTCGGCGAGGTGCTCCACCACCAGGGCGCGGTATTCATCCTGGCGCTCCAGCGGCAGTCCGAGCAACTTCAGGAACACGCGTACCGGCAGCGGCTCGGCGATATCGACCATCAGGTCGCAACGGCCGCGCCCAATAACCTTGTCAATGAGCTGATTGGCCAGCGTGCGGATGTCATCCTTCAGTGCCAACATTGCCTTGGGCGAGAAAGCCGCCTGCAGGGGAGCGCGATATTGGCCATGTTCGGGCGGGTCCAGGTTGATGGGCGCTGCGTTCGGAATGTGCGGAGTTCCGGGTGGCATCATGGCCCGCATCGCCTCCGCCTGTTGGCGCGAGACGAACTGGCTGGAAAACGCTTCGATGTCGCGCGCGGCCTTGAAGTTGGCGGCGTGACTGATGAGCATCCAATGGCCGCCGTTGCGTGGCGTCCAGAATACCGGTGGGGCGTTCCTCACCAGGTCGAGAATGCGAACGTGCGGATCCTTCAGGTAGGCCGGATCCTTGAACATGTCAAAATCGTAGACTGCCGATTCGGGAATGTGCGCCGGCCGGTCGACGGCGCGGCTCAAACTAGCGGCCTGATTCATGGCGAACCCCCTGACAAACACTTCGTGCGCGTCCGCGCAGCGGCTTTACATCGTGCGCCGCCGGGCAGATACTAAGCAAGCATAGTGTACGCCGCCGACAGGCACTTGTCTGCATCTGTGATCGCGGGGGGCATCAATGGCAACACGCCGTTACGATCGTGTGGGTCCGTCGCCGTGAGCACGCTCCAGGAGCTATGCGGATGCGCGTTGTCCCAGGACGCATCGCGACCCTGCATCGAATTCCAGAGCAAGTGGATTTCCTGGGGCGAGATGCGACAGGTTGCCGAGTGTGTCGGCACCCTCATTGATGCGGGCGGCGTCCCGGCGCACGCGCCGATTGCACTGGTTGCGCGCAATCGGCCTTGCGCTGTAGCCGCGCTCCTGGGTTTGATCTTCAGAAGCCACACGGTGCGAATGATCCATCCGTTCCAGTCTGCGGCGGCCATGGCCGGCAGCGTGGAGCGTCTCCAACCTGCAGCCGTTGTGGGGTCGCCCGAGGATTTCGCACCCGAGGTGCGTGAAGTGCTGCGCAGGCGCGGCGTCGCGGCGATCGCCATCACCGACATGGATGCAACGTCAGTGTCGGGACTCGAGCACTGTGAGTGCGGAGCCATTCCCATACCCGAGCGCCCGCGGATCGAGATTCTGACCAGCGGCACCACAGGACCGCCGAAACAATTCGCCGTCGGCTTCGAGTTGATCGAGCGCCACCATGTTGGAGTTCAGTTACTGACTCCGGGCACGGGCGCGGATGCGCTCGAGTTGCCGCCCATGCCGCTGTTTTTTCCTTTGGGAAATATCTCAGGCATCTATTCAACGTTGCCGACCCTTCTGCGCGGACGGCGTGCCGCACTCTGGGAGCGTTTTTCCGTATCCGCCTGGCACGATCATGTGGTGCGCTATCGCCCGGAGCTGACCGGGCTGCCGCCGGCGGGTGTGCAGATGGTGTTGGATGCAAATATCCCGCGCGAGGATCTGGCCAGCATCCGTCTGTTGAGCACGGGAGCCGCGCCTTTGGATCCGGGCGTGCAGCGCGCCTTTGAGGAACGCTACGGAATTCCGATTCTGCTCTCGTATGGCGCCACTGAGTTCGCAGGCCCGGTAGCGGCCATGACCGCGGACCTGCACGCCGAGTGGGGTAAGCGGAAGTTCGGGAGCGTGGGGCGCGCGCTTCCGGGAGCGAAGTTGCGCGTGATCGATCCCGACACCGGGGTTGTGTTGCCTGCGGGCCAGGAAGGCCTCCTGGAGGTGATCTCGCCACGCATCGGGCCTGACTGGATACGGACCGCCGATGTCGCAATCATCGATGCGGACGGATTTCTATTTCATCGGGGCCGGGCCGACGGAGCCATCCTGCGAGGTGGCTTCAAGCTATTGCCCGAGACGATCGAGCGCGCCCTGGTGTCGCATCCTGCCGTATCCGCGGCCGCTGTTGTGGGAATTCCCGACAGTCGGCTGGGAGAGGTACCTGCGGCAGCGATTCAACTTGCACCGGCCGCCGCGCCCCCGACGGTGCAGGAGCTCGAGGCTCATTTGCGTGAGCAAATCCTGGCTACACACATTCCCGTGGCCTGGTGCCTCGTGCGGCAGCTGCCCAGAAATCATTCGCTGAAGACTGACAGGGTCGCCGTTCGCCGGTTGTTTGAAATTCCAGAAGAGGTCGTTGTACATCTGCAGGGCCGCACTCATCGACTGGAGTACCACCGCGGAGATACTTTGCTCGAAACCATGCGTCGTGCAGGTCTAGCCACGCCCTCCATGTGTGAGCAGGGAGTGTGTGGGACCTGTATGGCACGGAGGATTCAGGGTGAGGTGGATCTTCGTGAGAACCACGTGCTGAGCGAGAAGGATCTCACGGAAGGTTACACACTGGCATGTCAAGGCGTGCCCAGCAGCAAGGTCTGTGAGATTGAAATTGATGTCTGAGGCCACAGTGCGCGCCTGAGCGCGTCTACGTAGCCTTGCCGAAACTGTCGTACGACGTTTGCGTTGGGGCTGAACAGATCAAATCCATGATAGGCGCCTTCGACGACATGCAGCTCGCATGGAACACCCGACTCAATGAGCCGTCGCGCGTACGCCAGGTCCTCATCGTGAAACAGATCAAACGTACCCATGCCCATCCACGTCGGCGGCAGCCCGGTCAGATCCGCGCGCCGCGCAGGCGCGGCATACGGGTTGACGCCGGCACCTCCGGGGTCTCTTCCGAGGTAAGCGCTCCAGCCGTATCGGTTGGAATTGTTGTCCCAAAGCCGCACGTTGGACATGTCAATGTCGGTGCGCAGCACCGTGCGATCGTCGAGCATCGGATAGAGCAACATCTGGAATGCGACCGGCAGTTCCTGGCGGTCGTGTGCCATCAATACCAGGCCGGCTGCGAGACCGGCGCCGGCACTGGAGCCACCGACGGCGATCCGATCAGGTTGAACGCCCAGTGAGCCCGCCTCCCGGGTGAGCCAACTCAGAGCGGTATAGCAGTCATCGAGCGGCACAGGAAAGCGGTGGCGTGGCGCCAGGCGGTAGTCCACTGCAGCCACGGCAATTCCCGCGTCCCGGACCATGGCGATGTTGTTGATCTCATCCATCTCCGGGTCTCCCATGACAAAGCCCCCGCCATGGAGCCAAAGCAGAGCCGGCACAGCGTGCGGCGCGCGCTCAGGCTGGAAGAGCCTGACCCGGACAGAGTGCGCCTCCGTCTCGCTGGGCACCCAAAAGTCCCGCACCGTCACGCCGTCAACAGTGGGCAGGGCGGGAGTGCGTGTCGAACCGCGCAGCCGCGCTCGCAACTTCAGCAAACCAACGATGAGCCGCGGATGGACCGATCGCGGCAGGAAGCGCGCTTTCGGGCACAGATCGGGATGAAAGACGGCCATCGACGTTGGCAGTCAGTCCGCGAACAGAGCCCACTTGCCGGCCCGATCCCTGACCCAACCGCTCGAGGCCCACGATCCACCGTCAACGGGAATCACGGTGCCCGTGACGTAACTACTCATGGCGGAGGAGAGGAACACGGCGACATTGCCGCACTCAGTGTCCACTCCGGCGCGGCCGAGCGGAATTCGACGTGCAGTCACATCTTCCTGTTGCGCCGTGGGTTGAATCCAGGTCGCGGGATTGACGGGTCCTGTGTGATTGCCGCGCACACCGGGGGTAACAGTGTAGTCAGGCGCAATTGCATTGACGCGGATGCCGTGGTCGGCGAGCTCCAATGCCATGGTGCGCGTGAAGTTGAGCATTCCGGCCTTGCAGGCAGCATATACCGCGTAGTTGGGAGCGGCCCGCGACCCCTCGATACTGCTGACATTAACGATCGATCCTCCGCGTTTGCCGCTGATCATGACGGCCGCCGCCGCGGAAGTAGCGGCAATCATACTCACCAGGTTGAGGTCGATGACTCGCCGCCAGGACCGCTCGGACTGCTCCAGCAGGGGCTTGCGGCTCACACCGCCGGCGTTATTGACGAGTATGTCGATTCGCCCGAATTGGGTCGCGGCCGCATCGACCAGGGAGCGGACCTGGTTCGTGTCGCTCACGTCAGTCGGAACCCCGAGTGCCCGGACTCCAAGCTCCAGTGCACGCGCCACTGTCTCCTCACAGCGTTCGGGAATAATGTCGCCAATGACCACATGCGCGCCGACAGATGCGTAAGCGAGAGCAATCGCTCGGCCGATTCCGCCTCCACCTCCCGTGATGATCGCGACCTGGTCGGTGAGCAGGATGTCAGGTTGTTTCATCGCTCCGCCTCGCGCTGGCTGCGCAGCCCGGACAGATTGCGGGTGATGGTATCGAGGAGCGCTTCCAGGCGGTTCATATCCTCGAGCTCGAAGCCGGCGAAAATGGCTTCCTCATGGATCTTTGCGAGCTGGTCCAATGTATCCAGCACGGGTTGGGCAGCCGGTGTCAGATTGACACAATAGGCCCGACGATCGCTCGGGTGCGGGTCGCGCTTGAGATAGCCTTCGTCGCACAGACGGTCGATCAAGCGTCCAGCGGAGATTTCCCGCACCTCGAGTGCTTCCGCAATCAGCCTCTGGGTCGCCCCCGGATTTCCTGCAACCACGGCGATCATGTGCCACTGTGCCCGTGTGAGGCCGCTTCGCTCCGCAGCCTGGTCGAAAGTCACGCGCAGTTGTCGCGCAACCACGGCCAGCTTGACTCCGAGGGCTCTTTGCTTGTTTCTCTGAATTTAAACGCGCTCTATGATGATGGCAGGCGCCATGCCGCCCGCCGCGCACATGGTTACGAGTCCATACCGCAGCTCGCGGCGTTCCAGCTCATCGAGCACTGTGCCTATCAACACGGCACCGGTGGCCCCGATCGGATGGCCCAGCGCGATGGCGCCGCCGTTCACATTCACGGTGTTGCGATCGAGTCGCAGATCCCGGATGAATTTTTCCAGCACGACAGCGAATGCTTCGTTCACTTCCCACAGGTCGATGTCTTCCTGTTTGAGACCGGCCTTCAGCAGCACTTTCCGGGCGGCCGGCACGGGGCCATTCAACATCAGGGTCGGGTCGTCACCGACGTTTGCGGTGGCTACGATGCGAGCGCGGGGTTTCAGGCCGTGCTTGCGAGCGTAGTCTTCAGAAGCCAGCAGAAGAGCGGCCGCACCGTCGACCACTCCGGACGAGCTGCCCGCATGGTGTACGGGCTCGATTTTCAACTCAGGATAGCGTTTGTTGATGAGTTGACGAAAGGTGAGTCCGCTGCCGTCAGGGGAAGGCATGTCGGCAATCTGCGCAAAGCTCGGTTTCAATCCCGCCAGATCCTGCGCGGTTGTCTGGGGACGGGGATGCTCATCCTTGGCCAGAATTACCGAGCCGTCATCGCCCACCACAGGAACGATCGACCGATCGAACCAGCCCTCCCGAATTGCACGACCCGCACGCTGTTGGCTTTCGAGCGAGAAGGCATCCAGCGCATCACGGCCGATACCTTCCATCGAAGCGATAGCGTCCGCGCACAAACCCTGGTGGGATTGCGGATGACGCAGGGCCAGCCGCCGATTGCCGGTTCCGAGTCCCATCGACTCGAACCCGGCGTCCCGTTCCTTCTGACCCAATGCGTTGATGAGCGACATCATCTCCGTACCGCCCGCAATCACCAGGTCCTCCATGCCGGCGCGGATCTGAGCCGCTGCCATACTGGCCGCCGTGAGACCACTGCCGCAGAAGCGGTCAAGAGTCACACCGCTGGCGCGCACATCGTATCCGGCATCGAGCGCGGCCATGCGGCCCATGTCGCCGCCTTGCTTACCCTTCTGTGCGCTCGTTCCCCAGATCACGTCATCCACTTCCGCAGTGTTGAAGTTGTTGCGATCCAGCAGAGCCTTCAGGACCGTCGCCGCCAGGTGTTGGGGATGCGATCCCGCAAGGGCGCCTTTGCCAACTTTCCCGATACCGCGTGGCGTGCGGACGGCATCGATGATGTATGCGTCGGCCATTTCCGCTCCTCAGGCGGCCTTCGAGCCGGCCTTGGCGTGGTGAGAGAACATTCTCATCAGGTCCCCCGACGTAACCGTTCGCGGCGTTTCACCTTCGGCCAACGGACGGGCGCCACCGAACGATTTCGGAGTCGTATCTACCTTGTCCGCCGCCGCTTTGGCGCGCAACGCGCCCACCGTCAGTGCCTCGCGCTGGTGATATTTGAACGGATCGAATTTGAAGAACCGCATGGCGTTGCGATGGGTCACTTTGTTGATCTGGGCGTCGGTCAATTGTTTGACGCTCTTCCACAGGTGCTCCGGTACGTTGGGCCACAGGCTGTCCGAGTGCGGGTAGTCGCATTCATAGGCCACCATGTCCTCGCCGATCGAGTCGATGTTCTTGAGTCCGAACGCATCGTCAATGAAGCAGTTGAGGAAGTGTCTGCGGAACGTGTCGCTGGGCTTGCTGGTGCCGAAGTCCGAATGTGTCCATGCCTTGTGGCGCTCATGACTGAAATCGGCTCTTTCCAGGAAGTAGGGCACCCAACCGATACCGCCTTCCGACAGAGCGATTCTCATGTCCGGGTATTGGTGCAGGGCCTGCAGGTTGAGCCAGTCCGCGGCGCCTGTCGAAATGGACATCGGCATGGTCGTGATCCAGGCCTCGATCGGTGTCTCCATCGATGCATGCGGCGCGGGATTGCCGGCGCCGATGTGCAGACACATTGTGATGTCGAGATCGGCGATGGCCTTCCAGAAGGGCTTCCAGTATTCGTTGTGGATACTCGGCAAGCCTTGTGTGGTCGGATTCTCGTTGATGGAAACCGCGGTGCAGCCCTTGGCGGCGATCCGTTTGAGCTCCTCGATCGTGGCCTTCATATCCCAGGTTGGGAGGATGGCGCACGGAATGAAACGACCCGGCTGTGAGCCGCACCATTCGTCGATGTGCCAATCGTTGTACGCACGCAGATGAATGACTGCCTGGTCCTTGTCCGGGGCCTTGTGAAAACGCCCGCCGTCGAAGCCAACGCAACTTGCGAAGTTGAGTGAAGCTGCGATGCCATTTACGTTCATGTCGTCGGTGCGCGCCTTAGGGTCGTAGACGCCCTTGCGCAGTTGTTCGAGCGAGGTCGGCTCCATACCGTATTCCTCGGGAACGCGACCGACCACGGCGTTCAAACCCACGGACGGCATTTTCATGCCCTGATATTCCCAGTAGTTGGTGCCGTCCGGCGCAGTGCACAACTTGGGCGCGGACGCCAGGTTTTCACCTGAGAGGTGTTTCTGAAACATCTCCGGCGGCTCGCTGATGTGATCATCGACGCTGATGAGCACCATGTCATTCATGTTCATGAGTCTTCCTCCGGCATAAGTGCGCGATGGCTCGCCGCGTTTTCAATAGCGCTTGTTGAGTTGCTGTGATGGCGCGGGGCGATGCTCGTCCAACGGCTGTGTCGTGCCGCGGCTGAAGTCGCGCGTCGCCCCAGTGTGCCTGGCCGCAGTCATTCTTTCCGGCTGGAACGTGTAACAGTTGCCAACCGGCAGGCGGCTGGAATCCGATTGCTTTTCCCAACCATTCGTTCTGCCGCCCGAGAGAATGGTTCCCCACCTCAGCATTCGGGCCGCTTCCTGCATCAAGGGATCCAGCGAATCAATCCACGGACGCAGTTGGTCGAGTGGCACGCCCGCCAGCTCCGGTGGCTCGACGATGTGGCCCCTGGAGTGGACCCAGGCAAGCACCGTTGCGCCTTCACGACGTACTTGCGCGTATCGCCTGCCTTCCACGGGATCGGATACGAGGATGTCGTATACGAGAGGTTGTTGGTCGGACGCATGGGCTGCGGCTAGTATTGCAAGGTCGTGAAGGTGAGTGCAGTTGGTTTGCTTCTCCCCCCGTTTTGGGAACGCCGCCAACGACACGCCTGTGAATGTTTTCTCGAGCATGGCAACGGCACCCGGGCATGTAGTCCAGGGAGCGCGCTGCATGACCGCCTCGATCCGGGTCGCCACATCTGCGTTGTGATGAATAGTGACCCCCATGCAATGGTAGTCGTCCTCCACTTCGCTGCTCACGCGGTCCCTGCCAGGCGTCATTCTGAAACGCCGCCTGAAACCGGGAAGCTCGTCGATGCGGGTGGGTTGCACGGTTATTGGCTGCTTTACATCGTCTGCCGCCGGGCAGATACTAAGCAAGCATAGTGTACGCCGGGGGTCAGTACAACGCCATGAAAATCCGCATAGACAAGGCTGCGTGTGTCGGGAATGCACGCTGTGCGGCGGTTGCGCCGGAGCTGTACCCGCTCGACGACAACGGCTATATCCTGGTGTCGGAGATCGATGTTCCACCGGGCCAGGAAGAGCTCGCACGGCGCGGCGCCGACGCCTGTCCCGAACGCATCATTGTGATTGAGGATGATCAGGGGGACGGAAAATGAGTGATTTCCTGGGGTACGCGAACAAGCGCGTGGTCGTCAGCGGTTGCTTCTCCGGGATGGGCGAAGCCACGGCTAGGTTGCTGCTGCAACTCGGCGCCCAGGTTCACGGTCTGGACTACAAGCAGAGCAAGCTCAACCTCGCTTCCTTTACACAGGTTGATCTGCGCAATCCCGGCGCCATCGACGCAGCTGTCGCTGCCGTTGGCGGTAAGGTGGATGCTCTGTTCAATTGCGCCGGCTTGCCGCAAACATCTGCGCCACTGGATGTTATGAAGGTCAATTACCTGGGCACGCGCAGGGTCACCGAACGGTTCCTCCCGCTCATGGGGGAGGGCGGTGCGATCGTCAATGTTGCTTCGATTGCGGGGATGGGTTGGAGCCGCAGGCTGCCGGTGTTGATGGACCTCCTCAGAATTGATGATTATGACGAGGCGTATGCCTGGTGCGAGGCCAACCCTGACGTGGTACGTGAGGGATACTCCTTCTCCAAGGAAGCCATGGTCGTCTGGACCATGATGCTGTCGACCACGCTCATCAAGCGTGGCATCCGGATCAACTGCACGATGCCCGGACCTACACAGACTCCGATGATGGCCCACTTCGAGGCTGCCACGAAGGCGTCGGTTCTCGAAGCGGCTACGCAGCCGAGCAATCGCCGCTCGACTGCGGACGAGCAGGCCGCGCCGCTGGTGTTTCTGAACAGTGGTGTTGCCAGTTATCTGAATGGGGTGGCACTGGCGGTAGATGGAGGGTTGATGGGCGGCATTGCCACGGGTCAGATCGACCCACGGACTTTGATGGGGTCGGCGGCGTAGGTGACAGCGACATGGCGCTGTACCTCACCCTTCATCTCCACAATGTTCCTGCGGGACGGGAGTCCGAATATGCCGCCTGGTTTGAAGGACCGCACCGCGTTGCCACGGCCGCGTTGCGCGGTCTGAGAACCTCCGATCGCTACGAGGTCGCTCGCGAGCAGATCATGGCGGACATTCCCCAGCCCTGGCGCTTTCTGAGCCTATATGACTTTGACCTGCCCGAGCCTTCGATAGACATTCCGGCGCTCGGGCCTTTGATCGCCGGTGCGCGCGATGCGGGTCTCATTGCAGACGATGAGACCGAACGCTTGTATACCTATCGGTTGTACTCGGATTGGAAGGGCAGCCCGAACTGGAGACAGTCCGAGCCGCTGTCAGGTGTCAGCATCATCCTGGCCAACTACATCCCGGGCCGCAAGGCTGAGTATCAAAAGTGGTATGACGAAGTCCACAGCGGCGAAGTCACCAACGTTCCCGGTCACGTAGCCATGAAGCGCGGCGAGCTGTCGCCTGTCCAGGTTGAGCCGCGCCGCTACTGTCCGGGTGACCAACTCGTCCTGTGCGCGCAGCAAACCGATGACCTGATGTTCACCATTAAGGATTTCAGCGCCCGCGCGGGCGGACGCAGCCCGAGTGGGATCGCAATGCAGCCACGCTCATCCTCGGGGTCCACAGCACGCACTGTTCACTACTTCAAGAAAGTGAGCGGTCCGAGCTTCTGGGAGCGTGGGATTGCGTATGCCGGAGACCTCTCGGTCTATCCGGGCAAGACCAACGACAACCGGGCATGAAGAGGGGAGAACACTTTGTCAAAGATCATGGTGATCACTGGCGCGGGAGCCGGCCTGGGTCGCGCGCTCGCGCGGCGGTTTGCCGCCGATGGCGAGACCGTCGTACTACTGGGTCGTAACTCCGCGAAAGTCGAGTCAGTCGCCAGGCAGATTGGTGACCGCGCATGGGCCGTGGAGTGCGATGTGTCGTCACCGGAGTCGGTGCGCGGTGCCTTTGCCCAAATCGCGGCGCGACATCCGCGCATTGACGTGTTGATCAACAACGCGGCGATCTACGAGCCGTTTCTGATCGCCGAGGCCACTGAGGAGCAGATACTGAAGTCCATCGGCACGAACCTCGCGGGACCGATCTTGTGCTCGCGCGCCGCGATTCCCCTGCTGGGCAAGGGTGGACACATCATCAATGTCAGCAGCGAGTCGGTCGGAATGCTGTTCCCGTATCTCGTTCTTTATCAGACCAGCAAGGCCGGCCTGGAACGATTCTCCCAGGGGTTGCATCACGAGTTGGAGCCACATGGGATCCGGGTTTCCATGGTCCGCGCCGGCCAGATGATGGATGCCGACAAGACCTGGGACGTCGACCCGGCCATGGCAATGCGCTTTGCGCAGGCTGCCATGAAAGCCGGACTCAATCTGCGCGAGCGTCCGATCTCGCAGTATGTGTCGGTCACCAACATCTTTCGCGCCTTGATCGATCTACCTGCTGATCTGCATGCCGCGAGCATAGCGCTGCACGCACGCGCGCCGGGAGCCTGACACAGTGGACTCGCGTTTCACCGGCCGCCTCGTTCTCATTACCGGCGCCGCCGGAGGAATGGGAAGGACGTTTGCGCAACGATTTGCCGCGGAGGGTGCCCGACTGATCCTGACGGATGTGGAGCAGTCCGGGCTGGAGGAGTCAACCGCACTCATTCGGTCGCAGGGCGCCGACTGCGCCGCTCATCTGGTCAATCTCGCCAGCGAGAGTGAAATACTCGGATTTGCGGAGAGGGTCCGCAGCCAGCATCCGCGGCTCGACGTTCTCGTGAACAATGCCGGCATCGCCTACGGGGAGATTACGACCGCGTTCGAGGGCCTGAGTCAGGAGAAGTGGCTGCGGTACCTGTCTGTGAATACCGTGGCACCGTTGATTCTGGCCCAGGCGCTGCGGGCTCCTTTGGCAACTGCACGCGGCGTGGTCCTGAATATGAGCTCGATGGCGAGCTACGTGCCGGCCACGGCCTATGGGGTAACCAAGGCGGCCCTGAATGCAATGACGTATGGAATGGCCAACGTCTTTGCAGCCGACGGCATCCGCGTGAATGCCATCGCGCCCGGTCTCATGGAAACACCTGCCACCAAAGCGCACCTGACTGCCGAAACCCAGGCACGCGTGCAGTCCATGCAACTGTTGAAGTTGCATGGGACCGCCGATGACATCGCCTCGCTCGGCCTGTTTCTGGCTTCGGACGAGGGTCGGTTCATCGACTGCGAGATAGTCTCATGCGACGCCGGCAATCGCATGAGAGGTTGGCGCGGATAGGGAGCGGGTCATCGATTCACGTCCACGATGACCCGTCCCCGGATCTTCCCACTGAGAATGTTCTGTGCCGCGTCCGGCACATCTAACAGCCCAATCACGCTGCTGATGCGATCGAGTGACGATGTGTCCAGATCGCGAGCCAGGCGATCCCATGCGGGTTGCCTGACTTCACTCGGTGCCATCACGCTGTCGATGCCGAGGAGAGCGACGCCTCTGAGGATGAAAGGGGCCACGGTGGTGGGAAAGTCCATTCCCTGGGCCAGTCCGCAGGCCGCTACGAGCCCTCGGTATCGTGTTTGTGCACAGGCATTCGCCAGTGTGTGACTGCCGACTGAGTCCACCACGGCCGCCCAGCGCTCCTTCTGGAGGGGCTTTCCCTGTTGAGCGAATTCATTGCGATCGATGATCGTGTTGGCGCCGAGTGCCTTCAGATAGGCACTCTCGCCGCTCTTGCCTGTCGATGCCGTGACTTTGAAGCCGGCGTGCGCAAGTAGCGCGATCGCGAAGCTCCCAACGCCACCCGAAGCACCGGTGACCAACACATCACCGCGATCGGGCGTCAGCCCGTTCTTCACGAGAGCCTCGACACACAGGCTGGCGGTGTAGCCGGCCGTGCCAATTGCCATCGCCTGCTTCGTTGTAAAGGCATCGGGGACCCGCTGCAGCCATTCGGCATTCAGTCGCGCCCTCTGCGCAAGGCCGCCCCAGTGAGCCTCACCAACGCTCCAGCCGTTGAGCAGCACGCGGTCGCCGGGTTTCCAGGCGTCGCTGGCGGACTTCTCGACAACACCGGCCAGATCGATGCCCGGAACCATGGGAAATTTGCGGACCACCGGTGATTTGCCGGTAATCGCCAGGCCATCCTTGTAGTTGATTGTGGAATACTCCACGCGAACCGTCACCGGCAGATCCGGCAGCTCCGACTCTTCGAGCTCTGCGAGCCGCACCGACTGCACTGCGTCCTGCTTGCTGATCAGGATGGCCTTGAACATGGATGACTCCTTAGTTTTGGAAGAGCTTGCGAACTTCACGGCGCAGGAGCTTTCCCATTTCATTGTAGGGCAGGGCGTCCAATACGGCGATTCGTTCGGGAACACGGGACGAGCGCAGGCGTGCGCGGATCAGCGCGCGCAGCTCGTCATGACTCGGCAATGGTTGATTCGGCTTTGCGACGATTGCGATGCCAACCGCCTCGCCCCACTCGACGGAGGGCACCCCTACAGCGGCTGCATCGGCAATGACGGGATGTGAGAGAAGTACGTCCTCGATCTCTCCCGGAGAGATATTCTCACCTCCGCGCACGATGACGTCATCGGCGCGTCCCGCCAGAAACAGGTAGCCATCCGCATCCATCCAACCCGCATCGCGGGTTGGAAACCATCCTTGCGAGTCGAGCGCACTGCGCTCGCGGTACTCCCCTGACACCTGGTCGCCGCGTACGTAGATCTCGCCGCGTTCACCGGTCGGGAGCCGTTTTCCCTCGTCATCGCGGATCTCGATCTCTACGGTTGGCAAAGGGCGTCCGACCGATCCGAGACGGGCGCGGACAACCGGATCGCTCGAGCCCTGCGCGGCGCGATGTTCTTCCGGCCCCAACAACGCAATGGTGGAGCTGGTCTCCGTGAGACCATAGGCGTTGGTGAAGCCAGTGTCGGGGAGAAGTTGCAACGCCCGTTCGATGAGCTCAACCGGCATGCGACCGCCGCCGTAGGCAATGGAGCGCAGTGCGGACAGGCTGTTCGTGGCGCCCGCGTCCATCCTGGCGATGATCCGTGACAACATGGTGGGCACGAGAAACGCATTCGAGACTTTTTCAGCGGCTGCGAGCGCGAGCCAGTCATCCGGCTCGAATGCCGGCAACAGCACGATCCGTCGCATTGCATAAACCGAGCTCAGAAGCGCTGCGATCCCGGCAATGTGGTAGGGCGGGACGCTGACCAGCGCGGCCTCCTCAGAGCTTGCCGAACCGAACTCGACGGTCGCGAGGATGTAGGAAACCAGATTGGAATGGCGCAACAGCGCAGCTTTCGGTGCCGCGGTCGTGCCGCTGGTAAAGAGTTGAACCGCAATACCGTCCTCAGGATCTTCTGTGCTGATAGCGCCGTCCACTGCTTCCTCGGCCTCAGCTACGAACGTCGCACGGTTGCGAACAACATGAGCCCCCTTGGGACTCAATTGCCGGATCCGCTCGTCGTCCCCAATGACATACGCTGGTGCGATGCGGCTCAGCAGCGCCCCGAGATCGGCGTTGGACAGTCGGTAGTTGAGTGGGACGTAGGGGAGGCCGGTCATTGCCGCTGCAAACAACGCGATTGCCGATGCCTCGCTGCTCTCGTCCAACAGGGCAACGTGAGAGCACGTGCTTTTCGAAATATTGAGTGCTGCCCCTTGCGCCGCGCGTGACAGCGCGCCGTAGGACCAGCGTCTTCCCTCACAGACCAGGCCGACACGCTCAGGGTCCGTGTCAGCCGCCATCTGTAGAATCAGGGAGATATTCATCCGGGTCCGCTGTCAATCGGAGGCGGGCAGTGGCTTGGCATCCTTGACCTGCAGTGCAATCCCGTTGACTGACAGCGATCCCTTGCCGGGTTTCACACACAACAATTCGAGACTGCCGATTGCATCGACATAGCGTTTACCGATCAGGGTGCCCTCGGCGAAGGCCGGGTCGATTGTTCCGCGCTGCGCGGGCCGGTCCGCAACCATGGGCACGCCGCCGCAATCCACGACCAGTCCCGACCCTCGGATAACCATGACCTCCGTATCGCACACCGCGCTCCTCAGCTTCGTTCCTGACTTCGTGATGTTGCTCATGTCAGGCGATCGCTCCGGCGGCCTTCAACTGCTCGATGCGCTCCCATTCGAGACCGATCTCCATCAGCACGGTCTCGGTATGTTCGGACGCTTGCGGAGCCCGTGTCGTTTCCACCGGTGTGTGATTGAACTGGATAGGACCGCGAACCAGCTTGATTGGCCGACCCCCGTCGGTGGCTTCAACTTCGAACAGCATGTCGTTGGCGAGCGCCTGTTGGTCACTGGCCAGGTCCAGGAGGCTCTGGATGGGTGCCCACTGGCCTTTCAGTGTTTTCAGGTGCTCGCGCCAATACGCGAACGGCTGTTTTGCGAAGGCTGCCGCCATCAGCTCACTCGCTTCCTGCCAGTTGCGCATCAGAGCAGGTGCGTCGACAAAGCGGGCATCCGTGGCGAGCTCCGCCAGCCCCAGGTGTTCGAAGGTATCGCGGATGTACGGACCGGGTGCCAGGATGCACAAGTTGATGGTGCCGCCGTCGGATGTCCGGTAGTTACCGCCGAAGGGGTTGCCCGGGTTCCCGCCCGAAGTGGGCATGCGGTTACGCATGACTTTGCCGCTCTCTATCGACTGATCGACCGAGGTTCCCGCTGCCCACCAAGCGGTACTGAGCAGCGAGACGTCGAGCTCGATTGCCTCGCCGGTGCGCAGGCGATGAAACAGGGCGGCCGAAATACCGCCTGCGATATTCATGCCGCCGATGGAATCGCCGAATGCCGGGATGCCTTGCGTCAGCGGGCCCGACAGCTCGGGCGGTGTCATTGAATAGCCAACACCGCTGCGCGACCAGAAGGCGGTTCCATCGAAGCCGCCGACTTCCCGCTCGGGTCCCTTGTCTCCATACGCACTGCCGCGCGCGTAGATTATGTTGGGATTGGCGGAACGAATGTGTTCGATGTCGTACTTCAGTCTCTGGCGCTGCGCGGGCAGGGAGTTGGTCAGAAACACATCGGCGGTTTTCGCCAGCTCATACAGAACCTGGATGCCTGCAGCAGTGGAGATGTCGATGCCAACACTGCGCTTGCCGCGATTCGGGTGCTCCATCAACGTGTTGCGCCTGGGATCGAGCTTCATGCCACCGATATTGATGAAGCCCCGCTGCGCATCTCCCCGGACCGGGTGCTCGACCTTGATCACGTCCGCGCCCCAGTCAGCCAGGATTGCACCGGCGGCGGGAACGAATGTGAACTGGGCTACTTCCAGTACCCGGATGCCTTTCATTACCTGCGTCATACGCGCCCCCTGTCGATTTCGCGGCTCGCCCCGCGCGAGCGGGGATGCCCAAAATACTAAAGTAGCTTAGTATTTGTTCATTGGGTAGAGGGGACCTGCGCATGAAAATCGATGCTTCATTGGCCGCTGTTGTCACGGGTGGTGCCTCGGGACTGGGGTTGGCTACCGTCAAGGCACTCCGGGCGGCCGGTGCTTCGGTGGCCATCTTCGACCTCAACGAGGAAACCGGCAACGCCGCGGCAGCCGACACCGGTGCCGTCTTCTGTCAATGCGACGTTCTTTCAGACGAGAGCGTGGATCAGGCGTTTGCCAAGGCCCGTTCGGCTCAAGGGCAGGAACGGACGCTGGTGTGTTGCGCGGGGGGCGGCAACGCGATTCCAACCGCCCGACGCGACAAAACCACGGGCGAGATCAAGATTTTCCCATCCGACAAATTCGAGTGGGTTCTGCGCCTGAATACAGTCGGTACCTTTCGCTGTATCACTCGCGCTGCCGCCGGCATGATGACACTCGATCCGATCGATGCTGAGCGTGGGGTCCTCGTAAACACCGCGTCAGCGGCTGCCAGTGAAGGTCAGATGGGGCAGGCCGCCTATTCGGCAGCAAAGGCGGCTATCGTAGGGATGACGCTGACTATCGCTCGTGACCTGGCGCGTGAAGGTGTCCGCGTTGTGACAATACAACCTGGTGTATTTGCTACTCCTGCATTCGCACGCGCGCCGCCACAGATGGTCGAGGCGCTCGGTGCCATGGTGCCATTTCCCCCACGCCTCGGAAACGCGGAGGAATATGCCAGTCTTGCCCTCGAGATCATTCGCAATGGCTACCTGAACGGCGAAACCATTCGGTTGGATGGTGCCATTCGCATGCAGCCGCGATGAAGCTACGCCACCTTGCATGACAGTGGGCACGGCCGTTGTCATGAACGCTGCGGATTTTCTCATCGACCCGCTTGCGTTGGCAGTGGAGGAAGCTGACCACTGGCGACCGCTGGGGCTGGTGGATCTGGCGGCGTGTCGGGTCGATGGGCAGCCCTTGGCTGCAGGCCATGCTGGGTGCCGCGGCGAGTTTTTCGCGTTACCGCCGTTTCCGCTGATCGGCATTGGCGATCCCTCGCACCCCCTGGCGCCTGCGCTCGATGCGATTGTCGAGCCGCCTGTGTCCGTTGCAGCGTTGATCCGCCAAATCACGCGCGCGCCGCATGCCGCTGCCGTGGCGGTTCAACTGTTGCGCAGCCTGGACGGCCTGCCACTCGACCGTGCATTGCAACTCGAATCGATGTGTTACGGGATGCTCCAGGCGAGCTCGGAGCACGGTCAGTGGCTCGCCGACCGGGCTACTGCGCGCAACGCAGTCCCTCCCGGAGAGATCCATCTCGACCGGCGGGGCTCGATACTGCAAATCGTCATCGATCGACCCGGGGCACATAACGCGATCGATCGCCGCATGCGGGACCAGTTGTTCGACGCTTTTACGATCGCCGCGCTGGATGGGGAACTCACATCGGTCAGTCTACGTGCTGTTGGACCCACCTTCAGCGTGGGCGGTGATCTCGATGAGTTTGGTACAACCCGCGACCCGGCCGAGGCCCACCTCATTCGCAGTCGTACATTGCCGGCCCTGGCCCTTGCTCAACGCGCCGACATCCTGGATGTCCACGTGCAAGGGGCCTGTGTCGGAGCTGGGCTGGAGATTGCAGCGTTCGCCAGCCGTCCCGGCGCGGGCGGGTTCACTGCCGCCGACAATGCCTGGTTCCAACTCCCGGAGTTGGGCATGGGGCTCATTCCTGGAGCCGGCGGCTGTGTGTCGGTACCGCGTCGCATCGGTCGGCAACGTGCCGCACTCATGATCCTTTCGGGCCGCCGCATCAATGCCACGACAGCGTTGCGGTGGGGCTTGATTGACGCGATCGGCGACCCTTCCGATTCATGAGTTTTTCTGATCAACGGGCAGCGGCTCGGCGCGCAACGTGGTATCCGCCAACGCCAGGGGGATCTGTGTATGTCAGAGCTTCAGACACGAACAGAGCGCAGCTACTGCCGCATCTGTACATCCATGTGCGGAATAGTCGTGGAAGTAGAGGGCGAGCAGGTGATGCGCGTTCGGGGTGATCGCGAACATCCGGTGACTCGTGGTTATATCTGCGCGAAGGGCATGGCCCTTCCCAAAATGCATCATCATCCACAGCGACTGGAGACTCCCCTGATCAGGGACGGCGGGTCTCTCCAACCTGCGAGCTGGGAACGCTGTCTGGATGACCTCGGAGCGCGGCTGCGGACAATCGTCGATCAACACGGTCCCGCCGCGGTAGGGATTTTCTTCGGCAGCGGCGTCGGTATGGACGCAGCGGGCTATCGAATGGCCCAGGCGCTGCAGGCCGCGATCGGTACACCCGCGCGATTCAGCCCGCTGACCATTGATGGCACGGCCAAGACGTTCGTAGCGAGCGCGGTAGGCGGCTTCCCGGGATTCAGCCCACGGCCGGACTACGACAATGCGAATCTGGTCATCTATGTCGGCATCAATCCTATGGTGTCTCACGGACACACGATTGCGATGCCCAACCCCGCACGCACCATCCGCGCGGCTGCGAAGCGCGGCGAAGTCTGGGTCATCGACCCTCTTCATACACAGACCGCCGGATTTGCATCCAGACACGTCGCGCCGCAACCTGGAACCGACTACGCCATACTGGCCTATCTCGTGCGGGAATTACTCCGCGAGGGCGCCGATCGTGAGGTGCTGGCTGCCACTACGGTAGGTGTTGATGCACTTCGCGCGGCTGTCGAGTCGTTCGATTGTGCCAACAGCTCGCAGATGGCGGGGGTGACGCCCGACGAGTTGATCGACCTCCTGGCTGCGGTTCGCAAGGCCGGGCGACTGGCTGTCGAGACCGGTACCGGTGTGACCATGTCCGTAGCAGCCAATCTCACGCAGTGGCTGGCCTGGGTATTGATGATCGTGACCGGCTCCATGAATCGGCGTGGGGGAGTGTGGTTTCACCCCGGTTTCATCAATCAGTTGGATGGCGGCGAGTTGCCCTTCATTACCGAGATATTCGGTCCGGGTCCCAGGAGTCGCCCGGAGTTGCGCAGTATCGTCGGAGACTGGCCCTGTGCAGCCGTCCCGGATGAGATCAATGCCGGCCACATCCGTGCGTTTCTGAATCTGGGCGGCAATCTCATCAGGTCGTTTCCGGATGCCAATGCATTACGACCTGCATTGCAGAAGCTGGAAGTGTTTGCCACTCTCGAGATCATTGAGAATGAGACTACGGCACTGTCCACGCACGTGCTGCCCACCAAGGATCAGTTGGAACGGCCGGATCTGGCGTTGTGGGATTTTCTCAGTCCGCGAGTCAATGCGCAGTACACGCCGGCGGTGGTGAAAGCTGTCGGGGACCGACGCGCCACGTGGTGGATTCTCTCGGAGCTGATCCGGCGTTTAGGCCATGAGCCGCCCCCGATTCCCACGACCGACGATGTTGACAACGCAATGCTCGCACCGGTCACGGAGCGAGCACGCTGCAAGTTCACCGACCTGGTCGCCAGCCGGTACGCGCAGACCGAACATGAGCTTCCCGCCCGGTGGGTCGACGCTCACATTGAACGTCTCGGCGGTTGGCGCTTAGCTCCGCTGTCACTTGTGGATCAATTGGCTTCAATAACTGACGCGCAGGCACGTGATCGCCTCGAATCGCGCACCCTCAGCCTCATTCCTCGCCGTCAAAGACGTCACTTGAACGCGCAATTTCTCTTCTTGGGTTCGCCTGCTGACGTGTTGCTCCATCCCACCGACGCCGCTGCCGCTGGCGTTGCTGATGGCGAGCCGGTTATCGTTCGCAGTGAAAGAGGTGAGATTGTCGGCACGGCCCATGTAGACACGAACATCCGCCCCGGTGTGATCTCGGTCCCGCATGGACACGAGCACGTCAATGTCAATCTTCTCACGAACAGTAGAGACGTCGACCCCTTGACGGGAATGGCGCATTACTCCGGGATTAGAGTGAGCGTGCATCCAATATGACAACGGTCGCTGTGTTGCCACCATGCGGGCAAACTCCGTTCAACTGAGCCGGGCGAGGTCCTGCCCCATGGCGGTAATCGCGCGTACCGGGTCGCGCCCGTCCCAGTGGCGGGCAACCTTCTCCATGCCGGCAAATGCCATCAGTGTGTTCTCCTGCGGTTCCATCAGCTCGAGGTGCAGCCCGCCCGGTAGAAATTCCTCCAGGTACGCGAATTTCAGGCCACTGGGCATGTCGCCGTGTTGAATCACCCGGTTCTGCAACCGGCGGGCTGCGATCAGCTCATCGAGGTCCGACACCAAAGTGGCGAAGTGGTTGAGCTTCCCCGCGGTGCTGCGCTGTGCGCGGCGGTAAAGTGAGTCGGAGTCGTTCAACTGTTGGATCAGCTCGACCTGGATGCCGTTCCAGTAGCCGAAGCCGAGGCGCAGCTCCACGTCCATGCGCACGCCGCGAAAAAAATACTGCTCCATGAGAATCCGGTCGAGCACGTAGAACGGCCCCACGCCCAGCCGCTCGGCCCAGTCCAGGGCGGTTTCCTCGACGTCGTCTACTATGTAGCCGTGTTGGATGATCGGCCCGAAACCCTGCATGTCTCTTCCTCGTTGTACGCCGCCTGAATACGACTAGCCGGCGCCACCGGGTACGCCGTTGGCCGATGATTCCGGCTCCGCCGCCGCCCAGGTGGCATCCGTGGGCGGCCCGTCCCGCCGTTCCCGGAGCAATAGGGCCAACATTCCGGCGATGATCACAGGCACGGCGAGGCTGAGCAGGCCCGGCGCGTAGCTGCCTGTGTTTTCCTGTGTCTTGGCGATGATAAAGGGGGCGAGGCCGGTAACCGGTATGAACAACATGCACAGCCCAAAGGCCCGTCCCACGCCAGCCGCACCGAATTCGAGGGCAATGGCCGAGGCGAGCAACGTGAACAGGCCGCCGCCGAAGCCAACGAGCACACACCCTACGGTCATGGCCGGAACGCTCGAGCTGAAAGCGAGTACTGCCGCACCGATGACCATGACCACCGCGAGGCCGGCGAAGGGGAGTCGATTGCCGAATCGGTCTGACACCAAACCGAGAACCAAGGTAGCGATGACATGCGACAGGCTCAACACCGACAGCAAAGCGCCACCGGCCTGCGAGCCCAGGCCGTGGCTGGCGGCATACGGCGCCAGGTTCTGGGCGCACCCGCCGTAGAGCGCCATCATGGGCAGATAGATCGCTACCAGCAGCCAGAAATTCTTTCGTGCCGTCACATCGCGCCAGGTGAGTTGGCTGCCCCGCGGTGCGCCGCCATGCCCGTGCCCATGCGCGCCTGCGGCTCCGGCATCGCCGGTTAGGTAATGCGCGCCTTCAGCCTCAGTCGGCCGATCCCGGCTGACCAACACCACGAGCGGGGTCACGACTACCGCGACCAGCACCCCGGCGCCCCGCCAAATCCAGCGCCAACCCACTGTAGGCAGCAACGCCGCAATCAACGGCGGCAGCAAAACGCCGGCCATGCCGATTCCAAACGCACTCAACCCGAAGGCGAGGCCCAGCCGCCGCACAAACCAACGAGAAATGAGTGCGTTTGTCGTAACAGCCGTCGAGAGAACGAGCGCAAGAGGCACGAGAAGACCGTATAGGGCAACGATCTGCCATGCCTGTGTAACCGCGCTGATGGCCACGTAGAAGAGGGCCATGCCCAGCAGCCCGAAGGTAAACAGTCGACGCGCCGGGTATTTGTCCGCCAGTGCGCCCACAACAGGGGCAAGAAACGCAGACACCAGGGCCATTGCGGCGACCGACAGTTGCAGCCGGCTGATCGGCGTGTGCAACTCGGCCGACCAGTCACGCAGGAACAACGAGAACGTGTTGTAGGTCAGCCCGTTGGCAGCCACCTGCGACAGAATGCAGACGGCCACGACGTTCCAACCGTGATACCAGGCGCGCGGTAGCGCCGCAGAGTTTCCGCTCATGCCGGCTCATCCATCGAACCGCCCGCCGTGGCTGCTCGGCATGGTCTTGCTCCTAGAAGTACATCTCGATGTCTGTATCTGCCTTCTTCGGGTCGATCACGATTTCCCGGCGTACGATCCGCAACTTGTGCAACGGTCCCCGCAGGTGATCGTGGCGTTCGGCGCTGAAGACGGTGCTTTGCGCCTCTCCCGCCCCATTTCGCGTCAGCAACAGGTAGCTGAGCACGTTGTACTCATCGCGACCGCAGGGACAGACCACGACGTTGGTGATGAGGCGCCGGATCTGAATGGTCGCGGTGCGTTGCTCCGGTCCCGCGGCACTTCGATGCTGCAATTGTTTGATACGCGCCGTCAGGGCGCGACGATCGTCGTGGAAGTAGTCGGCGCCGCTCGGCAACGCTATGCCGATCTCGCGGGCGAAGCGGGCCGGAATGCGAAAGACGACATCGCGTGCCAGCAACTCGGCCCATTCATCGAAGCGTCGATGATCCAGGAGCACCGCTTCACGGAACAGGAAATGCTGGATGTCGTGGTAGATGCCCGGGCTCAACGCCAGGGACAGATCCGGGCTCGAAAACACGCTGGATGCAAAGCTTGCCGCCATATGTTCAGTCCCCCCATTGACCGACCTGGCACATCATAGCTAATGATCAGCAGTGTTGACCAGTGGTCAGCGGGTCAATTCATTGCGTAATTGGCGGGGAGAGGCGGAAAACCAGCGATGGCAGCTGCGGGACAGGACGGATGTTTCTGAATATCCCAGAATTTCCGTGACCCGTACCAATGACACATTGGGCTGGCGGAGGTAGCGCAATGCGACGTCCCGACGGACGCTATCCTTGATCGACTCGAACGATTCCCGTTCTTCGCGCAATCGACGCTGAAGCGTGCGTGGATGCAGGCCCAGGAGCGATGCCACGCGCTCGTGAGTGCAGTTACCCTCGACGAGCAGGCGCGCAATAATGGAGCGCACCCGCGTACTCACGGAGAGAGCCGCGGTGGGGAAGCGGTCATCAATGAAGCTGGTTGCAATTTCATGCAGTTGCGGGTCGGCATCCGGCACCGCGACCTCGAAATCCGGCTCTTCGAAAAACAACCCGTTCATGACCTGCCCGAACCGGACCGCGGCCTTGAAGTGATTGCGGTAGGTGGAGAGGGGAGCGAGCGGCTCGTGCGTAAACCAGATCTCTCTCGCGCGTGCCTGGCCCGCACTGATGGTCTGAGTGGCATGTTGTGTCAACAGGAAGGCGTGCTCCATCGCCTGGCGCTGGTTGGTGAGCCCCGGCAGGACGATGTCGAAGTGCATGAAAACCCGACAGTCGTCCGGGAGCTTTTCGAAACAGACCTGCAGGGCAGTGCTGTATGCATGCACGTGGTCGGTGCAGTAGCGGAACGCAGCGCCCAGCGTAGGAGAGTTGCGCATGGCCACTTCCAGGGGACCCATGACCTTGGTGCCCTCCTGGATGGCGGCCAAACGCATGCCAAAGTCAGGACAGCTCAACCGCACGGCGGCCCGTTCGAGCAATTCGGCCATTGTTACATAGGGAATGAGCCCGTTGCGGTCGTCCAACAGGCGGGGATCGATCCGCGACTGTGCGAGCAGGGCGGCCGGATCGCCACCGAGTTTGCCGACCACATCCGCGAAATTCCGCAGTGCGCTCACCCGCACCGTAGCACTCTCTTTCAACATCCGTACACCCCCTCAACTCGCCACGTGCTCAGATTAGCGCACGCGTCTGGTGTACGGTATAGTCCAGCCGTAATTAATCGACAATGGTGTTCAATAGCGCGGACTCAACAATATTTCACATCGGGCGCATCCTAGCGCAAGGTGCCGCGCAGTTGGCGTGGTGAGGCCGCGAACCAGCGGTAGCAACTGCGCGACAGGGCGGATGTCTCGGAATAACCCAGCAGCCTCGCCACCCGGATCAGCGGGATGGAAGGTTGCTTGAGGTAACGGAGCGCAATCTCGCGACGCACACTGTCCTTGATGCCCTCGAAGGACTCCCCCTCGGCTCGCAAGCGGCGCTGCAGGGCGCGCGGATGCATCCCCAACGTTGAGGCAACATCGTTGTGAGTGCAGTTCCCGGCCAACAGCAGGCGTTCGACAATGAGCCTGATTCGCGGGCCGTACAGCGAGTCGGTGGCGGGCAGACGGTCCTCTATATATCGCTGCGCCAGCTCGTAGACCTGCGGGTCGGCGCTGGGAATCGGGGTATCGAGGTCGCGGTCCACGAACAACAGCCCGTTCATGCTCCGGCCGAAGCGGACCGTGCACCCGAAGTAATCCTGATAGGTGGCGAGCGGCGACAGGGGATGGTGAGTGAACCAGATCTCCCGGGCCCGCACCTGGCCGCCACTCATGTTGAGAGCACTCAGTTGTGTCAACAGCAACGCGCGCTCGTGCGTCTGGTAGCAGCTCGGCTGTTTGGCAATCGAGGTGTCGATATGCAGGAACGCCGAACCCTCCACCGGGGAGCTTTCGAAGCTCATGTAGGCCGCGGTACTGTAGTCCTGCACGTACTCGATGCAGTAGCGGAAGCCCTCACGAACCGTTCGCGAGTTGCGCATCACGTAGCCGAGAGCGCCCAGGACCTTGACACCTCCCTGGGCCGCGGCGAGGCGCATCCCGAAATCCGGGCACGCCAATTCAACAGCGGTGCGCTCCAGCAGGCGTACGAAAGTGCGGTGGGGCATGACCGCCTGCCGATTGCTCAGGGTGGCCGGCTCGATCTGCTCCTTCCACAGCAGCGCCTGCGGATCGCCACCCAACCGGGTCACGATTTCCTCGAACTTGTGCAGCAGATGACTGTGGATCACCGCAACCCCACCCGCGTGTGCGCCTGCCTGCGCCCCCGTCTCGACCCTCTTCGCATCGAACATGCGGCCGCCCCCAAACCCATTCCGGGAAAAAAGAATGACCGGCCGGGGAGGATTGCGCAAGGTGGCCCTGTTTGACAGCGTTGCCACCCCGGGACGCGTCGGCCACTACCGACCTGCCGATGTGTCGCCGCAGATGGCCCTTTTTGCCGTCTGCCGTCAAGATCCGTCGGCCCCTTCAGCCCTAGGCTGACTCAAAATGGCTGATAGCACATAGCATGGATTTTGACTGGGACCCTGGCCAACAGGCGTTCCGTAAAACCGTGCGCGCGTTCCTGACCGAGCATCTGCCGGGTGATTGGGAGTCGCAGGCGCACGGCCCCGCCTCGCATTCGCAGAGTGATTTCTCCAGGCGCTTCTGCGCACAGCTCGCCACCGCGGGCCTGTTGGTTCCACACTGGCCCGCACAATGGGGCGGCCGCGATGCGGATCCCTGGACCGCATTTATCCTGGCCGAGGAGATGTGGGAGGCGGGCGAGCCGCGCGGCGGCCAGTACATGAATGTAAATTGGATTGGTCCGACGCTGATGCGTTTCGGCTCGCAGGAACAGCAGGCACGTTACATTCCGCCGATGGCCCGCGGCGAGACGCTCTGGTGTCAGGGATTCTCGGAGCCTGAAGCCGGCTCCGACCTTGCAGCGTTGCGAACACGCGCGCTCCAACAAAACGCGGGATATCGAATTACCGGTCAGAAGATCTGGACCTCCTATGCCGGGGAGGCCGACCTCTGCTTCCTGTTGGCGCGGACCGCCCCCGGGCGCGAAGGTATTTCAATTTTTCTCATCCCAATGGATACCCCGGGCATTGCCGCGCGGGAAATTCCCAGCCTGATCGGCGAGGGGGATATTCACGAGGTGTTCTTTGACGAAGTCGAGGTTCCCGCTCGCGCCCTGTTAGGGGCCGAGGGGCAGGCGTGGGAAATTGTCAGAACAGCGTTGTCGCTCGAGCGGGTCGGTATCCCGCGCTTTGCAATGGCGACCCGGATGTTGCATCGGGCGGTAACCCTCCTCGTGAAAGCCGGGCGCTTCGGTCACGGGGCGATCGAACAGGCCGCACGGGCACGGGCTGCGTGTGAAGCCGCGCGGTTTTACAGCTATGGGATCGTAGATCAACGACGTCATGGGATTGCTACCGGGCCTGAAGCCAGCGCCGCAAGGTTTGCAACCGTCATGGCCGAACGGCTGGCCAGCGAATTTGTGGTTGAGCACGTGCCCGAAGCGCTGTGCGGGCGTGATGCGCTGTTGCTGGCGCATCATCAGCGGGCCGTCGTCGCGGGAATCGCCTCCGGCGCGGCGGAGATCCAGCTCAATCTGATCGCCAGCGAGCTGTTGCATCTGCCGCGGGAGCCGCGCTGATGGATTTCAGGCTGACAGCCGACCAGGACGCGCTCGTGGCGGCAATCGACAAGTTGGCCCGGCAGTTTGACGCCAAGCCCACCGGGTTTCACGGCTTCGCGCTCGCAGGGTCCGGTCTCGAACGGGAGCTCGAGGACGGCCAGTATTTCGATATAGCCGCGGTGCCCGAGCTGGGACCGTTGGGCGCCGCCATGGCCGTGGAGCGCCTGGCTCGCCTGCCATGCACGGCGGAAATCGCACTCTCAATGTTGGTGCGGCCGCAGCTCCCCGGCGAGTGGCCACGGCCACTGGCGGTTGTCGAGAGCTCGCGACCGGGACGTTTTGTCGCAACAGCTAAAACAGTGATTGTGATTGAGGGTGACAGTGTTGGTATCACCCGACCGCACGCCAGCGAAGTCGAGCCGGTTGACTCGCTGTTCGCATATCCCATGGGCCGGTTGAAAGACAGCACAAAGTTACAGTTGCTGTCGGCCGATCAGGCTGTTGAGGTGCGGAAATGGCTGCGTATTGCGCTTGCGGCAGAGGCGAGTGGGCTGCTTCAGGCGACGGTCGCGGCCGCGGTCGAGCACATTACGCTGCGCAAACAATTTGGACGGCCACTGGGCACGTTTCAGGCATTGCGTCATCGTATGGCCGAGTGTGCGGTTCTCGCAGGCGGCGTACGGTGGCTTGCCTTGAAGGCGGCCGGTTCTGCCGATCCTGGCGACGCCGCGTTGGCAGCCTTTCACGCCCAGGAAAGTGCTACGCGCATCGTCTACGATGCTCATCAAATGCTCGCTGCGATGGGCATGACGCTCGAGCATTCGCTGCACCTGTGGACTTATCGGCTCAAGGCGTTACTTTCGGAGCTGGGTGGGCGAGGAGGTCAGGCGTTGGCCGTCGCCCGGGACTGTTTCAGCGTGGACCTTTCGGAAGCCCGAGAACACGCTCCGCGATGATGTTGCGTTGGATTTCGGCTGTGCCGCCCGCGATGGTTTCCGAGAACGCATCGAGATAGTCGTGTCCCCAGCCGTGCATTCCCACAACCTCGGGCGCATCAATTCCGTACAGGTCGACGGCTGCAGCGGTCACGCGCTGCGCAAACTCTGCGAAGCTGAGGCGAATCATTGAGCCGCTGGCGTCCGGCACGCCGTTCTCACAGTCGAGCGCAAACCGGTAGGTCGTAGCCCGGATCGACGCTCCCTCGGCACGCAGTCGTGCCAGTCGCAGCCGTAACTCCTGCCTGCCTCCCGGGCAAGCGGCGAGCAGCTCTTCGACCTTCAGGTTGAGTCCAATCAACAGGGCGAGCGCCGCGGTTCCCCGCTCGAAACCCAGCGTGGACATGGCTGTCCCCCAGCCGTTGTTCAGGCCACCCACGACATTGGATAACGGCACGCGTACTGAGTCATAAAACACTTCGCAATACTTGCGCGGGCCGGCCATGGTGCGAATCGGCCGGACAGTAATTCCTGGGGTGCGCATGGAGCAGATCACCCAGGAGAGTGCCGCCGAAGTCCCGGCTTCGGGATCGGTACGAATCAACAGCTCCTGCCAGTCGGCAATATCGGCGAAGCTCGACCATATCTTGTGCCCGTCGATGATGAGCTCGTCGCCTGCCACCCGGCCGCGTGTTTTGAGACTGGCCAGGTCCGAACCGGCACCCGTTTCCGAGAATCCCTGGCACCAGATGACCTCGCCCGCGAGGATCTTCGGCAAATGCAATGCTGTCTGCTCGGGCGTTCCACATGCGATCAAGGTAGGACCCGCGTGGTTGAGTCCGACAAATGACGCATTGAGAGGTGAGGGTGCGCCGGCCCGGGCGTATTCCTCATACCAGACGATCTGCTCCAACATCGACAGGCCGCGGCCGCCCACAGACTGCGGCCACGCGATGCCCGCCCATCCCCCGTGCGATTGTCTGTGTTGCCAGGCCAACACGTAGTCCCGTGATGCGGGACCGTCTTCAGGTGGTGACTCCGAAGGTACATTCGCCTCGAGCCAACGGCGCGCTTCGAGCCGAAAGGGCGCGATTGCTGGCGTCGGTAGCGGTGTTCCCATGTCTCGGATCAACTCTTCGGGGCGAGGGCGGCCCGGATCTGGTGTTTGAGCACTTTGCCCGCATCGTTCCGGGGGAGTGCCTCCCAGATGGCCACCTGCTCCGGCACCTTGAATGTGGCAACACCCTGGGAGTCGAGAAAGGCGCGCAGACTGCCGACATCCGGTCCGGGCGTGCTCCTGGGCACAATCACGGCACAAGCCCGTTCGCCCGTGCGCGCATCCGGCAGACCGACAATGGCTACTTCGGCGATGTTGGGGTGTCCGATCAGGATGTCTTCAACCTCCTTTGGAGAAATGTTCTCGCCTTGGCGGATGATGATGTCCTTCGCCCGGCCGGTTACGACGAGATAGGCATCGTCCACCCATCTCGCGAGATCGCCGGTTTTGAAATACCCCTCGGAATCGAAAGCATCGGCGTTATCTTCCGAGTGAAGATAGCCGAGGAGCATTTGCGGACCGCGGGCCAGGATCTCGCCGTCGCCATGCGGGACCAGCTTGATTTCGGCAATGCCGGCTCGACCATCCGTATCGGCGCCGTGTTGCGTGTCTCCTGGTCGCGTTGATCCAACAGTCGTAACCGGAACCTCGGTTGAGCCGTAAACCCGCGTGACGACAGCTCGGTCAAAACGGGCCGCCGCCGCGCGGATCAGGGACGGCGGAACCGATGCTCCGCCGCAAACAAACAACTTCAGGCTCGGCAGATGAGTATCCGCGCGTTCGGCGGCCCCCAGCATCTGCTCCAAAAACGGTGTTGCACCGGCCATGTGAGTGCATGCCTCAGTGTCGACGATCTTTACCGCATCGTCGGCGTTCCAACGGTCCATGAGAACAGCGGTCGTGCCCAGCAGCAGCGGGCACTCGAACGCATAGATGGAGCCGCCAATGTGACCGATCGGAGAGGGAATCAGGAACTTGTCGCCCGGCTCGATTCGCCAGTGATTGCGGATCTGGCAGATGAGCGCGTGTAGGGAGTTGTGACTGTGAAGCACGCCTTTCGCGCGTCCGGTCGTGCCTGAGGTGTACAGAATCATTCTTGCGGCATCGGGGTCGAGGGCCGGCAAGGGACGGGCGGGCAGCGCCTGTTCGATCATGGCCTCATACGCAGAATAACGCCCCGCATAGCCACGCAGGACGACCACGTCCGGTGACGAGTCGAGTTGAGCGGTCACCCGGCTCAACATCGCCACATAGTTATGCTGCCGGAACGTGGAGGGTACGAAGATCAGCCGGCTGTGCGAATCCTTCAGAATGAACGACAGCTCGCGCTCTCGCAGTGATGGCAGAATCGGGTTGACGACCATCCCGGCCAGTGTGGCGGCCAGGTAGATGACCGCTGCTTCATGCCAATTGGGCAGCATGAATGATACGACGCTGCCCGCGGGCGCGCGCGCCAACATCGCGTGCGCGAGCGAGGTCGCCTGAGACTGCAGAGTCTGGCAGTCGACCCGATGTTCCCCGTCAACGAGCAGGATGCGCTGGGGTGTTCGTTGCGCAGCCGAACGCAGAGAGTCGGCAAGGGTACCGTCGGTCCACAGTCCGCTCGCGTAGGCGCGGGCGACACGCTCATTGTTCCAAAGCCGGTTGGCAGTCATTCTTCGGCAGAATAGATGCCGGTCGCGCACGAGTCTTGATGGCCGGCGACGATTCCGTATGCGGCGGATGCCAAGCATCGATTCGGGTCGACGCACGACCAAGTGGTCATTGCTGTCGCGAGCGGCCAATACCCCGTCCTCGAAGGTCAATACCGACAACCTCGGCTGTCCTTACGCTGGCACACCACATGGCAAGGCAGGATCGTGGCGGCTGAGACTCGTTACCATCCCAGCTCTGAGCAGCTTGCCCTGGCCAGCACGATCGAAGAGTCGTTGGTGGCTTTGTTGCCGCTCGCTCGCCTCCACCGCTCGCCGGTAGAAGACGCCGATACTTGGTTCGGTCTCGATGACATCGGCATCTTCGGGATCAGTCTGAGCGAGGAGGACGGTGGGAGTGGACTGGGAGCTGCGGAGGAAGTGCTGATCGCGATGGCGCTCGGTCGGCGCCTTGCGGCGCCCAGTGTGCTGGCAACCATCGGCGCAGCACACGGGTCAGCATTGGCACCTGGTTTGGCGAGCCGAGATGGATCGGTGCTCCCAACCGGCTCATCGGCCGCCCGCCTGCCGTGGCAGGGCCGAAGGGTCGCTGCCGCATACCGCCGCGGTGATCGCGTCATCGTCGTGGACGACCCCAAGGCCGACTTCCTCCTGGTTCGTGACGACACTGGAGCAACGCTCCACGAGTTGTCTTCCAGCACATTAACGCCCATCGACGACCACCTCTGGCTCGCGGGACTGCGCGAAGCCCGTGGGCTGCCAGCTCCGCTAGCGCGATTCGACGCCGCACAACTCCTCAGGTTACGTTTGATTGACGCCGCCGCCCTGACCGGAATAGCGCAAACAGCACTGGACATGAGTGTTGCTCATGCCGGCACACGCGCACAGTTCGGCCGCCCGATCGGCACCTTTCAGGCAGTGAAGCACCATTGCGCCAACATGGCCATCGCTGCCCGTTGCGCACGCGATCAAACCAATTTCGCAGCCGTCGCGGTGGACGAGGGCAGGTCGGATGCCGCGTTACAGGTTGAGTGCGCCTTGCATGTGGCCGGCACCGCGGCCCGCGAAACCGCGGGCAAAAACATTCAGATCCACGGCGGCATGGGTTTCAGCGACGAGGCGGATCCGCACCTGCTGCTGAAACGGGCCCAGGTCCTGTTGGCTGTTGCCGGCGGATTGGAAGCGGCGAATGAGCGGATCGCAAACATCGAGGCAGGTGGGTGATGCAGGTTGCAATTGTGACTGGAGCGAGCAGCGGAATCGGCTTCGGCTGTGCAGTGAAGCTGGCCGAAATGGGTATGGCGATTCTCGCTACCGGTCGAGACGAGGCAAAGTTGGCCGAAGTGGCCGCAGCGATTGGCGATTCCAGCCGCTGCGCCACGCTGGCCGTCGATCTCACCCTGGACGATGCACCGAAGCGAATAGTGGAGTTGGCGTTGTCCCGCTGGGGCCGGATTGACTTCCTGGTGAACAATGCCGGTGTGGGTAAACCGAAGCCGCTCCACGAAACCGACGATGCGGCACTCGACTACTTTCTCGGCCTCATGCTGCGCGCACCTTTCCGTCTCGCGCGCGAAGTGCTCCCACACATGCAACCGGGATCGGCCATTATCAACATCACATCGACCTATGCGGTTGTTGGCGGGCTGCGCGGTGGCGCTTACTCCGCCGCAAAAGGCGGATTGACCGCACTCACAGGTCATATCGCCTGTCAGTATGGCGCTGCGGGAATACGTTGCAACGCCGTTGCCCCCGGAGTCATCCGTACACCGATGACGGAAGGTCGTCTGCAGGACGAGAAATTCCGCCGCCTGAATGTTGAAATGACGCCGCACGATCGCATGGGCACCGTGGACGACATTGCCGGTACGGTGGCCTTTCTGTGCTCACCCGGCGGCAGCTTCATCAATGGCCAGACCTTGGTCGTTGATGGTGGCTGGAGCTCCACGAAATACCTCTCCGAGTTCGCACTCAATTCCACCTGGACGGCGCAATGACGGCCGCGCACTCGTCATGAAGATACGGATGTGGGTTTTGGTTCTGACGTTGCTGGCTGAGTTTTTGCCGGCAGCGGCGCTGGCGGACGACGTGGACAACTCAGACCTCAGTGAAGTCATCGTCAGCGCACGCAAGCGGCAGGAGTCCATACTCAATGTGCCGGTCATCGAACGAGCCATCTCGCAGGACAAGCTCGAGCGGCTGCAGGTCACTGAGCTGACCGACCTGCCCAAGCTCGTCCCTGGTTTGAACCTGGGCCACTCACTGCTCTCGATCGGCACACTCGTGTCGATCCGCGGTGTCGGCACGGCTTCACAGGATCCCGGTGTGGATCAATCCGTATCTCTCAACATCGACGGCCTGTCGTTGGGCAACGGTCTCGCATTCAGCAGCGGCATGTTCGACCTGGGACAGATCGAGGTGCTCAAGGGGCCGCAGGCGCTGTTTTACGGCAAGAGCAGTCCCGGTGGGGTGATTGCGTTGCGCAGCGCGGATCCCGGCAACGCTGTGGAGGTCATCGGCCGGGCAGGGTATGAGTTCGAAGCCGACCACCCCCGGGGCGAGCTCATCCTGTCCGGCCCGGTGACTGACACCCTGAAGCTGCGACTGGCCGGGATGTACTCACAGGAGAAGGGATATTTCGACAACGTGGGCATCGCGTTACCCGGCAGCGGTGCGCTGACACCCACTTTCAAACACGATCCGGATTCAAAGAACTACATGATCCGTGGCACCGCGCTCTGGGACCCGTCCAGTCAGCTCACAGCGCGCCTCAAAGTCAACTTTGTGCATGATCGCGCCATCAATGCCGAGACCTCGCAGTGCACCTCCGCACCCAGCGGCACGGCGCCGATTCCCGGGCTGCCGTCATTCCTCGGCGGTGGGGAAGACTGCCGGCTCGATCGCCTGTCCCGTACCGTCTATCTGGATCCGAGCGCATTCCCTGCGGCACTGAATGGCGGCGTGCCATTCCTGGAGACTTCACAGAGCTACGGCACGCTGGAGCTGAATTATCGCCCGCTCCAGTCGCTGCCGCTGACCTCCACCACAGCGTACTACAACATGCACTCGCAGAGCCTCGTGAACGCGAGCGAGTCGACCTACGCCGGTCCTTTCATCGGTGTCAACAATCGATTCCGGCGGCGGGAGGTAATGGAGGAGCTGCGAGCCAACAGCGAATTCTCCGGCCCCGTGAATTTCACCCTGGGCGCCCTCTACGAGGACGGGAATCTGGCCGATCACGTGACTGTACTGGGAAATGGTGCGGATCTACTCCCACCGACGCTGGCGGACGGTGTCACAGAAGTCGATATCAAGACCTATTCGGTGTTCGGCCAGGCGCGTTGGAACATAGTCGAGCGATTGGAGCTGGCTGCCGGTCTGCGCTGGACTGATGAGAAGCGCGACGAGGCTCCATTCAACTTCCTCACTGGATTGCCCACGCAAGTGCCCACACCCGAGCTGCACTCCAGGCGCACCTCGCCGGAAATAACGCTCACCTACAAGCCAACGGACGACCTCACAGTATTCGGTGCCCTCAAACAGGGCTACAAGTCAGGCTCGTTCAGCATCGCAACCCCCGCGGTGACGGGCATAGACAATTCATTCGGCGACGAGAGGGTGCAGGGCGGCGAAACCGGTCTGAAGAGCCGGCTTCTCGACCGCCAGTTGTCCCTGGATGTGGCGGGCTATTTCTACAACTACTCGGGCCTGCAGGTGGGCGTGATTTCACCGCCACAGAACGGCGTGCCAATCATCCAGACTGTCAACGCCGCGACGGCGCGCACCTACGGACTCGATCTCCAGGCCAACTTCCGGCCCGCGGCCGTGGCAGGACTGGGCCTCAACCTGGATCTGAACTGGAACCACGCGCGGTATCTGAAATTCAACAACGCGCCCTGCTGGGGTGGACAGTTGATTGCGGAAGGCTGCAATCAGAGTTTCAATCCGGCCACCCAGACGTATACCGCGCAGGACTTGTCCGGCACCCCCCTGATCCGGGCGCCCGAGTGGCAGGCCAATGTCGGCTTTGACTATCAGTTCGAGGTCGGCAACGACTACCGGCTGGTGTTCGGCAACAACAACGCCGTCTCGTCCCGCTATGTCACATTTCTGGCCGTCGACCGCCCCAACCAGGACAACTATCAGAGCGCCTTTGTGAAACTCGATCTGAACCTGGCATTGCAGGGGCCGGGTAACCGGTGGGAAGTGGCCGTGATCGGCAAGGATCTCAATGACAAGCTCACGTCGGGGAATTGTGTGGCATCGCCACTGCGGGGTGGGGCGATTATCGCGACACCCAGCGGCGGCACGACCCGGCCATTCGCCGGCATAGATCCGGCGAGCTGTTTCGCCGATCCGGGACGCGAGGTGTGGTTGCGCTTCACCGTGCGTCCGTTCGCGGCGCCGAGTCGAAACTAGACAACAGCGTTGATTAGCCGAATAATGAATCATGCCAGTCTGGGTTGAATCATGAGCTGCGAACCGACACTGCCGCCGGATGAGTTTGATATCCCCGCCCTGCGCGAGAAGTACCGTCGGGAACGCGACAGGCGCCTGCGGTCCGATGGGCAGAAACAATATTTCCGCCCCACAGGAAAAGGAGCGCCCGACTACGCGGTCGATCCGCATCTGCCCGTCAAACCGCGCGATCCGATTTCAGAAGATCTGGATGTCGTCATCCTGGGCGCCGGCTGGGGCGGGATCATGGCGGCCTATCACCTGAGACAGGCCGGCGTAACCAACTTCCGCAACGTGGATAGCGCGGGAGATTTTGGCGGCGTGTGGTACTGGAATCGCTTTCCGGGCATCCAGTGCGACAACGATGCCTATTGCTACCTGCCGCTGTTGGAAGAGATGGGCTTCATGCCTTCCAAGAAGTTTTCCGACGGCGCGGAGATCTACCAGTACGCCAAGTCAATTGCCGGGCGCTTCGGGTTCGCCGACAGGGCACTGTTCCATACGTTGATCAACACGTTGCGCTGGGATGAGAAGATCAAGCGCTGGCGGGTCGGCACCAATCGGGGTGACGAGATCCACGCACGGTTTGTGATACTCGCGTGCGGCGTTCTCAACATGCCGAAGCTGCCCGCGATCCCCGGGATCGACGAGTTCAAGGGCAAGATCTTCCACAGCTCCCGGTGGGATTATCGCTACACGGGCGGCAGCTACGAGAAGCCGGTACTGAACCAGCTTGCCGACAAACGCGTGGCGATTTTGGGGACGGGCGCGACAGCCATTCAGGCGGTTCCTCACCTCGCCCGATACGCTGAGCATCTGTACGTCATTCAGCGAACGCCGTCGAGTGTGGACGAACGCCCCAATCCGCCGACTGATCGCCAATGGGCACAGACTCTGAAGCCGGGTTGGCAGCAGGAGCGGCAGGATAATTTCCAACGTGCGGCCATGGAGCTTTTGCAACCGGGTGAGCCGGATCTCATTTGCGACATCTGGACCGAAATCAACCGCAGCCTGGCCGCGGAGTTCGAAAAAGAAGGCTGGCCGCAGCTCACTATGGAGCAATTTGTAGCTCGGCGTGAGCAGGTCGATTACAGGGTGATGGAGCGTCTGCGGCGTCGTGTCGGCCAACTCGTTGAGGACGAGAAGACCGCCGAAGCACTGAAACCCTATTACCGTTTCTTGTGCAAGCGGCCACTCTCCAGCGACGATTACTACCCCACCTTCAACCGCCCGAATGTGGATCTGCTCGACGTTTCCGACACCAAGGGCCTCGAGCGCATGACCGAGAATGGGTTTGTATTCCACGGTAAGGAATACCCGGTTGACTGCATGATCTTTGCCAGTGGGTTTGAAGTGACGAGCGACCTCAATCGCCGCTGGGGGATCGACATACTCGAGGGCCGGGGTGGCCGCTCCATCTACGATCACTGGGCCGAAGGCCCAAAGACGCTCCACGGCACGATGACGCATGGATTTCCGAATCAGTTCTACATCGGCTACATCCAGGGCGGACTGAACGCATCCGTGACCGAGCAGTTCGGCAAGCAGGGCTACCACATAGCCCATGTCATCGCTGAGGTCATGAAACGGGGCGCCGCCGTGGCCGAGCCCAGTCAGGAAGCCCAGGACAAATATGTCCGGCTGTTCCACGAGTTGGAGATCGACCTGTCCGAGTTCCAGCGCCAGTGTCCACCGGGCTACTTCACCAATGAAGGCGAAGACCGTCCGAAGTGGGCCCTGTTTCGCAGCTACGGGCACGGTTGGCAGGCGTTCCAGAAGCTGCTGCATGACTGGCGGACCCAGGGTGACCTGGAAGGTCTCGTTCTGGAGTGACCGGTCGCGTGATTTATTGATCAATCGCCCCGGACACCTCTCATAAGCTGGAGGACGTCATGAGCAGCACGGCTGAACGAATGAAATCCGCCGACGTCGTCAAGGAAGACATGTCGGAGGCAGTGACCTTTGGCGTCGAGGCCTATCTCTCCCGCGACTACGCTCGCGCCGAGGCCGACAAGTTGTGGGCCAAGGTGTGGCAGCACGCCGGTCGGGTCGAGGAAATCCCGGACGTCGGTGACTTCATCACCTACGACATTCTGGGTGACTCGATCCTGATCGTTCGAACGGCGCCCGATACGATCAAGGCCTACCACAATGTCTGCTCGCATCGCGGCCGCCAACTGGTCAGTCCTGCAGAGGGCACTCACAGTGCCTGCGGACGCAAGCAAAAGTTCGTCTGCGGATTCCACGGCTGGAGCTACGACCTGGAAGGCAAGTGTACGTTCAAGCTCGACGAGCCGGACTGGAAGGGCGTGTTGACGGATGAGCGCACCCGACTCTCGCCGGTACAGGTGGACACCTGGGGCGGCTGGATTTTCATCAACATGGATCCTGGCTGCGTTTCCTTGCGTCAGTTCCTCGAGCCCGCCGCCGGCATTCTCGATCCTTTCGAGCTGGGCCAGATGCGCTACAAGTGGCGCCAGTGGGTGATCTTCGATTGCAACTGGAAGACGGCCATCGAGGCTTTCATGGAGCCCTATCACGTTGCCGGGACACACACGCAACTGCTCGAGTTCGGTCAGTTCTATGCCTTCAGCAAGGCACACGGGCTGCATGGGGTCAGCGGCTTCGACGAGCGCGATCCTACTTTGAAGATGAAGCAGAGCAGCACGATTACCCGCGCGGGTACCGGTACCGATGCCCGAGCATCCACCTACGAGCTGCAGAAAGAAATCTACACCACGGTCAACTTTGCCAGTACCACCGAGACGTTGGTCAATGCGGCCAAGCGACTCGTTGATGAGCTTCCGGAAGGAACTCCTCCGGGAGATGTCATAAAGCATTGGCTTGCATCTGCGCGGGCCGACGATGCTGCGCGGGGCGTCGCGTGGCCGACGATTACTCCCGACCAAATGGCAGAAGCAGGGCTCGCCTGGAGTGTATTTCCAAACATGTCGATTCTGCAGGGCATTACTTTCGCCCTGTGTTATCGCGCCCGGCCGTACGGCGACGATCCCAACAAGTGCATTTTCGAGTCCTACGCCATCGAGCGCTACCCTGCCGGGCAGGAGCCGAAGACGCAGTGGAAGTACGCGGAGCCGACCGCCGAGCAGTGGGGCATCGTGCTGGCGCAGGACTTCTCCAACATGGCCGCTGTTCAGAAAGGCATGAAGTCGCGCGGCTTCCGCGGCACTCTGCCCAATCCGCACCAGGAGCGGAAGGTCACCAACTTTCACCGCAACCTGGCGAACTATATGGGTACCGGCGCGCCGCGGCGGGTGAGCCCGAAAAGTGAGATTTGAGCATGGCAGTCAAGGTCTACGAGCGCATCCTGCAACTGTTCGAGGCGGAGGGCATCAACACTCTGTTCGGCATTCCAGATCCCAACTTCGTGCACATGTTCATTACGGCGGAGAAGCGTGGCTGGAAGGTGGTTGCTCCGCATCACGAAGAGTCGGCCGGCTTCATGGCGGAAGCGGCGTCACGCATGACCGGCCGTCCCGGTGTCTGCATCGGTACACTCGGCCCGGGCGTCGCCAACCTGGCCGGTGCCATCATGTGCGCGAAGGTGGAGAACTCGCCGGTTATCTTTCTGGGCGGTCAACGAGCCCGCATTACCGAGCAGCGAGTGCGCCGCGGCCGTATTCAATTCGTCAAACAAGCCGCTCTCGTTGAGCCGTCGGTGAAATACTGCGCCAGCATCGAATACGCCAATCAGACGGACGAGATCATACGGGAGGCGCTGCGCGTCACCCAGACAGGAACCCCAGGCCCGGCCTATATCGAGTATCCGTCCCATGTGATTCAGGAAGATCTCGACGTGCCGGAGGCGCTACCTCCTGAGGCGTACCGCCTGGTACAGCAGGGCGCCAGCGCTCAGATGATCGAAAAGGCTGTTGCGTTGGTCAAAGCGGCGAAGCAGCCCATTCTGTTGGTGGGACATGGCGCGCACTGCGCGCGCGCGGGAGAGTCGGTCAAGGTTCTCGCCAAGGTGTTGAACTGTCCGGTGATTCAAACATCCGGTGGAACGTCGTTCATCAGGGGTCTGGAAGAGCGCACGTTTCCTTACGGTTTTTCGTCCGCTGCGGTTGAAGCCGTCGTGAAGTCTGACCTATGCATCGCAATTGGAACCGAGCTCGGCGAACCTGTGCACTATGGAAGAGGTCGTCACTGGGCCGAAAACGACGCGAACCGCAAATGGATCTATGTGCAGTTGGACCCGACAGCTATCGGAGTGAACCGTCGCATCGATGTGCCATTGGTGGGCGATCTACGTGCGATTGTTCCCCAGCTCGCGGCTGCTTTGAAGGACTCGCCGCGATCGCCCACTCCGGAGCTCGCGACGTGGATAAAGAAGGAGGCCGCGCAACTGGAGGAGCTTGCAACCTCGGCACCCTCCGGCACGACGCCTATTCATACTGCGCGCTTTGTGGTTGAGGCAACGAAGGCTTTCCCCAAGGACGGCATCATGATTCGCGATGGCGGCGCCACCGTGATCTTCCAGTGGACCTACTCGCAGGCAAAGCCACACGACGTCATCTGGAACCAGAACTTCGGTCACCTGGGAACCGGTTTGCCCTATGCGGTGGGCGCGATGGTGGCCGACGGCGCCACGCGTCCGGGCATGCTGTTGACCAGCGATTCCGCTTTCCTGTTTCACGTGTCCGAGTTGGAGACGGCTGCCCGGTTGAAGTTGCCGTTGGTCTGTGTTGTGGGCGTCGACCACCAGTGGGGACTCGAAGTCGGCGTCTACAAACGGACCTTTGGTCAGGGGTCGGCGGAGACGGGCGTGCATTGGAGCAAGGACGTTCGATTCGACAAGATCGCCGAGGGCTTTGGCTGTTACGGCGAATACGTCGAACGGGAGGCCGACATCGGCCCCGCGATCAAACGGGCCTACGCGAGTGGCCGGACCGCTGTCATCCATGTGGCGATCGATCCGAAGGTCAATTCGGAGGAAATGCCGAACTACGGCGAGTTCAGGACCTGGTATGCCGAAGGAACGCAATAGTGCGCCAATATCTGCAGTTCTACATTGATGGGCAATGGGTCGACCCGGTTGATCCGCAGACCGTCAATGTCGTAAACCCCGCGACGGAACAGGTTTCTGGCCGGATTGCCCTGGGTTCAAAGGCCGATGTGGACCGGGCGGTGGCGGCCGCCCGCAAGGCATTCAACAGTTGGTCGCAAAGCACGCGCGAGGAGCGGCTCGCACTGCTCAACCGTATCCTCGGGGAATATCAGAAGCGCGCACCTGACCTGGCCGCGGCTATCACGGAAGAGATGGGCGCGCCGCGAGGCCTGGCGAACGGCTTTCAGGTCGGGTTGGGTACCGGGCATCTGACTACCGCCATCGAGGTGCTGAAGAAGTTCAAATTCGAGGAACAGCGTGGCGCCACGCTGATTGCGAAGGAGCCGATCGGCGTCTGCGGCCTGATTTCACCCTGGAACTGGCCCATCAACCAGGTCACCGTCAAGGTGTTTCCCGCGCTCGCCACGGGCTGCACGATGGTGCTCAAGCCGTCACAGGAGTCGCATTTCTCGGCGCACGTGTTCGCCGAGATCCTGCATGCCGCGGGCGTACCCCCCGGAGTCTTCAATCTCATTCAGGGGAAGGGCTCGGTCGTGGGTGCGGCGATGTCCAGCCATCCTGGTATCGACCTGATTTCTTTTACCGGCTCGGAGCCCGCTGGAGTTGATATTGCCCGCAGCGCGGCTGTGACCGTCAAGCGGGTGTGCCAGGAGTTGGGCGGAAAGAGCGCGAACATCATATTGGATGACGCGGACTTTGCTACTAACGTGGGAAAAGGCGTTGGCGGCATGATGGTCAACTCCGGCCAGACTTGTAGCGCCACCTCGCGCATGTTGGTTCCCAAGGCGCGGATGGAAGAAGCCATGCGCGTTGCCCGGGAGGTGGCGTCGAAAGTGACTGTGGGCGACCCCCAGGGAGATTTCGCGATGGGGCCGGTAGTCTCCAAGGCCCAGTTCATTTCAATCCAGGGCTACATCCAGAAGGGTATCGACGAGGGTGCCACGTTGGTGGCAGGCGGCCTCGGTCGTCCGCAGGGCCTGGATAAGGGCTTTTATGTGAAGCCCACGGTGTTTGCCAATGTCACCAACACGATGACTATCGCGCGGGAGGAGATCTTCGGTCCCGTGCTGGCCATCCTGGGCTACGACAACGTGGAGCACGCGATCGAGATCGCTAATGACACGGAATTCGGCCTGGCGGGCAATGTCGCCGGCGCCGATCTGGGCAAGGCCCGCGCCGTGGCCCGACGGATCCGGGCAGGTTGGGTGTCGATCAACGACGGGTTCGATTTCAACGCGGCGTTCGGCGGTTACAAGAAGAGCGGCAATGGCCGCGAGTGGGGCGAATTCGGCTTCCAGGAGTACCTGGAGATCAAGTCGATCCTCGGCTTTGCGCCTGCCGGTTAGAGGTACGTTATGGACCGCAGTCTCCTGAAGCTCGACGGCCGCATCATCGTCGTGTCGGGCGCCGCTGGTGGCGGCATCGGAACCAGCACCACGCGCATGCTCGCTGAAGTGGGTGCGACTGTGATTGCTGTGAGTCGTTCGCAGGAGAAGATCAACAAGAACCTCGCACCCTTGATAGAGAAGGGGTTGCCGATCGTCCCAGTGGTTGCCGACGTCTCTACCGATGAGGGCGTTGCCTCGACAATGGAGCAGGCCCGCCGCGCGAGGGGCACGTTGTACGGCCTGGTCAATGTCGCAGGGGGAGCTGCAGGATCCACGTGGATGCGGGCAACCCGGGTGACCCGATCCGATTGGCGGGCTCTGTTCAACCAGAACCTGGAAACGATGTTCTTCCTGACACAGGCAGTCGTGGCTGAGCTGCGTGACCAGCGGCTGCCCGGCTCGATAGTGTCGGTATCTTCGATCAGCGGGATGAACTCGGCGCCTTTCCACCTCGCCTACGGCGCAGCGAAGTCAGCCATTGTCGCAGTGACCCGCACGCTGGGAGTGGAGCTGGCACTCGACAACATACGAGTGAATGCCATTGCACCCGGCACGACAATCACGCCCGGTGCCGGCGCCTACATCGAAGAAAACGTGGAGCGCGACCGTCAGGCCATTGCCATGGGTCGCCGCGCCCATGCGGATGAGCAGGCGGGTGCCATTCTCTTCTTTCTGTCGGACCTGTCGAGCTACATAACAGGCCAGACGCTGCTCGTTGATGGCGGCCTGAATCTCAAGTGGACACATCTGGGCGCCGACAACACCTCCCTGTTTCTCAAGGACGAGGGGTTTCGCGCAGCCATCAAACGCTGATCGTCCGACGAAAGGAGTGTTTCATGAGCAACGAGAGCAGCTCTGAGATTGCGAAGGCACGGCGCAGTTGGAAAGACGAACACCTGAGCCTGTATCTGGGCTCAGGAGGGGCTCGCGGACACATCGTCGACGTCAGCGATATCGGCGGCCATAAATTCACCACGACGCTGCTGTTGAAGCTGGTCGGCCGCAAGAGCGGCAGCACGCGTGTCAACCCGCTCATTTACGGTGATATGGGTGGAGAAGTGGTGATCGTCGCATCCAAGGGCGGAGCCGATCAACATCCTGCCTGGTATCTCAATATCAAGAACAGCCCGCAGATTGCTTTCCAGATTGCCACGCAGGCGTTTGAGGCGACGTGGCGCGAGCCCGAGGGCGCCGAGCGCGCCAGGGTCTGGGACTTTATGGTTGGAGTTTTCCCCCCTTACAAAGGCTACCAGGCCTCCACGAACCGGCAGATTCCGCTGGTCATGTTGTCAGCGGGTCGGCCCATAGCCGCATTTACGGGAGAAGGTTGATGTCGTTGGAACAGGGGCGCTATACGGCCGGCGGACCGATCAGCCTGGCATCGGGCTGGACCTCAAAGCGGCTCACCCCGCCGAGCCGCCTATTCGGCGCGAACGGTATCCGCACGGGTCCGGATGGCCGCATCTACGTGGCGCAAGTCAGTGGTAGCCAGATCAGTGCAATCGACGTCAACACGGGCGCCATTGAGGCGATCAGCCCGATGGGCAGCGACATCGTCGCTCCTGACGACCTGGTGTTCGATCCGGACGGTAACCTCTACGCAACCGAAATTACCGAAGGTCGAGTCAGCGTACGGGCTCCCAATGGGACGACGCGGGTGGTCTATGGGGATATGCCGGTTGCCAATCCCATCGCCTTCCACCAAGGGCGATTGATTGCAGGTGAGTGCCGGGTCGGCGGCCGGGTCATGCAGCTCGATCTCAATGGCGGGGCCCCCCGAGTGCTGGTCGAGAACGTGCCGATGCCCAATGCCATGGATGTCGGGCCCGATGGGAAGCTCTATTTCCCTGTGATGGGTACCAATGAGATCTGGCGGGTGAGCCTCGACGGGGGTGCGCCGGAGACCGTGGCGAAGGACCTGGGTGTGCCTGACTCGGTCAAGTTTGACCGTCAGGGGTTCATCATCTCGACGCAGGTGCACAGCGGCCAGGTGTTGAGGATCGATCCACGCAACGGCGCGCGCACGGTACTGGCCAACCTGACGGCTGGGCTCGACAACAGCACATTTGTCGGCGACCGGCTGTTTGTTTCCAACATATCGGGATATGTGGTGGAGATCCTCGCAGGAGGCAAGACTCGCGACCTCGTGCCGGATGGTTTCAGTTGGCCGCTCGGGCTGGCGATGGATGTGACCGGCTCGATGTACGTAGCCGACGGCCCTTTCTCCTATACGCTGCGCCCGGGGCAGGAGCGGCAGCTTGCCGGTTTCCTGTTTTCGCCCGGCTATCCGGGATACTCACGCGGCGTCGTTGCCGCGGGACCGGGCGAATTCATCGTAACAACCGCGAACGGTGATGTGGCGCGGTACTGGCCCGCGAAGCAGGAAAGCAAAATGCTCGCAAGTGGCTTCGACCAACTTTACGGTGTGGCGCTTGCTCCCGCGGGTGTGGTCATATTCGCGGAGCAGGGTACGGGGCGCGTACTGTCGGTCCCGTCGGGCACCACGGGCAAAGTCGAGACGCTTGCCACCGGTTTGCGTAAGCCTTCCGGAGTGGCAGTCGCCGCCGATGGCACCGGCTTCGTCTCGGAGTCAGCGGCCGGCCGCGTTGTCAAACTCTCCCGCGGCGGGGTTGAACCGGTGTTGGACGGCTTGAGCAAACCCCAGGGAATCCTGGTTCGCGACGAGATGCTCTATGTTGTCGATGCGGGCTCAAAGGAGTTGATCCAGTACAATCTGACGAACGGGACACGCCGCGTAATCGCCTCCGGTTTGCCGGTCGGTGCTCCGCCTGGGGTAACCCCCAAGGTCCTGGGGCCGATCGGCACCATGTCTGGACCCATGGGGCCGTTTGCCGGCATCACGGCCGGAGCGGATGGGACACTTTATGTTTCGGGCGACGCCGAAGGCAGTGTCCTGGCGATTCGGGAGGGAACTTGATCAAGCAAGTCGTGTTTCTGAAGCGCCGTCCTGACATGACCTTGCAGGAGTTCGTGGACTACTACGAAAGCCAACACTCACAACTCTCCAAGCGTATCGGCGCCAAGCCGCCGTTGCCCAATGCACAGCGCTATGTCCGGCGTTACATCACACCGGAAAAGAACCCGCTCACCGGAGAAGTGATTCATCCCGGCTATGACTGCATCATGGAGATCTGGTGGAACAGCCGTGAAGACTTCGAAGCGGCCATGAAGGGCCTCGGCAATCCGGAGTTCCTGGCTGCCCGCCTCGAGGACGAGAGAAGGGTTTTCGCGACTAACAGTAATCCGGTGTGCACCGTCGAGGAATTTGATTCCCCGGTTGGCCCGAACAATGTGATCCCCCGGTGGGTACCAGCACCCTGATCGGCGTGATCGGGCACGTCGATCACGGTAAGACGGCGCTCGTGCGGGCGTTGACTGGCCAGGACACGGATCGCTTGCCGGAGGAGAAGGCGCGTGGGATCTCGATCGCGTTAGGGTTCGCCCATTTGCGTGTGCAGAGCGCGACTGACATCGACCTGATCGACATGCCCGGCCACGAGCGCTTCGTACGCACCATGATTTCCGGAGCAACCGGCATCGATGCCGTGCTGTTGGTCGTGGCCGCCAACGAAGGCGTGAAGCCCCAGACCATTGAGCACGTCAACATTGCAGGCTTGCTGGGAATCCGTCGCGCAGTGGTGACCGTGAGCAAAGCCGACTTGGTTACGCCGGAGCAGGCCAAGCGAGTCGCGGCAGATGCAATGCATCTGCTCGCCCGAGCCGGCCTGGAACCCTTGACGCCGGTTATGACCTCGGCGCTCCAGGAAGCCGGGATTGACGATCTACGCCAAGCACTCCGGGCGCTGGCCGAAAACCAACCAGCGCGCGACGCCGACGGCTCGGCGTTTCTACCCATCGATCGGGCATTCAGCATTTCCGGTCACGGACCTGTGGTAACCGGAACCCTGCGGGGGGCGGCCGTTTCGGTTGGCGACGTACTCGAGTTGTTGCCATCGCGCCGGTCTGTCCGGGTCAGGTCAATACAGGTCCATGGCGCCCGGGTCGAGGCAGCCAGGCCCGGCCAGCGCGTGGCGTTGAATTTGCGCGACATCGAAACAGCGGATCTGCAGCGCGGGATGTCCGTTGCCGCTTCTGACACGCTGTCTCCTTCAGATTGGCTGACAATGTCCATTCATGCGGTGGAGGGCGCACCTCCGCTGAAGAACGGAATGCGTCTGCGTGCGCTGCTCGGCTCCGGTGAGTTTGATGTGCACCTGCGTCTGTTGGACCGAGATGTGCTCGACGCGGGCCAGTCCGGATTTGCCCAGTTGCACTTTGCCGCGGCGGAACGGGTCGCAATCCCGGCTCGTGAGCATGTGGTTATTCGCCTGCAATCCCCCCAGCAGACGGTAGCGGGCGGCAAGGTACTCGAGACAGGTGCGCGCCGCAGTCGAAGAAAATGCCCCCGGATTCTGCAACGCCTCGAGCAGCTCCAGGTACTGCCGCCGCCGCAAATCGTCGCTACGGAGGTGCAGCGGGCAGGGTTGGCGGGTACGACGTTGAAACAGCTTTCGCGGCTGTCCGCGCTGGCGGTCCCGCGAATCGTCGAGCTGCTACGCGCGCAGCCGGTGTGTGTAACCCGGACCGGGACAGTAGTGTGGCAGCTGAATATGGACGATCTCCTGTCTCGCATTCCCCCTCTGCTCTATCCCCACCTCGAAGGACTCTCGCAAGCGCAACTCCAGCAGGAACTGCCTGGCACAAGTCCCGCGGTGTTGGAAGCGGCGCTCGTGTGTCTTCGATCGGGCGGCCTCGTCAAGCAGCGTGGTGGTCAACTGTTGCTGCCTCGGCCCGACGCGGACATGGCACGCTTTCGCGCGGAGTCGGAACGGGGACGTCGCATCGCTGAGACTCTGCGACGAGGAGGGCTCAGGCCGCCGAGTCCCAGCGAGATTGTCACAGACCCGCAATCGAAACGAGCGGTGGACAGGCTGTTGCACGCCGGAGTCGTCGTGAGCGCTGTTGATCGTGCCAAAGTGAAAGAAATCCTGTTTCATCAGGATGCCATTCGCGAAGCCCAGCGCCGCTTGGCGCTGTTACTGGAACGCCCCCCCGGCTTGTTGGTGAGCGAAGTAGGTGAGGCACTCGGCATTTCTCGCAAATACAGCATGCCGTTGCTCGCTCATCTCGACGCAATCCGATTCACTGTTCGCGTCGGCGATCGGCGCGTACGGGGTCCCGCGGCGATGAACTCATGCGACGCGGCGGCCACCCGACAAGGCGCCGCTACCCGGTCAGACGCCGCCAGATGAGGCCGCTGAAGAACCTGTGTGAAGTCGCGGTCATCGGCGGCGGCCTTGCCGGTCTTTCCGCTGCTCGCCATGCTGCTCGCCTGGGATGCCTGGTGACCCTGTTCGAGGGTACCGGGCTGTTCGGCGGGCTCGTGGCCACCGTGGGTGAAGTAGATGGCCTGCCAGTCCCGGGGAGGTTTTCCGGACAGGATCTGGCCATTCATCTGCTGGAGGGCGCTCGCAGGATCGGCGTGCGAGTGCTCGAGACGGCGGTCGCGACGCTCGAGTTGGGCGAGCGATTGACCCTGGTCGACGAGGCCGGACAAACCTATCACCCTGAGGCGATCATCGTCGCATCAGGCGGTTCGCCGCGTAAGCTGGGCGTGCCCGGAGAGGAGGAGTTCGTCGGACGTGGGGTGTCGCGTTGTGCGACGTGCGATGGAGGCTTCTTTCGCGGCCAGGATGTTGTTGTCGTGGGCGGTGGCGATGGCGCTGTGCAGGAGGCGCTCGTACTGGCCAAGACCTGCCGAAGGGTCATCATGGTGTGCCGCAGTCCGCTGAGGGCGAAGCGCGACTATATCGACAAGCTCGCCGCCCGCGAGAATGTCAGCTTCGTGTGGGACAGCGAAATCGTTGGCATCCTCGGGGACAAAGGCGTGGCTGCTGTGCGCGTCCACAATGTAAAAGACGGTCAGACCTCGACCATCGAATGCATGGGAGTATTCCCATTCATCGGCGCAACGGCAAACACCGGATTTGCTCCGGCATCGCTGCTGACAGTCAGTGGACACGTACATACGGAACAAAACTGCGTAACGTCCGACCCGCGTGTGTTTGCGGTTGGCGCAGTGCGCGACAGATACGGCGGAAATATCGTTGAGGCAATGGCAGAAGGCGTTGGAGCAGCCGAGTCCGTGGGCCGGCTGCTGGCAAATTGAGGATCTATCCATGGCAAGAAAATCCGATTATGAAGTGGTCTGGCCCTGCGGGGAGCGCAAACAGGCGCTGCAACCTCTCGCGAAGCGGTTGGATACGCTCGCAGGCAAGACCATCGCGCAGCTCTGGGACTATCTGTTTGCGGGCGACGAGGTGTTCGCCGCTCTCGAAGAGAAGCTGCGGGGGCAATATCCCGGCGTGAAATTCATCAGTTGGCGGGAGTTCGGTTCCACCCATGCCGTCAACGAGAAGGAGCTCCTCGCTTCGCTGCCACAGCGCTTCAAAGAACTGGGAGTGGATGCGGCCATCTCCTCGATGGCCTGTTGAGGCAGTTGTACGCCCGCCGTGTTGCGGGCCAGTGAAGCATGCGAGCGAGCGGGCTATCCCACCTCGTCGCTGGTTTGCGAGGGCTTTCTGGGTCAGGCCGCCGCGACGTCGGTGGGGCTCGGCATGCCCAACCTTCCCGTGGCCGTGATACCCGGTCATCCGGGTGCACAGAGCGTGGCAGAATTACGAGCGAACGTGGCCAGCCTCACCGCGCAGCAGGTGATTGAGAATCTGTTGTCCGAACCTGCTGTGCAGGAGTTGGCTCCAGAGCCCACAGCTCGCGAGATTGTATTCCGCGGGACCTTCGAGGAAGTGAATGCCCACTTCTATGAGCGTGAGTGGAGCGATGGTCTGCCCATCATTCCGCCGACGCCGGAGAAAATCGAGGAGTTCCTCCGCCACACTGATCGCGATCCGGAGGAAATCCTGGGGATTCTCCTGCCTGAAAATCGAGCGGCCACTATCTGGGCGACGGCTGTAAACGGCGTCATGGCGGGTTGTCGCCCGGAATATATGCCGATTCTCGTGGCGCTCGTCGAAGCGATGGCAGATCCCATTTATGGCGTAGAGCACAGCGGCAACACGCCGGGATCGGAAACGCTCATTGTTCTCAACGGGCCGATCATCAAGGAGCTCAAATTCAACTACACTCAGGGCGTGCTGCGCGACGGCTTCATGCCCAACACCTCCGTGGGCCGATTCTGGCGGCTCGCACTGCGCAACATGGCCGGCTTCCTGCTCCACAAAACTGACAAGGGCACTTTCGGTAACACGTTTCGCGTGGTCCTGGCCGAGAACGAAGCCGTGCTGGCGCAGATTGGATGGCCGCCGCACAGTGTCGATATGGGTTTTGCCGCGGGAGATGACACTGTCAGCATCTCACGCTACACCGGTGGCGGCGTCATCGTCTCTGTGACGGGCAGCACGCCGGAAGAGATGATGCCGTACATCGCCGATGCCGTCGGCAGGCAAACCGGCTGGGAGATTATTTTTACGGTCGGCGGACTGTCTCTCGGCACGCTGCGACCGGCGCTCGTGTTGAGCCCGATCCTCGCACAGACCCTGGCCCGCGCCGGTTGGAGCAAGGACGACGTCAAACGTTACTTGTTCGACCATGCGCGCATGCCGGCGTGGAGAGTTGAAGCCTTGACGGAGAAGTGGGCGGACTTCCCGATCACCTCGCTGCGACAGCAGGTGAATCTCGGCCGCCTGCCGCGGGCGTTCCATGAATCCGACGATCCGAACCGGCTCGTGCCGATCGTGTTGAGTCCCGATGACTTCGTGGTCCTGGTGTCAGGCGATCCGTTGCGGACCAATGCCTACACGTTCGCTCAGAACGGGTATCTGGGTTTCCCGGTAGCGAAGAGGATCCGCCGGAGGACTACTTCCTGACCATTCCAAAACTATGGCGAATGTGGTCGAGGTGCCCGGCCGGCACCACCGGAAAGACTACCGGTGCAGCCGTACTCCGGATGCTATCGAGCTGCTCCGCCACGGTCTCGATGGTCCATTGTGGTCGGTACACGCCCGGAGATTCGGCGACATACGCCCGAGCGGCCCGGCCCGCCATGGAAATCAACATCTCACCGTTTATGGAGCAGGACTCATGTGAAAGCCAGCCCACCACCGGAGCCACGAGCTCCGGATCCATTGGAGGGTAGGCGCTGGTGTCCAGACCCTCCGCCATGCGCGTCACGGCGCCGGGAAGAATGACGTTGGACTTCACTCCCTCGTCGGCGCCTTCGAGTGCCGTCACATTGGAAAGTGCAATGATGCCTGCTTTGGCCACGCTGTAATTGACGACGTTGCGGTTGCCGTACAGTCCGTTGATCGACGATGTCAGCACGATGCGACCGTAACCTGCCGCACACATGACAGGGAAGGCAGGGCGGACAACATGGAACGCTCCGCGCAGATGAACGTCGAGGACCATCTCGAAGTCTTCATACGAGAGCTCCTTCAGGGAGCCACGTCTCACTATTCCGGCATTGTGAATGAGGATGTCGATGCGCCCGTACCGGTTCAGCGCCGCATCGATGATTGCCTTACCGCCTTCGGGCGTCGCAACAGAATGCGTTGATGCGATTGCGTCGCCTCCGCCTGCCACAATCGCTTGCACGACCTCGCGGGCGGGGCCCACATCAATGCCGTCTCCCTTCAGGCTCACGCCCGTGTCGTTGACTACAACTTTCGCACCCTTGGATGCGAGGAGCAGGGCGTAAGCGCGACCCAATCCGCGTCCCGCGCCCGTGATGACGGCAACACGATTATCGAATCTGAGCTCTGGCATGGTGTGCTCCTCAGGCTACGACGCTTGCCGCGCGCAGCCTGTCAATCTGTTCCGACGTGAGTCCGAGTACGTCGCGCAGAATCTCGTCCGTGTGCTGCCCCAGAATCGGCGGCGCCGTAGGCACGGGTTGTGGATTGCCTGGAAATTTGATCGGGCGGTTTACGATGGGAATCTTTCCCAACACCGCATGGTCGGTCTCGACCACCATTTCGCGGGCAACTGATTGTGGTTGGCTCAGGGCCGCCTGAATTCCCAGGATGGGCGCGTGAGGCACTCCGTGCTGAGAAAACAGCGCGACGAGCTCTTCTATCGATTTCAGGCAAGTGAGCTCGCCGATCATCCCGTTCACGCACTCTCGATGGTCGCGCCGCTTTTCGATCGACTCGAAGCGGGGATCCTGTGCCCACTGCGGCCTGGCCAACGCGGCGCAGATCCGTTCCCAGAAACTATTCATCAGGCACGCAATCACAATGGACCCGTCGCGCGCCGGGAAAATACCGTAAGGCACGAGGTTGGGATGCTCCGAGCCGCGTGGCTTTGGGTCTTCACCAGTGAAAAACGCCAACTGGGCCAGGTAGCCCAGCATCCCGATGAGCCCATCGAGCAGGCTGACGTCGAGCAGGCGTCCGCGACCGGTCCGGCCGCGCTCGTGTAAAGCGGCGAGTATGCTCGTGGGCCCGTTGATCCCGCCCACCAGATCACCGAGGGGGATCCCGAGTTTGGTTGGCTCACGGCCGGCTTCACCGTTGACGCTAAGGGCGCCGGAGAGTGCTTGCAGAACGATATCGAAGGAAGGCTGGTCACGCAGCGGGCCGGTCATTCCAAAGCCGGAGATGGCGCAGTAAATGAGTCCCGGGTTGGCAGCGGACAGCGCTGCGTATCCGAGTCCGAGGCGCTCCATGACACCGGGTCGATAGTTCTCGATGAGGACATCGCTCCGGGCAGCGAGGTCCCCGGCAAGGGCTACGCCTGCTGCAGTCTTCAGATCGATGACAATGCTCTTCTTCCCGCGGTTGACGCTCAGGAAGTAATGACTCACCGATTCGCGGAAGGGTGGAAAGAGTCGCGTTTCGTCGCCGGTCCCCGGGGGCTCGACTTTCAACACCTCGGCGCCGAGGTCGGCAAGAGCGAGCGAGGCGGAGGGTCCGGCCAACACGCGGGTGAAGTCGAGAACGCGAATGCCCTCCAGAGGCCCCGCCCAGCCCGGTTGGGACGCTGAATCCGACACGCCTAACGCATCGGCAGCTCAACAATGGCAACGCCGTTCGCCGACGCTTCACCACGATGAGTCTGTGCTGTTTGGCTGATTTCCACGAGATGCTTGCCGTCCTCCACAAACTTGCGGGTCACCACACCATCAATAAACAACACGTCGCCATCGGGGTTGTGGCGTCGAATCTGGCATTTGCTCTTGCGCAGGAAGCCCTCATCTCCCATCCAGTTGGTGATGTGGTGAGTCAGCCAGGAGCACCGCTCCGGGCCGTAGTCGTATGCGCCTGGTGCGCCGACTTCCAGCGCAAACGACTCATCCCAGTGAACGCGCTCGGGGCAATCGGGCACATTGAACCGATTCTTGATCCCGAGGCCCGGGTGCTTCGATTGCAGTGCCCAGGCGAGCTTGTTGGCACGGATGTAAAGGCCGCCCCAGCCCTGGGCGTAGCCGATGAAACCGGTTACTGTCATCGGACCCTTCATCATGCGCGGCAATGCTTCGCCTTCCCTGACATCGTGCCAATATCGTGGCGTGGCGCCGCGAATCTCTTCCGCCTCGTACAACTTGTTGTACTCGGCAAGCTGCTCGTCGTCGAACGGTTCTACGCGACCGCGAGCGTCGGTGTACTTCGTGCCGCGCTCACGGGCTTCGTCGCGATCGGTCCGAAAAACCCAGGAGTCGCATGCCGCGACCGCGTCGCCGTGCTGATTGAAGAAATCAACGTGATAGATCTGCTGGAAGCTGCGGCCGGCAAACCGGGTCTTGTGCTCAATCAGATCCTTCAGGTGCGCCTGGGTGGAAATGGTGTCGCCGCGCAGGACGTGTTTATTCCACGTCCAGTCCGCTCCTGCCCACATGGCGTGAATTCCCGACAGACCTCCGCAGTAACCCGAGACGATCCGGCTGGTGGAAAACAGAAAGCTGGGGAGGGCCACAAGCGTGCCGTAGCGGGTTTTGGCGGCGTACTCAGGATCTGTCCACAGCGGGTTGTCATCGCCGATGCCGTGGGCGTAGTGGCGGATGCCATCACGGGTCGCTTCGTAGTTCCAGGGTTCCACCGTATCGGTGATCGGCACACCAATGCGCTTGCGCACATCCTCGAGCGCGGCTTCGGTTATTTTCGGAAAGCGATCGGTGCCGGGTGTGGCGAGCGGTTGCATCGGGTTCTCCTGCGGATTTCACTGGGGAGGCGCGGCGGCCACAGCGGCTTCGCGCTCACGTAGTACCTTGCGGTGGACCTTGCCCGCCGGCGTCTTGGGCAACTCACTCACAAATTCGATGTGGCGCGGGAATTCGTGCTGGCTGAGGCGGTCCCGCGTGAAGTTCTTCAGTTCCTCGACGAACTCATCACTCGCCGGTCGGTGAGTGACAATGAAGGCTTTCACTACCTGGCCCCGGGTCGCGTCCGCCACGCCGATTGCGGCCGCCTCCCTGACGTCGGGGTGTTTGAGCAAAGTGTTTTCGATCTCGACCGCGCTCATGGTCCAGCCGGCCGATATGATCACGTCGTCGGCCCGGCCGGCATGATAGAAGTAGCCGTCGGTATCGATCCTCGCGAGGTCCTTGGTAGTTTCCCAGCGATTGCGCCGCCACAACATCAGCTCACCGACTATCCCGGGAGGTGTTGGGGATCCGTCCGGCTGCTGAACCTGCAGCTTCACGCCCGGCACTGGTTTCCCCAACGAGCCGGGCTTGACGCTGTAGTCATCCGCACCGGGATAGTTGACCAACACGACACCCACTTCAGTCGTGCCGTACATGCTGCAGGCCGGAACCTCGAAGGTCGCGTCGATGAAGTCCAGCGTCGCCGGGTCGATGGGCTCCCCGGTATAGGACAACTTGCGGATGGCAAACGAGAAGTCCTGCGCCTTGCCGGAGTTTTTCATCATCCGGTAATGAGTGGCCGCCGCCGAGATGTTGGTGATGCGATAGTCCTGGAGTGCCTTCATCAACCGCACGGCATCGAAACGGCCGGCAAATGTTCCGGTAGTGACCCCGAGCGCCAGCGGCGACAGGGTTCCGTGCCACAGTCCGTGTCCCCACGCGGGCGAGGAGGGGCAGAAGTACTCGTCACCCGGCCGGATTCCGGTGCCATACAGGGCGGCAAACATCAGCGTCACTAGTGCGCGATGCGCGTGCTTTACGGCTGCCGGCAATTCCCGGGTAGTGCCGGATGTGTATTGAAAAACAGCCAGGTCGTCAGCCCGCGTCGCCGTTTGAAACGTGGTCGGAAATCGTGCCATGTCGGCCAGCAAGCGCTCGTCGGCCACGACCACGCGCAGTCCTTCCATCTGGGTAGCCATGTCACGCTTTTCACTGTTGGTGATCAGCAGGGTCGGCTTGCAGTCATCCACCCGCAGCCGCAAGCCATCGAGCCCGAAGAGGGTAAACAGCGGCACACTGATCGCGCCCATCAGCATCGCGCCGAACAGGCTCAGATAAAACGGCAGCGAGGGTTCCAACAGGAAGGCGATCCGGTCCCCCGGTTGAATACCGCTTGCCACCAGCCAGTGGGCGAAGCGAGCGGAGCCGGCGGCGAGCTCATCGAAGCTCAGGATTTCGTCAGTGCCGTCAGCTCGCGCAATCCGCACGGCTGCACGACCCGACCCATCGGCATGACGGGTAATGCATTCGCGCGCAATGTTGAATTCATCCCGATTGCCGTCAAACAACTGCCACGGCGCCCCGGAGTCCGCATACTCCTGAGCGTCTGAATACAACGTGTAGTCCGTCAGCTTGACCATCGAGAGCAGCGTGCCAGAGGGCAGACGGCATTGCAAATAATGAATATACTTCAATATATTGAATGAATCGTTGCCACCAGGAGCTGCCCCATGACCAAGCAGAAACAACGCCGAGCAGCGCCCGACCGGGAGCTCGCCAGGGCAGTGGAGGCGAGCAAGGCGCCGGCCATCTCGCGCGCCGCCGCGGTTTTGCGCCTGTTGGGGAAAAGCGATACGCCGCTCGGCATGCAGGCGATCGCCCGGGAGCTCGGCCTGGTCCCGAGCACCTGCCTGTACGTGTTGCGGGCACTGGTTGCCGAGGAGTTTGTTTCATTCGACGCCGACACCAAGCGCTACTCTCTCGAGGCGGGTGTGCTGACGCTCGCGCGGCACTGGCTGAGACGCAACCGCTTCAACGACCTGGCGCAGCCCGTGTTGGATCATATTGCGCACGGCTTCGATGTGACCCTGCTCGGAGTTCACATCGTCGGCCTGGAGCACATCATCGTCGTGTCGGTCTCCCAGTCGGGGAACAACCTTCAGTTGAGTACCCAGATCGGCAGCCGCTTTCCAGCGCTGATCAGTGCCACGGGCCGATGTATTGCGGCTTTCGGAGAGCACTCGGAGGCCGAGCTGGAGTCCCGTTTCGGGGCGCTCCGCTGGGACGACCCGCCGACGCTCGAGCAATGGAAAGCCCAGGTCCGCGAGACTCGCTCCCGTGGCTTCGCCGTCGACGCGGGAAACTACATTTCCGGGGTGACCGTGGTTGCGGCGCCGGTCTGGAAGTCGCGCGCGAAGCTGAGCCACGCGATTGTCGCCATCGGAATCGGCGGCGCGCTGAAGCGGTCCGGGCTGCCGGCGCTACAGGGCGCCCTGGTGGCCGCGGCTCAGAATCTGTCGAATCAACTATGCGGTGAGGTCTCTGCCTGAAGGGGCCGGACGGTCGCCTGTGACCTTGCTAATTGTCGCCCGCTGTCAAGAACGCCGTGCCGGCACCGGTAGTATCGATTGCGTCCCAAGCGCTATAGCCAGCGAGGATGCGATGAGCAGCACGACCAGCAAAGCAGGCCCGCGAGTAGCCGAAACGGCTGAGGATTTGCTGGAGCCGGTTACCTTCGGGGCGGAAGCGTATACCTCACCGGAATACGCCCGGGCGGAGCGCGACAAGTTGTGGCGCAAAGTCTGGCAGATGGCGGGCCGCGTCGAGGAGATCCCTGACGTCGGCAGTTACATTACCTACGAGATTCTCGACGACTCGATCCTGATCGTGCGCACCGCTCCCGATCAGATACGCGCCTATTACAACGTTTGCTCACATCGCGGCCGACGGTTGGTTGATACACCGAGAGGCGCGAGAAACGCGTGTGGGAAGGGCAAGCAGTTCGTCTGCGGCTTTCACGCCTGGCGCTACAACCTGCACGGCGAGTGCACCACAGTACTGAACAAGGAAGACTGGAAGGACGCGCTGACGGACCGGCGCACTAATCTCGGCGAAGTCAAAGTCGATACCTGGGGCGGTTGGGTTTGGATCAACCTGGATCCGGGCTGCGAGCCCCTGCGCATTTACCTGGAGCCGGCCGCCGCCATGCTCGAGCCCTTCGAGCTGCAAAACATGCGGTATCGCTGGCGCCGCTGGCTGGTGTTCGATTGCAATTGGAAGGTTGCCATGGAGGCGTTCGCGGAAACGTACCACGTGCCCGGAACACACCCCGAGTTCACAAAGTTCGGCGACTTCCGCGGTTGGGCGCGGGCGCAGGACAAACACAGCAACATCGGCTATGACGCCCCCAAGGATCAGGATGAGAACCAGGCCAAGTTGCGCATCGGTAAAGGGGACGCGCGCCTCTCGACCGCGGAAATGCAGTCCTATACCTGGGAACACGTCAAGACCAACACTACGCAGACGCTCGTCGATGCGGCGCTACGGCTGCCCAGCGAGTTGCCGGAAGGGACCCCGGGAGACAAGGTGCTCAAGCATTGGCTCGATTCGGCCCGGCGCGACGATGTTGCGCGCGGCGTAATCTGGCCTACCGTCGATCCTCAACACGTCGGCAAGAGCGGCACTGCCTGGCAGATCTTCCCCAACTTTCAGATCGGGCATGCCGTCAATAATGCGTTGTGCTACAGCGCCCGGCCTTTCGGCACGGATCCGAACAAATGCATCTTCGAAGCCGTCACCTATGAGTTGTACCCGAAGGGTGGCGAGCCGCGGACCGAGTGGCTGTACACACCGATGGATGATCCGGCCTGGCTCAGTGTTCTGCCGCAGGATTTTGCCAACATGTCCGCGGTACAGCTCGGGCTCAGGTGCGGCGGATTCCGGGGCACGCTGCCGAATCCATACAGAGAGCGAAGCATCGCCAATCTGCACCGCAACCTGGCGAAATACATGGGCACGGGTGCACCTCGGCCGCTCGAATGAGCGCTCTTGCCGGTAAGGTAGCCGTCGTTACGGGCGCAAGCAGGGGTATAGGGAAGGGAATCGCTCTCGCCCTCGCTGATGAAGGTGCCACTGTCTATGTAACAGGTCGGACAGTGACTCCTGGGTCATACCCGCTGCCTGGAACCGTCGGTGAAACCGCCGCGGAGGTACGACGTCGCGGTGGTATTGGTGTTGCAGTCCAAGTTGATCATGGAGATGACAATCAGGTCGCCGCGCTGTTCGAGCAGATAAGACGGGAGCAGGGGCGTCTGGACATCCTCGTCAATAACGCCTTTTCGCTCCCGGAGTCTCTGACGGAACCACAGCCGTTCTGGGAGAAACCGCTTTCCTACTGGGAAATGGTCGAAGTCGGCGTCCGCTCGAGCTATGTGGCGGCGTGGCACGCGGCACAAATGATGGTGCCGCGGAAGTCCGGCCTGATTGTGGCCACATCCGGCTATGTCGGCGTCACCTACACCTACGGTGTTGTGTTTGGACTGTGCAAATCGGCCGTTGATCGGATGGCGCGCGATATGGCGATCGAGCTCAAGCCGCATGCCGTTGCATCCATTTCTCTGTGGTTGGGTCTGACGTTTACCGAGCGGGCCGAACGCGCATTGAGGAACAACCCCCAGATGAAGTCACAGACGGTGACGAACCCAGCAGTCGGCTCGTCGATTGAGTTTCCCGGGCGCGTCATCGCAGCGCTCGCCAGGGATCCTGACGTCATGAAACGATCAGGCGGCACCTACATCGCCGCAGAGATCGCTAACGACTACGGCGTCACAGATGTGGATGGCAACGTGCCCCCCTCTTTGCGCGCGCAGCGCGGTTCGCCGTTGTACTCACCGGTTTAGCTACAGGAGCGTCCCTTGTCACAGCTCAGATTTGATAGTCGGGTCGCCGTCATAACGGGGGCGGGCAGGGGGTTGGGGCGCACTTATGCGCTGCTGCTCGCCTCGCGAGGTGCCAAGGTCATCGTTAACGACAACGGCAGTACCATCAAGGGCGCTGGCGTTGACGCGGGTCCCGCTGAGGACGTGGCCCGCGAGATCAGGGATGCGGGAGGCGAGGCGGTGGCCTGTGCCGCATCCGTGTCCACAGCCGAAGGCGGAAAGGCGATCATCAGATCCGCGTTGGACGCCTACGGCCGAATCGACATTCTCATCCACAACGCGGGGAACGTCCGGGCAGCGTCTTTGAAGGAAATGTCTCAGGAAGACTTTGACGCGGTCCTGGATGTCCACTTGCGTGGTGCCTTCCATGTCGTGCGGCCTGCCTTTCCTCTGATGTGCAAAGCCGGGTACGGTCGCGTCGTGTTGACCTCGTCGATCGGCGGTCTGTACGGGAATCACCAGCAAGCCAACTACGGCGTATCCAAGGCGGGCCTGATTGGCCTGTCCAACGTTGTCGCGCTGGAAGGCGCCGCCGAGGGTGTGAACTGCAATGTGATCGTTCCTGGAGCCGTGACGAGAATGGCCGAGGGGCTCGACATCTCAGCGTATCCGCCCATGGGACCGGAGTTGGTGGCGCCCGTTGTGGGTTGGCTTGCTCACGAATCGTGCAACATCACGGGCGAGATGTTGGTGTCCATTGCGGGCCGCATTGCCAGAGCCTGTTTCGCCGAGTCGCCGGGGATATATCGACCGGACTGGTCCCTCGAGGAGGTGGCCGCGCAGATGGCGGCGGCTCGCGATATGAGCTCGCCGGTCATTTTCCCCGTGGTGCCCGCCGGGCACATTGACCATATCCGCTACAGTTTTGCGCTGGCCTCGAAATGAGCGGTCCAACGGCTCGGCTGGAACAGCTGTTGATCCGGCAGGACATTTTCGATTGCCTGCTGCGGTTCTGCAGGGGAATGGATCGCTTCGATCGCGAGCTGTTCCTGTCGGCTTTCCATGCCGATGCCGTGATCGCCGCGGGCCCGTTTGTCGGTGGTCCGGTCGAGCTGTACGCCTGGGCATCGGAGCTGCACGAGCAGGGACAGAAGGCCACGATGCACTACCTGCTCAACCACAACTGCGACATCGACGGCGAGATTGCGCACACTGAGACGTACTACGTGTTTGCCGGGCGCAACCGCGATGATTCGAACTGGCTCGCGGGTGGGCGTTATATCGATCGGCTGGCGCGACGCGAGGGCGCCTGGAAGATCGCTCTGCGCACCAACGCCATCGAATGGTCCGGGATGGCGCCTACTACGCCGATTCCATTTGCGGATCTTCCAGGCATCGAATTGAATGGAGTTGCGTCGCGCTCGCGACAGGACCCTTCCTACCTGCGCCCGTTGACCAACAAGCGACCCTTCACTTGAACACGCTCTCGCTGTAGTCGCCGCGAGCCGAGCCGACACACTGCTCGCTCAGGAACGGCATGCCGAGCAGACCCTGGGACCAGTCAACGGATTGACCAAAGTCTCGCAACCAGTCGTAGACCATCTTGCGATGGGCAATGCGCCATTCATGGTGGCGTTGCTCCATCCGGTCTACATAGCGACTTCCGACGATGATATCGCGATCCTGTCCGTTCACATCAACCCGGTGGTAGGTCGTGACATGAGTCTCCACCACTGCAATAGTGCCCCGCAGTTCGATGAGGCTCTGTCCTAACGTGTGCAGCGTGAGGCGCATCGCGGGAAATCCGGGTACGACCCAATTCAAGAATTCCGCGGCGGACCCGCAGAACACACCGTGATCGTCCGTGGCTTCAGGCCAGTAACATCCCTTGATCAGATCGGCATCACGGCGATCCAGGCCCCGGCTCAGCCGGGCGAGACAGTCGCGGATCTTCTCCCGGTTCATGAGCCATTCGAGGTCTTCAGGTCGGCTCGACATGTTGGCATCACCTCTCAGCGGTTCTTCCATTGGGGGCGGCGCTTTTCCGCAAACGCCCTGGGGCCTTCCTGGGCATCTTCACTTCGATACACTCGCTCCGAAACATGGCGTGCAGCCCGCAACGCCGCTGTACGTCCCATCTCCGTAGAGAGCATCACCATTTCCCGGGCTGCCTGAACTGACAGGGGCGCACCGTCGAGGATATCCGTTGCCATTGCCAGTGCGGCGGCCATCAGGCCTTCTGGTTCGGCCAGTCGATTGACGAGGCCCACTTCATAGGCTCGTTGCGCTGTGATCGGTTTTCCCGTGAGAACAATCTCCATCATGATCCGCTGCGGAATCATATGGATCAGCGGCGCGGCCCAGGGCGAGCTGCGTCCCACCTTTACCTCGGTAATTGCGAACTGCGCGCGTGTGCTCGCAACACACAGATCACACGCCTGGGCGATCATCCAGCCGCCGGCAAAAGCGACACCGTTCACTGCCGCAATGGTCGGTTTGGTCAACTCGATGTTGTCGCCCGGAACGGGAAACATGGCGCGCGGCGGGACCGTCAGGCGAAGCTCGGTCATCTCCTTCAGGTCACCGCCGGCACAGAAGGCCTTTTCACCGGCGCCGGTCAGAATGGCGACGCGCAACGCCGGGTCCTGCTCGAATCGATCCCATGCGGCGAACAGTCCGGCGCGGATGTCCTTGCTGAGCGCATTGCGAGCTTCGGGGCGATTCAGGGTAATGACAGCGATTCCGTCCTCGCGCGTGTCGAACAATACGGCGTCGTCCATTAAAATCCCCTCGTACGGATGTCATGAGCCGCGCGATCCAACTCGTCGCGAAAATCCGGGTGAGCGATTCCGACGAGGCGGCGGGTACGCTCAGTCAGTGTTTGACCCTTGAGCTCGGCCGCGCCGAATTCGGTGACGATCACATCCACCTCACTGCGTGCAGTGGTAACCGGGCCGGAGAGGGCGGTCGTAATCCGGCTCACTTTGCCGCCTTTGGCAGTCGCCGGCAGCGCTATGATCGAATGCCCACCGGGAGAGCGACTGCCAGCCCGCACATAGTCCACTTGCCCGCCCGTACCGCCGAGATATTGTGAGCCGCTCTGTTCGGCGTTGACTTGGCCTGTCAGATCGACTTCGACCGCGGAGTTGAGTGTCACCAGACGGTCCAAACGAGACAGCACCGCCTCGTTGTGTGTGTATGAAGAGCTGCGCATGCCGATCTGCGGGTTGCGGTGGACAAACTCAAACAGGCGGCGTGTACCGATCAATGCGCCCGTGATGGAGACGCCAGGGTCGATCGACTTGCATGCATTGGTGATGACACCCGCTTCGACCAGGTCCACCAACCCGTCGCCGATCATTCCCGAGTGAACCCCCAGGTCGCGACGATCACCGAGTAAGCGCAATATAGCGTCAGGCACCGCGCCAATCCCGACCTGCAGCACGGCGCCATTCTCGATGTAGCCCGCCGCTATCTTCGCAATCGCGAGATCGGTCGCGCCAATCTGTGCCGGCGCGACCTCAACAGGCATGCGATCAACATGAACTGCATAGTCGATTCGGGTCGCCGGCAACGTCGCATCGCCTAGCGTAAATGGCACGCGGTCGTTTACTTCGGCAATGACGACGCGCGCCTTCGCGACAGCGGCTCGAACAAAGTCGCTGATGAGGCCGTAGCTGTGATTGCCATGGTCGTCGGCCGGGCTCACCTGTACGAAGGCCACGTCGCAACCGATCAGGCCCTGCTCGATGAAGGTGCCCACCTGGCTGACATGGCAGGGAACGATGCCCAGCCGACCGGTTGTTGCGATAGTCCGGAGCGCACCCATCGCGCCCATGCTGGAGATGGCCACGTGCCTCGAAGCCTCTGCGGTCAGGATTCCCGAGAAGCTGGTGGCTGCGAATGCGCAGAGTGGGCCGATTCCCTCGGCTTGCGCGATCAGAGCCTCCACGAGCGTCGTAGGCTCACCGCAGGCCTGGCCCCAGACGATGTGGTCGCCTGGCCGCAGGATGGCGCTGAGATCGAGCGCGGCCGGATCGACGGATTTGCTCATCGCGATCGTGCAGCGAGTGCCAATACTGCCTGGGCGCGATCCAGGTGCGGGCGATCCAACATCGCGCCTTTGTATCCGATCGTTCCGGCAGTGGGGTTTGCTGCGAACAGGTCGACGATCTCCTGTGCTGCGGCCTGCTCCTGCGCGCTGGGCGTGAAAGCTTCGTTGATTACATCAATCTGTGCCGGGTGGATCGCCAGCATCCCCCGGTATCCGGCTCGCCGCACAGAGGCAGCCCGTTTGCGCAACCCGGCGTCGTCCTTGAAGTCGCCGTGAATAGTTTCGATTGCCGCTACACCGGCAGCGGCCGCGCCCACGAGGCATAGGCTGCGCGCCAGCTCGTATGTGAATTCGTAGCCACCCGCTTCGTTTCGATTGTCGATCGCGCCGAGTGCTGTCGCGAGATCCTCCGCGCCCCACGACATTGCAGCCACACGGGGTACGCCTGCGTAGCTCCCCGTTGCAAGCATGCTTTGAGGTGTCTCTGTCACCAGCAGCATGACTCGGGTGCTGGCGGTTGTAATACCCGCCGCCGCTTCGAACGCCGTGAGGTAGTGATCCAACAGATCCGCATCGGCGCGGCCTCGCGGTTTCGGGAGCATGATTCCGCCCGGACCCGTCGGCATGATGGCGGCCAAGTCCGCAAGCGCGTGCGGGCCCTGGATTGGATTTATCCGGACCCACAGGCGTGCGCGATGTTTCGCGTTGGCAGCGAGGCAGGCTGATACCATCCCGCGCGCTTTGGCCTTTTCCGCATCGGCCACCGCATCTTCGAGATCGAAGATGACAATGTCCGCCACACTGGCCGTGGCCTTTTCCATCTTCCGTTCGCTGTCCCCCGGGGCAAACAGCCAGGACCGCGCGTTCATGTCTTCTCCATGCGTTGTCAGTAGGACCTGGGAAGGTCCAGGACCTTCTCAGCCAGGAAGTTGAGGATCATGTGGGGGCTGACCGGCGCCGTCCGGGGAATCAGGCTTTCGCGCAGGTAGCGCTCGACGTGATACTCCTGCGCGTAACCCATGCCGCCCAGGGTCAGCATGGCGGTGTGGCAGGCCTCGAAACCGAACTCGCCGGCCAGGTACTTGCCGGCATTCGCTTCAACACCGCAGTCCCGTCCCTGGTCGAACAGGGTGGCCGCCTTCAGCACCATCAGGTTGGCGGCCTCCAGTTGCGCCCAGCATTTGGCCAGCGGGTGTTGGATACCCTGGTTCATGCCGATCGGCCGGTTGAACACGATCCGCTCGCGTGCGTAGCGCGCCGCCCGCGCAATCGCCGCTCGGCCTATCCCAATGGCTTCGGCGGCGACCAACACTCGTTCCGGGTTCAAGCCATGCAGAATAATCTTGAAACCCTGTCCCTCCGTGCCGATCCGGTCCTCCTCGGGTATCCACAGGTCCTGGATGAACAGCATGTTTGAGTCGACCGCATGCCGGCCCATCTTGTGAATCAGGCGCACATCGATCTTCGATCGGTCCAGGCTCGTATAGAACAACGACAGTCCGTCGGTCTTGCGCTGCACCTCATCGAGCGGTGTCGTGCGCGCCAACAGCAGCATCTTGTTCGTCACTTGCGCAGTCGAGATCCAGATCTTTTCACCATTCACCCGATACCCGCCGGCGCAACGTTCCGCGCGGGTCTTCAGCTCGGTTGTGTTGAGTCCCGCGTTGGGCTCGGTCACCGCGAAGCAGACTTTGTCCTCGCCGCGGATGACCGGCGGCAGCATCCGTTCCTTCTGCGCCTGGGTTGCAAATTGGACGATGGGTTGCAGGCTGAATACGGGGATGTGAACGCTGGATGCGCCGCTCATGCACGCGCCCGACTCTGCGATCGCCTGCATCATGACGGCGGCTTCGGTAATGCCGAGCCCCGCGCCGCCGAACTCGGCCGGCATGGCAATCCCGAGCCAACCGGCTTCGAGCAGCGACTGGTAGAAGTCGTGCGGAAACACACCTTCCCGATCGCGCTCCAGCCAGTACTCGTCCGGAAACTGCGCGCAATGCTTCAGGATGGCATCGCGGATGTTCTGTTGATCGGTGGTGAGTGAAGAGTCCAACGGTATCCTGAGAATCACGAATGACGCAGGCAGGTCGCCGTTACCCTAAAAGACAGGTCCTGTGCATTCTTGACTCCGGCCGACAAATTCAATGCCCCGGGAGCCAGGGCGGGTGAGCCCGTTGCAGCTAGAATAAACAGACACTGACTGTCCGGAGTATGCGATGGCGAGCCCCGCGAAGGGCACGGGCCCCCTGGCCGGCGTGCGCGTGATCGATCTCACTGCAATGGTGATGGGCCCGTACTGCACGCAGATCCTGGCCGACATGGGTGCGGACGTCATCAAGATCGAGCCGCCGGCCGGAGACAACACCCGGTTTATATCGGTCGGGCCCGCGCCAGGCATGAGCGGAGTGTTCGTCAATGTAAACCGCGGCAAGCGCAGTGTGGTCCTCGATCTTCGCCACGAAGCCGACATCGCCACGTTGCGGGCGCTCGTTTCAAAGGCCGACGTGTTCATCCACTCCATGCGCGCCAAAGCCATCGCGAAGCTGGGATTCAGCTACGCCGATGTCGCGGTCCTCAACCCCGGGATCATTTACACCAACTGCTATGGGTACGGTCGCCGCGGACCGGATAGGGATCTGACCGCCTACGACGACACCATCCAGGCGGAATGCGGCTTACCGGCGGTCCAGCAGATGCTGACGGGGGAAGTGAATTATGTCGGCACGATCATGGCCGACAAAGTTGCCGGGCTGACGGCGGTGTACGCGACCATGATGGCGTTGTTCCATCGCGAGAGGACCGGCGAGGGTCAGGAGGTGGAGGTCAGCATGTTCGAGACCATGGCATCGTTCATGTTGGTCGAGCACGCGAATGGGGCAATGTTCTCGCCGCCGCTGGGCCCCGCCATTTATCCTCGCGCGGTTGCGCCTAACCGCCGGCCATATAGAACGAGCGACGGATACATTGCGGCGCTGATCTACAATGACAAACAATGGGCTGCCTTTGTCAGTGCCGTGAAGCCGGCGTGGGCGACCAATCCCCAATTTGCAACGCTCGAGTTGCGTGCACGGAAGATTGACAGCGTGTACGCGCTGATTGCGGGAACCATTGGGGAGCGGACCACTGAATCGTGGCTGACGCTGTTCCGGCAATTGGACATCCCCGCGGCTCCCCTTCGGACCCCGGACGAGTTGTTCCACAACCCCCACCTGAATGCGGTCGGCTTGTTTGAAACGGTGGCGACTGCGCAGGGTCCGGTGCGCTTTCCGGGGGTTCCGACCTGGTTTTCGCGGACACCGGGGCGTGTCGCCGGCCCGGCGCCCGAGCTCGGTGCCCACACCCGGGAGGTTCTCGGTGAGCTGGGACTGCCGGACCTGCCGGGCGGGTCTGGCGACGATGTCGCCTGAGCGCCGATTCTGGCATCCGGAATCAATACCTGTGCGGCCGCCGGGGCTCATAATTCCACCGAAGGTGTATTGCCCCCAAATGGCTGAGTAGGCATGCAGAAAGAATCACCCCCACGCATCGATCCAGTGCTGCCGTCCGATTGGGACACGGTGGCCCATGACGCCCTGAGCGCGTTCCCGTCCGGTCGCGATTTTGTGCTGGCCCGCTGGCCTGATGCCACAGCACAGGGAATGCACGGGCTCGGTACGATGCTGCGCCACCCGGCGCTCGCCAAGGCCTTTCTGACATTCAACAACCATGTTGCCACGGGGAGCACCGTGTCCAAGCGGATTCGCGAATTGCTGATTCTGCGAATCGGCTGGCTGCGACGCTCGGAGTACGAGTTTGTGCAACACCTGTTGCTGGGCCGGAAAGCCGGTCTGACCGATGCCGAGCTCGAACGGGTGCAATTGGGACCCGAGGCTCCCGGTTGGAGCGAGGAAGATGCCGATCTCCTGCGCGCGGTGGACGAATTGCACAGCCCGTGCGCTTGTATCCAGGATGAGACCTGGGCGCGCCTGAAGACGCGTTTCGATACTGCACAGATCCTGGACATCATATTCGCTGTCGGTTGTTACGACATGCTGGCCATGGTGTTCAATTCGGCCCGCGTGGCGCTGGAGCCTGGTCTGACGGCGCTCGAGCCCGCCGTGCGAGAGCGAATGCACGCCACATGAGCGCCCCATTCAAGACTCGATTTACCGAGTTGGTAGGAATTGACTATCCGATCGTGCAGGGCGGCATGATGTGGGTAGGTCGCGCGGAGTTGGCGGCTGCTGTTTCGAACGCCGGCGGACTCGGCATCCTGACTGCGCTGACGCAGCCAACTCCCGAGGCGCTGTGTCAGGAAATTGAGCGGTGCCGCTCAATGACCCGCAAGCCCTTCGGAGTGAATCTGACGATTCTGCCTTCGGTGAATCCGCCACCGTACGCGGAATACCGACAGGCCATCATCGACAGCGGCATCAGGATCGTCGAGACGGCCGGCCATAATCCCCAGAGTCACGTCGAGCATTTCAAAGCTCACGGTATAACCGTGATCCACAAGTGCACCTCAGTGCGCCATGCACTCTCGGCGCAGCGGCTGGGTGTCGATGTGATTTCAATCGACGGCTTTGAATGCGCTGGTCACCCCGGTGAGGACGATGTGCCGGGTCTCATCCTCATTCCCGCCGCGGCCGACAAGTTGAAGATTCCAATGATCGCTTCCGGTGGGTTCGGCGACGGTCGAGGCCTGGTGGCCGCTCTGAGCCTCGGCGCCGATGGAATCAATATGGGCACGCGCTTCTGCGCCACCGTCGAGGCGCCAATACATGCGCATGTCAAGCAACTGCTGGTCGACAACGACGAGCGGGGAACTCATCTGATTTTCCGGTCATTCCGCAACACGGCCCGTGTTGGGAAGAACAGCGTGTCGGAGCAGGTTGTCGAGATCCTGAAGCACCCGGAGGCCCGTTTTGAGGACGTCGCGCAGCTCGTACGTGGAGCGCAGGGGAGGGTATTGCTCGAGAGCGGCGATCTCGATGCCGGCCTCGTCTGGGCGGGCCAGGTGCAAGGCCTGATCCACGACATTCCCACTGTGGCCGAGCTCATACGGCGCATCATGCGTGAGGCGACCGAAATCATCCGCCGTCGGCTGCCCAGCTACCTGCAACCATAGCGATGGGACACGACCATGTTTGAAGGACAGTCGATTCGATTGGAAATGCTGAGCGACGGTATCGCCGAGTTGTGTTTCGACAGGCGGGGTGAGGCGTTCAACAAGCTCGACGTGCGAACCGTCAATGAGCTGGGCGCCGCCACCGACATGATTCAGCGGCAACCCGCAGTCAAAGGCGTGCTCGTCACCAGCGCGAAGAACGGCTTTATTGTCGGCGCCGACATTTTCGAGTTTTCCGGTCTGTTCGCCCGGTCGCAGTCGCAGATAACAGCCCACATCGCAGCTCAGAACGCCGTGTTCCGGCGGTTTGAGGACCTGGACCTGCCGATCGTCACCGCCATCAACGGCGTTGCGTTGGGCGGTGGGCTCGAAATGGCCCTCGCCAGCGACTACCGCGTCATCGCGGAGACGGCGCAGGTTGGGTTGCCTGAGGTGAAGTTAGGCTTGTTCCCCGGCTACGGCGGCACGGTTCGCTTACCCCGCCTGGCGGGCTGTAGTGTGGCTGTGGAGTGGATTTCAACGGGTAAGCCGCGAACGGCCGATGAGGCGGTAACGGCTGGAGTTGCAGACGAGGTTGTTGCGGCGGACGGGTTGCGTGCCGCTGGGATGATGCGGCTCCAGGCGGTCGTCGCTTCCGGAGAGTGGCGTGCACGTCGTCCGCGACGCCACGGCCCGTTCGTGTCAGATTCGGCAACGTTCGAGCAGGCCCGGACGAAACTGGCCAAAGAGGCCCAGCTTCAACCGGCGGCCTCCTCAGCGGTCGACCTGGTAGAGAGCTGCGCCGCGCTCAATCGAGACGCGGCCCTCGAGAAGGAGCACGAAGCGTTCGCGCGCATTGCTCATACCCAGGCTGCGGCTTCTCTCGTGCAGCTGTTTATCAGCGAGCAGCGCCTCAAGGGCAAAGCCAAGTCGTACGCATCGCAAGCCCGCAAATTTGAGCGCATTGGGGTCATGGGTGCTGGGATCATGGGCGGCGGCATTGCCTACAGTTCGGCAGTGCGTGGCTTTCCGGTGCTGATGAAAGACATCGCGCCCAGCGCACTCGAGTTGGGAACTGCGGAGGCACAAAAGCAGCTCGACAAGCAGGTGAGCTCAGGGCGGATGGACTCGGATCAGGCGGCCACCATCCTGAAGACCATCCGTCCGCAACTAAACTATGCCGGCTTCGAACAACTCGATCTGGTCATCGAAGCCGTGGTCGAGAATATGGATGTGAAGCGGCGCGTGCTCGCCGAAGTGCAGCCATGCCTCGCGCCCCAGGCGATTCTGGCATCCAACACCTCATCCTTGTCGATTGCGACCCTGGCAGAGGGGTTGGCAAAGCCCGAAAACTTCGTCGGCATGCACTTCTTCAATCCGGTTCCGGTGATGCCGCTGGTGGAGATTGTTCGGGGGCCCCGTACGAGTGATACAGCGGTGGCTGCCGCGACGGGGTTTGTGGGTGCCTTGGGAAAGACGCCCATCGTCGTCCGGGACTGCCCGGGCTTTCTGGTAAACCGTGTATTTACTGCCTACCTGTTGGGTTATTTCCGCGCTGTGCGCGACGGCGCGGATTTCCGGGTCCTGGATCGCGTCATGGAGGAGTTCGGCTGGCCCATGGGCCCGGCGTATCTGCAGGATGTGATTGGCCTGGACACGTTGCTGCGGGTGGTCGAGGTGATCAGCGCAGGCTACGGCCAGCGAATGGCCGTCGACTTTCCAATCGCACCCGAGCTGCTCGTCGAGCAGCACCGCTTCGGGCAGAAGAGCGGCGCGGGTTACTACCGCTACGAGACCGATCCCAAGGGCCGGCCGAAGCAGGTCGCGGACTCCCGCGTTCCGGAACTGCTATCTACGCTGCAGCCGCGCGGACCGCGGGAGTTCGAGGATCGGGAGTTGGTTGAGCGCCTGATGTTGCCGATGATCATCGAGGCCGCTCTGTGCCTCGAGGAGTCGGTGGCCGATAGCGCTGAGGCGATCGACCTGGCGTGTGTGCTCGGGTTGGGATTTCCCCGCCATGCAGGCGGTCCGTTGAAATATGCCGACTGGCTGGGATTGCAGCACGTTGTTGCTCGTTGCAGCACCTACAGCTCGCTGGGGCCGCTCTACAGTGCCACCGGGCGAATGCGCGACATGGCAGGGAACCGCGAGCGCTACTTCAAATGACACGAGGACCGACATGAGCGACGCATACATTGTGCAAGCGGTGCGAACTGCGGGCGGTCGCCGCAACGGTAAGCTTGCAGGCTGGCATCCGGCTGACATGGCAGGCGAAGTGCTCAATGCGCTGGTCGAGCGCAGCGGACTCGATCCAAAGGCCGTCGAGGACGTGATCCTGGGCTGTGTGAGCCAGGTGGGTGAGCAAAGCTTCCATATCGGGCGCAACGCGGTGTTGGCATCAAAGCTGCCGGACAGCGTTCCGGCCGTGACTATTGACCGTCAATGTGGTTCGTCGCAACAGGCGGTGCATTTCGCGGCTCAGGCGGTGATGTCCGGCACCCAGGACGTGGTGATTGCCGCAGGTGTGGAGAGCATGTCTCGCGTTCCAATTGGCACTCCAATGGGACTGGCGGCCAAGGCCGGGCTCGGTGTGGGGCCGTGGAGCGACCGAATCCGGTCGCGTTATGGCGTGGATCAGTTCAGTCAGTTTACCGGCGCCCAGATGGTGGCTGATAAATACAAACTCAACCGCGAGCAGCTCGACATCTATGCTCTCGGCAGTCATCAACGCGCGGCGGCTGCGACGCGAGCCGCTGCATTTGCCACCGAATTGGTTGCGCTGCAGGTTGAGGGCGGCGTGCACACGGTCGATGAGGGAATTCGCTTCGATGCCACGCTCGAGTCCATAGGAGCGGTCAAACTTCTGCAGGAGGGCGGAGTGCTGTCTGCCGCCAACGCCAGTCAAATCTGCGACGGGGCGTCCGGCGTCCTGATTGTCAGCGGGCACGCGCTGAAGACCCATCGGCTGAAGCCACTGGCCCGTATCCACAACATGACGGTCACGGGCGGCGACCCGGTGATCATGTTGGAGGAGCCGATTCCGGCGACGCGCCGGGCTCTGCAGCGCAGTGGTCTGAAGTTGGAGGATATCGATCTCTACGAGGTCAACGAGGCGTTCGCTTCGATTCCGCTGGCCTGGTTGCAGGCACTGGGGGCCGATCCGGCCCGTCTCAACGTCAACGGGGGTGCAATTGCGCTGGGTCATCCGCTGGGCGCTTCCGGCGCGAAGTTGATGGCAACTCTGGTCCACGCCCTACGGGCGCGGGGTAAACGCTATGGACTGCAGACCATGTGTGAGGGTGGCGGGCTCGCCAACGTAACTATTATCGAGGCGCTCTGACGTGGCCACGCCGCTCGAATCGCCGCTGCTGGTTGAACTGGAGGGGCATCTCGCTGTCCTGACTCTCAACAGACCGGACAAGGGCAATTCGCTCACTCCGGAACTGCTCATGGCACTGGAGGAAGCCTGGCATCGAGTCGACGGCGATTCCAACATCCGGGCAGCCATCATTACCGGCGCGGGCGAGCGACATTTCTGCACGGGCGCGGCGGTGGGTGATCTGGAGATGGGCACGGGTGGGTTACAGAACCTGCCGTATGCGGCGGCAAACCGCTTTTCAGCGCGGATGTGCCAGGTCGGCAAGCCAGTCATTTGCGTGGTCAATGGGTTGACGAATGGAGGAGGGCTGCACTTCGTCGCCGACTCCGACATTGTCGTTGCCTGCGAGCGGGCGGATCTGATGGACACTCATGTGAGTGTGGGTCAGGTATCGGCTCTGGAATCAGCAGGGTTGGTCCGTCGCGCCGGGGTAGGTGCGGCACTGCTGTTAGCGTTGTGCGGCCGTGGATACCGGATGCCGGCGAAGAGGGCCTATGAACTGGGCGTCTTTGATCTCCTGGAGCCGACAGCGGCAGAAGCGATGACCCGGGCGCGTGAGCTGGCAGCCGCGATCGGCGCGAATTCTCCCCAGGCGATGGCGCTGTCCAAGCGAGCGATCTGGGCTGCGACCGAGCTCGCCGATCCCGCGGCGGCAGTCCATGGCTGGGAGCTGCTGAAGTCCCATTGGGCTCACCCCGATTTCGAGGAAGGCCCCAAGGCGTTCGCCGAGAAGCGCACGCCCCACTGGAACCCGGACCCCAACGCGCGACGCCGCTGAATCCGCAGCGAGGTTCAATGTTTCAACTTGTAGGCCACCACGGAATCACCCATCGTGGACCCGTACATGCTGTGGCCACCGGCGGTTAACACAACATACTGCTCTCCATTCACCTCGTAGGTCACCGGTGTCGCCATGCCGGCGGCGGGTAAAGAGTCCTTCCAAAGCGTTTTGCCGGTCAACAGATCAAATGCGCGGATCCGGTTGTCCAGTGTGTAACCGATGAAAACCAGGCCACCCGCAGTCACGAGGGGCCCCCCTGCACCGGGAGTGCCCAACTCCCACTCGAAGGGAAGGTGTGTGAATTTGTCAACGCTACCCAACGGAACTTCCCAGCGCACAGTTCCCGTCACCAGGTCCACGGCCGTCAGGGCCGCCCAGGGCGGCGCCGTGCACGGAGCGCCCATAGGGCCGAGCAGTGGCTCAATCTTGGTGACGTAGGGCGTGCCCGCGCTTGCAAACATCATGGCTCCCCGCGTCTCGATGGCTTGATCCTCGTCGATCTTCGCGTTGGCCCGGGGTATCAGCGTCACAATCATGGGCACCCGATTCGTCGGAACGACCATGAGATGGGTCTTTGGGTCGTACGCGCCACCGCCCCAGTTGGCGCCCCCCGCGGCGGATGGCAACAACACGGTACCCTTCAGGCTGGGCGGCGTATACATGCGGCCGTGATTGAGCTCTGCGATGCGCTTGCTGCACTTCCAACGATCATAGAACGTGAAGCCCCAGGCATCGTCGGGTGTCAGTTGGAGGGCTGAGAGCGCAGGCATTCCGACAGGGAAGGGCTGTGTCGGTGACAACCACTCGCCAGGCGCGGCGCCTTGCTGTGGGACTGGACGTTCGACGTACGGTATCAAGGGCTCTCCCGTCGCCCGGTTGAAGACGAAGATCAGACCGGTCTTGGTGTTTTGCACGACTCCCGCAACCATCCTGCCGTTGTAAGGCAGGTCGACGAGCATCGGCTGCGCGGGCGTGTCGTAGTCCCAGATGTTGTGATGGGTGAACTGAAATGACCACACCACCTGGCCGGTTGATCCCTTCAGTGCGACGATCGAGTCGGCATAGGCATTCGCTCCGGGACGTCCGCCTCCGTAGAAATCCACTGATGGACTCGTGGTCGGCAGATAAACGAGGTCGAGCTTTTCATCGACGGCCATTTCCGACCATACATTGCCCCCGCCTTCGTTGCCCGCGTTGCCTTTCAACCAGGTGGCGGCCGCGGGGCTGGAGGAGTCGCGCGGCAGGGGATCAAATTCCCATGCGGGATTGCCGCTGCGCGCATCGAATGCGAGCACGCGACCGCTCGGAGCGTCAAAGCGCTGATCGTCGGCAACTGTTGACCCGACGACAACGACACCATTGACAACTGCAGGGCGCGATCCCGCAGACACTTCCCCAGGGAAGATCTCCGGCTTGCTGGCCTGCATCTGCACCTCACCGTTGACCCCGAATGCTGTGCAGGGTTTGCCGGTGCGGGCGTCGATCGCCACCAGGCGATAGTCGGCTGTGCCCAGAAACAGGCGGGTTTTGCAGGCCGTACCCGGCGCTGCCTGATCATCGACCCAGGCTGCGATTCCGCGGCATTTCTTCATCGTCGCGGCCGGGCTGACTTTCGGATCGTAGATCCACCGTGACTGGCCGGTTGCCGGATCCAATGCAATCAACCGTCGCGTGGTGGTGCAGACCACGAGATTGCCTTCAATCAGAGCAGGCTCGTCTTCGAAAGCGATCAGTGCCTGTTTCTGAGTGCTGAGATCACCTGTGTGATACTCCCAGGCAAGTGTCAGATCCTGGACGTTCGCAGCGTTGATCTGTTGGAGGGGAGAGTACTTGAGGCCGAGTTGCCGTTCGTTCGTGGAGGATTCGGCGCTGTGGGCCGCTACGGGGCCCAGAAGGATGGCGCAGACGCCGACGATCCATCGCGGTATGACCCATGTGGCCCTACGTTCCGTAGTCATCGGCTGCCCCCTGTAGGCTGCCAGACAACTGCCTAACAGCGCAGTGCAGCTTAGTCGTTGGTGAACCCCGGTTTTAGAAGAAAATTCGATTAGTCAAACAGGATCGCGCGTCGCAAAATCGTGTGGCCGGACCTTCCGGCAGTGGAGGGGACGGATGGATTTTGCGGAACGCTATGGGCCCTGGGCTGTGATTGCGGGCGCGTCGGAGGGCACTGGCAGGGCTTTTGCCCGGAAGCTGGCGGCTCGCGGTATCAACTGTGTGCTGATTGCGCGCCGGCCCGGCCCACTTGCGGCGTTGGCTGAAGAGATCCGGTTGGAAAGCCGAGTCGAGTGTATTACGGCCGCTGTCGACCTCGCCGCACCCGATGCGTTCGACAATATTGCGCGCGCTGCCGGCGGACGCGAGGTCGGCCTCTTTGTCAGTAATGCCGGAGCGGATCCCAACGGCGCGCTGTTTCTGGATCGGGATTTCGCGAGCTGGATGGCGTTGGTTCAACGTAACGTGGTGACCATGATGCGGTGTTGTCATCACTTTGCGGGGCCCATGCGTGCCCGCGGCAAGGGCGGACTGCTGCTCGTGAATTCCGGTGCGTGCTATGGCGGATCCACCTTCATGGCCACGTATTCGGCCAGCAAGGCATTCACTCTGTGTTTCGCCGAAGGTCTTTGGGCAGAGCTTCGTCAACACGGTGTTGACGTTCTGACACTGATCATGCACGTGACCGACACACCCGCTTTACGCGCTCTGCTCGCACAGAAGGGTCTGCCGGTACCGCCGTCCATCGCCTCATCCGAGGAGGTGGCCGAAATCGGGCTGGCTCGGTTGCCGTATGGGCCTGTCCACAACTGGGGTCTGGAAGACGAGGTCTCTGGCTGGGCATTGCTTTCAGCGAGTGGACGCCGGGCGCGGGTCCTGGCAGTCGAACGAGCGAGCAGCCATGTGTTTGGCAAGAAGTAGCAGATGCCTTTAGCAAAAGAGCACAGCAGTGGGCTCACCCCCGCTGAGTGGCGAGTTGTCGCCGACCGTCAGGTCATCACCGAGCTGATCTATCGATATTGCCGCTCTATGGATCGACTCGACATCCCCCTCGGTCATTCCGTTTGGCATGACGACGGAGTTGCAGACTATGGCGAAGCGGTTTATCAGGGCAACGGACGGGGTGTGATCGACCACATCTGTGCGCGGCACCGACAGGCTCTGCAACATTCCCATCAGGTCTCCAACATCATTATCGATCTGGACGGCAATCGTGCGGGCAGCGAATCTTATGTAACGGCGACTGTCCGGATGCGTCAAAACGAGCAGCTCAAACAGATGACTATCTGGGGCCGCTACATTGACGAATGGTCACGGCGTGAGGGTCGATGGGGCCTGGATAGGCGCCTCTCAGTGCGTGACTTCGACGAAATTCGCGACGTGACAGCTCTGTACCAGCACGACACCGGGCGACGCGATCGCACCGATCCTTCCTATGCGGTACTCAGGCACTTGCCGTGAAGGCAGCGTACCTGTTGAAGAATCGCATCCATGTAGGCGAAGTGCCCGATCCCGTCCCGCTGCAAGGTCAGGCGTTGGTACGCACGCATAGCTGCGGACTATGCGCATCCGATGCTCATTTTCTCCATCTGGGCGAGAAGGTCGTCGAAATTTCGCACCAACATGGCGGGTCCTACTCGCATCTCGACCTGAGTCGGGTGATTGCATGTGAGGACAGCGTGGCGCATGCGCCCAAGCCGCGTCGCATGGCCAAAGCACCGCCGCAATGGCCGAAGCACCGCCGGCGAGCGGCAGCTATCCCGCGAGCGCCTCGTCCAACGCCTTCGTCAATCGCGGATCGTCCGCGGTGACGTCCGGAGCAAATCGGGCCACGACGCGGCCGTTGCGGTCGACGACAAACTTCTCGAAGTTCCACAGGACATCTGTCGGAGCGCCCAGCTGAATGCCGTATTGCGCCAGCTTCTGGCGCATTGCCTCAGCGCCGTCGGCGTTGGGCTTCGCGGCAACCAGTGCATCATACAGAGGATGCCGATCCGCACCCGTCACGGAGATCTTCTTGAACAGCGGAAATTCAACACCGTACTCGGTGCTGCAGAAACTGCTGATCTCGGCTTCCGTGCCCGGCTCCTGGCCCATGAAGTTGTTGGCCGGAAAGCCCAGGATCTCGAGCCCCGCGGCCCGTTTGCTCGCGTACAGGCTCTGCAGGCCGGCATACTGCGGAGTCAGGCCGCACTTCGAGGCGACATTCACAATGAGAAGCACCTTCCCCGTGAATTCGCCGAGACTCGCCGGCTGGCCGTCGATGCGCGACACGGGGATGTTGTAAAGCGATTCAGGCATGGACGGGCTCCTGTTCGAGAGCTCGTAGTTTAGCGCTCTGCGGCACGCGTGGCATCAACGAACGCGCTCGCCTGTAAGGGATGCAGTCCCGAAGACTCCAAGCTTGGCCTTTCCCGACATCTGGTCCCCGGCAACTTCGACAGTGAAGGTGAGCTTGATGGACATCGGCTTTTTGACCGACATCGTCCACGTCAGCGTGGTGCCGTTGATCGCGCCGTTGTTCATTTCCTCCGCGCCCATCGGGCTTTCGATTCGGCCGGTGAATGTATTTCCGTTGCGAAGGATTTGTGCCGTCATCTCCTGGGGACCCACCGGGCTGTTCAGCGTGATCTTCCATGTCTCGGCACCGGGAATCGACGCTGCCTGTGGCTCATCCTGCGGCACAGGTTTCGCCTCCCTCCGTTTGCCGCCGGCGCGCGAGGTGTACGCCGGCAAAGTATCCCAACCGCGGACTGTCGAGGTCGATGACAGCCGGGCGCTCCCCATATCGACATCCCATTCGGGGAATCGATTGAGCAATTCATCCAGTGCGATACGCCCTTCGAGCCTCGCCAACGCATTTCCGAGGCATACGTGAATGCCGTGTCCAAACGTCAGATGCGGCACGCGAGCCCGCTGAATGTCGAACTGCTCACCTCGTACGAACTTGCTCTCATCCCGGTTGGCCGCACCGATCAGGCAGACCAGGGCGCTGCCTGCCGGCACTTTCATCCCGTGAAACTCGGTGTCGCGTGCCACGTAGCGCGCGACGCACGGCCCCGGCGGCTCAAAGCGCAGGACTTCCTCGATTGTTTGTGGAATGAGAGCGCGGTTCGCGTGGATTTGCCGCCGTTGGTCCGGATGTTCCGCCAACAACTTGCCCATCCAGCCGATCAGGCGGTTGGTGGTCTCATTGCCGGCGCCGGCGAGGATGTTGACGAAGATGAGAATCTCATCGCGTGTCAGTTTGCGCAGGGTGCCCGTCTCATCCTCGAACTCGACGTTCATCAGCTCCGTCATGAGATCGTTGGATGGATGCTTGGTTCGCCAGTCAATGTATCCTTCAAAACCTTCGCCCAGGGCGTGTTGATTGGAATAATCGATCGGCTTGCCCGCTTCGGTACGCAGATTGGAGTCGACCCGCAAGCGCACGGCTTCCTGGTCTTCTGCCGGAATGCCGAGCAGCATGCTGATCACCCGCATCGGCATCTGCGAGCCGAGGTCGGCAATGAAATCAAACTCGCCACCGGTCACCAGCGGATCGAGCGCGTTGGCGCAGAACAGCCGGATCTGCGGTTCCAACGCCGCCATCTTCTTCGGTGTGAATACCTTGTTGAGCACCCGGCGGTGCACCGTGTGAACCGGCGGATCCTCGTGAATGAAGGAGCCGTAGGGCACAGGTACGTTTTGCTTGATCATCTCAAGGATGTCACCCCGGGATGAGATGAATGTCTCCTTGTCGGTTAGCCCGTGCTCGACGTCCGCATACCGGCTCACCGCAAAGAAGTCATATCGATCGTTGTAGTAGAGCGGCGCCGCTTCGCGCAGGCGCCGGAAACTCGGGTACGGATTCGCAAAGAACCGCGGGTCGTACGGGTCCCAATAGAGGGGATCCATCAGTGCGTCGCCCCTTATTGATCCACAGTGGATCATTAGTGGCCGCATCATGAGCCGCACCGCGGGAGGTGTCAACAGCCGGTTGTTGCGGCTACCTGGATTGTTTGACGAGCGGTCGGCGCCGCGTAGGTCGCGCCATGCTGGGAGTGACAATGAGACAGTCGACGACTTCCGCCATTTGATCGACAGACGGGGGCGCCTTTTGTCTGAGCCACCAGGTGAGTATCTCAACCGTGCCGGTCACATAGAAAACAACAGTCAGGTCGGCGGGCAGCCACGCACCGGGATCGGGCTGAGTTTCCGCGATGTGTTGTGCCTGTCGAATGAACTCGTCCTTCAGCATCCCGGCGGCACCGCCGGTCAACAGCGTAGACCAGAGCTTGCGGTGTTCCCACACGTACAGGCAAAGGGCTCGTGCGGAAGCTCGTGTGTCCTCTGTGTCGAGGATCGGCAGCGCCAGGCCGAGAAGCTCGCTGATCTGGCCGGCCGCCACGTCATGCAGCAGGGTTTCCTTGTCCGGGTAATGGCGGAAGAAGGTGGCATAGCCGATTTCGGCCTTGGCCGTGATCTCGCGCACGGTGAGTTGCTCGAAAGGCCGCTCCTCGAGCAGTGCCAAAAGGGCACTACAAAGGATGGGGCGCGTCTGGGTTGATCGCGTGGCGCGAGCGGGTAGGGTCTTGGCAGGCATGCGCCACGCTATATCACTATGGGCTGGCTGGGTCACGGGTTTCGCGGCGGCCAGCGCGGCCCCGCAGCCTTGGCTCGCGAACGTCAGGCGTGTACGGGCTCCGGGGCAACCCGCTCCCGCAGTTGCGTAAGCGCAAGCATTCCCGCCGCCAACGCTCCAATGATGTACCAGGGAGGCGCGAACGCGCTGTGCGTCGTGTCGATCAATAATTTGAGGACAACCTGCGTTGTGCCGCCCAGTAGAGCGACCCCCGTGGCATAGGTCATGGCGAACGTGCCGGATCGTATGGCGGGCGCGAGGGATTCAACCAGAAACGCCGACATACAAACAATCGCGGTGATGTGAATTATCGACAGTACCGCGGTTACCAGAAACAACGTCGCCGGTGTTGGCCATTGATTGATCAACATGAAGGCGGGCAGCATCAGCAACAGGAGAAGTGCAAAGCACAGCAGCAGTACGCGCCGATGCCCCAGGCGATCCCCGAGCCAGCCCCCCGCGTAGGCGGACGATAGATACCCCAGTCCCTGCGCGATCGTGGTCACGAAGGCGAGTTGCGCGCCCAGTTTCAGAGTGTCCTGGGCGTAGGTCGCCAAATAGGTGAGACCATAACCAGCGATGGTTCCGGCGCCCACCACCATCAAACCCACAAAGAAAATTCGCCAGGGTGATGGGCCGCCCGGCTCCCGGTCCGCCTGGGCCACTGCCGATTCGAGTGTTTCGGGTAAACGGCTGCGGATGAGCAATCCAATGGGAACAACCAGCACGCCTACCAACAACGCGAGGCGCCAACCGTAGGCGTCGAGATCACCCGGTGACAGGAGGTGTGCAAGCAAATAACCCATGAGGCCGGCGCTCAATACCGCGAGTCCCTGTCCCGTCTGTAATACAGACACATAGCGTGCACGGTGGTCACGCGGCGCGGCTTCCGCCGCATACGCAGTGATAGGGCCCACTTCGCCGCCAACTGCGAAGCCCTGTAGCAACCGGGCGGTCAACAACAGAATTGGGGCGGCGACACCAATCTGCGCATACGACGGCGTCAACGCCATCCCCAGAATGCTGACTCCCATCAGACCGAATGACCACATCATCGCCGGCTTGCGGCCGCGTCGGTCACCGTAGCGACCGATTACGATGCCGCCCAGGGGCCGCATGAAGAAGCCCACCCCAAATGTGGCCAGGGTGTACAACAGGCTGCGTGCACCGAATTGCGCGGGAAAGAAGGCGTGTCCGATCTGGACCGCGAAGAAACTGGAAATCATGAAATCGTAGAATTCCAGGGCGTTTCCCAAACCCACCGCGGCCATGCGCCCGAGCGCAATTCCACTGTCATTGACTGAACGCATCGGATCCTCGAGATGGTTTGGCGCGGAGGCTGTCACCCGCTCGTGGCAGAAATCTTGACACCCGCCGTCAAATTCTCTGCGGCGCGTGCCACTGGAAAAAATGCCGGCACTCATGCAAGTTTTGCGCGGATTCGACGCACACCTGGAGTTATTCTTCCGCTCAGGCAACGGCAGGAGAGAGTAGGAGTCCGTCATGAGCACAGTTCGCATCGAGCGGATCAAGCCGCGGATAGGCGGTCTCGTTCACGTATCCAAAGAGCACCTGTTTGACAGCGGTACCATCGCGGCGGTACGCGAGGCGCTCGAAGATCGCGGCGTTCTGGTATTTCCGCGCATGAACCTCACGGATTCCGAGCAACTGAGGTTTACCGACGGGCTCGGCACGCGGTTGAATTACAACCGCAAGGCGCCCGGCAGCGGCGCAGGAGACGAGGAGGATGTCTATGCAATCACCCTCGACCGGAAGATCAACTTCCAACCGGAGTATGTGTTGGGTACGTTCTTCTGGCACATTGATGGCGTGACCATCAATCAACCGTTGCCCAAGGCAACGCTGCTCACGGCCCGCAAGCTCGCACCCCAGGGCGGGCAGACCGAGTTTGCCAGCACCTACGCGGCCTATGAGAATCTGCCCGACATCGACAAGCGTGCCATCGAGGACCTGAAGGTCATTCACAAGGTCGAAGCCGCCTTGCGCCCGGTGTTCGATCAGGTAGCCGAAGCAGATCTCGCCCGGTGGCGCGGCATGTCGGAGGTGATGACTCATCCGCTCGTCTGGAAGCACGCGTCCGGTCGCAAATCGCTGGTGATCGGCACTCAGGCCGATCGGGTTGTCGGCGTTCCCATACCCCATGGTCGTTCGCTTTTAGTGCGGCTGCAGGAATGGGCGGCACAACCTGAGTTCTCGTACCGGCATGAATGGCAGGAAGGGGACCTGGTCATATGGGACAACTGCGGCTGTATGCATCGTGTCGTCCCGTACGATGAGAATTCAGGTCGCCGGATGCATCGCACGACCATAATGGGCGAGGAGCGGGTTGGTTGAGAAATGACTGAAGCAGGCCGCGCACCGGGATCTCGAAGCTGGGGCGCATTCGAGCCGCTTCGCGACCGGACCTTCCGCACGATCTGGTCGGCCAGTCTGCTCTCCAATTTCGGCCAACTCATACAAGGCGTCGGCGCCGCGTGGGAGATGACGCGGCTAACCTCCTCAGCGGACATGGTGGCTTTGGTCCAAACCGCCCTGATGTTGCCGCTGATGATGGTGGCGGTACCGGCGGGCGCCATTGCCGACATGTTTGACAGGCGCCACATTGCAATGATTGGCCTCAGCTTCGCGACTCTCTGCGCCGCAACTCTGACAGCTCTCGCGGCGTCAGGTCTCACGTCTCCATGGTTGTTGCTTGCCTTCTGCTCACTGATCGGTGCGGGTGTTGCGTTGTATGGCCCTGCTTGGCAGGCCTCGGTGGTCGAACAGGTCGAGCCCAGCCATTTGCCCGCTGCGGTGGCTCTGGGCTCGGTCAGCTACAACATTGCCCGCAGCTTCGGTCCGGCGGTCGGCGGGCTCATAGTAGTCGCCGCTGGCGCGACGGTTGCGTTTGCGGTCAATGCGGTCTTTTACCTGCCGCTTCTGATCGCGTTCTTTTTCTGGCGACGCAAGCACATCGCCCACCGTCTGCCTCCCGAGCGGATCGATCGCGCGGTTATATCGGGTGTGCGCTATGCATTTCACTCGCCTCCGATCCGCACTGTCATGATTCGAGCGTTTGTGTTCGGTGCCGCCGCGGCTTCGACGTCGGCGCTGACCCCACTGGTGGCTCGCAATCTACTGAAGGGGAACGCGAGTACCTATGGCTTGTTGCTCGGAGCGACCGGAGTCGGTGCAGTCATTGGCGCGCTGTTGGTCAGCGAGACGCGGGAACGTCTCAAGGCAGAACACGCGGTTCGTTTGTGCGCCATCCTCGGCGGCTCCATGGTCTGTGTGGTCGGCCTGAGCCGCAACATCGCACTGACCGGTGCAGTCATGCTCATCTGCGGCGCCGCCTACATGCTGCTGATAGCGCTACTGAATGTCGGCGTGCAGCTTTCCGCGCCTCGCTGGGTGACGGCCCGAGCCATCTCTCTGTTCCAATCATCGCTCACCGGCGGAATTGCCTTCGGCGCCTGGATGTGGGGACGTGTTGCAGTTGAATGGGGCGTCGCTGATGCGTTGATAACCTCCGGCATCGTTCTCATCCTGACGCCACTCATCGGCCTTCTGCTGCCCATGCCGCGTGTGTCACAGTCCGAGGTCGAAATGGTCGAGGTGGCCAACGAACCTGAGGTGGCGCTGGCGATCACGGCGCGCAGCGGCCCCATTGCAATCGAAATCGACTACCACGTCGAGCCGGTCGATGCCCGGCAGTTCTACGACACCTTGTTGAAGTTGGAGCGTGTGCGGCTGCGAAACGGCGGCTTCGACTGGTCCTTGTCGCGTGACATTGCCGATCTTTCACTGTGGACGGAACGCTTTCATTGTCCCACCTGGGGAGACTACCTGCGCCAGCGAAGTCGCTTCACCAAGTCGGACCGGGAGTTGCAGGCATTGGCGGACGCATTTCACACCCCGGGTAAAGGCAGCCGTGTACGGCGGCGGCTGGAGCGGCCGTTCGGCTCCGTTCGCTGGCGTGCGGAGACACCCGATCCGCGTCGCGACGACACCATTAGTATCTATACCCCGTGAGGAATTCGGATGCCCGACTCGCATTACTTCACTTCGCAGGGACTGCGGCTCCACTATGTCGATTGGGGAAATGCGGGCGCGCCTTGCCTGCTTTTGATCCACGGCATGCGCGACCATGCACGCAGTTGGGATTGGGTGGCGCGTGCCCTTCGGGACAAGTGGCGCATCATTGCGCCTGACCTGCGTGGGCATGGCGACAGCCAATGGTCTCCCGATGGCGCATACCTCGGTCCGTTTCATGTGTTCGACATTGCCGACCTCGTCGATACTCTCGGCTGCGAGAACCTGTCGATCATCGGTCATTCCTATGGAGGTAACGTCGCGGCGCGCTATTCAGCAATCTTTCCGGAGCGTGTTCGGAAGCTGGTGCTCGTCGACGGATTGGGGCCGTCTCCAACGGTGATGGCGAAATGGAATGCCAACGGCCAGGTCAGCCGTACACGGGAGTGGATGGAAAAGCGACGCGAAACAGCGTCGCGGGGGCCTCGGCGGTTCAATACCGTAGAGGAGGCTGTGGCGCGAATGGCCGCGGCGAATCGTCATCTCTCAGAGGACCGCGCTCGACATCTGGCGACGCATGGGGTGCGACAGTACGCCGATGGTTATGGCTGGAAGTACGACCCAGAAGTATTCAATTTTCTCCCCGAGGACTTCGCAATCGAGAGCTCAGTCTTCTGGCGTGAAATAGCCGCTCCCACGCTGCTGTGCTGGGGTAACGAGAGTTGGACGAACAACCCCCGGACCGATGGGCGTACCGCGTTCTTCCGTGAGCAGCGAACTGTGGTATTCGATGAGGCAGGGCATTGGCTGCATCACGATCAGTTCGATGCGTTTCTGACCGCGTTGAGCGAATTCCTGTGATCCGGTCTGCGTTGCTCACGCATCCACACCAGACATGCGGCCCCGCCCGCGCAGGCCAGCGCCGCCATCACCAACAGGGCAGGTGCGTAGCTGCCGGTCGCTTCCTGCGTTTTCGCTACGGCGAACGGTGACACGACCGTCAGCGGCAGGAAAAAGATCACGAGGCCAAACACACGGCCGACGGCGGTCGCACCAAAGTCAGCCGCAATAGCAGCGGAGATCAGTGGCCAGAACGAGCCCCCGAAGGCAGCGAGAATGACGCCGAGCCCGAGGACACCAACCCCGGAGCCGAACGCGACGAGCACGCCGCCCGCCGCCGTTGCAAAGGCCAGTCCGGCCAGGGGCAGCCGATTGCCGAACCGATCCGAAAGCAGTCCCGCCAATAAAGTCGCCCCCAACTGCGACAGGGCCAGCAGCGACAACAACACGCCCCCCGTCTGCTGGCTGAGACCCCGACTCGCGGCGAGCGGCGCGAGATTCTGTCCGCACCCGCCATACAGCGCCAGCATGGGCACATAGGCGGCAATCAACAACCAGAAATTCCTGCGGGCAAAGATATCGCGCCAACGCAATGTGACGGGCTCTGCAGGGCTATGAGCCGGCGGCCGGCCGCCTTCCGGCGTCAGATAGTGAAGACCGTCGCGCTCAGTCGGCCGATCGCGCAGTACGGCGATGACCAGCGGCAGGATGACGACGGCAGTCACGATTCCGCCGATTCGCCAGATTCCTCGCCAGCCGATCGTGGGCATGGTCGCCGCGACAATGGGTGGCATCACGACGCCCGCCATGGCGAGGCCAAAGGCGGTGATTGCCAAAGCGAGTCCGAGGCGCCGGACGAACCAACGGGACACCACGGCGTTCGCCAGTATCGAGGTGGACAGCAGCAGCGAGACCGGCAACACCAACGCATACAGTACGAGGAATTCCCACAGCCGGGTGACCCAACTGATGCCCAGACAGAACACGCTGATGCCGACGAGGCCGACTCCAAACAACCAGCGCCCGGAGTACTTGTCCGCCAGAATGCCGGCAACCGGCGAGAAAACCGCGCATCCGAGGCCACAGGCTCCGATGCCGATCTGCAAGGTGCTCACCGGCACATGCAGCTGTGCGGTCCAGGCATCGAGAAACAGCGAAAAGGCATTGATGGGCAGGGCGCTCGCGGCGATTCCCGCCAGAACACACACCGCCACGACGTTCCAGCCGTAGTACCACCCCGAGCTCACATTGCCGCCGGCTGCCATCGTCAGCCGAGCCTTGGAATGATCCTCGGAAGATCGACTGATGTACGAATGCCGGCCGGCGCCTCGCAGAGGTAGGGCACGGTGTTGAGCGGAATGTGTGCTGTCAAACCCGGAGTCATTTGTGCGTAGTCCTCGGGTGCCACTGGGTAGGTAATCGAAACATCGAGCGGTACATCACCTGCCACCAACAGGCGCCAGCCCGATTCCCGAAAATCCCATACCTCACCGTCATCCGTATCGACTTCCGGCGACACGTACCAGTTCGCGGTAAAGCTCACCAGTTGCTTCCCTCCCCGCATGCCGGAAACGATGGTGCGCATCGCGGCCACGGTGCCTGCGGGCACTACGCCTGCGGCTATCGAGATGTCTTTGCGTGCGATACCGATTCCACCCCGGACGTCGACGCGATCGAGTGGCATCCCTATCGTGCTCGCGACGAGTTGCAGCGAAGGCCCGAATGCCTGGCGCAGATAGTCCAGGCGCGGCTGCATCGGTCTGCCGGGACGCTCGCCGAAGCCCATGATCTCGAACAACATCTGGGGTGAGTTGCGGGAGCTGTTGTCAGCGAATTCGTAGATGTTCAGATGATCCAGGCGGCGCTGGAGCGAGGTGAGCAGCAGGGGCAGTGCCTCGGTTGCAAAGCCGGGACTGCAGCCGGTGCTGTGGATGGAGGTGTTACCGCGTTGGCAGGCAGACTCGACTCGCGTGCGCACCGCAGGATCCATCGCGGCAGGATTGAGAAATTCGGTGCGCGTCGTCACGACGTTGATGCCCGATTCCAGCAGCCGACAGACTTCGTCATAGTTGGTGAACTGGGGCATGTACATGACGCAATCGGGCTCGAGGGCAATGACGTCGTCGATCGAGTTCGTGGCAGCTACCCCGATGGGAGCTATTCCGCCCAACTCTCCGGCATCACGCCCCACCTTGTCGGCGCTGTGGACGTACACACCGACCACTTGCACTTGCGGATGCTCGATAGCACGCCGTAACGCGCGGGAACCCACATTACCCGTGGCCCATTGGACGACACGGTAACGATCTTTCATATGGTCTTCCTTCGCTCAGCCGAACGTAGTGAGGCTTTCGTGAGTGGAGCGCTCGCACATGCCGAACGCTTGCTGGTCTCCCCAACGGAACAATGCGCCGCCCTGTTGCAGGTTGAGTCCGCCGATGTCGGGATTGCCGATGCGGAACGTGTTGAGCGCGGTCGTGCCCTCAATGACGGTTCGGCCCAGGTCGGACTCCAACTCCAGCAACATCTCATCGCCCGATGCCACTATTCGCCTGAGGAACGGAGCGTTGACGATCCGTGCCGGATGCAGCCGCCCGTCTTTGAAGATTACCGCGTCATTGTAGGAGTATGTGCCGTTGGTGCCATCACGCGGCGGGTAGGCGAGGCTGCCGAATGCGCTGCCGTCCGGAAAGACAGCCGACAGCCAGCAATGGCCGAAGAAACCCTCGAGCCGCCGCACGCTCTGGCGATGAATGCGCGTACCGGTACCCTTGAACGCATGGGTCCTGCCATCGATCTCGTAGGTCCCGACGGCGCGAAAGTGGTGTTCGAAGCGGTACCCGAGACCCATGGCCGCCGCGTTGGCCTTGTCGATCTCGCTCATGTTGGGATCGATGCGGGTTTCCTGCACCCACGCCGGCGTGACCATGGTCATCTCGACTTGCAGTCGGATGGGCTTGGTTCCCCGCTTGCCATAGGTGCGGTCAATCTGCTCCTGCACAGTTCCCTCGAGCGCACTGCCGTCATAGATCATAGTCCAGCGCCGAAAGGGCTCGATACACCGAAAGGTGAGGGCGCCAGCTCCGATGATTGTTGGGCGTCCGTCCGTGTCTATTGCTGACGGCGGGGCCCCGCGGGCGGCACCGTTCAGCGCTCGTCCATCGGGGAAGGTGAATGCGGCCTGCAGCCGCCGATCCAACCAGGAAGTCGCCTCTGCCTCGATTCCCATGCGTGGGAAACCGAAGGCACCGTTCTCCTCAAACAGCCAGACGGAGACGCTTTCGCGCATCTCCGGGTCTTCGGGCTGACCGGGGAGCACGAGGTCCTGGTTGGAATCGAGGCCGCCCGAGAGGGCATCGATTGTGGATGTCATGCTGCCCTCGGATCACGGAGCCCGAAACGTTCGGAATAGAAGCGGAATCGCTCGCGCAATCCCGGGACACTCAGGCCGAAGTCGGCAGGCTCATAACGGTGTTCACCATGCTTCTCGCGCGGTGTGTCAGTGCGCCACTGTTCCATTCTCGCGCGCGCCTCGGGGGAGAAGTCCTCGCCGAGGAAGGCATACAGCCGCTCAATGAACGGAAATGGAGCTTTTTGAAACGGAGCGAACGGGATGTCCAGGAACCTCTCCTCGTGACCGGCGTCGCGGAACGCGATCAGACGGCGCATGCCCAGCTCCCAGGTGTCGGCGTTGAGCCGCCCGAGATAGTGTTTGTCGATGTCATCCGAGAATGCCCGGGCGAGCTCGTAGTAGAGATCCGCCGCCGACGGCACCACATCGGCAATATCCCGGTGAGTCATCCAAAAGCGCGCGTCGGGAAAAACCACATTGAGCGCATCAATAAACAGGATGTGGGATGGGTTTTTCAGCCGCCACCGCTGCGGTGGGCAACGCCATTGGAGCAGCTTCAATACCCGCTTCACGTAGCAATAGGTCGGAACGAGGTCTGCTTCCTCGTTGAGCCAGGTTGAATAGCTGGGTACCTGGACCTGCGCTTGAAACAGGTGAGTCTTGAAATCCAACGCCTGCAGGCCGTGACATTCGGTAGGCGAGGTGGGCGAGCTCGGAAACATGGTCTTCATGCGCGGGAACAGTTCGCCCCGCCGGGCAAGGGACTGGCGCGCGCGCTCGATCCTTGGATCGCTGTGCTCCGTAGCCTTCTCGGGTGGCGGGCAAGGCGTGCTGGCTTCCCAACTGCGCAGGGAACGGGCGGCAGGGTCTTCACCCAGCAGGCAGCCGAGTGCTGTCGATCCCGTCCGCGGCAATCCGAGGCCGATCAGCGGCGCGGTAATCTGTTCATTGTCGATCTCGGGATGGCGCCGATACCAATCCTCCACCTGCAGGCGTTGCGAAAGGTGGTGCACGAGTTGGGCATCGAAGGCGGCAGCGCCGCTTTCAGTCAGTCGTGCTTCGCGATCTACTGCAACCGTCAGGCGTTCCAGTCCCTCGCGGAATGTGTCCTCACCGAAGTCAACGAGCCCCGTCGCGCTGTGCGCGCGCTTGATGAGTTCGGCCACTCGATCCATGGTTATTCAGCCCCCTCCCGCGTAAGGGGTTCAGGTTCAGCCGATGCGCCTGCTCGCGTCAATGACGAGATCTATTGCCAGCCGGCCATAAGTGTCTCTGCGGGACATGAATGGTGGCGTCCGCCGTCGAGACGCACACCGTCAATGTTGTGGAAGCTGGTCCACGGACATGGCCGGGGTGTTGTCGCTGGAAGTCTCGCACCAGTTTGCGGCACATTCCCGGACGTCCGCGCGCAAGGTCCCCCATTCGGCAGGGTCGATTAATCGGGAGCTATCAATGCGACTATCCAGCAAGATTGCCGTGATTACCGGCGCCGGGTCCGGCATGGGAAAGTCCATGGCGGAAATTTTCGTGCGGGAAGGTGCCAGGGTCGTCTGCGCCGATCGCAGTGGCCAGGAGCAGGCAGTCGCCGCAAGCCTGGGTGATGCCGCCGTCGCGGTTCACGTTGATGTCTCAAACACCTCGGATGTCCAGCGGATGATCAACACGGCGGTCGAACGCTGGGGTCGGCTGGATGTGTTGTGTAATAACGCGGGCTTTGGCGGCCCCATGATGCCGTTGCACGAACAATCCGAGGAGACGTACGACAACATTCACGCAGTCAACCTGAAGGGAGTGTTCCTCGGAATGAAGTACGGCATCATCGCTATGCTACGGACGGGCGGCGGATCGATTGTCAACACTGCCTCTGCCGTAGGTCTCGTAGGATGGAAGCATCACAGTGTGTATGGGGCCGCCAAAGGTGGCGTCATACAATTAACCCGCTGCGCGGCGCTCGACTACGCGGAGCAGGGTATCCGCGTGAACGCCATCTGTCCGGGTACGACCTGGACCGGGTTGGTCAAGGCATCGATTACGAACCCAACACCTCCGCCCGACGCCAGGCCGCCGGGACCTGTGCCAATGAACCGTTGGGGATTGGCGCGGGAGCTGGCGGACGCAGCGCTTTTCTTCGCGAGCGACGAATCGTCGTACATTACGGGCGCGGCTCTTCCGGTGGATGGCGGGTATGTCGCGGCCTGACAGACTACGAGCTCATGACGCTCACAGCCGGCGCAGCCGGTCCGAACACCATAGAGCTGCCGAATCTCGCGCCGTCGAGGAGCGACACTAGCTGGCGTTGCGTGGTGGCATCGTGAATGTAGGGATATGACTCGTCGTCATCTGCGTAGATCGTCCCGCGCGTCCCCATCTCAGCGCCGCGCATAGGCACTGCTGGTGCTTTCATCTCCGCATACCATCGAGGCTCTTACGGCCCGGATGCTTGGTTGGACCTCCGTACTGGATGTGGATGTGTGTGCCATTCCTTCTCGCGGTTGCAGGGATTCTCGCGCTCACGAAACTCAAGGCGCTCGATACCCTCAGGCAAATTCTAGTCGTCAGCCGGCCGGATCTGCGCCGTGTTATCGTGCGGTCAGATTTTATCCTTCTAACAGCGTAGGGTCGGAGTTTTCGATGAGGATGCAGAAGCGACGCTCGGACGCATTGATGCCCGAGATCTCGGATGAGGCGCGGAGAATCCTGGATCGGGTAGGGCTCGCACTGATCCTCTTCGGCTTATTGGATATCGGGGTGATGATCTACTGCATAGTTCACAGCGTTAACTACTCCTCGAGCTTCAATCTCTTCGCGGTCCTCGCCGGCGTGTATGTCCGGCGAGGCCATCCGTGGTGGGTGAAATGGACAACGAGAGCTGCGGGCTTCTACGCCGCTGCATTCTGCACTATGGTCCCCATGTTCGCTGTCCTCCTTCCGATGGACTTCGTCGCAATCGAGTTGCGACTGCATCCGGTCGGAGTAATTGCCGGGACAACCGCGAGCATCGCTGTGATCGCACTTCTCGTTTGGGTGTATAGGGAGCTTCGTCAAGCCCCGGTACTGACCATCTTCACGGCTCAGGGATACTCCCCGCGGCCATCGTGGGTTGCACCCGTCTGCGGTGCAGCGCTGGCCCTCGGTGTGGGTGTCCTGTTTTTCTTTCTAATGCACGGGAATGCCGAGCAGCGGGCGATCACGCTTGCAACGGCGAAGACGGGGCCGGGGTATCACTACCTCGTGACTCGACTCAGTTACGCAGGCGATCGAGGGCGAGCGGAAGTTCTGGCGTACGATGATCGTGCGGTCAGGTCAGTGGAGGTAGAGTGGTAGGCGATAGAACGTTCGTTGGCGGCCATCCGCTGAGGGGGCGTGGGCGGTCTTTCGGTCGGGGCGATCGGGTCCTCCGGTATCGAGTTCGGCCGACGTTCGGTTCCGAAGCGTGTTACGCCCTCACCGATAGCGGAGGCACCATTGTCATACGGTCGCTGAGCTCATCGGGATCACGCCTCAGAACCTTTCGGTCCTGAACGCTGGCCGAGCCCGCGCGATTCGTTTCAGTACATTAGAGAAGCTGTGCCAAGTCTTGGAGTGCCAGCCCGGCGACCTGCTCGCGTTTGAGAGCGAACACAGCCGCAGTGAGGACCGATGAAGAGCAGAGCCCCGCTGCGCTGATCTCATATCGCGCAGAAAAACGGCCGGTCGCCGAGTGATGACTGGCGTCTCCCCTCTGTGCTGCTATCATCCCACGGCAGCGTTTGCACAGGTACCGGGTAGCTTGCCATTTCCGGGGGGTGTCATATCGTGGCCAGTCTGCTGACGTATCTCATTTGCTCTGTGGCCGTATTCGGCACCACCCTGATCGGCCAGGCTTCTTTGCCTGCATCTTCTGCGAGCGTCGAGCAGGAAATCGCGCGGCTCGAGAAAGACTGCAACGACGCGTACGCCGCCAACAATCTGCCGAAATATTTCAGCTACTACGCCGACGATGCAGTGCTGATTTTCATCAACGAGCGCATCACCGTGCCCGCCTATCGGAAGATGTGGACGGAGGAAATCAAGACGAAGCCGCTCGAGTCAGTGAAGCTGGCCGACATGGTGATTCGCGTCATGCCTGCCGCGGATGCGGCGATTGCCAGCTTCCAGATTGAAATCCGGACCCATCAGCCGGGTGACAAGATGACGGATGAGAAGTTTTTCGAGACGGATGTGTGGGTCCACAAGGGCGATGCCTGGAAGCTCGGGCACGTGCACTTTTCGGCAATACCCCCCAAGTGATACGCAGTGCGGGGCCGCAGCCAAAAAAGCGATGACATGGAGACGAGGTCCAACTCGACGACTGTCGCAATCATCGCATTGGGTGCGCTGGCTGTCTTACTCGCTGGCTGTGCGACAACGCATGCCCGCGCATCTCGAGCGGCTGATGGGCTCGAACAGAGTGTCGAAGTGTTCATTGCCCGCGCCTGTTACGAGCCCAATCCAGCGTGCTTTGCTGCCCGAGGTCTTGCCGAGCAGACGCACGAATTTCGTCAGACACTGGACACGGCTGGTGACGCAGAGGTTGTTTCTGCATTCAAGCGTGTCTGGCGTGGCTATCAGGCTTTGCGCGGCGAGATCTATCGCTCAGGGGACCGGCAGTTCCGGCCCGATTTGAAACCGATGACACAGGCTTTCATCGAGGTTCAGCGAAATGTGAGAAACCTCTATTCGTACGCCGACCCAGCTTTGTATGCCAACGGCGCTTATGTTTTCGACCCCTATTACAACTAACACCCGGCCGCCAAGCCATTGCGGGCCTTGCGTGCTGAGCCTCGATGCCGAACAGCTCGCTGGGTGTCTCTCATCTTGGACCAACTCGCAGGCGGCATCAGCATCGATGAGCTGCTGACTGACTATCCGAACCTGGTTCGCGAGGACATGCTCGCGGCGATTGCATACGGTGCAGAAGCCACCCGTGAGCGCATAATTCCTGTTCCGACGGTTCAGGTTTGCGTGAGGTTCAAACTCGACGAAAACATCGGCGAGCGCGGAGCGAACTTGCTGCGCGGGCGAACTGCATCCGCGGCAGTGGGCGTTCTTGGCGCAGAAGGGGGCGCGGCGCGGATGGCACGCGACAGCGCCGTTGACGCGCAACCTGGACACATACCCAAGCCGATTGAGTTGGATGCTGGTTGCACGTGCATCGATTGCGGCAGGGCCTCCGTCGGGGTGTCCGCCGGATGTTGGGTTTCCGGATCCCTTCAACGATACTATTGAGCGCGGGCGCAGCGGGAGATAACGATGAAGCGAACACGGGCGATTCTCTACCTGAGTCTCTGTGGGAGCTGGGGAACCATGGGCCAGGAACGAGCGCCGACGGCACCGACGTTGACGGCCGATACGCGCACACCCATTGCTCTCGCGGACCTGCGGCGCGCGAATTGGCAGTGTTTGATGAGGGGGCATTTGAGAACGCTGGTGGACGCAATGCAACACCTGTCAGCAGGTGATTACGTGCGGGCCGCCGAAGTGACGGAAGACAACTATGGCCTCACGCGGGGTCAGTCCGAATACTGTCGCGAACCTCTCTTCACGAAAGAGGCCTCGATGGCCGCTGCGACCTTGCCGCCTCAACCGCCTGAACCCGTTCGTGCCCTGTTTGGCGAAATGCAGGTCGCGGCCACCGCATTCGCCCGTGCGGCCCGGGAGGCACAGCGGACCGGCGATTCCGGTCCTGCCTGGAAATCCCTGGCGGTGTTGGGAGGATACTGCTCGGCATGCCACGCCGCTTACCGCCTGCAGTAACCGTGCACTCGGCGGGGTCCCCGATTCGTTCCGACGCGCCCACCGCGAAGGGGCCTGCCGAGCCGGGCGCGAGCGCTGACGCTCGCGCCGCAGGTACGCGATCGAGGCAGGTCCATACAGTGGCGCGCGAGTCGATTGGCTGTGGTCTGCACTGCGTGCGGCATCATGGGCGCATGCCTCGAACAACTCAAAGCGGATCGCGTTTCGTCTCGCCGATTCCCCGGCGCCTTGAGGCAGAGTCGTGGTTGCGGGTGTCTGATCAGCCGGGGAGGGTCGTGCGCACCGAACCCTTGCCGGCGGGGACGGACTGCACGAACGTCTGCGGATTGCGCACGCGAACACTGCGCGCCAGGGCTGGACGGTGGGCGAGCTTGCGCTGGGGCAGTGGGCGTTTGTGGCGGAGCAAGGCGCGCGGCGGTGGTGACTACAGGCAGATGCTGCCGGTCTTTCCCTCGATCATTGTGATCTTCCCCGCCTCTGCGCTCCAGAGGATGGTCCAGACGTCTTTGCATACGAGCTCGTGAGCGTCGTATTGGGCCAAGTGGCGGTACGGCGTGGATGGATCGTTGATGCCCCTAACCGAGAAGCGCTCTTTTTGAAGTTCCGCGGTCAAGGTGTCTTCATCGGAAGCAACCGGAAAGCGATTCCTCAGCCGCTCGTTGAAGGCCGGTGTATCGCGTGAAAGACCTCGAGCCATGAGTGGAGGCTGCTCAGAACACGCCGACAGTGACAGGGCGGCTGTCACGACAACCGCGATAAATCGGAGTGTCAACGAGTCCATTGTCGCTTCACCGTATTCCTGTGAGAGGCTGCCCTTGGTGAGGCAGCCGCGCTTCGAGTCGGCTTGCAGGTTGTATCAAATGAGGCGCGGATACGCCAAATTATCCGCCTCCCAAGAAGGGGTGAAACGAGTGGAAAGCAATCGGCAGCGGACTCTCATTCTCGGTAGCTCACTCGTGTTGGTGGCCGTCGCTCTGTTGTTGCTTCCACAGCTGTTCTTTGAGCCGCTTGGGTTGCCGGTGCGGATACTCATTCAAGCGCTGGTGGTTCTCGGACTTCTGGGGAGCGTTCGAGGAAGCAAACCCTTACGCGTTGCGGGATGGATGGGAATGGGATTTTTCTTTCTGTATGCGGCATTCGGTTCACTGCCAAGCGTAGACCACCCCGACTTGGATTCGAGTGGGGTACAGCGACCTGAACACTGGATTTGGAGACCGGCACTCGACACGGCGGCGCGGTTGCGCGTGTCGGATCAGGCGGGGCGGGTGGTGCGCTCTGAACTGCCGGCAGGGACGGATCTGCATGCGCGCTTGCGGACCGCACACGAGAACGATGCGCGTTAGGGGTGGACAGTGAGCGAGTGGCATCCGGGGCCGTGGGCGTCCGTGGCGGAGCAGGGCGCGTGGGGTGGAAGGTCGCGATCCGCGCTGCGTCGAGGGAGGGACCTATCGATGCGGCCAGGCGGGTGATCAATTCCTTTCCAGGATGTCATAACGGGTTTCGTGCCAGGTGCGCCGGGAGGAAAGAGTCATGACTGTGATCGCAGACGGGGATGTTGTATCCCACTTCCCGAACTCGAAGGCGACCGTCAAAGCCGTCGGGTGGCTAGAGCGGGGGATGGAATATTCTAAGGGCCCTGTTTCGGACGAGTTCTTCGCAGCGCTGGTCAGGTTGTGCGTGAACCCGTGGCAGCCCGCAGCGGCCGCTGGCCGTCATCCCTGCACGCTGTGCCGATTTACCGGTGGGCCAGCGACCTTGGCCTATCGCGGCATGACCGTCCGGATGGCGGACTGTGCGAATCGGCGGCAACATTGAAGATCCGGTTTGATTGCGCGGAGCTCAGTCCGCCGAGCGCGGCGCGATGACCGCCGCGGAAGCGCAGGATAGGCAGTTGAATCTCGACCGGGAGTAGAGGAAATTTCAATGATCCACCGTGCCTCAATATGTTTGGTCGTGTGCCTGTGTGTTGTGATGGCAACCGCATGCGCGCACGCCGAACAACAGGGTCAGACATATTCAAGTGTCGACGATGTTGTGCATTCGGTCGGCGCCTGGGAAGGGCAGATTGTGATCGTGAAGGGGTACCTGCGTTTCGGAGACGACAGTCGGAATCTTTGGAGCAATGCCGCCGCGTATGCCTACGTGAGCAAGGAGTACCGCGAGCCGAGTGACCCCGGCTGGAACCGCTGCATCAGCCTGTTTGATATCGATGATCGGCGGGAGCGGCTTCTGTCACTCAACAATCACTCTGTCGTGATAGCGGGCATCGTACGTCACTATCCCCGAGAGAGCCAGGAGGTCAGGCTCGACACGTGCAGTGATATCGGAATTTCGATTCGTTCCGTTGAGCCGATGCGACCTTAGAAGGGACTACGTGCTGACCTTTTACGATCCGGCGAGGCTGGCCCAGGAGATCGAAGCCGAACTACAACGCGGGGGCATTTTCTTCGAGCCAAACCTAGTGGTCGTAAGATCGGTGACGCGGCAGAACATGCAAGCAGCGACAGAGTCTTGATCCAATCGGGAGGCGTCAACTCACTCGTGGCCGGATAGCTGCCGCAAGGGTGCTCGCGGCAGCGAGCGCGGCATGCGCGGCAAAGTACTGCGGATGACGGTCGTCACATACTGCCGAAGGGCGCGCGTGGCTGCGCGCTATCCGGTGGTGTGCGAGTCGATTTGCTGGGGAAGGCCCTGCGTGCGGCATCATGGGTACATGTCTCAGACAACTCAACGCGGGTCGCGGTTTATGTTGCCGATGCCGGTGCGCCTGGCGTCATGATGTGGTGACCGGCTTCATACCAGGCGCACCACGAGGAGAATGCGTTGACAGGTATCAGAGACCTGAGTGTCCTACCCAGTTTCATGAACCTAAAGAAAGCGGTGACAGCCGTCGGGTGGCTAGAGCGGGGGATGGAATATCCTAAGGGCCCTGTTTCGGAAGAGTTCTTCGCAGCCCTGGTCAGGTTGTGCGTGAACCCATGGCAGCCCGCGGCCGCCGCGGGCCGACACCCTTGCTCGTTCTGTCAATTTTCGGGCGGCCCGGCGACCGTAACCTATCGCGGCATGACCGTCCTGATGGGAGCCGCCAACGTGTATGTGCCTGCGAGTGATTGCATTTTCGTCGCCCCTAGCCTGATCGTTCACTATGTGGACGCGCACGAGTATCAACCGCCGGCAGCGTTCCAATGCGCCGTGATGGAGTGCCCGGAGATGAGATCGTTGGCCTACCTCACCCAGTTGAAGTCGCACGGATTCCCGTAGGAAGATGCTCGATAATTCCGCGGCCGACCCTGGACGCTCTCGCCTCCCGGCTGGAACGGGCTGTTCGGCCGCTTTCATTGGCAACGGGTGAGTCGATGGCGCAATGAGCCCTAGCGATTCGAGTTCGAGCGAAACGACTTGGATGACGCTCACGCGGGAGTACGAGGGGTTTCCGCTCTATCTGCGTTTTCCGCGACGGATCGCGAACGAGGATCTGCAGTCTCGCTTTCCCGTGCTGTGGGCGCTCACGCACACATTCAGCTTCAGGCGGTTTGATGGGTCTCCCGAACCGGCCTACAACGACACGCTCGGTGAGTTCGATCATGCACTCGTGACCCTCTTCGAACGGGACGGCCTGGGTCACATCGTCCTCGTGGAAACCTTCGCCGGCAAACGCCACTACTACTTCTACGTGCAATCGACCGTCGAGTGGGAGTCGGTTTTGCACGCGCTGCGGGTTCGATTCCCCGGCTACACACTGGCGGCTCGGGGCAAAGAAGATCCGACCTGGCAGTTTCTCCGACAATACCGATCCGACTTCGGATTTTGAGGAGGCAGCCCATTCGCTCATATGCGGTGAACTGCGATCCAACAGTGAGGCAGGGGCGTGGGTGGCGGAAAAGGGCGCGCGGCGACTGGAACGGTGTTGGGGACAAGTTCTTTGAGACACACCCGAACGCCACTCAGGATCAGATACTCAATCAATTGCAGCAAATGCGTTCGGACTTCGGAATCTAAGGCATGACTTTTTATAAGCTCGAGATCGGTCGCGAGAGAAAATTCATTGAGGGTAGCCGTGACAACGATTGGGAGCCCCTCGTTTGCTCGAAGGACCCGGGGCACCAGCGAGCCGGACGTCGATTGACTGACCTCTTTCTAGAGGTCCTGTCTTGGAATGTTGCGGATTTTTCGCGCACGATGCTCAGTGACGTGGTCATTACGGATCATGCGCTTGAAGTGCTTCGTGGCGCTGGTTTGACGGGTTTTGCTGTCAAACCCACCCGAGTGTCGTCCTTTGCGGCGGGTGTCAAGCGATCCGAAATCCCGCCTCTGTGGGAGTTCGTTCCAACGGGTACGGCGGGCGCAGCTCATCCAGATTCCGGCATTGTCGAGCTACATCGCTGCGAAGGCTGTGGACTCATGAGCTATTCGTCATTCAAGAACGGCATCGTGGTGAATGAGGCGACCTACGACGGCTCGGATTTCTTTACTGTGATTGAATATCCAAAGTACATACTCGTCAGTCCACGCGCAAAACAAGCGATAGAGCGGAATCGCTTGTCCAATGTGGGTTTCATATCGTCATCGAACCTGCAATGGCCCAAGGGAGTGGCTGAGCCCGTTTAGAACCTCACTGGATCCGAGTGGGCCCATTAGGTTGGCCCCGGTTGGACGGTGGGCGAGTGGCATGCGGGGCAGTGGGCGTTCGTGGCGGAGAAAGGCGAACGACGGCTGATGATCGCGATTCGCGACTCGACGCCAGCCGATGCTGCGGTGCCGTCTACGGCATCAAATCACGCTCAGTGACGTTGAGCGTCCGGTTCGGGCGGTCGGGCATCGGGATTTCGACATGAGTGTCACGGCGTCGCCGAACCGGCGTCGCTGGATCGACTCCCGAGTGCGGCGTCCCGCTGTGCAATACAGGCTAACATTCGGCGCGAGCGACTGGCGCGAGCTGACGGGCCGCGAGTAATCTGCTGAGACAACGGGAGATTGGCACGTGGGGACAAGCAAGGTCATCGCTGTCTGGGGTCTCATCGGCGGCGCGGTCCCGGTGGTCTGGGGCATTGTTGGTTTCATTTCCTTTACGGCGCGCTCAGCTCCTTCCAGGATTTTAGGTGCCTCAAAGGAATCAGGGATGGCTGAGGTTAGACTGGTGGGCTGGAGCAAAGGGTTGAAGGTCGTTTCGCTCATCCAGGCAATGATCGACCAACCGGGTATCCGTTTGCCCGAAGCGAAATCGCTCGTTGAGGAGTTGCTCGCGGGGCGCTCGATCGCCGTGTCCTTTACGGACGCGGCTCAGGCGGACGCCTTTCGAGAGCTCGCCTCCCGACTGGGTGCGCAATGTGAATGAACTGCACACTCGCGGTCCGAAGATCCGGATGTCCGTGCCGGAGGGTTAGCCGACGCGCGCGCTACCGAGGAGCTTGCGGTAAATGGCGTGGTCTTCTCGCGAATAGCAGCAGAAGAGGACCTCGCGCAGTGCGCTTTGCGAGAAGTCAAAGCGTTGCACCGCGGCCAGGGCGATGGGCGCGGCGAGTTTGAGCGGAAACGCATAGGCGCCCGTGCTGATGGACGGAAAGGCAATGGAGCCGACTCGGTGCGCGACCGCAAGCTCGAGAGACCGTCGATAGCAGGCTGCGAGCAACTTTGGCTCACCCCGAGTGCCGTCTCTTCAAATCGGTCCCACGGTGTGAATGATATAGCGTGCAGGCAGTTGAAAGCCGGGTGTTATTTTGGCGTCGCCCGTGGCGCAGCCGCCCAGCGCTCGACACGCTTCGAGCAGTTCGGGGCCGGCTGCGTAGTGAATCGCGCCATCGACCCCACCGCCCCCGAGCAGGGAGGCGTTGGCGGCGTTGACGACCGCATCGACCTCGAGGGTCGCGATATCGGCGCGGAGGGCTCGCGGCGTGGGTGAAGTCACGGGCATGAACGAACACGCGTGGGGACTGGTCGCGCGCGATGATAGCGCGGAAAAGTTACTCACGACGCGCCGAGTCTCGTACGGCTTTGGGTGCACGCGCGCAGCGCTGTGGCTGCTTGCACGGGATTCGTGATCGGAAAGGACAGAGCGCTCGAGGGGGCCTCTGGAATGGCATGTGTGTTTGGAAGAGGGTTCTCCGGCCGCTCGCCGGTATGGCAATATCCCGCCCGTACGTCCAACCGATACCGGATGATGAAGAATCCCTTCAAACTCGAGGCTTGGGTCATGGTCTTGATTCCGATTGTCGTGGTGCTGATCGGGTTCATTGCCGCGGTGGTCATCGGTCGCCTCCATTGAGGCTGAGCGGAGGAGGGTCGCTGTGCACCTCGCGCGCCGATTCCAGGCCGGGGGCAACGTGCGCTGTTCGCAGCATCCAGTGTCCTGCCACAGTGAATCTCCATGAAGACGATTCGCCAGAAGAAATCACTGATCGTCGCTGCGGTTGCGCTGGTGGGAGGTTTGGCATCTGTGTTTGCTCAGCGATGGTATTACGACGCTGTTGCGTGGCCGCGTGAAATTCAGATGACCCTGTTTGGACGGCAGCTCACCTTCCATGACGATCTCATTCACCACGAGGGGTTTTCGCATGGGGGGCAGGGCGCGTTTCGGTGGGATTATCGAATCGAGCCAGGCAACAGGTCGGTCCAGGCGTTGTGCGCGACTCAGCCCTTGCAGACATGTCGTTGGCAGCGACGCGCGCGACCTGACCCGAACGTCAGTCAGGAGGCGGTTTTTCAAAATGGCATACTGACACTGGAGGAGGGATGGGAATAGGCGTAGTCCGACGATTAGGCCGGGTGGAGTAACCCGCATCTGAGGGCCGATTCGACGGTCCCTCTGTCCGACACTGGCTGATGTGCAAGCTCACGGGGCGGACGACTCGCGGCCTTCCGGCGGGCGTATCATAGTCGCATCAAGTCAGTTGGGTCAGTGCCCCCGTGGGCCCCGGAACCCAGATGTCACTCGGGTCATCGCTCACATTATAAAAGCCGACACGATGTGTCTGCGCAGGCGCCCATGCCGCCTGATACGCAGCGACGCCAACCGAACTCGCAAAGGCACCGTAAATGAGATGTCTCCCCACGCTGTAGTCAGTGACGCTCGGATCGTCGATGTTCGCACTTCGCAGGGGCCCATTCATGGGTGGAAACGAGGTGATCATGTCCCTAAACCCATTGCGCAATGCGGGGACCGGGACGTCCGGGTCGTCATACCCGTGCGATTCTGTCCACTCAGTCTGTCGATCAAACCAGGCTCTGAAGTCGACTCGAGTCTGCGGTGTGACCTCGGGATCAAACACGGCTAAATCGTAACTCGTCCCAGTCTCCTTCGATTGTGAATGGAACCATGCGATGTCAACGGTCGCGGCGAGGGTCGCTCTGCCGCGGTCCATTCACCTCTATATTACCCTGGAGATAGACCGCAAGGCGTCGACGTTGAGGTTTCGGGCGCGGGGTGCTCAATGGATGGCGGTGTAGCAGGATATGCGTCGAGCGTGCCGTGGCGGAGCGAGTGTCGCCTCGAGCGGCTGTTTGGCGGGTTGGAGCTCGCGCGTTTGCTCGAGCGGGGGCGCGCTCGCGTGATGGATCGAAACGCACATCGAGGCGGACTGAGTGAATGCCGGACGAGCGCGTCTGGGGGCACTGTTCGCCCGTCTTGCAACAGTCCGATCATGTCATTTCGCCAGTGCTTTTAAACGTGGCGAAGGTCACTAATGCGACACGATGATGTAGGCCGCATTTGTGCAGGTCGTATCAGTATAGTTATAGATTGAAACGGTCGAGCCCGTCGTGAAAGCGAGGATTGCCGCTGCATAGGCACGTTTGAATGTGTCGGCATCAGCCGCCGCAGATTGCGTGAATGTGATGGTCGTACCCGCACACGGGCCGGTGCCCCCCGCTACGGTCACCACGAACGACGGTGTATTCCCGTTTGTATTGGCAATATTGCTGATTGTCGCGCCATTGACCACGTATCCACCGGCAGCATATGCGCTAACGCAATGCATAGAGCCGGCGACAATTGCAATCACAGATGGCAACAATCCGCTTTTGAACTTACTCATGAATACTCCCTTCAAGCGTCAAATATAGAGCCGACCTACCCCGAGCGGTGCTGGGCTCAATTCCGGGTGCGTTATAGTTGACTCTGCGTGTTCATTCATCATCAAGGTTCTTCCCGCGTTACTTGCCGAATCTCGGGTCGATAGACGAATTTATTCGTTTACGTTCTAACACGAAAGAAAACAGGTATGCAACATCGTTCACGATCTGATTGCTGTGTCGCGTGCGCGGGATCAGTTCATTTCGCCCGATGCGTAAAATGTTTGCACCGCGATCTAAGTTGGGCTTAGACTCATCAAACAATGAAGTAGTGCGACGTGATGAACTTGTTTCTACGTTGCGATGAATCTGTTGACCAGGGAGTGTGGTCTCATGAATCCAACCTGAAATGCGCAGGGAGCATCGGAATCGACTTCCGACGCCGCGCCCCATTTCCAATCCATTTTTAGGCTTTTCCGTACGTGCTTCGCGGCTCCGTGGACACCATGGTGCCTGGAAGTTCGTGTCGAACCAAGAGGAACATGCAATGCGTATATTGACGTCGTTAATGACTGCAGCCTGTCTGATGGTATCCGTCGATAGCCAGGCCACGAATCAATGGACGGCCTGCGAGACGGTCATCGGGGTCAATAATTATATCCCCGCCAACAACGCCATCATCGTCCAGCTCTCTCCGGCGGTGTCCGGATGTGTATCCGCTGTCAACGGCACTGGGGGATCTGTGACGTTTAATGCTGGATTCAACAGCGTGCCCGTCACGGGTCTCAGTCCTCTGTTGGCCTCACTTCTGACGGCCTACGCCACCGGCAAACAAGTGATGCTGTACTACGACAATGCGGCCGGATGCTATGGGCAGATCGTGGCCAACGGAGGGTATGCGGGACAGTGTCCATGATCTATGTTTGATAGGAAGTTCTGCACGGGGAAGATGCGGCAAGGTATTTTGCATGATAAACCGATTTCGTCGACCGCTTTTTCCAGGTCCTGCTCGTCCGCACGAGACTGGGGATGGACTTGAGAATGCGTTCGGAAAGGCGGACCAACGTGAGGTCATGTCATGCTAATAAAACACAAGGCAACATTGGGCCAACGTTGTATTTGCGTGCTCAAAACAATCAAGGAGTGCCGCAGGTGGCGATCCATTGTTTGGACGGGCGCCGTGTGGCGGTCAGAGGCCTGAATGATTGATGGTGATGCTGATCGTCGTTGATAGCGATCGATATCTGTTTGTGATTTGAATCAGACATCGCCTGGTGAGGGAGTTCGCTTCGTCGCGCTGCGGGCGCTCGTTGCCGGCGTCCTGATGAGGGCGTCCGTTTTAGAACAAATCAGGCTGTCGATGACTACGGAGGTCTTTATGATTCGAGCGAGACGTGCACGGCTGTCTGCAGCGGGGATCCTGGGCGCACTCAGCATGCAGGGTGTGCTGGCACAGACGAGCGCACCTGCGTGCAGCGACATTCAAAACACGTGGACCGCGCCTTTCGGAAAGTACGTCTTGTCTCAATCGGCGGGCGGGTCCATAACAGGCACGGTCACCGCCAACGGATCGACTTGTCAAAGCGGCACGACCATGTCGGTCACTGGGCAGGCCGGCAGCAGCGGGAGCATCTTTATCAACGTACCGAATGGGATCCAACCCAACGGAAATACGTGCATAGGGGATCATGGCTCGATCACGATCAGTGGACCCGGTTGTACGCAAGCGACCTACAGTTTCGTTCTTGCCAACCTGGGTGGCTCGGGAACCGCGGCCTTTACAGCACAGCAGTGCCTCGTACCTACTGGCGAAACTACACCCGCATTTGTCACGTGGGACCCGAGCCAGCCATCGGTCGCGATCTTCTCGCAGACCCCGACTTCGTCCACGTACTACGATTGGGGAGGTCGAGAACTCTCGGAGGTGTTTCCGTCACGGGGCATTGATACATGCTATTTCGAAGGGAGTGACATACCGGATGCCAGTGATGGACCGGCATTTAGACCAATCCTACACTTCGAAAGAAACGCCGGTTATCAGGACAAGGTCGGACCGACTCCGGATACTGTGACTTACTATCGAAAACACGGAAAGACGCCGTGTGGGATTACACTATATCAGGATGTGCTGACCGACTGTCCTGCACACGATACTGCCTTTGCCCACAATACCCTGATAGAAGACATTGGAGACACGACGGTCACCAGTAAGCGAGGGAATAGTGCGCCCGTTTCCGAGACATGGGGTCCGCCACCTTCTAGGGACCTGATCGGTATATTGATCAGTTTCATTCTCGAGCCGGTCATACATTGATGTCGGTGTGTGAAAAGGAGCGTCATATGAATCGATTCGCTCGGGCATGCCTGCCGATAGTCGCCCTGCTAGGTACTCAGATCGCCGGTGCACAGGGGGGTGTGAGCCTCACTGCAGAGGATCCAAGGCCGGTGGCAAAGGCCATCGGAATGTTGGTGGCGCGGTATGGGTCCGTGATTACGTACGAAGACCCACCGTATGTCTACGCCGGCGACATTCAAGATGTAACCAATCAGGTGCGTAAAGATCTGGATAAATACCCGTCTGGGAAGGCTCCAAAGGTCATGATACCGCGCGGAGGAAAGTTGACGTTCAGCTTAGCATCCACGGCATCTGCGGATGCTGTGCAGGACCTTCGGCCCAGTCTGGATCGTCTCGTTCGGATGGGGCGTGAAACAGGGGGTCATTTTCGTGTGTTGGAATCGGGAGGCGCCTTCCATGTGATTCCCACGCAAGTGCGCAACGCGGAGGGTAATTGGGCTGACACGGCCTCGATTCTGGATAGGCCCATTTCGATACCCACGAGAGATCGTACCCAATTTGAGTTGCTGAGCGACTTTTGCAACGCAGTGACGTCTGCTGGTCACATCGAGGTGAAACTCGGACTTGCGGGGAGCACGGGGATCGGTGCCGATGCGCGATATAGTTTCGGAGCCAACAATGAGGTTGCAAGGGATGTACTGATGAGGGTGTTGGCGACGATCCCGCTCAAAACTAAAACAACCTGGGTACTGTTCTATAGTGTCTCGGACAAGGCTTATTATCTGAGCTTTCTAGCGGTTCCCAACCTCGGGCCCAAGGTGCAGGCACCGCCGGTTGCCGACATGCAGCCAGCTACGGTTCCAAGAACTCCGAGTCAAGGGCGCGAGCCTGACTCGGCGCGGACATTGATCCCAGAGAGCCCCCGGCGATGAGGGGGCCGCGGATCCGCGCTCGTTCACTTCCTCGCGATCCACGATGACGTGCTTCGGTGTGGATGCCGAATCGCACAGGGTTGACGGCGATCAGTGGAAAATCCCGAAGCGCTCTTTTCCACTGATTCCGGGGGGCAACGTGTGAAAGGCGCGACGATCGGTGCTCAGTTCAAAATGGCGAGACGCGTTTTTGCGCTGGTTTAATAGCGGCGAGTGAGGGGTGCTCCGTGAAAAATTCCGCGACGGGAGTTTTCACTGGGTTCCCGAGCGCCGTTGTGATACACCTCACCATCCTTGTGAGGGTCGATGCCGAGCGATTGGTGCAATCTGTTATGTTTGATAAGATCCCGTCGCAATGACAGATGAATTCCTTCCCGATCCGCCCTTGAGCTCCGATGAAGCTCGCGTCGCGGCATCGCTCAGGGAGGAGTTTATTGAGCGGATTGACGACGAATTGCTCAAACACGCTCGGCGCCAACCGCGGAAAGTAGCCATGCTCGTGGGTCTCGCAATGAGCAATCCATCCGTGCGCGTGCCCGGGCTTCCAGATGTGTACTACGCTGAGCGAGTTCGATGGTTGGTGGCAAAGGGCGTGCTACTTTCAGAAGGAAATCTCGATTTCATGAGTTACAGCGAGGTGCGCCTTCCGTGAACGGGCGCTGATTGTCCGTCTTTTCGGTGCTGATCTCCTAAACGACAGGGTACTGCTTCTGGCCGGTCCTGGGTTCCCGGGGAGTGTTTGCACACGGCCTCGGTCGTGAGCGGTCCGTCGATCGGGGGGCCGATCCGCATCCGGCGCTGCACGCCCGGAGGGGGCAGTGGGGCGAGGGGTGGAGCGGTCGGATCGGATTCGCGCAAGTCGTCGGTGTTGCTGTCGGCCGCTTATCCTCATAACGTCCGTGTGCCTGAGTCTCGATCCTCTGGGGCGATCCCGTCGGAGGGAGCGGCGGGCGGGCGGACAACAATCCATTTGGGCCGCAGGCAGGAGCGCGACAGAGCTGATTGGCAAGCGAGCAGGATGCGGGGCGCAGCGCGAGGACCGGCGTGCCCATGGATGCCCCGATTGAACAGATCCCACACATGACCGGATTCTCTGATCCACATCGACGAGCGGGCCGTGTTGACATACGATTCAGCGGATCAAACCAGGAGGAAAGCGCATTGGACCGATGGGTTCTGTCGCATCAACCTGCGCTCAGATTGAGCGCCGTCGTCGGGTTGCTGGGCGCGCTGACGCTCTTTGGCCTCTCGGGATGCGCTGACACCCAGTCCTATCGCGACATCCGTCCCGTGTGCAAAGCGCCCGCGAAGCTCCAGGGTCACTTCGATGCCCGTGCGCCGGGCTTTGTGATCGAACTTGAGCCCACCGTCGAGGCGGCGTCGGTCGCGAGCGATCTCGCGATTCGGTACGGATTTCCCCTGAGGTCCCTGTACCCAGGCGACATCCTGATCGTCACCACGGGCCCGATGACTCCTCAAACCGTGGCCGCACTGCGCTGCGATCCCGCTGTCAAAACAATGAGCCATGAGGTGATCTTGGAGCATGTGACTTGACGTTCGTCGTTGGTGTTCGAAGGTCTCGATCCTCTGGGGCGATTCGGTCGGAGAGAGCGGCGGCGGAGGTCGAGCCGTCCGTTTCGCGCGCCGGCGGGTGAGGTAGGGGAGAGGTAAAATAGATGTTGATCGATGGGAATCTGGAGGCGGAGCGGAAGAAATAGGAGCAGCGATCAACTGCGCATGCCTCTTCCGAACGGCGATTGGATGTTCGCGAGCGACCCAGCGGTAAGTTACGGGATGTCAGCGTCCGCAGGCGGCCAAGAATTGCCGTTGCCGGACCGGAGCGGTCCACCATTTAGCCGCCATTCGTACATCGCGGTAGACTGATCGCCAGTGCGCATGATGGGTTCGGAAGAGAGTCAGGGTGGGGTTCCAAGGGGATTGGCGGAGATCGGTGGTATGGCAAGTTTTGTTCTGGTTCATGGGGCATGGCACGGCAGCTGGTGTTGGCAAAGGGTCCGCTCGGCGTTGCAGGCGCTAGGGCATCAGGTTTTCACCCCCACACTGACCGGGGTGGGCGAGCGCTCGCATCTCTTGTCCACCCAAGTTGATTTGCGCACGCAGATCCTGGATGTGGTCAACCTGATTCGTTGGGAAGGACTCAACGATATCGTTCTATGTGGCCATTCGTACGGAGGCTTCGTGGTCTCCGGCGTTGCCGATGAGTTGCCCGAGCGCGTTCGCTCGTTAGTCTTCCTTGATGCCTTCGTGCCGGAAAATGGTGAGAGTCTTGCGGACTACGCGCCGATCACGCCCGAGCAGATTAACGATGGCTGGAAGGTCAAGCCTATTTCCGCCGAGGCCTTCGGTGTGAACCCGGCTGATCGAGAATGGGTTGATAGCCAGTGCACGTTGCAGTCATTGGCGTGTTTTGAACAACCCATCGAGTTGATTGGTCGGCTGGCGCAGATCAAACGAATTGACTATATATTCGCTAATGCTTGGGGCGGTGGTTATTCGCCATTCATGCAGTTCTTTGAAAAAGCCAAGGCACGCGGGTGGCGCACTCATGAGGTGGCCTGTGGACATGATGTGATGATCGATGAACCGGCGGCGTTGACCGAACTCTTGGTAAAAGCGATTCACCCCTGAGGATCCGAGTTTGGTGGCGCGTAGGGATTCACTCCCGACGCAGGGACTTCTCGATCTTGAACACCTCGGCGATCTGGCACGTCCGCTGACACTTAAACAGATGGCTTCTGAAGGGCAAGATATCGGCTGAAGCGTCGCGGTTATGTGCGCTATCCCCCTGAAATCGACAAGCAAGCCTGATTTCTCGATGGCGTTCCACTCGTGTATCAACTTCGCGACCTCGAAGCCATGGATGTCTGCTCCAGGTCGTGAGCGGTCCTTCGGCCGAGGCGATCGGGGAGTCGATCCGCGGTCGGCGCTGCGCGCCTGGAGGGAAGGTGGGGCGAGGGGAGGATTCGTTCCGGAGAGGCAGTACTGGAGTTGGCATCGGTGGCCCAGCTGATTCAGTGGCAGTCGCTACAGGCGGATGCGGGTGTCACGTGCACGTTCGAATCTCGATCCTTTGGGGCGACCCGGTGTGAGAGAGTGGCGGCGGGGGTCGTTAGGGCGGCCACGTCGCACTTTCCGGACATTCCTGTTGGAGTGGTACGGGTGATCGTCAGCTTTCGGCCAGGAGTGAGATACCGAGTCCCCCGGCAAGCGAGGCCGATCACAGGCCACCGAAACCGGCTACCATTGCCTATCTGCACTGCCAATGCCCAAAACGCTGTGAACCCGATCGATAGCTACGACTCCGTGATGTACGAGTTGCCCGAGACTGCGGTTGCCGACCTTCTGCGGCTCGGATATGGCGTGAATGAAGCAGACTCGTGCGGGCAGTTCCTGCTCACGGTCGCGTGCAGTCGGTTGCAGTTGCAGAATGTGTTGCGCCTCCTCTCGTCAGGCGCACATACCGAGGTTCGAAATCCGGACGGGAACACGCCGCTGTTGTGTGCCATCGACGTTTCGCAGCACGATCCAGGCGCGGCTTGCGACCTTGTGAAAGCCTTGATCGATGCGGGTGCGGATATCGAAGCGCGAGGTTGGATGGACAAGACTCCGTTCCTCAAAGCGTGCAGTCGGGGCTGTCTAGACATTTTGAAGCTGTTGGTATCACGTGGCTGCAACATCCACGCTGAGGCGCGAGACAGGGTGAACACCTCGGGGCTCGGGTTTGCGAGCATCTCACACCAGCGAGTCGTTTCAGCGATATGTACGGAGTCTGTATCCGTCGTAAGGAACTGCGGAATGACAGACAGTCGCACACACGCCCTTAGGGTCGTGAGCCGTTCTTCGGTCGAGGCGATCGGAGAGTCGGCCTTTAGATTCGCGTTCGGCGCTGCGCGCCTTGGAATTGGATAGCTGGGCGAGGTTTAGACCGGTTGATTCGATCTGCGCCGAGCCGTTCGCTTGGGGCCGGGTCGAGGTGAGTACATTTAGGTATTGCCGCAGGCCTTGAAGGGGGAGCAGATCTTGCAGCAGGCGAGGGCGACTGGAACGGTGTGGGGCGCAACCGAATGCAGGAAGTGGTTGTCCGATCGCGCGTGACTGAATAGCGTGGCATGGAAGTCCGATGTCAGATTCGGCGGCGTGTCCGACCGAGCCGCGCTGGTCAGTGACAGCAGCGCCAGAAGAGCGATGAGAATCCGGGGCATGGCAGCTCCCTGCCGATGTTGTTGTGGGTTCGCCTATCCGTGCAGTGCGGAGAGCGTGGCCGAGTTATGTTGAGGAGACGCCGACTAAAGTCACAGTTTGAATGTCATGTTCTACCACGGATCAGTGGTGTTGGACGACCGTCGAGTCTCACTGAGTACAGGGTGCCCGGGTGTTTGAGCGGATGGTCGGCTCCCGGCCCAAACCGGTCTTCGTGGACATGTTGCCTGACAGCCGCTGTGTACCCTGAAGCGGACAATCGGCTAAGCAGGGATGTTGCTATAATCTACTACGCGCTATGGGACCAAAAACTACAGAGCTCGTGAAGGTTCTCAATGAGCTGGCCACCATTCTGGAAAGCGACGGTGAGCAGCATTGGCGGGCATGGATGCTTAGAGCAAGGGCCCGGTTGGAACAGTCGGACTACTCTGGTATCGAATATTTGCTGGGCGCCTATGGCGGTATGGGCTCGTTTAACGATCTGGTACTCGGGCAAACGCTTGCCAACGGACGATTTGCATGGAGGCTGGGGCACATCGAACTGAACGAGCGGCTGGATGTGCTTCGAAACAAAGCTTGGGAACTGGCGCAAGCCATCAAGCGCAGTCATGAGGTACGGACCTCCTGACGATACTGCACTGGCTGCCCCATTGCAGCTCGTGATAGCTACGCGAGCCTACGATCTATTCAGGCGATGAATGGCCGCTTCAGTATGTCGCGCGGCCGCAGTCTGAGAAGCCATGCACCGGCCGGCTTGGGTCGGAACCTGACTCCAGGGTGCGCGGCGATCTATGGCCCGCCCCCCTGTAACGCCCGGAGGGGCGCCCTTCTCGACGCCCGCAGCAGACCATAGCACCGCGCCCGCCTGCTCACCTTCTGTGAGGGATCCGGGACCGGATCCCTCACTCAGCGTGATCAGAAAGCCTGGCCTCACCCTCGAAAAGAATGCTCGTGCTCCTACGGCGTAGTGCGCGACATCCGCCGATCGGGCCGGCCCTCGAAGTTAGTCGATCTCATGTATGAAGTGCCGGTGCCGCTCGATGAACAAGTGCGCGGCGGCGAAGCAATATGGCTCTTCGAGCTCGCCGTGATAAGCCTCCAGAACGGCGAGAGTACCCCCGTCGGTTGCGCCCTGGGCGACCGCGCTCGCCGCGATAGCCGCCTTGCTGGCGGCGAACCCGGCTTTGAGGGTTGCGTAGGGATCAACGGGCGACAGCGGTGGGGAGTCAATATTGAGCGCGGAGGTCCATCTCCCGGCACCGGTAGACGCCCAATACTCCTCCATGAGCTCGTCATTGATAGAATTCGGGTTCCCACTGCCGCCGCACATCATGACAGGCGAGGTCGGTGACCAATTGCGCAGATCATTGCGCTTGAGCGCTTGCCGTAAGGTGTTCGCAGGATTCGCCGCCGGCTGGTTCGTTGTGACGATGGGCCATCCACCGTCGGGATTCGCCTCGGCATCGAGCAGATACTGCAGTCGGTAGTCGTTCGTGATGAGATGGTTTGGGCCGAAGGCCAACGCGAAGATCGGCGCCAGCTCCGCAGGTGTCGTGGCGGGCGTGATGGAAGCAAACTGAGTCGCCGGCGGTTGACTCGCAAAGACTTGGACGAGCGGCAGCTCCTGTTGGCTAAATACGTTCGGATCATTGGTCGGGAGCAGGTCTATATTGTTCGCATATTGGGGTTGGACAATGTCTGTTGCGACGGAGTAGATGTTGCCGTAGGCGTGCTGGTAGCTATCCACCATGAGCGCGAATGAGGGTGCCGCAAGAAAGAAGACGCGGCCCGCCATTATACGATCCACGTACGCGGCAAGTGCGTAAGGTCCCGCCATCGGCACGGAGGCCGCGACCGGTATGCCCAATGCCTGCAGGGCGCGATGCGTGGCCATCGCCACGTGTCCGCCTTGCGAGAATCCGGCGAGGAAAAGCTCACTGGAACCGCCCCTGTGCGGACCGAATACCTCAGGTATTGCTCTGTGTGCCGCGGCCAATCCATCAATCATGTCTTTGGATTGCTGATCCGCGTTCACATAGGGGTGATAGGTGAGCGTGGAGGTGTCGTAGCCGGCGTAATTCGGCGCGACCACCACGTAACCCTGAGTGGCAAACATCACCGCAATTCCGGTGCCTTCGTCGTTGTTCTCGATATCCGTGATCGCGCCCATATCGAGGTTCTGGTTCAGCTGAGTCCCATGCGCGTACAGAAGGACCGGCCTGCGGCCTCGGCAGCGAAGCCCATTCCCCGTGGGAACCATCACTGCGGTGGAGGCTGTAGTGGGTTCTCCGGCACCACCAACGGTGTAGTACTGCACTTTGAACACGTCGATTCCGCACTTCGGGGTGCCTGCCAACTGAAGAACGAGACTGCCGGGCTGTGTGGCAGCCAGTACAGCTGCGAACTCCGTAGGGGTTATCGAGAGAGTCCGCACGGGATGCTGGACGAGTGCTCCGCGCGCCGGTGGTGCGAGTACTACCGTTTCGGCGCAAGCGCTGCTGGTCGTCAGCACAGCGACCGACAGAGATATAAACAAGTGGCTACACAAACAACGCATTGGATCCTCCTTGGAGGGGTGACTAGGATGTACCCGGGGCCGGCGCGACAACCGCGCGGCCAATACCCGCAAAGCAACGGCTATGCCAACGAGGCTGTGTTGTAAATTGTTGATTCGGCGGTGCTGCGCGAAGACTCGATCACGCTGGGGTGTACACTTTGGTTTACATTCGTAGCGCCAGGTGGACAGGCTCGAGGAAAGCGTTGCGCTCGTTGAGGGCCGCCCCTTCGACTTGGATCTCCGCGGCTTCTGCTGGCGGCCGTCGTCGTCGCATAACGGCCCAGCTGACAACGCTACCTGAGGGGACGGCGTATCAAATGGCGGGGGATACGACGCTTGCCTGTTGTCCCCGTCGTTTTCACACCGCCTCGGTCGTGAGCGGTCCTTCGGTCGAGGCGATCGGGCAGTGGATCCGCGGCCGGCGCGGCGCGCCTGGAGAGGGGGCGAGGGGAGGATCGATCGGATCGGATTCGCGGCGAGGCACGTATCGCCGTCAGCCGCCTGGCCTTGTAACGGTGCCGGAGTCTCGATCCTCTGGGGCGGTCCGGTCTGAGAGAGCGGCGACGGAGGTCGGGCCGTCTGATTCGGTCGCGGGTGAGCGATGGGTTGAGGGAATGCTGGAGCAAGTGGGGCAGTTCCGGAGCAGCTAGAATGATGTTGACCGGGTAACCCTTTGCCCAAGAGGTCTCTTTACGACATCATGGCTCGCAGAAGAAGCGCTGGAATGGAGTTTTTCAGACTTCGGAGTACCCATTGGAGGTACTTCAACTACCCGCTGTATGTGCCAGAGGGGCAGCGCAAGGTGCTCCGAGTTCTATCGGATCAGGGTGTCACTGGATTGACCGCTGAGCTCGAGAGGCTGGCGAGTCTGGGGTCACCGTGGGCCGCCTCGACCCTGGGTTACTTGAGTCTCCTGCCATCATCGAGCGGTAACAGAGATCCGGCCCGGGCCATGGAGTACTGCGCTAAAGCGGCTGCCGACGGCGATGCGTATGCCCTCTTTGTGACCGGGTGGGCGCGATTTCTTCTAACGCAGGATCGTGTCAGGGCCGCGGAGTTGATGATGGCATCCCGGAAGCTGCGATTCGCGCCTGCAACGATCGCGCTTGCATTCCTGGCGTGGCCCAGCGCGGATGCATCTCTCAAGATGCTGAATGATGCG